>Ga0208884_100002_pt1 | contig 934719 bp, 851 predicted proteins | sample LakWasMet68_HOW9_2_FD_183898 | JGI IMG/M metagenome (GOLD analysis project Ga0208884, IMG submission 183898) | Freshwater sediment methanotrophic microbial communities from Lake Washington under simulated oxygen tension - Sediment Metagenome... | ecosystem: Environmental > Aquatic > Freshwater... | reverse complement strand
TCATCGACGATATAGGTATCGTTGCCTTTGCCACCTTCCATACGGTCAGCACCTGCACCGCCATCCAGAACGTTGTTACCAGCATTCCCTTTGATGACGTTATCTAAACCATTACCGGTGCCATTGATAGCAGCGGCGCCAGTCAGTTCCAGGTTCTCAATGTTTGCGCCCAGCGTGTAACTGACACTGGCTTTGACCAGGTCGGTGCCTTCATTAGAGTCTTCGGTCACGATATCAGCGATGTTATCGACGATGTATGTATCATTGCCCGCCCCACCGATCATGGTATCGATTCCGGCGCCGCCGTTAAGGGTGTCGTCGCCAGTACCCCCGGTCAGGATGTTCGCGGCGGCATTACCGATCAGTGTGTTGCCCAGGTTGTTGCCTGTGAGATTGAGCTTGGTTGAGCCTGTAGCAGAAGCGTCAAGGATCTCAACGTTGGCCCAGTCATTATCCAGGGTGAGAGTTGCTGCTGTGGCAAGCGTAGCTGTGCCACGCAGCTTGATGGTATCAATGCCATCAGTTGTGCCATTAAATTCTTCTACTGTATCTTCAATCGAAAGAATTCCGGCTGTGGCTTTGAGGTCCAAAATGTAGGTGTCATTACCTTCGCCACCCTGCAGGGTATCTACCCCAGCGCCGCCATCAAGGATGTTATCTGCATCATTGCCTGTGAGAGTATTTGCGAGTGCATTGCCAGTGAGGTTGAGTTTGATAGATTCTGTGCCAGAGGCATCGAGTCTTTCAAGGTTCGCACCGAGGCTGAGGGTAGTTGCATTCGCCATGGTGCTGTAGTCAGTGCCACTGAGTAAGCGCAGTTGCACGGTATCACTGCCTGCATTAGCGGCTTCAGTGATGGTATCTTGCAGAGCGACCTTGAAGTTAGCTGGGGTTGTGCCTGTACGAACGAGGTCAACGATGTAGGTATCATCACCAGCGCCGCCGAGGAGCTTGTCCACGCCAGCGCCACCATCGAGGATGTTGTTTTGGCTATCACCTGTAATCGTGTCATTACCTGTTAAGTATGAGCTACTCAATAAGAAGCTGCTTAATGTTGAGAAGTCTGTACTGGAACCGGCACCTTGCAGTATTGATTGCAGGTCTGCAGCATCAATCAGTGCATTGCTGATACTGAAGCTTTTGCCATCTGGAGAGGTATAACTGATTGAGCTAATTGTTCCGCTGGTAATTACCTCGTTGGAATCAATGTTAAGTGTTCCAGTTAGCGTCAGCTTTCCACTTGATGGATTAACTGTTGCGGACGTAATTGTGCCGCCATTAATGGAGTTATTAAATGTGGGCGAGTATGTAAATGAGCCCTTGATAATATAGTCAGTTACAGCAGCATCAGAATGTGTAAGCGAGCTAAACGTGCCGCCATTAATAACGTAACCCCAGACTGTGTTCGATATATTGATGCTTCCGTTGAACTCATATTTTTCACCAGAGTCCGTGAGTTTTACGTAAGTAGCTCTAGGCGAACTACCTAAAAAGTTACTTCCTTTTACAGAAATATCATAGCTGCCCCAACTTCCGTAGCCTGTGCTATTACTACCATCATAAAAGTAAATTGACTGGGATGCTAAGCTTGTCAGTGTGTTATCAGTATCTTTAACTGAATCTGTGATGTTGCCAAAGCTATTAGAAAAGTCTTGTAAGTTAATAGACTGCCATTGGTTAAATTGCACCTGCATTATTGTTTTTCCCTGTTTGTTTTTTTGCATGACAATACAGGGATTTACAATTAATCACAATAGTCCGTTTGTCTTGTTTTATTAAACTGTTATATTGCGCATAAAGAGTTGATTAGGTAAGTTTAAATGCTAGAAAAGTTATTAGCCGCCGTGGCGAGCTGGATTATCGCTGTCATTGCCAATATGGGTTATGGTGGCATCGTATTATTGATGGCGATTGAGTCTGCCTGTATCCCATTACCTTCAGAAATCATCATGCCATTTGCCGGTTTTCTGGTCAGCAAGGGTGACCTGACTTTGTGGGGTATCGCTCTGGCGGGTGCTATAGGCTGTGTGGTCGGGTCGATTCCGGCGTATTACGTGGGCTTGTATGGTGGCCGTCCATTAGCGGAAAAGTATGGCAAGTATGTGTTGATCAGTAAAAAAGACCTTGATATGGCGGACCGCTGGTTTGAGAGTCATGGCGAGATCATTATTTTCATCGCGCGCTTGCTGCCTGCGGTGCGTACATTTATCGCTTTCCCGGCCGGGGTGGCACGTATGAACATGACGCGCTTTGTGCTTTATACCTTTGTGGGGTCATTGATCTGGTGTTTTGTGCTTGGTTATGTTGGCATGAAAACCGGCGAGCATTGGGAGGACTTGAAAGTCTATTTCCATGAATCACATTACGTGATTGCTGCCTTGGGCGTGGTGTTCTTGGCCTGGTATGTGCGCAGGCATTTCAAAAACGAGGCAGCGTAATCAGTCAGTTTCAAACAGTCACAAAAGTTCTGTGGGAATGAAAACGGGATACCTTGGTGTTGTAGGTAACTACGTGTGAAAAAGTAAAAAGGCCGTCAACCGGCCTTTTTATTTAAGCAGCGCACCAACATGATTGTCTGCGTCATCTACTACGCGACACCATGCCAGTACTTGCAGCTTTTAGGCGAGCATAGTTTCTGCCTCTGAGCTGTCAGCCTGATCATCATCCGCAACGGCTACAAGCGCTAACAGGCTGAGGTCTGCATGTCCAATCACATGCATTGGGGTCGAGGTGTCTACAGCGGCGTTGGCAGCCACACTTGTCAACATGAGTGCACTGCAAGCGAATACCTTTGATAATACAGATTTCATCCATCACCCCACTGAATTGATATTGAAATAAGACTCTATCAAAGCTAGGCAAGAGATTTAAATAGCTCTTTAAGGCCAACGATTTAACAATTTAAATGGTGTACCCAGGTGAGCGGCGTCCTGTGAGTCGGTATTTGAACGGGCACAGAGCGCACTCATTTCCAAGTGACCACTTGAGACAAGACTCTACGCGTTTTCACTTTCGGCTCGTGTTTACGGTAGCCAAAGGCGACCATATAAGCCAAACCATATTCCTGTAAATTAACGCCAAATTGCTCGGCCAGCAGGGCGTCAGTTTCTTTTTGTTTAAAGCCTTCAATTGGGCATGAGTCTATACCGCGCATGGCCGCCACTGTCATCATATTTGCCAATGGCAGATAGCATTGCTTGCTGGCCCAGTCGAACAGTTTTCGTTCATCTGTGAGGTCAAAGTCTGATTGCTGGAACTGCTTGTAAAAGCCCAGGCGCATATTGGCGACGTCTTCCGGGTGGTGCTGCACTTCACGCATAAACTGTGGCAGGTAAGGGCTATCTGCATCCAGGAACGGTGATTTCATCGCCAGACACAACACAAAATGGCTCGCCGTATCTAGCTTGAGCGGTGCGCCCCAGGCATGCTGCTTGAGGCTTTCGCGCAGTGCCTTGTCTTGTGCCACGATAAAATGCCAGGGTTCAAAACCGAATGAGCTGGGTGAGAGGCGGGCAGCTTCTAGGATTAACTCAAATTCTGCGGCGGGAATCTGTTTGCTGGCATCAAACTCCTTACAGGCATGGCGGAAGTTAAACGCGTCCAAAATAGCTTGTTTTTCTATCATCATGTTTCCTTAGGGCATTTCAACAGGCGCTAACTTGCCTGCACTTAAGAACAAAATAGCTGTTTTAACTGGCAGGTCTTCTGCTCGGAATAACTGCGCATAGTCAGCCAATTGCAATTTGAATGTGCTGGCTAATGCGGTGAGATCATCCTTGGCTGATACTGGCATGGATTTATAGTCGACAATCCAGCGTACGCCATCGGCGACAAACGTCCGGTCTATGACCTTTTTACCTGCGCTGAGTTGCTCAATCGCCAACTCCGAGGCGGCTTGTGTATGCGGCTGTAATACCCAGCGCCCCTCTGTGGATTGCAACGTGGTCGTTAACAGCGTCGCCACCTGGCTCGCGCCCTGGTTTGCTTCGCTGTCCGTGTAACCTTGTTGTTTAAACCAACGCTGCATAGGGGGATGCAGCGACAGAAATGCATTTTTCTCATGCGTTTGCCAGGCCGCCAATCCTTGTTCAGCCACCAGTTGCAAATACAGGTGGGCGAGGGTACCGATATCAGCCTCCAGTCGGCTGGCTTTACTTTCACTGACTTCCACTTGATAGCCTGTATTTGCTTCGTGCTGGCTGGCCTGTAGGATCGCTGGCGTGCTGGCCTCGCGTAAGCGGATCAGCTTGGGCACAAATTGGCGAATATCGGCTTCTTGCTGCGCGCTGGGATAACGGCTGACGATATCGTGTTCGCTGGTAAACCACGGCTGGATAGCAGGCCAGAGCAGGTGCAGAAAACTGTTTTTGCGTGCTTGTGGTTCGCCGCTTTTGTCTGGCTTGGCGGCACCCAGCAAATGCAATTGCCGCTCGGCGCGGGTCGCTGCCACATACAGCACGCGCGCATCTTCATAGCTGGCGCGGGTTTTGTCCAGGTCGTTTAAATAGTCATAGGCGGTGATGCTAACCTGCTGGCGTTTGAGCACTGTGGGCACAAACGGTGCGGCGACCAGTTCGGTATGGCCATTCTCCATGGGGACTTCTTCCCAGATCACCAGCTTGGCGTCATCGGGTGGGTTTCCGCCGTCGAGGCCGGGCAGGATCACGGTGTCAAACTCCAGCCCTTTGGATTTGTGGATGGTCATGAACTGCAAACTGGCATCGGCCTTGGCGTCCGGTGCGGCGTAGAGTTTTTGTACATCTTCAGCCAGTGCTTGCGGATTAAACTGGCCGTGTTGTTCTAATGCGGCGATACGGGCAAAAAAGGCCTGCACATCCTGCACATCACTTTCATTCCACAGGCAATGCGCGCCGCCCAGCCGCAGCCAGGTGTTATGCACCCAGCGGCTGACCGAGGTGCGGCCACGCCAGTGTAGTGCGCTTTGCATCACGTCGCGCACATGGCGGGCGCGTGCCTGGCCATCTTCACTCAATCGCGCAAGTACTTGTTCATTTTGCAGCAGGCTGAGCACACTGCGTTGGCCATCCTGTCCAATCAGCGCATGCATATCGGCCAGCGTCAGCCCGCACCAGGGTGCACGCAATAGTGCCAGCCAGTGCACGCGGTCGGCGCGTTGATGCAGCGCATGCGTCAGCGTGAGCAGGTCCTGCACAATCTGGCGATTGGCCAGCTCTTCAATTTCTACCGCCTGGAAGCTTAACTCGCTGTGGTTCCTGCGCATTTCTGTCACCAGTGCATGCAAATGTTTGCGCGCGCGCACCAGCACGGCAATGCTGGCGCCAGGTTTATCGGCGCGTGTTTGCTGGATGATGCGGATAATCTGCTCGGCTTCCAGGTGGCGGATATTGGCCGGCTCTTCGTCTTCGCTATTCACTGGCGTGATCAAGGGGTGCACAAATACACCGGCACCTGTGGCCTCGGCGCGCGTGGCAACAAATGGCCGGTAAGCAATCGCGCCTTGCTGTGGCGCATCGTGTGCTGGCAGCATGCCGGCAAAGGTCTGGTTGATCCATTCCACCACAGGCGGGCAGGAGCGGTTGTTACGCCATAGTTTGAGCGGTGTCAGCGCAATATCGGCGATGCCGTGCAACGCGGCATTGAGGAACAGGCCGACATTGGCTTTGCGGAAACGGTAAATCGACTGCATGGGGTCGCCGACAGCAAACAGCGTACGGCCATCGCCCGGCTGCCAGCCGCGCGTTAGCGCCTTGAGCAGGTCGATCTGCATCGGGCTGGTATCCTGAAACTCATCGACCAGTAAATGCTGGATGCGGTAATCCAGCCGCATGGCCAGCTCGGTGGCTTCGTCGCCTTCTTGCAGCGCCTGAAACGCGCGTTGGGCGATTTCGACAAAGTCGACTTCATTTTGCGCCTGAAAACACAGCCACAATTGCGCGGCGGCAATATTCAATAACTGGCTCAGCGCCTGAATCATGGCGTCGTCTGCACCGTCAGCATCCGGTAACAGGCGGATGCGTGCCAGGTAACGTTCACTGTCGCTGTGCTGGGCAAGGCCTGCCAACAGTTCAGTCAGGGCTTCTTTATAGGGCTTGGCTTCGTCGGTCGCTGGCAAGCCCATGTTTTTATCCAGCCGTTTGCGCAAGCCACCGCTACTGGTGAGTAGCAATTCTGTCAGCGCGCGCCAGGCAGGCAGGTCTTCTATGCTGGCAGTCAATGGTATTTGCCAGTCCAGTAAAGCCGATAACGCATGCTCAGGCGGTAATTGGCTGGCCGCGTAACGCGCAATCGGCATCAGCGCTTGTTGCAGGCGGGCAGGGATGGCGCTCAGCGCTGCTTGCAATTCGCTTTCTATCAGGTAAATCAACGCCGTTTGTGCCTGCGTATGGTCTTTGGCCTGACTTAAATGCAGCCATTGCTCACGCTTGGCCAGCATGGACATGAGCAGGCTTTCCAGCCTGGCCTGGTCATTATCCATATAGCGCAGCACGCGGCGCACAGGTTCGCCCAAGCCGTCTTCATCCATGGTTTGCAGCGCCAGGCCAGCTGCTTCACGGTAATAGGCCCAGGCATCTTCGGTGACGGCCGGTTGTGTGCCAAAACGGCTCAATAAGGGCATTTGGCGCGCCAGGTTGGCGCACAACGAATCGATGGTGTAAATGCGCAGGCGCGCCGGGCTTTCCAGCAAATGCCATTGCAATTCAGCTGAACGCTGCAAGGCTTGTTGCCCCAGGGCATAAGTGATTTGTTTATGCGGTGCTTCCGGCAGCACGCCAGCTGCGGCCAGCAACAGGCTATCCAGGATACGCGCCCGCATTTCCGACGCAGCCTTATTGGTAAAAGTAATGGCGATAATTTCTTCTGGTGCCTGCACCGTTTGCAGCAGCTTGAGAAAGCGCTGCGTCAGCAGCTCGGTTTTACCGGCACCGGCCGGGGCTTCGACAATAAAGGATTCGATATCCAGCGCACGCTCACGGTTGGCCGCATCCAGCGCCAGCGCTTGCTGAAAGTCGGACTCAGTCATTTTCATGCGCCGCCTCCCGCCTGAAGGTGCTCAAATTGCAATTGCCGTTCTGGCAGGCGCAACAAGGGCAGCACATCGCAATAGCCCAGGTCTTGCTCCGACTCAAATACCACGGCGGCTTCACCCGCTTTGAGTGCTTGCGCCGTGCGCGTGATTTGGGTGTGCCAATGCGCCAGCACCGATGGCCAGTCAAGGAACTGTGCAGGGTCAAACAATTTATTCTTCTCGTGGTTAAAGGCTTTGATGCCGGGCACGATGTCGTCTTCGGCGGCAACACCGACAAAGCCGCCATCGGTCAGTCGCAGCTTGCCAAAGCAGACGGCGGCAATGTCGGCATCTTGTAGCAGGAAGGCGGCATAAATCGGTAATTGTGGTTCGCTGATTTTGTCCGACGCCCAGTTTTTAAAGTCGGGCATGCTGCCGGTTTTGTAATCCACTACCACCAGGCGGCCATCGTCCAGCGTATCGACGCGGTCAATCACCAGTTTGACCTGGATACCTTCAATCAGCGGTTTGTAGACTTGTTCGACTGATGTCACAGCGAATGCTTGCGGACGTTCGCGTTCCACTTCCCATAACCAGGTCAGCGCCAGCTTACTCAGGCGCTCGGCTTCCAGTTGGCAAAACACGACAGAGAACGGTTGCGCGAATTCAGTATTAAACGCAGCGATGACGTCAGCCGCAATCTGGTCGAGTTGGGCTTTTAAAGCTTCTATATTGACGGCCTGCCAGTCTAGTGTCGATTGCTGCGACCAGAACGCCGCCAGTACGCGGTGAATCAGGTCGCCGCGTTGCATGGCATCCAGCCCGTTATGCGGCGTTTCCAGTTTGCGTGCCTTGAGGCGGTATTGATAAAACGCCCAGGCCGGGCAGAGCGCCTGCGCGCGTAGCAAGCCTGTGCCGCCGCTGATATGTTCGCCTTCCAGTATGGGCGGGGCCTGATGGTCATCCAGCCATTGCCAGTCTTGGGTGCTATTGCCTGCCAGCGTTTCCGCCAGCGTGGCGGCCCCTGCAGTGGCAGTTGCCTCCGGGATGGCCTGGATAAGCGGGCTCATGCGCAGCAAACGGTCACCATCCTGGCGGGCCGATGAAAAAATGATTTGTTTGGCCGAGCGTAACAGTCGCTGGTGAATCTGGCTGGCAAATGCCATTTGCACTTCGCTGCTGGCGTTGGGCGTGCCTGCCTGCCGTTGTAATTCAGCTGGGATCAGCGCGTTGGTGCGTGACAATGGCGGCCATACATGGTCGTTCATGCCCATCACCCACACGCCATCCAGCGGCTGTGCGCTGGCTTCCAGCATGCCCATGACCGTGATGTTGGGTAATCGCACGGTTTGCGGCTGGAAGATTTGCGCCTGGCACAGTTGCGATAGCCTGTGCAAAGCACTCATGGCATCGATAGGCCCCAACCAGCCATCAAGTGCCGCCAGTTGCGTCAATACCGCTTTAAACTTGGTCTGGCATTGATGTTCATGGCTGGATAAGCCGCGTTCACCCGGCCAGTGCGTGGCTGTCAGCAGTTCAGTAAAACTTGCCACCCAGGCAGAAGGGACTTGCTTGCGCGGCGTTTGTTTGGCCTGCGTTAACAAGCTGGTGAGGTCTGCGTGTAATGCAGGACACAGAATCGGGTATTCATCCTGCTGCTTGCGCGCCACAAAGCGGGCAAAGGTATAGGCGTTGACTTGCAGCGGCAACTGGCGGCGCATGTCGGCATCCAGTGCGGCGCGCGCGTCGGCTTCATGGAGTGCTTGTGACCAGTAAATATCAGCCAGTAACGCAGACAGTTCGGATTGAGGCAATGGCGTGGACTGGAATGCCAGGCGCAGCACATTCAGTGCGCTATGCACTAACGGCCAGCGACTCAACGGCAGCCCGAGTGAAAACTCATAACAGCGTGGCAATTCTGCCTGTGCTGGATGCAGGGCTTCGGGGTGGAAGGTATCGTCGAGCAGGTTGGCCAGGGTTTCGCGTTGGCTATCCAGGTCGGGCAGGACAATGGCCAGTTTTGCTTGCGGGTCGGCGGCCAATTGTTGCTGCGCCCAATGCACCGCCGCGCGCATTTCGTCCATGGCCTCGGCAAATGTCATGCGTTGTGTCTGTTGCGCAGGCACGCTGTTGTCAAATGTTGTTATCTGCACGCCTGCGGATTGCAGTATGGTGATAAGTGTCTGCACATGCGGATTGATGCGATCAAATCCGACCAGTTGTATGCTGGCAGGCAAGGGCAGTGCCTGCTGGCTGAGTTGTTCGAGCTGCCAGGTCTGGTAACGCACGCTTTCCAGAGTGCCACTTTGCTTGCATAAGGTTTGGAACTGCTGGCGCCACTGTAGAAACTGCCGTGTTTCTTCGCTGACTGTCGCCATGTCCAGGCTGATATTCCACTCAATCAGGTAGCGGTTGGCCTCCATGGCCGCGCTGGCCAGGCCATTGGTATTAAATAAATCGATAGCCGCATGCTGGCGTAAACAGTGCTGAATCGCCTGTTCCCAAAGCAGCGCTTCTTGTGTACTGGAAAGCATGCCTAGCGGCGCTTGTGCGATGTCGATTTGCCCACACAAGATGGCGTATTCCAGGCGCTGGTTGAGCCAGTCTTGCAACGGGAATACTTGTGGCGCTTGCCATTGTGACTGGCCTTGTTGCTGATAGGTTTGCTGCAACCATTGCCGGATGCCCTGTGCCAGACGTGCCGAGGCGCAGAGAACCACAGGTGCGGTGTCGGGATTGGCAGCAAGAGTCATGAATAGATATCAGCAGGAATTATTATGTTCAGCGCAACATTTTATAAGATAATGCGATGAACAAACGATAAAAAACTTGCGGAGTAGTGACATGTCGGCTTTTGCCAAATTTTTAAAATGGGTTTTCTGGATAATCCTGCTGCCGGTCATATTGCTTGGTCTCTATACCTGGGGCAGCCTGAGCTGGGTATATTCTGACGGCGAGCGCATCGGCTATGTACAAAAGCTGGCCCATAAAGGCTGGGTGTGTAAAACCTGGGAGGGCGAGTTGGTACTGGTGACTGTGCCGGGCACACAGGCAGAGAAGTTTTACTTTACCGTGCGCGATCCTGCCGTGATTAGCAAAGTGAATCAACTGGCCGGTGAGCGGGTACGCGTCATGTACAAAGAGCATAAAGGCGTGCCTTCTAGCTGCTTTGGCGAGACCAGTCATTATGTTTATGATGTGGATGTCATTAAAGAAGATTGACGCGTAGCGTGTCACTTTTTGTTGTTGCCAGCTTTATTCAGGCCTGCTGCTGGTCGGTTGAGCGTTTGCCACGGGCAGGCGAGTCGGTGGCAGCGACTGCTATGGCTAGCGAGACTGGTGGTAAAGGCTTCAATGTGGCCGTGGCCGCCCGCCGTCTGGGAGCCCCAGTATCGGTCATCATCGCACTCGGTGAGGATGCCGCAGCAGAGGCTGCTTTACAGGTATTGCAACAACACGCTATTGCGCCGATTTACGCTTATCGGCTGTTGCCACAATCAGGCCATGGCGCAGGCTTGATCGGCGCCGACGGCGCCAATATGGTCAGTGTCTATCTTGGCCCTAACCGTTTGTTAACGGCAACGCATGTTGCCAATGCGGCGGCCTCTATACAAGCGGCAACACTGGTCTATGCACAGTTTGAGACTTCATTGGCGGCGATTGAGAGCGCTTTTGCATTCGCCAGGCAAGCCGGGCGGCAGACTGTATTGAATCCTTCTCCCTGGCAGGTAATTCCGCCTGCTCTACTTGCGCAGACCAGCATGCTTATATTAAATCAATCTGAGGCAGCACAATTGCTGGCGTGGCCTGCCGAGCTTATGACGCAGACGCCTGAGATCGCAATCAATGCATTACAACAAGCGATCAGCCGGTTTTACCAAACGTGGTCAGGTGACTTGCTGGTGGTGACGCTGGGGGCATGGGGTAGCGTGGCCATGACGCAGGCCGGGGAGTGGATTATTTCACCGGCGTTTGCAGTTGCGGCAGTCGACACGCTGGGGGCCGGGGATGCTTTTGCTGCTGCGCTGTGCGTGGCCTTGGCGCGTGGAGATACGTTGCCACAAGCATTACAGTTTGCCAACGCTTGCGGCGCTATCGTTGCCCAACAGCCGGGCGTGCTGGGCGCCTTGCCAGACGCCGCGCAGGTCAGCACATTCATGCGTCAGCGCCAGGCTACACTTCCAGTTTGATCCGGTAAGTATAGGCATCACCACGGAAGGTGCCCTCCACGTACTCCACCAGTTGCTGCTGTTGCGAGTAAGACTTGCGTTTGAGCAGCAAGCACGGGCTGCTTTGCCTGAAATCAAACACCCTCGACTCTTCATCGCTACTCATCACGGCTTCTATCGATTGCTCCGCCCAGCTTAGCTTAATGCCGCATTGCTGCTCGAGGTGGTTGTATGCCGATCCCGAGGTATCCCAGTCTGCCATGCCAGGCGCCAGTGTTAAATCATACCAGGCCACTTCGCGCGTCATCGGCACTTCATTGCCCAGGCGGATTCTGATCAGGCGCAAGAATGTCGAGGTAGAGGGACGCTGGAAAATAGAGGCGATGGTACGGTCAGTGACTACCTCATGCGAAACAATGCGTGTGGAAGCGGTAATGCCTACTTCACGCATTTCTTCGGTAAAGCCTTTTAATTTACCCAAGGACGGACAGATTTTTGGCGCTGCTTTGACCAGTGTGCCTGCACGGCCATCGCTATCGATTTGTCCACTGGCACGTAACTCTTCATAGCAGCGGCGCACCGTTGTTCTACTGAGGTTCAGTGCTTCCGCCAGCATACGCTCTGAAGGCAAGCCGCTGCCATTTTCAATGGCCCCGGTTTCAATCAGCGTCAGGATATTGCGTTTGAGCTGTTGATAGTAAGGTTCAGAGGTCTTTTCACTGACCTTGAGCCTGGCAATCAATTCATCGTAATCATGCATCATCTCTGCATTATAAAACGACAAATCAATGGATGCGCATGCATTTTCGACGGTAAATTGTTAACTTAATTATTTATATTGTAAATATTTATTGCATTTATAAATCCGTTATGGAACCATATAGATACCAAAAAAATACCATAAAGGGAGAATGCCATGACTGAGATTCAACAGAAGTATCAATCGCTGGGAGGCGAGCAGGGGCCGTTAGGCCGTGCAGTAAACGAGGAGCAAGCCACGCCTAACGGCTTAGGTTTTTTTCAGGATTTTGAACATGGCATGATTTTCTATCATGCTGATTATGGCGCGCATGTGTTGTCTGAGGCGGTAGAAAACAAGTGGAAATCCAGCATGCTGGCCAATGATATGGTGACCGGGACGCAGCAGGCGATCCGTGATTACATGGGGTTTCCTATTTCAGATACGCTGCCGACGGGCGAGCGCGGTGAGGCCTGCTACTTTGAGCGCGGCATGATCGTCGTCAGGGCAAGTGGTAGCAGTGTGGTCATCTATGGCGAGTGCTATCAGGCATATCGTGCGCATGGTGATCTGCAGGGGGCGCTGGGTTTGCCGTTGAATGATCAGAGACTTTCCGCTGGCGGTGGTTATGCCGTGCAATGCGATCAGGCCGATATTTACTGGCATCCAGCAACAGGCGCATTTGAAGTACACGGTGCCATTTTGCAGAAGTACCGCAGTATGGGCGCAGACAATGCATTTCTGGGTTACCCAATCAGTGATGAGCAGCCGGTATTCAATGGCAGCCAGCAAATTGGTGCAGTGAGTCATTTTCAATCCGGCACGATTTACTGGAGTGCTGCAACCGGGGCGCATGAGGTGCATGGGGATTTGCTGACAGCTTACCAAACCCACCATCACGGCCCGGCGGGCGAACTGGGCTTCCCTCTCTCAGATGAAACCAATTCGCCTAACGATGTATGCCGTTTCAATAATTTTCAACACGGCATTTTGGTGTGGCAGGCGGCGAATAGACAAGTCAGTTTGATTAACCGGCTCAAATTGGTGGTCACCCGGCTGGAAACGGATGAAGACGATGATGACTTACTGGTACGTACGCAAGTGCTGATTGATCATTTGCAAGGCCAGCAAAAACGCTTTGAAAAGCAGTTTGGCGAATATTCTAATCAAGGCACCAAAACCTTTAGCAACCCTGATGAAGGGTTTATTTGTGATTGTCCCATCAATGATGGCAATGCCATTTTGACGGTGAATATGCAGGCGTTTGATGTAGACGCTGGCTTGAACTTCAACGATGACCTGATTGCACAATTCAGTAAGTCATTCGGCATTGAAACCCTATGGGATAGCTCTTTGCCAGACCTGCAAGGCAATGATCTCGGGTCGTTTGCGCGTGGCCCGGATGGCAAGTTTCGCGCCAGTTTTACCGTGTTTACAGATCAGCGTGTGGTAGACCCGACCGATAGCAGCCATTTCAGGGAAAACCTGTTCTGGAGTTTTAAAAATCCTAAGATTGCCGAGCTAAGTTTTGACACCTGTGCTGCTACCTTTAGTGATCTTGAGGCCGATGATAGCTGGTTTTTCCATCCGTTTAACAAGGCGTTTTATGAAACGGTGTACAAAGGCGCAGCCAAAACCGGCACTTGTTTTGGCATGTGCCTGGAGGCTATTTATGCGTTAAAAGGGGTGTCCAGTTCACGGCCATTTATTTCACAATATGGTTTTGATGCCCAGCGTACCAGGGATATTTCCATCAAGTTCGGTTATCAACTGGGCGGTAGCCAGGTGGGCTACATGATTGATGCGATCAAAAGTGGCCGCATGTGGGATCCGGTACAAAACTTTGAGTTTTCGCAAGCGGCGTTTGAGCAGAAAAACTATAGTCTGTTGTGTTTATCCGAAGATATCTCGCCGGTGGGCGGCCATGTCGTGCTGCCTTATCGCTGGGAAAAACGCAGTGATGAAGAGTGGCGTATTTATGTCGCCAACCCCAATTCGCCTTTCCCAAAAAGTAACAGTAATGAAGGCGGGGATAAGGTGATTACCATCAACCCCAAAACTAATACTTTTGTCTATCAGCATGGCAAAGATAAAACGTGGAAAGGCGGGCAGGGCTTGTTTAATGGCGGGCGCATGTTTGCCATGCCGTTTAGTGAGTTATCGACGCAGCCGAGAACACCGTTTTGGGAAGCATTTTTGACCTTTATTACCGGCGGCATGTATTTGACTTTTGCCAGCGATTCGAGTGAGCTGGAGCAGGTCAGCAATGAGCAAGGTGAGACCTTGATCAATGCCGATGGCAGCTTGAATACTGATCGGGTGACGCGTATTAAAAACTTGTTCCCGGTTGAGCACCACGCGCAGAGAACATTTTCTGATGTCGCCAGACAAGTAGGCAAAATCAAAACCAGTCGCAATCTGAGTCAATTGTTTAAACGTCAGCAGTTTAATCTCTATTACCTGAGCCAACCTTTAGTGCGCGGCAAGATGTATCCCGATGTGGTCTTGCATGTGAACCCCGATTTGGTGAGAACATTTCCCCGGCAGGCGTCAGAACAAAGCCCAACTGCGCAGCGTATAGGCAAACTGTCGACCAAGTTTAAAACCGGCATTCATACACAGCCACTCACTCACTCCGCTGCCAGCGATACGACACACACAGTCGCTCGTGATGTCAGCGAGCATGTACAGAGTTCGGCGATGTTGGGCGAGGTATTGCGCAATAAACGGGCACTGACACTGAAGGTACGCAATCAAGCGCAGGGCGATTATCAGTTAGGGTTTGTCTCGGGTGGAGCAAAGCTGATGTTGACGGCCAATTCAATACAAAATAGCAGTGATATGGTCACCTTGTCTCTGGCTGGTAGCCGGCAACAATCATTTGTGTTTCAGGCAGGCGATCAAACCGCGAACAAGCAACTGACGCTCACGCTCACCAGTTACGATAACCAGCGTCGCTATGAGCTCAGTGGGCTGCAACTACAAGCACAGCAAACCATACAATTGCAACATGATAATGCCTGCCGCAGTGTACGTTTGCAAAGTGCTGGCCAGCCAGTGGCGTTTGACTTGAAAGTGTTTGTCAATCATCAATCCGCAGCCGCGATGAGTAAACGCGTGGAGTTCCCGGCGGATGTGGCCTTGAACTTCAGCCCGCTGGATTGGACCGCACTGGAGCAAGGCGCGGTGGATACTGCATTAGAGTTGCAGTTGATTAATCCATTGGATGGCAAGTTAATCGAAACCAGACGCTTGTAAGACATGGCGTGACGTCAGCTGTCAAACGACCATGCGCCAGTGAGGGCGCATGGTCGTTTAGCCTGAAGATTAAGCAATCAGGCGTAAGGAGTCGAATTCATTCGCCTCGTCGGCATTGATTTTGAATTGGTTCACGGACTCAACCAGCGTGTGTACCTGTTCCAGCATGCTTTCTGCGGCGGCCGCCGCTTCTTCTACCAGCGCGGCATTCTGCTGCGTGGTTTCATCGATGGATGTCATCGACTCATAGATTTGTTCCAGGCCGCTGCTTTGCTGGCTGGAGGCGGCAGAAATGGCCTGTATGCTGTGGGAAACTTGCTGCACGGCGTTGACAATTTCATGCATGGTGTGGCCAGCCTGGCCCACTTGCTTTGCGCTGGCGTTGGTTTGCGAGACGGAGGCGGCAATCAGTTCCTTGATCTCTTTGGCTGAGGCGGCCGAGCGTTTGGCCAGGTTACGTACTTCGCCGGCAACCACCGCAAAGCCGCGGCCTTCTTCACCAGCGCGTGCGGCTTCTACGGCAGCATTCAGTGCCAGGATATTGGTCTGGAAGGCGATGCTGTCAATCACGCTGGTAATTTGCGCAATTTGTGCCGAGGTTTCATTAATCCCTTGCATGGTGGTGGTCAAGGCATTGAAGGCTTCACCCCCTTGCAAAGCCATCTGGTTTGCCTGGTTGGCTTGCAGGCTGGCTTGTTGGGCATGCTCGGCGGTTTGCCTGATGTTAGAGGTCAAGGTTTCCAGGTTAGCTGAGGTTTCCTGCAAGGCATTGGCTTGCGTTTCGGTGCGGCGCGACAAGTCATTGTTGCCTTTTTCAATTTCAGCAGCCGCGACATGGATGGTTTCAGCGGCTTGCTTGACGGTTTGTATCGGCGCCACCATGCGTTGCAGAATTTCTTGTGAGCCTTGCAGTACTTCTCTGAAGTCACCCGCGTGAGTAGAGACATTTACCAGGCTATACAACTGGCCTTGCTGTGCTTCGCCTGCTATCTGGCGTGTATCTTCTACCAGGCGATTCACCGCCAAAATGCAGGTGTTCAGGTTGTTAATCAGCACCTTGAAGTCACCGTGGTATTGATTGTGGATAGGTGCAGGAATATCACCGGCGGCAATGCGTTTGACGCAATCTGCGGCCACATGCAGTGGTGAAACTACCGCATCCAGCGTCTGGTTAATGCCCTGGATAATTTTGCGGAAGTCACCCGCATGCGCTTCAACGTCGACGCGGGTATTTAATTGGCCTTGTTGTGCTGCAGAGGCCAGGTGGTGTACATCCGCAATCAGTTGATGAATAGCGCCTGTGCAATGCTTGAGGCTGGTTTGCATCAGGTTAAAGTCACCCACAAAGTGCTCTTCAATCTGTGTTGGAATATGACCTGTGGCCATTTGGTCCAGGTAGCGGGCAGTGGTTTGCAGGGGCACGACGACGGCGTCCAGTGTCTGGTTAAAACCTGCCACAATCTGTTGAAATTCCCCCTGGTGGCGTGACACATCGACGCGAATATTCAGTTGCCCCTGCTCGGCGGCCTGCGACAGGGTATGCACGTCGTTCATCAACAGGTTGAAGTTTTGGCGCACCTGTTCAATGCTTTGATTGATATAGCTGCGCTGGCCGGGGAAGGTTTCCAGTGGCTGGTTGAAGTCGCCCTGGCCAAAGGCCGTCACCACTTGCAGGGATTTAGTCTGTGCCAGAATATGTTCTTCTACCATCTGGTTAATGCCAGTGGTGAGTTGCTGATACGCACCGTTAAACGATGTGCTATCAATGCGATAATCAATCATGCCGGCGCGGTGCTGGCTGGACATCTCATTGAGTGATTGCACAATGCTTTGAATGGTCGATTGCATACGATGCATTTCACGCAGCAATTTCCCGGTTTCGTCATTGCCCGTCGCTGCGTCTTGACTAATGAACTCACCGTTGGCGATATGTTGTGACAAGGTCAATGCTTGCTTGAGCGGCGTGGTAATTGAGCGTGTCATTTTCCAGGCGATGGCCATCGCCATCACCACCGCAATCAACAAGGCAATTTCAATTTGTTTATTGGCTTTGGCAATGGTGGAGGCAAACTGGCTCGAAGCATCAGTCACGCCCGCAATATTCATATCCATCAGCAAGCGCAACGAGTGGCTCAACGGCTTGTCTGCGCCTTTCACCGTGCTGTCAATGTCAGTCACGCTCATGCCGTCATTCTTCAGTTCTTCGCAGCGTTTGATTGCGTCGCGGTAGGTGGTAATGGCCAGGGTAATATTGCCTAGAATCTCTTTCTCTTGCTGATTGAGTTCGCCTGTCGCCGCATAAGCCTTCATGGCCTGATCAATATCATCCATACTGTGCTGAAATTTGCTGGCTTCACGTCCGCCACGTAGCACATAATTTTTAAAATGATGCACCGCATCGCCCAGGCCTTTGCTGGCGTTTTCAATCTGTGTCCTTTTCACCAGCTGTATGTTTTCAAAATGCTGCCAGGTGTGATGAATGTGGTTGAAGCCGCGCCAGGCGATGACAAAAATAAAGGTGGTAAACAGGATCAGCAGCGCGTAACCCAGAAACAGCCGGGTGCCTACATTCAAACGAGCGATGGATTTTTTCATGCAATTCCTTACGATAACTCTTGGATAAATCAGCAACATTGCGTTGCCATGCACATCACGCTTTGTGACGCACAACTCATTTACGTAAAATAAATTGGCAAATGAAGCCTTTTCAAGAAAGCTTCACAAAAGATTCATAAAGCGACGTTGCTGGCCAAGCAAAAGGCAGTGATGGCTGCCGCAGGAATACGTTGTATGATAGGCGCTGAATAGATCGGACGTGGCGATAACTACGTACGCAATGGACTTGGAATGACATGGCTGAACAAAAAAATTACATTACGCCGGAAGGCTACGCCGCGCTGGAAAAAGAGTTTCAATACCTGATCAAGGTGGATAGACCCGAGGTGGTGCGTGTGGTGAGCTGGGCCGCTGGTAATGGTGACCGCAGCGAAAACGGTGATTATATTTATGGCAAAAAGCGCTTGCGCCAGATTGATGGGCGGATTCGTTTTTTGACCAAGCGCATGGATGCCGCAGAGATTGTCTACAGCAATACGCAGACCAATACCGAGAAAGTGTATTTTGGTGCCTGGGTGACGCTGTTTAACCTGGGCGATGACAGCGAAATGACGATTCGTATCGTTGGCCAGGATGAACTGGACCCGACGCAGGGCTATATTTCATGGGTGTCACCGATGGCAAAAGCGCTGTTGGCCAAGAATTTGGGTGACACCATACGCGTAGTGACGCCGGGCGCAGACACTGAATATGAAATTATCGATATTCGTTACTAATGAAGCACTTTTAAAAAATATCCGCCGCGACTTGAACTAATTCATTTTTAGCTTTATCTTAGCCTTATATGCGTAAACGTCTTTGCCTGTTGCTGATTTGCTGGTTGCCATGCTTTGTCATGGCCGCTAACGTCATGTCATTGCAAATGGCGTTGGCCGAGCACGCCTTGATGTCTGTTGCCCAGGCGCCACAGGCCGAGATGCCGTGTCATCATATGGCAGGCGATCATCAACAGATGCAACACGCTAATGATGACCAGGCGCCCGCCAAGCACCATTGCACGGTGTGTGGCTTTTGCATGGTCAGTACCGGCGTTGCCCATTTAGAGACTTTCCCTCGCGTTGCCATTATTGCACAGACGGCTGCTGCCCCGTTGTTTGAGGCAGATCCTGTGCATTCACAAACTTATCCCCCTGCCATCAAACCACCCATATTCAGTTAACACACAGGACAAGTCCGTCCACGTTTTGTTTGTTTGATTGAATAGGGAGGCTTTATGCTTAAGCAACGCACTGTTGCACTCGGCGCCATCCTTCTAGGCCAGATTGCTTTGCCACTGCACGCAGCGGCACTGATGGGCTTTGAAGACAGCGCCATGCTTATGACCGAAATCGGTCGCTATAACCAGGAATGGATGTTGAACTACTCGCCTGCACTCGGGCATGCCATCGGCGTTGAGCAGATGCGCATGTCGGGCAAAGGTGAGCAGGCGACCACCATTTCCGGCATCAATTACACCGGCCTCATTAAACGCTGGAACATGCCTGCGGCGCAGGCCAACGTCTGGTTTAACGGCAGCGTCGGTGAAGCCCGTGGTCAGTATGACGGCTTTGCCTACACGCCCAGCTTGCAGTTTGATGTCGAATCTACCCGGCTGTATTTTTTGGCCAAGGCCCGCATGATCCGTGCGCCCAATATGAACTACGACAGCGCTGCCGTGCAGGCCGGCTTTTCATTTTATGAAACCGGCTTTCACCAGACGCAACCGTGGTTTGTGATTGAGGCTAAAACCATGCGTAACAATGATCCTGGCCTGCAAATTACTCCTGCGTTGCGACTGATTAACAAAAACTATTTTCTTGAATTTGGTGTGACCAATCCATGGCAGGGCGAGGGCTTTGCGCCGCGCCTGAATGCCATGTTTGTGTTTTAACCGATGCTATTTTTAAAGGATATTGAAATGAAAAAACTATTAGTGACTTTGATGTTATCTGCTTTAACCCCAGCTGCGTTTGCTGTGACTACGATCAAGGCCGAAGTCAACGGCATGGTGTGCGCGTTTTGTGCCAAAGGCATAGAGAAAAAACTCAATGCCTTGCCGCAAAAACAAGCCGCCTTTGTTGACCTGAAAAGCCGTGTCGTCGCGTTGCAATTAAAAGACGGCCAGGATGTCTCCAATGAAGCGTTTAGCAAGGTGATCCAGGATGCCGGATACTCAGTGGGTAAGCTGGAGCGCGTCAACCAGACCGTGGACGCCATTCAGGCCGAAGTGGCTAAGGCAGAGAAGGCGGGCGGCAAGTGATGGCGGCAGAAATAAACCCTCTGCAAGCCAGCCGACGGCTGAATCTACTATCGTTATTCACCAGCGGTTCCACGCTGATTTGCTGCGCATTACCTGCGACACTGGTGGCCATCGGTTCTGTGGCAACGCTCACAAGCCTCATCAGTTATTTTCCGCAACTGATCTGGATCAGTGAGCATAAGCCACTGGTCTTTGGGTTGGCTGGTGCGATGCTGCTGATCGCTGGGTGGATGCAATGGCGGGCGCGTTTGTTGCCGTGTCCCACTGATCCACAACTGGCAGCGTTATGTACGCAAACACGACGCCAGAGTGTGTGGATTTACGGGTTTTCGGTAGCGATTTTTATGATTGGGGCTTTTTTTGCATTTGTTGCGCCTTTATTGATTGATTGAATTATTTGTTAGATGCGCATTGCGCATGAAAAAAGCCGACTGCATAGTCGGCTTTTTTCTTGTCACCTAAAGCTTATTTTGGCGCTGCCTGAGATTCAGGTTCAGCGACGAAGATCTCTACACGACGGTTTTTCGCGCGGTTCGCTTCGGTGTCATTTGCGGCTAAAGGCTCATGTGAGCCGCGGCCATCAATGGTGATGCGGTTAAAGGCAATACCGCGTTCGGCCAGGTAACTACGGGCACTGGCAGCACGATTGACGGACAATGGATCATTGATGGCATCTGAGCCACTGCTGTCAGTATGACCGACGATGGTGACGCGTGCGGCGGCATTATTTTGTAAACCGGTTGCAAATTTATCCAGGATAGGGCGGAAATTCGGTTTGATATTGGATTTGCCTTTATCAAATGAAATATCACTTGGAATTTCCAGTTTCAGCTGGTTATTTTCCGTCTTCGTCACGGCCACGCCTGTGCCTGCAGTGGCCTGTTCCATTTCCTGTTTCTGTGCTTCCATCTTTTTGGACCAGATATTACCCGCAATCGCACCAGCACCAGCGCCTACAGCGGCACCAATGACTGCCCCTTTGCCACCACCGGCAACGGCGCCAATGACACCGCCCGCAGCAGCGCCAATGCCCGCGCCTTTAGCGGTGCCTTTCTGGGTTTCGCTCATGTTTGCACAACCAGACAAGCCAATCGCTGCTGTTAACACTGAGACTGTGATTATTTTATACATTTTTTTCTCCCTAATAAGTATTTGTGACTTTAGTTTGTCCAGTAAGGTCACAGTAAGTTCAGTCCTCAGTTTAGACTAATTGCGTATAATCTCAATGCTGATTAAAGCCAAGCGTTTTTGTGCCGTTGAATAGCCAGATAAACGTAAGTTGCATGCAGTCGTAGATTAATTGATAGAGAGATACACACAGGTCAGCATTGATGGTTCCACCAATCATATTAGATATTGAAGCTTCAGGTTTCGGCGTGGGTAGTTACCCGGTCGAGATTGGCTACGTCGATGCAAATGGCGACGTATGGAGTGCACAGGTGCAACCACATGCTGACTGGCTGCATTGGGATAAAGAGGCTGAAAAGCTGCACCAACAGTCCCGGCAGTCATTAGAGGCACATGGTCAAACTGCAAAGGAAATTGCAACGCACCTGAACCGTGTGTTTGCTGGTCAAACCGTGTATACCGATGGCTGGTACCAGGATTTTGTCTGGTTACATAGCCTGTATGAAGCCGCTGGTTTCAGTCCGCGCTTTAAGCTGGAAGATTTAAGTGTCACCTTGACTCCTGAGCAACAGGCCGTCTGGCATGAGACCAAGCAATCCATACGTGACGCCTTTGCATTGCAGCAGCATAGAGCTTCTACTGACGCCAAGGTGTTGCAACTGACCTGGTTAAAAACAGCTGAAATGGCGACTGTACTGACTGAATAGTGTTTATGATCGCGTCAACAAAGCCCCTGATCATCGCCGATAGGGGCTTTGTCTTTTAGTGCTTGCTTTCTGCTTTTTTACTTGCAGCTTTTCTTCGCATCTACTTCAAATTCAATATCGACATCGGTCCAGGTCTTGCCTTGATGGAAGGCCTGGGTACAAATGCGCCCGAACTTCTCAAAAGCGCTGCCGCCATTGAAGTCCTTGATAATATCCAGCGTACCTTTGGCGAGTAAATGACCATTTTTCTCGGTGATTTTCATCGGCACCACTTTGGTCACGTCATTCATGGTGACCGCCAACTGTAAGTCATTGCCCTGGATTTTCTCAATTTTGGCGGTAATCTTGCCCGGATTGGCAAAGTTTTTGAACAAGCCAGTCACGACATTCATATTGCGGATGCTTGCCAGTGCTGGATCCCAGGTGCCGCCCTTGCCATTATTTAAATCATTTGAGGTATCCAGCGAGGTGCTGTCGATCTCAATGGTTGCGCCTTCGAGCTTGCCGGTGGCAGAGGCCAGTTGATATTTTTTAAAGGTATTCTTGGTCACGACATAGGATTTGTCTGGCGCACCAAATGCGGTGAAAGAGAATTTAAAGCTTTTTTCATCTGGAGTGTAAGTACAGCTATTCGCCCATACTGCGCTGCTTAATAAACTGCCGATAATTGCTGTTAATGCACGTGCTTGCCACATATTCATATCAATTTCCTGCCTTATTTTTGATCTGGTTAATATCGTCATGGATTGCGATCACTCGCTTATTTATAGTAATGATAATCATTATCAATTGCAACAGGTGTAGTGAAATTAAGCAGGGGATACGTCTGCAATTCGCTTAAACAAAGGTTTATAGTTTGGCTCCGCGCATGACGCCATATGGTTATCCGCTAAATGAATTAAGATACAATCAATGACTTTTTAGCGGTATCAATGCTTTTGTCAGATGACTCATCCAGCACAAACAACATTCACGTGGGATATTTTTTGCAAGGTCGTCGATAACTTTGGCGATATAGGCGTGTGCTGGCGGCTGGCGCGCCAACTGGCCGACGAATACGAAATCAGTATGCGTTTGTGGGTGGATGATCTGGCGCTGGCGCAGCAGTTTGCCGGGGCAGGGCATGCGCGTATCCAGTTGCAGCATTGGTCCGAAAGTGCTGACTTTTCACAAGCGGCCGATGTGGTGATAGAAACGTTTGGCTGCGGTTTACCTGAGACTTACCAGCAACACATGCTCGGCCAGCGCTCGATTTGGGTCAACGTTGATTATTTATCAGCAGAAAGCTGGGTGGACAGTTTTCACGCACAACCTTCGCCGCAAGCCAATGGCCTGGTGCGTCATTTCTTTTATCCTGGCTTTACCCCGGCGACAGGGGGGCTACTCCGTGAAGCTAGTTTGCCTGGATTGCAAGCCAGCGCTGCGTGGCATGATTTAGGCTTGGCGCCGGCCCCTGATCAGCTCACTGTATCGTTATTTTGTTATGCACATGCGCCATTGGCTGCCCTGGTGGAAAGCTTGCAGGTTTCAACTGTACCCGTATGTGTATTGGTGCCACAGACAGTAGCCCCCATGTTGGGCGCTGTGCTTGGGGTCAACAACGTGCAGGTGGGTGATCGCATCCAGCGCGAACAATGCGAGTTTTTGGTGATTCCGTTTTTATCGCAAACTGATTACGACCGTTTGCTTTGCTTGTGCGACTTTAACTTCGTGCGCGGTGAAGATAGCTGGATTCGTGCCTTATGGGCAGGCAAGCCGATGATCTGGTTGCCTTATCAGCAAAGCGAAGACACGCATCTGTTAAAACTCAACGCGTTTATGGCACATTATCTGGCGCAGGCTGATGCGCCGCTCAGCGACGTCATCCATCATGCCACGCTGGCGTGGGCGCAAGGGGATTGGCAAGCCGCCGATTGGCCGTCTTTGCTAGCCGTGCTGCCGCAGTTTATGCAGCACGCCCATGCCTTTAAAGTGACCCAATTCCAGCAGGCTGACCTGGCGACTAACTTGGTGATTTTTATTGAGAAATGTCGTGCACATCGGGTATAATTCCGCGCTTTCAAATCCCGCATACAAATTAAGGCTTATTTATGAAAATCGCTCAAGACCTCCGCGTTGGCAACGTAGTGATGATTGGCAACGACCCGATGGTAGTTGTAAAAACCGAATACAACAAATCCGGCCGTAATGCGGCTGTGGTGAAAATGAAAATGAAAAACTTGTTGACTGAAGCGCCAAGCGAAAACGTTTATAGCGCACAAGACAAGTTTGATGTGATCGTCTTGGAAAAGAAAGAAGTGACTTACTCTTACTTTGCGGATCCAACCTACGTATTTATGGACGCTGAGTACAACCAGTACGACGTGGATGCCGAGTTTATGGAAGATGCGCTGCCATACCTGGAAGATGGTATGCCATGTGAAGTGCGTTTCTACGATGGTAAAGCCATTTCTATCGAGTTGCCAACCACCGTTGTGCGTGAAATCACTTACACCGAGCCAGCTGTTAAAGGCGATACGTCAGGTAAAGTCATGAAACCAGCCAAGATTGCGACTGGTTTTGAAATCCCGGTGCCACTGTTTGTGAGCCAGGGCGACAGAATTGAGATCGATACTCGTACTGGTGAATACCGTAACCGTGTCATGAAGTAATTCAGCCTGTATCGGCGCCCAAAACCCCGGCTTTCCGGGGTTTTTTATTGCCTGTCGATGACACGCGTAAAGGCGGATGCTTGAGGCAGGGAAGTATTGTGACTATTGTCGGGAATCATTCACTATTTGCCGTTAATTTTTTTCAATGACAATCGCTGACAGCTTTACATCATTTCAACCTTGGGGGATGCAATGCGTTATCAGCGAGTCAATCAAATACACACTGTTCTGAAATCACTGTTTGCTTGTTGTGCCTTGTTGGCCAGCATGCAAGTGATCGCTGAAGCAGATCCACGATCACTCAAACACCCTGTGATCGGTTATTGGGAATCGCGACTGCCTGAGACTGGCTGTTTGGAAAGCTATTGGTTTAAAGAGGATGGCAGCGCCGTGTTTACCAGTGGCGATGAACAACTGGAAGCGCATTATGAGGTGACGCCACAGCCGAATGAACATGGGTTTTTCAAGCTGAATCATCGGGTAACGCTCAGTAACAAAGCGCAGGATTGCACCCGACAAACGTCGGAAGTGAATAGCGAGCAAACCAGTTTTTTGTTATTTAAACCAGATGGCAGCAGTTTTATTTCCTGTGATAACGATGACCCTTCGCTCGCAAGCTGTTTTGGGCCCATTGAGTTAAAAAATAACGCGAGCAGAAGTCTGCACTGAAGCGGATTGGTCCAGGCAAATGCGGCAGGTGAGCATAAAGCTGCTCAGGCGAGTGATGCCCGTGTTAGTAGTCTGTATGGGGCTGACAATCGGGCATTCCAGCCAGGCCATTATTCATGGGCTGACATTTCCGGGAATGGCTATTTCCACCGTCAAGTTAAGTGTTCAGCATGCCCATTTTTTGCACTCGGCAGAGAAGTGGGAGTATTACGATTCGATTTGTAGTGCCGCGATTGTGGGCCTCAAACCACTGACACTCATTACGGCCGCGCATTGCCTGAAAGAGGTACGTTTGACCGGCGCCATGAGTTTGCCTATGCTTTCTATTGCGCAGCCTGAGCTGCTGGGCATAGAAGATATTAGCCTGAAACAGGCTTTTTACCGGCCGTTTGAGGTGGTTGCAGAGGATTTAACCCAAGACGTTGCTGTGCTGGTGTTTGAGGCAAAAGTGACCAGCCTGATACAACCTTTACGCATTCGGCTTGGCGATGCCTTGCCTGACCTGCTGATGATCTGCGGTTACGGGCTAGGGTATGGCGAAGCCGATACGCGGCATCCGCGTTGCGGTGAACGCAAACCTGTGCGTGATTTATCCGACTTTTATCAGGTATTACCCAAAGCATACCGCGAGATGGATGAGATGCTACATCTGCAAGCGCAAACCCAGTTTGCGTATACACAAGAACTGGTACATGCCGAAAAAGCCTTGCTGGCCGTGAATCGCCTGAATGAAATGGACCAATATGACCATACGATTGCCATGCCTACGCTCGGTGACTCAGGCGGGCCATGGCTGGTGCTGAATGCTCTGGGCCAATACGAACTATTGGCGATTACCAGCCTGGTCGAGCGTTTTTACAACCCGAGTGCTCATTGGCCGTTCTTCCAGAAGCAGGTGCCGCTCTCCGAATACCCTTACATTGCCTATGGTTTGCGCTTGAGCCATCCCGAAGTGCTGGGGTTCTTACAATATGCGCAGCATAGCGGTGCCGATATCCAGTTCACTTCGGCACCGTTGCTGCCACGTACCCGCCAGCCTCAATAAATAGCCAGTCTGGCAATCAGGCATTCAATTTGGCATTAATCTCTTGCTCAGCCTCTAACCAATAGTCCATATGGGAATGGCCAAAGCCTTTTTTTTCGGCAATATAGTAGGCCGCAACCTCAATCATTTTGTAACGTTCTTCACTGGTGATAATCGCAGGTTTAACGGTTTTCTTGCGCGTCACTGCCGGTTTTGCTGATTTGTCTGAAGCTGGCTTGGGCGCTGCTTTTTTTGCGGAGGTGGTTTTTTTAGCGGATGATGCCGTGGTTTTGGTAGCTGCCATACAATAATTCTCCGTGGTCTAGAGTTAAATGAAATAGCGTCGACTTGTGGTCGCTGTAAAGCTATATTAAGAGGGAGCTATGCCCAGCGTCAAGCCTAAATCGGCATTCGATTTGATCTGGATTAAATTCAACCGGTTCATTTTTGTGTTTGAGGTTGAATTACTGGCCGCATCAAGCTTAAAAAAGGCCATTGCACCAAAAGCAACTTCCAAAGCCACGGCATTTATGCTGTAGTTACTCGCTGATTTAATTTGAAAGACGCTATGTATAAAAAAGCACTCACCTCACTGATTATATTGTTCTTTATGATGGGCTTTATTACCTGTCTAAACGATATCCTGGTGCCGTATCTTAAAGCGGTTTTCGACTTGAGCTACAGCCAGGCTGCGCTGGTGCAGTTTTGTTTTTTTGCGGCCTATGGCCTGACGTCAATCCCGTTTAGCAATCTGATTGAAAAGGTCGGTTACCAAACCGGCATGGTGATTGGCTTTTCGCTGGCAGCATTAGGCTGTCTGCTATTTTATCCGGCAGTGGCGTTGCATGCTTATCCCTTGTTCCTTGGCGCTTTGTTTGTGCTGGCCTCCGGTATCGTATTGCTGCAAGTGGCGGCTAACCCATGTGTGTCTGTGATCGGCCCTAAAGAAACAGCTTCTTCACGCCTGACCATGGCACAAGCGTTTAATTCTTTGGGCACTTTTATTGCGCCTTTCTTTGGTGCTTATTTCATCCTTTCTGCACTGGCACATTCCACCCATGCAGAGGGCGTGGTTTATCCTTATTTGTTCATTGCTGGCGTGCTGGTGGCGATTGCTCTTGTGTTGTCGCGCCTGAATCTGGCCGGAATGGACAGCGCAGAAAAGGATGAGAGTCTCTGGCGTGAGGTGCTGGCTGACCGTGGACTGATGTTAGGCATGGTGGGTATTTTTTGCTATGTCGGTGCCGAGGTCGCGATTGGTAGTTTTCTGGTCAACTACATTAAAGAGCTGACACGCATGCCGGAGGCAGAAGCCGCATCATTGATTGCGCTGTACTGGGGCGGTGCCATGCTGGGGCGTTTTATTGGTATTTTTACGCTCAAGGCATTTGCCCCGGCTAAAGTGCTCAGTGTGCATGCAATACTGGCGATTATTTTGATTATTTACTCCATGAACACGGCCGGCATGCTGGCTGTCGTCAGCATGGTGCTGGTCGGTTTGTGCAACTCCATTATGTTTCCGACCATTTTTACACTGGGTATTAAAAGCCTCAAGCCCGGTCAGGAGAAGAAAGGCTCAGGCCTGCTGGCCACTGCCATTTTGGGTGGCGCGGTGGTGCCGTTGTTGACTGGGTTGTTGGCCGATCGCATAGGCTTGCATCATGCGTTCGTGTTGCCGGTATTGTGTTATGGTTATATTGCGTGGCTGGGAGTGAATCATCTCAAAGCCCGTTAACGACTAAATAAAAAAGCTGCCCTTTAGGCAGCTTTTTTACTCTCTGATAGATATTAGGCTGACGTGCCGCCTACCGTCAATCCATCAATTTTCAATGTTGGTTGCCCAACGCCTACCGGCACGCTCTGGCCTTCTTTACCGCAGGTGCCAACGCCGCTATCCAGTGTCATGTCATTACCGATCATGCTGACTTTGGTCAGCACATCTGGCCCATTACCAATCAGGGTGGCGCCTTTGACCGGGTAGGTGATTTTGCCATCTTCGATCATGTAGGCTTCGGCGGCACTAAACACGAATTTGCCGCTGGTGATATCGACCTGGCCACCACCAAAGTTAGCTGCATAGAGGCCTTTTTTCACCGATTTGATAATCTCTTGCGGGTCTTTGTCGCCATTGAGCATATAGGTGTTGGTCATGCGGGGCATAGGGATATGCGCATAGCTCTCGCGACGCGCATTGCCGGTGAGGCCCATGCCCATCAGTCTGGCATTGAGCGTGTCTTGTATGTAGCCGCGCAGGATGCCGTCTTCAATGAGCACGGTGTTTTGTGGCGCGTTGCCTTCATCGTCCATGGTCAGTGAGCCACGGCGGTCCTGTATCGTGCCGTCATCGACGATGGTGATGCCTTTGGCAGCCACCTGCTGGCCGATCATATTGCTGAAGGCGCTGCTGCCTTTGCGGTTGAAGTCACCTTCCAGGCCATGGCCAATCGCTTCGTGCAACAAAATGCCTGGCCAGCCGTTGCCCAGTACAACTGTCATACTGCCAGCCGGGGCCGGGCGTGCTTCCAGGTTGACCAGCGCCTGATGCGCAGCTTTTTGGGCGTAGTCTTGTAATACTTCATCGGTGAAGTAGCTGTAATCGAAACGACCACCACCACCGCTGGAGCCTTGCTCGCGGCGGCCGTTGTGCTCGGCAATCACTTGCAAGGATAAACGCACTAAGGGCCTGACATCGCCAGCCATCACGCCATCACTGCGTGCGACTAATACGACTTCATATTCTGCGGCAATGGACGCCATTACTTGCGTGATACGTGGGTCTTGCGCCTTGGCATAACGCTCGAGTTTCTCCAGTAGTTTGACCTTGGCATCTGCGCTCAGGCTGGCAATTGGGTCTTGCGGTAAGTAGAGCGGCGTATGGCTGCGGGTGATAATGCTGTGACCGGTTTTTTCTTGGCCCAGGTTGGCAATGGCGCGCGTGGCCTGTGCCGCCTGTTGCAAGGCGTCGAGGTGGATGTCGTCAGAATAGGCAAAGGCGGTTTTTTCACCACTGACTGCGCGTACGCCCACGCCCTGATCGATATTGAAGCTGCCGGATTTGACCTGGCCTTCTTCCAGCCCCCACGATTCGCTACGGCTGTATTGAAAATACAAGTCGGCGTAGTCGATGTTGTGCGTCATCATGCCGGACAATACATTGGTTAAAGCGCTGTGGTCCAATCCGGCCGGGCGGAGTAGCAAGTCGTTGGCAGTGGTGAGTAGCGTTTGCATAGTTAAGTCACTTGTTTTAATCGTGAGTGTTGGAGTCAATCTGAAGCAAAGAGTGCCAGCATGGCGCTCAGTGTTTTCATTAAATCGCCTTAATGGTTTTGTGTTTGAGCGCAGGCAAGCTCTGGCGCAGGTTTTTAATATAGTTGCGGTTGACGTTGGCCACCACAATGCCAGAGCCACGTGGTAGGCGGTCCAGCACCACGCCCCACGGGTCTACAATCATGCTGTTGCCGTGTGTTTCGCGGCCAGACAAATGGTAGCCGCCCTGGGCTGAAGCAATCACATAACTGAGGTTTTCTACCGCACGTGCACGCACCAGGGTTTCCCAATGCGCCTTGCCTGTGGTTTCGGTAAAAGCGGATGGCACCACGATCATGTCGACGTCGCCCATGGCACGGAACAGCTCCGGGAAGCGCAAATCGTAGCAAATAGAGAGGCCAATGCGGCCAAACGGCGTGTCCACCGTTACTACGGTATCGCCTGGCTCTATGGTGTTTTCTTCATGGTAATGTTCGGTGCCCATGTCCAAACCGAACAAGTGGATTTTGTCATAGCGCGCGACTTGCTCGCCTTTGTCGTTGTAGACCAGGCAACTGTTGCGTACCTTGTTGGCATAATTGCTTTCGAGTGGCACACTGCCTGCAACAATCCAGAGTTTAAAGGCCTTGGCTGTTTTGCTCAAAAACTGCTGAATCGGGCCATCATCCGGTTTTTCGCGGATAGTAACTTTGTCGAAATCTTTGAGGCCCATGATGCAAAAATACTCTGGCAGCACGACCAGTTTGGCGCCAGCTTTGGCGGCCATTTCAATCAGGCGTTTGGCTTCTACCAGATTGGCAGCCACATTAGGGCTGGACGCCATTTGAACCGCGGCCACTTTGACAATGTCATCATTGGCGGCTGATTTCAGTTTTTTAGTTTTCTTCTCTGCCATGGCAAGTTTTCCGTTGAAATAATAATGTGGTCATTAGTGCAGCGTTTTCAAGGGCTGAGCAGGTGCAGGGGCCTTTTTATCAACCTCTGCCTCTTGCGGATTATCCCAGGTGCCTGTAATCATATACTCACTGGCACTGATTTTGTTAAGCGGGTCTTTGAGTAATTTTTGTGCGACAAACGCAGCCACGCCGACAATCGGCCCACCCGCCAGCGCCGCCAGGGAAACCGAATCGCTAATATGTGGCACGACTCTCACCCGCAGGCGTTGCGTTTCTGTTTTTAAATTGGTCTCACCCTTGATTCTGGCTTCGGCGGCCGGGCCGGTCATAAACAAGTCATCACTACGCAAAATGCCGTCCTTGATATTGGCGGTAGAGTTGATCTTGTCAAACGCAAAGCCTTCACTAAAGAGGTCGCGGAAGTCTAGTGTTAAACGACGTGGCAGGCTTTGCAAGCTCAATAAGCCCAGCAAGCGTCCAACGCCTGGCTGCACTTTCAAAATCTGGCCTTTTTCCAGTTGCATGGTGAAGTTACCATCCAGTCTTTCCACCGCGAACTCATGCGGACTGCCTGGCCAGCCCAACTGACCATTCATATTACCGGTGCCGCCTTTAACCATTTCGCCACCTGGTTGAAAACGTTGCAAGGTTTTCCCCAGATTGCTTGAAGTCAGGTTGAATTTGAGCATGGTTTGCGGGCTGCGCACCGAGTTACGCCAGGTGCCGTCGGCTGAGAGCTGGCTATCGCTGTTGCTGATGTTCATGCGCTGTATGACCCAGCTTTCACCGCTGTTGTAGGCTTTTAAATCCAGGCTTCCCAATTGTTTGTCGCCAAACTGAAAATCTTGCGCGGTGATGTCCAGTTCAGGGTAAGTCATGTCCAGGCGACGCACTTCTGCCGGATTGGTGTTGTTATCGGTGTCCATGCTGCGCGGAATACGCAAGTAGTTTAGTTTGGCCACCAGTTTGCTGGGTTTACCTGAAATCCAGTCTGCATCGCCTGCCAGTTCCTGGCTTTGTATCGCCAGCTTGAGCCGATCATTGTCTGGCGCAATATTCAACTTGATTTGATGCAAGTTGCGGTCGAATACATGCAGGGTGCCCGCAGTCAGTTCTATTTGATTCAATGCCAGTGAGGAGGATTCCGCAGCCTGGTTGCCACTACCCTGGTTGAGGTAGGCTAACCACTCATCCACGTTCAGTTTTTGAAAGTCTGCACGCAAATTGATGCCATCCGCCGTGGGTAAGCGAGGCGGTGTATTGATCGCAATTTCACCAGCGCTGACAGCGGCTGGGCTATTCGCATTACGCAAAAAGTTGGCATGAATCCAGTCGTTGTAATGAATAGCGATTTTGTCTGGTTGGTTGCTTTCCTGACGGAAACGTATCGTCAGGCTGGCGGGGGTCTCTACGCTTTTCTTTGCGGGCTCTGGCAGGTCAATGGCCATGCCGATCAACTGTGAGCGGATATCCAGCCGGATATTCGGCGCCTGGATCAACAGGTTACTTTTCCAGTCAGTTGTACCGTGCAAAGCGCGGGTAATCGGGTTGTTATCCAGTTTTTTGAGCGCAGCATCGGTGATGCGGCCACTGCCTTGAATAATCACAGATTTATCAGATCGGGTGCTCAGGCTGACGCTGGCAGGATTATCAAACATCGATAACTGTATGCCTTGTGCTTGCAGGCCTTTTTCGTTGAATTTTAAATGGCCATTGATATTGCTCATTTCCGGCATGGCAATTTGCGGGTTGGCGGCAATATGCCCATTTTTTATGTTGTAATCGCCTTGAAACTGGCTGGCGTCGACATCGTTGAGGGGCACTTGCAATGCCAGTTTAAGTTCTGCATTGCCTGTGGTTTTCAAAAAGTCGGTAAAGCCCATGGTGACTTGTCTTACCGGGCTGGTGTTGACGAACTTCACACCTTGCTCGATGGTGCCGGTGGCTGCCGCTTTGACGTTGAGCATCGGCCAGTCGGCATCCAGTAGCGGAATTTCGACCTGTGCTTGCGTAATGTGCTGGCCGACAGTGCTGCCATTTTTAACGGCGATATCCATGCGCTTGCCCTCAAACTTGAGAAAGGCGTCGATATTTTGGATGACTGGCCAGTCGGTGCCATATTCCAGGCTGGCGCGGTCTACTTGAGCCGTCACACGGAACAGGCCCAGGGACGGATCAGATTGCTGGGCCTGGTTGACGTAAGGGAAATCACTGACCCGGCCTTTGACGATTACTTCACCACGTCGGATTTGGCCACCGAGAATCGAGCTATCCAGCCAGTGCAAGGTCGTTTCGCCCAGAATCAAGGGGTAGTAAAACGGCGCAAATTTTGCATCGCCACGCTCGATTTGGCTTTGTAGCTGTATGGTGTCACCGCCTGCTGCGCCTAACTGGTATTCCATATTGGTGCGCAAGGCCAGGTGAGGGTTGCTAAACTGCAAGTTGCGGGTGCTGATCAAGGTTTTCTGGCCGTTATGACTCCACTCCACTTCACCCTGCAAACGGTCTATGGGTAATGGCCAGCGTAGCAGGCCAGCCAGCTCAATAGTCGCCTTGCTGGTATCCAGTTCCACGCTACCTGCATTGGGGTGTAGTGATAATTGCCCAGACCAGTTATCCAGACCAGGAGTGCTGGCATAAGCTTGCGTGTGCAGCGCATTGAAGTTGGCTTCTACAGCGTAATCACGCCACTGATCTTGTTGATATAGCCAGCGCGCTTTGATTTGAGAGGCATTGCCTGCGGGCGCCATATTTTCCAGGTATGTTGCTATTTTTGAGTCAGGTGGTAACCATTGCGCAAATAAATTGCCTTGGGTCAGGCTGAATTTTTTAACCGTGATTGTGCCTTCATGGCCTTTGTCATCCCATTGCAGCTCACCATTGCTATCCTCTAGTACCAAACCAGGCTGGACGTTGGCAGAAAAGTGCTTGAGCGTGACCATAAAGCGTTGCTCAACACGTTGCCAGCGCAACTCGCCAGCCACGGTTTTGGCGACAAAGGTTTGTGGCTCATTGGCGGGTTTGACTGCTACATCGCTCAGTTGCACTTGCGCAGCCAGGCGTTGCAATTGCAGTGCGTCGAATGCCAGCGTGGTGGTCAGGTTGCCTTTGCCCGCATTCACCTTGAGTGGCAGGTCTAACCAGGGGCTCCAGGCGGCTAAATCGGTTTCTGGCAAACGTAGCGAAATTTCGCCATGCCATGCTTCAGGTTTAGCCACATCATGACCGACCACGACTGATTCCAGGGTGATACGCTGCTTTGTCCCGGTTGAGACCAGGCTGTCGATATGGATGCTATGACGGTGCAGCAGGCGCTGCCAGACGGGCGTTAATATTTCAATATTCAAATCTTCAAGCAACAGCGGCGGTGCCTGGCGTTGCTCGTCTAGCCAGGTGACTGTAGCGTGAGAGATTTTGATGCGCCGTTGCGCCAGCAGCCAGTTGGCAAAGGCCGGATTGCCTTGCCCAGACATGGAGATGCCTGCGAGAAACAGCTCACCATTGGCTGTACGCCTGATGACTAAGTTAGGCGCGTCTATGCTGAGGCTGACCAATGAAGGCGAAAGCAGAACCAGGCTGCTCCACGACAAACGGGTAGTCACCTGCGATAACTCAAGCGCAGGGCGGTGCTCGGTATCAAACACAGTGACTTTGCCCAGTGTCACTTGTGGTGCCAGGCCGCGCCAGCGAATGCCAATGTGGGCGATGGTGACTTGCTGTTTGAGCGATTGGCTCAGCGCTTGTTCAATGCGGCCTCTGTAGTCATCAATATGTGGAAACACATAGAACTGAATGACGCCAATAATGCCTGCAAGCATGACAAAAATAACAATCATGAGTGAAACCAGCCAGCGTTTGATTTTTTGCAGAGGCATAAGGACGTTGAACAAGGGTTGAGGAAGTTTTAGTGATAACTGACCATTTTACTCGAAAACAGTTGCGCAGCCGCAGCAGAACTGCCTGTTGGCTGCGGAATTATTCAGCATGAGCATGAATGATTCGTTTAAAATGCCACTCTTTTGCAACTTCAGTTTTTAAATGAAAGTGATTGTCAGTGATTCAGTTTAAACAACTGACTTTTTCCAGAGCAGGTAAAACGCTGGTCGAAGCGGCCAGTTTTCAGTTGCATCCGGGGCATCGCGTCGGCCTTACCGGCGCCAACGGTGCGGGTAAGTCGACCTTGTTTGCTTTGCTGCGTGGTGAGCTCACGGCAGATGTAGGTGAGTTGCTGATGCCGCCGCAATGGGTGATTGCGCATGTGGCACAGGAAACGCCTGCGCTAGCGCAATCTGCACTCGAATATACCCTGGATGGCGATGAGGAGTTGCGCACCTTGCAAGCACAGCTTGCGCAAGCCGACGCAGGTGAAAGCCATGACCCGTTACATGTCGCCGAGTGGCACCAGCGGCTGGCGGATATTGATGGCTATAGCGCAGAAGCCAGGGCCAGTGCCTTATTGGCCGGTCTGGGGTTTTCTCAATCACAGTTGAGCCGCCCAGTCAGCGATTTTTCCGGTGGCTGGCGCATGCGCCTCAACCTGGCGCGCGCGTTGATGTGTCGTTCGGATTTGTTATTGCTGGATGAGCCGACCAATCACCTGGATATTGAAGCTGTGATCTGGCTGGAAGGCTGGCTGAGCGCTTATCGTGGTACCTTGCTGCTCATTTCGCATGATAGGGAATTCCTCGATAATACCGTCAATCATATCCTGCATATCGAACAACAGCAGCTCACTTTATATCGTGGCGGCTATAGCGATTTTGAGCGCCAGCGGGCTGAAAAACTGACATTGCAGCAAGCCAGTTACCAAAAGCAACAGCAGCAAATGGCGCATTTGCAGAAATACATTGATCGTTTTCGCGCGCAGGCGACCAAGGCACGCCAGGCGCAAAGCCGTATCAAGGCACTTGAACGCATGGAGCGCATCAGTGCCGCGCACGTAGACTCTCCCTTCAGCTTCAGTTTTCGTGACCTGGGTTCAGCGCCGGATCCCTTATTGGTGATGAATCGGGTCGCACTGGGTTATGCGGGACAAACCCTGGTGAAACTTGAGCATCTGGCGATTCGTCCTGGCGAACGTATTGGCTTGCTTGGTAAAAATGGTGCTGGTAAATCCACCTTGATTAAAGCGCTGGCACAGTCAGCAACCTTATTGTCGGGCGAACGCGTGGAGGGCAAGGATTTACGTATAGGCTATTTTGCTCAGCACCAGCTTGAACAACTGGTTGCCAGTGACTCACCGTTGCAACATTTGCAGCGGCTGGATGCCACTGCGAGAGAGCAGGAGTTATTAGATTTTTTAGGCGGTTTTGATTTCAGGGGTGAAATGGCCAAAGCAGCTTGCGGCCCATTTTCTGGTGGCGAAAAATCACGCCTGGCATTGGCCATGCTGATCTGGCAGCGGCCTAACCTGATTTTGCTGGATGAGCCGACCAACCATCTGGATATTGAAATGCGGCACGCTTTGTCCATGGCTTTGCAGGCGTATGAGGGCGGCATGGTGATGGTGTCGCACGATCGCACGCTGCTTGCCACTTGTTGCGAAAAATTTGTGTTGGTGGCTGATGGCCAGGCCAGTGTGTTTGATGGCGACCTGGAAGATTACAAAGTGTCTTTGCTGAAGACAGCGCAAGCAGAAGTCGCTGCGAGCCGACCTGCGGCAGTCAAGCAGAATAGTTATCATCAGCAGAAAGCTGACAGGCAGGCGCGCCTGGTAGAGCGCAGGCCTTTGCTCAAAACGCTGGCTGCGCTGGAAACCCAATTGACCAAGCTCACGCAAGAAAAGCAGGACGTTGAACACCGTCTGGCTGATAGCGCGATTTACGATGTCGAGCAACGCGAAACATTGCAGGCCTTATTGATTGCGCAAGGTGAGCATCAAAAAAAACTCGATTCGATCGAGGAGCAGTGGCTGGATGTGCAGGAAAAACTGGAAGCGCTGCCTGAGATTGAGTAACACGACGATATTAATAAAGGGATCATCATGGAAATGACTTATGAAGAGCGTTTGAGATTCATGCATCAGCTGTGTCAGGCGCAGACGCATGCCGGGGGCCAGTCAGAGGCGCAAGCCGTGGCCGCTTTTGCCAATGGGGATGTCGAAGACTCGGTGCATTATCTGGCGAGTTTTTTGACTTTTAAAGCGATTCAGTCTGCGGATCGCCACCCGGCAGAAGAATTGCAAAATGATTTTGACATGCTAGGCGTGTATCAATGCTTTGGCTTGATGGTCTACGCCTTCCTGTTTATGCCGCTGACGCAGGAAGGGCTGCAGCCCGACTACGATAGGGCACAAATTACAATCGGTAAAACCTTGTTTGACGGGCTTGCGCCAGAAATGCTGGCCGAGATTATCGAATCCGGTTTTCATAAATTTAAACTGATTGCCGAAGCAGAGTCTGAGCATTGGCAGGAATACCGTGAAAATCTGGATAAAGTGACCATTAGTTATATGATTGCGACCACCGATGATGACAGTCCGCATAGCGCGGAAGATGTATTGCCACTGTTTGGGCAATTGCTGAGTCAGTTGTGTGAGGCATTTACGGCTGATTAGCCATTTAGCATCATAAAACTTTAATGTATACTTTAAAATTGTTTAACATTTTTGATACAGTTTGAAAACTTGGGTAAAGTTAGGCCATTTACGCTTGTTAATCAATTTAATTGTTCATAATATTCCGAGGCTAAATATTAGGATAAGCCTTGTGTTATCTTTTAAAAAAGGACATAAATGAGCAAGCTGCTGTTGATTGACGATGATGTTGAATTAGCCAATATGCTGAAGGAGTTTCTGACGCAAGAGGGCTTTGCGGTGACGACTGCGCATGATGGATTGACGGGTGAGCAATACGTGCTTGCCGGTAAATTCGACTTGGTGATTCTTGATGTAATGATGCCAGGTCAGGACGGATTGCAGACGTTACGGAATGTCAGACAACATTCTGATATTCCTGTGCTGATGCTCACGGCTAAAGACGACAACGAGGGCCGCATTGAAGGTTTGGAAGGCGGCGCGGATGACTACGTGCAGAAACCTTGTCTGCCAAGAGAGTTGGTTGCCAGAATTCGTGCGATTTTGCGTCGTCACACCAGTGACACGCCAAAAGGCAACGATATCGTGGTTGGCCAACTGGTGGTTTCCAGTGAACGTAGAAAAGTGTTTTGGGTGGATAAGCCGATTGTGTTTACCAGCACCGAATTTAGCCTGATTGAAATTCTGGCTAAACATGCAGGTACTATCGTCAGCAAAGAAGATTTGTCCATTAAGGCACTGGGACGTCCGCTAGTGAAGTATGACCGTAGTATTGACGTGCATTTGAGCAGTATCCGTCAAAAAATATCAGAAGTATCTGGCGGTGTGAATGTGATACAAACCATTTACCGCGTCGGATATCAACTTGTTAGAGAGTAAGTGATTTAATGCGAGGGTTATGGGGCGCCTGTTCTGGAAGTTATTTTTAGCATTTTTTCTGGCGCTCGTCTCCACCGATCTTATCGTTGGTAATATTATCGAGTGGCAGGCCCATCAACAAACACCTGAGCATCATGAAGTCTCGCAGATTTGTTCGTCTGGAAGCAGCTGTGAGACAACGCCAAACGCGTTAAAGGCTGAACCACTCTCGGCCAAGACCGACCAGCGCTGGACTGAGAGGCAACTCTTTAGTTTGCCTTTCTCTGTTTTGATATACAGCCTTATCTCCAGCACGATTTTTGCCGGCGTCCTGGCCTGGTCTATTTCGCATCCCATCAAGTTGTTGCTTGAGCATTTAAAGAGTGCCGCAGAAGGCGATCTGCTAGTCAGGGTCAGCCCTAAAATCAAGGCCAGCCATGATGAGTTTGCTGAGCTTGGTGAAGCGTTTGATTTGATGGCATTACGCCTCAATAATATGATCAAAAGCCAGTCCAAAATGCTGCACCATGTTTCCCATGAGCTACGCTCGCCACTGGCCAGGATACAGATGTCGGTAGGCCTGGTGATGCAAAATCCAAAAAAAATGCAAAGCTCTTTACAGCGTGTGGAGCTGGAAGCTGTGCGCATGGAGCGCATGATTTCTGAGTTGCTGGAAATCTTTCGTTTTGAATCAGGCATGCAAAAGCTGCAAAAAACTGAGGTTGATTTAAAAGGGCTATTGACCGGTATTGTGGGCGATGTGCTCTTTGAGAAGCATGAAGCCAAGCTGCATCTCGAGATGCCAGAAGATGCTGTAGTGGTAGATGGCCAGCTGGAGTTGCTGCAGCGGGCGATCGATAATGTGATCCGCAATGCCGTGAAATATGGTCCGGAGAATGGCGTGGTGGCGATTGAATTGCAACACAGCGCACGCACGGGGGAGGTGATTCTGGAAGTGCAGGATCAAGGCCAGGGCGTGGAACCGCAGGAGCTGGAGCAGATTTTCAGGCCATTTGTACGCGGTCGTCGCGCATCACAAGTGGATGGGCATGGCATTGGCCTGGCGATGACCAAGCATATCGTTGAGGCGCATGGTGGTTTTGTCAACGCAACCAATCTTAATCCACATGGTTTTATGATACGTATCCATTTGCCTGAAAAGCATGAGGCACCTAGCGATCAAGAGTCCAAAAATTGGATGTAACAATGCTAAAATAGCGGGTTTACGAATAACGCAGAAGATTGCCGGATACTTTATGACAGCACAACACTCCAACCCAGACAACGCGACAGAGTCAGTCGTTGATGAGAACCACGTGATTGCAGAGCGTCGCGAAAAGTTGCGCTTGCTGCGCGAACAAGCGCAATCTGCACAAGTGGCTACTTTTCCTAACGATTTTAAGCCTGAGCATAAAGCGGCTGTTTTACAAGAGACGTATGCTGCCAGCGAGAAAGAAACGCTGGATCCGCAAGAGATCGTTGTGGTGGTTGCTGGCCGCATGATGCTGAAACGTGTGATGGGCAAAGCCAGTTTTGCAACGATTCAGGACAGCACCGCACGTATTCAATTGTATGTCGCACGTGATGAAATCGGTGAAGCGCTCTACGAGAGCTTTAAGCACTGGGACATGGGCGACATTCTGGGTGCGCGCGGACGTTTGTTTAAAACCCGCACTGGCGAGCTTTCTGTACATGTCACTGAGTTGCGTTTACTCACCAAGTCACTGCGCCCATTGCCGGAAAAATTTCATGGTTTGCAAGATCAGGAAATCAAATATCGTCAGCGTTATGTCGATTTGATCACGTCTGAAGAAACACGCGCCACGTTTAAGGCACGCTCAAAAGTGGTGGCGGCGATTCGTCAGTTCATGAATGACAACGAGTTTCTCGAGGTTGAAACACCTATGCTGCACCCGATTCCTGGTGGTGCGTCAGCCAAACCATTTGTCACGCATCACAATGCATTAGATATGCAGATGTTTATGCGCATTGCGCCAGAGCTTTATTTGAAGCGCCTGATTGTCGGCGGCTTTGAGCGTGTATTTGAAATCAACCGTAACTTTCGTAATGAAGGCCTCAGCGTTCGCCATAATCCTGAGTTCACCATGATGGAGTTCTACGCGGCTTACACAGACTATCAATGGCTGATGGACTTTACCGAGCAATGTATCCGTGCCGCAGCGATTGCCGCGAACGGCACTGCGGTGTTGAGCTACGCTGGCAAAGAAGTGGATCTAAGCAAGCCGTTTGAGCGTTTGACCATTGTGGGCGCGATCCAGAAATATGCGCCGCAATATACGCTGGCGCAACTCAATGACGCTGACTTTATCCGTCAAGAGTTATTGAAGTTTGGCGTGAAACCATTTGCTCACGCAGGCCTGGGCTCATTGCAGTTATCCCTGTTTGAAGAAACCGCGGAAAGCCAACTGTGGCAGCCTACTTATATTATCGATTACCCGGTGGAAGTTTCACCTTTGGCACGCGCTTCAGATAAGCAGCCTGAAATCACCGAACGGTTTGAGCTGTTTATCACTGGCCGCGAAATGGCCAATGGCTTTAGCGAGTTGAACGATGCTGAAGACCAGGCAGCGCGCTTCCATGCGCAAATGAAAGCCAAAGAGGCGGGTGACCAGGAAGCCATGTACTACGATGCGGATTTTATCCGTGCTTTGGAATATGGCATGCCGCCGACCGGTGGTTGCGGCATTGGCATTGACCGCCTGGTGATGCTGATTACCGATAGCCCGAGCATACGTGATGTGATTTTGTTCCCACACATGCGTGCAGAGAGCTAAACTCATCAAAGTAACATAGAGCCACCCAGTAAGGGTGGCTTTTTTGTTACTAGTAGTCTGCTTGTAAGAAATGTGTAAGGTTTGTCATCAAACTGTCATATTGAAAATTCAAAATACGTCCCGGATACACACATGTAATCTTATAACAGGGGATAAAAATGAATTTGAAGTTTCGTCGTTTGTTGATGGCAACCTTGGCTGGTGGTCTGTTAACAGGTTTGACGTCTGTCTCGCATGCTGATTCAACGACTGACCTGGTTCAGGCATTGATTAGCAAAGGCGTTTTGACTGAAGAGGAAGGCGCTTTACTGATGAAGGGCCGTACTAATGAAGTTGAAGTGCAGAAAAAGAAAGAAAGCAAGAGCTGGACTAGCCGTGTCAATATGCGTGGTTATGTGCAGGTTCGCAATACCCAGATGCTGGGTGGCGATGAAGGGGTTAACCTGTGGTCAGACCGCTCCGTAGGTGATGACCACTCATTGGGTGATGCAGATAAGAACTTCTTGATCCGCCGTGCGCGTATCATCATTTTTGGTGATTATGGTGATCACCTGAGCTACTACATCCAGCCAGATTTCGCTAGCTCTGTGGGCGGTACATCCAACTCTAATGCGAGTGGTGCCGGTAACTTTGCCCAGCTGCGTGATGCCTATGGCGATGTTTATATTGATAAAGAACGTGTACACCGTGTACGCGTAGGTCAATCTAAAGTGCCATATGGTTTTGAAAACCTGCAGTCAAGTTCAAACCGTCTTGCATTAGACCGTAACGATGCCTTGAACAGTGCGGTGCGCGATGAGCGTGATCTGGGTGCGTTCTACTACTACACACCAACCAATATCCAGGCTTTGTTTGAAGAAATCAACAAGAGTGGCCTGAAACACTCCGGCAACTACGGTATGTTCGCCTTGGGCTTGTATAACGGCCAAGGCGCTAACGCCCGTGACCAGAACGACAACTACCATGTGGTTTCACGTCTGACTTACCCATGGAAAACACAAAGTGGCCAGATCTACGAAGCAGGCATTCAAGCTTATAAAGGCGACTACATTTCAACCACTGGCAATTACAGCCGCCGCAACCCTGTGACTGGCGTATTGGCATCTTCTCCAGCGCCTACCTTGGGCACTGGCACGCCTCTTTCAGGCCGAAACGGTATTGAAGACGAGCGCGTAGGTATCAGCTTTATCATGTACCCACAGCCTTTTGGTATTCAGGCCGAGTGGAACTGGGGTAACACACCGGGTCTGGACATTACGAAAAACGTGATTGAAAAGAAAAGCCTGAACGGTGGTTATGTACAAGCCATGTATAAAATCGATAACTTCCAGTTCTTGAGTACCAATGGCACATTGATTCCGTTTATCAAATGGCAGTACTTTGATGGCTATAACAAAGCGGAAACTAACTCACCTGAAAACCATGTCAATGACTGGGAGTTCGGTTTAGAGTGGCAACTGGCACCCGAGGTTGAGTTGACAGCTGTCTACCACCGAATGAATCGTACTAACCTCGTGACAGGTAACCGTGCAACCGCGAGTGCTGCAAATAATCTGCCAGCCAGGGAAGATTACGATAACTTCAAAGCAGAAGCGTTGCGCGTACAACTGCAATACAACTTCTAATAACAACCGTATCAAAACTTAAATTGAAATCCCGCAGCCTTGCGGGATTTTTTTTATTTCATATATAGTTAAAAGTAATATAAAAATAACGAATAATTATTTTTTAAAATATAAATAGTCTGAAATAATGCCCTTCATTCAATGCAGTGAGGGGCATCATGTCTACAGTATTAAACAAACCGGAAACACAAGCTGACGAAGCCTTGTTGGCGATTGTTGCGGCGGCCATTGCGGCTGTGCAGAAGGATACCGGTTATGGTTCTATTGAAATTACAGTACATGATGGGCGGGTGACGCAAATTGAACGGCGTGAGAAAGTGCGCTTTGATCACCAGATAAAACCCAAGAAGTAGTTGATAAGATTTTACTGAGCACTGACCAGGCTGCTGGAAGTCATTAATTAACGGGAGATAATACATGCAGTTAAAGAAATTAAGCCTTGCACTGGCAACCGCAGGTGTGTGGTGGCTGGGTAATGGCGTGGCCGCGGCGGCAGAAGAGGTACAGCTGGCCGAGACACAAGTAGAGGATGCTGAGCAACAAAAGAAAGTAAAAGCACGCCTGGAAGAAATCAAGGCTGAAGAAAAAGCGGCTGCCAAAGCAGCAAGTGGCTATTATGTTGAGCGCCGTAGTTATGGCACACAAAAAGAAACCGAGCCACCAAGATACGTAAAACAATTAAACAAAACATGGTTGAAAGATTACGACAGTTTTGCTGATGTTGACTGGCTGGACATTGGCTTTGAATATCGCGCCCGTTACGAAAGCCGTCAAAACGATTTTCGCCGTGCGCAAGAAAATATTGATGATCCACTCCTGTTGCGTTCACGCGCTTATTTGGGCCTGAAAAACATTTTAGACCCGTTCCGTTTTGCGGTTGAAGTGCAGGATTCCCGTCGTAATCACAGTGATTACAATGATAGTGCTGATCGTCGTTTATCCAATGACCCAAAAGATATTGATCATGCTGACTTTTTACAGGCCTATCTGGAACTGTATTTCAAAGAAAGTATTTTTGGCAAAGATGACCTGGGTAACAATCGTCCATTCTGGGTACGTGGTGGTCGTCTGGCTTGGGAAGATCTGGATCGTCGTTTGATTGCACGTAACGAGTGGCGCAACACGACCAATACTTTCCAGGGTATCCGTGCCAATATCGGCGAAAAGAAAAATGACTGGCAGTTGGAGGCTTTCGCAGTACAACCGGTACAGCGCTTTGCCAACCAATTGGACCAAGTTGATCATGCCCAGAAATTTTACGGCCTGGTGGGTGACTGGCGCGGCTGGTCTGACTATGTGACGATTCAGCCTTATTACTTTTACCTGAAGCAGAATGGTAACAGGGTTGAGTATGACGGTAACGGTACCGCATATAGTGACCGCAGTGTTTACACAGCGATACAACAGACAAGAGCTAGTATTGATCGTGAGATTAACACCGGTGGTGTGCGCGTGTATGGTGTGGTTCCAGGAACACAATGGGACTATGACGCGAGCTACAGCAAGCAATGGGGCGAGGTTCAACGTTATATCGGAAACTTGGCAACAGGCCGCTATATCAATGTTGATCACGATGCTTATGCCTATACCGCAGAAGTTGGCTATACCTTTAACAAGCATTCATGGAAACCACGTTTCAGCGGTTCTTATGGCGTAGCGAGCGGCGATAAAGTCTCTGGTACGACTGCGACGGATACTTCCGACAATCAGGGTTTTGACCGTTTGTTCGGGTTTGCACGTCCTTGGTCTAATAATGACTATATTCAAATGAATAATATTCGCGCAGCCAAAATACGTGCAGAGTTCGATCCTAAAGTGCCATTTTTGGATAATGTGAAAGTAGATACAGGCTTTAGCTGGTATCGCCTGGATAGCGCAACAGACCGTTGGGCAGCAGGTAACAATTTGCAGGATGTCACGGGTAATGCTGGCAGGGACTTAGGTAAAGAGTTCGATTTAAGAGTTCGTTTCCCATTGAGTCAGTATGCTGCTTTGAATCTGGGTTATGCGCACTTCTGGGCTGGCGATTTTGTGAAGACAACGTCACGCCTGGTTGCGGGGCAAGCCAATCGTTCCGATACGTCCAACTTCTTCTATACCGAGCTGACTTTATACGGCTTCTAATAACAAGGGAATATGATGAGATTCAATCATAGTTTAAAACATGCTTTACTGGCGCTCACTCTGACATTCCCATTATTGTCTGGGGCTGCCGATGTCAACCTGCTCAATGTGTCATACGACCCGACCCGTGAGTTGTACCAAGACTACAACGATGCATTTGCCAAGTACTGGAAAGCTAAAACGGGCGACAATGTGATTATTAAACAGTCACACGGTGGCTCAGGCAAGCAGGCGCGCTCAGTGATCGATGGCTTGCAGGCTGATGTGGTGACACTGGCCTTGTCTTACGACATTGACGAAGTGGGCAGCAAAGGCCGTTTGTTCGGGCCAGACTGGCAAAAACGTCTGCCGCATAACAGCTCACCTTATACCTCCACCATTGTGTTTCTGGTGCGTAAAGGCAACCCGAAAAACATCAAGGACTGGAATGATCTGGTGAAACCAGGGACTTCGGTGATTACACCTAACCCGAAAACCTCGGGCGGTGCACGCTGGAACTACCTGGCTGCTTATGCTTATGCGCTCAAGCAGAACAATAACGACGATGCCAAGGCCAAGGACTTCCTGAAAAAGCTGTTTAAAAACGTGCCGGTGCTGGATAGCGGTGCGCGTGGCTCAACCACCACTTTTGTTGAACGTGGCATTGGTGATGTGTTGCTGGCATGGGAGAACGAGGCTTTCCTGGCGCAGAAAGAGTTGGGCCCTGACAAGTTTGATATCGTGGTGCCTTCCTTGTCGATTTTGGCTGAGCCGCCTGTGACGGTGGTTGACAAAAATGCCAAGCGACATGGTACTGAAGCGGTTGCAAAAGCTTACCTGGAGTATTTGTATAGCGAAGAAGGCCAGGAAATTGCGGCGAAGAATTACTACCGCCCAACCTTGGAGTCTGTCGCCAAGAAATACGAAAAACAGTTTCCAAAGGTCAATTTGATCAAGATTGATGAAACGTTTGGCGGCTGGCAAAAAGCACAGAAAACACATTTTGCCGATGGCGGCGTGTTTGACGAGATTTACCAGAAATAAGATTTGATCAACAGAAAAAGGCATTTACCCAATGCCTTTTTCTTTCTCTACAACAAGGAGAGTGTTTCATGTCAAAAGCATTAGTGATTGGTGGTGACCGTATAGAAGGCATCAAACAGGTACTGCAGGCGCAAGGGATCGATAAAATTGATCACTGGACCGGCAGGAAGCCTGGCGATGTGAAACGCGAGCTACCGGCAAACGTCAATGTGATTGTGTTGGTCACGGGCTGGCTCAATCATTCCATGATGTACCGCATCAAGCATGTGGCACACAAGCGTGGCCTCAAGGTCGTATATACACGCAATAGCGCGGATGGCATGCAGCGCGTGCTCGAGGCGGCCTGATCGTGCGCTTTACCATGCCCCGGCCCTAATTATTAATTTTTTTTAAATTAGGTCTAAATTTATCCGTTTGTTTAACCGATAACACTATTGAGATTTAAGGTTTAATGACCTGACTCAAGAATCTTTTTTGCTTGTGGCAGAGAATGATGTAGTGATAAGCGGTTAAAGGGTAAATAATGAGTCAAACCGGGATTGGCGAACTGGCAGCGCCACTCAACGAAAATATAACGCAGCGGCAGTTTATGCGTCATCGTCTTGTGCGTAAAGTGCAGGACAATACCCATTTCTTGGCCATGGCCAGCATGGTCTGTGGCTTGCTGGGTTTTCCGCATTACCTGTTAGACGTTGATAACAATGTCTGGCTGGCACAATTACTGACTTATCTCACCTTTATTCTGGTCAGCTACAATTTGCTGCTGGAAAACGGTCGCACCAATCTGGCCATGCTCACCATGTCACTGGTCACCATCAGTTTGTTCATGGTGCAACTTTCTCCTTACGCCGCCGACTTTAACGATACTGCGCAGTTGCTGCGCATCGCGAATGACATACAGGTGCAACAAGACTCGAGGCTGGTGGAATATGCCTCAGGTGCTTTACTGGCGTGTCTGATTGCCATTTCCTATCTCTTCCAGCGTTCTGGCTGGCTAGCCACCAGCCAGGCTATTTTGTGCGTCGCAGTCATGATTCCATTGATTCCGCTACTGGGGTTTTTGTGCGGCATTGCACGTCCTTACGGCCTGATGCCGCCGCTGGCAACTCTAAGTGGCTTGTTGTGCGCCTTTGGTTTATTGGCCAGGCACGCCTCGCATCCGCCCATGAGTTACTTGTTGCTGATGGATGACAATGGCAAGCAGATACGCTTCAGTATCGTTTTCTTGAGCTTTTTCGCCATTATGCTGGCCAGAGCCGGTGTTGAGTTTGAAGACAATATGCGCGCATTGCCTGCTTTGGTTGTGGTGGCGATTTTAGCGATTGTCTATACGATGACTGTCACCTATTACCGCAAAGGGCAAAGCAACGAACAAGTGTTGCCAGCGACCGATATGGACTTTGCCAGCCAACTGGAAGCTGCGCTGGATAGCCACCAGTTTTTTATGGTGTATCAACCACAAGTTGATTTCAATACCGGCAAGTTAAAAGGTGTCGAGGCCCTGGTACGCTGGCGACATCCGGAAAAAGGCATTATTTCTCCAGAAAAGTTTATCCGGGTGGCCGAATTGACTGGCCTGATTGTCCCTTTAGGCAAATGGGTCATGCGCACGGCTTGCACGCAGGCTGCGCAATGGAACCATGACCCTGTGCTGGGCAAAATTGAAGTGGCGGTGAATGTTTCCGCCCTGCAACTCAAATCAGGCACGCTGGTGGAGGATATTTTACAAATCCTGGCTGAAACCGGATTCCCGCCACAGCGGCTGGTGGTTGAGCTCACCGAAAGCTCTTTCGTACAGGATGATGGTGAAAATGCCCGCATCATGCATCGCCTGAAACAGGCGGGCATCAAGCTGGCGATTGACGATTTTGGCACCGGATATTCGTGCTTGTCTTATCTGCGCGATATTCCCGGCGACTATTTAAAAGTGGACCGTTCATTTGTGATGGAATTGCCTGGCCATAACAAGGCTGAGGCGGTGATTCAGGCCATTGTCAGCTTAGGCAAGAGCCTGGATTACCGTATTATTGCCGAAGGTATCGAAAGTGAAGCCCAGGCTGGCTTTCTCAAAGGCATAGGCTGCGATATCGCACAAGGTTTTCTGTTTGCCCGGCCGCTGGAAGCCCAGGCTTTACAACAATGGGTGGCGAACAATCTGCCCGTAGAGACCGCATCAGCAAGCGCTTAATCAGTGGCGATGGCCATGCCTGTTGTCGAGATAGCCTGCACTGTGAGCTTGTTTATAAAAACACGCTGTTCCATAGCGAATCATCCATGAGTATCAATTTAATTTGATTTAAAGGATGATAAAACCCTGTTTTATTTTATGTTGATTTCAATGTACTTGCGCCTATAGTAAAACAAAACTGCCTGCCAGCGCGGGCGATAATAATAGATAGCGACAGGGGGCAACATGTCAGTATCCAGCATTGACTGGCCGACAGTAACTGTTCAGGAATGTACAACGCAACGCCAGTACATGCGGCATCGATTTCTTAGAACAGTACAGAAGTACTCTCCTTGGCTGGCACTTGCCAGCATTGTGAGCGTGCTGCTAGGGTTCCCATTGAGTGAGCTGCACTACACCTTTGAATTAAGTGTGTTGCAGAGTGTGAGCTACCTCATTTTTGTCGCGGTGAGTTTGCGCGTCATTTACGACACCAGGCGTGAGCATCCTCTGATCGGCTGGCTGATTGGCAGCGTGTTACTCGGCTATCTTCTCCAAACCTATTGGCTATTAAACAGCCACGCCTCTTTTAGTCATATTGCTTCCATCAACAGTTTTTCACAAGTGGTCAGCCATGGCCAGATTGCGACCGATTTCGGCATGTCGTTGCTGGTGATCGCAGGCTTTTTGTTATGCCACTTTCAATGTAACCGCGCAAGCCAGGCGGTACTCAGTGTCGCGTTGCTGATGCCGGTGACTGGTTTACTGGCGCGAGCATATGGTATCCCGGATGCTTATGGCCAGTTGTCTCTGCTGTCTTGTTTGGGCGGTTTGCTTTGTGCCTCTGCCTTGCTTGCCAAGCAGGTGTCGCAAACCTCAATGAGCTATCTGTTATTGATGGACGACACCGGTAAGCATCTGCGCTGGATCGTCAGTTTGCTGTTTTTATGCGCGATCGTCCTCGGCGGTGTTGGTGTTTATTTTAAGCATGATTACCGTTTGACACCGTTGATCATAACGCTGGCATTGATTTCCGTCGTCTGTATCATGACTTTTACTTATTACCGCAAAGGCGTGATGCATGAGCAAGTCTTGCCACCTGAAGACCTGGCATTTGCCAGCGAGCTGGAGGCGGCGATTGCACATCAGGAGTTTTACCTGGTTTACCAGCCGCAGCTGAATTTTATGACCGGCGAACTGGTCGGTGTAGAAGCCTTGATTCGCTGGCAACATCCGCAACAAGGCGTGGTACCGCCCGCCAAATTTATTGGTGTGGCAGAGCTGACCGGCCTGATTGTGCCTATGGGTGCCTGGGTGTTGAAAGCGGCCTGCCAGCAGGTGGCCGCCTGGCAAGAGGGGGCGTTGAGCAAGGTCAAAGTGTCAGTCAACGTTTCTCCCATGCAACTGCGCTCGCCGGGATTTACCGATTATGTGTTGCAAGTTTTGCGCGAAACCGGCCTGTCCGCAGAACGCCTGGTGATTGAGCTGACCGAGAGTGCGCTGATTCATTCCGACTGCAAGGGCACCGATAGTTTGCAGGCGCTGAAACAGCTTGGGGTCAAACTGGCGATTGATGATTTTGGCACTGGCTATTCATGCCTGGCTTACTTGCGTGATATCCCCGGCGACTATTTAAAAGTCGATCGTTCTTTTGTCAATGACGTGCCAGGCAAAGAGCGTTCAGAAGCCGTTACCAGTGCGATTGTCGTGCTCGGCAAAAACTTGCATTACCAGATCGTGGCAGAAGGCGTGGAGACGGAGGCGCAAGCTGAGTACCTGAAAAGCCTGGGCTGTGATCTGGTACAAGGGTATTTATACGCCAAGCCGATGGAAGCGCAGGCATTGCAACAGTGGGTCAGTGCCAGGCGCACATAAGTGTGTCGCCTGGCATTTAAACGGATGCTGGTTGAAACTTGTGATGATTGAGCTTTGACCTGACCAGCTCAATATGCGCACGTAACTCATAAGCATATTGTGAGAATGGCACTGGTAATTTCACATTGACCACTTTCGCTTCAATCTCATTGAGTTTTTCCAGGCATTCCTCTACATCTGCAGCACTCTTGATCTCTTGCAATTGGGTATCAAGAAAGCGCAACTCGCCGTAATAACGGAATAGTTTGCGTTTAACCAGCCACACATACACCATCGGGATAATCTTGGTCAGCGGGATCAATAAAGCCAGTAATGGCAAGATCACAATCAGGGTGCGGTTCACAAACGTCGCGGCCCAGAACGGCAGGTATTTATCAATAATCGGTAAGCCGGATTTGTAAAAGTTAAGCGCCTGCGTACTCAGCGGGAAGTCGGTATCTTTGGCTGAAGGAAACTCGCCTTTGGTATTAAACAGGCTAGGGCCGCCATGTACCTCGGCAATCACTTTCATCATCAGGTAAGCCAGGGCAGGATGCATGCTTTCTTTCACCACCAGCGTGGCTGTAGGCGCTACTAAGTGCACATCATGCCCCGGAATGTTGCGCGCCAGGTCCATGGCGCCTTCAGGCAGCACCAGATGGTGCATAAAGGCGAATTTTCGTGAAAAGGCTTCTGCAGTATCCATGCTCAGCAAGCGCAGGCGTTTGTCAGTCACCATTTCGTGAATCATGCCAGAATTGGCGACATCCACAAACAGCGCGGCATCCAGCTTGCCCTGTCTTAGCGCAGTTGCGGCTTCTTCGCCGCCAATAGACACGAGCTTGGTATTGCTATTGTTAATGCCACTTTCTGTGAGTAGTGTGCTGACCAGGGTATGGGTGCCATTACCAGCATAGCCGATAGCAATACGTTTGCCTTTGAGCGCTGATAAATGCGTGGTAGTGGCTTTGCAGCGGCAAAATATCCATACCGGCTGATAATACAAGCTGCCTAGCGATAGCAAGGAACCCGCGCCTTCGCTATGGGCCATACCATCCTGGATAAAGGCAATATCGACGTCGGACTCCGGATCTTTGAGCAAACGCAGGTTTTCCGTGTCGCCTGACGTTTTGCGCAACTCCAGCGTGATGCCTTCCTTTTGCAAGTAGACGCCGTAGATAGCGGCATAGGCGTTGTAGTTTAAATCGGCTTCACCGGTAGCGATCACAATCTTGCGTGGTGGCGCCGGGTCTATGAATTTGTAGGCAAAAAACAGGGCCAGGCAGATCAGCAGAACTGAAGGCAGTGTGGCCTCCAGCATTTCTCTGGTAAAAATTGAAGTGAATTTGTTATTGCGCGGATCAAATTTCATCGGTCAGCTTTTATTGATACCTGATTGTAGAGAGCCTCAACCCTGCGGGCTGGTGTGAGTGATTTTACAGAGGCTTGCACAGAATGTCACAACAGAAGTGCTGGAGCAAACAAAAAGGGCGTACAGTGATGTACCACTGTACGCCCGTTGCGGCCCAGATTACGTGCGCTTAAGCGTGATAAGACGCCAAACGCTGCAACACCGCAATCATGCGGTCAATTTCTTCATAGGTGTTATAAAACGCCAATGAAGGACGCACCGTGGTTTCGACACCAAAGCGGCGCAAGATAGGTTGTGCGCAATGATGACCAGAACGCACCGCAATGCCTTCTTCATTCAGCGCTGCACCGACTTCTTCACTCTGGTAGCCTTTGAGTGCAAATGACAGCACGCTGGCTTTGTGTTTGGCGGTACCAATCAAGCGCAGATTGGGGATCTGGCTCATGGCTGCGGTCGCGTACTCAAGCAAAGCATGCTCGTAGGCAGCGATGTTCTCAATGCCCAGGCGTTCCACATATTTCAGTGCAGCACCTAAACCCACGGCATCCGCGATGTTGCCGGTGCCTGCTTCAAACTTGGCTGGCGCCGGGTGATACACCGTTTTTTCAAAGGTGACATCCTGAATCATATTACCGCCACCTTGCCAGGCCGGCATGTCTTGCAACACGTCTGCTTTACCATACAGCGCACCAATACCGGTCGGGCCGAAAATCTTGTGTCCGGAGAACACAAAAAAGTCAGCATCCAACGTTTGCACATCCGTACGCAGGTGCGAGACAGATTGTGCGCCGTCCAGTAATACCTTGGCGCCAACCCGGTGTGCCATGGCAATCATTTCCTGCGCCGGCGTCACGGTACCTAGGGCATTCGACACTTGCGTGAAAGACACCAGCTTGGTTTTTGCCGTCAGCAATTTCTGGTATTCCTCCAGCAATATCTGACCACTATCATCGACCGGAATCACCTTGATCACCGCGCCTGTTTCCTGGCATAGCTGCTGCCAGGGCACGATATTGGCGTGATGCTCAAGGTTGGAAACCACAATCTCGTCACCAGCGCCCAGGTGCTTCTTGCCCCAGGTTTTGGCCACCAGGTTAATGGCCTCGGTGGTGCCACGCACAAAAATCACGTTATTCACCGACGGTGCATTGATAAAGCGGCGCACGGTTTCGCGCGCATCTTCATAAGCATCCGTCGCACGCGCCGCCAGTTCATGCGCAGCGCGGTGAATATTGGAGTTTTCGTGCTGATAGAAATAGCTGATACGGTCTATGACGACCTGTGGTTTGTGTGTGGTAGCGGCGTTATCAAACCATACCAACTGACGGCCGTTGACACGCTCGTTCAGAATCGGGAAGTCGCGGCGCACGGCATGCACATCAAAGGCTGGATGCGCAGAGGCGGGCAGGCTACCGATGACGGCTGGCTCAGCTTGCAAAAAATAGAATGATTGCGCGCTGCCCGCAGATGGTTTGTTGGCCGGTTGCGTGGATGCTGCTGATGACGGAGACTGGCCCGCACCTGTGCCCAACCAGCGATCAAGCTCCTGCTGATAGGGAATCTCAATGCCCAGCCCGGCAAATGCGGCCGGTGCCAGGTAAGCGGCCTCAGGCTGCAACACATTCAGGTGTGCCGGATGGTTATGCAGCGGATCACTGGCCAATGTTTCCACGCCAGGCGCGTAAGTGAGTTGCTGCGCCTGTGTTTCCAGCGTAACGGGCTGCACTTGCGACTGGACGTAGCTAGGTGACGATACGCCCAAAGAACTGCCCCCCGCATTGCCCAGTTTCGTGGTCAATGAGTCGGTGGCTGGCACAGACGGTTGTGGTGTATGTCCAGCGGCCAATGATTGCGCAAAGTCTGCTGCGGCAAACGGGGCCGTGGCCGGAAAACCTTCGGCGTAAAGATCATTCACCAGTTGCGTCAGGGTGGCGGTATCCAGCACCCCTGTGTTTTCCAGTTCGCGACCCACGCCCAGCGCAGCCGTCATCTTCGGATGCTCACCCGGCAGTGAGGCTAATATCGCCTCAGGCTCAAAGCTCGCTAAATCGATAGAATTACTTGTAGTCATAGTAATGGTCAACTCCGACATCTTCCAGTACGGCAATCGCATCTTCGGTCAGCACTGCCAGTGAGCAATACAGGGAGACCAGGTAGGACGCAATCGCTTTATGGTTGATACCCATGAAGCGCACAGACAAGCCCATGGTTTGTTGACCTGGCAGGTTCGGTTGATACAAGCCAATCACGCCTTGTTTGCTTTCGCCTACGCGCAGCAACAGGATTTTGGATTTGCCATTGGCGATAGGCAGTTTGTCGCTAGGAATCAGCGGTACACCGCGCCAGGTCAGGAATTGTGAGCCAAACAGGGACACGGTTGGTGGTGGCACGCCGCGACGGGTGCACTCACGGCCAAAGGCAGCAATCGCTTTCGGGTGCGCCAGGAAGAAGGCAGGCTCTTTCCAGACTTTGGTCAGCAATTCATCCAGGTCGTCCGGGGTAGGGAAGCCGTTACGGGTTTTTACCGTTTGTGACTTGGCCACGTTGTTCAGCAGGCCGTATTCCTTGTTATTGATCAGTTCGCTTTCCTGACGCTCTTTCACCACTTCAATGGTCAGGCGCAATTGCTCTTTGATCTGGTTGTGCGGGCTGCTGTAAAGGTCAGACACGCGGGTATGTACGTCTACCACGGTGTTGACAGCGTTCAACACATATTCACGGCCCCATTCTTCGTAGTCGACAAAAGTTGCTGGCAGTTCTTTTTCGTCTTTGTTAGAGCAATCGACCGTAATGGCGTTAGGATCTTTGGCCTTGTTGACGCGGTAAATACCAGCTTCTACCGGTACCCAATTGAGCAAATGCACCAGCCAGCGTGGGCTGATGGTGCTGAGCATAGGCACCGATTTGGTGGCATTGGCAAGCGTTCGTGCGGCGACATCGCCTAAGGCGCTTTGGGTTGGTTGTTCAGACATACGATTATTCTCCTTATTAAACTAATTAATTAGCGGCTAAAAACTGAGTAGTTAAAAATCAAGCAGCCACCGGAATCGGTTTGGCATCCGAATGTGCTTGTGTGACATGACTATTGGCGGGCACGCTGCGGGTCACCCAGACATTGCCGCCAATAATGGAATGTTTGCCGATTGTGATGCGGCCCAGAATCGTGGCACCGGCATACACCACCACGTAGTCCTCCAGAATCGGGTGACGTTCAAACTTTTTGACCAGATGGCCATTGGCATCTTTGGGGAAGTTTTTGGCACCCAACGTCACGGCCTGATACAGGCGGACATGGCTGCCAATAATGGCGGTTTCGCCAATCACGACGCCCGTGCCATGGTCGATAAAAAAGTGATCCCCAATTTGCGCACCAGGATGGATATCAATCCCCGTTTGCGAATGGGCAATTTCGGTCATTAAACGCGCAATAATGGTCAGCCCCAGGCCATGCAATACATGGGCAATACGATAATGAATCAAGGCCAGGATGCCGGGATAGCTGACCAGGATTTCATCCACACTGTCTGCTGCCGGGTCGCCCTGGTAGGCGGCCTCCAGATCTGTATCCAGTTGTAAACGGATATGAGGTAATTGCTCTGAAAACTGGGCGGTGAAACTATGTGCTTGCGTGCGAAACTGGTTGATCGGTTCACTGGGCGACTTGAAGGCCAGTTCTAGGCGAATCTGATGCTGTAACTCTCGCAGTGCTTTATCCAGCGTTGTCCCGACGTAGAAATTAATGGCATTCGCCTGAATGTCAGGATCGCCCAGCCGATTGGGGAATAGGGCTGCTGCCAGCCATTCTACGCATTGCCCCAAGGCCTTGCGAGAAGGGAGTTTCGGTGGTTGTGATAAGCGTTGGCGTTGTTGTAACGCGCTTTCTCGTATGTTGGCCAGTTCTTGCACGATGTGCTCAATCGCGATTTCTTGCATCGTCAATTCGTCCTGTCAGTATCCGTTTTAGCTGCTAAAAACGCAAAAAGCCAGCTGCACGAATAGTGCAAACTGGCTTCTAGTGGTCTAGTCAGCTTTAATATTCGCCCACTATAAAATAAACGGCTGTAATTGAACAGGGTTGAAGTCAAATAATTATTGATTATTTGCTTATTCCATTTAGTTATTTAGTGGGCGGGCCTGCAAAAGGTGCTGCAACATTGATTGAAGTAACCCTTTTGCCCCTATAAAATTACTCTACTGCATCAGCATTTGCAATGCAGTAGAGGCCGCCTATCTACCTTTTTATATATATTTTTATATTATAAATATATTATTTTTTATTCTTTTTAAAAATATGAGATTGTCGGTATAGTTCAGGCCAGTTTCAAAATAATAAGGGAGTTATGTATGCCGTTTGTGTTGCGCAGTGCCTTACTGGCCGTGTTGTTTAGCAGTGTGTCACTGCAAGCCGCCGAGTTGTTGAATGCGTCTTATGATGTGACCAGGGAGTTTTATAAGGATTTCAATCCGGCGTTTGTGCAGTACTGGAAAGAGAAAACTGGCGAAACGGTGACCATCAACCAGTCACACGGCGGATCAACCAAACAGGCGCGCTCCGTGGTCGACGGCTTGCCGGCAGATGTGATTACCATGAACCGTAGTGCCGACATTGATATCCTGGCACAAAAAGGCAAACTGATCCCGGCCAACTGGCAAACACGTTTACCCAATAATAGCGTGCCTAGTGCTTCACCAACGGTATTTCTGGTGCGTAAAGGCAACCCTAAACAAGTCAAAGACTGGGATGACTTGGTGCGTCCAGGTGTGACTTCGGTGATTCCTAACCCTAAGACGTCCGGTAACGGTAAATATAGTTATCTGGCGGCCTGGGGCTATATCACGCAAAAAGGCGGTGATGCAGTGAAAGCGCGCCAGTTTGTGACAGAGTTGTTCAAGCATGTGCCCGTACTGGATACCGGCGGCCGTGGTGCGACCACCACTTTTGCCCAGCGTGAAATCGGCGATGTGCTAGTGACGTTTGAAAATGAAGTCTACCTGTTGCAAAAAGAACTAGGTGAGGACAAATATGAAGTGGTGTATCCGTCTGTGACCGTATTGGCCGAGAATCCAGTGTCATTGGTGGATAAAGTGGTCGATAAAAAAGGCACACGCAAGGTAGCACAGGCTTATCTCGAGTTCCATTTCTCACCACAAGGGCAGGCGCTGGCCGCCAAGCATTATTTGCGTCCGCAAGTGAGCGAAGTGGCGCAACCGGCATTCAAGAAGTTACATACGTTCACCGTCAAGCAGGTGTTTGGTAGTTGGAACGAGGCTGAAAATACGCATTTTAGCGATGGCGGTATTTTCGACCAGATTTACCAGAAGTAAGCAGATTTTTCAGAAGTACAAAGTAGTCTCGCAGGAAGGAGTCACGATGACGCAACGTCAATCAAATCAGGAACCAGAACATGTCGTACAGTTACGCGCCGAGTTAAAGCAGGCGCTGTCGCTGGATCTGGAAGAGTTGGGGCTGTTAGAAGCCAGTTCGGGTGAATATGAGAGTACCTTTATCGGCGTGCATCTCAAAACGGCTTTTCAGCCTATTTATGATGCCAAACAAGGCGATATCTACGGCTACGAAGCCTTGATCCGCCCATCTTTGTTTGGCACGCTGGGCAGTACGCCTGAATTTGCATTCACCTATGCCGAGCAATCCGGCAAGCTGGTACAGTTTGACCGCGTCTGCCGCTCGCAGCACGTGTTGAACTATCGTGCGATTCATCAGGAAAATGGTTTGCTGTTTCTGAACGTGCACCCCAAGTTGCTGCTTGAAGTCAGTGCACACGGCAAGGTGTTTGAGCAGATCCTGCATAAATACTCAGTGCCTACGCATCGTGTTGTGCTTGAGATTAACGAGTCCCTGATTGAGCAGGATAAGCACCTGATTTCTGCCATTGAGAACTACCGTGCGCTGGGCTATCAGATTGCGTTTGACCATGTGGGTGGCCATCAGAGTAAGTTGTACCGCTTATGGAATGCCCATCATGACTACATCAAGTTTGATGTGTCGGTCATTCATCAGGCAGCACAACAGCCAGCGCTGGCCAAAGCCCTCAAGGGCCTGGTGGCAACTGTGCAGGACTTGGGCAGTATCCCGGTGATTCTTGGCATAGAAACACAACAGCAACTGGATATTGCAATTGCTTCTGGCGCGACCGTGCTGCAAGGTAATTTATTGGCGGCGCCGGTAGTGGCCAAGGTCATTAATGACCAGTACCAGCACCGTTCACCTAAAGTAGCGTAATCATCCCTTCTTCAATATAACAGGCGCTTATAAATTAATGATTATCTATTCTTTTGAGATTTAAAAGAATCCAGCTACATTAGCGCCTGTTTACACTTGTCACCACACAACCTTGTCACTACACAACATGGCATCACAAAAAAAGAAACATCTACTTCCCGGCTTCGGGCTGTCATTGGGGGTCACGCTGGTTTATTTAAGCCTGATTGTATTGATTCCGCTAGCGGCTGTTTTTCTACGCACCACTGAGCTGAGCTGGCATGAGTTTTGGGCTGTAGTGACCACGCCACGGGTAGTCGCTACCTATAAACTGACTTTTGGTGCCTCATTGCTGGCTGCCGTGATTAACCTGGTGTTCGGCTTACTGACCGCCTGGGTGCTGGTGCGTTACCAGTTCTTTGGCAAAAAAGTGCTCGATGCCCTGGTTGACTTGCCCTTTGCTTTGCCCACTGCCGTCGCCGGTATTGCGTTGACCGCGATTTATGCGCCGAATGGCTGGTTAGGCCAGTGGTTGGAACCACATGGTATTAAAGTGGCCTTTACGCCACTGGGCGTCGTGGTGGCGCTCACCTTTATCGGTCTGCCATTTGTCGTGCGTACGGTGCAGCCTGTGCTGGAGGATTTCAGTGCAGAAGCTGAAGAAGCCGCTGCCAGCCTGGGTGCCAACCGCTGGCAAACCTTTTATAAAATTATCTTGCCAGCCATCTGGCCTGCCTTGCTCACCGGTTTTTCGCTGGCATTCGCCCGCGCCGTGGGTGAGTACGGTTCGGTGATCTTTATTGCAGGCAATATGCCTATGATCTCCGAGATTACGCCACTGATGATTATTACCAAGCTGGAGCAATACGATTACGCCGGGGCGACCGCGATTGCGGTAGTGATGCTGGTGATTTCTTTCGTTTTGCTGCTGCTGATCAATCTATTGCAGTGGTGGAGCAATCATCGCCATGGCAATAAATAATTGGCTGTGCCGGTAAATGACTGCGCTGGCTCAATATTTAATTGAATAGAAAGTTTATGCATAACACACAATTTCAACAATATCAGGGCAAGGTGGCTTTTAAACGCGCGACCTCTGAGCCTGCCTGGGTACGCTGGGGCCTGATCGGGCTGGCCCTTGCTTTTTTGGGGCTGTTTTTGCTGATTCCGCTGGCCGCTGTGTTTTCTGAGGCCTTGCGCAAAGGTTGGGGCGTCTATCTGGCGGCGATTACCGAGGCAGATGCCTTGTCAGCCATGAAGCTAACCCTGATTGCTTCCCTGATATCGGTACCGCTTAACCTGGTGTTTGGTGTTGCCGCGGCCTGGGCAATTACCAAATTCGACTTTAGAGGCAAGAGCTTTCTGATCACCTTGATTGACTTGCCGTTTGCCGTATCGCCGGTGATTGCCGGTTTGATCTTTGTGCTGATTTTTGGTCTGCAAGGCTGGTTTGGCGAGTGGTTAATTGATCATGACCTGAAAGTGGTCTTTGCGGTGCCTGGCATTGTACTGGCGACCATTTTTGTGACTTTCCCGTTTGTGGCACGTGAGTTGATTCCGCTGATGCAGGCGCAAGGCAAAGAAGAGGAGGAGGCGGCCTTAGTATTAGGCGCCTCCGGCTGGAAAATGCTGTGGCACGTGACCTTGCCTAATGTGAAGTGGGGCCTGATTTACGGTGTGATTCTGACCAATGCGCGGGCGATGGGTGAGTTTGGTGCCGTGTCTGTAGTGTCTGGACATATCCGTGGCCTGACTAACACCATGCCGCTGCATGTCGAGATTTTGTACAACGAGTATAACTATGCCGCTGCGTTTGCTGTTGCTTCATTGCTGACGCTACTGGCGCTGGTGACCCTGGTTTTAAAAACATATGTCGAATGGCAGGCTTCGCGTGATGCCGCCAATATTGAAAAGGAAGTGACGGCTTAAAATGAGCATTACCATTCAACACATTAACAAAGGCTTTGGCCAGTTTAGCGCGCTGCGTGACATCAACCTGCAAGTACCGTCTGGCGAGCTGGTTGCATTGCTAGGCCCTTCCGGTTGCGGTAAAACCACCTTGTTGCGCATTATTGCTGGCCTGGAGTCCCCTGATAGCGGCCAAGTGCTGTTTGATGGCGTGGATACCACGCATCGTGATGTACGCGAGCGTCAGGTAGGGTTTGTATTCCAGCACTATGCACTGTTCCGCCATATGACAGTGTTCGAGAACGTCGCTTTTGGCCTGCGCGTGCGTCCAAAAGAAACCCGCCCGTCAGATGCTGAAATCAAGAAACGTGTGCATGATTTGCTCAAGTTAGTACAACTCGACTGGCTGGCAGATCGCTATCCACCGCAATTATCCGGTGGCCAGCGTCAGCGTATTGCTCTGGCACGCGCCCTGGCAGTCGAGCCGAAAGTCTTGTTGCTGGACGAGCCGTTTGGCGCGCTGGATGCCAAAGTGCGTAAAGACCTGCGCCGCTGGTTGCGTCGCCTGCACGATGAGTTGCATGTCACCAGTGTGTTTGTGACGCACGATCAGGAAGAGGCGCTGGAGGTGGCGGATACCATTGTGGTCATGAATCACGGCCAGGTAGAGCAGGTAGGTTCACCGCAAGGTGTTTATGACCAGCCAGCCACGCCTTTTGTGTATGAGTTTTTGGGCAATGTGAATGCGTTCGAAACGCCGCAAGGCAAAGGCTTTGTGCGTCCGTATGAAATTGCCGTGAGTCGCGTGGCAGAAGCCAACAGTATCCCTGGCGCCTTAACCTATGTGCATTCTGTCGGCTCTCTGGTGCGCCTCGAAATCAAGCGTACAGACAATGAGCAATATGTGGATGTTGAGCTTGGACGTGAACAGTTTAACCAGTTGAATTTCCAGCAAGGTGAAACGGTGTATCTGAAGCCGACACAACTGCGCGTGTTTTAAACAATTATTCAGCGCGATTGAGCTTAATCCAGGCGAGCCACAGGGCTCGCCTTTTTTATCTACTCTAGTCTAGCTTTATTCAGATTTAAAGGATAATGATTGACTTTTTGTTATTAAATATTAAATTAAATCAATGTTTAATGACATAAATAGAATAACGTTATCATGTCTTGTCACTCCATGATACTTGCTAACATTATGTTAGCCATGGTGGTGCATATGAGAAATCAATGGTAAAACGATGACGTACGACGAACACACCCCTGATGCTGGTAATCTTCCAGAATATGCTCAAATGCTGGTCACTGAAGAGTGGCAGGCTATTATCACGGGCACTCCGCCTGCGGTGATTAAGCAAGTCTATGGCTTGATCCGCGACAATATGCAGGAGTTACTCACCGGTTACCGGCATTATCTGAGCACCGACCCGATATTGAGCAAGGTGCTTAATACGGATGAGATGCGCGCCAAATGGACGGCCGTGTTTGAAGAGTGGGTGTATCAGCTGTTTAGCATGCAGTTTTCAGATGTAAACCACTTCGTGCAGGAGCAGCATGCGCTAGGCATGAAATTGTCGCGCGTTGGCTACCCGGCGCATTCGGTGTCGAAAAGCCTGCGCATGATCAATGCCTGTATTTTGCGGCATATCCTCATGCAAGCGTGGACAGACCAGGAAAAAATGCAGTCAGTGATGTATGTGAATCATCTGATCGGCCTGTCGTACGAGATTCGCAACCATGGCTATATGCAGTCGATTTCTGATCAAACACGGCTTGATGAGTCCTATCGGCTGGCGGTGATAGGCAGTAATATCGCCATGGAAAGAGAGCGTCAACGCGCATTTCTCACCGAATGGGAGCGCAATATCCTGGCCTGGTTTTATAGCCCCTCCGACATCGGTTTGCCACGACTGGCCAAATCTGAATTTGGCATGTGGTTTTTGCATAAAGCCAGCCTGATGTTTGAACGCACCCCCAAGTTGCAAAACATTGCCGAATGTATCGCCAAAATTGATCAGCAGATTTTGCCAAACCTTGAAACCACGCAGTATGATGACCGCGCGGCGATTGGCAGCCAGTTTCAGTTGATTCAGCAGGACCTGGTCAAAATCAAATTTGTCATTAATGAGATTTTTGATTCACATATTGAGCTGGATAACGCGCGTGACAGCCTGACCCGGTTGTTGAACCGACGGTTTATCCATACCGTGTTATCGCGCGAAATTGCCTTGCAAAAACGTGCAGGCGCCATCGGTTTTGCCATCCTGATTTTGGATCTGGATCACTTCAAAACCGTGAATGATAGCTATGGCCATGCTGCCGGGGACATTGCTCTGCAGAAGGTGGCGACCTTAATGACCGAATCTGTGCGGCCGTCAGACTTTGTATTCCGGTATGGCGGTGAAGAAATGCTATTGATTCTGGTTGAAGCTGATGCGAACACGGCCATGCATGTTGCTGAGAATATCCGCAGCAAGGTCGCACAAACACGTATTCAGGCGCCGGGCGGCGACAGTATTGCGCTGACCGTCAGTATCGGCGGCGCGCTGGCCAAGGGCAAAATTGACTATGAGTCTGTGATCGCCGAGGCAGATAAAGCGCTCTACCAGGCCAAACACGCAGGCCGCAACCGGGTGATGATGAGTGCGTGATTATTTTTCACGCACGATGTTGCCTGAAATCACATAGCGTTGTTTGCCATCAATAATGGTTGAATATACCTTCATGGTGTTCAGGTTGATGACTTGGGTGACATTGATGCCTGTTTTTTCTACCCAGGTTGCAAAGTAAACCTTGTCGGCCACGGTAAAACGCTCAGGGGTTTCTACACCATGCGCGCCTTTTTCATCGCCCTTAATACATAGCCACGACATGGATTTGGCCTCCTTGACTGTGACGCGGTAAACACTGCCGCCGTCATATTGGTAAAGAAACTGGCCGAGGTAGGCTTCGGCAGCATGTGCTGTGGTGGCCAAGCTTGAGAGCAGTATCGTGGTGATCAGTAATGGCAGCGATTTCATAGGTGATTTCCTGAAGGGGCAGTAAATAGGACGTTTAAAATCATGATTCAAGACGGCGTAACCAGGGCCATCTTTGCTGGTAGGAGTTGGCCTTGCTTTCGTAAAGGTCACGATGCGGCGTCAGCGGATTGATGGACAGAATGCCTTGATAGAGCGGCTCAAAGCCATGCGGTGCATATACCGCATCCGGATTGATGCCAACACAAGTCGATGGAATCAGGAAGCGGTCTATGCCTTGCTGGCTGTTGTGTAACTGGGTGTAGGGATAGCCAAAGTGGCTTTCATACCACAAGTGTACCCTGGCCTGGTTGCACACCTCGACCGTGATGTTGAGGTCATGGAAGAGGGCGTTGGCTTCTTCCTGGCGTGCCTGTTCAGCTTCTGCAGAGACATCCGTGACGTCAAAGTAGAAAATATCGTAATCCTTGATGTCAGCTTCTGGCGATTTGGCAGACAAACGGTTCCAGACCGTTTGGAACAGGCATCCTGCCACCAGCCAGCTATCCGGCAGAGATAAGTGATGCCAGCGTGCCAGTATTTGGGCGTTGTTCGGATTGGTGAGAATATCTGCGACGAAAGTATGCTGCATGGCGTAGCACTTTAGCGATGATTGCAGGCAGACACAAGCCGCCTGCAATCATCAAGGTGATGCCGCTGATGGTTTAGACCTGAGCCAGCGCCTGCTCAAGGTCAGCAATCAGGTCGTCAATATGCTCAATGCCTACCGACAGTCTGACCATGTCTTCACTCACCCCCGCGCGGGCGAGTTCTTCAGCGTTAAGTTGACGGTGGGTGGTCGTTGCCGGGTGGCAGGCCAGGCTTTTGGCATCGCCGATATTCACCAGGCGGGTGAATAGTTGCAGTGCATCAATAAAACGCGTGCCGCCTTGTAGCCCATCTTGCACGCCAAAAGACAATATTCCCGAAGCTTGCCCCTTCAGGTATTTTTGCACCAGGGCATGGTCGGGATGGTCTGTCAGCCCGGCATATTTAACCCATTTGACCTTGGGGTGTTGCTGCAAGTAATTGGCCACCGCCAGGGCATTGCTACTATGCCGCTCAATACGCAGCGCCAGTGTTTCCAGCCCTTGCAGGATCAGAAAGCTGTTAAACGGACTGATGGCGGCCCCGGTGTTCCGCAATGGCACCACGCGCGCACGGGCGATGTAGGCAGCAGGGCCGAGCGCTTCTACATAGTTAACGCCGTGGTAACTTGGGTCCGGTGTATTGAGGCTAGGAAATCTGTCCGCATGTTCAGCCCACGGAAATTTGCCGCTATCGACAATGATGCCACCTATCGAATTGCCATGACCGCCGATATATTTGGTGAGCGAATGTACGACAATATCGACACCATGCGCGAATGGTTTGGCCAGGATAGGTGTAGCAACAGTATTGTCCACAATCACTGGCACGCCATGTTTATGCGCAGCAGCGCTAATAGCAGCCAGGTCTATAACATTGCCCAAGGGATTACCTATGGTTTCGGCGAATACCAGTTTGGTGCGGCTGTCTATGAGCTTTTCCAGCGAGGCTGGATCGCGATAATCAAAAAACCTGACTTCTATGCCTTGCTTGGGCAGAGTATGGGCAAATAAATTATAAGTGCCGCCATAGAGCGTAGAGACTGAGACAATATTGTCGCCAGCCTCGGCAATGGTTTGGATGGCGTAAGTGATTGCAGCCATGCCTGAGGCCAGCGCCAATGCGCCTATGCCGCCTTCGAGTTGTGCCAGGCGCTCTTCCAATACGGCGGTGGTCGGGTTCATGATGCGCGTGTAGATATTGCCCTGTACCTTGAGGTCAAACAGGTCTGCGCCATGCTGGGTGTTGTCAAAGGCGTAAGAGGTCGTTTGATACACGGGCACCGCCACCGCCTTGGTGGTCGGGTCGGGGCTATAGCCGCCATGGATGGATATCGTCTCTTGCTGCATCGCCTGTCTCTCCTTGTGGTTTTATTGTGACGAACAAGGAGTATAGCCCCGCCATGAGGGCTGGTTTATAACATTTGCTTTGCGGCTTATAACCAGTATTTATGAGGCTGGCAGCTGCTTATCCCAGGTCTGGGATCATATGGCCCAGTTTGCTGGACTTGGTTTGCAGGTACTTGAGATTTTCTGCGGTCGGTGTGGTCAGCAGCGGCACTTGCTGATGAATACTGATCCCCAGCGATTGCAAGGCGTAGCGCTTTTCCTGGTTATTAGAAAGCAAACGGATGCGATTGATTTCAAAGTAGCCCAGCATGTCAGCAGCGGCCTCATAGGTACGTGCGTCAATCGGTAAACCCAGTGCCACATTGGCTTCTACCGTATCCATACCCTGGTCTTGCAAGGCATAGGCACGCATTTTGTTGGTCAGGCCGATGCCGCGCCCTTCATGGTTTTTTAAATACAGAATCAAGCCCTGGCCAGTTTCCTGGATCAGGCGTTGTGCGTGATGCAGTTGTTCGCCGCAGTCGCAGCGCGTGGAGCCAAACACATCGCCGGTCAAACACTCAGAATGCACTCTTACCAGTGGTTCATTGGCGCGTTGCAGTTCACCGCAGGCCAAGGCAATATGTTCCACGCCATTGCGGCTATCCGTAAACACATGGATATCAAACGCACCAAACTGGGTAGGTAATCTGGCGCTGGAAGTATGAGATAAAAAAAGCATGGGCGTGCGTATTCGGTGTTAAAGGCTCAATCTCATATTGTAGCGGTTGTGCGTTTTTTAAAGTATCTCTCATCAATTAATCTGTACTTTACATGCAGTCGTGCACTTGCATGACTGCCAGATGGCTGGAATTCAGCTTGGTTTAAGATGAATACTGTTAAACTTTGGTCGATTTCAGTGGTTTTCAGGAGTGTTGAGCCTATGTTTTGGATGCAACGCCGTATATGGATGGTGCTTTTCGCGCTGGTACTTGTATTACTTGCGCTGGTTTACCTGCCGCGCGCAGATTCGGGTGAAAGCCCCGCCAACGCCGGGCGCTTATCGGCGAAAGGCGATATTTTGAGCCTGGAAAAAATCTCCCAAAAAGCCAAGGGCTATAAACCCGGCGAGATTTTAGAGGTCGAATTGGAGAAAAAGCACGGGCGTTATATTTATGAGGTTGAGATACTGGATGCTGGAAGCCAGGTGTGGGAGTTGAAACTGGATGCCAAGAGTGGACAGTTACTGAAAATGGAGCAAGACGACTAAATATGCGGTTGCTGCTGGTAGAAGACGATGCTGTGCTTGGCGCACAGACGCAGCAAGCACTCAAGGCTGCGGGTTATGCCTGTGACTGGCTGCAAGAAGGCGGCGAAGCCAGTATACAAGGCGTGCTTGAGCCATATGACCTGGCGATCCTGGATTTAGGCTTGCCTGGCAAGCCTGGCCTGGACGTGCTGGCCATTTGGCGTGCACAAGCAGACAGTATGCCGGTGATTGTATTAACCGCGCGCAGCAGCTGGCAAGAGAAAGTCGAGGCATTTAACCTCGGAGCCGATGATTATGTGACCAAACCTTTTCATATGGAGGAGTTGCTGGCGCGTATCGGTGCGGTGCATAAGCGCAGCGTGGGCGTGGTGAATAGCGCACTGGTGGTGGCAGATTTAAGCCTGGACGAGCAGACACAGACGGTCTGGCAGGGCGAAACCGCACATGCATTGACGGGTACCGAGTTCAGGTTACTGCGCTACCTGATGTTACATCCCGGTCGGATTTTTTCTAAAACCGAGTTGACCGAGCATGTTTATGCCTATGATGCAGACAAAGACAGCAATGTGATTGAGGTCTATATCAACCGCCTGCGGCAGAAAGTCGGCGCCGACCGTATCCAGACCAAGCGCGGCCAGGGCTATGCATTTACCGGCCTGATGCCAGGAATGGAAGCATGAAATCACTGCGCAGACAGTTGTCGCTGGGCTTGACGCTGAGCCTGGTTGGCCTGCTGACACTGCAATGGGCGGTGGTCACCTTTACCATAGACCATTTAGTTCAGTCGCAAATGACGGCACGTATGCAACAGGAAGCCGAAGGCCTGCTGGCAGGCGTGTCAGTGAATGCGCGCGGCGAATTGGCGCTGGAGCCACGACTCATCACAAGCAGTTATCAGCGACCGTTTTCAGGCCGCTATTTTATTGTGCTGCTAGATAATGAGCGCAAGGAGGCCAGCCACAAGATGCAGTCTCGTTCCTGGTGGGATGTCGATATGCCGGTGAGCGCGCTCAAGGTCGGTGATGAACACGTCACCCATGTCACCGGCCCGGAGTCGCAACCCTTGCTGCTATTAGGACATGCTTACCGCAAACAGCAACACACCATCACTATTTATATTGCAGAAAGCCTGGTGGAGTTACAGCAAAGTCTGCGCCTGTTTCATTGGCTATACGGCATGTTTTCCCTGCTGGGTTTACTGGCATTACTGGCGTTGCAGCGCTGGATTGTCGTCAATACGCTGCAGCCCTTGCAGCAGATCAAAGAAAGTCTGGCAAAAGTCGCCAGTGGCGAGTTGCAACAGATCAGTGCCAATGGCCCGGCTGAGGTGATGCCGCTGGTCAACGAATTTAACCGTATCCTGAAAACAACCAGCCAGAAAACCCGGCGCTCGCGCCTGGCGATAGGTAACCTGGCACATGGACTCAAAACCCGCCTGGCGCAGCTGCAATTGCTGGCAGGTAATGGGTCAGAGGCAGGGGATACGCAGTTGCGGCAGATGATACAACACTGTAGCGAGGACATACACCACGATGTCGAGCGTGAGTTAAAACGCGCGCGGCTGATGGGCGATGCCTACACCAGCCAGCAGACTGACCTGGAACTGGAGTTACCCAAACTGGTGACGACTTTGCAGAAGATTTACAGTGATAAAACCGTGGCATTCGCCTGGCAACATGATGGTCAGGCACGTTTAATGGTTGACCGTGAAGATATGCTGGAATTATTGGGTAATGTGCTGGATAACGCTTTTAAATGGTGTCACGGCCAGGTACAACTGCATATTTCTGTACAAAACAGCATACAGGATACTATTGAGATTGTGGTTGAAGATGACGGTCCCGGCAGCAGTGCGCCGACCTTGGACACTTTGTTACAGCGTGGCATGCGTATGGATGAATCCAAACCAGGCAGTGGCTTGGGCTTGGCAATCGTGCAGGATATCGTGCACCATTACCACGGCCAGATTTCGCTCACGCATTCTGAGCGATTGGGTGGTTTGCGCATCAAGATGACGCTGGCACCTACCTTGGCAGGCTCCAGCGTTTAAGGCTTAAAACCAGTCGCGGTTGATACTGTTGACCTTGCCGCTTTTGGCATCAATAGTGACTTCCCATTCGGCACCATTGCTATCGACGATTTCAACTTCGTAGTCCCAGCCAGCGCGAAATTTCCTGCGTTCCAGCTCTACTTCTTTCACCACGCCGGGTTTGGCTGTCAGCGCTTTGCTTTGCGCCTCCTCATGTGAAATCAGGCCAAACGCTTTGGCTTTTTCAGACATCTTTTGTACATCATCATCGTCACCGTCTGCCAGTGCAGGCTGGCAGGCCATCGCGCCTAAAAACAAGGCAATCATGAGCAGGCTAAGGGATTTGTTTGAGGCTTTACGCATCGTGTTCTCCTTGTGTGTTGAGTATTCACGATACATGGCGCGGATTAATCCACGCTTAATTTTCATGCATGGCTTAACTCTCGTGCATGCTGGGCAAGTGTAAGTTGGGTTGGTGCGTTTTGAGTTGATTAAATAACCAGCGCGTTTCCAGCAGGTTCCATACCCTGAGCATGGCTTCCATATGATCAAACGGCTTGGTTAAAAAGTCTTTGGCACCCAATGCCAGCGCTTTGCGCCGCGTGGCAATGGTCGCATCCGCGGTCAGTACCAGCACCGGCAAGAAATCATGTGGTCCGACATGGTGAGAGAGCTGGTCGAGCACGGCAAAACCATCTAGCACTGGCATCATTAAATCCAGCAAAATCAGGTCGGGCTGGAAAGCATTCACCAGGTCCATGGTTTTGGTGGAATCCGTGGTGCTGATCACCTGCTCAAAGCCTTCTTTGGTCAGCAGCTCTTCAAGCAGGCGTAGATTGGCTTCAGCGTCGTCAATAATCAGGATTTTAGAGGCACGTAATTGTTCAATATTCATGGAGTCTCGGGCAGGAGTTTTAGCAGTAACTGGTTAAAGGCCGCGACATTCAACGGCTTGGTAAAGTAATGTGTGATGCCCAGCGCGTTAAGCCGCTGTATGGTGTCCGGCAGGGCGTCTGCACTTAACACGACGATGGGAGTGGCTTGCAAGTCCTGACGGCTGGACTGGATATGCTGAATAAGCGACTCCCCCGAGCCATCAGGCAAGTTGAGGTCCAGCAATAGCAAGTCTGGCTGCATATCGCGTAGCCAGACCATGCTTTCCTGCAAGCTGGCCGCCAGGTGCAGCTTGAGGTGGCGATGCTTGCTCATAATGGCTTCTATCAAAGCCTGATTACTGTGGTTATCTTCCACATACAGGATATGGCGCTTGGCATGGCTGGTGGTTGCAGCAGGGCGCGCGTTCAGTGCTGTGCTTGCTTCGGCTTGCGGCAGGGGATTGTGAATTGCCTGCCCGGTTTCCGGCAGGCTGATCCAGAACAGGCTTTGCGCTTCGGCCACACCAATCTGGCCGCCCATGGCATCCATCAGCTGTTTGCTAAGTACCAGGCCCAAACCAGTCCCTTCAGTCACTGTGCGTTCTGCGCCCAGGCGGTCAAATGGTGTGAATAGCCGCGAGCGCAGGGCGGCGGGAATCCCCTGGCCCTGATCTTGCACATCCACCCGGATTTGGCCTTGCTGCCGATAAGCACTGAAGCTGACACTGGTATTTTCCGGGCCGTATTTCAAGGCATTGGCCAGCAGGTTTAAAATCACCTGCAGCAAGCGCTGACGGTCAGCGCGCACTTTCAAATCAGGCTCAAAATGCGTTTCTATGGTGATGTCGCGCACTTTTTCCAGCGGTTTGAGGTAGTGATAGGCTTCTTCTAGCAGTAAATTCAGGGCGATGACTTCCATAGACATGCTGATATCGCCACTTTCAATACGCGAAATATCCAGTACTTCATTAATCAGCTTCAGCAAGTGTTGGCCGGCATTATGAATCAGCGTGGCGCTGTCTTTTTGCCGACCTTCCGGCAAGTCGTTTTCTAGGATCTGCGCAAAGCCCAAAATCGCGTTTAATGGCGTGCGCAGCTCATGGCTGGTGCGTGATAAAAAGTTACTCTTGGCGGCACTGGCTTCTTCCGCTTCTACGCGGGCCAGGTGCGCCTCCTGTGCGCTTTGGGTCAGCAATTGCGAGGCGTGCTCCAGTTCGCTGGTGAGCTCACCCAATTCATCACGGCTGATGCTGGGCAAGGCCAGCGGCTCGCCCTTGACCAGGTGGATGGCGCTGTCGCGTATGGTTTTGACCCGGGCAACAATGGTTTGGGTAAACAGCCAGACGCCAATCAGCGAGCCAACTACGCCTGCAATTACGGCCATCAGCGTGATGCGTAAATTGCGTTTGCGTTCATAAATGACTTCTTTTTTATCCTGGTTGACGATGGTGGATTCGCGCAAGCTCATGCGATCAAGGTGGGCACGCAATTGATTCAAGGCATTGCCCTGCGAGCTGAATTTACCAATCAGGGCTTCATCGGCTTCGTCTTCGCTATGGCTGGCGAGAATCGCCAGGTCGTCCAGGTTTTTTGCCACCAGCGGGTGAATGACCTGCAATAAATGTTGTTGCGAGCGATCATCCAGGTTGTGCTCCAGCGAGCTCAGCAGGTGCGGCATACTTTGCCTGGCACTTTCATAACCACCCAGAAACTGGCGGTTACCTGTGAGCAGGAAGTCGCGCACACCGGTTGAGGCTTCGAGTAACAGGGTTTGCAGGGTTTGAATGTCCTGCTGGATTTGCAGGGCGTTTTGCACGCGTCTTTCCAGCAGGGCAGCCTGCTGTTCGCTTTCAAAAATCAAGGCCAGCGAGCCGAGTAACACCGTGAGCGGCAAAGCATTGAGGACGATGCCTTTGGTGGTCAGCGATAAATCCTGCCACAGGTGATTCAGGCGGCTGGTGAGCTGGGTCATGGTATTAAATAGCGACTGCATCATAAACCGTCACTCTTAAAACCGGCTTCAACCGCTTTGACTGCAGCTTGCGTGCGGTCATTCAGGTCCAGTTTGCTTAAAATCCGTTCAATATGGATTTTGACCGTGCCCGGGGAAATCCCCAGTTTTTGTGCCAGCGCGGCGTTGCTGGGGCCGGAAGGCAGCAAGGCGAATACCTCACGTTCACGCGGTGTGAGTTTTTGCAGATAACTGTCATCAATGACGCTATTGGACTGCGCCTGTCCTTGCAGGGCAAACCCCAGCAAGCCGCATACGCTATGCAATACTTGCAAGCTGGCCGGACTTAAGGGGTTGCCGGTGATAAGGCCGAGTAAACCAACGGCGCGTTGCTGGCAGGCGATCGGCAAGTGATAACAATGTAATGGCGTCGGCTCATTATTGGTTTGCAGCGTCCACAAGCTGGGTACAAACTGGCTATGCACTTCAAAGTGTAGCGGCTCTTTGAGCCATTGCCCCAGTGCGCCCAGCATGGGCACGCGCGCACCGATAGGGAAGGTTTTGCCGCGCTGTGCCAATATCTTTAATGCGCCGGCATGTTGCTGGCTGATCAGGCCATGTGGTGCGCCAAACTGCATGCAGACTTCATCCAGCAACCATTGCATCAGTTCTTCTGACCAGCCACTGTTGAACAGTTTCTGACCAAGTCGCTCAAACAGTCGGTCATGTGCCATTTGAACTTGTGTTTGTTTCAGCGAGTTGCGTAAGGCAAATGCACTTTCTGTCGGTGGGGGGCTGTCATTCGGCATATGCCGTTTAGTATATACCGAACTACCTATATCGGTAGATTTTTTGATGACAATAGACGGGCAAAATGCAATCCATCGTGAATGCATCAAGATTCACACCAACAGAACAACTTGTCTGAATGACAATTTAAAGGAGATACACCATGCGTACATTCACAACCGTAGCAGCAATGATTCTGGGTTTAAGCCTGGCTTTGCCAGCACAAGCAGTTGAAACCAATGCCGGTGAAACTGTTCACAATACACATCATGTACAGTTTTTGGGCAAACGTGCATACCAGCAACCAGTGATAGCCAAAGCAGAGGCTGATCAAGCCTGGGTAGGTGCCACACTGAGAGTGGACCAGACAAACCAGCAGCAAGTCTTGAAAATGCACTCCCTGGGCAAGCGCGCTTACTAGTCAGTGTTGCGTAAGGTTGTTGGAACATAATGGCCTTACACCTGCCACAGGTGTATACACAAACAAATTATGTAGGAGCGAAAAATGAGTAAATTATTATTGGCACTCTTGGTGACATTTGGTTTAATGGCTAATGCATCGGCGGAAGATTCGATTGATCAGGACGCCACGGTTAACCAGATGCATCAGCACAATTTTTTAGGTAAGCGCCCTTATGCCAAAACCCCGGTTGCCAAGCAAAATCCGGATGAAAAATGGGTAGGTGCTGGCATCGTCACCGATAAGCCTGAAAAAGGCTTCGATAAGCACCAGCAAATGCGTTTAAACTTTATCGGTAGACGCCCTTTTAATGCAGATACTTCAGCTGATTAAGCATAAGCTGACCACTGCTCTGAACAATAACCCCGCATGATTGCGGGGTTTTGTGTGTCATAACGTCAATTATAAAAATTAACAATATAACAATAATTTTGTTTGTGAAGGATATACACCATGTCAACCTCTGTGCAGGGGTCTAGTCCGCTAGACTTGTTCAAGCACATCAATCGAGACTTACCGGCCTCCATTGTCGTGTTTTTTGTGGCATTGCCACTTTGTTTGGGTATCGCCCTGGCTTCTGGTGCGCCACTATTTTCGGGCGTGATTGCCGGGATTATCGGCGGCATCGTCGTTGGCCTGGCCAGCGGCTCGCAGCTCGGTGTGAGTGGCCCCGCCGCTGGCTTGGCCGTGATTGTGATGGCAGCGATTGGCAACTTGGGCTCTTATGAGGTTTTTCTGGCCGCGGTGGTTCTCGCTGGTGTATTCCAGTTTTTGCTTGGGCAGTTTAAGGCAGGCTTTATTGCTTACTTTGTGCCTTCCTCAGTGATTACCGGCATGCTCACAGGCATAGGCTTGTTGATTATCCTGAAGCAGATTCCCCATGCATTTGGTTACGATGCGGACTATGAGGGTGATGAGTCTTTTGACGCGTTTGCCGGCCATGATACGTTCAGCGATATTTTGCAGGCATGGGACCTGTTAACGCCAGGCGCGGTATTGATTGCTGCTGTGTCTTTTGCGATTCTGATCCTGTGGGATACGGTGCTGACCAAGAAACACCGGATTTTCCAATTGCTGCAAGGGCCGATTGTGGTGGTGCTGGTTGGTATCCTGCTCAATGTGGCATTTATGCGCGGCTGGTTGAATTTCACATTAAGTGACGACCAGATCGTACGCTTGCCAGTAGCGAGTAGCTTGGGTGAGTTTGCCAGCTTCTTTACGCATCCTGATTTTAGTCAGGTGACGCAGCCGCTGGTGATTAAAACCGCCTTGGTGATGGCTATTGTCGCCAGCTTGGAAACACTGCTTTGTGTCGAAGCGACGGACAAACTGGATGTGCATAAACGCGTGACGCCAACCAACAAAGAGCTCAAGGCACAGGGTTTAGGCAATATTGTCTCAGGCCTGATTGGTGGCTTGCCCATTACGCAAGTGATTGTGCGTAGCAGTGCCAACGTAACCTTTGGTGCGCAAACCAAGTTATCTGCGATCTTGCATGGCTTCTGGTTGTTGCTTAGCGCCATCACCATTGCCAGCTTCCTCAACCTGATTCCTTTGGCCAGCCTGGCCACCATCCTGATTATGGTGGGTTACAAACTGGCAAAACCCAAACTGTTCAAGCAAATGTACCAGCTAGGCTGGGAGCAGTTTATCCCGTTTATTGTGACCATTGTTGCGATCGTATTTACCGATTTGCTGACGGGGATTGGCCTGGGCTTGGTAGTCGCCGTGTTCTTCACTTTGCATCACAGCTATCGCAATTCGCACTACATCAAACAAACACGCTCTACCAAAGAGGGCAAGGAAGTGTATGAGCTCGTGCTGGCGGAAGAAGTCTCGTTCTTTAACAAGGCAAGCATCCTTGAAGTATTGGAAGCCATTCCACCGAATAGCAAAGTTGTGATCGATTGTACCAATAGTAAATCGATCGCCTATGATGTCGTGGAATTCATCTATGGCTACCAGCAGCATGCCAAATTGAAAAATATTGATGTGGAAACCATTGATTTCAAACCACCCAAGCATATGCTGGGGCATTAACCAAAAAGCATGGCGTACAAGCCATGCAAAACAATTAATTAGTAGAGGATAGACACTATGTACAAGCACCCATTACTGGACCGCGACAAAATGACCGCGCGTGAAGCACTGGATATCTTGGTTGAAGGTAATCACCGTTTTATTACCGACCGCGAACAGGACAAGGATTTCAAAAGCCTGATCCAAATCACCAAGGATAAACAACATCCGTTTTCGTCCTTTTTGAGCTGCAGTGACTCACGTGCACCAGTGGAGTTGTTATTTGACCAAGCATTGGGCGATGTTTTCAGTGTGCGCCTGGCAGGTAATATTGCTTCTGACAAAGCCATCGGCAGCCTGGAGTTCGGCAGCAAATACCTGGGCAGCAAACTGATTGTAGTCATGGGTCATTCGTCCTGCGGCGCGGTGAAAGCGGCTTGTGATGATTTTAAAGATGGTCATATCGGCGAGATTATCAACCTGATCAAACCGTCTATCCGTCACGAAAAGACCATTACCGATCCGGCCCAGCGCAATTCAAAAAACAGTGATTTTGTGGAGAAGATTTGCGCGTTAAACGTGAAATATCAGATCGATACCATCATTCGATGCAGTGACATTATTGATGATATGTTGCAAAGCAAGCAGATCGGCATTGTCGGTGCGGTCTATGATATCTCTACCGGTAAAGTGGATTTCCTGGAAGATACTTTTATTGGCTAAGTGCTGACTAGGTGAAACAAAAAAGCCGATGCATGCATCGGCTTTTTATTTGGCTTGAAGGTGATTAATGATGGCCTTCTTTGGCCAGGTTAATGCTGTATTTGGGAATCTCTACCGTGACATCGGTTTCCTGCAAAATGGCCTGGCACGACAAGCGGGACTGCGGAGTCAGGCCCCAGGCGCGATCCAGCATATCGTCTTCATCTTCTTCAATTTCATTCAGGCTGTTAAAGCCCTCACGTACCACCACATGGCAGGTAGTACAGGCACAGACGCCGCCACAGGCATTATCAATATCAATATCGTGCTTTAACAGCGCATCGCAGATTGACGTGCCTTTTTCGGCTTCGATCACGGCGCCTTGCGGGCAGATTTCAGGATGCGGTAATACATTAATTTTTGGCATATTTTAGAGTTCCAGTGAATCCAGGTTTTTGCCTGCAAGGGCTTTTTGTACCGAGGCATCCATGCGCTTGGCGGCAAAGTCTTCTGTGGCATGGTTAAGTGCATCGCTCGCCTGTTTAACCGCATGGCTATCCGTGCCCTGGCATAAGGCCAGCAGGGCGTCGATATGGGTTTGTATCTGTTGGCGTTCGTCTGCACTCAGCAGGGTGTCACCATCTTCAAGCAGTGCAGCTTGAATCGCCTCTATCAGGCGTTGTGCGTCAACCACGGCTTCACGCAACATGCGGGCGGCTTTGTCGCTTTCGGCTGCACCAAATGAATCCTTCAGCATGTTAGTGATCTGGTCTTCGTTCAGGCCATAAGAGGGTTTCACCGTGATATTGGCTTCCACGCCATCGGTCTGTTCGCGCGCACTGACAGATAACAGGCCATCGGCATCGACTTGAAAAGTGACGCGAATACGGGCTGCCCCAGCTGCCATCGGCGGAATGCCACGCAGTTCAAACCGTGCCAATGAACGACAGTCACTGACCAGTTCACGCTCGCCTTGCACGACATGAATCGCCATGGCGGTTTGGCCGTCTTTGTAGGTGGTAAAGTCCTGTGCACGTGCAATCGGCAAAGTCGAGTTGCGAGGAATCACTTTTTCTACCAATCCGCCCATGGTTTCCAGGCCGAGTGAGAGCGGAGTGATGTCCAGTAACAGTAACTCATCACCGCTGCGGTTGCCGGCCAGCACGTTGGCTTGTATGGCCGCACCAAGCGCGACGACTTTGTCCGGGTCGAGGTTAGTCAACGGTTCCTGCTCGAAGAATGCCTGCACCGCATGGCGGATATGCGGCATGCGCGTAGCACCGCCGACCAGTACCACGCCTTTAATCTCGTCTATGCTTAACCCGGCATCGCGCATGGCTTTGCGCGTAGGGCTTAAGGTTTTAATCACCAGATGTTCAGTGAGCGCTACAAATTGGGCCACCGACAAGGTTTCATCGACCAGGGCGCCGTTGCTTAATTTACAGACGATGTTAGCTTCATGATTATCGGTCAGCCATTCTTTGGCCTGGCGCGATTTGGTGAGCAGCAGGCGGGTATCTTCTTCGTTGAGTGGTTTAAAGTCTTTGCTTTTACTGCGTACCTGGTCCAGTACCCAGCAAAAGATGCGGTGGTCAAAGTCGTCACCGCCTAATGCCGAGTCACCATTGGTGGCCAAGACTTCAAACACGCCTTTACTCAGGCGCAAAATTGAAATATCAAATGTGCCGCCGCCCAGGTCATAAATGACATAGACGCCTTCGGCCGCGTTATCCAGGCCGTAAGCCACGGCCGCGGCGGTGGGTTCATTGAGCAGGCGTAACACATGCAAGCCTGCGAGGCGTGCAGCGTCTTTGGTCGCCTGGCGTTGTGCATCATCAAAATAGGCGGGTACGGTGATCACCGCACCGGTCAGTTCGCCGCCCAATGCTTTTTCAGCACGTGCTTTCAGGGTTTTTAATATATCGGCAGAAATCTCGACCGGGCTTTTCAAACCAGCACGCGTTTTGATTTCGAGGATGCCTTGCGAACTATCATTTTCAACAAAATGATAGGGAATATGCGCTCTGTCGGTAATGTCGTGCAAGGCGCGGCCCATAAAGCGTTTGACCGAGATAATGGTATTCACTGGGTCGAGGCTTTGTGCTGCCTGTGCTTCGTGGCCGACAATGACGGCATCCTGCAGGTAACGTACCACAGAAGGCAACAAGGCGTGCCCATGCTCGTCATGCAAGACCGTACTCATGCCGCTGCGTACTGTGGCAACCAGGGAGTTGGTGGTACCCAGGTCAATGCCTACTGCCAATTTGTGCTGATGTGGGGCAGGGGATAATCCAGGTTCTGAAATCTGTAATAAGGCCATGAAACTCTAATCTTCCAACTGAGCGATCAGCTGATTCACATCTTCACTCACTTTATCAATAAACCGCAGCTTGCGGACGGTCAGTGCTGCTTGCGTCGGGGCGGCCACAATCTCGCTGGCCACTTGTTGCTGCAAGGTTTTTGCCTGTATTCGCATCTCTTTCAGTAATGCATCCAGCGCTGGGATATCTTTACCAAGCCTGGCGTCATCCATGGCTTCACGCCACTCCATTTGCGCCATTAAAAAATCACCAGGCATGGCGGTGTTATTTTCTTCATCGGTGGCAATGCCCTGCAGTTGCAGCAAGTAGCGGGCGCGTGACGTTGGCTGTTTGAGTGCCTGGTAAGCTTCATTCACCAGTGTGGCCATTTGCATGGATTGCATGCGGTCGGCAGGCGAAGCATTCACAAATTTATCCGGATGTACCTCCGCTTGTAACTTGCGGTACTGGCCATCCAGTATGGTCAAGTCCAGCTCAAACTGTTGCGGCAGCTGAAAGAGGGCGAAGTAGTTTTGCATAGTCTAGTGGCCGCAGCGTCAGGCGAACGCTGCGTGTATTTGCAGCAACAATTAAACGGTAAATGACTCGCCGCAGCCGCACTCGTCTTTGACATTTGGATTGTTGAACTTAAAGCCTTCGTTCAAGCCTTCCTTGGTAAAGTCGAGTTCAGTGCCATCGATATACACCAGGCTTTTCGGGTCGACAATTACCTTGACGCCGTGGCTTTCAAATGACACATCTTCTGCTTGCATTTCGTCCACAAATTCCAGCGTGTAGGCCATGCCTGAACAGCCTGTGGTTTTGACGCCCAGGCGTAAGCCAAGGCCCTTGCCACGGTTGGCCAGGAACTTCTCGACACGGTTAGCTGCTGTTTCAGTCAGGGTAATTGCCATACGCTTAGCCTTGCTTGGATTTTAAGTCAGCAATCGCAGATTTGATTGCATCTTCAGCCAATACTGAGCAGTGGATTTTGACTGGTGGCAAAGCCAGCTCTTCGGCGATGGCGGAGTTCTTGATTTCTTGTGCCTGATCCAGGGTTTTGCCTTTTAACCATTCGGTCACCAGCGAGCTGGAAGCAATCGCAGAACCGCAACCATAGGTCTTGAATTTGGCATCTTCAATCACGCCTGCATCATTCACCTTGATTTGCAATTTCATCACGTCACCGCAAGCAGGCGCGCCGACCATGCCGGTGCCCACATTCGGGTCATTTTTGTCCAGAGAACCCACGTTACGTGGATTTTCGTAGTGATCTAATACTTTATCTGAGTAAGCCATGTTGTTGCTCCTATCAATTAAATCGCGATATTCGGAGGAGTATTCGCGTTTTAATTATAAAAAATATTTCTTTAGTGAATAAAAATTGCAGATTTCATTGTCTGGCAAGGCGGAGACATGCGCCGTTTAGTGTATCTAAACAAGCATGTCGACAACGCCGCCAGGCGATGAAAGAACAATTTTTAATGTTCCGCCCATTCTACTTTGGACAGATCAATTCCATCCTTGAACATCTCCCATAATGGGGACAGTTCACGCAATTTTCCAATTTTGCTCTTTAACAGGTCAATGGTGTAATCCACATCGGCTTCGGTAGTGAAGCGGCCAATACTGAAACGGATCGAGCTGTGTGCCAGTTCGTCAGAGCGGCCCAAGGCACGCAACACATAGCTAGGCTCCAGGCTGGCAGAGGTACATGCGGAGCCGGAGGATACAGCAATATCCTTGATCGCCATGATCAGTGACTCGCCTTCAACGTAGTTAAAGCTGACGTTGAGGTTGTGCGGCACACGATGATCCAGGTCACCATTGACGTAAGTCTCTTCAATTTGTAGCAGGCCGTTCAGCAAGCGGTCACGCAGTGCGCGGATACGCTCGTTTTCGCTGGCCATTTCCTCACGTGCGATGCGGAAAGCTTCGCCCATGCCTGCAATCTGGTGCGTGGCCAGGGTGCCGGAACGCATGCCGCGCTCATGGCCACCGCCATGCATCTGCGCTTCAATACGAATACGCGGTTTACGACGCACATATAACGCGCCTATGCCTTTAGGGCCGTAGGTTTTATGCGCAGAAAAGCTCATCAAATCTACGGGCAGCGTTTCCAGGTCAATCGCGACTTTACCGGTGGCTTGCGCAGCATCGACATGGAAAATCACATTGTTGGCGCGGCAGACATTACCCAGTGCCGTAATATCCTGGATCACGCCGATTTCGTTATTGACCAGCATGATAGACGCCAGCACAGTATCCGGACGAATCGCGGCTTTGAATTTCTCAAGCGAAATCAGGCCGTCGGCTTCTGGTTGCAGGTAAGTCGCTTCGTAGCCTTCACGCTCCAGTTCACGCACGGTATCCAGCACCGCTTTGTGCTCGGTGGCTGCGGTGATGATGTGCTTGCCTTTGCTGCCTGCATAAAAGTGCGCGGCACCTTTAATCGCCAGGTTATTCGACTCCGTCGCACCTGACGTCCACACGATTTCGCGTGGATCTGCATTGACCAGCTTGGCGACTTCTTCACGCGCATTTTCTACGGCGTGCTCTGCGGTCCAGCCATACGGGTGGCTACGCGAAGCCGGGTTGCCAAAGTCTTCGGTCAGGTAAGGAATCATTTTTTGCGCCACACGTGGGTCTACCGGTGTGGTTGCAGAGTAATCCAGATAAATCGGCTTTCTTTCAGACATGTCTCATGCTCTTTCAATTAAAGTCTCATGCCGCAACGGCATTTAATCCTTTCAGACGCTGCACTTGTTGCTGCAACGCTGCTAAAAACTGTGTGATTTCTTCACTGGTATTGCTGTCGCTCAGGCTGACGCGCACTGCACCGCGTGCCAGGTCTGGCGTGATGCTCATTGCCAGTAGTACATGGCTGGGCTCTGTACTATCACTGGAGCAGGCCGAGCCACTGGCAACCGCAAACCCCGCTTTATCGAGTGCTGTCACCAAGGTTTCGCCTTCAATATTCGTAATGGCAAAGAAACTGGTGTTTGGCAGGCGCTCGGCTTGTGACGCAAAAATTGTAGCGCCTAACTTGTTTAACCCGGTTTCCAACTGGTCACGCAACTTTTGTACGACGGTGTGACGCGCGTCCAGCGTTTCCATCGCCAATTGGCAAGCCCGGGCAAAACCGACAATACCGGCGACATTTTCAGTGCCACTACGCAGGCCACGTTCCTGACCACCGCCATGCAATAAAGGTGCAATGTCTACACGTTTATCCAGAATCAAGGCGCCGACTCCAATCGGGCCACCAATCTTGTGACTTGAGATCGTCATTGCATGTACGCCAAGCGCGATCATGTCGACGGCGATTTTGCCGAAAGCCTGTACGGCATCGGTATGCAATAACGCACCATGTGCTTTTGCCAATTGTGCCAACTCGGCTATTGGCTGTATGGCGCCGGTTTCATTGTTTGCCAACATGGCCGAAACCAAGCCTGTGCGAGTGCTCAGTGCTTGTTCGGCCTGCGCCAGGTCAATCACGCCCTGACTGTTGACGGCAAGCTGGGCGACTTTCCAGTCATGCCAGGCCAGCGATTGTGCCGGGCGGGTCACGCATGGATGCTCAATGGCACTGATCAGTAGCTGTGACGGGCTCAGGTTGGCCGTGATGCCTTTAATCGCAAAGTTATTCGCTTCAGTGCCGCCAGAGGTAAACACGACTTGTGACGCCTGAACACCGACGCACTCGGCAATCTGCTTCCTGGCCAGCTCCATCGCCTCACGTGCATTGCGGCCATACACATGGCGACTGGTCGGATTGCCAGTCGCCTGGGTCAACCAGGGTAGCATCGCTTCCAGTACCTGCGGTTTTAACGCCGTGGTGCTGTTGTGATCCAGGAAAACGGTTTTCGTTGTCATAGCCAAATGTTAGGCGGCAATGGTTGCTTCAGAGCCACATTTTCTCGGTGCAAAGACCACTGTGCCCGCGCCTTTTTTGCGTTGCATCTCGACCATATCCGCCAGGCTGACGCCGGACAAATAATCCAGAATCTTGCTATTTAATGATGCCCAGAGCTCATGCGTCATGCAACGGCCTTCGTCGTGACAGTTTTCATTACCGCCACATTGGGTCGCATCAATTTGTTCGTCCACAGCCGTGATAATGTCGGAGACTGAAATCTCTTGGTGTGCTCTGGCGATGCGGTAGCCGCCACCGGGCCCGCGTACGCTGGAAACCAGCCCTTGCTTACGCAAGCGGCTAAATAGTTGTTCAAGATATGATAGGGAAATGCTTTGGCGTTCGCTAATGCCAGCCAAGGTGACTGGCTTGTCTGCTTCGTAGAGCGCAATGTCCAGCATCGCAGTAACAGCAAAACGTCCTTTGGTGGTTAATCGCATCTTGAGATGACCTTTTAAAACAGAGTTGAATTGTATAATAACCTACTGTTTTAGTCAATTATTATGCTTGAAAAGTTCAAGTCATGCTGGACGATGGTTTGAGGTAGGTGCTACTTGCCTTTGCGGGCAATTACTCTGGCTTTTTGGCAAAGGCTTCACCGACGTTGCTATCTGTTTCAACATCATTGAGTTTGGCTAATTGCACTTTAAGCTCGGCGATTTCCGCCTCTTGCTTGTGCGCATGATCCAGCAGGCTGTTAATCGCTTTGATCATGGGGTCGTTTTCATCATTGCCAACCGCGTAGGCGCTGAAGCCCATTTTTTGCGCGGCATCCTGACGCTGTTTGGCTTTTTCTTCTTCGAGGATGCGGGCCGGAATGCCAACTGCGGTGGCGCCGTCCGGCACATCCTTGACCACCACGGCATTGGAGCCAATCTTGGCGTTTTTACCAATCGTAATCGGCCCTAGCACCTTGGCACCTGCGCCAATCACCACGCCAGATTCCAGTGTAGGGTGGCGTTTGCCTTTGTTCCAGCTGGTGCCGCCGAGGGTGACACCATGGTAGAGCGTGCAATCATCGCCAATAATGGCGGTTTCACCCACCACGACCCCCATGCCATGATCAATAAACACACGGCGGCCAATGGTGGCACCAGGGTGGATTTCGATGCCGGTGATCCAGCGCCCGAAGTGGGAGAGCGCGCGCCCTAGCCAATACAGGCGGTGACTCCACAACCAATGGCTGAAACGATGCAGAATCAAGGCATGCACACCAGGGTAGGTGGTCAGAATTTCAAAGTGCGTGCGGGCCGCCGGATCGCGGTCAAACACAATCGAAATATCTTCTTTGAGGTGCTTAAACATGGGCGCATTATGCCATTAAGTTAAGCGCACGTCTAAAGCCAGCATGCGCGACTATGGTCAATTTTAGTATTTGTCATGTTTTTTCGGGTTGACTGTCAGCGTCAAAATCCCACGTAACAAATTGACCTCTTCTTTTTCCAACCGGCTACGGCCATACAGGCGGCGCAGGCGTTCAAACAGCTTTTTCGGTGCACGTGGATTGATATAGCCGATATGTTCCAGTACTTCGCGCATATGCTCGTAAAAGCGCTCCAGATCATCCTGTGTTGCGAGCTCGATCGGCTTCTCGGCGTAATGTAATTCGCCGGTCGTGATTGCCATGCGCGTTTCGTAGCTCATGATTTGTACCGCCTGCGCCAGGTTGAGCGAGGTGTACTCAGGATTGGCCGGAATCGTTGCCAGCACATGGCAAAGGTCAGCCTCGGCATTACTCAGACCGCTCATCTCGGTACCAAACACCAGTGCGACCTGACTATGGCTGGCAACTGACTTTACCTCTTGCGCCGCCTCACGCACCGTCATCACCTGCTGCGACAGTGAGCGCTCCTTGCCGCTGACCCCAATCACAAACTGGCAGTCGGCGAGCGCTTCCTCCAGGGTTTCTGTCACGACGGCTGTTTCCAGCAGGTCGGCGGCATTGACTGCCAATGAGGTGGCTTCGCTATCTGGAAAGTGTTTTGGGCGCACCAGGTAAAGACGGCTTAAGCCCATGGTTTTCATGGCGCGCGCCGTGGAGCCAATGTTGCCAGGATGGCTGGTTTGGCATAAAACGACGCGGATATTTGAAAAAATGGCGGATTCAGTATTGAGTGACATGGGTAAATTTTGCCGTTGTGTTTGTGGCTAAGCGTGTAAAAAGCTAAAATAGCATTTTATCAGTGAATCAAGATCCCACAGCATGCATCCAATCCTGAATGTCGCCATTCGCGCCGCGCGTGAAGCAGGCAAAATCATCAACCGTGGCGCCATGGACATCGGCGCCTTAAAAGTCGAGCAAAAAGACACTAACGATTTTGTGAGCGAAATCGACCGCAATGCCGAGCAAGCCATTATCAATATCTTAAAAGAAGCTTATCCAAACCACGGTTTTTATGGCGAAGAAACGGGTAAAACCAATAGCGAATCCGACAATATCTGGATTATCGACCCGCTAGATGGCACCACTAACTTTTTGCATAACTTCCCGGCTTACTGTATTTCAATTGCCCTGCAAGAAAAAGGCGTGCTGACCCAGGCCGTGATTTACGACCCGGTGCGCAACGACTTGTTTACCGCTACCAGAGGCAGCGGCGCGTTTCTGAATAATCGCCGTATTCGCGTCACCCAGCGTACCAAATTGCAAGAAGCATTGCTTTCCACAGGGTTCCCATTCAAAGATTTCAGTTACCTGGATACCTATATCAACATTTTCCGCGATATGGCTAAAAAAACCGCCGGTTTACGCCGCCCTGGCTCTGCCGCGCTGGATCTGGCCTATGTCGCTGCCGGTTTCACAGATGGTTTTTTCGAGATCAACCTGTCACCGTGGGATATTGCAGCGGGCGCCTTGTTAGTACAGGAAGCAGGCGGGATTGTCGGTGACTTTGAAGGCAATGAAAGCTGGTTACGTACTGGCAATATCGTAGCGGCAAATCCTAAAGTGTTTGGACAAATGCTGCAGGTGATTGCGCCACATCTGACTGAGCGGATCAAGACGCCGACATTGGGCATGTAGTTTTTTCTGATGTTGAATGATGAACCCGGATAGAGATATTCGGGTTTATTTTTTTGTGGCTGATTGGTTGGGAAGGTCATTCTTTAGGTTTGTGCGTGTACGAGAGATTTCTTTTCGCCTTTTCGGCGAGTTACTTTTCTTTGCTTGCACAAAGAACAAGTAACCAAAAGAAAGTGCACCCCAACTTCCGCTTCTTCCTTGCGCTACTCGGCTTGCCGGGCGTCCATCGAAACTCGCCCTGACAAGCCACATAAGACGTGGCTTGTTGCGGAACTCGGACAGCCGATGGCCGACTACTCCCGCTAATCCTGCGTTGCTCGGCGCGGCAGATGGGGACCCCGAAAACCTGCGAGCGCCATCGTTTAGCAGGTTTAATAAAAGAATCCGGTTTTTGAATCGTTCAGATTTCGACAATGTTAGTTTGGTGAGATCAATCCCATTCCATCACGCTGAGTAGCGGAGACAAAATAAGAGGAGAGGGAGCGACTGTTCGAATCCCGCGGTGGGCTGCGTAGTGTGCAGCCCGCTAGGATGAGTTTCGTGACCGGCTTATTTTGTTGAGCAACGCAAGGGAGCCGGAGGCCGTGATGGCTGGGTGTCCTCTTCTTTGGTTACTTTCTGGGGGACAAGCACCAGAAAGTGACTCGCCTAATGGCGAAATAGAATGCAACTTAAAAACTCACATCTCTAATTGTAAGAATAACTTTCTTCCATCATTGTCTTTCTAAAAGCACTCTCAGCAAAAAACCATGCTTTTGTTGTAAGATGCAGTGGCTATTTATTTCAACATCTCTAAATCAAAGTATCTCTGCATGTCCTTCGAAAACCACACCCCCATGATGCGTCAATACCTGACGTTGAAAGCACAGTATCCCGATATGCTGCTGTTTTACCGCATGGGCGATTTTTACGAACTGTTTTTTGAGGATGCTGAAAAAGCGTCGCGTTTGCTTGGAATTACACTGACCCGTCGTGGTGCCAGTAATGGTGAGCCGATCAAAATGGCTGGCTTGCCTTATCACGCGGCCGAGGGGTATCTGGCCAAACTGGCAAAGATGGGCGAGGCGGTGGCGATTTGCGAGCAGGTGGGCGATCCGGCGACCTCTAAAGGACCGGTGGCGCGTGAGGTGACGCGTATCCTCACGCCTGGTACCTTGACGGATGCCGCGCTGCTGGACGAAACACGCGATAACACTTTGCTGTGTGTGGCTAAAGGTGAGGGTGTGCTGGGTCTGGCACGGCTCAACCTGGCTTCAGGTGAGTTTGTGTTGAGTGAAATTGCGCCCGGGCATTTGTCGCAGGAGCTGGAGCGTATTCATCCGGCGGAGTTGGTGATTGCGGAAGACCATAGTTCAGACGTGCTGCAGCAATGCCGCTGTGCCAAAAAACGCCTGGCACCATGGCAGTTTGATCTGGATACCGCTAATCGCAGCCTGACGCAGCAGTTTAATACCCATGATCTGGGCGGTTTTGGCTGTGGTGAAATGCCTGCGGCTGTGACTGCTGCGGGTGCTTTGCTTGAGTATGTGAAACATACTCAACGCACCGCATTGCCGCATATTGTGGGTTTGCGCGTGGAGCAGGGCGATCATTATCTGCAACTGGATGCCGCGACCCGCCGCAATCTGGAAATAGATACAACGATACGCGGTGAAACGACGCCGACCTTATACTCGCTGCTGAATTCGACCCAAACAGCCATGGGCGCACGTTTGTTGCGCCATTGGTTGCATCATCCTCTGCGCAATCAGCACACCATACAGCAGCGTCATTTGGCTGTGGCTGAGTTGCTGGGGCAATTTCTGGATAGCACGTTGCAGCAGGTGCTGCATCCGGTTGGTGATATTGAGCGCATGACTGCGCGCGTGGCGCTTAAATCTGCCAGGCCACGCGATTTGTCGGGCCTGCGCGATAGCTTGTTACAACTACCAGCGATTGTCACCACACTTCCGCCGCCTGAGTCCAGCTTGTTAAAGGGTTTGCTGGCTGAGTTGCAAGTACCTGCTGATGCGTTGCAGGTATTGGTTCAGGCAATCCAGGCCGAGCCTTCGGCAGTGCTGCGCGAAGGCGGGGTGATTGCGACTGGCTATGATGCTGAGTTAGATGAACTGCGTGCGATTCAGACTGATCATGGTGACTTTTTGCTGCAATTTGAAGCCGCCGAAAAGGCGCGTACCGGCATCGCTAACCTCAAGGTGGAATACAACAGCGTACATGGCTTTTATATCGAAATCAGCCGCTTGCAAGCTGAAAGTGCACCGCCCGAGTATCGTCGTCGCCAGACCTTGAAAAATGTAGAACGCTTTATTACGCCTGAATTAAAAGCATTTGAAGACAAAGTGTTGAGTGCCAACGAGCGGGCGCTGGCACGTGAAAAAATGCTGTATGAGCAAGTGCTGGAGGCCTTGTTACCGCATATTGCAAACTTGCAACGGATTGCCACAGCTGTGGCGACGTTAGATGTATTGGCCTGTTTTGCCGAGCGTGCCCGTGCGCTTCATTATATACAGCCGGAATTCCGGCCAGATATTGGCCTGGATATCCAGCATGGCCGCCATCCGGTGGTGGAAAGTATCGCCCAGCCTTATGTGGCCAACGATGTGGCGCTCAATCCGTATCGCCAGTTGCTATTGATCACTGGCCCCAACATGGGTGGTAAGTCGACATTTATGCGCCAAACAGCGCTGATTGTCTTGTTGGCCTATTGCGGCAGTTTTGTGCCAGCACAAGTTGCGGTGATTGGGGATATTGACCGTATTTTCACCCGCATTGGTGCTTCTGATGACCTGGCAGGTGGCCGCTCAACCTTTATGGTAGAGATGACGGAAACCGCCAATATCCTGAATAATGCCAGCGCGAACAGCCTGGTATTGCTCGATGAGATCGGCCGCGGCACCAGTACTTTTGATGGTTTAAGTCTGGCGTGGGCGGTGGCTAAACAATTGCTGGAAAAAAACAAATCTCTGACTTTGTTTGCCACACACTACTTTGAGCTGACGCGCATTGTCGATGAGGCCAAACATGCTGCCAATGTACATCTGGATGCGGTTGAGCATGGCCAAGGCATTGTCTTTTTGCACAAGGTAGAAGAGGGCGCGGCCACCATGAGCTATGGTATCCAGGTCGCGCAACTGGCTGGAATCCCCAAGTCCGTCGTGCAATTGGCCAAGCGCAAATTGCAGCAACTCGAAAACCAGACCATTGCCGCCACGCCGCAAAATGACCTGTTTGCAGCAAGCCATGTGCCAGAGGAGCCACCTTTGCACCCGCTGGTTGCAGAATTGGAACGTATTCAGCCAGATGACTTAACCCCTAAGCAGGCGTTAGAGTTACTGTATCTTTTGAAAAAACAACTGTGAGGATTTGACCATGCAAAAACCTGCCATTACCCAACAAGCCATCCATGAGTTGCTTGCCAACCGCTGGAGCGGTCGCGCCTATGATGCGGGCAAAGCTGTCAGTCAGGAGCAAGTGGTCAGCCTGCTTGAAGCTGCCCGCTGGGCGCCTTCATGCTTTGGCGATCAACCGTGGCGTTATGTGTTCTGTAACAAGGCAGATAACATGCAAGCCTGGCAGGCGGCATTTGATTGCCTGGTTCCCGGCAATCAAGGCTGGGCCGTCAACGCGCCTGTGCTGTTGTTGATTTGTGCGGATACCTTGTTTGGCCATAATGACAAACCCAATAAATGGGCAGCATATGATACCGGTGCAGCCACTGAGAACTTGTGCTTGCAAGCGACTGCCCTGGGTTTGATGGCCCATCAGATGGGTGGCTTTGATGCCGATAAAGCACGCGCCACCTTTAAAGTGCCTGAGCGTTACCAGATTTTAGCCATGGTGACGGTTGGCTATCAGGCTGCCATAGAGGGATTATCGGAAGAGGATAAAGCCCGTGAGGTAGCTGCCCGTAGCCGCAAACCACTGGAAGAATTGTTTTTTAATGGCGTATGGCAAGGTCAGTAATTCGTCACATCTGCCCATGCGGCATTGGCCCGTTTGGGTAGATAAGCCGCTAATCAATAAGATTGTTGTTGAGTTATTTTATTTGATGATTTAGGATTGCTCATCACTATAAGTTTAATTAAAAAAAATGCCTGCTAATACAGGCCTATTCTTTGAGGAGAGAGAAGATGTCGATATCACGTTTGTTTAAAACACTGGTAGCTGCCGCCTTGTTCGCTGGCGTGTCACTGGCAAACGCAGCTAGTTATAGTTTCGTTGGCAGCTGGTCTGTTTATAACGATGCAGCACCTGAGTGGAGCGATAGTGCTTATGATGCCACGAATGGCCCATTAGCCTACACTGCACAAGAAGCGGCTGCACTGTTATTCGGCGGCTCAGCTTCCGATTATGTCATCAGCACCATTGATAACAATCCATTAAACATCAACTTTCAGGGTTGGTATGACGTGATTGGTTATGGTGGCGCACAGTTCGCACAAGATTACAGCAACAAATACAATGGTTTGTACTATGGTCCGGTAGATTCATTTGAAGCCGCTAACATTAATTCAGCAGCCTCTGCCTTTATTAGAGACAACAGTGTTACCAGTCTCAACTATGCATTCAGAATTACTGCTGTACCAGAGCCAGAAACTTATGGCTTGTTGATGGCAGGTCTGGGTGCCATTGTGTTGGTACGTAGAAGAAAATACAACGCTTAACTCAAGCGTGTAAAACAAAAAAGTCGGCGATTGCCGGCTTTTTTGTTTTTGGGAGTTTGTGTCTCAACATCCAATGAAAATTTCTCTGGCAGCAGTTTCGTCTGTTAAAATAAGACCTATAAAAAAACAATTTTTTGGACTGGAGATAGTATGGCGGTTGTAACACTGACCAAAGATAATTTTAAAGAAACCATCGAAAGCAATGCGTTCGTGGTTGTCGATTTCTGGGCCCCTTGGTGTGATCCTTGTGTGGCATTCACGCCGACGTTTGAGGCTGCTGCGGCCAAAAATCCAGACATCGTGTTTGGGATGGTGAATACTGAAACTGACCCGGAAATTTCTGAGTATTTCGAAGTGAAGCAAATTCCAGGCTTGCTGGTGATTCGCGAGCGCGCAGGTATTCATGCGCAAGTGGGGGAGATTGGTGCGCCGGCATTGGATGAGATTATCAAATGGGCACGTGAGTTTGATATGACAGCTGTGCGGGAGTATTACAAGGCGGAAGATGCCAAGCAATAATTGCTGATTGTTGTATTTAAAAAGCCATGCATTGCATGGCTTTTTGCTTTTTGAGGGTATAGATTGCGGAGTTAGTAAATTTAACGAACTCTTTTCGCTTTTAAGCGAGTTACTTTTCCTTGCTTGCACAAAGCGAAGGTTGTTCTATGAGTAATTCTCTTTCGCCTTTTCGGCGACCATTCTTTCTTATGCTTGTCCATAAGAAAGAAGGCAAAGAACAGGACACCCCAACTTCCGCTTGTTTCCTGTGCTACTCGAATTGCCGGGCGTCCATCGAAACTCGCCCTGACAAGCCACATAAGACGTGGCTTGTTGCGGAACTCGGACAGCCGATGGCCGAAGACTCCCGCCAATCCTGCGTTGCTCGGCGCGGCAGATGGGGACCCCGAAAACCTACGAGCGCCATCGTTTGACCGACTTAACAAAAGAATCCGGTTTTTGAACCGTCCAAACTGAAGTGATACAGGTTAGATGAGATAAATCCCATTCCATCACGCTGAGTAGCGGAGACAAAATAAGAGTAGAGGGAGCGACTGTCCGAATCCCGCAGCAGCTCACGTTTTGTGTGAGCTGCCAGGTTGAGTTTCGTGACCGCTTATTTTGTTGAGCAACGCAAGGGAGCCTCAGGCCGTGATGGCTGGGTGTCTTCCTCTTTGGTTACTTTCTGGGGGACAAGCACCAGAAAGTGACTCGCCTAGAGGCGAAATAAATCGTTCATAAAAGTGAAATGCAACTTGGCTTAGAAGTAATGCGCTGATCAAACAGCCCGTTGAAAAAACTACAATCTCGCTTGAATTCCGTTCTACGCCAGAATTGGACATTTATCATGGTCATATCTTAATCCACTGGCACTTTCGCCCGTGCCACCACATTCCTCAATACAAAACTGGTATGTACGCCGGTAACCCCTGCAATTTTGGTAATTTTATGCAGTAACAGATGCTGGTAATCATCCATGTCCCTCACAACAACCTTAAGCAAATAGTCCGATTGCTGGCCGGTAATCAACAGGCATTCCAGCACCTCAGGAATATTAACGATGCTGCTTTCAAAGTTGGCAAAACGTTCGGGGGTATGTTGATCCATCGAAATACCGATGAGTGCCATCAGGCTCAATCCAAGCTTTTTGGCATCGACCAATGCCTGATAACCTAGAATCAGGCCTGCTTGTTCTAGTGCTTTAACTCTTCTCAGGCATGGCGCAGGAGAGAGGCCAATGCGGTCAGCGAGTTCCTGGTTGCTGATATGTCCGTCCGTTTGCAGGATGCTGAGAATGGCTTTGTCGAATCGGTCTAATTTCATTTAAATTTCAACTTTAATTTAATATTGAAATAATATTACAAAAATAATTAAAATATTGAAATAATATTTTTTAAATTGTCTTATTTTGGCTAAATTAGCAATTTAATTTTTTGCCAAAGCTCTATCATGTCTTCTGTCAAAAACAAAACATATGGAGCACAGCATGCAGACACAATCCGCACAAAAATATCAGACCTTCCCCCCCGTGAGCCTCAAAGACCGCCAATGGCCGAATGCCGTGATTACCCAGCCGCCGATCTGGATGAGCACCGATCTGCGTGACGGCAATCAGTCATTGTTTGAGCCGATGGATGCAGATAAAAAACTGCGCATGTTTAATATGCTGTGCCAAATGGGGTTTAAAGAGATTGAAGTGGCGTTTCCTTCGGCTTCGCAAACTGATTTTAATTTTGTGCGCAGCCTGATTGAGGAAAAACGCATTCCCGACGATGTGACGATAGAAGTATTGACACAGGCGCGTGAGCACCTGATACGTCGCACCATGGAGTCAGTGCGTGGTGCGCGTCGTGTGATTGTGCATATTTACAATGCGATTTCACCTACGTTTAGGGAGGTCGTATTCAATATGAGCCAGGCCGAAGTGAAGGCGATGGCGGTGGATTCTGTGAAACTGGTGAAGGTGCTGGCAGCTGATATGCCGGAAACGGAAATCATCATGCAATATAGTCCGGAAACGTTTACCGCCACTGAACTTGCGTTTTCCAAAGAAGTCTGTGATGCGGTCACCGAGGCTTGGGAGGCAACACCAGCGCGCAAAGTGATTATCAATTGTCCGGCGACGGTAGAGGTCGCCAGCCCAAATGTGTATGCAGACCAGATTGAGTGGATGCACCGCAACCTGGCGCGCCGCGATAGCATCATTCTGAGCCTGCATCCGCATAATGACCGCGGCACAGCCGTGGCAGCGACTGAGCTTGGCATTATGGCGGGCGCTGACCGTGTCGAAGGTTGCCTGTTTGGGCATGGTGAGCGTACGGGTAATGTTGACCTAGTAACTGTGGCACTGAATATGTATACACAAGGCGTGCATCCTGGCCTGGATTTTTCTGATATTGATGCGATTGGGCGTACGGTAGAAGAGTGCACGCAGATCGAGATTCATCCGCGCCATCCTTATGCAGGTGATCTGGTATTTACGGCGTTTTCTGGCTCACACCAGGATGCGATCAAAAAGGGCTTTGCCAGTCAGCAAGCAGATGCACGCTGGAATGTGCCTTACCTGCCGATAGACCCCAAAGACCTCGGCCGTAATTATGATTCGATTATTCGTGTCAACAGCCAGTCAGGCAAGGGCGGGGTGGCTTACCTGATGGAAAGCCATTATGGGGTGGTGATGCCCAGACGCATGCAGGTGGAGTTTTCTGGCGTGGTGCAGCAATATACGGATCAGCATGGCAGCGAAGTTGGGCCTGCCGAGCTGTGGCAACTGTTTAATGCGCATTATGTGGCTGCGGTGGTGCCTATGCACTTTCAGGACTACCAACTGGAAACACACGCACAAGGGCAGGCGATCCGCATGCATATTGCTGTAGAAGGTGTGCCAACCATTGCCAGTGGGCATGGCAATGGGCCTGTCGATGCTGCGATTCATGCGCTGCAAAATATCGGTATTCAGGTGCAGGTGCGCAGTTTTGAAGAGCGGTCGCTGGGGGCAAGCAGTTCAGCCGGGGAGGCGATGGCTTGTGCATTTGTTGAAGTGGTCTGCCAGGGCAAGGTCTGCTATGGCGTGGGCATGGATACCAATATTGTGACGGCTTCGATCAAGGCAATCTTCAGCGGCATGAACAGATGTGCTGTGCAACCTGCAGCGCTGGTTAAAACCGCTTGATTGATGCGTAACGCCCTGCCATCAACGCTGTTGGTGGGGTGTGCTTACCAATGACCTGTGGTGATCAGTGTATAAATGAAATAAACGCCAATCAGCATCATGGCATAGACAGGCAGCTCGCTGGCAGAGCGGCGTTGCTGGTTGCTAATATGGGTGATGTAACGGTGAAAAGCGACGACGACTATCAGCAGGATAAACGCGATCACACCGTTGATGGGTGTCGCCGTGACCCATTGTAACCAGTCTGCCGGGCCTTGGTCACTGCCAAACACGTGTACGGCGATGCCGATAAAGCCGCAGAGCATCAGCCCCAGGGTGACGAGTGCCTGTACGACTTGCCAGGCACTATCGGGGCGAATCGTACGGTTTTTGCTGTAACGGTTTGGATCCATACGGCACTCCTTTCAAACAGCAACCATGCGCAAGAGGTCAGAGGCGCAAGACTGGTTTTGTGAGCCCGTCAGGCAGTGCGGGCTTAACTATTGCTGCTTATTGTAGCCGGATTCGCTGGCAAATAGCTGATAGGATCAACTGGTTTGCCTTTTTGCCTGATTTCAAAATGTAGCATGGGTGACTTGTTATTGGCTGCGGCTGGTAAGTTAGCAAGTTTTTCACCTGATGCCACAAAAGCACCTTCTTTGACCAAAGAATTACCTTGGTGTGCGTAGACTGACAGCAGGTTGCTGTTATGTTTGATAATAATCAGCTTGCCATACCCACGCACATCCATACCACTGTAGATCACTTTGCCTGCACCGGCTGCATTAATTACCTGGCCTGCGTTACCGGTAATATTGAGGCCCTTGTTGGTTTGTGCGTCAAAGCTGGTGCTGACTTTGCCTGCCAAAGGCCATTGCCATTGAATATCACCATCCGCAATCGCTTCTATATCGCTGCTTGTGGCATTTTTGCCAGCATCCGCTGAAGCGGGCGCTGGATTGTTTGCGGCTGACGTTGCTGCGGTGTCACCAGCGGCGTTCATGTCCGGGCGACTAATGGCAGAGGTCACAACTTCTGCATCATCAGAGGTACTGGCTGCTTCATTGACTTTGTTGCTGACCGTGGAGGCCTTGGCATTCAGGTTTAACACTTGGCCGACATGGATCTCATAGGGCGCCTGCAACTGGTTAATGTCGGCCAGCTTCATGAATGGAATACCAAATTTACGGCCTATGCTGTACAGCGTATCGCCTTTTTGCACCAGATACTGGCTGGCGCCTATCGTTGACACCGTTGGCGCAGCTGCTTTGCTTTCGCCGCTTGTGGCCGGGCTGCTGCTGACTGGCGCACGCGGCATGGGTGAGTTCAGCGCGCAAGCTGCCAGTGTGCAGGCTGCACCCCATACCGTTAGCAAAGTGCGTAAATTCATGATAAAGCCGTGCCTCCCAACAATGGAACAAACTTCACTGGTTCCAGCGCGATTTGTTGTACACCTTGTGCGGTGCGTTCGATCAGATGTAATACTTGCTCGTTGGTGCCGACCGGGATCACCATGCGGCCGCCAACGGCCAGTTGTTCAACCAGTTCTTGTGGCACATGACTGGCTGCGGCCGTTACCATAATGGCATCAAATGGACCATAACTCTTCAAACCCAGGCTGCCATCGGCGTGGTCGAGCTTGACGTTGGTGCATTTGAGGGTACGCAAATGGTTTCTGGCCTTCATCACCAGGGGCCTAATGCGCTCTAATGAGTAAACCTCTGCACTGACGCGTGATAAGACGGCCGTTTGATAGCCGCAGCCAGTACCGATTTCAAGTACCTTGTTCAACGGTTTGCCATTACGCAGAATTTGCGTCATTTTTGCCACAATGTAGGGCTGTGAAATGGTCTGGCCATAACCAATCGGCAATGAAACATCTTCATAGGCGCGGATAGACAGTGCTTCATCGACAAAGATGTGGCGCGGAATATCGGCCATGGCTGCAATCACCACTTCATCCTGAATGCCTTGCTCGCGCAGGCGTGTCAGCATGCGTTCACGCGTGCGTGACGAAGTCATGCCTATGCCGGTTTTACTTGATGTTCTTGGAATCGCCATAATACTTAATTCTTGGCTTGCAGCCATTGTTGCATGGTTGCAATTTGAGAGTGCCGAGTCAGGTCTACCTGGATAGGGGAGATGGAAACATAGCCTTGTGCCACCGCGTGAAAGTCTGTGCCTTCGCCGCCGTCGTTCGGTTGTCCGGCTGCGCCTACCCAGTAGACCGTTTCGCCACGCGGGGTTTGCAATTGAATCACTGGTTCGGCTTTGTGGCGTTTACCCAGGCGGGTAATTTGGCGCCCTTTGATATCTTGCAATGGTACATCCGGCACGTTGATATTCAGTAGCGTAGGCTCAGTAAATTCACTGTGGTTATATTGTTTGACCAGCTCAACCACAATTTTTGCGGCCGTTTCAAAGTGCGCGGGCTGGTGTTGCGCCATAGAGACGGCAAACGAAGGGATACCCAGCAGGTAGCCCTCAGTTGCAGCGGCGACGGTGCCTGAATAAATGGTGTCGTCGCCCATATTGGCGCCATCATTAATACCGCTGATGACCATATCTGGCATTTCCTGCATGAGGCCAGTGAGGGCAATGTGGACGCAATCTGTCGGCGTGCCATTGACGTAATAGAAGCCATTGGCCGCTTGCTTGACACTTAAGGGGCGATCCAGTGTTAAAGAGTTGCTGGCACCGCTGCGGTTACGTTCCGGCGCCACCACCGTGATATCGGCAATTTTGCTTAAGTGGGTGGCTAGCGCATTTAGGCCCGGTGCCAGGTAGCCATCATCATTGGATAACAGAATTCTCATGCCCGATATTATATAAGGTTTACCAGGCTTGTCAGCGCCTGCGCATGAAAGAATTTACTGCAAATAGACTGTTGATGGGCGTTACAAAAACGATCTTAGGCAAGCTGGTAACGGCGGCCTGTATATTTGGCATAGGCAATGACGCTGGCAAAGAAAATCAGGCTAAGCATGACTTCGCTGGCTGCCAGCCAGCGCGATAAACCTGTTTCTGACCAGGTTCTGACCGCACCTTCGGTAAAGTAGAACAGGATCAGCATGCCAGACCATTGGTAGGTATAGCGTTTGCCGCGCAAAATGCCAAATAGCGGTAGCAGTAATGGCAAGGTTTTGAGAAATAACAGGCTGCCACCGGCCCGCAGTGGCGCCCAGAAAATTTCCCAACCCAGGCACAACACAATGAGGCCAAGCAGGCTGATACTTGCCGCGATGCGGCTGATGGATAAAATACGTTGAATCATGATCGACAGGCTTGTGATAAGGCGACCAGTGCTTTGCGTGCATCCATCGCGTTTAATACGGGTTGTTCAAATTGAAAACGTAACTGGCCATGTATTTCTTCGCCTTGATGATATTGCACATCAAAGCCGTCGGCATCCAGGCCAACCATTTCTGCGTGATCAGCTGCCACCCCATGCACATGTTGGCAATATTGCAGCAAGCTGTCTTTGTGGTCTTCGTTCATATGCGCAACGATGCCGCCTTCTTGCGCTGATAACATACTCTCTGCCAGGCCATCATTCAGCGCATGGCCTTCAAACCAGCCCATGCGGCCAAAACCGGCGATATAGCGCACTTGCTCAACCTGGATGCGGTAAAAATGAAAATCATGCATATCAAAGTAACTGGCGGCCTGTGGCAGGTAGCGCAGATAACGTGCACGCAAGTCTTCATCCTGCTTGTCGCAATGAACGGCTTCGCCCATCAGGGTCAGCCGCGCATTGGCCTGCAAATCATCGGCGCCTGAAAATACCAGCAAGGAGACTTTCGGGTTTTCGAGGATGTTTTTAGTGTGCTCGGCAATCGTACTGATTAATATGATCGGCTCAGCCTGCTGGTTGCAGACAAACGGTGCTACCGAGCCAAATGGAAAGCCAGGATATTTCATCGAATGTGTCGACAAAATGGCATGGCGGGTTGAAAACAAAAACTGGCGGGCTTCGTGGGCGAGGGCAGCAGACATAGCGTACTTTTCCTGAAAAACGGTTATTGCAATTTGAGTGCAGTTTCGGCCAGGCGTTTCCCCAGCGCCATGCACAACTTCTTCTCATCATCCGAGATTGGCTGGTCATCCATGGCACCACCGATGTGGCTGGCACCATAAGGCGTGCCGCCCGTTTTGGTGGTACCCAATTGCGGTTCGGAATAGGGCAGTCCTAACATCAGCATGCCGTGGTGCATCAGCGGAATCATCATGGTCATCAGCGTCATTTCGTTACCGCCATGCAGTGAGCCACTGGAGGTGAATACTGCCGCTGGTTTACCGATTAGTGCGCCATTGAGCCACAGGCCAGCGGTGCCATCAAGAAAATACTTCATCGGTGCGGCCATATTACCAAAACGCGTCGGGCTGCCCAAGGCCAGCCCGGCACAGTCTTCCAGATCCTGCAACGTAGCATAAGGCGCCCCAGAGGCAGGAATGTCGGCTTCGGTTGCCTCACAGTTGGCAGAGACTTTAGGCACCGTGCGTACGCGCGCGGTTACCCCGGTGACACTTTCCACGCCACGCGCAATCAATTGTGCCATCTCTTTGACGGCACCGCCTTGGGAGTAGTAGAGAATCAGGATTTCTGTCATTGCTTGTTGAGTTTGTTGTTAGTCAAAGCTAAAACCATAAAATATATCCAGCGCATTATCAGAGCCGGTTCTGGTTTCGATGGAAATGCGTTTGGTCAGTTGGTAGGTGAGTTTACCAACATTTAACAGGCCGACAATGCTTTTTTCGTAGCCAACTACCAGGTTGCGATTGATTCGCTTGCCGACGCTGACAGCGTAATTGGTGGGGCCAGTGCCACGTACATCTATGCTATCCAGGCCAACCGCTTGCGCAATCTTGGTTTGCAGCGAGACTGAGTCGCCTTGTGATAACAGCGCGCCTGCTGCAACGGATAACAAGGCCATATCACTGCTGCCGACTTGTGACATGGGCTGCCCCAGTACCAGCAGTGAGATTTTATTCTCGTTGCTGGTATCAGGCGTTGAGACCAGTTTTAGTTGCGGGGTTTGCAGGCTGCCATTGATTTGAATACCCACTTTGGTACTTTCTACTTGCCTTGTCGCCAGCACATCCAGGCCGATATTGGGTAGTTTGCCGCTAAATATCAGGCGGCCTGTTTCGATATTCAATGACTGTCCGTAGGCGATATAAGTGCCGGTGATTTCCAGTGTACCGGCCGCAGTGAGCTCGTCCAGCATACCGTTTAGCTGCATATTGCCACTGAGGGCGCCATTGAGGCCTTGGCCACGCAACATGAATTGCTCGGATTCCTTGAACGGTAATACCAGCGGTTTGTCACCAAAGTCGAGCGCAAAGTTGTTAAAGACCAGTTTTGACGTTGGCTCAGCCTGGCTGGCCTGTGGCGATTCAATCACGACATCTTCGTCCAGCTTAGGTTTGTCCGCTTTAGGCAGTTCAAACAGCCCTTTATGTATCTTGAGCTTGCCGCTGAGTGTGGTTTGCTCGCTGTTCATGCTGAGCTTGGTATTGCCGCTGAGTTGTACCCAGCGATCTACCCTGGACAGCGCCTGTAATTTGTTAAGTTGCATCGCGGCATCCAGTTGCCAGCGGTCTTCTTTAAAGGTCAACAGGCCGTTGCCATTGAGTTCGCCACTTTTGCCAGCAAAGTGGATGTGTTCAATGTTGACCTGGTCTCCTGCCAGTTTGGCATTCAAGCTGCCTTGCTCCAGCCACAAGCCTTGTGACGGTATTTGTATGGCAAGGGCCTGGCCTTGAATACTGCCTTGCAGCTGTGGCTGGGCAATCACACCGCTGGCCTGGGCATCTATCAGCAATTGACCTGCTGGCTGCAACTCCGGCATGAGCTTGGCCAGCCAGTCAAGTTTTGAGAGATTGGCTTTGAGTTGGGCCGAGATTGGCGCTGAGCGTTGAATCACTATTCCGCTTTGTGTTGGTGTCACCACGGTGTTGCCAGTCAATTGCAGATCTATCGCGGTGTCTGCACGTATGCTGCTTTGCACGCTGACGCGATTGTTCTGCGCCTGGATATCAGCCAATAATGACTGTATGCCCAGCGCTTGCCACTGCGCCTGGCTGCTGTCGTAGACTTGCCAGTCACCTGATGCGCGCTCAAGATGTAATGTTCCGTTGAGTTGTTCGTCCAGCGCCAGTTGCCATTGTGCTGAAACGCGCAAGTGGTCTGCAGGCAAGGCTTCAGGCTGCGCGGGTGCCAGCCATGCCATCACGGCTTGCAATGGAAATGCCTTGAGTGCGCCTTGGCTGCTGAACTGCACTTTTTCGGCTGATTGTTGTGTGAGCGGGTCGGCTGTTTTGGCCGGGCGATAGTGCAGTTGGTCCAGTTGCAATTGTCCTGCCAGGACATTAACAACCATATTTTGTAACTGGAAGCCTTGTTCGTTTTGCCATTTCAGACTGGCGGGGTGCGCCAGTTGAAATACTTTGCCATTAGCGTCTTGCAACTGCGTGAGTTGTGCCTGCCAGGTATTTTCTTGCCAGCTACCATCCAGCGCTAACAGCAGGTTGCGTTGCAGTAAAGGGTCGGCATCATTGATTTTCAACGCGAAGTGATGTTTTGCCAGCGACCCGCTCAGATCGAGTTCAGCATCAATCGGCGGGCTGTCTATGCCACGTGCATTCTGCTGCGACAAACCACGCAATTTGATATGGTTTTCCAGTGACGACTGTGACTGGCTGGCCGCCTGGCCTTGCGCCTCAAAGGCACTCAGTGACAGGCCTTGTGGTAACTGCAATTGCTGGCCAGCGAGTTGATACGTCGCGGCAAAGCCGTCTGGTGATTGTTGCACCCTACCTGCACCTTTGACCCGGCCAGCAAAGCCTGGCATCAATTGTGCAAGATTGGCCAGGTCTGCCTGCCAGACCAATGTACTGCGATTGTTACCTGAAGGTTCGGGGTCTACTTTCACAGTGAGTGTGTTTTTATCCAGTTGCGCGAGCAGATCCATTGTTGTCAGTTGTGATCCTTGCAGGCTGGCTGTGCCACGGACGATCAATGGCTGGCCTTGCAAGCGGCTATCGCCAGCATCTATGGTGGCCAGGATCTGGCCTTGTTCGGTCAGGCTGCCATCGGCGATGATTTTTAAATCCATATGGCCAGCCAATTGCGGATGGATATGCTTGGCTTGCAATTGCTGCAGATGCACTAGCAGGTGGCTCTGGCGTGTTTCATCAAGGCCAATCGAGGCGCTGATTTGCAGCATATCTTCGGCCTGACCGTTGCTAGCCTCGCCGGCAGGCACGATGGCAAATGGCCTGGCTTGTGGCTGGTAATGATGATTGGCGGCAATCTCCAGCCGGGTGAGGTCGCCGTGTAGCTCGGTGCGCAGATGGTAGGGAGTGTCGCCTTGTGCTTGCTGAACGTCCATCCAGCCATTGAGCGAGAAGGGGGCGGCATTCTGCATTTGAAAATGCGTGCTGACTTTGCCCCAGGGGCTGTGCGCTTCGGCAATACGGAACTGCATGGCCTGGTTGTCGGCGTCCAGGTCGAATTGAATCTGTGTGATATCCGACGTGCTTGCACCCTGGATAATGGTGAGCCGGTCAATCTGGCCGGATAGCAAGTGAAACGGCAGTGGAATATGGATATGCGCAGGTAACGATGCTTGCCCGGCTTTAGCCGTTGGTGTGACTTCTGTGGCCGGTTTAAAGCGCAGGGTGATCTGCCTGGCACGGAAGTGCGATACAGTCAGTTCGCCTTTGGGCGTGACGCCCAGGCGCATATTGGAATCTATGCCTTCTACCTTCAGGGTGGCGTTACCCAGGTCAGATTCAAACTCCTTCAAGCTAGTCATCAGCAGTACATTGGCCGCCCACACCATTTGCGGTGTGATGATCAGTGACAGGCACAGCATGCTGATAAGCAGCATGTTGAACAGTCGGTTGAAAGTGTGAGTGAGTGACATCAGAAATTCACGCCCAGGTTAAAGTGCAAACGGTATTCTTTGGTTTCTTCGCCATAGGCGACATCGACGCCTACCGGGCCAATCGGGCTGCGCCAGCGCACACCCAGGCCATAGCCCAAGGCCGGGTCATAGTCTTTCCAGCTATTGGCGGCGTTGCCGAAATCGACAAATATGGCTGCGCCCCATGACGAGGTCAGCCACTGCACGACTTCGCTGCTGCCGGTGAGTAGCACACGGCCACCAACAATGGCATCGGCTTCTTTGACACCCAGTGACTGGAAGGCATAGCCACGCACGGATTGGTCGCCCCCCGCCCTGAATAAATAAGTGGCTGGCACACTGCGCGCGCCGGTGACCGAGCCTACTTCGATACGGCCCAGCCATTGTGTGGATTGCGTCAGCGGATAAAATGCTTGCAACCGGGCTTGTGATTGCAGAAAACGACCATCTGACAACTTGTCCAAAGGGGCCAGTTGGAACTGGGTATTTAAAATCCAGCCTTTAGTGGGGGCCAGTGGATGATCCAACTTGCGCATATTCAGGCCATAGGCCAGCGTCGCGGCTTTGTTAAATTGCGAAGATTCCCCATCCACGGTCAAGAATTCATATAGTAAATTGGCCCCTATATATTGTTCAAAAATACTAGGTTGGCCCCAGTAACGACGCACACCGTTTTGCACGGCGGTAGTGATTTGGCCTTCGAGGTCTGTGCGTGTGACGCTATTCTGGATGCTGTCCCGGTAGCCTTTATCATCAGTGAGGAACGTGATATTGGAAGTAACAGCTTGCAGGCGTTGTTCCAGCCGCAAACTGCTATCCCACAGCAAACCACGGTCAAACAGGTTGCGGTCGGTGTAGTTAAACACAATGCGGGCGCCAGTGTTGGTGCTGGCGCCTGTACCAATGCGGAAGGTGTTTTGTTCCATTTCGTGCACGGTCACGTCTATGTCGGCACTATGGTCGGCATTGAGTGTTTCGGTTTTGGCAACGACATCTACCGAGCGAAATTTGCCGGTGGCCATAAAACTGTTTTGCAACGTGAGTAAATCTGCCTGGCGATATGGCGCGCCGGTTTTTAGCGTATTAAGCGGGCGCACCAGTGACTCTTGGTAGTGCTGCAATCCGTGAATACGGACTTCACCAATGCGTACTGCCGGACCAGAGTCCATTGCCAGCGTAATTAACACCGCTTGTGTTTGCGGATTGACCATGGCTTGTGACGTGGTGATTCTGGCATTGGGGAATTCTGCGCGCAGCAATGTCGCCAGTAATTCGCGTTTGGCCGTACTCCAGGCTTGCTGGGTAAAGGGGCTGTTGACGGGGAGTGGCCAGCTTTTCTGGGCGGCTTCCAATGTTGATTGATGGCTGGCTTGCTGGATTTCGCCAGTGATGGCTACGTTGACCTGACTGACTTTGGCTTGTGGTGGCAGCTTGATATGGAATTCGGCCAGATTGGCTGTTGGTTGCACACTGATGGTTTTTGTTTTGAAATAGCCTTCGGTTGCCAGCAGGTCAGCGATTTCCTGTGGTGTTTTTTGTACTAGCCGGCGCCATTCACTGTCGTTCATGCGCGGGTTTTGCATGGCTTCGTGTATGGTCAGGTGTTTTTGCAGCAGCTCACGCAAGGCCGAAGTGTCTTCGGCGCTTGCGTCATTAGCAAGTGAGAAGCGTGTCTGGTAGCTGTTGCCTGGTTTGACGTCAAACCAAGGACTATCTTGAGCCTGACAGGTGGTAGTCAGCACCATCAGGGTTAGTGCTGTCAAAGTCAGTGCCAGGTGCATTAACTGCTTGCACGTGGCGTTTGCCCAGAGCAGGCAGCGGTACAACATGTGTGCTGCCTGTTCATAAGCGGGATGTTTTACATGATGAGCAAGAAAATCCCGGATCAAATCGACTTGGTAAAGACTATGGTTTAAATATGCTTCACTAGTTGACTGGCCTTGCCGGTATAAGTTGCAGGGGTGAGGGCCAGCAACGCCTGTTTGGCTTCAGCTGGAATTTGCAGGGTTTCAATAAACGCATGCAATGATTGTTTGTTGATGCCACCTTTACCGCGCGTCAGTTCTTTTAATTGCTCGTATGGATTTTCAATGCCATAACGACGCATCACGGTCTGGATAGGTTCAGCCAGCACTTCCCAGCTATTGTCCAGGTCTTCTGCCAAACGTTGCGGATTCACTTCCAGCTTGTTCAAACCGCGCAGGCAAGAGTCATAGCCCAGCAAAGTGTAGCCAAATGCCACCCCCATATTGCGCAATACGGTAGAGTCGGTCAGGTCACGCTGCCAGCGAGAGATAGGCAGTTTCTCTGCCAGGTGGCGCAACACAGCATTGGCCAGCCCAAGATTGCCTTCAGAGTTTTCGAAGTCAATCGGGTTGACCTTATGCGGCATGGTAGAAGAGCCGATTTCGCCAGCTTTGACCTTCTGCTTGAAATAGCCAACAGAAATGTAGCCCCAGATATCGCGGTTAAGGTCGATCAGAATAGTATTGATGCGTGACAGGGTGTCATACATTTCAGCCATATAGTCGTGTGGCTCAATCTGGATGGTCATCGGGTTGTAGGTCAAACCCAGTGACTCAACAAAGCGTTTGGCAAAGCCTTCCCAGTCAAACTCGGGGTAGGCAGATAGATGTGCGTTAAAGTTACCCACGGCACCGTTGATTTTGCCTAGTACTTCATTGGCTTCTAGTTGCTTGAATTGGCGCTGTAAACGATAGACCACGTTGGCCAGTTCTTTACCCATGGTGGAAGGGCTGGCAGTTTGGCCATGTGTACGAGACAGCATGGGCTGATCAGCCAATGCATGTGCGAGTTCTGTCAGGCGGGCAATCACCGCTTGCAGGTTAGGTTGCATGACGGCATCGCGCGCAGATTTCAGCATCAAGGCATGCGACAGGTTATTAATGTCTTCCGAGGTACAGGCAAAGTGAATGAATTCGCTGGCCTTTTTGATCTCCGGGTTACCGTCAAACTTTTCTTTCAGCCAGTATTCGAGTGCTTTTACATCATGATTGGTGCGTGCTTCAATCGCCTTGACTTGCGTCGCATCTGCTTCGCTGAAGGCGGTAATGGCAGCATCCAGTTCGGCGATGGTTTCAGGGCTGAACGGTGCGATTTCTGCCAGTTCAGGCGCTGCGCTAAGTGCTTTCAACCACGCTACTTCAACCAGCGCCCTGTATTTAATCAGCGCATATTCACTGAAAAAAGGACGTAAAGGATCGAGTTTGGACTGGTAACGGCCATCCAGTGGAGACAGGGCGTTGAGCGTGGTGAGAGACGTCATGGGTAAAAAACTTATCGATTCAAAAGCCGATATTTTACCCAATCCAGCCACACTTGTCTTTGTTGAATGTGGTTTGCTTGTGATGAGCCGGGAGGGTGGGCACGCTGAAATTGTCGATTAAAACCGCTTTGTTTGGTAAATTGTGCTTGATTTAGCCGTGACATAATCGCTCACTGGGAATGAATTTCACATGAGACGCCACGTAAACTCATCTTTTGTCCGCTTGCTGACAGGCTTGTGCCTGGGGCTGTGCCTGCTATGGTCGCAGATACAGGCGGATGACTATGTGCTGGCCATGCTGGAAAAAGTCAGGCAACGCTACGGCGAAGAGGCTTACCAGAATGTCATGCGCATGAATGAGATGTTCGCCCAGGTGGCGGGTGCCAGCGAGATGACCAAGGTGCACATGGTGAATGATTTTACCAATCAGCATGTATTGTTTGTGGATGATATTACCTTGTGGGGCGTGGAAGATTACTGGGCCAGTCCGCTGGAAACCTTTGGTAAAGGCGCCGGTGACTGTGAAGACTTCAGTATTGCCAAATATACCTTGTTGAAAAAGCTGGGCGTGTCGCAAGACAAGTTGCGGCTGACATATGTGCGGGCGCGCATGCCTAGTGGTTCCATTCGCCCGCATATGGTATTGACCTATTATGCGACGCCGAATAGCGATCCATTGGTACTCGACAACCTCAATTTTGAATTATTGCCCGCCTCCAAGCGCGGTGATTTGTCTCCAGTATTCAGCTTTAATGATAAAGGGTTATTCGTAGCAAATAACCCGAATATGCGGGCAGGTTCGCCTTCCAATATCTCCAAATGGCGTGATGTATTGACGCGTATGCGACAGGATGGATTGGAATGATTAAAAACCTGTTAGGGGTGTGGTTATTATGGGGGCTTAATGCTAGGCTGGTAGTCAAAGCCTGCACAAGCGGCGGGCCATTATCTGGTCTCCCCCAGGAAAGTAAGAGGGCTTTCAAATGTCTTTGGTAAAACAAATACGCATTGCGATTTCTATCATTATTTTAATGGTGGCGGCAGGATGCCTGTTTTTGGGTGTCTATGACGATCACCGTTACATGGCTGAGCAGTTGCAAAAAAAGAATAACGATAACGCCAACGGGCTGGCGATTACGCTTTCCAATATCCAGAAAGACAATGTCACGGTAGAGCTGATTATCAGTGCCCAGTTTGATATGGGCCATTATCGCCGCATTGCCATTATTTCGCCGGACAACAAGCTGATGATCGAGCGGGTGAACCGCCATCCGCACTCCATCGCACCTGCCTGGTTTCAGTCGGTGTTTTCTGTCAATATCCAGCCTGGCGTGGCCAATATCCAGTCCGGCTGGCAGCAATATGGCACTCTGGAGCTGGAGAGCGAACCGTCACTGGCCTATGACCAACTATGGGAAACCTCACGCCATGCTGTGTTGTGGACATTGATCGTTGCGCTGCTGAGTTATGTGGTTTCTGGTTTCTCATTGAAGAAAATCCTGAGACCGCTGGACGAAGTGATTGCACAAGCCGAGGCCTTGGGCGAGCGCAAGTACATCACCATCGAAGAGCCGGCGACAGAGGAGTTCCAGAAACTGGTGCGCACCATGAATACGCTATCTGACCGTGTTAAATCCATGGTCACGGCAGAGTCTGAACGCCTGAATACCTTTAATCAGCAAATTAACTACGATGAAGTAACTGGCTTGATGAATCAGTCACATTTTACCAATACGGCTTCGGTCGCCCTCAAGCATGAAGGGTTTGTCGAAGGTGTGTTGATTCTGGTGCAACTACGCAACTTGCCTGACATTGATAAGCAATTGGGTTACAGCATGACCAACCAGTTGATTAAAAAGGTGGGGGATGCCGTACAGCAACAGATGGATCATTACCAGGATGTGGTGTGTGGCCGTCTTGCAGGTGGCGTGTTCGGTATTTTCAGTCGCCAGCCACTGGATGATTTTGCCGTCACGACCGAGCTGAAACTGGTGCTGGAAAAACTGAATGCGGCACAACAGCTATTGCAGTTCCAGTTTGTGGTCACGCATACCAAAACTAAAAAAGGCGATGACTTTGTCGATATTCATCGTGTGATGCAGTTTATCCTCGACCTTGCTGAAGATCAGGCAGCAACGCCGATGCGGGTGATGAATGCCAACAGTATTGTCACGTCGAGAAAAAATTACCTCAATCAATGGAAAGAGCAATTCTTGCAAGCCATTGAGCAAAAACAGATCAAGCTGGCCTGCTACCCGGTCATGCAGCGCGATCAGCAGCTGTATCACTACGAGTGCCCGCTGCGTTTGCATATTGATGAAGGGGATCAATGGTTGGCCGCAGGCGCATTTATTGATTGGGCTAGCCAGCTTGATATGATTAAAACACTGGATGGGTTGGCGCTGGAATACGCCGTTGATATGCTGACGAAAAATAATGCCAGCCTCAGTGTGAATGTCTCAGCGGCCGCGATGCGCAGTGACGAATATAAGGATAAATTGCAATCCCTGATGCTCAGCATCACAACGCCAGCACGATTAAGCTTTGAGGTTTCGGAAGAGGCTGCATTCAGCGACTTTGTGAAATTTAAGGAGTTTGTGCACCTGGCGAAATCCTTGGGTTGCATGGTCGGCATGGAGCATGTCTCAACCCGCCTGGCGCAATTGGGTGATTTGCATGAACTTGGCTTGGATTACATCAAGTTTGATGCGTCACTGATTCGCGACATTCATTTGCGGCCGCAGCAGCAATCACTCATGCGCGGTTTATGCATGATGGTGCGCACGATGGGGATTGTGCCAATTGCAGAAGGTGTGCAGGGCCAGGAAGAGCTGGATAGTTTGAATTCCATTGGTATTGAGGCGGTGACTGGTCCCTTCGTACAGGAAAACTTACAGTTTGGTGCGCTGTGAAAGTGTCAATTTTTGTAATTTCGGGGTGTTATGCCATATACTCATCGTTTTGACATGGTTTAACACCCCATACAATCAACAGTCGGTAAATCAGTCACTGGTTTAACTCAGATAAGGATAATAATAAGTCATCTGCCATGGAAACGACGCCATATTTTAATCAAACCGCAAAAGATGCTCTGCTGGAGTGTCTCCTTTATATTTGTCGCCATAATCGACTGGCAACAACGCGTGATGCTTTAACTTCCGGTTTGCCGCTGGAAGGTGGGAAGCTCAATCCGGAGTTGTTCAAACGCTCGGCTGAGCGTTTGCGGCTGGAGGTGGCGGTGAAGCAGGGAGCGATTGCGACACTGCTGCAACCGCAAGCCGATGTTACTTTGTTGCTGAATAATCACCGCGCCTGCCAACTAATCAAAATCGATGAAAGCCAGCATTTCGCGCAAGTAGTGTTTCCAGACTTGTCGCCCGATGCGGTGACCATGAGTCTGGCTGATCTGGCTGCCGAATATACTGGCTATGCCTTAATTACCAAGCAAACCTTTATGTTTGATGCACGTACGCCAGAAGTGGGCCGGGTGCAAGTCCGCCACTGGTTCTGGGGTACATTGGCCGAAAACAAAGGGATTTATCGCGATGTGATGGTCGCTGCATTGCTGATCAATATTTTTGCCTTGGCCATGCCGCTGTTTACCATGAACGTGTATGACAGGGTAGTGCCTAACAAAGCGGTAGAAACCTTGTGGGTCTTGGGTATCGGCGTTGCGTTGATTGTCCTGGGCGATTTGTTATTGCGTTCCATGCGCGCCTATTTTCTGGATTGGGCCAGCGCCCGTATTGACGTCAAGCTCAGTGCACAGATTATGGAAAAGGTATTGGGCACACGCTATGAAGCCAAGCCAACTTCGGTCGGTTCATTTGCTTCTAATCTACGATCGTTTGAAAGCGTGCGTGACTTTATTACCTCGGCCACGGTAGTGACATTGATTGACCTGCCATTTGGCATTATTTTCCTGATCGTGATTGCATGGATTAGTCCATATATGGTGTTGCCGGCGCTCATCGGTGGTGCGGTGGTGCTGATTTATTCGCTGAGCGTGCAAACCAAGATGCATGATCTTTCAGAAACCATGTACCGTGCCAGCGCCCAGCGCAATGCGACCTTGATTGAAAGCCTGGTTGGGCTGGAAACCGTCAAGTCTATGGGGGTGGAAGGGCAGATGCAGGGCAAGTGGGAGAAAAGTGCGCTGTTCCTGTCTGAGGTGGGTAGCAAACTCAAGCTGCTGTCATCTTCTATTACCAATGGCACTTATGCCTTGCAACAAATCATTAGCGTTGCGATTGTGATTTTAGGCGTGTATTTGATCTCGAATGGCGATTTAACCATGGGTGGCTTGATTGCCTGCTCACAGTTGACCAGCCGTGGCTTGGCGCCTATTTCGCAAATCGCTGGCCTGTTTACGCAGTATCACACGGCGGCGACCTCTCTGAAGTCACTGGATGAAGTGATGGGTAAACCGGTGGAGCGTAATAAAGGGGTTAACTTCTTGTCTCGCCCGGCATTCAAGGGCGAAATCGAGTTTAAGAATGTCTCCTTTAAATATCCAGGCTCTGACGAGCTGGCTCTGAACCGGGTTTCTTTCAGGATTCGTCCTGGTGAGCATGTTGGCCTGATTGGTCGCATGGGTTCAGGCAAAACGACGATTAACAAACTGATCCTTGGTTTGTATCAGCCGACCGAAGGCGCGATCCTGATTGATGGCATTGATGCGCGGCAAATTGACCCGGCTGAATTGCGCCGCAGCATTGGCTACGTGCAGCAAGATAACCATTTATTTTATGGCTCGTTGCGTGAAAATATTACTTTGCGCCATCCGCATGCTGACGATCGCTCTGTGTTACAAGCGGCACAAGTGGGCGGTATTGCCGAGTTTGTGAACGCGCATCCCAAGGGCTTTGACCTGGAAGTCGGCGAGCGCGGGGATACCTTGTCCGGAGGGCAGCGCCAGGGTGTGGGCATTGCGCGTGCGTTTGTGACGCAGCCGCAAATTGTATTGCTGGATGAACCGACCAGTGCCATGGATCACTCCGGTGAGGAAACTGTAAAACGTAACATCGCCGAAGCCACTGCGGATAAAACCATGATTGTGATCAGTCATCGTAACGCCATGTTAGAACTGGCAGAGCGTTTGATTGTGATTGATTCTGGTCAAGTGGTCGCAGATGGTAATAAAGAGGACGTCACTGCTGCGCTGCGCGCCGGCAAAGTGGGTAAGGCGAGATAACAATATGGCAAAAAAAATATTCGATCAATTAGGTGAAGTCACCAAGCCGGACAGTATCTGGGTGCGCCTCGGCAAGCCTGTGCATGCCCTGGTAGACAAGGTCATTAAAACCGAGACTGCTGAAGCACGCACATGGTCCGAGCAAGCGTATGATGTGATGATAGAAGACACCATGCTGCATGCCAAATTAATTATGTACGGCATTTTAGCGATTCTGCTGGTGTTACTTATCTGGGCCAGCGTGGCCAAGGTCGACGAGGTGACGCGTGGTGAAGGTCGTGTGATTCCATCCCGCCAGATTCAGGTGGTGCAGTCTTTGGATGGCGGTATTGTGGTCGATATCATGGTGCAGCTAGGCGATACCGTTAAGCGTGGTCAGCCCTTGATTAAAATTGACGAAACACGGGCCATTTCATCGTTAAAAGAGAACGAAAGCCAGTATTTGTCACTCAAGGCCAAAGAGGCGCGCCTGAAGGCACTGGCGAATGGTGGCAGTTTTAACCCGCCTAGCGAAGTACAGCAAAAAACGCCTGATACCTACTTGCAAGAGTTGCAACTGTTTAATGCAGGCAGGGACGAACTGAACTCACAGATTAATATCGCCAGGGACCAGTTGTCGCAACGTGAACGCGAACTGTCAGAAGTGCAGTTTAAAAAAGAGGTTGCTATTAAGACCTATGATTCGACCAGTAAAGAGCTGGCTGCCAATCGACCATTATTAAATAGTGGTGCGGTTTCAGAAATCGAGATATTAAGGCTGGAACGTGATGCTAACCGTGCCAAAGGCGATATCGATCAGGCATCGGCGCAGATGGGGCGCTTGACGGCGGCTATTTCAGAAGCGCGTCGTAAAGTGTCGGAAGCGCAGCAGTCTTTCATGAGCAAGGTGCGTACCGACTTGAACGAAACCACAGCAAAAATCAATAGCCTGACGCAATCCAGCCTTGCGCTTTCCGATAAAGTGAAACAATCGACATTGACCTCACCGGTCAACGGCAAAGTCAGCAAGCTTTATTACAACACCGTCGGTGGCGTGATTCAGCCAGGAAAAGAAGTCATGGAGGTGGTACCTTCAGATGATGCGCTGGTGATTGAGGCCAAAGTACAAACCAAAGATATTGCGTTTATTCGCCCGCAACAGCCCGCGGTGATCAAGCTGACGGCCTATGACTACACCATTTATGGCAGTTTGGATGGCTCGGTGCAAGATATTGCAGCAGATTCCACCATAGACGATAAAGGTAATGCATATTATGTCGTTAAGGTAAGAACAGACCAGAATACTCTGGGCGACCACTTGCCGATTATTCCGGGCATGGTGGCACAGGTTGATATTTTGACCGGCAAGAAAACAGTGCTGTCCTACTTATTAAAACCAGTGTTAAAAGCTAAATCTTACGCACTAACCGAGCGCTAATTACTATGAAGCATATATTTATCACTACATTAAAACAATCCGTAGAATCCTGGCTCAAGGCTTTTCCGCAGTTAACGACCATTGCTGATGTTGTGTCAGCAGATGTTGCGGGGGCTTCTATCATCTGGGTACATGCGCAAATTGAACAAGGTCATCAGTGGCGTAAGCACGTACAGCAGATATTAACCTTCTTGCCCTCGGCCAAAGTGATCGTGTTATCAAATAACCCTGAACAGGCTGAAGCCATGCAAGCACTGGAATTAGGGGCCGTAGGTTATTTGCACGCTTATGCGCATCAACATGTGCTGCAAGAGGTTTATAGTGTTGTTTCACATGGCGGGGTTTGGTTAGGCAGGGATGTACTTAAGCATCTGATCACGCTAACGACACGAGGTAATCCGCAGCCCGATGCCACGGAAGAAATTTTAGAGGGCTTGACCAAGCGCGAGCGTGAAGTTGCACTTGAGGCGGCCAGAGGTAATAGCAATAAAGAAATTGCACGTACGCTGTCTATTTCTGAGCGTACAGTCAAAGCACACCTGACGTCGGTATTCGACACCTTAAAAGTGCGTGATCGTTTGCACTTGGCATTGGTGTTGCAAGGTAAATCAGCGCAGGGACACTTCTCCCATGATGATAATGTGCAAAAAGATTCTTTGAATAAATTACATTTAAACTCATGATTGATTAATATTTTTAATTTATGTTTATTTTTGTAAATTAATGAATTTAATCAGATTTTTTCAAAATTTTTGCTGTCTCACCTGTGAAATATGTGACATTTTTCACTAAAAGCCTATCTAAGTGCCTACTTTGATAGGCCATATACCCTTGTGCCGACACAATTCCGTGGTTATACTGGTTCTGGATGAATCTTTATAACTTGTTAAGAGTCTGCACATGAAACTAAAAAAAATCGCCTCGGCACTATTAATGGGTGTATTTTCTTTCTCGTCTATCGGTTGGGCTGCCAGTCCTGAGACGCTAGAGAAAATTATCGAAAAGGCTGTCTCCGAGAACCCGGAGGTTCAAGCCACCTTCCATGCATTCAAAGCAGCAGAGTTTGATGAATCTGCCGCCAAAGGTCGATACCTGCCGAACTTAACGGTTGACCAAACGTTCCGAAATCAAGAGCGCCTGACACCAAACGTTAATAACACTTTTACGCCCAATCAGCAATCCACCTTGACCTTGCGTCAAATGATTTTTGATGGTCTGGCAACGCCGTCTGAAGTTGGCCGCCTGGATCATGTGGCCAAATCTCGCTTCTATGAGCTGCAGGGTCAAATGCAGGGCGTGGCGCTGGATACGGCAACCGCTTATTTTGATTTGTTGCGCTATCGCCGTCTGGTGTCTTATGCACAAGATAACTTTGTGGTGCATAAGCAGGTTTTTGACAAAATCAAATCACGCGTGGATGCCGGTGTAGGTAAGAAGGTGGATTTGGAGCAGGCCACTGGTCGTTTGGCCTTGGCTGAAGCAAACCTGCTGACTGAAACTACCAACCTATATGATGTATCTGCCCGTTTTCAGCGTCTGGTGGGTGAGTTGCCGCCAGAGACCGTAAACGAAGTCATGCTGACAGGTGATGGCCTGGCTGGTAGCGCAGATCAGGTGTTGGATGCAGCTTACAAGCAAAACCCAAATATCCTTGCAGCCATTGAGAATATTATTGCAGTAGAAAAATCCGTTTCAGGCAAAAAAGCACCATTCATGCCGCGACTGGATTTGCAAGGCCGTAAAATCTTGGATGTGAATGACGCAAGTAGAAACAGTACGTTAGCTGCAGATACGTTGGAAGTCACTGCCAGCTGGAATATTTTTAATGGATTCACAGATAAATCTAATCTGGATTCTGCCGTACAAACTTTAAATCGCTCACATGATTTGCGCGATAAAGCGTGTATTGATACACGTCAGTTAGTTGCTATCGCTTACAACAATATCAAGCAGTTGAGTGAGCAAGTAGCTTATCGCAAGCAACATCAGGACTCCATCGAGAATGCACGCCTGGCCTATCGTAAGCAATATGATATCGGTCAACGTACCTTGCTTGACTTGTTGGATACGGAGAATGAATACTTCCAGTCGCGTCGTAACTTTACCAATGCGGAAATGGACCTCAGTACTGCTTACGCCAGAACCTATGCTGGTCAAGGTTTGTTGTTGAGCAAGCTGGGTGTGACGCGTGCTGACGTGGGTGAATATCCACGTGAAGAGTACATGGATCGCGAGAATGTGTGTAAAGCTGTTGCTCCTACGCAGGTTGTACCAGATAAAGCAGCATTGTTAGCCAATGCCAAACCTTGGGAAGGCGAAGCCTTTAAGCCTAAAGCACAAGAAAAAGCGACCATGAAGTTCACGCCTCGCATCTTGTTCCAGGCAAATAGCGCCATCATCTTGCCAGAGTCTTATGCGGATCTGGATATTGTGTATGACGTGGTTAAAGAGTGGGGTAATGACAAGGTTGAAATTGCAGGTCATACCGACAAGCGTAATACTTCGAAAGAGAAATACAACCTGCTGTTGTCAGAGAAGCGTGCTAAGGCGGTTGCTGATTACTTAGTGAAAAAAGGCCTGGATGCGCAGCGCATTGCAGTCAAAGGCTACGGTTTCTCGCAACCGATCGCTGAAAATGACCCTGTGAGTGGTAATGATGCCAACCGTCGCGTTGAGGTCATTCGATTCCAGTCTGTCGCTCAGTAATGTTGAGCTTAGCTCCCGCGTGTCGGGAGTGTAAAAAAGCGGTGCCAATAGGCACCGCTTTTTTTATATCTGCTAGCGTTGGTTGGCAAGCGTAATGGCCTCTAAGGCTGGTCCAGGCATTGTACTTTAGTACAATAGATTTCTGTTTTGGATTGGCGTCTAATACGACACTATCAGAATTGTCTCAATCTTAAGTGAGGATAAGCATGGCTACAGTAATCGGAACTGTTACAAATATTCAGGGTATGGCTATCGTAGTTGATGCCAGTGGCAATCGCCATATGTTGAAAGTCGGCGAAGTGCTTCATGCAGGCGATAAAGTGATCACTGCTTCTGGCGCTGCTGTTGCCGTGAAGCTTGCCAACGGTGAAACCGTAAATTTTGCCGAAGCGCAAACAGTGAAGATTACTGATAACCTGGCTCAGGTGGATGTTTCTGACGTTACAGAGAATGCTGTGAACCAAACTGTCTTTGACGCAGTGCTGACTGCGTTAAATGAAGGCCGTGATATCACCGAAGTATTGGATAGCCCAGCTGCTGGTGAGGCGGGTAGTGATGGTAATGCCAGCTTTGTCAACCTGGACAGAATCCAGACACAAAATGCCGGTGGCGCCAACTATGATGGTGGTACTGGTGCAGGTGGCGCGGCTACAGGCGGCAATATTGCCCCTAACTATGTTTATCTAAGTCCTGCAAGTGGTGCGCCAGTTATCACATTGGCAGACGATAAAGACAATGATGGCTATTTAAATGCTGGCGAGATCGGTAACGCTGTAACAACTAAAGCAACCGTGACATTGCCAGCTGGTCTTGAACCAGGAGATACATTAAACGTTGTTCATAACAGCGGTACGATTAGTGTTGTATTGTCTGCTGCCAATATCGCAGCAGGTTCTGTCGATGTACAGGTGCCAGTGCCGGCACAAGGCTCAACATTGACGGTGACTGCAAGTATCACCAATCAATCAGGTCAAATTTCACCATCCACTTCTGATTCAGCGATTATTGATACAGTTGCACCTAATACACCTGCATTTGAGGGGTATGACGATGTAGGGACTGTTCAAGGTGTTATTGTTAATAAATCAACAATTGATGATACTCGGCCTGAAATTCGTGGTTCCAATGGCTCTCCTGGCGATAAGGTCACGATATATGATATTGATAGTAAAGGCACCGTCATTATATTGGGTACTACGGTTGTTAAAGCTGATGGTACCTGGACATTTACGCCAATCACTCCTATGGCCGACGGTTCGGAGCATCGTATTCAAGTAACCGCAACAGACACTGCTGGCAATGAAAGCCCAAAGTCAGCAACACTAGAGTTTAAAATCGATACTACAGCGCCTGATGTACCTGCATTTGAAGGTGTTGACGATGTTGGCCCGACTCAAGGTGTGATCATTAACAACTCAACGATTGATGATAACAAGCCTGAGATTCGTGGTTCCAATGGCAACCCTGGCGATACAATCACGATCTACGATAATGGTACCAAGCTCGGTACAGCGCTTGTTCAGCCTGATGGTACCTGGACATTCACGCCAACAACACCATTAATTGATGGCTCACACAGTATCACCGTGACAGCGACCGATCCAGCTGGCAATACCAGCAATCCATCGACACCATTGAACTTCACAGTTGATACAGTTGCGCCTAATACACCTGCATTTGAAGGTGTTGACGATGTTGGCCCGACTCAAGGTGTGATCATTAACAACTCAACGATTGATGATAACAAGCCTGAGATTCGTGGTTCCAATGGCAACCCTGGCGATACAATCACGATCTACGATAATGGTACCAAGCTCGGTACAGCGCTTGTTCAGCCTGATGGTACCTGGACATTCACGCCAACAACACCATTAATTGATGGCTCACACAGTATCACCGTGACAGCGACCGATCCAGCTGGCAATACCAGCAATCCATCGACACCATTGAACTTCACAGTTGATACAGTTGCGCCTAATACACCTGCATTTGAAGGTGTTGACGATGTTGGCCCGACTCAAGGTGTGATCATTAACAACTCAACGATTGATGATAACAAGCCTGAGATTCGTGGTTCAAATGGCAACCCTGGCGATACAATCACGATCTACGATAATGGTACCAAGCTCGGTACAGCGCTTGTTCAGCCTGATGGTACCTGGACATTCACGCCAACAACACCATTAATTGATGGCTCACACAGTGTCACCGTGACAGCGACCGATCCAGCTGGCAATACCAGCAATCCATCGACACCATTGAACTTCACAGTTGATACAGTTGCGCCTAATACACCTGCATTTGAAGGCTATGATGACGTTGGGATGATTCAAGGGGTGATCGTTAATAACTCTTCGATTGATGATAACAAGCCTGAGATTCGTGGTTCAAATGGTAATCCTGGCGATACAATCACGATCTACGATAATGGTACCAAGCTCGGTACAGCGCTTGTTCAGCCTGATGGTACCTGGACATTCACGCCAACGACACCGTTGGTAGATGGCTCACACAGTATCACCGTGACAGCGACTGATCCAGCTGGCAATACCAGCGATCCATCTACACCATTGAACTTTACGATAGATACTGTTCCACCAGCGCTATTTATTAGCTTGGATGCCAACGTGGCAGGTGATGGCATTGTGAACGTCGCTGAATCTACAGCGGCTGCAATCCCAGTGACTGGTACCGTGAGTGGTCAGTTTAAAACTGGCGATATCGTCACAATCACTGTTAACGGTAAAGACTTTACTGGCGCTGTGACTGCTACAGGTACATTCTCAATTAATGTGCCAGGTGCCGATTTGGCCGCTGATGCGGACAAAACGATTGATGCGCGCGTCACTACATCAGATATTGCCGGTAACACAACAACGGCGACCGATACCCAGACGTACACAGTTAACCTGTTGCCACCAGCATTGGCGATCAGTCTGGATGCGAACGTTGCAGGTGACGGCATTGTGAACGCAGCTGAATCTACAGCGGCTGCGATTCCAGTGACCGGTACAGTCAGTGGTGATTTTAAAGTGGGTGATGTAGTCACTGTGACCGTCAACAACAAAGACTTTACCGGTACAGTGCAAGCTGGCGGTAAATTCTCAATTAATGTTCCTGGTGCAGATTTGGCTGCAGACTCTGACAGTACAGTATTTGCGAGCGTGACAACGACTAATGCTGCTGGTAACAATGCGACAGCGACAGATACACAGACCTACACTGTGAACGTATTGCCACCAGCGCTGGCGATCAGCCTTGATGCAAACGTAGCGGGTGATGGCATTGTGAACGTGGCGGAATCTACTGCCACTGCGATTCCAGTGACTGGTACCGTGAGTGGCCAGTTCAAGACTGGCGACATTGTGACTGTTACGATTAACGGTAAAGACTTTACTGGCGCAGTTGCGACAGATGGTACTTTCTCAATCAATGTGCCTGGTGCCGATTTGGCTGCTGATGCAGACAGCACGGTATTTGCCAGCGTCACAACCACCAATGCGGCAGGTAACAGTGCGACAGCAACGGATACACAGACTTACACAGTAAACCTGTTGCCACCAGCTTTGGCGATCAGCCTGGATGCAAACGTTGCTGGTGACGGCATTGTGAATGCAGCGGAATCTACAACAGCAGCGATTCCAGTGACTGGTACCGTAAGTGGCCAGTTTAAAGTAGGTGATGTTGTGACTGTGACGATCAACAACAAGGACTTCACTGGTACAGTACAAGCTGGCGGTAAGTTCTCAATTAATGTGCCTGGCGCAGACTTGGCTGCGGATTCCGACAGCACAATATTTGCAAGTGTAACAACAACGAATGCTGCTGGTAACAGTGCGACAGCAACGGATACACAGACCTACACTGTGAACGTATTGCCGCCAGCAGTTGCAATCAGTCTGGATGCGAACGTTGCAGGTGACGGCATTGTGAACGCAGCTGAATCTACAGCGGCAGCGATTCCAGTGACTGGTACCGTGAGTGGCCAGTTCAAAACTGGCGATATCGTAACAATCACTATAAACGGTAAAGACTTTACCGGTGCTGTTGCGACAGATGGTACTTTCTCAATCAATGTGCCTGGTGCCGACTTGGCGGCTGACTCAGATAGCACCGTATTTGCCAGCGTGACAACGACAAACGCAGCAGGTAATAGTGCGACCGCAACGGATACACAGACCTATACTGTAAACGTATTGCCGCCAGCAGTTGCAATCAGCCTGGATGCAAACGTTGCTGGCGATGGCATTGTGAACGTTGCTGAATCTACAGCAGCTGCAATCCCAGTGACTGGTACAGTGAGCGGCCAATTTAAAACTGGCGACATTGTAACGGTGACGATTAACGGTAAAGACTTTACTGGTGCGGTTGCTGCAAATGGTACTTTCTCAATTAATGTGCCTGGTGCAGACCTGGCTGCCGACTCAGACAGCACCGTATTTGCCAGCGTGACAACGACAAACGCAGCAGGTAACAGTGCGACAGCAACGGATACACAGACCTACACTGTGAACGTATTGCCGCCAGCAGTTGCAATTAGCCTGGATGCAAACGTTGCTGGCGACGGTATTGTGAACGTTGCTGAATCTACAGCGGCTGCAATCCCAGTGACTGGTACCGTGAGCGGCCAATTTAAAACTGGCGACATTGTGACGGTTACGATTAACGGTAAAGACTTTACTGGCGCAGTTGCTACAGATGGGACTTTCTCAATCAATGTGCCTGGTGCAGATTTGGCAGCAGATCCTGATGCAACGGTATTCGCCAGCGTCACAACCACCAATGCGGCAGGTAACAGTGCGACAGCAACGGATACACAGACTTACACAGTAAACCTGTTGCCACCAGCCTTGGCGATCAGCCTGGATGCAAACGTAGCTGGTGATGGCATTGTGAACGTTGCTGAATCTACAGCGGCAGCAATTCCAGTAACTGGTACCGTAAGTGGTCAGTTCAAGGTCGGTGATGTTGTTACTGTGACGATCAACAACAAGGACTTCACCGGCACAGTGCAAGCTGGCGGTAAGTTCTCAATTAATGTCCCTGGTGCAGATTTAGCTGCTGACTCAGACAGCACTATCTTTGCAAGCGTGACGACGACGAACGCCGCAGGTAACAGTGCAACAGCGACAGATACACAAGACTATAAACTGGCGGTTAATCCAAACTTGTTTGCAACAATTGCCTTGGATGCAAACTTTGCTGGCGACGGTATTATTAATATCGAAGAAGCTAAAGCGACCTCAACTATTGCGGTGACTGGTACCGTTGGTGGTGATGCTAAAGCAGGTGATCCGGTAGTTGTCACCATCAATGGCAAAGATTACAACACAACTGCTATTACCCGTCCTGATGGTAAATTGGGTTTCAGTGTGAATGTCGCTGGTAATGAACTGGCTGCTGACCCAGACAAGACTATCGATGCGAAAGTGACAGTAAGTGACAATGCTGGCAATAGTCTGAGTCAATCGACACAACTGACGTATACCGTGGATCTGACACCGCCAGTTGCAACGATCGCGCTTGACGCCAACTTCGGTGGTGATGGCATCATCAACATTGAAGAAGCGAAAGCGACTTCCATTACTCCGGTAACCGGTACAGTTGGTGGCGACGCCAAACTGGGTGATCCAGTAGTTGTGACTATCAACGGCAAAGACTACAACACAACAGTGGTTACCCGTCCTGACGGCAAACTGGGCTTCAGTGTCAATGTGGCTGGTAATGAACTGGCTGCTGATGCTGACAAGACGATTGATGCCAAGGTAACTGTGACTGACAATGCTGGTAACACCGCGAGCCAGTCTACCCAATTGACTTACAGCCTGGACCTGACGCCACCTAAAGCCGAGATCGCGCTTGACGCCAACTTCGGTGGTGATGGCATCATCAACATTGAAGAAGCGAAAGCGACTTCCATTACTCCGGTAACCGGTACAGTTGGTGGCGACGCCAAACTGGGTGATCCAGTAGTTGTGACTATCAACGGCAAAGACTACAACACAACAGTGGTTACCCGTCCTGACGGCAAACTGGGCTTCAGTGTCAATGTGGCTGGTAATGAACTGGCTGCTGATGCTGACAAGACGATTGATGCCAAGGTAACTGTGACTGACAATGCTGGTAACACCGCGAGCCAGTCTACCCAATTGACTTACAGCCTGGACCTGACGCCACCTAAAGCCGAGATCGCGCTTGACGCCAACTTCGGTGGTGATGGCATCATCAACATTGAAGAAGCGAAAGCGACTTCGATTACTCCGGTAACCGGTACAGTTGGTGGCGACGCCAAACTGGGTGATCCAGTAGTTGTGACTATCAACGGCAAAGACTACAACACAACAGTGATTACCCGTCCTGACGGCAAACTGGGCTTCAGTGTCAATGTGGCTGGTAACGAGCTGGCTGCTGATGCTGACAAGACGATTGATGCCAAGGTCACTGTGACTGACAACGCTGGTAACACAGCGAGCCAGTCTACCCAGCTGACATACAGCCTGGATCTGACGCCACCTAAAGCCGAGATCGCGCTTGACGCCAACTTCGGTGGTGATGGCATCATCAACATTGAAGAAGCGAAAGCGACTTCGATTACTCCGGTAACCGGTACAGTTGGTGGCGATGCCAAACTGGGTGATCCAGTGGTTGTGACCATCAACGGTAAAGACTACAACACAACAGTGGTTACCCGTCCTGACGGCAAACTGGGCTTCAGTGTCAATGTGGCTGGTAACGAACTGGCTGCTGATGCTGACAAGACTATCGATGCCAAGGTAACTGTGACTGACAATGCTGGTAACACAGCGAGCCAGTCTACCCAGTTGACTTACAGCCTGGATCTGACACCGCCAGTAGCGACAATCGCTTTGGATGCTAACTTTGGTGGCGATGGCATTATCAATATTGCTGAGTCTCAACCAGGTGTAAATCAGCCTGTCACTGGTACTGTCGGTGGTGAGGCCAAACTGGGTGACCCAGTGGTTGTGACCATCAACGGTAAAGATTACAACACAACAGTGATTACCCGTCCTGACGGCAAATTAGGCTTTACTGTGAGTGTGCCTGGTTCAGAATTGGTTGCCGACGCAGACAAAACTATTGATGCTAAAGTGACTACAACAGATACCGCTGGCAATATTGGTGTAGCAACCACGCAGCTGACTTATGTGGTGGATGTCATTGCGCCAAACAAACCAACCATCGATAACATCTATGATGACTTTGGTGCAGTGAAAGGCAATGTCGGAAATGGCGGTGTGGCTGATGATGCAACGCCAACCTTAACCGGTAAGGCGGAAGCGGGTAGTACCGTGACTATCTACGATGGTTCCACCAAAGTAGGTACTGCTGTTGCTGATAAAGACGGCAAATGGACATTTACGCCGACGACTGACATTACCAAAGGTTTGCACAACTACACTGTGACTGCCACTGACAATGCAGGCAACATCAGTGTGCCTAGCGACAACTATGCATACACACTCAATCAGTCACCAGTCTTTGTGACCCTGGATGCGTCTGCTTCAGTGTCTGAAGATGGTCTGCCAAACGGTTTGCTGGACTCTGGTCCTTCTAATGTTATCGCTAGCGGTTCCATGGGTATTTCTGATCCAAATGGCGACTTGAAGAGCGTGACCCTGACAGAGCCAACAACGACCTACACCTCTGGTGGTACGACTATCACCTGGTCAGGCAATAACACAGGTACTTTGATTGGTTCTGCCAATGGTAAAGAAGTGATTCGTGTCACGATTGATAGCAAAGGTGACTATGCGGTGCAGTTGTCAGGCCCGATTGATCATCCAGTGGCTGGTCAGGAAGATACCTTGGCAATCAAGTTTGGTGTGAGCGCCAACGATGCCGACAGCACGACTAAAGGCTCTATCACCGTCAACGTTTCAGATGATGCGCCAACAGCGACTAACCAAACTGTGACGGCTACCAACTCTGCCAATACCAACCTGATGATTACGCTAGATATTTCTGGCAGTATGACGACCACTGATGGTGTGAATAATCAGACCCGTTTGGCCAGTGCTATTCAGTCAATTAAGAACTTGCTGGATAAATATGACGATATGGGTGACGTGAAAGTCTCACTGGTGGTATTTGCAGGCTTGGATCAAACCAAACAATTGGGTAATGGCTGGTTGACCGTTGCACAAGCCAAGACTTACCTGAATAATCTGTCAGCGGATGGTAATACCAACTATGACTCTGCGTTGAACACGGCCATGAATGCGTTTGGTACATCCGGTAAGCTGGATAATGCACAAAACGTGTCCTACTTCTTCACTGATGGCCAACCTAACCGTGGTGTCGGTGGTGATAGTAGCTTGACTGGTCAAGAGAATAGCAATAATGGAGACAGAGGTATCCAGCAAGCAGAAGAGGCGACATGGATTAACTTCCTGAATAACAACCATATCAAGTCTTACTCGATTGGTATCGGTTCCGGCGTCACTTCAAACACTGAGTTGAATCCGATTGCTTATGATGGCCAAACGGGTACGAATACAGATGGCGTACGTGTGACATCGTTTAACCAGTTAGACTCTGTCCTGAATGAGACTGTGAGCAGCCCAATTACCGGTAGCTTGACCTCAGGTGGTGGCTTTGGTGCAGATGGTGGTTATGTGAAATCGATAGCGGTTGACGGTTCTACTTATACCTTCAACTCATCAACCGGTGCCATTACCGTGACTGGTACCAATAACAGTACGTATGATGCTACCAGCCATAAACTGGTGATCACGACTGCACAAGGCACTTTGCTGGTTGATATGGATGATGGTTCATTCTCATTCACACCGAAAAACACCAGCGTTGCTGGCACCAGCTCGTTTAATTACACATTAAGCGACAATGATGGCGATACCAGTTCTGCAACGCTGACTGTGAATGTGGCTAAGCAGATAACCTCTATCCCACAAGTGACGCCAGAAGTCAGCAATGGTATGGGGGCCGCTGGCTTGTTGACCTTGCCAGGTTTGTTGAATGTAGACTTGCTCAACTTCTCAAGCCGTCAGGCATTCACTGCAAGTGATGTGAATAACAACATCAGCTCTGTGACGATTGCCTATAACACCTTTATTGGTGTGACATTAGGCACGGCCTATCTGACTTATTCACAAGCCGTTGCGAATGAGTTGGGCCTGAATGTGAGCTACACGCAAAGCAGTGGTTTCCTCGGCTTGATCGGTGCCAATGGCAAAATGGTGATCACTGCTGCTGATGGTGGCACCGTGGATAACCTCGCGATCAATGAGTTCTTGTCAACGGTTAAAACCAATGAGCAGGCCGTTGATTTGAGCCTGTTCCAGAACTTCAAAATCACTGCAGTGGACAGCACTGGCTTGCAGGACAGCGAATCAGCCTCTAACCTGATCAATATTGACTTGTTGAACAGCAACAAGGGTACGCCAATTATTGGCGGCGATAGCGCTGACAATACCGTGAATGGTACATCTGGCAATGACATTATCTACGGTTATGCCGGTAACGATACCTTGAATGGTGGCGCTGGTAATGACATCCTGCGCGGTGGTGCTGGTAACGATAAGCTGAATGGCGGCGATGGCAACGACATCCTGATCGGTGGTAAAGGTAACGATACCCTGACTGGTGGCGCTGGCGTAGACGTATTCAAGTGGGATCGTGCTGATGATGGCGCGGCAGGTACGCCAGCACGTGACACAATCACCGATTTCAACAAGAGCTCTGTCAGCCAAGGTGGCGATATCCTGGATGTGCGTGACTTGCTGCAAGGCGAGAACGCGGGCAACCTGGTCAACTACCTGCACTTTGAGAAATCCGGCAGCGATACTATTATCCATATCAGCTCTAATGGTGGTTTCGCAACGGATGCACACAATGTGTCTGGCAGCTTTAGCAGCGGTAATACGACCCAGCAGATTGTGCTGAGTGGTGTGGACCTGACCACAGGTCAGACCTCTGATGCAGCGATTATCTCTAACTTGTTGTCACAGCAAAAACTGATTACTGATTAATTATCAGTGTCTGTCAAAAAAGCGACCTTCGGGTCGCTTTTTTATTTTCTATTGATCATGAGACGGCCCCCATTCTCTATGGGCCAATTTACTTGCATTTTGCAATAAGAGGCATAAAAACATTCGTTAACATATTTATGTTTCTTTTATTAATGTTGGTAAAATAAGTTAACTAATGTTTTATTTGGTTTTCTTGTATGCATCTAGCAGGTTTTGTTTTAAGCGTTCAGAAGTGGATTTATCGCGTACGCATCCTCCAGATTATTCTCGGTTTTTTGCTACTACTTGCCAGCGGTTCTGTCGATGCCATGTACTCCTTTCCGGCTGTTTCAGGTGCGCCTATGCCACCAGGCTGTGTTGGTAGCGCGGGGACGTATACCTGTACGGGCTACACCAATATTCAAGACCACGTACAATTTCTCGATACCGGCAATGTCAGCATTACCGTTAATGGCTCACTGAATATCGGCATCTATAGCATAGGCAGTGCCACACAAAATGCAAATGTCAGCTTTCAGGTGAATGGTTTGGTCACCGTTAACGCTGCGACTGTGCATGCGACCATCAACTCTGGAATTTATTCCATGACACTCACCGGCGCGCCTTATATCCGCGGCAACCTGCTGACGTCAACAGGTAGCATCACGGCGCGTGGCACGATACAAGGCGATGTCTCTGCGAGCAGTTACGGTGCAATCAGTCTATTACAAAATACAGTGATTAATGGCCATGTAGCGGCGAGAACGGGTCTGGTCACGTTATACGACAGTGCCATGATTCATGGCAGCCTCAGTACGACCTCTGGTACGGTAACACTTTACGGATTTAACATTGTCGACTCATGGGTCAACTGTGACAGCTGCAATCTTTATTTATACGGTCAAAATAACACCATTGGTGATGATATACGCGTGGCGAATGTGTATGCGAGTTCAGCACAAAATAGCCATTATAATGGTGCCATACAGGCAGTTTCTGGTTATATTGCACTCGGGACTGGCTCGATCGTGTACGGGGATATCACTGCTTTATCCAGCGGATTTACCACCAGTAACGTGGCAGTTTATCAAAGTGTTATCAATGGAACGGTGAACGTCAGTTCCGAGGCGAGTGCCAGTGTCAATCTGTTTAACGGCTCTATCATTCATGGCCGTGTGCAGGTCACCAATAGCGGGATGGCAGCATATGCTAATAATAACGTTTATCTGGATAGCAATTCAGTCATCAACAATTCGGTGTCCGTGACTGGCGTTATTATCAATAACGGCAGGATTAACGGCTGTGCCAGGACGAGTTCGAGTTATCCGGCAGCTATCCAACTGCAATGGGGCTCTAATACCGCGGGAATATGCTGTGCCAGTTCAGGTAGCTGCTCACAAACATCTTGTGTCATCAACCCTTTTGGCTATCCGACAAACAGATGCTCAACACCGGCCAATAAATTCAATTGTATTGATCCTTCAGTCAGCAACCCGAACGCGGCTAATGGTCACTTATTCACCCAGATTGCGAATAGTGCGTTTAATGTCGATGTGGTCGCGCTTGCCGCTGATAATAGCGTCAATACTGATTATGTCGCGACAGGGCAGGGTAATCAAACTGTAGAAGTGAGGCTGATTGACTGCGGTGATCCTGCTATATTGATCAATCAAAGCTGTGGCGGCACGACAACCAACCTTTCAACGCAGAATCTCACTTTCAGCAATAGTGATGCTGGCCGTAAGCGACTCTCTAACACAATTAGCAATGCTTATAAAAATGTACGTTGCACAGTGACTGACCCCAATGCCACTCAGCAGACTTCGCTGTCGACAGATAATTTTGCAGTGCGGCCTGCAAATTTTAGCAGTGTGAGTTCAAGCAATGCCAATGCAGATGTTGCTACTGGTATCAGTACTAGCAATACGCCTATCATTAAAGCGGGCAGTGGCCGATTTAACATGACCGCCAGCACCGGTTTATCTAACTATAACGGCACGGCTAAAATAGATCCCAGCAAACTCATAGCACATACGGGCGCTGTACATACCGGTGCAGTCTCTGGGACGTTTAGCCAAGACAGCTATGGCAACAGCACCGGTACAAGCTTTAGCTATGATGAAGTCGGCTATTTTAGATTTAGTGCGCTGGGTATTTACGATGACACGTTTACCCAGGTGGATGCCAGTGTTGGCGATTGTGTGGCAGGGTTTACTGCCAGCAATAACAAGCAAGCCTGTGCCTTTGGCTATGCGCCGAGCACGAATGTATATATGGGGCGCTTTGTGCCCGACCATTTTGCGATTAGCCCGCAATCAGTCACCCCCGCATGCAGCAACCAGTTTTCATATTTTGGCCAGGATGGATTGTTGACACGATTCCAGATTAAAGCGCTAAATTCCAGCGGAGTGACTACCCAGAACTATACGGGCGTTTATGGTGGCTTTGCCCGAATGAATCTCAACAGTTATGCTGCCTATCATTTTAATCTTTCTCCTCACACGTTTACTTTAATCCCCAAGGTCAATGGATCCGCAGGCGTATGGAGTCAAGGTCAGGCAACGATTCAAGTTGCCCATCAGGTGAGCAGACCCGGTAATCGCACACCTGTGACTAATATCAGCGTGGAAGCACAGCCGGTGGATGATGATGGCGTCACCATATCCAGTGCGGTGGCTGTCTCTGCGAGCAGCAGTCCATTTCGTTATGGGCGATTATATTTATCTCCTGCGCATGGTTCTGAGTTATTGCCACTGCCTTTACAACTGGAGGCGCAGTATTGGAGTGATAGTGTTGTTGCTTATGTCAGAAGTGTGGGCGATAGCTGTACAACGGTTCCGTTATCAAGTGTTGTCATGAAAAACTACCATGGTCAGTTAAATGCCTGTGAAACACATTTGGCCGGTAACGCTACAATGGTGAATGGCTTGTTAGGTCTTAGATTAACAGCACCAGGGGTGAGCGGTGGCCAGCCTAATACAGGCAGTGTCGACGTAGAGGTGAATCTCGGTGTGGCCTCAAACAATGATAAAACCTGTGTCAGTCTGGCAGAAACGCCGGCTATTGATGGTGTGATGCCCTGGTTTGGTGTCGATCCAGAGGCGCGGGCGACGTTCGGCATCTATAAGTCACCGATCGTTTATATGCGGGAAAGCTTTTAACGGTAAAACGGACTGCCTATTTTTGTGTCAGCAGTCCGTGCTTTCGGCTGTGGTTAAATCATCAGCATATCCACAAACTGGTTGACTGAAGTGGCTTCCAGTTTGGCCTGGTCCTGACACAAAGCCAGAATCTCAGCTTGTCTGGCTGAATCAAAACGGCGCGCCAGGTTGACTTGGAATTTCTTCACCAGCTCCGGGATGCCTTCGCCACGGCGACGGCGGTGGCCAATCGGATATTCCACGGCGATATTGCTGGATTGTGAGCCATCTTTAAAGAAAATCTGGATGGCATTGGCAATCGAGCGTTTTTCCGGGTCGAGATAGTCACGTGTGTATTCTGACTTCTCTACACAAGTCACTTTGTCACGCAGGGCATCAATTCGGGGGTCGGCTGCTGCGGCATCTTCGTAGTCCAGCGCCGTCAAACTGCCTTTGAGCAAGCCCACGGCGGCCATATACTGAATACAGTGATCGCGGTCGGCCGGGTTATTCATGGGGCCGGTTTTATCAATAATGCGAATCGCCGACTCATGGGTGGTGATGACGATTTTCTCAATATTGGCGATATCTTCCAGCGTTTGCAGACGATTGCCGACTTCTTTGTTTAACTGGAATGCAGACTCCACCGCGGTTTGTGCATGGAACTCGGCCGGGAAGGAGATTTTGAACAATACTTGCTCCATCACATAACTGCCGTAAGGGCGCTGGAACTTGAAGGCATTGCCTTTAAACAGGACATCATAGAAGCCCCAGGTCTTGGCCGTGAGTGCGCTTGGGTAACCCATTTCGCCTTGCAGCGTCATCCAGGCCAGGCGTACCGCACGTGAGGTGGCATCGCCAGCCGCCCAGGACTTACGTGAGCCGGTATTCGGGCTATGACGGTAGGTACGCAAACTTTGGCCATCAACAAACGCGTTAGACACGGCATTGATAATGTCTTGCTTGTTGCCACCCAATAATTTGGTCACCACGGCGGTTGAAGCGATTTTAACTAGGATCACGTGATCGAGGCCCACACGGTTAAAACTGTTTTCCAGCGCCAGCACGCCTTGAATTTCGTGCGCCTTGATCATCGCAGTCAGCACATCCTTCATGGTCAGCGGCGCCTTGCCTTCAGCCACGTGTTTGCGTGACATATAGTCGGCAGAAGCCAGGATGCCGCCCAGGTTATCAGAAGGGTGGCCCCATTCTGCCGCCAGCCAGGTATCGTTAAAATCCAGCCAGCGGATCATGGCACCGATGTTAAAGGCTGCCAGGATCGGGTCCAGCTGATAAGAGGTGCCTGGCACTTTGGCGCCGTTCGGCACCACTGTCCCGGCAATCACCGGCCCCAGCAGTTTGGTGCAAGCCGGATAATCCAGGGCTTCGAAGCCACAGCCCAAGGTATCCATCAGGCAGTTACGGGCGGTGTCAAAGGCCTCAGCCGAGCTGATTTCAAAATCTGCCACGTAATTGGCAATATCAACAATCACCTGATCTGGGTCAGGGCGAACGTTGGAAATATGGGCGGACATAATGTGTTTCTTTCAAATAAAAGATTAAGCCACAGAGGACACAGAGAGCACAGAGCTTGTCGAGAAAAGGATTTTCTCTGTGCTCTCTGTGTCCTCTGTGGCAAAAATTAACGTTTTTCCAAAGGTACAAACGGTCTGTTATCCGGGCCGTTGTATTCTGCATTCGGGCGAATAATCTTGTTGTCTATACGTTGCTCAATGGCATGAGCTACCCAGCCGGTGGTACGTGAAATCACAAAGATAGGCGTGAACATGCCAGTTGGGATGCCCATCATGTGATAGCTGGAGGCGCTGTACCAGTCCAGGTTGGGGAACATGTTTTTCTCGCGCCACATGGTTTCTTCAATGCGGGCAGAAATATCAAACAATGACATATTGCCTGCATCTTCGCAGAGTGATTTGCTGACAGCTTTAATCGACTCATTGCGGGGGTCGGCGATGGTATAGACCGGATGGCCAAAGCCAATAATGATTTCCTTGCGTGCCATACGCGCCATGATGTCAGACTCTGCCTCATCCGCTGTTTTGTAGCGCTCGATAATCTCCATCGCCGCTTCGTTGGCGCCCCCATGCTTGGGGCCGCGCAGGGCACCAATGGCCCCCGTGATGCAGGAGTACAAGTCAGACAGGGTGCCGGCAATCACGCGTGAGGTGAAAGTCGATGCGTTAAACTCATGCTCGGCATACAGCACCAGTGAAGTGTTCATGGCCTTGATATGCAACTCAGATGGTTTTTTGCCATGCAGGATATGCAGGAAGTGGGCGGCGATGGAATCGTCATCGGTTTCTACCTCAATCCGCACACCACGGTGGCTAAACTGGTACCAGTAAATGAGGATGGAGCCAAAACAGGCAATTAATCGATCACCTAATGCCTGTGCGCCCGCCGTATTGCGGTCAATGGCTTCTGGCTCCAATGTGCCCAACATAGAGCAACCCGTGCGCATCACATCCATAGGGTGCGCATTGGCAGGAATCTGTTCCAGTACGGCTTTAAGTGCACTGGGCAGGCCGCGTAGCTTTTTGAGCTTTTGGTGATAGGCGGTGAGCTGTGGTTGGGTGGGCAGCTCGCCGTGTATCAGCAAATAAGCGACTTCTTCGAACGTCGCATGTGTTGCCAGTTCGATGATATCGTAACCACGGTAATGCAAGTCATTACCGCTATGGCCCACGGTGCAAATGGCCGTGGTGCCTGCAGCCACACCTGCCAGCGCCACGCCTTTTTTGCGTTTTGGGGCTTCGGTGGCTGTAATAGTTGGATCAGTGGTGGTGTTCATAACTAACCTCCTTGTTTCTGGTCGCGTGTGTTGATTATTTATACAGCGCGTCTAGTTTCTGTTCAAAAGCGTGATAACCCAGGTGCTCATACAAGTCGGCACGCGTTTGCATCAGGTCCAATACATTTTTTTGTGTGCCATCCTGGCGCACGCCTTGATACACTTTAAGCGCGGCCTGGTTCATGGCGCGAAAAGCTGATAAGGGGTATAGCACCATGCCTACACCAGCCGTTGCCAGTTCGCTTACGCTAAACAACGGTGTAGAGCCAAATTCGGTGATGTTTGCCAGTACCGGCACTTTAACTGCATCAACAAACTGCTGGTACATGCCTAATTCAGTCATCGCTTCCGGGAAAATCATGTCGGCGCCAGCTTCAACACAGGCACAGGCGCGGTCTATGGCGGATTGCAAACCTTCTACCGCCAGCGCATCGGTGCGCGCCATAACGACAAAGTCATCATCAGGTTTGGCATCCACTGCAGCTTTAACGCGGTCTACCATTTCGTCCAGGCTGACAATCGCTTTATTGGGGCGATGGCCGCAGCGTTTGGCACTGACCTGATCTTCAATATGCACGGCCGCTGCACCCGCTTTGGCAACACTTTTAATGGTACGCGCAATGTTGAAGGCGCCGCCAAACCCAGTATCAATATCGACCAGCAATGGCGTATCGACGGCATCGGTAATCCGGCGCACATCGACCAATACATCCTCGAGGCCAGAAATGCCTAAATCTGGCAGACCTAAGGAGCCTGCAGCAACGCCGCCGCCAGACAAATAGATGGCTTTAAACCCGGATTGTGTGGCCAGCATGGCGTGATAGGCATTGATGGCACCGATAATCTGTAATGGTTTTTCTGCGGCCAGTGCTGCGCGGAAACGACCGCCTGGCGTATTGGATTGCGTCATGTTGGTTTCCTGTTGATCAGCGATTAAAAGAAAGCGTGTTCAGCATCTTCCGGCATGGCAACACCGGTTTGCTTGGCTTTTTGTAGCACTTCCCAGAAATAACGATAGGTGGCACGGTCATGCAGTTCACCCGCATACTGAATTGGCCCCCAATCGGCCGCTTGTGCTGTCAGCAGGATATTGGCGGCGTCTGTCACTTCGTCAAAGTTAGGTTTCATGGCATCGACAATGGCCTGAATCTGCGTCGGATAGATACTCCACATACGCATAAAGCCGAATTCGTTGCGCGCCCGATACGCATCGCTGTAAGTGACTTCTACATTTTTCAGGTCTAGCGTCACGTTGTGCGCAGGCACCACGCCATTAGCCAGCGCGGCAGAGACGACTTCGGTCTTGGCACGTGCCAGCAACCGGTGGTCAAACTGACCGGGGCTACGCATGGCTACGGCGGGAATGGCGCCGTGGTGGGCGCTGACAAAGTCCATCAGGCCGAAATCCAGCACCTGTAACCAGGGCAGTTGTGCAATCTCATGCACTTGTCTGAGTGCGCCATGCGTTTCAATCAGGATGTGTACCGGAATCTCACGGCGAATGCCGTGTTGCTTCGCGACTTGCTGAATATAGGTGATCATTTCGCGCGCTTGGGCGATATCGGTACATTTAGGAATCGTGATATAGCTCAGCACTTCACCCGCGCCGCCGACCAGGATGTCGATATCCTTTTTCCAGTGCGGGTGCGTGTAGTCATGAATACGTGCCCCGGCCATTTTGTATTTATTGGCTTCGGAATTCAGTATGCGGACGATCATTTCTGCATGTGCTTGTTCCTGGCCGCTGGCGGCGCCATCTTCACAATCACAGGTAATATCAAATACCGGGCCGACACCATTAGGCGTGGCCGGGTCTTGGAGTGACAAGGCTTTCAGGATCAACTTTTCGCTACCGGCAAAATGTTCACAAGCCGGAATCACCGGAAACGGCTTTTCACCGCCAAAAAGTGCCTGATTTGGATGAACAGCCATGTTTAGTTTCCTTTGCGTGGAATAAGAACGGTATAGTCGAGATCGAGCACCACGTGCGGGTGATAGCCCTGCGTGGTTTTGATGTTTTCCAGGGTAGCTGGCGGCATATTTTTGACGCCGACCATGCGTAAGCGTAATGCGCCTAACTCAGGATGGGGCAGGGCCCATTTATCCAATACCTTGGTCAGGCAATAAATGGTGTCACCCGAATAACTTGGATTGGCATGGGTGCCACCGTTAATCGCCAGGATGGCAATGGCGTTTTCCAGTCCTTCATAACTGAGGGCACGACAGGCCGAAATCACCACGCCGCCGTATACCAGGCACTGGCCCTGCGGTGTGCTTTTCATCAGGTGCGCATCAAAGTGCAGGCGCGCATTGTTCTGATATAAGTGTGTGGCCATGGTATGGTCACTTTCATTGATGGTCAGGCCAGAAGGGTGGCGCATGCATTCACCCACTTCGTAATCGTCCCACCAGTATTGACCAGCTGTGGCTGTGCCCAGGCTGTTATTGAGCTTGAAGTGGGCTGGCACGGCCAATGATTCGGGGCTGACAAATTCAGGCAGCTCAGGAATGACAGTGTCCGGCGCTGGCGCCTCCTGGTTTTTCTTGTGCACCATCACCCAGCGTACCCAGCTGAGTACTGGTTGCTGTTGCTGGTTAACCGTGGTTGAGCGCACCCAGACCACGCCACTTTTGCCGCTGGAATTCTGTTTAAGGCCGATGACTTCACTGGCGGTTGTCAGCGTGTCGCCCACGTATACGGGCTGGATAAACCGTACATCTGCGTAGCCGAGATTGGCGACGGCATTGACTGAGATATCTGGGACGGTCTTGCCAAAAGCAATATGAAACGCCAGCAGGTCATCGATCGGCATCTGTGGGTAACCCAGCGACTGTGCCAGCGGCGTGCTGCAATGTAGGGGGGTGCGTGCGCCCGTTAGCGCAATATACAGCGCCGTGTCACCTGTGGTGATGGTGCGCGGCGTGGCGTGCTGGATGGTCTCACCCAGTACAAAATGTTCGAAAAAACGTCCGGTGTTGATTTTTGTGCTCATTTTCAACTCCTTTATATAAACTCTTCTTCCAGCTCGGCAATGGCCTCTGCCAGTTGAATCAAGCGTTGTGCGGCTTTGATATGGTGATGTTCGACCAGTTTGTCATTCACCACCACCGTGCCGCGCCCGCCCTCGTTGGCTTCTTTGAGGGCTTTGATAATCAGCCGCGCATGTTCGACCTCTGCGCGTTGCGGCGTATACGCGTCATTGCAATAAGCAATTTGCGCCGGATGCACCAGCGATTTGCCATCCATGCCGATGTCTCGGCCTATGCGACAGGCATATTCAAACGAATGCATGTTCTTGAAATCTGACGTAATGCCATCAATCACGCCTTTGCCGTAAGCGCGTGCGGCCAGCACCACCAGGGATAATGAGGTCAGGATGGCTGAACGTTCGTGCGTCACACGTGCGTGCAGTTGTGAAATCAGGTCTGAGGTTGCCATCACCATACAGATGACGCGGTCTGAAGCTGCGGCAATTTCCTTGGCATTCAATACGGCCAGTGGACTTTCTATCATGACCATCATGGGTACATTTTTGCCGCCAGCCTCATCTAATAACTGCTGCGCCTGCAATACATCTTCGCGTGACTCTATATTAGGAAACAAAATGGCATCTGCACCAATATTAGCCACCGCTTGAATGTCGTCATGGCCCCAGATGGAGTGCAAGTCATTGACGCGCACCACGACTTCTCTTTTGCCGTAGCCACCTTGCTGCACCGCATTCACCACGTTGTGGCGTGATTGAATTTTGGCATCTACCAGAATAGGGTCGCCCAGGTCCAGAATGACAGAGTCTGCCGCGAGCGAGCGTGCACGTTCCAGGTAATGTTGATTACAGCCAGGAACATATAGCATCGAGCGTCTGGGTCTGAGTGCATATGACATGGGTTTTCCTTTGTTACGGCAAGAAATTAGATTCATTATTCATGAATAAAAAAACTGTGTCAACAAATATCTTATGTCTTATATAAGATATAAAATAGTGGACAATAAAAAAGCGCTGTGATATAAATTAAAAACCTTGTTTCAGGTGCAATTGATGGTGCCAATCATGAATGGAGTCGAATCTATGGATAAGCAGTTAGGGTCGCCGAGTTACCGGCCGCTGTATGACCAAATTAAAGTGCTGATCACGCAAAGCCTGATCGGCGGGGAGTGGCGCCCCGGAGATATGATTCCCAGCGAAATTGACCTGGCGCAGCGGTTTAAAGTCAGTCAGGGCACTGTGCGCAAGGCGATTGATAGTCTGGCGACAGAAAATATCCTGATTCGGCGCCAGGGCAAAGGTACTTTTGTTGCTACGCACAACCAGGATGACGTCAAGCTGCGTTTCTTGCGTCTGACTGCAGAAAATGGCCAGAAAGAAATGCTGCAGAATGAGTTTATCTCCTGCATTAAAGGTAAAGCCAGTGTGCATATCGGTAAGGTGCTGGAAATGAAGGCTGGCGCAACCACCATAGATGTGAAGCGCTTGCTGACGTTCTCGGGCCGGCCACTGATTTATGACCACATTATTGTGCCTGCCGCACCATTTAAAGGATTGAACCGCGCCAAGGTAGAAGAGAGCAATGGCTCGATGTACAGCATGTATGAGTCACAGTTTGGTGTGCGCATGATCCGGGCCGAAGAGCGTATTAAAGCAGTAGCGGCGGATGCGGAAGTGGCCAAGGCTTTGGGCTTGAAAGAAGGTTATCCGCTGCTGAGTATAGAGCGCGTGTCATTTACTTATGGCGATAAGCCGATGGAGTGGCGTTTGGGTTTGTGTCTGACGGACGATCACCACTACATGAGCGAATTAGAATGATTGAAAAATCTTCATCAGCGGCGTTGGACTGCGCTTGCCGTGCCATATGCACTGCCTGCGCTTGTCCGCCTTGCTGCTGAAGTTTTTGAATCATTCAAAAGAATAGAAAACCCAAGGAGAAGTCATGGACGATTTAAAGCAGCGCGCGCTGGATTACCACCAGTTTCCCAAGCCAGGGAAGCTGAGCGTGGAGTCGTCCAAGCCTTGTGCCACGCAACAGGATTTATCGCTTGCTTATACGCCGGGTGTGGCCGAGCCAGTGCGTGAAATCGAGGCAGATCCGGCCAATGCCTATAAATACACCAATAAAGGTAATCTGGTGGCAGTGATTACTGATGGCACTGCGGTGCTGGGTTTAGGCAATGTGGGAGCGCTGGCAGGCAAGCCAGTCATGGAAGGCAAAGGTGTTTTGTTCAAGCGCTTTGCGGATATTGATGTATTTGATATTGAAGTCAATGCCGCGACGCCGGACGAATTTATCCAGACTGTGGTGAATATTGCGCCAACGTTTGGCGGCATTAACCTCGAAGATATTGCTGCGCCGCACTGTTTTTATATTGAAAATGAATTAAAGAAACGCCTGGATATCCCAGTGTTTCATGACGATCAGCATGGCACGGCTGTGATTGTGGCAGCCGCTTTGTTGAATGCACTTGATCTCCAAGGCAAAACGTTGCCCCGCGCCAAAGTTGTGTTTTTAGGCGCGGGTGCGGCGGGTTGTTCCTGTGCCAAGCTGCTCAAGTTAATGGGCGCTACCAACATCACCATGGTCGATCGCAAAGGGGTGCTCGATAACAGCCGCGACGATTTACATGATAACAACCGCGAGTTAGCGATTGAGGTTGGCAATATCAAAACGCTGGCAGATGCCATGCAAGGGGCGGATGTGTTTATTGGTGTCTCGGCTAAAAATGGTTTGCCACCAGAACTGGTGCCACTGATGGCCGCGAACCCGGTCATTTTTGCCCTGGCCAATCCTGATCCTGAAATCCTGCCCAGCCAGGTATTTGCCTTGCGTGATGACGTGATTATGGCGACTGGCCGCAGTGATTTCCCTAACCAGGTCAATAATGCCTTGTGTTTTCCTTACTTGTTCCGTGGTGCACTGGACGCACAGGCAAAACAGATTACCGAGCAGATGAAAGTGGCTGCTGCCAAAGCGCTGAGCCAGTTGGCACGTGAGCCTGTGCCAGCGCAAGTACTGGAGGCCTATCAGTTACAGTCTTTGTCGTTTGGTAAAGACTACATTATCCCCAAACCATTTGATCCACGCTTGATGGAATACGTGGCCGGTGCCGTGGCGCGTGCGGCCAATGCAGGTGAGTAAGAGTTATTTAGCATGATTGTAAAGAAGCAAAAAAAACAGCGCCCAAAGAATCTGGATTTACTGACCATCCGCTTGCCGGTGAATGCGGTGGTGTCGATTCTGCATCGCGCCAGCGGGGTGGTGCTGTTTCTGATCCAGCCGCTGTTGTTATGGACCTTGTATTTGTCACTGTCAAGTGCGCAAGGCTATGCAACGGTGGTCACGCAACTCCAGCAATGGCCAGTGAAGTTGCTAACCACTGCCTTGGCCTGTGCTTTCTTCCATCATTTTTATGCGGGCATCCGCCACCTGGCCATGGATGTGCACTGGATGACAACGTTACAAAAGGCACGCTTTTCCAGCCGGGTGGTGTTGTGGCTGGTCGCCGTCACCATGTTGTTTGTGATTTGGGCGATTTGGGTGAGAGACTAGCATGTTGTTTGAGTTACTGACGGCCAAATACCCTGGCATGCGACGCTGGCTGACACAGCGCTTGTGTGCGCTGTCGATGGCGGTGGTGTTGCTGTTGTTGTGGTTGCGTGTGATGTGGTTATCACCACAGAATTTTAGTGAGTGGCAAGCCTTGTTTGCGCCACTGTGGTGGCGTCTGCTCTCGGTGTGGTTTTTTGCTTGCATGCTGTTACATGCCTGGTTAGGCGTACGTGATGTGTTGCGTGATTACGTACCGCATTTAGGCATCCGCAATGTGTTGCAATGGCTGGTGAATATTGCGGTATTTGGCAATGCGCTGGCAGTGATATGGATTTTATTTGGAATGAATTTTTAAGGTGAGTGGCATGGCTGGTGTAACTAATATGACAGGTGCAAGCAATATCCAGCATCATCAGGTGGATGCCGTCATTATTGGCGGCGGCGGTGCCGGCTTGCGTGCCGCGCTGCAACTGGCTGAGTCGGGTGCAGATGTTGCTGTCCTGTCCAAAGTGTTTCCGACGCGCTCACATACGGTGGCGGCGCAAGGCGGTATTGCGGCAGCCCTGGGCAATGTGTCTGATGACAATTGGCTGTGGCATATGTACGACACCATCAAAGGCTCGGACTACCTCGGCGACCAGGATGCGATTGAGTTTATGTGCCGCAATGCAGCCAAAGCCATTATTGAGCTGGAGCACTTTGGCATGCCGTTTGACCGTCTGGAAAACGGCCGTATCTTCCAGCGTCCATTTGGTGGCATGACCCGCAATTTCGGCGAAAAACCGATTTCACGCACCTGTGCTGTGGCGGACCGTACTGGACATGCCATGTTGCACACGCTGTATCAGCGTAACGTGCAAGCCAATACGCAATTTCTGATCGAATGGTTTGCATTGGACCTGATCCGTGATGCGGACGGCGATGTGCTGGGGGTGATTGCCCTGGAAATTGAAACCGGTGATATTCATGTCATCCATGCCAAGGCCACAATGTTGGCGACGGGTGGCGGTGGCCGTATTTTCCAGGCCAGTACCAATGCTTATATCAATACTGGTGATGGCCTAGGCATGGCCGCACGCGCGGGCCTGCCACTGCAAGATATGGAGTTCTGGCAGTTTCACCCGACCGGTGTATTGAATGCCGGTGTGCTGATTACTGAAGGCGTGCGTGGTGAAGGCGGTTACCTCGTAAATAGTGAAGGCGAACGTTTTATGGAGCGTTATGCGCCCAGCGCCAAAGACCTGGCCAGCCGCGACGTGGTATCGCGCGCCATGGCGACTGAGATTAAAGAAGGCCGTGGCATAGGCAAACACAAGGACGCGGTGTACCTGAAACTGGATCATTTGGGTGAGGACATTATCAGCAAGCGTTTGCCTGGCATCCGCGAAATCGCTAAAACCTTTGCTGGGGTTGATCCTACCAATCATCCTATTCCGGTGGTGCCGACTGCGCATTACATGATGGGCGGTATTCCAACCAACCTCGATGGCCAGGTGGTCGTGCATGATGGTCAGACCGAGCGCGTGGTGAATGGTTTGTATGCGGTGGGGGAGTGTGCCTGTGTGTCTGTGCACGGGGCCAATCGTTTGGGCTCGAACTCTTTGCTGGACTTGGTGGTGTTCGGTAAAGCCGCGGGTGACAAAATGGCAATCGATATTGCAAGCAGCAAAGCGCATAAACCATTACCAGCGCATGTTGCTGATGCCACGCTGGCACGTGTAAACCGGCTGGAAAGTGATGGTCACGGTGAGAGAGTGGCCGAGGCTGGTCTGGCCATGCGCCAAACCATGCAAAAGCACTGCGGTGTGTTCCGCTTCCCCGAGTTACTGGAGGAGGGCGTCAGTGCGATTCAGCAAGTCGCCCAACAAGCACAGCACTTAAGAATTACTGACAAAAGCAAAGTCTTTAATACCGCGCGCGTCGAAGCGTTGGAATTGGATAACCTGATGCAAGTGGCACTGGCCACCATGCAAGCCGCGCATGCCCGTCAGGAGAGCCGTGGTGCCCATGCGCGTGAAGATTATCCTGACCGTGACGATACCAACTGGCTCAGTCATTCACTGTATTTTGCCCACGAGCAAAAACTGGCTTACAAGCCAGTGCGCCTGCAACCATTGACCGTAGAAACATTTGAGTTAAAGAAAAGGGTGTATTGATATGCGTTTTTCCATCTACCGCTTTAACCCTGATGTCGACAAAAAACCCTATATGCAGGACTACGACGTCACGCTGGAAGACAGCGACCAGATGTTGCTGGATGCCTTGATGCGGATTAAAGAACTGGATGAATCACTGAGCATGCGCAAATCCTGCCGTGAAGGCGTGTGCGGCAGTGATGCCATGAACATTAATGGTAAAAATGGTTTGGCCTGTATCACCAAACTCAGTGAGTTACAGGAGCCTGTGGTATTGCGCCCCATGCCTGGTTTGCCGGTGATTCGCGACCTGGTCGTCGATATGACGCAGTTCTTTGATAACTACCACTCGGTGATGCCCTATTTGCAAAACCATGATACGCCGCCAGACACCGAACGCCTGCAAAGTCCTGAAGACCGTGCCAAGCTGGATGGTTTGTATGAGTGTATTTTGTGCGGCGCCTGTACCACCTCCTGCCCGAGCTTTTGGTGGAATCCGGACAAGTTTGTCGGCCCGGCTGGCCTGATGCAGGCCTATCGCTTTATTGCCGATAGCCGTGACCAGGAACAGGACGCCCGCCTGGAAAATCTGGAAGATCCATATCGATTGTATCGCTGCCACAACATTATGAACTGTACCGATGTGTGCCCGAAAAAACTCAATCCGAATGCGGCGATTGCAGCGATTAAAGATCTCAAGATTGAAAAGGCCAAAGCGCATAACGAAGCCAAGTCTGGCAAAAATGGGCCTGGCAAGAAGATCTTTGGTATCAAGGTGTTATAGGAGCGACGTATGTTGAATGCTGAGATTTTACGGGAAGCAGAGCAGCGGCGCCTGGCCTGGCGTTGCCGCCGTGGCATGCTGGAGCTGGATATTGTGTTGCAACGTTTTGTCAGCGAACACTTTAGCGGGCTGACCCTGGCGGAAATGGAGCAATTGGATACCTTGCTCGAGCTACCGGACAACGTGTTCTGGGATTTGATCCAGGGTGTGAATCCGCAACCTGCGGCAACACAGTCTGCTGCCATCCTTGAAAAATTAAGAGCAAGCCGGCCCACGGCAGAACAGGAAACCGCATGAGTCAGCACATGGGAGAAGAGCCAATTGCACTGGATGCCAGCGCATTGGGAGATTACTGGCCAGGGATACAGTTGTATTACCCACCGGTGAAATATGCGCCCAGCCTGGGCATTTATGAAGACATGGAGCAGGCGGCCAACCGCATGGTTAAACATGCGCATTTCACCAATGCGCATACGCTGATTTTTGACCTGGAAGATGGCTGTCGTCAGAAAGAAATGAGCCGTACCTTGCTGCGCCAGGAGTTGCCTAAGCTGCGCAAGGTGAATGAACGCGTGACCATTGCCATCCGTGCCAACTCTTTCCGTACCGACGAGTACGAAGAGGATATGAAGCTGGTGCGCGACATGGGCGAGTATATCGATGTTGTCATGCTGGCCAAGGCCGGTGAGTCCTACGGTGCGGCTGAGGTGCGTGATCTGTCCAGCTTTTTGCTCAGTATCAATCCGCATATCACCATACAGCCGATTATCGAGCACCCGAAGTCGCTCAAAATCGCACCGGAGTTGATGCAATACGACACGGTTAAACACGTGGTGTTTGGTATTCATGACTTCTCCAAAGCGTTGGGCATACATATCACGCCCGAGCACTGGATTGAAGAACTGTTTTACTTTATCAACCAGTTGATTTTTGAGGCCAGGATCGCCGGTAAAGGCGTGATTGGCGGTGTGGAAACCCTGATTGGCAGCAACATCATGCCGGACAAATTCGTCGAGCCACATGATGTACGCCGCTGGCTGGATTTGCATGGCGATAATGAGTCGCGCGTGGTGTACAAGCACGCCTGCCAGGAGGCTGCCATGGGGCTGACCGGCAAGCAGGTGATTCACCCCGGCCATATTCATTTGTGCAAAACCGCATACACACCGTCACCGACTGAAATCAACCAGAAAGTGGCGATTTTGAAAGCGGCGATTGAGGCGGATGCCTTGCTCGGTGGTGCAATCAAGTTTGAAGGTGAAATGCTGGATCCACCCATGTTTGGTAAAGCCTTGCAGACGCTGTTGCGCGCACATGCCTTACGCACCTTGAAAGTGAGTGACATGGAGTTTGCATTGCATGTATTGCAGTTGATGCCGGCGCAAGTAGTGCGACAAAACTGGCCCTACGGCATCTTGTTATAGATCAATGGCTGCGCGGGCGAATCACTGCGTTGCGCGGTACTCGAAATCCTCATGTACTTTAAGTACATTCCGGTTTCTGTGTTCCGTGCGCCTTGTGCTTCATCCCGCTCGCGCATTGATACGCGTATTGAAAGATTTAAAAAAAAGCATTTTCAAAAGAAATGCGAAATCAGCATCGCATAAACCATGTATGCACAGAGCGAATGGAAAGGTTTGAACATGACACAGTTATCCCCTTATCCACAATGGCAATGGGAAATCCCTGAATTTTTCAATATCGGGGTGGCGTGTAGTGATCGCCACTTGGGCACGCCAAAAGCCGATGAAATTGCCATGATTGTGGAAGATGACAGCTTCGGTACCAGTACTATCACCTTTTCCGAGCTGGCAGCCAGGACGGATTGCTTTGCCCAGGTCTTGCGTGAGCTGGGTGTGCTGCCGGGCGACCGCGTCCTGATTCGATTACCTAACAGCCTGGATTATCCGACTGCTTTTTTAGGCACGATGAAAATCGGTGCGATTTCGGTGCCGACTTCAACATTGTTGACTGCGGAAGAGGTGGCTTACCTGTCCAAGGATTCAGGTGCCGTAGTGCTTGTTACCGATGCCGCTGCCTGGGCGGGTATGTCTGCCAAGATGCAGCAGAATATCTCGCAAACGCCTAATCTGAGACACATTGTATTGACACAATTGCAAGGCGCGGTTGAAGATTCGACCGTATTCAATGTGTTGTCACTGGAAGCTGCATTAGCTACTGTGCAACAGCTTGCGCCAGCTTATGCTACGCGTGGTGAAGATGCCGCCTATCTGGTCTATACCTCCGGTACAACCGGGTATCCCAAAGGTGTATTACATGCGCACCGCGCGTTGCTGGGTCGCCAAACGGCTGCGCAATACTGGTTTAATTATAGTGAAACTGCCCAGGACCGTATCATGCATTCCGGCAAGTTTAACTGGACCTATGTGCTGGGTACCGGCCTGATGGATCCCTTGTACCTGGGTAAAACGGTGATTGTGCATGAAGGTAAAAACGATGCGCAAAAATGGCTGGAGCTAATCGCCAAACATGGCGCCACTATTTTTATTGGTGTGCCAACGATTTACCGTCAGCTGCTGCAAAAAACCAAGGCTACCCAGGCGGATATTCCCAGCGTGCGTCATTTTATGAGTGCCGGTGAGCATTTGTCCGACGAAGTGCTGACGCAATGGCGTGAACGATTTGGCTTGGATATTTATGAAGCCGTGGGCATGAGTGAGTTTTCTTACTATCTGTCGCAAAGCGTTTTCCGGCCCATTCGTGCCGGTTCGGCGGGCTTTCCACAACCTGGTCATGCCATTGAGTTACTGAACCCTGAAACACTTGAGCCCGTGGCAGAGGGTGAGGAGGGCATGATTTGCGTCCCTGACACCGACCCTGGCTTGTTTCTGAATTACTGGAACTTGCCGGAAGAAACCGCCAAATATAAACACGATGGCTATTTCTTTACCGGCGACTATGCCAAATACGATGCAGATGGCTATATCTGGTTTCTGGGCCGCAAGGATGACATTATCAAGAGTTTTGGCTATCGCGTGTCGCCGTATGAGATTGAGCGCGTGTATAAAGGCCACCCAGCCGTGGCAGATTGTGCGGCTGTGGGCGAAGAGCTTGAAAAAGACAAATTACTGGTGGTGATTTATGTCATCCCCAAACCGGATGCCGAGATTGCGCCGGAAGAGCTGATGGCGTTTGGTAAACAGCACCTGGCCGCTTATAAGGCGCCTAAAACTGTGTATCTGGCCAAAGAGTTTCCACGCACCAAAAATGGTAAAATCTTACGTAAAAATGTAAGTCCCGCTATTGCCTATTTAAAAAGCAATGCCCGCTGAAAGATGCCTGGTTGAAGAAAATACAATGGCCCTGATTAAAACCCAAGACTTTATCGAGAGTATTGCTGATGCCCTGCAATATATCTCTTATTATCACCCGGAAGACTATATCCAGGCGTTGGCAGCGGCCTATGAAAAAGAAGCTTCTCCTGCCGCCAAGGATGCCATTGCCCAAATTCTGACCAATTCGCGTATGTGCGCTGAGGGTAGGCGTCCCTTGTGCCAGGACACCGGTATTGTGGTGGCGTTTATCAAAGTGGGGATGCAGGCACGCTTTGAAGGTGATATGACGGTTGAAGAAATGGTTAACGAAGGCGTGCGCCGAGCGTATTTGCATCCTGACAATAGGCTGCGCGCGTCTATCGTGAATGACCCGGCTGGGGCGCGTAAGAATACCAAAGACAATACTCCCGCCATTACACACATTGAAATGGTGTCGGGTGACAAGGTTGAGGTGCAAGTGGCAGCCAAAGGCGGCGGCTCTGAAAATAAATCGAAACTGGCGATGCTCAATCCTAATGAAAGCATTGTTGATTGGGTGCTGGAAGTGGTGCCAGAAATGGGCGCAGGCTGGTGCCCGCCCGGTATGCTGGGCATCGGTATTGGTGGCAGTGCTGAAAAAGCCATGTTGCTGGCCAAAGAGTCACTGATGGCGTCGATTGACATTCAGGCCTTGCAGGCACGCGGTGCACAAAACCGCATTGAAGAGCTGCGGCTGGAGTTATATGAAAAGGTCAATCAGTTGGGCATTGGGGCGCAAGGCCTGGGTGGCCTGACCACCGTGCTCGACGTGAAAATCCTGGATTATCCGACGCATGCAGCCAGTCTGCCGGTAGCGATTATTCCTAACTGTGCGGCAACGCGCCACGTGCACTTTACGCTGGATGGTTCCGGTGTGGCTGAACTGACGCCACCGAATCCTGATGTGTATCCTGACGTGCATTGGGCGCCGAGCCCACAAGCCAAACGCGTGAACCTGGAAACCGTCACGCGTGCAGAAACACAAACCTGGAAAACTGGTGATACCTTGCTGTTGACTGGCAAAATACTGACCGGGCGTGATGCTGCGCACAAACGTATCCAGACCATGTTAGCCAAAGGTGAGCCCTTACCCGTTGATTTTACTAATAAATTTATTTATTACGTAGGCCCGGTCGATGCCGTGCGTGACGAAGCCGTTGGCCCTGCTGGCCCCACCACGGCGACGCGCATGGATAGTTACACCGATATGATGCTGAACACTGGTTTGCTGGGCTCTATCGGTAAAGCCGAGCGGGGTGAAGAAGCCTTGGTCGAGATCGCTAAGCACAAATCGGTCTACCTGATGGCGGTGGGTGGTGCGGCGTATCTGGTGAGCAAAGCGATTAAAAAATCGCGTGTATTGGCTTTTGAGGAATTAGGTATGGAAGCCATCTATGAGTTTGAAGTGGTGGATATGCCAGTGACGGTGGCGGTGAGTGCAGATGGGGAGTCTGTGCACCAGACCGGGCCGGCACAATGGAAAAAAACCATTGCTTTGCATGCGGTATAAATAACAGGCCTGCAATGTGAGCGACATCACTGAGGCCGGGCACGAATTGGGGAAATATACGTCATACTACTAAGCGTCATTATGGAGTGAGTATGATAAAAATAAACACTGGGGTAATTTGGTTCACAGCCGGGTTGGCAGTAGGTATTAGTTTGCCTGCGCATGCCGAATCCGCCCTGGAGTATTTTACCGATAGCACTGGCCGTTATAGCGGGCCAACGCTGGAAGACCAGGTGGCATTGATGGATAGTGATCACAACGGATTTGCCGATGTGTTTGAAGTGCGTGCCTACCTGGAAAAACAGCACGGCAAGGGCTATCAGAAAGAATTACTGGATAAGTGGGAATCGTCTGCTTACGGAAAAAGTTGCAGTACGCCATTTGCCAAAGAGTTATATGGAGACAGTAACCGCTGACAAGATAACGGTGACATGGAGCAGTGTTGTTTTGTTGCTGTTGGCGGCGGTCATTTTGATCAATTGCCGGAATGTTACAAGCAGTTAACATTCTGGTGAATGGACTGGATTATAATCAAGCGAGAAGAATCCTCGCGGCCTGTGGTTAACACCAGCCCATTCCCCGACTTTAGTTTTTTTGATAGAGCCTACATCATGTTACAAGCATACGAAACCCACGTAAAAGAGCGCGCTGCGCAAAACCTGCCTCCATTGCCCCTGAATGCGGAACAAGTCGCCGCGTTGGTCGAGCTGTTGAAAGCCCCGCCTGTGGGCCAAGAGGCTTTACTTGTCGATTTGCTACAAAATCGTATCCCGGCGGGGGTTGACCAGGCTGCTTATGTGAAAGCCGCTTTTCTGGCTGATATTGCCAACAGCAAGGCCAGTTCACCTTTGGTCAGCGCTGAAAAAGCGGTTGAATTGCTAGGCACCATGCTTGGTGGTTACAACGTACAGGCATTGGTTGCTTTGCTGGATACGCCGATGGCCGCCCATGCCGTGACAGCGCTGTCGACGACGATTTTGATGTTTGACGCGTTTCATGATGTCGACGCCAAGATGAAGGCGGGTAATGCGCATGCCAAAAAGCTGATTGAGTCCTGGGCAGCTGCCGAGTGGTTCACCAGTAAACCTGCGCTGGCAGAAGCCATCAAGGTGGTCGTATTCAAGCTGGATGGCGAAACCAACACCGATGACCTGAGCCCTGCACAAGACGCCTGGAGCCGCCCGGATATCCCGTTGCATGCGAAAGCCATGTTGATTAACCGCATGGCCGATGGTTTGACGACGATTGAAAGCCTGAAGCAAAAAGGCTTGCCATTAGCCTATGTCGGTGATGTGGTTGGTACCGGTTCCTCACGTAAATCGGCGATCAACTCTGTGCAGTGGTGGATGGGCGACGATATTCCATTTATCCCCAACAAACGTACCGGCGGTGTGGTGATTGGCAACAAAATTGCGCCCATTTTCTTTAATACCGCTGAAGACTCCGGGTCTTTGCCGATTCAGTGTGATGTTTCCAAGCTGAACACGGGGGATGTCATTGTCATCAAGCCTTTTGAAGGTAAGGTCTTGTCAGAAGCCGGGGAAGTGCTGGCTACGTTTGAAATGAATCCAGTGACCCTGGCCGATGAAGTGCGTGCCGGTGGTCGTATTCCCCTGATTATTGGTCGCGGCCTGACTGCCAATGCACGTAAGGCATTGGGATTGGGCGACACGGATATCTTTATCAAGTCTATCCCGGCGAAAGATACCGGTAAGGGTTACACGCTGGCGCAAAAAATGGTGGGTCGTGCCTGTGGTTTGCCTGAGGGATTTGGCGTGCGTCCAGGTACTTACTGTGAGCCAAAGGCAACGACAGTCGGTTCACAAGACACCACTGGCGGCATGACGCGTGACGAGTTGAAAGAGCTGGCTTGTCTGGGCTTCAGTGCCGACCTGGTGATGCAGAGTTTCTGCCATACGGCTGCGTACCCAAAACCAGTGGATATTAAATTGCAACATGAGTTGCCTGAGTTTATGTCTAGCCGTGGTGGTGTGAGCCTGCGTGCCGGCGATGGCGTGATCCATTCCTGGCTCAACCGCCTGGTGTTGCCGGATACTGTGGGTACGGGCGGTGACTCGCATACCCGCTTCCCGATTGGTATCAGTTTCCCTGCTGGCTCCGGATTGGTTGCATTTGCTGCGGCGACGGGCGCCATGCCGCTGGATATGCCAGAATCAGTCCTGGTACGTTTTAAAGGCGAAATGCAGCCTGGTATCACCTTACGTGACCTGGTCAACGCCATTCCTTATGCGGCGATTCAGGAGGGTACGCTGACGGTGGGCAAACAGGGCAAGAAAAACGTGTTTAACGGTCGTGTGCTAGAAATTGAAGGCCTGCCAGACCTGAAAGTCGAACAGGCGTTTGAGTTGGCGGATGCCTCAGCCGAGCGTTCTGCCAATGGATGTACCGTGCTGTTGAACAAAGAGCCAGTGATTGAGTTCCTCAATTCCAATATCGTGCTGATGCAGAATATGATCGAGAATGGTTATGCCGATGCACGCACGTTGGAGCGTCGTATCGCCAGCATGAAAGCCTGGCTGGAAAAACCGGAACTGTTGCAGCCGGATGCGGATGCTGAGTATGCGCACGTGATTGAAATTGACCTTGCAGATATTAAAGAGCCATTGGTGGCTTGCCCGAATGACCCGGATGATATCAAGCCATTGACCGCGGTGGTCGGTGACAAGATTGACGAAGTGTTTATCGGTAGCTGCATGACTAATATCGGCCATTACCGTGCGGCCGGTAAAGTGCTGGAAGGCGCTGGTGGTATTCCAACCCGTTTGTGGATTGCGCCACCTACTCGTATGGACGAGGCACAGCTGCGTGCCGAAGGCGTGTATTCAACCTTTGGCGTGGCAGGCGCACGGACTGAAGTGCCAGGCTGCTCGTTGTGTATGGGTAACCAGGCACGTGTGGCTGACAAGGCGACAGTATTCTCAACCTCTACACGCAACTTTGATAACCGTATGGGTAAGGATGCGCGCGTGTATCTGGGCTCTGCCGAACTGGCCGCCGTGTGCGCCAAACTGGGTCGCATGCCTACTGTGCAAGAATATCTGGACACCCTGGGTAGCAAACTGACCAATACGGCGGAGATTTACAAATACCTCAACTTTAACCAGATGACCCAATATGCAGGCTCTTTGGAGAATGTGAAGAAAGTCATTCCGATTAAAGAAACCGCCTAACAGTTGATGGTTTAGGACACAAGTAAAGGGAGCATTCGCTCCCTTTGTTGTTTTTAAGGCAGGACATATCCTTGCAACTGTAAAACCTGAGAGCCTCCCTCACCGCGACCTTCTGTTTTGATTATGATGTACTGGCTGACGTCAACAATTCGATGTACATGCACGTCAATACCACTGATTCAATTCAACAGATTTTTAATGTCCAAGGAGAAACTCATGAAACCGTTCGAACAAGGGTTGGTTAATTATCAACAACGTTTACTGTCACATGATTACGGTCAGGTATTTTGCCGTTTTGATGCAGAGCAACAGGCGTTATGGAGCTATATACATCAACCTCAGCGCATTCCGTGCATCAATCATGAGTTACTCATGAACTTGCATCAGCACCATGCGGATATCCAGCGCAGTGGTGGCTATGTTCAGACTGACAGCGAGACAGTACTGCCGATCCGTTACTCTGTGTTTGCGTCAGCCACACCGGGCTATTTCAATATGGGCGGTGACTTGCAGAAAATGGCTGCTGCTATCCGCTTGCAAGACCGGGCACAATTACAAGCCTATGCCAAGCTGAGTATTGATGTGGTTGCACAGCGCGCATTCCGTTTTCAGCTGGATCATGTGACCAAAATCTCGCTGCTACAAGGCGAGGTGCTAGGCGCCGGTATTGAGGCAGCCATGACCAGTGATGTGCTTATCGCTGAAAAACAATCCGTGTTCTGCTTTCCTGAGCTATTTTTCAACATGATTCCTGGCATGGGTGCTTATAGCTTTATTGCACGCAAGGCAGGCATGGCGGTGGCCGATAAAATGATTTTGGGTTGCGAGCGTTACACGGCTGAAGAATGCCTGCAAATGGGCTTGATTGACATCGTAGTCGAAGAGGGCGAGGGTGAGCAGGCCGTGCAAGACTTTATTCACAAAAACAATAAGCGCGCAGAAGGCTTTTTGTCTGCGCAAAAGGCCAAGGCCAGAATCAATCCTTTAACCTACGACGAGCTTAAGGATATTGTCGATGTATGGGTAGAAAACGCCTTACGCCTGACAGAGCGTGATCTTAAGGTGATGGATAGGTTTTATCGCGCGCAGTCACGTTTGTTCCCAAATGAAGCGCTTGCTAGTGAGGTTGCACCGCAACAGCCGCTGGTGTTACCAACAGATCATCATATCGCAGTGAATCAGTAGTGTGTAGCAGAGCAGGTGCCCGGCTATTTATGCGAGCGTTTGGATGAGAGCTTACTGCGATGTTGTTGCAGTTGCGTACGCGTCTCTTCATAACAATCCGCAACGGCCTGATAAAGGCCGGAAATAGTCTGGGCATCTTCCATGCTCAATCCCAATAAACGGCGGCTGAGTTTACTGAGTGGAATCAAGCCCATGTTGGCAGATTCACCAGCCAGCTCATGCGCCAGTTTATGTACCTGCTCGAAATTTAAATCGAGGCTTGCCGTCCCGAGCGCGCGTAGCAAGACATCGGTCGAGTCAATAAACTCTGTGATGAGTTTGTGTAAGAATGCTTCACCGCCACCCAGTTTTAACAAGTGCGCCATACGGTCATCATCCAGCAATGGTTCAACCGTTGGAATGATGTTGGCAATTTTAGGGATGGGTACAGACGCGGGTTTCCCGGTTCTCATCGGTGAGTGTGGTGACCGTGCGTCTACAAATGTGGGTTCCACCGGAGCGGCCATTAATGGCACTTCAGGCGACGTGGCTTTAGGTTTTTTGCGTCTGACGGGCGCCACTTGCGCAACCTGTTCAGTTTCAATGGTGCTTGCAATGGCTTCAATCAGGCTTTGAATTTGTCTTGAGACCACTGGCTTGGTCAATACCTGATATACCCCAGCGCGCAAACAGCGGTCTTGTGTGGTTTTAGTCGCATCTGCCGTCAGGATCACGGTTCTGATCGGTTTGCTGCCAGGCAAGGCGTTGTGGATATTAAACACCTCAAGGCCATTCATCTCTGGCATGTTGTAGTCCAGAATCATCAAGTCAAATTGGTGATGTTCCAGCGCATCCAGTGCGGCATCTCCATTGTCTACGGCTTTCACCACACAGTGCATTCTTTGCAGTGTTTCATTCAGAATCAAGCGGTTGACCACATTGTCATCAGCAATCAATACACGAATTTTCTTGCGGAATTTGGTGTGGCTGCTCAACGGGACCACATTTGACTGGCCATCCAGATTGATTTCGTTCACCGCCTGCGGTGCGGGTGCCACTGCATGTGTCAGCGGCAGGCTCACCACAAAGGTGGTGCCGACATTTTCCTGGCTGGCGACACTGATTTTACCGCCCATGACTTCGACTAGTTGCTTGGCAATAGAGGTGCCCAGGCCGGTGCCACCATAGCGTCGGGTGATACTGCTGTCTGCCTGGGTGAAACTATCAAAAATCAGCGGCAAAGCATCACTTTTAATGCCTATGCCGGTATCTCGAATACGGAAGCTGAGCTTACTCATGTCGGCATGGCCTTGTACGACGCTGACCACTACGTCGACGCCGCCATGCTGGGTGAATTTAATGGCATTGGCGATCAGGTTGGTTAATACCTGCTCGATGTGGTGCATGCTGCCGACATAGTGACGTTCGACAAGAGGATCCAGGTGAAATCTCAGCCACAATTGCTTGCGTTCGACTTCAATCTGGAACATCAGGTGCAAGCGCTGGATCAGGTCAGGCAGGAAGAAGGTGATCTCCTCCAGTTCGACTTTGCCTTTTTCGATTTTGCTAATGTCCAGCACGTCATTGATCAGCTTTTTAAGGCTAGAGGCTGACGTGCCCACCATTTTAAGCAGTTCGGATTGTTTGCTATCCAGCTTGGTTTGCGCGATTAACTCACTGGCACCAATAATGCCGTTAAGTGGGGTACGCATTTCATGGCTGATATTCGACAGGAAATTGGTTTTCGCCTCACTGGCTTGGTCAGCCTCTTTAGTCGCTTTTTCCAGGCTGACCAGCAAACGCAATGCATGCGGTGGAATCAATAACAGGGTCAGTAAAAAGCCGTAGGCTAAATGCTGGTGCTGGTTCCAGTAGGGATTTAAATACAGGGTAAGACTAAAGCCGATCAGGCTGAAGACGTAACAACCTTTAAAAAACTTGGTGCCGTAGCGCAGGCCATAGCCGATGATGAGCCAGAGGTAAATACCGATAAACACGCCTGCCATGGCGCCTGAAATCATTTGCTCAAGTGAAGTCGCCGTAATGTCCATCACCATCGCTGTCCACTGGCGCTTTTCATTTTTTTGTGGATTCTGCAGGATGTTATACAACATCAAAAAGCCCAGGCACAAATAAATCAGGCAAAGTAATACGGGCTCGAAGCTGCTGTGATTGACGAGGAGATAAAGCGTGATAAAGCTGACGAAAGCAACACGGATAAGAGCCTGCTCAGTTTCATAACTGATAGACTTTATTTCTGTCACTTTCTGCTTTAACTGTCTAACGAAATCTCGCATGCTTAATCATGTTTCAGGGTTATACGCTTACTCGATACTTGCGCAGGGAAAATCTAATCTTTAATTGAAAATCTAACCTATATTGATAGTTAACGGACTTTTCTTAAGATAACTTAAATTTTAGCAGGCTCGATTTGATTATCAAAGAAAGTTTACTTTTCACAACGCAAAATAATAGTGTGGTTGACGGCATCTGTGATAAAAATGCCGATATTCTTGCCTTATTAACGATTTATCTGCATGACGACCCCTATTGATACAGAGCAACCCTCGAGATTGTCGCGCTGGCTGGCGCGTAGCCGCATGATATTGCCGATTTCCTTTTTTGTCGGTGGTTTTGTCTGGGATGCCATTACCATCGGCAAAAAAGTGGCGCTGTCCGATATGGCGATTTTTGCCGGCTACTTGTTACTGGCAGCGTTGCTCATGTACCAGTTGGCCGAACCTTCTTCGTCGGTCAGACGACTGGGAGAGCGCTTGTTACGTTGGCAATGGTTGCAAAACAGGGTTTCTAGCTGGCCAGTGCAAGATTGGCCTTACTGGATATTGCAGTTTTTGTTTGGCAGCCTGCTCAGTGCCTTGTTCATTCTCTATTTTAAAAGTTCCAGTTATGGCCTGGCATGGGTCATCACGTTGGTATTGGGCGTATTGCTAGTCGCCAATGAGTTTATGGAGGGCGAATACAGGCGCTTAAGTTTGTGCTGGAGCATGTTTGGCCTGTGTACCATTTTGTGGTGCAACTTTGCTTTTCCGTTTTTGTTTGGCAGTGTACATGCGGCCTGGTTCTATTTGAGCACGGTGTTGGGTGCTACGGTCACCTATGTCTTATACCAGCGTGCACCACATCATGCAGGCCGTATCTGGCCGGTGTGGGTGATTGCAGGGTTGTTGATGCTTGCCTACCGTGCAGACATGATTCCGCCGGTGCCGCTGGTCAAGCAAGCGGTTGTGGTGGCTTATGACCTGGAAAAGTCACCGGAAGGTTACTGGATGACTGTTGAGAAATCGCCCTGGTGGCAGTTCTGGCGCGTGGACAGAGACCATTTTTACCTGCAACCCGGGCAAAAGCTGGTGTGTTTTTCGGCGGTGTTTGCGCCACAAGGCCTACAGACCAAACTGTTGCATGACTGGCAGAAGAAAGTGAAAGGGGAGTGGGTCAGTGTCTCCATGCCTGGCTTCTCGCTCACTGGTGGCCGCGATAGCGGCTACCGCGGCTATACCTACAAAACAAACCTGACCGCAGGCGAGTGGCGGGTGCGTATCCAGACCGCTACCCGGCAAACAATTGCTGTGAGCGCATTTAATGTTTCTGTGAGCACGACTTTAGATCCGCAACATCGTACACGTATCCGCTATTAATGCCTGGTTAACGTTGCTGGCCTTCGCATGATGCATGTGCGGTGGCATCCTGCGCCAGCGTCTCTGCCAGCCAGTCCAGCTGTGGCTCTACAGACTGACGCAAGGTCCACGGCGGGTTAATCACCCACATGCCGCTGCCGTGCATGCCAAAACCATCGGCAGATGGTTGTTGCACATCCAGCGTCACGTGCAAATAATCTGTATTCAGGCTGCGTAGCTTGTCTATCATTTGCTGTGGCTCAGGCCGTTGCAATCGCGGATACCAGATCAGGTAAGTGCCGGTGGCAAAGCGTTTTAAACTGTCTTTAATGCAATCGACCACCCGCAGGTAATCGTCTTTTACCTCATAAGGTGGGTCTATCAGCACAATGCCGCGCTTGGTTGGGGGTGGCAAACAGGCTTTAATGCCTTCAAAACCATCTTTTTGCTGGATGGATACCTGCCTTTTTTGTGCTGAAAACTGTTGTTCCAGCAAGGCGGCATCTGCCGGGTGTAGCTCAAACAAACGCAACTTATCTACCGGGTTTAAAAAGTGGCTGGCGATGCAAGGCGAGCCAGGATAAAGCGTTGCATTACCTTGACCAGCCGCTGTAACTGCTTGCAGGTAACCATCAAAGATGTCAGGTGGCTGACCTTGCTGCAAACGTTGAATACCGTCTACATACTCAGCTGTTTTGTTGGCCACCGAACTATCAAGGCGGTACAGACCAGCACCAGCGTGGGTGTCTATCACCCAGTAAGCTTTATCTTTCTGGTTAAAATAATCCAGCACCAGGCTGTAAATCCAGTGTTTTAAAACGTCGGCGTGATTGCCAGCGTGAAAGGCGTGACGGTAACTTAGCATGCATATATTCTCAATAAGCCGTCATTATAAGCTACAAAATTTGAGCGCTCTTGTGAAAACCAGGCAATTTGCATTAGCATGCAAACATGAAACCTAGTCATACACACTCTGAACACACGCATGCGCATAACCACTCACATGGGGGCTGCGCGCACGATCACACAACTGACCACACAACTGACCACACAACGCATGACCAGCACCAGCATGGCGACCGTGAGCATGATGACCATGCACATGGCAATCCTTTCTGGATTCCTTTTCTGGCGATTGCACTCTTCACTGTCGTAGAATTTGCGGGAGGCATCTGGACGCAGTCACTGGCCTTGCTCAGTGACGCCTGGCATATGTTGTTTGACGTACTGGCACTCGGCCTGGCAATGTGGGCTGCGCACAGAGCACGCACCGGTCACCCGGCGTCGCAGCAAACCGAGCTTCGCGTCTCCATGGTGAATGCTGTCTCCATGTTGCTGGTAACGGCAGGCATTGTCATAGAAGCCATTGAGCGTCTCAAACATCCGGTTTCCGTAGCTGGTGGCTATGTCAGTGTGATTGCGCTGGTCGGCCTGCTGGTGAATCTGTTTGTTGCCAAGCATATGCATCACCAGCACGAACATCACGGCGGCGATGCCAGCTTGAACCACCGTGCCGCATTTTTGCATGTATTGGGTGATTTACTCGGGTCGGTGACAGCCGTCGCCGCCGGTGTTGTGATCTACTTTACTGGCTGGATGACCATAGACCCGATTCTGTCTATCCTGATTTCGTTGTTGTTATTGGTGGTGACCCTTAATCTCATCCGCGATATCTATCGCGGTAAGACAGGCCATCATCACTAGTTTTCTTTAATTGTCCGATACATTAAAAGGAGCGCCCATATGCCTTACGTCAACGTCAAACTTGCCGGCTCTGTGACCAAAGAGCAGAAGAAACTGATTGCCAAAGAAATCACCGAAACCCTGCAAAAACATGCCCAGAAACCGGCGAATTACACCTACATTGTATTTGAAGAGGTCGAATACGAAGACTGGGCTATTGGTGGCGAGCTTTTAGGCTAGCTCAATCTTGATAAGCGAGCTTTTCAATTAAGTTGATAAATGATGCACACCATTGAAGACTTGAGGCAGGCAAATGCAGCGCTTGATGAGGTGGCCGAGCGATGGTCGGCTGCCTATTCTGAAAATTGCACTAATCCTTTGGATGCGGAAGCTAAGGCGGCGGCAGAGAAAGTTCGCCACATTGAAGAAGACCTTAGACGTCGCGGGCTTTTACCCTTCACAGCGCATGAACTGTTGGAAGAGAGTTTAGATCAGAGATATCCAGATGCGCAGAGCAAGGAAGTTGTCTTATACAACGGCAAAAGATATCGACGACGATTTTATCCACTGGCGTTAAGCAAATCTGGAAAGAGCGTTAAGCAATGGGTAAAGAAATGGGAACCACTAGATGATTAATTGATAGTTGTGTAACGGCTGACAGTTTCTTTCAAGCTTGATCATGCGCAGGGAGTCACTTGAGCAAACATCTGGTGCTAAAATGCCGTCATGTTTGACCCCAAACCCATCCTCAAAAACCTGCCTAACTTACCTGGTGTTTATCGCATGCTGAATGCGGAAAATACTGTGATTTATGTTGGCAAGGCCAAAGACCTGAAAAAACGGGTTTCCAGCTACTTTAATAAAAACCTGGCTAGTCCGCGTACCAAGATGATGGTGTCGCAGATTGCCAATATTGAGACGACAGTGACGCGCTCGGAAGCCGAAGCGCTATTACTGGAAAATAACCTGATTAAAGGTCTCATGCCGCGTTACAACGTGTTGTTCCGCGACGACAAGTCTTACCCTTATATTGCGTTGACTGGTGATGCTTATCCTCGATTGGCGTTTCACCGCGGCACACAGCGCAAGGGGGCCCAGTATTTCGGGCCTTTCCCCAGCTCGCCAGCCGTGCGCGAGAGCATACAACTGCTACAAAAAGTATTCAAATTGCGCACCTGCGAAAACACCGTGTTTGCCAACCGTTCGCGGCCTTGTTTGCAATATCAGATTGCGCGCTGTACAGCCCCTTGCGTGAAGTTGATTTCCCAAGAGGATTACGCCGGAGATGTACGCCATGCCGCGATGTTTTTGTTGGGTAAGACCAGTGAGGTGATTGATTCACTGGCAGATGGCATGAATGTGGCTGCTGAGGCGATGGAGTATGAGCAGGCGGCCATTTTGCGTGACCGTATCCAGGCACTGCGCCAGGTGCAGGCCAAACAGTTTGTCAGTGATTTTAGCGTCAGTGATGCCGATGTGATTGCCTGCGCAGAAGTGCAGGGCCAGCATTGCATTAACCTGGTCATGATCCGTGGTGGCCGCCATTTGGGTGACAAGAGCTTTTTCCCGAAGAACAGCCAGGATGCCGAATTGGCTGAAACCGTAGAAGCGTTTATCACCCAATATTACCTGTCGCAAAATACGCCGCCATTGCTGGTGTGTGGCGCCGAGATTGATAAAACCGAATTTGAAGACATGCTGAGCGAGCAGTCCGGACGCAAGATCCGTGTGCTGACTAATGCCATCGGCGATAAAAAAGTATGGCTTAAGATGGCACAAACCAATGCTGAGTTGGCTTTGCAGCAACGCCAGGCGACCTCAGCCAGCCAGCAGGCACGCTTGTTGTCATTACGCGAAGCGCTCAACCTGGCAGAAAACACCGAGCGCATTGAGTGTTTTGATATCAGCCATACCATGGGTGAAGCCACGGTGGGCAGCTGCGTGGTGTTTGATCGTGGCGACATGCAAAATAGCGAATATCGCCGTTATAACGTCACCGGCATCACGCCAGGCGACGATTATGCTGCCATGCGCGATGTGTTGACACGCCGCTATAAAAAAGTGGCGGCAGGCGAGGGCAAACGGCCAGACCTCATTTTTATTGATGGTGGCAAAGGCCAGCTCGGTGTCGCCATTGAGGTGATGCAGGAGGTCGGTCTGGACGATATTCTGCTGGTCGGCATTGCCAAGGGTGAAGAGCGAAAACCTGGTCTTGAGACCATGATTTTTTCTGACACCGGCGAAATGCTGAATTTGCCTACCGATAACCAGGGCTTGCATTTATTACAGCAAATCCGCGATGAAGCACACCGCTTTGCCATTACCGGCCACCGCGCCAAGCGCGCCAAGGCCAGAATCACCTCTAGCCTGGAAGAGATTGAAGGCGTAGGCGCCAAACGCCGCAAAGCCTTGCTGACGCGATTTGGTGGCCTGGATGGGATAAAAAGTGCTAGCATAGACGAGATTGCCCAAGTCGAAGGCATTAGCCTGGTATTGGCGCAAACCATTTACGAACGCTTGCATTAATGGCGTGTAAATAGACCTTTGTATGCATCCATAGACGAATAAAAATGTGGAATATTCCAAATATACTTACCTTATTGCGCATCGGCATGATTCCGGTGTTTGTCGGTATTTTTTACCTGCCTGCCAACGCTGTCACCGCTGACGGTCTGCCAGCACACTGGGTCAATTTAACGGCAGCCAGTGTGTTTATCCTCGCCGCATTCACCGATTGGCTGGATGGTTACTGGGCGCGCAAATATCACCAAATGTCTAAATTTGGCGCGTTTTTAGACCCTGTGGCTGACAAACTCATGGTGGCTGCGGCGTTGATCGTGCTGGTCGAATTAAATCGTGCCGGGGCTGTGGTGGCGCTGATTATCATCGGGCGCGAAATTGCGATCAGCGCCTTGCGTGAATGGATGGCCAGCATAGGCAAAAGTGCTAACGTGGCCGTGGCCATGGTGGGTAAGGTCAAAACTGCCGCACAAATGGCCGCCATTACCTTATTGCTGTGGTACGACCCGCTGTTTGGAGTAGACATTCAATGGTTGGGTGAGTGGCTGATTGTATTGGCCGCGTTACTGACCCTGATTTCCATGGGTTACTACCTGCGCGCAGCGTGGCCGGCAATACGCGAAACCATCTAAAAAAGCAATCATAAAAAAGAAACATTATTTTCAAAATCGTCCTTGACACCGGTCTCAAAATCATTAAAATGCCAGCTTCTTTACGACACATGGCGTAAGGAAATACGCGGGAATAGCTCAGTTGGTAGAGCGCAACCTTGCCAAGGTTGAGGTCGCGAGTTCGAGACTCGTTTCCCGCTCCAAATTTCGGGGAAAGCGCCGCTTTCCCTTTTTAACATAAGAAGTTTTTATGTTGTTGGTTCTGGCGCGATAGCAAAGCGGTTATGCCGCGGCCTGCAAAGCCGTTTAGGCCGGTTCGACTCCGGCTCGCGCCTCCAGTCTCATGTAGCAAATATGCGGGAATAGCTCAGTTGGTAGAGCGCAACCTTGCCAAGGTTGAGGTCGCGAGTTCGAGACTCGTTTCCCGCTCCAAATTTCTCTCAAGCACTCATTCTGGATGCTACGCAAAGTAGAACAGAGTGTTAAAATATAAAGCTTGTTGACCTGCCGCCCGGATGGTGAAACTGGTAGACACAAGGGACTTAAAATCCCTCGGCTTAACGGCTGTGCCGGTTCGATTCCGGCTCCGGGCACCAAAATAAGAAACCAGCTGAAAAGCTGGTTTTTTCATTTCACACTTTCAATCTACTCCTACTTGCAGTTCAACGCCTATCATCAGAGATTTCTGACAGGATGGTGCGGTGTCGTCTGATGCATGCTGCAGTCACACTCCTATACCCTGATCATCATCATGCCAGTGGCAGTATTCACAAAGCAGGGCACCAAGATGACGATCAAACAACTTTGGATATTAAGTAAAGCCGCCTTTACCGCCTGGCGTGATGACCGTGCGCAAAGTATGGGCGCTGCTTTAGCGTACTACACCATGTTTTCCATTGCGCCGGTATTGCTGATTGTGATTTCCCTTGCCGGCATTATTTTTGGACAAGAAGCGGCACGTGGTGAAATTTATGCGCAATTGACCCATCTGGTAGGTGAGCAGGGCGCACTGGTGGTGCAAAATCTGCTGGAAAGCACCAACCAGCCAACCGAGGGGATTACTGCGACCACGATTGGTATTGTGTTGTTATTGGTAGGGGCAACCACGGTTTTTGGCGAATTGCAGACTGCGCTGGATAGTATCTGGAGAGCGCCGGCGAGGATAAGCAGCGGTGTGTGGAGTTTGATGCGTGCCAGATTGTTGTCATTTGGCATGATTCTGGGGATTGGCTTTTTGCTGATGGTCTCGCTTGTTTTTAGCGCGGGCTTATCTGCGCTCAATAAATGGTGGTCGCCTGTCTTTGCGGGATGGCTGGCGGTTGCCGGTGTGGTGAATGTTGTGTTTGGTTTTTTATTGACGACAGGCATGTTTGCGTTGATCTACAAAATTATGCCGCGTGTCAGTATTCGCTGGAGCGAGGTTTGGATTGGCGCTGCGATGACAGCCGCTTTATTTACGGTAGGTAAATGGCTGATCGGTATTTATATTGGCAGAAGTGCGTTTGCAAGTGGCTATGGGCCTGCAGGCTCTTTGCTGGCGCTGTTAGTCTGGATTTATTACTCCGCGCAGATATTTCTGATGGGCGCTGAATTTACCTGGGCATATTCCCATCTGTTTGGCTCACGCAAGCAGCAGGATACGCCACGGGATTTGGCGAAGGCATTCTCAAATAATCAAACGGCACATGAACTTGGCGCCAGATGAGCGTTTACCAAACCCAGAAACCACGATTCCACGCCTGAGCTTCATCACTGCCTTCTGCATACGGGTTTTCAGTGTGCTTCAAGCCAGCGGTTGATGCATGCAAACCTTCGTCGTAGCATTTCTGCATCAGAGCATGATCCGTTTTTACGTCTGACTTGCTACCACTAAAAAAGTATAAATATCCACTCAGTAATCCCATGATATCCACCCAATCAATCATCATTTTTTTAATAATTGATTGATTATTATCTATATTGTTTTAGTTTGCCAATAGTCCGATCAAGCTATTAATACAATCCTGCAAAGACTTTTCATATCCTTGCATTTGCCAATTGCTTTGGCAAAAAATCATGTCTTCTGCGTTATTTCACTGATATTAAACACTATATAAAATTGTATAATGTCCCTGTCATGTTCGGCGCGCAGTATTTATCAATGCAGTTTGATGTCTATCAATGCTTGCAAATCAATACTGCCTAAGCTGTGTTGAGATACTTTTTCGCCGGACAAGCATTCCCATTGAAGTCAGGACGTTGTGTGATTTACGTAGAGTTAAAAACGGTTATTCTTAAAAAACAATTAGAGTGGGGCAGGACCATTACGATTACCGAAATTGCCGATGCCAGCGGTATCAGTCGCATGACCTTGCATCGCATGTTAAAAGATCAATCCTATAATGCCAGCACCGATCACTTGAATAAGCTGTGTGCTTATTTGCAGTGTGATTTATATAGCCTGGTGCGCTGGGTCCCCGATATTGTCGTGCCGCAAGAGCACGTCGCCTAGAAAAAAACCTCCGATATTGCCGGAGGTTTTTTATTGGGGCAAAGTTTACGGCGCATTCCCCTGATTCTTGAATAAATATTTTGGCGTGTCTATTGTCGCTAAAAGCATTGATTGGGCGGCAATCCTAATGCCTATGCGGGCTGGCTGGCAATGCGCATGAGGTGCGTATTAAGCGAACAGCGAAGATAGCTGGTTTTTGTTGCTTTTTTTAAGCAATGCAAATGCCTGAGAGTTTTGAATAATAAGAGAAAATTTTTGGAATTCTCTTGTTATGAAACTCTCGTCAGGCCATATGCAGTCCAATGCGGTGAGCGCACAGGATTGCAGCGATTGGATGCAAGCACTGACCCAGGCCTGGAAACAGGGTGCCTGGCCACAGTGTTTGAGCCTGGCGCAGAAGATCACGCGTGAGTTTCCTGAAGAGGGCCTGGCCTGGAAGTTATTAGGCAGCCTTTATCAACAACAAGATACGCTGGCGCTGGCTGCCGATGCTTTCTTGCAAGCGAGCAAGCGCTTAAAGAAAGATGCTGAGGTATTGTATAACCTGGCCAACGTGTATGCGCAATTGCAAGACACCACGCAGGCGATTAAATATTACCGGCAAACGCTCAAACTCAACCCGGTTTTTAGCCAGGCTTATGCCAACTGGGCCAGTGTGCTCAAGCAAGCAGGGCAAGTAAAAGAGGCGGAAAAACTACTGCGCCGGGGATTGAATATTCACCAGCAGGATGGCCGCGTCAATTTTGAACTGGCAACCTTGTTACATGGGGCAGATAAACCGCTGGAGGCGATTCAATACTATCGCGAAGCCGTGTCTATTGAGCCTGATCATGCCGTGATTTTTTTCAATATGGCGTTGGCACTGGATCAACTGGGCAATACGACTGAAGCGATTGCTGCCTATCAGCAAACGATTGCGATTCAAAAAGACTATGTTGAGGCCTACAGCTACCTGGGTGCCTTATACCTGAAGCATGGTGACGTGGAAGAAGCTGAGCAGTGGTTGCTGGCGGGCATGGCATTGAATCCAACCGAGTTATCACTGCTTAAAAATCTGGCCAAACTTTACCGCGTGACGCACCGCACCAGAGAATACCAAGCCTATATTGATCAAATCATGCAGGCGCAAGAGGTGAGTGCGGAGACGCTGAATAACCTGGCCACCGAGATGCTGAATCAGCAGTTATACGGTGAGGCTGAGAATTATTGCCTGAAGGCACTGGCGCTGGATCCGGAAAATCCTTATGTGCTGGGCAATCTTGGCTTGATTGAGAATGCCAGGAACGCTTATGACAAAGCGTGCGTGTATTGCGAAAAGGCATTAGCGCAGTTACCTGAGTCAGAAAGTATCTTGAGCAATTACAGTATCAGTTTGCGCATGCTGGGCCGCTATACCGAAGCAATTGCCTGCCTGGAAAAAGCACTGCGCATCAAGCCTGAATTCATGCCTGGGTATATCAACCTGGCCAATGTCTATTTGGACATGGGGCAGATTGATATGTCGATTGCAACCTTGAAACAAGCCTTGCAGATTGAGCCCACCCATACGATGGCGCTCAGGAACCTGTTGTTTGCCAACAGTTACAGCAATAGTTTGCCTGCGGAAGAAAGCCTGGACTACGCCCACAGGTTAGGTGCAGCCATGATGCACGAAGTGACGCCTTACGACAGCTGGAATGTCCATGCGCAAGAGCAGCGTATTCGTATCGGCCTGGTGTCCGCTGATTTGCGTAAACACCCGGTCGGCTATTTCCTGCACCAGTGGTTGCAGGCATTTGACGCCAGCCGCCTGGAAGTTTATGGCTACTCGACCGATGGTCGCGAAGATGCGTTTTCGCACGAGCTGAAAGATTTATGCAACCAATGGCGCTCACTGGCCGGGTTGACGGATGCGCAAGCCGCCAAACAGATTCGTGAAGATGGTATTCATATTCTGCTGGATTTATCCGGCCTCTCTGGCGGCACACGCTTGCCGATTTTTGCCCATAAACCTGCTCCGGTGCAGGCCACCTGGCTCGGCTATTGGGGCACGACCGGTTTGCCAACGATGGATTATGTCATCGCTGATCCGGTGAGTATTGATGCGCAGGTAGCGACCCAGTTCACCGAGCAGGTCGTGCATCTGCCACATACGCGTATGTGCTTCACGGCGCCGCCTTGTGATGTCGCTGTCAATGATTTGCCAGCATTAAGCACCGGTGCTGTGACTTTCGGCTGCTTTCAAAACTACAGTAAAGTAAGTAACGACGTATTATCTTGCTGGGGCGAGGTATTGCAGGCCTTGCCGACGGCTACATTGTTCTGGCAGAGCAAAGCATTTAATGATGCCTTGGTGCGTGAAGAGGCATTGGCCAGATTGCAGCAATATGGCATCTCTGCTGCGCGTTGTAGCTTGCATGGCATGGTGCCCAGAGAAGAATACCTGCGTAACCACCACCAGATTGATGTGATCCTGGATACTTTCCCTTTCACGGGTGGCACCACGACGTGTGAAGCCTTATGGATGGGTGTACCGACGCTGACCTTGCTGGGCGACACATTGATTGCCCGCCAGGGTGCCAGCTTTATGCATTGCGTGGGGTTGGCTGACTGGGTGGCCACCAGCCGTGAAGAGTATGTGAGCAAAGCCATTGCATTGACCAGTGATCTTGGCGCCTTGGCAACATTACGCGCCCAACTGCGCCAGCAAGTGTTGGCTTCGCCATTAATGCATGCTGAGCAGTTCGCACAGGATTTTGAACAGTTGCTGTTTGGCTTATGGCAACAAACCCTGGCCACATTGGCGCCACAGCAATTGTTGGCTGAGTCGCCGGTACAAGATGCTTTTTCCGGCGAGCAGCCGGTTTGGGTGGTCAGCGCCACGCGCATGACTGAAGAAATTTTCTGGCGTGACTCTGCACTTGGCAGATCACTCAAACGCCATATGCAGCAGGATAAACGCTTGGTGCCCGTGGTTGCTTATGAAAATACGCGTGGCCTGTCTGAAGTGTTTAATGAGGCAATTGCCGCCGCGCCAAACCAGGCATTGCTGGTATTGATCCACGATGATGTCTGGTTGGACGAAAACACCTTTGTCCATAGCATACAGCAGGGCTTAAATCATTATGATGTGATTGGTATAGCGGGCAACGCAAGGATTCAAGCTGGCCAGCCTGGCTGGTGCTTTATCGATTTGCAATTCACTTGGGACGATGCCAGATACTTGCGCGGTGCGGTCAGCCATGGCCAACACGCTTTTGGACCCGCCTCCAGTTATGGTGATGTATCTGGCGAATGCCAGTTGATGGATGGCGTATTCCTGGCGGCGCATAAACAGACCTTGCTGCAAAGCGGTGTGCGTTTTGACCAGCAGTTTGACTTTCATTTTTACGACCTGGATTTTTGCCGTACAGCCACCCGTGCAGGCCTCAAGCTGGGTGTATGGCCAGTGCGCATGACGCACCAGAGTGGTGGTGCGTTTGGTAGCGCACGCTGGCGTGATAAATACTTGAGCTATCGCCAGAAATGGGAACCAGCCAGCGTACCACAGCAGCCAGCGTCTACTGCCTTGCAGGACGCAATGGCCGAGGTATTTGACCAGGCTTCACAAGCGCAACAGCAAGGCGATTTAAATACCGCGAAACAGCTATACAAGGAGATTCTGGCCGTAGATGCACAGCATGCACTCGCGACGCATAATTTGGGTTTGATTTACTGGCAGAGTCAACAGCCGGCAGAGGCATTGCACTTGCTGGCACAGGCTTATGCGCTGGCGCCAACGCAGTGGCAGTTGTTAAGCAGCTACCTGACGGCACTCAAACACAGTGGTGCGACAGCCGAATTGGAGCAGGTATTGGCGCAAGCTGTTAACAGCGGCCAGCATACACAAGCCTTGCAAACATTGATGCAAGACTGGCAGTTGCCATCGCTTGCGCCAGAGCAGCCATCAGATCAAGCACAACAGGCATTGTTGGCCTTGTTTGAGCAGCAGCAATATGCGCAGATGGAACGTGAGCTAGACACGCTATTACAGCAATATCCTGCCTGGTTAAGTGGCTGGAAAATGTTGTCTGACGTATTGATGATCCAGAAGAAAGATGCCCGCGTAGCGGCCAGCAAAGCGCTGGTGCTGAATAATCAAAGCGCTGAAGAGCATTGCTACTATGGGTTGGTGCTCAAGGCACAAAATGACCTCACGGCAGCCGCAGATGCCTTTGCCCAAGCCATAAACCTGAAACCGGACTATGCTGCGGCGTATAACAATCTGGGTATTGTGCTCAAAGACCTGGGCGAAGTGGATGAAGCGATCAAGCAGTTTAAACAGGCGCTGATATTACAGCCGCAATATGCCGATTGCTTCAGCAATCTGCTGTTTTGCATGACGCATGCAGCGCAGGTGGATAACGATGCCTTGTTACAAGCGCATACCGCGTATGCCGCCCTGTACGAAGTACCGTTAAAACCGCATTGGCAGCCTCATGGCAATACGCGTGATGCAGCGCGTCCGTTGCGCGTAGGCTTTGTTTCTGGCGATTTGCGTGCGCATTCAGTCGCGCATTTCCTGCTGCCTTTGTTACCTGCGCTGGCGCAAGATAGCTTATTGGCTTTATTTGCTTATGCCAATTATGCGCTGGAAGACAATGTCTCGGCGGAGATGCGTCAGTATTTCAAACAATGGCGTGTCGTTTCCAATATTTCTGACGATGCGCTGGCAGAGACTATCAGGCAAGACCAGATTGATATCCTGATCGACTTGTCCGGCCACACCTCCGGTAACCGTTTGCTGACATTTGCCAGGAAACCGGCACCCGTTCAGGCGAGCTGGCTGGGTTACCTGAATACCACCGGGCTGACATCCATAGACTATTACCTGGCTGACAGTGCCTTGTTACCTGCCGGGCAGTTCGACCAGCAGTTTACCGAGCAGCTCGTGCAGTTGCCGGTGAATGCGCCATTTGTGCCGCATCCGCAAGCACCGGCCATCAATGCCTTGCCTGCGCTAAGCAATGGCTATGTGACTTTTGGCTGCTTTAACCGCCCCAATAAAATTACCCAGGCTACCGTGCAGCAATGGGCTGCTGTGATACAGGCCACGCCTGCCAGTCGCATGGTATTAGGCGGTATGGCAGAAGCAGGCGCATGCGCGCATGTGCAGCAATGGTTTGCCGACGCAGGCATTACTGCAGACCGTTTATCGTTTTATGCTCGTACCGATATGCTGAGCTATTTGCAGCAATATCACATGGTGGATATTTGCCTGGATACTTTCCCGTCTAATGGCGTGACCACCACCGCGCATGCTTTGTGGATGGGTGTGCCTACACTATGCGTGGCAGGTGATCGCCTGGCCAGCCGCGGTGCCATGGCCTTGATGCAGCATCTTGGTCTGGCCGACTGGGTCGCGGCCAACCCACAGCAATATCTCCAACAGGCCGCTCATGTGTTGTCTGACCTGTCGGCACTGGCTGATTTACGCGCCAATATGCGCACCCGTTTTACGCAGTCTCCGCTGGCACAAGCGGCACCATTAGCGCACGCTTTGTCACAGGCGATGCGCCAGATGTGGCAATGCTGGTGCCAGGAGCAGGCCGCAAGCAGTTTTGCTATTCCTTCTTTAACGCTGAAAGAATCTTCTGTTGCGCCGGACGCGACTGAACCCTCTGATAAAGGTATCTCTATGAATACAACACTTAACCCACAAACTGCACAGGCTAATGCGCTGCACGATTCGATTGCTGAAGTGTTTCAGCTGGCGCTGCAAATGCAGGAAAAAGGCGACCTGGCACAAGCGATGAGCTTTTATCAGGAAATCTTGCGCATTGATGACAAGCATGCAGCCACGTATTTCCAGTTAGGCTTGTTGGCGCAGCAAGCGGGTAAGGCCGAAGAGGTCTTACCGCTATTGGAGCAAGCCGTGATTCTGGCACCGCAGCAGCCTGCGTACTGGCAAGCCTATATTGGCGAACTGTCGCTGACCGCGCCCAAAAATGAAGTGTTGGACGTGATCACTTTTGCCCGCCAGAATGGCCTGGCAGCAGCCGATGCCGATGCACTGCAACGCCAATACAGCCAGCCAGCGGTTGCCGCTGATGTCGTGCGCAAAGGGCCTTATATCTACCGTACTGAAGATAACTTCTATCAGCGTGCGCAGACCGAGGCTTTTGGCTACCAGGATGTGGGTAATGCCGAGCAACGTTTATATGACATGATTCGCCAGTCACGTGACAAAAGCGTATTCTCCAGCGAACTGGCAGCCAAAGCCACTGACTGGCCGAGCTATTACCACCTGACCTCACAGCGCGCCAATTTGCTGCGCCCGTTTGCGGACAAAATTGCCAACGGTAAGGTACTGGAGTTGGGCGCTGGTTGTGGCGCGATTACGCGTTTTCTCGGTGAGCTGGGCGGCGAAGTGGTGGCATTGGAAGGCAGCCCGAACCGTGCGCGTGTCATCGGCCAACGTTGTGCCGATCTCAACAATGTGACGATTTACTCTGACCTGATCCAAGCGTTTGAAACTGACGAGAAGTTTGATGTCGTGACCTTGATCGGCGTGCTTGAATATGCGCAGGTCTATGTGAAAGAAGCCGATCCTTTGCGTTTCTTGCTGCAAACCGCCAAGTCTTTCCTCAAAGAAGACGGCATGCTGATTGTGGCGATTGAAAACCAGCTTGGCCTCAAGTATTTCTGCGGTGCGCCAGAGGATCATATGGGTCAGGCGATGTATGGTATCAATGATTCTTACAGCAGCACCAGCCCGATCACATTTGGCCGCGTAGAGCTGGATGCCTTGATCCGCACTGCCGGTTTTGAAACCACAGAGTTGTATGTGCCACTGCCAGATTACAAAACACCCGTCAGCGTGATTTACCCGGAAGGCTTTAACCAGGCCCATCGTACGGCAGGCTGGGATGTAGGTGCCCTAGCGGCAGGCTCGGTGGTGCATGACAGGCAATCGCCACGTCACCCGACATTCTCACTGGAAAACGCCTGGCAGGTGATTGCGCGTAATAACCTGGTGGAAGATGTCGCAAACTCATTTATGTTTGTTGCGTATCCGCAGCACAAGGTTGGCAAATTGCATCCGGACGTATTGGCAGCGCATTATGGTTGCCAGCGCCAGGCTGTGTTTAGCAAGGAAACCCAGTTTGTACATGATGCACAAGGCTTGGCAACGCGTACACGTAATACCGGCGAAACGGCGCAATTGTTGCAGGCAGATTGGGAGCATGCGCCTTACCATGGCGGCCAGTTGTGGATGGACAAGCTGACGCAGTTGATGAACCGTCCTGGCTGGCGCGTGGAAGACCTGGCGGCATGGACTGCCCCCTGGTTGCAAGGCCTGGAAGCCGCAGCACTGACCGGTGGCAAAACCTTGCCGGAGTTTGCAGGCTATTCCGCCTTGTTGCCTTCACAGTATTTTGATGCCACACCAACCAACTTTGTGATGGACAAAGCCGGGCAGGGCCATTTCTTTGACCTGGAGTGGGATTTTGCCATTCCATTACCAGTGGCTTTCGTGGCCTTGCGTGGTCTGTTCCTCACCCTGCATCGTGTCCGTAGTTGCGGCAAACCCCACGCCAGCACGCCAACTAATATTGGCAGCCTGACACTGGCAGTGCTGGAACTGAGTGGCTACCACTACCGCGATGACCAGTTACAAGCGTTTATCAGTGTGTTTAACCGCTTGCAAAATATGACACAAGGCGCGCCTGAGCATGTGGTGAATGGCTTGACCGCTGAGTTTACCCGGGCAGAGTTGCCGGTACGTCAGCTGTTTACGTAACACGGGGCGTATCAATACCAAAGCATGCACAGTGATGTGCATGCTTTTTTGTTGTCGATAGAAACGGCTGCAATAAAAAATCCAGCGACTATAAGTGGCCGGATTTTTAAGTGAGCGTGTTGAATTATTTAAAACATGGTTTCCATGCAACGGCGGATATGCGGGATAGAGCCGACCGGATTGGGCGTATATTTGCTGAGTTTGGCCAAGGTTAACAAGGCCTTGTCGGCCTTTTGTTGCAGGCAATACACCTCAGTCAGGTTGCTCAGTGGAATCGCCGGATTCTCTTGCGCCAACAGCACGGCTTTTTCTAGCAGCAGCTCTGCATCTTCAAACTGGCCCTGGCTGACTAACAAGGTGCCCAGGTCATTGTAGGGCTCCCAGCAGCAGCTTTCTTTTTTAATCAGCTCCAGCATGACTTGTGTCGATAATTTCATATCACCTTCGGCGGCCAGTTTCTCGGCATAGTGATAAGTATTGCGGTCAATCTCTACCTGAGATTTGATCGCTGGCGTAGGTAATTCAGTGGCGCCTGCCAGTGCGGCGAGAATATTATCCGCAATCAAGGTCGCGCTTTGGCCCAGGTGGGCAAATTGATGTTGTTTGTTCTCGGTGATTTGCTGTTGATAGACGGCGGCGTTTTGCAGCACGTCTTCAACCGTACGGCGCAAGTCGGCTTTGACGGTTTTAATCACATAGTCATAAGGCACACTGGCCGGGCGCGGCGGGTTAGTGTCCGGAATCAACCAGTCGGTGACGGCAATGCCAGGCACATCCAGCAGCAAGGCTTCTGTGAGTACACTGGACTCATCTGACACCATGACGTCCGCCAAACCCAGGCAATACATGATGCTGACTTCGCGATCGACCACATACACGTTGTCGGCGCAGTCGCGATGCAGGGCATCCATTTCGTCAATGTTATTCAGCACCCAGCGGTATTTGTCTGACCATGGCGCCTGTTTCAGCAGCAGGTTGACCGGCAAGTCTTTTAGCGCTTGGACAAACTCATCCTGTTTGCCATGGTTTTCCCATGATGGCGCATAGAGAATGGAATGCTCGTATTTCAGGCCCAGTTGTTCGCGTAGCTTTTGCGCTTCCTGTTTAAAGGTTTCCTGGTTGCGGTAGACCAGGTCGGCTTTGGGCCAACCCAGGTCAAACATGCCCAGTTTTGGTTGCGCCTGTTTGAAATTGGCTTGCGTTTGCCAGCGCTCAACCCAGGCTGGGCCGGGCACCACGCCGATATCAAAGGCTGACCATGGTTCGTGATGCCAGAAATGTGGCCAGATATCATGGCGCTGCGCCAGGTCGTGCAGCAAAATTACTGAAAATCCGGCATTCGGTTTGCAGGCATGTTCGCAATACACACCAACTTCAGCATATTGCTTGGAGTTGGTACTCCATTGAATGACATAGCCTCTGCTGGCAATTTCATCGGCAACCGGTGCCAATGCCTGGCGCTCGCAGTTGTCGGTATAAAAGAAAGTGAACACGGGCTGGTGTGAGTTGGTTGTCGTCATGATGGTCTATCCATGCAAGCGTTTGGTGAAAATAACACTGAAACGATATTGGCTTTGTGCGTAATTGGGCACACAGCTCTCAAATGCCTGCTGTGGTTTTTCCGGCAATTGCTGGCTAAACCACTCAGGGGTGTAATAAGTGTGGTGCAAGCCACGGTATTTTTCTTCATATTCGGCAATCGTCAGCGCATCGCGGCGTGCGTGCTCGCAGGCTTCGCGGGTGGCTGCATGCGGAATATCGAGGATTGCGATGCCAACCTTGGCTTTTTGCCACATGGCCTGGAGCACTTCGGCGGCCATGGCTTCATCAAAATAATGAAAGACGCTGTTGGCAATTACAAAGTCATATTGGGAATCAGTGGCCATGGTTTGTGCAGCTTGCGCCTGAAAGTCGCCATCAGGCATGGCTTGCTGTGCGGCTTCAATCAGCCCGGCAGCGTAATCCAGGCCGCCCACAGTCAGGGTATGTTGCTGACGTAAGGCATATAAAAACGCGCCGGCGCCACAACCGACTTCAAATACAGAATCCCCAGACTTTAGGCCCAGTTTGTCACTGATGCGGCGGGTATATTCCTGCCAGTCTGCCGGACCGATTTTGCCTGCACCACTGTCAAAACCATCCAGGGCAATCAAGGTATCCAGTGTGATGGCATGCTGCGGTTGCAGCGTGCGCTTTTCCCAAATCTGTTGCCAAAGGTTACTCATGTATTCGCTTCCATTTTCTGACTGACGGCTTTTAGTACACGGGCACGCAATTGAGTGCTGCTGATGCCTTCGGTGCGCGGCAGGATATGTAATTTGTCTGCGGCAATCGGGTTGCTGTTATCGTGGCCATGTACCAGCAGGTCGATATGGTGTTGCTGTAAAAAGGCTTCATCAAGCAGCCAGGGGCTGGGCACTACTTCGTCCACGTCACGCATGGCCAGCAGCACTTCAGCGCGTGCGGCATAATCCAGTTCAGGCTCATAGCCTTTTTTGGCACGAATTTCTTCATCAGTGGTTAAAGCCACCACCACATGGCCCAATTGCCTGGCGGCTTTTAACAGGCGCACGTGGCCGTGATGAATCAGCGTGGCGGACATATCGACCATAATGCGCTTTGGTGGCTGCGTCATGGCTGTAGCTCCAGTAAATCAAGAATGGCGCCGCGTGCCGTGCTGCCCAGGTGTGCTTCGCCCAAATGGCAAACGACACTGCCACGGCTGATGCCGCGTGGTTGATACAGTACAGCGCGTGCATGCGGGCTACTGACCTTGGCGTCAACCCAGGTACATAGTACTGGCTGGTAGTTCACCGGATGAGTCGCGTAAGCAGCAATCTTTTTCAGCATCTGTGCCTTGTTGATAAACACCGCTTCACGCAAGTCATCATGCTTGGGCAATACCTCATATAAAGAAGCGATGGCATGGTAAGGGCCAGTCATGCGGCGTTCCAGATGCGTGGTCAGATTCAGGTAAAACGAATCGACTGCGTGTCTGGGCGATTGGTGGAAAGCAATAAAAGAGGCACCGGTCAGGCCAAACAAGCCTTTGCAGGAGCTATAGGCAATCACATCGGCCAGGCCATGGTCATTTTCCAGTCCGATAGAAGCGGTGGCATCCAGCATCAGTTGCGCACCGACACGGTCAGCCAGCGCACGCAAGTCTGCAATCGGTAGCAATAAACCGGCACTGGTTTCGGTATAGCAGGCGACGACCCAGTCATAGTGGCCAGTCACGTTTGCCAATTGTTGCCAGTCGCAGACGGTGACTAATGACACCTCGCCAGCATTGCGTTGAGCCATTTGTGCAAAGCTGACCAGGCGTTGGGCGTAATAACCACTGTCTATCACCAATACCTTGCCGTACAAGAAGTTCAGGCTGGCAATTTCGAGTGCCAGGCTGGCAGAGCCTTGTAGTCGTGCAATATGGGCATGGCCAGTCATGGTTTTGAGGGCGCTCAAGACGACATCTTCGACTTGGCTGTAATCCTGGTCACCGCGCCCAAAGCATGGTCGCAGGCCAAGCAGGTTTTCTTCGAGCAGACTGGCCGGGCCAGCGGTAAACAATACCTTGTGTTGGTTTTGCGTGGCGACATGGGCGTGTATGGTGGTGTCAGGCATATTCCACCTCGGTTAAAAATTGCATAAAGTCCTGTTTGTTTTGTGCCGGGGTACGCGTCGGCCGACCCAGGTCAGCCCGTGCGCCTTTGCTGCACAGTACTTCAATAAAGCTGCTTTTGCCGCTGGCTAAGGCTTGTTGCAACACTGTGTTTAATGATTCTGCGCCAGACACACTGTAGACCTGTGCATAGCCGGCAGCACTGGCAATGTCTGAGAGTGTGAGTTGCGCGGCCACGGTTGGCTGGCCACCCACAGAGTCGTGCGCGCCATTATTCAACACAATATGCAGCAGATTGGATTGCTGGGCACTGATGGTCAGGCTGCCCATATGCATCAGCATGGCACCATCACCGTCAATACAGATCACTTGCCGGTCTGGCTGTGCCAGTGCAATGCCGCAGGCAATTTGCGAGGCGTGCCCCATGCCACCCACGGTGAGAAAATCGCGGCCATGCCCGGCCTGTTGTGCTTTGCGCAGCTCAAACAGTTCACGTGAGGCCATACCTGTGGTTGCCACCACGGCAGCCTCTTGTGGTAACGCTGACACAATCTGTCCAATCATGTGTTCACGGCTTTCCAGCACGGGCAACTTATCTGCCAGGGCAGAGGCGGGGGCTGCTGTTGTTTTCACTGGTTTATACGGCGCAAAGCTTTGTTTGCGCACCACCAGTGCGACGGGGCCCTGACGTGTCATCGCCTGCTGCAACAATGTTCGCATTTGCGCATGGGCGCTGTCCATATCATCAGCCATCACCTGGTAAGGCAAGCCCAGCACGTCGAGTTGTGACAGGGTAATTTGGCCTTGTTTGACATGCTGCGGTTCATCATGGATCTGTTCGCCATGCGCATTCAGCTCTCCGCGCCAGCCAATGACCAATAACATAGGAATCCCATACACCTGCGGATCTGCCAGTGAGGCAATCGGGTTGACCACATTGCCCAGGCCAGAGTTTTGCATATAGACCAGCGCTGGTTGATGGCTTGCCAGGTAGTGGCCAATGGCCAAACCAATCGCACCACCTTCATTGGCGGCAATCACATGCTGGCCGGTAGCCAGGGTGTCTGAAAAGCAGGCACACAATTCTTTGAGTAGTGAGTCGGGCACGCCAGCAAAAAACTGCACCTGTTCGCTTTGCAAGGCGTTTAAAAAATCCTCGGCATGTATCATTCAGAATACTCCGCTTATCTGGTTACGGTTATTTAGTACCTGGAATCAGTTCCAGCACATCGTTAATCGACATCAGGCTGGCTTCGATTTCTGCGGTCCTGCCATTTTTGAGGATTTCCATGGCGGCATTCTGCATGGCCGGATAGGCAGCGCGCATCATATGGTTGGCGTAAATCACCAGATTAAAACCGTGGGCAGCCAGTTCCTCCTCAGTCACTTTGTTGTAACTGGTGGGGACGCAGACCAAGGGAATGGTCGGGAATTCGGATTTGAAAATTTTGGCAAACTCAAACACTTCGTCCGGTGCTTTCTGGCGGCTGTGGATCATGATGCCATCGACGCCCGCGCCTACGTAAGCTTGTGCGCGTTTAACTGCATCGGCAATGCCTTTTTCCAGGATCAGGCTTTCGATACGCGCAATCACCATAAAGTCATCACTGACACGTGCGGCGCGGCCTGCCATGATTTTTTCGCAGAAGGGCTCAATCTCATCCTGCAACTGCGGCACTTCGTTACCAAATAAGGAATTCTTTTTTAAACCAATTTTGTCTTCAATAATGGTGGCGGAAATACCCAGTCGCTCCATGCTGCGCACATTGAGTTCAAAGTGCTCCAGTTTGCCGCCGGTATCGGCATCCATAATTAAAGGTTTGGTGGTGACATCAAAGATGTCATTAATATTAGACAGGCGGCTGTTGATTTCAACCGCTTCAATATCTGGTTTGCCGCGGGCAGTGGAGTCGGTCAGTGAACTGGACCAGAAACCGTCGAACTGGCAGGTTTTGCCATTACGTTGCGCCGTCACATGTTCGGCAATGAGGGCAGAGATCGGATTATGCGCTTCAATAAAACGTGAAATCGGTTTGACGGTGAGTAACCTTTTCAGGGTACGGCGACGGATATCCGGCGTGGTACCCAATGCCTGGATCTGGCCGAGCATTTCATTCGAAGATACGCCACGTGTATAAGGAATCTCAATCAGGTGGCCGCCATATTCGGCCAATGCAGCACGCGCACGGTCACGGTAGGGCACCAGCGGGCCTTCCAGCCAGTCGTCGCCATGCACCATGATGTCTGGTTTGTATTTGAGCAGGTTGGGCGCATAGTCCCATTCTTCTTGCGGCACCACATTGACCACGCCGCGAATATTCTCGACGATCTGTTTGCGTTGCTCATAAGTCAGGTAGGGCAGGCGTTTATGGTCTGCGACCGCTGCGTCTGATAACAGGCCGATGGTGACGTCGCCGTACTTTCTGGCCTGCTCAATAATATTGATATGGCCATGGTGCAGAATGTCTACGGTCATACCTACATAAACGGATGCCATGCAAAACTCCTTCGTAGTCTTTTGGATACCTTATATAAGGTATGCGAATTGGATAGCCTGATTATCGTTGGCAATGCCTAAGAATGATTTGCAGATAAACGCGGAAAACCGGCCTTATATCTTGTGTGATACAGCGGTCATGGAAGGGGTGGAAAACAGCTGTGCTTTAAAAGCAGAATTAAGACAGATTCTCTATTTAGCTCGGTTAATGGTCACGACGCATCTTTTTATAAAATAGATTGGTATAAACAATTTTGCGCAGTTCTTGATAGAAGGCTAAAGATTTTGGTGGAGGGGTCGTAAATAGTTTCAAGTGCATGATTGATCGAAAAAAGAAATTTGCAAGAAGTATTAAAGAAATTTCGTAAGCGGTCGATAACACAACTAACAACGCTAGATAGCAAACATTAAGTGGTAAATAGCGATCAACGTTGAAAGTAACATGACGATTTGACACTTAACTGGGTATACGACTCTAAAGGAGATTTAACATGGCTTCAGTAATTAACACCAACTTGGCATCCTTGAATGCACAACGTAACTTAAACGCTTCACAAAGCAGCCTGAATACTTCTATTCAACGCTTGTCTTCTGGTCTGCGTATTAACAGCGCTAAAGATGATGCGGCTGGTATGGCGATTGCAACACGTATGGACTCACAAGTTCGCGGTATGGATGTTGCAACACGTAACGCTAACGATGCGATCTCTTTCTTGCAAACTGCAGAAGGTGGTTTGAGCAGCGCAACTGACTCATTACAACGTATGCGTGAACTGGCTGTACAGGCAGCCAACGGTTCTTACAGCTCTGGTGACCGTGCAAACCTGGATACAGAATTTTCTCAACTGAAGTCAGAATTGACTCGCTTGAGTACAGCGACCAAATTTAACGGCCAGGCAGCATTCGGTGCAGGTTACAACTTCCAGATTGGTGCAGACAGTGGCGATACCATTAGCGTGTCTTCTGTTTCAGCGGCTTCTCTGTCTGGTTCCCTGTCTTCAGCAGATGCTGCATCAGATGCGATTACTGCGATTGACGCACAATTGACTGCTGTAAACACTAGCCGTGCGACATTGGGTGCTTACCAAAACCGTTTTGCTTCAGTAGTAAGCAACCTGGGCGTAGCGTCTGAGAACATGTCTGCTGCCAAGTCACGCATCACTGATGCTGACTTCGCTTCAGAAACAGCCAAGATGACACGTGCACAGATTCTGCAACAAGCTGGTACTGCGATGCTGGCTCAAGCGAACCAGTTGCCTAACCAAGTGATGACATTGCTGAGAGGTTAATACATCACACGGTAACGCTAAATCCACAGGCCTAGACCCTGTGGATTTGGCCTAGGTAAAAGGAGCAACATCATGAGTGACTCATCTATAAATGGTGTAGGTGGCAGTTTGCAGGGTGTACAGGCAGCCAGTAGTTTGAAACTGGTGAAATATGCTGAATCAGCTGCGGATAAAGTGACGGCCGATGTGAATGACAAAGCTGCGATTAGCGGTGCAGTCAAAAAGTTAAATGAGTATGTAGCACCAGCGTTACAAACGATAGAGTTTTCTATCGATGATGACAGCGACCGCATCATTGTGAAAGTGGTGGATACCGAAACACAAAAGGTATTACGCCAAATTCCCAATGAAGAGGTGTTGGCCATCAGTAAAACGCTGGATAAATTACGCGGGCTGGTGGTACGACAGACAGCCTGATATTGCGTTTTAATTCGGTTGGGAGATTAAGAAATGGCATCGATTGTATCCTCTACTGGCGCATCTGGCCTGCCTATTGACTCATTAGTCACGGCGCAGATGCAGGCGGAACAGCAACCCATTACCGATATTAAAACCAAAATATCGTCTTACAATACCAAGCTCTCCGCGTACAGCACGCTGAAAAGCGGCTTAAGCACTTTTCAAACGGCCGTTGATAAACTGGCTACCGCAGCCAAATTTAATGCGCAAGCCGTCACCGCCAGTGACAGCACCAGTATCAGCGCAACCGCGAATGGCACAGCCGTTCTCGGTAACTACAATGTGACGGTCAGCCAGCTGGCGACTTCACAAAAACTGGCCACTTCGGCTTATAGCAGTGCCACCGACATCGTCGGCACCGGCAAAATTACGATCTCTTTTGGAACCTATACGGCAGCAGCTGGCGCGACGCCTGCTTCATTTACAGCCAATGGCGATAAGTCCGATATCACCATCGATATCACCAGCAGCAACAATACGCTGGCAGGCATCCGTGATGCGATCAATGCAAAAAATGCGTCGGTCTCGGCTTCTATTGTCAATGACGGTACCGGTAATCGCCTGGTGATTACGTCTAAAGACACCGGCGAGGTGAATAGCCTCAAAATATCGGTGGCAGATGATGATGGTAACAATACGGATAGTGGCGGGCTGTCTGCATTAGCCTACGATCCCTTGGCCAGCAGCAATAATATGACGCAAATGACGGCGGCGAAGAATGCCTTGCTGACCGTGGATGGCATGAGCATCAGTAAATCCAGCAATACGGTGTCTGATGTAATCCAGGGGGTGACTCTGACGTTGAAGTCGGTCACTTCGGCCAGCAATACGCTAAGTGTCAGCACCGATACGGATACGATACAAGCCTCGGTACAAAGCTTTGTCGATGCTTATAACGCATTGAATACTAGTATGCGCAACCTGACCAAGTTCGTATCGGCAGGGTCTAGCTCCAATGGGGCCTTACTCGGTGATTCGACGGCACGCAACATCATGGTCAAATTGAAATACATGTTGTCCGCATCCTCGCCCACTGCCACAACCTATAAAACGTTGACCGACATTGGGGTCACCATGGGCTCTGATGGATCCTTGTCGCTGGATAGCACTAAATTGCAAAAAGCTGTCACCAATAACGTTAGTGATGTGGCAAAGCTGTTTTCACCATCGGCGACGTCCACCGATCCGCAAGTGACTTTTGTCAGTAGCAAGGATGACACGGCCTCGGGCACCTATGCGGTGAATATCACGCAATTAGGCGGTAATGGGGTGAATGCCAACGGCACGATCAATGGTGTGACGGCGATTACGACCGGCTCTATTCTGACTGGCGCCAGCGGTAATGCCAGTTATGGCCTGCAATTGAGCGTCACAGGCACCGCGACAGGTAGTCGTGGCACGGTGACCTTCAGCAAGGGCCTGGCAGGGGAGCTCAGCAGCTTGCTGGACGGCTGGCTGGATAGCGAAGGCGCATTGACCACAAAAACAGATGGTATTTCAAGTTCCATTAAAGATTTGAACAAAAAGGCCGATGATATAAGTGCCAAGCTGCCCGCCATTGAAGCACGTTACCGCGCCCAGTACGCAAAACTGGATGCACTGCTCAGTAGCTTACAGAGCACCAGCAGTAACCTGACTTCACAACTGGCCGCGATTAGCGCTAACAGTTAGTTGAAGCGGTAGATGTCTGTAGCGAGCGGCTGGCAAATTATCGTAAACCATACGCTTTAAAGCAGAATTCAGGAGTCAAAAATGTTCGGGATGAAAAAATTAGGTGTCAATGCTTATGCAAGCGTAGGGTTGGAAACCGGTGTGGTGGATGCCAGCCCGTTGAAACTGATCGTCATGCTGTATGACGGTGCAATTTCAGCCTGCATTCATGCCCAGCAAGCGATGGCACAGCACGATATTGCCAAAAAGGGCGAGTACCTGACACAAGCAGTGACTATCGTCGATAGCGGCTTACGTGCCTGCCTGGACAAGCGTGCCGGTGGCAACATTGCACAAAATCTGGATCAGCTTTATCAATACATGACACGTACGCTGATGGAAGCCAGCGTGCGTCAGGATGCGAAAAAAGTACAAGAAATTCAACATTTACTGATGGAATTAAAGAGCGCGTGGGAAACACTGGAAAAGTCAGCCATGGCGCGTCCAGTGCAAGCGGATATGTCTTTGGGCCAGATGGTCGCCCAGAAAACAAATGAATTGCAACAGATGGGGCAAGTTAACCGTTTGGCCACTGCCGGAGCCTAAGATGTCACAAGCACTGATTAATACTTACGAATCTGCCGCAAAACTGATGGAGCAGATGCTGATTGCGGCACGCAAGGATGCCTGGGAAAAAGTCACCGAGCTGGAGCAGTCCTATATGCTCAAACTCGAAGTGGTCAAAAGCCTGGAGCAAACCATGCGTCTGGAGTCTCAGGCACTGACACCAGAACTCAATGCCCGCAAACAGGCCTTGGTGCAGAAGATTTTGGCTGATGATGGTGAAATCAGGAATTTGCTCTATCCGGTCATGCACCGCATCACCGATATGATCTTTGATGCGCAATTACATGCGCGCATCCCCCCGGACGTGATATAGATGTTACCGATCCCGCAAGTTCTCTCACAACGTATTATCGCGAGTGAAACAGAGAGCTTGCGTGCAGTTTCTTCGATCATGCCGGTCGAAGGCACGCAGTCTGAAGCCCCTTTATGGGAGCGCATGCGACCTGGCATGCAGTTTACCGGCCTGATTCTGCAAAAAGAAACAGGGGCCGCCAAAGCCTCAGAGCTGGCACAGTTCAAGGTTCAAATCCAACTTCCTAACCAAGCACCAACAACGGTACAGATGCAGCTGCCTGCCCACCTGGCACAACAGCAAACGCTGCATATGCAGTTTATGGGTCTGGCGCAACAAGGCGCAGGTAAAGAGATCCTGCCGCAAGTGAAATGGGGTGTGCAGCCAGGCAATAGCCAGGCCAACACCGGCACAGCACACTTGGCTGAGACCGCCTTGCTGACAGATATGTCACAGTCCGATCATGGCGAACATCTGCAGGACATGGTGAAAACAGCGGCTGGCCAAGCCAGCCTGGTTGAGCTGAGTAACCCGGCCAAGCATTTGCAACGCTGGCTAAGTTCGTCTGAATTTCAGCAACAAACCACTGCCTTGCAAGCGCAAACCGTGGTCAGTCATAGCCCGCAAAAACCACAAGTACTGGCACAAGACCTGAAACATGCGCTGGATAGCTCTGGCCTGTTTTATGAGTCGCACCTGAAAGAGGCGACACTGGGAAGCCGGCCCTGGCACCAGTTATTGCAGGAGCCACAAAACAAACCCGGCCTGGTGCCGCCCGAGATGGTCGCGCAACAGTTACAGGTGCTGGAACAGCAGCGCGTCGTGTGGCATGGCGAGGTGTGGCCAGGGCAAACCATGCAATGGCAAGTGAATGAGCAGGAGAACTCGGCCCATTCGTCAGACGAGCCGGTGTTGAACAGTTTGCAGAGCGACCTGACCTTGCATTTGCCGCGCCTGGGGGAGGTGTCAGTCAAGATCACCATGGTTAACGGACGTTTCAGCGTACGTGTTGAACCGGAAGATGCCAAGGCTTTGAAAGAGATGCAGTCTGGCCGTAGCCAGTTGGCCATGAGTTTGCAGTCTGCGGGTTTAAAACTGGAGTCTTTACAGATTAGCCAGGATGACACGGCGCAAGACAGGCGGCAGTATGCAGCAGGATAAACTGTATACACAGTCTGCTGTCGCCCTGGCTTATGAAGCCGGTGATCTGGCGCCACGCGTGGTTGCCAAAGGCAATGGTTTACTGGCTGAGCGCATTATTGCGCTGGCGAAAGAACATGAGGTGTATGTGCATGAGTCACAGGCTTTGTTGAGCCTGTTGATGCAGGTAGAACTGGATGCCCATATTCCGCCGCAGTTGTATCAGGCGATCGCCGAGATACTGGCATGGTTATATCAATTAGAGCAGGGTGAAACGCGGGAGCCGCCTGCTGTGTAGGCAGTTGATGCAGGATATGCCGCTTTAGACTTGCATGTTCATCATGTCCTGGTAGGCGGTGACCAGTTTATTACGCACCTGCACCGTTGCCTGGAAAGCGATATTGGCTTTCTGGCCAGAAATCATGACATCAGACAGGCTGACATTGTCATTACCCATGGCAAAGTCTTGCCCCAGTTTTTCTGATTGCAGTTGCATATTGTTGACCTGGTCCAGTGAAGCTTTCAATGCATCGCTAAAGCTGACCTGGCTGGTCGGGGCCGCTGCATTGGTTTTCTGCACTGGATTTGCGATGGCCGCGCTACCCAAACCTTCAGGTTTTTGAGCGGCAGCACGCAATTGTGCCAGCATGGACGAGATGCGTTGTGCATCAATACCGCCTGCGTTCATGGTGGGCTCCTTTCATCGTCTGGGCAGATTAAGCCCTTAATTGTCATGGTAGACACTTTAGCATTCTGTGCTACCGGGTGCTTTGTAAAATAGGCAACATTAATCCGTCTTATTTGCCAATTTGAAAATAAACAGTAAGCGCATAATGTGATCCATGTGAGTGTGTCCTTAAAACGCATTCGAGTTCAAAAAGGTGTTTTTGAGTCAGCCAACCCGGATCGGGCGCTAAATTCAGAAAGCCTGCGGTAGTAAACATGGAGGTTCAGATGGCTGCTGACGCTGCCTTACTTACATCAACTGGTGAGTCCAACGGTACACCGAATATGTTTGGTCAACTCGGACAGAAGCTGCTATTGGTCGCAGGCATTGCGGCCGTGGTTGCCGTGATGATTGTGTTCTGGCTGTGGAGTCAGAAGCCGGATTACCGCGTCTTGTTCTCCAACTTTGCCGACAAAGATGGTGGTGCGATTGTCGCTGAGCTCGACAAATTAAGTGTCCCTTATCAGTTTGCTGAAGGCGGCAATGCGATTTTGGTCCCTGCTGACCAGGTGCATCAGGTGCGTTTGAAATTAGCCGCACAAGGCTTGCCAAAAGGCGGCAATATCGGCTTCGAATTACTGGAAAACCAGAAGTTTGGTGTGTCGCAGTTTGTTGAGCAAGTCAACTTCCAGCGTGGCCTGGAAGGCGAGCTCGAACGCAGCATCCAGTCCATTTCTGCTGTGCAGGCCGCCCGCATCCATTTAGCCATTCCAAAACCAAGCGTATTCGTGCGCGAGCAACAATACCCAACGGCTTCGGTGTTATTAAACCTGCATAATGGCCGTCGCCTAGACGGTCAGCAGGTCGCTGCGGTGGTTCATCTGGTCGCCAGTAGCGTGCCTAACTTGTCTGCAGACCATGTGACTGTGGTCGACCAGAATGGTAATTTGTTGTCTGACACGACCAACAAGGTCAAACAAAACGGCCTGGATCCTGAGCAAATGGCTTACGTGGAAAATATGCAGAACAGCATTGCCCGCCGCGTGGAGTCGATTATTACCCCTATCGTTGGTGCCAAGAATGTGCACGCCGAAACCAGTGCAGAGATTGATTTCTCTATGACTGAACAAGCCAACGAGTCATACAAACCCAATACCAAACCTGATGATATGGCGATTCGCAGTGCGCAAAGCCATGAGTCACAAAATGCCAGCGGCAGTAATGGCGCAGTACCTGGTGCTTTGTCTAACCAGCCACCAGGTGAGTCTACTGCACCGATTAATGCCCCGGGTGCGCAAGCGCCTGGTGAAAATGCGCCGCCTGCTGCTGCACCAGCACCACCACAAAATACCCAAAAAGATAACACGACCAACTACGAGCTGGATAAAACAGTCAGCTACATCCAGCAAGCTAAAGGCGGTATCAAGCGCCTGCACGTTGCGGTGGTGGTGAATCATATCCCTGTGGTTGATAGCACTGGTAAAACGACTTATCGTGCCTTGAGCAATGCCGAGAAGCAGCAAGTGAGTGACCTCGCCATGCAAGCCATGGGCTTTAACAAAGAGCGTGGTGATACGATTTCTGTCGTCAACACCCCGTTTATTGCCGAAGCACAGGACAAGCTGGTGGAGCCACCATTGTGGAAAGATCCACTGGTGATTGAGTATGGTAAAGATGCCTTGCGTTTTCTGGCAGGGGTGATTGTGTTGATGATGGTTTACAAAAAACTGCTCAAACCAATGGCCAACAAACTGACCGGTGCTGACAAGAAAGAGCAAGCGCTGGCTGCAGGTGCGGCCGCACTGACCGGCCCTGACGGACTGCCTATTGCAGGCGCCACCGGTGCAGAAGGGGATGATACCTTGGTGACCTTGAGTGGTGATGCGACAGCATTACCGGGTGGTCTGGACCAGACCCTGCAAGCGGCAAAACAGGTAGCGAAAGATAACCCACGTATGGTGGCTAATGTTGTGTCCAGCTGGACCTCCGCGGAGAAGTAGTGCATGAGTGACCAGGGATTAACCAGAAGTGCAATCTTGATGCTGGCGCTCGGTGAAGACGAGGCGGCTGAAGTGATGAAGCATTTGTCACCGAAAGAGGTGCAGCGCCTAGGGATTGTCATGGCGTCGATGAAGCCAGTACCACGCGAAGAGGTTGAGCAGGTGCTGGAAAAGTTCATGCTGGACTTTGCTAGCAGCAGCGATTTCGGTCTCGATTCGGACAGCTATATCCGCTCGGTGCTGATCAAAGCTTTTGGTGATGACAAAGCCTCCAACTTGCTGAACCGTATTCCGCAATCACAAGATGCGGCGGGCATAGAAAGCCTGAAGTGGATGGATGCCTTTAGTGTGGCGGACTTTATCAAGAACGAGCATCCACAGATTATTGCCACTATTTTGTCTCATCTTGAGGCAGAACAGTCCGCAGAAATTTTAGGGCATTTTACCGAGCGTTTGCGCCAGGACGTGATTTTGCGTATTGCGACGCTGGACAGTATCAAACCGACTGCGTTGAGAGAGTTGAATGAAGGCATGCTGAAAATGCTGGCCGGTAATGACAACATTAAGCGGCAGGCGATCGGTGGCGTCAAAACTGCCGCCGAGATCATGAACTACATTAGTGGCGAACATGAGGCCAAACTGATGGATGGTCTTAAAAGCTACGATGACAATATGGCGCAGCAAATCATGGATCAGATGTTTGTGTTTGACAACATCATGGAGATCGATGACAGAGGCATTCAGGTGCTGCTGCGTGAAGTACAGTCAGACATGCTGATCGTGGCTCTGAAAGGCACCTCAGATGAAATGAAAGAAAAATTCTTCCGCAATATGTCTTCCAGAGCGGCTGACATGATGCGTGAAGACCTGGAAAGCCGTGGGCCAGTCAAGCTGTCAGAGGTTGAAGGCCAGCAGAAACAAATATTGCAAATTATCCGTCGCTTGTCAGATGAAGGCCAGATCATGCTGGCTGGCAAAGGCGACAGTGAGCAATATCTATAAACGCATGATATAAGGAAAGTGTCTCATGGTAGCTTCTGCAATTCCAAAAGAACAAATGAGCGCCTATCAACGCTGGGAGATGGCCAGCTTTGATGATTCCATCTCCAGTGAGCGTGTTAAACGTGAACGCGAGCAGGCCGAGGAAAATGCACGTACGGTCAGCCAGATTCTGAAGCAGGTCAGGCAAGAGGCTTATGAAGAGGGCTTTAAAACCGGTTACGGCGATGGCATGACACATGCCCAGTCGCAAATTGACACTGAGCGCCAGCAATTGTCGCAAATGGCTGCCAGCTTCCAGCAGGCATTGGCCATGCAGGATGTCAGCGTGGCCGAGTCTGTGTTGAGCCTGGCGCTGGACCTGGCAAAAGCCATGATGAAAACCAAATTGCAGGTGGATCCGCAAGCGGTGATTCCTGTGGTACTCGATGCCATGCATTACTTGCCTCAAGTCAAACAGCCTGCCAGGTTGATCGTGCATCATGAAGATGCCAAAGTACTGCGTGCCCATATTGGTGAGCAACTGAAAGAACAAGGCTGGCAACTGGTTGAGGATAGCCAGATTGAGCGTGGTGGCTGCCTGGTGGAAACCGCAGAAAACCAGATTGATGCCAGCAATGAAATGCGCTGGAAACGCCTGGTGCAAGGCTTGTCACGCGTGGATGACTGGCATAAACCTGTCGCTAGCAATGAATAATGTGTGCAGCCTATTGAGCAGCGATTGTGATTGATGCAAGCATGACAGACCCTAATACCGCCGTAGATGCCAGCCCAGTGTTGGCAGAAGACTTGGTTAATGATGCGGATGTGACGCCAACCGCAGATGCCAATGTCATGGCAGACCAGGCAGAAATTGCCGCGCCTGCCGAACAGGACTTGCCACCCAATGTGCATAACGAGCGTTGGCAAAGTTACCTTAAAGACTGTAGAGAACTGATTCATTTGGTTGAACCACTGGAAGTGGCTGGACGTATCGTCAAAGTCACCGGCCTGATCATGGTTGCAACCGGTATCAAAATGCCGATTGGCGGCGCCTGTTTTATTCCGCTGCAAGATGGCGGCCGCGTTGAAGCCGAAGTCGTCGGTTTTGATGGCGAAAACTTGCTGTTAATGCCACAGTCAGCCGTTGATGGTGTCGTGCCTGGCGCCAAAGTATTCAGTATGGAAGTCACCGAGACCTTGCCTAAACCGCAATTTGGTCGCCCGCCACGCCGTCGTGCACAAGACCGTGCACGTCATTTTCCGGTAGGCGATGGTTTGCTCGGCCGCGTGGTTGATGCTGCGGGTAATCCGCTGGATAACCTGGGCCCGATCTCCACTGAAGTCATGGCGCCGTTAAGTGGGCGTGTGATTAACCCACTGATGCGCGCACCGATTGAAGATACGCTGGATGTAGGCGTACGTGCAATCAATGCCATGTTAACCGTTGGTCGCGGGCAACGCTTGGGCCTGTTTGCGGGTTCTGGTGTGGGTAAAAGCGTATTGCTGGGCATGATGGCGCGTTACACTACCGCCGATGTGATTGTGGTTGGCCTGATTGGTGAGCGGGGCCGCGAAGTACAAGAGTTTATTGAACAGATTTTAGGGCCAGAAGGCCTGGCACGCTCAGTGGTGGTGGCTGCCCCGGCAGACGTTTCGGCACTGATGCGTTTGCAAGGGGCCAATTACGCCACTGCGATTGCCGAGCGCTTTCGCCAGCAAGGCAAAAACGTATTGTTAATCATGGATTCACTGACGCGCTATGCCATGGCGCAACGTGAAATCGCCTTGGCGATTGGTGAACCGCCGGCCACCAAAGGCTATCCACCTTCAGTGTTTGCCAAATTACCCGCGCTGGTTGAGCGTACCGGTAACGGTGCTAGAGGCGAGGGCTCAATTACCGCTTTTTATACAGTGCTGACCGAAGGGGATGACCAGCAGGATCCGATTGCCGATTCTGCACGTGCCATTCTCGATGGCCATATCGTGCTTAACCGTACCCTGGCTGAGAGCGGGCATTATCCGGCGATTGATATTGAACAGTCGATCAGCCGTGCCATGCACAACATCACCAGTAAGGAGCACCAGCAGGCCGCACGTTTGCTCAAGCAGCTATATTCACGTTATTTGCGTAACCAGGACCTGATTGCCGTTGGTGCTTACCAGCCAGGCTCTGATCCTATGCTGGATGTGGCGATTAAAAAGCGCGACCAGATCAATGCATTTTTGCAGCAGGACATTGATGAAAGTGCCTATATGCAAGCCTGTTTGCAGCAGTTGGCGCAAACCATTTCCTGAGACCATCTGTAATACGTTATGGCCAAACAGTCGACACAAACGCTGACACTGCTGATTCAACTGGCGACAGACGAGGTGGACGCTGCCATGCAAGACCTGGCGCAAGCCATGCAACTGCTTGAACAGGCACAACAGCAGCGCACCATGCTGGAACAATATCAGCAAGAATATGAGCAGCAATGGCAGTTGGCATCACAAAAAGGCCTCAAAGCCGATTTATACCGCAATTTTCAGGGCTTTTTCTCGCAATTGGAATTGGCCGTGCGCAGTCAAAATGCTCAAATCGAACAATGTCAGGCGAATGTCCTGCAAAAACGACAGCTATTGCAGGAAAAACAGCGCAAACAAAAGTCCTTTGAAGTACTGATGACGCGAGCAGCAACGATGCAAGCAAAAGCAGAGGGCAAGCGTGATCAGAAACTGATGGATGAGTTTGCAAGCCGTGCCAAGCGCATGCGTCTGTAAAACAAATGTTGACCGGGAGAGTCATATGGCGTTTTTGAATTCCGCAACTTTACTGAATATGGGGGCCGATGCCGTGAAAACAGCATCAGCCAATCAGGTGTCACAAGACGCACAGAGCAATGGTTCTGATGAGTTTGCACAGGCGTTGCGCAAGCAAATGCAGCAAAGTAGCAAGCCTGTGATCCCAACTGCCAATAAGGCGACGGCTGATAAGGTAGATGCACCTAAACCTGAGCCGACAAAATCCGCGACAGCAGAAAAAGCGCCAGCTGCACCAAACAATACGGTCAAGTCAGAAGACAGTCCACAAAAGACCGCGGCTGATAGCAGCGACGAACATACGAGTGCTGAAGCAGCAGCCAGCACTGAAGAGACTGCTGCGTCCGCAACGACCAGCAATACAAAAGACCCTGCCGACGTGATTGAAACAGCGCAAGAGCGCAAAAAACGTTTATTGGCAGACCTAGCCGCGAATGATCAACTGCCACCAGGCATTTCACCGTGGATGCAAACCATGATTGCCATGCGTCCAACCACAGCACAAACCGATAGCCAGCCTAAAGTTGAATTGAGTACCGATGGTGCTACCGTGACAGTAGATAGCGAGCAATTGCCTGCTGTTGATGGCAATGCCTTGGCTTTGCCACTGGAGACTGAGGCAACGGCTAAAACCACAGCTGCACAGATACCGACCGGGCCTGCTGTGAATGCAGAGCAGGATGATCAGGCCGCTGATTTCAAACAATTGCTGGCTGGCAATGCACAGGTTGAAACGGGAAAAGAGTCAGCTGGTATTTCTGAAACCCTGGTCAATGCTAAATTAATGGCAGAGGCGACAGGCGAAGCAGGGCGTACAACGCAGGCTTTTAATGAGATGCGCGGGGCGGATGCACAAGCCGATGTATTGAATTTACCACAGCAGCCAGCGGCGCAAGCCTTATCCAATAGCACATGGCTGAATGCGGCTGGTGTGGCGCAAAGCAGCTCTGTGGCGATGTCGCAAATTGCGGCGCCGTTTGGCAATGAGCGCTGGCAAACAGCCATGAACCAGCATGTGATGAATATGGTAGGTAGTGGCGACGATGTGGCCAGCCTGACCTTGTCACCACCCGACTTGGGTCCCATTCAAGTCGTGTTGAAAGTGGATAACCAGTCTGTGAATACCAGCTTTATTACTGATAACCCGCTGGTGCGTCAGGCATTGGAAGATGGCATGCAGGATTTACGTGAGCGCATGCAGTCACAGGGCTTGCAGTTGGGCCAAACCTTTGTTGGTGATGGTCAGCAGGCGCAACAGCATTTTGAGCAACAAACGTCACGCCAAGGGGGGCAGTCAACGGGCACAGCAGGCGAAACTGACGCTGTGCTTGCGCCGCAAGCCATTAAAACCACGGTCGCACGTGGCCTGGTTGACACCTTTGTTTAAACCGCGGGCAGGCAATCTGCCTGCCAGTGGGTATAAATTTCGATTAAACGCTGATTTAACCCTTTTATCCGTCAATCTCCAGCGCGCTGTTTTGCGCATAATGACACCATAAACACTCTAGGTTTAATGTAAGAAAGGTTTGTGTCATGGCTCAAGAACCGGCGAAAGCAGCTGGTGCCGCAGAAGCGGCGCCAAAATCCAAGAAAAAACTCATTCTGATATTGGCCGTCGTGCTGGCATTAGCTGCCGGTGGCGGTGCTACCGCATTCTTTTTGATGAAGAAACCAGAAGCGCATCAGGCAAAAGGCAAGGCGGGCGATAAGGCTGAGCACGCCGAAGATGCTGAGGGCGAAGCAATTAGCGAGGAGTCTGCGGAAGAGGAAGCGCCAGAAGAGTCTGGCGGTCATGCTGATCCGAAAACGGCTTTGACTTATGTGCCATTTGAAACATTTACTGTGAATTTGTTACCAGACCCGGATGACAAGTTCCTGCAGCTCGATTTGACCATGGAAGTGAAAGGCGCTGAGCTGGCAGAAAAAATGAAAGCACAGATGCCTGCCTTGCGTAACCGCGTACTGTTATTGCTCACCAGCAAAAAAGCTTCCGATATTTCTACACCGGAAGGTAAAGCACAACTGAGTCAAGAGTTGCTGGTTGAACTGAAAAAACCGCTCGCTGCACACGGTAAGCCACTGAAAGTCACACAGGTATTATTTACCTCGTTCGTGATTCAGTAATGTTATGAGCCCAGTAGTTTAAAGTGAGTCATCATGTCAGCTGACAAGTTTTTATCACAAGACGAAATTGATGCGCTGCTCAAAGGCGTAGACGGCGATGACGAGAGTGAATCGTCTGGTAAAGACGATGCTAGCGTTCGTAACTACAACCTTGCCACGCAAGAACGGATCGTGCGCGGCCGCATGGCCACGCTGGAAATGATTAATGAGCGCTATGCGCGTTTATTGCGTGTTGAGCTGTTCAACTTCCTGCGCCGCACCGTTGAAGTCTCGGTCGGGCCAGTCAGGATTATCAAATATACCGATTTTATCCGTAACCTGGTGGTGCCTACCAACCTCAACCTGATTCACATTAGTCCCTTACGCGGCACCGGTGTGCTCGTGATAGATCCTACCTTGGTGTTTTTGGTGGTGGACAATATGTTTGGCGGCGATGGCCGCTTTCACACCCGCGTCGAAGGCCGTGATTTTACCGCGACCGAACAGCGCATTATCCAGCGCATCCTGGGCATCATGTTCGAATCGTATGAAAAGGCTTGGGCACCGGTATATCCGATCAAGTTTGAGTACCTGCGCTCGGAAATGAATACGCAGTTTGCCAACATCGCCACGCCGAATGAGGTGGTGGTGGCCATTACCTTCAATATTGAGCTGGGCCCGAATAGTGGTGAAATGCATTTTTGCGTGCCGTATTCCATGGTTGAGCCGATCAAAGACCTGCTGACCTCTCCATTACAAGGTGAAAACCTGGGCGGCGATAAACGTTGGGTCAAGTTGATGACACAGCAAATTCAAGCCGCAGAAGTCGAGATTGTCGCTAATCTGGCCACGCGTAAATTGACGGTGGCAGACTTGCTGGAGCTGAAAGAAGGCGATGTGATCCCGATTAATATCAGTGACAGCATCGAAGGACAAATTGACAACATTCCTGTCATGGAGTGTCGTTATGGAGTATTTAACGGGCAATACGCCCTCAAGGTTGAAAAGTTAATTCGCGCTGACGGTAGTCAGGAGCAATTGCAAGGAGAGTCATAATGGCTATGGATCCCGCCACTAATAGTGCAGATGATGATATGAATGCAGCGATGGCTGCCATGGGAGTGTCTGATCCCGGTGATGTGCAGACGATTGCGGAAGATGACTGGGGAGCAGCTTTGGCTGAGCAAACCCAGGCTGAGTCTTCGGCGTTGCAGGAGCCAACCAGCAAGACGGCTGTCTTTAACGAGTTTAGCAGCAACAATAAACTGGAAGGCACGCAGAATGATATCGACTTCATTCTGGATATTCCGGTACAGTTGACCGTTGAGCTAGGCCGCACCAAAATTTCGATCAAGAACCTGTTGCAACTGGCACAGGGCTCTGTGGTTGAACTGGACGGCATGGCGGGTGAACCGATGGATGTGCTGGTCAATGGTTGCCTGATTGCCCAAGGTGAGGTGGTGGTGGTGAATGACAAGTTTGGTATTCGCTTAACCGATATCATTACCCCGGCCGAGCGTATTCGCAAACTGAATCGTTAATTGTTTTTTGAATTCCTTTTTATTTAGAGCGTCATGAAAATTATCCGCCAGTTGTTGATCGCCTTGTTTAGCAGTCTGGTTACCGGCGTGGCGTGGGCCGTTGTGCCTGCGGCGACTGTCGCAGCAGCACCGAGTGCGAGTGATAGCCTGGGCCGTATGGTGTATGGCACGGTGATTGTCTTGCTGGTGATCGCGGCGATTGCCTGGTTGTTACGGCGCGTGATGCCTGGGCAAACCATGGCTCAGCGCGGTGTGATTAAACAAGTAGGTGGCTTGCAGTTAAGCCCCAGGGAGCGTGTAGTCGTGCTTGAGGTGGCTGGCCGCTGGCTGGTAGTGGGCATCAATGCGGGCCAAATGACCGCCCTCGGCGAAGTCACCCCACCTGCGACGGAATCCTCAGTGGAAGAGGGCGCAAGTGCTGCTCAGTCCCCGGCTTCTGGTATTGATCCACAAGCTTCTTTTGCTGTGCGTTTGCAACAAGCCATGCAAGCGACATTGCAGCAAACAGTCAAATCCCTCAAAAACAAGCCTTGAGTCGCTCATTTCCGACCTTTGATTTAGCCTGGTCGGGCGTACTATAGCCCTAACTTATTGATAGCCTTGCGTCTGCCGTGCGCAGTTGCAAGCAAGTTTCGGGTGCCATACACATGCGTGTTTTTTCAGTGTTAAAGTCTATATTGTCCTTGTTGCTGCCGGTCGGCTTGCTGCTTGGTTTCCCGCTATTGTCGTGCGCGGCTGGTGGATTGCCCATAGGTACAGTCAGCCCTGGAGCAGGCGGTGGCCAGGACTATACACTGAGCCTGCAAACCCTGATTTTACTTACCTCGTTGACGTTTATCCCGGCCGCGATGCTGATGATGACCGGCTTTACGCGCATCGTGATCGTATTGTCTTTACTGCGTCAGGCATTGGGTACCCAGTCTGCCCCTTCTAACCAGGTATTGATTGGTCTGGCACTGTTCATTACCTTTTTTGTCATGGGCCCGGTGTTCGACAAGATTTATACCGACGCTTACCAGCCTTTGTCTGAAAGCAAAATCACTATGCAGGAAGCGTTAGAGCGCGGCGTATTGCCACTCAAAGGCTTTATGCTCAAACAAACGCGCGAGAATGATCTGGCCATGTTTGCCAATATGGCACACACGGAAGCGATTCAAACGCCGGAAGAAGTACCACTGAGGATACTGGTGCCTGCTTTTATGACCAGTGAGCTCAAAACAGCCTTCCAGATCGGCTTTGCCATTTATATCCCGTTTTTGATTATCGATATGGTGGTAGCCAGTATCTTGATGGCCATGGGCATGATGATGGTCTCACCGGCAATTGTGTCGCTGCCGTTTAAGCTCATGCTGTTTGTACTGGTTGACGGCTGGCAACTGATCATCGGCTCGCTGGCGCAAAGCTTTGTGATTTAAATAGGCACACATTCATTTTCAGGAGTAAACCATGAGTCCGGAACAGGTATTGACCATAGGCAGTGAAGCGATGCAGACCACGTTGATGGTGGCCGCGCCGGTGTTGGGCACTGCGCTGATGATCGGCTTGATTGTGAGTATTTTTCAGGCTGCCACGCAAATCAACGAACAAACCTTGTCGTTTATCCCCAAGCTGGTGGGCGTCATGGCTGTGCTGCTACTGGCAGGCCACTGGATGCTGATGACCATGGTGGATTATATGCACCATATTTTCACCATGATTCCGCAATTGGTGAACTAAGCGCCTGATCACATGCTGACCATCCATGCTTCAGATCTGCAATTGTGGATTGTTCAGCTACTGTGGCCACTCACACGGGTACTAGGCTGCCTCACTGTTGTTCCGCTGTTCAGCCATCCAGCTATTCCCAAACGCATCAAACTGGCTATTGGCTTTGTGGTTACGCTGGCCATTGTGCCTGCGATTCAGGTGCCGCCCATTGAAGTGCTCTCCTGGCAAGGCTTATTGTCATTACTGGCCCAGTTTCTGATTGGTATCAGCATGGGCTTTGTCATGCGGCTGCTGTTTACAGCAGTCGAAATGGCCGGCTTTATGATGGGGATGAGTATGGGGCTAGGCTTTGCCAGTTTTTATGATCCGCAGGCACATGGCCAAACGATTGCCGTCGGCCAGTTTCTGACCATGTTAGCGCTGTTGGTGTTTCTGAGCCTGGACGGTCATTTAATTGTGGTCGCGGTTATGCTGCAAAGTTTTGAAACCATGCCGATCGGGATGGAGCACTGGCAGTTGAATAGCCAGGCTATTGCAAGCCTGGGCGGCCATATTTTTTCACAAGGCTTGTTGCTGTCATTGCCGGTGGTTGCCAGTCTGCTGATTACTAACATGGCCTTGGGCGTGTTAACCAAGGCAGCACCGCAATTCAATATTTTCGGTATTGGTTTCCCAATTACGATTTCAGTCGGCTTTTTGATGACATTATTAAGCCTGCCTTCTCTGGTCAGCCCCGTCAGTCGTTGGCTGGTCGATGCGCAGCAACTGATGTTGCAGGTACTGCGCTAGCAGTGCCGGGCCTTCGTGTTTGCAAGCCCCTCACCGCTTTAATCCTTTTAAATCAGGCTAAATAGCGAGATATTCGACGTGGCCACAAATGCTTTTTGTGCCGCCTGCAAGATGGTGGTTTTCTTGGAAATATCAGACAAGGCCTGCGCATAGTCCAGATCCTGCAGCGTTGAAATAGACGCATCGTATTGCAGATCCAGGCTATCGCCGGTGGTGTTCAAGGTATCCAGCAAATTCAGGCTACTACCGATTTCTGAACGCGCATCCAATACCGAGTTCAATGAACCTTTCATTTTATCGATGCTGGTGGCCAGGCCAGTATTAAATGTCGCCTGGGTGGTGCTGTCCGTGATCGGTGTTTTTAACAGTGAAATGATATCCTGCAAGTTAGTAAACACATTGTCGCCGTTGGCACCAAATACCTGGTCACCGGTGAAGGTCACGGGCAACTGGCTTTGCACATCAATTTGCAACTTGGTGCGGACTGAGCTGGCGACAAAATCATCGTTGCTATCAAAAGGCACGGTAGACGAGGCATAGCCGGAATACATATAGTTGCCTTGAGAGTCTTTGGTGTTCGCCAAACCTTTCAGCGTATCCAGGCTGCCTTGCAGCTCATTGGCCAGCTTGGCACGTTCGGCATCCGTATAAGCACCATTACCGGCAGCAATCAGTGACGATTGGATCGACTGTATGGTGTCGGTCACACTGCTCAGGTTGGCTTCGTAGGTTTGCAGCAGGGTTTCTGCGGTTTTACGCGTGCTGGTGTAATTTGTGTTCTGGTCTTTGGCTGTATTGAGCTCGAGGATACGTGCCGCCGCCACCGGATCGTCTGCTGGCGAGTTGACGCGTTTACCAGTCGCAGTTTGAATGCTCAGCTTGTTCAAGTCTGATTGCAGATTCATTAACTGGTTGGTGCCAGATTGATAGATGGTATTGGTACTGATTCTCATGATGGCCTATCCTTCAAAAACTTATTGACCTAGCTGCAGCAACACTTCAAACAGCTGACTGGCGATTTGCATCATTTTGCCTGCTGCCTGATAGGCTTGCTGGTAACGCAACAAATCTGTCGCTTCTTCATCCAGGTTTACGCCTGACTCTGACTGCATGGCACTGGTTGCATTTTCCAGGGCAGTGGCATCGGCCTTGCTGGTAATGCTGAGCTCGTTGGTTTTTGTGCCCACCGCGCTCACCATTTGTGCAAAGGCTTGCGCGTAGGTTCTGTTAGTACTGCTGCCTGCCACACGCACATTGGCGCCAGTTTGCAAAGCCGCCAGTTTGAGACCGTTTTCGTTGTCGTTCGGGCCACTGGTGGCTGAGCCAGCCAGCGCCAGTTTGTCAACGTTGGTAAACGCCAGTGACAATTGACCCGCAGCATACTGCGTCGGTTTGATCAGGTAGGAGTCGCCTTCTGTCGGTGTGCTGGTATTGACATCAATCTGCATGCCGTCGACGGTAGCAGGCAGTGAGGCACCTTGCCACATAACGGATTTATCGCTGAGGCGCGTAATCGTGTATTGGCCACTGTTATATTTAACCGTGTAGTCACTGCTGGTCAGTAGGCTGGCATCCACAATGGAGGCCGAGGCGGCTTTGGTCGGATCGGTGTTATAAGCGCTGCTGATGGCGGTCGGTGCGCCCACATTAAACAGGTTGGTACCCAATACGCCATTTAAATCATAGCCCTGGGTTTGTTGGGCATTAAACTGGCTGGCCAGCGTGATTGCCAATTGGCCCACCTGGCTTTGCACCGCATCCAGGGTTTCGCTCCTGAACTGCAAGACTCCGCCCAGGGTGCCGCCAGACAGCGTGTCTGAACTCAGGATTTTTGGACTGTCCGGGTTGCCGTAAGCCACCTCTACGCGTGAGGGGTCGGTATCACTGGCGCGAGTATAAAGCGAATACTGCGTCGTACCGACGACCAGAGGCATACCGCTACCGGCAAATACGTTGTAGGACCCATCATCCTGCTTGATGACGGTGGTTTTCACTTGTTCACTGAGTTTTGCCACCAACTGGTCACGTTGGTCCATCAAGTCATTAGGTACATTGCCCGTCGCATTAATAGCTTTGCTGATAGTGTCGTTTAGGTTAGCGATTTGTGACGAATAACTATTAATGGTATCTACACTGGCTGTAATTTGGGTATTAATGCTCTCCCGCATTTGATCCAGTTGCGTGTTCACCGCATTAAAGCGGTTGACCATCGATTGGGCAGAGGAAATCAGGGTCTGGCGCGTGGCTGTATCGCTAGGGTTGGCCGCAGCGGCACTCACCGCGCTGAAAAAACTGGTAATCACCGGGTTTAAACCGGCGGTACTGTCGGATAACAAGCCGTTGACCTGGCTGATATTGCTGTAATAGGCACCGCTGGCATTGGCGGTAGAGGTTGCATTGATCAGCTGTTTGGCCAGCGTCTCGTTGTACACACGCTGGATCCCGACCACATTGGTGCCCTGGCCGACATAGCCATAGCCAAAGTTTTGCGCTTCGGCGGCAGCTTGTACGACTACCTGGCGGTTATAGCCTGCGGTAGAGGCGTTGGCAATGTTGTGGCCAACGGTGGCAATGCCTATTTGTGCGGCATTCAGGGCGCTTTTACCAATGCTGAGTACATTTGACATGTGATTTCCTCATGTGTCAGCCCCCTGCAGAGAGTCAGACACGACTTTAAAGTGTGGTTAAGTAGCCTATCGGCAGTTTTTTTTGTTTCTTTAGGGTTGCGCTTGCTTAGCCTTGTAAATTCTTGATGACTTGCGTCAGTTTCTTGCCATACTGCGGATCGGTGGCATAGCCTGCGCGTTGTAAGGCGTTGGCGTATGCACCGGCATCATGGGTGTTGCTCATGGCTTGCTGGTAGCGCGGATTCTGTGAAATCAGTTTGGCGTAATCCTTGAAGGCATCACTGTAGCTATCGTAAGCACGGAATTTCTCCACCCGGGTCTGCTTGACGCCATTGATGTATTCGGTGGTAGTGCTGCTTGCGACTTTGCCTTTCCAGTTGGCATCAGCCTTGATGCCAAACAGGTTGTGGCTGTTCACACCATTGTCCGTTTTAATTTCATGTTTGCCCCAGCCGCTTTCGAGGGCGGCCTGGCCAATCATGAATTTAGCTGGAATGCCAGAAGTACTGCTGGCTGCTTGTGCATGTGGCAACATACTCTGGATAAATTGTTGTGTTTTACCTGCCACTTCACGCATGGCCGTGGCTAATGGCGCTTGCGGCAGAGTAAAGCTCTGGACGTTGGCCTGGGTTTCTTCAACCAGTGGCGGCAGTTCAGGAATCCCCCGTGCCCAGGCAGTATCGGTATTGCTATCGGAGGTACTGTCAGTGGCTTCCCACTGCTGGTAAGCCTCGCGGATTTTTTGTGCGGCTTGCGCCAGCACGGCTTTACCATTGCTATTGCTTGTTAGTTGGTTGGTTTGGCTGGTGTGGGGCAGGGCAGCACTGCTATCGAGTTTGCCAGAAGATTTGCTGTCTTTACTGCCATCGGTCACATCGCCCGGCTTTTGGCTGAACTTGCTTAATTGCCTGACTAGCACATCAGTCAGCCCCATGCCCTTCTGGCTGAGGTTGGTGCTCAGTTGCTGGTCCAGCATGCCCATGAACATCTTGCCTTGTTCGCTATCGGTGATGCCATCTTGCGGCACGGTCTCACGCATACTTTTTAACATCATGTTCATCAGCACGGCTTCAAACTGGCGCGCAACGGCACGAATCGCCTCTGGCGAATCGTTATTGGCGCGCTTCAGGCTATTGAGCGAGTTAGCATCAATAGCCAGGCTTTGCGTAGTAGGATCGACACGTGGTTGCATGGTCGTCTCTCGCTTAAATCACCTCAAGCTCGGCATTTAACGCGCCAGCGGCTTTCATGGCTTGCAAAATCGCCAGTAAGTCCTGTGGTGTGGTGCCAATCGCATTTAGTGCTTTAACGACATCAGACAAGTTAGCGCCGTTATTCAGCTTCAGTACCTTGCCTGGTTCTTTGTTAATGTTGATCTCAGACACTGCGGTGGAGACGGTCTGGCCATTCGAGAATGGACCAGGCTGGCTAATCACCGGTGAGGTATTAATCACCACCGACAGGTTGCCGTGTGAGACTGCGCAGCTATCCAGCGTCACTGCCTTGTTCATCACCACGGAGCCGGTACGTGCATTGAGGATAATCTTGGCTGGTGTCGCGGCCAGAGCGACATTAATGGTTTCCAGGTTAGCCAGGAAAGAAACGCGGCTCATGCTTTCAGGCGGGCGCACCTGAATCACGCGGCCACTCTCGGCCTGGGCCGTCATCGGGCCAAATTTCTTGTTAATGGCTTCAACCACATTATTGGCGGTTGAAAAGTCACTTTCTTTCAATTCGAGTTTGACAATATCCTGGTGTAGCAGGGTATTCGGCAATGCGCGTTCAACGGTAGCACCTTCTGAAATGCGGCCGACACTTAAATGGTTGATCTGGGTCTGGCTGCCATTGGCCGCCGCACCGACACCACCCACGACCAGGTTACCTTGGCCCATGGCATAAATTTGTCCGTCTGCACCTTTCAGCGGCGTCATCAATAAGGTACCGCCACGCAAGCTCTTGGCGTTACCCATAGAAGACACCGTCACATCCAGGGTTTGCCCTGGCTGTGCGAAAGCGGGCAGGGAGCTGGTGACCATCACCGCTGCCACGTTTTTCAGCTGCAGGTTGGTCCCAGGTGGCAGGGTAATGCCCATCTGGTTCATCATGCTGATAATACTTTGCACGGTGAATGGTGTTTGCGTGGTCATATCGCCAGTGCCATCGAGGCCGACGACCAGGCCATAACCAATCAGCTGGTTGGCGCGTACGCCCTGAATATTGCTGATGTCCTTGATACGTTCCGCTTGAGCGAAAGGCGTGGCCAGTAACAAGCCACATGCCAGCAGGCCATAGGCAACAGCGCGTTGGCCGCGCTGTACGGTGTGAACTAAGCTGTGTGTCAGTATAGGCATGATCAACTCTCCTACAATGGAATCATGCTGAGAAAGAAGCGCGAGAACATGGATAACACTTCAGCGGCATCCATTTTGCTGTTGCTGCGATATTCGATACGTGCATCCGCCACTTTGGTCGAAACCACTTCGTTGCCGATGGTAATCATGTCCGGGTTGACGATGCCAGAGAACCTGACATATTCAGTGCCTTTGTCAAAGCCAATCTGTTTCTCGCCACTGATGACTAGGTAGCCATTTGGCAGCACATCGGTCACTGTGGCTGTCACAGAGCCGCTAAAGGTATTGCTGGCATCTGCAGCTGCCTTGTCTTTAAATGACAGCGCTGAGCTGGCGTTGAAAGCGGCTTTAGGCACATTGTGTCCAAACAGGCCGGTCACAGAAGCCGCGGTTGAGCCATCTTTGGTTTGCTCGTTATCAGAAGCTTTGTTGGCGGTGGTGTTTTCTGCAATACGAACAGTGACGATATCGCCTACATAGCGCGGTCTGCGGTCTTCAAACAATGGGCGAAAGCCTGCGCTATTGAAGATGGCGCCTTCTGTGCGCGCATCTGGACGTGCCATTGCTACTCGCGGCGTTTCCGGTTTTTGCACAATGGTTGACGGCGTGATAGAGCAGCCGTTCAGTAATTGAGAAAACGCCAAACAAAGTAGTAAGCTCATGATCGTTCTATTCATCATTTGAGTGACCCTCAAGCAGGGATTACATCTGCGACAGTTTTTGCAGCATCTGGTCCGACGTTGTAATCGCCTTGCTGTTAATTTCATAGGCGCGCTGGGTTTGAATCATGCTCACCAGCTCTTCCACCACATTGACGTTGGAAGTTTCAACATAGCCTTGTGACAATAAACCGGCGCCATTGGTCCCGGGTGTATTGGTATTCGCATTGCCGGAAGCGGTTGTTTCTACAAACAGGTTTTCACCTTTGGCTTGCATACCGGCCGGATTGATAAAGGTAGCCAGCTGAATCTGGCCAATTTGCGTCGTGGCTGTGGAGTTAGGCGTGGTAATGGATACGACGCCATCCCTGCCGATCGACAAGCTTTGCGCGTTGGCAGGAATGGTAATTGCTGGCTGTACCGGGAAACCGCTGGCGGTGACCAGTTGCCCCTGGCTATCGACCTGGAATGAGCCATCACGGGTATACGCCGTGGTGCCATCTGGCATCAGAATTTGGAAGAAACCCTGGCCCTGGATGGCGACGTCTTTATCGTTACTGGTTTGTTGCAGGTTACCCTGGGTGAAAATACGCTCAGTGGCGACTGGCTTGACGCCGGTGCCTAATTGCAAACCGCTGGGTAGCTGGCTTTGTTGCGAGCTTTGCGAGCCTACCTGGCGAATGTTCTGGTAGAGCAGGTCTTCAAACACCGCGCGCGACTTTTTAAAGCCGCTGGTGCTGACGTTGGCCAGGTTGTTTGAAATCACGTCCATCTGCATTTGTTGTGCATCAAGACCGGTTTTGGAAATCCATAATGAGCGTATCATCGTTCACTCCTTGGGCTTAAAGCCGTTTTCATACTGCAATAGTAGTGCAAGCATTAACCATTCATACTGAAGAGCTGATCTGCTTTTCCAGCGTTGTTTTGCGCGTTTTCCAGCATTTTCATTTGCATTTCGAATTGGCGCGCCAGGCCGATCATATTCACCATGGTTTCGACCACGTTCACATTGCTGCTTTCGAGGGCACCACCGGTGACTTTGACATTCGGATCCAAGGGCGCAGCCTGGCCATTACTGGTCACAAATAAGCCGTCTTCTGCACGTTTGAGTGAAGCTGCTGGCGGGTTAGCCAGTTTGATTCGAGCCAGAATCGTGGTCGCACCAGGCACGCTCAGGTCGTTGACGCTGGAAATCGTGCCATCACCACCGATACTGACAATCACATTGGGCGGAATGCTGATCGGGCCGCCGTCACCCATCACATTGAGACCGGATTCGGTTTGCAACTGGCCGTTCTCATTAATTTTGAGCGAGCCGTTGCGGGTATAACCTTCTGAACCATCTGCACGCTGTACGGCAATCCAGCCTTCACCTTGTACGGCAACATCGAGGTCGCGGCCGGTATGCTGGATGCTGCCTGGCTTGTAGTCAGTGCCGACGGTGGCATCGACGACAAAGGCACGTGTTGGCAAGCCATCGCCCAAAATTGGCACGGCCCTGAAACTGTCCACCTGGGCTTTGAAACCGGTGGTAGTCGCGTTTGCCAGGTTATGGGCTGTGGTCGCCTGTTGCTCCAGAATGTGCTTGGCGCCAGTCATTGCAGTATATATCAGACGATCCATAAAGCTGCCCCTATCAAGAAGTTAATCAAACCTGTATTAACGCAGGTTGACCAAAGTCTGCATGACCTGATCTTGCGTTTTGATGGTTTGCGCGTTGGCCTGGTAGATACGTTGTGCAGTAATCATGTTGACCAGTTCTGCGGTCAGGTCTACGTTTGAATCTTCTACCGCAGATGACTGCAGCACACCAAGTGTACTGCTGCCTGGTGAGCCAATCAGCTCGTCGCCAGATTCGTAAGTCGATGCCCACTGGTTACCGCCCAGTGATTGCAAACCATTCGGGTTGACAAAGTTAGCCAGGACCACACGGCCGAGGTCTTTGGATTGACCGTTGGTGTAGCGGCCTTGAATAATGCCATCATCACCAATAGTGAAGCTGGCAATACGGCCTGAAGAGTAACCATCCTGGCTCAGCTTGTTGACGCTGAAAGACGAGCCATACTGTGTGCTTTTTGAATAATCAAAGCTGATGTTCATGGCGGCGCCACCCGTCGTAGGCGTGAATGTTATCGGTGTCACGCTGGAGTTAGTCGAATCGTAGCCACCCGCGTTAAATACCATGGTTGGTGTTGGTGTTGGTGTAACATCCGTACCATCTACCGTAGTGTAGACACTCCAGTTGTTAGCGGCAGTTTTCACATAGTAGTTTTGTACATTGTGTGAATTACCCAGGTTGTCATATACCGTAATCGCGGTTGAGTTAGTGTAGCTGGTCGGGTCTGTGGAGCTAAATGGGGTGACGGTCTGATCAATATCAGCACTGGCTGAGTTCAGGTTCAAGGTACCGCTAATTTTGGAGCTGGCCACCGGTTGCAAATCACTGGTGTCGATCTGGATTTCTACCGGGCTGGAGCCGTTCAGGTTATCTGCACTGTTACCCATCAGGCGTTTGCCGTCACTGGTGACAATATAGCCGTTTTTATCCATCTGGAACTGGCCGTTACGGGTGTAGGTCACCGCACCGTTATTGCTCAAACGGAAGAAGCCCGCGCCGTTAATCGCCACATCCAGTGTGTTGTTGGTGGCGGTAATGTTGCCCTGTGTAAACTGTTGGGCCACATCTGAAATTTTGGTACCAATACCGATTTGTGTTGTACCGGCGCCACTCAGGGAGGCCGCGAACACATCAGAAAACTCTGCACGAGACTGTTTAAAGCCAACAGTGTTGGCGTTAGAAACGTTGTTGCCAATCACTTCCAGCGCTTTAGATGCTGCATTTAAACCACTTAAGCCTTGTGAAAAAGCCATGTTATCTCTCCTTGGTAAGGACTAAAAATGTCAATATTAAAAATTAGAAAATCTCAGAAATATCAGATGCAGACACTGTCGTGTTATTGCTCAAATTCAGTTTAGCGCCACTAGTGCTGGTGGTGACACTTTGTACCTGTGCCAGACTCAGGGCGGTGCTGCTGACGGTGGTGTCACCAGTTTTTGCGGTGATTTCATAGCTATAGTCACCACTAGGCGCGACCGTACCATCATCCATTTTGCCATCCCAGCTCAATGCGTTCACACCCACATCCTGTTTGCCGAATGTCAGTGTGCGGATGGTGGCGCCGGAACCGTTTTTAATCGCGACTGACAGGCTGTCTGCACCATTTGGCACATTGACGCCGAAATAGCCGCCGGTTTCTGTATGGGTCAGCGTTTTGCCTTCTACCAATACATTGCGGCCTATCATGCTGGTGGCCTGGTAGGCCTGGCCCAACTGTACGCTGCCGATCAGGCTACTCATGGTTTCATTCAGCTTGTTGATGCCAGTCACGGTATTCAACTGCGCCATCTGGCTGGTCACCTGGGCGTTATCCATCGGGTTCAACGGGTCCTGGTTTTTCATCTGCGTCACCAGCAAGGTCATGAAACGGTCTTGTGTTTCATCTGTTGTGCTGGCCGTGTTGCGTGTGTTCACTGAATTCAGTAAATCTTGTGACACCTGGTTGTTGGTATTAACGGTGGTCATGCTGAAGTCCTTTCTGCAGGTTATTGACCGATATTCAATGTTTTAAGCAACATGGTTTTTGCCGCGTTCATGGTTTCCACGTTGTTTTGATAAGCGCGTGAGGCTGAAATCATGTTCACCATTTCCTCAGTCACGTTGACATTAGGCATGGTGATGTAGCCATCGGCATTTGCCATCGGGTGTTTGGGGTCGTAGACCATTTTGCCTGGCTTGTTATCTTCAATGACACGATCCACTTCAACCGTGCTGCTCTGGTTGGCTGCATCCTGCACTGCCTTAAACACCACTTGTTTAGACTGGTAGGGCTTGCCATCGGAGCTCACCACGCTGTCGGCGTTGGCAAGGTTGCTGGCCACCGTGTTCAGGCGCATGGATTGCGCACTCATGGCTGAGCCGGAAATTTTGAATACGTTAAACAGAGACATGACAGACCTCCTTTAATTATTGCTGGCCGTTAATTGCGGACAGCATTTTCTTAATCTGGCCGCCTATCATGGTCAGGCTGGCCTCATAACGGATGCCGTTATCGACATAAGCATTACGCTCCACATCCATATCGACGGTGTTGCCGTCAGCAGAACCTTGCACCACCGCGCGGAACAGTGGGTCGCCTGCGCTGACATAGCCGCTGCCGCCCGTGCCATTCATATGGCCAGCATTGGTTTGTTGCAATGCGCCATTGCTTGTTGTGGTGCCGGCAAAAGCATTCGGTTGCAGCGCTGCCTTCATGGCAGACTGAAAGTCGATGTCACGCGCTTTATATTGCGGTGTATCTGCATTGGCAATATTCGATGCCAACAGCTCTTGACGTTCATTGCGCACGCGCAATGCCGTCTGATGGAAATTCAGTGCGGCGTCCAGTTTGTTTATCATCGTTTTATCCTTTCCTGGCTGTTTCTCCAGCCCTGTTCGAAACCTGTTGCTTTCGAACCTCTAAAGTTTTGTCCTCTGCGACCGTTAACCCGAATAAGCAGGTCTACTTTCACGCATATGACTTTTACTAGCTATGCCTAGTGTACGCCGCGGCCTGTGCAATGATTCTGCAATTAAACGGGGGAAATCCCCTTTAATTCCGGGATTAAACTTGCCCGTGATGCGTAGAATAGGGCACATGAAACAACACCAGCCCCAGATTGTGATGATGCTTATTGTTAGCCTGTTATGGCTGATGAGCGTGTCTGCGTATGCGGCAGACCGTGCGGTGATTGCGAATCAGCATGCGGTCGGCGCAGCCTCTGCAGGTAATGACATGCACAGCCGCCTGTATCAAACAGTGATGCAGTATGTACAAAGCCAGACACAAGGCTATCCGGGCAAAGTCAATATCGAGATCCAACCGCTGGATAGCCGTATCCGTATTGCAGAGTGCGCATTGATGGAAGGTTTTACCGTACAAGGCGCCCGTTTGTGGGGTAAAACCCATATTGGCGTGCGTTGCCTGCAATCTGAGACTAAGCCATGGACACTGTATGTTCAGGCCGATGTGCAGGTGTGGGGAGAATATGCCGTCACCGGTTTGCCGGTTGGCCAGGGTTCACCAGTGCAACCCACAGACGTGGTCATGCAGTCTGGTGATTTAAGCAAATTGCCAGCAGGCATTATTACTGACTTGTCTATGTTAGCTGGTAAACAGGCAGCATTAAATTTGCCATTGGGCACGGTGTTAAGACCAGAGTTGCTCAAGTCGGTGCCAGTGATTATGCAAGGGCAAACTGTACAGTTAAATAGTCGTGGTGATGGCTTTGTGATCTCGGCTGATGGCACTGCCATGCAAACCGCAAATGTTGGCCAGGTGGTTGATGTGAAAGTCAGCAGTGGCCAGATTGTAAAAGGCGTCGCGCAGTCTTCCGGTAAGGTGGACGTGCGCTTTTAGTCAGATGGACAACGTTTTTTTATTGAAAAATGTCTGAAAATTATAAACATGCGATAAAAAGTGTATTAAGCACTAAAGTTCGCTTAAACTATGCCGATAGTACTGTTAACGAATGAGGGTTTTGACTTTGATAAGCCCTGAAACAATTCAAAATCAGAAGAGGTACGGCATGAACATTTCAGATTCGATTAAAAAAATGGGTGTTGGCGTAGACAAGCCGACATTGGAAAAAGGGACTGCGAATAAAAGCAGCGAGAAAGCAGCGAGCACATCCACTGCCTCTTCAGACAATGTGACTTTATCTTCTGCCTCCGTGCAATTGCAGTCATTAGAAGCTGGATTGGCCTCTGGCGAGGTGTTTGACACCAATAAAGTCGAAGAAATCAAAGCCGCAATCGCGCGTGGTGATTTTTCGGTGGATACCGCCAAAGTGGCTGATGGCTTGTTGCAAACTGTTAAAGACTTGATACAACCGAATAAAGGCTGACAATTATGACTACTGCAAATCATTTATCTTCTCCAGTGACGTTTGAGAAAGACGCCGCGCTGGTATCAGAGTTATTGAGTGATTTGCAGTCTGAGCAGTCGGCCCTGGTCACTGCTGACCTGGACGTGATTGAGCGCATGGTAGACAAGCGGGTTGAGCTGCTACAAGCACTAGGTGCCGCTGCCAATTCACGCTATGACGCGCTGGCTGCAGCAGGCTTTGAGCCGAATGAGCAAGGCATGTCGGTCTGGTTACAAAAGCAATCCAGTCAGTTATTAGATAGTGCGTGGGTCACTTTTCAGCAAGAGCTGACACAGGCGAAAGAATTAAATCGCTTGAACGGTATCCTGATTAACAAGCACTTTTTGCGCAATCAGGAAAAGCTGGATGCATTGAACGGCAAGAGTTCTGCGCCACAGTTTTATGGCAAAAATGGTCAAGCCCACCGGGCAAACAACAGTCGTAGCGGCTTTTCAGTCTAGACACTGTTCACACGATAAAAAACAGCCGAAGAGCATCTCTTCGGCTGTTGTGCTTTTAACGCTAGCAAATGGCCTTACATCATCAAACTTTCTAGCGTTTCCCAGCGCGTGAGCTTCTGCATGACCAGTAGCTCAATTTCGCTTAGCCTGTCCTGTAGCAGCTTCACTCGATCAGGCGCCTGTTTATAAATATCACCTTGCGCAAATTGCGCCTGGATCTCGGCTTGCTCTTGCTCCAGTTGTTCAATTTCTGCGGGTAATGCTTCCAGCTCACGCTGTTCCTTGAAGCTCAACGTTTTTCGGGGAGTGACCGTTTGGGTGGTGACTATAGGCGCGGGTGTATTTGATGCTGAAGCGACAGCAGATACTTTTGGCGTAGAGGTTGGTTTGCTACTACGATCCTGGCTAAATCTTAACCAGTCATCGTAACCACCACCGAATTCGGTTAATTTGCCTTGGCCTTCAAACGCAATCACTTGGGTGACGGTGTTTTCCAGAAAAGCCCGATCATGGCTGACGAGGAAAAGGGTCCCTGAATAATCCTGTAATAGCGTCTCCAATAACTCCAGCGTATCAATATCCAGGTCATTGGTCGGCTCATCCAGCACCAGGACGTTGGCAGGGCGTGCAAACAGGCGTGCCAACAGTAAACGGTTGCGTTCACCACCAGAAAGTGATTTCACTGGTGAGCGTGAGCGTTGTGGCGGAAACAGGAAGTCTTCCAGGTAACTGATCACATGTTTACGCTCATTGCCGATTTCAACAAAGTCTGAACCCGGGCTAATGGTATCGGCCAATGTGGCTTCTTCATCCAGCTGCTCCCGCATCTGGTCAAAATAAGCGACATTGATTTTTGTGCCGCGCTGAATGTCGCCACTATCTGCTTCAATGTCCCCTAGAATAAGTTTCAATAGCGTGGATTTTCCAATCCCGTTTGGACCCAGTAAACCAATTTTATCGCCACGTAAAATACGGGTGCTGAAGCCTTTGATTAATGTTTTATCACCATAGGACTTATAGACCTGATCAAGCTCTGCCACCAGTTTCCCACTGCGTTCGCCTGCATCCAGGTTGAGTTTGACATCGCCCTGGCGCTCACGTCTGGCTGCACGGTCTAAACGTAGCGCTTCCAGTCTTCTTACGCGCCCTTCATTACGTGTACGGCGTGCTTTAATCCCTTGGCGGATCCAGACTTCTTCCTGTGCCAAAAATTTATCGAACTTAGCCGCATGGGTTTCTTCAACGGCGAGTAACTCTTCTTTTTTAATTTGATATTGTGAAAAGTTGCCAACAAAGTCTGTCAGATTGCCACGGTCAAGTTCGGTAATGCGTGTGGCCAATTTGTCTAAAAAGCGACGGTCGTGGGTAATAAACAGCACGCTGCCATTAAATCCCAGTAACAAATCTTCCAGCCACTCGATCGCTTCCAAATCCAGATGGTTGGTCGGCTCATCCAGTAATAGTACTTCAGGCTCTGCCACCAGCGCCCGGCCAAGGGCTACGCGTTTACGCCAGCCACCGGAAAGTGTTGAGACCAATACATCCGCATCCAGCTTTAAGCGGCTAAGCACTGTTTCGACACGTGATTGCGCTACCCATCCATTTTGCGCATCCATTTCATGCTGTAATGCCTGCATGCGCTCCATCAAGGCCTCAATATTGGCATCCGGCATGCCCATATCATGCGTGACCTGATGGTAGTCAATGATGGTTTGCTGCAAGCTGCCCAAACCTTCTGCCACTGCTTCAAATACGGTGTGCGCATTATCCAGTTCAGGTTCTTGTGGCACATAGACCACGCGTACGTTCGGTGCGCGCCATACAGTGCCGTCATCCAGTTTGATGGTACCGGCAATGGCTTTCAGTAAGCTGGATTTACCAGCACCATTGCGGCCAATCAAACCGACGCGTTCACCTGGGTCTAACTGAAATGAGGCTTGGGCAAGCAAGGCATGATGACCAAATGCCAGGCTGGCATTATCAAGCGTAATATGAGGCATAAAGGGGGATGGGGCAGAGGTTGTTGAATCGATGCGATATTGTAAACGACATCAAACCATACACTAAGCTTAATGCGTAAATAAAAGAATCTATCAGTGTATCTGTTGTGAAGGCGAGGGCAGGGTGTCTAGCGACAATGCACCACCGCGCAGGGAAACATCAGGTGCCGGACGAGTATCAGGTTGATATTCTTCCACCCAGCGCTGCAGGTCTTGCTTGATTTGTGCTTCTTGCAAATGTGGAATATTGCTTAACCACTCCAGCAAATTAGCCAGCCAGCGAGCATCTGCACTGCGCGCTTGTGCAATACGTAATTTTTCATGGCTGGTGGGCAGGGTGTTTTCATCATCTGCCAATAGCTCTTCATACAGTTTTTCACCTGGTCTCAAGCCGGTAAACTCAATACGGATATCCTGCTCTTGCAGGCCTGATAATTTAATCATATCGCGCGCCAGGTCGATAATCCTGACCGGGGTGCCCATATCCAGCACAAATACCTCACCACCGTTGCCCATGGTCGCAGCCTGTAACACCAATTGTGCCGCCTCGGGGATGGACATAAAGTAGCGTGTAATTTCGGGATGGGTAATGGTAATCGGGCCGCCATGCGCTATCTGTTCGCGGAATTTGGGGATCACGCTGCCACTGCTGCCCAGTACATTGCCAAAACGCACCGTGATAAAACGCGTGTTGCTATTGTCAGCATGCTGCAATCCCTGGCAAATCAATTCGGCCAGCCGTTTACTGGCACCCATCACATTGGTCGGATTCACCGCTTTGTCGGTTGAAACCAAGACAAACGTCGGCACACCGGCCGCCTGGCAAGCTGCAGCAATCTGGTAAGTGCCATGTGCATTGTTTTGTAAGGCCTCCACCACATTAAAATGTTCCATCATCGGCACATGCTTGTAAGCGCCAGCATGTAATACCACGTCCGGTTGATGGCTTTGCAAAATGCGCTGGATACGCGTCTGGTTTTTCACATCTGCCACCAGGTACACCAGCTCGGTATCCGTCACCCACTGGCCAAACTCTTGCTGCAACGTGTAAAGTGCATATTCAGAAATATCCAGGCAAATCAACTGTGCCGGGTGAAAACTCAATATCTGGCGACAAAGTTCAGAGCCAATCGAGCCTGCAGCACCCGATACCAGTACCACTTTATTCGCCAGCATACTGCTTAAACCGTGGGTATCCAGCTGCACCACGTCACGCCCTAGCAAGTCCTCCACATCAATCTTGCGGATCTGGGACAAGCTGACACGGCCACTGATCAGGTCTGACATGGCAGGTAAAGTCAGCACCTCCATGCCTTCTACTTTACGTGCGGCTTCAACTGCCAATCGACGCTTCTCATGACGACTCCCCGGCATCGCAATCATGCAGTGCTGGCAACTGTGGCGTGCTGCAATCTGTGCCATCTCCTCCAAGCCACCTTCGACCTTGGTATGCATGATCTCACGGCCAACCAGCTTATTGCTCGGGTCTATCATCGCCACCACGCGCCACTCAGGGTTTTTGCTGAGTTCTTTAATCAAGTTAAAAGATGCGTCTTCGACGCCGATCACAATCACAGGCTTGCCTTGTACCGCGAGTGTATTGAATAGCCGACGCTCTTTCCACGCGCGATATAAAAATCGACTACCACCCATGGTTAATAGCAGTAACATGGGGTTTGTAATGAGCACTGAGCGCGGAATAATAATTGAGGGGTGTACTAACAGTGCAAATGTTGCGCAGAGCAGTGCTGCAAAAGCAACAGCACGCATGATGCGTTTTAAATCTGGCAGGCTGGCAAAGCGCCATACGCCTTTGTATAAGCCAAAACTATAAAAGCTAACGCTATGGAAAATAAAAATGACCGGCAGGCTTTCCCAAATATACGCAATAAATTTTTCCGGGATATGGAAATTAAAGCGCAGTGCAAAAGCCATTAACCACGCCGCAATAACTACTATGGCGTCATGCAAAAAAGCCAGCAACGATAAGAATTTAGACGGGAGTTTCAGCATGCGCGATATTTTATCAATCAATGCGTGATGTTATCACGTCTTAACACCTTGATTGCAGTCGATACAATAATCTTAATGTCCAAACAAACGGACCGATGAGCAAGATAGTAGGCATCCAGAGAGACTTTTTGCGGGATTGGAATTTCATCACGACCATTCACCTGTGCCCAGCCAGTAATGCCGGGTTTTAATGCATGCACTCCTTTTTCTGTTCGCAAGGCGACTAAATCATCCTGGTTAAACAGGGCAGGACGTGGCCCGACTATCGACATATCGCCTGTTAACACACTCCATAACTGTGGCAACTCATCCAGGCTGGTTTTGCGGATAAAACTGCCCACTGGCGTGAGAAAAGCATGAGGATCATTTTGCTGGTTCATTAAGTGTGTTGCAATTTGTGGTGTACCGATTTGCATGGAGCGAAATTTTGGCATGCTGAATAACCGGTTATGTTGGCCTACACGTTGGCTCCAGAATAAAGCAGGGCCTTTAGAAGTGGTTTTTACCAGCAAATAGGTGAATAACATTAATGGGCTGAGCAATATCACTCCCATCAGTGTCAATAAAATATCTAAGCTTCTTTTAAGCAACATGGTTTGTAACCGCTCGTTTAATGCCCTCATCAAAGCTGATAGCCGGGCGCCAGTTTAATAATTGTTTTGCTTTGCTGGTATCTATCTGCAAATCAGCCAGTAGCTGTTCATTCAGGTTGCGTTTGCCAAGCAGGCTGAAGATTATTTTCAGCACTGATGTTGGTATTGGCACCAGCCAGGGCGCACGATGCAGTGCCTTCCTGATCAACGCGACCAGCTCAGTGATCGACACATCATGATCATCTGAAACCAAAAATGTCTGGTGAGCCGCCGCCGGGTGGAGGCAGCATAGTGCGATAAATCGGCACAGATTGTCGATGCTAATGAGGCTGCGCCGGTTATGGATGGCACCCAAAGGGAGTGGAAAGGGCGACCGGCATAATGACAGTAACGCCTTGAAGTTTGCTTTTGGATTAGGGCCATACACAAGAGGTGGTCGAATAATCGTCAGTACAGTCTCGGATTTCTCAAAAAATGCCTTTAATGCTAGCTCAGCTTCCCATTTGGTGCGTGCGTAATCATTATGAGGTTGAGGGGTATCTTTTTCTGTAAACGGCTTATCCATTGAGCACTTACCATTGACGCCGATAGAACTCATAAATATAAACTGTTTAATACCTAATTGCTGAGCAAGCGTAGCCACTTCTAAGGTGTAGTCAACATTCACCGCTTTAAACGCCTTGTAAGCATCGGCTGCAGTTTCATGCAAAATATGAGCACGACCAGCTAAATGTATCAAGCAGTCATACTTAATGGTGGCTGTGTTTTTATGGAAGCTGTTGCGTTGAATGGCTGTGATATGGTGGCCTTGGTTCGCAAGGTATCGCGTAAGTGATTCTCCAATAAACCCGCTCGCCCCGGTGATAAGAATGTTCACGTCAGCTACTCTTTAGGGTTTCTGGATAAATTGCCATATGCGATTAAACAGCTTCCCAAATATGAACTTTGCTACCGAGAAGTCAGGGTAGGCCGCTTTGAGTGTATGGATAATCTCTTTATTCTGCACCCAGATGTTTTTCAGGTTTTTATTTGTTGTACCGCCTGTTCGCATGTGGACTAGCACGTTGTCAATATACGCGGTTGTGATATTTTTTTGCTCAATAAACCTAAATAGCAGTTCGAAGTCAGCAGCTATTTTATAGCTCAGGTCAAATAATCCATATTGCTCATACACTTCTTTTCTCACAAAGAAAGTCGGATGGGCAGGCATCCAACCACTTTTGAATAGCCCTTGTTGATAAGGCCGAGATTTCCAATAACGCACCACACGCGAGGTGTCGTGTTGGTCAACATATACCAGGTTTGCAAAACAGGCCTGTATGTTGGGTTTTTTGAATGCCTCGGCGACCTGGGTAAGCACTGTGTCATCGGCATAAAAATCATCAGCATTGAGCAAGCCGATGACATCGCCAGTGGCCAGTTTCAGTCCTTTATTCATGCCATCGTAAATACCTTTATCAGGCTCTGAAATATAGCGTGTGATGCTGCCAGCACTTTTAACAATATCCATGGTGCTATCACGAGAAGCACCGTCTACAATGATATGTTCTTTGTCTTTATATTGCTGTGAGGCTACTGACGCGATTGTGTCGGCGATTGTGTCGGCACTGTTATAGCAGACCGTAATAATGGAGATTTTCATTGAATTTCAAACTAAGTTTTTTTCTAATCTGCTGTTGAGTGGTTTGACTCTAACAACAATATGCTTTGATCAGTAAAGTCGCTACGGAATAAATGTGCGAATTTCTCCAGTTTCTCCGCCGGCCAATCCCACCATGCTATCGAAAGTAGTTTCTGAATCGTAGCGGGGTCGAATCTATAGCGAATCAATTTCGCAGGGACCCCACCAACAATTGCATAAGGCTCAACATCTTTATTAACAACAGCGCCTGCAGCAATAACTGCGCCGTGACCTATTTTTACACCATCAAGGACCAGTACACCAGCACCAATCCACACATCGTGACCAATATGAACATCAGCGAGCTCTTGAAAGTGATTTTTTTTGCTGAATGTAAAATTAGCTTGTTTTAGCGTAGAAAAAAAAGCGGGGTGTGTTGAAATCCATTGTGTTGGATGACGTCCAAGGCCACCTACTCTGGTGCCTGGACCAATACTACAAAAATTTCCTATGTGAGAGGATTGAATCCGAGCACCTGCAATGTAAGTGAATCGTCCCAGGTGAGAATTTTTCACTATGCTCCCTGCGTATAGCCTATTAAACCCCATGAAAGTAGATCTATTGTCAGCGTAGCAGAAAGCCGAGCTTTTAAAGCAACTCAATTTAAATGAGTATAAAAGCCGTCTAAAAAAAATCCAAATGAATACGTCAAACATATTTTCTCCATCCATTTATGACTCGGTAGACGAAGTTGATATATCGAAGTAATTTTACTTTTTTGTAATATGTAGCCAGTTTCTTTTCTACTTCTTGATCGACCACTACGTGCTCAAGTGAAACGGTTACTGGTTGATTCGAAACTGCTCCAGAGAAGGGGTTATATCGCCATTCAGCGCAATGAGTCCCAGAGCCATCTATGCCAATATTTCTAATTAAGGAAGTACATGGCATAAGCGTTAATTTCTGTTTTAAAAACAAACTGGCATGCCAGCGTATATACCAAGAGTTGTTTTTTCCCTTAATCTGGTTTTGGAGCATTTTGACGTAATTGTGAGGACCGTTTTTATTAAATGAACCAAGTGACTTACTTTGCGATAGTTTAGTGAGTAGCGCAGAGCCATCCACATTAAAATCGCCCCAAGCTCTACTCCAGGTAGCCCAGCCCCAGCTTTGGGGCATCTTTGAAAGGAATGTTTTATTTTTTTCGGCAAAGTCTATGGGGTACATATAACCAGAGACACTGCTGACCTGAGTTTGAAACTCATATACTGATAGGCCATCATTCATATACTTCAAAAAGTAGGGAGATGTTTCCAGATCGTCTTCTAAAACAATCACTTTGCCATACTGACGACAAAGCTGGGTCACGCCATCAATAATTGAATTTGCGAGCCCCAAATTTTCTTCTCTTTCAATAATGTTAATGGTCTGAAACCCTGAAACCTGACGGACATACTCCCTGACTTTGCTAACAGCGTCTTGAGCATCTACATTTTTTGCGGCATCTGAAAAAATATAAAGGTCAGACTGAGCACATTCAGGATTTTTTAACAGTGCTTGTACTGTCTCCTGTGTGTGCTGCGGGCGATTGTAAACAAAAAGGGCAATAGGTGCGTAATTCAAAGTTTTGTACTCATTCTGAGGTCGTTCTGTTAACTTACTTAACTTGTTAAGATTTTAACAGGGATACAATTGAAAAGTGATCGTGTGCCTGAGCATGTTATTCGATCATTTTCCTTTGAGAAACTCTATTATTGTTCTAAACCATTGTTTATTAAAGAAAAAACTTAGAACTAGGTAAGAAATAGAGAAAATTAATAAGCTAAATATTATCCTCAAAACTGGAGCAGTGATAAGCATAACGCCCAAATAACTGATCAGTACTGCACATACTGACGTTAGTAGGGGTTTCAGTAAAAGGAGGGAGTATTCTATAAAAGTGATATCCGAGAGCGGTCTCACCAAGAAAAACCAATTGGGCCAATAACCTATCAATCCCAGAAGCACCATAGAAGTTGCCATACCCGTTGCACCATAGTGACTGCCTAACCAAATCGCAGGTGGGGTGATGAACAGCCATGTCAGATTCCATTTAAAACTGAGATCAGCTCGGCCTTTAGCCATCAGTAAGCTACCCACTGGATTACCCGTAGATCTGAGTAGTGCCCATGCTGCAAATATTTGCATTAACGGGATGGTCGAAGTCCAACTCTCTCCCAAATACAAAGCGACAACTTCGGGGGCAAAAAAGATCAGAAAGATGTATATCGGAAAATTGATCGATGCCGTCATGAGCATCGTCTGTAAATAGATGCGTTTTAGCAAAGCTGTGTCATTTTGCGCTTGCGCCATTACAGGGAGGCCCACTTGCGTCACAATCGGGTTAACAATCATGGCGATATTCAAGTTAAGACTTTTGGCAATGCTATATTGGCCAATGGCCTGCGCTGACATCAATTTTCCACCCAGCAAAACATCAATTTGTGAGTTGAATGAGTTAGCTAGATTGTTCGCCATCATATAGCCACCAAACTCCAAGAATTCACGAATTTCGCTCAGCTTTAGTCTTTTTAGAGGTCTCCAGCCATCTGATAAATAGACCCATGACAACAAGCTACTTAATACTGAGGTGATTAATGCACCAATGAGTAAAGAATAAACGCCAAACCCAACAAATGCGGAGGCGATGGCAGATATAAAGCCTAAAAGCGCCGCTGATACATCCACTTTGGCCAGAGGTGAAAAATTGAGGTTTTTCTGTGCTTTTAAGCGTAGCTGTAGACCAATAGAGCTTGTTATCATTGCCAGCGCAGCCAATATAATTAAGTTATCCAGATTTGGCTGTTCATACCATGTTGCCAGCAGCCCGCTAAATAGCACGAGCACAATCGCCAACACCGATGTGGCACAAACATTGAGCCAATACAGGCTTGATTGTTGATCGTTAGAAATGTTCTGGTGGTGAATAATTGCATTGCTTATGCCGGCATCTGCGAAAATCTGCAAGAAAGCCATGATGGACGTCACGATAGCAGCAAGGCCAAAATCCGCAGGCGTTAATATTCTGGCTAGAATGGCAATCTGAGCGAATTGCAAAAAAGCCCTCGTAAACAAAGAAAACGATGTCCACCGAATAGCAGAAAATGCTTGTTTTTTGAGGGTCATTTGGCCAATGGTTTTTTGGCTGTTACAAAGTAACCTATGGTTTCGGCACTCCAATTTGAGTCTAATTTGTCCAGATAGGGGGCAATCAATTGCCCTAAAGACCAAAAAGGCAGAAGTGCAACTGCAAGTATTGCTTTAACCAAGCGGGGGCCACGCAATAGTCGCAAGCTAAAGTAATTAAACTTTAAAAACCACATGCTAAAAAAACCCGATTGCGGCTCAACCGCAACATCAGTAAAGCCCGCTTTTTCCAACATATATTTAAGGCCATAAGGGGTATATCTAAAAAAGTCGTATGGCACTTCATGCAACCACCATTGCCATGGCACCTGCATCACCAAGTTTCCACCAGGTTTTAAAATTCTGTTAGCCTCGTTGAGCATGGTTTGTGGCTCGCGCAGGTGTTCCATAACTGACATAGAGATAACAGTATCGGCAACTTCTGAGTCGATAGGAAGTTCAAGATTGAGGTCGGCGCTAATATCCGCATGCGTGTTATGGTAGCTGCCAGTCCAGTCGACTCCTATGTAGCTGTTGGCATAACTAAGAAAAAACTCCTTATGAGGTGCTTCGCCACAGCCCAGGTCGTAAAGTTGACCTTTATATTTGCCGGTATGCTTTTTGAGAAAGCGATCACCGATGTCATAAGCCAACCAGTTGTAAATGCGGCGATTGGAGTGCTTGCCGCTAATTTTTTTCATAAAAACTCACCACACTTTTGACTACATGGTTCAATGAGTCCTGATCAAGATTAAGCCACATAGGTAATCTAACCAGTCGTTCGCTCTCTGTCGTCGTGAACTGATCTACACCATTAAATCGGGAAAATTCTTTACCAGCGGGTGCGTTGTGCAATGGAACATAATGAAAAACTGCATTTACCCCCTCACGTTTTAAGTGAGAAAGAAGTTCACTTCGTTGTGCAAGGTTCTGCGTTTTAAGGTAAAACATATGACCATTATGTTGGCAATGGTCAGGAACGATCGGAAGTTCGAACTTTTCCTGCGTTGCTAAGTAGCTTAGTTGTTCGTAGTATTTTTTCCAACTTGCTAATCTGTTCTCAGTGATTTGGTTCGCTAGCTCTAATTGTGCCCAAAGGTAGGCAGCTTGTATCTCACTTGGTAAATAGCTGCTACCAATATCTACCCACGTATATTTATCTACCATGCCACGGAAGAATTGGCTGCGATTGGTGCCTTTTTCGCGAATAATCTCTGCACGTGCAACAAATTGTTGGTCGTTAATAATGAGCAACCCACCCTCGCCGCCACTGGTGAAGTTTTTAGTTTCATGAAAGCTGAAGGCCGCCAAGTGACCGATCGAGCCTAATTGTTTGCCTTTGTAGGTCGACATCATGCCTTGGGCAGCATCTTCAACAACATAAAGATGGTGTCGATCAGCAATGTCCATGATCACATCCATGTCACAGCCAACACCTGCGTAATGCACTGGTACAATAGTTTTGGTCTTCGGCGTGATCGCAGCTTCAATCAGTCGTTCATCAATATTTAAGGTGTCTGGCCTGATATCTACGAATACGATTTTAGCACCACGAATGACGAAGGCATTTGCCGTGCTCACAAATGTATAGCTTGGCATGATAACTTCATCACCTGGTTGAATATCCAGAAGAATCGCGGCCATTTCCAGCGCTTGTGTACAAGAAGGTGTGAGCAGGGCTTTGGCGCAGTTTAAATGTGTTTCAAACCACTGTTGGCACTTTTCCCCATATTGACCATCCCCAGATAGCTTTTCGCTTTGTAAGGCATCAGCGATATATTTTTGCTCGTTGCCTGTTAAAGGTGGTTTGTTAAATCCAACGTTCATTTTTTAAAGCTTTTCATAAAACTTTGGGCGCTTGGCCCAACATTAAAAATCAAGTCTAGAATACTGACGCCATGCTCAAATGGCTCAAATAGCTGAGGATACTCTGGGTAGCCTGAATAATCCATCCACTCGACTTTAATGCCCATTTCCTGTGCAATGTCTTCATTAAAGTAATCTTTCGCAGCTGGACCGCTAATGTAGCAATCTGCACCTGCCTGCCTACAGATACCTAAAAGCTTTTCTGTTTGTCCTTCTTCCAGAATAAACTCGCTAGACCACGAAAGCTTGGTGGTGATGCCCAGAATGTCATTTATCATCTGAATGAACTTGAAGTTAACTTGGCTTAGGTGCTCTTCATTCATCGAGACATACATGTCTTCAAATCGCGCACTATATTGCTTGAAGTAGGGCGCTTTTGAATAACACTGTTTGATGCTAGACCAGTGTTGTTTGGCCCAGTCTGGATCAGAAATGCGAGTTTCATTAATTTTCTGAAAATATTTACCTTTAACTTCAACAGGTATTGTAAGCCATGTAGGGCCTTGAGGCATTTTGATTTTGTTGCGATTACGCCAGTCTCTACGCGTATATTGCATATCATCATATAAAACAAACTCATCGACACTATTGATTAAATCAAAGTAACCTTTCCAGGGAATGTAATTTGATTGAACAATTGCTACTTTTTTCATGCATTCTCCAGCACTGCAAGTCCGAATCCGGTTTTACCGTAGCCGTTGCCGTTGTAAAGCATATATCGGGTATTTGCATGGTCAAATATATATGGATAGCAAGTCATTTCCGCGTCCCAACCTTCAGCTTCTGTGCCTAAACCATTAATTTCTGGATGTCTTATCCAATGTTTTCCATCTTTTGACTCCGCATATCGAATACGATATGTTGGTATGTCTTTAGATGCACGCGAAGAAAACCACATTTTATAAAGCCCATTTTTTTCTTTTATTACTCTTGGGACGGAAATCGCATACTCAAAATCATCAGCAAAATCTATTGCGACAATACCTTCTCTATTCCAGTTTATACCGTCATTAGATTCTGCATATTTTATGTGATACTTGTGAGTGACTTTCCCTGCGTGGTCGTGAAACCAGCCTGTACATGAAAGATACCAAATCTTGAAGATACCTTCATCGTACATAACGCAATTGCTTGCGACAAAATGAGGCTCATCTTTTGTTCGATCCAGAATGGGGCCTGCGAAAGGTTTTCTGAACGTTAAACCATTATCGAAGGACTCTGCGACCCCAATCGCATTTCTAAATGGGACGGTTTTTCCGAGATTCCATCCAATGTAATACATTCTTTTGATACCGTTTATATCTATGATGTCTGAACCCATTACACCACTATCATCGAAACACCCAATATCCCCTTTGGATAATACTGGTTGTGTAGATAGCTCAAGTATTTCTAATGTGTATAAATTGAATGTCACGAAGCCGATAGAAGACTCTTGATCACTGTTTCTTGTGCTAAAAAAAACTTTGATGTTATCGCCATCAATTGATCCAACAAATGGAACAGAGGCATGAGAAATCATCCAGGAGAAGTTGTTTTTTGGCTCAAAAACTTGGCCTAATTTTTTCCAGGCTTGCATTAAATTAAATACCTTTGAGCCGTGAACTTGGAACTCTAGACCGTTCTGTTGATTCACCCATGTAAACGCCATCTGGCGGCGCATCACTCAATAGTAAAACTCCTGCACCAATGACGCACTTCTCGCCGACGGTTATATGATCTCTTAATGTTGCGTTCACTCCTACAAAGCATTGTTCTCCAATTTCAACACCACCAGAAACAACAACATGAGATGCAAGAAATGCATGATCTTTAATTTTTGAGTGATGCCCGATATGATTGCCACTCCATAACGTCACATTGTTTCCAATAACAACAAAAGGTTGAATAGTATTGTCTTCCAGAATGAAGCAATTTTCTCCTATACGACCTTCGTTTAATACTGTTGCTTTACTACTAATATAGTTTGCTAATGAGTAGCCCATTGATTTTGCGGCAAAGTATTTTTCTTTTCTAACCGCATTTAATTTCGAATAACTAAGGGCAATAAACATGTCATATTGATCAGGGGGATAGTGAGATGCAATATCTTCAAAAGCAACGACAGGGCATTCACAAAAAGTAGTTTTATCCAAAAATTGCCTATCAACCGTGAATGCTGTTACCTCATATTCAGAATCATGAGTAAAGTAATAGTGAGCTAGCTGAGCTATATCGCCAGTACCAAAAATAATCAACTTCTTCATAATTGCTTCCTCACCAGAATAGTGAATTCGTATAAACCATAATCATGAATCAAGGATACATGCCTAGAGTATTTTCGTTTACACAGATCAAAAAAACTGCCAGGATCAGCGTAATAAAGATAGTCACGCATTTTGTCCTTATCTGAGTAGGCGGTTAGGCAGTTAAACGCGAAACCTACTTTACTGGTGTTGTTTAACACATCTAACGTTTGTTCTATGTAAGATAGCCACTCAGTGTCTGAATTTTCCATACGAACATTAAATATCCCACTTGCAACACCGAAGTCTGCCACTTTCCTAGGGGTGCTTGCACATATAAAGTTTGCTTTGATTTGGTCTTTATATCGTAACTCTGCGGCCTGGATCATCGCTTCCGAAATATCTATACCGTGATAGTCAAATTTGAAATTCTGTTCGAGCAAGTATTCATAAAGTGCCCCGTATCCGCACCCAATATCATTAATAGAGAATTCCCCATTAATATTGATTAACTTTGCTAGTTGTTGGAAGCGCAAAATCTGGCCATCTTTCCCATTCCAGTCAACACCTTGCGGGGTGTCGCCATGAGCTATTATTTTGGAGGTGTAGTATTCTGCAACTTCAGAAAAAATTTTATTTTTCAAAATCATTCAATCCAGGTTTTTAGGGTTTCAACTAAGCTGTCTTTTGAAAATGAGTTTTTTACACTTTGTATATTAAGACGTTGTGTCGTGCTGTCGAGTAAGTCAATAGTTAAGTTTTCATTGGTATCGAACACCTTTATGTTGTACTCCTTAAATACATCACTCAGTGTTGATTCGGAGTTAATATAAACTTTTTTCCCAAGTCCTAGTAACGTTATCGCATTACCAAAGGCTTGCTGCCTTTTGTGATTAAAAATAGCTATATCAATACTGGCTAGAAAGGCCAAGTATTCATTAAATGGCATTAACTCTTTTAATGGGTGGAATTTATCGCCAAAGAGTTCATATCCTTTATTCATGACAAAGCTAGCATACTTCATATCCCCATAAGATAACGGTACAAACAGTTGGATATTCGTACCCTTGAATGGAATAAGCTTCTCAAAAATAAGTAAATGTTCGTTCGATGGATCAGCCGAGTTGCCTACCTGAATATTGATAGTAGAGTGAGGCTCACTATCAACATCATAGTGTTTATATGTGTTACTGGGATAATTGAAACATTTAATATGAGCACCAGTGGCACCATACCATTTTCTTGCTAAAACAACGTCGCCAGTGGTTCCATTAACCAAAAAACCTAAATTCTTGATAATGTGTTTACGGAGTTTCTCGTATATACGTGCTTTAAAGGTAACTTTTGGGGTCTGGAAGTAATATAAATCGCCACCCCACATAATCCAGTAGCACTTTTTTAGTAACCAGGGTTGCAAAAAAAGAAGCAATACAACAAGAGGATTAAACAGGCTGTGTAAGATAATTTTTTTTGATGTATTCATTTTCAGAGTCAGCTCAAATATTTGATAAGCGTGATTGATATGAATGACGTTTTTATCTAACTTGGTTGGAAAGGTTTGCAGATTTCCAAACAGTAAAAAAGCATGTTTTGTGAATGAAAAGTTTTCTTTAACTAGGTCGATGAACGGCGGGATAAATTTATCTAGCCTGCAAATGTGTAATATTTCATTGTTTTGCATTGAGCTGGTTCCTGCCTGAGTATGGCTAGCTGTTCGTGCTTCTGTGAAAGAGTCCGGCGCTTAAGGTCTATAGCGCATTAAATTACGTTATGAGGCGACGTTTGAGTTCATAAAGTCAGTGTAAGCAGCCTTTAAGCCAGTTTTCAGTTCAGTTTTAGCTGTCCATCCCATGTGGTTAATTCTTCTGGAGTCCATTAGTTTGCGCATTGTGCCGTCTGGTTTGCTGGTATCAAACACAATTTTTCCTTCGTATGCTGTTACTTCTTTAATGGTTTCGGCTAATTCAGCGATTGAAATGTCTTCGTTATAGCCGATATTCAAAATGGGAGGAATGCCATCATTTCTGTCAGCGGCTATGAGACTTGCAAAGTCGCGATCCGCTAAGCCTAAAATGTGCGTGCATGCTTCAGCCATATCTTCGCTATATAAAAATTCACGCTTGGGGGTGCCTGTTCCCCAAATCACAACCTCGGCTTGACTATTTACTTTTGCTTCATGAAACCTTCGAATCAATGCCGGAATCACATGACTGTTTTCTGGGTGGTAGTTATCGCCAGGGCCATAAAGATTGGTTGGCATGGCAGCCAAAAATTGTGTGCCATATTGGCGGTTATAACTCCAGCACATCTCTATGCCTGCAATTTTGGCCAATGCATATGGACGGTTTGTTGGCTCCAGAGGGCCGGTCAGCAAGTGCTCTTCTTTAATTGGTTGCGGTGCATCTTTGGGGTAAATACAGCTAGAGCCCAGAAACAGAAGGCGCTTAACGCCATTTACATATGACTGATGTATGACGTTGGTCTGAATAGCCAGGTTTTCATGAATAAACTCAGCTGGAAAAGTGTTGTTGGCGTGAATGCCGCCAACCTTTGCTGCAGCTAAAAATACGTATTCAGGCTTTTCTTGGGCAAAAAACGCAATGACTGCTTGCTGTGAAGTCAGATCAAGTTCCGCATGGGTGCGCATCACTAGATTGGTGTAGCCTTGTCCTAACAACGCTTTAACGATTGCTGAACCAACAAGGCCTCGATGGCCAGCAACGTAGATTTTTGCATTCTTTTCCATAGGTTACTCGTGATAATCCATGGCTTGATAGCCGTGCTGCTTGATGAGTTCATCTCGCTGCGCGGATTTGTAGTCTTCACGTACCATTTCCGATACGAGGTCCTTAAAGCTCACTTTAGGTTCCCATCCCAGTTTCTGTTTTGCTTTTGATGGGTCACCTAATAGGGAGTCAACTTCGGTTGGTCTAAAGTAGCGTGGGTCAACTTGAACAATGCAATCATCACCCCAGTAGCCTTTTTCTTCAACTCCGCTGCCTTGCCATGTGATGGTCATGTCTAGCTCGTTGGCTGCAGCATTCACAAAGTCACGTACGCTGTATTGCTTGCCTGTTGCAATCACAAAGTCCTCTGCTTGTTCTTGTTGCAACATCAGCCACTGCATTTCCACATAGTCTTTGGCATGGCCCCAGTCGCGTAATGAGTCCAGATTGCCGAGATACAGGCAGTCTTGCAAGTTGAGTTTGATTCTAGCCAAGGCACGTGTGATTTTACGAGTGACAAATGTTTCGCCTCGGATAGGACTTTCGTGGTTAAACAGAATGCCATTGCACGCGTAAATACCATAGGCCTCGCGGTAGTTGACGGTAATCCAGTAAGCATACATTTTAGCCACCGCATAAGGACTGCGCGGATAGAATGGGGTGGTTTCTTTTTGCGGCGATTCTTGTACCAGGCCATACAACTCAGAGGTCGATGCTTGGTAAAAACGTGTTTTTTTCTCTAGGCCTAGGATGCGGATTGCTTCCAGAATACGTAAAGTTCCTATGCCGTCAGCATTGGCTGTGTATTCTGGGGTTTCAAAGCTCACGGCAACATGACTCATAGCGGCCAGGTTGTAGATTTCATCGGGTTGTACTTGTTGAATGATTCTGATTAGGTTGGTAGAGTCTGTCAGGTCACCGTAGTGCAGGATGAAGTTATGGTGCTCAATATGCGGATCTTGGTAAAGGTGGTCGATCCTGTCTGTATTAAACAATGAGGATCTGCGCTTAACACCATGCACTATATAGCTTTTACTCAGTAAAAGCTCGGCGAGGTAAGCGCCGTCTTGACCAGTGATGCCAGTAATTAAAGCGACTTTTTGTGACATATTTTGAATTGCTGAGTTAAAAAGTGTTTGGATTATAGCATGGGCAATATTCAGCTTACGTTTGGCTCGCCGGAGTTTGACGTCGGCTTGCTTGCCAACATCGCCTTAATATTAGCCATCTTGCTCTTGCCATAGTCTTTGCTCAGCACTTGATCCGGCCCGTTAAACGGGTTGCCAAAGTGTTTGACATCGTCTTTTGGTAACTCACCGATAAACCGACTCGGTTCGCAGGCTTGCATTTCGCCGCCGCGTTTGCGCTTTTTGCACCAGGTGATATTGAGTGATTTTTGCGCGCGGGTGATGCCTACATACATCAGGCGGCGTTCTTCTTCAATCTGGTCGGCATCGATAGAGTTTGTATGCGGCAAGATGCCTTCTTCACAGCCGATTAAGAAGACATGGCCGTACTCCAGGCCTTTGGAGGCGTGCAGGGTGGAGAGTTTGACTGCGTCCTGTTCTTCGCCATCTTTACCTTCCAGCATGGTGATGAGGGCGACCAGTTGCGTCAGTTCGAGTAGGTTTTTACCGTCAGATTCATTGCCGTATTCGGTAGAGCCTTCGCCTTTTTTGCTGAGCCAGGCGACAAACTCCATGACGTTGCCCCAGCGTGTTTCGGCAGCGCGTGCTTCTTCACCATCATACAAATAGGTTTCGTATTGAATGGCGGTCAGCAGGTCATTGAGCACTTCATTGGCTGGGTCTTTGACGGCGCGGCCTTGCAATGTCTGGATATAGCGGCAGAAGGTGAGCAGGTCTTCGAGCTGCTTGGCGCCGACGTCGTGCTGAAAGCCGCCTTCAAAGGCCGCGGCAAACAGCGACATTTTGTGCGCGCTGGCATATTCTCCCAGACGTTCTAATGTGGTGTTGCCTATGCCCTTTTTCGGCGTGGTGGCGGCACGGATGAACGCTGGATCATCGTCCTCGTTGGCGATCAGGCGCAGGTAGCTGATGATGTCTTTGATTTCAGCTTTGTCAAAGAAGGATGAACCGCCAGAGATGGTGTAGGGGATTTTGTGGTTGCGCAAGAATTTTTCAATAATGCGCGCTTGGTGGTTGCTGCGGTAGAGGATCGCATAATCTTTATAGGTCGTGCGATGCTCGAATTTGTGCGCCTGCAACTTCATGACGACGGTTTCGGCTTCGTGTTCTTCACTTTGGGTGGCGGTAACATGTAACAGGTCGCCGGTACCCAGTTCACTCCACAGTTTTTTCTCAAACAGCTTGGGATTGTTGGCGATGACCTGGTTTGCTGCACGCAAAATGCGCACGGTGGAGCGGTAGTTTTGCTCCAGCTTGATGACTTTGAGTTTTGAAAAGTCTGTGGTGAGCTGGCGCAGGTTTTCCACGTCGGCGCCACGCCAGCCGTAAATGGCCTGGTCATCATCACCTACGGCGGTAAATTGGCCGCGCAGGCCGGTGAGTTGCTTGATCAGTTTGTACTGGCAAGCGTTGGTATCCTGGTACTCGTCAATCAGCAGGTAGTGCAGTTTGCGCTGCCATTTATCCAGGGTGTCATGGTGTTGCTCAAACAGTTCCACCGGCACTTTAATCAAATCGTCAAAGTCTACCGCCTGGTAGGCGCGCAAGGTTTGCTGGTAGAGCTGGTAAACGCGGGCAGCGGCATGCGCCATTTCTTCATCAGCTAAAGACTTGGCCTGGTCCGGGCTCACAAAGGCGTTTTTCCAACTGGAAATCTGCCATTGCGTCTTGCGTAACAATTGTTTGTCAGTCGTCGCCAATATATCACTGAGGATTTTAAAGCTGTCTGAGGCATCCAGAATCGAGAATTGCGGTTTATAGCCGAGCAGGGCAGCTTCCTGGCGCAAAATTTGCAGCCCCAGCGAGTGAAACGTGGTCACCGTCAGGCCTTTGCCGCTTTTGCCTTCCAGCAATGGCGTGACACGCTCCTGCATCTCGCGCGCGGCTTTATTGGTAAAGGTGATGGCGGCAATCTGGTTGCCTTTATAGCCGGCCTGGTTAATCAGGTAGGCAATTTTTTGCGTAATCACGCGTGTTTTACCACTACCGGCACCGGCCAACACCAATAAGGGGCCATCCAAGTAATGAATTGCTTCGCGCTGTGGGGGATTTAAAAGATGCTGCATGGGACTTCAGAGGTTTGTGGTAAACAACAAAGCGGTAGAGGAATTAGCCTGTATGGACTATTTAACCCCTTCATTTATATGGGTATAGTCGCTCAACCATAGTATTATGTTTTTCAGGTAAACAAACTTTGTCCGCCCCTGTGTTTGATCTCAACAGTGTCATTCTATCATCAATTGGACTCACCTTAACGCTGGTTCTGGTCTTGTTGATTTTTGGCGCCCATCAGCAACGCAGCCTGATTATGCATTGGGTACGCGGCCTGTTGGTATTCGGTGTTGGCCTCGCCATTTATTTTCTTTCACAAACCTCTTTGATACATGGCCCGCAAAACGTTTATGTGGCTACTTCAGTCACCATTATTGCGCTCGGCATCAGCCTGTTTGTTAACGGTATCCGTTTGCTCAGAGGTTATCGTGTTTACCGTTATTGGGCCTTGCTGGTGGTGACCACCTTACTTGCGTGTAATGCAGTGATGTTGAATATGCATACACCGGATAGATGGATATTGTTAAGCAACCTCTTGGTGTTGATGTGGGTATTTGGCTACGCCAGCCGCAGCCTGGTCGGCCATGGCAAAGACTTTGTGGCACACGTATTCTGGTTATGTTGCAGCCTGTTTGCCCTGGTGAGTTTAATGCTGGCTTTTTTGGCGATGAAGGTCATATTGGGCGATCAAGATAGTCTGCAGACGTTTTCACAGTGGAGCATGCATGCTTATATGATGACGGCGACCATGCTGGCCATGACGACAGTGACCAGCTTGCTGTTGCTGGTGATGCATGTGCGGGCGCAGGCAGGGCTGCAGGCCATTGCCACACTGGATGGCCTGACTGGCGTGTTAAACCGTCGCGGCTTGCAAGAAGCGGCTACGCGTATGCAGGCGGTGTCACAGCGTATCCGCCTGCCGATGGGGATGCTGATTGTCGACCTGGATTACTTTAAAAAGGTCAATGACGTGTATGGGCACCTGGTGGGCGATGTGGTGCTGAAAGCTTGTGCAGGGACGATACGCGCGGCCTTGCGTGGCGGGGATGTGATTGGCCGTTATGGCGGCGAAGAGTTTTGTATTTTAATGCCCAATACCGGCGAACATGAAGCAATGATCTTGGCGGAGCGTATCCGCCGTATTATTGAAGTGACGCCGGTAAGCATTGCAGGCGTGGAGAGTATGAGTAGCGACACGCAGGCAATCAAATGTACCGTCAGCGTCGGTTCAGTCAGCTCTGAAACCGTTGGCTACGGCCTGGAAGGTCTGTTTGCCGGCGCGGATCAAAACCTGTACAAAGCCAAGCAGAATGGCCGTAATCGCATTGCAAGCAATATTGATCAGTTACTGAATAAACCACCAGAGCCCGGCAAGCCAGCCAAACGGCATGCCAGCCTGATTGCCTGAGGATAACAGCCAGTTTACAAGGTATCTGGCTCAGGCGCTGCCTGGTCTTCTTTCGCTTTCTTCGCTGCCGCGGCCTGTTCCGCAGCCAGCGCGATCATCTCGGCCCGGCTCTGTGGTGATTCCAGGCTCACGCGGCCAATAGCACCACTGCGGTAGTCAGTTAGCAAGGCCATGGCGGTACGCTCCATATCCCACTCACCATCGTTACGTTTGTAAGTGCGGCGTTTGGCGATAGCTTGCAGCAGGTCTATGCCATCAATGGCAGTCACATCCAGCTTCATGACATCCAGTTTATAGCGCGTATTCATGAGCGCTGGATATTGTTTTAATAGCACATTACCCAAGAACTCGGCCACATCTTCATCGATCACCGCATTGCGGCCAATGGCGTGGCTGGCAGCCAGCAGATAACCGTCTGACTCATGTTCGATTTTTGGCCACATCATGCCCGGGGTGTCGGTAATGTTCTGGCTGTCATTTAAATCAAAGCGTTGCTGGCTTTTGGTCACGGCCGGTTCATCGCCCACTTTGGCCGCCCGGCGGTTAAGCAGGGCATTCATCAGGGTGGATTTGCCGACGTTAGGGATGCCCATGATCATCATGCGCAAAGGTTTCAGCGGCGTGCCGCGATGTGATGCCAGTTGGCGGCACAAGCCTGGAATTTTCTTTGCGTCACCAGGTTTTTTGCACGACAGGGCGACGGCTTTGGTATTGGGCTGCTTATTAAAGTAATTCAACCAAGCCTGGGTGACTTGCGGGTCGGCCAAATCGGCTTTGTTGAGAATTTTCAGGTTAGGCCGCTGGCGAAAGTTGCGCATTTCCTCAATCATGGGGTTGTGGCTGGCGGCAGGCACGCGTGCATCCAGTACCTCAATCACGACGTCGATATGTTCCAGTGTTTCTTCTGCCTTTTTGCGGGCAGAAGTCATGTGCCCCGGAAACCATTGTATCGCCATATTTTTGCTCCATCTTCAACTCAAAAAATACGGTATCAATGTCCCTTGCCGTACCCCATATTGTTTTTGTCCATGCTGCCTAAGATGAAATTCAGGGCGGATTAAAACGATGTAGCGATCATTTTAACATTTAAGCGGCAACTCCTTAAATATTGCAGACGTCCCCAGCGTTATTTCCAGCTATAGCCCAGTGTGAACAGGGCGCGCGTATCGCCTTTGACGCGATCATCTACCGGGCGGCTATCATAGTTGTAGTCTAATTGTGTAGACGCACTCAAGCCGAAAATAAACGGAAAGCGCAGACCGGTTGAGCTGTAAACCAGGATTTGTGAAGGGGATCTCGCGGTGTATAACACTTCATGGCGATGGAATGCCTGCACAAAAGAATCAAACAAATACTGGTTGTAGTTGACCGCCCAACGCAAGGCGGCATGATTGTCATCACTTTCTTCGTAATAGTCCTGTTTAATCAGCGACACACCGCCCTCCACCGACAGGTTAAGTTTTTCACCTTCAAAAATCTGGTAACCGGTACCCACACCGTAGGTGCTGCGTAACTTGATATCCCTGAAACGGTCTTTTTCCTGAATGGTGTTGAGGTAGCTAAACCATTTTTTAGTGAAAAAGTGGTCATACTGGCCGCGCACGCGCGCGTTGTTTTGTGTTTGTTCGTCGTTATCTTCTGCCCAGTAGTAATAGCCTTGTACCGTATAACGATTTTCTAATCCACGTAATACAGACTCACCGTTAAATTGCATGTTGCGGTTGGTGCTGTTGCCATTGTTAAACGCACCGCCCAGGCTCAGGTTGCCGGTCCAGACGTAGCCTTCACCAATCAGGTCGCGGCTGGGGTTAATGTAATGAATTTCGTCCAGTTCAGTATCCACCAGTGGCGTGTTGGTTTCCTCATCCAGAATCACCTGGCCTTCATCGGTATGAATCAGGCGGCCATTGACGATGCTGCCATCAGACAGCTGCATCAGGATAGGCTTGTCGGCATCGATACTGTGAATATCGTTCCAGTTGATTTTAACCTCATCGGCATAAGTGGTTTTGACCGTGAGTTTATTTGATATTTTAACGCCCAGTGTGCCTGTGATCTTGTCGCCATTTTTGAGCCAGATTGTATCTGCAAGCACTGGCGTGGCAAGCATGGAAAGCATTGTCAGCGGAAATAGCGCGCATTTAACCGTCTTGTCTACATATAAATAAGCCAATGTGGCTAGGCTGTTTGGCATACATACTCCCTGGTGCGATTGAACAACAGCGCTGTGAAACAGCGAATTGATGCAGCGTGTACCAACGTCGCTGCAGCGGTGGTCGTGCGGCTTGTGCACGGGTTAAAACTGACCACCATGATAGACATGATTCGTAAAACAGCCTTTGAGTTCCCGAGATCGTTCCCGGCGTGGCTGCCAGAAGCAATCCTGATAAAGCTGGCACATGTTAAACTGATATATTGGTATTTTAAAACAGCAATACGCATGGTCAAGACAAACTTACCGCCCGAGGTGAAGCCCGGTCAATCTCTCCCGCTATTGCAGGCGCTGCATATTCTGACACGCGATGGCAAGCTGAATCAGGACAGCCGCCGCAAGCTCAAGCAAGTCTATCACCTGGTCAATTTCATTGAGCCGCTGATGCAGGCGGTGATGGATAAACAGTCACAGCCTGTGCTGGTCGACCATGGTGCAGGTAAGTCTTATCTGGGATTTATCCTCTATGACCTCTTGCTCAAACAACACGCAGGCGGCCAGGTGATTGGTATTGAAAGCCGTGGCGAACTGATAGAAAAATCACGCCAACTGGCGCAAGCGTGCGGGTTTGACCGCATGCAGTTTGAGCATTTAACCGTCGCTGAGGCCATGCAGTCACAACAACTGCCTGCAACCGTGGATATTGTCACGGCCTTGCATGCCTGCAATACGGCCACAGATGATGCGATTCAGTTTGGTTTGCAAAAACAGGCGCAGTTTATGGTGCTGGTGCCTTGCTGCCAGGCCGAGGTGGCGGAGGTGATGCGCCAGCATAAGGCTGAAACACTGGCGCAAACCTTTTTAAGCGAGTTGTGGCGGCATCCTATCCATACCCGTGAGTTTGGCAGCCAGGTCACCAATGTGTTGCGTTGCCTCGAACTGGAGGCGCATGGTTACCAGGTGACGGTGACGGAGCTGGTAGGCTGGGAGCACTCGATGAAAAATGAACTCATCATTGCCAAATATACTGGCCAGCGTAAACGTAGTGCGCGTGAGCGTGGGCAGCAACTGCTAGAGCAACTCAATCTAAGCAACTTGTCCGCACGCTTCAACTTTGAGTAGCATACAAAAAAACCTCTGATACTGGGGTGGCATCAGAGGTGAATGGAGCGCGTTAAATGCCCCAGGGAAGAGCGTTGACGATCGTCGCTTAAAAGCGCTTACCAATACCCAGGCTAATCACCCATGGATTGACGTCCAGGGAGTCGATTTTGGCCCAGCGGTTGCCGGTGGTAGCGCTTTTCATTTCAACGTCGGTATCAATCCAGAGATATTTCACATCCGCATTCAATAACCAGCCATCTTTCAGGTTGATATCTACACCCGCCTGCAAGGCAGGGCCAATGCTATTGCGGTCAATTTTGATTTTTTCGCCAGCGGTTGCACCAGAGGTGAAACGCAGATTGCGGTCCAGCATAAATGTCGCATTGATACCAGCACCCACATAAGGGTCAATGGTTTGATCAGGGTTAAAGTGCCATTGCGCCGTCAAGGTAGGTGGCAGCGCATCAATGCTACCCAGGTGCTGGTTGCCAACCACACCGGCACTGTCGCCAGTGATTCTTACATCGTGTTTGCTGCCCAGCGCCAGGATCAGTTCGGTCGCAATGTTTTTGGTCCAGTAGTAGCTAATATCCAATTCAGGAATTGTGTTGCTGTCGAGTTTCAGGTCTGCGCTTGGTGTCATCACATTGGCACCCACCGCCTTGTTGACGGTGCTGCCCAAGCGGCTGCTTTCGTTCGGGCTGATATTGGTTGCACGCAGACGTACAACCCAGTCACCTTGTTCTGCATTGGCATTCATGGCAGGCAATAAGGCTGCCAACATTAAACTGATTGCGGTTTTTTTCATTGTGGTCACTCCATTAGGTGCATTGATTTGAGACCATTGTAGGTTTGCTGGCTAAAGCGGGTATTGACCCAAATCAACTCGACACATGTTTGTGATGTGTGTCGAGGGCTAATGGAGGCGTAAAGCGGGATAGGCAGATACCCGCGGATTCGCAAGTATCTGTGCGTGTGACAGTTTAGATAAAACGCGCCGACATACCGTTAGTAATCGTTACGTTGCTTCCAGGCGTCATCCAGTACTTTGGATTTCTGCTCGAAAATCACTTTTTTATTTTCCAGGTCTTTTTCCGCTTGCACTTTATCGGATTGGTATTGCTTTAACTTTGCCTGTTCCTGCGCAACCAGGGCTTCCTGAGATTTGATTCTTTGCTCAAGGTCACTCAATTTGCTCATGGCATCGCCCACAGCATCCCGTGCAGAAGCGGCATCTGTTTGTTCATTAAGAATATTGCGGGCAAACACTGGCTGGCTCAGTGTGGCGATCAGGAATAAAACAGAAAGGGACTGTAAACGCATGCGAGACTCCATAAAAACGTCATAACAAAATTTCAAAACGATTATAAAGCCAAAATGTCTTCGGGCTTAATACTCACCGGTCATTATCAATCGTTGTTGATTGCTTGATTAGTAAGCGACAACGGCATTAGGTTCCTGACGCGCTAACGATCAGCCATCGGCATCCTAAAAAAATAATTCAGCCATTTTATTGATCTATCTCAATATTCGTTTTGTTTGTTAAGTTATTGTATATAAAAATAAAAGTCATGTTTTTTGTAAGACAAATTCTGACATGGCCAGCAGACAAAATGGATATCAGGCGACAAGGTGTCGTGTACGGTGTGACTGCTATCCAACTGGGAGAAGCACAGAGTCAAATATGTCCTTTTTTTGGTCGACACGGAAAAACTAGGTCCGTGGCCCAGCCAGAATCAGCGACGAATTGACTCTCCATTATTACATTAAATTGTCTCAATGACTCAGGGATAGAAAGCGATTGATTATGAAATTAAATTTGCCAGTGACGGCCACAGAAATCCAGTTTGATGATGCCCAGTTTATGTTGACGAGAACAGATCTCAAGGGTGTGATTACCTATGCCAACAAAGACTTTATTCAAGTCAGTGGCTTTAGTGAGTCTGAGTTGGTCGGCAGCAGCCACAATATTGTGCGCCACCCGGATATGCCTGCGGTCGCTTTTGCCGATATGTGGCGCAGCTTGAAAGCCGGTAAACCATGGACAGGATTAGTAAAAAACCGCACCAAGCATGGTGATTTTTATTGGGTAGTGGCTAATGCAACGCCAGTGACGGAAAACAATCAGGTCGTGGGTTACTTATCTGCGCGCAGAAAGCCGACACGCCAGCAAATCAGTGAAGCCTCCGCTGCCTACCAATTGTTTAATACAGACAACGCCAAAGGTCTGGCAATTGTAGATGGCAAAGTGGTGAACGTGTCCTTGGCGAATAAATTAAAAAACATATTGGGCGCCATCACTGTCAAACAGCGCTTAGTTGGTTTAGCTGCTATGGCTTTTGCATTGCTGGCTGTACAAGTAGGGCAGGATTTTACTCATCAATCCACTGCACTGTCTTTTGCCAGCCTGGGCTTGGCATTGCCTGTCTTGCTAGGCTTGGCGATGGTCATTGCTCGTTCAGTGACCCAGCCCCTGGCACAAACACTCAGTGCGGTGAAAGAAATCACCATCGGCAACTACAGCACCTATATTGATGCGCAGGGTAGCAACGAGCTGAGTGAAGTATTGCAAGCACTGAAGAAAATGCAGACGTTACTCAGTGTCAGCGAAAATGCCTTAAAAGAGTCTGCCATTGAAACCCGCGAGCAAGCCGCATTGTTTGAAAATCAATTGGCCGCGATTAACCGTTCTACCGGGTCAATAGAGTTTGACCTGGATGGCAAAATAACAGCCGTCAATGATATTTTCTTGTCGGTGTTGGGCTATACACGAAATGCGCTGGTTGGCATGTCACATAGCCAGTTGGTTGAGCCAGCATTTATCAGTAGTGGCGACTATCATGCCTTTTGGCAAAAGTTAACACGTGGCGAATCAGTCAGCGGTGAGTTTTTGCGTATCGGCCAGCATGGCAAGGAGATCTGGCTAGATGCAACCTATAGCCCCATTTTAGATGCAGATGGCAAGCCTTATAAAGTGGTGAAGTATGCTGCAGATATCACCGCGCAAAAGCTCAGAAATGCCGATTTTGAAGGCCAGATTACTGCGATTGGAAAATCACAGGGCGTGATTGAACTGGGCCTTGATGGCACGGTGCTTAAAGTGAACCAAACCTACCTGGATATGCTGGGCTATAGCGAGCACGAGTTGCTTGGGCAGCATGTCAGCAAGGTGCTGGAACCGGCCTTTGCCGATAGTGAATCGTATAAGGCCTTATGGAACAAGCTTGTAAATGGCGGCTCTGACATGGGGCAGTACAAACGGATCGCCAAAGGTGGGCGTGAAGTCTGGATACAGGCTTCTTACAACCCGATTTACGATTTAAAAGGCAAGCCGTATAAGATTGTTAATTACACCATGGACATCACCGCATCCAAGTTGATCGCCGCCGATAATGCCGGTCAAATCTCAGGCATTCACAGAACCCAGGGCGTGATTTCGTTTGACCTTGATGGCACCATTACATCGGTAAACGACTTGTTTTTGCGACTCTCCGGTTATGCCGAAAGTGAAGTCTTAGGCAAAAACCACAGTATGTTTGTCGACCCCGCTTACCGCTCTAGCCAGGATTACAAGGCATTTTGGGATGCTTTGCGCCGTGGTGAGGCACAAGTCGGGCAAGTGAAGCGTATCCGCAAAGGTGGGGCTGTGGTGTGGATGCAGGCCATTTACAACCCGATTCTGGATATGAATGGCAAACCCTTTAAAGTGGTGAAGTATGCGACAGATATCACTGCACAGCATGAAAGTGCACAAGCACTAGCCCATGCTGTACAAGAGACCAAAGCGATTATTGACGGCGCCAAAGCTGGTGATTTAAGCAGTCGCGTGTCGCTTGAGGGTAAAACAGGCGATATTGCTGCGTTGTGTGATGGCGTGAATGCGCTGATCGACAAGATGAGCGAAGTGATCTTGCAAGTGCGTGAAGCGACGGTGATGATTAATACGGCTGCGGATGAAATTTCCGTTGGTAATAATGACCTTTCCAGCCGCACTGAGCAACAGGCGTCAAGCCTGGAGGAAACGGCTGCCAGCATGGAAGAGTTGGCAGCGACGGTTAAACAGAATGCCGACAATGCAAAACAAGCCAGTCAGCTGGCAACTGCGGCTTCAGAGGTTGCTGTGAGAGGCGGTGATGTGGTTGGTGAGGTGGTGACAACCATGAGCGCCATGAATGAAAGCGCGAAAAGGATAGAGGATATCACTTCGGTCATTGATGGCATCGCTTTTCAAACGAACATTCTGGCGTTGAACGCAGCGGTTGAAGCTGCCCGTGCTGGCGAGCAGGGGCGTGGCTTCTCGGTAGTGGCTGCCGAAGTCCGCCATTTGGCCCAACGCTCTGCCGAGGCTGCCAAGGAAATTAAAGTGCTGATTGATGACTCTGTCGTCCAGACTGCAAAAGGCAGCCAGTTGGTGGAGGAGGCCGGAAAAACGATACAGGAGGTAGTGGTTTCTGTGCAACAGGTGACGGATATTATGAGTGAAATTGCTGCTGCTTCTGTTGAGCAAAGCACCGGTATTAACCAGGTGAATCAGGCAGTGATGACCATGGATGAGGTCACGCAGCAAAACGCTGCCTTGGTTGAAGAGGCTGCAGCGGCATCAGAGTCGTTGGTTGATCAGGCTGAAAGCCTTGTCCGTGCCGTAAGTGCCTTTCGACTGGGGCATGAAAGCGGTGCCGACAAACGTTCTACCGTGAGCCATATCCATGCGCGCACCAGTAAAGCACCTGTTAGTGTGAATGTGCAGCGCTCAGGAAAATTACGTACAGGCACGGATGATGGTGAGTGGGCGCAGTTTTAGAGGGGAGCCTTGTTGTGAGGCAATAAAAAACCGCCGGAATTCGGCGGTTTTTTGTTCAGGCAGCTCTCAAAATTTGAGATGAATCCTGATTATTTGTTCATGACGTACATCGTCACTTCAAAGCCAAAACGCATTTCAGTAGCAGCTGGTTTAGTCCACATGATAGTCTCCTTTAGTTGTTTCGTAGTACATCGTGCTTGATGTACTTGTATGACTGTCACTATACGCCGGTGTTTCAAAACCACCCTGAAGCGAATCCGTAAAAGCAGCTCATGATTTTACGTAGTTTGCTGATATTGATTAAGAAACCTCTGCGACTAGCTCGGGTGACTCGTCCTGCCTATTCACTGACCATTGCGGAAACGGGTCGCTGAGTTGCCGCCAGGCATCCATGCCGGATGCCAGCTCTGCTTCTGTCAGTAGGCAGGCATCGAAGGCGGCAGTGAGTGCGGCTTTATCCATCCCCATGCCGATAACCACCAGTTCTTGCTGGCGGTCACCATAAGGGGCCTGCATGCGCGAGTGGATGTGTTGCAGGCTTTCTTCATCTTGTGGCCAGTATTCTTGCGGTGTGGCGCTCCACCACATGCCTGCCAGTTCGGTGCGGGTGACTGCGCCTGCTTGCGACCAGGTGGCGCAGAACTCTGGCCGTGAGGCGATCCAGTAACGGCCTTTGGAGCGGACGACGCCAGGCCATTCTTGATTGAACCACTGCCACAAACGCTGTGGATGAAACGGTTTGCGGGCGCGGTACACAAAGCTGGAGATGCCGTATTCTTCACTTTCCGCCACATGCTCGCCACGTAGCTCTTGCAGCCAACCAGGCGCTTCAGCGGCCTGGTCAAAGTCGAACAAGCCGGTATGCATGATGCGATTTAGTGGCACTTTGCCAAAGCTACTGTGTATGATTTGCGCGCGCGGATTGAGAGTTTTGAGGATGCTTTCCAGCCTGGAGACTTCTTCCAGGGTTAACAAGTCAGTTTTATTCAGCACTAACACGTCGCAAAACTCGATTTGTTCAACCAGCAGGTCAACCACCGTGCGCTCATCTTCTTCGCCCAGCGATAGGCCGCGGTCGCCCAGCATATCTTGCGAGCCATAGTCTTTGAGAAAGTTATAACCATCAACTACGGTGACCATGGTGTCCAATTCGGCGACATCTGCCAGCGAGACGCCGTCTTCGTCTGCAAAGGTAAAGGTTTCTGCAATGGGCAAGGGCTCGGAAATGCCGGTGGTTTCAATCAACAGGTAATCAAAGCGGTTTTCTTTGGCCAGCCGTGTGATTTCAATCAATAAATCTTCGCGCAAGGTGCAGCAAATGCAGCCGTTGCTCATCTCAACCAGTTTTTCTTCCTGGCGTGATAAGGCTGCGCCGCCATCACGCAGCAGTTGTGCATCGATATTTACCTCGGACATATCGTTGACAATCACTGCGACGCGCTTGCCTTCGCGGTTATTGAGAATATGGTTGAGCAGGGTGGTTTTACCTGCGCCCAGAAAGCCGGAAAGTACCGTGACTGGCAGTTTTTTCATAGGTCATCCTTTAGTGGTTAAATTGCCGTTCGCGGCGTTCATGCCGCTCCTGTGCTTCCAGGCACAACTTGGTGGTTGGCCTGGCTAATAGTCTGGCGAGGCCGATTGGCTCCCCGGTGTCTTCGCAATAGCCATAGCTGCCATCCTGGATGCGGCGCAAGGCGGATTGAATGGTTTTTAAATGTTTGCGTTCGCGGTCCCGCGTGCGCAGTTCAAGGCTGTGTGTTTCCTCTTGGGTGGCGCGGTCGGCCGGGTCTGGTGTTTCTTGCTGATCTGAGAGATGTTCACTGGTCTGGCGCATATTGTCTTGCAAGGTTTGAAGCTGTGCCTGCAGCAACTGCCGAAAGAAGGCCAGTTGCGCTTCATTCATATAAGCATCCGCTGGCATCGCTAATAATTGTACGTGAGTAACCATTTAAGCAACTTTGTTGCAATGCAATAAAGTTGCATTTTAAGGGGTGTTGTTATTATTTGCAACTAAGTTGCAAAATAAACAAGGTAGTGAGGCAGAGAGTAGCGCGGCTATTTTAGGCTGACGCCTGTTGGCATTGTGGGCAGAGGCCCTTGAGGTTGATCTCGATGTGGGATATTTGGTAGGTGTCGAAAATAGCTTGCGGAATATGCGCAGCCAATTCATGAATACAAAGGACTGTCCCGCAGCGCTGGCATTGCAAATGGGCATGACCGTGATTGCTTAACAAACCGCTGCTCGCGTTGGCGTCTGCGGCTTTGTAACTGCGTTTAGGGGCGTTCAGTTGAAATTTCCAGGCGCGGTCATCGGTGGATATTTTATGGATGAGGGCATGTTCCTGTAACCAGTCCAGCACCCGGTATACCGTTACCCGGTCAATTTCCTTGACGCCTTGCAACGTGGTTAAAATATCGGTATGACTGAGTGCCGTATGCGAGTTGAGCAGGATGTTCAATACGGCTAATCGTGCTTTGGTTGAGCGCAGGCCCGCATCGGTGATGAGTTGTTCGGCAGTTTGCATGGCCAAAATTATGAACTACACGACAACATCGAGCAACCGGCCTTTTGTCTGGCCCAGTCCGGGCGCTTTTGCGCAAAGGCCTCCATGCCGGCTTGTTCGGTATATGGATGGCGCAATACTTGCAATAATGTCAGCAAGCGGCTGTTGTCACCTTGGGTCGCCAGGTCAATCGCTTCTTGCGCCAGGTAGTTTCGCAACACATAAATCGGGTTCGCCGCCGCCATTTTTTGTAAACGTTGCTCAGGGGTTAATGTCGATTGTTGTATGCGCAGGCTGTAGTTATGTAGCCAGGTTTGAATATCGGCGCCAAACTGTTGCTGCCCTGACTCAGTATAAAAAGCATCTGCCAGTGTTGCCAGTTGTGGCTGCGCCATATCCAGCTTCGCCAGTCGTGTGAAAAATAGCGTTTGGTCGACTTCCGCGCGTTGCATGAGCTCAAAAATATGGTTAATCAGCTCGCCATCGCCGTCTTGCCAGTGATCAAAGCCAAACTTGTCAGCCAGGCTGGATGTAAGGGCGCGTATATAGGCCTGGTCGTAAGTGGTCAGGCCATCCGCCAGGCCTTGCGTCTCTGGCAGTAAGGTGCCGAGCGCTTCGGCCAACCGTTCCAGGTTCCAGCGCGCAATATCCGGTTGGCGGCCAAAACAATAGCGGCGACCTTGTGCATCAGTGGTATTCGGCGTCCATCCCGGGTCAAAGTTATCCACCCAGCCATACGGGCCATAATCGATGGTCAGGCCGAGGATGGACATATTGTCGGTATTCATCACGCCATGCACAAAACCAACACGCATCCAGTGTGCGATCATGACGGCCGTGCGTGAGCAGACTTCTTCAAACCATGCTTCTATCAAGGCCGGTGCAGGGTCATTGATATCAAGTGCCAAACCGGTGGATGGCCACCAATCGGCAAAGTCACGGTCCAGCGTAAAGCCGATCAGGCGTTTCAGCAACGGTAATTCGTTGCGGCTGGCCAGTATTTCAAAATGGCCAAAACGCGTAAATGAAGGTGCGACACGGCAGACAATCGCACCTGGCTCCAGTTGCGGGTTACCGTTGTAAAACATATCCCGTACCACCTGGTTGCCGGTAGTCACCAGGCTTAACGCTCGTGTGGTCGGTACCCCCAGATGATGCATGGCTTCCGAGCATAAAAATTCGCGCAAGCTGGAGCGGAGTACTGCCCGGCCATCGGCTGAGCGGGAGTAGGGTGTTTCACCTGCACCTTTGAGCTGTAGCTCATAGCGTTTGCCCGCGTGAACCAATTCCCCCAGGTAAATGGCGCGGCCATCCCCCAGTTGCCCGGCCCAATGCCCGAATTGATGGCCGCCATAGCGGGTGGCATAGGTAAACATGCCATCTAGCGCGCCATTGCCGCCCAATGTCTGGACCAGGTCGCGGTCTTGCATGTCTTTAGCTGATAGCCCAAGCAGTTGGGCGACTTCAGCGCTATAAGCAAGCAATTGTGGGTTTTTTACAGGTGTCGGCTGCACAGGTGACCATAAACAGTCACTGACCTGCCGGGTATAGTTGTCTGAGATCGGGTCGCCGGGCAGTTCCCGGGTAAAACGGTTATCAAAGTTCAGGGGCTTCATCATGCTATTTTAGTCATTATCCACGGCTAAAGTTCAGTGCCTGCCAAAAAACTCTGCGCTTCTCGGGTAAAATAGCGTTTTAATACGCGCAAGTGTGATTTCCACACGTTTAATTTCCCCACATGAATGTTTTTTACGAAGAAGACGGTGGCTTTAAGGTCGCTTCCATCATGTCTGAGGCCGATAGCAGCATGCAAGTCGAGGCCAGCACCGGCAAACGCAGCAAAATTAAAACCGCCAATGTATTGATGCGGTTTGATGGCGGTTTGTCAGGCTTTCTCGAAGCGGCGCAGGCGGAGTCCGACACCCTGGATACCGACTTTTTATGGGAATGCTGTGGTGAGCCAGAGTTTGCTTTCGAGGACCTGGCGCAAGAATATTACGGTGGCAAACCGAGTCGCCAGCAAGCGGCAGCGATTGCGCTCAAGTTGCACGCAGCGCCGATGTATTTTTACCGCAAAGGCAAAGGCCGCTATAAAGCTGCGCCGGAAGATACGTTGAAAGCCGCCTTGGCTGGCCTGGAAAAGAAGCGTCAGCAAGCCGAATTCATGGCGCAGATGGTGGTGCAGCTCAAGGCACAAGCTTTGCCTGAAAGCTTTGCGACTAAATTGGATGCATTGTTATATGCGCCGGATAAAAACAGCCTGGAGTGGAAGGCGCTGGAGCAGGCAGCGGCTGAGCTAAAACAATTGCCAGTACAAGTCTTGCACGCAGCAGGCGCTATTACCTCAGTGCATGATTACCACCTCGGGGCATTTCTACGTGAGTATTTTGCCCATGGCACCGAGTTTCCGGCATTTTCGCTGGCAGACATACCTGATGAATTGCCATTGTCAGCCGTACAGGCATTTAGCATTGATGACAGCACCACGACAGAAATTGATGATGCCTTATCCGTGACACCGTTAAGCAATGGCAATACGCAAGTCGGGATTCATATTGCTGCGCCTGCATTGGGCGTGACGCCACATGAGGCCTTGGATAACGAGGTGATGAAGCGTTTGTCTACGGTCTATATGCCCGGGCACAAAATTACCATGTTGCCGGAAGTCGCAATTCGGCCATTCAGCCTGGATGCAGGTGAAACCAAGCCTGCCTTATCGCTGTATCTGGAAGTGGCGCCTGACTTTAGCATTGTGCACCAGCATAGCTGCCTGGAGCGCGTACAGATTGCAGAAAACTTGCGGCATGACACGTTGGAACCTTATTTCAATGAAACCACTTTAGCGCAAGATAGCGGTCATCCGCTGTGGTCGTCGCTGGTGTTTTTGTTCCATTTTGCCGAGAGCCTAGAAAAGGCGCGTGGCAAATATGACCCGACCCGGCCACAGCCGGTGGATTACAATTTTTACGTGACGGATGGCATCGTTGATATTGTGAATCGTCAGCGCGGCTCGCCCATGGATAAACTGGTCGCTGAGTTGATGATTGCGGCCAATAGCCAATGGGGCTTGTTGCTGGCCGAGCACGATGTGTCTGGCATTTACCGTGCGCAAAACGGCGGTAAAGTATATATGACCACCAAGGCCGAAGGTCACCAAGGGCTGGGCGTAGCACAATATGCCTGGTGTACCTCGCCTTTACGTCGTGCAGTGGATTTGATTAACCAGCGGCAATTGATCAGTGTATTGACCCTGCAAGCGCCGGTCTACGCAGCCAATGGCGATGAGATTGTCGGCCATATGCGTAATTTTGATCAAACCTACAATGCCTATAACGAGTTCCAGACGCGCATGGAGCGCTACTGGTGCCTGCAATACCTGATTCAGGAAGGCATCACTGAAATAGATGCCACGGTGTGGCGCGAAAATCTGGTGCGCCTGGAACGATTGCCTTATATGACCAAGGTACACAGTTTGCCGGCGACCAAGCCTGGCAGTAAAGTACGCTTGGCGATACAGAAAATAGATACTTTGCTCATGGAGCTGGAATGCAAGTTTCTGGGCGTGATCGAAGAGGTGAGTTCCGCTGCCGGTGATGACGTGGCTGCCAGTGACGAAGCAATTGCCCTTGAAGCAGCGGCCGCAGATGATGCCCAGCCTGACGTGACGGAAAGTGCATAATGTTTAAATTTAATCGCAAAATCCATAAGGCTGTGTCTGACTTTGAGATGGTAGAAGTCACCGAGACCGATGGCGTGCGCTCCATGCATCTGGGTTCGCCGACGATACAGAGCAGCATGAAGGTTAAAGACCCTTACGCGCTGGTGCTAGCTTATTCATGGGGCGTGCTGAGCAGCCTGTTATTCAAGCCGGATAGCCGTCAATTGACCTTGGTCGGCCTGGGTGGCGGCTCCATTGCCAAATACGTGTGGCAATATTGCCCGCAGATTCAGCAAACCGTGATCGAACTCAATCCGCAGGTGATTCAGGTCGCACGCAGTCACTTTTTTGTGCCAGATGATGACGAGCGTTTGCAAATCATTGAGGGTGACGGCATTGCCCATATCCAGCAGCATCCCGGCGGATGTGACTGGCTGATGATGGATGCTTTTGGCAGCAATGGCTTGCCACCAGATTTTTGTACCCAGTCATTCTTTGATGACTGTGCAGACGCGCTAACGCCAGATGGCTTGTTTACCATTAACCTGTGGGGTTCGGACAAAAAGTTTGATATCTATATGCAGCGCATGGAGCAAACCTTTGAGCAACGCGTACTCATGATGCCGACGGGCAAACCCGGCAATATCATCGTATTTGGTTTTAAATCCGCTTTGGCCATGCCAGACCTGGCTACCTTGCGCAAACGCGCGCAAGAGGCCATGCAAACCCACAATATCAATTTTCTCGACCTGATAGACCGCCTGCAAGGCGCGAATCCTAACAACGGTAAGGAGTTCACCCTCGGTGGCTAATTTCATGAATCAATACTTCGCAACCTGTCCACGTGGCCTGGAAGCTATTCTCGTCGATGAACTCAAACAGGGTGGCGCGCGTGAAATCAAAGCCACCGAAGGCGGCGCCAGTTTTAGCGGCGAGCTTTCGGTCTGCTACCACGCCAACTTGCACTCACGCGTGGCGACACGCATTTTGATGCAGGTCGGGCGTGGTAAATACCTGACAGAAGACGATATTTACCAGGGCGCACTCAAAATCAACTGGCCGAACTGGTTTGATGTTAAACACAGCATGATGGTCAAAGTGACGGCGGTGCGCAGTCCGTTGAAAAGCCTGGAATTCATTACTTTGCGCGTCAAAGATGCTATTTGCGACCGCTTCCGTCAAAGTGTAGGTAGCCGTCCGAATATTGATACGCGTGAGCCTGGCGTGCGTGTGCATGTATACCTAACGGCTGACAGCTACCAGTTGTATGTGGATACTTCCGGTAATCCGCTCTACCAGCGTGGCAACCGTAAAAACAGTATTGAAGCGCCATTGCGTGAAAACCTGGCGGCAGGCATTTTAAAGCTGACAGGATGGCAACCTGGCCAGGCACTGCTGGACCCGATGTGCGGCAGCGGTACGTTTCTGCTAGAGGCCGTGATGATTGCGCTCAATATTGCACCAGGCTTGAACCGCAACTTTGGCTTTGAAAAACTTAAAAATTTTGAATCTGATACATTCAAGAAAGTGCGTAATGCAGCGGCCAAAGCCGTCAAACCAGTGAGTTTTCAAAGTATTTACGGCTCAGACATGGATTTGCGCGCGGTACGTGTGACCAAGCAGAATCTGGAAATGGCTGGCTGGCTGGACGCCGTGCAATTGTCGCACTGGGAGTTTACCAAGGTAGCACCGCCAGCAGACAGCGGCGTGCTGGTGGCGAACCCGCCATATGGGGTGCGTATCGGTGAAGATGACACACTGGCCGAGTTGTATCCGCAAATGGCGGCAGCGCTTAAGCAGAGGTTCTCAGGCTGGAATACCTATTTCCTGACCAATGACTTGCGTATGCCTAAGCTCATGCGTTTAAGTCCGAGCAAGAAAACGCTGCTGTATAACGGACCACTAGAATGCCGTTTGTTTGAGATTAAAATGGTAGCAGGCAGCAATCGGCGCGAAAAAAATAGCGGTGAAGAAAGTATCTGATTTAAAGCCACAGAGTGCACAGAGGAGAATCCGTTTCCTCGCGCTTATCTCTGTGACCTCTGTGGCTATCAATTGCGTGACGCGGTTAGCGGATATGCTGGAGAAATGATGACTGATTCAATTGATGCACTGCGGGCCCGTGTGAATGCCTTTGTGGAGGAGCGTGACTGGGCGCAGTTTCATTCCCCTAAAAACCTGGCCATGGCCATGATTGTAGAGGCGGCTGAGGTGGTTGAGCATTTTCAATGGATGACAGAGTCTGACAGTCGCCAACTGGATGCCGAAACCAAAGACAAGGTTGGGCAGGAACTGGCAGATACCTTTGTGTACCTGATGCGGATTGCCGAGGTGTGTGGTATTGATTTGATCGCCGCCACCAATGCCAAGATTGCGCTAAATGCACAGAAATACCCGGCCGATAAATGCAAGGGCAGCAACGCAAAATACACTGAATATCAATAAATTATATTCATTTATTAAAGCTATTGATTAATTGAGGAGTTTGTTCGTGACGACGCATCTAACCTCGCCGGTGATTGATTTGCTAGTCCAGCAGCAGATTCAATTTGAAGTGATTGAAATTCCCCTGAGTGACGATCAGAAACCGATCCGCCAGCTGGAGGAATTACTTTCCGCCCAAGGATTAGATCCGCAGTCTGTGGTACGCAGCGTGGTGTTCAAGGGGGAAAACAGTGGTTTTTGCCTGCTGGCAGTGGCTGGCGGCGGCCATGCAGACTGGGCGTTATTGCGCGCCCACTTGGGTGAGCGCAAATGCCGCATGGCGGAATATGACGAAGTGCCGGAAGCGACCGGCTATGTGGTCGGTGCTGTACCGCCGATTGCTTTGCCTGAAGGCTTAACGGTATTGGTTGATGACAGTGTCGCCAACTATGAAACCGTGGTGATAGGCAGTGGCGTACTGGGCTACGCACTGGCATTGCGTACCGCAGACTTGCTGCAGTGCCTCCGTGACAAAGCACGCGGTCATTTTGTCAAAGCGTAACTGAGTTTGGGCACACGCTGTTAATATGTGCTGCTGTTCACGTCCGCGATCAGGCGTTCAAACTTGATTTTATCGCTACCGCGAATAATCCACTTCTTTAAACCTTTGTTCCAGCTGGCCCCGGCTTGTTTAATAGCGTCTTTATGCTTATGCGTATTGCCAGTCAGTGCATAGGCCTTGCCGTGTGGCTCCAGTCCTAAGTGTTGATCTGTTGCCGTGTGATCATGTGATATTGCATGCTTTATTTCATGGTTCGTGCTTGAGTCCACCGCCGTTGCGGCGTTCACGGTGGCATCTTGAAACGATTTCAGCTCTATCAGCTTGGCGCGGATTTGCATGCAGACCGGGTTGGTGGCGGCCAGCCAGTTCTGGTCGTGCCGGTTGGCTTCATATTGCCCGGGCAGTATGCCCATCAGGTCAGTCGGTAGCCGTAAATCAGCGACATGGTCAGGGGTGATAAAGAAACAGCGTTCAACGCCCAGGCGGCCGATAAACAGGCCTAACTCAAAAATCACATTGTCACGTACCACCGGGTTTTGCTGTCCGCGCATGATTGTCAGGTCATCCGGGCTAAATACAAATACGCCAAAATCAGAGTTGCGCAGGGCGTTGATCAGGCTGTAGATGGTAGAGCCTGAAATCTGGAACACGCCATTGCTCCACACCGTGCATTCGGCATCGCGGGTTAAATTGGCGTGTATGGCATTGGCAATATCCAGACCCTCGCGTGAAGAGCCTATAAAGATTTTTGGTTTCATCGCATCACTCCTTCAATTGTTGTTTGTTATCATTTATTAACAATTGTATATGCGACGTTGCATGGTTACCACAAAAATAAAAAAGCCCGGAAAGCCGGGCATTTTTATAGAGATCTCTGACAGGCGTTGGCGCCGTCTGAATACTGATCTGCCGGTGTTTATCCGCCAAAAATCGTATTTAAGGAGTTATTTTTACTGCTCTCGACCATGACCGACGCTTTACCTGGACTTTCGCTGATGGTGCTTACCCAGTCTTGGCTCATGTTCTCCAGGTCACTACTCGAAGATGTACCTGGTAAGCTGGTCAAGCCCGTACTATCGTCATTCGACTCATCGCCATTGCCAAAGATCAGCGATGCATTACTCAGCTGATATTGGCGCAACTGCTGCATTAAGCCTTTTGCGGTATAGGTTTCAGGGGCCGTGTCGGTGCTGCCTAGTGTCACTTGCGCACTGGCCGAGGCGTTTGTGCCGCTGTCACTGTTGGCAGTGCTTTCTTTGGCAAGCGTACTGACGGCATCGCCGCCGCTCGCTGCGTTGGTCTCGGTGTTGTAGGCCTTGTTTAACAGGGCTGAGACATTGCTTTGAATATTGGAAACTGACATCGCCATGCCTCGTCAAAAAGAATACAGATACATTACTGCTAATCTTGTTAACGGCATCACCACAATAAACTTTAAAAAATCCTTTATTTCAGCGTTTAGGCCGTTGTTCGTGGCTGGTTTTTCGTCAGATAGCGCGTCGGTTAGCGTCGATTTATGGTATGGTTTCAGCCTTGTTCGACATCACTCTTTTCTCTGGCATCACATGAGCTCAGTCCGCTATTGCGTCAACGGTAAATTGGTATCTGGCATTGCGCCAACCAACCGCGGCTTTGCTTATGGTGATGGCATTTTCCGCACCATGCGCCTGCTGGGCGGCGAATTACAGGACTGGCCATTGCATTATCAGACGCTGGTGGCCGATTGCAGCAAAATCCAGATTGTATGCCCCTCAGCCGAGTTGCTGATGCAGGAATTCAGGCACTTGATGGCCTCTGCTGACGGCGAAGAATTATCAAACGGAATTGTGAAGGTTATGATTACGCGCGGTGACGGTGCGCGTGGCTACGCGCCGCCCGCCATCTGTGAACCGACACGGGTGTTTATACACAGTGCGCTACCAGTATATGCGCCTGAAATTTATACGACAGGCGTGGCTTTATATACCTGCCAGACGCGATTGGCCTCCCAGCCCTTGCTGGCTGGTATCAAGCATCTCAATCGCCTGGAAAATGTACTGGCTCGTGCGGAACTCAAAGACCCACGCTTTTTTGATGGCGTGCTGCGTGATTACAAAGACCAGGTGATTGAAGCCGTCAGTGGCAATCTGTTTATCAGCAAAGACGGCCTGGTGATGACTCCGGCACTGGATCAGTGTGGCGTGTCAGGCGTGATGCGGCAAAAAATCCTCGACTGGTATAAGACGCATGGCCAGGTGGTGGTCTCGACCAACTTGTTTATGGAAAACCTGTTGGCTGCCGATGCCGTAGTGGTTGCCAATAGCGTCTATGGCGTATTGCAGGTGACGCAGATTGACGACCAGGTGGTTGCCAGCAATGATTGGGCCAAAGAATTAAGAGCGCATTTAAACTATGTTGTTCATTAAGCAGTGTGTGAAATACGGCGTTGCCGCCTTGATGTTAGGCGCTGTGGCTCTGGCAGTCTGGATGGTAATTTTCATGATTCGGCCATTGCCCATGGCATCAGAAACCATCGGCCTGCAGATTCCGGCCGGGGCCAGCGTACGCGGCATTGCCGATCAACTGGTTGCCGCAGGCGTGCTGACTGAACCCTATAGCTTTCTGCTGACGGTGAAAGTGACAGGCAGTGGCAGTCAATTGCAGGCCGGTGATTATGCTTTGAATACGCCATTGCAGGTGATGTCGCTCATAGATATCCTCAAGCATGGCACGTTTGATCAATTTAAACTGCAATTGATTGAAGGTAAAACGTTTGCCGACTTCAGGCAAAAACTGGCACAGATGCCAGGCATCCGCCATGACACCGTGATGTTGTCTGATAGCGAGTTGATGCAGCAAATCAGCGGGCAAGCCATGCACCCGGAAGGCTGGTTTTTTCCAGACACTTATTTTCTGGATGCGCAGAGTAGTGATGCCGACCTCTACAAGCGGGCTTACCAGAAAATGGCGCAGCATTTGTCGGCCGCTTGGGAGGCGCGTGAGGCTGGCTTGCCTTACCGCTCCATGTACGAGGCGCTGGTGATGGCATCCATCGTCGAAAAAGAAACCGGGGTGGAAGAAGAGCGGCCGCAAATTGCTGGTGTGTTTATTAACCGCCTGCGTAAAGGTATGCGTTTACAGACTGACCCCACGGTAATTTATGGCATGGGTACGCGTTACCAGGGCAATATCACCAAAAAAGACTTGCTGACGGACACGCCTTATAACACGTATACGCGCAGTGGTTTGCCGCCGACGCCGATTGCTTTGCCAGGGCTGGCCTCGATACAAGCGGCCTTGCATCCGGCCAAAACCAATGCTTTGTATTTTGTGGCGAACGGCCAGGGCAGGCATGTGTTTACCAGCTCGCTGGACGCACACAATCAGGCGGTGCGCGCCTACCAATTAAAGAAACACTAACAATATGCACCAAGATATACATACGGGGAATCTTGAATAATGGCGGGCTTGTTTATCACGCTGGAAGGAATGGATGGTGCCGGTAAGAGCACGCATATTCCGACGATTTTACAAATGCTGGCCAGTCGCGGCCGCGAAGTGGTTTCTACACGTGAGCCCGGCGGTACCCTGTTAGGGGAAGAATTGCGCGAAATCCTGTTGCATAGAGAGATGCATGTGGAAACCGAGTCTTTGTTGATGTTTGCTGCGCGTGCCGAGCATTTGCAGCAAGTCATTCTGCCAGCACTACAGCGCGGTGCGATTGTCGTGTCAGACCGTTTCACCGATGCGTCTTATGCCTATCAGTGCGGTGCACGCGGCCTGCCTTTGCAAAAAATGCAGCAATTAGAACAATGGGTGCAGGGTGATTTGCAGCCCGATGCCACCCTGTTGTTTGATGTGCCGGTTGAAGTGAGTTTGCAGCGCCTGACCGGGGCTCGGACGCCAGACAAGTTTGAAGCGCAAGGCGCTGAATTTTTTGCCAAACTGCGTGCACAATACCTGGCCAGAGCTGCCGAATTTCCGCAGCGTTTTCATGTCATAGATGCGCATCGCTCACTTGAAGAAGTGAAGAAGTCAGTTGAAGAAATTATTTCATCTTTATGATTAATAAGCTTTATCCTTGGCAAAACTCCCTGTTCTCGCATTGGATGCAAGCGGGGGAAACGCGTCACCATGCCTTATTGCTGCATGGTAAAACCGGTATTGGTAAGCTGCATTTTGCGCAGACGATGGCGGCGGCTTTGCTGTGTTTACGGCCACAACAGGGCTTTGCCTGTGGCGAGTGTGAGTCCTGTCATTGGCTATCTGAAGGCGCGCATCCTGATTTCAGGGAGATTACGCCTGAAGATGACGATGCTGCTGAGAGTGGCAAGAAAAAAACACGCAAACGGCAGCAAATCCTCATAGACCAGATTCGCGCCTTGCATGATTATTTGTCGCTGACCTCCCATCGCGTCGATGGTATTCGTGTGGTGTTGATTCACCCTCTGGAGGCGATGAATGTAGCGGCCTCTAACGCTTTACTTAAACTATTGGAAGAGCCGCCGCAGCGCACGCAGTTTTTACTGGTCTCACACCAGCGTCAGGCCTTGTTGCCGACCATTTTAAGCCGTTGTATGCAGGTAGAAATGCCGGTGCCCAGCCGCGAGCAGGGCTTGCAGTGGTTACAAGCCCAGTCTGTGCCGAATCCTGAATGGATCTGGCATTACAGCGGTGGTGCACCAACGACTATACAGCAAGATGAGTTTGACTGGCATGCCTGGTACCAGCAACTCCGCCCGCACCTGGTAGGCGGCGCGACCATCGATATTGCCGCAGCTGTGCCGGTGCTGATCAAGCAGGGCATGGAGCAGGCGATCCAGGTGTTGCAGAAATGGCTGCTGGATGTCTGGCTCTCTAGCCACCAGCAACCCTTGCGTTATCACCCGAGTGAGGCTGAGCCATTGCAGGCATTGGCGGGCGCGGTCAATATGTCGCGTTTACTGGCGTTTCAACAACAGCTAAATCGTTTTAAAATGACAGCACAGCATCCACTCAATCAGGAGTTACAGCTGGAGCAGTTATTATTGCAATACAAAAAAATGTTTGCTTAAGGCCAGTTTGTTTGATGGTGATTAAGGTAAACGTTCTGGAGCCTAGGCTATGACAGATACACTACCACCAGCCGCCGCAAAACCCGGGGTTTTGTCGCTGGCGATTCGCGAAAAAGCAGCCTTGTTCGCTGCTTACATGCCTTTTGTCAAAGGCGGCGGTTTGTTTATTCCGACCAGCAAGCCGTTTAAAATGGGCGAAGAGGTTTTTATGCTTCTGACCTTGCTCAATGATCCGAATAAGCTCAAAGTCGTCGGTAAAGTGATCTGGATTACGCCGCAGGCAGCCAATAACAAGCCGCAGGGCATCGGAATCCAGTTTACGGATAAAGATGGTGGTGCCGAGGCGAAGAAACGCATAGAAACGATTCTTGGCGCTGCGCTTAAATCCAGCCGCCCTTCAAATACGATATAGCGCCTATTGAATCGCGCAGAATTTAGTCTTGGTTGAAAAACATGTTAGTTGATTCGCATTGCCACCTTAATTTCCCTGAACTGGTCCAGAATATGGACCAGGTGCTTGATAGCATGCGCAGCCATCAGGTTGGCCATGCATTGTGTGTGTCAGTGACACTGGACAAGTTTCCCGAAGTGCTGGCGATTGCCGAGCAGTATCCCAATATTTACGCCTCAGTCGGCGTACATCCTGATTACGAGGATATCCAGGAGCCCACAGTAGATGGCCTGGTCAGCTTGGCTGATCATGACCGCGTGGTTGCCATTGGCGAAACCGGCCTGGATTATTTCCGCCTGACTGGTGACCTGGAGTGGCAACGTGAGCGTTTCCGTATCCATATCCGCGCCGCCAAAGCCACCGGTAAACCGCTGATTATCCATACCCGCAATGCTGCCGAAGATACTTTGCGCATCATGCAGGAAGAGGGCGCAGCAGAGGTTGGCGGTGTCATGCATTGTTTTACCGAAAGCTGGGAAGTGGCGCAAGCAGCGATCGCCATGGGCTTTTATATCTCGTTTTCGGGTATTGTCACATTCAAAAATGCGCAGGCCCTCAAAGAGGTGGCGCAAAAAGTGCCGTTAGACAGAGTACTGGTCGAGACTGATTCTCCCTACCTCGCGCCTATCCCTTTCCGTGGCAAAACCAACCAACCGGCGTATGTGCGTCATGTGGCTGAGGAAGTCGCCCGTTTGCGTGATGTACCATTACAGCAGGTCATTGATGCGACGACGGTTAATTTTTTCACCCTGTTCAAACACGCGCAGCCATGCAATTAACTATTCTAGGCGTAGGCTCCAGCGCGGGGACGCCTGCCGTCGGCTGTACGTGTACGACGTGTACCTCAACAGATGCCCGCAATAAACGTACGCGCTGCTCCAGCATAGTCACACTGGATGATGGTCGCGTCATCCTCATCGACACCTCACCGGATTTACGCCAACAAGCGTTGCGGGAAAACATGCACCGCGTGGATGCGGTGCTATATACCCACACACATGCGGACCACCTGCATGGCATTGACGACCTGCGCGCGTTTTGCCAGATCAACCGCTGCCAGATCCCGCTGTATAGCTATCCGGAGTCGATCGCACATATACAGGAAAAATTTGGCTATACCTTACGTGATCCTATTCCGCAATATTGGGATTTGCCTGTGTTAGCCGCACATGTGGTTAACGCGCCGTTTGAAGCAGCCGGACAAACGATTACGCCTATCCCGGTCATGCATGGCAAGATTCGCATTTACGCCTACCGGATTGCTAATCTGGTGTATATGACCGATGTGTCGGAGATTCCGGAAAGCTCTTATGCATTGTTGCAGGGCGTGGACGTTTTGCTGATCGATTGCTTGCGCGAAAATCCGCATCCAACCCATGTCAGTGTCGAGCAATCGCTGGCACTGATCGCGCGTATAGGGGCCAGGCGTAATGTATTAATACACATGACGCACGAGCTGGAATACCAGGCTTTACAGGCGCGTGTGCCAGCCAATGTGCAAGTGGGTTATGACGGCATGAAGCTTGATTTCTAATGCCTGCGCTCATGGTGTGATATGCCGCCAGCGCACGATAACGGTCAACCGGTATTGATGATAAAGCGTTATACTTACACAAAAAAATAATTTGCTATTTTGATTTTGGATAACAGGAATTAAACATGAAGTTATACGCAAGAATTTCAGCGGTGATGGTTGCCACCTCATTACTGTTTGCAGCCACGGCCGTCTTTGCTGGCAAAACCTATGATGAAAACGAATTTATCAGCGGCTTTAGCGGCAAATCAAAAAAACTGGTCATAGAAAAGCTGGGACAGCCGTTTAAAAAGCAGCAATCAGTCAAGCCAAGTAATGCCAATAATATGATAGGCAACATGGGCAAACAACAAGATAACTCCAAGCCAGTGCAGGTTGAAATGTGGTACTACAAAAACCTGGTGAAATATGATGACAAAAACACTTATAAAGAAACTGAAGTGACTTTTGTCAATGACCGCGTAATGAATATCGGTTTTTTCAATAACCGTTAATTTGGCCTTGTGTTGAAAAAGCTGTGTAGTCATACACAGCTTTTTTTGTGCCTTATTTTCATTTTGATGATTTTTCGTTTCCACAAAAACTGTGGATAACACGGTGGATTGCATCTTGGTAGAAACGGTAAGTTTATGATTTCATGCGTTTTTAGCCAAGTGTACGTTTTTTGAACTTCGAGCAGGGACGCGGCTCGCAATGGGTGTTTCTCCCATTTTGTCAACGCAGTATGCGTGTTTTTTCTAGGGCTGCCAGGGCACGCGCTGAAAGCCGACAACCCTGGCAGTCGCTGCCATTTTACTGTCGGCTATTCAGGTGCTTGGTGCCATGATGCGTGTTGCCTGATCACAAAACCGTTCGCTTGAAGCTAGTGTGGGTGTTCTCCCGGGTGAAATATCAAAATCAGTGCAGGCAGTAACACCAGATTGACGACCATCGCCGCCAGCAAGCCGCAAAATACCACCACCGCTAAAGGGTGCTCGATTTCATATCCTGACACCGGGCCTTTTAAAATGATAGGCAATAAGGCCATGGTCGTTGCCAGGGTGGTCATGCTGATGGCACGGAAACGGTCTGACACTGCGTTGAGTAATAAACGCGGCGTGGTGATGCCGTCAGTCAGCCGCAGTTGCTGATAACGTGAAATCAGTAAAATACCATTGCGTGCGGCAATGCCCATGACGGCGATCAGGCCGATCATGGCGCCTAGTGACATGACGCCGCCAATCAACCAAATACCGATCAAGCCACCAGCGACTGCGACCGGTAACACGGCGAACAATAGCGCGGTGAGGCGCATGGATTTCAGGCTCATCCATATCAGCAAAAAGACCACCAGCAAGGCTAATAAGGTGTATATCACCAATGTCAGGCTGGCCGTTTTTTGCTCGGTATATTCCCCCATGAATTTGACGTAATTGCCCTCGGGCAGCTTGAGTCGGTTGATGCGGGCCTCAACTTCTTTCGCCACGCTACCGATATCGTTGCCTGCGACGTTGGCTGAAATGTCAATTTTTCTGGAAGCCCCTTCGCGTTTAATCTCATTCGGCGTGGCTTGCACATAGACTTCTGCCACATCGGCCAGGGTGATGACGGCACCGGCCGGGCTCTGGATGGCTATTTGCCGCAGCGCCTGCACGCTATCTTGTGCCGGGCTATCACCGATCAGGCGTACATTAAAGCGAGCCTGGCCAACCGTCACTTCGCCCTGTACCTGCCCTTGCGTCATCAAGGCGAGCGCTTGCTTGATATCTGCTTCAGTCACGCCATAATGATCTGCGGCGGTGTTTTTGAGGCGGACATGAATGCGTGGAATCAGGACTTGGGATTCCACCTTGAGGTCGGTCAGGCCATTAATATCGGCGATGGTTTGCCGGATATGCTCAGCCTCTTCACGCAGGCTATCCAGGTCATCACCAAACAGCCGAATGACAATGCTGGCACTGTTGCCCGACATCACCTCCTTGGTGCGTTCTTTCAGGTAAGTTTGTACATCGGTAAAAATGCCACTGTAACCGGCAATCGCCTGGTTAATTTTCTGCATGGTGTCGGCATAGTTGACCGTTGGCGAGATGCTGACCCAAAGCTCGCCAAAGTTAGGGCCAACCACTTCATCGGCAACTTCCGCGCGCCCAATGTGCGCCCCCAGGTTGCGTACGCCATCAATCTGCATCAGTTCATGGCTGGCGCGTAAACTCATGGTTTTCATCTCGGTAATCGAGGTGCCGGGGCGTGCCACAAAGTGCATCAGGAAGTCGGTTTCTTTAAAGGCTGGCAGAAACTCTGTGCCTAAAAATGGCAGGGTAGCCAGCATGCCAAACAAAAACAGGCAGGCGCTGGCAAGCACCGTTTTGGGTTTCGCTAAACGACTGGCCAGCCATTGCTCCACCCGGTGCGGCAAACGTAATGCGTGCTCCGTTTGCGGTGGCATCTGCTTTAAAAAACAATAGGCCAGTACCGGTGTCACGATCAGTGCGACTAGTAATGAGGCGGAAATAGCCAGTAAATAGCCATAGGCCAGTGGTTTGAAAAATGCACCAGCGACGCCCTGTAAAAAGAACACCGGAATAAAGACTGACATCACAATCAGTGTGGCATAAATCACCGAGCCACGGACTTCATAGGACGCCTGCGCAATCACTTTGATCAGGGGCTTGGGTTGCAGTTGTTGCTGATTTAGCGCCATGGCCCGCAGGATATTTTCCAGATCGATAATTGAGTCATCCACCACCTCGCCTAGAGCAATCACCAGCCCGGCCAGCACCATGGTGTTGATGCTGACATTGAGCCAGGTCAGTAGCAGCATAGCGGTGACTAACGATAAGGGGATGGCCACCAGGCTAATGATGGCTGCCCTTGGTTTGCGCAAGAATAGGAATAAAATGATGGCTACCAGGCCAATACCAAGCACCAATGCCTGGTTCAGATGATGCAGTGCCTGTTCAATAAACGTGGCGGGCCTGAAGATGGCGGCATCGACATTGACGCCATGTAGTGCCGGTTTTAACTCAGCCAGCGCCTGATCTATTTGCCGTGTCACGCTCAGAGTATTGGCATCAGGGTGTTTTTCTACAATCAGCAGCAAGCCATCGCCCTGGTTAATCACGGCATCGCCAATCGGTAATGCATGTGCCCAGTCCACGTCGGCAACCTGGCCCAGTTTGACCGGGATGCCATTGCTCAGTCCGACGGTCATTTGCAGGTAATCTTCTTTATCTAGCGTTGGCCTGTCGTATGCCACGGCCAACCGTTGCTGTGCAGTATCCAGATAGCCGCCACTGTCCGGGCGGATGGCTGAGGCCAGGCGCTGGCTGACCTGCGTCGCAGTGAGTTGGTGCTGCGCCAGTTTGACCGGATTAAAGCGCACATGCAATTCCTGGTCACGCAAGCCCCAAATGGCCACATTGGCAACGCCAGGAATGGCCATCAGGCGCGGGCGCACGGTCCATAAGGCTTTGGTGCTGAGTTCGGCGATGTTGTATTGCGTACTGCTCAAGCCAATTTTCAATACGCGTGACATGGAGGATAAAGGGGACAGCATGACCGGCGGTTTGACAACGGCAGGCAATCGCTGCGCAGCCAGCAGCAGCCTTTCCTGTACCGCCTGCCTGGCTTCGGCCAGCGAAGTACCTTGTTCAAACAGCATGACGACGGAGGATAAGCCGAGCACCGATTTTGAGCGCAAGGTTTTCATATGTGGAATGCCATTCATGGCATGCTCAATCGGGATAGAAACCAGTTGCTCGGTCTCAACACTGGAAAGCCCCGGTGCCTCGGTCTGGATTTCGACTTTGACAGGCGCAAATTCTGGAAACACATCCATAGGCGTATTGGGGATGGTTTTAAAGCCTGCCAGCATCAGCAGCACAGCTAGCACAATAACCAGGTAGCGCGCCTGGATGGCGCGCATGGTGAATCTTTTTAACATAGTGTATCCCGTTGTATTTAGTGGGTATAACCGGTTTCTACGGCAAACAGTTCCTGTGCGCCCTGCGTGACGACCGCCTTGCCGACCAGGCGTTGATCAGCCAATGAACAGCCTTGTTTGCCGGACTGGGTGACAAACACCAGTTGGCGGGCAAAGTGTGTTTCATCCTGCTGCACGTATAACCAGGTGTTGCCATTCATATCGACAATGGTGGACGAGCAAGGCACGCTGAGGCGTGTTTGTGCCTGTCCACGTTGTGGAATCTGCACGGTCAGTCGCTGCATGGGCACAATGTCACCTAGAGATTGCAGCGTATATAGCAGCTTGCGGGTCCCAGTCAGCGGGTCTGCTTCTTGCGGGCTGACCACCGGTTTCAGTGCATAGTCAGCAGAGACCCCGGCGGCACCCGCCAGCCATGCCTCTGCATTGAGGTTTAACTGGCCTGCTTGCGCATAGGGGACATAGGCGGTGACCAACAAACGTCCGGGTTGCACAATGTCAACCAGCTTGGCACCGGCAACCAGGAGCTGGCCGGCACTGAAGTAAATGTTGCTGATGATGCCATCATTGGCCGCCTTAATATGATAGGTACCCGCCGAGCCTTGCTCTACCGCTTGTTTTAACAGGTCGCGCTTTTGTGTGGCAGTGCGCAGACTAGTCTCTGCCATCGCGACATTCGCCTGTGCGTCATCTACAGCCCTCTGGCTGCCGACATGCTGTTGCCAGAGTTGCCGGGTACGACCCAGGGTTAACAGATGTGCCGACAATTGTTTATCTGCAGCCTGCAATTGCCCTTCTGCATCTGCCAGGCTGGTCATCAGGCCTAAGCGGGTTTCCGGGGTCACTACCGGGTTGATCGTCAACAAAATTTGCCCGGCTTTCACTTGGCTGCCGACCTGTAAATGCTTGCCTGGCGTAAAAGTTACATAGCCATTCATGGGGGTGCTGTAAGCTGCCAGGGCTTCGGGAGCCAAACTGGCTTGTGCCGGGTAGTTGCGTGTGCCGGTCTGGCGTGACACGGTGGCTTGCGTGGTCGTCAGTCCCAGCTTTTTAATGGCTTCTGCCGACAGGGTGACCTGGTTTAACTGGCTTTCAGCGATCGTGGTCTGTTGAGGCTTGCCTGTGTCAGCGGCCATGACCGGGCTGACCGCGCCAGCATCCAGGAACGCCATCAGTATGAGCAGGGGAAGGGGCTTGTGTAGGTGAAACAACTGTCTGTGAAGCAAGCGCTGAGTAATCTGCATGAAGAATGACTTTCTATAGGGAATCAGGGGCGTGTGGTGGCATGGCTGGTACTGCGCATCAAGTCTGACCAATTGCTGATCAGGTCGGCCTTTAATTGTGTTTCGCGCAATTGCAGGCTGATAAAGCGTTTACTGCTTTCCAGCACATTTAAATAGGCAATCTCGCCATCGCGGTAGGCACTTTCTGCATACTGTATGGTTTGCCGCGCATTAGGTTGTAGTTGCGTATGCAGTTGCTGCCACTCCTGGCAATCACGCTGGTACTTCAGGTGCGCTGTGTTGATTTCCAGTGACGCTTTGAGTTTGACCGCCTCGGCATCTTGCTGGGCCTTTGCAAGTTCGGCATCGGCGCGCTGGATTTGGCCCTGGTTCTGGTTGAATAACGGCAAGTTCATGCGGATGGCCGGGGCAAGCACATGGCCATTGCTTTGGCCGCTGGTTGCATCTGCAATGACTGATGGGCTTAACCAGTTGAATTTGCTCAGGGTGTGCTTTTCTTTGGCCGCGGCCATCGTTGCTTCTGCGGCGAGGATGTCTGGGCGGCTACTCAGTGCCACGCTTTTAAGCTGCGCAATATCGACGGCCGAACAGGCCGGTATCAATTGCTCGCTGAGGGATAATGTCTTGTGTCCATCCATCCAGCCCAGCATATGCATGAGCTGGGTCTGTGCCAGTTGCGCATCCATATCGGCCAGTTGCAAATCTCTGGCTGCAAGCAGGGCTTCGTTTTGCGCCAGCAAGGTTTCTTGTGCGCTGATATCGCCTAATTGTTCACGCGTGTTGGTCAGGCTGGCGATGGTCTGGTTGAGTTGCAGTCCCTGTTTTAAGCGTTCGCGTTTTTCTGCTGCAATGACGGCCTGAGCATAGGCCACGCGGGTATCTCGAATCAGGGTAAAGCCAGACTGCATCAATTGGTACTGCGTGGCCTGTGCCTGCGCCTGGGCTTGCTTGAGACGCATGGGGCGCAACAACAAGGCTTCAATCGGAAACTCGATTGCGTAACGGTAAGGTTTGTTGGCGGCGCTAAAGGCATAAAAAAGTGATGGGTTAGCGATCTGGTTGGCTTGTTGTACGTCCGCATTTGACAGTTCCAGATCACTGAGCTGCGATTTGAAGGCCGGATTCTGTTGAAGTGCCAACAGCACGGCATCATACTCAGATAAGGTCGTTGCGTTGCTTGTTTGATCGTTGTTACGGTTGGCTTGCAGCGTTGAGTCTGCAGCGACGATGCTATCGACGACTTGCGCTGGCCGTATCGTCTGTGGCGTTTGGCAGGCAGCCAGTAGCAATGCGATACTCATGCTTGCTGCTTGCTTGAACTGATTGGGCATGGATAAATCCCTGTGAATGATGACAGGGTTGCATCTTGCCTGCGGTTTCTTAAGGTAAACTTAAGCCATTTTTTAAGAATCCCTTAAGCTAGCTTGGTTAGAATGGCAGTATTCAAAGAGAGGATGAGCCGTTGAAGTTATTGCTGGTAGAAGACGACCGCATGATCGCAGAAAGCCTGCAGCAGGCCATGCGGGCGCATGCGATTTACTGGGCGCCAGATGCTTTTCAGGCTGAAGCGGCATTGGCCGGTGAAACGTTTGATGCCATGTTGCTTGATCTTGGCCTGCCTGGAAAGTCTGGTATGGCCTTGTTGTCCGCTTTAAGAAAAGCAGGCAATGCACTGCCCGTGATCATTATTACCGCCAGGGATGCGATTGAACACCGCATTCAAGGCCTGGATGCTGGGGCTGATGATTATGTATTAAAGCCTTTTTCTGTCGAAGAGATTGAGGCCCGGTTACGCGCTATTTTCAGGCGTAAAGAGGAGCGGCACTCCAACCAGATACGGGTTAATGATGTGGTGCTGGATATTGCCAGTTATACCTTAACCATGGGCGATATCAGTCAGCGGCTTTCTAGCAAGACTTTTGCCATCATGCACGCGCTCATGTCACAGCCAGGAATGATTTTTTCAAAAACACAACTAGAAGAAAAACTGTATGGTTGGGGCGGCGAAGTCGACAGCAATGCCGTCGAAGTGCATGTGCATACCATACGCAAAAAATTTGGCGCAGAGATTATTCAAACCGTCCGTGGCATAGGCTACGCATTTCCAGGGCAAAAAACACCATGATGCGGTCAATTAGGGTCGAGCTGGCCGTCTACCTGTCGATTGCCATCGTGTGCATTATCGGTTTGCTGTCCTTTTTATCTTACCAGTCAACGGCGGACGAACTGGGCGAGCTTTATGATGCCAATTTACAGCATTTGGCCGAGACGATCATAGGCAGTGACCAACTAGCAAGCCTTGCGACGCGTTACGACCCAGTAACACACAGTATTCCATCCAAAATGCGTGGCGAGCAGGATTACCTGATTCAACTACAGCAACAGGGGAAGGTAATTTACCAGTCGCACCAGCGTGCGTTTGATGTCGATACGGCACGGCTAGGGTTGTCCACGCAATGGGCAAATCAAAAGCGTTGGCAGGTATTTGTTGCCAAGCGTGGCACCACTATCTGTGTGGTCGCACAGGACTTTAAACTACGGCAACGTACCATCCGCGAAGTGGCTATCCACCTGATTATTCCGCAGTTGCTCATCGTGCCGTTTCTGATTTTGGGTGCGTTGCTGGTGATACGAAAAACCTTTAAACCATTGCTGGCGCTATCGTCTGAAATTGATATTAGACGCGCGGATCAACTGACGCCGCTTACCATCGCCCAGCCGCCTGATGAGCTGAAGCCGATTATTCAGGCGCTGAATGGCTGGATGCAAAGAGTGAGTAATGCCATTGCCATGCAGAAACGCTTCACCGGTGATGCAGCACATGAGCTCAGGACGCCGGTGACTGCGCTCAAGCTGCAAATCAGTGCCATGCAGCATGGCGACAAAGCTGAGTTAGATCATTGCCTGCAGCAAGCGCAGGGTGGGGTTGCACGTATGGAGCGTCTGGTACACCAGCTGCTCACGCTGGCGAAAGTGGATCCTGATGCCAGGCAGCAAGAAATGCAATCTGTGCATTTAAACCCTTTGGTGATCAAAGTATTGAATGATTTAGGTCCGTTATATCGCAAGAAACAACTGGATATTGGCTTCACGCGCGCCGACGAGGTGACCATGATGGGGCTGCCAGATGAAGTTGAAGTCCTGCTCAATAATATTATCGTCAATGCGATTCACTACACGCCTGTACATGGCGTGATTAATCTGTCACTCACGGCCTTAGCGGATGGATTGCGATTTGAAGTAGAAGATAGTGGCCCAGGCATTGATCCGGATGCACTGGAAAAAGTATTTGATCGCTTTTATCGCGTAGAGCAATCCGAGATCACGGGCTCTGGCCTGGGCTTGGCAATCGTAAAGGAAATAGCTTTAAAGCATCAGGCTAGCGTTCGCCTCGAGAATAAACCATCCCAGAGCGGATTAATTGTCATCTTTGAATACCGGGTGCATTCATCACAATAAGACATTAAATCTCCTTTAATTGATAAAAAATGTAAACATAAAGACAAACAAATGTTAATATTTGTATTGACGTTTGTTTTTATTTTTGTTTAGGAGAGTATTGATGATGAAGCATTCCCTGATTACCACAGCCATTTTATTCGCTTTTAGCCACGCTGCATCTGCTGCGCCAGTCGCTGTCAGCGCAGATGCCGCAGACGGCTATGGCATGTACCTGGATTTAAGCGCCCAGGTGACAGCAAAAGCCAATCTATTTCCAATCGGCTCTATCACCGTAGGCCAGGCAACCGTGGGCATTACAACACCGGTGGCGCTGGGCGATATCAGTGTCGCAAGCGCAGGCACGCCAATCCCAACGCAAACAAATTCAACTTTGAATCTAGGCCTGAGCACGAGTGGCGCTGGCAACGGTGTGTTATCTAGCTTGAACCCGATTTTGGCACTGCTGATGCCAACACAAGCGGGGTCTGCCACTTTTTCAGGTTCTGGGGCCTATCTTGAAAACAATCCTGTGCCTGGGTCAAATAGTGCCATCGGTACTGGGAGCGTAGAGAATCTGGATCTTCATGTGTCTAGCGCATTGGCGCTGAAAGCGGATTTAATCAGTTCAATATCCACCGTCACGGTGAATGAAAGCACTGGCTTGTTCACCGCAAACGGGGATAGCACTTTTACGGGCGCCAGTCTGAGCATTCTGGGGCATTCGATTGACCTGGCGGCGGCAGCCTCGGGGGGCGTTGATTTGGACCTGGGGCCGCTGGGGCATGCTTCCATCTGGGCCAATGAAAGTAAATACTGGGCAGATGGCGTGCTTGCCAGCAGTTGCAGTGCGGCCACATTTAGTTGCGCGGTGCAAACCAATGCCTTGAGCATTACGCTGGATGATATCGGTATCAACTCATTAGGCCTGTTAGGGACTGCGAGTCTTTCAGCCACCACCGATTTGTGCATTACGGTTGGGCATTCCTATGCGTCGCTGACAGTGACTCCGGTGCCAGAGGCTTCTTCATCTTTAATGATGATGCTCGGTTTAGGGGCGCTCATGGCACTTTCACGTCGCCGCGTGTAATTGACCTGATATAAGCTGGTGATATAAAAAGCCCCCTAAATTCAGGGGGCTTTTTGTTTTACCTGATATGTGAAGCACCAGGTGTTGGCTGTCAGCATTCAAGCGCTTATAAGCGTTTTTAATGACACGATCGTTGATTAGCCGTGGTCGTGGTTGCTTGGCTGGCAACTGCCGCATGGCGGTGGAGGCGGTGGTGTGCATGGGCTAGGTGCTGGTATGCATCCACCGTGATATCCAGGGTTGTACCATGAGATAGGGCCGTAATTGAGGCCGGGTTGATTGAAGTAACTAAAGACGCTGCCCATGATAAAAGGGCTATAGGCATAGCCTGGAAAAAATTGTGATCCGCCTGAAACCGTTTGTGTTTCAGATTGGGAAAGTTGATTGATGGCCATATTCTACCTTTCAAAAGTTAATATTCATTCGATCTGGCTTGCCAAATCATGCCTCAGACGTCAGTCTCAGTAACGTTAAAGTGATGGGCTTGGTGTGGGGGTATACCCTGGGTGATACCAGGAAATCGGGCGGTAATCGAGACCGGGTTGGTTGAAATAACTAAAGACGCTACCCGTAATATAAGGGCCGGATGCATAACCTGGAAAAAACTCGGAGCCGCCAGAAATGCTTTGTGTTTCAGATTGGGAAAGTTGATTAATCGCCATATTAGATCTCTTTAAAAGTTAACATGAATTCAATCTGCTGGCAGTGGTGCTTGTTTCTCACTGACTGCCATTGCTGAGAGAATTACCTTTAAACGTCATTTTTACGCTCAGTTGAAACGCGTGGATGTCTGACGCACTACACTTCGTTACTTAATGGACGAAGTGTTAATTAATGTTAATTATAAACTTAAATTAAAACAAGTTAATTTTTAAGCGCTATTCACATTTAAGGTGATTACGACATGGCAAAGAGATATCAGTTTGATCAGCGTTTAGTAACGCTGAGACTTTTCATTAGGTCGGTGTGATGATTTACGCGCGAAGCAGAGATACAAAAGAAATGTTGCTGAGTCTGCTGCAGACAAGTGTTGGACAAGGATGGCTAAGCCATGGTTGTCACAAAACGACAAGCATTGCTAAGTACTATTTCAAAGCTAAGGAGGGGGCGTAACGTTGTTGCCGAAGAGCCTTAAAGTTTAATCTGACGCAAACATGAAAGATGTTAAACTGTGGCCATGGTGATTCAGAACGAAGCAAAAGCAATTATTCAAAAACGCAAAAAATTGAGTGCTTGGGAATCTGTATTTGGCGCAGCTTGTAAGCTGCTTGATGGTGCCCAGAAGAGGACTCGAACCTCCACGTCGTTAAACACTAGTACCTGAAACTAGCGCGTCTACCAATTTCGCCATCTGGGCTAAAGAAGCTGTGCATTTTAAAGGAAGAATAAATATTGTCAACCAGAAAAACGAAAAAATCCCTGCGTGCAAATGACCCGCAGGCCCAGCGTGAAGCTGAGTTATATCAAACACCATTGCCGAGTCGCGAGTTGGTGTTGCAATTGCTCTCGGACCAGGGAGTCCCCCTGAGCGCCGACCAGATTTATGTATTACTCGACATTAGCCATGATGAACGAGACATTTTTAATCGCAGGCTGGGCGCCATGGAGCGTGATGGCCAGTTAATGCGTAACCGCAAGGGGGCATTTTGCCTGCCGGATAAGATCCACCTGATTGCTGGCACGGTGTTTGGTCATACCGATGGCTATGGCTTTTTAGTGCCCGATGATAAAACCAAGAACCCGGAAGATATCTTTCTGGGGCCGAAAGAGATGACCCTGGTCATGCATGGCGATCGTGCCATGGTGCGCCTGGCGGGTGTGGATCGTAAGGGTCGCCCCGAAGGTAAGCTGGTCGAGGTGCTGGAACGCGCTAACAAAACGTTGGTCGGGCGTGTGATTCGTGCGCAAGGCGTGACGATTGTTGCCGCAGAAGATAAGCGCATCAGCCAGGATGTGCTGATTCCTTATCATCTGGATATGGACGCCCAGGTCGGCCAGATCGTGACGGTTGAGTTGACGGAGTATCCATCTTCTCACTCCAGCCCCATGGGTAAAATTGTGGAAATCCTGGGTAACTATGCCGACAGTGGCATGGAAATCGAGATTGCGTTACGCAAACATCATTTGCCGCATCAGTTTAATCCTGCAGCGGTCAAGCAGGCTGAGGACTTTCCCAGAACCGTGCAAGCTAAGGATTACAAAGGCCGCAAGGACCTGCGTGACCTGGCATTGATTACCATTGATGGCGAAACCGCGCGAGACTTTGATGATGCCGTGTTTGCTGAACCGCAGGGCAAAGGCTGGCGCCTGGTGGTGGCGATTGCCGATGTCAGTTTTTATGTGCAACCTGGCGATGCGCTGGATAAAGACGCTTACGACCGCGGCAACTCCGTGTATTTTCCGCGCCGTGTGATCCCAATGCTGCCGGAGGCGTTGTCTAACGGCTTGTGCTCGCTGAACCCGGATGTCGAACGCCTGTGTATGGTGTGTGATATGCAGATCGATGGCCAGGGCGTGGTCAAGCAATACCAGTTCTATCCTTCTGTCATGCTGTCTAAGGCGCGCATGACCTATACCAAGGTCGCGGCCTTGTTGCAGGGCGAAGATCCTGCGCTGGCAGAAGAATACGCCTGGCTGTTACCGCATGTGCAAAATTTAAACAGCTTGTTCAGGTTGATGCTGACCCAGCGCGAAAAACGCGGTGCGGTGGAGTTTGAATCGACCGAAACCATGATGGTGTTCAATGACAATGGCAAAATCGACAAAATCGTGCCCGTGGTGCGTAATGACGCGCACAAGCTGATTGAAGAATGCATGTTGGCGGCCAACGTGTGTGCGGCTGACTTTTTGCTTAAAAATGAACAAACCTGTTTGTTCCGCATCCACGAAGGTCCGACGCCTGAAAAACTGGAAGCCTTACGCTTGTTTATGGGAGAGTTTGGCTTTGGTGTTGGCGGTGGCGAAAATCCAAGTGCCAAAGACTATGCCAAACTCATGCAGCGTATCAAGACACGGCCAGATGCTCAGTTGTTGCAAACCGTGATGTTGCGCTCTATGCAGCAAGCAGTGTATAGCCCGGATAATGTCGGCCACTTTGGCCTGGCTTATGAGGCTTACACCCACTTTACCTCGCCGATTCGGCGTTACCCGGACTTGCTGGTGCATCGTGCCATCAAGGCTGTGGTAGAAGGCAAACGTTATCAAGCCAAAGACTGGCATCAACTGGGTGTGCATTGCTCGATGACCGAACGCCGTGCCGATGATGCCACGCGTGATGTGACCAACTGGCTGAAGTGTTTTTACATGCAGGATAAGGTTGGTGAGGTATTTAGCGGCACGGTGGCTGGTGTGACCAGCTTTGGTTTGTTTGTGGCGCTGGATGAGGTCTACGTTGAAGGCTTGTTGCACGTGACGGACCTCGGCAATGACTATTTCATTCATGATAAAGCCCGTCACGAAATGGTGGGCGAGCGTACGGGTGTACGTTACCGCCTGGGCGATCGTTTAACCGTGAAAGTGGTGCGGGTTGATTTGGAGACTTCGCGTATCGACTTTACGCTGGTTGGCGCCGTAGAGGGCTCGGCGGAGCTGGAAGGTGGATTGTCCGCTGATGATGAGAAACCGGCTGGTACAAGAGGCCGGTCTGCTAAAACAGCAGGATTGAATACGCTTGTTAAAGCAGCGCCAGCGGCTTGGGCCAAGTCTGCGACTACAAAAGCCAAACCTGCCAGTGCTGGTGCTAAATTACCGCGTAGCCAGGGCGATAAGCCCACGACAGGCAAAGCGACAGCAGGAAAATCACGTTCAGCCAAGGATAAAGGTCGCCACTCGGCACAAAAAAATAAAGGCAAACCCAAGGCAAAAGCACGATAATAGCGCCTGAGGTTAATTTGTCATTTATTCGCGCAGTGCGCAGCAATATTAAAATGTTGCTGGGCCTGCGCGATTCGTGTTTTATCTTTTGCGCGGTTTATCTTTTGTAGATAGCTTGGCAAAAGTCATTAAGAAAAATTAGGAGTCACTATGTCAGAAACCCGCATTCTGTTTGGTTTTCATGCGGTGTTGAGTCGCATGCGTCAGCATGGCAGCAGCATTCAGGAAATTATTATTGATCAAGACCGTGTCGATGCGCGTATGCGTGATTTACTCGACATGGCAAAGTCGCAAAATATTCGTGTCATTCAGGCCGAGCGTCATCGTCTGGATGGTTTTATTGGCGCGCATGGCCGTCATCAGGGTGTGATTGCCCGTGTGGTGGAAACGCCTATGCCGTACAAGGACATCCATGATGTGCTTGAGTCAGACCTCGATGAGCCGCCATTTTTCCTGATTCTGGATGGCGTGCAGGACCCGCATAACCTGGGCGCCTGTTTGCGTGTGGCCGATGCCATGGGCGTACACGCGATTATTGCGCCTAAAGATCGTTCTGTTGGCCTCAATGGCACCGTACGTAAAGTCGCCAGTGGTGCGGCAGAGACCGTGCCGTTTATCTCGGTCACCAACCTTGCCCGCACCATTCGCGAATTGAAAGAGGCTGGGGTGTACATCATTGGCACCACCATGGATGCGCCAGGTTCCTTGCATAACACCAAGCTGGAAGGCCCGATCGCACTCGTCATGGGTGCTGAAGGGGATGGGATGCGCCGTTTGACCCAGGAAACTTGTGATGCACTGATCACCATCCCGATGTTCGGTTCGGTACAAAGCCTGAACGTCAGTGTGGCCAGTGGTATTGCCTTATATGAGATTCGTCGTCAGCGCGTGCTGGCTGGCGGCAAAGCTTAATTTCTGGTCGTTGTGATGTTGACCTTGCGTGATTTGTGGCAGCAGCTGCGTCTGCAATCCCGCCGTTTGTGGCTGGGGCAGTGGCTGGCGTTTATGGGCGCCGTTGTGGCGGTGCCTATTCCCTTGCTGATGCCCTTGCTGGTGGATGAAGTATTACTCCATCAGCCAGGCAAACTCACGCAACTCATGACCTGGTTGCTTCCCGCTGATTCGCTGGGGCCGATTGCCATCATTCTGCTGGTGACGCTGCTGACCATGAGCTTGCGTCTGGGCAGTGTGCTGCTGGGCGTCGCCACCACGCGTATTTTTGTCGGCCTGTCCAAGCAGGTGACGCTGGGCGTGCGGCAGACACTGTTAGACAAGCTCTCCCGTATCCGCATGCAGGTCTATGAAAGCCTGGGCGCAGGCCAGATCACGGCACGCTTGCTGACAGATATTGAAACACTGGACAAGTTTCTGGGTGAAACCATCGCTAAAGTGCTGGTGGCCATCCTCAGTGTCATCGGTGTGGCCGTCGTTTTGCTGTGGATGCACTGGCAACTGGCACTGATTATCCTGTTGTTGAACCCGTTTGTGATCGGGCTGACGATGGTGCTGGGTAAAAAGGTCAAAGTGTGGAAGCAGCGTGAAAACAGTGCCTTTGAAATGCTGTCACAATCGGTCACTGAAACGCTGGAAGTCATGCAGCAATTGCGTGCCAGCAACAGCGATAAACGCTTTCTGGATAAAGCCAAACAGGCTGCCGAATCGGTGAGGGCTGCGGCGACCGCTTCCGGCTGGAAATCAGATGCTTTATCACGGTTATCGTTTGGCATTTTCCTGTTTGGCTTTGAAATTTTTCGCGCAGTGGCGATGCTGATGGTGGTGTTTTCCAACCTTTCCGTTGGGCAGATGATCGCGGTGTTTGGTTATTTATGGTTCATGATGGGGCCGGTGCAAGAGCTGTTGTCGGTGCAAGTATCTTATTACGCCGCTAAAGCCGCGCTAGGCAGGATTAACCAGGTGCTGGCCGCTGACGAAGAGCCGCATTATCCCGCGCAGGTCAATGGGTTTGCTACACAAAGTCCGGCGGCGATTCGTTTGCAGCAGGTGACGTTTGCCTATGGTGAAGGCAGTCCAATTCTGGAAGACGTGAGCCTGGATATTTCACCGGGCGAACAGGTGGCGCTGGTTGGTGTGTCAGGCGCAGGCAAGTCCACGCTAGTGCAATTACTGCTCGGTTTATATGCGCCCAGCCGTGGGCAGATTCTGTTCAACGGGCAAGCCATGGAGCAGTTGGGATATGCACAAATCCGCGAGCATTTAGGGGTGGTGTTACAGCAACCCATGTTGTTTAACGATAGCGTGCGGCAAAACCTAAGCCTAGACCAGCCTTATGCGGATGATGCTTTGTGGCAAGCGCTGGAGGTTGCGCAGTTGGCACAATTTGTTCGTGACTTACCCGAAGGGCTGGACACGCAACTTGGGCGCAGCGGCGTACGTCTGTCTGGCGGCCAGCGTCAGCGGCTGGCGATTGCTCGTATGATGCTCAAGCAGTCACAAATCGTGATTCTGGATGAAGCGACCTCGATGCTGGATACCCACACCGAAGCTTTGCTGCATCAAGCCATGCGCACATTCTTACGTGGACGCACCACCATTATCATTGCCCATCGCTTATCGGCGGTGAAAGAGGCTGACCGTGTGCTGGTATTTGACGGTGGTCGTATTATCGAAGAAGGGCAGCATGAGACGCTGGTCAAGCAGGCAGGTAGTGTTTATCAACGTTTGTATGGACAGCAAACGGCCTGACTTTCGCCAAGCCGCGCTGTATTTGCTGCTTAGGGCGCTGCGCGCATCCTGACGACCTCATTGCCAAGTTTGGCAGCATCACCCAGGTTATTGAGGATATGGGTAATTTCCCCGGTACCACCTAATGACACGCTGGTCATGCGCTGGAATTGAATCTGCGCATTCACCGGTGCTTCAATTGCGCTATTGAGTTTGACGCTGGTATTGTCATTGAAAAAACAATATACGCCCATGCCTATCGCTTTGTGGCGCGTCACCTGGTCCCCCACTTTGTAAGAAGCAAAACCATTGACACTACCATTCATCCAGCTTTGCTGATCAGGCACATCATAAGGTGCCTCGCTCTGGTAGAAATAGACCGCACCATTGTCGCCGTTCCACACTGTCTGGTAATCATGAAAGTGTTCTACAAACAAGCCATACATCGTCACATCATCCCCGTTGACGACAATGCCGTGCTTGGTTTTGTTGCTGGCCCAGCCGATACCGTTACCGTGATCACCGCGCCATACCCACAAATTGTCACCAATCACATGATTACTGTTGATGATGACGCTGTGCGTGGCATTGCCAACGGCCGCACCGCCCACCCTGAAAAATACATCATGTAAGGTGGTGGGGTTGTTGGCGTGACTGACCGCACCCTTGTGCTCGCCAATTTGCAGCAAAACGTCAGAATTTTTTTCACCGGCGTCGAATAACACGCCGCCCAGTTTTACGCCGTCCACATCGGCAATCGACATGGCAACATTACCCGCTACGGGTTTCAGGGTGGCGATGCCCAAGCCCAGGACGACGGTATTCGGCTGTGTGACTTGCAAAGGCTTGTTCAGGGTGTAAATGCCTGGTGTTAGCAGCAGGTGCTTGCCACTGCTTAGCGCTGTATTGATACTGTCTGCAGTATCAACCGCCGCTTTGGCAATATAAAACTGCGACAGCGGCAAGGTTTCACCTGCTACGTGTGCTTGTTGCCAGGAGATGCCTTGTGTGTCGGTATGCAAGGCAGGCACGAATACCTGGTAAGCACCTGTGCCGTCTATGGTGAGAAATGGTTTTTCACGCACGAGGGGCGTTTTCTCGACCACCGTGTAAGGCGGGGTAGGCCAGTGCTCGCCATCGGGTGCATTTTTAACGCCCACAAACACCATATTCCAGTTGGCATTGGTCCAGCTGCCAACGGTTGAATTTCTGGTCAACCACTGTTGTTGCGTGCCTGAGTTGATTTGCTGGTCAATCAGGCTGTCAGCAATAAAGCCGCCGCTGGACCAACCGCCGTTGTCATCAAGCAGCATATTGCCGCGCACATGAATGCGGCGCAGGGGCGCAGCTTGCGACACGGCCCATTGCATGGTGCCATTGTCTGGGGTCACTGAAAGGTTTTCTACGCTGCGCCAGAAGTTTTGCGTGGCATCTTCTTCATGCCAGCGGGCTTCTACCTGGATACCACCTTGCAGCATCACATCATCAGGAAACTGTCCCAAGCCCAGCAATTGCGTATAAAAGCCGAGTTTGACTTTGTTGTGGTAGACGCCAGGTTTAAACAGGACGGCATAGCGTTCAGGCCCAAACTGGTTGCTTTCCTGTTGTTTAAATAGCGCATCCAGTTTGCCTTGGATATCCGTCGATGACATGCCTGGGTCCAGGATCAGGACATTCTGACCAAAGTCGGGCGCCATGGGCTGGTTTTTTTGGGCCTCAGTCGCCTGGCAACCAAGCAACAGGGTGGCAAGCATCGCACTCAGTGTTTTAAACGCAATTGTTTTTTTAAAGATGGCGCTATTAAAGCTTGAGTGATCTGACAAAAAAGAACGCATAAACAAGTGGCTTCCAAGAAAAATCATTTTATACATGACCGCAATAGCGAGGATGAAATTCAACTTTTTTCATTTTCTATCCTCATTTTATGCAAGGTGTCATGCCGTTGTGACACCCTGATGTTGCAAGCAGCCAGCGCGAGGCTGGCCCAGATTCCGAGGGGTTAGCCCAGATTTAAAGTACTCAATGTGTCGCGGCGCACCCGTGCCAGTAAGGCGGCATCATCGATCAGTGATTCGCCAAAAGAAGGGATCAGTGATTTGAGGCTGTCTTGCCAATCTTGGCTTTGCATACGGCTGGCGAAGCAGCGTTGCAGTACATCCAGCATGGCTTTCACGCTAACCGAGGCACCAGGTGAAGCGCCAAGCAGGGCGGCTAAACTACCGTCGGCGCTGGCAACAATTTCGGTACCAAACTCGAGTTTGCCCCAGTGCTGGTGGCAGCGTTTGATAATTTGTACGCGTTGTCCTGCATGTGCTAACTGCCAGTCAGCACCATTTGCTTCAGGCAAAAACACGCGTAAGGATTCCATGCGCTGCTCGTGGTTCTGAAAGACTTCTTTAATCAGGTACTTGGTTAAGTCAAGATTGTGGCGGCCAACCCCGAGCAAGCTTTTGATATTTTTCAGTTTGACCGATTTGGCCAGGTCAAAACGCGAACCTTGTTTGAGAAAGCGCGTGGTAAACCCGGCATACGGGCCAAACAACAACGCGGGCTGGCCTTGTATCATGCGCGTGTCCAGGTGCGGCACGGACATGGGCGGTGCACCTACAGCCGCCTGACTATAGACTTTTGCATGATGCGCGTTGATCAGTTTCGTGTTGTTGCAAATCAGCCATTGGCCGCTGACCGGGAAGCCGCCATAGCCATGTGCTTCCGGGATGCCAGATTGTTGCAGTAAAGGTAAAGCACCACCACCAGCACCTAAAAAGACAAATTTGGATTGATAGGTCTGCGTATGGCCTGAAGCTAAATGCTGGATATGCAGTTGCCAACTGCTTTGTTCACGTTGCTGTTGTTGTTTGAGTTTGGTAACGCGCGATTGCGTTAGCAAGGTGAAGTTTGGGCGTGTTTTTAAATAGGCAACCAATTGACGTGTCAGGGCGCCAAAGTTCACATCCGAACCATGTGCGACACGGGTAGCAGACATTTTTCTGGCAGGCTGGCGACCGGCCATCATCAGCGGCATCCAGTCGCTTAATTGACTGGCCTGGTCACTCCATTGCATCTCGGCAAATAGCGGATGTGCCTGTAATGTCTCAAAGCGTTTGCGTAAAAATGCAGCATCTTCTTCGCCCCAAACGGCGCTTAAATGCGGCACGCGTTGAATAAAATCAGCCGCATTTAACACGCCTTCTTTGACCAGGCTAGACCAGCATTGCAGTGAGACCTCGAAGGCTGCATTAATCTCAAGTGCACGACGAATCTGAATGTCGCCATGTTTATCTTTGGGGGTGTAGTTGAGCTCACAATAACCGGCGTGACCGGTCCCGGCATTGTTCAATGCATCTGAACTTTCGAGGGCAACATCATCGAGTTGCTCTACCATGCAAATATGCAGGGTTGGGTCGAGTCGATGTAGCAGAACTGCCAGCGTAGCGCTCATAATGCCGCCACCCACCAACAATACATCGAGATCAGTTGTTGCCATGGTTTGTGATTCCCCCGTGTTGAGGCGCCTGGATGTCAAACGCACAATCATAAATGCCGCCGCGCATTATAATATAAATCGAAAAACACGCTGCATAGACGACATTGAATCGCCTGCAAAGCCGCTGCAATCGTGATTGCACGAACTTGTCAACAAAAGGCTTTTGCGGTAATCTCTGACATTCACCAGAAATGGTTTAAAACTAGAAAAAAACGAATCCTGACTTGAAGTTAGGGCAAACAGTTCGCAAGCGTCATCGAGTCGTAATGCGGCAAGTTTTCCCTAAGCGTGACAAGTAGTCAGGCTCACTGTGGAACACATGATTGGGGTGCGTATGAAAAATCCGCTGGAATCAGTTGTCGGGTCCGTCATTTCAGGGTTACTGTTAACCCTGGCTCTGGTTTTTTTCCTTAAAAATTTCATTGTGGCAGGGGGCTAATCCATGGAACTGGTACCGGCACTCGCGCGATGGATACATTTTCTGGCAGGCATTACCTGGGTCGGCCTGCTTTATTATTTTAATCTGGTACAAATGGCAGGCCTGAAGGCTGCCGCTGCGGATGGAACAGCCGCCGGGATTAATAAACATATTGCCCCGCGCGCCTTGTTATGGTTTCGCTGGTCGGCTGTCGTGACCTGGCTGGCCGGTGCGGCTTTGCTGGGGCCACATTTTGTTGATGCCTTTGCGTTGCGTAACGGATTTGAGCTGATAGGCGTAGGGGCCTGGCTGGGTACGATTATGCTGTTTAATGTCTGGGCACTGATTTTGCCCAACCAGAAAAAGATTCTGGGTATGGTTGCCGCGGATGATTCGGCAAAAAATAAAGCGCGACGTGTGGCCATGCTGGCATCGCGTACCAATTTGATGCTTTCACTGCCAATGTTGTTTTTTATGGCGAATGGATTGAGTCATCGCGCAGTATTAGGTTTTTAGCGGGTTTAAGGCGTTTACGGCGGCTTAAGCCGCCGTTTTTGTTTTTTGAAAAAGGGTTTGAAATGCATTCGGAACACTTAATGAACACCTATGGTAGGCAGCCTGTGACGTTTGTCAAAGGCGAGGGCGTCTGGCTGACAGACACTGCCGGTGATCGCTATCTGGATGCGCTGTCAGGCGTGGCAGTAAATGGTTTGGGCCATGCCCATCCAAAGTTTGTGGCTGCGCTCAATGCGCAAATTGCCAGGTTGATCCATGTTTCCAATATTTACCAGATCGCCGAGCAATCTGCGCTGGCCGATAAACTGGCTGAATTGTCCGGCATGGACCGTGTGTTTTTCTGTAACTCTGGTTGTGAAGCCAACGAGGCGGCCATTAAGCTGGCGCGTCTGTATGGCCATAACAAAGGCATAGACCACCCGGAAATCATTGTCATGGATCAAAGCTTTCACGGCCGGACCATGGCAACCTTGTCTGCTACCGGCAACCGCAAAGTGCAAGCGGGCTTTGAACCACTGGTGAGTGGTTTCCTGCGTGTGCCATTTGATGACCTGGAAGCCGTGAAAACCATCGCTTCACACAAAAATAATGTGGTTGCCATCCTGGTCGAGCCCGTGCAAGGGGAAGGCGGCGTGCATATTCCGGCCAGCCTCAAAGCCTATTTGCAAGGTTTGCGTGAGGTTTGTGATGCCAATGGCTGGTTGCTGATGCTGGATGAAGTGCAATCCGGCATTGCCAGAACCGGTACCTGGTTTGCGTTCCAGCATACTGGCATCGTGCCGGATGTCATGACCCTGGCCAAGGGCCTGGGCTCAGGTGTGCCGATTGGCGCCTGTGTGGCGCGTGGCATTGCGGCTGAAACCTTCACCCCGGGCAAGCATGGCTCTACTTTTGGCGGCAACCCGTTAGCGACAGCTGCTGGTTTGGCCACACTGGATATTATTGCCGAAGAGAAGCTGCGCGAAAATGCAGACACGGTGGGTGATTACATCCGCCAGCAATTTACTGCTGCGCTCCAAGGTGAGGCTGGCGTCATCAACATCCGCAATGCCGGCATGATGATAGGCATCGAGCTGGACAGGCCTTGTGCAGAGTTGGTCAAGCAGGCATTGGCAGCTAAGTTGCTGATTAACGTGACTTCTGAAAAAGTGATTCGTTTGCTGCCATCCCTGGTGATGAACAAGCAAGAGGCGGATGAACTGGTTAGCAGGCTGACGCCACTGATATTGAATTTTTTAAAGGCAAGCGCTTGATTGAACAAGTGCCTAACACATTATGAGTATTAAACACTTTTTGCAATTTAATGACCTGACGCGCGACGAGATTGAACATATCTTTGCGCGCGCCAAATGGATTAAATCGCAGTTTAAAGACTACAAACAGTACTGGCCGCTGGTCGACCGCACGCTGGTCATGATCTTTGAAAAAGCCAGTACACGTACGCGCTTGTCATTTGAGGCCGGTATGCAGCAATTGGGCGGCTCAGCGATTTACCTGAATACGCGTGACTCACAACTGGGTCGCGGTGAGCCGGTAGAGGATGCGGCACAAGTCATTTCACGCATGAGCGACATCGTCATGATTCGTACTTTTGAGCAAAGCATTATTGAACGCTTTGCGCAAAACTCGCGCGTGCCCGTCGTCAATGGCCTGACCAATGAATACCACCCGTGCCAGATTCTGGCTGATATTTTCACTTTTATCGAGCATCGTGGGTCGATTCAAGGCAAAACCGTGGCATGGATTGGTGACAGTAATAACGTCTGCAATACCTGGTTGCAAGCGGCAGAAGTGCTCGATTTTAATGTACATGTCTCTACGCCACCTGGCTATGAAGTCGAGCCTGAGCGCGCCAATTTGTATGGCACCTCGCACTTTGAGTCTTTTGCTGATCCGATGGAAGCGGCTCGTGATGCAGATTTAGTGACCACTGATGTGTGGACATCGATGGGCTTTGAAGCCGAAAACGAAGAACGTCGTAAAGATTTTGCTGACTGGCAAGTCGATGAAGATATGATGAAAGTGGCTAAGGCCGATGCGGTGTTTATGCACTGCCTGCCAGCGCACCGAGGCGAGGAAGTGTCTGCCGAAGTGATTGATGGCAAGCAAAGCGTGGTGTGGGATGAGGCAGAAAACAGATTGCACACGCAGAAGGCATTGATGGAATATTTGTTGTTAGGAAAAGTGGCTTGATTTCACAAGCCAGATGAATTCAGTTTGGGATAATTTAGATGAGCGATATTAAAAAAGCGGTGTTGGCTTATTCCGGTGGTCTGGACACCTCCGTGATTTTGAAGTGGTTACAAGATACCTATCAATGTGAAGTGGTGACGTTCACTGCTGACCTCGGTCAAGGTGAAGAGCTGGAACCGGCGCGTGAAAAAGCCAAAAAGTTTGGCGTGAGCGAGATTTATATCGACGACTTGCGTGAAGAGTTTGTGCGTGACTTTGTGTTCCCGATGTTCCGTGCCAATACCGTGTACGAAGGCGAATACCTGCTGGGTACCTCCATTGCGCGTCCATTGATTGCCAAGCGCCTGATTGAAATTGCCAATGAAACCAAAGCTGATGCCATTTCGCATGGGGCGACCGGTAAAGGCAACGACCAGGTGCGTTTTGAGTTAGGTGCTTATGCGCTCAACCCGAATATCCAGATTATTGCCCCATGGCGTGAGTGGGATTTGTTGTCCCGTGAAAAGTTGCTGGCTTATGCCGAAAAACACAGTATCCCGGTGGAAATGAAGCATAAACAAGGCGGCAGTCCATATTCCATGGATGCCAACTTGTTGCATATCTCTTATGAAGGCCGTCACCTGGAAGATCCTTCCGCTGAAGCTGAAGAAGATATGTGGCGCTGGACTGTTTCACCGGAAAAGGCACCTGATGCTGCCGAGTACCTGGATATTGAGTTCAAACATGGCGATATCGTGGCCTTGAATGGCAAAGCCATGAAAGCACACGAGATTCTGGCCGAATTAAACCGTATTGGCGGTCAGCACGGCGTGGGTCGTCTGGACCTGGTGGAAAACCGCTATGTGGGCATGAAGTCACGTGGTTGCTACGAAACGCCTGGCGGTACCATTATCCTCAAAGCACACCGTGCGATTGAAAGCATCACATTGGACCGCGAAGTGGCGCATTTGAAAGATGACTTGATGCCACGTTACGCCAGCCTGATTTACAACGGCTACTGGTGGAGCCCTGAGCGTGTTGCCTTGCAAACGCTGATCGACCATACACAGGCGACGGTGAATGGCTGGGTGCGCGTGAAATTGTACAAAGGCAACGTGATTGTCGTGGGTCGTGACAGCAAGACCGACTCATTGTTTGATTCAACCATTGCCACGTTTGAAGATGACAAAGGCGCTTACGATCAAAAAGATGCCGGTGGCTTTATCAAGCTGAATGCTTTACGTATGCGTATTGCGGCTAATTTGCACAACCGTAAAAAATAATTTTTATGGCCAATCGACGCGTCATTGCTTACGACTCCACGTTGCGTGATGGCGCGCAGGCGCAAGGCGTGTCTTTTTCCGTTGAAGATAAACTCAAGGTCGTGCAACGCCTGGACCAGTTGGGCATTGGGTATATAGAGGCAGGAAACCCTGGTTCGAATCCTAAAGATCTTGAGTTTTTCGCACGCGTCGGTGAGTTGCAATTGCAGCATGCCAAAATTATTGCTTTTGGCAGTACGCGTCGCATCGGCATTGCCGCGGCTGAAGATAAGAACTTGCAATCGCTACTTTCTGCTAACACGCAGGCGGTCGCGATTTTTGGCAAAAGCTGGGATTACCAGGTCACCGATATCCTGCGCACGACCTTGCAGGAAAACCTGGCCATGATAGGTGACACCATTGCCTATTTACAAGCGCAGGGCAAAGAGGTGGTGTTTGATGCTGAACACTTCTACGATGGTTACAAGGCCAATCGCGAATATGCCATGCAAACCCTGCAAGCCGCAGTGAATGCTGGGGCTGATGTACTGGCATTGTGTGATACAAACGGCGGCACTTTCCCGAACGAAGTCTTTACCATCACTGAAACCGTTGTGAAGCAGTTTCCATACGTTCAAGTCGGCATACATTGCCATAATGACTGTGAAATGGCGGTGGCTAACTCCGTGGCTGCTGTGCAAGCAGGGGCAACGCAGGTGCAGGGCACGATAAATGGCATCGGTGAGCGCTGTGGTAATGCCAATCTGGTGTCGATTATCCCCAATGTGCAATTAAAGCTGGGCCTGGACTGTATTTCAGCGTCACAGTTGTCTGAATTAACCGCGGCAGCGCGTTTTGTCAGTGAAGTGGCTAATGTGGCTTTTAACGACAAAGCACCGTATGTGGGGCAGGATGCTTTCGCCCATAAAGGTGGCATGCACATTGATGCCGTGAATAAGAATCCGAAGTCCTACGAGCATATCAACCCAGGTACGGTGGGTAATGAGCGCCAGATTCTGGTGTCAGAAGTGGCGGGACGCGGCGCGATTTTGCGCAAATTACAGCAAATTGATCCGAGCCTGACCAAAGAGTCTGATGCGGCGGTTAAGATACTGGAGCAGTTGAAAGCACTCGAGCATGAGGGCTACCAGTTTGAAAATGCTGAGGGCTCATTTGATTTGCTCATGCAAAAGTTACTAGGTAAGTTTGAGCCATTTTTTAGCCTCAAGCATTACAACGTCAATATCGACGAACCTTCGGCCCATGCCAAAAATTCCAGGGCGACAATTCAGATTTGCGTGAACGAACAAGAGTCCAGCGCCACTGCGCAAGGAGATGGTCCGGTAAATGCGCTGGATAAAGCCATGCGACAAGCGCTGGAGCAGTTCTTCCCAGTGATTAAAGATATCAAGCTGGTCGATTACAAGGTCCGTGTGCTGGATTCTAACCAGGCCACGGCGGCCAAAGTGCGGGTATTCATTGAATCCACCGATCAGCATAGCAACTGGACGACCATAGGCGTATCGTCAGATATTATTGAAGCTTCGTGGCTGGCCTTGAAGGATGCGCTGGAATATAAGCTGATTCGCCTTTAATTGCGCTGGCAAATACTCTTTAAAACGCGACGGTTGACCACATAAACAGCACATTGCCATTGCCTTTGGTGCCCGGCACATAGGTGGCGTTGACGATCACTTTATCGTATCCCACTGCTGCAATCGGCAACAATACAGGTAGCGGTTTATAGTTGTAATCACTTCTGGCCGTGAAGCCTGCGGTTAATCCCACCCCTGCATTCAAGCCACTGGCCTGGCCTGCCAGGTTTTTCACATGTCCGTAGCCCACAATTGGCTCCCAGTCATCATGTGAGTCTTTAAACGCCATCACATAATAGCCATCCCAGTTGCTGTTGGCATCGCGGTGCGACTTGCCTATGCCCAGCCCCCACGGACGCTCGTTAAACGAATCAACTTTCTCTTTCGAGTACATGCTTCTGTTGTGATAAGTCACTAGCGGTACATATAAATCGGTTTGATCGGATTTTTGCCATACATCAGTCAGGTGGTTTTTAAGCTGCCCAAACCAGCTGTCTTGCGTCTTAGTATTGGCTGATTCTGGGCTTGCTGTTTCTACACTAACTGGTTCAGCGTTTGCGTGCAGGCTGAGTGTGCTGATGAAGAGGAGTGCATATATTTTCATAACATTTTAAGCGGTCGGATTTTTGGTTAACATTTTCTCATGAATTTGCTGTGCTGGTTGGTTGCAAAAGCACCAGTTTCAGTTGCTCTTGCTCTACGGGCTTCAGCGTGACTTGTTGAAAGTGAATCAATCCATCCACTGGATGTTGAAATTCACGTTGTCCGCCTTGTCGCTCCAGTACATCGTGTTGTTTCCAGAATTGGGTAAATTCTACGCTGGCGGTACTTAATTCACTGACCAGTTGCTTGACCTCAGGTTCCTCTAATCTCGAGCGGCAGTCTGCGCGGAACTCAGCCACCAGGCGGCGTGCACGCATCTCCCAATTAACGACAAACTGCCGGGCTTGCGGGTTTGCAAACACAAAGCGCAGCAGGTTTGGGCGCTGGGTCTTCGGCCAGGCGACGTCTAGCAGTCCGGTAAATAATGTCTCTGCTGGCTGGTTCCAGGCTAGGATATCCCAGGTGCGGCCCATCACATAGGCGGGAATCTGCATCTGCGCCAGCATGGCGACCAGTGTTTCCGGGGCCGTATCGACTTCGTTTTGATGTGCTTGTGGATCACGTCTGTCGGCCATATCAAACAAATAACTGCGTTCAGACTTGCTGAGTTTCAAAGCTGTTGCCAGCCTGTCCAGCGCTTCGGCCGAAACATTGACTTCGCGTGCCTGCTCTATCCAGGTGTACCAGGTCGCGCTGATGCTGGCCAGTTGTGCGACTTCTTCGCGGCGTAAACCTTGTGTGCGGCGGCGTGAACCAGAAGGGAATCCAAATTCTTCCGGGGTGCCACGCTGACGCATGGCTTGCAGAAATTCTGCCAGTTCCTGCCTTCTCGTATCCATTTGATTTGTTTATCCTATTAGTCTTAATACTAGTATAAACTATCTTCTTGTAAGGGTATTAAAACTTAGGTATTCTGCGCGAGTTTTATCAATATTTGCGTGGTAAGAAAGGAACAGTCATGGCAGGCAAAACGCTGTACGACAAATTGTGGGAATCGCATGTGGTGCATGAGGAATCTGATGGCACCTGTTTGATTTATATCGACCGTCATCTGGTACACGAAGTCACCAGCCCGCAGGCGTTTGAAGGCTTGCGTATGGCTGGCCGCAAGCCATGGCGTAACTCCAGTATTGTGGCGAACCCTGACCACAATACGCCGACCAAAGATTGGGACAAAGGCATTGAAGACCCGATCTCGCGTCTGCAGGTAGAAACCCTGGACAACAACATCAAAGAGTTTGGCGCTTTGGTATATTTCCCGTTTAAAAACAAAGACCAGGGCATTATCCACGTCATCGGGCCTGAAAATGGTACAACCTTGCCAGGCATGACCGTGGTCTGTGGCGATAGCCATACCTCTACCCATGGTGCTTTCGGTGCCTTGGCGCATGGTATTGGTACCTCAGAAGTAGAACACGTGTTGGCGACACAAACACTGGTGGCCAAAAAATCCAAAAGCATGCTGGTGCGTGTTGATGGCCAGCTTGGCAAAGGTGTGACCGCGAAAGACGTGGCATTGGCTATTATTGGCAAAATCGGGACTGCTGGCGGTACTGGCTATGCGATTGAATTCGGTGGCGAAGTGATTCGTAGCTTGTCCATGGAAGGCCGTATGACGCTGTGTAATATGGCGATTGAAGCAGGCGCACGCGCCGGCCTGGTCGCGCCGGATGAGAAAACAGCGGCCTACCTCGAAGGTCGTTTGCATGCGCCTAAAGGTGACCACTGGACCAAAGCGGTGGCTTACTGGACTACACTGAAATCTGAAGCTGATGCAGAGTTTGATACCGTGGTGACCTTGAATGGTGCTGAAATTGCGCCGCAAGTGACCTGGGGCACCTCACCTGAGCAAGTGCTGCCAATCGGCTCGACGGTGCCGGATCCGGCGAAAGAAGTGGATGCAACCAAGCGCACCAGTATAGAAAACGCCTTGAAATACATGGGCTTGTCAGCGAATACGCCGATTGATCAAATTCAGCTGGATAAGATTTTTATTGGTTCATGCACAAATTCCCGCATTGAGGATTTGCGCGCTGCAGCCAGTGTCGCCAAAGGTAAAAAAGTGGCCAGCAATATCAAACTGGCGATGGTCGTGCCAGGCTCCGGCCAGGTGAAACGTCAGGCAGAGGCTGAAGGCTTGGACAAGATTTTTATTGAGGCTGGTTTTGAGTGGCGTGAGCCAGGTTGCTCCATGTGCCTGGCCATGAACGCAGACCGTTTGAGCCCGGGTGAGCGCTGTGCCTCTACCTCTAACCGTAACTTTGAAGGCCGCCAGGGCCCGGGTGGTCGTACGCACCTGGTCAGTCCGGAAATGGCTGCCGCTGCTGCGATTGCCGGTCACTTTGTGGACGTGCGCAGCGCATAAGAGGAGAACATCATGAAAGCATTTACTACTTTAAATGGGCTGGCCTGTCCGCTGGATCGTGCCAACGTCGATACCGATGCCATTATCCCGAAACAGTTTTTGAAATCGATTAAACGTTCTGGCTTTGGCCCTTACTTGTTTGATGAGTGGCGTTATACCAACTATGGCGAACCTGGCATGGATTGCAGTACGCGTCCGCTCAACACAGAGTTTGTCCTGAACCAGCCACGCTACCAGGGCGCACAAGTGCTGCTGGCGCGCGATAACTTTGGTTGCGGCTCTTCGCGCGAACACGCGCCATGGGCGATTGAGGATCAAGGTTTTCGCGTGATTATTGCGCCTAGCTTTGCCGACATTTTCTTTAACAACTGCTATAAGAATGGCATTTTGCCGATTGTGGCCTCAGCTGAGCAAGTCGATAGCCTGTTCAAAGAATGCCTGGCCAATGAAGGCTATACACTGAATGTCGATTTGGCCGCACAAACGGTGACCACGCCTTCTGGCCAGTCATTCAGTTTTGAGATTACGCCTACCCGTAAGCACAACCTGCTGAACGGCCTGGATGAAATCGGCCTGACTTTACAGCATGCGGATGAGATCCGTGTTTTTGAAGAAAAGCACAAACAAAGTCAGCCTTGGTTATTTGCTTAATGGAACGCGTCTTCTCTCGCAAAGAGAATGCATCAAAAAATAAAAGGAATTTTTAAATGGCATTAAATATTGCTGTATTGCCCGGTGATGGCATTGGCCCGGAAATTATTGCGCAAGCTTTGCGCGTACTGGAAGTATTGAAAAAAGACGGCCTGGACATGACCTTTACCGAGGCCCCTCTCGGCGGCCAGGCTTATGACCAGTTCGGTCATCCATACCCTGAGTTTACGCAAGAGGTCTGTCGTAAAGCTGACGCCGTCTTGCTGGGTGCCGTAGGTGGTCCACAGTACGACAACCTGGACCGCCCATTGCGTCCTGAGCGCGGCTTGCTAGCTATCCGCAAGGACTTGGGTTTGTTCGCTAATCTGCGTCCTGCCGTACTGTTCCCTGAACTGGCGAATGCCTCTACGCTGAAACCAGAAGTAGTGGCAGGCCTGGATATCATGATCGTGCGTGAACTGACTGGTGACGTTTATTTCGGCCAGCCACGCGGCATGCGCACTAACGAGCAGGGCGTGCGAGAAGGTTTCAATACCATGATTTACAGCGAGCCTGAAGTGCGTCGCATTGCGCATGTGGCTTTTGACATCGCCATGAAGCGTGGCAAGAAGTTGTGTTCTGTGGATAAGGCCAACGTGCTGGAAACCACTGAGTTCTGGAAAGAGATCGTCATTGATGTGGCTAAAGAGTATCCGGAAGTGGAGTTGAGCCATATGTACGTCGACAATGCCGCCATGCAGCTGATTCGTAATCCTAAGCAGTTTGATGTCATGGTCACCGGCAACATTTTTGGTGACATCTTGTCTGATGAAGCCTCCATGCTGACTGGTTCTATCGGTATGCTGGCGTCTGCTTCGTTGAATGAAAGCAAAAAAGGCTTGTATGAGCCTTCACATGGCTCTGCGCCGGATATTGCTGGCAAGAACCTGGCCAACCCGATTGCGACGATTCTGTCCGTGGCGATGATGTTGCGTTACAGCTTTGATAATGAAGCGGCCGCGACCCGCATTGAAAATGCAGTGAAAAAAGTATTGGCAGCAGGCTACCGCACGGGTGATATCTACGAAGAGGGCACCAAGAAAGTTTCTTGCTCTGAAATGGGTGACCAGATCGTCGCTGCCATGTAAAACAGGCTCTGCGGGCGGCGCTGTTCATGCCGCCCGTTCAGTTTTAAGATATAGTCGTAACTAGTATTGATTAGGAATTTAAAAATGGCACAATTTGATAATGTCAGCGTAAAAAAGAAAGCCAACGTTTATTTCGATGGTAAATGTGTGAGCCACACGGTGTTGTTCCCGAATGGCACACGCTGTACCGTGGGCGTGATTTTCCCTAGCACATTGACCTTTAACACTGGCTCGCCTGAGCTGATGGAAATTAATGATGGCGTGTGCAAAGTCCGTCAAAAAGACGAAGATAACTGGACAACCTATAAGGGCGGCGAGAAATTCACCGTGCCTGGTAACTCCAGTTTCGATATTGAAGTGTTGGAAACAGTAGACTACGTCTGCCACTTCGAGTAATTGTGATTGCTCGGCAGGGCCGCGTTGCAAGCGCTTGCCGTACTGAATGTACTGTCTGCACGCTTGCGCCTTGTCCTGCCGTCGCTTGTGAGGTTTTAAAATATGCCAAGTTTTGATATTACGTCTGAAGTCGATATGGTCAATTTGAAAAATTCGATAGATGCTTCTGTCAAGCAGATCACCAATCGTTATGATTTCAAGGGCACGTCGGCCAAAGTCGATTTTAACGAAAAAGACAAAGTGATTACCTTGTTTGGTGACAACGACTTTCAGCTGGATCAGGTGAAAGATATCTTGTTGCCAGCCATGGAAAAAAAAGAGCCTGAGTCATCCAAGCGCCTGGAGCACAAGGATGTGCAAAAAGTGTCAGGCAACAAGGTGAAGCAAGAGCTACATGTGCGTGATGGCATTGATAGTGACCTGGCCAAGAAAATCACCAAGCTGATTAAAGATAGCGGCATGAAGGTACAGGCGAGCATCCAGGGCGATACGGTACGTGTCAATGGCGCCAAGCGCGATGTGCTGCAAGATGCGATCGCATTTGTGAAAAAAAGTATTACCGATTTCCCATTGAAATACGGTAACTTCAGGGATTAGTCATTGGGAGAATAATATGGCGAAATGGATGACATTAGTATTGACGGTGTTGGTGTTAGCAGGCTGCAACACCATTAATGGCATGGGTAAAGATATTGAACAAGCGGGTGAAGCTGTTCAGAAATCGTCCAAATAATTTATTGTTAATGCCGGATGATCCGGCTGAAATATCGAGTCACTATGTTAAAAGTAGGGTTTGTAGGCTGGCGCGGCATGGTTGGGTCCGTGCTGATGCAGCGCATGATGCAGGAAAATGATTTTGCGGATATCGAGCCGCAGTTTTTCACGACCTCGCAAACAGGTGGTGCTGCACCTAAAGTGGGTAAAGATTCTCCTGCATTAAAAGATGCCAGGGATATCAACGCTTTGCGTCAGATGGACGTGGTTGTGACTTGCCAGGGGGGCGATTACACCAGTGAGGTGTTCTCGCAATTACGTGCGACTGGCTGGCGTGGTCACTGGATTGATGCGGCTTCAACCTTGCGCATGGAGCAAGACGCCGTGATCATTTTAGACCCGGTCAATATGCATGTGATTAAAGATGCATTAGCCAATGGCGGCAATAACTGGGTTGGCGGTAACTGTACCGTGTCTTTGATGCTGATGGCATTAAACGGCCTGTTTAAGGCTGATCTGGTGGAGTGGGCGACATCCATGACTTACCAGGCGGCTTCAGGTGCCGGTGCTCAGAATATGCGTGAGCTGATTAGCCAGATGGGCGTGGTGAATGCCTCTGTGGCTGGCTTGCTGGCAGATCCTGCCTCTGCGATCCTGCAAATCGACAAAACGGTGGCGGAGACGATTCGTAGTGAAGCGCTGCCAACCGCTAATTTTGGTGTGCCCCTGGCTGGCAGCCTGATCCCATGGATTGATAAAGATCTGGGTAATGGCCAAAGCAAAGAAGAGTGGAAGGGCGGCGTTGAAACCAACAAGATTTTAGGCCGTGAAGCCAACCCGATTGTGATTGATGGTTTATGTGTACGCATTGGTGCCATGCGCTGCCACTCGCAGGCGTTGACACTCAAGTTGCGCAAAGATGTGCCACTGGATGAAATCAACCAGATGCTGGCCGAAGCCAACGAATGGGCCAAGGTGATTCCTAATGAGCGTGAGATCAGTATGCGCGAGCTGACGCCAGCGGCGATTACCGGCACACTGACCACGCCGGTAGGCCGTTTGCGTAAACTGGCCATGGGTGGCGAATACCTGTCCGCTTTCACGGTGGGCGACCAGTTATTGTGGGGGGCAGCAGAGCCTTTGCGCAGAATGTTGAGAATTCTGGTAGAAGCTTAAGTAATTGATTAAATAGCGGCCCGTAAAGCCATGATTTATTAATGAAATCATGGTCTTTTCGGGCTTTTGCTTTTTATATAATGCGGTTTAATGGGGACTATAGCCTCAAATCGGTGTATTTATTGCTCCCAAGCCGCCTGGGCGTGCTTGCGTGGCTGTGTGAATGATGCTATTTTGACAAGCGCCATGAATGAATAAGGGTTAATCGGTGAGTAAATTTCAATTAAAAAAAATAGCCTTTGCCTTGAGTTTGAGTACGGCCCTCTCGGCGCATGCTGCCGGTTTGGGTAGCATGATTTCCAGCTCAAAACTTGGTGAGCCGCTTAATGCAGAAATTGAGCTGTTGGCGGTGACACCAGCCGAGCTCAACAGCATTCAGGCGACACTGGCGAGCGAGCAGGTCTATCAGGACCAGATGCTGGAAAAGCCAGCTTCTTATCCGTTTATTAAAATTGAAGTGGGTAACAACACCAAAGGTCAGCCTATCCTTAAGCTGACAAGCTCACAGCCGATTACCGAAGCCTTCCTGGATATGTTGATTCAGGTAGATTGGCCGACCGGACGCCTGGTCAAGGAATACACCTTGTTACTGGATCCGCCTGGTTTTAACTCTAATTATGTTTCTGAGTCGGCCGGATTACCTGTGACAGGCCAGTCAGTGCCACCAGCCACTACCAATAATACGGCGCGAGTGCCAGAGACAAGTCAGCAGCTCGCCCCTGAGCCCAGATCCGAACCCAGTAAACCTCGACAATCTAAGCCTGCAGCGGTGCCCGCACCGAAACAGGTGGCAGCGGATGAGGCTGCGCACGCCGAGCAAGCGTTGACTACTGAGCGTGGTGATACGCTTTATGCCATTGCCAGGCAAATGAAGCCTGATAACGTCAGCGTGGAGCAAATGCTGGCAGCCCTTTACCAGTCTAACCAGCAGGCGTTTGACGGTAAAAACATGAATCGCCTTAAGGTGGGCAAGATTATTCGCATGCCAGATCAGGCTACGCTGGATAGTGTCAGTCGCCCGCAGGCTAAAAGCCTGATTGCCGAGCATGCGACCAACTGGCAGGCCTATAAAAATTCACTGGCAAAAGTGGTCAAGGAAAGCGAAGCTAGCCAAACTGGTGGTAATACACAGCAATCTGCAGGCAAGATTGGTGCAGCAGGTGAGAAACCAGCGCCTCAAGCCAAACCAGGCAAAGATGTATTGAAGCTGTCTGCCGGTGATGCTAAGTCAACCACGCAAGCTGACAAGGCCGCAGCTAAAGCCTCGGCGGCGGCAGAGGATGCGACCGCTAAAGCGAATGCCATCAAAGAGGAACAGTCTCGTGCTGCTGCGCTTGAAAAACAAGTCGCAGACATGAAAAAGCTGATGGAAATGAAGAATAGCGCCATGGCGCAGGCTGAGAAAAATGCTGCGCAGGCGGCAGCTGAGCCAAAAGCAGAAGTAAAACCTGATGCAAAAGTAGAGCCAAAACCGGCGGAGCAGGCTGCCAAAGCGCCTGCAGAGCAAACCAAAGTGCCACCAGCCGAGGTTGTGCCGGAAAAACCGACACCAACTGCCGAGCCAGCCAAGCCTGAGTTGCCTGTAGAGGAACCCGCAGCAGAGACCGTGCAGCAGCCTTCGTTTATGCATGTATTGCTGGAACGCCTGAAAAACATCAGCCCGGTGTTGCCATTGGCATTGATCGCCTTGCCGGTATTGCTGTGTGTCTGGGCATTGATCCGTATTCGCCGTAAAAAACAAATCGATAATTTTGAAGATGTGATTGTCACGTCACCAGCTACCGAAATGCAGAACAATACAGTGTTCGGCGATACGCAAGCTGCCGCTTCTGGCGACACTTCTTTCCTGACTGATTTCTCGCAAAGCGGTGTCGGCGGCATGATAGATTCGCACGATGTGGATCCGATTGCCGAAGCAGAGGTGTACATGGCCTATGGTCGTGATGCACAAGCCGAAGAGATTCTTAAAGACGCGATTCAGAAAGATCCCGAGCGTCAGGAGCTCAAGTTGAAGTTGCTGGAAATTTATCAGACAACGGGTAATAAAGCTGCGTTTGAGTCCCTGGCCAGTGATGTCTATGCCAAAGCTGGTCCGGCAGATGCTGCCTGGTCCAAAGTCAGCGCCATGGGGCAGAAACTGGATCCTGAGAACACGCTATATCAGGCCACGCCAGCAGCAGTCAATGATGTTGCACCTTTAGCTAATACAACCGTGCTGCCAGTCGCAGAAACACAAAATGAAGAAGATGCATATCACTTTAACTTTGAAGCGCCTGCCTTGGAGTTTGATGGGGCTTCAGAAGCGGTGGCGGCTGCCAGTGCTGAGCCAGCGACTCCCGCTGAAAACCCTGTACGCCCTGCGGCAGAAGAAGTGACGATTGAATCCGGTGCTGATGCGTTATCTGCCACAAGCGATGACGATGCGTTGGCGCTTGATACGTTTACGAACGAACCAGCCCCTCAGCGTGAAAATGACACAACGCTTGCGTTCTCGGAGGATGCTACCAGCGCTGCGGATACGCTACGCTTTGAGGTTGAACCAGCCTCAGTGGCAAGTGTAGAGCCAACCAGTGATGATGTCAGCGATACTTTAAATATTGATGATGACCTCGCACTGACACCTAAAGCCCTGGATTTGCCTTCGCTAAACCTGGATGATGTTCCGCAAAGTGCAGAGGCTGCAAGCAGCAAGCCATTGTCAGCCACCACTGGTGAGCAAACGCTGTCCAGTGAGGATGCTGTGTTTGACTCATTGCCTGAGTTGTCACTGGAGCTGGGCGGCCCGAATGATGCGATTGGCGAGCGTGTGAGTGACGATGCTCTGGAAATTGAGGAAATTAGCCTGGGCTCTGCGGATGCTGCATTGAATGAAACACCTGCCGTAGAGGCCGCAGCCGACAGTATTGCCTTCCCTGAGATATCCCTGGATGTCGCCGATAGCGGTACGGCAAGTGCTGAGGAGATCGCCGATGAACCGGAAGAGGTGAACACCAAACTTGATTTGATCCAAGCCTATATTGACATGGAAGATGTGGTGGGCGCCAAGGAACTGATCGATGAGGTGATCGCAGAAGGTGGCGAGCGCCAGCGGCAACGAGCCAGCGAATTACTGGCAAAATTAGCGTAAATCAAGGCCGGGTTCCCGGCCTTGTTCATTTTTCACTGAGACTCACTGGCGGTGTGGCCTGATTTGGCGTAATGACAGACAGCCCTTATACTAGGCGCCATGAAAATTGCGATTGGCATTGAATATCACGGCGCCTATTTTCAAGGATGGCAAAGTCAGCCAAATGCCGCAGGCGTGCAAGATGCCATCGAACGAGCCATTGAACAGGTCGGCGGTGAAAAAGTACGTTTGCATGCGGCTGGACGTACCGATTCAGGCGTGCATGCCTTGATGCAAGTGGCACATTTTGAAACTTCAGTTGTCAGACCATTGAGTGCCTGGGTGCGTGGCACCAATGCGCACTTGCCAGCCTGGGTACGTATATTGTGGGCGGTTGAGGTGGCTGAGGATTTTCATGCCAGGTTTAGTGCACGTGCGCGCAGCTACCAGTATGTGTTGCATAATCATGCTGTGGCGCCAGCCAGCCAGCACGGGCGTGTGGGCTGGTACCACCGGCCGCTGGATATTGCATTGATGCAACAGGCAGTGCCTGGCTTAGTGGGCGAGCATGATTTTAGCGCTTTTCGTGCCAGTGAGTGCCAGGCCAGCACGCCAATACGCACGATGCATCGTGCCGATATTACACAACATGGGCGATACATCATTTTCAGTTTTAAGGCGAATGCCTTTTTACAGCACCAGATTCGTAATATGGTGGGCGCGTTAGTCTATGTCGGGCAGGGCAAGTTGAGCCCGGACGCATTTGCCGATTTGCTGCAACATAAAGACAGGCGTCTTTCACCTCCTACGTTTATGCCCGATGGTTTGTATTTTACCGGCGTAGAATATGATGGCCAATGGCAATTGCCCGTGTGTGAAGCGCACTGGGACTAAAGAAAGTAAATAAACAATATGACAAGAACCAGGGTAAAGATTTGCGGGATTACCCGCCTGGAAGATGCATTGGCGGCGATTGCTGCAGGTGCAGACGCGTTGGGATTTGTATTTTATGCGCCTAGCCCACGCGCGGTCACGGCGGCACAAGCCCGGACAATCATAACAGCGCTCCCGCCCTTTGTAAGCAAAGTCGGCTTGTTTGTGAATGCATCGCCTGAAGAGGTGCAGCAGGTGATGGCAAGCACAGGCCTGGATTGTTTACAGTTTCATGGGGATGAGTCGGGAGACTATTGCGCGCAATTTAATCTGCCATATTACAAAGCAATCCGCGTCAAACCAGGGGTAAATTTGGTACAATGCGAGCTTGATTTTGCGTCAGCTTCAGCCTTGTTGCTGGATACCTACTCTGAAAAAGCGGTGGGCGGTACAGGTGAGGCATTTGACTGGTCGCTAATCCCTGCGGGTTTGCAAAAGCCATTGATATTGGCCGGTGGTTTAAATCCGGAAAATGTCCTGCAAGCCACACGTCAGGTGCAGCCTTATGCATTGGATGTGAGTGGCGGGGTAGAAGCACAAAAGGGGATAAAATCCCCGCAAAAAATAGCTGCATTCATGCAGCAGGTGGTGCAGTGTGATGCTGCACGTAATGGGCGGTTTGAGTAGAAAACGAGATACGGAGTAACGCATGCAAGTCTATGACATGCCAGATGAGCGCGGTCATTTTGGCCCTTTTGGTGGCGTTTTTGTCGCAGAAACCCTGGTGGAAGCCTTGGAAGAACTGCGGGTGATGTATGAAAAATACCGTCACGATCCTGAATTTCTGGCTGAATTTGCTTATGATCTCAAGCACTTTGTTGGCCGTCCCAGCCCGATTTACCATGCTAAACGCCTGTCTGAAAAAGTGGGCGGAGCACAAATCTATCTTAAGCGTGAAGATTTAAACCATACCGGCGCGCACAAAATCAACAATACTATCGGCCAGGCGTTGCTGGCCAAACGCATGGGTAAGCCGCGTGTGATTGCGGAAACCGGTGCCGGGCAACATGGCGTGGCGACTGCGACGATTGCTGCCCGCCTGGGCCTGGAGTGCGTGGTTTACATGGGTGCTGAGGATGTCAAACGCCAGGCGCCAAATGTGTTCCGTATGAAGTTGCTGGGTGCCACTGTGGTGCCCGTCGAAAGCGGCTCAAAAACCCTGAAAGACGCATTGAATGAAGCCATGCGTGACTGGGTGACCAATATTTCCAATACATTCTACATTATCGGTACTGTGGCTGGTCCACATCCTTACCCGATGATGGTGCGCGATTTCCAGGCGGTCATTGGTATCGAAGCGAAAGATCAGATGCAGGAAATGATAGGGCGCCAGCCAGATGCCATCGTCGCCTGTGTCGGCGGCGGCTCCAATGCCATGGGTATATTCTATCCGTACATTGATGTCGAAGGTGTGCGCCTGATTGGCGTTGAAGCGGGCGGACATGGTTTGAGCACTGGCCAGCATGCCGCGCCATTAACGGCGAATAGCCCGATCGGTGTGTTGCACGGTAACCGTACCTACCTGATGCAAGATGAAGATGGCAATATTATTGAAACGCACTCGATCTCTGCCGGCCTGGATTATCCTGGCGTTGGCCCTGAGCATGCCTGGTTAAAAGATATCAAGCGCGCTGAATACGTGGCGATTACCGATGAAGAAGCCATGACGGCTTTCCATAACCTGTGCCGTACTGAAGGCATTATCCCCGCGATGGAATCCAGCCACGCCTTGGCGCATGCTGAGAAACTGGCCAAAACCATGTCTCCGGATCAGGTGGTGCTGGTAAATCTTTCTGGCCGTGGTGACAAAGATATTAACACCGTGGCACGTTTGGCTAATATTACCCTGTGACCTTTTGCCTGCATGACTGCGCTTGTCGAACGCATCCGCGCAGCCATGTATTGCAGATCCACTGTCATTATTTGAATTAATTAAAAAAGCATTCTTATGTCCCGCATTCAATCTGTATTTGCCACCCTCAAGGCACAAGGTAAAAAGGCACTGATTCCCTACATTACAGCGGGCGATCCGCATCCTGATCAAACGGTGCCTTTGTTGCATGCGCTGGTAGAAGCGGGTGCCGATATGATTGAGCTGGGCGTGCCGTTTTCTGATCCGATGGCGGATGGTCCGGTGATCCAGCGCGCCAGTGAGCGTGCATTGGTACACAAAATGGGCCTGCGTAAAGTATTGGCCATGGTGAAAGCGTTTCGCGCAACCAACCAAACAACGCCTATTGTACTGATGGGATACGCCAACCCGATTGAAGCCATGGGGAGTACCCAGTTCGTTGCCTTGGCGAAAGAGGCTGGTGTCGATGGTGTGCTCACTGTCGATTATCCGCCTGAAGAGTGTGAAGTCTTTAATCAGGAGCTGGCAAGCGCAGATATTGATAGTATTTTCCTGCTATCACCTACCACCGAGCCATCACGTACCGAGTTGATCGTGAAGCAAGCAACAGGCTTTTTGTATTACGTCTCGCTCAAGGGCGTGACGGGGGCTGCTAACCTGGATATTGTCGAGGTGAAAAAACGCGTGGCAGAAATTCGTCAGCAAACTAGCTTGCCGATTGGTGTTGGTTTTGGTGTGAAAGACGCGGCGACTGCACGTGAAGTGGCGGCGATTGCCGATGCGGTAGTGGTGGGTAGTCGGATGGTATTGGCGATTGAAAGCGCTAATGCCGACAACCTGATTGCCAATGTGCAGACATTAACGAAAGAATTGCGTACGGCGATTGATTCTGTATAGGCCTGTATATTCAGGTTTTCAGCATATCGCAATATAAAAGCAGGAGAAGCTATGAGTTGGTTAGACAAGATTCCACAAAAAATTAAACGTGCTGTTGGCTCGGTACAAAAACGTAATGTGCCAGAAGGCTTATGGCATAAATGTGATGCCTGCCAAACAGTACTTTACCGAACTGACCTGGATGCCAACCTGGAAGTATGTCCGCAGTGTGGTCATCACCACCGACTCGGCGCACGTGCTCGCCTGGATGTATTGCTGGATGCAGAAGGCCGTGTTGAAATTGGCGCTGACGTCACGCCGGTGGATGCCTTAAAGTTTAAAGACAGTAAAACTTACGCTGAGCGCATGAAAACTGCCCAGCGTGATGTGAAAGAAAAAGATGCGCTGATTGTGATGCGTGGCACGGTTGAAGGTGTGCCGGTGGTGGCTGCCGTATTTGAATTCAAGTTTATGGGCGGCTCCATGGGCTCTGTGGTTGGTGAGCGCTTTGTACGCGGTGTACAAGATGCCATCCAGCACAAGTCTGCATTTATTTGTATTTCTGCCAGTGGCGGTGCACGTATGCAAGAAGGCCTGTTGTCATTGATGCAAATGGCTAAAACCAGTGCCGCGTTGACCAAGTTGTCTGAAGCCGGGCTGCCATATGTCTCCGTGTTGACGGACCCGACCATGGGCGGTGTGTCAGCCAGCTTTGCCATGCTGGGGGATGTGATTGTGGCCGAACCGAATGCGCTGATTGGTTTTGCCGGCCCGCGCGTGATTGAGCAAACGGTACGCGAGACCTTGCCTGAAGGCTTCCAGCGCGCAGAGTTCCTGCTGACGCATGGTGCCATCGATATGATTGTCGATCGCCGTGAAATGCGTGCCAAACTGAGCCAGGTATTGTCCAGTTTCTTGAATATTACCAAAGCTGCCTGATGCCACCTGTGATACCCGAGCTTCCCCAAACAGTTGAGGATTGGCTCGGCTACATCGAATCCCTGCACCCCAAATCCATCGAGATGGGCTTGGGCAGGGTGCAAACAGTCGCTGCACGCCTGCAGCTAGCGTTTCCGTTTACCGTTATCACCGTTGGTGGTACCAATGGCAAAGGCTCTACCTGCGCCATGCTGGAACGTATTTATAGCGCTGCCGGTTACCAGGTCGGCTGTTATACCTCGCCACATCTGGTGCATTACCAGGAACGTGTTCGTTTCAATAGCAATGTCATTACCGATGCGTTGCTGTGTGAGGCCTTTGCCGCCGTAGAGCAGGCACGTGGGGATATCACACTGACCTATTTTGAAATGGGTACGTTGGCGGCATTATGGGCCTTTGAGCAACAGCCATTGGATGTCGTTATCCTTGAGGTTGGTCTGGGCGGGCGCCTGGACGCGGTGAATATTGTCGATGCCGATTGTGCCATTGTCACCAATGTCGATCTCGATCATATGGAGTTTCTGGGCGATACCCGTGAATTGATCGGGCACGAAAAAGCGGGCATTTATCGCCAGCAGCAGATTGCCATTTGCGGCGATGCGGCTCCGCCAGCGTCATTATTGGCGCATGCCGATACGCTGGCGGTAAAGTTAAACCGTTTTGGCGTGGATTACCAGATTGATATCTCGGATACCCAATACGCACACTATCGGGATGCACAAGGGCAGCTGGATATAGGCAACCTGCGCTTGTTTGGGCATTACCAGTGGAATAATGCCGCGAGCGTAATATTTGCCGTGCGTGCTTTGCAAGCAACATTGCCAGTCACGGAAGGTCAACTGTTGCAGGCGTTAACCGGCACAGAGGTCACTGGCCGTTTTCAATACTTGCAGCACGCGCCGGATGTGATTCTGGATGTAGCACATAACCCACATGCTGCGCGCGCATTATGTGACAACTTGCAGCGCCTGAGTGCCGATGGCGGCCAGGTGATTGCCGTATTCTCCATGTTGTCTGATAAGGATATTGCCAGCGTGGTGGACATCCTGCATCCGGTGATTGATACGTGGCATATTGCCCCCATCCAGCATCCGCGCGCAGCAGCGCTTGATTACTTGCAAGCGTGCTTAAGTCAGAAAGTGCCGCGGGCCCATATTCACCTGCATGCTGATTTACCCGCCGCATTGCGAACGGCTTATAAAAATGCGGCAAAAAATGATAAAATTATTGTGTTCGGCTCATTCTTCACTGTAGCTGCAATACTCGAATTAACGCCTGATCAGTGGGTTGCGTAAAAACGCCACGTGTATACATAGAACTGAATGTGAACCTCAAAACAGTATGGCGAGAGATGCTTTGACAGACAACGAACTGTTGCTCAAGAAAACTGCCCGCAGGCGGTTAGTGGGTGCGATCACCCTGGTGGTTTTGATGCTGATTGTATTGCCCTTTGTGCTTAAAGACCGGGTGATCGAATCCAGCCACGATAACGTCGAAATTACGGTGGTGAATCGCCAGGCCAACCGTGAGCCTATCCTTGAGTTACCTGATGATGAAGTTGTATTGGATAACGAAGCTGCACCAGCGGCCAATACATCAGAAAATAATGCTTCCGAAGTGGCTGAGGCTAATATTGAAGAAGCGCCAGTTTCTGCGCCCGCAGTAGTAGCAACGCCACAAAAACAGGTAAAAACAGAGCCTGCCAAGCCTGTTGTCGCGCCTGCACCAGTTAAACCTGTACCAACCGTTGAACCCAAAGTTGAACCCAAAGTTGAACCCAAAGTTGAACCCAAAGTTGAACCCAAAGTTGAACCCAAAGTTGAACCCAAAGTTGAACCCAAAGTTGAACCCAAAGTTGAACCCAAAGTTGAACCCAAAGTTGCGGCGGTCAAGCCTGAAGCTAAAGAAGAGCCTGTTGCATCCGATAAAAAAACTGGTAAGTTCTTTGTGCAGTTTGGCGTGTTCTCTGACCCGAAAAACCTGGAAACCCTGCAAGGCAAGCTGAAGCAGGCAGGATTCGAATCAGCCACGGAAAAAGTGGATGCAGCTGGTCAGAAACTACGCTTGCGTACGCGTACCTATGCTACCCGTAATGATGCTGCAGCTGCCTTGAAAAAACTGGAAGCGGCCGGGTTTAGCGGTATTGTGGCCAACAAATCCTGATATAGGCCATGACTGTTTTTGATTATCTGGTATTAGGTATTATCGGCTTCTCCATTTTGGTCGGGCTGATGCGCGGCGCCATCCGTGAGCTGTTTTCTGTAGTGGGGTGGGTGCTGGCTTTTTACCTGGCAAATCGTTTTAACGGTGAGGTCATCGTCTATATGCCAGAGCAGATTCCTGGCGATGCGGTAAAAGCCATGGCGGCTTTTTTAGTGGTGTTTTTACTGGTGCTGTTTGTCAGTGCCTTGCTCGCCTTGTTGCTGACCACCTTGATCAAGGCGGTTGGCTTGGGCGGGCTGAACAGGGTACTCGGCGGTTTGGCTGGTATTGTTAAAGGCGTGTTGGTGGTCTGTATCCTGGTGATGCTGGCAGCCATGACGGATTTGCCCAAGGATCCGCGCTGGACGAATGCAACATTCAGTGCGCCAGTAGAAGCGTTGGTCTTGAAATTACTGCCATGGATGCCATCTAGTATTGCTAGGCACGTACATTTGGATCATCAGCGGGTAGATGAATCTGCCATTTAATTTGTAATCAAGTGTTTGATAGGATGTCGCTATGTGTGGAATTATCGGTATTGTAGGCAAGAACCCGGTGAATCAGTTGTTGTATGACGGATTGCTGGTATTACAGCACCGTGGTCAGGATGCCGCTGGTATCGTCACTTGTGATGGCAACACTTTCCACATGCATAAAAACAATGGTCTGGTGAAAGATGTATTTCACACACGCCATATGCGCAATCTGGTCGGTAATGTGGGTATCGCCCATGTACGTTATCCGACAGCAGGCTCGTCTAGTGCTGCTGAGGCACAGCCGTTCTATGTCAACTCACCGTTCGGTATCGTCTTGGGCCATAACGGTAACCTGACCAACTCCGAGCAACTCAAGTCTGAAATGTTCAGGCAAGATTTGCGTCACATCAACACCAACTCCGACTCTGAAGTATTACTAAACGTGCTGGCGCATGAAATTGAAAGCACTTCTAAAAATGCCTTGCTCAATAGCGATATGGTATTTGATGCCGTTGCTGGCGTGCACAGACGTTGTAAAGGGGCGTATGCCGTGGTGGCGATGATCGCCAACTTTGGTTTGCTGGCCTTCCGTGACCCGCATGGTATTCGCCCTCTGGTGATTGGCAAGCAAGTGACCGACAAGGGGACTGAATATATTATCGCCTCTGAAAGCGTCGCGCTGGATGTGCTGGGTTTCACCATGGTGCGTGATGTTGAGCCAGGTGAGGCGGTATTTATCGATATGGACGGCAATTTATTCAGTCGTCAATGCGCAACGAATCCAAAACTGACTTCCTGTATTTTTGAATACGTTTACCTGGCACGCCCTGACTCAGTGATCGATGGTGTCTCTGTTTACCAGACCCGCCTGGACATGGGTACCTTGCTGGCCGAAAAGATTAAACGCGAATGGGCGGATAAAAAAATTGATGTGGTGATTCCTATCCCGGATACCAGCCGCCCGAGTGCATTGCAATTAGGGATTGCCTTGGGTCTAGATTACCGTGAAGGCTTTATCAAAAACCGCTATATCGGCCGCACATTTATTATGCCGGGCCAGGCCTTGCGTAAAAAATCCGTGCGCCAGAAACTGAACCCGATCGGCATTGAGTTCAAGGGCAAAAACGTATTGCTGGTTGATGACTCTATTGTGCGTGGCACCACCTCCCAGCAAATCGTGCAAATGGCACGTGATGCAGGTGCTAACAAGGTTTACTTCGCTTCAGCGGCGCCGCCAGTGCGTTATCCAAACGTATATGGCATTGATATGCCTAGCCGTCATGAGTTGTTGGCGACTAATCGTACCGATGAAGAGATTTGTGCCGAAATCGGTGCTGATGCGCTGATTTACCAGGACCTGGATGCCTTGCGTGAAAGCATTGCCAAGTCCAATCCGCACATGACTGAATTTGACTGTAGTTGTTTTGATGGCAAGTATGTCACTGGCGATATTGATGCGGCTTATTTAAACCGTATTGAGTCTGCGCGCAGTGATATGAATAAAAAGCAATTGCCGCCTAACTCGACCACGCAGCTTGATTTGAATCTGTTATCTACAGACTTGGTCGGTGCCGAGTAAAAGTTGACAGGCGCCAGCAAAAGGCGTTTAATGAAATTGCGCTGATTTGAGTGGCGAACTTTAAACGAAGCCAAACTCAGCTTGCGAGCGCATTATAAATACCGCTAAAGCGAGAGCCCCAAAGACCCGTTTTAGCGCAATGCTGAAACGGGTTTTTTATTGTCCAGAGCGCAAGTCAGGATGCTTGTGCAGGAATGTCCGCACCGGACAGAAGTTTGAGGAATCATGAACGATCAATACCATTTGGAAACGCTGGCTGTGCGTGCTGGCACTTTGACCACCGAGTTTGGCGAAAACTCAGAGGCCCTGTTTTTAAATTCCAGCTTCCGCTTTAAAAATGCAGCGCAAGCGGCAGCGCGATTTGGCGGCACCGAGCCCGGCAATATTTACTCACGCTTTACTAATCCGACAGTGACCATGTTTCAGGACAAACTGGCTGCATTGGAAGGCGCAGAGCAGTGTGTGGCAACCTCGAGTGGTATGTCTGCGATTCTCGCTTGCATCATGGGCATTTGCAGCGCAGGTGACCATATTGTGGCATCGCGCAGTATTTTTGGGACCACGGTGCAATTATTCACCAATATCCTGAAACGCTGGGGTCTGGAAGTGACGCTGGTTTCCCTAACGGATGTGGATGCCTGGAAAGCGGCCGCCAAGCCGAATACCAAGCTGTTTTTTGCTGAAACACCTTCAAACCCGCTGACCGAAGTCGGTGATATTGCCAAGCTGGCGGAGCTTGCGCATGCGGCTGGCGCCTATCTGGCGGTTGATAACTGCTTTTGCACGCCAGCATTGCAACGACCGCTCAAGCTGGGAGCTGATATTGTCATCCATTCTGCCACCAAGTATATCGATGGTCAGGGCAGGGTATTGGGAGGCGCGGTGCTTGGCAGCAAGGCGCTGATTGAGCCGGTGTATGCCTTTTTGCGCACGGCTGGCGTGACCATGAGTGCCTTTAATGCCTGGGTGTTCGTCAAAGGGCTGGAAACCTTGCAAGTGCGTATGGAAGCACATGCCGCACGTGCCCTGGCTTTAGCGCAATGGCTGGAACAGCAGCCTGGGGTAGCGCGCGTCTATTACCCCGGCTTGCCATCGCATCCGCAATACGCACTTGCGCAAAAACAGCAGCGCTTAGGTGGCGGTATTGTCACCTTTGAAGTGAAGCCACGTGCTGGCCAAACAGCACAAGAAGCCGCATGGGCTCTCATTGATGCGACACGCCTGATTTCCATCACCGCCAATTTGGGCGATGCCAAATCGACGATTACGCATCCTGCTACCACCACGCACAGTCGCGTCAGCGCCGAAGCGCGGGTCGAAGCTGGCATCAAGGATAACCTGGTCCGGATTGCCGTGGGCCTGGAGCATGTCGAAGATTTAAAAGCTGATTTGCAATTGCTGACCCAGTTTTAAATTCATGGCGCCGCGCATTCATTTGCGCGGCTTTCCCAAATTCCTTTTTTTAACATCATTCACTGGTGCTGACAGAAATAGTTCGTCAGTGCATCCTCAATGTTGTCCGCGCCTCTGGTTTGCATCATCATCACTCCCTTTCAGTTTTGCCCGATTGGCCTGTCAGCCGCGATTAGGCGCGCCGGATTGCGCTAAATATGCTAAAATCGCGTGATAACTTTTAACTATAAATTGGGTCAAGAATGAGTCAGTCTCCAGATCAATTTGCTAAAGAAACCCTGCCTATCAGCTTAGAAGACGAGATGCGTCGTAGCTATCTCGATTACGCCATGAGCGTGATTGTGGGCCGTGCGCTTCCCGATGTGCGTGATGGTTTAAAACCTGTGCACAGACGCGTGCTGTTTGCCATGCACGAGCTGTCCAATGACTACAATAAGCCTTACAAAAAATCTGCCCGTATTGTTGGTGATGTGATCGGTAAGTACCACCCGCATGGTGACACTGCGGTGTATGACACCATCGTACGTATGGCGCAGGATTTCTCCTTGCGTTACATGCTGGTTGATGGCCAGGGTAACTTCGGTTCGGTTGATGGCGACAATGCGGCGGCGATGCGGTATACCGAAATCCGTATGTCCAAAATTGCCCACGAGTTACTGGCAGATATCGACAAGGAAACCGTCGACTTTGGCCCTAACTACGATGGTAGCGAGCATGAGCCTCTGATTATGCCGGCGCGTATTCCCAATCTGCTGATTAACGGCAGCTCGGGTATTGCGGTGGGTATGGCGACCAATATTCCGCCTCACAACCTGAATGAAGTGCTGAATGCCTGTTTCGCGTTGTTAAAAAATCCTGAAATCACTATTGATGAGTTGATCGAGCTGATTCCGGCGCCTGACTTCCCGACTGCGGGTATTATTTATGGCACGGTAGGGGTGAAAGAAGGTTACCGTACTGGCCGTGGTCGTGTGGTGATGCGTGGCCGCACCCACTTTGAAGATTTGGAAAAAGGCGGGCGCCAGTCCATCATTATTGATGAATTGCCCTACCAGGTTAACAAGAAAACGCTGATTGAAAAAATCGCCGAACTGGTTAACGAGAAAAAAATTGAAGGTATCTCTGACCTGCGTGACGAATCTGACAAGTCAGGTATGCGCGTCGTCATTGAGCTTAAGCGTGGCGAAGTGCCAGAGGTGATTCTAAACAACCTCTACAAACAGACACAGCTGCAAGATACATTCGGTATGAACATGGTGGCGCTGATGGACGGCCAGCCACGCTTGCTCAACCTGAAGCAGATGCTGGAAGCATTCTTGCGCCATCGCCGCGAAGTAGTGACACGTCGTACTGTGTTCGAACTGCGCAAGGCGCGTGATCGCGGCCATGTGCTGGAAGGCTTGGCGGTGGCACTGGCCAACGTGGACGAGATGATTGCCATCATCAAAGCCGCGCCAACACCGCCAGAAGCGAAAAAAGAGTTGATGGCGCGCAGCTGGAACTCGCCGGTGGTTGAGGAGATGCTCAAACGTGCCGCCATGGAAGCTTCGCGTCCAGAGGGCTTGTCTGTCGATTTTGGCATGACGCCAAAAGGCTATAGATTGTCTGATGTACAAGCGCAGGAAATTCTGCAAATGCGCTTGCAACGCCTGACAGGCCTGGAACAGGACAAGATTGTCAACGAATACAAAGAAGTAATGGATGTCATCGCCGACTTGCTGGATATCCTGGCCAAGCCAGAGCGCGTGACCGCGATTATTGTCGAAGAACTGAACGAAATCCAGAAGCAGTTTGGTGACAAACGTCGTTCCGAGATTGAGCAGAACACGCAAGATTTGTCACTCGAAGATCTGATTACGCCACAAGATGTGGTGGTGACGTTATCACACACCGGCTATGTCAAATCACAGCCGCTGGATGAATACCGCGCACAGCGTCGTGGCGGCCGTGGTAAACAGGCGGCTGCGACTAAAGAAGACGACTTTATCGACAAGATGTTTGTCGCGAATACGCATGACTACATCCTGTGTTTTAGCAGCCGTGGCCGTGTTTACTGGCTAAAAGTTTATGAAGTGCCGCAAGGCAGCCGTGTCAGCCGTGGCAAACCGATTGTGAACCTGTTCCCGTTGGAAGAGGGCGAGAAAATCAATGCCATCCTGCCGGTGAAAGAGTTCGACGAGAATCACTACGTATTTATGGCGACAGCCAAGGGCACTGTCAAGAAAACAGCGCTGACGGAATTCGCTAACCCACGTAAGTCCGGCATTATCGCTATTAACCTGGATGAAGGTGATTACCTGATCGGTGCCGAAGTGACCAATGGCCAGAACGACATTGTGCTGGTTTCCAATGGTGGTAAAGCCGTCTGGTTCACTGAGGATGATGTGCGTCCAATGGGCCGCGCAACACGTGGTGTACGCGGCATGAAGCTGGCTGTCAAACAGCAGGTATTGTCCTTGCTGATTGCTGAGAATGACCAACAGTCTGTGTTGGTGGCAACAGAAAATGGTTACGGTAAGCGTACTGTGTTGTCCGAGTTCCGCCATTCTGGTCGCGGCACACAAGGTGTGAAAGCGATTGCCATCAGTGAGCGCAATGGTTTGGCTGTTGCGGCCAGACTAGTGACGGCAGAAGATGAAATCATGCTGATTACCACCGGTGGCGTATTAATCCGTACCCGCGTCAAGGAAATCCGCGATATGGGTCGTGCTGCACAAGGCGTCACCCTGATTAACCTGGGTGAAGGTGAGAAATTGTCAGGTCTGGAGAAGATTGTAGAAACTGACGATGATGGTGTCGAGAGCGACGAGAACGAAGAATAAACACACGCATGAAACAGATCTTTAACTTTTCTGCCGGTCCGGCAGTGCTTCCTAAACCAGTGCTGGAGCGCGCGCAAGCCGAAATGCTTGACTGGCATGGCTCTGGCATGAGCGTGATGGAAATGTCGCATCGCGGCAAGGAATTCACCAGTATCCTGGAAAAAACCGAAGCTGATTTGCGCCAATTGCTGTCCATCCCGGCCAATTACAAAGTCTTGTTTTTGCAGGGCGGCGCAATTGGGGAAAATGCCATCATTCCGATGAACTTGCTTAACGGTAAGTCTGCGGATTACGTGGTGACAGGCTCCTGGAGCAAGCGCAGCGTAGAAGATGCCAAAGCCTACGGTCAGATTAATATCGTCGCTAGTGCTGAAGCCGGTGGCTTTACGACGGTGCCCGCTTTTGCAGACTGGACGCTTAATAAAGACGCGGCCTATGTGCATTACTGCACCAATGAAACGATTAACGGTGTCGAGTTTCTGGATGTCCCTGACACGCATGGCGTGCCGATTGTGGCAGACATGTCCTCACATATCCTGTCACGCCCGATTGATGTTTCCAAATATGGTGTGATTTATGGTGGTGCGCAAAAAAATATCGGCCCGGCGGGTTTATGTCTGGTGATTGTGCGTGAAGATTTGCTGGCGCAGGCCTCTCCGTTAACACCGGCGGTATTCCACTGGAAAACGCAGGCGGATAACCAGAGCATGATTAACACACCGCCGACCTACAGCATTTATATTGCTGGTCTGGTCTTTGAGTGGTTGCTGGCGCAGGGGGGCGTAGAGGCGATTGAGAAAATCAATATTGCCAAGGCTGATTTGTTATACAACTACCTGGATCAAACCGAGTTTTATGACAATAACATTGAGCATGCTTACCGCTCACGTATGAATATTCCATTCCGTTTGCGTGACGAGAGCCTCAATGACGCCTTTTTGAAGGCAGCAGATGCACGTGGCTTGCTGCAATTAAAAGGCCATCGCTCCGTAGGCGGCATGCGTGCGAGCATTTACAATGCCATGCCGATTGAAGGTGTGAAAGCCTTGGTCGAATTCATGCAAGAATTCGAAAAAAGTCATTCATAAATTACATTAAATACCAATTTCAAATGTCTGATTTATTAAAACAATTTAGAGACAAAATTGATGCGATTGATACGCAGATGCTGGCGCTTGTCAATGAGCGCGCAGCACTTGCACGCGAAATCGGGCACTTGAAAGATGACGGGGTGATTTATCGCCCCGAGCGTGAAGCACAAGTGATTCGCCGCCTGCAATCCGAGAATCAGGGGCCATTGGCGCCTGAGGCGGTGAGTCATATTTTCCGTGCCGTGATGTCCAATTGTCGCGCACTGGAAAAAGAGCTGTCGATTGCTTTCCTGGGCCCCTTGGGCACTTACAGCGAAGAGGCGGCACTTAAGCAGTTTGGTGAAGGCCGCCAGGCCGTGGTATGCGCGAGCATTGATGAAGTGTTTCGTACCGTAGAAGCGGGGCAGGCCGATTACGGCGTGGTGCCGGTAGAAAACTCTACCGAGGGCGCCGTTGGCATTACACTGGATTTATTGTTGTCCAGTCCGTTACAGGTCATTGGCGAGATCACCTTGCCTGTGCATCACTGCCTGTTGTCCGCACAGCAGGATATCCGCCAGATCAGTCATGTATTCTCTCACGCACAATCATTGTCGCAATGCCATGAGTGGCTAAATAAACACCTGCCAAATGCTGCGCGTGAAGCGGTGACCAGTAATGCACGTGCGGCGCAAATGATCCACGAGCTGGTGGCGAGTGAAGGCACGTTTGCGGCGGCGATTGCCAGTAAACGTGCGGCCGATTTATTCGATTTGCATATCCTGGCCGAAAATATCGAAGATGACCCGAAAAATACCACGCGCTTCCTGGTGGTGGGTAATCATGCCGTGGCACCTTCCGGCCAGGACAAAACCTCGCTGGTAATGAGTGCACAAAACAAACCTGGCGCGGTATTACAGTTACTGGAACCATTTTCACGTCATGGCGTGAGCATGACCAAGCTGGAGTCCCGTCCGTCTCGTCAAAATCTATGGAATTACGTGTTTTTCGTCGATATTGAAGGGCACCAGCAGCAACCATCCGTACAGGCAGCGCTCAAAGATCTGGCTGAACGCGCCACATTACTCAAAGTGTTGGGCTCTTACCCAACCGCTATTATTTAATTCAATCTATGTCTTTATCAGAATTAGCGCCTGCCAATATTCGTGCCATTGCGCCATATCAGGGTGGCAAACCTATCAGTGAATTAGCCCGCGAAATGGGGCTCAATGAAGCCGATATCGTTAAGTTAGCCTCTAATGAGAATCCCTTGGGCATGAGCCCAAAGGCACAAATGGCATTAGAAGAAGCCATTTATGAGATTGCCCGTTATCCGGATGGCAACAGCTTTGCCTTGCGCGATGCCGTGAGCCATAAATACGGCGTACAACCGGCACAGATTGTATTCGGTAACGGCTCAAACGATATTCTGGAGCTGACAGCACGTGCTTTTCTGAGCGCAGGCGATGAAACGATTTATTCCCAGCATGCTTTTGCGGTGTATCCGTTGGTGACGCAAGCCGTTGGCGCCACTGGCGTGGTTGTGCCTGCGGTTGAGTTTGGCCATGACCTGCAAGGTTTTTTAAAGGCGATCACGCCTAAAACCAAGCTGATTTTTGTGGCTAACCCAAACAACCCAACAGGCACACTAATCAGCAAAGCAGATTTAAAAGCCTTTTTACAGCAAGTGCCCAAGCACATCCTGGTAGTGCTGGATGAAGCCTACGACGAGTACTTGTCTTCTGTCGATAAGTCTGAGGCGATTGGCTGGTTGGCAGAATTTGAAAACCTGATTATTTCACGTACCTTTTCCAAGGCCTATGGCCTGGCTGGCTTGCGCGTGGGTTTTGGCCTGATGCATGCCACCTTGGCTGACTTAATGAACCGCGTGCGCCAGCCATTTAACGTCAATAGCCTGGCGCAGGTGGCTGCCACCGTCTCCTTGCAGGATGAAGACTTTGTGGCACGCAGTTATGCTGCCAATCAGGCGGGCATGACACAGATCACACAAGGGCTGGAGCAACTGGGCTTGAGCTATATCCCATCCTACGGCAACTTTGTCAGCTTTAAAGTGACCAATGCCAATGCGGTTAACCAGGCTTTGCTCAAACAGGGTGTGATTGTACGCCCGGTGGCCAATTATGAAATGCCGGATTATTTACGCGTCAGCATCGGTTTGTTCAGCGAAAATGCCCGCTTTTTAGACGTGCTGGAAAAGATTTTAAAGTCATGACTGTATACGAAAAATTAGCCACCGATGATGTAAGGGTGCTGGAAATCAAGCCGTTGGTGAAACCGGCGGAATTGTTGTCACGCCTGCAGGAAAGTACGGTCAGCACGCAAAATATCCTGAAGACACGCACTGCGATTCATCACATCTTGCATCAGGGTGATGACCGCCTGCTGGTGATTGTTGGCCCATGCTCGATCCATGATACCGAAGCCGGTATGGAATACGCCAAGCGTCTGCTGGAGGTGCGTACACGCCTGGCAGGTGAGTTGTTGATCGTCATGCGCGTTTATTTCGAGAAGCCGCGCACCACCGTGGGCTGGAAAGGCCTGATCAACGATCCACACCTGGATGGCACTTACGATATTAATTTGGGCCTGGAAAAGGCACGTCGCTTCTTGCTGGATGTGAACGAGATTGGCATGCCGGCAGCCACTGAATTCCTGGATGTGGTGTCGCCACAATACACGGCCGACCTGGTGAGCTGGGGCGCGATTGGTGCACGCACCACAGAATCGCAAATCCACCGTGAACTGGCTTCTGGCTTATCCTGCCCGGTGGGCTTTAAAAATGGGACGGATGGTGGCGCCAAAGTCGCCATTGATGCAATTAAAACTGCTGCGAGTCCGCATCATTTTTTGTCGATGACCAAAGAAGGCGAATCCGCCATTTTTGCCACCAGAGGTAACGAAGACTGCCATGTGATTTTGCGTGGCGGTAAAGCGCCTAATTATGATGCGCAAAGTGTGGCGGCGGTGTGTGACCAGTTAGCGGACGCTGGCTTGGCGCCTGTACTGATGGTAGATTGCAGTCATGGCAACAGCCAAAAACAATATAAAAACCAGATCGCGGTGGTCGATGATGTTGCCAGCCAAGTTTCTGCGGGTGATGCGCGCATTATTGGCGTGATGCTGGAATCACATTTGAACGAAGGGCGTCAGGATCATTCGCCAGGTTGCAGCCTGAATTATGGGCAATCGATTACAGACGCCTGCCTGGGCTGGGATGACTCGGTGACTGTATTGGAAACCCTGGCAGCATCTGTCAAAGCACGTCGCGAAAAACGGGCCGCTGAAGAGTAAGCGATCAGCAGGCAAAACACCGGCCGCGCCAGTGAGCGCGGCTTTTTTATGCCTGTTATGATCCCATTTGACGCCTGCTCATGAAAATCATGAGCAGGGAATCATTGTCTGTTGCAGGCTGTTCATGCAACGCATGCGTATGATGCCAGTCTTACTTAACAGACATTGCAAACGCAGCTTGTACAGGACTTGCAATGAACCCATAGTAGTCACAAACAATTGTTGTATGATGAAGTTTGAAACTGTCTTGCAACTTTCATGAATGAATAGAATTGAATAACGAGCGATTATGCATATACACGTATTAGGGGCTGGTGCTGGCGGTGGCTTTCCGCAGTGGAACTGTAACTGTCAAAACTGTGATGGTTTACGCAAAGGCACGATTAAGGCTAAACGCCGCACCCAATCATCGATTTGTGTCTCCAGCAATGGCGTGGACTGGGTGTTGTTTAATGCTTCGCCTGATGTATTGCAACAAATCCAGGAATTTGCCCCGTTGCAACCTGGCCGTGGCATCCGTGATTCCGGCATTCAGGGCATTGTGTTGATTGATGCGCAAATCGACCATACCACCGGACTGTTCATGCTACGTGAAGGTCAGGTCAAACGTGAGATTTATTGCACTAAAATGGTCTATGAAGACCTGACCACCGGTAACCAGATTTTGAATATCCTTGGCCATTACTGCGGCGTTAACCATCATGAAATTGCCATTGATGCCAATGATGTCAGTAACGCGCACAGTTTTGAAATCCCTGGCGTGCCTAACTTGCGCTTTACTGCAGTGGCCTTGAAGAGTGCGGCACCGCCATATTCACCACACCGTAACGACCCACATCCTGGCGACACGATCGGCGTGTTGATTGAAGAAATTTCTACTGGCAAAAAATGCTGGTACTCACCTGGCCTGGCTGAGATTGAGCCACATTTACCGCCTTTGATGAACCAGGCCGATTGCATTATGGTCGATGGCACGTTCTGGACCAACACTGAGATGCTGGACATGGGCCTGATGACCAAAACGGCACGCAGTATTGGCCATAATCCGCAATCCGGGCCGGGCGGCATGATAGAAGAGCTGGACAAGTTTGGTACAGATAAACCGGTACGCAAAGTGCTGATTCATATCAACAATACCAACCCGATTTTAAGGGAAGATTCCGCCGAACGTGCGACACTTGATCAACACAAGATTGAGGTAGCGTATGACGGCATGGACATCATTCTATAGGAGAGCAATATGAACGCAGTCAGCAACGACAACTTGCCATGGTCCCGTGAAGAGTTTGAAGCCAAGCTCCGCGAAAAAGGGAAGGGTTACCATATCTACCACCCGATTCATGTGCTGATGTATGAAGGCAAGCTAAGCAAAGAGCAGTTGCAGTGCTGGGTGGCGAATCGCTATTACTACCAGATTATGATCCCGCAAAAAGATGCGGCAGTCATGTCTAACTGCCCGGACAAAGAAGTGCGTAAAGGCTGGATACACCGGATTACCGACCATGATGGTTACGAAGGCTCTGAAGGGGGCATCGAGGCCTGGGTCAAGCTGGGTGAGGCCGTTGGTTTAACACGCGAGCAGATCACCTCACTGGAGCTGGTTTCGCCAGGCGTGCGTTTTGCAGTGGATGCCTATGTCAACTTTGCCCGCCAGCGCCCCTGGCAGGAAAGTGTTTGCTCCAGCCTGACCGAGCTGTTTGCACCGCACATTCACCAGCAACGCATCAGCTCCTGGCCAACCATGTATCCCTGGGTCAAAGAAGAAGGCTTTATTTACTTTAAAAAACGCCTGACAGAAGCCAGACGCGACGTAGAGCAAGGCCTGGACATTACCCTGGATTACTTCAGTGTGAGCCGCGATATGCAGCTGCGTGCGCTGGATATCCTGCAATTCAAGCTGGATGTGTTATGGGTAGTGGCCGATGCCATTATGCTGGCCTGCACGCAGATCAAGGTGGAAGACCGCGACTACACCCGCCAACCAGTGATCAAGTTTAGATAAGCGACGAAAGTAATTCTATGGAAAATAACATTCAACATTCAGATATCTACGCCATCGCCTTACACCATCGCTTTCAATGGGAAGAGGCGCAGCAAAGTTACGTCATCCTGTTTCCTGAGGGCATGGTGAAACTGCATGGGGGCGCCGGTGAAATACTGAAGCGTGTGGATGGTAAAACCACGGTCGGAGAGATTGTTATTGATTTGAAAACGACCTTTCCCGATGCCGAAGACATTGAGAATGATATTTTAGGCATGTTTGACCTGGCCGTTGGTAAAGCCTGGTTGCGCAAGCTGAATTAATCCGAAACGAGGGCATCATGGCACAGTTAAATAATGGTGTTGCAGCAAGCGTCACACAGAAACAGCCTTTATGGTTGTTGGCTGAGGTCACTTATCGCTGTCCGCTGCATTGCGCGTTTTGTTATAACCCGACCGATTATGACAAGCATACCAAAAATGAATTAACGACTGAGCAATGGATCAGCGCCTTGCGTGATGCCCGTAAAATGGGTGCCATCCAGTTGGGGATTTCTGGTGGCGAGCCTTTGTTGCGTGATGATATTGAAGAGATTGTCGCCGAAGCGCATAAGTTAGGCTATTACAGCAACCTGATCACCTCAGGTGTCGGCCTGACTGAAAAGCGCATCGAGGCGTTTAAAGAAGGCGGCCTGGACCATATCCAGCTCTCCATGCACGATGTCACTGAAGACATCAGTAACTTTATTACCAATACCCGCACTTTTGAGTTGAAGAAAAAAGTAGCAGCCATGATTAAATCGCATGGCTACCCCATGGTGTTGAATGTAGTGATACACCGCTACAACATTGATCAAGTGGGAAAAATCCTGGAAATGGCTGAAGCCTTGGGGGCTGACTATGTCGAGTTGGCCAATACGCAGTATTACGGCTGGAGCCTGGTCAACCGTGACCAACTGATGCCTACCCGCGAACAGCTAGATCGCGCGGAAGCCGCCACCAATGCGTTCAGGGAGCGCGTGGGCAATAAAATGAAGGTATTTTTTGTGGTCCCCGACTACTTTGCTGACCGACCCAAGAAGTGTATGAATGGCTGGGGCGAGGTATTCATGATTGTGACCGCCAATGGCGATGTCTTGCCATGCCATTCGGCACGTGTCTTACCCGGTATGACGTTCCCGAATGTGCGCGAAAATGGCCTGGAATGGGCCTGGAAAGAGTCACCTGCCTTTACAAAATACCGCGGCATGGAGTGGATGAAAGAGCCTTGCCGTAGTTGTGACGAAAAAGAAAATGATCTGGGCGGTTGCCGTTGCCAGTCCTACTTGCTAAGTGGTGATGCTGAAATGGCGGATCCGGTGTGTACTAAATCACCCAATCGCCATTTGATTGATGAAGCGTTGATCAACTCACAAAATCCGTTGGTACGTGAGCAGCCCATCATTTTCAGAACGGACAAAAACTCCAAAAAATATGTCGAAGGTGACAAGGAAAGAATCGAGCAGTTTCACGCCTTGCCTTAAGGCTGCGCATGGCAGACATTGTGGCTTATAATCTTAAAGGTGCCTGAGGGCACCTTTGCTTTTTTACAAGGTTGTTCATGTTGAAATCCCGTTCTTCTACCCTGGTGCTGGTGCTGGCTGGGTTGGCTGCGTTAGCGCCATTTGCAATCGACACCTATCTGCCTGCGTTTCATGTCATGGCCGCTGAGTTTGGTACGGATGAACTGGCGATCCAGCAGAGCCTGACCTTGTATTTGCTACCCTATGCCGTGATGACGCTGTGTCACGGCGCCATTTCAGATGCTATCGGGCGCATCACCACTATTAAATGGGGACTGGCCATTTTCGCGCTAGCGAGCCTGGGCTGTGCATTTGCCCCCAACGTGCAGACCTTGTGGCTGTTCCGCGCCTTGCAAGGCATGAGTGGCGGGGCGGGCAATACGGTGGCACGCGCCATGGTGCGCGACCTGTTTTCTGGTGCACAAGCACAACGGGTGATGGCAACTGTACAGTTATTATTCGGCATCGCCCCCGCAGTTGCCCCCATTTTAGGCGGCGTCTTGCTGGGCATACACTGGCAAGCAATTTTCATTTTCTTATCTGTTTATGCTGCGATTGCGCTATGGATGGCGGTGCGCTACCTGCCGGAAACCATGACGCCGGAGAAACGCATCGTATTCTCGGTGAAAGGGATTATCGCCACCTATGGCAAGATGCTTAAGCATAAGGTGTTTCTTGGTCTCATCGCTTGCCTGGGCTTGAACTTCTCTGCATTTTTTATTTATGTGCTGGCCAGCCCGGTTTTCTTGGTCAAGCATTTGCATTTAAACAGCCAGCAATTCGGTTATCTGTTTATTCCTACGGTGACTGGCATGATGCTGGGCTCATGGATCTCACGCCATACGGCGGGTAAAGTGGCGCCAGCGCGCATTCTGTACTGGGCATTTGCCTGGATGGTATTCATTGCCACTTGTAATGTGGGTGTGCAATGGTGGGCGAGCACCACCACGCACAGCGACTGGTGGCTGGCCATTTTACCGATTGCCTTGTTTAACGTGGGTATGGCGGCAGCCATGCCTGTGTTATCAATCGCCGCCCTTGATTGCTATCCGACCCTGCGCGGTACTGCCGCCTCGGCGCAGGCATTTATGCAAATGCTGTGCTCTACCGTGAGTTCGGCATTGATTGTCCCCTTGGTGTGGCACTCGACCTTCACCTTGGCGGCCGCCATGCTGGGGATGACGGTGCTTAGTAGCCTGTTACTGCTGTTGGCACGCAACCCCAAGCCGCCTGCCGCAGCGACTGCCAGTTAAGCGTAAGCCCTGAAATGTGGGGCATTTACCGATTTCATTACATGTTTGAACAAGGACTGCCTGTTTTAATATAAAGCTGTCAATGCCTGCTAGCTTGCAGGACATTATTCAGAATCGACAAGGGAGTCAATCATGGAAATGACCAGAGAAGAAGAAGCTCAAAAAGCTTACGTCAAGTTGCTGACCGGGCAGGGTGTGAGTGAGCGTGTGCTGGTACAGCGCGAGTTCATCATTATTCGTGTCAGCGCTTTCCTGAAAGATATTCCTTGTGATGGCAGCCATTACCGACATGCGGTCGACCGTTTTATTGCCAGCATTGATCCTGCTGAAATTCCAAGTATCTTGCCGGTGATTCGCGAATTTTTCTCATTCTGGGTGCGCGATATCAAAGCCATTGCGGCCATGAGCCAGGCCAAAGTATTCAATGGCAGCACGCCTGTTGCCATGGTCACGCAGGATGAATTATTCAAGCATTGGTATGATTTGGATAAGACGGCGATGACTCTCCACGAAACACAAGTCATGGATGCTTTTGAACAAGTCACGCTGGTTCGCGGTTTTGAGCCCGCGGTATTTAAAGAGCGCATGCGCATGGCAAAATGCCTGCTGCTGTCGCTACGCCATATTTCGCACAAACAATCCCATAGTTACCGCCAGATGGTGGACAGAAACCTGCCATTGTTTAATGCGCTGGGTTCACAGCACACGTTCCTCAGCGTTTGTCGTGAGTTTTATTACTTTTGGCGTGGGGATATGTTGAAATCACAAACTGCAAGAGTACAAGCAACGCCAATGCGTGAAATGGCGATGGCAGCGTAATGTTTGCATAATAAGTCAGGCGGCGAGAAGCCGCCGTCAGGGTTTAAAAAACGCCAGCCTTAGCGCTGGCGAATTTTTTGCAGGATCAGCGCAGACAGTTCTTCAATCGAGCGGCTGGTCGAATCTGCCCAGGGAATGCCTGCACTGCGCATCATGCCTTCAGCAATTTCAATTTCCTTGCGGCAGTTATCCAGTGAGGCATAAAAGCTATCAGGGCGGCGTTCGTTACGCACAGAGTGTAAACGCTCAGGCTTGATGGTCAGGCCAAAAATCTTGTCGATATTTTTTTGCAAGGCCGCAGGTAACGCGCCACGCTCAAAGTCTTCTGGAATCAATGGGTAGTTGGCGGCTTTAATGCCAAACTGCATGGCCAGGTAAATGCTTGTCGGTGTTTTACCGCAGCGGGACACACCAATCAGGATCACTTCAGCTTCATCCAGACCGGTATTGGTCATGCCGTCATCATGATTGAGCGTGAAATTAATGGCTTCCATGCGCTCAGAGTAGCTGTTGCCCATGGCGCTATACGCAATGCTGGCACCCGTCAGTGGCTCCTGATTAAGCTCCGAGCCTAGCGGGTAAATAAAACGGTGAAATAAATCAATAAAGTAGGCATTGGCCTGCTTGAGGTGATTGCGGTGTTCGCCATTGCCGACAGACATGATCACAATCGGGCGAATACCATCCTGGGCAGCCACCTTCTGGATATGCTCAAAAGCGGCTTGCACTTTCTCGTCATTGTCCGTGAAGGGCAGGCGAGTAGTGGTGAACTTGGTATTCGGAAAGTGTTCCAGCAGTTTGCTCAAGGCGCCAGCTGTAATCCCCGTGCCATCAGAAATAATAAAAACAGAACGGTGATTCATGGTAACGCCTTGAGTTGATTGCTAAAGTTTACTACCTAGGTTTACTTCTTGGTCAAACGCTGCCAAGTGGCAACCACTGTGTCAGGGTTGAGTGACACAGACTGGATGCCCTCAGCCACCAGCCATTCGGCAAAGTCTTCATGGTCAGAAGGGCCCTGACCACAAATGCCGACGTATTTGCCCAAGCGGTTACAGGTGTTGATCGCCATTTTCAGCAATACTTTCACGGCATCGTTACGCTCGTCAAAACCGTCTGCCAAAATGCCGGAATCACGGTCCATGCCTAATGTCAGCTGGGTCAGATCGTTAGAACCGATGGAGAAACCATCGAAGTATTCCAGGAACTGTTCCGCCAGCAAGGCATTGGCCGGGATTTCACACATCATGATCAGGCGCAGGCCGTTTTCACCGCGTTTGAGGCCGTTCTCTGCCATGATTTCAGTCACGGCACGTGCTTCTTCCAAGGTACGTACAAATGGGATCATCAACTCAACGTTGGTCAGTCCCAGTTCATCACGCACTTTTTTCATGGCCTGGCATTCCATGGCAAAGCACTCTTTAAAGTCTTCTGCCATATAACGCGCTGCACCACGGAAGCCGATCATCGGGTTTTCTTCGTCCGGCTCATAAATGTCACCGCCAACCAGTTTTTTGTACTCGTTAGACTTGAAGTCTGAGGTACGTACAATCACTGGTTTTGGATAGAAAGCGGCCGCAATGGTCGCGACACCTTCTGTCACTTTATCAATATAAAACTGTTTCGGGCTGGCATAGCCACGTGCACGGTTTTTGATCGTTGCCTGGATGGCCGCTGGCATGGCATCAACATTCAAGATGGCTTTCGGGTGAATGCCAACCATGTTATTAATCACGAACTCTAAACGTGCCAGCCCTACACCGTCGTTTGGTGTTTGAGCAAAGGTAAACGCCATGTCAGGGTTGCCGACGTTCATCATGATTTTGCAAGGTGGTTTTGCCAGTGCGCTGTTAGATTGCGTAGAGACTTCAAAGTCCAGGGCACCATGGTAAACAAAACCAGTTTCACCTTCAGCACAAGACACTGTCACCATCTCGCCATCACGCAGCAAATCTGTGGCATTCACTGAGCCGACAATCGCCGGGATACCCAGTTCACGCGCAATAATCGCCGCATGGCAGGTACGGCCACCGCGGTTGGTCACCAGTGCACTGGCGCGTTTCATCACGGGTTCCCAGTTAGGGTCAGTCATGTCCGCAACCAGTACGTCGCCTGGTTGAACTTCATGCATATCGGCCGGATCCAGCACGATACGTACCGGGCCCACGCCTACTTTCTGCGTCACAGCACGGCCGGCAACCACAGGCACGGAGGAATGCTTTTGCAGTTTGAAGGTTTCAGTGATGTTTTTAGCCGCTTCTTGCGATTTCACAGTCTCAGGACGTGCTTGCAGGATGTACAGCTTGTTATCCAGGCCGTTTTTACCCCACTCAATGTCCATTGGGCAGCCATAGTGTTGCTCAATCGTCATCGCGTAGCTAGCCAGTTCCAGAATATCTGCGTCTGTCAGGGAGTAACGATTGCTTTCTGCAGCATCAACGTCCACGGTATGCGTGGATTTACCTGCCTGGGTGGCATCAGAAAAGATCATTTTGATCAGTTTTGAACCCATAGTGCGGCGGACGATGGCTGGCTTGCCTTGTGCCAGCAATGGTTTATGCACATAGAACTCATCCGGGTTCACGGCACCTTGCACCACGGTTTCACCTAAGCCGTAAGAGGAGGTAATGAACGCGACATCACGGTGACCAGATTCAGTGTCAATGGTGAACATCACACCGGCACAGCCGATGTCTGAACGCACCATTTGTTGCACGCCTGCGGACAAAGCCACATCTGCATGCACAAAGCCTTTGTGTACGCGGTAAGAGATCGCACGGTCGTTATATAAGGAAGCAAATACTTCTTTAATGGCGTGGTTAATGTTTTCCAGGCCATGAATGTTCAGGAAAGACTCTTGTTGACCGGCGAAAGAGGCATCCGGCAAGTCTTCTGCCGTTGCAGATGAACGCACCGCGAAGGTCGTGCCTTGTGCTGATCTTTCAATCAGTTTGGCATAATTTTCAGCAATCGCTGTTTGCAGCGCTTGTGGAAACTCGGCTTCCATAATCCACTGGCGAATTTGTGAGCCAACACGGGCCAATTCCTGGGTGTCGTCTGCATTCAGTTTATCAAGCAAGTCGTTGATCTTGTTGTTTAATCCACCTTGCGCCAAAAACTCACGATAAGCATCTGCGGTGGTCGCAAAGCCGGTAGGTACGCGTACGCCCTTGGCTGTGAGTTGAGAAATCATTTCGCCCAAAGAAGCATTTTTGCCCCCTACGGACGGCACATCAGTGTTTCGTAGATTCTCAAATGGAATAACATGACTTACCATATAAAACCCTTAATTATTTAAAACTGGTGGTAATCTATCGCGGAATGCAACGGATTGAATTCGATAAATAGAGGCTGTTTGCCGGACATCGTCTGATTACAGAATGACTTTTATAGCGGTCATTATGCCAAAATCATGTTTTAATGTCACGTCGCCGTAAGGGTGGCAATTCATTTTTTTTAGCATCAATATAATAAAACGCCATGAATGCAGTAATTCCCGCAGAGCGCAGGGTCAGTGTGACCACTTATGGTCGCCTACATCTCGGTTTTTTCAACTTGAGTCGAGAGACTCAACGTCAGTTTGGCAGCGTCGGCGTCGCGATTGATGCCTTTCAAACTTCATTAAGTATTAGTGGCGGCCCGCAACAGCTGGCATTGGATCCATGGGCCTCTGCCATCTTGCAACGCCATTTAGCTGCCTGCGAAATGCAAGCCGAGCTGAACGTGGCCATTCAACAGGCGATTCCCCGTCATGGCGGCCTGGGCTCAGGCACACAAATGGCCCTGGCGTTAGGCGCAGCAGCCAACAGTTTATTAGATAGACCAGTAGAGGCCGCCGCGATTGCCGCGATTCACCAGCGTGGCGCCCGTTCAGGCATCGGCATCGCCACATTTGAACATGGCGGTTTGGTGGTTGATGGTGGCCGCAACGCGCAGACGATAGTGCCACCTATGCTGGCGCGCCATGCGTTTCCATCCGACTGGCATTTTTTACTGATTATGGACAACAGTCGCGATGGCCTGCACGGACAAGGCGAGAAAACCGCATTCAAACAGTTGGCACCACAATCATTGGCGGCCACACAAGCGATACAGCAACAGTTATTGAGCCTGGGCCTGCCAGCACTCATCGAGCAAGACTTTGCCGGGTTCAGCCAGTTTATCGGTGCACTGCAAGCCTATAATGCTGAGTACTTTGCGCCTGCACAAGGCGGTGCCTATGCCAGCAAAGCGGTTGCCGGCATCTTGCAAACATTGCAGCAGCAGGGCTATGCCGGTGTCGGGCAAACCTCCTGGGGGCCGACCGGTTTTGTGCTGCTACCATCGCGTGCCGCGGCGGTCGCCATGCAAATGCAACTCCTTAAAGAATATGCAGAGCAGACCACACTGGGTTTTCTGGTCACCGCGGCAGTGAATCAGCCTGCATGTATTAAGATAGAAGATGTGGCAAATTAAAACTTTTTAAGATAATTTTGAAAAGTTATGATTTTCACGGTCTACTCTTTATTTTGAACTGCGCTGGAAGTGTGTATATTGGCTGTAGGTTTGATTAACGAACGGTTCCGGGGGGAATAATGAAAAAAACCAGTATTATGCATTTGTTTACAGCCGCAAAAAATGCCAGCCCATTTGATGTGAATATGGCGTTTGATGCCGGCTATGAAAAAATTATTTCTTACACCGATGTGACCTTGAATGAAATCGTTGCGCTGACGCAAGATGCGATTTTCTCCCGCAGTCCGAGTGGTTTAAAGCAACAGGCGCTGTTCTTTGGTGGCCGCGATATCCAGGTTGCTCTCGAAATGCAGAAACAGGCACGCAGTGCCATGTTTAAGCCATTTGAATGTCACACATTCTCTGATCCTTCTGGCGCATTTACCACCGCGGCCGCCATGCTGGCCAAGGTCGATTTCTATTTGCAAAAATCTGGCAGCGGCCTGGGGAAAGAAAAAATCGCTATTTTTGGTGCCAGTGGCACTGTTGGCTCCACCGCCGCATTGATTGCTGCCCGCCAGGGATCGACGGTATTTATGGTGGCGCATGCTGGCGTAGAGAGCATGCAAGCCTATGTGGATAAATTGTCCTCCAGCTATGGCGTGACATTACAAGTAGTTGATGGCAGTACTGAAGCCGCCAAAATTGCCGTCTTAAATGAAGCAACCGTTGCGTTGTGTGCCACACCAGCAGGCATTCGTGTGCTGGAAGTGGCCCAGTTTGCCAATTCCAAAACGCTGAAAGTCGTGGCTGATGTTAACGCCGTGCCGCCCTCCGGGATTGAGGGTGTCGATACCTTCTCTAATGGCGGCCTGATTGAGGGTACGCAAGTAGCAGGGTTTGGCGCGTTGGCCATTGGTCAACTGAAGTATGTCACACAGAACAAATTGCTGGAGCAGATGCTGCAAAGCGAAAGCCCGATGCATATTGATTACCATCAGGCCTATGAATATGCCTGTGCGCACGTAGAATAAGGTGATTCTTGCGGCTGGCAATCTTGTCTCAAAGTGCGCGCATCTATAGCCAGATGGCGCAACAAGAAGGATTTAGCGTATTCGCCGTCGATGCGTTTGCAGATGCGGATACGCGGCAGGCCGCACAATCGGTATATCAATGGCCAGGTCTATGCGAACAGCAGCCTGGCGATGAAATGGCAGGTTTGTTTGCAGCATTAGATGCTTTTCAGCCCGATGCAGTCTTGATAGGCTCGGGATTGGAAGCCAATCTGGCAAGCTACCATGTGTTGTCTACCCGTTATGCTTTACTCGCTAATCTGCCCGCAACGGTTGGTCGTGTGAAAACCCCGCAATGGCTAAAGGCATGTTGCGATGCACATAGTGTGCAATCGCCGTCAATTGCTGACACTCAACCAGCAGCAGGGCAGTGGTTATATAAGCAGGCAGGGCAGTGTGGTGGCAGCCATGTACAACATTGGCAATCCGAGATGGATGAAGTTGAGCGTGGCTACTGGCAAGCATTCCAGCCGGGACAAGCAATAGGTATCTTATTTTTAGCGCATGCGCAGTCTGTCACCTTGATAGGTGTGCATGCACTCAGGCAACATGCAGGCAGTTACGCTTATGCCGGCGCCACACGCTTGCATGATGCGTTGCTATATGAAGCCGCAAATCATATATTGCAGGCACTGGTGCCTGCATTAGGTTTGGTTGGCATCAATAGTATTGATGCGATTTGGCATGAAGGCACATTACATGTCATTGAAGTCAATCCAAGGCTGAGTGCCAGTATGCGTTTATATATGGCGCTGCCATTAATACAAGCGCATATGGCCAGTTTCTTGCATGAGGCTGTGCCTGCGCTAGCGCAACAAACAAACGCGGCCAGTCATTGCATCATGTATGCGAGAAAAACGATAGATGTCAGCCAGTTAAGCTTTCCAGACTGGCTGGAAGACAGGCCTTGTGGTGGCAATATCACCGCTGGGCAGCCCATTTGCAGTGTCTATGCAGAAGGGCAATCAGACCGCGAAGTACAACAGGCTTTGCTGGATAAAAAAACACGTTTAGAAAAATTATGGGGGACTTATGTCTGTGACAACATCGAATTCAACATCCATTAGCGTACAAGAATATAGTGCACCGCTGGTGGCCGGGCTGATTGCCAACGCAGCAGCCCTGGGCTGTGCGGTATCTACGCATGAAAGCGGCGCGACCATCGTTGACGCCGGCATTCAGGCGCCGGGCGGGCTGGAAGCTGGACGTATTATTGCCGAGATTTGCATGGGTGGTTTGGGCAGTGTTGCTTTGCGCCATGTGCCACAGTTTGCCAATTGGCCACTGAGTGTCGTGGTGACGGCCAAACAGCCGGTGATTGCCTGTTTAGGCAGTCAGTATGCCGGTTGGGCATTGTCACACGAAAAGTTTTTCTCACTCGGTAGCGGCCCGGCCCGTGCCATTGCCCAGCGCGAAGAAGTGTTTAAGGACATCAACTACAGCGACAAAGGTGAACAAACGGTATTAGTACTGGAAACCGATAAAGTGCCGCCAGTGCAAGTTATTGAAAAAGTCGCCAGGGACACCGGTTTACCCGCCAACAAGCTGACTTTTATTTTGACGCCCACACGCAGCGTTGCCGGTTCACTGCAAGTGACCGCACGCGTGCTCGAAGTTGCATTGCATAAATGCCACACCTTACATTTTGACTTGAGTGCCATTGTCGATGGCTATGGCGTTGCGCCTATCCCTGCGCCATCGCCAGACTTTATTGTCGGCATGGGCCGTACCAATGACGCCATCCTGTTTGGTGGTTTTGTGCAGTTGTTCGTCAATACTGATGATGCCGCTGCCGAGCAACTGGCACAACAATTACCTTCTTCATCCTCTAAAGACTATGGCCGACCATTTGCCGACGTGTTTAAAGCGGTGAACATGGACTTTTATCAGATTGACCCGATGTTGTTCTCGCCAGCCAAAGTAAGCGTGACCAACCTTAAATCCGGCAAAACATTCTTTGCCGGAAAATTTAACGAAGACCTTTTGAATCAATCATTTGGTGGGTAGTTATAACGTATTTTCTTAATTAAAATGTACGAGTGGGATGAAGAACAAGGCGCACGGAACGCAGAAACCGGAATGTACATTGAGTACATGAGGATTTCGAGTACCGCGTAACGCTGTTATTCGCCCACGCAGTCATTTTTATCATGCAAGTTATTCCCATTTTCACTGACGAAGTGGCCCAGGCTGGCGGCTGGCATGGCCAAAGCCTGGCACAGGCATTTGCACGCCGTGGCTGGCATGCACATATGGTGTCACTCGATAGTTGCCATATCAGTATTGTTCAGCAGCAGGTCACTGTACATATTCCCGGTTTGAGTCAGCCCGCACCATTGGCATTTGTGCGTGGTGTCGCTGCTGGTACTACGCAGCAAATCATCACGCGCATGAACCTTTTGCATACCTTGCAACGCCAGGGGATGACCATTTATAACCATGCGCGTGCCATTGAAACCACGGTGGACAAAGGCCTGACCAGCCAATTGCTGGTCGAGCAGGGCGTGGCCACGCCAGATACCTGGGTGTGCGAGCACCGTGACGTGGCGCATGGCATTATGCAGCAGGCGCTGGATGCCGGGAAAACTCTGGTGATCAAGCCGCTATTCGGTTCACAAGGCAAGGGCGTACGCTTAATCGAAACGCGTGCGCAGTTTGCACTACCGCAAGACCAGTTTGTCGATGGTGTTTATTACCTACAAGAGAAGATTGATTGCGGCCCTTATCAGCATGATTACCGTGTATTCGTGGTACGTGGTGAGCCCATTGCGGTCATGAAGCGGCAGGGCGATAGCTGGTTGCATAATGTGGCGCGTGGTGCACGCTGCAGCGCATGTGATGAGGTCGATGTGGCTGACATTGGCGTCAAAGCTGCGCAGGCTGTAGGCATTGATTACGCAGGCGTAGATGTGATGCGCGATAAACATGGCAAGTTATGGGTGATCGAAGTGAACAGTATTCCAGCCTGGCGTGGCCTGCAAAGTATTACCCATTTTGAGATTGCCGATGTATTGGTGAATGATTTACTGCAATTGGCCAACGTGGCAGAAGGCCAGCCATGAGCGCAAGCGTACAGCAAACCTACCTGAACGCCTGCCTGGCCGAACTGGAAGCCCTGAAGCCTGGCAATGTGCATATTTTTGCCGATGGCCATGGCATGCGGGTACAGGACTTTATCCATAGCGCCGAAGTCTCTGCGCCAGCATTGTGTGATGACCAGGTATTCGGCACGCGGACACTGGGCCAGCGTATCTTGCACGCTTTGCAGGCGACCCACGCCAAAGTAGGTTGCAATACCAATTTGGGTATTATTTTGCTGGCTGCGCCTGTGGTGCAAGCTTACCTGCAATATCCACATTTATCGCTGTCAATTGGTTTGCAGCAAGTGTTACAGCAAACCACGGTGGACGATGCAGCCTCGGTCTATGAGGGCATCCGCCTAGTTAGCCCGGCCGGCATGGGTCAGCGCGACGAGCATGATGTATCACAGGCGCCGCAAATCACCTTGCTGCAAGCCATGCAATTAGCCAGCGCGAATGACATGGTGGCACGCCAGTATGCGGATGGCTATGCCAGTATTTTTACGGCTGCGATACCGCTTTACACTGATTGTTACCAGCGCTGGCAGCGGCCTGCCTGGGCATTAACGGCCGTTTATTTATATTGGCTGGCGAGCGTACCAGACAGCCATATCGCCAGAAAATATAGCCAGGCCAGAGCAGTAGAAGTACAGCAGGAGGCATGCGCGCATTACCAGACCTTTGCTGCCCTGGAGAACCCGAAGCACTACATGCCTGATTTGCTGAAATGGGATCAGGCACTCAAGCAGGAAAAGATTAATCCAGGCACCAGTGCCGACCTGACGGTGATCACCGCCATGCTTTCATTACTGGACGCAAGCCGCGCTTAAGCTCGACGGCGAGCTGAGGTATACTGTAACGCTTTAGTGGCCTATAGTCAGGAGGGCGTTATGACCGATCAGGTACTCACCGAGCAAGAAATTCAGCAACATTTTTCTGAATCATTACCGCATTGGGTGTATGAGGATGGCTGGATCCGCCGTAAATATAAAACCAATAGCTGGAAAGGCACACTGATGGTAGTCAACACCGTTGGTCATCTGGCCGAAGCTGCCTGGCATCATCCAGACTTAACCGTGTCCTATGCCTTCGTTATCGTCAAACTGTGCACACACAGCGCCAAAGGCATTACGATGAAAGACATCGAACTGGCACGCAAAATTGAAGAGGTGGTGCAATGGCAGCCGCAGTTACAAGCAGGCTCTGCACTGGAAGGTACACCGCAGAGTGACCTGCGCTTCAGCTACGTCAAATACGATTAGTTTCAGTATTCTGCGTCAATAGTTTTCGTTAGCCCAGTTTCAACTGCATGAACACCAATCATCATGCCGGTTTACCACCGGCAATCTTTTTAATGGGTCCCACCGCTAGCGGTAAAACCGCGGCGACCATTGCTTTAGCACAGCGCTTTCCGGTTGAAATTATCAGTGTTGATTCCGCACTGGTATATCGCGGCATGGATATCGGCACCGCTAAACCCGACGCCGAGACCTTGCGCCAGGCACCGCATCACTTAATCGACCTTATTTCACCGCTGGAACAATACTCCGCGGCACAATTTGCCAAAGACGCCCTGGCACTGATGCATACAGCAACTGCTCATGGCCGTATCCCGGTACTCGTCGGTGGCACTATGTTGTATTTCAATGCCTTGCAACATGGCCTGAGTGATCTGCCAGAAGCCAATTTAACCATCCGCGCCCAAATTGAAGCGGAGGCGAATGCTTTAGGCTGGCCAGCGATGCATGCGCAATTGGCTAGCATCGATCCGGCCGTTGCCGCCAAGATTCACACCACAGACTCGCAGCGCATAGAACGCGCATTAGAGGTTTACCGCATCAGCGGTAAATCCATGAGTGCTTTACGTGCGCAGTCGCAAAAAGTATCGCTACCGTTCAATATCCTTAAACTTGCCTTGATGCCGAGTGATCGTAGTGTCTTGCATCAGCGCATTGCCGAACGCTTTCAGATCATGCTCAAGCATGGCTTTGTAGATGAGCTAAAAAGGTTGTTGCTTGAGTATCCGCAACTCACGGTAGATAGCCCCAGTATGCGCTGCGTTGGCTACCGGCAAGCGTTGCAATATTTGAATGGTGAGATCGATTTACCTACTTTGGGTGAGCATGGTGTATACGCCACTCGCCAGCTCGCCAAACGCCAACTCACCTGGCTACGTGGCATGGACGATGTACAGGTATTGGATTGCTTGCGTACGGATTGGGTGGATGAGGCTCTTACCCTGATTCAGCAACAAACGCAGGCATAATAAAACCGGACATTGTCCGGTTTTTATTTTATTGCATATCCACTTGGCAAATACTAATAAGCGCCATCCTGGCCGACGATCGTTAACCATGCGGTCTTAGCCACGATCAGCATGTCCAGACGCGGGCTCCAATTGCGTAAATACTCCAGGTCATAGTGCACGCGCTGCTCCATCTTTTCCAACGTATCCGTTTCACCACGGAAGCCATTGACCTGTGCCCAGCCGGTAATGCCGGGTTTTACCTTATGACGCACCATATAGCCTTTAATCAGCTTGCGGTACTCTTCGTTATGCGCCACTGCATGCGGGCGTGGGCCAACGACACTCATGCGTCCTTGCAGCACATTAATAAACTGCGGCAACTCATCTAATGATGATTTACGCAGGAAGGCACCCAGCGGAGTAATTCTCTGGTCATTCCTTGTTGCCTGAGTGACTGTAACGCCATCTTCCGTAACAGTCATTGAGCGGAACTTATAGACCAGAATTTCCTCACCATCCAAACCATAACGCCGTTGCTTGAAAATAATGGGGCCAGGGGAGGTGAGTTTCACCCCTAAGGCGACCCCTAACAAGATAGGTGAAATCAATATCAACACAAACAGCGAGAACAAAATATCCGCTGTACGTTTAATTAAACCATCCACGCCGGTAAAAGGTGTTTCACACACTGAAACTACTGGAATACCATTGACGTCAGACACACGGCCTTGAATCAAGTCTGTGACGAAAATATCCGGCACAAAGTAGATCGAAGCGGTGGTGTCTTTTAAATCATCCAACAATTTTAAAATACGTGGATGGCTAGACATCGGTAGCGCAATATAGATTGTGTGAATCTGGTTGCTCTTGCAATAGGCTGGAATGTCCGTCAGGGCGCCCAGAATTTCAAAGCCATGGTCTTGCGGGGCACGCTCCGGGGCACGATCCTCAAAGAACCCCAATACGGAAACCCGGCTATACTCATCGGCCAGCAAATTGTTTGCTACGGCAAGGCCTTGTTCATTGAGGCCGATAATGACTGCATTTTTGATAGGGCCCTGCAGGCTGATAAAGAACGGAGAGAGTTCTTTTAGCGCCGTTAACGCAAGAATCTGGGCGATCGGCGTTCCTATTAACCAGGTGTATATAATTTCTGGGGTATACAGCGTGATGTAGCCCGTAATCCTAGCAAATACAAGCACCATGCCCGCAAGCAAAAGCCATTGAAAAATGACGTCCCGCACCATTTTCCAAAACCCCAGGCGAATTTTTGCACCGCTAGGAAAAGTCACCGAAAACAGCAATATCGAGGTGAAGAAGATAGAGATAGGAATTCTGTCTTCGAAATAAATAAAAATGCCCCACATAAAAAAGACTAATACGAGGGGCTCTACAATGGATTCGATGAAGTAAAGAGGGCTTCGAGGCCCCGAAGATAATCCGGAGATTGTTCTAATTGGCGGTCTGATAGTTTTTTTCATAGATTACTTATTTCTATATACCGTCCGAGTTTAACCAAATTAATGCTTAACATCAATCGCCGAATGGCAACGCCAACGCAGCCTGGATGTCATAAAACCGTCTTGAAAGCTTGCGTATACTGTTGAGCTGATTTAACAATTCTCATTGCATCTACTAAAAAGTTAAATTTTGGTAGCAAAAAATGTATGTTTACAGGTTAGAATGTAAATCAAACATCATATTTACTATTGCTTAAAAATACATGTCATCCTGCAAGCAATCCCCCAAAGTAAAGATTAAACGTTCGATTCGGTGCTGGCTTGCGCTAACGTTGAGTGCATTTCCTTTTTGCGTGGTAGCTGATGAGTTGGATACGATACAGTTAAACGCTTCACTCAATAAGACATATGATGACAACATCTTCCGTCAGAGCAGCAATGCCATTTCTGATGTCATCACTATTACGACGCTGGGATTTAGGGTTGATAAAACCTACTCATTGCAACGGTTTACTTTAGATGCGTCTTACACAAATTTTAAATATAACCGTACAGACTTTCTTGACTATGACGCTAAAAACTACAATGCAGCTTGGTTGTGGTCACTGACTCCGAATCTGACAGGTAAAATCACTTCAGAGCAAACTCAGGTCTTGAACGATTTTAGAGACTTCGCCAATCCTATTCAAAACATCAGAACCTCAAAAATACAAAGGTTTCGGGCGGAGTACTCACCGCACCAGGTTTGGACGGTCATAGGCGGTGTCACTTATACGGATGTTACCAACAGCCAACAATTTAACGCACAAGCTGACTTTAGCGCGTTTGCGTTTGATTACGGCGCCAAATATAAATTTCCCTCAGGCTCCAGTCTTGCGTTTTTAGGTCATAACCGCCGAGGTGAATATAGTGGCAGACCGGTGAGTGCTATCTTTGACAATGGCTATGACGAGACCGAATTCGAAATCGATGCTGTGTTAAAGGCTTCTGGTAAAAGCAGCTTGACTGCAAAGCTGGCCTATATTCAACGTGAATACGACCACTTAACACTACGCGATTACCAATCGTATATTGGTTATGTCAATTACGACTGGTTCATCACGGGTAAAATGATGGCAAACTTTAATCTCTCGCGTACGGTTTATCCTTTTGAGCAGGCGAATAGTACATACTCATCTACAGACACGCTGAAAAGTGAGCTCATCTACAATGTCACAGACAAAATACAAGCTAGTGTCAATGCCAGGGTATCTGATCGTGATTTTGATGGCCGAGGTCAATTCGGCACCATTGGGCGCACTGACAAAGAAAAAGGATTTGGAGGCTCATTAAAATGGTCTCCAATTAAAAACGTTTCCCTTTCTTTAAACACAGGCAAATCATACCGTAATTCGACTTTATCGCAGTTTGACTTTGATGATACGCTCACCAGTGTCAACCTGGACCTGAAGCTTTAATCTGCAAGCCTTACGATAGGTTTTTAATAATCAAGCGTTTCAGAATGAAAAATATAATTACAAATTTCTGTCTTTTAATACTTACTGGCTGCAGCGGGCAGCAGAACTCAAGCATCAACTCGCCAGTATTGGCTAAAGTGAATGGCGATGAGATTTCAGCCTATACTCTGCAAAATGAATTGAAAGCTTCGCAACAAAATGCAGATGACCGAGCAGTAGCCAAAAAAGTATTTGCCGGATTAGTTGATCGACAGTTACTGGTGCAAGAGGCGCTCAAACTTGACCTGGAAAGAGCGCCTGAGGTAATTCAAGCTATTGAGTCAGCTAAAGCAAAGATTTATGCTCAAGCTTATCTCTCAAAAAAAATAGCAAAGCTGTCGCCAGCTTCTGAAAGTGAGATCAATCAGTACATTGAATCGCACCCTGATAAATTCAGGCACCGTAAAGTGTTTAAGATGCAAGATGTTGTTTTTGCAAACGACCAGTCCTTACTCGATTTGCCTAGTGTTGAAAAAGAAGTATTAACACTCACTGAATTGAAGACTATTTTAAGTACCAAAGGTATCACCTTTGAAACTGGAGACAGTCAACTGTTTACAGACAGGTTGCCAGACAATGTATTGAATAAAATCAAGCCGATGAAAAAAGGCGATTTACTTTTTTTACATAGTAATAACAACATTATCGTAAAATCAATAGAGGATATTGTTGAGCAGCCGATGCCAGAAAAAAGTGCGCATCTGTTCGCTAGCAGGTTGTTGAATCAACAGAAGCAGCAGGAGTTTGTTACCCAGGAAATTGTAAGATTAAAGGCCCTGGCCACAATAGATGTGTTGGACCCTGAACTGAACGAGCAGTCGCAAGTCGTTAATCATTAGACTAACGTTTACTTTGAGGCTCGTTTAATATTATTGAATGATCACCGTAATACAATAGACTTAACTACTTAAAGAGTTATCACTTATGATGAATTTAAAAAATTATTTTGTTATTACATTCCTGTTCTTATTCAGTGTAATAGCCCATGCGGACTATACCTTAGGTGCTGGAGACTATGTCAAAGTAGTTGTCTATGGCGATGCTGAGTTGACGCGGGAAACTCGAGTCTCAGAAGACGGTGTGCTGACCATGCCACTGATCGGAGAGGTCAAAGTCGGTGGTTTAACGACCATTGAGAGTGAAAAGCGGATTGCCGAGCAATTAAAACGTGGCGGCTATATTGCTAACCCGCAAGTTTCCGTCTTGGTGCTTGAGTTTATGAGTAAGTCAGTTTCTGTACTGGGTGGCGTGCCTAAACCAGGACGTTACCCAGTGACTAGGCCAACAGATGTGAAAGATATTCTGGCAGAAGCGGGTGGATTGGTGCCAGATGCCTCTGAGATTATTACGGTAGTGCGAGGCGACAAACGTAGCGAGTACGATTTAAATGAAGTGATCGAGCGTCGCAACGTAAACGATCAGGATGTACGCTTAATTGGCGGGGAAACCATTTATATCAGCACACGCGACGTTGCTGTCGCTGGTCAGGTATTGCGCCCTGGTAAATACGGTATTCAAGGTGGCACACGTAAAATTAGCGACTTCGTAGCATTGGCAGGCGGTGCAACTGAAAATGCCGGTGAAACACTGTTCTTTACTTCTGTGCGCTCAGGTACACCAGTGACACAGGAAATTAATATTGATGAGCTGTTTAAGTCTCCATCCAACGCTTTAAATAAAGAGTTGTTGCCAGGTGACGTTGTATATGTTCCTAAAGCACCGCAAGTGTATGTGTATGGTGAAGTGCAACGTCCTGGCATGTACAAGATTGATAAAAACATGACTGTGATGCAGGCTATTGCCAAATCAGGTGGTTTAACAGTGCGGGGCACACAGCGTTCAGTAAAGTTACACAGAAAAAATTCTGAAGGCGCTACTGTGAAGCAATCTCCGGATCTTACCGCGACTTTGCAAGATGAAGATGTATTGTTTATTGAAGAAAGTCTGTTGTAATTTTAAAGGTTGACTATGAACTTATCTCAGTTAGTGCTGGTTTTAAAAGCACGCTACAAAATGATTTTACTGGTGGCGATCATCACTTTGCTGACCGCTAGCTTGGTGAGCCTGTTGTTTCCTAAAAGCTATAAGGCTGCAACGACGGTCATTCTCAATTACAAGGGTGTAGACCCTGTGACTGGGATGGCGATGCCTGCGCAATTAATGCCAGGTTATATGGCAACCCAGGTCGATATCATCCAAAGTAAAAATGTGACTCTGGATGTGATCAAAAAATTGCATTTGGCTGAGGTTAAATCATTGCAACAACAGTTTGCCGAAGCAACTGAGGGCAAACAGGCTGATATTAATCAATGGCTGGCAGATCTACTGCAACAAAAGCTGTCCATCTTGCCATCCAAGGAAAGCAGTGTTATCAGCATCGGCTATAAAGGGGTGGACCCCGTTTTTGCAGCAACCATGGCAAATGCATTCGCTGAGTCTTACATTAATTTGAGCCTGAAGTTAAAGATCGATCCAGCCATTAAAGCGTCACACTACCTGTCTGAGCAAACCAAGGTCTTGCGTGAGAACGTGCAACAAGCACAAAACAAGCTGGCTGAGTATCAGCAAAAACATGGCTTGACCAGTATTCAGGAAGCCTATGATGTAGAAACATCAAAGTTGAGAGACTTATCATCACAATATAGTTTGATGCAGTCTCAATCTATTGAGGCTAACTCACGCCGTAATGATGCTACAAAAAACATGAGCGACTCTCCTGATGTGGTTCAAAACCCAATTGTGCAGAACCTTCGTATGAACTTGTCTACTGCTGAGTCTAAATTGGCTGAAATGGGGCAGCGCTACAGCAAGAATCACCCGATGTACATTGCCTCAGAAGCTGAAGTGAATAAACTTAGAAGCCAATTGAATACCGAAATTGATCGCACAGTCGTTAGCCTGAGTAACAATGCAAACATCAACTCTCAACGTTTGGGAGATGTTAAGGCGCAACTGGAAAAGCAAAAACAGAGAGTACTTGAGCTAAACAGATCTAGATCAGACTTGCTGATTCTGGAGAGAGAAGTACAAAGTGCGCAGAATGCCCTGGAATCTGTGAATAACCGCTTTAGCCAAACTGCGCTAGAAGGTCAGTCTAACCAAGGCGATATTTCAGTACTTGAAACAGCAGTGCCTCCAATTGAGCCCAGCAATCCAAGCTTATGGCTGATTGCACCATTTTCAGTGATTATCGGTGCTTTGTTAGGTTGTCTGTTCGCACTGCTTGCAGAAATGCTGGATCGTCGTATTCGTAGCAAGGACGACATTCTTGCATTGGGTGAAATTCCAGTTTTTGAATACAGCATCAAGCCAGTCTAGTTTTTAGCTGGCCCTTTAGACAACAATTTATCAGGCAAAAAGTGATTGCGTATGAATATTATTGAAACAGAGAACAAAGCGCCTTTGAAAACAGTTTCTTCCAGTATCGGGCACCTGTTGCTTGATATGGGGAAAATTACTGAGAAAGATGCTGAGCGTATTCTTAAGTTTCAGAAAGAAAAATCAATGCGTTTTGGCGAGGCTGCCTTGGCATTGGGTTTTGTTTCTATAGAAGATATCAATCAGGCATTGTCTTATCAGTTTGATTATCCTTATATCACCCCGGATAAAGCTTCATTTAATACAGGTTTAATTGCAGCATTTGATCCGTTCTCGAAACAAGTTGAATCCCTGCGCTCTTTACGCACGCAATTAATTTTGCGCTGGTTTGAACGCGGCTTTAAAACGATTGCAGTTTCATCAGCCAGAGAAGCAGATGGCGCGAGTTTACTGGCGTCCAACCTGGCAGTTGTATTCTCTCAACTGGGTGAGCGTACACTGTTGATTGATGCCAACTTGCGTGACCCATCCCAGCATAAGTTATTCAAGCTGAACAACCATCATGGCTTGTCTGATATTCTGGTAGGCAGAGCTTCAACAGATGTTGTAGTCAGAATCCCTTCTTTATTGAATTTAAGCATTTTGACAGCTGGTGCAACGCCTCCTAATCCACAGGAGCTTCTCAATAAAGACGCACTGGATGATTTACTGAACAGCTTTGCTGAACACTACGATGTGATCATTATCGATACCTCGCCACTATTGCAGTCGTCAGATGCGCAAATTGTCGCCAAAAAAGTGGGGGGCGTATTGATTTCGACACTGCAAAACATCACTACCCTAAAAGATACTCAAGAAGCATATGAGGCCTGTCGCAGCTTAGGCATTGATGTTCAAGTTGCTTTGAATGCGGGCTAGCATGTCAGTTGCACCAGTGACAAGCCCTGCTGGGTCAAATCAGAAAATGTATGGCTATATTGCTATATTGCTATCGATCTTGATCCTGTTTACACCAGTATTTCATGACCTGTTCGTCACTGTCTGGAATACTGATACCCAATCGCATGGACCAATTGTATTGGCTATCGGCATCTGGTTCTTCTACTTTAAGACCAGGCAAATCCTGGAAAAGCCGCAAACATTCAAGCCTGCACCCACTGTCGGCTGGCCATTTATTATATTCGGTGCCAGCTTATACATCGTGGGTTACTCACAGAGTGTTTATATCATCTCTATCTTGTCGTTGGTATTTATACTATGCGGCCTGCTGTGCATTATTTTTGGGGCTAAAATAGCCATTAAATACTGGTTTGCCTTGTTTTTTTTCGTATTCCTCATTCCTTGGCCAACATCAGTGATTGATACACTGACTCAACCAATGAAAATTGCCGTCTCTTTTGCTGCAGATCATCTCTTGTATGCACTGGATTACCCAATTGCGCGCTCAGGGGTAATCCTGCAAATTGGTCAATATAAGCTGTTGGTGGCTGATGCCTGTGCTGGCCTGAACTCATTGTTTACCTTGGAAGCCATTGGTCTGTTGTATATCAATGTGATCAACCATCAGGCCTTTTGGCGTAATGTATTGCTCGCAGTATTGATCGTCCCAATCTCTTTTATCTCAAACGTATTGCGCGTTTGCACGCTCGCTTTAATCACTTTTCATATGGGTGACGAAGCAGGGCAGGGCTTCTTACATAATTTCTCAGGCATGGTACTTTTCCTGACTGCATTGATTTTGATTATTGTGATTGACTCACTCATTCAAAAAGTTGCCGAAAAATTCAAACTTAATAGCTTGCTGAGCCAAGATTAGTGCCTACGATGAAAGATTTATACCTCAAACTACCGGACGTGAAACTTGCCACAGGGTTGCAACTATTACTGGTCAGCATCGTGTTCCTCGGCGTAGCAAGCTTCCTCAAGCCGCATGAACACTATGCAAAAAGTGAGAGTAACTTTGAGAAAAATATTCCCAGAGTGATCAATGGCTGGGTCGAGGTTCAACAGTCAACCCCTCAAGTAAGTGTTGTCAGTGATGAAAAAAGCCTGATTAATCAGCTATATGATGACACCCTGATGCGCACTTATGCTGACAAGGATGGCAATCAGGTGATGGTTGCCTTGGCCTACGCCAAAGAGCAACGCCAGGATGTGAAAATACACCAACCTGACATCTGTTATCCGGCACAAGGCTATCAAATGCAGAAAACAGACATTGTCTCTTTTGATCAGATCAAGACAACGGCTCCGGTGATTGGTAAGCGCCAGCTATACTATGGTCAAAACCATTTTGAGGCAGTCAGTTACTGGATTCGTGTCGGTGACCGCACTATGACCTCTGGGCTGCAAATGCGTTTAAAAATCATTGCTGATGGCTTGTTCAAGAGACGCCTTGATGATGGCATTCTGGTTCGCGTTTCATCAGTGTTAGCAGATGACTCCAAAACGAAAGAGGCTTATGAATTACATGAGAAATTCCTTGCGGAATTTTCCAGTGTAGTTGAAGAACAGTCGCCAGGCTTACTCCTACCAAACTAATTAGAATTGTGATTGCATGTCTGCGGCTTCAAATGTCAAATGGGTTGCTGTTTCACAAACAGCAAGAATAGTCTCACAGCTAGCAAACATTTTTGTCCTTGCACGGATACTGCCGCCAAGTGATTATGGCTTAATGGCCATGGCAACGGTCGTGACTAATTTTGCATTATTGCTTCGCGATCAAGGAACATCGGCGGCCATTATTCAAAAAGAAGGCCTGGCACACAACACCATCAATACTGTTTTTTGGTTCAATATATTGGTTGGTGTGTTGATTGCGATCATCATTATGGCTTGCTCGCCATTAATTGCGGGCTACTTTAAACATAGTGAGCTCATCAATATCTTACTGATGCTTGCAATTGTATTTCCGATATCAAGTTCATCAATATCGCATCAAGCACTACTGGAGCGTGAGTCTAAATTCAAGAAGCTGGCTTTTATCGAACTCACTTCATCGATAATTGCCATGGTAGTCGCCGTTATTGCTGCGCTGAATGGTGCAGGAGTTTACAGCCTGGTGTTACAAGCCATATTAATGGCGTTATTGTCCTCCATACTTATCTGGATCACTTCAGACTGGCGCCCAAAAGGCAAACCAACAATCGGCGAGTTGAAAGCGATTCTGCCGTTTACAGGGCACATGACAGCATTTCAGGTCATTACCTATTTTTTTAGAAACGCCGACAGCATGGTTGTTGGTCGATTGCTAGGCGCAGTTTCTCTAGGGGTATATTCAATGGCCTATAGAGTGATGCTATTGCCTGTGCAGAATATCACCTGGGCCGCTTCCAGGGCTTTATTCCCAGTGATGAGCCGTCAGCAGAATGCCCCCGATGAAATGGGGAAATTATATTTGCAAACATTGGGCTTTATTGCTTTTCTGACCGCACCTTTAATGGCAGGCATATTTTCCGTCAGGGAAGTGTTCGTTGAGGTTGCGTTTGGGCAGCAATGGCTGCAAGTTTCAAGTGTTCTGGCATGGTTAACGCCCGTAGGCTTTATGCAATCAATCTCCAGCACAACGGGAACCGTATTTATGGCGCAAGGCAAAACAAAACTACTCATGTGGGTATCTTTGTTTAATGCTGTCTTGCATCTGCTTGCATTTTGGCTAGGCGCACAACACGGCGTCAGTGGTGTCGCGGAATGGTATTTTTATGCAAGTGTTATTTCCGGGCTCATTTCCTTGAGAATTGCTGGTAGCTTGGTTAACTGTAGTGCGATACAGATGCTTGATGCCTGTATTCGTCCTCTAGCCATTGCCGTCATCATGTCTGTGGTCCTAAGAGCGATTTATTGGCATTCACTTGGCATGTGGTGGAACAATGTGGCTGCGTTAGTGGTGTTGACAAGCTTGGGTATCACTATTTACTTCGCAGCATATTACCTGTTCCTGAGGGAAACCTTTAACAGTTACCTGTCGAAAATATTTAAAAACAAAACGGCTTGAGTGCATCTATATTGACTACCGAAAGATATTAGGTTTCATGAATAAAATTTTGATGGTTTCAATGTTCTTCCCTCCAACATTTGGCGGTGCCTCCGTGCAATCTTTGAGGCTGGCTAAAGAGTTAATAAAACAGGGCTGCCAGGTTGAGTTTTTATCTGACAATGCAACGAAACCGACGATATATAATGACCAGTACGATGGCGTAGTCGTGACTCGTTTAAAAACCTATTCTGAAAATTTACATTCGAAAATCCGTGAGCTGATTTTTTCGATTAAGCTTATCAAGTTTTTATTATTTAGACCTGACCTCAAAATCGTCCACTTCCATGCCATCCGTGGATTGGAGTTATTGACGTTCCCGATTATCAGGTTGATGGGGAAAAAAGTCATTCTCAAACTGACACTGGTTGGTGTTGATGACCCCATGGCGTTTAAAAGCCGGAAGTTACTGTCGCCGTTTTTCATGTGGGGGTTAAGATCAGCAAATCACATGATTGCAATTTCAGAAGAGCTTCAGCAACGGTCTTACCAAGCAGGCTTTGATGATCAGGTAGTCAAAAAAATCTTTAATGGTTTTGACGAAGAAAATTTCTTTATTCCTGATCCTGAACTGAAGAAAAGCCTACGTGAAAAGTTAGCCATTCCAGCGACAGCTCCGGTTTTTCTCTCCGTTGGCAAAATTGAACATCGCAAAGGATATGATTTGCTATTGCAGGCCTTTGCTGACATTCAGAAAAGCATGCCAGAAGCAACGCTTGTCATGGTTGGGCCAGACAATGTGGAGTCTAATAGCTACTATGTGAGCTTGTCGGCATTTATTGCTAAGCAGCAGTTAAAAAATATTCATTTTGTTGGTAGGCAATACAATGTGCATGAATTTACAAAGGCGGCTGATTATTTTCTTTTCTGCTCAAGACAAGAAGGTTTCGGTACAGTCATGATTGAGGCAATGGCTTGCGGCTTGCCAACAGCGGCCATGAATATTCAGGGTGTGACTGAAGATATCATCACAGATCACAGGATTGGTACTATTAACTATTCGCACAATCCAGCAGAGTTTGCGCAGCAGACACTCAACTTGATACAGACGGCTAAACAAGCGGATATCCAAGCCGCAGTAAAAGCGCTAAGTGATAAGTTTTCAATTTCTAATATAGCCAAGAGCTATATTCATTTGTATCGTCAACTCAGTGACCATCAACAATAGGCAAAAAAGTGGCTAAATTAACCGTAAATAAACCAAAAGCACTGCTGGTCTTTTTGGCTATTTTTGCCAGCCTATTTTTCGGCTTGGCTTCGCTAACCTTTGTGCAGTTAATCAACACGAATTATGTGTTTTTATTAGCACCGCCAGTTGTACTTGTGATTGGCCTGTTGTTTTTCTTCGACCGCTATGCTTTTTTCTTATTAGTCATCGTGACCCGGGCGTCGTTAGACTCGGCATTCAACGCAATTAAATTAGGAAGTTTTGGCTTAGGCGCCGTTTTAAATGCATTAGTAATTTTGATCGCATTGCTGACTTTATTTGAGAAGCCAGTCAAATTAAATGTTGACCTGAATAGCCTTAAAAAGTCCTGGTTATTTTTCTTGGTTTTGGCATTCGTATCCACTTTTTACGCGCCTTCATTTGTTCCCAGCTTAAAAGTGTTCTTAATCTATGTTTCCTATGCATCAATGTTTGCACTAGGTTTGCATGTGGTCAAAAAGCCAGAAGACTTTGACAAGTGGATTAAAGCGATAGCCTTATCATCACTGATTCCGATGCTTTACTGCATATACTCCATTGCACTTGGTACTGGTGGCTTGAAGCTTTATCGCTATGAAGGTTTGCGACTACAGGGCACTTTCCCGCATGCCAATCCATTTTCGACTTATTTAGTTCTCATTATTTCAGTCTGCTTTTACTTATTCAAAGCTAAAACCATTAGCATTTCCTCAAGTGTTAAAAGGCTGTTGCCCATCTATATACTGATTTTAATTGGTATGCTGCTCATGACAAAAACAAGGTCTGCCTGGGGCGTAACCTATTTGTTTTTCCTGATGTATGCATTGCTTCAAGAGCGCAAGTTCCTGGTGGTTGTGGTAGCTGCACCGTTTTTTGCGCTTCTCATTCCTGAGGTGCAAGACAGGATTGCTGACTTGACCACGGGTAATGACTTCGGGTCGACAGGCTATGAGAGATTAAACTCTTTTGCCTGGCGGGTGAAAATCTGGGGCGATAGTATCGCCTGGATGAATAATAGCCATTACATTTTCGGATACGGTGTTTCCAGCTTTCAGCAATTTTCTCAAAAATTTGCGATGGCTAACGCATTCCAAACACAAGACTTTGATATTAATGCCCACAATATTTACGTTCAGACGTTCTTTGAACTTGGGATAGTGGGGTTATTCATTCTGCTGGCATTATTCACGAACTTCTATCGGATGCTGTTTAAGATATACAACAGAGATAAGCTATTAATTTTTACAGTGACGGCTGTTTTCACTCAAATTCTGCTGCAGTCATTTATGGATAACTTGCTGGACTATCTGATTGTCGAGTGGTACATGTGGTTTCTGATCGGTATTTCAATCAGTAAAGTATCTTTGTCGAATTCTACGCCAGCGCAAACCACTACGCTAAAACCAATCGCATAGTTCTCTATGTATCGGCCTGGTTGCTGACGATATCTAATTTAGTTTATTAAAGAGCTTTTTATGTACACTGTTTCAATTATAGGCACTGGTTATGTCGCCGACTTTTATATGCGCTCACTGCAAACATTCAGCGATATTAAGGTCTTAAAGGCATATGATATCAATCCTGAACGTTTAAAGGTTTTTTGCGACTATTGGCAAGTCACACCAGCAAGCTCATTAGCTGAAGTATTAGGTCAAGAATCTGCTGAAAAACCCTCCTTAGTACTTAATCTCACGAACCCGCATGCACATTACGAGGTGAGTAAGGCATGCCTTGAGGCTGGTTTGCATGTATATAGTGAAAAGCCATTAAGTATCAGAATGGATCACGCATTCGAGCTACATGCGCTGGCCAAAGAAAAGAATTTGATACTGTCTTCTGCACCGTGTAGCTATCTCAGTGAAGTTGCACAGACGATATGGTTAGCGTTACGCAATCAGATGATCGGTCAGCCATTATTGGTGTATGCCGAACTGGATGACGACTATGTCACACAAGCCCCATATCAAAAGTGGATGAGTGAGTCAGGCGCGCCATGGCCATATGAGGATGAATTTAAAGTTGGCTGTACTTTAGAGCATGCCGGGTATTATTTGTCATGGCTGATGATGATGTTTGGCAGCGTTGAAAAGGTCGTTGCAGCTTCTGCGGAACTCATCAAAAACAAAATCCCAGGTGTAAGTAAAACTGCGCCGGACTATTCGACGGCGACCCTGTTTTTCAAATCAGGCATTGTGGCCAGAATCACCTGTGGTATTGTTGCGCCGCACAATCATGGCTTGCGCATTATTGGCGACGATGGGGTCATCGAGGTAAATGAGTCCTGGAATAACGCAGCAACAGTTAAAGTCAGAAAACGCTTTGTGTTAAGACGCCGCCTGGTCAATAGTCCTTTTGCCAAAAAAGTGAAACTAAAAGGCCCCACACACCCGATGGCACCAAGAAAAGGTGCCACCGCGATGAACTTTGCACTTGGCCCATATGAAATTCTGCAATCCATTAAGGATGGGCGCAGCTCAAGAAGCACTGCTGATTTTTCATTACATTTAAATGAAGTGACCTTGGCCATTCAAAATGCCATGGATAACACTGGCGTACAGATCATGAAAACTGAATGTCCAGAACTGTTACCCATGCCATGGGCAGGCGCTCTTAAATAAGTAGTTTCACCCGCAATACACCCTCGAAAGACTTTATGCGTATCGCTTACTTTACTAGTATCTATCCCAGAGCTACTGACACGTTTATTCAGCGTGAAGTCAGTGGCTTAAGGCAACGGGGCCATGAAGTCGTAACCATTGCAGTCAATCGCCCACAGGCAGCACATTTGGTCAGCGATGAAATCAAGCAGATATTTGAAACGACTACCTATTTATTGCCATTTAATCCGCTGAAATTACTGTGCTTGAACATTAAATCAGTCGTGCAAAATCCCAAACTGTTTTTTCGCACATTCAGGATTGCTTTAAAGTCCGCCAGGCCGGGAGTAAAAGGGTTTATTTATCAACTTTTTTACTTTCAGGAAGCACTCATTCTTGCTGAGTTGCTCAAGTCACAATCGATTGACCATGTACACAATCACTTCGGGGATAGTAGCGGCACCATTACCATGCTTGCCAGCCTGCTGGCAGGCGTAGATTACAGCATTACCATTCATGGCCCCCACATCTTTTTTGAACCAATGGTCTGGGCACTTGACTTAAAACTTAAATACGCAAAATTTATCGCATGTATTAGCCACTACTGCAAAAGCCAGTTGATGTTGTTTTCAAATGCTGAAGATTGGCATAAGTTAAAGATCGTGCATTGTGGTATCGACTTTAATTTATTCAATTATGACCCTACGCCCGCGAGAGAATTAACTGATACACCCGCGAAGATGATTTATGTTGGACGTTTGTCCTCTGAAAAAGGCGTGCAAATTTTATTGAAGAGCCTTTCAGCGCTACATGCAAAAGGATTCGACTTCAAGATGACTTTTCTGGGAGACGGCCCTGAGCGCCATAACCTGGAAATGCTTACAAAAGAAAATGGATTAAGTGAAAAGGTCATTTTTGCCGGATTTGCAAGTCAGGAAACCGTCAAGCAAACACTCAGTGATAGTGATATTTTCATTCTGCCGAGCTTTGCTGAAGGCGTACCGGTTTCCTTTATGGAAGCCATGGCGACAGGGGTTCCAGTGATAGGAACCAATGTCGGCGGGGTTACAGAACTGATTGAACATGGCGTCAGTGGCATCGTGGTTCCACCTGCAGATGTTGATGGCCTTGAAACTGCCATTTCAATGTATTTGGAAAGCCACGAATTACGTAGCAAAGTAAAATCAACCGCCTATGCTCATGTTGTAAAGCATTTTAATTTACAGCATGAAATAGACAAGTTAGCTGCACATTTTATTGAATAGTTGCTAGACGGAGTGCCCAATGAAACCAACCATCATTAGCTCAACATTGATACATTTATCATGCGTGTGCTTTATTTTGGGCTCCGCAACAGCACAGGCACAGAATGTAAGTAAGTTTGAGTCGTTTGAGGTTCCATTTTCAGCGCAATCACTTTGGAATAGTAAGCCGGTAAACCCTGTCTTTGATGATTTCGTGATTCCGACATCCAGCTACTTTCCAGCCATGCAAGAAGGTAAGTATTCCACGCATTGCTTTTTGGCCACAGCCAAAGATGCACCTATGCAGGTCAAGCCGCCCGTCGGCAAAAAGGGCATTTACGATGCCGATGCAGAAAGCACCAGTGAAGAAATCACCATTCCGCATTGGCCAGCGGACTTAGTGCCGGCAGAAGGCGGGGATGGTCATGCCGATATTTTTGATACTACCACTGGTATTGTCTATTCATTTTGGCAATTAAAGAAGGTAGATAGCGTTTGGCGTACGACGCATATAGGCTGGATGCCACTGAATGGAACAGGGTGGGGCGATCCTGCGCATTACCATCAAGGGTCGAGGGCATCTGGTGTTCCATCCTGCGCCGGGATTATCCGCAAGCATGAATTAAACGATGGTAATGATATGTACCATCATGCTTTAGCTATTTCACTGACTAACAACGCATTGTCACCTTCACCCGCCTATATGTTTCCAGCGACAATTGCAGATGCAGGTGCGAAAAGAAATACCGGGAAAGTCCCTGAAGGTGCATTAATGATGTTGCCACCAGATTTCGATACATCCACCATCAGTAATGCCGAACTGAGAAAAGTAGCAAATACCTTGAAGGTTTATGGTGCCTATGTGGTTGATATGAATTACGGTACCCCATTTTTGGTATATGTTGAAATCGGTTCTGGATTGAGAATCCATAAAAATGGCTGGGATAATAAGGCCGGTCAGGAGTTACATATCATTAGAGAGGGCCTGCGCATGGTGAAAAGCGCTAGTAGCTGGATCGATGGCAATGGGCAAACATTTACGCCGAACAAAAACCTGAACCTGCTCTCAATGAGAGGGCCATGGGTGCCGTCAAATGGAAAGCCATTGGCTAAGTTTGTCCCAACCCAGCAAGCGGTTGTATTCCAGAATACGGACTCGCCAGTGATACAGACCAATTATTCAGATCGCACGATGCCAGCCGTTGATTGGGCAAAACCGCAAAAGGGACAGCGTTATACCTTAAAGGCCGTGACCAGTGGGGGGGCAAAATTGCGCTTCAAACTGATTGATAAGGACACTAAAAAACAGGCTTATGATAGTCAGGACCTTCAAAATAACGAGACGGTTACGTTTGATTGGCCTGTCGATAACTTTTACCCTATCGTTGTCGTGACGAGTGGGGTTGGTGATACTTCATCAGCGCGCGGTATATTGCTGCGAGCGACAGATAAATAATTTAGATTTAATAGGATTTCGCTATGATTTATGATGCATGCATCGCACTCTTTTACTTTGTATTATTGCTATTGGCGATTCCGGTTTTAACCTTTTCCTTTCAAATCCTCGTTGCCATCATCCCCGGGTACCGTAAAACTCCAATAGCCCCAAGCCAGGAACGAATTGCGATCCTGATCCCGGCACATAATGAGTCGGCAGGTATCGAGCATACCTTGCAATCAATTAAACAACAGGCAACTGCCAACACAAGGATTGTGGTTGTTGCTGATAACTGCACTGATAACACTGCTGAAGTTGCAAGAAAAGCCGGGGTAGAGGCCATTGAGCGATTCGATCAGGAAAAAAGAGGTAAGGGTTATGCACTCGATTTCGGTCTGCAGTTCCTGAAACAATCTCCACCAGAAATGGTGATGGTATTTGATGCAGACTGTCAGATTGATACCGGGACGATAGACGCGCTGGCAAATGCGGTAACTTCCAGACAAAGTGCCATTCAGGCACTTTATTTGATTCAGTCCAAGCCTGGTGGCGATATCAAGTCCAAAATTGCCGAATTTGCCTATGTCGTGAAAAGCTGGACCAGGCCACTGGGCTTTCATCGCCTGGGCTTACCCATGCAGCTGATGGGATCCGGCATGGCATTTCCGTGGCAGCAAATTGAGAATGCTAACCTGGTGCATGGCAGTATCGTTGAGGATATGAAGCTGGGCATCGATTTAACCATCGCCTATCGGGCGCCTGGCTTTTGCCCTGAAGCCTATGTCACTAGCTTGTTCCCTGAACATGATGCGGGCACTGAATCCCAAAGAAAGCGCTGGGAGCATGGTCATATCAGCATGATTGTCAAAGAGGGCGTGCCACTCCTGCTTAAAGGTATCAGGTCTTTCAACTTCTCAATCATTGCTATGGCGCTGGATTTGATCGTTCCACCATTGGCATTACTCTTTTTGCTCTCCGCATTATTTGCCTTGGTTTCTGCCGTCGCATGGTTTATGACTGGTGATGCGCAACCATGGTCATTGGGAGTAGGGGTGTTTGTATTATTCACAGGCTTTGTTTTAATTGCCTGGTTCAAGCATGGTAGAAATATTTTGCCTTTAATGTCCCTATTCGCATATGCGCCCGTCTATGCGCTGAGTAAAATCAAGCTGTATCTGAACTTCTTCAAAAACCGTCAGGTCGAGTGGGTCAAATCCAGAAAAGACTAAAATAATTAGAGAAAAAGAATATTAGTATGGCCTCATCGCAAGCTAGGAAGTTTAAAGTTGAAGAGTTGGAGAGTGTGCGCGGAATCGCCGCTCTGCTGGTGGTTTTATACCACCTTCCCAATTGGAATCCATTTATTCACCACTTGCCCATCATTCATGGTGCCGGTTTTATGGTAGATCTGTTCTTCGTACTCTCCGGCTTCGTTATTTTCACGGCTTACCAGAACAAGCTGAAAAGCTGGAGCGATGTCGCCAGATTCCAGTTTTTGAGATTCGGGCGCTTATATCCCGTGCATTTATTGATGCTGGTTATTTATCTAATGATTGAGACCCTGAAATACGTATTGCAAACTAAATTTGGTATTGCCAGTTTGAGTAAACCACCTTTTGAGGAAAACAATTTTTATGCGTTTTTGCGAGAGTTCTTTTTAGTCAAAGCCTTCTGGCCCAACGAAACGGCGATGACGTTTAATAGCCCAGCCTGGTCGATCAGTGCTGAGTTTTATACCTACCTGATTTTTGCGGTCATTACGCTATATCTGAATAAAATAAAAACCTTTGTTTTTCCTCTGATTAGTTTAATTTGTATTTCTGCTCTTTTCTTGTATCAGCCGGAACACTACAACTTTATGTTACGTTGTTTGGCCGGTTTTTTCACCGGCTGCACAGTGGCATATTTCATACTGAAGCATGGCCACGCAGATGGCGCTTTACTGCCTGTATTTACCATACCGCTATCTATCGTCCTAATATTGAGCGTCACTATATTAGCGAGTGGGTTCTATGGGTACGGTCTTATTATTTACCCAGCCAGCGCTTTATTAATTGCAGGAATTTTACTAACGCCAGACAATATATTTAAGCGTTATCTTTCAAAGACCTGGCTCATCTGGCTGGGTACTGTTTCCTATTCGCTCTATATGTCTCATGGCGCAGTGTTGTGGTTCTACAACCAAGTCATTCGCGTTGCTTTTCATCACCCTGAAGTCGTTATACGCGGCATTTCTACCCCGCAATTCACTACTGGGCAATCCATACTGCTTAGCATCATTTACCTTATGATTTGCTTCACGCTGGCACAACTCATGTACTCGTACATTGAAAAGCCATTCCGTGAAAAATCACGTCGTTTTTTAAATATCAAAAACTAAAATTTCGTCGCTTTTAGCCTGCCATTTCAAGTGGAAATACTCTTTTCTCGAGTTTTTCCACGCCCAACACCATTAACCATTAATAACTAGTTATTCAAAAATGTAATCTTTTTCCGGCTTTTCCACTTTTTCCCGCCTTAAAGTGTTAACTTTAGTTTATTTATGTCTTGCATTGTTTTTAAGTATTGATGTAAATTGTATTAATATTAATTAATTATTGGCAAGGGGGCCGGAATGTTGAAATTAAACCATGTATATAAAAATGCATTTGCCATCAGTTTAGCGTTCTCAAGCATCAACGCTTTGGCTGCAGAGTTTGAGAGTTATCTGCAACCTTTCACCGCAGACTCATTGTGGAATAGTGTTCCGGTGTCACCCACATTCTCAAACTACATCATTCCTGACTCTCTATACAATCCAACAGCAAATACTCCAGCTTTTTCTGCTTCATGCTTTTATGCCGATGCCACTGACGCAGCCATGACAATTAAGGTGGGTCCAGGCTATGGTGGAATTCACGACCGGGATGCGGAAAAGCTTGTTTCAGAGCTCACCATTCCACATTGGCCTGCAAATGTAATGCCTGCAACAGGTGCAGATGGTCACGCAGACATTCTGGACGTGCCAAATAAAGTGATTCATTCTTTTTATAAATTGAAAAATGTTAATGGTGAGTGGACTTCGCTACTTTATGCATGGTCGCCATTAAATGGCACGGGTTGGGGTGACCCGGCACATTATTACCAAGGAGGCCGCGCAACAGGCGTAGCAGCTTGTGCTGGCATGATCAGGATTCATGAAGTCGATGACGGAGATACTATGTTCAGGCATGCATTAGCGGTTTCGTTGACCGATAATGCATTATCAACATCATACGTATTTCCAGCGACTTCTACAGATGTGAATGTCTCTAACTATACCGGACAAATTCCAGAAGGAGCCTTATTGATGCTGCCTTCAAGTTTTGATGTTTCCAAGATTCAAACCCCCTTAGTCAAGAAAATAGCGAATACGCTGAAAACGTACGGTGCGTATGTCATTGATCGAAACTACGGTACACCATATGTTGTTTATTCAGAGATCGGCGCTGCGACTCGCGTAACAGGCAGTGGTTGGTATGAGCTGACCTTGATTCAGAAAGCGTTGCGTATGGTGACTTCAGTACAAGGGTGGGTAGATGGTAATGGCAACAGCTTTCAAGCCAATCAGAACCTGAATGTACTTTCGTTTAGAGGCCCTTGGGCGAGAGGCTATAACTACCAGGCAGATAGCGATGTTTGCAGCAACAACTGCGGCCAGCTTGGTAAATTTGACTCCATGCAACAAGCCGTTGTCTTTGATACAACTGATGAAGAGATTACCCAATCCAACCCTTCTGGTCGTTCAGTGACACATGTCTCCTGGGCTAAACCCAAGAAAGGTTATAAATATCAACTGACTGCAGCTACCACTGGCGGTGGAAAACTCAGGTTTGTGATTCGTGATCCGGAAAAAAATGACTATATTAGTTATGACTCAACGGCGCTGATTGATGGTCAGAGTGTCACTTTTACCTGGCCTTTGGACAACTACGATACGACAGCCATAGCCATTAGCGGAGTGGGAGAGCCCTCTACCGTATCGGGTTCACTGGTGCGTATTGAGTAGCTAGCCAGGCAATCACCTAGGCTTTACTTTTAGTCCCCAACTCATTTAACAACACTTCTATGAAATGATAGCTAAAAGCGGCAATGATGAAGGCTGCGGCTACCAGGAGGACCCTGGAGTGTCCTTGATGAATCATTTTGTAACAGGGTTGTTGCCATAGTTAGAGCGAAAATGAAATTAGCCCGATTCTGGTTAACAATGGATGGCATAAAAATCTCATCAGCGATTGAATAGCCAGACTCAATTAGCTGTTATTCGGCGTTTGCCTTAAACCTCATCTCAACCTGTTCATCCCCCGCCACAGCGGGCTCCTTCACTTTTGAATGGTATATTTTTTGCTTAGCAATCTTGCTGATTGATATTAAAGCAAGATTATCAAGCAATTTAAACCATGGTGTTCATCAAACTTCCCAACTTGGTCACTTTGCAAAAAACATTGCGTGAATGTTGTGACAAGTTCTGACAGGTTTTATGGCCCTGATTGACTGGTAGTCTGATCTAACTTAGGCAAAGCAACGAGTTTGATTCATGCAACTTGCTGATCATTTAAATCATAACCTTACCCTTTAGGAGTAAATGATGAAAGCATTCACACAAGTGCCTTTTATTACCCAGACTTGCCTAGCCTCATTACTGCTATTTACTGCCATCAATGCTGTCAGTGCTATAGACCCTAATGTTCCGAGCGCTCAAATACGTACAGATACTGCTAGCGATCAAGTGCGCATGGGGCAATACTACACAAAGCCTTTTGCGACGAATTCGTTTTGGAATAGTCGACCAATCTCGCCAAGTTTTTCAGATTTTGTGATACCTCTTGCCAAATTCAACCCCTTAATTGACTCTGGTATATACTCTTCCGGCTGTTTTTTTGCCGATGATTCAAGCGGTCCCATGGTTGTAAAACCTATCCCTGGGTCAAAGGGTGTGTATGACGCGGATGCAGAAACCTCTCTGCCTCAGGTGGAGATATCTCATTGGCCTGCTGACTTAGTACCAGCAGCCGGAGGCGACGGTCATGCCGATATTTATGATGTTTCAACCGGGATAATCCATTCATTTTGGAGACTAAAAAACATCAATGGCGTATGGACAGCTAATTTGTATGCCTGGTCTCCGATCAATGGTTCTGGTTGGGGCGACCCGTCGCATTATTATCATGGGGCAAGAGCCGTTGGGATTGGTGCTTGTGCTGGGATTATCCGCAAACATGAATACACCAGCAGTGACCCAATTTACCCACACGCGTTAGCGATGTCACTGGATACAACCGGCGCTGCGCCTGGCTATGTTTACCCAGCCACGTCGGCTGATCACTACAGCGCAACCAATACCGGCAAAATTCCAGAAGGCGCATTAGTTATGCTGCCGCCGAGTTTTAATGTCTCTCAACTAAAAACGCCAGAGTTAATCAAGATTGCGAATACATTGAGGGTGTATGGTGCCTATGTCGTTGATGGTAACTATGGGACCCCTTTTGTGATCTATGCAGAAACGGGTTCTGGGCTCAACTTGCATAAAAATGGCTATAACTTAAAAGCCGCTAATGAATTACACTTAATTCGCCAGTCTTTGCGTATGGTGACTTCAGTCAAGTCTTGGATTGATGCCTCAGGCAGGGCGTTTATTCCAGAAAAGAATTTGAATATCTTATCCATGCGTGGACCTTGGGGCGTCAAGCGTGGAACCGTATGGGATAAAGCTGACCCCTTAGTTGGAAAATTTAACACCTGGAAGCAGGCTGTCGTTTTTGGTCCGACAACATCGCGTATCTCGCAGTCCAATCCATCCGGTCGTTCTATCAGTCAAATTTCATGGGCCAAGCCTATCGCCGGTGAGAAATTTAAACTTACCGCGATTACAACGGGTGGCGGTCAATTGAGACTGATTATGTACGATCAACAATGGAAAACCAGGGTTGATACTTACGATCTAGCCAATGGACAATCTGCGTCTTTTGTGTGGCCTGCTGGCGAGCTTTACTTCAGCTTGTATGCGACCAGCGGCATTGGTCCCAGCTCTAGCGTAAGTGGCACATTATTGCGCGTTAAGTAGTTCAAACTTCGTATAGAAATACCTAATTATTTTACTCTACGCGTCGGTGGTTATATGCTCTTCAATTGCGTTGCCAGAGCATGACCGCCGGGTGTGACTCTTGCAAAATCATTAACTATCAAGGTCGGCCCAGGATATGCTGGGATTCATGATCGGGATGCTGAGAAGATGGTTTTAGAACGGACTACTCCCCATTGGCCAACGAATATGATGCCTGCAACGGGTTCTGAGGATCACGCCGATACGATTCAAAGTCACTGATTGACGGGCAGAGTGTCACTTTTACCTGGTCATTTAATAACAACGATACGACCACCATCGCAATTAGCGGGGTGGGAGAGCCCTCTACCGTATCGGGCTCTCTGGTGCGTATTGAGTAGCTAACAAGGCAATCACCTAAGCTTTACTTTTAGTCCCCAACTCATTTAAGAACTTTCTGACAGGCACTTCTATAAAATGATAGCTAAAAGCGGCAATGATAAAGGCCGCAGCTAACAGGAAGACTCTAGGGTGTCCTTGATGAATCATTTTGTAACAGGGTTGTTGCCATAAGTAGAGCGAGAATGAGATCAGTCCAATTCTAGTTAACAATGGATGGCATAAAAATTTCATCAAATAGTCTGGTAATTCTTTGATCGTGCAAATGGCGATAGCGACACAAATGGTTCCCAGGCTATATTTAATCGGATCGGGAATAGGATTAAGGTTGAATGCGATTGCCAGCGCAAGCAGTGCGATAGAGGTGAGCGGATGCACCTTTTTGTCTGACTGGTTAAAAAGCAGAAAGCTGATCACACCAATCAAAATCGAAGCACTCCTGGTATCTGATCGCCAATAGACATTGTAATAATCCAGGTGCTGTCCAAAAGTGAGCAAGGCGCCATTCGCCAGAAAAATCAAACAAAGTGCAATGAGCGGTTTCGTTGGATCGAATTGATATTTCCTCGATAAAAAGGCAATCAATGCCAGCAATATATAAGTGTGCTCTTCAATACACAGCGACCAGATATGATCCAGTACCGGCGTATGGCTGACATATATACTGTAGTAGTTATAGGTGAATGTCAGTGTCGCCAACACACTTTGGTAACCGACATGCAAATCGGTTTCTGTTCGGCCAAAGATGACCCACATGGCAATAATGAATACAAACAGTGCTGGCCATACGCGTGAGATTCGTCTTTTAAAAAAACTGGGCAAGGGCGTATGTTTTATAAATAAAATCTCGGCCATAAGCCGCCCGCTTAATACAAAAAACATCTCCACACCAAACCTGCCAGCATTGAAGCCGTGGATATTAAGAAAGTGGCCGATAAGCACAGCCAGGATGGAGAGCCCCCGCCAGCCATCGAGGTAGGCGTAGCGTGTCAGGTGATTAACGTTGCTCATTTTTCAACCATTCAACAGAACTTAAAAAACTTTGCTCATAAGTCATGAATGAAAGGTTGGCAGAGATTTTTTGTGCATCCAGAAAAATATGTTGCTTGAACAGCCGAACTAAAGAGGGGGGGAGTGGCTCTGGTAGCTGGTTGGCCAGATGACCTTGTTTCGCTTTAGCAAGCAGTTTTTGAGAGATTTTGACTGCAGGACTAAATGCTTTGGAATCCAGCTTAAGCTGTAGCGGGTGGATGCGTTTGACCGGCGTTGCATCAATTGCCTGTGCCAGGTCAATAAAATATTGGTTCCATCTTGGACTGTCTGGCGCAGCCAGATTGAAGTGCTGAATTTCCCCTGCTGCTAATGGCATCTCGAGTCCGAAATGAATGGCTTTGACGACATCATCGACATGCACCAGATTACTCCAGCCATCACCCGCACTGCCCAAGTCGCCTAGGCGATAGCTTTTAAGCAGGTTGGCAATACGCTCTACCCATTGCACGCTGCCTGGACCATGGATGCAGCCCGGGCGAAAAACAACGACTTTGCCACCCGCCTGCGCATAAGCTTGCATGTGGCTTTCAGCCTCGCATTTGGCAGCAGCATACCAGTTGTAACCTGGGTCAAAGGGGGATGTTTCTGTAATCACACCTTCACTGGCACCATACACTGACATGGTGCTTAAATGCACAATCGTCGGTTTGCCTGCCGCCAAGGCGGCTTGAGTGAGAATGTGTGCCCCCGCGCCAATCGAGTCTTTACTGCCTGCAACGCAATTCACCACAGCGTCCACATTGTGCAATTGTTTGGTCAGGTCTGCCAGATTCATGCTGTCGAGAATGACATGGTTAGCAATATTGCTGCGCATTCTGCCTCTGGAGGCGGCAATCGATGAAATGTTTGAATTCTGCAAGTGCGCGTGCAGGCGACTGCCCACGTGCCCGGTAGCGCCAAGGATTAAGACTTTCATGCGTGCTTCCTAACTAGATGATTGAATGCGATGATTTTCCAGCGTGTAAAGTGTCTGCAATATGGTCTGCCAGGCGCAAGCTCATGGCAACAATGGTCAGGGTAGGGTTGGCCTGACTGCTGGTTGGAAAGACAGATGCGCTGGATATATATAAGTTATCAATATTGTGGAGTTTGCCATTGGCATCCACAACAGAGTTTTCCGGGTTCGTGCCCATTCTGGTGGTACCTATATGGTGTCCACCATAGGCACCAAACCTGGTGAGGTCTTCTTCGAGTTGATCGTCATTAAACTCAAAAGTTGCAAGGCCACTTTGATTAATCTCTTGTACAAACAGCTTGAGTGAACGCCGTACTGACTCAATGTCTTCTGGCAAGTATCGCCAATCGACCTTGACCTTGCGCATGCCTAGTGCATCAGTGTCATCTATTAACGTGATTCGACTATCAGCGTTCGGGTATTGTTCACTATGGATTTCAAAGGTGAACTGGTTGCTTTTGTTGCTTAAAATGACAGACGGGAATTTGCGTTTTGCCAAGGTTCTCTTGGTAATCCAATGATGTAAAAACTTAATTGTATCAATAGGATCAAGGACAATATTGGCAAAATGCTTTAAATATATACCGAGGCTGGATTGACCATCTTTCAGGCGTTTTCCATACTCATAGCTGATAAAGTTTTTAGCCAGAAATAAGCCAGACAGCACACCAATTTTGTGTGAAGGGTCAACGATTTTTGGGAAGTGCAGCCTTGCCACCATGTTACCAGCACGAATTTTCTTCTGTGTCTCAGCGGTCAGCGCAAAACGGCGGCGGCAGTAAATACCCTCAGGGGATACCTCATAACCATGGCGCACATTGCTAGTTGCGCCCACCACGGTCAATTTGCCCAGGTTGCCAGCAATATGGCATTGGTAATAGCGCCCGACTAAATCATGCTCGTTACCAATCCCGTTGGGGCAGACATCATTAGAGGCCAGCAGCAGTCTGGTTGTTTCAATCCCGCCGGTGGCCAGAACGACTTTTTTTGCGACGACAGAGGCTTTTACGCCTTCGAGACTCGCGATGTCTAACTTATTCACGTGAGCGCCGGTTGAATGGAGTCGAATACCGGTGCAATTGGCGCCCAGCAGCACCTCAACATCTGCTGCCAGCACTAATCGTTGTTTATAGCGATCGCCGACATTGGTCGGACATGAAAAACGCTCTAAATTGTTGGTTTTGAGGATGTCACTTTTAAAGCCTTTAATCGCTGCTTGCTGCTCAGTATCAAAGACCTTGTCTGCATCATATTCGTAAACCCCGGCTTCAAGCAGCTTATTGGCTTGTTGATAATATGGGACAAGGTCCTGGTAGCTGATCGGCCAGCCACTCTGTGATACATAATCACGCGGCTCAAAGTCAATCGGGTCGAAGGGCATGCAACGGCCACCCCAGATGGTGGTTGATCCGCCAAATCGACGCTGACGATATTTGTCTGGCGGGCTATGCAGCTTTTCATCTGCCACCTCACCGGCATATAAATGCTGGGTTTTATCGTCCGTAAACTCAAACCCTGACTCTAACAATAATATTTTCAATCCTCGGCCAGACAGTGACAGCGCCAGTGATACGCCCGCAGCACCGGCACCGACGATACAGACATCTGCTTCAATTGTTGAGCCGGAGGACAGGTTATTTAAATTGCTAATCATATTTTTGTTAAATCACTTAAAAAAATTCACAAATAAGCGTTATTATTGAAGCTGTAGATGAGGTGTAAGCAGTGGTGTTGCTTCCGGAATAGGTTAAACGTCTTATATCGCATAATCCTGATGGGTTATACCATATCACACAGGTTGTTTTTTTATTCACGTACGACTGAAAAAATAATCATAATTTTTTACGTAAACCTACGTAATTGTTCACAAACATAATTAACCTTGTTGGGTCTCAGGCTGTTTATGTCAAATACCATAGAAATGTTTGGAATCACCATTCACAAGTTCTCAATGAATGGCGCAATTGATGTGTTACAGGAGTGGCTGCAATTTGGTGGCAATGACTGTAAATATGTGGTCACCCCAAACGTTGACCACGTTGTACAACTTGAAAAAAATCCCGCTTTTAAACAAGCTTATGGCCATGCCGCCATGGTGGTGGCAGACGGTAAGCCGGTCGTACTTGCCTCAAAAATTCTTGGTAAAGCATTGCCTGAAACAGTCCCCGGCAGCGATCTGGTACCGAATATTTTTGAGCGGTTTCAGCAAAAAAATCTGCCACTGAAAATATACCTGCTGGGTGCAATGCCTGGAGTAGGTGAGATTGCTGCAGCCAATATCAAGTCACAATGGCCAGTGGTCGAAGTGGTCGGCATCCTGAGCCCTGATTTTGGTTTTGAAAAAGACAGCGCCTATTGTGAGCGCATCTGCCAATCTGTGGCGGATGCCAAAGCAGATTTGCTGGTCATCGGTTTGGGCGCGCCCAAACAAGAGATATGGGTTGATAAATATGCACATAAGCTGCCTGTCAAAGTGGCGCTATGTGTCGGTGCTACCATTGACTTTCTGGCCGGCAACAAACCCAGAGCCCCGATGTGGATGCGCAAATTTGGCCTGGAGTGGCTACATAGAATGTGCTCTGAGCCCAAGCGCCTGGTAAAAAGATATTTAGTCGATGCCATTATTTTCCCCAAGCTGTTTATACGTGAGTGGTTGAAAAAATAATTGTTGTCGCGCAAAGATTTAGTTTAGAAATGAAGGAGCCGCTGTGAAGATTGCAATTGCTGGTACTGGTTATGTAGGATTGTCATTGGCCGTATTATTGGCTCAAAAAAACGAGGTGGTTGCACTGGATATTGTGCCGGAAAAAGTGGCACTGCTGAATCAAAAAAAATCACCGATTGTTGACCGTGAAATTGAAGATTTCTTAGCTAATAAATCATTGAACTTTAAAGCGACCACCGATAAAAACGAAGCCTATAATAATGCCGAGTTTGTGGTCATCGCCACGCCGACGGATTACGATGCTGAAACTAATTACTTCAATACAAAATCTGTTGAGGCGGTGATTAAAGATGTGATGGCCATCAACCCTGATGCAGTGATGGTAATCAAATCGACGATTCCTGTTGGCTATACAGAAAAAATTCGCGCCGAACTCAATTGTAATAACCTGATTTTCTCCCCGGAATTTTTGCGTGAAGGTAAAGCCCTTTACGATAACCTGTATCCCTCACGCATTGTGGTGGGCGAGGTTTCCGAGCGTGCACAAAAATTTGCCAACCTGCTCAAAGACAACTGCCTGAAACCAGATGCGGCTATTTTGTTGACCAACAGCTCAGAGGCTGAAGCCATCAAGCTGTTTGCCAATACCTTTCTTGCCATGCGCGTGGCTTACTTTAACGAGCTGGACACCTACGCCGAGACGCATGGCCTGAATACCCGCCAGATTATTGAAGGCGTGTGTATGGATCCACGCATTGGCAATCACTACAACAACCCATCCTTTGGCTATGGTGGCTACTGCTTGCCTAAAGATACCAAGCAGTTGCTGGCGAACTACTCACAAGTGCCACAAAACCTGATTAACGCTATTGTGGATGCGAATACCACGCGTAAAGATTTCGTCGCCGATAGCATTATCAAGAAGAAACCCAAGGTAGTGGGGATTTACCGTTTGATCATGAAAGCTGGTTCAGATAACTTCAGGGCCTCTTCGATCCAGGGGATTATGAAGCGGATCAAAGGTAAGGGTATCGAGGTGGTCGTATATGAGCCCGTGCTGGAAGAAAGCGAGTTCTTTCACTCTAAAGTGATTAAAGACCTCAACCAGTTCAAACAAATATCGGATGTTATTATTGCCAACAGGCAAGCCCAAGAGTTGGCTGATGTGGTAGACAAAGTGTATACCCGCGACTTGTTTGGCAGTGATTAATCATTTCTGGAATACGCTATGCGAGTGTTAGTAGTAGGTGGGGCAGGTTATATTGGCTCACATATGGTCAAAATGTTGCTGGGCGCCGGCCACGAGGTGATCACACTGGATAATTTGTCCAGTGGTCACCGCGATGCAGTGCTAGGTGGCACCTTTGTTGAAGGTGATTTGGCAGACCCAGCATGCCTGGCCCAAGTATTTAAGCAGCATCAGCCAGAGGCGGTCATGCATTTTGCCTCTTATATCCAGGTGGGTGAGTCTGTGCGCAAGCCAGACATCTACTACCGCAACAATGTGACCAATACGCTGAACCTGCTAGATGCCATGTTGCAATTTGAAGTGAAGAAATTCATTTTCTCATCGACCGCAGCAGTATTTGGCGAGCCAGACTACGTGCCTATTGATGAAGCGCATCCTAATCGCCCATTGAATCCTTATGGGCGATCAAAGTGGATGATAGAACAAGTGCTGGCTGACTATGACAAAGCATTTGATCTGCGCTCGGTCTGTTTGCGTTACTTTAATGCGGCCGGGGCCGACCCTGAGGGGCAATTGGGAGAGCGTCATGATCCGGAAACCCACTTGATCCCTTTAATTCTGCAGGCAGCCTCTGGTCGACGCGACAATATTCAGGTATTTGGCCGTGATTACGACACCCCCGATGGTACCTGCATTCGCGACTATATCCATATTGTAGACTTATGCGCTGCCCATTTGGCCGCACTCGAATATTTAAACAAAGGCGGCAGTAGTGATCGCTTCAACCTAGGGAATGGCTCAGGATTTTCAGTACAGGAAGTGATTGACGCGGTACAAAAGGTATCAGGCAAACAGGTCACAGTGATTAACGGCCCAAGACGTGAAGGGGATCCGGCCAGACTGGTGGCTGATGCCAAGCGTGCCAGAAGCATATTGGCGTGGCAACCGACCTATACTGCGCTGGACACCATCGTCTCACATGCATGGCAGTGGGAACTCAAGCAGTTAAATTAACGCATTCAAAATTAGGTATAAGGTTGATAAAGATGAAAATTGTTCCAGTGATTCTTTCTGGTGGTTCTGGTACGCGATTGTGGCCATTATCGCGCGCAGTGTTGCCTAAGCAGTTATTGCCATTGGTCAGTGAAAACACCATGCTGCAAGAAACATTGTTACGTTTATCCAGCTGGGCCGAGATTGAATCACCGATTGTCGTTTGCGGCAATGATCATCGCTTTCTGGTGGCAGAACAATTGCGTCAGGTAGGTTTAACGCCAGAAGCGATTGTGCTGGAACCGATTGCAAGAAATACGGCGCCAGCCATTGCTGCCGCCAGTTTATTGTTAAAAGAAAAAAATGTCTTGATGCTAGTGCTGCCTGCAGACCATGTCATCACCGATGTCGCCGCTTTTGAAGCCGCAGTACGCCGAGCCAGCGTCGCAGCAGAGCAGGGCAAGCTGGTGACTTTTGGCATTGCGCCCACACACCCTGAAACAGGCTATGGCTACATTCAGTCTGGCAATGCATTAAATACTGCAGATGATTGCTATGAAGTGGCCCGCTTTGTTGAAAAGCCAGATGCGGCAACAGCGCAGCAATATCTGGATGCCGGTAGCTTTAACTGGAATAGCGGTATGTTTTTGTTTAAGCCTGCGGTTTTCCTGGGTGAGTTACAGCAATATGCGCCGGCAATGTTGAATGCGGTGACCAAAGCCGTTGAGCAGAGCTATAAAGACCTGGATTTCGTGCGCCTGCACGAAGCCTCATTTGCTGAATCACCCTCAGACTCCATTGACTATGCGGTGATGGAAAAAACCAAACTGGCGGCAGTGGTGCCTGCCAGCATGGGCTGGAATGATGTCGGCTCCTGGACCGCGCTAAAAGACGTCTTGCCAAATGACGAGGTCGGCAATGCCGCCCGTGGCGATGTCTTTCTTAAGAATGTCAAAAATACATTGATACGTGCCGAGCATAGATTTGTCGCCGCAGTCGGCGTAGAGGATTTGCTCATTGTAGAAACCGGCGATGCGGTGCTGGTAGCGCATCGAGACTGTGCACAGGATGTCAAAAACATTGTCGACCACCTCAAAGCCAGTGGCCGTACCGAGCACCAAGTACATCCACGTGTTTATCGCCCATGGGGCTGGTATGAGGGCATTGACGTTGGCGAGCGCTTCCAGGTAAAGCGCATTATGGTCAAACCTGGCGAAAAACTGTCGCTGCAAATGCATCATCACCGCGCCGAACATTGGGTGGTCGTGAGTGGCTCGGCGATGATTACCGTCGATGGTCAAACCAAGCTGTTTACCGAAAACGAGTCTACGTATATCCCGATTGGATCAACGCATCGCCTGGAAAATCCAGGTAAATTGCCTTTGCATTTGATTGAAGTGCAATCCGGCAGTTATCTGGGCGAGGATGATATTGTGCGTTACGAAGATACGTATGGCCGCAACTAATATGTCAGGTAGCAATGTTTTGCAAGCAGTGATGCAGCAAAGTGGTGTGGCTTTTGGCACCAGTGGCGCCCGTGGACTCGTGAGCGCCATGACAGACGAAGTATGCGCGGCTTATACACAAGCCTTTATCCAGACAGTCAGGCAGACCTTTGCCTTTAAACAAGTGGCCATTGCCATTGACCTGCGCCCTAGCAGCCCGCAGATTGCAGCCGCTTGTGCCAGCATGCTTGAACAGCTAGGCCTGGAGGTTATTTTTTGTGGGGCGATCCCCACACCGGCGCTAGCCTTGTTTGCACAAACGCAACATATACCTGGCATCATGGTCACAGGCAGTCATATTCCTTTCGACCGTAATGGCCTCAAGTTCTATCGTCCAGACGGTGAAATCAGCAAAGCCGATGAAAGCGCGATGCTGGCATCCGAGTTGCAGCCTTTTACTGGAACGTCATCTGCATTAGCTGCAGAAAACTCGACGGCCAAAAATGCTTATCTCCAACGCTATAAAGATTTGCTGGGTGAGGGTGCTTTAGCTGGCCAAAAGCTGGCAGTGTACCAACACTCAAGCGTTGGCCGCGATTTGATGCCGCAATTGCTGCGCGAGTTAGGCGCCGAAGTCGTTTGCCTGGCGCGCTCGGATACCTTTGTCCCCATTGATACCGAGGCGGTTTCTGTCGAAGATATGCAAAAAGGATTGGACTGGGCCAGGGAATATACCGTAGACGCGATTATTTCAACCGATGGCGATGGTGACCGGCCGTTGATGAGTGATGAAAAAGGACAGTGGTTGCGCGGCGATATCGTTGGGCTACTGACGGCCAAAGCACTCAATATCACGCATTTGGCTGTTCCTGTCAGTTGCAATACTGCCATTGAGGCCAGTGGTGCATTTCAGCAAGTCACACGCACGCGTATTGGTTCGCCTTATGTAATCGCCGGGATGGAGACATTGCAAAAAAATGGCGCCATCAGCGTGGCGGGATTTGAGGCTAATGGCGGTTTTTTATTGGGAACAACCGTTCCCGCCTATCCAACATTAGCACCACTAGCAACCCGCGATGCGGTATTGCCTGTGGTGTGCTTACTGGCGCAAGCAAAACGTCAAAACAAACCACTCTCCGCTTTGGTGGCCGCATTACCACAACGCTATACGGCCAGTGATCGCCTGCAAAATTTTGCCACCGAAAAAAGCAAGGCATTGCTTGAAAACTGGTCTGGTGCAGTAGATAAAATGCTAAAGGCCCTGCATCTGGATGAGGCTGCTTCTAGTGTTGATACAACAGATGGCCTGAGAGTGACATGCCAATCCGGCAACATTATTCATTTACGCCCATCAGGTAACGCGCCGGAGCTCAGGTGTTATGTCGAAACCGATGCTGCGCCCACTTCGCACGCATTGGTAAACACCGTCCTTAAACAGCTTAGCCAGTTATAAAATCGGCTATCAGGCTCTTCCAAGGTCAGAAATATCGACACGATTGTCATATTTCTGACAAATTGCTTTGCTACTTTCCCCAAGACGCGAGTAAAATAGACGCATTGAAATGGTGCATTACAAACATTTCGTTCTGAAAAGTGGTGCAATTCATGCATCCATCCTAGTTGGTTTATTGCTACAAGCGCAAAAATACTAATAAAATCAGCCTGTTAAACGATCTCAAAAAGTCTGGTCTGTTTTTTGCTTTAAAGATAAACAACAAATAAATAAAAATGAAGTAATTGGCCAATATGGGCTATATAAAATAGCCGTATTAAATAATAAGATGGCTAATAATTAACTGTACTGAGGAGAAATACCATGTTCATGCATTGGCTGAAAAAATTATCAATTGTCACCGCGGCAATGATTGCCTTCACTGGCTATGCGCAAGCGACCAATGTGACTTTGAGTTATGGCACCACAGATCTGCTAGGTGTTGTTAACCGCGATGCAGGTGTGATTGGCGGCTTCACATTTAATGATGTGTTTGATCTTGACCTTCAAGTACCAGCCTCACTTTCTTACTTTATTACTGAAATGCCTGACGCTGCCTACAATATCGTAGACAGCACTTTTACTTATGGCCTGTACGATATTGACAACAACTTGTTAACAACGCCATCGATCCTGACGCCTGGTGCTTACCAATTACGTGTCTCTGGCACGGCTGATGGTTTTAGCGGCGGACAATATTTTTTGAGCTTTAATGTGACTACTCCAGTACCTGAGCCAGATCTGGGCTTGTTGATGCTGGCTGGCCTGACCATGATGGGTCTGGTGTCTTTACGTAAATCACATTCTGCTTAATTATAAAGTTTTCTTGTTTTTTTAATTTTTAATTGAGGAGTAGGTATGAAAGTATCTAATGTATTGGGATCTATGGCATTAATCTCTGCCATCAGTTTTTCACATCAGGCGTTTGCGACCACAAACGTGACTGATCTGGGTAACCTGAATGATGGTCCAGTGGTTGATCAGTCTTTGTTACAGGTTGGTGCTTTTTGGTTGCCAGACCTATACAGCTTTGACTTGAGCTCAGACTCTACGGTCACTGTAGACTTTAAAGCGTTGCTGGGTATTGGTGTTGGCTCTACTTTCAGCCTGTATAACTCTTCAAATACTTTAATCACATCCTACAATATTCCACTGTTAACCTTCGGTGCGACAACAACGTTTACGTTTATCGATATTGCCGCTGGTAATGATTATGTATTCAAGTTTAATCCAGGTGCATTGAATGTCACCTTGGCAAATAAGCTCACTTTCACTGCACACGAAACAGTGCCAGTGCCAGAACCAGAGTCTAATGCACTGATGCTGGTTGGTTTGGGTATCATTGGTTTGATTGCTCGCAGAAAATTTGCTTAATTTTTGCTTGCCATAAAAAAGCCGGTTTGCATTTGCAACCGGCTTTTTTGTTTTAATACATGTTTATTACTTGAGGTAGTCCTTTATTCTTTGGGCGGCGGCAATCGTTTCTTCAGTCGACGCCACCAGCGCCATACGAATAAAGCCTTTGCCGGGGTTTAGGCCATGCGCTTCACGCGCCAGAAAAGAGCCTGGCAACACCGTAATATTCAACTCCTGATACAACTGCCTGGCAACAACGGTGTCATCTTTTTGTGTATTAATCCATAAATAAAATGCCGCATCTGGCAACTGCGTGTGTGGCCAGACTTGTTGCAGCAGTGGTGTCACTGCACTGAACTTCTCGCTGTATAACGCACGGTTATGGATCACATGTGCTTCGTCATTCCAGGCCACTACACTGGCAGCTTGCACTGCCGGGCTCATGGCGCAGCCGTGGTAGGTGCGATACAAGGCAAATTTCTCAACAATATCTGCATCGCCTGCGACAAAGCCAGAACGCATGCCAGGCACATTCGAGCGTTTGGAGAGTGAGCTGAACATGACGACACGGCTAAAGTCGCGACCTAGCTGATGTGCTGCCTGCAATGCGCCAACCGGTGGATTATTCTCATCAAAATAGATCTCTGAATAACACTCATCTGACGCAATCACAAAACCGTATTGGTCGGACAGCTCAAACAGGGTTTTCCAGGCCTGAATATCCATGACCTTACCGGATGGGTTACCTGGGCTACATACAAACACCAATTGGGTACGCTTGAGGATATCGACCGGTACTTGTGTCAGGTCCATGACAAAGTCATTGTCTGGCGTGGTGTTGATAAAGTAGGGCTGCGCACCGGCTAAAAAGGCCGCACCTTCATAAATCTGGTAAAACGGGTTGGGTGAAATCACTACTGGCTGTTGTGCAACGCTGGTATCAATGACTGCCTGCGCAAAGGCAAACAAGGCCTCGCGGCTGCCATTCACCGGCAAAATCGCTTTATCGATATTGAGGGCCGGAATGTTGTAGCGACGTTGCAGCCACTGATTAATCGCTTCACGCAAGGCCGCTACACCGATTGTGGTAGGATAGCTAGCCAATCCCCCCAGGTTGCTGGCGAGTGCCTCACTAATGATACTCGGCGTGGCGTGTTTAGGCTCACCAATCGACAGGTTGACAGGACTAAACGCCGGGTTAGGGGTCAGGCCTTGAAACAGATCGCGCAAGCGTTGAAACGGATAGGGCTGAAGTAGGTTTAAATTTGGATTCATAGGTGTGTATTATAAGTGAGCCTGCCACATAAACAAAAAGCTTCCGGGCAAAAATATACGGCCTCAGCGGCATTGATCTATGGCGCATTATGCTGGGGCGTCATCTGGTACCCCTACCGCTTGCTCAACGATATCGGCTTGTCTGGCGTGCAATCCAGTTTATTGAGTTATAGTCTGGCGTTGCTGATAGGTGGCATGCTGTTTTGGCGGCGATTCAACTGCATACTGCAAGTCCCGGCCTCGGCCTATTGGCTGAGCCTGATCGCGGGCTGGACCAATCTGGCTTATGTATTGGCGATTATTGATGGTGAAGTCATGCGCGTGATGCTGCTGTTCTACCTGTCGCCGCTATGGACCTTATTGCTGGCAAGAGTCTGGCTGCATGAGCCCTGGCATAAACCGCAACTACTGGCCATAGGACTATCTTTACTAGGCGCGGTCTTAATGCTTACCGACGGTCAATGGGCATGGCCGTGGCCACAATCCACTTCAGACTGGCTGGCACTCTCTGCCGGCATAGGCTTCTCTTTGACTAACGTCATGACCCGTTTTTCCACACATTTAACGATTGCAGCCAAAGGCATGCTGGTATGGCTAGGCGTCTTCGGCTTGTCGCTATTCGTATTGTGCTGGCAATCTGGTATTGCTGGCCTGGCGTTTATCACGGCATCAAGCTTCACCTCACAGGTAGCCATCACGCTATTGGTCATTGCCTTCTTGCTGGTTTCAGCAACCTTGCTGGTGCAATACGGCGTGACCAAAATACCCGCCATTCAGGCATCGGTGTTATTTATGAGCGAGCTGATTGTGGCCGCGATTGCGGCCTATTTTCTGGCGCAGGAGACCATGTCGATGATGGAAATGATAGGCGGCTGTTGCATTATTGCCGCAGGCATCTTGTCGGTCAGCGTTGGCGAATCAGACTAAGCACCAGATAGCAATTGACGGTAAGCATGCTCCAGTTGCATGCAGAATGTGTGCGGCTCAAACAGCACACTGGCCTGGCTTTTCACTTTGGACTTGAGCAATGTCAGTGCGCTTGCATCATGCGCCAAGGTGATGGCGTGCTGCTCGAGCGCCTCCCAATCGGCGCAGATGCACTCATCCAGCCCGATATGCTTGAGTAAACTGGCACTGACTCGCGCCGGAAACGTATCCCCTGCAACCGTGAGCAGGGGAATCCCTTGCCATAAAGCATCGCTGGCGGTGGTGTGCGCGTTATAGGGTGCCGTATCCAGCATCAGATCGGCATGCTGTTGCCTGGCAATATGTTGCGCAATGCTGGTGCGTGGCGCAAAAATCAATCGATCGGCGGCAATGCCAGCCACTTGCGCTTGCGCTTGCAGATGCCGTGTTGCCCACTGGTTACATTGCAATAACCACAATACGCTGCCTGGCACTTGCTGCAAAATGCGCATCCAACTGGCAAACACATCCGGCGTGATTTTAAAACTCTGGTTCAGGCAACAAAACACAAACCCCTGCTCAGGCAGGCCATGCGCTTTGCGCGTGCCAGCCTCAGCCATGGGGCGTTGTGCATTGTTTGCCTGGTAGCATGGCAACACTACAGGCTGTTCGGCCAAAACCACGTCATTTAATGTGCCATCCACAATCATGGCGTCAAACAGCGGCTGACCATTGACCATTCCCATACTACCTGGATAACCCAGCCAGTTAATGTGGGTGCGGGCAGGGCGGTAGGCGGCAATGCCGCTACGGCTATTTTGCGTATAGCCGGTTAAATCTACCAGCACATCAACCCCCATGCGTTGCATATGTGCAGCGACTGCCACATCAGGCATGCTGGTGATGTCTATCCAGTGATTGGCGGCGGCAAGCAAGGCTAGGCGTTCGCTTGAGTGATCGTCTTTGCTGTTGCTATATAAAAACACTTCGAATTGCTGATGATCGTGCGCCGCAATCACGTCTGTGACTAAATACGCCAGGGGGTGGCGACGGAAATCACAAGAAAGGTAGGCAATTTTAATGCGCTGCTGATTTTTTGGCCGGCTAGACTGTTGTGTGGCGGCTAACGACTGGATATGGCCATAATGCAGTTGTGCCCAGTTGCTTGCACACGCCAGTTGCTCAGCCGCCGTGGTCCCTGGCATCGCCAAAAATGCAAATGGCGGGATCTGGGCCTGTGGATGTTGTGCTAACGCAGCGCGCACTTCGGCAATGGCGGCATCCAGCCCTTGCCAGTCGGCCATATGCTGTTTTTGATGAATCCAGTGTACTTTGGCATGCAGTAGCTGCGGATCAAGTTTAATGGCCTGTGCATAGGCAGCCACAGCCAAGTCTAACTGGCCTTGCTCACGGTAAGCATTGCCCAGGTTGTTATGGCACTCTGCATCGCCAGGTGCCAGCGCAAGTGACTGCTGGTAATGTTGAATCGCCAGCGCATTCTCACCTAGTTTACGCAGGCTATTGGCCAGGTTGAAATGTACATCAGCCTGCTGTGTATCTTGCGCTAGCGATTGCCTGAAATAGTGGGCAGCGACCGATTCATCCCCACGCAAACTGGCCGCATTGCCGAGTTGCATCAATATTTGCGGGTGATCGGGTGCCCATTGTAATGCCTGAAGAAAAGCCTGCTCAGCATCTTCAGCTTGCTTGAGTGCCAGGTAATGCCGCCCCAATTCATAATGCAACTCAGGGTCTTGCGGCGTGCGCGTTAACTGCTGTTTTAACTGTTGAATACTCGCACTCATGCTGACGCCTGCCCAGTAAAAGGATTAAGCAAAGATTTCCAACCCAGCTGCTTAAACAAATGACGCTGCGGATGCAAACCGTGCCAGAAACTGTCTTCGGTCAATTGTGGCAATCTGGTACCAAAGTCGCTTAACAAGCGTCTGGCCAGCATGGCTGCACAATAAGGCGCGGTCATCAAACCTTTGCTGCCATGCGCAACATGCACATATAGGCCTTGTGGCGCTGGTAGCGCGGCAAAATCGTTGATCGGCGCATGTTGAGCATGAAACGTTGTTGTCGCCAGCACAGGCCCGACATAAGGCAAATAATCCGGGGAACCACACCTGGACGATGCGCGCGCAAAAGTCACTTCCGCGCTGCTTGCATGATCGAATTGCGGGCTCAACCTACTCACCATATCGAGGTTGCTCAGATTATCTTGTTCGCGAACCTCTGTACTACTATCACCTGGTGCAAAAGTAGCCCCCATGGCATGCTGGCCTTGAGAAAGTGGGGTCAGGTAACCGTCCCCGCATAAAATCACCTTGAGCGATTGCATAGACGCCTGCCCGGCAATCATACCCATCTGGCCACGCACCGGATTCAGCCACATGCCGCTTTCTGGCAATAAGCTGGCGGCTTCTGCGGCATTACAGACAATCACGGCATCAAAATAATCATTAATTGTTCCGGTGTGATCTGCTAGCTGCCAGCCTTGCTTTTGGGAGGTCAATTGGCAAATATCTTGCTGAAGATGCAGTTTGATATTGGGATGGGCTATCATGCGTGCACATGCTGCGGTCGGATTTACCCAGGCGCCAGCTGCAAAATACAGGCACTCATGCGCCAGGTTAACCCCGGCCTGTGCACTGGCCTGTGTTGCATCCAACTGTTGTAGCATGCCTAAATGCGCATATCGGCTGGCCACTTTCTGTACCCGTTTATGCTCGCGAGGATTGCTGCCCAGTTGTAACAAACCACAGCTTTGAAAGCCATCCTCACCCAAATTCAGGCTGGCATAGTGACGCAGACTAAAACTGTAACTACGCCACGCCAATTGATCGTTTTGCGGTTTTTCAGCATTCAGCCTGGGGTAAAGCATGCCCCTGGGATTACCGGAGGCGCCACTGGCAAGTTGATCTGCACGTTCAAACACATGTACCTCGCAGCCTAACCTGGCTAAATGCCAGGCGGTACTGCAACCCGCAATGCCGGCACCAATGATCGCCACTTTAGGCAACGAAGTAGAAGAGGGGGATTGCTCAGATAGCGGCCATACGCCGCATAACATTTCACGCTTTTTGCCAAACCCACGTGCTTTTTCAACCTGGAACCCAACCGTCTGCAAACCGCGCTTGACCAGCCCGGCGCTGGTAAACGTGGCAAATGTTGTCCCGGCATGCGCACATCTGGCCATACATTCAAATAGATAAGGCTGCCACATTTGTGGATTTTTGGCTGGCGCGAATCCATCTAGAAACCAGGCATCCGCCTGCAGTTGCAACTGCGGTAGAATCTGCTCGCTGTCCCCAATATACAAGGTCAAACTGGTAGAGAATGACGATAGCTCCAGCTGGTTAATCCCAGGTTGCAATAAATGATATTGTTGGCATAAAGCCTGGCTGATATCGGCCAGTTCAGGGAAATGTGCATGTGCCATCTGCAAGTCTTGCAAGGTAAACGGGGCGATTTCTATGCTGACAAAATGTAAATGGGCAGCAGGCGGCGCGGTTTGCTGCCATAGTTGCAGGGCAGCCAGAAAATTGAGGCCGCTGCCAAAACCGGTTTCAACAATCACAAAATGACTGGGGCGGGCGGTCGGCAGTTGCTGCCATCTTGCCTCTAACTGGTTGTGCTGCAGAAAGACATGGCGCGTTTCAGCCAGCCCATGCTGTGGATGATCCGGGTTGACTGAAAAATAAACATCATCGAATTGTGTAGAGTAGGGCAAGCCGTCGCGCCACTCTAAAACTGCATGCGTACTCATAGGTTGGCAAGTGTATCACGCCGCACCGGCCCATTAAACCCGCTTGGCGGCCCGGTAGCCAGGTTTGGCCAGCAACAGATGCACATCCCCCAACGCACATTCGGCAAAGCCCCCTTCGCAATAGCTCAGGTAAAAGTCCCACATGCGGATAAACGTGTCGCTATAGCCTAATTGCCGAACGGCGTCGATTTGCGCGAAAAAATTTTCGCGCCATAAGCGTAAAGTCGTGGCGTAATGCAAACCTATGTCTTGCAAATCCACCAGCCGTAAATCACTCGCCCGCGTTATGCTGGTAAGCATGGCCGTGTTGGAAGGAATGTTAGACCCCGGGAATATATAGCGTTGAATAAAATCAACCGAACGGATAGCACTGGCATAGCGCTGGTCGGCAATGGTAATCGCCTGAATCAGCGCAACACCGTCAGCTTTGAGCAGATGGCTTACTTTATTGAAATAGGTATCGTAATACTGATGACCAACGGCTTCTATCATTTCAATGGACACGAGCTTATCAAACTGGCCTTGCAAGTGGCGGTAATCCTGCTTCAGCACTGTGATCTGCTCTTGCAGACCTTCTTCACGCACCCTCGCTTGCGCCAGCAGATACTGCTGTTGGGAAATGGTGGTCGTCGTCACCTGGCAGCCGTAATGTTTAGCCGCATAAATGGCAAAACCACCCCAGCCAGTCCCAATCTCAACAACGTGATCAGCAGGAGAAAGCTGCAACTTATCACAAATCACTTGTAATTTTCGCTCTGAAGCGGCTTGCAAGTCGGTGATATCAGCGTCAAACATGGCCGACGAATACATCATGGTGGGATCCAGGAATAACTTGAACAAGTCGTTACCTAAATCATAATGGGCCGCGATATTTTTCTGGCTGCCAGCTTCGCTGTTACTGTTTAACCAGTGAAATACTTTCAACACAGGCTTGGTCAACCACTGATAGCCGCCCTCCAGGGTATCCATCACAGACTGGTTAAGTACCATCAGGCGAATGACATTGCTTAATGTGTCTGCCTGCCAATAGCCTAGCATATAAGCTTCTCCGGCCCCGATGCTGCCGCCAAAGGCGATTTCACCGTAAAAGCGAGCATCATGCACGGTAATCGTCGCCTGTAGACCACCTGTATTCGCTTGGCCGAACACATGGTGCTCATCACCGTCAATCAAAGTTAACTGACCTATTGCCAAGCCAGCCAATCGCTTGAGTACTTGCGATTTTGCCAGCTGCGCCACCCATTTTGCGCGACTTTTGGACTTTAATGGCTTGGTTAAAGTATCGGTGGATACTGCAAGGGGGGAGGGGGCTGTGGTCATGATCAATCTCCGCGTTGAGTACGCTGGTCTGGGTGTGGATAAAACGGTATTTTTTTAAACCATAAGCGCAGTGCTTGCCAATAAATGCCCCAGATCACTTTCAAGGTCATCCAGGGATAGCTGAGTAACATGCGGTTCAGCGCGCTGGCCTGCCAAGGCTGGCGCTGCATTTTCAAGGTAGCGAAGAACATGGCCTGATCCTGCTGCCAGTTTTGCATATGCACACTGAGCGCCTCACCAGGTATCGAAAATTGCCATTGGTAGTCGATCTGCATGGGCATAAAAGGCGAGACATGAAAGTTTTTTTTAAACTGGAACAACAGGGGCGCGCCTTGCTGCACCGCATGCACATAGGCAAAGCGCTCCTTCCATGGCGTATTGGTAATATGGCTGACGATGGCTTGTAATTCACCCTCGCTGTTATGGCAATAATAAAAACTGACCGGGTTAAAGCAAACACCCCAGTAGCGACAATGTGTCAGCAGCCCGATGCGGCCCAGCGGCCGCTGCCCGGTCTCTTGCTCGACCAGGTCACGCACACAAACTTCCAGCGGTAATTCAGGCGAGCCCAGGTAGTCCTTGCGACTGAAATACGCCAGATTGGGTGTCAGGTAAGACCATAGACGGGTGTTCTTGAATAAAGTTGGCAGCTCTTCAAGATCGATATACAGCATAAACAGCTGGTAGCGAAAGCCATGTAATGTAGGTTGCAATCGCTGATGACTGACCCATCCGGTATAAATCGCACTGTGTAAAGCAGGTGTACGGACTTCGGTCATGTCGTCGCCGCTTTAAAGTGCTCAATCGCGCTTAATGCGCTGACGACGCCATCCTCATGAAAGCCGTTGCGCCAATAAGCACCGGCGTAAGCCGTACGTTGAGGTCCGCTGATCTCGGCATGCCTACTTTGTGCCCTGGCGCCTGCCAGCGTGTATAAAGGATGACGGTAATGCAACTTTTTGATCACTTTTGCCGGATCAATGGCCTCTGTGTAGTTCAGCGTGACCAGTAAAGGCTGGGCGGAGCGGATACCCTGCAAGATGTTCATGTTATAAGTCACTTGTACTTTACCCACCGGCGTCGCTGTCACATGATAGTTCCACGCTGCCCATGCCAGCTTGCGCTTTGGCATCAGCCTGGCATCCGTATGCAGGAAAACCGTGTTGTCCTGATAAGGGATGGCGCCGAGCACGTCACGCTCTTTATCAGTGGCTTCAGTGCCCAGTATCTGTAAGGCTTCATCACTATGACAGGCAAAAAACACATAATCAAACGACTGGGATTGCCCGTTTTTTGTAATCACGCTGACCCCTTGCGTATGACGTTTCACGGCACTGACAGGGGATGTAAGCTGAATACGATCCTGATAACCTGAAGACAAGGCTTCGAGATAGCGCGCTGAACCACCGACGATGGTTCGCCATTGCGGGCGCTGGTCTATGCTGAGCATGCCATGATGGTGGAAAAAACGCACAAAAAAGCGTGCCGGGAATTGCAGCATCTGCTCTGCATCAGTAGACCAGATGGCCGCCCCCATGGGAATAATGTAGTCGCGGATAAATTGCGTGGAGTAGCCATGCTGATGCAAATAGTCCCCCAGGCATATTTCGTTGCCTGGGGCCAGCAAAGCCAGTGATTGTTTGTTAAAACGTAAAATGTCTTTGACCATACGATAGAAACGCGGAGACAACAGGTTACGCCGTTGGGCAAACAGGCTGTTGAGTGAAGTTCCGTTATATTCGAGGCCGCTGACTTCGTTACGCACACTAAAGCTCATTTCGCTGTCTCGCCAGGCGCCCCCCGTTTCACGCAACAGGCGCTCAAACTCAGGATAGGTTTTATCGTTAAATACGATAAACCCGGTATCCACCGCATGACTTTCACCAGCGATGTCGACCTGATGCGTATGGGTATGGCCGCCCAGGTAATCGTTGGCTTCAAACAGCGTGATCTGGTGTTGTTTATGCAGCGAGTAGGCGAGGGTATTGCCAGCAATGCCGCCACCTATGATGGCGATCTTCATGCACGATCCTCTTTGCTAGCATGCTGCGCCCGAATCTCTAGCGGAACCTGCTTGAGTTGCCAGATGATGCCCAGGGCAGCGAGTAACTTGAGCCCGTAGTAGGTCAGGTCAATTTCCCACCAGTAAAACCCCTGCTTGGCTGATCCCGGGAAGTGGTGGTGGTTATTGTGCCAGCCTTCACCCAGGGTCAAAATGGCGATGAGTAAATTATTGCGGCTGTGGTCACGTGTCGCATAACGACGGCTGCCCCAGACGTGCGCCAGTGAGTTGACACAGAAAGTGGCATGGTAAAGGGCAATGGTAGACACCACAAAGCCCCAGACAATTAACTGCCAGCCGCTGGTCTGCAAGACTGGAACATGCGCTTGCAATAACGCGCCAAGGCCGTAAATAATGGCAGCAAGTGCAATCGGAATCAGGCTATCAAAACGGTCCAGCCAGCAAAGTTCACGGTAGCGGCTAAGCTCACGCACCCGATCAAGCTGCGTTTTAAAGTTGGCGTGACTTAAAAACCATCCTAAGTGACTCCATAGCAAGCCATGCTGGTGCGGCGAATGCACATCTAGCGGCTGGTCGGCATGCATGTGATGGCAACGATGATGCGCAGCCCACCATAATGGCCCACGTTGAACTGCAGTAGCGCCGATCAATGCGAATATAAATTGCGCGATGCGTGAAGTCTGAAAAGTCTTGTGGGCAAAATAACGATGGTAAAAGCCGGTAATGGCAAACATGCGCACCACATACATCAGGATGGCAAATATCACCGCAAAAGGGCTCCAGCCGACCCAGAACAATGCCATCAAGGCAAGATGCAGGGCGACAAAAGGCAGTACGCGCCACCAGTCAATGCTCTCTGCACTGGCTGTTTTTGGCGGTTGGTAGCGGTGATTATCTAACCAGCCAACCAGCCGCCATAGCAAGCCTGAAAATCTATGTTGCATGTCACACCCTCTCGCAAAACTAATGCATCCGCTATTTTTTATTTTTGATGTGGAAAAACCTGTAATTTGCTGGTGTCATAGCCCATGGCTTTGATCTTGGCGACCAGCTCGCCATAGGTTTTTGGATCGATACGTGGTTGACGTGACATCAGCCAGACATAGTCGCGCTTGCTTCTGGCAATCACCGTGTGCTGGTAATCCTCACTCAAATAAGCAATCAGGTATTCAGATTTAAATGGCCAGACAAATTGCATACGCCACTCTGCATTACCGCTCCCGGGTAGCACATAGCCCGTTGGATGATAGCTTTTGAGCGGTCCGTCAAAGCCACCTTTGTTAAAGGTAAACGTTGTGGCAATTGAACCATCTGCATGCTGGCGATACTGCTCAATCGGATTGTAAGGGTCGCGTTCAATGAATGTTGGTATCGCTGCAATGACATACCAATCCCCCATAAAACGTGCTAGGTCCACATGTTGCACGGTCTTGATGGGTGGCAAGTTCTGGCATGCCGTCAATCCAAACACACTAATCATACAAATCACTTTAAATAAAATTTTTAACATATTGATTAAATAAGTTTATATATTATTTTATAACCCTCAGGCGTGATGGATTCCAGGGCCACCCAATCCTGTTGCTCGTCATACCACACCGTGATCTTCAGTTTTTCCTTGCCCTGATATTTGCCATTTAAACGGTATTGGTGCGCCACCATATATTGCCCTTTTACCTGTATGGTCTGCCTGCCTTCATCGGTGACCGTTACGTCCAGGTATTCTGCATTTTGCGGGTTAAGCAAACGGGTCTGCTTGAGTATCTCTGGATTCCAGTAAGCAAATGTCATGACACAAGCAGGCAGCGACTGCCTGCCAGTTTTTTGTTCAATCACAAATTGATCATCTTGCTGCTGGCCTCTGACATCAGTAATCTCTTTGTTCTCTTCAGTATGTGCGGTCAATTGACTCAGGCATTGGCCCTGCCAGATTTCGTCAGCCTGGTGCTGGTAGTGGTAGGCATTAATAAACAACACTTTGACTTTAAAACGCGCCCGGCTTTGCAAGCGGTTCTGGTCAAGAGAGAAGGTATGCGTGCCAATCTTCTGCTTGTCGAGCCAAACATCAAAAGACCATTCTTTTGCCTCGGCAATTGGCATTGCCAGCATCCACGCCGTGAGCGGCACAATACCGAGCGTTTTATGCATTCGAGCTATCCTTTTTAGGCAGGCCGGGAATAAACGTATTGGTATTGCGGACATAGTCTGCATAGCCTGGGCGGCGGCTGTATATGGTTTTCTCCATCAGGCTGACACCACTGACTTTCAGTAGCAAAAACGTCATGATGACTGGAGATAACCAGCTCCAAGGATGGCCACTGGCAACGCCAAGCAGGCCAAAACCCCACCAGATCAGGCATTCTCCAAAATAGTTGGGATGGCGACTATAACGCCAGAGCCCGGTTTGCAACACGGCCCCCTGGTTGTCTGGCTGGCGACGAAATTGCATCAGTTGCCAATCAGCGACGACTTCCCAGTAAAAGCCGAGCAAAAATAACAGGGTACCCGCCAGATCAAACCGGTTTAATGCCGTCTGGCTAATCACTGCGGCATAAAGTGGATAAGAGATCACCCAGGCCAATAAGGCCTGAAAGGCAAAAATGATATAAAGGCTCTTGAACCAGAAGTGTGGCTCGTTATTTTGGCGTATTGTCTGATAGCGATGGTCTTCTGCTCCCCAGTTACGCCAGGTAAGGAAAATACTGAGACGAAGCGCCCATAGCGTCACCGCCACAAGGGCCAATACTGCGCGTGACGATAAATCAAGGGCAAACAGGGCGCTGGTATAGGCGGTGATAGCCATAAACAAGCTCCACATGCTGTCTACATGGCTGTAATGATGCGTGGCAAAACTCAGTAACCAGCCGCTGAGGGCGAACACCACAATGGCAATCAATGCATACTGGTAAATCATGTAGGCCCTGTCGATAATATTTCATTAAATCTGCGACGTATCCAGAGCAGCAAAGGCATGGCTACCGCCCATTCGACCGTCACCCAAAGCAGGCTCCATGAAGAGGATGGCAAATCGATGACCTTTAATTGCTGTGCACCAAGGTAAGCCAAAGGACCAAACATCCCCCCCAATATGGCCGCCAGTATTATTCTGCCTTGTAACCAACGCATACTGACATTGAGCGTCATGGAAAAGGCCAACCATAACGCAATCATCCACAGCGGGATAAATGCTGGCCATGTGTGATGGTGCTCAAAGCTTAACCAACCTAGCGTGTAAGCAATTTGGTCCAATATGCAGCCTAACAAGGTTGTGATCAGCAGGGGCAAGGCATGCCGCCAGCTTTCTATCCATTGCAAATGCACACAGCAGGCCGCAATCACTAACAGCAAGACCGCCCAACCTAAACCAGGCTTGGCAGATAATATGCAAGCCCACCACCATAGCTGGAAGCTCACAAAATTAAATACAACCCACTTGTTAGAAGCCATGTTTTATCTTTGGCATTATCTTTTCGAGAACAAGTAATGACTGACCCACCAGGTTTGTCCCTGGTTGTAGCCAAACAATTCGGCACATGCCATAAAGAAAATGCGCCAGCGTTGACGCCAGATCTCGGCATCCGCATCACCATAAATTGACTGCAAAACGGGGGTGAGTGCATCATGGTGCTGATCCATGTTCGCCAGCCAGGCATTAGCTGTTTTTTCATAATGCGTGCCACTCCAACGCCATTTATTGATGATTTTGAGGTCATCCTGAAAGTAAAGCGGCAAGTCATCGCTTGGCATCATGCCGCCACTAAAAAAATACTGGCTCATCCAGTCATCTTCGGCTTTGACGTCAAAGGGATAAGCCGCGGTGCGATGTACAAAGATATGTTTAAAGAACAACCCATCAGGCTTGAGCCAACGTGCGACTTTGGCATAGAGCACCTGGTAATTACGCATGTGCTCAAACATTTCGACAGACACCACACGGTCAAAGGTCTGGTCAGTATCAAATACATTCATGTCTGCTGTGATGATATGAATATTGGATAATCCACGGGCTTGTGCTTGCTGCAATATATATTCACGTTGCGACGCCGAATTGGAGACCGCCGTAATCTGCGCGTTAGGATAATGGCTGGCCATCCATAACGTCAGAGAGCCCCAACCACAACCGAGCTCCAGTATTTTCAAAGGACCGCCCAGGCAAGCATGCGCACAGGTTTGCGCGAGTGACAGGTGTTCAGCTTCATCAAGGGTATGCGTATCCGGCAGCCAAAAGCAGCTACTGTATTTGCGGTTCATGCCTAAACAATACTGATAAAAAGCGGCTGGAATTTCATAATGCTGCGCATTTGCTTTTTCAGGGAGTGGGGCGATATCCGCTAACTGCATCTGCTCAATAAACGCAATCAGGCTGGCTTGCGTATGCGCACAATCGCCGTCAGCAATTTCTTGCAGCCTGGTTTTACAAAGCATTCTGATGCCTTTGCGAATCAATGCATCAGGCAACGATCCTTTTTCAGCAAGCGTGAGTGCAATCGATGTTTTTGCGGATTTAATTGTCATGATTATTATTAGTGTGCAAATTAATTTCTATAGTATAGGTCTATTCTTTGCCATATTTAGTTTCATCCTTTAAATATTTTTTTAACGTTTTGCTCTTGGCAACAGGCTCGCGTTTAGATGTATACTAACCTGTATAGTTCAGGACATCTTATATGAAAACTGCGCCACAAAAACGTATTTTCCGTTATGCCACGATTGGCTTTTCATGCCTGTTATTGGCATGCACACACCACACAAAACCTGTTGCCCAGAGCAAAGATCATGTTGACTGGCCTAGTTATGGCTTGAATATGGCATCGCAGCGTTTTTCAGCGTTGTCGCAGATCAATCAGCACAATGTTGCCCAGTTACAAGCGGCATGGGCTGTAGAAACAGGGGTGAAAGCGACATTTCAAGCCACGCCTATCGTCGTGAATGGCATCATGTATGTCAGCCTGCCGTTTAATCATGTGATAGCCCTGGACGCTGCCAGCGGCAAGCAATTATGGAAATACACGCACGCGCGCAAAGCAGACTGGCAAATGTGCTGCGGACCGGCCAATCGCGGTGTCGCAGTGGCAGAAGGCAAGGTGTTTATCGGCACGGTAGATGCCAGGCTGATCGCGCTTGATGCCCAGAGCGGGCGAAAATTGTGGGATATTGATGTGGCAGCCAATCAGGTGAATACCGAACACCAGGATGCCTTAAGCGGCACTGACCCCAATAAAACACGTAAAGTCACCGGCGGCACTGGCGTTGGCATCGCCATGGCGCCAGTGGTTTATCAGCATAAAGTCATTATTGGCATTACCGGCGTCGGTTACGGCCTGCATATCGACAACCCGCGCAGTGATGCGCCCTTGGGTGCGGTAATCGGCGTCACCGGGCGCTATGGCCGCCCAGGTTTTCTGGCGGCGTTTGATGCCAATGACGGTCATCAGGTATGGCAATTCGACACGATTCCCAAGCAAGGCTGGGAAGGGCAGTTTGCAACAAAAACGGCTGATGGCAGTCAATTCGATCGTGATATTGCGGCAGAACAAGCCGCCCTGAAAGACTATCCGGACGCTGCGCGCTTTGGTGGCGGCTCAGCGTGGAGCACGCCAGCCATTGATACCGCCAGCCATACCCTGTATTTTGGCACGGGTAACCCTTCACCACAAATGAATGATGTTTCGCGGCCTGGCGACAATCTTTACACCGTTTCCCTGGTCGCACTGGATACAGAAACCGGCAAATACAAATGGCACTACCAGCAAGTGCCACATGACTTATGGGGATATGATTTGGCGAGCCCGCCGGTATTGTTTAATTACAACCACCAGGGAAAAATCATCGCCGCCGTCGGCCAGGCCAGTAAAACGGGCTGGTTCTATATTCATGACCGCACCAATGGACAGTTCCTGGCTAAATCGGTGCCATTTGTGCCACAACATAATCTATTTAAAAAGCCGAGCTCTGCAGGCACGATTGTCTACCCGGGCATACTGGGTGGTGCGAACTGGTCACCGGTCAGCGTTGATGAGCATCAACAAAAGGTGTATGTCGCGGCCATGCACAGCCCGATCAAATACAGCGTGCATGAAACCGAAGTCAACGCGGGTGAAAAGCCTATCCGCTACGCCGCCAGCGAGCCAACAGATGATGCGCGCTGGGGTTTATTAAGTGCCATTGACCTTAAATCCGGGCAGATTGCCTGGCAGCACAAAACCAGCCAGCCATTGGTAGGCGGCGTGCTAGCCACAGCGGGCGGTTTATTATTTTGCGGGGAGGGCGATGGAAAGTTTGCGGCCTATGATAGTCAAACTGGACAATCACTATGGCAATTTTCATCTGAATATGGCGTCAATGCACCACCAATCACCTATCAAATCAATGGCGAACAATACATTGCGGTAGTGAGTGGCGGTAACTCTCTGTTTGGGTTTAAACAAGGCGACCGTATTTTGACATTTAAATTACCGTCAAAGCATTAATCCTTTTTTAAAATTCCAACCAATTAGATTGATTGCTATGCATTTGCTTAATGGCTAAAAATGGCATTTTTTTCTTGAAAAACATGTTGTTAGGTTTACAGAATATCGCGTAAACAGTTAGAATAGCTGCGATTTTAAAATTGCAGTTTTATGATTATAAAAATAAGCCGTGGAGTAGCCCGTTAGTACTATTGTGTATCTAATGGTTGTCACAAATAATGAGTATAGTTTTTTAGTTAGCATTAATCCTTGGAGAAGTCGTAATGTTTCAAACCCTGAAAAAAATGGCAGTTGCTGGCGTATTCGGCATTGCATCTATGTCTGCAGCACAAGCGCAAGACTTTGGCGCTTACACAACCAGCCAAAGTCTGGATTTTATTCGCCTGATCGCTGATGCAGATTTCACCAAAAATACTGGCGCCTTGAATACCAGAGGCCCATACTTTGAAGATATTTATGAAATCAACCTGACTCAAGTGTCTGATTTTTCATACAGCATCACAGAAATCACCACAGGCAACAATGCACAGTATGACGTGACATTTATGAACTATGGTTTTTACGATGCGAACGGCGAAGCTGTGACCACATTGACTAGCCTGGCAGCTGGTACTTATTTCCTGACTGCTACCGGCAAACTGTCTGGTTCTTTGGGCGGTGACTTCAATGTCAGCTTCAACATCAACCCGCTGACTCCAGTACCAGAAGCTGATTCATATGCTTTGATGCTGGCTGGCTTAGGCTTGATGGGCTTGGTAAGCCGTCGTAAAGCTAAATAAGTTTCCACTTATTTGGTAAGCAAAAAAGGGCGCTTAGCGCCCTTTTTTTTATTCAATGATAAAACACACCTGACCGCTATTCAGCGCGTGTTTATAAACAGCGTGCTCTTTACCATCCTCACACAATTTAATTGATACAAATAAAATACTTACGTGTTTTCTTAATTTAGTATTTAATAGCTCTTGCAGCGCAAGTACCGAAACTGATTGATCCTTGATGTTAAAAACAAGAAGGGAGTCATAATGCTTAGTCGCAAGGTTTCATCAGTATGAGTTCGCAAAAAAAAGAAGTGTGGGCGCTGGAATCCGTCATTATTTATGGATTCATCAGTTTCTTCGCATTACTCGTTTTGCTCGGCATTACTAGCATGGTTTACCTGCAGCGCTTTGCTGAAAATAACCGCTGGGTCAGCCACACCAACGAAGTCATCTCCAAGCTGGATAAAGGCCTGGTGCTCTTCAATCAACTGGAAGTTTCACAGCGAGGCTTTCTGCTCACGGCTGATGACAGCTCTATTACACGCCGCGATGCTGCGTTAGCCGACTTGCAAAAAGATGTCACAGAACTTGCCGTACTGACCAAAGATAATTACTTCCAGCAGCAGAAAATCACCCAATTAAGGCAATTGATTGATAAGCGGATTATTTACTTTAATCACATTATCGAGACTGCGCGCACCACTTCGGCCGATAAATTAAAAGAGATTCTACGCAAAGACTATATCCGCCGCGAAGATATGCTTGAAATTCGTGGGGTCTTTAGTGCGATGTCACTTGAAGAACAGAACCTGCTTACCGACCGCACACTATCTGAACAGAGCCACGCCAAAGACCTGCTGACGCTGTTTGCGGTGATGTCTATCGCCATTTTGATTTTTTTCCCACTGCTGATCTGGCGTATTCAGCGCGATCTCCATATTCGCAAACAAGCCTCTGCAGAACAAAGGCGACTCACGGATATCCTTGATGCTTCACCGGACCTCATCGCCAATGCAAACCTGCAGGGGGATTATTTTTACCTGAACAGAGGCGGGCGCAAGCTGCTGGGCATTGGTGAGAATGAAGACATCGCATTTCAGGGCATTGCACATATGCGGCCAGAGTGGGCGGCAGATTTAATCCAGCACAAGGCGATTCCTGCTGCATTGAGTACTGGTGTCTGGAGCGGGGAGTCGGCATACATTACCCGTACTGGCATAGAAATTCCGGTCTCGCAGGTGATTGTGGTGCATAAGGACAGTGATGGCGTGCCGACACATTTATCCATGGTTGCACGCAATGTCAGTGACTTTAAACAGATTGAAGTCGACCTGACCCATGCAGCGACTTATGACCAAACGCATAGTAAGGTCTTAAGGTTATTTAATGCCAACTATGACCGCTCGAAGATTTTGTCAGGCATGCTGGATATCCTGGCCAACAATCATGCGCTGCCGGTCTCGGCCATTTATGGCTATGACGAATGGAGTGGATGCTATCGCCTTGAAAGCACACATGCGGCCCCGGTAGACATTCTCAATGAGTTTAAATTGGGCCATGGCGTGATCGGCGAGGCTATCCAAAAGAACCAGACACTGATACTGAGCGATATTGATGTACTGCCATCGCTGACCATTGAAACGGGGCTGGTGTCGATCAAGCCGACCGACATCATCATCTGCCCGGTCACTTATCAGGAGAAGCGCCTGGCCGTGCTGGTGCTTGCCGCCAGCCAGGCTATTACCGAGCGTGACCAAACCTTTATTGAGCGCTTGGCCGCGCAGCTTGGTGTCGCGCTGCATAATATTCAGCAATATGGCGATCTCAAGTTATTGGCCGAGCAATTGCACCTGCGCAGCGAAGAAATCGGCTCGAAAAATGAGCAGCTACTCGAAGCAGACCGCATGAAATCTGAATTCCTGGCCACGATGTCGCATGAACTACGCACACCACTCAATGCAATTATCGGTTTCTCAGAGATATTGCGGGATGGCTTCGTTGGGCCGTTGGCCGATAAGCAAAAAGAATACGTCAGTGATATTTTTGAAAGCGGGCAACACCTGCTGTCATTAATTAATGACGTACTGGATCTGTCAAAAATTGAAGCAGGCCGCATGGAGCTTGAGCCGGAGATCGCCGATGTTCAAGTGCTGCTGCAAAACAGCCTCTCTATTATTAAGGAAAAAGCAGCGACGCAACATATCAAACTGCAAGCGGATTTATCCGAAGACTTGGGCAATGCGTGGCTGGATGCACGCAAAGTGAAACAGATTATTTATAACCTGTTGTCGAATGCCGTAAAATTTACGCCCGAAGGCGGGCAGATTACCTTGCACGCTATCCTGCTTGAACGCGCAGCCGTCCTTGAGCAAATCAAAGATATTCCGCAGCACCAGATGGCGTCCATAGGTAACGCGCAACAATTCATCCAGATATCCATTACTGATACCGGGATAGGCATTGAGGCGCAGGATATTGAGCGGCTGTTCCAACCCTTTGTTCAACTGGAAAGCACGCTTTCCAGGCGTTTTGAAGGCACAGGGCTGGGGTTAGCGCTCGTGCGCAAACTGGCAGAACTGCATGGCGGAGCAGTCGCAGTCCGCAGTACGCCAGGGGAGGGCAGTACCTTCACCGTCTGGTTGCAATATAAGGTCAACCTGCTGGCCCCTGCAAACCCCATTAACCAGGCAAAAGAAACCGCCAGTCAGTTATTAAATAAAGAGTCGCCGCATGTGCTGGTCCTGGAGGATGATGACCGTGCCGCCGACTTGATCAGGTTGCAACTGGAGTCTGACCATTGCCGCGTGACGCGCGCGGCCACGGCCGAAATTGCCCTGGCCATTTTGGCAGATGCTGCACCGCCCGATTTAATTACGCTGGATATTTTGCTGCCGGGCATGGATGGCTGGGAATTTTTGGCTAAACTCAAGGCCAATCAGAAACTGGCCCATATTCCGGTGGTTATCCTGTCTATTGTCGCTGACAGTAATCGAGGCTTATCACTTGGTGCCGCACAGGTATTGCAAAAACCGGTGTCTGCCGATGACTTGCAAACTGCGCTTGGCAAACTGGGGTTTACATCCCCGGCCAATGATCAAGCAAGCGTGAAGGTACTGGTTGTCGACGATGACCCTAAAGCTGTAGAAATCATTTCCTCTTACCTTGAGCATGCAAGATACTCGGTGATGCGGGCTTATGGCGGCCATGAGGCCACTCAAATAGCCAAGCAACAGAAGCCTGACCTGATTATCCTCGATTTGATGATGCCCGAAGCCAATGGCTTTGAAGTAGTCGAAGAGTTGAAACAGGACAAACGCACGGCAAAAATTCCGATCATTATTGTCACCTCAAAATTTCTGGCGCCTGAAGAACATCACGTTCTCAAGGGCCATGTATTAGCCGTTCTCGAAAAGTCTGAATTTAATCACGGTAACTTTTTAAGTGAAGTGCATCGCGCATTGGCTGGCCAAGCCAAGCAGCCATAATATAAAGAACATAGGGGCGAGCATGGCAAGAATACTTATTGTTGAAGACAATCCTAACAATATGAAGCTGGCGCAGCTGTTGCTTGAAAGCGCAGGGCACGAGGTATTGCAGGCCGTTAACGCCCTGGATGGCCTTGGTATTGCACGCAGCTTGTTACCCGAAGTAATCCTCATGGATATTCAGCTCCCAGGCATGGATGGCCTGACTGCGACACGACTGCTTAAAGAAGACAGTCAAACCAGCCATATCAAGATTATCGCGCTCACCGCCTTTGCCATGAAGGGGGATGAAGAAAAAATGCGCCAGGCAGGGTGCGACAGCTATATCGCCAAACCTATCCGCTATAAAGAGTTTCTGCAAACAGTGGATGCCTTACTTTAACGCAGACTTCACCAGAAAATAAGCTCGCAGGGGACCCGGCACATGGATATGAAAGTCACGCGCAAGACCATTCTGATTGTCGATGATGAAGAAAATAATCGCGCCTATCTGGAGGCCTTGCTCACCGCTGAAGGCTACGCCACGCTGCAAGCCCACGATGGCAAGATGGCGCTGGAAATGACCTTAAGCCATCAACCAGACCTGATTTTGCTGGATGCCATGATGCCGGTATTGAATGGCTTCGAGCTGGCTGAGCAATTGAAAAATAATGAAGCGACGAAAATCATCCCGATTATTATGCTCACGGCGCTGATAGACCGCACCTCGAGAATGCGTGCCTTGCAATGCGGTGTTGAAGAGTTTGTTACCAAACCTGTAGACCGGGCCGAGCTTTGGATCAGGGTGCGTAACTTGCTGCGCCTGAAAGAATATAATGATTTTCTGACCGACTATAGCCATACACTGGAGATACAGGTAGAAGAGCGAACCGCGCAATTGCTCACCAGTTATTTTGACTCCATGTTCAGCATTATGCGTGCCGCCGAGTTTAGGGACAAAGAAACCGGCGACCACATTCACCGCATTGCCTTTTACTGTAAGGAACTGGCCGCCGATTTGGGCATGGACTCAAATTTTATTGACACCATTTATCATGCCAGCCCATTACATGATGTCGGAAAAATTGGTATTCCGGACCATATTTTGCTCAAACCCGGCCCGCACACTGATGAAGAATGGGAAGTCATGAAAACACATACCGTATTAGGTAACAGCATTCTGGGACACGGTAAAAGCACCTCACCATTTACCATCATGGGTGCAGAAATCGCCTTGAACCATCACGAGCGCTGGGATGGCAGTGGTTACCCCAATGGCTTAAAAGGCGAAGAAATCCCATTATCCGCACGCATCATGATGATGAGTGATGTATATGATGCGCTACGCAGCAAGCGCCCATATAAATCCGCATTTACGCATGAACTCACTTTGCAAATCATCATGCAAGGTGATGGCCGAACACAGCCAGCGCATTTTGATCCCGTCATACTCAACGCATTCAAAAAACTTGCCAATCGTTTCAGAGAGATCTTTGACGAGCATGCAGACGATGCAGATTAAGCATTCACCAGATTTCAACAACGTGCTTTTTCTGTTCAAGCAACAGGGTAAACAGCCGCTTCAATAAGTTAACTTCTCTGGACTCTAAGTAAGTTCGTCAGAATTTTCTCTTTTAGAACAATCGCTTGAAACTCACGAAGTGATTTTAACTTCGTGAACTCTCTATAAAAAATAGGAACAAGACCAATTGTTCGTGAGGTACCGAAATGTCCTCTTTAAATCTCTGGACTATAGAGTCTGTCAATAGTAAGCCAGATTAATGCATGCGTTCCAGCTTTGAAGTCATCTCCTTGCCATCTGGCCTCATACTTTCCCACATCGCTGCTTATGGGTATATTACACTCACAGAATATAAATGTCCCAGTAGTATTGGGCGGGATTTCATCATGAGATGCTTAAGGAAACGTGGAATATCCTCTAGTTCTCACCCGCTGCAACGTATCAGTTGGGTACTCTCCAAATAGCTCTTTATAGTATTTTGAGAAAAGACTCATATGAACAAACCCCCATCTCGATGCCACTTCGCATATGCTGGCTTTATCACTTGGGTATGTTATTAAATCCATTCGTACTCGGTGGAGCTTGAGATTCCGCATATAGGTTAATGGTGTAATGCCTAATGCGCGTGCAAATGCCGAGTTTAACGTTCTACGCCTAATGCGCAAATGGTCGCATATTTCGTCAATACTTAATGGGAACCCGTCTCTCGATAGGGTGAGGTGCCTGACCCGGTTCACGATATATCTCGGAATCTTGTGATCGAAATAGAATGGATGAGCATTCTTGCTGGCCAGCATGAGGGCATGCATGGATGAGGCGAGCAAATCCTCTTCATAGTTTTCCCAGCGCTCATTCAGGAGCGCATTGTTTGAGTCTCCGTAAAGAGAGTGAAGTCCGTATGCGAGTGTTCTTAACAAGCGACTAGATGCTTCGTTGTGTAGCATTTCTACAGGTTTGATGGAGCCAATCATATCTTCAAATCCTGACCATTCAATTTTCTTTGCGAATGCTTGCATCCTGCTGATGGGAATCACCGCTGCCATGATTTCAGAGTTAGCAGAAGTTCTGAAATACAACTCCGTATTTTTCCCCAGTGTGATTAAAGAGAGGGGTTTCACAGGAAGCAGCCCCCAGGTTGAGTCACCCTCAACAATGGTGGGCAACCCTACGACCAGACAGTCTTTAGGCGCGCTAGCAATTTGGTCGACCGCCCGGTTCATCTTCTCGCTAAAAATCTGGATACCGCTGTGATGAATACTCTTAATCGATCCCGAAAAAACACCCTTGCCAAGCTGTGTGTAATCCTGCGACCAAAAGGGCAAAGCTTCGGCTTGCTCAATGACATCGGAAGACTCCCGTTTGATTAAATGAAAGTCTGTACTAGCAACGATATCAGTTCGTTCTAAAAAGTCACAATTCCCCATATTTCTGCTCCTAGTTTACAACACCCGTCGTATTCGTGAATCTTGTTAACCACCTTATTTACCTTATGAATTCAGTAGGTTATATATTTTCAATTCTTATCAGGACGTCAAGTGTATAGAGATAGATAGGATGGTTAACTTATCTCGAAAAATACACCCCGGCAATACTTCAAAGGTATTAAGACTTAGTGGGAATGGTAAAAACCGGCAGGTGGTAGTAAAAAGTGGCATCACAGTCATCGCGGTAGTTCTAAATGCAACTGCATGCCAGTTCTTTCTATATTTAAAAAAATAACCTCGCTATTGTTGAATTGCATCATTGCACTATTTATTTGCTGATGGCGACCAGGAGTTGTTGAGGATATTCAATAAAAGATGAAGTGAGTACAAGTTCAAAAAATAAAAGTATTCAACGTAGTTCAAATAATCAATCTTGGCGAATAGCCTCACCTTTTAGGCATCGGTCAGTAATAAGTAATTATTAAAAATATGATATGCGATTTGAAAGGGAGTACATGGAAAAGAGTAAAGGAATCATAGTCTGTAGCTTCTTCCTGGCGTTTGGAGGAAGTTCTGTAGCACTGGCTGAAGAGGCCGTGCAGCGTGATAACGAAGAGCAAAGTGGGGCAAAGAGTTCGCCACACCACTGGTCGATGACGGCGGGTGCGTATAGTGATTACTTGTTCAGGGGCTTGTCATTCGCAAAACACGGTCAGTTTTATGCGAGCATCGATTATTCGCATGACAGTGGATTTTATGCCGGGTTTGGTTACGGGACTGTGCATAGAGATGCGGTTTACGGCAACACCTATGAGACAGATTATTACGTTGGGTATAGAAAAGCCATTACAGAAGACCTTGCGATCACTGGCGAGATCTTCAATTTTACCTATCCCCAAGGTTATACGTTTACAGGTGAAAATTCCGACGTGGTCGAGATGATTCTAAAGGTCGACTACAAAGGCTTGAATGTGAAGTACTACCGGGCATTGACGGACTGGTTCGGGTATAACACCAATTCTCTTGGCACAACCACCTACCGAGGAAAGCCTGTCGGGCATGGTAGCTCAAGAGGAACAAACTACATTGATGTCAATTACACCGGCAAAGTCCCCACCACGGATACCAACTATAATATTCACATCGGACATCAGGTGGTTGAAAATTACAGCGTTGGCAACTACACGGATATGTCAGTCGGGATTAGTCGCGCATTCGAATTTGCCGGCTCGAAGGGGTGGAATGCCGGTGTTAGCTACATCCACTCTATTACCAAAAAAGGCTGGTATGTCGATGCATCGGGTGACGACCTTGATAAAAGCAGGTTTTATGGCTACATAAAGCATACGTTCTAAGCGCTAACGCAATCTTCATTCATACGGTTTTTCCCTGGCCTCCTGCGCTTTTTCTCATCAGCAGGAGGCCTTTTTTCGTCTGGCTGGCTTGACTCAGGTCATGCCGTCCATCCTTGCTCTCTATTTACGTGCCGGTCAAAGCCATCCTGTTCGATTCAACAGCACGTTCTTGCTTATGCTTCTTTGAGAGTACCCCTTAGGTGTAATTGTCGGTTCATTTTGAAAGCGATTTAATACAAACACTTTTCAAGTAACCCCAAAGGAGAACTGTAATGAGTAAACCGTTTCAATTTAAAAAACAGGCTATTAAAGATGACCAGCCTTCAATGAATGTGCCGAATGTACCAGCTTTCCTGGGCGATACATTCGTCTCTCAAGATAAAGACAAAACCATCTGTGCTGGTTTCTTCCACCTGCATGCCGGTAATGAATTAAGCTACTCATATGATTACGAAGAAATGAAAATCGTAGTGGCAGGCACTTTCATCATTTCTGATGACACAGGTCAAAAAGTGACTGCAACCGTGGGTGATGTATTGTATTTCCCAGCAGGCAGCAATGTGACTTTCAGCACACCGGATAAAGCGGTTGGTTTCTTCACTGGCCAACGTGCGCCTCTGTAATAACGCTTCAAGTTTCACCTCCTGATCCACATTCCACGTAATGGCCTATTACGTGGAATGTTTCGTTTCTGCTCACTCTTTTTATCCCGCCTAATCAATCCTGACGTATAAGACTTAAGTAATCCTTACGGAGTAATCCTTAATGACAATTGTCATGGTTGCTCACAAGTTTGAAAATTCAATCTCAAGTTCAGAAATAACCTGATTTCCCCTCACATCCGAGTTGAACTTGCACTATGAGGGGAGGCTAATGCCAGTTGGCCTCCCCATTTTTTTGAGGGTGTACAGGAATGGTTATGAGAGCAATGAAGACCTCGTCACTGACAATCACTTGATTGAGAAAAGAGCATTATTTTGAATTCACCACTCCCATTACCCATAGAAGATGTTCAAAACCTTGCTGATGGTCGTCAGTTAGCGATCGATAAAGTTGGTATTAAGGCGATTCGTCATCCGGTTAAAGTTAAAGATAAGTCTGGTGATTCTCAAGGAACGATTGCACTGTTGAATATGTATGTGCAATTGCCGCAACACTTTAAGGGGACGCACATGTCCCGTTTCATCGAGATTCTTAATCATATTGAGCGTGAAATCTCGCTAGAGAGTTTTTACATGCTTCTACATGAAACGGCTCTCAGGCTAGAAGCTAAAACTGGCTATATTGAAATGGCGTTTCCCTACTTTGTGAATAAGGCTGCACCCGTCTCTGGCGTCAAAAGTCTGCTTGATTACGAGGTTACCTTTATCGGTGAGATTTCAGAGGCCGGGCATGACGTCAAAGTCAAGATACTGATCCCAGTAACTAGCCTCTGCCCTTGCTCAAAAAAGATATCTGCCTATGGTGCCCACAATCAACGCTCCCATGTGACGGTGACGGTGTCTTTCAATACATTGATGTGGGTCGAAGATGTCATCCGTTTAGTAGAAATGCAGGCGTCTTCTGAACTGTATGGGTTGTTAAAACGACCTGACGAGAAATATGTGACGGAGTTCGCCTACGACAACCCTAAGTTTGTCGAAGACATGGTGCGGGATATTGCCACGGCCTTTTACAAGGAAGCCCGTATCAAGAGTTTTGTTGTTGAGTGTGAAAACTTTGAGTCTATTCACAATCATTCGGCGTACGCCTGTATTACGAGCCAGGACCTGTAGGAGGGCAATCATGAATATTCCGGTAGAAAGTGCTTTGTTAAACCAGACTACATCAGTCAAGGCCTCTGTCACTTATAAAAAAACCAGAAAGCTCATTAGTCCCATTACTGAGATTATCGAAGAGATCCGGGCCGGTCGCATGGTTGTCCTGCTGGATGATGAAGATAGGGAAAATGAAGGCGACTTGGTGATGGCGGCTGAGCATGTGACTCCGGCGGCGATTAACTTCATGTCTAAGCATGGGCGTGGTTTGATTTGCTTAACGATTTCACCTGAACGTGGGCGACAGCTCAACCTCAGCCCGATGGTGTCCCGTAATGGCACAAAAATGGGCACCAACTTCACGGCCTCTATTGAGGCCGCAGCAGGGGTTTCCACGGGTATTTCAGCGGCTGACAGGGCGCACACGATTAAAACCGCTGTGCAGGCACATGCAAAACCATTGGATATTGTGAGCCCCGGGCATGTCTTCCCACTCATTGCCGAGAGTGGAGGGGTGTTGGTACGCGCAGGTCATACTGAAGCTGGATGTGACATCGCCAGGCTGGCAAATCTGGACCCCTCTGCCGTGATTTGTGAAATCCTCAAAGATAATGGCGAAATGGCACGTTTACCCGATCTTTTGGAGTTTGCGGCGCAATTTGACCTGAAGGTTGGCACGATCGCAGACTTGATTAGTTACAGAAGCCAAACAGAATGCCTGGTATCGCGTGTCGCCGAGCGGCTCATTGAAACCCCTTATGGCCCCTTTCAGCTGATTGCGTATCAAGAGTCATTGGCGAATGAAATGCATTTGGCCTTGGTGAAAGGCACGATGAATAAAGAGAAAAGTATATTAGTCAGAGTGCATGAGCCCTTGTCTGTGCTGGACGTATTGGACGCGAGTAGCAAGCACCATAGCTGGAGCTTGCCTGATGCGATGCGCAAAATCAGCCAGGTCGGCGAAGGGGTGATTGTGATGTTAAGGCGTGAAGAGAAAAATGGAGATGTTATCAATGCAATTCACTCGGCAGCTTATCCATCAAACAACCAGCATACGCTCAAAGATTATGAGGTTGGTGCACAAATACTTAGAGATTTGGGAGTTTTGAATATGCGTTTGATGGCTGAGCCGCGCAAAATACCAAGCATGTCTGGCTTTGGTTTAAGTGTTACCGATTTCGTGACTAGGGACAGTTGGCAGAAAGCGGTATGATTTGAGTTTTTCACACGCTAAATAAACCAAAAAACGCAGATGGTTCTGATCGCCAGCATCGCCTATTGGGCCCCTCACCGTGACTTTATCCTCTTCTGATCATTCCGTAGCGGCTGATCTCGCCAGTCAGGCACCAGCAGCCAAAACTGGTTTGCATAGAGACATTGGCTGGAAGGGCGCCTTTTGGATTGCAAGCGGGGTGCCGGGGCTGGTCTTATTCACCCTAGGCGCTGTCGCGGCAACCGTCGGTAAGCCGGCCTGGCTGGTGTGGATGGTCTCGATTAGCTTTGGTTTTATCCAGGCTTTTACTTATGCGGAGATTGCCGGACTGTTCCCACATAAGTCTGGCGGGTTGTCCATCCATAGTGCGGTTGCCTGGATACGCTACAGCAAGTTTATTGCTACATTGAATGTATGGTGTAACTGGGCCGCCTGGTCGCCGGTACTGGCGATTGGCTCAGGTTTAGCCGCAGGCTACTCGTTAAGCATCCTGTTTGATGCAAACTCGCTGATCAATACCTGGCAAATCACGTTGCTGGATTTAAGTACGATCAAGGCGGGCCTCAGCCTGAGAATCAATGCAACCTTCATTCTGGGCGCCACCTTTCTATTGCTGGTGTTCGCCGTGCAGCACGGTGGTATTTTACGCTCAGTCAGCACCACCATGGTGTTGGGGTTAGTGGCGCTCATCCCATTGTTGTTGATTGGACTGGTGCCTTTTGTCACTGGCGACCTGGCCAGCGAACATTTCTTTCCGCTCACGCCATTAGCATACGACATGGACGGCAATGTCATAGATGGCGACTGGAATCTGGATGGCTGGAAGCTGATGGCGGGCGGATTATTTGTAGCAGCATGGTCCACTTATGGATTTGAAACGGCGTTGTGCTACACGCGTGAGTTTAAGGATCCCAAGGCGGATACCTTCAAGGCGATTGTCTATTCCGCATTGCTCTGTATGGCTGTGTTTACCTTGGTGCCGATTGCGTTTCAAAGTCACTTGGGGCTAGGGGAGTTGGTAGTGCCTGCTGTGATCGGGGATGCAGGGGAAGTGAAGTCACCGGCCATGTACGACGGCATGCTCGCTGCCAATATTTATAAGGGGAACGGGGTGGCCAGTGCGCTGGCTTCCATTGTCGGTGGCGGCGCAATCATCGCCAATATCATGGTGGTGATGCTCATCATCACCTTGCTGCTGGCGATTATGACCACCATGTCAGGTTCGGCCAGAACACTTTACCAAGCCTCAGTGGATGGTTTGTTGCCCAAGTATTTATCTGTGGTCAATGAGAATGGTTCGCCGACCAGGGCGATGTGGACAGACCTTTCCTATAACCTCATCCTGCTCATGATGTCGGATTATGTGTTTGTGCTAGCGGCTTCCAACGTGGCGTATATCATCTATCATTTTCTGGTGTTGAATGCCGGCTGGATCCATCGCATAGACAGGCCGCATTGGGAGCGGCCTTATAAAACACCAAATATCTTGATGGGCGCAGGCGTGCTGCTTGGCTACCTCAATTTGGCCATCATGGGGATGGGTACGGAAATTTGGGGCGAGGGCACGTTAAGGACTGGGCTCTTCTTTTCTTCCCTCATCGTGCCCTTATTCATTTACCGCCATTATTTTGAAGATAAAGGCGTATTCCCGACGCAGTTGCTAAGCGACATGCAGGTACAAGTGAATCGGCCAAGATATACAAAATTCTTCGAGCACCTGCCTTACGTCACCATCGCTGTTGCCATTCTTGTGGTCTGGTATACCGACCAACTTTAACCACTTTGATGCGCAAAGTTTAAAGCAATATTTTCACCAGCATTGCATGCTTAAAAGTCAAGCGCTACTGAGTAACACCTAAGTAGTAAGCCATGAGTGTAATTGTCTCTCCTGGGTATCACTATGAAAATGACACATAGTTTGATCCCATAAATTTCAAGGAGACACTTATAAAATGGCACGCGATCCTAAACATGACATTTTGTTTGAGCCAATACAAATTGGACCAAAAACATTACGCAATCGCTTTTACCAAGTACCGCATTGTATCGGTGCTGGATCCGATAAGCCTGGCTTTCAATCTGCACACCGTTCGGTGAAAGCTGAAGGTGGTTGGGCTGCTCTAAACACTGAATATTGCTCCATCAACCCTGAGTCAGATGATACGCACCGTTTGTCTGCACGTATCTGGGACGAAGGTGATGTACGTAACCTGAAAGCCATGACCGACGAAGTGCACAAGTACGGGGCATTGGCCGGGGTCGAGTTATGGTACGGCGGTGCACACGCACCTAACATGGAGTCACGCGCAACCCCACGTGGCCCTAGTCAATACGCTTCAGAGTTCGAAACGCTGTCCTACTGTAAAGAAATGGATTTGAGCGATATCGCTCAGGTACAGCAGTTCTACGTTGATGCAGCTAAGCGCTCACGCGATGCTGGTTTTGACATTGTCTACGTATACGGTGCGCACTCTTATCTGCCACTGCAATTCTTGAATCCTTACTACAACAAACGTACCGATAAATACGGCGGCTCATTGGAGAACCGTGCGCGTTTCTGGCTGGAAACACTGGAAAAAGTGAAGCATGCCGTGGGTTCGGATTGTGCCATTGCGACACGTTTCGGTGTGGATACTGTGTATGGTCCAGGTCAAATCGAAGCTGAAGTGGATGGCCAGAAGTTTGTTGAAATGGCTGACTCACTGGTCGATATGTGGGATATCACGATTGGCGATATTGCTGAGTGGGGTGAAGATGCAGGACCTTCACGTTTCTACCAACAAGGTCATACCATCCCTTGGGTCAAGCTGGTCAAGCAGGTTTCCAAAAAGCCTGTACTAGGCGTTGGTCGCTATACTGATCCTGAAAAAATGATCGAAATCGTCACCAAAGGCTATGCCGACATTATTGGTTGCGCACGCCCTTCGATTGCTGATCCGTTCTTGCCACAAAAGGTTGAGCAGGGTCGTTATGACGATATCCGTGTGTGTATCGGTTGTAACGTGTGTATTTCCCGCTGGGAAATCGGTGGTCCTCCAATGATTTGTACGCAGAATGCGACAGCAGGTGAAGAGTACCGTCGTGGTTGGCATCCAGAGAAATTCCGTCAAACCAAGAACAAGGATTCTGTATTGATCGTGGGTGCTGGTCCATCCGGTTCTGAAGCCGCCCGCGTGTTGATGGAAAGTGGCTATACCGTGCACTTGACCGATACCGCAGAGAAAATCGGTGGTCACTTGAACCAGGTGGCAGCGCTGCCAGGTTTGGGTGAGTGGAGCTATCACCGTGACTATCGTGAAACACAAATCACCAAGTTACTGAAGAAGAACAAAGAAAGCCAATTGGCATTGGGTCAAAAACCAATGACGGCTGACGACGTGCTGCAGTATGGTGCTGACAAAGTCATCATCGCTACCGGTGCGCGCTGGAATACCGATGGTAACAACTGCCTGACGCATGATCCAATTCCAGGGGCAGATGCTTCCTTGCCAGATCAACTGACACCAGAGCAAGTCATGGAAGGCAAGAAGAAAATTGGTAAGCGTGTGGTGATCCTGAATGCGGATACTTATTTCATGGCGCCTAGCCTGGCTGAGAAGCTGGCGACAGCAGGTCACGAAGTAACCATTGTTTCTGGCGTGCACCTGGCTAACTACATGCACTTCACGCTGGAATATCCAAACATGATGCGTCGTTTGCACGAACTGCATGTTGAGGAGCTCGGCGATCACTTCTGCTCACGCATCGAACCGGGCCGTATGGAAATTTACAACATCTGGGGTGATGGTTCCAAGCGTACTTACCGTGGCCCAGGCGTTTCTCCTCGTGATGCCAATACCTCGCATCGTTGGATTGAGTTTGATTCCCTGGTGCTGGTGACAGGCCGTCATTCAGAGTGCACGCTTTGGAATGAGCTAAAAGCCCGTGAATCTGAGTGGGCTGAGAACGACATTAAAGGTATCTACTTGATTGGTGATGCTGAAGCGCCTCGTTTGATTGCTGATGCAACATTTACGGGGCACCGCGTGGCCCGTGAAATTGAAGAAGCAAACCCACAAATTGCCATCCCATACAAGCGCGAAACCATCGCATGGGGCACGCCGCATATGCCAGGTGGTAATTTCAAAATTGAGTACAAAGTTTAACGCCTGATGAGTGTAAGGTCGGCAGCACAAGCTCGCCGACCTTGCTTCAACGCATTAATCCCGACATACAAGTTACAAGTTGCCCATGGGCTAATGGAACTCATTCATTCAGAAACAGGTGATAACAATGACAGATCCTACACAAATCACTCGAATACTCTTCCAGGACTTTGACCCGAAGGCAATCTATCTATTCTATGCATTTGGTTATCTTGCGATTGCGATCTTTATTCACGGCTGTTATGTACAGGTGCGTAAATATCGCCGCGGTAAGCCAGATGAATCTTGGAACCAAATCTTCAAACGCTTTTGGGACATGGTTAAGACCATGGCCTCACATCGTACTTTGGTACGTCGTGACAAAAAAGCGGGCCGTGCGCATGGCCTGATTTTCTTTGGTTTTGTTTTACTCTTCATCGGTACTGCCACTATCACTTTAGAGTACGATATTCTTGAGCCGTTATTCGGTGTGAGATTCTGGTACGGTAACTTTTACCTACTGTTTTCTTTAGTGCTGGATGTCGCCGGTTTCGGCGTGATCGCAGGTCTGCTTTACATGATGTATCGCCGTAAGTGGATGCATTTGCCCAAGCTTGATTACAAGCGTGTGGACAGGCAAGTCGGCGATCCGGACTATGATCGTAGCGGCTACCGTCGCGAAGACTGGGGTTTCCTGTGGTCATTCATCCTGATTGGTGTCACCGGCTTTATTCTGGAGGCGACACGTCTTGTCTGGCTCAGTGAAACCCCTTCGGTCTGGGATCATCGTTTCTGGTCACCGGTAGGTGCCATCCTTGCGCATATGATGGCTGGGCTGGGCATGACTGCAGAAGGTGCGGGCGCATTCCGCCCATATCTGTGGTGGTTCCATGGCTTGTTGTCACTGACGTTTATTGCGTGTATTCCCTACACCAAAATCAAGCACATCTTCACCGCCGCTGCCTCTCTGATGTTCAAGAGCCCGCTGGTGGGCAGGCGATTGCCCATCATTCCGGTTGAACAGGCGAATGCCGGTTATAAAACCATTACCGATTTAACCTGGAAAAACCTGTTGCACCTGGATGCTTGTACCAAGTGCGGTCGCTGTCAGGAGGCGTGTCCTGCCAATGCCGTAGGGGCACCACTGTCACCACGTGACGTGATTCTGTCTCTGCGTGAGTTCGCGAACAAGACTTTGAATGCCAAAGAACTACCGGCAGAGGCTGAGCTGGATATTCACGGTAAATCTCCAGGCCAGGTGATGCAGGAAACCCTGTGGTCCTGCCGTACTTGCCTGGCGTGTGTCGAGATTTGCCCTGTTGCCGTTGAGCATGTGCCTATCATCGTGCAAATGCGTCGCAATTTGGTGGAAGCAGGCGAGATGGAGCCTATCCTCGAGAAGACATTGCAAACCATTCATAAAACAGGCAACTCTTTTGGTGAGTCAAAGCGCAAGCGCGCAGCCTGGGCCAAAGACCTGCCATTTGAAATCAAGGATGCCAGGGCTGAGCCTGTCGATATTCTCTGGTTTGTGGGTGACTATGCGTCCTTTGATCCACGTAACCAGAAAGTCACAAGATCATTTGCAAAACTGTTGAATAAAGCCGGTATCAATTTTGGTTTGTTGTTTGAAGCCGAAATGAATGCAGGCAACGACATCCGCCGTGTTGGTGAAGAAGGTTTGTACGAACACTTGGCGACTTCGAACATCGGCACGCTGCAGTCATGTGATTTCAAGTCGATTGTCACCACGGACCCGCACTCGTTCAACACCATCCGTAACGAGTATCCGGACTTTGGCGGTGAGTTTGAAATCAATCACTACACCACCTTGGTGAAACAGTTGATTGAATCTGGCCAGATCACACTGAAGAAAAAGCTCGATTACCGTGTGACTTTCCACGATCCATGCCACTTAGGCCGCTATAACAAAGGCTATGACGCGCCTCGCGATGTGATCAAGCTGTTGGGCTGCGAACTGGTGGAGATGGGCCGTAACCGCGATAACTCATTCTGTTGTGGTGCTGGCGGCGGCCGTATCTGGATTCCGGATCCGGTAGGTATTGAGAAACCCTCAGCAAACCGTATGCGTGAAGCTGGACAGATTGAGGGCCTGGACGTGTTCATCGTGTCATGCCCTAAAGATCTGACGATGTTCGAGGATGCCCTTAAAACATCAGGCTTTGAAGGTCAGTTTGTGGTGCGAGAGCTGATTGAGCTGATTGATGAGTGTATTGAGTACGACGTTGTCGACATCACCGGTGTGGCCGAGGTTATTTCAACCTCAGAGTGAGATGCATGATGTTTGGGAGTGCTGATGCGCTGGTGCAGTTAGCGATTAAATCGAGAGACCCATATGTTGCCGCTGCTGTGCATGAGCTGGCAACAGGGATCACAAAGCTCGAATTAGAAGCGCTGATTTGCGGCTCAAGGCGAACGGCGTTAGCCATTGCCCGCTGGGAGCATACACCGGCATCGGTACTCACCGCATTAGCAGGCGTTCACGATGAGGCGATTGAACTGCGGCTGGATAAAAACCCTGGAACGTCATCCAGCGTGCTATCCGGCCTGTACGAAGAGGCGCGCAGCAAGGACAAGGCCGGACTCACCAAGCTCATCGCGCAACACTTAAACAGTGGGACGGAGGTTTTAAGAAGGATCGCACTCCACGCCAACGATAGTGAATGCTTGTTGGCGTTGAGTAAAAACCCCGCAGCGAATGCCAAGGTGCTGGCGGAGTTGTCGGAGCGTGTCTCTGGGAGTGATATCGCAGTGGCCATCCACAAAAATATTGTCCAGAACGCATCGGCCTCTGCTGAGTTGCTGGCAAAAATGTTTGATGCATCGGAGGTGTATACACAGGCAGCCATCCTCGGACATGCCAATTGCCCTACATGGTTGGTGGCAAAAGCCGCCGCAAGTGAAGAGGTATTGATGATGCGCGTGCTGGCAAAAAACCGCCGAGTGAGCAAAGAGAGCTTGCAACGCTATGCCGCCTCAGGGGATGCCGGAGTGAGGGCGGGCGTTGCGGCTAACGCGTTAACGCCAGTCGCTATCTTTCGTCACTTGATTAAGGATAAAAGTGAGTTAGTCAGGCGTGAAGTGGCTTCGCGTATTGATTTGTCGGAAGAGCACATTGAGGCCTTGTCCAGAGATGATGGCATCTGGGTCAGGCAGAGAATTGCGCGCAGCCCGACCACATCACTGGATGTGCTGTACCGGCTTGCCGTGGATGAGACTGCTGATGTCAGGCGGGCCGTAGCACGTAACTCAATGAGTACGGTGCATTTGCTCAATATGCTCGCGGAGGACAAAAATGCCTGGGTGCGGTCTGGGGTGGCTTATCAGGCGAATGCATCACAAAGAATCCTGATGAAGCTGGCCGATGACAAGGATGTGGATGTATTAAGTGGCGTGGCAAACAACCCCAATACGCCACAAAGTATTTTGAAGGCGTTGGTCGGTTCGAGTGACACGGATGTGAGAAGAGGGGTGATTTTAAATAAGTCAGCGGCACGCAATACATTGCTGCCCTTACTTGAGGACCCTTACTACTTGCACCGCGTGTTGCTCGTACACAACCCTCATTTGCAAGCACAGGACAAGTGGAGTCTGCGGGATGATCCAGACTTCCAGGTCAGGTTTTCGGTATATCGGTGGGCAGCAAATATCTGCCTGAACATGCCCGATACATTTCTAGTAACGAAGTAATGAAGGAGACGAACGTATGAAGATATTAGTGGCAGTAAAACAGACCGCAGCACTGGAAGAAGACTTTGAAATTCGAGACGACGGTTTGGACGTCGATGAAGATTTCATGATGTATGACCTGAATGAGTGGGATGACTTCTCACTAGAAGAGGCGATGAAGATCAAAGAGTCTAGCGATACCGAGGTTGAGGTGGTCGTGGTGTCTGTGGGTCCGGATCGTGTAGATGAAAGCCTGCGCAAGTGCCTGGCCAAGGGAGCGGACCGCGCGGTCAGAGTCTGGGATGACGCTGCAGAGGGCTCTGACGCCATCGTGGTTGGCCGCATTTTGACTGAAGTGATCAAGAAAGAAGCGCCGGATATGGTGTTTGCCGGTGTGCAGTCTTCTGACCAGGCGTATGCCTCTACCGGTATTTCAGTCGCTTCTTATCTGAATTGGCCACATGCGGCAGTGGTTGCCGACTTGCAATACAAGCCAGGTGACAACAAAGCCGTCATCCGTCGTGAACTTGAAGGCGGCATGCTGCAAGAAGTTGAAATCAATTGCCCGGCCGTGCTGACCATCCAGCTTGGCATTAACAAGCCGCGCTATGCGTCGCTGCGTGGTATCAAGCAAGCCGCGACCAAGCCGATTGAGGAAGTCTCCCTGGCTGACATTGGACTTTCTGCAAATGATGTTGGTGCTGCCCAATCCATGTCACGCGTACGTCGCATGTACATCCCGGAAAAAGGGCGTGCCACCATGATTGAAGGCACTATTTCTGAGCAGGCGGCAAAAATCATTCAAATCATTAATGAATTCAAAGGAGCATAGTCATGAGTAAAATATTGGTGATTGCAGAACATCGCCGTAACGATTTACGTCCGGTCTCATTGGAGTTGATCGGCGCCGCAAATGGTCTGAAGAAAAGTGCCGATGACAAAGTGGTGGTGGCTGTGATTGGCAGCCAGGCAGACGCTTTTGTACCTGCATTATCGATCAATGGGGTAGATGAGCTTGTGGTTGTCAAAGGGCCATCGGCTGATTTCGATCCTGATGTGTTTGAAGCCACCGTCTCTGCATTAATTGCGGCTCACAATCCGTCAGTCGTATTGCTGCCGCACTCCGTGGATTCACTGGGCTATGCCTCCTCTTTGGCAAGTAAGGCCGGTTATGGATTTGCCACGGATGTGTATATTGTGGAGTATCAAGGGGATGAACTTGTTGCCACCCGTGGTGGCTACAACCAGAAGGTTAACGTTGAAGTTGATTTCCCAGGTAAATCAACCGTGGTACTGACGATTCGCCCTAGCGTATTCAAGCCGTTGGATGGGGCAGGTAGTCCGGCCGTGTCTCATATGGATGCACCGTCAGTGCAGTCACGTAGTCAAAACAAAGACTACGTAGAAGTTGGCGGCGGTAATGATATTGATATCACAACGGTTGATTTCATCATGTCGATTGGCCGTGGGATCGGCGAAGAAACGAACGTGGAGCAATTCCGCGAGTTGGCGGACGAAGCAGGCGCAACCCTTTGCTGCTCACGCCCGATTGCGGATGCTGGCTGGTTACCTAAATCCAGGCAGGTGGGCCAATCAGGTAAGGTGGTTGGGTCATGCAAGCTTTACGTCGCTATGGGCATTTCAGGTTCCATCCAGCATATGGCTGGCATGAAGCATGTCCCTACGATTATTGCGGTGAATACCGACCCGGGTGCTTCAATCTTTACCATCGCCAAATATGGCATTGTGGCTGATATTTTTGACATAGAAGAAGAACTGAAAGCCCAGCTTGCAGCATAGTGAGTTTTTTTGAGTGGTCTGACTTTGGGGCACTTTTTAGTGCCCTTTTTTTATCTGCATCATGAGGAAATACTTCTTTGGAAGTACAACCTCATGATCATTTGCAAGTGGGCACAATGAGCTTACTCTTGACGTGTCACGATCCTTTTTCGTCAGTATTGGTTTGCATTTAGGCTGCATTTCATACTGCAGGGATCGTTCAACCATCCTTCACAGGGGCACATGCATGTGCCCTTTTTTTTTGCTATCAGTGCCATCAAAAATGGCTACCCCTTTGGGAGTACAACTTCAAGATAATTTTCGCCAACACTTGCTTGCTTTAGTCTTGCTGCAAAGGTGCTGCGGATATCTCAGATGCCACATTCACGATGGTTGGCTCTGGCGCGGTGCTCAGCGTATGGTTAATTGAAGAGATAAATATGGAACGTGGGTATTGGATTAAAAGTAAACCTGTCTATACATCTTTAAAGTGGCATGAGAAGGCGACTTCACACCTGGTGCTTGCCACTGGCATAGGCGGTATGGCAGTTCTCAAGTTGTTTCAGCAAATGCACCCGACACAACCGGTCAAAGTGCTGTATGGAAAATATGGGCAGATGGAAGCCGATTATTCAGACACCTTGAAGATGGTGGTTCCTGAAGGTCTGCATATACATAAATTCGATGATGCCCTTTTGACTCAGTTTCAGGTTGAACTGCGTGATGCGCAAATGGGCTTGCGAATCTATGTGGCCGGTTCAGAAGGCTTTATCTGGGATGTCGTCGCGACGGCAAAACCGTTCGGTATCCAGGAAATGGAAATCATGAAAGAGCAGGCCGATACCCTGGCCCGCAGTGTGTACTGTGTGCACTGCAAAACCATTTCCAAGTATGTCACAACCAATATTACCGCCTGCTGTGGCTGTGAGCGCATGCTGTTTGTGCGTGACCATTTTTCAAGAAATCTGGGCGCGTATATGGGCTTGATGGTTGATGCAGAGTCTCCAGGGGAGTTGCCTGCGATTGAGGAGATTTATCCATGAGTACAATCAATGTAAAAGTCGCTGCCATTGAGGCCGTGACACCGTTAATTAAGCACTTTACCCTGGTGCATGAAGATGGTTCTGAGCTGCCCTCATTCTCAGGTGGCAGCCATATCGTGGTGACGATGGATGCAGAGGGGAGAACATATAGGAATCCCTACTCTCTGATGGGGTCGCCTACAGATACCCAGGCTTATCATATTTCTGTGCGGCGCCAGGAAAGCTCACGTGGCGGCTCCTTGTTTATGCACGAGCATGTGCATGTCGGCATGCGCCTGAAGATCACACACCCGGTGAACCTTTTTTCACTATCCAAGCTGGCGCATAAGCATATCCTGATCGCAGGTGGCATCGGCATTACCCCCTTCATGTCTCAAATAGAAGACCTCAAAAGGGTAGGTGCAGACTATGAACTGCATTACGCATTTCGCGCTTATGAGCAGGCCGCTTTTGTCAATGAGCTGGAAGAAATGTGTGAGGGCCACTTGCATTGCTATGCCGACAGTCAAGGCGAGCGTATTGACCTGAATGCGTTGTTAAGTCAGCAGCCACTGGGCTCTCATGTCTATGTGTGTGGTCCGTCTCCCATGGTGGTTGCCGTGTTGGAGACTGCCAGAAACCTGGGTTGGCCTGAGAACAATATTCATAACGAAGAATTCTCCTCGCCGCCTGTAGGCGAACCGTTCACGGTGCAACTGGCCAAGTCTGATATCGAAATTCAGGTGCCCGCGGAAATGAGTATGCTGGAGGCGATTGAAGCGGCGGGTGTCAAAGCGGATTCGCTTTGCCGCGGGGGCGTTTGTGGCCGCTGTGAACTCACTGTCCTCGAAACGGATGGTGGTATCGAGCATCATGATCACTATTTGTCTGACTCGGAAAAAGTGTCCTGTAGAAGCATCATGCCATGCGTTTCGCGTACCAAAGGTAAACGCTTGGTATTGGATTTATAAGCCCTGCACACCATTCATTTCTTATTCGAATTAAGGCGATAAACATGCAATTAAATTTCAATGATGAGTCATTCCGGGATGACTATAGTTACAAAAATTCCCCTGGAGCCATCAAGCGTTTCCCTTTCCCTTTTGCCGAAGATCATTACATGTATTCGGTCAATATCGAGCCACATACCAAAGGTGCGCAGGGGTCAGTGTATGAGTTCACATTTGATGTTGATGAGCATTATGTGTCCGAGTGCCTGGACAAGATCATCACACTGGACCAAGACCCTGGCCGTTACAGTGCCTTGCCGCACATGATGGATGCGCAGTGGGACTTTCTCGAACTTGCGATGACCTCCATGGCCAATGATTATCCTGAGTATTTCACGCTCACCAAGAATGGCAACGTCTGGACCTGGGAAAATCGCCCTTTAGACATCATGGATACCTTCACTTTTGGTGATGCCAGCACGCTGCCCTCAGAGCCATTCGAATACATGGGGCGTCAAATGCAAGGTGATTTTGTCTTGCTGGATCAGCGGGATGGCACCCTGTATTCAGATGCGGGCATTGTAACCAGTCAGGCGGACTGGTCATTGGCATTTAATACCGGCATGTCATGGCAGGAATGGCATGGCCCAGTGCCCAAGGTGACTGAGCTGGGCGTGTTGGATAGAGCCCTGAAATACCTGTTGAATCTGCAAGTGGGGAATCCCGTGCGTAGACTGAACTGGACCATGACCGTGAATCCACGGCTGGATACTTCTCCAGAGAATTACCCGCTATGGGCGATAGATCGCAATAAGGTCAATAACGAGACGGTCGGTGACCTGGTGAACCTGCGCGTTGAGTTGCAGAGCCTGTTCAGGTTGCCGCGTAGCAATGCGATTGTATTTGGCGTGAGGTGTTACCTCATGAGCCTGAAAGATATCACTACCTATCCACGATGGGCTAAGCGTCTGCACCGCGTGCAAAAAGACCTGCATCCAGACTTGATTGAATACAAGGGAATGACGAGTTATCACCGCTATGTGATTGACTGGCTTGCACAGTTTGATGATGGCGAAGTATTGGAGTACGGGTCACATCCGGAATAAATGACAAGGCGAGTGTTCGTCACGCCATATCAACGACATAGGAAAAAAATGATGAAAGTACATGTTTTTATCGCAACATCAATCATGGTTCTGGGTGGGATGCAATCTACAAATGCTGCTGATGCTGTCTATGTGAAATTTGCGATGTATTCCACGCAGATGCAGAACTTGAGTAAGCGGCCTTATCAACAGCCCAAGCGTACGAGCGCTGTAGCAGACACGGCATGGCAAGATGCGACCTTCAGGGGGAACGATCTCCAGTCGCAAAAAGCCTTCAAATTACACGCACTCGCCAAACGCAGCTTCTAGCGTTGCGCTTGGCAGACATCAACAGGCTGCTCCCGTGCCGTTGTCATCCGCCAGGTAACTCCAGCATCTCAGGCATCCGTCACATGTCGCTGACGGATGTTCTGTAGATTCATCGTCTTTCTAAGCGGTCTTGCTTTTAAAAATAGTCAGGCCCATCTTACGTTCTGCATGTAAATACTCCTAATGGAGTAATCCTAAATGGGAATTGTCCCCCGCCTGCTTAAGCCTGAAAATAAAAGCACAAGTTCACTGTACTTTACCTCTCTCAAGTGACAGTACAAACGAGAATGGGCTTGCCAGGGAGGCAATATTCATTGCCTCCCAAATCCCTCCGGCACGTTTAGCTTTAATGGTTACACGAACGCGAGCATGACTTAAGCTAAGGGCTAGTGTGCTAGTGATTAGCTTAAATTAGGTTAGCTGCCACATTGTGGTGGGTTTACAAGGGAGATCGTGCGGGTTTAGCTGGCCGCAGATCCAGCAGGCAGGTCTTCGTATCGATCAGGCCTAGTCTCTGTATAAGGACGTTGTATGGTCAGGATAGTGTGGAAACGTGGTGTTGTTTGTCAGGCACCGCGGTGATGAATCCTTCCAGTGCCAACAGCTCGCCGGTGCTTGAAAATACGCCACGCCCAACTTCTTGCACCAGTTTTGTTTCGCCCTTACGGGTAATGATCCTGTAGACAATATTGAAGGTTTCATCTTCGGCGATTTGCTGATTAATCAACTTCCAAACCGCCGCTCTATCCGTCGGGTGGATAATCAGGTTATAGGTAAGACTAGGGTCGTGCAGTAAATCCAGTGAGTCGTAGCCTGTGATGTCAATACAGCCCTCGCTGACATATTCGAAGGTCCATGATCTGTCATGTCTGCAACGATAAATCATTCCGGGGATATGGCTGAGCAGGGCATTGGCGGCACGACGGTTTGCCGAGTGTTGTGCTTCAGCATCCTTGATGTCTTGAATATTGGTAATGGTGCCGACAACGCTGGTTCTTTCGCCGGAAATATTTGAGGAGGATCTGGCTCTCAAACGGAACCAGTTGGACTCCCCCTGGAGGGAGATTAAACGCAAGTCGATGGTGAAACTTGGCTTTCTGCCGTAGGCAACGGATTCAAGTCTGGACTCCACCATGAGCTTGTCTTCAGGGTGCGCAAAGTCAGAAATGGTTTTATTGAGGCTGTCCTTGATCGCGTACTCAAGAAAGCTTTCCCAGGCGGGGTTTAAAAAGACAATTTTGCCTTCAAAGTTGAGCTGGAAAACAATCTGCTCGAGTTTGTCGATGATGAAATGATAGTTAAATTGAGGGTCAAAGTGGCTGCTGAGTGTATGTTCTGCAGAAAGCGGTGTAAATTGGAATAAAGTGAGGTTTGCATCCCTGTCTTCACGCATCTTGGTGAGGCTGACATTGGAAGGAATAGCCGATCCATCGAGTGAAATCAGGCGAATATTGGTAGATTCATTTTTGGTCTTTCCGGTGGCTGCTTCCGCATTGAGTTCAGCAAAGATCTGGTGGTCGGCGGGATGAATGATGTTGGTGAACGGCATGCCCTTGATCTGGTCTTCGAGGCCGACCAAACCGAGTGTGCGCAGGAAGGGCGTATTGGCAAATTTCACAATCAGGCCATCCAGCAGCACAGCGGGGGAAGACAAGGCGTTGGAGGTTTCTCTTAACCAGGAAAGTTGTTGTGTAGACTCACTTTTTTTATTGGTGCTGGCTTTGGTAAACAGGGGTTGAACAATAAAAACCAGCGCTGCTGAAAAGATCGCGATGGCAATTGTCACCAGAATAGCCAAGTGTGCTAAAAAAGGACCTTCAATGCTGTGCCATGCACCCAGGACGATTAGGTAAATAATACTGATAATCATCGTTGAAAATATAAAGATGCTCATATGCTGTGGCCTAGTTACATCAAAATATCAGTATAAGAAAATCTGCTTGTGATATGCGAAATATTTTAGTGTTTTTTAGAAAATTAAAGAGGTACGTCAATAGCCACAAGCTATATGCCAGCATGCATGTGCTCGTTGCTTCATTGATGATTGTCGTCGTGCTGATGCAGGCGACCTCGTTATTTTTATTTGATTATGTCCCCAATCATTTGGCAACGATCACCCAAGCCTATAACGAGCAAATGTTATGGAAGCAAGAGCTCTATAAGTTGGAGACTTCTGCCACTCAAGTTGGCGCAGAACCCTACAAAATTTCCCTGAGTATCAGTAATTTTGATGATGCAACGTATGCCTGGAGTAGGAAGCAGAGTGATACCCGCTTGGCCGCTGCCTATGAAAAGCTTAGCCAGTTGCACCACGCGTTTGTTAAGTGTTGCTTGTATGGCGCTTCTAAAGAGCAAACGCTGCTGAAAGGCAAACTGATTGTAGAGGCTTATGATGAGTTTATTGAGGCGTCAAAAGACGATGTAGAAGCCAAGCAGGCAGTCGTTCAAATCATGCAATTGGCTTGCGTCTTTCTGGCTATTTGTATTGGTGCATGCATCATGCTCACTGCCTGGCGCATCCTGATTACCCGTTTGGGACGCATCTATGAGCTGATCCCGAGTGATCTAATCAATGAGGGCAAAGATTTTCATTATGGCGATGAGTTAGAAAAGTTGGAGAAACTCACCGCAGAAATGTCGGCCCGCATTGAGGGCTATCAGGCGGAGAGCAACTGGACCAATAAGATCAGTACTGAGAAAGCGCGAAAAACACTGTTATCTCAAGACTTCCTGCTTAAGTTGGCGAGGTTGATCGCAAATTCTGACTTGAATGAAATCACCCTGAAAAAGGTGCTTTATTCGATGGAAAAAACATTGGATGCGAAGAACGTCGCCTTAATGTTCAGTGATATCGGCTCACGCTTTTCTTCACATCGGGCCCTTTTTTCGGGGTATACGCCGCTATCTTTCGATAAAAGTATGTTTGATCAAGATCTGCAAATGTTTGAAGTGTCGCATGAGACCAAGCTTATCCAGGGGGAGTGCATTCAATACACGACAGTGCCATTGCCAAGCTCCAATGGCTGGCTAGGTATTCTGCTCATCGAGACCGATGCCAACCACTATTTTGAGGACATGGAAATCCAGCTGATTGAAGTCACTTCGCAGATGGTGGCGATGGCCATGGGGTTTCAGGCCCGTGAGCAGGAGGGAAGACGTGTGGCTTTGCTTGAGGAGCGCGCAGTGATTGCGCGGGAGTTACATGATTCCCTCGCCCAGTCGTTGTCCTATATGAAGTTTCAGCTTGCACGGTTGCAGAGCATCTTCAATCAGGAGGGGGTGAGTTCAGACGCCGCGGAAATTGCAAATGATATCCGTGAAGGGTTGGATAATGCCTACAAAGAATTGCGGGAGTTATTAACGACATTCCGGGTGCAAATGGATGTGCGAGGTCTGGATCACGTATTGGAGGAAACCATTAGCGAGTTTTCCAGCCGTTCTAATCTCTCGATTGCGCTGGATAACCGATTGCAAGATTGCCGGTTGACTGTGAATGAAGAGTTTCATTTGCTGCACGTTATCCGGGAGGCATTGTCGAACATTGTGCGGCACTCAGGCGCTGAGAAAGTCAAAGTGTCGTTAGTACTGCAGTCCACGGGCGAAGTGATTGTCATGGTGGATGATGACGGGATTGGTCCCGCGTTTGATGAGTCTAAGCCACACCATTATGGGCTGGCGATTATGACCGAACGCGCCCATTGTCTGGGTGGTGAAATTGAGGTGATCCCTCGCCGATTAGGCGGAACACGGGTGCGATTAGTGTTCCGACCAAAAAATGAGGGTATAAAACAATAAAGATGGGGTTAGAAAATGGCAACGACAGTAGTAATAATTGACGATCACGCATTATTCCGTAAAGGCGTCATGCAGATGATTTCCTCAGATCCCGAGTTCGATGTAATTGGGGAGGCCGCCTCTGGATTACAGGGGCTGTCCCTGGTCGAGCAGCTCAAACCGGGGCTGGCTTTAATTGACCTTAATATGAAAGTCATGAATGGCATAGAAACGCTGACGCGCATCAAAGAAGCCAAGCTGGATACAAAGTGTATTGTGTTGACGGTTTCTGATGCAGAAGATGATTTGCTGGAGGCTTTACGTGCTGGCGCAGATGGCTATTTATTGAAAGACATGGAGCCTGAGGACTTATGTGCCAGCCTGAAAAAAGCCATGTCTGGTATCACGGTATTGCATGAAAGCCTGACGGATATTCTGAAAAACGCTTTGGTGAATCCTACTTTGAGCAAGCAGGACGATGATGTTTCCCTCACCGAGCGTGAGCGGGAAATTCTGGAGTGCCTGGCAAGAGGCCTGAATAACAAAACCATCGCAAGGCATTTGGGTATTAGTGACACCACTGTGAAAGTGCACATCAAGCATCTGCTCAGTAAGCTTAAATTAACCAGCCGTTTGGAAGCCGCCGTGTGGGCGCACACTAAAAAGGTGGTTTAACGAAAGAGTATTGACTCGTCAGGCTAGGTTCATCTCTGACGAGTCAACACTCTTGATGGATGAGTTGCCAATGCTGCCTGTCTCCGCAATGGCTAAGCCACGATGGATTTGGACATGGTGTTTATGATGACCACGCCAAAAATGATCAGCCCCATGCCCAGGATGGCCGGCTTGTCCAAGGCTTGCCCATAAACAAAGTAACCTATGATTGCAACCAGCACGATGCCCACGGCTGACCAGATGGCATAAGCGATGCCAATAGGAATCTCCTCTAGCGATAAGGATAAAAAGTAAAACGCTACCGCATATCCAAACAGGGTCAGTACGCTAGGCCCCAGCTTGGTAAATCCGACCGTGCTTTTCAGAGATGAAGTTCCCAATAATTCAAAACAAATGGCAAGCGCAAGATATACCCATTTAATAACGATCCCTTTCAGATTTACTAGGTTGCTAAAATTAACTAAGTGTTTTGTATCCTCTTGATCAGGTGATGCATTTCTATGGCCACTTCGGCGGCTTCTGCCCCTTTGATGTGCATTCGAGCTAGGGCTTGGTCATCATCTGCTGTGGTGAGGATGGCATTTGCCACCGGCACACCGATATTCCTTTGCACTTCTGAAATGCCACGCGCGGACTCATTTGAAACCACTTCAAAGTGATAAGTCTCTCCACGGACAATAGCCCCCAGGGCAATCAGTGCATCGTATTGCTCGCTCAACGCCATGTGTTGTAAGACCAAGGGGGTTTCCAATGCGCCCGGCACAGCCGCAATGGTGACATCTTCGATGCTGACTCCTAACGCCCGTAGTTTCTCTGTGCAGGCCGCCAGCAGGCCATCGCCAATCGCGCTATTAAACCTTGATAGCACAATGCCTTCAGCCCGGTACCGGATAAGTTCTTTGCTATGTCGTTCACTCTGAAAACTTCTTCAATAGATTGAAACTGTCTTTCTGTTTCGGGCGTAGCAGATCTATTCCGGAACGCTGATTCGCAGTGTATCTGATGTTTGTGCGCTTGCAGCTACCACTTATGAGGTAAGCCTAAGTGGTAATAGAAAGTCACTTTTCACGTCGCTATGATTGACGACGATGCGATAAGCGGGAGTTGTGTATTCCGATCAATCAGTATCGTGAAGCGATGTTTATTAATTTTTAAATGATGGGTCGCCTATAAAAACTTATGAAGTAATAGCGATGGTTGAGTGGGGCTAGGCAGATTCAATTCAAGGGAGGTTTGTGTGCAAAAAAAGGTAGAAGTGACAGATGCAATCACCGCAGATGTCAGCAACGATGTAGTGGCTGGAAATGCCTCACTACATCGCACAATTAGCTGGACAGGCGCGTTCTGGGTTGCCAGTGGGGTGCCCGCTTTAGTATTGTTTTCAATGGGGGCCATTGCGGCCACGGTGGGTAAACCAGCTTGGCTGGTATGGATGATTTCCATTGGTTTTGGCTTTATTCAGGCATTTACCTATGCAGAAATTGCCGGCTTGTTTCCACATAAAACGGGGGGCGCATCCGTGTATGGCGCAGTGGCCTGGATTCGTTACAGCAAGTTTGTCGCACCGCTTTCAATTTGGTGTAACTGGGTCGCCTGGACGCCGGTACTTTCAATCGGTTCAGGGTTGGCTGCAGGGTATATTCTAACAGCCATGTTTGCCCCTGACGCAGCAATTAATACCTGGCAACTGACACTCCTGGATTTGGGGATGTTAAAAGAGGGCTTGACTCTGCGTATCAATGCTACCTTTGTGATTGGCTCAGCATTACTTTTACTGGTCTACTTTATCCAGAATGGAGGCATTCTACGCTCAGCCAGAACCACCATGATTCTGGGCGTGGCTGCTTTGATCCCATTGATCATGATCGGCCTGGTTCCTTTGATCACCGGTGATATGCCTTCTGAGCATTTTTTCCCATTATCTCCATTGGCTTATGACAGTGTTGGCAATGTGATTGACGGGTTGTGGAATCTTGATGGGTGGGTGCTAATGGCTGGTGGTTTATTTATCGCCGCCTGGTCAACCTATGGTTTTGAAACAGCCGTTTGTTACACCCGCGAATTTAAAAATCCTGAAACTGATACCTTCAAGGCCATTTTCTATTCTGGCTTGCTCTGTGTCGGCGTGTTCACATTGGTGCCATTGGCATTTCAGGGTCATTTGGGTTTAGGCCAGATGATTGCACCAGCAGTGACTGATGCCGCTGGTAATGTCACCACTGCCGCTGTATATGATGGCATGCTGGCGCCTGATATTTATAGCGGTATGGGCGTTGCAAAAGCACTGTCTGGCATTCTGGGTAATACCGCGTTTATTGCCAACCTGGTCGTAGTGATGCTGATCCTGGCGTTGCTGCTTTCAATCATGACCACCATGTCTGGGGCTTCACGCACCTTGTATCAAGGTTCGGCAGATGGCTTGCTGCCGAAATTCCTGTCCAAAGTGAACGAGCATGGTGCACCAACCAGCGCCATGTGGGCCAACATGATTTTCAACTTCGTCTTGCTGATGATGTCTGATTATATGTTCTTGCTTGCGGCCGCGAATGTCAGCTACGTCATCTTCAACTTCCTGAACCTGAACGCGGGCTGGATTCATCGTATGGATAGACCAAATTGGGAACGCCCTTACAAAGCGCCGACCATTTTGATCGTATTAGGTACTTTCCTGGCTTTTGTTAACGTCACCCTGATGGGGCTGGGCGCCAATATCTGGGGTGCTGGTACATTAATGAGTGGTTTGGTGATGGCAGGACTGGTATTCCCGATCTTTATCTGGAGACATTACATCGTGGATAAAGGGGTGTTACCTAAGGAAATGCAAGAAGACATGCTTTTGGACGGTGATCAGAAAACGACCGCAGGTGTACTTCCTTACTTTGCGTTGATTGTTGCTGGAGTGATTGTGTACTTTACGAGTCATTTAGCCTCATAAGGGCGAAATAATAAGCTCTGCGATCCAGTACCATGGATTGTTTGTAAGAGCTAAAGGGGGCACCAGCCCCCTTTCTTATTTACTCCCCTTCATGGGGGTCACTCACTTTGGGTTGAATTAGAGGTAAAGTAATTGAGTATCCAATTAAATGATTCGAGCACAGGCCAGACGATTGAGCTGGTCAAAAATCTCGTCAAAGGCCTAGAGGTCAGTTCAAATGAAATCGGCAAAGTCGCTGACATTATTAAGCAGGTTGCTAAACAAACAACACTCATTTCAATGAATGCAACCATCGAGTCTGCAAGGGCAGGCGAGGCCGGTCTTGGATTTGCAGTTGTTGCAGGCGAAGTGCGCGTGATGGCTGAGCAATCATCCAAAGCAGCGACTGAAATCAGTCGCATTGTTTCCTCGATTAAAAATGACTCAGTGAAAGCTAGCCTTGAAGTCTTGCGTGCAGAAAAAGATTCACTGTTAAAAAGCGCTTCTTTTGTTGTGGCGGCGCAGGCGATGCAGATTGAAATGCGTTTTATGCAGCTGGAAACCAGCCTGTCTGGCATTAAAAATCTGATTGAAGGAATGAGAGCGTCCCGCATTAGGCCAAAGCGTGATGTGGTGAATGCGCTATTGATGGCGAATCTAAAAGCCGATGTCGATGTGCTAGGTTACGCCTGTTGTTTTGAGCCGAATGCGTTCGATGGTTTAGATAACGAATATATGAATAAAGAAGGACATGATGAGACAGGGCGCTTTATTCCCTATTGGAATCGCGCCAGTGGCACGATTGTAGGTGACAAATTAGAAGCCTATGAAACCTCTGGGATGAATAATTGGTATGACCAGCCAAGGCGCTTGGGCAAAAATCTAATGATAGAGCCTTTTGAGTATATTTTAAGTAACGGTCAAACCATACAAGTGGCTACGATGGTGGTGGTTATTGTGTCTGCTGGCAAGTTTATCGGAGTATCGGCGATTGACTTTGCGCTTGATAAGTTTCAGGAAGACTTAAGTAAGCTTAAACCTTACGGAATTGGCTCATACGCTCTGATTTCAAATGCGGGGTCTTATATCACACATTCAGACATAGAGCGTGTAGGCAAGCCTGCTCAGGATCTTACGCCAGATGCTAAAAAAGCTATTAGCGAAGGAAGGCCATTTGTAGAGGCGCACAATAGATCCGATATTCTGTTTTTTCATCCCATTAAAACGGGAGCTAAAACATCCCCTTGGTCTTTAATGCTAAGACTTGATTTTGAAGCAATGCTGGCTAAATTGACTTAGCGTTTAATAGGAAATTACCAGCTGGGATACCTATAGAGCGCATGCATGGCAACTGGAAACGCGGGCGCGTGGCCGTAACGTCCGGCGGCTTCGTCCGCCACTAGATTTATTACGGACGTTTTACAGCAGATATGCTATTTATAGCGTTTCTAATTTTTAATTAAGTGGTGGGGCTAGAGTTTGCAAAAAAATATTATTCCTTCGGTTTCGGATTTTTTAAGTAAGGACTATCTAGAGTCAATCGGTCTTGTTGCAGCTCAGTGGAGTTCTTTCGAGCACGCGGTTTTATTCTTTTTGGCAAGAGTTTCTGGTAATCCTTTAGAAAAAATTCTTATTTTTGTAAATAACGGTTCAGTTTCAAACTGGCTAGAAATGCTTCGTGCATATGTTGGAAAAGAAGACATTCAATTTAACGCTATATTTAACGAGGCTGTCTCTTTAAATAAAGAGCGTAATAATATTGTCCATTCTTTTTGGACTGTTTCTGCACAAAAAAGCATTTCCGACTCCGAACTTACTAAGTCTGAATTAAGTGATTCAGCAATTGGTTATGGGCTTCCAAAAAGCAAACAAAAATTGATTTCGAGATTTGAATATACTGTAGATTCAATGTCGGCAATCCATGCACGTATTCTTGATTTAGAGTTCGCTTTACTTAAATGGGATGTTGAGCGTGAAAAACGTTCTGTGGGATCAAACTAAATATGTAGAGCTTCCAGAGTGGGATACAGACCTTCGGCACCTATACTGGGTGATTCGGGATGAAGGACGTATTGAAGCCAAACGTCGCAGGGATTACCGCAAGGTAGAAACAGAAAAGCTTAGACTGGCTGAAACTCTAATACATTAAGGAAAGTGTTGGCTGAGCCTGAAATACAGCTTTCTTTCTTATTCTATTATTTAACATAATATACATTATACGAATATTAATACAACTGTATCAATGCCATTGCCGTAAATACACACTCAAATGATTTAACAATAGTCGCATCAGTTTAATTAACATAGGCAAAACAAGTGTTAATATCCAGATGTGGTTTGCAAGGTTTTACGGGAGTTGCTATGCAAGACAGAAAACGCTTAAAGAAATTACATACACAATACAGCTTAATTTGGTGCCTCAAGATTGGTGAATATCTGGGAACGCTGTCCATCGCTGAGCTCAGGCAGCTACTGGATGTCAAATCAGATGTGATCGATCGATGGCTATCGGGAAAACAAACTGCGCCTGATATCAAATTGAACATCATTAAGAGGCGGGCATTTGCACCCTATCGTATCGGCCACCGTCAAAGAGTATTAAAAAGCTATGCCGATGAAACCACGCTGGATGCAGAATTAGTTGAAACCAAGTATTTATGGAAAATGATGCTGTTTGATGAGATGAACACGCTCACCAAGCGACGTTATTGCAAGCGTTTAAAAAAGGAACTGTTACTAGGATAATTAAAATACCATTTTATCGACTGGGAACAGGCGTAAAAAAGCCAGTCACATTGGACTGGCTTTTTTATATCACCCTACTTATATCACTTAAAAGATATTTTTAAAACAATATCTTAAAAGCACTTCTTCAACAACTTTGTTTGGTGGAGCTGGGGGGAATCGAACCCCCGTCCGCAAGCCCTCCACAGACAGTTCTACATACTTAGCTGTGTTGTTTAATTTAACCGTACACTCACCAACGAGCAAGCAACTGTAAAGCGAGTCACCTTGGATTTAATGATGTATTAAGTAACCCAATACACCACGATCTTCTCTAAATGACGCTGCTGCCGGTTACCCAGCCCGACCGAGAAGCTCTTCGGTGCAGCGTTCAGCCGGGATTAAGCGGCTAAAGCGTAAGTTTCGTCGTTTGCGACTATACTTGTTCAGATGGATTTACGAGGGAACCTGAATCCTCGGTATGCCCTGCACTGCTTTGCAACCCACGTCGAAACCGGGTCAGCCCCAATGCAATCTTGGGATTATACGCTTGAAAAGCTGGTGAACCAAACTTCAAGCGCATTTATATGACATGGTACAATTCGCTTATGTTCAAAAAAATTGTGATTTTCGGGGTAGGTTTGATCGGGGGCTCAGTAGCACTTGCACTGAAAAAACAGCCCCACTCACCACAAATCACCGGCGTCGGTCGTTCTGGCCAGAGTTTACAAGAGGCGCTGCAACTTGGCTTGATTGACACGGTAGAAACCGATATCGGCAAGGCGTTACAAGGTGCCGACCTGGTATTGCTTGCAACGCCAGTTGCACAAACACCGCTTATTTTGCGTGCCATTTATCCACATTTAAGTGATACCACTGTCATTACAGATGCAGGCAGTACAAAATCCGACGTCATGGCTTATGCGAAGGCTGAGTTAGGCGATAAAGTCGGCCAGTTTGTCGGCGGCCACCCCATTGCCGGCGCTGAAAAGAGTGGCCCATCAGCCGCAATGGCAGATTTATATATCGGCAAAAACGTCATTCTGACACCCAATGCAGACACAGATGCTGACGCGCTCGCCAAAGTGACCACGCTGTGGCAACAATGTGGCGCCATCGTTTCGAGCATGACTGCGCAGGAACACGATAGTGTGTTTGCCGCAGTCAGCCATTTGCCGCATTTATTGGCGTTCGCCTTGGTAGAGGATCTGGCCAAACGCGATAACGCCGAATTACTGTTTAAATTTGCTGCCAGTGGTTTCCGTGACTTTACACGCATTGCGGGCAGTCATCCTGAAATGTGGCGCGATATTGCACTGGCCAACAAAGACGCATTATTACGTGAACTAAATGCTTACCAGCAAGCGCTGAGCGAGATGACCAGCTTGCTGGCACAAGGTAACGGCAATGCGCTACAAGCCCTGTTTGATCATGCCAGCCGTGCGCGCAACGACTGGGCCAAGTCTAAAACTCAATAATTAGTCTACATTATGGAACAACTGCATTTACCCGCTGCACACCAGGCACAAGGCGCGATTACGCTGCCAGGCTCCAAAAGCATCTCTAACCGCACCTTATTGCTGGCAGCACTTGCTGATGGCGTGACTGTCATTCGCGATTTATTGGCCTCAGACGACACGGCCAGGATGCTGGAAGCCTTAACGGCTTTAGGCGTTAAACTGGAAAACATTGGCGAAAATGCCTGGCAAGTCACCGGTTGTGGCGGCAATTTCCCCAACAAACAGGCAGATCTATTTTTAGGTAATGCTGGCACGGCGTTCAGGCCACTCACGGCTGCGCTGGCTTTTTCTGGCGGCGACTATCACTTGCACGGCATTGCGCGCATGCACGAACGCCCGATCGGCGATCTGGTCGATGCATTAAAGCAAGCCGGTGCCCAAGTGGCCTACTTGGCAAACGAGGGCTACCCTCCCCTGCAGATTTCCCCTGCCCAGCTGGATGTCAGCCAGGCGATCAAAATCCGCGGCGATGTATCCAGCCAATTTCTAACCGCGTTGCTGATGGCACTGCCATTAACTGGTCAAGCGGCCAGCATTGAGGTCGTCGGCGAACTCATCTCAAAGCCTTATATTGAAATCACGCTTAACCTGATGCAGCGTTTTGGTGTCACCGTGCAGCGGGATGGCTGGGAGCGTTTTCATATTCCGGCAGCGGCGCGTTATCAATCGCCGGGCGAGATTTATGTTGAAGGCGATGCTTCAAGCGCCTCTTACTTTATTGCAGCAGGCATTTTGGCTGGCGATGTCACCGTTAACGGCGTTGGCGAGCAGAGTATTCAAGGCGACATCCGCTTTGCAGAAGCCGCTAACCTGATGGGCGGCCGTATCAGCTACGGCGAAAACCATGTGCGCGCCGAAAAAACACCCTCATTAAAAGCGATTGACCTCGATTGTAACCATATCCCGGATGCTGCCATGACATTGGGTGTAATGGCGATGTTTGCCCAAGGCACAACTACTTTACGCAATATCGCCAGCTGGCGCGTCAAGGAAACAGACCGTATTGCTGCCATGGCCACAGAATTACGCAAAGTAGGCGCCACTGTCGTGGAAGGCGCTGATTACATTCAAGTCACGCCACCGGCACAACTGACGCCGAATGCAGTGATCGATACCTACGATGATCACCGCATGGCCATGTGTTTTTCACTGATCAGCCTGGCTGGTGTGCCGATTACCATTAATGATCCAAAGTGTGTGGGCAAAACGTTTCCAGAATACTTTAAGGTATTTGCCAGTATTGCGCGTTAAGCTACTCAAGCCGCATACGCCCACTCATGCTCGTCTGGCTCTGCCGGTGTAACAGCATGGCCATGCTGGTGACGCTGCCAGGCACGCTCGTGAAAATAAAACACGACGGTATTACAAGCCGGTTCTACCAGTGCCATGAGCCCGCCCACTAGCATGCTGCCAGTCAGCAGATAGGCAACGGTAAAGGCAACGCTGAAATGCAGCATGGCGAATGAGGCGGTTTTAATCATGGTAGGCTCCTTGAATACGATGGTTACATGTTACAAAAGCGCAAAATCAAAATCCAATTCATTGTTTTAAAGCATTTGATAAGTAAAATTTATGACGAATATCTCTCTTCCGCTAGTCATCGCTATTGATGGCCCCTCCGCTTCTGGTAAAGGCAGCGTCGCCGAGCGCGTGGCCAAACATTTTGGTTTCCACTACCTGGATTCCGGGGCCATTTACCGGCTGCTGGCTTATGCGGCCTATCAACACAACGTCGCCTGGTCTGATGCCAGTAAGCTGGCGGCGATTGCTGGCAAGTTGGATATCAGGTTCGAGAACGGTGAAGCCTATTTGAATGGCGAACAAGTCAGCGCCCATATCCGCACCGAGCAAATGGGCAAAGGCGCGTCTGAAGTAGCCGTACATCCAGACGTGCGTACAGCATTGCTGCAAACACAACGCAACTTCAGGCAAGCGCCGGGGCTGGTAGGCGATGGCCGCGATATAGGCTCGGTGATTTTTCCGGATGCCGGATTGAAAGTTTTCCTAACGGCCGCAGTCGAAACCCGCGCCAAACGCCGATACGACCAGCTGATTAACCGTGGTGAAACAGCCGATTACGACCTGATTCTGGAAGATTTGCAACAGCGCGACCTGCGCGATAGCCAGCGCGCCGCTGCGCCTTTGAAACAATTGCCAGATGCCATTTTGCTTGATACAACAGACAAGAATATCGAGCAAGCCGTGAACATCATTATCGAAGCCTTTAAAAAAGCCAGCCAAACAGCATAAAAAACCGCATAAGTCATTGAACTCAATAATTTTTTTGTGTATAGTTTTGGATTCGGATTGCTCAAGTCATGCTTGGGCAATATTTTTTAACCTTTTCCATTGTTTGCGCACCTGCGTGACAGTGGCTCGCTGAAGGATGTCTGTCGTTCATGCGAGTAAAAATTGGACAATTTTTTAATGGCTTCTATTTCTAATACATCCTCTTCCATGGAATCTTTTGCAGCCCTCTTCGAAGAAAGCCTGGCTCGCCAGGAAATGCGCGCAGGTGAAGTGATCACCGCCGAAGTAGTTTCTGTAGACAATGATTTCGTTATCGTTAACGCTGGCCTGAAATCCGAGAGCGTGATCAACGCTAGCGAATTTAAAAATGCTCAAGGCGAGCTGGAAGTTGCCGTTGGCGACTTCGTTAAAGTAGCGATCGAAAAGCTGGAAGATGGTTTTGGTTCTACACAACTGTCTCGCGAAAAAGCGAAGAAAATGCAAGCATGGCTGGATCTGGAAGAAGCCATGAACGAAGGCCGCGTGGTCAAAGGTTTTGTCAGCAGCCGTGTTAAAGGCGGTCTGCGTGTTTCTGTCAGCGGCATCATGGCATTCTTGCCAGGTTCACTGGTAGACATTCGTCCAGTAAAAGACACGACTCCTTACGAAAACAAAGAGTGGGACTTCAAAGTCATCAAACTGGACCGTAAGCGTAACAACATCGTGGTTTCCCGCCGCGCAGTGATGGAAGACACCCTGGGTGCCGACCGTGAAGCACTGTTGGGCAGCCTGACTGAAGGCGCAGTGATCAAAGGTATCGTTAAAAACATCACCGACTACGGCGCGTTCGTGGATCTGGGTGGTATCGATGGCCTGTTGCACATCACTGACCTGGCATGGCGCCGTGTGAAGCACCCATCTGAAGTGCTGACCGTTGGTGAAGAAGTTGAAGCCAAGATCCTGAAGTTCGACCAAGAGAAAAACCGTGTTTCTCTGGGCATCAAACAATTGGGCGACGACCCATGGGTGGCATTGAGCCGCCGTTACCCAGTAGGTACACGCTTGTTCGGTAAAGTATCTAACCTTACTGACTACGGCGCGTTTGTTGAAGTGGAACCAGGCATTGAAGGTTTGGTACACGTGTCTGAGATGGACTGGACTAACAAGAACATCCACCCGGGCAAAATCGCTCAATTGGGCGACGAAGTTGAAGTCATGATCCTGGAAATCGACGAAGACCGTCGTCGTTTGTCACTGGGTATGAAACAGTGCAAACCAAACCCATGGGATGATTTCGCTGCAACGCACGCTAAAGGCGACAAAGTATCTGGCCAAATCAAGTCTATTACTGACTTTGGCGTATTTATCGGTCTGCCAGGCGGCATCGATGGCTTGGTTCACTTGTCTGACCTGTCCTGGACACAGTCCGGTGAAGAAGCGATCCGCAACTTCAAAAAAGGTGACGAGCTGCAAGCAGTTATCCTGGGCATTGACGTTGAGAAAGAGCGTATCTCTCTGGGCGTGAAACAATTGACCGAAGATCCTAGCGGCAACAGCGCTCCGATTGGTGACGACAAATCTGGCAAACCAAAAGCCAAGAAAGCAAAAGCTGACGATGTAATGATCGACGAAGCTTCTGCTGGCACAACCAACTTGGGTGCTTTGTTGAAAGCCAAGCTGGACAGCAAAAAGTAAGAAGGTTTTAGATCATGACAAGATCTGAACTGATAGACTTGCTTGCCCAGCGCTTTCCGCAATTAGTGCTTAAAGATGCCGAGTTATCCGTCAAAACCATCCTCGATGCGATGACGGAAAACCTGGCGACGGGTGAGCGTATCGAAATACGCGGTTTTGGCAGCTTTAGCCTCAACTACCGCCCGCCTCGTCTGGGACGTAACCCGAAAACTGGTACAAAAGTACAAGTTCCGGCCAAGTACGTGCCGCACTTTAAAGCGGGTAAAGAGCTGCGTGACCGCGTAGACGCTATCGAATCTTAATTTTTTGATTAAGTAGTAAGCAAAAAACGGTATCTTCGGATACCGTTTTTTTTACCTGTGATCAACGCTATTCATAGCGCATCGACCACTGCTTGGGTAAAATAAAGCCTGACCTGAAAAGAGACTTCCTATGCTGGTTGAATTTGAATATTGGTGGCTATTGATTCTGCCGCTTTTTTTTACGCTGGGCTGGATTGCCGCCCGTGTCGATATCAAGCAATTGATTGCTGAGTCCACCTCACTGCCAGCCACCTATTTTAAAGGCCTCAATCTGTTGATTGCAGACCAGTATCACAAAGCGGTAGATGCGTTTAGTGAAGCGCTCTATCTCAACAAAGACTCCCTCGAACTGCACTTTGTGCTTGGTAGCCTGTTCCGCCGCACCGGTGAAACCGACCGCGCTATTCACCTGCATATGAATTTGCTCGAAAATTATGAGCTGACCGAGCAGCAATCGACCTCAATCAAGGTCGAGCTCGCACAGGATTACTTTAAAGCCGGTTTGTATGACCGCGCTGAAGAGATCTTTAAGACCCTGCGTCATACTCGTTATGAACAGGCCGCGTTACGGCATTTGCTTGAAATTTATGTCAAAGAGCGCGAATGGTCAGAAGCCATTGCGATTGCCATTGAGTTGGAACGTTCTTCCGGTATCTCTTACCGCAAAGAGGTCGCGCAATATTATTGCGAGCTGGCTGCCAATGCCATGATTCGCCAGGATTGGGCGCATGCAAAAACACAGCTGGAACAAGCGCTGGACGCTAATAAAAACTGTGTACGCGCCAATGTGTTGCTAGGTGACATCGCCGCGCAGCAAGGCCATCATACAGACGCCATCGCGCTCTGGAAGCGCATTGAAATGCAGGCACCGGAGCACTTGGGCCTTGTGGCGCAAAAAATGCTCAAAAGCTACTCACTGCTTTATGGCGAAAGTGACGCTGAATCCAACAAGATAAGCAAAGGTCTCAGCGAAGGCCTGAACCAATTACATCAATACCTGGAAACCTATCAAATCAGCAGCATGATGTCCGTACTCTATGAAGCGACCCTGCAAGCAGAAGGCGCTGACAAAGCCGCCAAACTGGCACGTAATGAGTTGATTCGCAAACCCAGCCTGAAATCGCTGGATCAGTTGCTGCAAGCGCGTGCCATGCTGGAGGACGAACAGCACGACTTGCAACTGATGCAACAGACCGTGCGCAATGCCATTGGTGACCGCGCCGCATACTATTGCGACCAGTGCGGTTTCCGCGCCAAGCAATATCACTGGCAATGCCCGGCCTGTAACGCCTGGGAATCACTGCCACCAGAGCCGACTGAGGCGACCATCAGAGATATCAAACTGCTCAAACGCAAGTAGCTTTCATTAACCGGAACACATTCACCACCTATGACTGATAGCAAAATTATTGTCGCCCTGGACTACGCAGATGCTGCGTCTGCCACCGCCCTCGTCGACCGCCTGGACCCAACACTCTGCAAACTCAAAGTCGGCAAAGAGTTATTTACGGCCGCCGGTCCGGCGTTTGTGGAGTCACTTGTCAAACGCGAATATGATGTTTTTCTGGATTTAAAATTCCACGATATTCCCAATACTGTCGCCAAAGCCTGCCAGGCAGCGGCTAATCTTGGCGTCTGGATGTTGAATGTCCATGCCAGTGGCGGCTTACCCATGATGCAAGCGGCACGTGAAGGCTTGGACAAAGCCTTTGGCAGCAATGCCCCCTTGTTAATTGCCGTCACTGTATTAACCAGCATGGATGAAGCCACCTTGCATAGCCTGGGCATACAACGTTCTTTAAATGAACATGTGCTAGCACTGGCCACCATGACACAACAAGCGGGTTTGAATGGCGTGGTCTGCTCGGCACAAGAGGCACAGATGCTTAAAGAAGCTTTAGGTGCTGCTTTCTGCCTCGTGACGCCTGGCATTCGCCCACGCGACGCAAGCCAGGATGATCAAACCAGAATCGTCACACCAGAACAAGCATTAACACTAGGCGCACACTACCTGGTGATTGGTCGCCCCATTACACAAGCGCCTGACCCGCTTGTTGCGCTAAACACGATAATTAAAAATATTTAATATAAATTAACAATATTGAGCCGCGCGTGCATTTGTATCTATAGCGAGTCAGTACAATAAAAAACAGGCCACTTAAGCCTGTTTTTTACTTTTGACCCTACGGAGGATATATGAAGCAAACCATACTGGCTTATTTAATGTATTTCATTCTGTTACCAGCCGCTTATGCCGTTGTCGATATCAATACCGCCAGCCAGGCCGAATTAGAAAGCCTGAATGGCATCGGCCCTGCAAAAGCACAAGCCATCATTGAATATCGCAAAAAAAGCGGCGGCTTTAAATCTGTAGATGAATTGGATCAGGTTCCAGGCATTGGCCAGGCAACATTAGCCAACCTGAAAAAAGATGTCAGCATTAGCGGCAAAAAGACACTCCCCACGGAAACGCTTAAAAGCGATAAAAAGAAATAGCACTGCGAGATAATACCTCTGAAAACAAAAAAGCACCCCGAGGGGTGCTTTTTATATTTGGCGGAGAGAGAGGGATTCGAACCCTCGATAGAGTTGCCCCTATGCCACCTTTCCAGGGTGGTGACTTAAACCGCTCATCCATCTCTCCGAAAGAAGGCGCGATTATAGCCCATAAAACTCGTCGCCGCCAAATAATTTAATCGATTATTTTCATGTGAATACCCACACAAACTGGCCATGAAACCGTGTGTGATAACCGCACTCTTCTATCTTATAAATCATAAAAAAGTTATCTGAAAAGGCTTGCTTTTGTCACTATGAAGGTTTAATGTTTAGCACACAAACAGACGCCTAAGCCTTGTAAAATAAGGTGTTAACGGATGTTTATCGCGATATCTAGTTGCGATTTGATGTAAGCGGTTTGGAGAGCAGTTCTGCTACGACACTAATACAAAAAGTACAGGAGTAACTATGAGTTTGGACCTTTTAAAAGCGATGGGTGTAAAAGTCCCATACAAAGCCAAGTATGACAACTTTATCGGTGGCAAATGGGTAGCACCGGTTAAAGGTGAGTATTTTGATGCGATTTCACCAATTACCGGCAAGCCATATACCCAAGCTGCACGTTCCAGTGCTGAAGATGTGGAACTGGCGTTGGACGCTGCACACGCGGCGGCGGACAAATGGGGTAAAACCTCAGTGGTTGAACGTTCTAACTTATTGTTGAAGATTGCCGACCGCATTGAGCAGAACCTTGAGCTGATTGCGACTGCAGAAACCGTAGACAACGGCAAACCTATCCGCGAAACACTGAATGCTGATATTCCATTGGCCGCAGACCACTTCCGCTACTTTGCCGGTGCTTTGCGCGCACAAGAAGGCAGCATCAGTGAGCTGGATGAAAATACCGTGGCTTACCACTTCCACGAGCCACTGGGCGTTGTCGGTCAAATTATTCCTTGGAACTTCCCTATCCTGATGGCCGCCTGGAAACTGGCACCGGCCGTTGCAGCGGGTAACGTGGTGGTCATGAAGCCAGCAGAGTTCACCCCGATCAGCTTGCTGATTTTGATGGAAGTGATTGCAGATTTGCTGCCGCCTGGTGTGATCAACGTCGTCAACGGTTTTGGCCGCGAAGTGGGCGCACCATTGTCTACCAGCAAGCGTATCGCCAAAATCGCCTTTACTGGCTCTACCGCCACTGGCCGCTACATTGCGCAAGCCGCGGCGAGCAACCTGATCCCGGCAACGCTAGAATTGGGCGGTAAATCGCCTAACGTATTCTTTGAAGACATCATGGCAGCTGACGATGACTTCCTGGATAAAGCCGTTGAAGGCCTGGTGCTGTTTGCCTTCAACCAGGGCGAAGTCTGTACCTGCCCTTCCCGTGCATTGATTCAAGAATCCATTTACGACAAGTTTATGGAGCGTGTATTGCCACGCGTGGCCGCCATCAAGCAAGGCAACCCGCTGGATCCAAACACCATGATCGGCGCACAAGCCTCCCAGGATCAAGTGAACAAGATCTTGTCTTACATGGACATCGGTCGCCAGGAAGGCGCGCAACTGCTGTGTGGCGGTGAGCGTAATGTGTTGGGCGGCGATTTGGCTGAAGGCTACTACGTCAAGCCAACACTGTTCAAAGGCCACAACAAAATGCGTATCTTCCAGGAAGAAATTTTTGGGCCGGTATTGGCAGTGACGACATTTAAAGATGAAGCAGAAGCCTTGAGCATTGCGAACGACACCATCTTTGGCCTGGGCTCAGGAGTATGGACGCGTGATGGCAGCCGTGCTTACCGTATGGGTCGTGGTATTAAGGCTGGCCGTGTATGGACCAACTGTTACCATGCATATCCAGCGCATGCGGCATTTGGTGGCTACAAAGAGTCTGGCATCGGCCGTGAAACGCACAAAATGATGCTGGATCATTATCAGCAAACCAAAAACATGCTGGTCAGCTACAGCCCGAAAAAATTAGGATTCTTCTAATTGCCGGGTAAATGCCTGACGAATATAACGGCTTAGAAAAAGGAGCGAATTTTTCGCTCCTTTTTTTATCTATAATCACATCATGCAAATATTAACGGGGGAAGAATAATGACAGAGCGTGTTTCTGCAACACCGTCCGCAGTGGCGCTGATTGAGCAACTCACCGCACAACATGGCCCTATCGTGTTTTTTCAGTCTGGTGGCTGCTGCGAAGGCAGTGGGCCTATGTGCCTGCCAGCCGCAGAGTTCCGGCCTAGTCCGGCAGACGTCAAGCTGGGTGAGTTACCAGGCGGCGCTATTTTTTATATGAGCGATAGCCATTTCAGCTTTATGCACAGCACGCATACCATTCTGGATGCCATGCCGGGTTCCAGTGGTTCATTTTCGCTTGATTGTGGTAGCGGTATGGCTTTTATTACGCGTGGCCGCTTGTATTCCGATGACGAATTAGCCGCACTTCAGCCAGAACAGCGCATTGGATTTCAATAAATAAAAAAGGCATCGTGAGATGCCTTTTTTGTAGACCATGGTCTGTAGCACTTAAAAGCCAAGGCTGTCCAACAGGTCATCCACCTGCTCCTGGTTAGCCACGACGTCGACGGTATTATGCGGGTCGATTTGTGGGCCATTCAGCAAGGAATCATCATCTTTTTTGACTGGCGGTGCAAAGTCCACCAGCACTTGCACCAACTGTCTTTCCAGATCTTGTGCCAGGCTAGTGACTTTTTTAATCACCTGGCCAGTCAGATCCTGGAAGTCCTGCGCCATCATAATATCCATCAACAACGATTTAGTCGTGGTGGTATGCTCGTTGGCCAGTGATAAATAAGCCAATGTTTCTTGCACCACGGCATCATATTCTGATTTCAGCGATGCGCGTTGCATTACCTCTTCCCAGCGCTGTTTTAACGCCGTCGCACGGTCCGCCAATTCAGACTGCAGCGGTGTCGCCTGGTCTGTGGCATTTAACACACGCTCTGCGGCCTGCTCTGTCATTTTTGCGACATAACTCAAGCGGTCACGCGCATCAGGAATCTCCTGAGCCACCTGCTCCAGCACCTTGTCGTAGCCCAATCCGCTCAAATTGTCATGCAATGAGCGTGTCATGTGGCCAATACGGCTGATCATTTCTTCTTGTTGATTTCCGTTCAGCTCTTGCATCATGGTGGAAGCAATGTCCACGACAAGATTGTCCTGATTCGGATTGACAGCTTCGGTCATGGTTACACCTCGCCTTTTTCCAATTTTTCAAAGATTTTGGATAATTTCTCTTCCAGGGTAGCGGCCGTAAATGGTTTCACCACATAACCATTGGCTTTCGCTTGTGCCGCCGCAATAATGTTTTCTTTCTTCGCTTCGGCCGTGACCATCAATACCGGCAGCTTGGATAATTTGTTGTCTGCACGAATATTCTGCAACATGGTTAAACCATCCATGTTCGGCATATTCCAGTCAGACACTACAAACTCAAAATCACCATTACGCAATTTGTTCAATGCATCCGCGCCATCTTCGGCCTCTTCCACATTGTTATAACCCAACTCCTTGAGCAGGTTACGTACGATTCTACGCATGGTGGAAAAGTCGTCCACTACCAGAAATTTTGTATTAGGGTTGCCCATTTGTTACTCCACTATCATTAGTTACCTATCCCGTAGCATTGATTATCTGATATGTGATGCACAATGCTATTGTCGATAAAACCGGGAATTGTCTGTTTGTTCACCACTACGTTAAACACGCAGGGCACGTTCACTATTAGTAGCTAAATAATGTAGCACCATTCGTGGCAGGTCTTTCAAATGACCTACCTCATGGACGCCACCGTGCGCGACTGCCTCGCGCGGCATGCCATACACTACGCAGCTTTCTTCATTTTGCGAGAAATTATAGGCGCCGGCATTTTTCATGCGCAGCATCCCTGCCGCCCCATCCTTGCCCATGCCGGTCAGGATAATCCCCACTGCGTTCTTACCCGCATTGGTCGCTGCAGAATCAAACAATACATCGACTGAAGGCTTATGTCTATTCACGGGCTCACTGTCTGACAGCTTGGTCACATAGTTGGCGCCGCTTCTGCCCAGCAACAGATGTTTATCACCTGGTGCAATATAGGCATGGCCGGGCAGCACACGTTCGCCATCCACCGCCTCTTTAACCGCAATTTTGCACAAGGTATTTAAGCGCTCGGCAAAAGATTTAGTAAACCCTGCCGGCATATGTTGGGTAATCAAAATACCCGGACAATCAGATGGCATTTGCATCAACACTGACTTAATCGCCTCTGTACCGCCGGTAGAGGCGCCAATAATCAATAACTTTTCACTACTGATGAGTGGGTTGCGGATCGCATTTTGCTGCACCTGTGTATTAGAGGCTTTGGCAATGCTTTGCAAGGTACTGACCTTCGCTCTGGAGGCCGTACGGATTTTGTCTGTAATTTCATCAGCATACTGTTGCATGCCTTGCGAAATCCCCATTTTAGGCTTGGTCACAAAATCTGTTGCACCCAGCTCCAACGCGCGCAATGTAATCTCCGAGCCCTTTTCAGTCAGCGTAGAGACCATCAACACTGGCATCGGGCGCAAACGCATGAGCTTTTCCAGAAAATCCAGGCCGTCCATACGTGGCATTTCCACATCCAGCGTCAGCACGTCCGGATTCAGTTGCTTGATCATTTCTCGAGCAACCAGCGGATCCGGGGCAGTGCCCACCACTTCCAGATCCTTGGTGTCATTGATAATTTCGCTCAGCAGGCTGCGTATTAACGCAGAGTCATCAATGACGAGTACTTTTGTTTTCATGGCATGTCCTCTTTTTTTAATTATTATTAAAACAAATCGATATCCCCACCCACATCGTTTGTCTGCAACTTGCTCGAGTAAGCTTGTTCGCGTTTGACCAATGTGTAGTTGTTCAGTTGTTTCAGTTTTTTAACCAATACCTTGCCGGTTTTTGGAAAAAAATAGACCTTGCGCGGATAAATATCCAGCAAGTCTTCGCCGGTCACTTTAATGCCCTCTTCCTTGAGATATTTTTTCACGAAGGCCGCATTGCGGTCACCGACGTTATTGGTGGTAAAGCTGCGCAAGACATTGCCGCCGCCAAAAATTTTGGCTTCGAGATTTTCACGCTTGGCGCCATTACGCAATAACTGGTTAATCAACACCTCCATGGCATAAGTGCCATAACGCATAGATTCTGATACCGGGCTGTCTTTATCCGCACTGCCACCTTCCGGCAACATGAAGTGGTTCATGCCGCCAATGCCGGTCCGGCTGTCACGGATACAGGCAGACACACACGAGCCAAGCACGGTGACGATCAGCATGTCTTTATCGGTGTAGTAATACTCCCCTGGCGAGATTTTGGCAGCGTTGGTGTTAAACGTCCTGTCAAAATACAGGGTGTTCGAAATTTCTTCTTGCATGACACTCATGTCGATTTCCGATGCGTAAACAGGCTGGAACGTGCCGCGCCACTGGTTTTTAATTTATAGACGGTTTTTCCTAACAGTTGCAGGTGATCGGAAACATATAAAAAGTTTTCCGAATGTCCGGCCAGCAACAAGCTGTCTTCATGCATGAGGGTGACAAACTTATCAATAATTTTGCCTTGTGTCGGCTTGTCAAAATAAATCATGACGTTGCGACAAAAGATGATGTCAAAACCATCGTTAAATGGCCATTGTGTATCCAGCAAATTGAGCTGATGGAAATGAATCAACTCACGCAGGCCCTTCTTCATACGCACCAGTCCATCGTGCTTGCCGGTGCCTCTTTCAAAAAACTTGCGTACTCTGGCATCATCCATTTTCTTGATGCGATCCAGAGGGTAAACCCCAGCCGCGGCAGTTGCCAGCACATTGGTGTCAATGTCAGTGGCAATAATTTCAACCGGTGGCTTGAGTGTATTAAACGCTTCGCATGCAGTGATGGCGATCGAATAGGGTTCCTCCCCGGTCGATGCGGCTGAACACCAGATGCGGATCGGTTTTGCCAGCTTGCGTGCGGCAAGCTTGGTCAAATGTTCTGCTAATATCGGAAAGTGATGCTCTTCCCGAAAGAATGAGGTCAGATTCGTGGTCAGTGCATTGGTAAATGCCTGCCACTCATCTGCATTATTATGTTTTTCCAACGTGTCCAGATACTGTTTGAAGCTGAGCATATCCAATGCACGCAAACGCCGACCAATACGGCTGTACACCATATCGGTCTTTGCATCGGATAATGAAATGCCTGCATGGCGATAAATCAGGCTTTTAATTCTGACGAAATCATCGCGCGTAAACAAAAACTCGCGCTCTTCCTGTTCTTGTTTTTTCAATGCACTCACTTCGTTATCCTATGCAAATCCGTTGGGTTAACATTGGCCGGAAATTAAGCCTTTGTTGTATCGATACGATCTTTCATTTGTGCAATAGCCAATTCAACCTGCTTTTCTTCTTTGGCTTTGGCTTCAGCGCTCGTGCGTGCATATTTGCTGCGCTCTTGCATTTGAGAGATCGCCAATGCAGCAGACTGGTCATCAGCACGACGGTTTTGTGCTTCTGGTGTTTGCGCTGCAAATGGATGCAAGGCTTCTTTGTATTGTTTCACCACATCAGCGGCTTTAGGCTCACGGGCAACAGCGGCTTTAATCGCGATTTTGGTTGCGCGATAGTTCCAGTCCTGGATACGGTCATCCATGTCAGCTTTGCTGTCAATGAATACGCCAACGCAAATAAACACGTCATCTGCTTCTTCCAGTGGAATCGTGCCATCAGCAACGCAATCCATCACTGCCATCGCTACGCCACGTTGCGCCGGGCCAAACATTTGTGTTGCCTGACGGCCATCTTTGATGGTCACTTTGTTAAACATCACTGTGTTTGGTTTTACCATCATGTTTGGCGCTGCAATCGCCAATAAACCGTTTACCCCTTGTTTTTGGTCGGTGAGCGTACGACAAAATGCGTCTTCTGCAGCGCTACCGCGTGGGCCCATAATTAAGTCAATGTGCGCCACATTTTTCAAATCCAGGCCACCCTCTGGGCGATCCTCGATAACCAAACCTTCACCAATTAACACTCGATCAATCACAGCCATTTTTTTAACTCCTGATAAAAAGTACTACTTATTAAAGGACGATAGCAACCGCCCTAACCGTTGCTGACCTGGCGATATGATTCGCCCCAGCCCGCATTTCCAACTTGATGGCCGGACACTTTTGCGTGTCCATCCACAATAAATACGCCTACAGCCGTTGCCAGCTCATTTGAATGATCCATGAGCGATTCAGCCGCTGCGGCAGCTTGTTCTACCAACGCAGTATTCTGCTGGGTCACATCATCCATGCGGATCACGGCATCGTTTACCAGGGCAATGCCTGCACTTTGCTCGTTAGACGCCGAAGCGATCTCACCGATAATGACGCTGACGCGTTTCACAGAATCCACAATTTCATGCATGGTGTTGCCAGCTTCTTCTACCTGGCGACTACCCTCTGCCGTTTTGTTAACGGAATCGTTAATCAACTCTTTAATTTCACGTGCGGCGACTGACGAACGCTGGGCCAAATTACCCACCTCGTTGGCTACCACCGCAAAGCCGCGACCCTGCTCACCGGCACGCGCTGCTTCCACGGCCGCATTCAGCGCCAGGATATTGGTCTGGAAAGCAATGCTGTCGATGACAGAAATAATGTCTTCAATCTTGCGTGCGCTTTCGTTGATATCACTCATGGTGCTTACCACCGCATTGACCACTTCGCCACCCTTCACCGCCACTTCTGAGGCTTGTGCAGCCAGATGATTGGCCTGTTTGGCGTTATCAGCATTCTGTTTCACGGTTGAAGCCAGCTCATCCATGCTGGAAGCTGTTTTCTCCAGGTTAGCGGCCTGGTCTTCAGTACGGCGGCTAAGATCGGCATTGCCTTGTGCGATTTCTTTGGCAGCAATATTGATAGACTCGGCAGCCGCTTTCACGGTCAGCACCGGCTCAACGATCATATCCAGTGTCTGGTTCATGCCCTCAACAATTTTGCGATAATCGCCAGGGTGTTTCGCGGCATTGGCGCGCACAGTCACACGGCCTTCACGGGCAGCTTCTGCCAGCATTTGCGCATCGGCATTCAATGCTTTCAAATTACTGCGTACTTGTTCAATGGTTTGATTAATTTGGGCTTTTTGGCCAGGAAAACGCTCTAATGGCGCGTCAAAGTCGCCATCGCCAAACGCCTGCACACAGGCCATGGCTTTTTGGTTCAATTCAATGTGTCCGGCCACAATCTGGTTGATGCTGGCAGCGAGCACCGAGAACTGGCCTTTAAACATATCTGCACGCAAGGTCATGTCAATATTGCCCTTTTCATGCTCGGCATTGACCCAGTTAACGGAGTCGACGATGCCTTTCAGGTTGCCGCGGATGCGGTCTACGCTCTTGTTCATGGCGGCTTTCTGGCCAGGCATGGCTTCCAGTTGTACTGTCAGGTCGCCACGGCCAATATTATCCATCACCGCAATAAACTTCTCTGTATCGCGGACATAGGCCGTCACCATGTGGTTCACGCCTTCTGCCACTGCTTTAAAGTCACCATCAAACTGGCTGATATCCAGCAAGGCATCAATCTCACCTTGTGCATGGGCCGCAGAAACCTGCGCCATATCTGAAATCAGTGTTTTAACGTTATTCTTCAAGCTGTCAAAGCTGACATTCAAGGCATTTAAATCGCCTGGTAGCGACTCCAGCTGGGCGCCAAAATTACCCTGCCCCAGCAAGTGCATGGACTGGCTGGTTTTGTGCAGAATATCGGCATGCATCGTCAGCATGCGATTAATATCCTGCGCCATATTGCAATATTCACCGCTAAACTTGTCAACATCAATCACTGCCTTGATGTTGCCTTTGGCATGCTCAGCCACGACATAAGTCATTTGCTGGTCCAATGTGCGCAAGGTCGCTTTTGCCTGGTTTAAAGCGTGAATCACATTATCATCGCTGTTCGCGTGCAACTCTGAACTGCTACTAAAGTCGCCGTTGGCAATGCCTTTGGCCGCTTCTAATGCTTCGTAGGTTTCACCACCCACATTACGCCTGATAGATCCTATCAATAACGAACCCACCGCCACAGTGAACAGAATCAGGCCAATATTCAGGCCATAATTAACCCACTCATTGTGGTTAATCAATACCGGCGTTTGTTGCTCTATACGTAACGCACCATCACCGGCCTGTTTGACTACAGCGTCAACTGCCAGTCTATGCTTTTGATACGCAGCCTGCAATCTTTCCAGTGCCTGATCAATTTGCTTTTTGTCACCACTACGGATAGCAGGAATCACTTCGTTATCACGCACGTTGAAAAATTGATTGCCACTCTCAAACAAAGGGCCAATCACACTGTTTTTCAAAGTGGATTCCGGCAGTTGGGTTTGCCAATAAGTGTGGCGCTCTTCAAAGGATTTTTTCAGTGTGTTGCCTTTATCCACCAGCGTTTGCAAAGGCTGGTTGTTTAAAGACACCATTTCAAGCACGGTGAGCCAGGATTCGATCAGATATTCAGGCGGGGGCAATACATCGGCGATCAAGTCTTTATGATTAATGATTTGCTGATAATGCGCGCCATGAATCGCTAATTCGCGATCGCCTAAATTATCCAGGTAACTGGTCGTGACAATGCCTGAACCAAGGACAGCCAGCATCAAGCCCAGCTGTGACTTTAGTTTCATGTGAGAAAATTTTCCCGCCAATGTACTCAACGTCAATCCATTTAACGATGGTGAGGACATGCTTGCCACTCCTTAATTGATTCCAAATCCCGGTTACTGGCCTGTTTGTTTTGTTTCTTGGCCTATGTTGGTGATTATTCAACATTCAAGCCCGAATTGAATTGCCTGTAAAAAGGGGAATCTCGGCTCTTTTGCTGTAATTGCAACCCTAAAGAAATTCAAATGTGCGCAATGGCCAGAGTGGCGTGTTACAAGGGCTGGCAGCAAGACGCCTGGAAGCAGGTGTAAAAAAACCGGCTGAATAAGCAGCCGGTTTTTTATGTTGAAGCTAGTTAAAACTCTTCCCAATCACTATCATCGGTGCCGGTTTTGGCAGAGATCTTAGGCGCTGGCGTCGCATGCGGTTTGGGGGCCGCTACCGGTCGCCCGGACGATCCGCCGCCGAAGCTACTGGACACTGGCGGTGGTGCCGCATGGGTATGGGTGCTGGCTTTAAACCCGCCGGATTGACTGCTGTGGCCAAAACCACCGCCAACACGGCCCTCGAGTTTAAACTGGCTGATCGCATCGGCCAATTGGTTGGCCTGATCCACCAGGGATTCAGCTGCCGCAGCTGCCTCCTCTACCAAGGCCGCATTCTGCTGCGTGGTTTCATCCATGCTGGTCACGGCCTGGTTCACTTGATCAATACCCGTCGTTTGCTCGGTAGACGCCGCGGAGATCTCGCTGATGATGTCGGCCACACGCTGTACTGAAGATACGACTTCGTCCATGGTGTTACCTGCATTCTCTACCAGCTTGGTGCCTTCTGTGGTTTTATTCACAGAGTCTGTGATCAGCTCTTTAATCTCTTTCGCTGCACTCGCTGAGCGTTGGGCCAGGTTACGTACTTCACCCGCTACTACCGCAAAGCCACGGCCCTGCTCACCCGCTCTTGCTGCTTCTACCGCTGCGTTCAGTGCCAGGATGTTGGTCTGGAACGCAATACCGTCAATCACCGAGATGATGTCCTCGATCTTTTTAGCACTTTCGTTGATCGCACTCATGGTGGCGACCACTTCGTTCACTACTTCACCGCCTTTGACAGCAACACCTGAAGCAGTCAGTGCCAGCTGGTTCGCCTGTTTGGCGTTCTCAGCATTTTGTTTCACGGTAGAGGCTAACTCTTCCATGCTCGCCGCCGTTTGCTCCAGGCTGGATGCCTGTTGCTCAGTACGCGCTGACAAGTCAGAGTTACCACTGGAGATTTCATTCGCTGCGGTAGTAATCGTTTCAACCGCTTCTGATACCGCAATAATCGGTTCTACGATCATATCCAGGGTGTTGTTCACACCTTCGATAATCTTGCGGAAATCACCATTGTGTTTATCCACATCAGCCCGCACCGTAATGCGGCCTTCTTTAGACGCCTCTGCCAGCATGCTGGTGTCGGCCACCAACGCGTTCACCGCTTCAATGCTGGTGTTCAAGTTGGTAATGATCTGGCTGTAATCGCCTGGATAATGTTCAGAAATCGTGGCTGGAATATGGCCTTTAGCGATATTGTCCAGGTACTCCGAAGTCACAGTCAGTGGTTTCACTACTGCATCCAGTGTGCTATTCAGGCCTTCAATCACTTTACGGAAGTCACCGTTATGCTGATGCGTATCAGCACGGGTAGACAACTGGCCATCTTGCGCGGCTTGTGCCAGTTTATTGGCATCGGCCACCAAGGCGTTCACTGCACCAATACACGTATTGAGGTTGTTAATGATCAGGCTGTAATCACCCTGATATTGCTCTTGAATACGCGCTGGAATCACGCCTTTGGCAATGTTGTCCAGGTAACTTGAAGTCACATTCAACGGTTTCACCACCGCATCTAATGTGCTGTTCATGCCTTCGACAATCGCACGGAAATCACCTTGATGCTTGCTCGCATCAGCGCGGGCAGACAAATTACCTTCAACCGCGGCATGTGCCAGTTCGTCGGCATCGCTCACCAGGCGCTTGATGTTGCTACGTACCTGCTCAATCGCCTCATTCACAAAGGCTTTCTTGCCTGGGAACTGCTCCAGCGGCACATCCAGATTACCCTCACCAAATGCTTTTACTACTTCAATGGCACTACGGTTCATTGCAATATGACCAGCCACCATTTTATTGATACCGGCGGCCATTTCAGAATAACCACCTTTAAAGCGTGTTTGATCGACGTTGCAATCAATATCGCCTTCATCATGCTGCTGGCTCACGTAATTCAAGGATTGCACCAGGCCATCCAGTGTGCGTTGCAACACACGGATAGAATAAGCCACGCTGGACTTGTCATCTTCAGGCAAGGTGATTTTCTGGTTCAAATTACCTTCCACAAAGTTGCGGGCAATCACGGTTAACTCAGACGGTTCCATGCCCAATTGCTTGAACATATTACGCTTGATGTAAATCCCAATCGAAACCACTACGGCGAATGCAGCAAGTGCAATCGCAATCAACATAAAGATGGCGGTTTGCTTCACCGCAGCGGCTTGTTTGGCACTGTCTTTAGCCAGCTTGTTATTAAACTGTCTGTGCTCGCGAATGGCTGTTTGTACGCCTTCAATCACCGCCTGGTTCGCCAGCAAAGCATCTCTGGCCTCTGTTTTCTTGTTAGAAAGCGAAAGGGTCAAGGTATTGCTACCCAAGACATCGTAAGCTTTAATCGCCTCGTAATCTTTACCCAAAAACTGCTTATCCTGCGGATCGCTGATAAAGTTGTCATAGCGCTTTAATGCGGCCATCAGTTTGCCGTGGGTCTCAGCCACTTCTTTTTCGATGATCTGCATTTTCGCATTGTCTGTATTCAGCATATGCTGCCAAATCAGGCTATTCAATTTTTCAAACTCACTCAGCGTATCATCTAGAATCTCGATACTCGGCGCGGCCATTTCATTGGCGAAATTGGTGTATTTAAACACCCGGTCTGTTTGGAAATAACTCACTCCCGCCAGCAGGAACAACCCCAAAGCTGCGACGGCAATCAGAATGTACATTCTCTTAGCAACACTCATAATTTAGACTCCTAAATCCATTTTTAAACTTTATAACCTTTTTGGCTTTCTTATATTTTCGGTTAACAATCTGGCAAACTAAACATCAATAAAAACGCTTTTCGTCTCTCTGTTTTCGCTCAAGTTTTCACCTGTTCTGCCGAGTATCCAGTATGAAAAATCATAAAAAATCCCCCTACGTTCAGGGGGATTCGCTGACTGAAAAAAGTCGATTATTTCTTCGCTTTTGAAGCGTCTGCAACTTCTACTTTTTTCTTGGCAGCACCGGCCTCTGCAACTGCGTCGCCTTTCATATGTGCAGAAGTCAGTTCAGCACTGCCTTCTTCATAGCAAACGCGACCCATCATCGAAACGGTACACACTTCAGCGGCAAAAATCGGCGCCGAGAACGCGGATAACGCAACGATAGTCAGGGCTGTGTTCAAAGTTTTTTTCATAAAGTCTCCATACAATTTAACAGGGAATAACAGTGGTTATTGTTTACCACTTAGTTACTTTTACGACGCTTCCAGCCGTTTCTTTAGCGACAAACAGGCGTTTTAACAGTTTAGTTACAATAAAAAAGCCGACTGCTTTACAGTCGGCTTTTTTCATTCAATCCACGCTAAAACTCTTCCCAATCACCATCATCGGTACCCGTTTTTTTAAAGGTACTGGCCATGGTATGTCTGGCTGCTGGCGGGGCATTACCGCCACCTCCGGAGAGGACTCTGGACAAACTCTCAATCGCAGTATGCGTGTCTTTCGACCGCCTGGAGAAGTCACCGCCTAGCAAGAACTTGGCTTTATCCATATTTCTCGCTGCGACAGAGGCTAGAATGTCACCGACACTCTGGTGAAAGTCCGCGTGCGCGTCTTTCAAATCTCGATACTCCTTACGGTGGCTGTGTTGCTTGCCTTCGCCATATATCCATTTACCCAAGTCGCATTTATGATCACTGGCCGCATCGGCATGGTTAATAGGCTCTTTTTGTCGCCCATTCATATAGTCTATCAGCCGTGTTTTCCATTGTGCATGCGCCTTATTGGCGTCATCCAAAGAGAACTTTTTTGCGACGGCTCCTCCATGGGCACCGGGAAAACTTGTGACTGATTTTGCTGGTGCATGATAATGCTGGGCTGCACTTCTTGAATGGCTACTCGCACCACGTCCTTCCAGTTTAAACTGGCTAATGGCAGCCGTGAGCTGGTTGGCCTGATCGACCAGGGATTCAGCTGCCGCTGCTGCTTCCTCCACCAAGGCCGCATTCTGCTGCGTGGTTTCATCCATGCTGGTCACGGCCTGGTTCACTTGATCAATACCCGTCGTTTGCTCGGTAGACGCCGCGGAGATCTCGCTGATGATGTCGGCCACACGCTGTACTGAAGATACGACTTCGTCCATGGTGTTACCTGCATTCTCTACCAGCTTGGTGCCTTCTGTGGTTTTATTCACAGAGTCTGTGATCAGCTCTTTAATCTCTTTCGCTGCACTCGCTGAGCGTTGGGCCAGGTTACGTACTTCACCCGCTACTACCGCAAAGCCACGGCCCTGCTCACCCGCTCTTGCTGCTTCTACCGCTGCGTTCAGTGCCAGGATGTTGGTCTGGAACGCAATACCGTCAATCACCGAGATGATGTCCTCGATCTTTTTAGCACTTTCGTTGATCGCACTCATGGTGGCGACCACTTCGTTCACTACTTCACCGCCTTTGACAGCAACACCTGAAGCAGTCAGTGCCAGCTGGTTCGCCTGTTTGGCGTTCTCAGCATTTTGTTTCACGGTAGAGGCTAACTCTTCCATGCTCGCCGCGGTTTGCTCCAGGCTGGATGCCTGTTGCTCGGTACGCGCTGACAAGTCAGAGTTACCACTGGAGATTTCATTCGCTGCGGTGGTAATCGTTTCAACCGCTTCTGACACTGCCATAATCGGTTCGACAATCAGATCGAGGGTACTGTTGATGCCATGAATGATATCGCTAAAGCCACCCGGATGGCGGCTGGCATCAGCGCGCACTGTAATACGGCCATCTTTTGCAGCATCAGCCAGCATCAAAGTATCGTCATTCAACGCCTTCAAGTTGCTACGGATCTGCTCAATCGCCACATTAATAAAGGCTTTCTTGCGTGGGAACTGCTCTAATGGCGTATCAAAATTACCTTCACCCAAGCCACTGACACAAGCAATGGCTTTTTTCTTGGTGTTGATATGTTCTTCAACCATTTCATTCACGCCTTCAGCCATCACACGATAGGCACCATCGAATTTGGCAGCATTAATCCGCACGTCAATTTCACCAATATCGTGCTCTGAACTCATATGGCTCATTTCTGAAATCAATGTATTGATGGCATCGATACATTGATTCAGGTTGTTTTTAATCGTATTGAAATCCCCATTGTAATGGTCACTGATTTTGGCCGGAATTTCGCCTTTTGAAATATCTGCAATATAACGTGCAGTCATGTTCAATGGCGTAATCAACGCATCCAGTGTGTTGTTCATGCCTTCGACAATGGTGCGGAAATCACCATGGTATTTGCTGGCATCCGCGCGAGCAGACAAATTGCCTTCAACCGCGCCATGTGCCAATGCATCCACATCACTCACCAATGCCTTGATATTCGTTCTGACTTGCTCAATCGCTTCATTCACAAAGGCTTTTTTGCCTGGGAATTTCTGTAGTGGTACGTCCAGATTACCTTCACCAAACGCTTTTACCACTTCAATCGCGCTACGGTTCATCGCAATATGGCCAGCCACCATTTTATTGATGCCTGCGGCCATTTCAGAGTAACCGCCTTTAAAGCGTGTTTGATCAACATTGCAATCAATATCACCTTCATCATGCTGCTGGCTGACGTAATTCAAGGATTGCACCAGGCCATCCAGTGTGCGTTGCAGACCGACAATAGAATAGGCAACACTGGACTTATCGTTTTCTGCCAGCTTGATTTTCTGGTTCAAGTTCCCTTCGACCAGATTGTGGGCAATCTGACTTAACTCACCCGGCTCTACGCCAAGTTGTGCACGCAGGCGTTTAGTAATCAACATGCCAAATGCCACAATCGCAGCCAAACACAGTAAAGCGATCGCTGAGGATTGCCATACAGCACTCTGTTTGATGCTGGCGGCATGCGCAGCAAGCTCCAGACTGGTTTTCTGGTTGTAAACCATATGCTCGTCCAGTTTATCGGCGACTTCAATCGCCAATTTATCAGCCTGTTTCAAGGCCTCTGGTGCTTCAGGGGCACTCACTTCTGACAAACGCAATACCGCTGTCATTTGTACAAAGTAGCGGTTCAGCATCTCTTTTTCAGCGGAGAGCAATGCCTGGTCTTGGTCGCTAGACACCAGGTCCTGGTAATGCGTCAGGGATTCCTCGACAATCTTTTTACGGTCCTGAATTTGCGCGGCCAGTTTGTCTTTCTCGGCAGGCGTGGTCACGCTCACGTGGCGCAACACATTCAGGCGCAATCTTTGATAGTAATTCTGCGCTTTGGACAGTTCAAGAATACTGGGGATGGTATTGACGTTGGCCTGATTGGTCGTGTCATACACTTTAACGATTTCATTTAAAGTGACCCCGATAAGAACCACCATCGCTAACGCGCAAGTGGCAATCAAAAGATACATGCGTTTTGCAATTGTCATCATGGATTCCTAGATAAATACAGCTGGATAAATATAGAGTTAAAAATTACTTTTTCACCCTCTGATTATGACAAAATCGGCTCAAATGATATGTGGAAATAAAACGGGGAATTACTGTCTTATTCATGCTTACACCATAAAAAAACCGGCTGAATAAGCAGCCGGTTTTTTATGTTGAAGCTAGTTAAAACTCTTCCCAATCACTATCATCGGTGCCGGTTTTGGCAGAGATCTTAGGCGCTGGCGTTGCATGCGGTTTGGGGGCCGCCACCGGTCGCCCGGACGATCCGCCGCCAAAGCTACTGGACACTGACGGTGGTGCCGCATGCGTATGGGTGCTGGCTTTAAACCCGCCCGATTGACTGCTGTGGCCAAAACCACCGCCGACACGACCCTCGAGTTTAAACTGGCTGATCGCATCGGCCAATTGGTTGGCCTGATCGACCAGGGATTCAGCTGCTGCCGCTGCCTCTTCTACCAAGGCCGCATTCTGTTGCGTGGTTTCATCCATGCTGGTCACAGCCTGGTTCACTTGATCAATACCCGTCGTTTGCTCGGTAGATGCCGCGGAGATCTCGCTGATGATGTCGGCCACACGCTGTACTGAAGATACGACTTCGTCCATGGTGTTACCTGCATTCTCTACCAGCTTGGTGCCTTCTGTGGTTTTATTCACAGAGTCTGTGATCAGCTCTTTAATCTCTTTCGCTGCACTCGCTGAGCGTTGGGCCAGGTTACGTACTTCACCCGCTACTACCGCAAAGCCACGGCCCTGCTCACCCGCTCTTGCTGCTTCTACCGCTGCGTTCAGTGCCAGGATGTTGGTCTGGAACGCAATACCGTCAATCACCGAGATGATGTCCTCGATCTTTTTAGCACTTTCGTTGATCGCACTCATGGTGGCGACCACTTCGTTCACTACTTCACCGCCTTTGACAGCAACACCTGAAGCAGTCAGTGCCAGCTGGTTCGCCTGTTTGGCGTTCTCAGCATTTTGTTTCACGGTAGAGGCTAACTCTTCCATGCTCGCCGCGGTTTGCTCCAGGCTGGATGCCTGTTGCTCGGTACGCGCTGACAAGTCAGAGTTACCACTGGAGATTTCATTCGCTGCGGTGGTAATCGTTTCAACCGCTTCTGATACCGCAATAATCGGTTCTACGATCATATCCAGGGTGTTGTTCACACCTTCGATAATCTTGCGGAAATCACCATTGTGTTTATCAACATCAGCCCGTACGGTAATGCGGCCTTCTTTAGACGCTTTGGTTAAGGCATTCACATCCGCAATCAGGGTTTTCAGATTGTGCCGGACCTGCTCCACGATATCGTTTATCTCAGCTTTTTTGCCAGGCCAGCGCGCAAGTGGAAGATCAAAATTCCCCTCGCCGAAGCCTTTCACGACTGCCATAGACTGTTGATTCATCTCCAGCAAGCCATTCACCATGCCATTCACAGACTTAGCCAGCGTACTGAAATCCCCCTTGAATGTCTCATGACGCAGCAAGGTTTCAATCTCCCCCTGCTGATGCGCATGACTCACCGCCTGGATGGCATCAATCAAGCCTTTCAAGTTGTCGCCAATGTTTTTGACACTCTTGTTGATAAAGGCTTTTTCTCCAGGATAGTCCTTGATCGTGGCAGAAAAATCACCGTGGCCAAACTGCAGGATACAATCGGTGACTGTTTTGTTCTCGTCGATATACTCTTTGACCATCTCATTCACGCCGTGCGCTAATAACTGATAGTCCCCCGCAAATTTGCCAGGCGCCATAAACACGCCTATCTGGCCGGATTGATGCGATTCTGCCATCAAACGCATATCAGCAATTAAGGTGCCGACGTTGTAACGCAGCCCCTCCACACCGGCATTAACCAGTGCAAACTTACCTGGAAACGGCTCCAGTGTTGCGCTCATATCGCCTTCAGCCAGCGCGTTAATGCACTGCGTGGACTTGGTGATCACCTCAATATGGTGTGCAACCATACGATTAATGCCTGTGGCCATCTCGCGGTAAGCGCCTGTAAATTGGCTGACATCCATCTTGACGTCAATCTCACCTGCTTTGTGCGCAGCTTCCATGCGTGTCATTTCACTGTCGATCTGTTTAAGCCGTTCAACCGCCAGATATAGCGCCCCAATTACACTGCTATCCTCAATATTGCGCAGTTGATGAACTTGCGTAAAGTCACCTTCGGCAATTTGTGTCGCCACCTTTGATGCCTGTGAGGCTTCACCGCCTAACTGCCGGATCACGCGACCGACCACCGCCGTCAACGCAACCAAGGTCAGCACCAGTGCCACTAATGCAAATAACAGTGTTTGGGTTTGCGCTGCAGCAACCATGCCAGAGACCTTGCCCTCGGTTTGCTGATAAGCGGCGTCATTTACGGCGACCAACTCATCTACCGCGGCTCTGTGCTGCTGATAGTAGCCTTGCAAATGTGCTAATGCACGGCCGATTCTGGCTTCGTCCTGTGACAAAATGGCCGGGATAAACTCTTGATCACGGCTGTCAATGAATGCCTGGCCGCTACGCAGCAGCTTATCGTTCACCACAGTGCGCAGTGCAGGCTTTTGCTTAAGCCAGAACGCACCGCGCGCGTTGAAATCTTTGGCCAGTTGATTACCTTTGTCTATCAAAGGCTGTAATGGCTGGTTTTTGATCGCAGCCATTTGCAAAGCCAATTGCCATGACTCAATCAGGTAAAATGGCGGTGGCAAGATATCTGCTGCCAGATCTTTATGATCAACCAGTTCTTCATACACACTGCCCTTGACGATCACGCGCTGATAACTCTGATAAGCCAGCGCCCCTGCCAGTACAAAGCCTATGGTCATCACCGCCAGCAACAATATCAGTTGCGTCTTTAATTTGAGTTTGTAAAACTCGATTAGCATTTTTTTCATTTTTATCCTCTGTCTACCCTGAAATCATGCGTCTCTTGCGAGACAGCGCCCAATCTAAAACTTATATTTAATTAATAAGTGTTTACATGATTATCATGACAGTTAGCACTTGTCTGGATGCGAGAATAAAAGCCCCAAAGCCCTCTCTTTTTAAAACTGTTACGGCCAACTGTAAACGCAAAAAAGCTGACACAAGGTCAGCTTTTTTGCAACGTACGCACCAGGTCTTATCGCGACTGGCCTAGCTTGGATTCATCATACTTCACAGCGGATAACCAATCACCGCCGATGCCCACAACAAAAAACCTTCAACCAGGGCACTCACCACTTTCAGAAAGACATTTGTCATGGGCTTTTCCTCTCACAGAAACAAGCAGACACATTGTTAAATCATTGCGTTAAAACTCTTCCCACTCAGTATCATCCGTGCCGGTTTTAGCGGCTTTGCCTGGTTGATAACTATTGGTATGTGCAGCAGCTGGTTTAGGCTTGCTCACTGACGCAGACGCCGCCGGACGACTGGCAACTGCAACACGTGGCGCCGCAGAACGTGGGGCTTGTGTTGCACCGCCACGCACTTTAAATCTGTTCACGGTATCCATCAGGTTAGAAGCCTGCTCAACCAATGACTCAGCAGCGGCCGCAGCCTCTTCCACCAGCGCGGCGTTTTGCTGGGTCACTTCGTCCATATGGTTAACGGCATCGTTGACCTGGTTAATGCCCGAGCTCTGTTCAGCAGAAGCCGCTGTAATTTCGCTCATGATATCGGTCACACGCTGCACCGAGGTCACCACTTCATGCATGGTTTCACCAGCAGTTTCCACCAGTTTAGTGCCATCAGCGGTTTTATTCACAGAGTCAGTGATCAGTTCTTTAATTTCTTTTGCAGCACTGGCTGAACGTTGTGCCAGGTTACGTACCTCACCTGCCACCACCGCAAACCCTCTACCCTGCTCACCTGCACGCGCAGCTTCTACCGCCGCGTTCAGTGCCAGAATATTGGTTTGGAAAGCAATGCCATCAATGACAGAAATAATATCTTCAATCTTACGGGCGCTTTCATTGATTGCACTCATGGTGGTCACCACGTTACCAACCACTTCACCACCACGAATCGCCACTTGTGACGCGGCTTCAGCCATTTGATTGGCCTGGCGTGCATTTTCGGCGTTTTGTTTCACGGTAGAAGCCAGTTGCTCCATGCTGGAGGCGGTTTCTTCCAGGTTAGACGCCTGTTGCTCGGTGCGGCTGGACAAATCGTTGTTGCCGCTGGAGATTTCATGTGCGGCTGTATTAATGGTTTCGCCTGCTTCACGCACGTTCACCAGAATATCGTTCATGATATCCAGCAACTGGTTGATGGAGTTCATGGTCTCAACTGCAGCGCCTTTGGCAATCGAGCTATCCAGTCGATAGGTCACATCACCATCAACAGCGGATTTCAGGGCTTCTTTGATCTGGTTTTCCACGCGCTTGTCTTGCGTTTGGTCTACCCATTCAATCACGGTGCCCAGACGTTCGCCATCATTATCGAAAATCGGGTTTGCTGTCAGGCGGAAGAACATATCGCCGACACCAATTTCGGTTTGATGCTTGCCAGTCAGTCCACCTAACAGGTTACGCTGATGCGACGGATTTTTATGAAATACATCATAGCTTTGACCAATCAGTTTCTCTGCATCAAAGTGTGGAAATAACTGTTTGAATGTTTTGCTGGATTCGCGCATCAACTCCAGCGCAGCCGGGTTCATATAAGTAATGACGCCGTCTTTGTCGGCCATCATCAAACTATTCGATGAAGCCTCCAAAGCATTTTTGATCATGGTCGCTTCACGGGTTTTCACCTTTTGCGCCTGATCCGCCAATACCGCACTGGTAATGTCTGTAGCGAATTTAACCACTTTCACCGGCTTGCCATCCAGGCCGATAATCGGGTTATAAGAAGCCTGCAAGTAAATATCCTTACCTTGTTTACCATAGCGATGATAAACACCGACATCTGACTCGCCGCGGTTCAACTTAGCCCAAAACTCTTTGTATTCCTGGCTATTTTTAAAACGTTCACTGACAAACATACTGTGATGCTTTCCTTGAATTTCATCCAGCGCATAGCCGGTGAGATCAAGAAAGTTTTTGTTGGCGGTCAGCACATGGCCACTCATATCCAGCTGAATGACGCCTTGTGAGTTATTCACAGCGAATATCTGGCCTTCAAAGTCCAGTTGACGCTGTTTTTCCTGGGTAATGCAATAAGAGTAGACTTTTACTTTAAGCACTGAGCCATCTGCGCCGACAATCGGCACATAGCTGGTGCTAAACCAGTATTCGTTACCATTTTTGGCGACGCGACAGATTTCCAGCTTGGCGTTCTCGCCTTTATTCAACTTCTCCCAAAGTTGCTTATATTCAGCACTTTGGGCTGTATTTGCTTTTAACAGTATCGAAATATGCTTACCAATCACTTCACTGTGTTGATAACCCAGCGGCTTCAGGAATACATCGTTGCATTCAAGAATATTGCCTTTCAGGTCACATTCCATCACCCCAAAAGACTGATTCAAGGCTTTTTCTTCTTCTTGCAGCGCCAGATTACGCTTTTTATCCGCCGTCACATCAGTCAGATAAGCCACCACTTTACGTAGTTGCGAGCCTTGCATCACAGGCGCGTAATAGCCCTGGAACCAAACCTCACGGCCCTCTTTGTTATTCAGTTTGAAGCTACCACCTTGAGATTTACCGCCCTGCAAAGCATTCCAGAACTGTTCGTAGTCCGGCTTGCCAGCGTCTTCACGCGTCAGTAAAGCACGGTGATGCTGGCCGACCAGCTCTTTTGCGCTGTAGCCTAGCGATTGGCACAAATTGTCGTTGACGTGGCTGATATCCCCCTTGGCATTCAGCTCAACAATCGCTCTTGCTTTGTTGATTTCAGACTTCAGCGCGCTGAATTCAGCCACCTGATCCAGATTGTTACGATAATCCCGAGTCCCTGCCGCCAGCTTATTCACGATGGTAGAAAACATAATTTTATCCTTGGAAAATATCTCTGTTTAGAGTAATCGCGCTTATGTTTTTGCTGTTGTGCACGTTTTTATAATGTTAGTTAATGTACAGCCGCTTCCATCAATTGCATCTCATCGCTGGTCATCAGTTTATCGATGTCCACCAAGATCAGCATTTCTTGCTCAATGGTCGCCAGGCCGACGATATATTTGGTGTCAATGCGGGTCACCAATGATGGCACTTCACGCAGGTGCTCTTCACGCAGCTCGCGCACATCAGACACGCCATCGACCACAATGCCGACAATACGCCCGTTGAGGTTGAGAATAATCACCACGGTGAATTCGTTATATTCAACCTTGCCCAGGTTGAACTTGATGCGCAAATCGACGATAGGCACGATCTTGCCACGCAGATTAATCACCCCTTTAATAAAGGATGGCATGTTGGCAATTTGGGTCACCGCGTCATAGCCGCGAATTTCCTGCACCTTAAGAATCTCGATGCCGTATTGCTCGCTGCCCAAGACAAAGGTCAGGTATTCACCCGCCGCTGTTTTCAAGCCATTGCCTGCGTTGCCGCTTAAGGAATTGCTCATTTCTGTGCTTGTACTCATTGCATATGCTCCTTATGCATTGATGGTATTTTGTGAAGTTAAATAATTCTGGTTGGAAAACGCCATGCCACCAGTCACGTAGTTTGTGGTTTGCCCCATTTGGATAATGGCTGGCACATCCAGAATCAATGCCACCGACCCGTCGCCCATAATGGTGGCGCCAGAGACGCCAGGAATGCGCTTGAAGTTGGTTTCCAGGCTCTTGATCACCACTTGCTGCTGGCCAACCAAACGGTCGACAAACAAAGCGGATTTCTTACCATCGGCTTCCAGGATCAATAACACACCGTCAGTCGGGGTGGTGATCTGGGTCGGATGATTAAACAAGGCATGCAAGGCGATAATCGGCAGATATTCGCCACGCACATGCACCATCAATCCTTCGCCGGTCACTGTTTTCAGGTCTTCGGCACGTGGTTGCAGTGTTTCTACAATCAGGTTCAATGGCACCACATAAACGCTCTTGCCCAACGACACAGACATGCCGTCCAAAATCGCCAGGGTGAGTGGCAGTGAAATCGAAATCGTTGTGCCATAGCCTAATGCAGAGCGGATCTCGATATGACCGCCCATGGAGGTAATATTCCGTTTCACCACGTCCATGCCCACACCGCGGCCAGACACATCGGTGACCACTTCAGCCGTAGAGAAGCCTGGTGCAAAAATCAGGCTAAACACTTCGTTATCGGTCATGCTTTCATTCACTGGCAAACCATTTGAGGCCGCTTTGGCCAGAATTCTGTCACGGTTCAAGCCACCGCCATCATCAGTCACTTCAATCACGATGCTGCCGCCTTTATGCGCAGCAGACAAGGTTAAAGTACCGCTTTCAGGCTTACCCATTTCACGGCGGACTTCAGGTTTTTCAATGCCGTGGTCAACACTGTTACGTACCAAATGGGTCAATGGATCGACAATACGCTCAATCAAACTCTTATCAAGCTCAGTGGTGGCACCACTGGTGACAAATTCTACTTTTTTGCCCAACTTGCCAGCCAGGTCACGTACCATACGTGGGAAGCGCGAGAACACAAAGTCCATCGGCATCATACGAATCGACATCACGGACTCTTGCAGGTCGCGCGTGTTGCGGGTCAACTGGCTGACGCTATTAATTAAGGCTTCGTTATCCACCGGGTCGAGGGCATTCACACGCTGCTCAATCATGGCTTGTGTAATGACCAGCTCGCCAACCAGGTTAATCAACTGGTCAACCTTCTCGATGCCAACACGAATCGAAGTGCTTTCTGCGCTTTGTGCGGCAGCAGGTTTATCAGTCTCACGACGCCCCTGTTGACGACGCTCTTCTTTCGGTGCGGCCTCGGCAGGCGTGGCAACAGCGGTTGCAGCAGCCTCTGCCTTGGCTTTTGCCATTGCAGCGGCTGCATTATCATCACCGATCATTTGTGCTTTAGGCGCATCCGGATGTGGTTTAAACGGTGCAAAGAAACCGTAGCCCTCTTCCTGCTGCTCTTCGCCATTGCTGGCGAACAGGCCATAGCCCATTTCTTCAGCGACTTGCACCCTGCCATCGTCAGCTTTTGTTTCAGTTTTGATAATCGGATCATTATCAAAGAAACCATAACCAGCCTCTGCCGCAGGGGCTGCCTCAACTGGCGCAGCCGCTGTTGCAGCTTCGGCTGGCGTAGCGGCTGGTTCACTGGCAGCATCGCCCGCTACCTGGATCACCAGGGCATCGGCGTCAACAATAAATGAACAGATAGACACAATGTCATCGGCACTAGAGTCCGTTTTAATCAGCACAGCATGTACATTCTCGCTGCGTTGATAAACCTCGACGTCACCCAACAAAGCCAGCTCATCTTTCAGGTTAGCCAGGTCTTTTTCAGTGACGGTTGGCAAACCAACGTCATACAGAGTCATACCCTTGGCTTTTTCTTCAGCGGTGATCGTCAATGCAGTTTTCGCCACTTCGGCGGCAGCCGTAGCGGCTGGCGTTGCAGCAGGTGCAGCCTCAGCGCTGGCAGCGGCCACCACAGGCTCAGCCGCGACGGCGGCTTTACCTTCTGAAAGTGATTTCAGCATCATGGCCACATCGCTCACTTGCTCAGCATTCACATCTGAACCATGGCGATGACCATCGACTTGCATCTTGATCACATCTTTGGCAGCCAAAAATGCATCAACGTGTTCGGTGGTCAACGCCATCTCGTTTTTGCGAATTTTATCGAGCAGGTTTTCCAGCACATGCGTAATTTCTGTCATGTCCATAAAACCAAAGGTCGCAGCACCGCCTTTAATAGAGTGTGCCGCCCTGAAAATAGCGTTTAATTGCTCAACATCTGGCGACTCCACATCGATACCAAGCAACAGGTGCTCTGCTTCAGCCAACAACTCCTCGGCTTCGTCAAAGAACACCTCGTAAAACTGGCTCATATCCACTGTCATTGTTTACTCCAGTTCCTTTACCAGCGGCGCTTAGGCACCGATTACTTTTTGGACAACTTCAATCAGGCGCTTTGGATCAAAAGGCTTCACCAACCAGCCATTGGCACCTGCGGCTTTACCTTTTGCTTTCATTTCGTCAGAAGACTCTGTCGTCAACATCAGAATAGGCACTCTTTGATAGGAAGCAAGCGTACGCAAATTGGTGATCAGTGTCAGGCCATCCATCACCGGCATGTTTTGATCGGTCAATACCAGATCCACCGTTTTCTCTTTGGCTTTATTAAGGCCGTCTTGACCATCTACGGCCTGCACGACATCATAGCCAGCAGCTTTCAGACTAAAAGCCACCATCTGACGCAATGATCCGGAGTCGTCTACTGTTAAAATTGTTTTCGCCATGTTTGATTCGCCTTTTTCACTAATTTCGTTAAACGCCGCTGTATTAAAATAAGTCTATGTCACCGGTAGCCAAATTTTTCTGATCCACTGACTTGCGTAAATTTCCGGTCAGATGCTGGCTACCCTGATCAAAATTCTGGTTAAGCTGCATGATGAAGCGTCTGATTTCTTCATGCTCGTCATCAGCAGCCATCGGAAACTGATGACTGGACAGCTCATGTAACAAATCTTTTAAGCCATGCACGCGGTTGATGGTGCGCTGCAACAACTGGTTGGTCATGTCCTGAAACTGCATGCCAGTCACTACTTTGTTCACTTCCTGGCCAATGTTGTCCTGAAACACCTGCAATTGCTGCATCTCTTCAGGCTGCAACTTACCAGCCTCAACCAGCAACTGCACCGCTGCCTGCTGCTCCATTAACTGGGCATATACCGTCATAAAACTGGCACCCAGCTTTTCAATCGCTTCATTCAGTAAAAAGGCGGTTTGCTGCAAATCGGTTTCGATTTCGAGCAGATGCCAGTCACCGTGACGCGAGACCGCGGCCAGTAATTCTCTTAACTCTTCTATGGGCAATGTTTTCATAGTGGTCCTATCTTGCCTGATTTCCCTGTTTTTCAATCAAGAAATAAACAATGTAAAAATGACTTATTTCTTGTACGCTTTAACCGCCAACCTCTTCACCCATTTTCCCTGTCCTTCTTCAGGGCGCAGGCTTTTCCGCTTTATTCTGCAATGCTTCTACTTGCGTTTTATCATGCTCACTGACAGAAATCTGTTCGTTATCCTTGAGTAAATCCTCTTCGGTTTCCTTGTTCATCACAATTAAACTGATGCGGCGGTTAATCGGATTAAACGGATTCTCTTTATCCATCATGATGGCAGAGCCCAGGCCAACCACGCGCATCAGCTTGGTTTCATCCATACCGCCCGCAATTAGCTCACGCCGTGAGGCATTGGCGCGGTCAGCAGACAATTCCCAGTTACTGTAACCATGATCGCCATTGGCGTAACCCGCTGCATCGGTATGCCCGGATAAACTGATTTTGTTATCCACGCCATTCAGCGTTTTGCCAATCTCACGCAAAATCGTTTTGGCATAAGGCTGTAACTCGGCTTTGGCATTTTCAAACATGGGCCGGTTCTGTTCATCAATAATCTGTACCCTCAGGCCTTCACTGGTAATATCCAGCTTCAGCTGAGACTTAAATTGTTGCAGCGTCGGGTTATCTTCGATGGCTTGCTCAATCTTGGCTTTTAATGCCTCCAGTTTGACTTTTTCGGCCTGTTTCAAGACTTCTTTAACATCTTCCAGTTTGACCGTCTTCAGCTTGCCTGGATCGCCTTCTACTGGCTTGACCTGACCCTGTTTTTTGGTGACATCTTTACCACCGGTATTTTTCAAGGCCGAATCACTCTGGCCGAGTGAAGGCCCCATCAACACCATATGCAAAGGCGTTTGGAAATACTCGGCAATGCCTTCTTTTTGCGCTTTGGAGGTAGACCCCAGCAACCACATCAACAGGAAAAACGCCATCATCGCTGTCACAAAGTCAGCATAAGCAATTTTCCAGGCACCACCGTGATGGCCACCGCCACCCTTTTTGATCTTTTTAACAATAATCGGGGCAATATGTTCTTCTGCCATGACGCTCTCCCGGCGGTCTTAATCTTGCACTTATTTGGATTTGGCCTGTTTGACGTGCTCTTCCAGCTCGGTAAAGCCAGGACGCTCGGTCGAATACAGGACTTTACGGCCGAACTCAACCGCAATCGGCGGTGCATAACCATTCAGGCTGGCCAGCAACACCACTTTGACGGTTTGAAAGCTCTTGCTGGATTCTTCCAGCTTTTGCTCCAGCAAACCGGACAGCGGGCCAACAAAGCCATACGCCAGCAAAATACCGAGAAAAGTCCCCACCAGCGCGTGCGCAATCAGGATACCCAGCTCAGCCGGTGGCAACGCCACGTTTTCCATGGTATGCACCACGCCCATCACCGCCGCCACAATACCAAACGCTGGCAAGCCGTCGCCCAGTTTGGCAATACAATGTGCAGGCACGTGGCCTTCCATATGGTGGGTTTCCAGCTCGTTATCCATCAGGTTCTCGACCTGGAAGGCATCCATATTGCCGGACACCATCAGGCGCAGGTAATCGCAGATAAATTCGACCAGGTGATGGTCGTGCACAATGGAGGGATACTTAGTGAATAAGGCACTGGACTCAGGGTCTTCAATGTCTTTTTCAATCGACATCAGGCCGTCTTTGCGGATTTTGGTGAGAATTTCAAACAACAAGGCCAGTAAGTCCATATACAACTGCTTGTTGTACTTAGACCCCTTAAACAAGGTGGGCACAGCTTTCATAGTGGCTTTAATGGCCTTGGTATCATTACCGACAATAAAGGCCCCAAATGCGCCGCCAAAAATCATCATGACTTCCAGTGGCTGCCATAAGGCGCCCAAATGGCCGCCAGCGAGTGCATAGCCCCCAAAGACCATGCCACAAACGACTACATACCCAATGATCACAAACATGCTTTGACTCCACTTTTAGCAGTTAACTGTGGAAAGCATAACAATGCACGCCCCGATTCATTTTTTTAAATAAAAGGCATTTAGCCAGTTAAATCACACCGGTGACAATTAAAGCGTCTGTCGTTTCAATGGGGTTAATAGCGAATAAGGCCATCAGCGATGGCCGTCGAGGCGAGGTGACAGCGTGATAACACTATTTTTTGAGGTAAACGTACAAGGCTGGCGAATTGGCACTGGGGAACACAATATGCTCGGCTTGAATGTCAGGCACCGGAAACTCCGAGGTGACAAACAGGCAGCCTGGTCGCATTTCCTGTTGCACTTTTTGCCAGACGTCTTGCATCACAGCTGGAGACAGATAGGCAAATATCACATCTAAACTGGCAAAATCGATGGCGCGGTAATCACCGAAGGTAAATTTGACGCTGGTGCCGGAAAACAAGGCGCGCACGGCGCTCACGGCCCAGGGTAACGGGGCAATTTCAATGCCGGACACTTCATCGTGTATGCGCTGTTTGGCTAAAAACATTGCAATATCACCAATGCCGCTACCGATATCGAGCACTTTCAAGGATTGGTCACCGGCATGTTGCTCGAGAATGCGTTGTAAGGCACGCCAGGTCGCAGGAAAAGAGGGGTAAAACGGGACGCGCGTATTGTGTACAGACCAGTAAAGCGCCAATGTCATCACAAACCCGGCAAAATAAACACTGGACGGTAACGCAACCTGCTGCATGAAAACAACGGCCACCGGGAAAGCCACATGTATCCAGCGCCACCAGACCGGCATGCGCGCGGCTCTCGCCAATACGCTGACGACGCACAAATGCGGCAATAACCAGAACCAGATGGAATCCAGCTGAATACCCAGACTACGCAATTCAAACGCAAATACACTGTTGATCACGCCAGGCGCGAGGCCCGTCATCAACAGCATACTCACACACTGGATCAGCAATGCCTGACACCACAATCGTTTTGGCAAGAGACGCTGAACCCAAGGTTGGGATGGCAACGCCTCTGCCGGCAATTTTATCGAGTGCATGCTAAATCCTTCATTTCACAGGCAATATCAAACACCTGTTTGCAACCAGTTAAGCAGTCATTGAAACCAGTTTGTAGCTGAGTTCTTTGGCTTTTTTGGTTTTACCGGCACGTGAAGGAACGTGGCACAGGTTACATACATAATTCTGGTTCAAATCGTAGCTGTTAACGATGTATTGACCACCGCAGCAATGACAGACTTTAGTTGTCAGCATTTTGCTTTCGATGAAACGCACCAGTGTCCAGGCACGAGTCAATGACAAGACTGGCTCATCTTGTTGTGCAGCATCAGGATTTTGAACTTGCTGCATGTAGAGCGTATAGGCTTTGATAATCGCCTGGATACCATCTACGCCAGCATAATCAACCATAAAACGGTAGATATTGTAGAAAATGGAAGAATGAATGTTTGGCTGCCAGGTCAAGAACCAGTCGGTAGAGAATGGCAACATGCCTTTAGGAGGAGAAACGCCTTTCATTTCCTTGTACAACTTGATCAAACGCTCGCGTGACAATGTCGTTTGAGATTCCAGCAATTGCAGGCGTGCGCCCAGCGAGATCATTTGCATTGCCAGTTGAATTTGTTCTGCTTCGTTTACTACACTCTTCTTTTGCATGATAACCCTCTTTTCTATTTCTTATCGACAGATGGAAACGTCTACACTGTTATACAGTGGAGTCCGCAGCTTGTGCAGACATCAGTACTGCAGTATGCAGATGTGCTTGCGCTGGGTCTTTGGAGTAGCTGGTCAACATGCCCAGGATTTCGCTGTCATCAAAACGGAAGCGAGTCAGCAACATATTGGTATTACAGAGTTTCAGTAATTGCAGGTTAGTCAGGTTTTCCAGCAGATCTGCGATTTCCTTATTAATACCGAGGCGGAAAATCGCAGTGGCTTTGTCAGCGCGGATCAGTTGTTGGGCCAACATCAGATAGTTCAGGTTGGCATCTTTGATTTCAGCGAGTAAATCGTTTTGCATGTTCATGATCTTGTCTCCGTTTTTTTAGCGTTAATTTAAGTCCGCCTGAGCGTTAGGCGTACTTTGCGCGCAATCATGAAGAGCAACAATCAGGGTTTGTCGGTTTCTTTTGTAAGACAGACGAAAACAGCCACGTAGGTGTTTGTCTTACAAACCCCTACATGGCAATCACCACAACTATAAATATCAATGAGTTATGGCGTAATTTTAATGTTACACCGCAACAAGTTTACGTCTATGTTCGCAGCATTGTTCTGATTCCAATTCAAAAAATAATTAAAGTTTTCCTGTTGTATTCCGTAAACAACTGTTTTTTGTCTGTTTAGTCTGCTTTTCAAGCTTTCATAAAAACTATTTGTGCTATCCCGGTTAACGACAGCACACACTAAAACTTTAGGGTTGCACCTCAAAAAAAACCAACAAATCTCATAACATATTGTTTTAAAAAGAATAATAATTTTATTATTTGCACTCCTTAACATCTAGCAAGCCGCAACTGATAGAAAGCGGTCAATAAGCCCTTTTATTCCAGACATAAAAAAGCGTTTTTCTAGCCAATAATCACTCACAGGAAATACAACTTGTGTGTTGTATCTGTAAAACGAAAGAGTCGAGGACATGGCAGCTGAAGACAGCGATATGGAAAAAACCGAAGACGCGTCGCCCAAGCGATTGGAGAAGGCACGCGAAGACGGCGATATTCCCCGCTCTCGCGAACTGGCTGCGTGTGCGGTGCTGTTTACCACTGGCATGGCCATCATGATGCTGAGCCGCCCGCTTGGTGAAGCCATGAAGAATGTGTTGAGACAAGGCTTGAGCATTGACCATGCAATGGCCTTTGAGCCGCAACTGTTGATCGTGCACATGATGAAAGTGGTTGAGCAAGCCTTGTGGGCATTTTTGCCACTGGCCGTGATTATTGTCTCAGTAGCCGTAGCTGCACCGATCCTGGTCGGTGGCTGGGTGATGTCACAAAAATCACTGGTGCCTAATTTTGGCAAGCTCAATCCGATTAAAGGCCTGGCTAATCTGTTTTCCAAAAATTCGCTGGTCGAGTTACTGAAATCGATTGCCAAAACGATTCTGGTGGCGTCTGTGGGCTACACCATCGTTAAAAAAGATTTGCAGCCTATGCTGAGCTTGTCGCAGATGCCTCTTGCCGCCGGGATCAGCACTGTGAGTGACTATATGGTCACCGGCTTCCTGACCATTGCCTCTGCGCTGGTGTTGATTGCAGTGATTGATGTGCCCTACCAGCTCTATCAATATGCGCAGAAACACAAAATGACTAAACAAGAGCTGAAGGATGAAGCTAAAGAGTCAGAAGGCAGCCCTGAGATTAAAGGCCGTATCCGCCAGCAACAACGCGAGATGGCCCGCAGAAGAATGATGAGCAATGTGCCGCAGGCAGATGTGGTGATTACCAACCCAACCCACTATGCGGTGGCGATTCGCTATAAAGAAGGTGAAAACGGTGCGCCGATTGTGGTCGCTAAAGGTGCAGATGTGATTGCACAAAAGATCAAGGAAATTGCCGCTGAACATGAAGTCATGACGCTGGAATCGCCAAAACTGGCACGTGCCTTATATGCACATGCCGAGCTGGAGCGTGAGATTCCACAAACACTCTACGCAGCAGTGGCCGAGATTCTGGCCTATGTGTTCCAGCTGCGTGTATTTAAACAGCACGGTGGCGTGCGTCCTGCGATGCCAGCCAACGTGCCAGTACCAGATGCGCTGGACCCACATGCGCTGAATGCCGCGCCAGCAAGTGCGGCAGTGATTGAATAATTGCAGGCTTAGGAGTTTACGATGAACAATTGGCAACAATGGATGGGGAAAATGGACGGACGAGCAATCGCCGCGCCACTCATTATTGTATTGCTGCTGGCCATGATGATCCTGCCGTTACCGGCCATCATGCTCGATGTATTCTTCACCTTTAATATTGCACTGTCTATCCTGGTCTTGATGATAGGCTTGCAAACCACCAAGCCGCTGGACTTTATCGCCTTCCCTACCGTACTGCTGATGACCACCATGCTGCGCCTGGCGCTCAACGTGGCCTCTACCCGCGTGGTGCTGACTGAAGGCCATGCTGGCCCGGATGCGGCCGGTAAAGTGATTGAAGCGTTTGGCCACTTTTTGATTGGCGGTAACTACGCCGTCGGTATCGTCGTGTTTGTGATCCTGACCATTATTAACTTTACCGTGATCACCAAAGGTGCTGGCCGTATTGCTGAAGTCGGCGCCCGTTTCACCTTGGATGCGATGCCTGGTAAGCAAATGGCGATTGACGCTGACCTGAACGCAGGCCTGATTGGCGAAGACGAAGCCCGCCGCCGCCGTAAAGAAGTTGGCCAGGAATCAGAATTCTACGGCGCGATGGACGGTGCTAGTAAATATGTGCGTGGTGATGCCATTGCCGGTATTTTGATCATCATCATCAATATTGTTGGCGGCCTGATTGTCGGCATGGTGCAACATGACCTCGCCTTTGATGAAGCGGTTAAAAACTACACCATGCTGGCAATTGGTGATGGCCTGGTGGCACAGATTCCGTCACTGGTGATCTCAATCGCTGCCGGTGTGGTGGTTTCCCGCGTGGCCAACAATGAAGATATTGGTGGCCAGCTGATTAGCCAGCTGTTTGAAAATCCACGTGTGCTGACCGTGACTGCCGGCATTATCGGTGGCATCGGCCTGATCCCAGGCATGCCACACCTGGCTTTCCTCGGTCTGGGTGGTCTGTTGGGTGGCCTGGCTTATAACGTGAAACAAAAACAGGAAAAAGCCAAACAACAAGCCGTGCTGGAACCACAGCCAGAAGACAAACTGGCGCCAGCCAGCGAAGCCGAAGAAGCAACATGGAACGATGTGCTGCCAGTTGACACCATTGGCCTGGAAGTCGGTTACCGACTGATTCCACTGGTGGATAAAGGCCAGGGCGGCGAACTGCTCAAGCGTATCAAAGGCATCCGCAAGAAATTTGCCCAGGAAATTGGCTTTTTGGCGCCAACGGTGCATATCCGCGACAACCTGACCCTGAAACCAAACGCCTATCGCATCACCATGAAAGGTGTAGAAATGGCCAGTGGTGAGTCTAACTTCAGCCAGATGCTGGCGATTGACCCAGGTGCCGTCACCGGCGATCTGGATGGTGCGAAAACAACCGACCCGGCATTTGGCCTGCCAGCGGTATGGATTGAGCCAGACCGTAAAGAATATGCCCAAAGCCTGGGCTATACCGTGGTCGACGCAGGCACGGTGATTGCCACTCACCTCAATCATATTATTTCGCTGAATGCAGGCGAACTGCTGGGCCGTCAGGAAGTACAACAGTTGCTGGACCATATGGGCAAAGATTCCAGCAAGCTGATTGAAGAAATCGTGCCAAAAATGATTACGCTGTCCAGCCTGCAAAAAGTATTGCAAAACCTGCTTAACGAAGGCGTGCATATCCGCGATATGCGCTCCATCCTTGAAACACTGGCTGACCATGCACAATACACTCAGGACACCAATGACCTGACTTCCATGGTGCGTATCAAACTCGGCCGCGCCATTGTGCAGGATCTGTTCCCATACAGCAATGAAATTACCGCCATGACGCTGGATGGCCAACTGGAAAGACTGTTGTTGCAAGCCTTGCAAAATAATCAGTCCAACCAGAGCGTGATTGAGCCTGGCATTGCAGAAAGACTGTCTCAACAGACTGAAGTCGCTGCCAGACAACAAGAGCAAATGGGCCTGACACCCGTTTTGCTGGTCGCTGCCCCGCTACGCCAGGCTTTATCCAGATTTTTAAGAAGAACCGTCCCGCATCTCAGAGTGCTGTCGCATGACGAGCTGCCAGATAACAAATCCATTCGTGTCACCAGTTTAATCGGAGCGCAATAATATGAACATCAGAAGATTTTTTGGCAAAAATGCACGTGAGGCATTGGCGCAAGTCAAACAGGCATTAGGGGACGATGCCATTATTGTCGCGAACCGTAGTGTCAATGGCGGCACCGAAATCATGGCCATGCTGGAAACGGATATTGCATCCAACGCCAGCTCAGCGCCGACCGATATGGGCACGGATCAATCTCGCAGCTTGCTGGACTTTGTGAATGCACAAGGCCAGCCGACTCGCCAGGCAGCGCCGCAAGCGGCGATGTCTGCACCTGGCGTGCAAAACAACACGCCAGTGGCTGAAGAGCCCGCCGCCAATGAAGGCGCCATCATGGATATGCTGAAACTGCATAGCGAGCAACAGGAACAGGCTTACCAGGTGGCAACGCAAACACTGGAAGACAAAATGATGGGCATGATGCAGGAAATGCGTCAGATGCGTAGCCATTTTGAAACCCAGATGAGCGCGATGACCTGGCAACATCATTTGCAACACAGCCCGGCTAAATCGAAAGTGCTGAGCACCCTGCTCTCTGCCAACTTCAGCGCCTCACTGTCACGCCAGATTGCTGAAAAAATGCCACAGCATATTGATGTCAACAAAGCACCAATGTGGGCCAAAGAAGTGATTAGCCGCAATCTGCATACACTGGACGACGAGGATGCATTGCTGGACCGTGGCGGCATCTATGCCCTGGTTGGCCCGACAGGTGTGGGTAAAACTACCACCACAGCCAAACTGGCCGCGCGTTATGTGATGAAACATGGCACCCAGAACCTGGGCCTGATCACCACCGACAGCTACCGTATCGGTGGTTACGAACAACTGCGTATCTACGGCAAGATCCTGGGCGTAATGGTACATGCCGTCAAAGACGAAGAAGACCTGAAAATTGCGCTGAATGAACTGAAAAACAAACATATGATCCTGGTAGACACAGTAGGTGTCAGCCAGCGTGATCAAGCCGTGACTGAGCAGCTTTCCATGTTAAGCCGTGCCGATAGCCCAATTCAGAAATTGTTGTGCCTGAATGCCACCTCTACCGGTGACACGCTGACCGATGTGATGCGTAGCTACAAAAAACATGATATCGCCGGTTGTATCGTCACCAAGCTAGACGAAGCCGCAGCGATTGGCAACGTATTGGATGTATTGATCCGCGAACGTATGCGCTTGTTCTACACCACCAGTGGCCAACGCGTGCCTGAAGATATTGAAGTGGCCGACAAACCAGCGCTGATCGAACGTGTGTTGACGCCGCATCAGGCCAGTTTGCCTTACCAGTACCTGGACGAAGAGTTGCCGCTGGTGATTTCCAGCATGATGCAAACGGCTGGCCAGGAGCAGCAACATGTTTAATTACCGCGACCAGGCAGATGGTTTGCGCCGCATTATGGCCAAGACGTCGGCACGGATTATCAGTGTGATCGGCGCCAATGGCCAGGCTGCCACGCCGTGGATGCGCAATCTGGCACTGGGCATGCTCGCCCCTGAGCAACGCTTGCTGTTGATACACGCGAACCGCCAGCCAGCGCTCGCGCACTCATTACAGTCGATTGTGACGCACAACAGTGCACTCAAACGCGCCATTCTCAAACATCCGCAAGGCTATGACCTGACCTGTTTGGCTGAAAATGACCTGTTAACCTCGCCTTTATCTCAAGATTTAAAAGTGCAACTGGACGGTATAGTGAAGCAACTTTCGTACGATTACGATACCGTCATGATAGAAGCACAGCTGGATACACAAGACCACAGCTTGATGATGCCATTGATTGCCGAGCATGAACTGGTGATTCAAATGGACAGATCTGAAGCGGCCATTAAAGCCGCCTATACGACGATCAAGCACATCAGCCAGCAACATGGCCAGATTCCTTTGGGTGTGGTTGTCACAGGGGCCAATCATGATCAGGGTCAACAATACTTTATGCGTTTGAACCAGGTATGCAAACAGTTTCTGGGCGTCACCCTGGACTTTATCGGCGCGATGCCGCCAGAAGAGCCAGCGGGTGCCGCGCAGAAAAAAACAGGCAATGCCAAGACAGAGGTCGCCAAGGCTGGACAGACCGCATTGGCGTTTAAATCAGTGGCACATCGTCTCGAAAAACAACGGATCACCACGCCATCGCTGGCTGTTGCCTAAAGTAAAAAGAGGAAAAACATGTATACCGCTAAAGGCAAGACTCAAAATACAGATCAAATGCTGAAACAGCATAGCGGCTTGGTCAAAAAAATGGCTTATCAGTTAAAAGCCAAGCTGCCCTCCTGTGTCGAGCTCGATGACTTGGTGCAAGCCGGCATGATCGGCCTGATGGATGCGATTCAGCGTTACGAAGATAATCACGGCGCACAATTTGAAACCTATGCGTCACAGCGCGTGCGCGGTGCCATGCTGGATGAGTTGCGCGGCGCTGACTGGCTGCCACGCGGCATTCGCAAAAATATGCGCGATATCGAAGTCGCCGTACAGCAACTGGAACAAAAGTTTGGCCGTCCGCCAACTGAGTCCGAAATTGCCAAGCATATGAACTTCACGCTGGATGACTACTATGATGTCTTGAGCGATTGCCAGGGCCACCAGCTGATTTATTACGAAGACTTTCAGGACGACGATGGTGGCGAGCATTTTCTTGACCGTTATGTCGATGACGATACCAGTGACCCAGTCAAATCATTGCTGGAGAGTGATTTCCGCGAAGCATTGATCGACTCGATCGACCACTTGCCCGAGCGTGAAAAAATGCTCATGGGCCTTTACTATGAACAGGAACTGAACCTGAAAGAAATCGGCGCCATTATGAGCGTCTCAGAATCACGTGTCTGCCAGTTGCATAGCCAGGCAGTGGCGCGCTTGCGTGCGTCTATGCGCGATAAATCCTGGACCGGAGTGGCCTGATGGATTGGGGCAGTATCGCAGGGCTGGTCATCGCCCTCGCCGGACTGGTGGTTGGTCAAGTCATCGACGGCGGTCACCTTAACTCGCTGATGCAGCCCGCAGCGTTTGTCGTCGTCATTCTCGGCACGACTGGCGCGGTGTTGCTGCAAACCGAATTCAAGCAATTCCTCAAAGGCATGCGCATGCTACGCCTGGTGTTTGTACACCCACAGGACGATAGAAAAAAACTCGCCATTAAAATCAATCAATGGAGCTTGCAGGCGCGCAAGGAAAGCGTGTTGTCGCTGGAAAGTTATATCAAGCGCGAGCAAGATCCTTTCGTACGCAAAGGCTTGCAATTGCTGGTTGACGGTACGCCCGCTGACCGTATTCGCGAAGTGTGCGCCATTGATATGTACTACTACGAATTACAGGAACGCGAAGCCGTCAAAATCTGGTCGGCTGCTGGCGGCTATGCGCCAACAGTTGGCATTCTGGGAGCCGTACTGGGCCTGATTCACGTCATGGAAAACCTGTCTGACCCGGCCAAGATTGGTAGTGGCATTGCGGTTGCCTTTGTGGCCACCATTTATGGTGTGGCATTGGCTAACCTGGTATTTTTGCCGATTTCAAATAAATTAAAAGGCCATGTCCAGCACGAAATGTCCAGGCGTGAGATGTTGCTCAACGCCTGGGTGTCGATTGCTCGCGGTGATAACCCTAAACTGGTCACTGAGCGCCTTGAGTCCTACCTGCACCTGCGGGAGTCCTGATGTACAGACGCCACAAGCTGGACGAGGACGATGAAAGCCACGAACGCTGGCTGATTTCTTACGCCGACTTTATCACCCTGCTATTTGCCTTTTTTGTGGTGATGTATGCGACCTCGACCATCAACCTGAATAAATACCGCGCACTCTCCAGTGCCGTGGTCACTGCGTTTCAAGGCAAGCCTGGTCAAACGGATGCACCTGAAGCACAGACACAAGCCACGTTGCAAAACCAGAGTTCCGTGCTCAAGCCCTTGCCATTAAGCTATTTATATCAAGAGAAAAAGCTGCGCGACCAGGAAAAGGTACGCGCGATCGGCCAGCAAGTGGCGAATGCACTCACACCATGGATAGAACAGAAACTGATCACGGTGTACCAGTCTGAGCTCGGGATTGAGGTTGATATTCAAAGCAGTCTGCTGTTTAACAACAATCAGACGAGCTATAGCGCACAAGCACCTGCGATCTTGAATGCGCTGAGTGCGCAGCTAAAAAACGAATACCGCACCATACAGGTCGAAGGCCATAGCGATAAACAACTGTTTAGTGGTCAGGCAGATGCAGAAACCAAGCGTTGGGAATTAACGGCAGCACAAGCCGCGCATATCACCGCCAGCCTGGTCGCGCAAGGCATTGCCAGCAAACAACTGACCGCCATCGGCATGGCAGAGACCAAGCCTGTGTCGAGCAGTGACAATGCGCTGGCACAAGCAATGAATACGCGCATGACTATCCGTATTTTAACGGCTGAAAGCAGTGCCCAGCAAACCAGCAATGTGGCTAACAGGCAAGAGATACAGGCTGGTGCAGTGGATGCCACATCGCCGTCAACAGAAGCCGCGCCTAGTTCAGCACCGGCACAAGAAACAAGCCAAGAGACAACCAGCGCAGCAACACCATCAGTCCGCTAAACCAGCGCTTCCTGCAACCAGTCGTTAAACTGTTCAATCGGCATCGGCTTACCGAATAAAAAGCCCTGATAGCGGCGGCAGCCGTTATTCAATAGCAACTCCATCTGCTCTTGTGTTTCCACCCCTTCGGCAATCACACTGAGGTACATGCTTTGTGCCATGGCAATAATCGTTCGCACAATTGTACGATCATGGCTATCGGTGACAATATCATTCACAAACGAGCGGTCGATTTTGAGTTGATACAGCGGTAACTTCTTCAAATACTGTAGCGACGAATAACCGGTACCAAAGTCATCCAGCGAAAATTGAATCCCCAGTTGGCTCAGCTCGGCCATGATACGCACGGCGTCATCCACGTTTTCGAGCAAGACGCTTTCTGTGAGCTCCAGGCGCAATGCATTGGGGTTAATCTGGTGGCGCTGAATACAGGCTTTGACCATCGCCACAAAATTGGCCTGGCAAAATTGGCGCGCGCTGATATTGACCGATAAACTCAGCTCGCGGGTATTTAATGAGCGTTGCCAGAGCGCAACTTGGGCGCAAGCCTGGTCTAGCACCCACATGCCGATTTCGATAATCAGGCCACTGGTTTCAGCCACAGCAATAAATTGCAACGGTGAAATCAAGCCCCGCTGCGGATGCAGCCACCTTAACAAGACTTCTGCACCAAACGGGCGCCCGGTATGATCGACCTGCACCTGGTAATGCAAGCGCAACTGTTGCTGGGCGATGGCTTCACGCAACTCTGTTTCAAGCATGACCTGCGTCGCAATTTCAGTCTGCATGCCAGGCTGATACACACAGGCATGGTTACGTCCGCCCTGCTTGGCTTTATGCATGGCAATATCGGCGGCTTTCACATAATCGGTGTCGCCCGTGCTGATATCGTTAAAGCTGCATAAGCCCATGCTGGCCGTAATCGGCAATTTTTGACCGCTGACTTTAAACGGGCGCTCGAACACCTTTTGCAGTTTACGCTGCATCGATAATAGCTGCTGCAAGGCTTTATCTGCGGATGCCGCCAGGCCTGAAAGCAAGACCAGAAACTCGTCGCCACCCATACAGGCAGTAAAGTGCGGCTCGGCTACTTTTTGCAACCGTTCTGCCACTTGCTGTAACAAGCTATTGCCTGCGGCATGGCCATGCGCCTCATTAATCCATTTAAAGTGATCGAGGTCGATATATACCACGCCCCAATGCGCATCGGTAGCAGGCTGCGCACGTAATTGCTGCAGCACCTCATAAGCCCTTTTGCGGTTGGGCAAGCCAGTGACAGGCTCCAGGTAGGCCAGGCTTTGAATTGACTCTTGTGACAAGTGGCGATCAACCACCAGACTCATCAGTTTGGTCGCCTGCTCTATCATGGATTGCTCAAGCGCACTTGGCGTTTGTGGCTGGCGATAATAGATGGCAAACGCACCCAGTACCTCACCATCTGCATTTAAGATAGGCTCAGACCACCCTGCCTGCACGCCTGAGGCCAATGCAGCCTCCCGGTGATTGCCCCAATAAGGGTGCGTCATCACATTTTCGACAATCACCCGTTGCTTGATGGCGATGGCAGTTGCCAGCGAGCCATTACCGGCTTCAAGCTGCAACTGGCGCAAGGTTTGCAACAATGCTTGCGGTAAGGAAGGAGCAATCACGGTTTGTACCAGTTTGCCCAGGTTTTTTGTCAGCACCAGCGCGCAATACACATCAGCGTGCATCGCTTCAATATCACGCACCATTTTCTCTAAAATCCTAACCGCATCCTGTTCTTTTAGGATCAACTCCAGAATAGAAAATTGAAAGCGTTCATAGGCAATCGCGCGTAACTTCTCTTGTTGAAAAGCCAAAGCAGACTGCTGTTCATTGGTAATCTCCCGCACCAGCAACAGGCTGCGCGGTTCACCAGTCTCCAGGCTAAAGTAATGGGCACTGCATTCCAGCCAGCGGTTTTGGCTGTCATGGCAGGCAATCTGTATCGTACGCTGAGTAATTTCTGGCGCAGGCTGCGCCAGGATGGATTTAATCGGGTCATGTGTGATCAGTGGCAGGCAAGCCCACAAGTCACACCCCGACTCAAGTGTATGGCAGACCATAACCGAGCGGCAATTGCCGAGAGAATCGGTCTCTGCTGCAATATAAAAACCGGAATAATCGACCAGTGAGCGCCACTGATCAAAGGCGTGACTTACGCCCAAAGAAGCGCCAAGGCCCAAAGAAGCGTTCAAGCGCGTTGAAGCCTCCGAACTGCGTGACGCACTCAAGACCTGACCTGCCAATACCACTGCATTTGGCTCGATATTTACTATAGACATCGCATACTTTCACAACCGCAGTGCAAAATCTAACTGCCGACAACTAGGCACCCTCTGCCCGTCGGTTGTTAAGATGACACACCCCCGAAGAATTTTAGTTGGGAGTCAATCCAGCATTGATTGCTCCCTTTTATATTTACGATGATGTGTCAAAAAGCAAATTGATGTCAAGACAAATTCATGGCTAAGGCCAGACATTAACAACTGTCATCGACGACCGTCACATAGATGTGACAACAGGCGGTCAAAACTCCATTTTCCGGCCCCTTGCGTCACCAGAGGCAACAGCATCAACAAGTAAATCAGGGGCAGTTTGTAGTTACCAAACCCATCCCCCTCCACGTCCTCAAAACGGTAACCGTTGAATAAATCCGCCATACTGCTCCAATGCTCTGGCCAATGCACGCTGGCAATCGCTACCACGGTCAACACCATCAGGCTGAGGCTGAAAAAACGTGTAAACAGTCCCAGCAGTAGCGCAGCAGCACCGACTAATTCAAAGGTCATGGCAATATTCCAATTGACCTCCGCGGGCAGCAAATCAAACGGGAAAGGAAATTGCAAATCTGCAAACCAGTTTTGACCGTGCAGCTTGGCCCACCCTGCTTCACCGAACTCCCAGGCCAAGATCAGGCGCAAGAGCAAACCCGGTAGCCAGTCATTCACCGTGTGGAGCGTTAAAATCAGGGATTGATATTTGAGAACGAAAGAGTGACGAACGAAATGTTGAAACATGAGCGGCTGCCTTTCCAGGATTGAAGTTGTATTGCTTAGTCTTCAATCTAGAAAATACCTTACATATTACCGCTAACTTTTTCTATTATTTGAGAAAGGTAGCCAACGAAGTGCTATCAACAGCGCTAATACCAGACTGTAAATCACAGGCTCAGTCACATCTTTTTTCACCAGCCACCAAAAGTGCAGCAACACCAGCACGCCAATCACATACACCAGCTTATGCAAGCTTTTCCAGCGTTGCTTGAGTGCTTTTATCGCGCGCTGGTTAGACGTTGCTGCCAGCGGCAAGGTCAGCAACAAGGCAGCTGCCCCCACCAGCACGTAAGGGTGCTTGACGATATCTTTCACAATATCGGCCCAGTCAAACTGGTAATCCAACCAGAGATACGTCGTCACGTGCAGGCAGGCATAAGCAAACATCCATAGCCCCAGCAAGCGACGCACCGCAATCAGCCAGGATTGTTGCGTGAGATGCCTGAGCGGCGTGATGCTGAGCGAGAGCAGTAAAAACACCAATGCCCAGGTGCCGGTAGAGCGCTCAATAAACTCGACCGGGTTGGCGCCAAGACCATCGGTAACACCCAGGTAAATCAAGCGCGAAACAGGGATAAGTGCACCCAGCCAGATCAGGCATTTAAGATATTTGATTGCTGCCTTTGCTGACCATGCAGAGAACCATTGCGGCATAGTCATGCTAGAAATTTTTCTGTAAATCCATACCGGCATATAACTGCCCTACTTCATCATAGCCATTAAACAACCTGGTTTTAATGCGCCCGGCAAACAAGCCTGCACCGATGCGTTTTTCAGAAGACTGTGTCCAGCGCGGATGATCCACCTGCGGATTCACATTGGCGTAAAAACCATACTCGCGTGCACTCGCCTTCATCCAGGAGGTATTCGGCATCTGCTCAACAAAACGAATCGTACTAATGGCCTTAGCACCTTTAAAACCATACTTCCATGGCACCACCAGGCGCACAGGCGCCCCATTCTGGTTAGGCAACACTTTGCCATACAAGCCAACCGCCAGAATCGTTAATGGCTGCATGGCTTCATCCATGCGCAAACCCTCGTTATAAGGCCAATCCAGCACCGGAATACGTGCTCCAGGCATATGGCGTGGATCGTTATAAGAAATAAACTCAATATATTTGGCATTGCCGGTTGGCTGCGCCCAGTCGATAAGCGCTTTGAGCGGCAACCCGACCCACGGAATCACCATAGACCAACCTTCCACGCAACGCATACGGTAAATGCGCTCCTCCAGTGGTGCCAGTTTCATCAGTTGCTCAATACTGATGGTCTTCGCCTGCTTCACCGCGCCTTCAATCCTGATCGTCCACGGCGTCGGCTTAAACAACACCGCCTCGCGGGCCGGGTCCTCCTTGCCTGTGCCAAACTCGTAATAATTGTTATAGCTAGTCACATCCTCAACGCTGGTCAGCTTCTCTTCTTTGCCGTAAGCTGTTTTATGGAAATCCAGCGTTTGTGCCGCGTGCGCCTGCGTAGGGAGTAAAAGACTGGCTGCCGCCACGCCCGCCGCTTTTAATACAGTACGGCGCTGCTCAAACACGGCTTGTGGCGTGATTTCTGAAGGCAAAATACCGCTAGGATTGCGGCGATTGTTATCCAGTAGCATAAAATTTCCTGTCTGCCTGATTGTGTATGCTTATTTGTCGCATATGACAGGGAAACCTTACAGGGGATTCCAGCAAAAAGGTAAATCTTTTGCAAGTGAGGCGTTAGGACGAGAGAACGGGCTTTCAAAAACAAAAAAGGCGCCTAAAGCGCCTTTTTCACTGTGTAGCTAAGCGAATTAAGCGCGCTTGCGTTGCACTAAAGAAACAACTGCCAGGCCTGCCAGCAAAAAGCCTAAGGTATCTGGTTCAGGCACGACACTGTTGCTCACACTCGCCTCTGTATTCACACCTAATGCAATAGAACCCAGACCGCCCGGCACTTCATTTTTCACAACCAGTGCCAGCGAATTGAATTCGCCAGAGATCGCAGCAAAGGTATAGCTCAAATATGTCAGGCCGGTACCACTGGTGCTTGTCCATGACCAATCGCCTACATCAACACCATTGACCAGTACATCCCAATCTACTGACGCGCCTTGTGACAGCACATTCTGAGTGACATTCAACTCCAGTTCCAGGCTGGTCGTGCCAAACAGGCCTGATCCGCTAAACGTTTCACTCACTTGATCACCACGTGAAACAGACCAGAAATAGCCGATATCTATTGCTGACAGAGAGCCGACAGAACTCACCACATTGGAAGTGTAGCTTGGAAAATTAAAGTTGTATGTGGCGGCATGTACCATGTTTGTGCCTGCCAGCATAAATGCAGACAATGCAGCACCTACGATGCTTTTCATAGCGATCGCTTTCATTGAAAATCTCCCCTTATATATACATTAATTAAATTGATGCCGGCGAAATGCTAGTGCATTTTAATGGCAATGTCGAGTGACACTCAGACTAGGTCATCTTTAGTCATTGTTCATGGATCAAGATGCAGACATCACGGCGTTGATTGTTGCGCGTAACCTATTTGGTTTTCGCCAGCAATTCATCCAATTCAGCATCTTTAAACTTGGCAGCAAACGCCTCAGCTTGTTGTATTAATTGCTGCGCGCCAGCAACATCGCCTTGCGCACGTTTGTTTTCTGCCCAATAAATCGCGGTTTTAGCTTCATAAAACTCACCGCCATTATCATGGGCATATTCCATCAGGCGCTGGTAGGTTTTGTCTGCACTCACGTAATCTTTTTTTGCTGAAAACAACTTGCCCAAAGTCAGGCTGGCTTCTGCGTATTGGTCAGGAGTGCCGGACTTGCGCAGCATCATGACGCCTTTTAATTGGTGCTCGATGGCTTTATCTACTTGTTGCAGTTGCTGGTAGGCCATGGCTTCGTGAATGAAACTGTCAGCGCGCTCGTCGTCGTTCATGGCGAGTTTTTCGCCGACTTCAAATGACTTGAGTGATTCAGCGTATTGGCCAATCTCGAAATAAGCTTCGCCAATCAGGTTGTGTGCAATGCGTGCATAGCGGCGCATATTTTGCTGCTCGCTGAATTTGAGGGCTTGCTGATAGCTTTCGAGCGCGGCGTCATGCACTTTAGCTTCAAGCTGTGCGTTACCAAGCAACATATGGGCAGAAATCAAGTCCAACCCAGCCGGTTTCAAGCTGATGGCTTGTTTAAAGCTTTGTTGCGCAGCGGCATTTTGGGCCAACCCGGATTGCGCACGGCCTTTACACAGCCAGAACTCTGCCTGGCTGGCGTGTTGCTCAGCGACCTGGATGGCTTGCGCATACTGCTGGTTTTTTACCGCGCTATCGCAAGTTTCCAACGCAGCATCTTTAGCCATTGATTCATTAATAATCAATAAATTAAACAATATTATTAAAGTTAATTTTGAATTCATATCAAAATAAATCCGATTGGGTGAGTGAGGTTTCTGAGAGTGTTAACGCAGGTGCTTCAATTAAGTCTGTCGGCGTTGCAGAGGGTTGCAACATCGCAAGTAAAGCAGACTCATCCAGCACAGGGATATTCAGCTGCTGCGCCTTTTCCAGCTTACTGCCTGCCTCAGCGCCAGCCACCACATAACTGGTTTTGGCTGAAACGCTACCGCTAACTTTACCACCAACCGCTTCAATCATCGCCTGCGCCTGATCGCGTTTGAGCGTGGGTAAGGTGCCGGTGAGTACAAAGGTTTTTCCGGCAAATGTGGCTGATGTGGTTGTTTTGGCAATATCGGCCCACTGCACGCCAAGTGCACGCATCGCAGCAATGACTTCACGGTTGTGTGCTTCCTGAAAAAACTGGTAAGCGGCTTCAGCCACAATCGGGCCGACATCGTTGACTTGCATCAGCGCTTCCACATCAGCGGCCATCAAGGCATCGAGATTACCGAAATGCTGGGCCAGATCCTTGGCTGTTGCCTCACCGACATTGCGTATGCCTAGCGCGTAAATAAAACGTGGCAACGTGGCCTGTTTGCTTTTTTCAATAGCGGCCAGCACATTCTGCGCAGACTTCTCGGCCATGCGCTCCAATTCGCTCAATACGGGCAAGCTCAGGCGATAAACATCGTCCAGGTGATGCACCAGGTCGCGTTCAACCAATTGATCCACCAGTTTTTCACCCAGGCCTTCAATATCCATGGCGCGGCGGGAGGCAAAGTGCGTAATCGCCTGCTTGCGCTGCGCCGGGCAAATCAGGCCGCCGGTACAACGTGCCACGGCTTCGTCTTGCGGCCGGACAACGTGTGAGCCGCATTCCGGGCATGTGGATGGCATGATAAACACGCGTGCGTCTGCCGGTCGTAATTCAGGCTTGGCAGCCACCACTTCAGGAATCACATCGCCTGCCCGCCGCACAATCACGGTGTCGCCGATATGTATGTCTTTACGGCGTAACTCATCTTCATTATGCAAAGTGGCGTTGGTTACTGTTACACCACCGACAAATACAGGCTTCAGGCGCGCCACTGGTGTAATCGCGCCAGTGCGCCCTACTTGCACGGTAATATCTTCCACCACCGTGACAGCCTCTTCGGCGGGAAATTTATGTGCGATTGCCCAGCGTGGTGCACGTGAGACAAAACCGAGCGCATCCTGCAGGCTAAAAGCGTTCACCTTGTAGACCACGCCATCAATATCAAATGGCAGGCTACTGCGTTTGGCGCCAATCTCGGCATAATAGTCACGTAGGCCTTGCGCACCAGTTTTAACGCCACGCAGCTCAGAGACCGGGAAGCGTAAATCGGCCAGGTATTGCATGGCCTCGGCATGCGAATGCAACGCAGGTACGCCCTCGCTCGCACCCAGGCCATAAGCAAAGAAATGCAAGGGCCGTTTAGCCGTAATATTAGAGTCTAGCTGGCGCAGGCTACCTGCCGCGGCATTGCGCGGATTGGCAAATAGTTTGCCACCTGCAGCCGCTTGTTGCTGGTTAAGCTTTTCGAAGTCTTTTTTCAGCATGAGCACTTCACCACGCACTTCAAGCAATGCGGGTGGATGTGCAATATTCAGGCGACTGGGGATGGCACGGATGGTTTTCAGGTTATGCGTCACATTCTCGCCGGTATACCCGTCACCACGCGTCGCGCCTTGTACAAACACGCCATGTTCGTAAGTCAGCGTGATCGCCAGACCATCGAATTTGGGTTCCACTGCGTAGTCTACTTGCGACTGGTCTGCGCCTTCACGTACACGCCGGTCAAATGCCTCTAGCTCTTCGTCACTAAAGGCGTTATTGAGCGACAGCATGGCCTGCCGGTGCTGCACACTGTCGAATGCAGACAGCGCCAGGCCACCTACACGCTGGCTGGGCGAATCTGCCGTAATCAGTTCGGGATATTGCTGCTCGAGATCAAGCAGCTGGCGGTAAATGCCATCATATTCATTATCACTCACCAGCGGCGCATCAAGCACATAGTAGTGATAATCGTATTCGGCAATGCGCTGCTTAAGCTGTTGTAAAAGCAGCGCAGCTTCTTGAGCTGGCATATTAAGAGAACAGGCGTTTGGCGTGGCTGCTGCCAGGAGTGATCCCCTGCGCAGCCATGGCATTGGAGATATTTTTCAGTTGCTGGCGGATTTTATCCAGTTGTGCATCGCCGATGGCCTTGCGATTCACATCAATCATGCTGGCACTTAAACTGCTCGCCATGCTTGCAGCAATATCCACCATATGGTCAAACACACGCAAGCTATTTGGCGTGGTCGGGATATCCAGTTGGAACGTAACGCCAGTCATCACGGCCGTTTTCAGCATATCCGCCGAAAACGGTTTACCTTCATAGTTACGCACAGAGAACTCCAGCTGGCCTTCTGTGTTGAATGACTCAAAGCGGCCATCGACACTCAGTTGCATACCACAAGCCTCGGCCAGGCCCCGTAACTTGGTCGCGTGGAACATGCCCTGATTAGCCAGCACATGAAATTCGACTGCTTTATCGACTTCAATACAAAATGCGTCAATAGATTGCGATTGTTGTGACGGCTCGTAACCACCTTGCCAGTGCACAGTGAGTCCAAGCGCACGCGCCAGGGTTTCCATGGACTTCTGGAATCGTTTAAGGGTTTCTTCATCCACCGGGCCACCGCGGTCGGCCAACTGCAAACTACAGGCAACCTGGCTGGCTGGTGTCTGGTCTTGCAGGGCTTTGGCATCCAGTGCCAACACATCTTGCCAGTCGCCAGTGGTCGAGCTTTGTGCCCACAACGTTGCATGCTGCGGAAAGGTCCTGACTTCAGCTTGCATGTCTTCGAGCTCTGCCAACATCACACCAAGAGGTGCATCGATCAGCCCAACCCAATCCATGGAAGTGTGTACGGCTGCTGGCAGCACAGACTCTTCAATGTGCGTAGTCAGGACGGAGTCATCTTCATCGTCTACTGAAGACGCTTCAGGAAAATCTAAAGTGGGCTGTTCAAAGGCTGGTGGCTGGATGTCATCAAAAGATTGCGCGACGGGGGCGCTTGCCTCAGGCTTGGCTGAAATAACCGGTTCGACCTTCACAGGCTCAACCCTGGCAGGCTCTGTCTTGGCTGGCGTCACTTTTGACGACGCAGCGACTGCTGCTTCACCAGGCTGCTTGTTTAAATTCAAGCCATTTTTATCGAAACTTGCCGTTGTCGCTGCATTAATTCTGGCTTTGGCGGACTCACCTACCGTGAAGTCAGGTTCAACTTTGGCGGACTGGCGCACGCGTGGCTCAGACATCCAGCCTTCGACGTCTTCTGAAACCGCATGTTTATCCGTGCTGGCTTTTTTAAGTGGCTCTTTTTTCAAGCCATCAGGTTTAGCAGCATCACTGGTTTTCACAGAAGAAGTGTCGCTATCCAGCACATCACCACGGGTATGGCTAAAACGATATTCAACATCTCTACGATATTTTTTTTCCTGCCACCAGTTAAAAACTACCACTGCCAGAACGATGCTGACCCCAAGCAACACCAATATCATCCACAAATCAGACATGTGACCTTACAATCCTTAATAACGCTTGCATAATAATACAACAAAACTGGCATTAAGCCGCATGCATGCGTATCGCTTCATCGATATCAACATCGACAATTCGCGATACACCAGACTCCTGCATCGTGACCCCAATCAACTGTTGTGACATCTCCATCGTGATTTTGTTGTGCGACACAAACAGGAATTGCGTTTTTTCTGACATCACACGTACCAGCTGGCAAAAACGCTCGGTATTACTGTCATCCAGCGGCGCATCCACTTCATCCATCAGGCAAAATGGGGCTGGATTTAATCTGAATAAGGCAAACACCAGCGCCATCGCCGTCAGCGCTTTTTCGCCGCCGGAAAGTAGTTGTATCGTCGTGTTTTTTTTGCCTGGCGGCTGCGCAAACACCTGTACACCAGTATCTAGGATCTCGTCACCAAGTAATTCAAGTTTGGCATTGCCGCCATTGAACAAGGTCTGGAACAATTCGCCAAAATTGCGGTTGGCTTCATCGAAGGTCGCACGCAGCTTGCCGCGCGTTTCCCTGTCGATTTTCTGAATGGCCTCTTCCAGCGTTTCACTGGCAGTCAGCAAATCTTTTAACTGGCTATCCAGGTAACCTTTGCGCTCTTTCTCCACCGATAGCTCTTCAATCGCCGCCATATTCACTGGCCCCAATTGCTGTATCTGTTGCTGTAGCTTCTGGGTATTTTGCGCCAAGGCCTGCGCCTGGCTATCCAAGTCCAGGCCTTGCTGAATCAGCGCCTCATCCAGCCCGGTTTCAGCCAAGGCGGACTGGCATTGCTCCACTTGCAGACGGCACTCCTGCTGTTTAAGGCGGCGTTGCTCTACGGCATCCCGCAGTGGATGCAATTGCTGCTCGATTTGCAAGCGATGTCGTTCTTGCGCCTGCAATGCACTTTCCTGCTCCGCAGACTGGTTTCGCGCTTGCGCAAGTGCCTGTTCACAGGTGTGCTGCTGCGTCAACGCGTGGGCCAGATTGGCCTTGAGCGCTTCCATATTGCTAATCGCCAGTGCCTGCTCAGTTTCAAGCAGGCGATGCTGCAAGTGCTGGCTTTCCTGTTCATTATGCGTCAATCGCTGTTGTAAATCGCCCACCGCATTTTTAAGCAGTGTTTGCTCAAACACTTGTGACTGATGTGCTTTTTCGGCCTGCTGTACAGTATCACGCAAATTAAAATAGGTTTGCTCGGCCTGCTGTTTTTGCGCCTGTGTTTCACGCGCGGTTTGCTCTAGCTCGGCAAATTGTGCTTGATGTTTGGCAATCATTGCCTGCGCCTGTGCAACTTCCGCATTCAGTCCAGCCTGGCGGCTTTCAGCCTGTGCAATATCTTGTTGCAAGGCGGTCTGGCGGCGCAAGGCATTATCATGCGCCTGTTGCAGGCGTGATACCTGCAGTTGCGCTTCGTGCATGCTGCTCGTTAGCTGCTTAATACGCTGGTGACTTTGCTGTTGTTGCTGGCGCGTTGCCTGCAAACTGGTTTCCAGCAATTGTACTTGCTGCTGCGCAGCTGTGACGTCGTCTTGCGACTGGCTCAAACCTGCCTGCAATGTATCCAATTGCTGCTGACGCTCTAGCACGCCTTGCATTTGATTTTGGCGTCCATGAAAAACGGCACTATATCGCTGGTAAACATCGCCATTTTTGGTCAGCAAGCTTACCCCTGCTGGCAATGTGGCTTGATAATGCGAAAGTTGCTGCACGTCATCTAGCACATACACCCCAGCCAGCCAGTGCTGCAAGGCCGCAGAGACGTCTGCTTGCTTGATCGTCAATAAACTATACAGACTAGGCAAACCATGCCATTGCTCTGGCAATATTTCAGTCGCGATCGCCGCTTGGGCAACGGCCAAAGCCGCTTGCGGATGCGGCAATTGCGACCAGTCAGGGTGATTTTCCGGTAATACCGCATTTAACTTATGCCCCAGGAATACCTCCAGGGCGGGCTGCCACTGGCTATCAAGCTGTATCGCCTGCCACAAGCGCTGCGCTGATTGCATGCCTGTCTTTTGCAGCCACGGACCTAATTGCTGATCCTGCTTCATACTTTGCTGCAGTTTCTGTAGCGACTGAATCTCGGCTTCTAATTGATGCAGCGCGCGCTGGGCCTGTTGCCAGTCATGGCGCGCCTGCTGCAACGCCTGTTGCTGCGTATTTTCTTCTGTACGCAAATGCACCAATTGCAGCTCGTCGTGCTGCAAGGCAGCTTGCTGCTCAGCCAACTGCTGCTGATGCGCGCCCAAGGCCTGCATGTCCGGCAAGGCCCACTGCCCCAGTTCATTCTGCAACTGCTGTAAACGTTGTGCGACTTCAGCCAGGTTACGCTGGATAAAATTCACATTATTTTGTTCCAGCTGCATGTGCTGGCGGCTTTGCTGTACGGCTTGCTGTGCCTGGTTCGCAGCTTGCTGAACCACCTGCAATTGGCTCGCTTGCTCTGGCAAGCCTTGCTGCATGCTGTTCAAATCGAGCGCATGCTGCGCTACCGAGCTTTCGCTTGTGGTCAGTGCACTATTTTTTTCCACCAGCTGCATTTGCAGCTGTTTGTGCTGCTGCGCCCGGTGCTCCATCTGCCGCAATAATTGCTGCTGTTCTTGCAACAAGCGATCCCGCGCCTCTTCAGATTGCTTCACCTGTAGCCCAAGGGTGGAGACCTGTGAATTCGCCTCATAAAATGCGGCTTGTGCAGTATGTAACTGATTGGAAGTTTCATGATGTTGCTGGCGTAACTGTTCAAGCTGCAGCTCGTGATTGCGCAAGCTGGCCATTTGCGCCTCTAAGGCATTCACGGCTTGCTCAACCGCTTGTGAGGCCGTTTCATGTGCCAGCACGGCGTCGCGTTTACGTAACCACCACCATTGCGCCTCGGCTAATTGATGTGCCTGTTGCAAAGCCTGAAATTTTTGCGTCACTAACGCCTGCGCTTCCAGCTTGATAATTTGCTTGTTCATTTCACGCGAAATATCTTCTACGCGCTCAAGATTTTCACGCGTATCCCGCAAACGCAGCTCAGTCTCACGCCGGCGCTCTTTATATTTGCTGATGCCGGCGGCCTCTTCCAGAAATACACGCAACTCTTCCGGCCTGGCTTCTACAATCCGTGAAATGGTGTTTTGACCGATGATGGCATAAGCACGCCCGCCCAGGCCAGTGCCTAAAAACAAATCAGCGACATCGCGTCGGCGCACTGCAATATTATTGATGTAATAGGTCGAGCCTTTATCGCGCTCAATCACCCGTTTGACAGAGATTTCTGCGTATTGACTCCATTCGCCATTGGCGCCCCCCAGGCTATTGTCAAAAATCAGTTCAACACTGGCCCGAGAGATCGGCTTTCGATTGGACGATCCATTAAAAATAACGGCATCCATGGCGTCGGCACGCATTTCCTTGGCAGACGACTCCCCCAGCACCCAGCGCACTGACTCCATGACATTCGATTTGCCACAGCCATTGGGGCCAACCACGCCCACACGTTGCCCATGCAGATGTATGGTGGTCGGATCGACAAAAGACTTGAACCCCGCCAGTTTTAAATGAGTCAGACGCAAAGTAAGAAAACCGCTTATAAGAATTTGAATGGTTGCTTAAGCGGTATAATACCTATTTTTATCAAGAAACAATCAACAAACATGAGTGCAATGAACGAACATTTACTCGGTGGCAAGCCAACAGCCCAAGCGGCAAAGACGCTGGAGACTTTTGATAACCCGAATCCCAACCGCGATTTTCATATTCATATGGAAGTGCCGGAATTCACCTGCCTGTGCCCGAAAACCGGCCAGCCTGACTTCGCAGTGATTTACCTGGACTACATTCCCAACAAATTGTGTGTGGAATTAAAGAGCCTCAAACTGTATATGTGGTCATTCCGTGACGAAGGCTGTTTTCATGAAGCCGTTACCAACCAGATTCTGGATGACCTGGTCAGCGCGATCGATCCGAAATTCATGCGCGTGACTGCCAAGTTTTATGTGCGTGGCGGGATTTTCACCAATGTGGTGGCAGAACACCGTGCAGCGGGCTGGCAGCCTCAGCCATATGTAGAGTTATCGCAATTTTCTGCGCAAAGTAATATTCGCGGATAAAGGCTAAAGCGAAGAAATATCAAGCCCGGCCTGCCGGGTTTTTTATCGCCATGTGATATCACACAAGAATCTCACATCTCCTTTATACGTTCAGGCGTATCTTCGCAATACGCATAAAAAAGCCCCACATTAAGTGAGGCCTTTTATTTCAGCTGACAACTCAGGACTATTTTTTTCTAGCCACGATGACGCCAATTAGCCCCAAACCAATTGCAATCAAGCTCATGCTTTCGGGTTCTGGTACAGAGAGTGGCTCAGAGGCTGCATAAGCCACCGTTGAAATCAGCAGCCCTGCAAGTAAGGTTATTTTCGATAGCATATTTGTTTCCTTCTATTTTTATGAATGCCGAATCCCATCATGGGTGCACGTTAATAGCATTAACGTTCGATAAGCCTTAAATCTTTAGCGCCGATTCAATGATTTTCTGGGGGCCAGCTTGAGATATAACTTACCCTGACAGTGCAGTAAGAATAATTTATCCCGCACGTAGAAATCCTGAGGATTTTTCGTATGATCTTACTAGTGAGAGTGCATTAAGAAATAAAACAGATTTTTCGCATATGTGCGATACATCAGCACATATGGATTTTCTACATAATTGAATTTACTGCTAGAAATCACTAAGTGATTTTTGGCGTCCCCACGGGGATTCGAACCCCGGTCGCCTCCGTGAAAGGGAGGTGTCCTAGGCCTCTAGACGATGGGGACCTAAGAAATTTAACAACCTGCGCATTATACCAGTTTTTCAAATAATTGAAATATTTATTTTTAAAAAAATTCAATATTTTCAATCACTTGGTGGAGATAAGCGGGATCGAACCGCTGACCTCTTGCATGCCATGCAAGCGCTCTCCCAGCTGAGCTATACCCCCGAATCTCTGGTATTGCAGTTCTTCGTTTTGCAGTGCAATTCAAAGAAGGCGCCATATTAATGATGGCTAGAAGTCTTGTCAACGGCTTTCAACATAAATCTTTAAAAAAACTGCATATCGTTTTGTTTACAGCGCTGACCTGCTGAAAAAATCAGCAAATCAGCCCGCGATGACGGAAACTATTTGAGGTAGGGCTTGATCTTGCTCATGATCTCTTCGCTCTCTGGCCGCGTCATGCTATTAAATGAATACACTTTTTGGCCACCAGGCAGAATGACATATTTATAAAAATTCCATTGCGGTGCCTGCCCGGTTTGCTTGATTAACTGTTGATACAAAGAATTAGCACTACTGCCGGTGACACTGGATTTCTCAACCATGGGGAATTTGACAGAATAAGTCAGCTTGCAAAAGTCACCAATTTGCTTGTTATTGCCTGGCTCTTGCCTGAAGTCATTAGACGGAAAGCCAATGATCACCAGGCCTTTGTCCTTATATTGGTCATATAAAGACTCCAGTGCTTCAAATTGTGGCGTGAAGCCGCACTTGCTGGCCGTGTTCACAATAAGGATAGGTTTATCCTGAAATTGACAAAAATCGACAGTTTGCCCTTGCAGGGTCTTAAATTGGTGTTGATATATTGGCAGACAGTCAGCCTGCGCCAATGAATAGCCTCCCAAGCCCAACAACATGAATATCACACCTCGCATTGCATCTCTCCTGAAACTTTTGTTTATGTTATGCCTTTACAGACAGTCAGTTAGCTTGATTGTTCTGTATGAATGGCGCATATTTTACTTTTTTTAATAGTTGCCGTTAATAAAATTGTAAGGAACAAAAATGATCATTGGCATAGTCTATGCTAATGCATTATTAAGAACAGTAAGGACTGACATGTTTGAGTAAATTAACGATGTACTGGGAGACCACCATGTTACAAAAAGCAACGCCTACCGACAAATTTAAAAAAATTGATCAAATGCTGGAAGATTTTGCCGGCGATGAAGTCGATGATTTCGAGTCTAGCTATGGCAGCTATGAGAAGAGCCACAAGCACTACTCTGCTGACGAAGATGCTTTAATGAATATTGACGATCTGTATTAATCTGCCCAAAGCATGAGTGCAGGCCATAGCGCCTGACAACGTCATCACGCACAGCATGCATCAATTGGCTGTGTTGCAAGGTTACTGATATATCGTTGCCTGATATAATGCCGGGATGGAAATTACTACACGCTTGGAATTCGATGCCGGTCATCGTATTCCTGATCATAAAAGTCAATGCCGCAATCTGCACGGCCACCGTTATGCCATAGAGATCACCCTCTCGGGCGACATCATTCACGCTGAACACGCTTCAGAAAACGGGATGGTGATGGACTTTGCCGACGTCAAACGCATTGCCCGCGAAACCATTGTTGACCGCTGGGACCATGCTTTCCTGGTCTTTCAGGGAGATTCCGCTGTGCTGGACTTCCTCAACAGCCTGCCCAATCATAAAACCATTATCTTCCCGACCATTCCAACGGCCGAAAACATGGCTGCAGAAGCCTTCAGATTACTCAAAGCGCAGTACAGGGACACTTTTGGCAACCATCTGAAACTGATGAAAGTCAGGCTCTACGAAACGCCGAATAGCTGGACCGATGCGTTTGACCAGGCCTAACCAGGTTCAAACGCCCCAGGTTAAATCGAATTAGTCATTCAAACAGGTTAATCAGTCGCCGATGGCCAACTCAGCCATCACCTGATTTAAGGCGATTGACCATTCCGGCAAGGTCACACCAAACGTTTGCTCAAGCTTGGCGGTTGAGAGCCTTGAGTTTGCCGGGCGTTTAGCTGGCGTAGGATATTCGGCTGTGGCAATAGGCTGCACCGCTTTCACGGCTAAAGCTGGCCAGCCGCGTACACTCTCTAATGCGTGATACTGCGCCACGATTTCACTGGCAAAACCAAACCAGGATATTTCTCCGCTATTCACCAGATGATACACACCACTTTGTGTCATATCTTCCTGATGCCAGCGTGTGACTAATTCTGTCACCGCTTTGGCAATGGCAGCATCTGATGTCGGTGCGCCGTACTGGTCTGCCACAATGCGCAAGTTTTCGCGCTCTTTGGCTAAGCGAATAATGGTTTTTAGAAAGTTTTTACCATAGCTGCCATAAACCCAGCTGGTACGTAAAACCAGGTGCGGCAGCCCAACTTGGCGAATCGCCTCTTCACCGGCCAGCTTGCTAGCGCCATAGATGCTGACCGGGTTAACGGTATCGCTTTCTACATAGGCAGAGTGTTTTGTGCCGTCATAGACATAATCGGTTGAAAAATGAATCAGCCCAGCGTTGAGCCTGGCGGCTTCTTCCGCCAATACACCTGGCGCAACCGCATTAATGGCATAAGCCAATTCACGCTCAGACTCCGCTTTATCCACCGCCGTATAGGCCGCCGGGTTAATGATCAAATCTGGTGCAATTTCACGCACGATGCGCCTGATATGATCAGGCTGCGTTAAATCCAGCTGGTGGCGGTCACAGGCCACCACCTGCCACTCATTGGCTAACTCTAAAGCCAATTGTTGCTGTAATGCGTGACCCACTTGACCGCTGACACCGGTTAACAGAATTTTTTTCATAGCTCAATCAACTGGTCAAATGGCATCAAATTTAGGTGCATCTGCCCAGGATAAGCCCTGCTGGTCTTTGGCCGACAGGCTAGGCGCCTGAGTCAACGGCCAGTCTACGCCCACCGTGGCATCATCCCATTTCAGGCAAGCCTCATGCTGCGGCGCATAGTAATCCGTGGTTTTATACAAAAAGTCTGCCGTCTCAGACAACACGATAAAGCCATGCGCAAATCCCGGCGGAATCCACAGCTGACGGTGATTTTCTGCATTCAAATGTGCACCCGTCCATTGGCCAAAGGTCGGCGAGTCACTGCGCATATCCACCGCGACATCAAATACCTCGCCCTGCACCACCCGCACCAGCTTGCCCTGCGGTTGCTGTATCTGATAATGCAGGCCGCGTAACACACCCTTACCTGAGCGTGAGTGGTTATCTTGTACAAATTGCACATCCAGCCCGGTGCAGTCTTTAAAAGTGTTGGCGTTAAAACTTTCCAGGAAAAAGCCACGGGCATCGCCAAATACTTTAGGCTCCAGAATCAATACTTCTGGAATGTTTGTTGCCACCACTTGCATTAAAACACCTGCTCTTTGAGAATTTGTTTCAGATACTGCCCATAGCCATTTTTGGCATATTTATCAGCCAATTTATCCAATTGCTCGGCATTGATAAACCCCTGGCGGTAGGCAATTTCTTCCAGGCAGGAGATTTTCAAGCCCTGGCGCTTTTCAATGGTTTGAATAAAGCCACTGGCTTCAAGCAGAGACTCGTGGGTGCCGGTATCCAGCCAGGCCATGCCACGGCCCATGACTTCAACGTTAAGCTCGCCCCAGGCTAGGTATTGCTTATTGACATCGGTAATTTCAAGCTCACCGCGTGGCGAGGGTTTGAGGTTTTTGGCAATTTCGACCACGCGCTGATCGTAAAAATACAAGCCCGTCACTGCATAGCGGGATTTCGGCTGTGCCGGTTTTTCTTCCAGGCTAATCGCCGTTCCATCAGCATCGAATTCCACTACGCCATAACGCTCGGGATCATTCACCGGGTAAGCAAACACAGTCGCGCCCTGCTCGCGCTGACCAGCGGCCATGGCCATTTCACCTAACTCGTGCCCATAGAAAATATTGTCGCCTAGTACCAGCGCACTGGTATCGTTGCCGATGAAGGACTCACCAAGGATAAACGCCTGCGCCAGGCCATCTGGAGACGGCTGCACCTGGTATTCAATACGCATACCCCACTGGCTGCCATCGCCCAACAACTCTTTAAAGCGAGGCGTATCCATGGGCGTGGATATAATCAGCACCTCACGTATCCCCGCCAGCATCAATGCCGACAAAGGATAGTAAATCATGGGTTTGTCATACACGGGCAACAGCTGCTTGGAAACCACTTGCGTTACCGGGTACAAGCGTGTGCCGGAGCCACCGGCCAGTACAATGCCTTTTCTTGCCATTATGCGAGCTCCTCTCCACGTTCGTGGTAATTCTTGTTGAGCCAATGCTGGTATTCACCGCTGGTGACGCGCGCCACCCACGCATGATGCTCCAGGTACCAGCGCACGGTTTTACGGATGCCGGTTTCAAACGTTTCTTGCGGCTTCCAGCCTAACTCTTGCTCAATCTTGCTGGCATCAATCGCGTAACGCGCATCATGGCCCGGCCGGTCTTTGACAAAAGTCACCTGGTCACGGTAACTGCCTTGCGCTTTTGGTCGCTCCTGATCGAGGATATCGCACAAGGTATGCACCACATCGAGGTTGGTTTTTTCATTCCAGCCACCGATGTTATAGGTTTCCCCTACTTTGCCTTTGGCCAATACCTCGCGAATCGCACTGCAATGGTCTTCGACATACAACCAGTCGCGAATATTGCTGCCGTTACCATAAATAGGTAATGGTTTACCAGACAAGGCATTGTGTATCACCAGCGGAATCAGTTTTTCCGGAAAGTGATACGGCCCATAATTGTTGGAACAGTTGGTGGTCAGCGTCGGCAAGCCATAAGTGTGGTGATAAGCACGCACCAGGTGGTCAGAGGCCGCTTTTGAAGCTGAGTATGGGCTATTCGGCTGATAAGTATTGGTTTCCTTAAACGCCGGATCATTTGGCCCCAGCGAACCGTAGACTTCGTCAGTGGACACATGCAGGAAGCGGAACTGCTGTTGCTCATCCACCGGCAACGCTTGCCAATAGGCGCGCACCTCTTCCAGCAAATTAAAAGTACCCACGACATTGGTTTGAATAAAAGCATCCGGCCCATGGATAGAACGGTCCACGTGGCTCTCAGCCGCGAAATTGAGTACCGCACGCGGCCGATGCGTTTCCAGCAACGCTTTAACTGCCACACGGTCACCGATATCCGCATGCACAAAAATATGGTGAGGATTTTGGCTGATCCCGGCCAGGTTTTCCATGTTGCCGGCATAGGTCAACTTATCCAGATTGATCACTGTCCCCAACTTGTGCCTGACCCAGGCATTGACAAAGTTGCTGCCAATAAAACCGGCGCCGCCGGTAACTACGATTGTTTCTGTAAGCATAAAAGACCTAAATCCAGAATAGTTTTACCAATTGATACCTACTACATATTAGCTTATGGCGTCTTATCTCAAATGCCCGATAAGCAGCCATGACATCTTGTTAATGCTGTCGCTACCATGAAGTTGCACCGGCCTTGGCAAGGCCGGCGATGTATTGTTGATGCGCGTCCAACTCTTCTGCATCTGCCGTGACCAGCTTTAATGCAGAAAAATCTACTGCCAGGTGCGTATGCGTCGTTTGCTCTACCGGGCTGGATAACTCCATCAGCAAGCTTTCCTGGCCACGCGTCATGGCGATATAGACTTCAGCCAGCAACTCCGCATCCAGCAAAGCGCCGTGTAAGGTACGCTGCGAGTTATCAATGCCAAAGTGGCGGCACAAGGCATCCAGGTTGTTACGCTGCCCTGGCCGCATTTCTTTGGCCATTTTCAAGGTATCGATAATCCCGCTGACATTGGTCTCCAGCTTGTCCTGGCCGAGTTTGGCGAGTTCCATATTAAGAAAGCCAATATCGAACGGTGCATTATGGATAATTAACTCGGCACCCCGGATAAACTCGACAAACTCTGCGGCAATACTTGCGAACAAAGGTTTGTCCTGCAAGAACTCTAGAGAAATACCATGCACTTCTTGCGCGCCTGGATCGATCTCACGTTCTGGATTGATGTAGATGTGGAAGTGGCGCTGGGTCGGCCTGCGGTTAAAGATTTCTACTGCCGCAATTTCAATAATGCGATGGCCCTGGTCCGGATATAAACCAGTGGTTTCCGTATCGAGAAAAATCTGTCTCATGCAATCCCCCTGTTAACCCGCTGCAACCGTCAGCACGCCCTGATTGGCCAGTGCATCGGCGCGCTCATTGCCTTCATTACCAGCATGTCCTTTGACCCAGATCCACTCGATCTGGTGCGTGACTGCCAGTGCGTCCAGCATTTGCCACAAGTCGGCATTTTTGACCGGCTTTTTATCTGCTGTTCGCCACTGTTTCTTTTTCCAGCCTGCCAGCCACTCTGTCATGCCTTTTTGCACATAGCTGGAGTCGGTATACACCTTCACCTGAGAGGGCTTTTTCAATGCTTGCAACCCTTGAATCACCGCCATCATCTCCATGCGGTTATTCGTGGTCAGCGCTTCGCCCCCAAACAGTGACTTTTCATGCTCACCTGCTTTGAGCCATACGCCCCAGCCCCCGACGCCAGGATTGCCTTTGCAGGCACCATCAGCGTACATTTCTATCCATTGTTGTGTCGACATCCGCGCATTCTAACTGTTTTTGTGCCTGTTTTTGTATGCTGGACTGGCCTTTTCGCACTTGCAAAGCATGGTTGAGCGGGGATTTTTTCCATTCAGGTTTCAGCAAGCGCACATTCAATACCCTTTTTTTGGCAATCAGGAAATAGACGCCGCCGGTCATGCCACAAGTGTGCCGCCCCCAGCGCTCAAGGCAAGATTGCCGCGCCAGCCACAACGGGTCATTCACCGGTAAGGCATGCACCAGGCTACCGCTATGCACCACTTCAAACCCCAGCACGTTGAGCCAATCGCGTATACGCCAGGCAGTGAACAAGCGCTGAAATCGTCCAGCCTGCTTAAACTGGCCGACCCGGGCGCGCAGCCCTAACCCACTCAGCGGCGTGATGCCCGTCAGTATCAGTGTGCCTTCAGGCACCAACACGCGAAATACTTCACGTAGCGTCTGTTGCGGATCAGCGCACTGTTCCAGCACATGCGGCATACACACCAGGTCCACTGACTGTTCGGCAAAAGGCAAAAATTCACTTTCACAAAGCAATGAAGCCGTTGGTGTCGCAGCGAGCTGTAAAGAATGTTTGTAGGGGATGCGGCATTGCTCAAGCAAGTCATGCGTCGGCCAGCCGATCTGCAAGGCATGAAAGCCAAACACATCAGCGACCGTTTGCGCATAGAGCGGAATCTCGCGCTGCGCGATGTAGCTGCCCAAAGCCATGGCTTCAAAAGCCGTTGTATTCAAAGTAGCAGACTGGCTGGATTGCAAGGTAGACTCCCAAAATGCCAGAGTTAAAACAAAGCGAACAAATAAGCGCTTAAACACGATTGTGCCTTGACAATCATGACCATTTTTTCAATGATGCGGGATGCACGTCACTTCTGCAAGCATAGAGATCACCGCACTGCCCGCTTTTAGCGATAATTATTTATGGCTGATTCACTGTGGTCAACATGCGCTGGTGGTCGACCCTGGTGATGCCGAGGTCGTAGCACAAGCGCTACAGGCTCGCCAGTTGCAGCTTGATGGCATCTTGCTGACCCACCACCATGCAGATCATGTCGGCGGAGCCGCAGCGCTACAGCAGCGCTGGCAATGCCCGGTCTATGCGCCCGACAGCGACCACCCGGCTTATCAGTCATTGCAGGCCAAGCCCGTCAAACAAGGTGATCACCTCACATTTGCACACTTTGGCGCCTTGACTGACTCTTTGACTTGCGATGTGCTGGCTTTGCCAGGGCATACCCTGGATCATGTGGCCTACTACCTCAATCACCAGCACCTGTTTAGTGGCGACGTATTGTTTGGCGCAGGCTGTGGTCGTTTGTTTGAAGGTACGCCTGCACAAATGTATGCCTCGTTACAACAACTCGCTACACTGCCAGCAGACACGCTGATTTATCCGGCGCATGAATATACGGCCCACAATATTGCTTTTGCACAAACAGTGGACCCCGACAATCCGGACTTGCAGCAGCGTGCGCAAAATACCGCGAATTTACGCGCACAAAACTTGCCCACATTGCCCACCACCTTGGCACTGGAATTAGCAACCAACCCTTTTCTGCGCTGTGAGGCCTTGTCAAAACAAATAGCTTTTCAGCACTGGTCGCCGATTGATGTGTTTACCGAACTGCGCGCCCGGCGCAACCACTTCTAATGCAGATCGTCTGTGCAGACATAAAGACTTGTCTCACTGAAAAATTAACGTAGAATGATGTCCTCCTTAAAGCGCTTGTATGCGTTACGTCAATCACGTGCTGGTTGGCATGGCCACCTGGCCGCCCGGTTTCATCAATGCATGCGCAAGTTTTTTCGTGTATCCGCTTGCGCGACAGTCTCAGGATTAAGTATTACCGTCATGCGTTTTAAAAAATTACTGCTATGTGCCGCCCTTTCAGCCTTTCCATTATTGGCATTGGCTGAATACGTAGAGCCAGCCAGCATGTCGGATGATAACGGCAGTTATGATGAAAGTTATGGCGGCCCGGAATCAGAAAATTACAATTCTAGCTATCAGTTTGAAGACTCGTTAACCCTGCAAGATAGCCTGTGGGATCGTGTGCGTGACGGCTTTAACATGCCTGACATAGATTCCACCTATACCAACAAACACGAGCAGTGGTATGCCTCACGCCCGGACTATGTGTCACGCATGCTGGAGCGCAGCAAGAAGTACCTTTACCATATTGTGGTTGAAGTCGAAAAAAGAGGCATGCCGACTGAAATCGCACTATTGCCCATGATTGAAAGCGGCTTTAACCCGAAAGCACTGTCTACCAGCAAAGCCTCAGGGATCTGGCAATTCATCCCCTCTACCGGCAAAGACTTTGGCCTCAAACAAAACTACTGGAAAGACTCGCGTAAAGATGTCACCGCAGCCACCCAGGCTGCGCTTAACTACCTGCAAAAGCTCTACACCATGTTTGGCGCCTGGGACCTGGCGCTGGCTGCTTACAATGCTGGCGAAGGCACCGTGGCACGTGCGATTGAGCGTAACCGCCAGTTAGGCTTGCCAACCGACTACCAGCATTTGTCTTTGCCTGACGAAACGCGTAATTACGTACCAAAATTGCAGGCGATTAAAAACATTATTTTCCGCCCTGAAAACTATGGTTTAACGCTTAATGAAATCCCCAACAAACCATATTTCACTACAGTGCAAGCGCCTAACAAAATCGATGCAAAACTGGCAGCTGAGCTGGCGGGCATTTCACTTGAAGAATTTAACGCGTTGAACCCAAGTTTTACGCGCCCGGTGCTGATTACTGAAAACAGCCATCAAAAGCTATTGTTACCTACCTGGGCTGCCAGCAATTTTACCAACAACCTCAGTGGTTACAATCGGCCATTATCTAACTGGCACAGCTACCAGCCTAAGCGCGGTGAGCGCCTGGGTACGATTGCCAGCCAGTTTGGTATCAGCATTTATGAATTGAGCGCCACCAATAACCTCAAGCCTAACCGTAACCTGATTGTGCGCAGACCACTGCTGGTCCCTGCCAGTGTGCAATCCGGCCTGACGCGCCCCATTGATGTCGCCGCGATGGCACAATTACCGATTGAGATACCAGTTGAAAGAGAATCTTCAAGCAAATCCGTATCCATCTCGCATAAGGTGAAACAAGGTGATACATTGGCAAAACTGGCAAAACGTTATGGCATCAGTAGCAAACAAATCATGCAGCAAAACCACCTGAAATCGAAAAATCTGGCCGTTGGCCAGGTATTGCAGTTCGAAAAGCAGGAAGAGAAAACAAGTAACACTACTAGCCAGTCACGCGGGTCAAAAACAAGCGGGAAACCTAGTCACAAAAAAACAACGGCCTCTACTAAAACGCGCACGAGTACATCCTCTGCCGCACATAAAAAAACGACCACAACCCATAGTAAAAAAAACACAAGTAAAAAAACTAAATCGACCCACTGACACGGCCCCAAACCATGACAAATCAACCATTGTCCGGCATGCATAACATTCGCACCAAGCGGCATGTGTCGACCGGTCAACGATTTGCCGTCGGCGTGTTGTCTAGCTGCTTGATCGCTTGCAGTTCAGATCAACCGGATCAAAACATATCAGACCTTAACCAGACCTACCCGGCGCAGCCTGGCGGCACCATGATCAGCGCCATGCCCTCAGACCCGAGCAGCATGATAGGTATGGTTGCGGGTGAGTCTGCCTCTCTGGCGATTGGCGCTTACCTGTTTAACTCAGTGCTCAAGTATGACCAGAACCTGGATTTGACCGGCGAACTGGCTGAGTCATGGCAAGTGGCCGATGACAAGAAAACCATCACCTTTAGATTGAAACCCGGCTTGCAATGGGCGGATGGCAAACCACTTACCAGTGCGGATATCCTATTCACATGGCAACTGATTACGGATGAAAATACGCATAGTCCGTATGCCTCAGACTACCAGCTCGTTACCAACGCAGAAGCACCGGATGCACGCACGTTTATCGTGCATTATTCACAACCGTTTGCACCAGCACTCGAGAGTTGGGCCAGCTTGCAAGTATTGCCCAAACATAAACTGGCAGGACAGGATATCCGCACCACCAGTTTTGCGCAAAAACCGTTAAGCAGCCATTATTACCAGTTAAAAGAATGGCGACATGGTGAATATATCAAACTGGAAAAGAATCCTAAATCCGTGTTAGGCCCGGCCAACATTGACCATTTGATTGAGCGCATTATCCCCGACCCGGCGGCACAGTTCCTGGAGTTAATGGCGGATAACATTGACAGCATGAATATGGACCCGATTACCTATGCGCGCATCATTCCATCGCGCCCGGCTTTGCAAGCCAGGCTCAATCAATATAAAGAGCTGGGCAATAGCTACACCTATCTTGGCTTCAACCTTAAACGCAAACCATTTGATGATGTACGCGTCCGTAAAGCCATTAATTACGCTATAGACAAGCAAGAAATTATTGACGGTGTTTACTTAGGTTTGGGCATTGCCATTGCCTCACCATACAAACCAGGCACACGCTGGAGCAATCCACAACTGACGCCCTACCCATTCGACCCAGCGAAAGCAAAACAACTGCTGGCAGAAGCAGGCTACCAAGACAGTGACGGTGACGGCATTGTGGAACGCAACGGCAAAAAATTATCGTTTGAAGTGCTGACTAACCTCGGCAATAAACAGCGTGAAAAAACAGCGGTGATTATCCAGCGCCGCTTGAAAGAAGTCGGCATTGAAACGCATATCCGCACCCTGGAATGGGCCAGCCTGCTGACCAACTTTATTAAACCAGGCGACTTTGACGCGGTCGTCATGGGCTGGGGCTTGGGGTTAGATCCGGATCAATACACCATCTGGCACTCCAGCCAGCAAAAGCCTGGGCAATTCAACTTTATTGGCTATAACAATCCAGCCGTGGATAAATTACTAGAGCAAGGTCGCCTGGAGTTTGACCCGGAAAAGCGCATGCAGATTTATCATAATTTTGCCAAGGTGCTTTATGATGATAGCCCATTGGTGTACTTATCTGCAGGCTACGGCCTGACGGCCATCCATAAGCGCATACAAGGTATTATGAATCCGGTACCACCTGCAGGTGTCGGCTATGACTCACAAAAATGGTATCTCCCTGAGCCACTTAGGCGCACGCAAATACAGGCAGAATAAGCATGTTAGCTTACTTAATCAGGCGCGTATTATGGCTGATTCCGATGTTGGTCGGCATCAGCCTGATTTCCTTTTTTATCATGCACCTGGCACCTGGCGACATCACCAGCAGCGAAGCGGCGTTTGATCCCAAATCATCTGAAGAATCGCGCCAAAAACTGCGCGAACTCTATCATTTAGACAAACCTATCATCGTGCAATATGGCTTGTGGCTGGAGCGCATGGTGCATCTGGACTTTGGCCACTCGTTTGCCAGCCATCAAAAACCAGTGTTTTGGGCAGAAACCGATAAAGAAGGAAACACCACGCCTGGCATGATTCAAGAGGCGTTACCTATCACGCTGCTGATGAATATCGTCGGCTTGTTGTTGACCCTGACACTGGCCGTGCCGCTGGGCGTCATTGCGGCCAAGAAGTATGGGCAGTGGCCAGACCGTAGCATCACGCTATTTAACTTTATTGGTTTCTCTATTCCCGGTTTTTGGCTGTCTTTATTATTGATGTATTGGCTAGGCGTGATTCACCCATGGTTTCCCATTTCTGGCCTGCATAGCCTCAACTACGCCCAGCTCGACGCCTGGCAAAAATGCCAGGATCTGTTTATGCATTTATTTCTGCCCGTGGTGATTCCAGCCATCACAGGCCTCGCTGGTGTCACCATGTTTGTTAAAAACGGTATGCTGGATGTACTCAGCCAGGATTTCGTCACCACCGCGAGGGCAAAAGGCCTCAGTGATCGCACCGTCACTTATCGCCATGCCTTGCGCAACGCGCTATTACCACTGATTACCCTGATCGGCTTATCCCTGCCCGGCCTGATTGGCGGCTCCGTCATCGCCGAAACCATTTTCGCCATCCCCGGCATGGGTAAATTATTTTACGAAGCCGTCATGATGCGTGACTTTCCCGTTGTCATGGGTATTTTGACCATAGGCTCCGCCCTCACCCTGATGGGCAATTTGCTAGCCGACCTCGCTTACGCCTGGGCAGATCCACGCCTGCGTAGAGGCGTCATGCCACAACGCTAAAATAGAGAACGATAAGCAGAGAACATACAATGCAAAGAATCCTGCAAAATCCGTTGGCGCTGACCGGGCTCTGCTTCATCGGCGTCATTCTGCTGCTTGCGCTGCTCGCGCCATTGATCGCGCCCTATGACCCGGATGCGATTCAAGTCAAACAAATCCTGGTTGCGCCTTCAGCCGAACACTGGATGGGCACCGACGGCCTTGGCCGTGATGTTTGGAGCCGCATGCTGTTTGGCGGCCGCGTATCCTTGTTGGTCGGCTTAGTTGCCGTGGGTATTTCGACCGTGATTGGCGTCATTCTCGGCGCCTTGGCTGGGTACTACCGCGGCTGGGTAGATACCGCCATCATGCGCCTGGTTGACATCATGCTCTCGATTCCCAGCTTTTTCCTGATTCTGGCGGTGATCGCCTTTTTAAGCCCTTCGATTACCAACGTCATGATCGTGATTGGCCTCACCTCATGGATGAGCGTCACACGCTTGGTCAGGGCCGAATTCCTGAGTCTGACCCAGCGCGAATTCGTCACAGCTTCAACCGCCTTAGGCGCACAAGACTGGCGCGTGATTTTTAAACACTGCCTGCCTAATAGCCTCACCCCCGTATTAGTCAGCGTCGTGCTGGGTATCGCCAGTGCCGTGCTGCTCGAATCCGGCCTGAGCTTTCTGGGTCTCGGTGTGCAACCGCCACAAGCCTCCTGGGGCAACATTCTCACCGATGGCAAGGAGTATATCCAGTTTGCCTGGTGGCTCTCGCTCTACCCTGGACTTGCCATATTAATTACCGTGTTAGGGTATAATCTGCTCGGCGAAGGTTTGCGTGATGTGTTTGACCCGCGTTCTCACACCCGCTAACCCAATTAACTGAACCAAATTACCAAACAGGAACAAGCATGGCATTTCTTGCTGGAAAAAAAATTCTGATTGCCGGTTTGCTGAGCAACCGTTCAATCGCTTATGGCATTGCAGCCGCAATGAAGCGTGAAGGCGCTGAGCTGGCCTTTACCTATCAGGTCGACAAACACGAAAAGCGTGTACGCGACCTGGCTGCTGACTTCGAGTCCGACATCGTTTTACCCTGTGACGTGGCTGAAGATGCGCAAATCGACAACCTGTTCGTAGAGTTGGCTAAAGTCTGGGATGGCCTCGATGGTTTGATACACTCTATCGCCTTCGTGCCTAAAGTCGCCCTTGATGGTGACTACCTGGACAATATCAGCCGTGAATACTTTCATATCGCGCACGATATCAGCTCCTACAGCTTCTCCGCCATGGCTAAAGCAGCGTACCCAATGATGCAAGGCCGCAACGGCAGCCTGCTGACACTGAGCTACCTGGGTGCAGAGCGCACAATGCCTAACTACAACGTCATGGGCGTGGCTAAAGCCAGCCTGGAAGCCAACGTCCGCTACCTGGCACAAAGCCTGGGCCCACGTGGCATCCGCGTTAACGCAGTATCTGCAGGCCCGATCAAAACGCTGGCTGCTTCAGGCATTGCAGACTTCGACAAGATGATCGGCTTCAATGAAAAACACGCCGCCCTGCGCCGCAATGTCACGATTGAAGAAGTCGGTAACGTTGCCGCTTTCTTATCCAGTGACCTGGCTTCTGGCGTCACTGGTGAAATCACCTATGTTGATGGCGGTATGAATATCACTGCCGCAGGTCAAATCGATTAAGTAGTCATCAGAAATGCAAAAACGCCTGAGCTGTAAAAAGTCAGGCGTTTTTTTACAGCTCAATGCTGAGCACTTGCATTATTTAACAATAATGCAGTAAATTACTTAGAACTTATTCGTCGCCATCTAAAATGGTAAGTAAAGACGAGGTGCACTAAAATATAAATAGAATTAAAAGTGGTGCACGAAAAAATAGTAACTATATGATTATTAAAAATAATAAATAATTTTATGTTTATATACACCGTCCCCAATAAAATATTAAGTTCGTTTTTGGTGTCTAATTTACGTTCGGCATCATAGGAGGCTACCGCCGCAATGCGTAACGGAAATCAACTTCCGCTGGAACGCTGCCCACACTGCAGCGTTTCAAAGCCCGTCATGGTCTATCAATGGAGCAACACTTCCAAGGATCACGCTGACCAGAATCCAAGGGCATGGACCATCTATAGGTGTTATTCCTGCGGTTCAATGGTCATGACCGTTGCGCCCGTCACTCAAAATGCCGAAATCTCACAAATGTGGCCATCCCCGCAAACCGTTGCCGAAGCAGTTCCGATACGCGCGAGGGAGTTTTTGTCTCAAGCTATTGCCAGTATTCATGCACCCGCTGGGGCTGTCATGCTTACGGCAAGCGCAGTGGATGCGATGCTTAAGGACAAAGGGCTTAAGGACGGATCGCTGAATTCGAGAATCGATCAAGCTGCCTCAGCGCACTTGATAACTGCGGAAATGGCAGCTTGGGCTCACGAAATACGCCTTGATGCGAACGACCAGCGGCATGCTGACGAAGAAGCTGGGTTACCCAGTACAGCGGACGCAATGAAGGCCATTGATTTCGCAAACGCACTAGCCCAATTTTTGTACGTATTGCCGGCTCGTGTCGAGAGAGGGCGAAAGTCATGATGCCGAACCCATCATTTCACCGGACCTGCGCGAAAAGCCGCGCAGGCCGGTGAATTCAAACGTTAGGGAATACAAATGCTCAGTCCTTATGTCACGTTGCTTATAGGTCTCGTTTTTCTTTTGGTTTCTCTGGCTCCGTTCTTTCTAATTGCTACATCTGCTAACCTATCAAAACAAAAGCGGGTTTATTGGTTTTTCGGTGGTCTTGTGTCATACGGTTTACTTAGTTGGCTATTTGCATACGAAGGCTATCGTTTAATCCAATTCAATGCCGTCGCAGGAGTGGTAACAAATTTATTATTACCAGTTGTTTTGCCGTGGGTTTTGTATCTCATTTTTCGTCATGCAAACAAACCCTAACCCATCAGTCAAGCGGGACTGGCGAAAAGGAGCTTCTATGAAATGTTTATTAATAACGAGGGTTGCGCCACCACTGTCGCCAGCCCCTTACTTCAAACATTAGGGTTTATTAAGCATATGACCAATTTTGCTTTTTATGCTTCATTTTTCATTACCGCTATTTCAGCGGTGGCAATATATTTCAGAACCAAAAAACATATCAATAGCGCTGTTATTTCAACCAAGTTAGCTAAAAACAGATATTTACCGCTAGTCCTTCTCTTTGGTGTTTTGTCAGGTTTAGTATTATTTCCTACTCTGGTTTTTGTTTTTAATTATTTTGGCTTTCCCTCAACATATGGTCATGGTGAGGTTCTAATTGCCGCACCAGTTTTTAACTTTTTGTTTGCTTTAGTTATTGGTATTGTTGGTCGTATCGTTTTAAGCTGGGAGCCAATGCAGTGGTAAACCCTAACCCATCCATCAAGCGGGACTGGCGAAAACGCTCTTCGATGAACATAATTTTAATAACCTCGGCTGTGCCGCCATACTCGCCAGCCCCTTATCTCAAACGTTAGAGTGCAAATGAATATTTCTTATATTTTACTTTTTACTGCAATAGCTACTGGCGTTATGCAGGCAAGTCTCGATAAAGCAGGCATTGGTCGTATCGAGAACACAACCCCATCAGCAATAACCAACACTATGGTTGTTCTTTCAATACCAATTACCTTTCTAAGTAATTTGGGGCTTATCATAATTTCAATTTGGTCTTTTTTGCTTTACCTTGGCTACCAACGCTAGGCGTCATTGCCGCCTCATTCATTGGTTTTTCTTTAATTTGGGGACTTGTATCGCATCTGTTCGAAGAACTGAGAACTGGGCCAGCATTATTGCAATAGGGATACCCCTAGTTTTCTTGTTGCGTTTGGTTTGCGCTCTGGCAGTTCTTTATCTGGCTTTTAGCTATGTTCGTAGTTAGGCGCTCTAACCCATCATTCAACTGAGACTGGCTAACGCCAGCCCCTTAATTCAGACGTTAGGCAATTATGGAAAATACCTCTTCTCATATTAAGGTTGAACTGCTTAATCCTCCTTTACAAGATCCTTGGCGCACCCGCGCCGAGTATATCGAAGAGCAGAATCTACAAAAATGGCAGTTCAGGCTCACCATCTTGGCACTGGTCTTCAGCATCATCGCTTCAATAGCTGCTGTTGCTTCAGCATACGCAGCTATTCAGGCACTTAAGCAAGTGCCAGTGTCATCGATATCAACAAAGTGATATTACCTAACCCATCATTCAAAGCGGACTGGCTAAACTCTGGGGATTTTTTGTGCTTTCCTTAATAATGGCAATCATTCGGTAATGCATAACCCATCCATCAATGGGACGCTCTAAAACGCACTTCGCAACCACACCTTACCAAACTAGATGCGAACATAAGCTCCACTATAGTATTCACAAGCGCTCGTCTGTCAAAATAGCCAAAGTTAATTTGACAGACAAGCCATACATTTAAAAATGTTAGGTAATCGTGTTGTGCGCTATCAAGGCAAAGTCACCTCGTGGAAAGACGAACAAGGTTTTGGTTTTATCACGCCGCATGGTGGTGGCACCCAGATGTTTGTTCATATAACGGCTTTTACGAACCGTTATCGCCGACCGATGAATAATGACATTGTGACTTACACAGTCAAAAAGGCTGCAAATGGAAAACTGCAGGCTGAACACGTTAAATACATTGATGATGCAGTACCATCCAAAGATGGTACCTTTCTGTTACTTTTTGCCATTGTTTTTCTTGCCTGCATGGCTACCGCGGTTTTTTTGAGCAAACTACAGCCACTTATCTTTTACCTTTATATCGCAGCAAGCCTTTTGTCGCTGATCGTCTATCGGCGAGATAAATCAGCAGCCAAGCGAAATCTGAGACGCACACCAAAAATTACATTACATATACTGGCATTGATTGGTGGCTGGCCGGGCGCAATCCTGGCACAAAGGTGGTTTCGCCACAAATCGAAAAAGCTTTCTTTCCAACTCTTATTCTGGATGACGATTACTCTTAACTGTGCCGCGCTTGCCTGGTTGCTTTCATCTGGTAGTACAACCGCTTTGAGTTTTCTTGCCAGTTCGCAATAAAAACCTCTCTATACAAAATAAAGAAAGGAGGGCAATGCCCTCCTTTCTTTACTTCAGCTCGCTAAATTATTCGTTACCTTTTGATAACAATACTTTCGCGTTGAACTGAATATCTTTCTTGGCTTTGAGTGAGCCGACATAAGCGTGGGACATTTCATCGCCCAATGCTGCCTGATAGGCTTTAAACGCTCTGTCGGCCACGTCTGGCTGGTCTTTGAGCTTCTGGTTAACCGCAATCACTTTAATCACGGTGTAGCCCTTATTAGCCTCATTAAAACCATAGTAGGCTGGCAAGGTATGTGTATTCACCTTAAACACATTTCTCATCACGCCATCGCTTAAACCTTGTGCATTTCTGCGATCAATTGTCACCGGGGTAATCCAGTCAGTGTCCGTCGCTTTACCTGCTTTAAGGTCTGCCAGCAGTGCTTCACCTTTTTGTTGTGCCAGTTTGCCTGCGGCTTCGGCTTTCAACAGTGCCTCAATGCCACCTTTCACTTCATCAAAGCTACGTGGTGCTTCTGGCGCATACTCGACCACGCGTCCGGCGATCAAGTTGTTTGGAGACACTTCAACCGCTTCGGTATTGCGTTTTTCTTTCAGTACTTCATCAGAAAATACCAAGGTTGCAAAACGATCACTCTTAAAGAATTTAGAGATTTCGTCTTTGCTCATCGCCGGAGAGGTTTGTACTTGTACATTAAACTTCTTGGCGACCGGGTCCAGGCTGCCGGATTGCTCATAGACAGTGTTACCGAAGTCATCGGCCAGTTCTGCATATTTGGCTTGTGCTTTCTGGAACAGCAATTCTGCTTTCAGTTTGAGTTTCACAGAGTCGAAGTCAGAAGACTCACCAGTAATGCCAGTCAGCTTGATAATGTGGTAACCAAACTCTGACTCAACCAGGTCACTGATATCGCCGACCTTCATCGAGAAGGCTGCGTCTTCAAACGGTTTCACCATAGCGCCACGACCAAAGCTACCCAGGTCGCCACCCTTACCGGCAGAACCGGTGTCTTGTGAATTTTCAATTGCCAGCTTTTCAAAGCTCTTGGGATTGGCTTTGACTTGTTTAAGAATAGTCTCTGCTTTCTCTTTGGCGGCTGCTTTTTCAGCTGGCGTTGCTGTGCTACTGAAGCCAATCAGGATGTGACTGGCTTGACGCTGTTCGTCGCCTTGCAATTTAGCCGCATTTTCGTCGTAGAACTGCTTCAACTCTGCATCCGTCACACTTACCTGCCCCATCAAACCAGCGGCCGTCAGCAAAGCAAATTGCAGCTTCACCTTGGCTGGCGCGATGAACTTGGTTTTATGCTGATTGTAATAGGCTTGCACTTGCTCTGGTGTGACGTTGACCTGATTGACGAAATCAGACACTTTAACGTCAACCACAGTGACTTCACGTTGCTCAAACTCTGACATGAGTGATTGCTCAGCCACTTTTTTCGGCATAAACACCAGGTTAGTCAAACCATCACGCACCTGCTGTACAGCCAGGTCCTTACGTACGCTTTGTTCAAACTTGGCTGGGGTCAGTTTATTTTGCGTCAGCAGCTGATTATAAGTCTCTTCAGAAAACTTACCGTTGCTCTGAAATTCTGGCATCCCTAATACGTGTTGGCTCAATTGCTCATCACTGATCTTGAAGCGATAGTCCTGAACTGCGCCTTCTACCAAACGGCGGGTAATAATGCCATCCAGCACAGATTGCTTGAATGCCGGGCTTTCCAGCATGGCTGGATCAACTTTTTGCCCTTGTGACTGCATGTAGTTACGTGCATTCTCAACGGCGTTAGAGAACTCCTGTAAAGAGATCTTTTGGCCATCTACTTTAGCCACAGCGACTTGACCACCGGCCTGATTTAAATAGGAGTCGATCCCAAACAATGCAAATGGCACCACAATCAGCGCCAGAATGATTTTTGCCATCCATCCTTGTGTATGTTTTCTTAGTGCTTCCAACATTTTATAGTTTCCATTACCTGATTTTTTGCAACGGTAAACTATACCATAAACCCGCCAATATCGCCGGATTCCAGCACGGTGTTCATACTTTGACAGCTGCCTTATTGGCAGGTCAGAAATGAGCATATCAGTACGGGGTGCTTAGAATGAAGCATTATTAAATGTGCATGCCGAAAGCTTGAGATCCATGCATGACGCAATGCAAAAAATATCGATTTAAATATTCAATCTAAATTGAAATGCAAAGCTTAAAGGCGGATATGAATAGCAAAGAGATGACAGAAATGCAGAAAAGAAAAAAGCCCTGAATAATCAGGGCTTTTTATTTGGCGGAGCGGACGGGACTCGAACCCGCGACCCCCGGCGTGACAGGCCGGTATTCTAACCAACTGAACTACCGCTCCCGGTAATCATTAAGCTGAAATTATAACATCGTTTCTTATAAAATCAACAACTATTTTTTAATTATTAATCAGTACTTAGCTTCACTAATTAAAGTAACTTCTCAAGTACTGCGTCACTCAAAAAATTAAGAGCGCATACTTCGCACTCTTAATTTTAATTGTTTGGTGGGTGCTAACGGGGTCGAACCGCTGACATTCGCCTTGTAAGGGCGACGCTCTACCAACTGAGCTAAGCACCCGTAACAACCACTTGTGTTGCTACTGCTGGCAGAGCAACTAACGCTGCTCAACCAAAGAATGCTAGTTTACAGCATCTTTAAGGCCTTTACCAGCCCTAAATTTAGGAGATTTTGCAGCTTTGATATTAATTGTTGCGCCGGTACGAGGATTACGGCCAGAACGGGCAGAACGCTCACCTACATAGAATGTACCAAAACCAATCAAGGTTACCAGATCACCTTTTTTCAATGCGCCGGAAATAGCCTCAGTTGTTGCATCCAGAGCACGAGCCGCAGCGGCTTTAGAAATACCAGCAGCACTTGCAATATGATCTATCAATTCTGATTTATTCACGTGTTTCCCCTAATAACTAGTTAAAAAGACAGGTACATCCTGTACCGTCTTTATATCAAGCCGCAAAACGAGCTGTCAAGCGCTAATCCGGCCTTTTGACAATAATTCGCATCAATTTTACTAATGCGTGACAGCTTGCTCCGAATTCGCGTCGCCAGAAGCGACAATCTCAACAGCTGGCGCATCGACCACCAAAGGTTGCGGCGCACTTTCGAGAGCCAAATCCAGCACCTGATCTATCCATTTTACGCAATGAATCTCCAGATCCTTCTTGATATTGGCCGGAATTTCGACCAGATCTTTTTCGTTGGCAGAAGGAATTAGCACTGTTTTAATCCCACCTCTATGGGCTGCCAACAGTTTCTCTTTCAATCCGCCAATCGGCAAGACTTCGCCACGTAGCGTAATTTCACCTGTCATCGCTACATCAGCACGTGCTGGAATGCCAGTGAGTACCGATACAATCGCTGTTGTGAGGCCAATACCAGCACTTGGACCATCTTTAGGGGTCGCCCCTTCCGGCAAGTGAATATGGATGTCCTTCTTCTCGTAGAAGTCGGTTGGGATGCCCAAGCCTTCTGAACGGCTACGCACAACACTCATCGCAGCGGTCACAGACTCTTGCATCACATCACCCAGCTTACCAGTGGTAATGGTTTTGCCTTTACCTGGCAAAGTCACGGCTTCAATGGTCAACAACTCGCCACCGACTGAAGTCCAGGCCAGCCCTGTCACCTGCCCTACCTGATTCTCTTTGGCAGCAACACCAAAGTCGTAGCGCTTTACGCCCAGATATTGCTCAATGTTTTTGCTAGTAATATTGACCTTCTTAACCGTTTTGCTTTTACCTTTAGCCAGCAATTGCTCTTTAACGGCTTTACGGCAAATTTTGGCGATCTCTTGCTCCAGACGGCGCACACCGGCCTCACGCGTGTAATAACGCACGATATCGCGCAATACACTCTCGGCCACAGAAATATCTGTGGTTTTCAGCGCGTGCGCTTTTAATTGCTTAGGCAGCAGATAGCGTTGAGCGATATTGATCTTTTCGTCTTCGGTATAACCAGACAGGCGAATAATCTCCATACGATCCAGCAATGGCTCAGGAATATTCATGCTGTTAGCCGTTGCCACAAACATCACGTCGCTCAGGTCATAGTCGACTTCAACATAGTGATCGGCAAAAGTATGGTTTTGCTCTGGGTCCAACACCTCCAGCAACGCTGAGGATGGATCACCACGCATGTCTTGCCCCATCTTGTCGACTTCGTCGAGCAAGAATAAAGGGTTTTTCACGCCAACCTTGGTCATGCTCTGCAGCACTTTACCCGGCATGGAGCCAATGTAAGTACGACGGTGGCCTCGAATTTCGGCCTCATCACGCACGCCGCCCAAGGCCATACGCACAAACTTACGGTTCACGGCTTTAGCGATGCTCTGTCCCAGAGAGGTTTTACCTACCCCTGGCGGGCCCACCAGGCACAAGATGGGGGCCTTGAGCTTGCCTACGCGTTGTTGTACCGCCAGATACTCCACAATCCGCTCTTTGACTTTGTCCAGGCCGTAATGGTCTGCATCCAGAATCTCTTCTGCAGTTTGCAGGTCTTTGCTGATTTTGGTTTTCTTTTTCCAAGGCAGGTTGAGCAAGGTGTCAATGTAGTTGCGCACCACGGAAGCTTCCGCTGACATGGGGGACATCAATTTGAGTTTCTTGAACTCGACAGTGACCTTAGCCAAGGCCTCTTTAGGCATGGCTGCATTTTTGATGCGCTGCTCAAGCTCTTCCATCTCGGCATTTTCGTCTTGCTCGCCCAACTCTTTCTGAATCGCTTTGACTTGCTCATTCAGATAGTACTCACGCTGGCTTTTCTCCATTTGGCGTTTCACACGGCCACGGATGCGTTTTTCTACCTGCAAGATGTCAATTTCAGACTCCATCAGGAACAGTAAGTGCTCCAAACGCTCGATGACACTGAGCATTTCCAGCACTTTTTGCTTTTCCTCGAGCTTGAGGGTCAGATGTGCAGAAATGGTGTCCGCCAAGCGGCCTGGCTCGTTAATTGTCGCCAATGAGGTCAGGATTTCAGGGGGAATCTTTTTGTTCAGTTTGACGTATTGGTCAAACTGGGTCATGACTGTACGCATCAAGGCTTCAGCCTCTTTGTCGTCCTGGTCGGTTTGCTCAACCTCTACGCCCAATGCCATGAAGCAATCATCGGTTTCCATAAAATCGGAAACACGCACACGATGCAGACCTTCAACCAATACTTTCACGGTACCGTCAGGCAACTTCAGCATTTGTAATACGGTTGCCAGCGTCCCGATTTCGTACAGGTCTTCTGCCGTAGGATCGTCTTTGTTGGCTGATTTCTGGGCCACCAGCAAAATCTTTTTATCGCCTTCTGAGGCGCGTTCCAGCGCTTTAACCGACTTGGTGCGGCCAACAAACAGCGGAATCACTAAATGCGGGTAGACAACGACATCGCGCAATGGCAATAACGGGATTAAAGCGTTTTCTTCGGGTATCTCGGAGTCAAGCAAAGTGTGTTCTGTCATAGCGTCTTTCAAAAAGTGTCAAAGGAGCCAGTCCTTTGCATTTAGATGGGAACATTCTTTGAGAATTCAAGAGAGCAGGCATCTAATGTTGTAGATGCTATCTTGCAATAGCCGGGTGGCTATTGCAAGGGGGATTTAGTTTGCGTTTTCAACGCGTTTTTGCGCATCCTGATAAATCAGAATTGGTTCGGAAGTGTGTTCAATCACGCCAGCATCTACAATCACCTTAGCCAGGCCCTTGAGTGATGGCAATTCATACATGAGGTCAAGTAATGAATGTTCCATGATAGAACGCAAACCACGTGCACCGGTTTTACGCTCAAGCGCTTTTTTAGCGATCAAAAGCAGTGCGGAATCTTCAAACTCCAGCTCCACGCCTTCCATCTTGAACAACTTCATATACTGTTTGGTCAATGCGTTTTTCGGCTCGACCAAAATCGTCATCAAAGCCGCTTCATCCAGAGACTCCAGCGTTGCCACCACTGGCAAACGACCAATGAACTCAGGAATCAGGCCAAACTTGATCAGATCTTCTGGCTCAACTTCGCGCAGGACTTCGCCAACAGCACGCACATCTTCTTTACTCTTCACTTCAGCGCCAAAACCAATGCCGCCTTTTTCCGAGCGATGACGAATGACTTTTTCCAGACCATCAAATGCACCGCCGCAAATGAACAGGATGTTAGTCGTGTCCAGTTGCACAAATTCCTGATTAGGATGTTTGCGGCCACCTTGTGGTGGTACAGAAGCAATCGTGCCTTCGATCAGTTTCAGCAAGGCCTGCTGCACGCCCTCACCTGACACATCACGCGTAATAGATGGGTTGTCAGATTTACGGGAAATCTTGTCAACTTCATCGATGTAGACAATACCGCGCTGCGCTTTCTCAACGTCGTAGTCACACTTTTGTAGCAATTTCTGCATGATGTTTTCAACGTCTTCACCCACATAACCAGCTTCAGTCAACGTGGTGGCATCGGCCATGACGAATGGCACATCCAGCAGGCGTGCCAACGTTTGTGCCAGCAAAGTTTTACCTGAGCCCGTTGGCCCGATCAGCAAAATATTGCTTTTTTGCACTTCGATGTCGTCTTTACCGGTCTGATTGGCGTCAGACAAGGGGTTGTAACCCAGGCGTTTGTAGTGGTTGTATACCGCTACAGCCAGATTCTTTTTCGCCTGTACCTGACCAATAACGTATTGATCCAGAATCAGGCAGATTTCCTGTGGTGTCGGCAGTTTCTTATCTGCGGACTTGATTTCGTTCAGGCTCTGGATTTCTTCGCGGATAATGTCGTTGCACAAATCAACGCATTCATCGCAAATGAATACAGAGGGACCAGCAATCAGTTTTTTGACTTCGTGCTGGCTTTTGCCACAAAACGAGCAATATAAAAGCTTTTCGCTATCAGATTTGTTTGCCATGCTATTCCCCTGCTGGTTGCTCGCTGATTAAACAGCGCTACGTGCGGCAATCACCTGGTCTACCAGACCATAAGCCTTGGCAGCGTCAGCACTCATAAAATTGTCACGATCGGTATCGTTGGCAATAGTTTCAATATTTTGACCCGTATGATGAGCCATGATGCCATTCAATTTGTCTTTGAGGTACAAAATCTCTTTGGCGTGAATCGCGATATCAGACGCCTGGCCCTGGAAACCGCCCAGTGGCTGATGAATCATCACGCGAGAGTTAGGCAGGCAAAAACGCTTACCCTTGGCGCCTGCAGTCAGCAGAAACGCACCCATGCTGGCCGCCTGGCCAATGCACAATGTGCTCACGTCCGGCTTGATAAACTGCATGGTGTCATAAATTGACATACCGGCAGTCACAGAGCCGCCTGGAGAGTTAATGTACAAGGAAATATCCTTGTCCGGATTTTCTGCCTCAAGGAACAACAGCTGCGCCACTACCAGGTTGGCTGTCATATCATTGACAGGACCCACCAGGAAAATGACGCGCTCTTTGAGTAATCTTGAATAGATGTCATACGAACGCTCACCGCGGCCACTTTGCTCAATGACCATTGGGATATAGCCAAGCCCTTGCGGCTCCATTCTTTGTTGCATCATGCCCTCGTTCGCGTTCATATAATTCATGGTTTAAGCACCTGCCATCATCAATTCATCAAATTTAATTTTTTTGTTAGTGACTTTGGCTTTATCCAGCACCCAAGCCACTACATTCTCTTCTGTTGCCAAGGCTGCAGGCTCATCCAGACGTTTAACATCTGCATAATACCAGCTGACCAGCTCATCAGGCTTCTCAAAGCTTTGCGCGAAGCTATCAACCATCGCACGTACTTGATCAGCTGACGCTTGCAAGTTATTGGTATTCACCAACTCAGTCAATACCATACGCAATTTGGCGTTACGTTGCGCCTGTGTTTCAAACACAGAAGGCTCCATTGGTACTTGCGCTGGATCTACACCACGTTGACGCAGGTTTTGTGCCGCTACTTGCATCAGGCGATTGGTTTCAGCGGAAACAATCGCTTTTGGCAATTCGAAGCTGGTTTCATCCACCAGGGCCTGGAATACAGACTCTTTGACACGCGCTTTGATACGCTTGTCGACTTCTTGCTCCAGACTTTGTTTGATTTCAGACTTCATGGTGTCAAGGTTACCGTCTTCCACGCCCAGGTTTTTAGCAAACTCAGCGTCGATTTCAGGATAAACCGGTTGTGACACAGACACGAACTTCACGTCATAAGTCACTGTTTTACCTGCCAATTGTGCAGGATTGTGATCAGCCGGGTAAGTAATATCGAATGATTTCTCAGTACCCGCTTTACCACCGATCAAGGCATCATCAAACTCTTTGACGCGGCCTGGCTCACCAATCACTAGGTCGATACCACGATCGCCTGTGCTTTCAACCTGTTGACCATCGATAGAGGCCGTCAATGTGATGTTAATGCGATCTGCTTTTTTAGACGCACGTTTCACAGGCTCGTAGCTCACGCGCTGCTTCACCAACACATCCAGTGTTTTTTCTACGTCAGCATCGGACAACTCCAGTGCCGGGCGCTCGATCTTCACTTTGCTCAGATCACCCACGGCTACTTCCGGGAAAATCTCAAAAGTAGCGATGTATTCAAACTCTTCTGCAGCATCTTTAAATGGCAGGTGTTCAATATTCGGGAAGCCAGCAACACGCAGTTTGTTCTGCTCAACAGCATCGCCAAAGCTGGTCTCAACCGCTTTGGAGTAAACCTCGTCACGCACCTGATCACCATAGTGCTGATTAACCAAGCCAATAGGCGCTTTGCCCGGACGGAAACCAGAAAATTTGGCTGTACGAGAAATTTGCTGTAAACGTTGTCTGATTTGCCCTTCCAGCGGAGCCAAAGGGACTTTGATAGTCATGCGACGTTCCAAGTTGCTGACTGTTTCAACAGATACTGCTGCCATGCTGAACTTCCTGTAAAAATCGTTTTAATAACGATGGGTTATGTAAGTAGACGCCTGCTTGTGCGTCTTAATAAATGTTTAAACACAACCTGACCACACTCTAAAGGCTTTTAATGGCGATCAAATTATGAAAAAAGAGCCTAAAAATATAACACAAGTCTCAATTGAAATAAACTTCAAGCCGATGCCTATGCAATAAGCGTATCACTTCGCTTCATCAAATAGAATAAAGCTCGCCAAAAAGCCTGTGTATAAGTGTTATATGGCGCCAGAAAAACAGACTTCAAGCACCACTTGCCAGCATTATTTTAAAGCAACAATAGCTTCAATTTCCACCAATACATCGCGTGGCAACTTGGCCACTTGCACAGTAGAGCGCGCAGGCGTATGTGTCACAAACGCTTCAGCGTAAATCTGGTTCATCGCAGCAAAATCATCCAGGTTTTTAAGAAACACCGTTGTTTTAACCACTTGCTGCAAGCTGCCGCCTGCGGCTTCAATAATTGCTTGCAGATTTGCCAACACCTGGCGGGTTTGTGTCACGATGTCACCATCATTCAAACTGCCGTCCGGACGCAATGCAATCTGGCCAGAGGTATAAAGAATATTACCGACGACAACCCCTTGCGCATAAGGGCCAATCGCAGCGGGTGCATTTGGTGTTTGTACAATATTCATATGTCATCTCTTTCTGCTCATTATCCAACGCTAAAAACAATAAAGGCCTCCTGCAACGGAAGCCTGTTATTTCGTTCATGCACCACCCGATTATATAAGGTGGTGCGAAAGGAGAGACTCGAACTCTCACGCCTCGCGGCGCTGGAACCTAAATCCAGTGCGTCTACCAATTCCGCCACTTTCGCATCTTGCCAGCCAACACCGACAATTCGCTATTATAGCCCATTTTTAAGCGATTCCACAAACTTGGGGCGTTCACATTGACAAGCCTGACGTTCAACTGCAAGATGCTGGATTAAAGATCATAAAGAAGTTGTTGATGGGACAGGATATGCATTCAGCCGAAGAAAATATGCTTAGAGCGGAACTTGAGCTTTTAATGCGAGAGCGTGAGATTTTGCTCAAAATTACTGGTGTGGCTGCCGGTTTAATCGCAGAACTCAATACAACCGACTTACCGATTCGCACAGTCGAAGCAGCGGATTTGCTGGCAACCACCATCAATCAGTTGCCAGAAGAACTGTTGCAAGACGCGCTGGATGCTGTCCACGCGACCATCGTCGAATAAATTCTCGCCGGGTGCTGGTGTGTGTGCACCAGCCCTGCAAACGCCATGCGTCTGCTCGCCTACCTTTCCCCGCTGCTGTTAACGGCGTGCGGCATTGCCTTTCAGGCCAAGCCTATTCCACAGCAACAGAATATTGATGCCATTCAACAGGCAACGCCTGCTGCAGATGGTTTTAAAACCTTTATTGAATCTCAATCGCCACCCATGCCGTGGCCGATTAATGCGTGGGATCTGGATAGCCTGACGCTGTCAGCGCTCTACTTTCACCCTGCCCTCAAAGTCGCCAAATCTGACTATGCCGTGGCCTTGGCAGGGATTACCAGCGCTGGTTTGCGCCCGCAAGTCGGCCTGAATGGCCAGTTATCGCACAGCAACCGTGCCAATGGTGATATTAATCCTTGGTCTTACGGTTTGCAGGTGGATCTCCCGGTGATTACCGCCAACAAGCGGCAGATCAATATCGACATTGCACAATACCAGGCCGACATTGCAAAAATAATGATTTCGGAAACTGCCTGGGCTTTACGGCAGCAACTGAGCCTGGACTTGATTCTGCTGGCTGAGCAACAAGCCATGCAAGGCAATCTGAGCAGATTGCAGAAAGCCCAGCAGACACTGCTTGCCGCCTACCAGAAGCGGCTGGACTATGGTGTAGCGGGCAAATCAGATGTACTGCCAATCCGCCTGCAACATGACCAATCCGCCTGGCAATTGCAGCAACTGACCTTGCAAATCAGGCAAACCGAGCAAAAGATTCTGCATGATGCCGGCCTGACCGAGCAACATAATCTGCCACTTAATATCGCCCCACTTCAGTTGTCGCAGATATTGAAAGCACGCTTTGCACAGTCGCAGGCCTACGCAGATGCGTCCACCATCCAGAATACCGCTTTAACCAACCGCATGGATATCCAGCGCGGGCTGGCGCAATATGCAAAAGCAGAATCACAACTCCGACTGGAAATGGCCAAGCGTTACCCGGACCTGTCACTCAACCCGGGTATGATTTACGAGTATGGTGACAAAATCTGGTCTTTGGGTATCGGCACTATGCTTAACCTGCTCAATAAATCTTCTGACCTGTGGGCACATGCCGAGCAGGTGCGACAGAATGAAGCGGTTCGCTTTTATGCCTTACAACACCAGGTCATCCAGCTTTCCGAGCAGACCTTTATCAAGTATCGCGACGCTGCCAAGCTGTTGGTAACATTAACCCATGAATATGAACAGCAATCCGGTCGCAAAGTGCAACTGGAAAAGCAGTGGCATCAAGGGCTGATCGATAAAACAGAATACCTGCAAATAGAAATTCAGTTTTATAGTGCACAGCAGCGCCTGATCACGCAACAGGCCAATGTCATGCGCGCATTGCAGGACATTGAAAATGTGATGCAAAAACCGATTGCGCTATCACAACGTGCAACGGCTTTTGCCAACCAGCAACAAGAGGCGCCAACAAAATGAATAAAAAAGCACTCTGGATCATCGGGGCCCAGATTATTTTAATTGTCATTCTGATTTGGGCCATCGTGTTTGTTGGCCGCGATGAATATGAGTCGATTCAGGATGATAGCGAAGAAGAAATTGAAGGGCCGGTGCGCGTCACAGAACAAAACGGCCTGCAAGTGGTGCAACTCAATCTGGCGACGCAACAAAACAGCGGCATCAGTGTGCAACCATTACAGCCCTATGATTACCACGGCAATATCAAAGTGCTGGGTTCTGTGATGTCAATTCAAACCCTGGTCGACTACAACAGCCAATATCAATTACTTAAATCACAACTGGCGCTGGCTGAAAGTGTGCTTCCCAACCACCAGTTACAATATCAACGCTATAAACATCTGAATGAAGACGACAAGAACGTCTCTGATAAAGCCGTGCAGGAAGCACAGGCATTGGTGATTAACGACCAGACCCAGATCAAAACCGCACAGGCACAGCTGAAAGCACTCACCGACACCATTATTGCGCAATGGGGCCAACCACTGGCCATGCTGGTGACGCAGCACCCGTCACCCGGCCCATTGCATGAGTTGCTAATGCAAAAGAAAGTCTTGGTGCAGGTCAGCTTCCCGCTCAATTTCAAGGCGCCGGAGGGCAACTCCAGCCTGTATATTTCGCCTATCCAAGACGAAATTGCGCCGATTAAAGCCGATTACGTGTCGCAATCCATCCAGACCGATATCAGCAATATTGGTAAAACCTATTTCTATAGTGCGCCAGCAGACTATTTGCGCGTCGGTATGCGTGTCAATGTAGTGCCGGCACAATCTTCTTCTGCCACCATGAAAGGGGTCATTGTGCCTAACCAGGCCATTGCCTGGCATGGCGGCATGGCCTGGATTTACGTTAAAACCAAGCCGGACACCTTTTTGCGCAAACCGGTTGCCTCTGATATTGAGCTGGACAATGGCTGGTTTGATAACAGTATCGCGCCAGGCACTGAAGTGGTGACCCGTGGCGCACAGCTATTGTTGTCAGAAGAATTCAAGTTTCAGATCAAAAACGAAAATGAAGACTAAGCTGAGAATGCTGATAAACCATAGAGGCCTGCAAGCATGATGGCGGCATTAGTCAGGTTTGCCATCCGCTTTTATGGCGTGATGATCGGGCTCGCCCTGCTGGTCATTGTCTATGGCGCCTACAGCCTGACACAGAGCGACCTCAACGTATTCCCGGAGTTTGCACCAACGCAGGTGGTGATTCAAACCGAGTCGCCAGGACTCTCGGCTAGCCTGGTCGAGAAACTGGTCACGCAGCCCATTGAAAATGTCATTTCGGGAGCGATCGGTATTAAAAGCCTGCGCTCGCAGTCGATTCCTGGTCTGTCTATTATTACGGTGATCTTTCAGGATAAATCAGACATTTACCGTAACCGGCAAATCGTCGCCGAACACCTGAATATGCTGGGCAGCCAGTTGCCGCCCGGCATTGTGCCCAACATCACCCCGCTCACCTCCTCGGCCAGCACGGTGATGGGCATCGGCGTCACGTCGGACAAATTGTCACTGATGCAGCTACGCACGCTGGTAGATTGGCATTTAACACCACACTTAATGGCGATTCCTGGCGTCGCTGATATCAACGTCTACGGCGGCGAAGTGCGCCAGTTCCAGATCAAGATTGATCCACGCAAACTGATGTTGTATCAGTTGAATGTGCAAGACGTCGTCAATGCGGCCAGCCGTGCGACCGGCGTACGTGGTGCGGGATATATTCAAAACGATAACCAGCGCATTATCCTCAATAGCCAGGGCCAAACGACAACACCACAGCAATTGGCCAATATCACCCTATTACGCAAACTGGGCCGTACCATCCGCATCAGTGATGTGGCAGAGGTCGCCGAAGGGGCAGCCCCTTCTATCAGCGCAGCGGCCATCAATGGCCATCCCGCGGTCTATTTATCAGTACAAGGCCAACTGGGCGCCAATGTATATGCGTTGACCAAGCTGCTGGAACGCAAACTGGCAGACATCAAGCCCAGCCTGACCGCACAAAAAGTGACCTTGCATGAAGGCTTGTTCCGTCCGGCCAACTTTATTGAAACCGCCATACACAGTTTGCGCACGGATATTTTAATCGGCTCATTCCTGGTGGTGCTGGTACTGTTTGCCTTCTTGTTTAATGTACGCACTGCCGTGATCTCAGCGACAGCGATTCCATTGTCGTTGCTGACTGCGATTGTGGTGCTGTATCAATACGGCGTTGGGCTGAACATTATGGTGCTGGGCGGTTTGGCCATTGCCTTGGGCGAAGTGGTTGACGATGCCATTATTGATACGGAAAATATTTTCCGCCGCCTGCGTGAAAACCGCTTACTTGCGCAACCGTTACCTGCAGCGCAAGTGGTATTTCGTGCCTCCATGGAGGTCCGTAGCTCAGTGGTCTATGCCACCATTATCGTAGCACTGGTCTTTTTACCACTGCTGACCTTGTCTGGCGTGGCGGGTAAATTATTTGCCCCTTTGGGCTACGCGTATATTTCAGCCATCCTGGCCTCACTGGTGGTTGCCCTCACCCTCACGCCCGCGCTTTGCTACGCCTTGCTGGCCAACGCACCATTGCAAAATGAAGACTCACCGGTGTTGCGCTGGCTGAAACAGCGCTACGTGAAGCTGCTGCACCAGATTGAGCATCGCTACCAGCTGATCCTGATGAGCAGCTTTGTCTGCATTGCACTGGGCCTGGCGATTCTGCCTTTATTCAGAAGCCAGTTTATCCCCGCCCTGCGCGAAGGCCATTACATCCTGCATATGACCACGGTGCCTGGCACCTCGGAAATACAATCACTCAAGCTGGGCAACCAGGTCACCAAAGTACTGCTGGAGATTCCTGGCGTGAAAAGTGTGGCGCAATGGGTAGGCCGCGCGCCTAATGCCGCCGATACGTTTGGCACGCATTACAGTGAATTTGAAGTCGAAATCGGCACCGTATCCGGCAAAGAGCAAGAGCGTATTTTTCACGACATTCGCGAAGAACTTGCCGGCGAAACAGAGGATGACGATGATGATGGCAAAGTCGAACTGGGCTTTGTCGGTGCCAACTTTGCCATTAATACCTTTTTAACCGAACGCATTGAAGAAACCATCTCAGGCTACGCCGCAGGCCTGGTGATTAATATTTTTGGCCAGGACCTGGATGCGCTGGACAGGGATGCGCAGAAAGTTGCCAACCTGCTTGGCAGCATCCGTGGCGTGCGCGATGTCATGGTGCAATCGCCACCAGAAACGCCTGAGATTGTGATTCGCCTCAAACAGGAAAAACTGGCACTATGGGGTTTGCAACCCTTGGACGTGCTGGACACGGTCAAGGCCTGTTATGAAGGTGTCCCGGTCAATCATGTGTTTATGGGCAACCGCTCCATCGGCGTCAGCGTACTGCTTAATGATGCCTCGCGCGACGATATTGCAGACATGCGCAATATCCCGATCTTCAACCCCGAAGGGCAAATGCTCAAATTGTCCGATGTTGCCTATGTGGCACAAGAAGGTGGCCGCTCCAAAATTCTGCACTCGGGTGCCAAACGCATTCAAACCATCACCGCCAATATTGTTGGTCGCGACCAGGGCTTATTGCTCGAAGACATACGTAGTACTTTGCATAAAAAACTGCAATTAAACAGCGGCAACTACCTCGAGTTTTCTGGTGAAGCAGAAGCCAATGCGCAATCGCGGCAAGACTTGATTATTCACTCGCTGGTGGCTGGCGTGGCGATTTTTCTTATGCTATATATCGCCTTCGGCCGCTTGCGTAACCTGATGCTCACGTTCGCCAACCTGCCGTTTGCGCTGATTGGCGGCGTTGTCGCCACCTTCTTTACCGGCGGCTGGATTTCGGTCGGCACACTGGTGGGCTTTGTGACCTTATTCGGCATCACGCTGCGCAACTCCATTATGATGGTGTCGCACTTTCAGCACCTGGTGGATGTAGAAGGCTATGAGTGGAATCTGGAAACATGTATCCGTGGCGCCTCTGAACGTTTGCCTTCAGTGTTGATGACAGCGTTGGTCACGGCACTTGGACTGTTACCGCTGGCGATTGGTAGCGGCGAGCCGGGACGGGAAATTGAGGGGCCGATGGCGACGATTATTGTCGGTGGACTGATTTCTTCCACCATCCTCAACTTGCTGATTTTACCGACCATCATGTTGCATTTTGGCCGTTTCGAGAAAAGTGATGCAACAGTCTCCTGAGGTGGTTAAATAAGCACTTTAAGCGAGCTTGTTACTCGCTTTGCAAGAGGCGGTCTTTTAACAGCTTGGCCATTAAGGCTCCCCCGGCAAACCCCTGCTCAAACAGCGCATACTCGCTTTGGTGCACCACATAAGTCTGGAATTTAGCCTCTGCGAGCAAGCCAGATAAGCCCTGATCAACCATATCCATGGACTGCAACGCTTGCAGCCCTAGATGCATCTGCCCATCTAGCAATCTGTCGTCTGATTTGACCAGCAATACATATTGCGCCTCCAGTTGCCAGGCGAGCCATGCAGCCAGGCTATCAGAGGTCACATCCCAACTTTCGGCCAGCACATGTTCATTGGCAAACGTGGTATTGAGCGCCATCTCGCTAGGCAGCCAGACCAGTCCGCGATGCTGCCAGCCGCTTTCTGCAATTTCAAGTGGATTTCGTACCAGGGCAAGCTCAGGCACCATGGCAACCAGGCTGCGCGCCATTTGATCCATGGCATAGATGGCCAGTGCATGCGCTTGCTGATCATCAATATGGCCGTCCGAGTGTACTGCCCGCATACGCTGAAAATCACGCACGGCATCAGCATACAAGCCGCCGCCAGGCACAATAATGACTTTGCCATCGCCCCAACGGACAACCAGTCGCAGCCACTGTACCAGGCTGTCGTAGTGTGTCACGCTACCCCCTAGCTTGATCACCCACATAGGCATGTTCCCGAATATTATTTTGTCATTTTAAAGTGTGCTACCAACTTGAAAAATTGCGAGGCTTTATCAAATGTTTCCTGATATTCCCTGGCGCAATCCGAATCAGCCACCACACCACCACCGGCAAAAAAAGTCATTTTATCATTACCTATCACGGCAGTTCTTATTGCGATATTCGTATCCATACTACCATCAAAACCAATATAGCCAATGCTGCCACAGTAAATACCACGTCGGTGCGGTTCCAGCTCTTCGATAATCTCCATGGCACGCAACTTGGGTGCGCCGGTAATGGAACCGCCAGGAAAGCATCCGCGCAATAAATCCAGCGCATGAAACTTTGGTGCCAGCAAGCCGCGCACAATACTCACCAAATGATGCACATTGGTAAACCGCTGCAATTTAAATAAGGCATCAACTTTAACCGACCCGACTTCGCACACCTTGCCGATATCATTGCGCAATAAATCCACAATCATCAGATTCTCGGCGCGATCTTTGACGCTATGCGCTAACTCCTCTGCGGCTTGCGCATCGGCAGTGGCGTCCTGGTGCCGTGGACGTGTGCCTTTAATCGGCCGCGTTTCAACTTTGCGATCAATGACCTGCAAGAACCGCTCCGGCGACATCGATAACACCGCCAGGGGCTTACCTGCGCCATCTTCTACTTGCAAATAAGCCATAAATGGCGCGCGGCTCAATTGACGGAAATGGTCATAAGCCTCGCAAGTACCTCCCGCCACATCCACGGCAAAACGCTGTGCGAGATTGATCTGATAGCAATCGCCCGCACGGATATAGTCTTTTACTTTTTGGAAAGCGCTGGCATAGGCTGCTTGATCCATATTCGGCTGAATCTCGCCAGTGATCTTAAACGCCGCTTCGTGCTGCGCAATGGATGGTTGTAATAGCTGTTGATGCAATGCCTGCAGGGCCTGCTGGTCGGTGAAACGAGCGTGTGATACCAGCTTGCTGATGCCCAAATGGTGATCGACGATCACCGCCCAATCATAGATACCCACCAGTAATTCAGGCAGCGGCATATCCTCAGCGGCCAACGTTGGCAAGGTTTCGATACTGCGCCCCAGATCATAGGCAAAGTAACCCAGCGCACCGCCTGCAAATGGAATATCAGCGATACGTTCAACCGCATGCGGCAACAACCATTGCTGGATAACCTGGAAAGGATCCAGCTGGGATTTCTCTATGATGGTCTGGTTCGTTTGAGCCTGCTGCGTATGCACTTCAGTATCAGGGTGGCGATGTATGATCTTGGCCACGGGCGCAGCTACCACAATATCAAAACGGGCACCCAGGCTGATCTCTTCATCTACACTTGTTTGCAGCTGGGACTGGCTGGCTTCCACCCGGCCGCTTTCCAGCAGCATCGGCCATGGCAGATGCCTGACTTGCCGCAGCCAGTGCATGCCCTCTGCATAAGGTAAATCCAATTGAATTAATGCCATGCTTGCCATAACCTCGCCACCGCATAGGCTGGAAAACAGACCTCTGCATCTTGTTTTAATTGTAAATTGCCTGCGGACATCCATGCCGTGGCTGGCTGATAAGCCAGGCCCAGACGCTGCGCCAGCGCTGCCACCAGAAAACTGCCCGCCCCCAGCCCCACCATGATCTGAGGTGACCTTGGCACCTGCGCCATGATTGATTGTATGGCCTGTTGCAAGTGATTCAATTGCGCGGCTTTAAACGCAAGCGCCAGCGACTGCCAGACATCGTCCGTTTTATCTTCAACATCATGCCCAACCATCCGTGCCAGGCGGCGCATACTGTCAACCATAGCGCGCCCTTGACCGTCCGCAGTCTCGGCCAGGTCATAATCAGGGGATAACTCACCCAGCACACGATAGACATCCGCAGTCGTGGCAAAATATTCTGCGGCGATATGGCGCGGCTCAGGCTGCGCCTGCCCGGGCGCTAACCAAGTGATTAACGGTCCCAGTGCCATCAGGGGTGTGCGCACGACGCCAGTATAAAATAAACCCAGCTTCGCCATACGCTCCGCGTCAGACCAGCCCACAGGCACTACCTGCCGCTGCTCACACAGCGTGATATCACAAGTCGTGCTACCAATATCCACCACCAACATAGCGGCATCTGTCATGCTGGTCGCCAGGCATTGTGCCGAGGCATGCCAGTTCATGGAGGCAATGTGCGCCTCCTGCCCTGCTACTCTGGCCGTAAATCCCGCGCCCTGCGCCGCTGACGCCATGTAAAATCCGGCTTGGGGCAAATAGCGCTGCACTGTCTCGGCAATCGCTCGTACACCCTGCAAACGGTTATCAAACAAATCGACCAGTTCACCGGTCATGGTGACCGCATGGTCACAAGCCTCTGCCTCCATTTGCCAGTGATGCAACACATATTTGATAGCATCTTCCAGTAACGGCAAGCCTTTCCATAAGGCGCAGGCTTGCTGTAATACGCGCACAATCTCACCTTGCCCATCCAGCATCACCGCTTTCACATGCGCACCACCGATATCCCACCCTATGACAGCGCGTTTCATGCTGGCAATACCTCAGTACGGCTTTTTGTCGCCAAGGACAAAGTACACGATGCCTGTGCTTGAGTAGCACTCAATTTATTTTCTAAAATAGCATCCAGGATCATGGCGGCAGGATTTTCTGTGAGTAATGGCGATAAGGCGATATAAGGCGTGGTGAGGCGCGGATTCACTTCAACCAGCATCAATTGATCGTCTGGGGTCAAAATCATGTCGGCGCCCCAGTAGCCTAGCAGGCCAGGAATCGCACCGTGTATCTGTTCAGCCAATGTCTGCATTGCGGGCAGATAGGCGACAGCTTCATTCACGCCAGCGCCACCAAAATGGAAGCATCCCTGCTGGATATCGATCCGTTGCCGATGCCCGGCAATCACCTGTACATGCTCTTGTGTCGATAACACCGACATGCTCAGCGCCAAGCCTGGCACATAAGGCTGCAGCAAAAGCTTAGCGAACAACAAAGGATTTTCAATTGATATTTTTAATTTAAAATCAATAACTTCATTAATATTTTTAAAGTAATAAGTAAATTCACAACCTGCGCCATCATCGGGCTTTACCACCCAACCAGACGTAGCAGCCGCATGGTACCAGTTCAGGCTTTCCAAGGCATCGGCTTGCGCTAAAAACACATGCGGCAACACGGTAATCCCCGCCTGCTGGCAAATCTCAGCCATGATCGATTTGGCACTGGTCTGCGCGATCGCGTCGGCGCGACAGCCTATCCAGACTTTGCCAGCGGTTTGTACCAATTGCTGCATATGCTGCAAAATGCCTTCTGTTTCAGGCGCAATCACCCAGCAAGCATCAATGTCGCCAGATGCTAATTGCTGGCGCCATAGCGCATAAGGATCATCACTGGCGTGTAATGGCAGGCTATGGGCATGGATGGGGGCTGCAACGCGGCTATCGTGGCTAGTGATACAATCAACGCCCAGCGCTGACAGGTCTGCCAGCAAGGCATCGCGCATCAGCAAGCCTTCTTGCAACAAGCTGGCAGGCAATGTTTCAGAGGCCAGGCCACCAGCGCTGACATATTCACAGACCCAGATTTTCAAGCGAGATTTATTGTGCATATTATTCCCGTCATCGATTTGATGCATGGCCATGTAGTGCAAGCCATACAAGGGCAACGCCAGCACTACCGTGCGATCCAATCGCAGTTAACCGATAGCCACGCCCTGCTCGATGTCATCACTGCTATTTTACAAGTTTATGCGTTTGACTGCGTGTATATTGCCGATTTAAATGCAATCACTGGCCAGGGTGACATACCCAATCACCTGCCATTGATTAAACAGGTCATGACTGCCTTCCCGAACCTGCAATGGTGGGTGGATGCCGGACTCAATAGCACCGAAGCACTCAAGCCCTGGCTGGACGCTGGTATCCGCCCGATCATTGCCAGTGAAACCTTAACGGATATCGAAACCTATCAAGCCATGCGTGAAATAACGGCGCATAGTATTTTATCGCTGGATTTCTTTGAGGATGGCTTTCATGGCCCTGATCGCCTGCTGACTGAAACAGGTCTCTGGAGCCAGCCGACCATATTGATGAGCTTACCCAAAGTAGGCGCCAATCAAGGCCCAGAGGTCGAGAAAATCACCGCACTGAAAAACCAGCACCCACAACAGGCCATCTATGCCGCAGGCGGCGTCAGGCACGTCGCAGATATACAGGCACTGGCACAAGCAGGTGCTGATGGCGTATTGATCGCCAGCGCACTGCACCAGAAACAGCTCACCGCCAGCGACCTCGCAATATTCGCGCAATAAAAAAACCGGCCTGATGGCCGGTTTTTTGACAGCAAAGCTTCGTAAGAAACTTATGCCACTGACACTTACTCCAGGTTTGCGTGCAATGCGCGCATGCCTTCTTCTGTCAGGCCTTTAGCGTGGATCAATTCAGAAATGGCGCCTTCCAGGAATACCAGGGTAGACAATTCAAATTGACCGCCCATAGGCATGCCTTTAACCAATGGGAAGCTGTCATCTTGACCAACTTGAACAACCAGGTCAGCCACATCAGCCATGGCTGAAGTTTTCTTCATGGAAATAACCACCAGTTTGGCACCGACTTCTTTGGCTTTTTTCACGAATGGCAACAAGGTTGCTGTACCGCCAGAACCTGAAACCAGGATCAGCAGATCCCCTTTTTTGATGGCTGGCGTCACAACTTCGCCGATCATGTAAACGCTGTAGCCAGAGTGTACCAAACGCATTGCAAAGAAGCGTGATACCAGCAGTGAACGACCTGCGCCACCGATAAATGTTGAACCAGCCTCTTCAACCAGTTTCAGCAATTCAGCCGCTTTTGACTTGTCAGTCACGTCCAGAATACGCTTTAAGTTGTCCAGAATAAATTGTTGATGATCCATGTTTTGTCCTGTATTCAAAAAGTTTAATAAAAAACCCGACTCATTGCTGGGTCGGGTTTTTTGTCTCGCTGATCAATAATTACTTATTGATACTTAACTGAATTAAGCGTGAGCGATAGCAGTGATTTCTGCAGCAGCAGCAGCTGGGTCAGCAGCGCCGTAGATAGCAGCACCAGCAACGATGATAGTCGCGCCAGCGTCACGTACTTGACCTGCAGTAGCGGCTTTAACACCACCAGCAACAGAGATCTCAACGCCCAGGTTCAAACCAGCAACAGCAGCCAGGTCAGCAAAAGGAGTTTGACCAGCAGCTTGTTGGTCCAAACCAGTGTGGATACCGATGATGTGAGCACCAGCAGCAGCAACTTCTTTAGTTTTAGCAACTTTGTCTTCAACGCTGATCAGGTCAACTTGTGCTTTTTTGCCGTATTTGTTAGCAGCTTTGATTACGCCTTTGATTGTACCGATGTCGGATACGCCCAAAACTACGCAGATGTCAGCACCGGCTTTGTAGAATGGCTCAGACTCGTACTCGCCTGCATCCATAGTTTTCAGGTCAACCAGGATCTTGTTGTTTGGGAACTTAGCGCGCAAAGTTTCCAGCAATTTGATACCGTTGTGCTTGATGCATGGTGTACCGATTTCCAGAATGTCAACGTGTGGAGCAACTTTTTCTGCCAAAGCGATAGTTGCGTCGAAATCCAATGAGTCTAATGCCATTTGTGTTAATGCCATGTTTTTCTCCAAAAATTAAAATTTAAATGCTATTACTAGCGTACTACCAATTCAAGCTGGTCGCTCATAGTAAGCTGGCAGCCAAAATAAGTCAATGTTGCAGGCCGATTTATGCCTGACTTAAAAGCCAAACGGGCAGGTCCCTGCCCGTTTGCATTATCGCATGGCGATATTACAGTTTTGCGGCTAATGCAGCTTCCAGTTTATTCTGGTCAGCCACGAAACCACGGATACCTTCAGCCAGCTTCTCAGTGGCCATTGGATCTTGATTTAGTTCAAAACGGAACTCTTCTTCTGTCAATTTAGCTGGCAATTCTTTAGTTTTGCCGCCATCTTTCAATACTTGAACCAAAGTACCTTCAGTTGCAGCCAGGTCTTGCAGCAAGTTTGGAGAAACGGTCAAACGGTCACAACCAGCCAAAGCAATCAGCTCGCCAGTGTTACGGAAAGAAGCACCCATCACAACAGTTTTGTAACCGTGCTCTTTGTAGTATTGGTAGATCGCGCGTACAGAAACCACACCTGGGTCTGTTTCTTGTGTGTACTCAGTACCTGGGTTTTTCGCTTTGTACCAGTCAAGGATACGGCCCACGAATGGAGAAATCAGGAATACGCCAGCTTCAGCACAAGCACGTGCCTGGCCAAAACCGAACAACAATGTCAGATTACACTGAACGCCTTCTTTTTCCAGGATCTCGCCGGCTTTAATACCTTCCCAGGTAGAAGCCAGTTTGATCAACACGCGGTCTTTGCTGATGCCAGACTCTTGGTACAGGCTGATCAGTTTACGGCCTTTAGCGACCATCGCGTCGATATTGAAAGACAGACGTGCATCTACTTCTGTAGAAATACGGCCTGGAACCACTTTAGTGATTTCAGCGCCAATCAACACAGCCAGTTTGTCAGCTGCGTTTTCAATTTGTTGCTCTTTAGAACCACCTTGTGCTTTTGCGTAAGCAATGGCAGTGTCAATCAATGGTGCGTATTCTGGGATTTGGCTAGCCTTCAATACCAGAGATGGGTTTGTGGTTGCGTCCACAGGTTTAACACTTTTGATTGCTTCAACGTCACCAGTGTCAGCCACGATGGTTGTGATTGCTTTCAACTGATCTAATAAATTTGCCATGCGATTGCTCCTATAAATTGCAATAATCGTTTACGTATAGTTATACATAGAAACCTTCAACATTATAACTGAATTTATTCGAGTTAGTTAAGCGTCCTTTGCACATTCCAGCGTGTCCACTGCTTGCATCCAGCCGTCAGCCGATGCAGTTTTATTGATTAGAATCAAACAATTGCTGCCGCTTCAGCAGCCACTTTTGCCTGTTTCGTCTTTTCAATATGCCCCTTTTCGGGCACAATTCAACTTTTTTGCAAGTGATTAATCAGTTAGGCATATGGGTTCTGTCACCTCTTTAAATAAAGAACAAAACCAGACTCGCTTCGCACAACTCCCTGTTGACTGGTATCTGCATCCGGATGTGTATGCGCTGGAGCAAACGCATTTGTTCTCTCTGCTGCCGCAATATCTGGGGCATGAACGCATGGTTCCCAACCCGGGCGACTATCGCGCCCTGGACTGGATGCACAATGCCACAGCCCTGGTGAATCAACATGGCCAGCCACAACTGATCAGCAATATCTGCCGCCACCGGCAAGCGGTGATGCTCAACGGACAAGGCAACACGCAGCATATTGTCTGCCCGCTACACCGCTGGACCTATGATTTGAACGGCCAGTTACTGGGCGCCCCGCATTTTGAACAAAACCCGTGCCTGCACCTGGAGAAACAAGCCCTGACTGCATGGCAAGGCCTGCTGTTTAAAGGCAGTGACACGACATCCAAACAAAAAGGCCTGGACATCGCCCAGCTGCTCAAGCAACTGGGCTGCAAGCAGGACTTTGACTTTACTGGCTATCACTTTGAGTCAGCCATTGTTGACCATTACGATTTCAACTGGAAGACCTTTATCGAAGTCTATCTGGAAGACTACCATGTTGGCCCGTTCCACCCTGGCCTCAACCAGTTTGTTGACTGCGGCGAATTGAATTGGGAATTTGCTGAGCATTACAGCGTGCAAACGGTTGGTTACAAACCGCTACCGGATTACAGCCTGTCGCCCGTGTACAAACAGTGGCAACAAGCCGTTACCGATTACCAGCAAGGCACTGCGCCTAAGTATGGCGCCATCTGGTTTGTGCTCTACCCATTCCTCATGATCGAATGGTACCCCAACGTACTGGTGGTTTCGCACATCATTCCGACCGGCACAGAGTCTTGCCAGAATGTGGTCGAATTTTACTACCCGGAAGACATTGCCCTGTTTGAGCGTGAATATATCCAGGCACAGCAAGCGGCTTATTTTGAAACTGCCGTTGAAGATAAAGAGATTTGCCAGCGCATGCAAGACGGCCGCAAGGGCCTGTTTATGCTGGGCAAAGATGAGCGCGGCCCTTACCAGCACCCGATGGAAACCGGCCTCGAGCATTTTCACCGCTGGTATCGCCAACAGATGGAGCCACATCTGCCTGAACACTTGCAGCGCTAGGCAAGTTCCTTTTGCTCAAACATCGCTATGCTGCCTTCCGGCATCCCAAACACTGGCAGCTAGGCAGCTACTGGATGCTGCTGGCAGGTTTGGGCTTTGCCGTGATGGGCGCGTGTGTCAAAGCCGGGGCAGCGCGGTTTACCGCAAGCGAACTGGTATTCTATCGTTCAGCCTTTGGCTTGCTCATGATTGCAGCCATTGTCTGCTGGCATGGCAAACCGTTAAAAACACCATTATTAGCCATGCAAATGCGTCGTGCCGCCGTTGGGTTTACGGCCCTATTGCTGTTTTTCTATGCTATCGCGCACTTACCGCTGGCCACCGCGATCACGCTCAACTACACCTCACCCATGTTTTTAGCACTGCTGTCACCATGGCTGCTTAAAGCAGAACGGCCACTCAGCCGCCAGCAACACTGGAGACTGAACCTGTGCGTCATCGGTGGCTTCGCCGGTGTATGTCTGTTGTTGCAGCCCACATTCAATAGCAATCAATTACTGGCGGGCGGCGTAGGCTTGCTGTCCGGCATAGGTGCCGCTTTCGCTTATGTGCACGTCAAACAACTAGGTGTGGAAGGCGAACCCGACTGGCGCACCGTGTTTTACTTTACCCTGGTATGCACCATCGCCAGTGGTGGCTGGATGCTGATTGACCATATGACAGTACTGCGCTGGCAGGATTTACCGCTACTATGCGGGTTAGGATTATCCGCCACCTTTAGCCAACTGGCGCTGACGCGTGCCTACCGTACAGGCAACACCTTAACCGTTGCCAGCCTGGCATATAGCACCGTAGTGTTTGCGACCTTGATAGGCGTCATCATTTGGGGTGAGACCCTAAGCACACACGAGATTGCTGGCATGTTGCTGATTGTGGCGTTTGGCATATTAAGCTCACGCAGTGCAAGATAAACGATTGATCTCAATAAAAAAGCCATTCTTGCAAGAATGGCTTTTTTATTTCATCCAGCTAACTTATGGCTCAAGCAGCCCACAACGCATGGCAATCAGCGCAATCTCTGCCGAGTTTTGCGCATTGAGTTTTTGTTTAATATTGTACAAATGCGTGCCTACCGTGCGTGGGCTCAGGAACAAGGTTTCAGCAATCTCGTTGGTAGACTTACCGCGTGCCAATGACATAAACACCTCAAACTCACGCTCACTGAGCACATCCACCGGATTTTGCTCACCGGACAATTGCTGGATCGCCATTTGCTGCGCCACGCTGGCCTCGATGTATTTTTTCCCCTGCGCCACACTGCGAATGGCTTTAATCAGCTCCTCAGCGGCGCTGCGCTTGGTGACATAGCCCATGGCACCGGCATTGAGCACGCGTTTGGGATGCACGGAATCTTCATGTGCAGACAGCACCAGAATACGGGCATGATTGTCTTTGGCCAGAATACGTTCTATGGCTTCCATGCCACCAATCCCTGGCATGGTGATATCCATGACCACTACTTGCGGATGGTGCTCGACATAGGCCTTAATCGCGGCTTCACCACTTTCAGCCTCCGCAATGACCTTAATTTCCTGGTCTGACTCGAGCAGCATTTTAAAGCCCATCCTGACCACTGCATGGTCATCTACCAGCATTACACTTATCACGCTTGTTTCTCCCTTGGTTTATGCTGATTGTATAGGCAATCGAATTTCCAATGTGGTTCCACGCCCAGCCTCTGGTTGTGAAACCACTTTAAACTGTCCATGCAAGGCCTGTACCCGCTCGCGCATACCGAGCAACCCAAAATGTTTGCTCTGATCCACCGCATCCAGTTGCATGCCTACGCCGTCGTCACAAATCATCAGGCGTAAGCCTTGCGCATCAGTCAGCATATGCACATTGATACATTGCGCATGCGCATGTTTGATGGCGTTATTGACGGCCTCTTGCACCATGCGGTAGATATTGATATTGACGTTTTCACCCATGGGCTGAAACTCGCCTGATAAGTGCAACTGAATATTCAACTCAGGATGTTGCACTTGGTAACCTGACACCATATCACGCAAGGTTTCCACCAAGCCCATATTATCCATGGCTGCCGGACGCAACTGGCGAATAATATTATGCATGCCGTCGTAAATATGGTTGGCGGCAGCCACGATGGTTTGCGCATTGGCCGCAATATCTGGCGCGCTTTCTTTGGTTTTATTCACAATGGCCACGGCAAAGGTCTTAATCGCTGTCACATACTGCCCCAGTTCATCGTGCAACTCACGTGCCAGACTGCGTCGCTCGTCTTCAATGTGCTGCTGAATCAGCTGCGTCAACTGGCGGTTTTGCTCCAACTGGCGTTCGGCATCCAGCGACAAGGCCATCTGGTTTAAGCTGAGGCCAATTTTGTCAAACTCAGGCACTGAAAAACGCTCCAGTCGCGTGGTCAAATCGCCCTGCTCTATGCGGTTAATGGCATGCAAAATATGTCGGACCGGGCGCAAAGCGTGGCTGAGCAAGCCATACACCAACAAGTTGAGCAAGACAAAAAAACCAACGCCCATCACTATTAACTGTAGAAAACCTGACCAGGCCTCACGGATAGAGCCTTCGGCATTAGAGCTAATGGTCAGCACACCATAGCGCACACGCCGTGTCACGGTTTCCACCTTGGGCGCGACCAGTTTGGTAAACCACTCCGGCGGGTTGATTTCAGACTTGAAAGTTGAAGTCGGCGAAATATATAAAGGATTATTGGCGTAATCATAGAGTTCAATGCGACTACTGCGCACATAACCCAGCGAACGCAGGAAATCTTGCAGCACGTAATGGGTTGGGCCCAGACTGGGATTCATCGCCGAACTGACAATCACCGTATCCAGCAATTGCACGGTCACCCGCGTGGCGGCCTCTACCCGTTCACGGATGCTGTCTTTGGTATCGCGCACCAATACCACGGCAGCGGCGACCAGAAAGGCCAGCGACAGCATGGTGACTAACAAGTTGAGTCGAAAGCGTAAGCTCATGTTTTAATCGAGAATGAAAACCCAGCGTTATTAAACTGTAATACGGCCATCTATACACAGCGTAAAATCATTAAATTCACGTGCCTATGACTAATCAATACGATTAATCTTTAATGGTGAGCTGATCCCACTCATTAGGCTTGGCCGGATACGCTAGTGGCAATTGATTCAAACTCTCCAGCAAAATCTGGGAAACCAGTAAATTACGGTTGGTTTTAGAGTCGGCAGGAATCACATACCAGGGCGCATATTTAGTGGATGTCTCTTTCAGCGCCAGCTCATAAGCGTCCATATAACGATCCCACAAGGCACGCTCATCGAGGTCCTTCGGGTTAAATTTCCAATGCTTGGTTGGATCATCCAGACGCTCTTGCAAACGCTGCTTTTGCTCGTCTTTGGAGATATGCAGAAAGCATTTAATGATAGTGGTGCCGGTTTCACTAAGCATGCGCTCGAAGTCATTGATTTGCTGGTAACGACGTTTGCATTCTGCGTCGTCTATCCAGTCATGCACTTTCACAATCAATACATCTTCATAATGACTGCGATTAAAAATAGTCAATTCACCCTTGGTCGGCACTTGATTGTGCACGCGCCACAAGTAATCATGCGCCAGTTCATCTGCGCTGGGCGCCTTAAAGCTGGCTAGGCGAATACCCAAAGGGTCGCAGGCGCTAAACACATGCTTGACTGTACCATCTTTACCACTGGTATCCATGCCCTGCAAAATCAGCAAAACCTTATGCTTTGCCTCTGCATGCAAAATATCCTGCCTGAGGTTAATTTGATGGGTTAATTCGGCCAACAAGCTCGCATCACTTGCTTTATCACCGGTGCGGGCAGACCGGTCGTCTGGCTTGAATTGCTTTAAGGAAAATTTTTTCGGATTAACGCGATACTGCTCTAGTGTAGCGGTCATATACATGATCTGGTAATGGCTTGTTGGCAAGTGTATCGCAGTTAAATTGCAAACACCAAGGTAGCTTAACAAACCGATAAACCGCCGCCCGGAATACGGATATAAAAAAACAGCCTCTGACGAGGCTGTTATTAGGGGAGATTTCTTAACTTAAGGATTAATTGCGGCCAAACAGCAGCCCAAACACACCACCAGACAATACACCTGAGAGCGCAGAAACAACGGCCGGACCTGACGGGCCATTTAACACCTGGCCCAGCGTTGTTGCGACACCGCCAATACCGCCGACTGCGGCAATCAACACATTACCAGCAGCCACGGTTTCTTTTGGCATGCCAAAAAAACCAATGCCAGCGCCAAAACCACCAGACACCACATCCACCTCAACTACATTTAATTCACACATTGCCATTACATTTCTCCTTAATTGATATTAAAAATAAATTTTTCACGGCGTTAACTCAGATCGGCTAGCCAGCCACCAACATGTTAACTTTAGTTATTCTATATGTTAATTATATCAATTATTAACATATGTGAGAATTAAATAATATTAAAAAACTAACAGGATGTTGCAGGCAATAAAAAAGCCAGCTTCTGCTGGCTTTTTTACTGATCAATCCTAATTACTTGCTGGAACGTTTACGCTCATGCTCCAACAGGAAGCGTTTACGCAGGCGAATTGTTTTTGGTGTGATCTCGACCAATTCGTCATCATCAATAAATTCCACAGCACTTTCCAGGCTGATAGAGATAGGCGGCACCAAACGCACCGCTTCATCAGTACCGGAGGCGCGCACGTTGGTTAACTGTTTACCCTTGATCGGGTTAACCACCAGGTCATTGTCACGGCTATGGATACCGATAATCATGCCTTCGTACAAACGGTCACCTGGGCTGGAGAACATTTTGCCGCGGTCTTGCAGTTTCCATAAAGCATAAGCCACCGCTTCACCCTGCTCGGCTGAAATCAGCACGCCATTACGGCGGCCTGGCATATCGGCTTTCAATGGTGCGTATTCGTCAAAAATATGCGCCATCAAACCGGTACCACGGGTCAGTGTCAAAAACTCGCCCTGGAAACCGATCAGGCCACGCGCTGGAATACGGTATTCCAAACGTGTACGGCCATTACCGTCAGACTCCATATTTGACATCTCACCACGACGGCGACCCAACTCCTCCATCACCGCACCCTGGTTTTCGTCTTCCAGGTCCACAGTCAGGATTTCATATGGCTCACATTTTTCACCATTGATTTCTCTGAATACTACACGTGGTTTACCCACGGCGATTTCAAAACCTTCGCGGCGCATATTTTCCAGCAAGATCGTCAGGTGCAATTCACCACGACCTGAAACACGGAATACATCGGTGTCTTCAGTATCTTCAACGCGCAAAGCCACGTTAACCAGTAATTCTTTAGTCAAACGGTCACGGATCTGACGTGAGGTAATAAATTTACCTTCAGTACCAGCCAATGGTGAAGTGTTCACCATAAAGTCCATAGTCAGGGTTGGCTCATCCACGCCCAGATGCGGCAGGCCGACTGGCTTGTCGCGATCACAGATCGTGAAACCGATACCGATTTCTTCAATACCTGAAATGATGACAATGTCACCTGCTTCAGCTTCGTCTACCGGCACGCGCTCCAGGCCTTTAAAGCCCAGCACCTGGTTAATACGGCCTTGTGCTACTTGTTCATCTTCGCGCATCACGGCGACGACTTGGCCTGGCTTGATACGGCCATTGGTCACACGGCCAACGCCCAGGCGACCAGTATAAGTAGAATAATCCAAGGCAGAAATTTGTAGTTGCAATGGCGCTTCGCTATCACCTTTAGGCGGCTCAACATGGCTTAAAATGGTGTCAAACAAAGCACGCATATTGTCTGAAGGTTTGCTCATGTCTAAGGTGGCAAATCCATTTAAGGCTGAGGCATAAACCACCGGAAAATCCAGTTGCTCATCGGTGGCACCCAGGTTGGCGAACAGATCAAACGTATGGTTAATCACCCAATCAGGACGCGCACTTGGACGGTCAACTTTGTTAATCACCACAATTGGCTTCAAACCCAGGGCCAGTGCTTTTTTGGTCACAAAACGCGTTTGTGGCATTGGGCCATCCACGGCATCCACCAACAACAATACGCCATCCACCATGCCTAATACGCGCTCTACCTCGCCACCGAAGTCAGCGTGGCCCGGTGTGTCGACGATATTAATATGTGTGCCTTCGTAGGTTAAGGCAGTGTTTTTGGCCAGAATCGTAATGCCGCGTTCTTTTTCCAGATCGTTGCTATCCATCACACGCTCAGTCACCGCTTGGTGTGAGGCAAAGGTACCTGACTGTTGAAGTAGCTTGTCAACCATGGTTGTTTTACCGTGGTCAACGTGGGCGATAATTGCGATATTTCTAAGGTTGCGTGCCATGTGAACTGCCATCTGTTTGGAAAGGGCGCGATTTTATCACAAATCAACTTAAATATTTGACTTTTAAAATAAAGTGGCTATACTGCGAGCAACTTTAAAACACGGCTGGTACTAGACCCGCCACATTTGTTTTAAATTCATTGCCCTGACCTGTCGATAACTCGCGAAATTTTGAGGTTATCATCTTTAGATGAAGTCTTAATGACACCATCTTCTTTTATCGGTTAGTGGCCATGCCCAAGCGCCGGTAAAAGCATCCAATCTTAAATGTTGCTTTGGCTTAGTTGATATTGCACCACTCGTATTCTTGAGTGCCATGCTGCTTCATTGGCTTTGCTTTATTGCTTTACTTGCGCCCTTTTTAATTGTTGATGAAAGGGACATTCCTTGTCTTTTGCAGATTTAAATCTCGACCCCTCCATTTTGCGCGCATTGACCGACGCAGGCTATGAAAACCCAACACCTATTCAGGCGCAATCCATTCCTGAAGCTTTGCAAGGCCGTGACATCATGGCCTCTGCCCAAACCGGCACTGGTAAAACCGCTGCCTTTACCTTACCAGCATTAAACCTGCTGGCGACACAACACCCTGTTCGCAGCCGTGGCCCACGTATTCTGGTACTGACACCGACACGCGAACTGGCAGCCCAGGTAAATGATGCTGCACGTAAATACGGTAAGTTCTTGCGCGCACGTTGCATCAGCATCGTTGGTGGCATGCCTTACCCATTGCAAAACAAACTGCTGTCACAGCCACTGGACATTCTGGTTGCAACACCAGGCCGTTTTATTGACCACCTGGAACGCGGCCGTATTGATTTGAGCCGTTTGCAAATGCTGGTACTGGATGAAGCTGACCGTATGCTGGACATGGGCTTTATGCCTGATGTTGAGCGCATTTGTGAAGCATTACCTGCCGAGCGCCAAACCTTGCTGTTCTCAGCGACACTGGATGGCATTATGGATATCGGCAAACGCTTCTTGCGCGACCCACTGACAATTCAGGTGGCAGGCCAGAAAGAAAGACACGCCAACATTGAGCAACGTTTGCACTTTGTGGATGACATGAACCACAAAAACAAACTGCTGGAACACTTGCTGATTGCACCAGATGTCAATCAAACCATTATTTTCACCAGCACCAAGCGTCACGCTGACTTGCTGGCTGAAGACTTGTATGCCGCTGGCCACAGCACAGCAGCCCTGCATGGTGACATGACGCAAGGTGCGCGTAACCGCACTTTGACCAAACTGCGCCATGGTGACGTCAAAGTACTGGTTGCAACCGATGTTGCCGCACGCGGTATCGACGTTCAAGGCATCTCACACGTCATTAACTACGACCTGCCGAAATTTGCAGAAGACTATGTACACCGTATTGGCCGTACCGGCCGCGCCAACAACACTGGCGTAGCGATTTCATTTGCCTCTAACGCTGACCGTCACCTGTTGCGCAAAATTGAGCAATACACTGGCCAAAAGCTGCAAGCTGAAGTGATTGCAGGTTTTGAACCAAAACGTGCTGCGCGTATGGATGATGGTGGTGATGGCAAACGTGGCGGCAGACGCAACGGCAAACCACAGGGCAAAGGCGGTTTCCGCCGTGACGACAGACCAGGCCAGAACAAATCATTTGGTGAGCGCGTCGCCCGTGAAGGCAACCGCGAAAACAATCGCGATGCACAGGCCAACAAGCCACGTGCACCACGCACAGCCGAGCCAAAACAGGACAAAGAAGTTAACGGTAACAGCAAGCATTACAACAAAGATACCGACTTCCAGTTTGCACGCGCATTGGCTGACGAATTTGGTCAACGCCGTCCACGTCCGGCAGGCAACAACCAGGAGCGTTTTGGCAACCCTAACGGTAGCCGTGGCACCAACAAACCACGTCCGGCAGGCAAGTCATTTGGCGACAATGGTGGTGCCAAACGCCCACGTTCATTTGCCTAAGACTCGCCTATGTCTGAGCAAACCACAGTAGATTTTCGGGCGCTCGGCCTGGCCGAGCCGCTGTTAAAAGCGATTGACGAGTCTGGCTATACCACACCAACGCCGATTCAAGCGCAGGCCATACCGCTGGCTTTACAGCGTATGGACCTGATGGCGGGTGCGCAAACGGGTACCGGCAAAACGGCAGCGTTTTCTTTGCCGATTTTGCATACCCTGCTGCCGCTTTCCAGCAGCAGTACTTCGCCTGCCAAGCACCCTATCCGGGCGCTGGTATTGGCCCCTACGCGTGAATTAGCGATACAGGTCTATGACAACATCAAAACCTACGCCAAACACACGCATTTGCGTAGCCTGGTGGTGTATGGCGGCGTGGATATCAAAACACAAACGCCTATCCTGAAAACAGGCGTGGAAATTTTGGTGGCCACACCTGGCCGCTTGCTGGACCATGTTGAGCAAAAAACCTTGTCTTTGAGCCAGGTGCAGTTTCTGGTGCTGGACGAAGCAGATCGCATGCTGGACATGGGCTTTATGCCTGACTTGAAACGCATTCTGGCATTGCTGCCTAAACAGCGTCAGAACCTGATGTTCTCAGCGACTTTTTCTGATGAAATCAAAAAACTGGCGGATGCCTTTTTGAACAACCCGACCTTGATCGAAGTGGCGCGCAGCAATGCGACCAATGACAATGTCGAGCAAAAAGCGTATCTGGTGAATAGCGACCAGAAACAGCGCTTCCTGGTGCAGCTACTCAAGCAGTACGCCAACCAGCAAGTGATTGTATTCACGAAAACCAAGCTCTCAGCCAGCAAGCTGGCACGGGCGCTGGAACGTGACCAGATTCCATGCAGTGCGATTCATGGGGATAAGTCCCAAAAAGAACGTATTGAAGCCCTGGACGCGTTTAAAGCAGGCACTATTCACGCGCTGGTTGCCACCGATGTGGCGGCACGCGGACTGGATATCAGTGACTTGCCACTGGTGATTAACTATGAAATCTCGACTGCACCGGAAGACTATGTGCACCGGATTGGTCGTACCGGCCGCGCAGGCGCCAAAGGGATTGCCATCTCGCTGATCGACGAAGATGAAACCAAATACTTCGACGACATCGAGAAGTTGATTAAAAAGCAGATTCCAAAAGAAAAAGCCACGATCAACACCGCTAGCCGACCACGCACGTCAAAAGCCACAAGCGCAGACGAAGGCTGGTTCCAGCAACCTTATCAACCTGCGGCAGCGGCAGCACCAAAAGAAGTGCCAGCCAAGCCCTCTACTGCCAAGCGTAAAGTCGTTGCAGCCCTGCTAGGAGGCTTTGGTTTTAAAGCCACACCGCAGACACGCAATCAGGCCAAGCGCGGCGCAGGGAATAAACCGCGGCAGAAAGCCCAGGCTAGCGACATTGCCCAGGCTGAAGTCGTAGAAGCGATCAGCGCCCAGTCGTAAAAAAGCCCCGTTCGCGGGGCTTTTTTATTGTGCAACGAAATGCGCAAGCAATATAACGATGAGGCGATAAAGGCCGCTAGCCTTCGCGATTACGCATAAAGTCGGCCACGCCGTAGAGCTGGTTGGCAATATGCTTCATGAGCGACTCTTCAAACTGCAGCGTATGCATGGCTTTAATCATACAGTACATCCATTGATCGCGCGCCGACTCGTCAATCGGGAATGGCATATGCCGCGCCCGCAAGCGCGGATGGCCATAGCGCTCAATATATAACTGCGGGCCGCCGGTCCAGCCCATTAAAAACATAAACAGCTTCTCTCTGGCCTCGGTTAAATCCGGCTGATGAATGGCGCGTAAACCAGCCGCTTTAGGGTCTGTATCCATGGTGTCGTAAAAGGTCTCGACCAGGTTGCGTATGGTTTCAGTGCCCTTTTCAGCCCCGCCCAGCCACTCAAACAAGGACTGTTTGGCCGCATTAGGCTCTTGTATCTCTAATGCCATGCTATTAGCCTGCGACTTTTGGCGTCACCAGGGCAGCCGCTTGCTTTGCCAACTCACGCGCCGCTTCGGTATTGTCTGCTGTTGCCAGCGCAACCCCCATGCGGCGGCGCACAAATGACTCCGGTTTGCCAAACAGGCGAACTTCACTATTGGGCACAGACATCGCAGCTTCCAGGCCATGATACTCCAGCGCCTGTGCATCTGCACCGCCATAAATCACGGCGCTGGCCCCCGCTTCACGCTGCGCCACATCTACCGGCAAGCCTAAAATCGCACGTGCGTGCAATTCAAATTCATTCAGACGCTGCGTACACATGGTCACCATTCCTGTGTCATGCGGGCGCGGGCTAACCTCAGAGAACCAGACCTGCTCCCCTTTGACAAACAACTCGACGCCAAACAGGCCTTGTCCGCCCAAAGCATCGGTCACTTTTTTAGCAACGTCTTGTGCATTTTTTAACGCTTGCGGATGCATGGCTTGTGGCTGCCAGCTTTCTACATAATCGCCCTGCTTCTGCACATGACCAATCGGCGCACAGAAGTGTGTTTCAATCTGGCCAGATACATTTTTAGCCCGCACCGTTAACAAGGTGATTTCATAATCAAAGTCAATCTGGCCTTCTACAATCACCACGCCCTGATTCACGCGGCCGCCACTGGCGGCATATTCCCAGGCAGTTTTCACCTCAGACGCTTGCGTAATACGAGACTGGCCTTTGCCTGATGAAGACATGGTGGGTTTGATAAAACATGGATAGCCAATACCGCCGTCAATCGCGGCCTGTAGCTCGGCTTCTGAGCGTGCAAAAGCATACGGCGACGTTGGTAAACCTAATTCTTCAGCCGCCAGTCGACGGATACCTTCACGATTCATGGTCAATTGCACCGCACGCACCGTAGGCACCACGGTGACACCCGTCGCTTCGATTTCGGCCAATGCTTGCGTATTCAATGCCTCGATTTCAGGCACAATATAATGTGGCTTTACCTGATTCACCAAGGCTTTCAAAGCCGTGGCATCCGTCATGTCAATGGCGTAAGCATGATGCGCAACCTGATGTCCCGGTGCATGCGCATAACGATCCACCGCAATGACTTCCACCCCCAAACGCTGCAAGGCAATAATCACCTCTTTACCAAGCTCACCACTGCCTAACAACATGACTTTGGTCGCATTTGCGCTCAACGGGGTACCAATCATTTTCAGCTCCACTGTAAAAGTGCAATGATACCATGGGCGATTTCGCTGGCGCCTGATCAGGATTGATTTATGTCACAAGACAACCACGCGGCAAAGCCCAGGCCAATAACAAAAAACCTCGCTAAAGCGAGGTTTTAAATACAGTAACATGCCATTAACGCGACTTACGTTTTGCCAATAGGCTGATCGCCGCCAAACCGGCAAACAACATGGCGGCATTTTCAGGCTCAGGCACGGTCGTCACGTTGACCGCAATCTTGCCGGCGTTGTCGCCGAAATTTGAATCCCAGTAATACAACTTCAGCACGCCACTCTCAGCCGCAACGCCACTATAACTGGTGCCTAGCGCGATATAAGTACTGCCGATGCGGCCAACCAGCTGGCCGAAATTGGCTGTAAAGCCATCCATGGTCACTGGGCCATAGTTAATCCCGATCAACGTACCCACCGCCTCACCGGAATCATCCGTTGCTGTCGCATACAAATTACCATTCAAGCCATCGGCGGTAGAAAATCTTGGTAATGCACCGGCACTCCACAAATCGTCTACACTTACAGAAATATTAAATACATCGCCTGCGTTCAGCGTAATCGTATCCAGGCCACTGCCTACACCTTGAGCAATGCTGTTGTCATAAGCATCCACATTGTAAGTGGCTGCATACGCCTGATGACTAACTGTTAATGCGAGCAACAATGCACTACATAATCGACTGACTGACATACCCCGCTCCTCATCAAATATTATAGAAATGTTTGATGACGTTATGCTCAATCCTGAGCGTTGTCAATAGCCCATCAAAACCGGGTGATGACAACTAAGTCATTGAGCAAAAAAGGATTCTGCGATGGAGGCGGATGCTTATTTATACTGAGATACCATGCTTATCCATGCGATAGCGCATGGTCATTCTGGTAATGCCCAACAGCCTGGCCGCTTTGGAAACATTGTGGCGTGACTGTTCCAGCGCATTCAACAGCATGGCTTTTTCTGCATCATCCAGCGTGACTTGTGCCTCGCCTTGCGCTGACGAGTTTGTATTGACTGCCGCCATCTGCGGCAGGCCCAAGTCATGCTCTGAAATCATCGCCTGCGTACACATCAACACGGCACGGCTGATCTGATGACGCATTTCACGTACATTACCAGGCCAGTGATAGCCTTGTATCGCCATTAATGCCATCGCGCTAAATTCATGATGTGGCAATGCATAGCGCTTCTCGGTCATCTGCCTGAAGTAATTTGCCAGCAGCAACACATCCTGGCCACGGTCACGCAGCGGCGGCATCTGCATGGTGATGACGTTTAAACGGTAATAGAGGTCAGAGCGGAAACGTCCTTCACTGGACATCTGGTACAAATCACGATTGGTGGCCGCAATAATACGCGCCTGCACCGGGCGCTCTTTGGTTGAGCCCAGGCGTCGCACCATTCTGCGCTCCAGCACATTCAGCAACTTGGCCTGTAAGCCCAAGGGCAACTCACCGATTTCATCCAGAAACAAAGTGCCATCTTCAGCAGACTCAATCAAGCCCGGACGTGAAGCCACGGCATTGGTAAACGCGCCCTTCTCATGGCCGAACAACTCGCTTTCAATCAGCTCGGCTGGCAATGAAGCACAATCGACATGCACAAACGGTTTGTCATGATTGGCACAACTGGCGTGCAAGTAGCGCGCGACCACATCTTTTCCGGTACCGGTTTCGCCGGTAATCAACACCGTAGGCTGTACGGCATCACTGAGTGCGCTCAACTGCGCAATACGGGTAATCTGCTGTCGCACGCTTTGCATGGCAGCACTCTCACCAATCAGCTGCACAGACTCATTGACGATAGTATCGCGTTGTCTGGAGTAATCCAGGCTGGTTTGCAAATCGGTGGTTTTCTCATTTTTTTGAATAATGAGCAGTAATTCTTCAAGGTCAATAGGCTTTTTCAAGTAGTCTATCGCGCCCATTTTGATCGCATTGACCGCATCGGTCACATCGCCAAAAGCGGTCATAACGATGGTATTGATATTCTTGGCGACAAAGTCGGATAACAAATCCAGGCCATTGCCATCGGGCAGGCGCATATCCAGCAGCGCCATATCCGGTTCAAACTGCTTCACCAGTAACCTGGCATCATGCAAAGACTCTGCGTGCTCACACTCAAATCCGGCTTTTTGCAGGCGTTTAACCACCGCCTTGGCAAACAGCACTTCGTCTTCTACCAACAAGATTTTTTTCTTGAATGGTAAAAAAACCGATTTATCCGTAGATGATGAAATTTGTGAAAGCACGCTTCGTCCTTAGTTATTATTATTTAGTCACGGTCGTAACTGGCTAATGATGGTTTGGCACCAAACTCATAACGGAAGCCCAGCCAGCCAGCGCGAGGTGCACCGATCATCAGCAATTTAGAAGGTTCTTCATTGCCTGAGAACTGACCACCCTCAATCCAGTTTTCACCCAACAAGCCACCTGTCGCATATTCTTTGTCAAAAATATTGATGGCTTTAGCAAAGAACTGCCAGCCACTGTTACCAAAGCGATAACGCGTATCGATGTTGACAATGGTGAAACCACCGACTTTGCCAGAGTCCTGCACGTGCTCATCATCCCCATCATTGGCGCGATGTTTGTTGTTCTCGTTACCACGTACATACACGTCTGAATAGGTATTGATGTTGCTGCCTACCGTCCATTGTGACGTCACTTGATATTGCAAACGCAATTTCAAGGCATGCTCAGGCAAGTTAGGCAGTCGATCACCTTTACCCACCTGGATAGCGGTACCATCAGAAGACGAGTTGACTTCATTGGTGATTTCAAAAGGTGTTTGGTAAGTCGCGCGCACAAAGCTGTAGCCAACATTCCATGACAAATCACCTGTCACGCCATTTAAACCGGCATCGAGGCCAACGCGGCGGGTTTTACCAACGTTGTCAAAATAGCCCATGCCATTGGTGGCATTGGTGGCAATAAACTGAATATCGTCGTGGTTCTCAGTGCGATAGACCGCGGTAGACCAGCGAATATTGTCGCTTAACTGGCCACGGGCGCCGACTTCAAAGGTTTTAGCCACCACTTTTTTCAGCGGCGGATCCCCTGCCATCGCATTCGGCAACTTGCATGGTACAGCCGGGTTTGCGCAACCCAATTCCATAGAGGTTGGCGCGCGCATACCTTCGTTATAGCTACCATACATGGTCAACGCTTGTGTTGGTGTAAAGTTCAGGCCAACCGCCGGGTTGAGTCGGTTAAAGCTATGATCGCCAGACAATGTTTCCGGGTCAGTCACATCTGGAATCAGGCGGTCACGGTTTTCAACCTTGATATGGTTGTAGCGGCCAGACATGGTTAAATGCCATTGATCGGTCAAGGACAAAGTATCCGTGACAAATGCACCCCAACTGGTCGTTCTGCCATTCAGCTTCACCGCCGCTTCGTCACTCAACTCACCCAATGCATCCACACCACGCGAGGCATTAATCAACCCATATTCGGTAGATTGCGAGAACTTGATTTTGGAAAAGTCATAGCCCGCACCAACAATAAACTGGTTTTTCTTTTCAAACAGCGGCTGATTGAAGGTCAACTGGGTATTAAAACCATGGCCTCTTTGACGCGTATTACTACGATTCAAAGCCCCTGAACAGTTTTCTTCAGAGTTGTTGCCTGCCTGGCAATCAGCAAGCGCTGTCGCCAGTTCTGCACTATCGATTTCACCATCCGCATTCAGATCCAGAGCACCTGAGCCGTTAAAATCATCATTGACATCCCCGTTCAGGGTTTTACGGTTGGATTGACGGAAATAAACATTACCCGTCAATTGCACGTCATCATTAAACCAATGACTACCGTTCAAATTCAAGAAATTCATGCTGTTTTTGGTTTGATCTGGACGCGTATTGATGGCGCTGCGGCCAAAATCCTGAATCAGTTCTTTTTGAACCAATCCATTACCAATCATATTGTTATCAGCACCGGTATAGCTCAACTCCAGGCGCGTGGTCTCATTTTGCCAGCCCACCTTGCCAAACAGTTGTTTCACCGTGCTTGGCGAGTAATCACGCCAGCCATCTTCGTCAAAATAATTGCCGGAGATAAAGTAATCAACAGAGTTATCCTCTGACACGCCACCAAATTCGGCAGAGGTATTCTTGCGCCCCCATGAGCCAAAGCTTGACTCAATGGCGCCACCCTTATGGGTACGACCGTTTTTAGTCGTCACAGACAAAGCACCACCCAGTGTGTTCAAGCCATACACCGGGTTGGAGCCCGGAATCAAATTCATGTTTGCGATCGCATTCACCGGGATCAAATCCCAGTTGACCACGTCACCAAAAGGCTCGTTAACCCGCACACCATCAACAAACACGGACAACCCTTGGGGCGTTCCTAACAAAGGAGACGCCGTAAAACCACGGAATAACACATCAGGTTGAAACGGGTTGTTCTGTGACTCATTCACGCTCACCCCCACCATATTGTTATTCATAAAATCAGCGATCGTATTGCTGTGCTGATTCACAATTTCCTTACCCTTGGCTGACTGCACGTTCGCAGGTACTTTTTCCAGTGGCAAACCCACGCCAGGCAGGGGCGTAGTCCCGACAATTTCCACCTTCTCCAACTTCACGTCTTCAGCATGTACTGTCATCGCCTGCGCTGCATAGGCAGACACAATCGCGAGCAGCAATGGCTTGATAGTATTTTTATTCATAACGAATGATCCTTTTTCCCGAGAATACTTTTATTGAATAACTTTTTACTTAAAAGTACTTGTTAAGAGCAATAACTGTTCCGTTTATGCCCTCTAAAAAAAGATCATTTAAATCAATTGAATAGGGTTTTTATGGTGGATATGAACCATAAAAATGGTTTATTACAGCCAATTTTATGGTTTAAACTGGTTTATTACAACCAAATTTAATTTAGCGAGGCTGAAGGAAGATTTCAAGACCGTAAGCATTACGGCCAGGGCGCCAGGCTTCATCGACTGCAATGGCAGCGAGAGCAACCAGCGTTTGTGATGTGGTAGGCTGAGTAGTGGTGACTTGAACCACGGGGTAAAAAGCACGTTGCCAGGGTGGAATCCCCAGCATTTGAAAAATCACTTTTAATTCACGTCTTGGACGTTTAGCATCGGGCTGCAACGCTTCACCGCCAGTTCTGGGTGAAACTAACAGCGCCAGCCCCTCTGGCAATGGAATCGGCTGGCCATAACGCTTGTTTAGCGTAATGGCGGCGGGAGAAATCCCCAGCCTGGCCAATGCGATCCCGCGCCCTTTACTGACTTTAAACTGCACTTGCCAGTCACCCCAGGTTTGCGTTTGATGGCCCTGCCACACGAGGGGCGTTTGCGGCAATGCGGCCGGTTTGACGACACAATACAGACGCTGCTGATAATGATGCAGATAAGCGCGATGATCCGCAGCCTGCCCTTGTAAGGGCAGGTGTAAATAACGGTGCGGCTTCACTGAGGAAAGCTGCTTCCAGTAATCGTGCAATTGTTCTGTATTCGGCATACGCAGTTGGCGTTGCTGAAACCAGAAGCGCAACAGGTTTTTTGCACGCACGTCGCCCAGCGTGTGCAGATGCGGGATAGCGATCGACTGTCCCAGCCACTCCTCCCGCACATCGCATTGCAGCAAGTCTTGCTGCGCGAGCGTGTCTAGTAAAATTTGGGCATCTGCAAGATGACTGGCACTACGCAGCAAGGCGCTATCCAGTTGCGGGTAGCGCTCACGCAATACAGGCATGACTTTTTGGCGCATGAAATTGCGGTCATAGCTGATATCAGTATTGCTTTCGTCTTCTACCCATTTTAGCTGTTGGATCGTCGCATATTGCAGTAGCTCAGCCTTGGGCACTGTTAACAGCGGCCTGAGCAAATAACGCTCCGCATCCCAATGGCTCATGGCGCTGAGGCCTTTTACCCCGGCACCACGCATCAGCTGCAACAATAAGGTTTCTGCCTGGTCTTGCATGTGATGGGCCGTGACAATCGCATCCACGGCCAATTGCAGGCGTACTCGCTCCAATGCCTGGTAACGCGCGTCGCGTGCAGCGGCCTCAACGCCCAAGCCGCTTTGCAAATCAACATGCACTTTTTCACTATAAAAAGGGATGTTGTTATCAACGCAGATCTGTTCGCACATCTGTAGCCAGTTGTCAGCATGCGGGCTGAGGCCATGGTGCACATGCATGGCAGATAAGGTAAACGATAACGGGGTCGTCAGTTGTGACAAGGTATGCAGCAACACAATGGAATCTACACCACCACTAAGCGCAAGCAATAAATGGGGTGGCTGAGAATGCGGGGCAGACTCCCCAGCCAGAAAGGTCTTAATGACATTTTCTAACTGAGATAGTAAAGACATGCTATTTTTCACTGCTGGTTTTAAATTTACCGTAACTCATCAAACGCTGGTAACGCGACTCCAGCAATTGCGGTACTTTTTTAGCTTGTAACGTTTTGAGTTGCTGACCAATGGCCTGGCCAATACGCTCCATCACTTCTTCGTAGTTACGATGGGCGCCGCCCAATGGTTCGCTAATAATATTATCGACCAGGCCCAGAGATTTCAGGCGGTCTGCAGTGATGCCCAAGGTTTCAGCAGCGTCAGGTGCCCTGCTCGCACTCTTCCACAAAATAGAAGCACAGCCTTCAGGCGAGATGACTGAATAAGTCGAATATTGCAGCATGTTCAAATGATCCACCACACCTAACGCCAGCGCGCCACCTGAACCGCCCTCGCCGATGACTACGCCGATAATCGGTGTTTTGAGCTCAGCCATCACATACAGGTTACGTGCAATCGCTTCTGATTGGCCACGCTCTTCGGCACCGATACCAGGATAAGCGCCCGGGGTATCGATAAAGGTAATAATTGGCAGATGGAATTTTTCGGCCAGGCGGAATAAGCGCAAGGCTTTACGATAGCCCTCAGGACGCGGCATGCCAAAGTTGCGGTATTGACGCTCTTTGATATCACGGCCTTTTTGGTGGCCCATGACCATGACAGGAATGCCTTTGAAACGGGCAATGCCACCGACAATCGCCGGGTCATCAGCAAAGGCACGGTCACCATGCAACTCTTGAAAGTCAGTAAACAAGGCACTGATGTAATCAATGGTATAAGGGCGTTGTGGATGACGCGCGACCTGGGAAATTTGCCAGGCAGTCAGGTTTTGGTAAGTATCTTGCAGCAGCTTGGTATTTTTCTTTTGCAGCAAGTCCAACTCTTTGGAAATATCCAGCGAGTCATGTTCATCGTGTGAAACTTGCAAAGCTTCAATACGCTTTTCGAGGGCAGCAATGGGCTGCTCGAAATCGAGATAAGTCAGTTTACTAGGCGTGAGACGTTTTGCACTCATAATGAATTCCAGTGTGAATTCTTAGAAAAAAAGTTTAGGCATTATAAAGGATTTTGACGTTTTCTTTTGACAACCAGCCCTGCAAATTCTGCAACAGGTCGTCATGCAGCACGACTTGCCAGTCATCGCTCAGCATCAGGCTCACTTGCGCCGACTGGTTATGGTAGTCCACCTTGATCGGGCAGCGCTTTTGCTCTTGGCCCGCGTAACGGTAAGGCGTCAGCACATTCATCAACCTTTGCACATCAGAAGTGCCATTGCAATTCAGGGTGAGCATTTGCGCAAAGCGGTTGCGCACGGCCGCCAGGTCATAGAGTTTTCTGGCGCTGACACGAATACCACCTGAGAACTCATCATTGCTGATGCGGCCTTCCACCACCAGCAATTGGTCATCTTTAATCCATTGTGCGTGTTGCATGAGCAGCTCTGAGCCAACCACCACATCCACCCTACCCACAGCATCATCCAGCGTGACGATCGCCATTTTGCCGCGCTGGGTCATGCGTACGCGCACGCCCATCACCACACCCGCCAGTAATTTGGGCTGATCCTGTGGTGCCAGTTCGCTGAGATTGCCTTTAATAAACGGCCCCAATTGTGGCTTATAGCTCAAATACGGGTGGCCACTCAGGTAAAAACCAAGCGCCACTTTCTCTTCTATCAATGCCTGTTCTGGGCTCCAAGGGGCGATGCCAGGCAAAGCGTGACGGGTTTCAACCACGCCGCCAAACAAGCAATCCTGCCCGGCATGCGCCGCACTTTGTTCGGCGACACTAATCGCTGTATCCAGCCCGGCCAGCAACGCGGCCCGATTTTGCTCCAGCTTGTCGAAAGCCCCGGCGCGAATCAGTGATTCAATCACCCGGCGATTGACTTTGCGTAGATCCAAACGCTGGCAAAAATCAAAGATATCCTTGAATGGCCCTTGTGCCTGGCGCGAAGCCATAATCAGCTCGATCGCTGCCAAACCAGTGCCTTTAATGGCACCCAGCCCATACAATACTTGCTGTGCACTCAGCGGCTTAAACTGGTAAATACTGGCGTTCACATCCGGCGGCAGCACATCAACATGGTTGCCCCCGCAGTCATCAAAAAACGTATGCACGTTATCGGTGTTGTTCATATCGGCCGACATGGTTGCCGCCAAGAATGCAGCCGGATAATGCGCTTTAAGGTAAGCGGTATGATAAGCAACCAGCGCATAGGCCGCCGCGTGTGACTTGTTAAAGCCATAGCCGGCAAATTTTTCCAGCAAGTCGAACAGATCGTTAGACTGCTGCAGGGTTAAGCCATTTTTCTGGGCGCCTTCGTTGAAAATTTCGCGCTGCTGCACCATTTCTTCAGGTTTCTTCTTACCCATGGCGCGCCGCAGCAAGTCAGCGCCACCCAGGCTATAACCGGCCACTACTTGCGCGATCTGCATCACCTGCTCCTGATACACCGCAATGCCGTAGGTTTCTTTCAGGATAGACTCGGTGGACGCATGCGGATACTCCACACGCTGTGTACCATGTTTACGGCGGCAGAAGTCAGGAATCAGATCCATAGGACCCGGTCGATACAAAGCCACCAGGGCAATAATATCTTCAAACAAGTCCGGCTTGGCCTGCTTGAGCATGTCTTTCATGCCGCGCGATTCCAGCTGGAATACCGCCGTGGTATTGGCCGTTTTCAGCAAGTGGTAACTGCGTTTATCATCCAGCGGGATGGTCTCGAAACTCAGCGGTGGCAACTCCTCTTGCGCGCGCTGGGCATTAGCATTTTCCAGTGCCATATTGAGAATGGTCAGCGTACGTAAGCCCAAAAAGTCGAACTTAACCAGGCCAACGGCTTCCACATCGTCTTTATCGTATTGACTGACCAGGCTGTCGCCATTCGGTTGGCAATACACCGGTGAAAAATCAGAAATCTTGCCTGGGGCAATCAACACGCCACCGGCGTGCATGCCGATATTACGCACTAAGCCCTCAAGGCGGAGCGCCAAGGAAAGTAATTCTGCGACTTCTTCCTCTTTTTCGCGGCGCTCTTGTAACTGCGGCTCTTTTTCCAGCGCTGATTCCAGCGTGATGCCCAACTCCAGCGGGATCAGCTTGGCGATGCCATCGACGAAGTTAAACGGTAAATCCAGCACGCGGCCCACATCACGGATTACCGCTTTGGCCGCCATGGTACCGAAGGTGGCGATCTGCGACACCGATGCCAAGCCATACTTATGCTTGACGTAATCGATGACGCGATCTCGTCCTTCCATACAGAAGTCAATATCGAAGTCGGGCATGGAGACCCGCTCAGGGTTGAGAAAACGCTCAAACAGCAAGTTGTATTTGAGCGGATCCAGATCGGTAATCCCCAGGCTGTAAGCTACCAGTGAGCCTGCACCTGAGCCTCGGCCTGGCCCAACCGGCACGCCATTATTTTTGGCCCAGTTAATAAAATCAGCCACGATGAGGAAGTAGCCAGGGAAGCCCATCTGCACAATGATGTTGCACTCGAACTGCAAGCGGTCTTCGTATTCCTGGCGCTTGGCTTCGCGCTGCTGCTCATCCGGATATAAATAAGCCAGGCGGTGCTCCAGCCCCAGTTTTGACTGGTCTACCAGGTACGCATCCAGGCTTTCGCCATTCGGCGTCGGAAAGTCTGGCAAATAGTTTTTACCCAGTGTCAGCGCCAGGTTGCAACGCTTGGCAATCTCCACCGAGTTTTGTAACGCCAATGGCATATCTGCAAACAGGGCCTGCATCTCGGCCTGCGTTTTCACATATTGGGTCGCGACAAACTTGCGTGGACGCCGTTTATCGGCAAGTACATAGCCTTCAGCAATACAGGTACGCGCCTCATGCGCCATATAGTCGTCTGCGGTTTGAAATTGCACCGGATGCGTCGCTACTACTGGCAGATCCAGTTGCTGCGCCACCAGCACGGTTTGCTGTATCAGTTGCTCTTGCGCGTAGCCTTCGGGCGTGCCAGCTTCATGCACGCGCTGCACTTCAAGATAATAACGACCAGCAAATACCTGCGCCCATTGCTGCGCATATTGCAAAGCCACTGCCTGATTGCCTGCCTGCAAGGCGAATCCAACATCGCCTGCCGCAAAACCTGAAAGCACTAACAAGCCGGCATTTTTCTCCACCAGCCACTCGGCCTTGATTTCTGCGCGTTCGCGATACTGGTTTTCGAGATAAGCGCGGGATAGTAATTCGCATAAATGGCGATAGCCTTGCTGATTCTGCACCAGTAATAGCAAGCGCTGCGGTTGATCGCGCTGTACCGTATTTTCAATCCAGACATCGCAGCCAAGCACAGGCTTCAAGCCTTTGCCACGAGCAGCTTTATAGAATTTGACTGCGCCAAACAGATTGGAGAGATCAGTCAGTGCGATAGCGGGCATCGCATCGTTTTTGGCGGCTTTGACATAGTCGTCAATGCGCACTGTGCCATCCACAATGGAATACTCACTGTGACAGCGCAGATGAATAAATGCTGGTTGAATGGTGGGAATTTCAGACGCTTCCATGGCTTTATTTTAACCGCCAACGCACTTTTTTGTACCTATGACGGGTGCAAATAATCTGGTTGACAGCGTTAAAATTCCAACTAAGGAAAGGATAGGACTGTGGCAGCGCAAACAATAAAAAATTTAATCCGCCAGGCATAATGCTCTATGATGTCAGGCGTTTTCGTGAATAGATGACTGATCATGCCTAATGCCACCGCTTTACTGGATGACCCGATACTGGTTGAGGATGACTTGCCCAGGCTTGGCCAAACCCTGCCGTTCTTTCAACTGGTGAACCATGCGCTGGAAGATGTTTCATTAGATACCTTTCGTGGCCAGCGTAAAATCCTGCATTTTTTCCCGGGCATAGACACCTCTACCAGCGCCAATAGCGTACGCAGGCTGGATGGCATCGGAGCAAGCCTGGAGAATACCGTCATTCTGCACATCTCGCCTGACTTACCCTTCACCATGACACGTTTCTGCAGCGCAGAAAATCTGTCTGCAGGCATTCATTTATCCACCATGCGTGGCCGTGACATGCTTAAGAACTATGGTGTGCTGATGATGACCAGCAAACTGGCCGGACTACCTGCGCGCGTGCTGATAGTCGCTGACGAAGATGACCGCGTATTGCATGTGGAACTGGTCAAAGAATTAACCAGTGAGCCCGACTACGATGCTGCCCTGGCTGCACTGAAAAAATGATTCCCTTACTTTTTATGTGGTTGATTGACATTGGCTGACAAGTTAAAGTGCTCGTTTAACACTCATTCATCATGTTTTGGAGAAGATTATGGCAAGCGTAACGCTTAAAGGTAACCCGGTCGCCGTTGGCGGTAAATTTCTGGCTGCAGGCGACGCTGCTCCGGCTTTTCAACTGGCAGATGCCAAACGCAATCTGGTTGGCCTGGATGCCTACGCCGGTAAGCGCAAAGTACTGAACATTTTCCCTAGCATTGATACACCAACCTGCGCGACTTCAGTACGCACGTTCAACAAAGAAGCCAGCAGCGTGAGCAATACCGTTGTATTGTGTGTATCCGCTGACTTGCCATTTGCACAAAGCCGTTTCTGCGGCGCAGAAGGCCTGGAAAACGTAGTCACCCTGTCCACTTTCCGTGATACTGCAAAATTTGCCACTGACTACGGCGTATTCATCACTGACAGCAGCCTGGCGGGCTTAACTGCACGTGCGGTTGTGGTGCTGGATGAAAACAATCAAGTATTGCATAGCGAACTGGTGGGCGAAATTGCTGACGAGCCAAACTATGCTGCTGCGCTGGCTGTATTGAAATAAGCAATTAGCACGCAATAAAAAAGCCAGCAGATGCTGGCTTTTTTATTTGGCTAAGACGACGCTTAAACGCGCTTGAACAACAGGCTGCCGTTAGTGCCGCCAAAGCCAAAGTTGTTTTTCAGGGCATATTCGATCTGTAGATCACGTGCGGTGTTAGCGCAGTAATCCAGATCGCATTCCGGATCCTGATTAAACAAGTTAATGGTAGGCGGTGAAATCTGATTGTAAATAGACAATACAGTAAATACAGACTCCAAGCCACCGGCGCCACCCAGCAAGTGACCTGTCATAGACTTGGTGGAGTTCACCACCAGTTTATAAGCGTGGTCACCAAACGTCGCTTTAATCGCGTTGGTTTCGTTGGCATCACCCAACGGCGTCGATGTGCCATGTGCATTCATAAACTGCACCTGATCAGGGTTAACGCCTGCATTTTTCAGAGCGTTTACCATGGATCGACGTGGGCCATCCATATTTGGCGCGGTCATGTGATAGGCATCAGCACTTAAACCATAGCCAGCCAGTTCAGCATAAATTCTGGCACCACGGGCTTTGGCGTGCTCATACTCTTCAAGCACCATCACCCCGGCCCCTTCACCAATGACAAAGCCATCACGGTCTTTATCCCAGGGACGACTGGCCGTTGCCGGATCATCATTGCGACTAGACAAGGCGCGCGCAGAGGCAAAGCCACCAACGCTCAGCTCGGTAATCGCTGCTTCAGCGCCACCGGCCACCATCACATCGGCATCGCCATACTCAATCATGCGTGCTGCTTCACCAATGCTGTGCGTGCCTGTGGTACAGGCCGTCACCACGGCGATATTCGGGCCTTTTAAGCCCAGCATGATCGACAGGTTGCCAGAAATCATATTGATAATGGTGCCAGGAATAAAGAATGGCGAGATCTTGCGTGGGCCACCTTCGTCATAACTGTCGTTGGTCGACTCAATCAAGCCCAAACCACCAATCCCGGAACCGATGGTGACACCGATGCGCTCGGCATTGGCGTCAGTCACCTCCAGGCCAGAATCACGGAAGGCTTCCAGGCCAGCTGCCAGGCCATACTGGATAAAAGTATCCATACGGCGGGCATCTTTGGCCGGAATAAAGTCTTCAGCGTTAAAGCCTTTGACTTCGCCTGCAATTTGCGAAGCGAATGGTGTGGGATCAAATTTGGTGATGCGGGTAATGCCTGATTGACCAGCAACCAGATTGTCCCAAGCGGTTTGGGTACCAATCCCTACTGGAGACACCACGCCCAAGCCAGTTACTACTACTCTGCGTTTCGTCATAATAGAAAATCAGCCCTCTTGCGAGGGCTGATTGAAGAATGAAGTCAATGAATTACTTGAGGTTTGCGTTGACGTAGTCAATCGCTTGCTGCACGGTTGTGATTTTTTCTGCTTCGTCGTCAGGAATTTCGCAATCGAATTCTTCTTCCAAAGCCATCACCAATTCTACGGTGTCCAGAGAATCTGCACCCAGATCATCTACGAAAGATGATGTGTTTTTAACGTCAGCTTCGTTTGCACCCAGTTGTTCACAAACGATTTTCTTTACGCGTTGTTCGATGTCGGACATCTAAAATACCCCTTTGTTGATAAGTGTCGTGTTCAATAAACCGGTATTCTAGCAAAACTTGCCCAGAATACCAAAGAAACTATATATTAAGCGCAGTACATACCGCCATTGACATGGATGGTTTCACCAGTAATGTAAGCAGCCGCAGGCGACGCCAGGAAAGCAACCGTGGCAGCGATTTCATCGACCTGACCCAAACGGCCAACCGCAATGCGCTCCAGCATTTTGGCTTTAATCTCTTCTGGCAGTTCGGCCGTCATGTCGGTTTCAATGAAACCAGGCGCGACACAGTTCACCGTAATGCCACGGCTACCAACCTCTTGCGCCATGGACTTGGTAAAACCGGTCATGCCTGCTTTCGCGGCAGCATAATTCACTTGCCCGGCATTGCCCATATGGCCTACCACGCTGGAAATATTGATAATGCGGCCCTGGCGCGCTTTCATCATCGGGCGCAACACCGCCTGGCTCATACGGAACACTGACTTCAGGTTGGTGTTCAATACAGCATCCCAGTCTTCATCCTTCATGCGCATCAGCAAGGTATCCTTGGTGATGCCAGCATTGTTGACCAGAATAGAAACTTCACCGTATTGTTCAGCAATCTGCTTTAAAACGGCTTCGATTTGTTCGGGCTGGGTCACATCCAGCGCCAAGCCAACGCCATTCACACCGGCGGCCTGCAGGTGGGCAGTAATCGCCTCTGCCCCGCTGGCCGAAGTCGCCGTACCAATCACGGTTGCGCCCTGCTTACCCAAGGTCTGCGCAATCGCTGCGCCAATGCCACGGCTTGCGCCAGTCACCAATGCTACTTGTTGATTCAACATATTCACTCCTTATTGCGCAACAAATGCTTGCACAAATTCATCATTGACCAGTGCGACACAAGTCATGTCAGCCACAATGCGCTTGGCTAAACTAGCCAGCACCTTGCCCGGGCCACATTCGGCAGCACTCAACACCTCTTGCGAGGCTAATTGTTGCACGGTCTCCACCCAGCGGACCGGGCTATGCAATTGGCGCACCAGTGCGTCTTTAATTTGCGCGGCATCGCTATATGCCACCACGTCCGCATTGTGCAATACCGGCACCACAGGCGCTTGCACATCTACATTTTGTAAATATTCACGCAGCTTACCTGCCGCAGGCTTCATCAGCTCACAGTGCGATGGCACGCTGACAGGTAACGGCAAAGCACGTTTAGCACCTTTAGCTTTGGCCAACTCCATGCCGCGCTCAACCGCGGCTTTGTCACCAGCAATCACCACCTGGCCGGGTGAATTAAAATTCACGGCCTGTACCACCTGGCCCTGGGCCGCTTCGGTGCACACGGCACGCACGGTGTCATCATCCAGGCCTAAAATAGCGGCCATGGCGCCCTGACCTTCCGGTACCGCTTGCTGCATGACCTGGGCGCGAAACTTGACCAATGGCAAGGCATCTGCAAATGAAATCGCACCGGCAGCCACCAACGCAGTATATTCACCCAAGCTGTGGCCAGCCATGGCTGTTGGCAGCTTGCCACCAAGTGCCTGATACACGCGCCAGGTAGCAACCCCTGCAGTGAGCATGATAGGCTGCGTATTTTCGGTCAGGTTAATTTCGTCATTGGCTTCTGTCGCCATTTTCCAGAAATCGACACCCAGTACAGAAGAAGCCTCATCAAAAGTTTGCTTGACGATGGCATGTGCCTCCAAGCCCTGCATCATGCCAACGGACTGTGAGCCCTGGCCTGGAAAGAAAAAAGCAAATTTAGACATAATGTTTGATCGCGTATTGACTAAAAAATAAGCAGGTCATCACATACATGACGCCTGCACACAGAAATTGCACAGGTTTTTAATACTTGACCAGCGCAGAACCCCAGGTAAATCCACCACCAAACGCCTCCATGAGCAGAATCTGCCCGCGCTGGATGCGGCCATCACGCACGGCAGTGTCCAGCGCCAAGGGAATAGACGCTGCAGAAGTATTACCGTGCCTATCTACCGTGATCACCACTTTTTCCATAGGTAGATCCAGTTTTTTGGCGGTTGCTTGCAGAATGCGAATATTGGCCTGGTGCGGCACCAACCAGTCGATGTCAGACTTTTGCATATTGTTCGCTGCCAGCGTCTCATCCACAATCTGGTCCAGCGTATTCACCGCCATTTTAAATACAGCATTGCCTTCCATCACCACGGTATCCGGACCACCATCCGTATTACGTGGCACATGCAGGTACGTTTCGTAATTACCATCGGCATGAATATGCGTAGAAAGCACCCCTGGTTGCTCGCTGGCTTGCAGAATCACCGCACCAGCGCCATCGCCCCATAAGATACAGTTGCTACGGTCGGTGTAATCCGTGATGCGGGTAAACGTATCTGCACCGATGACCAGCACGTTGCGGTACTGGCCTGACTTGATAAATTGATGGGCAGTGGTCAGCGCATAGACGAAGCCGCTACAGACGGCCTGCACGTCAAATGCCGGACAGCCGCTGATGCCTAATTTGCGTTGCACCATCGTTGCTACGCTGGGGAAGATTTTGTCTGGTGTGGTCGTCGCCACAATAATCAGGTCAATATCCTGCGCCTGAATGCCTGCGGCCTCGATGGCATTGCGTGCTGCATGGGTAGCCAAATCACTGGTGCGCTCATCCGTGACACGATGGCGTTGCTTGATACCGGTCCGGGCAAAAATCCACTCATCGGTGGTATCGACCATCTTTTCCAGATCGGCGTTGGTTAAAATAGTGGGTGGCAGATAGCTGCCAGTGCCTGCGATGCGTGCGTTAATCATCCGTACGATTATGCCTTAATTGGGTCAAATTACCTAGCCGAATGCAGCTCAGGACTGCTCGGAAGTCGTCAGGTGCTCGATCTCAAGCTGAGCCTGAATACGCTTTAAAATACCGCTCTGTGCTTCTTCCATGGCGACATGAATCGCATGGTAAAAACCGACGCTGTCCGCTCCACCATGGCTTTTCACCACAATACCGCGCAAGCCTAAAAAGCTGGCGCCATTATAGCGACGCGGATCCAGGCGTTTTTTGAACGCTTTTAATACCGGGAAAGCACCGAGCGCCATCAACTTGGTCAACCAGTTGCGCTTGAATTCCTGCGTCAGGAACTTGCCCATCATGTGTGCCAGGCCCTCAGTGGTTTTTAATGCCACATTACCGACAAAACCATCGCAGACCACGACATCGGTCGTGCCTTTGAAAATATCATCGCCTTCAACGTTACCGTAAAAATTCAAATGACTGCCACGCAGCAATTCGGCCGCCTGCTTGGCCACTTCATTACCCTTGATATCTTCGGAACCAATATTGAGCAGGCCAACAGTAGGATTGGGTTTATTGCTGATACAGCTCACCACCATCGCGCCCATAATGGCAAACTGGTACAGGTGCTCTGGGGTACAGTCAGCATTAGCACCGAGGTCGAGCATAAATGTACTGCCATTTTCAGAAGGCAAAGTCGAGGCAATGGCCGGACGGTCAATACCAGGCAAGGTTTTAAGCACAAAACGTGCGGTTGCCATGAGAGCGCCAGTATTGCCCGCACTGACACAGGCTTGCGCCTCGCCGGTTTTGACCATATTGATGGCCACGCGCATGGAAGAATCTTTTTTATTTTTCATCGCGCTTTGCGGCGATTCATCCATCAACACCACTTCGCTGGCATGATGCACACGCAAACGCGGACTAGGCGATACATGCAATGCTTTTAATTCGGCCTCAACCGCATCTTGCAAGCCAACCAGAATAATATTGAGATTAGGATTTTCGTTTAAAATACGCACTGCCGCAGGCACAGTCACATGTGGACCGTGATCTCCCCCCATGGCATCAATGGCAATCACTACTTCTTGTGAATGCACGTGTTGACCAGTTGTCATGTCATTTCCCAAATTTACTTTCCATGCACGGCACATGTTATTAAAACACAGTGCTCAATTACTCAGATGCAGGCAAGTGCAGGCTTACGCCAGATACACAAACGCCGCGCATTTTAGTGCGCGGCGTGTTTTAAAGCTTGACGCTTTAATGCAGCGATTATTCGCCTTTAGCTGGCATCACTTTACGGCCACGGTAAAAACCGTTAGGGCTCACGTGATGACGCAAATGTACTTCACCAGTCGTTGGCTCAATCGCCAAAGGTGGGTTTGTCAAAAAGTCGTGTGAACGGTGCATACCACGCTTGGACGGTGTCTTTTTGTTTTGCTGAACTGCCATTTATATACTCCAAAATCAAACCGCCACACCTCAGAGAATGAAGTTAAAGGGCAGTTATAAATAAACTTAAAATGCTACCTAATCCGCAATTATAAAATATTCCAGAGACAACTGCAAATAAATCCTGCAAATATCGCTTTTGATTTGCTTTTTTGCGTTTTCAGCGTGCACAAACCAAACGCTCAGCGATCATTTATCCAGCTTTAACTGCTTGAGCGCCGCAAACGGATTAGGTTTTTCACCGGCAGATTGCTGCAAACTGACGCACGCTTCTTCATGCATCACCGCAATGGGCAAAGCCATCAACAACTCATCTTCAACCAATGACTCAATGGTCGTTTCATCCCCCTCTTCCAGCCAGTCTACGTGCTCATCTTCAAGCAGCGCTTCCGGCGGCTCATCGCACAATGCAAACTCAAATTGCAAATCAAGCGCTTGCGGCAACGGGGCAAAACAACGCTGGCACACCAACGGTAACGCCGCCTGCACCGCTAAGGACAACATAGGCAAGGCAGTCTCGCTAAAAAAACGCGACGGCAACCCTTGTAATTGATAATGCACGCGCAACGCACCCAATGCAGCGGCATCGGTGACACCCAATGCATGCAAAGCCTCTTGCAAGCGCGGCAAAGATGACAGTGTCAGCTCACCCTCACTGTTTTTTTGCTGCCGGGCCAGCTCCTGAAATCGCGTCATAAGCTAAGAAAACTCTAAATATAAACAAGCATGACACTATAGCAAACTCGGCCGATCTTGACGACCAGCCACGCAGCAGACACGGCCAAAAATGACGTTCTACTTTTTAAGACCTCGGTTTGTTGTTATAATGACGTCGCATCACGCGGCGCTCTTTATCAAGGGCGCACTCATGGTGCCGGTTTGCATAATCGGCCATCCGCTCAGGCGGCCTTGTTAGTGCAAAACCACAACCAAACCAACTCAAAGCGCTTTAAATACAAGCAGTTGCTAACTAAATAAACGGTTGAGTTACTAAAAGACTCTGTCCTTTTTTCTTGCTTTAAGGGTAATGTGTGTTTAAGAAAATTTTAGTCGCGAATCGCGGTGAAATTGCGGTACGTATTGTGCGCGCCTGTTCAGAAATGGGCATCAAGTCGGTGGCCATTTACGCGGATGCCGACCGTCATGCCTTGCATGTCAAGAAAGCTGACGAAGCCTATAATATTGGCTCTGACCCGGTGGCAGGCTACCTGAACGCACACAACATCGTGAACATTGCTGTGGCTGCAGGCTGTGATGCCTTGCATCCTGGCTATGGCTTCCTGTCTGAAAATCCTGAGCTGGCTGAGGTCTGTGCCCGCCGCGGTATTAAGTTTATCGGCCCTGAAGCTGACGTGATTCGCCAGATGGGTGACAAGATTCAGGCACGTAACGCCATGATCAATGCGGGTATCCCCTGCGTGCCGGGTAGCGATGGCAACCTGGAATCTCTAGATGCCGCTGTGCAACTGGCTAAAAAGATTGGCTATCCGGTGATGTTAAAAGCCACCAATGGTGGTGGTGGCCGCGGCATTCGTCGTTGCGATAGCGAAAAAGAATTATTAAGTAATTACGACCGCGTGATTTCCGAAGCCAGCAAAGCCTTTGGCAAGCCTGAAGTCTTCCTGGAAAAGTGCGTCGTACATCCTCGCCATATTGAAGTACAGATTTTGGCCGATGCGCATGGTAATGTCATCCACTTGTTTGAGCGTGACTGTTCTATCCAGCGCCGTAACCAGAAACTGATCGAGATTGCACCATCGCCACAACTGTCGCAAGCCCAGCGCGATTACATTGGCGGCCTGGGCGTCAAGGCCGCGAAAGCTGTCGGTTATGAAAATGCCGGCACAGTCGAGTTCCTGCTCGATTCAGACAATAATTTCTACTTCATGGAAATGAACACCCGCTTGCAGGTGGAACATACCGTGACTGAAACCATTACCGGTGTTGATATCGTACAACAACAGATTCGTGTCGCTGCCGGCTTGCCACTGCAGTACAAGCAAAGCGAAATTGCTTTCCGTGGTTTTGCCATGGAATACCGTATCAATGCCGAAGATCCACAAAAGGATTTTCTGCCCAGCTTTGGCAAGATCACGCGCTACTATGCACCCGGCGGCCCCGGTGTGCGTATGGATGCAGCAATTTACAGCGGCTATGTCATTCCGCCCTACTACGACTCCATGTGCGCCAAACTGACAGTTTGGGCTTTGGACTGGGAAGGTGTGATTGAGCGCGGTCGCCGTGCGCTGAACGACATGGTAGTGTATGGCGTCAAAACGACGATCCCTTACTACCAGCAAATCATGCTACACCCAGATTTCCGGGCAGCCGATTTCAATACCAGCTTTGTGGAACAACATCCCGAGCTGACTGAATATGATGTCGGATTACCGAAAGAGTTGATGGCCGCAGCGATTGCTGCCGCGATTGCTGCCCACGAAGGCATTTGATTAACCGTATTGCAGATATTAATTTAGATCGACAAGATTATGAGCAAAATACATGTCACCGAACTCGTTTTAAGAGATGGACACCAATCCCTGATCGCGACGCGCATGCGTACCGAAGATATGCTGCCGATTGCCAGCAAACTGGATGAGATTGGTTTCTGGTCCCTGGAAGCCTGGGGCGGTGCCACCTTTGACGCCTGCGTGCGCTTTCTGAAAGAAGATCCATGGGAGCGCTTGCGCAGTCTGCGTAAAGCATTGCCTAATACACCTATCAACATGCTGTTGCGTGGCCAGAACTTGCTGGGCTACCGCCATTACTCTGACGATGTCGTGCACGCCTTCGTCAAACAGGCGGCTGACACGGGTGTCGATGTGTTCCGTATTTTTGATGCGATGAACGACATCCGCAACCTGAAAACAGCGATTGAAGCCGTTAAAAACGTTAAGAAACACGCGATTGGCACTCTGTCATTCACGACCAGCCCGGTGCATGACATCAATTATTTCGTCAACATGGCCAAAGAGCTTGAAGGCCTGGGTTGTGACAGTATTGGTGTCAAAGACATGGCAGGTTTGCTGACGCCAACCCTGGCGGGCGATCTGGTCAAAGCATTGAAAGCCGCCGTCAGCGTACCGGTTCACATGCACAGCCATGCCACCTCTGGTTTGGCCAGCATGGTCATGCTGAAGAGCGTTGAAAACGGCGTGGATATTATTGATACCTGTAATTCATCCTTCTCTGAAGGTGCCAGCCATCCGACCACTGAGAGTCTCGTGGCCGCATTAAAGGGCACCGAGTACGACACCGGCCTCGACTTGGGCAAACTGCAGGAAATCACTGCCTACTTTAAAGAAGTACGCAAAAAATACTGGCAGTTCGAAAGCGAATTTACTGGCGTGGATACCCGTGTATTGGTCAACCAGGTGCCAGGCGGCATGATTTCAAATCTGTCTAACCAGTTGAAAGAACAAGGCGCACTCAACCGCATGGATGAAGTGCTGGCTGAGATTCCGCGTGTACGCCAGGACCTGGGCTACCCTCCGTTGGTCACACCGACCTCACAAATCGTGGGTACGCAGGCTGTATTAAACGTATTGACCGGTGGCCGTTACAAGTCCATCACCAACGAAGTGAAGAACTACTTGTTGGGCCAATATGGTAAAGCGCCTGCTGCTGTGAATGCAGACGTACGCAAACAGGCGGTAGGCGATGCAGAAGTCATCACTTGCCGTCCGGCAGACTTGCTGCAACCAGAACTGGCAAGACTGCAATCTGAAGCTGAGCGTTTCGCCAACAATGAGCAAGATGTACTGACCTACGCCATGTTCCCGGATATTGGCCAGACCTTCTTGCAAGAACGCAATGCCGGTTCATTGACACCAGAACCGCTACTGAGCAAAGACGCCGTGACTCAGCAAACCGCTGCCGCACGCTACGCGCCTAACGAATTTAACATCACACTGCACGGTGAAACCTACCATATCAAACTGACAGGTAGTGGTCATGCTGGTGAAGAGCGCAAGCCTTACTACGTTAAAGTCGATGGCATTTCGGAAGAGGTGTTTGTAGAAACGCTGAGCGAGATGGAAGTCAGTGGTGGTGCGAATAATGGCTCTGCTGGTGGCAAGAAAAAAGCATCTGTGGCAGCCAGCGGCCGTCCACGCCCTAGCCACCCAGGTTGCGTCACCACCGCCATGCCAGGCACCATTGTTACTGTCAAAGTCAATGTCGGCGACAAGGTCAACGCAGGTGATGGCGTGCTGGTGATTGAGGCGATGAAAATGGAAAACGAAATCCAGGCCAGCAAATCAGGCACTGTGGTTGCGATCCATGTCGCCAAAGGTGACAGCGTCACCCCGGATGAAACACTGATTGAAATTCAACCGGAATAATCCAGTGCACAAAAATCCCTGAAGCAATTCAGGGATTTTTGCTTTTAGCCATGACAAAATCTATCATTCTCGCCTCTTCTTCTCGTTACCGCCGCGAAGTGCTGCAAAAGCTGCATATCCCGTTTGAGTGCATCTCGCCCGAAATTGACGAAACCCCGCTTGATGGCGAAAGCCCTGAGCACACCTCGTTGCGCCTGGCCGAAGGCAAGGCACGCAAAGTAGCCGAGAGCCAGCCTCATGCGCTGATTATTGGCTGCGATCAGGTGGCAACAGTCGATGGCTTGCAGATAGGCAAACCTGGCAACCACGAGAATGCGGTCAAACAACTGACCATGCTTAGTGGTAAGGAAGTGATTTTTCATAGTGCACTGTGTTTGTACGATAGCGGCAGCCAGTACATGCAATCGACTAATGTGCCCTACTTTGTTAAATTCAAAGCATTAACGGCCCTGCAAATTGAAACCTACTTGCGGCTGGAGCAACCCTACGACTGCGCAGGCAGCGCCAAGTCCGAAGGCATGGGCATCGCGCTGCTAGACTATATGCGTGGTGACGACCCCAATGCGCTGATTGGCCTGCCAGTGATCGCACTGGTCAATATGCTGCAACAAGCTGGCGTTGATGTCTTGTCCACCTCCAGGATTTAACCCCGCCACCTCTGGCGCCGAATAAAATCGTGTGTTAACTTTTGAACGGCTGTTGCGTTAAGGCAGTCTCAAGCGTATACGCTTATATATAAAAAACGAGAGGATATTCATGCGATTCAGCTCCCTGCTGTTATTTTCCCTGGGTAGTGTTTCATTGTGCAGTAGTTCATTAGCACAAGCAGAAGTGACGACGACCAGTCCGCAATCAGACCAAACCAGCGTCGCGGTTACCATCTACAACGAAGACCTGGCGCTGGTTAAAGATAGCCGTAAACTCAGTTTGAACAATGGCTTGTCTGCCTTGTCATTCCGTGATGTCAGTGCACAAATCAAACCCGAAACGGCTTTGTTGCGTAGCCTGTTGCCCAATACCAGCCTGCAAGTGCTGGAGCAGAACTTTGACTTTGACCTGCTCACCCCACAAAAACTACTGGAGAAACACGTAGGCCAGCAAGTCGCGATTATCCGCACTAACCCAAGCACAGGTGCCGAGACGCAAGAAACCGCTACCGTGCTGTCGGCACAAGATGGTGTCGTGCTCAAAATCGGCAACCGCATTGAAACTGGCATCCCTGGCCGCATCGTTTACCCTAACGTGCCAGGCCAACTCAAAGACCGGCCAACCCTGACCACGCAGGTGCAATACAAGGGGAACGATCAATCTAAAGACAGTGGGCAAACCAGCCTCGAATTAAGCTACCTCACCGGCGGCCTGCAATGGAAGGCCGACTACGTCGCCGAACTCAGCAGCAAAGAAGATGCCATTGACCTCTCCGGCTGGGTCACACTCACCAATACCAGTGGCACGGCTTATCCTAATGCCAAAGTGCAACTGGTGGCAGGTGACGTTAACCGTGTGCGCGAAACCATCCGCCCCAAAACCATGATGATGCGCTCTGAAGCTATGGTGGCTGATGCAGCCATGCCCAGCGAGCAAGGCCTGCTTGAATATCACCTGTATACGCTACCTCGCACGACGACCATAGGCGAGAACCAGACCAAACAAGTCGCCCTGCTTTCTGCCCAGCGTATTCCTGCACGTAAAGAGCTGGTATTAACGGGCGCCGATTACTACTATCAAGGCCAGTACCGCGACGTTGAGAAAAAACAAAAGGTGCAAGTGTTTGTCGAGTTTGAAAATAAGGAAAGCAGCAAGTTAGGCCTGCCTTTACCTAAAGGCACGATGCGGGTGTATAAAAAAGATAATGATGGCACCGCACAATTTGTCGGTGAAGACCAGATCGACCATACGCCGAAAAACGATACCGTACGCCTTAAACTCGGCAACGCGTTTGATGTCACCGCCGACCGCGTGCAAACCGACTTTAAAAACCTGAGCAAACCAAACCAGACGCAACTTTATGAAAGCGCTTATGCCATCACCCTGCATAACGCTAAAAAAGAAGCCGTGACAGTGACGGTGCAAGAGCCGATCAATGGCGACTGGAAAATCCTCAATGAATCACACGCGCATAAGAAAACCAGCGCGCATCAAGCCACCTGGCAAGTCAATGTGCCTGCTGAAGGTGATGTGACGCTTAAATATCGTGTACAAGTGAAGTATTAATCTCTCGCCATCCAAGCAGTCTCAGAAAAAGCATTCTTGCAAAAGAATGCTTTTTTTATGCCCTGCATGGGATAATCCGGCTTTTAAAAACCTATCGATCATATTATGGCTGTCGGCACTTTATACTTTATCCCCGTCCCTCTCGCTGAAGGCACCACCCCGCAACAAGTGCTCCCGCCAGAAGTCGTGCAACGCATGCACAGCCTGCGCCACTTTATTGTCGAAAATGAAAAAACTGCGCGCCAGTTCCTGGCCGCCAGCGGCCACCCGGTACCTATCCGCGAATTAAACCTGTCAGTGCTCACTAAAGATACGCCAAGCAAAGACCTGGCTAAATTATTGCAACCCATACAGCAAGGCACTGACGTAGGGTTAATGAGCGAAGCTGGCTGCCCGGGCATTGCTGACCCTGGCGCCGCATTAGCTGCGGTTGCACATCACAAAGGCATACGTGTAGTGCCTTTAATCGGCCCTAGCAGCTTGTTACTGAGCTTGATGGCCAGCGGCCTCAATGGTCAGCGGTTTACGTTTTTAGGCTATTTGCCCAGCGATAAAAACGAGCGTATCAAAACCATCAAAGGCATTGAGTTTGACTCCAGAAAACAACAGGCCACACAGCTGTTTATCGAAACGCCTTACCGCAACCAGCATGTGCTGGAAGACCTGGTTGCCAACCTGCAACCGCTCACGCTGCTATGCGTGGCATGCAATATCACGGCACAAGATGAATTGATTGTGACCAAAACCATCGCCGACTGGAAAAAATCAGCGTTGCCGGATGTGCATAAGAAACCCACCGTGTTTTTGCTACTCGCATAATGAATAATTAAGTGCAGAAAAAAGCCCCGCATCAAGCGGGGCTTTTCATAGCCAGCGATCAATCAGACTGAGCGACGTCTAACAACAGAGGCCATCAGGCCAAATCCTGCCAGCAACATGCTAAAAGTGTCAGCTTCGGGGACCGGTATCGTTGGCGTCATGGTTACCCAATAAACGCCCAACCCATTGTTTTGATAAGCCTGAAAAAATGGAAAAGTCACTAATACCTTGCCATAGTTACCTGCATCCGTTTTAACCGCAAATACTGAGTTAGCCGTTAGCAAATTCCCGACATCGCCACCGCTAATCCCTGTAGAAGAATACGTCAGCGCCTCAAGGTCACTCACCGTCAATGCATTAAAACTCAAACCACCAACACCTACTTGGCCGACATAAGCGAGTTGAGCCGTTGAATAAGGCATCAATACGCGGCTCGTTGACGTAATTTGCTCCCACCACACATCTGCACCAGGACCAGTTGTTAATGACCCGGTATCAAAATCGAATAAATAAGTACCCGGAATCACCGTGACGCCTTCTGAAACAGACGCGGCCTGTGCACTGGTGGCAACACCGCTCGCCATCGCCAAAGCTAATAATGCAGTGGCTATGCCACGCTTATATGCATGTTTAAACAATCTCATCTCAGCTCTCCAAATTAATATAAAAGTCCACCATTATTAACTTATTTTAACTTAATTTGCAACATGTTAAATTGAAACATCACCCGCACATCCATATGATTTTCAGGCACGGCCTGATAAAAGCGGGTGATAAATTCACAAATAATGTGGCATCCTTACACGCAATCAATATTAAAGGCCAGCGATGCATCCTCGCATAACTCAACACGCACTGGTATGGGCGGCCCTTTTCTGTCTCCAGAACGGACATGCGGCTGAAGGGTTGATCGAAATAGAAGGTCATGGCTGGCATATTGCCATCACGCCTGAACAGCTGGCCCTGGTTGGCAACAAACAAGACCCCACCACGTTCAAATTAATCCAGGCCATCATCGCGGGCGAAGAGCAGTCTACTTTTCTGGCAAAAACGCTACAAGCCACCTACCCGGAACGTCAGCTATTTTATGATTACGTAACTAACCGGCGCGGGAACCCCGCCAACAACCCTCATATCCTATTTACCCAAAAGCCGTCTTTGCTTGCACTGGACATACAAGACTCCCCCGCATACATGCTGATAGGCACGCATGAGGCTGATTATCTGGCAGGAGATGAACGCGATAACTGGCTCGCTGGACTCGCGGGCATTGATAGCTATGACGCAGGCACAGGAGACGACATACTGTTGGTGGAAAATCCTGAGTCGCACATTAAAGGCGGTGAAGGCATAGATAGCGTGGTCTTTACCTCACCACAAAGCAATGTCTTGAATCTGGCACAGTCAGACATTGAAATTGCATTTGGCCATCGTGGCAATGATATTTTAATTGGCGGCGGTAGAAGCTCCGTCTACATCAACGCAGGTGCAGGCGATGATATCGTGATCGGCGGAGCCGCCAATGATGTACTGGTCGGAGACCTGGGCAGTGACCTGGTGGATGGTGGCGCCGGCAATGACCTGATATATGGCGGGGAAGGCCAGGACCAGCTACTCGGCGGGACTGGAGATGATATTCTGCTTGGGCAGCAAGGTGACGATAGGCTCAACGGTAGTACAGGCAACGATGTACTGGAAGATGGCGCTGGCGACGATACGCTGGAGGGCAACGAAGGAGTGGACATGGCCGCTTTTACCGGCAACCTGGAAGAATACCGCTTACAAAAACTCAACGACGTCAGCTGGCGCATCAGCGACCGGATAAATGCGCGTGACGGGAGCGATATACTGGTCAATATCGAAACGCTGTACTTCAAGAACACCGGCTGGGTGGATCTGACCATCTCTGAGCCTATCCCAGTCGCGGATGCGATCACTTTGCATGACGGTGACTTTCAGATCATGAAACCGTTTGGCAATCCAACCAAGGTCATGGTCATAGATGCGAATCGCCTGACGGCTAATGACATCAGCATGCAACCTGGCCCACTCAAAATACAAGCCATTGCAGACAAATACGGTAAAGAAATCCGCTTAGACAATCTGGGAGATATTGACGCAGGCAGCATTATGCTCACATCTGACAACAAGATTGTGTTTTCGCCTACCATCGCTAACAACTTTTCCTTTAGCTTCAATTACATACTTAAGGCTGTGAACCCAGAAAAACCAAGAACCATTTACCATCTGCTGTACAAACAATCCCACCGCATGGCTGCAAAAGTCACGCTTTCAATGGACGGCCTTTCCCGCACAGCAGAAACCTCTACGAGCTTTACATGCGAACAACATTGCGTACTGCCTGAGGCGTTTAAAAAGCTTCAATTATTAGGAAACCGCCACATCAACGGCAATGGAAATTCACTAGATAATCTCCTGATCGGCAACCCGGCAAATAACATACTGGATGGCGCTGAGGGGGAAGACATCATGATAGGTGGTGCTGGTAACGATACCTACTATGTCGACCATGCACATGATATGGTTAAAGAAAATGCAAACGATGGCAATGATACGGTCTACAGCAATACAGACCAATATCAGCTACCTGAACACGTTGAAAATCTGATATTGCTGCCAGATGCCACAGATGGCAACGGCAATCAACTGGATAATATTATCTTTGGCAATGCCAGAGATAATACACTCACAGGCGCAGAGGGAAACGATATCCTCGACGGCCAAGAAGGCAACAATACGCTGGTTGGCGGAAGAGGCAACGACCATCTCATCGCCCTCAAAGGCAAAACGCACATCATTTTCACCCGTGGTGATGGACAAGACAGCGTACAGCAAAATAACCAGTCACAACTCACGCTGGTGCTCGGGCAAGATATTCCAGCCAGTGAAGTGTCTCTCGCGCGCAACAAGCAAAATCTACACATCAGGCTTGCACACAGCAACGACGAAATCACCCTACTCAACTGGTTTGTCAGCCAGGGAACTCTCACTATTCAGAGCGGGGATGCTAAACAATTACACAACGCACAGGTCGATGACTTTTTTCATACATTCCCAGATGTGGAAAAACAGCAGGCGTCTGCTGAAGAGTCACCCGAAGCATTAGAACGTCAAAAAGAAAAATTACATGCTTTATGGCAAACGCCCAGGTTATCCGCTGAATAACAACACGGCCAATGCATGGCCTCTACCCATAAGGACTATTCCACATTCAATTAAATATATGTTAAATTTAGCAACCTTTTTGAAGGTTAATTAAACAAAAACATAGGGAGACTAAAATGAAGAAGTTAATGATGGGGATGGCACTGATCGGTGCTATGGTGAGTTATGATGCATCAGCCGTAGAAGTAAACGCAGCCATCACAGGCCAGGATATTGAGTGGAGTCAATTCGGTATCGGTGGCGTTACCAGCGGCACCGCATTTACCTACACAGGCGGCACTGGTAGCGTATATTCAACCGCAGGCACACTGCAAGCTATAGAACAGGGCACAGGCTGGAATGGCAACATGCCTGCCAATGAGCCTCTGCTGTGGACAGGGTCCGGCGCAGGCCCAGAAATCTCACTCAACTTCGATAGCGGTATTTTTGGCGCAGGCGCATATATCCAGTCAAATTATTATGGTAGCTTTACTGCCCTGATCCAGGCTTATGACTTCTCCGGCAACATTCTGGAGTCATACACTGAAGATGGCCTCTCAGACAGCAATACCGGCACGGCTATTTACTTAGGCGTTGCGCGTAACAATGCAGATATTTTCAAAATCACTTACACACTGACATCAGCCCCTTTCAACGCGTTGAATGACTTCGCCATTTCCGGCGTCAATGTTGCTCAAACTGGCATCAGCACAGTACCAGAAGCAGACACCTATGCATTAATGATGTTTGGTCTGGCCTTGGTCTCCTTGATCAGCCGTCGTAAACAACACTAATCATTCGCACCCCGCAAAAGGCCAGACACCTGGCCTTTTGCTTTTGCAGTAGCCTGATCGCTACTGCCCGCGCATAAACATCTTGTCCAAATCATTCAGACTCACCTGAAACCAGGTCGGTCTGCCATGATTACACTGCCCGCTGCGCTCTGTCGCTTCCATATCCCGAAGTAAGGCATTCATTTCAGTAATCGTCAGTTGTCTATTTGCACGCACCGCTGCGTGGCAGGCCATCGTACCTAGCACCTCGTTCTGACGTTCCAACAGCACACGACTGACACCGTATTCGTTCAGGTCGCGCAATACCGCGCGCGCCAACGCCACGGCATCTGCACCTTGCAGCATGGTCGGTATGGCGCGGATCGCGATCGTGGTTGGTGACAAAGTCGCTAGATCAAACCCCAGCTGTTGCAAAGTATCGCTACCTTGCAGGCTTTGCAGGGTGGCGACTTCGACTTTCTCAGCGTAAAAGCTGATCGGAATCAGCAAGGGTTGCGTGGCAATCGCCTGCTCACTAAGCGCATTTTTCAGGCGCTCATACATAATGCGTTCGTGTGCGGCGTGCATATCGACCACCACCATGCCTTGCGTGTTTTGAGCAAGGATATAAATGCCATGCAATTGTCCCAACGCAAAGCCCAGCGGATATTGTTGTGGCGCTTCGCTTGTTGCTTGAATCAACTCCGCTACGGGCATTTCCTGCAAACCGACAGAAAAATGACTTTCTTCCAGATTCCCAGCCGTTGTCGCAGGTTTTAAATCCCCATAGAGCTGGCCGTAAAACTGCTGCGCCAGCGCAGCGCCATTGCTCACACTTGGTTGGTAATTGCCACCAAACGCCGGGCGACTTTGCAAAGGCATTTCAACCTGTTCACGTGGCATGTTAAAAGCGGGCGCATTGCCAGGCCGAAACGGGTTAAACGGCGCTTGCACGGGCTGGCTAGCCTGAATTTCGGCCGATGTTTTACCCAAGGCTTTATGCAGGCTATGGAAAATAAAACGATGCACGGCTTGCGACTCGCGGAAGCGGACTTCGGTTTTGGCCGGGTGTACGTTGACATCCACCAGTGATGGATCGAGCTCTAAAAACAGCACGAACGCGGGATGTTTGTCCCCATGCAGCACATCCTGATAGGCTTGTTTAATGGCGTGAGCAATCAGTTTGTCGCGCACAAAACGGCCATTCACAAACACATATTGGCTATCGCGGCTGTGACGCTGGTAAGTCGGCGACGCCGTCATGCCCCACAGGCGCAAGCCACCGCTCTCTTCTTCCAGCCAGACGCTTTGCGCCGCAAACTCACTGCCTAGCACGTCGGTGATGCGTTGTTGTGGTGTATTGGCCGCCAGGCGCGTCATCGCCTTGCCATTATGCTGCAATAAGAAGCTGACATTGGGCCGTGACAAAGCGACACGGGTAAACGCATCTTCGCAATGGCCAAACTCGGTGTTTTCAGTTTTCAAAAACTTGCGCCTGGCCGGCGTGTTAAAGTACAAATCATGCACTTCGACAATCGTGCCTGCATCCAAGGCGGCCGGGCTCACGGCTTGCCCGTGCGTGCCCTCGGCGGCGATTTGCCAGGCATGACTAGCCGTTTGCTGACGACTGGTGAGCACCGTGCGTGAAATGGAGGCGATACTCGCCAGCGCTTCACCGCGGAAGCCTAAACTGCCGACTTGCTCCAGGTCTTCCAGGCTTTGAATTTTGCTGGTGGCGTGCCGCGTAAGCGCAAGCTCTAGCTCGTCTTTGGCAATACCATGGCCGTTGTCAGTCACCTTGAGTAACTTCATGCCGCCTTGCTGTAAGGCCACCTGCACTTGCGTGCTGCCTGCGTCAACGCTGTTTTCCAGTAATTCTTTCAGCGCCGAGGCCGGGCGCTCGACCACTTCTCCAGCAGCAATTTGTGAAATGAGTTGGTCAGGCAGTAGTTGGATTTTCATCCTGCCATTTTAAACCGTTTGGTAGAATGACTGCATGTTCGCCAACGAATTTCAGCAATATTTATCCCGCTTTACGCTCGCCCGCCAGTTGGGTCGCCAGCATCACTTTTACGTGGGCCCGACCAATTCCGGCAAAACCTACCAGGCGCTTGAGACCTTACGCCAGGCCGCCTCTGGCGTTTACCTGGCGCCATTACGCTTGCTGGCGATGGAAGTGCGCGACCGCCTGATGCAGGCTGGCGTCCCCTGTAATCTGGTTACTGGTGAAGAACGCGTGATGGTGCCTGGTGCCAAACATACGGCCTCGACCATTGAAATGTTGCGGCCAGATCTGGCGATAGACGTCGCTGTGATTGATGAAATCCAGATGCTGGTGGATCCGGATCGTGGCAGCGCCTGGACCGCCGCACTGGTGGGTGTTCCTGCTAAACAGGTATTTATCTGTGGCGCCAATAGCGTGACAGAAAGCTGTACGCGTGTGCTGGACGCCTTAAATGAGCCTTATACCCTCACCCACTTGCAACGCATGACACCGTTGTTGATTGAAGACCACAGCATTTGTGGTGCACGCTACCACGCGGCCAAATTACACAAGGCCCTGCAACCCGGCGACGCGATTATCGCCTTTAGCCGCAAAGATGTGCTGACACTCGCAGCACGCATTCGTCAATGGGGCTTAAGCGTCGCCACCATTTACGGCGCGCTATCGCCAGAAGTCCGCCGTGGCGAATCTGCCCGTTTTGCCAGTGGTGAAGCACAAATACTGGTAGCAACAGACGCCATTGGCATGGGCCTCAACCTGCCTATCCGTCGCGTGATTTTTGCCAATATCCATAAATTTGACGGCATCGCACCGCGCCCGCTCAACGCCACCGAAATGCGCCAGATTGCGGGTCGTGCAGGCCGTCACGGTCTCTATGACACCGGCTATGTGACAGTACTGGAAGATGACGAGCAATGGCATTTGCAAGCCATGCTGCAAGTCGACGATACGGTGCCGTTATTTGCACTGCCAATCGCGATGGGTGGTGGCGATATTGAAGCCCTGAGCCAGAGAATCCCGACCTGGCGCCTGGCAGAATGCGTGGAGTATTTGCATAATCAATACGCCAGGCAACACGACCAACAGCACTTGCAATGGCAAGTCACCGCATTGCAATATCAACAAGCCTTACTCATAGACGAAGTAGCGCCCACACTCAACATGCGCGATAAATACCGCCTTATGTGCGCGCCGCTGGCAATACAAGTGCCGATTGCAAGGGATTATTTTATGCAATGTGTCACCGCTGTCGCCACGCAGCAACCCCGTTCATTACCAAATATGCCGGATTGGCTGAATGGACAGCAAGCGCAACACCTGGAACAAGCTGAGTTGATTTGCCAACATTTGAGTTTGTATAGCTGGCTGTCGTATCAGTATCCGCAGGTTTTCCCGGATAGCGCGTTGATTGATGATGCGAGGAAAAAGCTGAATGGGTATATCAGCAGAGCGTTGCGGGTACAGGCGGGATATGGGAAGACGCAGCGGGAAGCGGAGTTAGCGCAGTATCGTTAAAAAATGGCAGCATACTGTCAGGTTGCTTTTCGCTTTCACAGCGAGTTACTTTTCTTTGCTTGCACAAAGAATAAGTAACCAAAAGAAATGCACCCCAGCTTCCGCTTTTTCCCTGCGTTGCTCGCCAAAATAAGCGGTCACGAAACTCAACCTGGTAGCTCACATACAACGTGAGCTACTGCGGGATTCGAACAGTCGCTCCCTTTCTCCTTATTTTGCCTGTGCTACTCGGCGCGGCAGATGGGGACCCCGAAAACCTACGAGCGCCATCCTTTAGCGGGTTTAATAAAAGAATCTGGTTTTTGAACTATCCACATTTCTACAATGTGTGTTTGGCGAGATGAATCCCATTCCATCACGCTGAGTAGCGGAGACAAAGTGGGGGTAGTCGGCCATCGGCTGTCCGAGTTCCGCAGTGGCTTGCGTTTTGTGCAAGCCGCCAGGGCGAGTTTCGATGGACGCCCACTTTGTCGAGCAACGCAAGGAAGCCGAAGGCCGTGATGGCTGGGTGCCCTCTTCTTTGGTTACTTTCTGTGGGGCAAGCAACAGAAAGTAACTCGCCTAGAGGCGAAAAAGCACCGATCAATGTAAGAATTACTTTTTAGCAAACGAAGGATTCGTCGCCACGTACGACTTCACGCCCGATAGAATGGCATTCACCAACTTATCCTGGTAACCATCATCATTCAACCTCGACTCTTCATCCGGGTTACTGATAAACGCCGTTTCCACCAGAATGGACGGAATATCCGGTGATTTCAACACCGCAAACGCGGCTTGTTCCACATATTTGGAATGCAACGTATTAATTTTAGCAATGCGCCCCAGCACGGCTTTACCCATGCGGATACTGTCGTGAATGGTCGCGGTTTGTGATAAATCGAGTAGCGTACGCGCCAGATCCATATCGCGTGTATCTAGCGAGACACCGCCAATCAAGTCCACCGCGTTTTCCTTTTTCGCCAGGTAACGCGCACCAGCACTGGTGGCGCCACGCTCAGATAACGCAAACACCGATGAGCCTTTAGCTGTGCTATTAACGAAGGAGTCGGCGTGAATGGAAATAAACAGGTCAGCTTTGGCGGCTCGTGCTTTTTTCACACGATCGCCCAGCGGCACGAAATAGTCACCATCACGGATTAAAATCGCCTGCATATTGTCTTCAGCGTCAATCTGCTGCTTGAGTTTGCGCGCAATCGCCAACGTGATGTTTTTTTCATGGCTGCCATTGGCGCCTCTGGCGCCAGGATCTTCACCACCATGGCCGGCATCAACCGCAATGGTAATCAGCTTTTGGCCAGGCTTGGCTTGTTTCGGTTTATCAGCAGCAACCGGCTTGTCTGCTGGCTTTTCGCTATTCGCCGTAGCGGCTGGCGCTTCACTCGCAGGCTCTTTGACGGCAGATGGTGGTGGTGTAGATTCAACCGATTTTTCATCACTATTGACTGGCGGAACGTCTTGTAACTGTTTTGAGGGCGTCAACGCAGGTGTCGCAACTACAGGTTCTGCGCTACCGGTTGCTGGCGCAATGCTAATGGCCAAGCGTTGTTGCGAGCTGCCTGCATTCATATCAGTCACCAATGGCTTGATGTCGGACTTGATATCGAATACCAGGCGGGTAGTATGCTCAGTAAAGGGCGCAATGCGGATTTTGGATAAATAAGGATGCTGCGCATCCAGTTGAAATGGCAAGGCTTTGAGTGTGGGGCTGATCGCCACTGCATCCATATCAATGACGACACGGAACGGATTATCCAGTGTGAATACGCGGTATTTGACTTGCTGGTCTAACAGCAATTCCACCTGCACCTGGCTGCCATGTTGTTGCAGGTTAGCCAGAATCACTTCGGCGGCGTGCGCCACGCCAATAAGAGAACACACGGCTGTGAGCAGCCATAAGGTTAAAATCTTGCGCATTACTGGCATAGTCCTTCCAACGCCAGCGGTTGCTGACTGGTGATATGCAGCACGCGGCCGTGCGGCAAAATATCAAATCGAATCTCTATATCGGCTTGTGGCAATACTTGCTCGGCACGCTCAGGCCACTCAACCAGGCAAATACTGTCGGCATTGAAATAATCGCGGAATCCGGCAGCTTCCCACTCCTCGGCGTCCTGAAAGCGGTACAGGTCAAAATGGTAACATGCAGCGATGGCCAGATTGTATGGCTCGACAATGGTATAAGTCGGACTCTTGACCTTGCCGATGTGACCCAGTGCGTGCAAAATGCCGCGCACCAGCGTCGTCTTGCCCGCACCAAGGTCGCCATGCAGGTAAATCACCTGCCCCGGTCTCAATTGCGTTGCCAGCACTTCTGCGGCATGCACAGTCGCTGCTTCGTCTTTTAAAATCTGTGTAGAATACGTTTCTGTCATGTCACATCAATCACATCCCGTCCCCATTCAATTGCCTGATGATCAAGCCGCCGCACAGATGGCAGCGACCATCAAAGGCTGGGCGCGAGAATTGGGGTTTGGCAGCATCGGCATCACCGATACTGACTTATCTGCCGCTGAGCCCGAGTTTTTAAACTGGCTGGACAAACAATACCACGGCGACATGGATTATATGGCAAAACATGGCACCAAGCGAAGCCGTCCGGCAGAATTGGTGCCAGGCACGCTGCGGGTGATCTCGGTCAACCTGAATTATTTGCCTGAAAATGCAGCTGACGGCTGGCAGGTGCTAGAGAATCCAGACAAGGCTTATATTGCCCGCTACGCCATGGGCCGTGATTACCATAAGGTGATGCGGCAAAAGTTGCAGCAACTGTGTACGCGCATCACCGAGACTTATGGCAGTTTTGAATACCGTGTGTTTGCTGACAGCGCGCCGGTACTCGAAGTGGCATTGGCCACCAAGGCTGGCGTTGGCTGGCGTGGAAAACATACTTTGTTGCTCAACCGACAACAGGGTTCATGGTTCTTTCTGGGCGAAATTTATACCAACCTGCCCTTGCCCATAGACCCGCCAACGAGCGCGCATTGCGGCAGTTGCTCAGCCTGTATAGACATCTGCCCTACCCGCGCCATTGTGGCGCCTTATGAGCTGGACGCCAGGCGCTGCATTTCTTACCTCACCATTGAATACCAGGGCAGCATTCCACTGGAGCTACGGCCACTGATTGGCAACCGCGTTTATGGCTGTGACGATTGCCAGCTGATTTGCCCATGGAACAAATTTGCCGTGAAGAGCCAGGAAAGTGATTTTGCCGTCAGACATGGGTTGGACAGCAGTGATTTGGTCGATTGCTTTGCCTGGACAGAGGCCGAATTTCAAGCGCGCATGGCGGGGAGTGCCATTTACCGTATCGGCTACGTGCAATGGTTGCGCAATATCGCTATCGGGCTGGGCAATGCGACGAGTTCTTCAGCCGTCGTTGCCGCCTTAGAGACACGGCAAGACGATAGCAATGCACTTATCAGGGAGCATGTTGCCTGGGCATTGGCACAACACCAGAAAAAAGCGGGTTAAACCGCCAATAGTGTTGTCGCCAGCAATGCAGCACCCAGCATGCCCGCAACGTCGCCCGAGCGCGTAGTATGTATCTGGATTTTACCGCGCAGCACCGGAATCAAGTCGTGTTCCAAGCGTTGATGAAATGCGGCTGACATCAATGACCAGGCAGCCACCACACCACCACCGATCAATACATTTTCCACATCGACCACTTTCAGCACACTGGCCAGCATTTGCGCCAGTTTACTGCCAGCATCTGCATAGACTGCCTGAGCATGACTATCGCCTTGATCAGCGGCCACAGCAATCGCCTGGGCAGTCATTGTCTGGCCAGTGAGGTCAGCATAGGCCTGGCTGATGCCTGTGGCAGAAGCATATTGTTCGACGCAGCCCTGATTACCGCAACCACATAAACGCCCCTCTGGCACGACAATAATATGGCCCGCCTCTAGCGCATAGCCATGATGCCCGGCCCACACTTTGCCATTCACCACCAATCCGGCGCCCACACCTGTGCCCATGCCGATGTAAAGCAGGCCACCCGCTGGTTGGCCTAATTGGCCATACTCGCCATAGGCAGCCGCATTAGCGTCGTTTTCAACGCGGACTTTGATCCCCAGCAAGTCCGTCAGGTCATGGCCTAGATTGACATCCCGCAACCCTGGCAAATTGGGTGATTGCGCCAGTATGCCGGTTTGCGGGTTAATAAACCCGGGAAAACCGATGCCTATGGACTGAATGGCTGGATATTTGTTTAGCAAGGGGCGAATGGCATCTGCCGTCACCTGCAAAATGGTTTGCCAGGCTTGCGCTGGCGGATATTGTTTGCAAATGGCAGAATAATTGGCCTGAAAGCGTGTTTCTTCAACCAGCGCCAGGTCAGAAAATACGCCCAGGCGTAAATTCGTCCCGCCTACATCCAAGCCCAAACGATACACAGCATTTGCTTCAGGCATGCACGCGGTCACTTTCTTCTACTAATTGTCTGAAAGAGTGCAGTTTATCATCGCTTAACTGCGCCCATTGCATGCGCCAGGCCCAATTGCCCTCTATGGTGCCCGGCGTATTCATACGTGACTGGCTGTCTAGTGCCAGAATATCCTGCATGGGCACAATAGCCAGGTTAGCCACACTATTAAACGTAAGTTGTATCAGCGCTGTTGGCATGTCAGGCTGTTCTTGATTTAAATGCTGGCTTAAATAGTGATGCAAGTGGGTGCGTACATGTTCTGGCGCAGCCTGATACCAGCCTAACGTGGTGTCGTTATCGTGAGTGCCGGTATAAGCAACACTGTTTGCTTCGATATTTTCTGGCAAATAGGGATTATCCTCATCGCCACCAAAAGCAAATTGCAAAATTTTCATACCAGGCAACTCAAACGCATGTCGTAAAGCATCGACTTCGTCAGTAATGATGCCCAGGTCTTCAGCCACCAGGCTAAGTTGTGGAAAGGTCTCGGTAATGGCTTGCAACAACGCATGCCCAGGGGCATCCTGCCAGATGCCGTTGATCGCGGTAGGCTCCAGTGCAGGAATCTCCCAGGCGGCTTGCAAACCACGGAAATGGTCAATACGCAGTACATCAAACAATTGCGCCTGGGTATCAATGCGGCCCAGCCACCAGGCAAACCCATCGGCTTGCATCACTTGCCAGTCATAGTGTGGGTTACCCCAGCGCTGGCCGGTTTCAGAGAAGTAATCAGGCGGCACGCCGGCCACCACCGTCATATTGAGTTCAGCATCCAATTTGAACCACTCAGGATGCGCCCAGACATCCACGCTATCGTAAGCGACAAAAATCGGGATATCGCCAAATAATTTGATGCCACGCTGATTGGCATACAGTTTAAGTTGCGCCCATTGCTGAAAAAACACGTATTGCGTGAATTTAATCAGCGTCAGTTGCTCCTGGTGTGCGGCGGTAAAGGCCTGCAAGGCCAGCACATCATGCAATCTGTAAGCCTCCGGCCATTGCTGCCAGCTTTGCTGCGCATGCTGCTCGCGCAAACTCAAAAACAAGGCAAAGTCTTCCAGCCAGTAATGTTGTGTCTGGCAAAACCGGGCAAAACCCGACCAGGTAAAGCCGCGGCCATCCGCTTTAGACGGTGCGCTGCCAGACTGCACACGTAACATGATTTTAGCGATTAACGCGGGTAATGGTAGCTCAGCCTCCTCAGGCTGGCACCAGCCCTCTTGCAGCAACTGCCTGGGACTGATCATGCCGGTATGCCCGGCATGCGCCGACACGCTTTGGTAAGGCGACTGGTCACCATGTGGCTGGTTGACTGGCAAGGTTTGCCAGATGGCCACCCCCATTTCCACCAGTTTATCGACGAAACGATAGGCATCCGGCCCAAGATTGCCTTCAGGTAATGAGGTGATGTGCAGCAACACACCTGCTTGTCTAGCTTGTGTCATGAGATTGGCATTCAGAAAAAAATAAAATCGGTCAGGATTGCCCGCGACGCATGGTGCCGGCATTTTCAGCGTCACCGCCGCCCAGGCTAATGGGCTGAGACAAATGCGCTGGCGGCACCAGGCCCAGCAACTGATAGAGGTTGCTCAAATTGCGGCGGTATAGTTGGTCAAAACTTTGCACACTCTGCGCATTGTTGTAGTCGCCAAACCACCAAAACCAGTCAGAGCCTTCACAAAGCGCCAGTTGTTGCTGGCATTTCTGTTTGGCAGTCGCAGATAACTCATGCACATGCTGGTCATATTGCCGTTTGGCTTCACACAGCAAATCCCAGGCGCGGTTTTTCGCCGGTTCGCCGATCCAGGTGCTAAAGGTGCCATAGACCCAGCTACCGGCACAAATATCATTCAGCAACTTGGGCTCCGGCAGTTGCTTGGTTTGCTGCATGGCCAGCACATCACTAAACGTGGTCATCTGGATATCAGCATGCGTCGCCAGGGCGTGATATAGCTCCTGCAAAAAGTAAAAACCGTTGTAAGGGTAATACTCCCAGGCATTTTCGCCATCCAGAATCACACTGACCACCGGCGTTTCATCTTCGCTGTGGGCAAGAATGTGCTCCAGCGACTGCACAAAATCATGTACCGCTTCGCTGGCATATTGCTTGGAGTACTCAAAACCGATTTTGTCAGACAGGTGATCGTCGCGGAAAAAGCAGACGATATCTTGCTGGCCATTGGTGATTTTGTATGGCTGATAGAGGTAATCTTGCGGCTGCTCATGCGGCAGGCCTAATTTGCGCAAACTGTTGGCCAGCACACCCTGCCCGGTCGCGGCCCAAGCGACACCTTGTTCGGCTAATAACGACAATGCCGCATGCGAAACAGCGCCTTCGGCTGGCCACATGCCAAGCGCCTTTTGGTGAAAGATTTTTTCATGATAGTGCTGGGCGGCCTCTACATGGGCAATGGCCCGTGTATACCCATCAGGATAATTCGCCGAATGTGGCAAAGGCGCCTCCGGCATGGCATCACGTGTGCTTTTCAAATCGATGAGCAAGGGCAAAATCGGATGGTAGTAAGGCGTGGTAGACATCTCGATCTGCCCTTTTGCCAACAAGGCCTGGTAGCGCGGCAAAATGCCCTGTAAGGTTTCGCTGATCACACCCAGCAATGCCTGGCGGTCTTTGAGCGTAAACAGCAAGCCTTTTTGCATCAGTGCCTGCACGGTTTTGTTTTTGCGCCGCAACCCCTCGCCCGTCCACGCCAGGTGGTACCAGACCAGCAAGTCCGCTTTATATTGCGCTGAGAGATAATGAAACTGCCCGTTTTGCATAATGGGCGCCACCAGTTCGTACAATTTCAGCAGGCGCTGGTAATGCGGAAACGGGCTCAGCATCTTTTCATGATGCGCCTTGAAGCAACTGTCTACAATGAGCTGGCATTCGGCATCGGTAATATTGTCCAGATCCGGGTTCGCCAGCAAGTGCAACAAGGGGTCACGCCATTCACCGGTGCGCGACTGGTCAGCGTAATCCTGTAACTGCTCAACCAGAATCGGCACAAAATTGAAACTCACCCTGGCCGCCGCATTCTGCTCCAGGTGATAGGCCATATCGCTATAGTCTTTGAGTGCGTGCAGGTAGGTCCACGGCAATACATACTCGCCGGTGACCAGGTCGCGATAGTCAGGTTGATGCATGTGCCAATACAGATTCAACAGCAATTTTTTATCGGACATCCCTCAACCTCTTTTCCATCGTTACCTCATCTCAATTGATATTACTTCACACGGTACAAATCCTGTCCCAGCATATCTGGCGTCACCAGAACAATGCCTTTTTCAGACACATAAAAACGCTTTCTGTCACGCTCAAGATCGACGCCAATATGCATCCCGGCCGGAATCTCGCAACCGCGGTCAATCACGGCATTACGCATGACCACGCCTTCATTGATCTTGACTTTTGGTAGTACGACCGCACCATCCAGATCGGAATAATCAGCGACATGCACGCCTGAAAATAATACCGAGTTAGAGACACATGAGCCGCTGATCAGGCAACCGCCAGACACCAGTGAATCCGTTGCCTTACCAGTACGTCCTTCGTCTTTAAACACAAACTTGGCCGGTGGCAATTGCTCCTGGTAAGTCCAGATCGGCCAGTCACTGTCATACAGGTTCAGCTCTGGAATCACTTTGGTCAGCTCCATATTGGCTTCCCAGTAAGCATCGATCGTACCGACATCGCGCCAGTAATAATTATCGCTTTGCGCACCGACACAACTATCGACAAAGCGGTGTGCCTGCACTTTATATTTCTTGATGATATAGGGAATAATATCCTGGCCGAAATCGTGGTTGGACTTACGGTCGTAAGCATCCCGGATCAACTGTTCATAGAGGAATTTGGCGTTAAACACATAAATACCCATGCTCGCAAACGCCACCTCTGGGTTATTGGGCGTCGGTTTGGGATGCGCCGGTTTTTCATCAAACGCCACCACCCTGTCGGTACTATCTACCTCCAGCACGCCAAAGCCTTTGGCGTCCTCCAGTGGCACATTAATGCAGGCAATCGTCATATCTGCATTGCTGCGTGCATGCGTGGCCAGCATTTTGCCGTAGTCCATTTTATAAATGTGGTCGCCAGCCAGCACCAGAATGTATTCGCCACCATTTTCGCGCAACAAGTCGATATTTTGGTATACGGCATCTGCCGTACCCTTGTACCACTCTTCGCCTAAGCGCTGCTGTGCCGGGATGATGTTGACGTACTCATTAAACTCGCCACGCAAGAAGCCCCAGCCACGCTGCACGTGCTGAATCAGGCTCTGCGCCTTGTATTGTGTGGCGACATTAATGCGGCGGATGCCGGAGTTAATGCAATTAGATAGCGGGAAATCGATAATACGGAACTTGCCGCCAAACTGCACTGCCGGCTTCGCTCGCCAATCAGTCAGGTTTTTCAATCGGCTACCACGGCCACCGGCCAGGATAATCGCGACGGTATTTTTTGTCAGGTTACTGATAAAGCGGTCAGAAGGACGTTCTTGCCGCCGGTTGCTTTTACGACGTTCGATAAACTCTGCTGCTTGAGACATGATGCTGTTCCTGTTTTTCTGATCCTGAAAATCAGCCCGAAGTCATGCGCAGCGATGTGCGTTCCGGTAGAGACGACACAACGCTTGGTAACCGCAGGTCCGACACCCACAGTCTGCATGATAATTCGGGTAAAGACAACGATATTTTCAGCGATAAATGACGTAAATCTTAACTTTTTTTGATAGGATTGAGGCTAGTCAAATGGACATTGCTAGCATGACAGTCAAACCTTCAGCCACTCCCCATCCCGACACCTTGCATCTGCAACGTATTTTAGACGCGACACATCACAATCCTTTTGAATACTTGGGTGTACATGCAGATAGCCAGCAAGGCCCGTGGCATGTACGTGTTTTTCTGCCGAATGCCGACAAGGTTTGGGTGAAGGTCGATGATGCCTGGCAAGCCATGACACTCAGCCATCCGCAAGGCCTGTTTCTTTACAAGTCAGCCACAGCTGTCAATACGCCGGTTGCACTCAAAATACAATTGCATAAGCAGGCATCCAGCTATGAAACGTTCGACACCTACAGCTTAGGCAGCACCCTGTCAGCAGACGACTTGCACCTGTTTGCCGAAGGCAAATTATTTGAGGCCTACAACACACTTGGCGCCATCCCCATGACGGTCAATGCTGTGCCTGGCGTCAGGTTCGCCGTATGGGCCCCGAATGCTGAGCGTGTCAGCGTCGTTGGCAGTTTTAACCAGTGGGATGGCCGCGTACATGCCATGCGCGTACTCGGTAGCAGTGGCGTGTGGGAATTATTTATTCCACATTTGACCGAGCACGATTTATATAAATTTGAAATCCGCAATCGCGAACATGGCCATATCATGGTCAAGGCCGACCCCTATGGTAAAGCCTTTGAAGCCAGGCCAGGCACCGCCAACCGTATCTGCGAGAGCCACTACACCTGGCAAGATGACAGCTGGCAGCAACAACGCCAGCAACGTGACTGGTTACATGCGCCTTTTAACTGCTATGAGGTGCATCTCGGCAGCTGGCAGCGCGACCACAATGGCCACTTTTTAAGCTATCGCGCCATGGCAGATGCACTGATTCCGCATTTAACTGACATGGGTTACACCCACATTGAATTATTGCCGATTGCCGAGCATCCGCTCAATGAATCGTGGGGCTATCAAGTCACGGGATACTTTGCCCCCACCCAACGCTATGGCAACCCGGATGATTTGAAATATTTTATTGATCGTTGCCACGCGGCCAATATCGGCGTCATCCTTGATTGGGTGCCAGGGCACTTCCCCAAGGATGACTGGGCACTGGCGCGTTTTGATGGCACGGCCCTGTATGAGCATGCCGACCCCAGGCTGGGCGAGCATATGGACTGGGGCACCTATATCTTCAATTATGGCCGCAATGAAGTGCGCTGCTTTTTGCTCAGCAACGCCTACTATTGGCTAAAAGAGTTCCATGTTGACGGCTTCCGCGTGGACGCAGTCGCCTCCATGCTCTATCTCGACTACTCACGCAAAGACGGCGAGTGGTTGCCAAATGCTTATGGCGGCCGCGAAAACCTTGATGTCATTGAATTCCTGAAGCAACTCAACATGATGGTTGGCGAGCGTTTTCCTGGTGTGCTTACCATTGCTGAAGAGTCGACTGCCTGGCCGGCGGTATCACGCCCGGTCTATGCGGGAGGCCTCGGATTCAGCATGAAATGGAATATGGGCTGGATGAACGACATCTTGACCTATATGCAACTGGATCCGGTATACCGCCAATACCATCACAATCGCCTGACCTTTGGGCAGATGTATGCTTACTCCGAGAACTTTGTGCTGCCGTTCTCGCATGATGAAGTGGTGCATGGCAAAAAGTCCTTGCTGGAGAAAATGCCCGGGGATGCCTGGCAAAAATTCTCTAATTTGCGGCTGTTACAAACCATGCAAATGACCATGCCAGGCAAGAAATTGAACTTTATGGGTAACGAATTTGGTCAAAGCCGCGAGTGGAGCGTCAACCAGAGCCTGGATTGGCATTTGCTCGAAGCATCGACTCCTGACCATGCCTTGCATAGAGGCATACAGGCATTAAACCGCGACCTGAATGCACTTTATCGCCAGCATCCAGCCCTGCATGCGCATGATTTTGACGCGCAAGGCTTTCAGTGGATAGATTGCGAGGATGCTACCCAGTCAATATTGAGCTACATCAGACGCGGCAATGACCATAGTTTTGTTATAATAGTGTTAAATTTCACACCAGTACCGCGCCATCAATATCGTTTGGGCGTACCACAATCGGGTTACTATCAGGAAGTGTTAAACAGTGATGCCGCTTGTTATGGTGGCAGCAATTTCGGTAATGGTCATGGCTGTCAAAGCGATTCCGTCCCATGGATGGAACATCCGGCCTCTATCAGCCTTAACTTGCCGCCGCTGGCTGGTGTCATACTTCAGTTACAATAGCTGGTTAAACTGGCTAAAAATGCAAGCTTGCAGTACAGATTTTGGCAGCGCAGACTGAATGTTTGCGCGCCCTATAAAATTAATTGACTTGAAAACGATAGCAACAACATAACATGGCAAAACTAACCACACACCCGAGCTGGCACGCGCTGAACCAGCATCAAATTGAAATGCGCGATATTCAAATGCGCGACCTGTTCAAACAAAATCCAAAACGCTTTGAAGAATTCAGCTTAACCGTCGAAGATATCCTGCTCGACTACTCGAAACACCGCATCACCAAAGAAACGCTGGCACAACTGTTCCAGTTGGCGCGTGACTCCAATATCGAGCAATGGCGCAGCCGCATGTTCAGTGGTGAAAAAATCAACATTACTGAAAACCGTGCCGTCTTGCACACTGCCCTGCGCAACCGCAGCAACACGCCTGTATTGGTCGACGGCAAAGATGTAATGCCCGACGTCAATGCCGTGCTGGCACAAATGCGCAGCTTTACCGAGCAAGTACGTGGCGGTCAATGGACGGGTTATACGGGCAAACGTATCACTGACGTGGTGAATATCGGTATTGGCGGCTCCGACCTCGGCCCGGTCATGGCCTGCGATGCATTGAAGCCTTATGCCAGCCCGGACTTGAAAGCACATTTTGTCTCCAACATTGATGGCGCGCACCTGATGCGTGTGCTGGAGAACTGCAATCCTGAGACCACGCTATTTATTGTGGCGTCTAAAACCTTCACCACCCAGGAAACCATGACGAATGCACACTCTGCACGTCGCTGGTTCCTCAATGCAGCCAAACAAGACCAACACGTGGCCAAGCACTTTGTGGCGCTGTCTACCAACGCGACCGCGGTGCAAGCCTTCGGCATCGATACCAACAACATGTTCGCTTTCTGGGACTGGGTTGGCGGTCGCTATTCCCTGTGGTCTGCGATTGGTTTATCCATTGCGCTGTATGTCGGCATGGACAACTTTGAACAGTTACTGGCTGGTGGCCACGCCATGGACCAGCACTTCCAGACTGCACCGCTGGAACAAAACATGCCAGTCATCATGGCCCTGCTAGGTGTCTGGTATAACAACTTTTTCCACGTCGATACACACGCTATCCTGCCTTACGACCAGGGTATGTCACGCTTTGCAGCTTACCTGCAACAGGCAGACATGGAAAGTAATGGCAAATTCATTTGCCGCGATGGCAGCCGTGTTAGCTACAAAACCGGCCCGGTCATCTGGGGCGAAGCAGGTACCAATGGCCAGCATGCGTTTTACCAGTTGATCCACCAGGGTACGCAAATGGTGCCAGCGGACTTTTTGATGCCAGCTAACAGCCATTACAAAATTGGCAGCCCGGATGACCAGCACCACAAGATTTTGCTGGCTAACTTCCTGGCACAAACCCAGGCACTGATGTTGGGCAAAACGCGTGAAGAAGCCCGCGCCGAGTTGGAAAAACAAGGCCTGAGTGGCGAAGCGCTGGAAGATCTGCTGCCTCACAAAGTATTCGAAGGTAACCGCCCAACGACGTCCATCGTGTTCAAGCAATTAACGCCTTACACTTTGGGTAAGCTGATCGCGCTGTATGAACACAAAATTTTCGTACAAGGCATCATCTGGGACATTAACAGCTATGACCAGTGGGGCGTGGAATACGGCAAACAAATTGCCAGCCAGATCCTGCCACAGTTGACCACACCGGATGCGGTAACGAGCTTTGACAGCTCAACCAACGGCTTAATCAATTACGCGAAGAAAATATCCTAGTAAATTGATTCAAAAATAAAAAAGGCCTCTTTTAGAGGCCTTTTTTATTGCTTGTTAACAATCAAACCAACTGATTTTTAATCGCATAATGCGTGATATCAGCATTGTGTTTCAACTGCATTTTTTCCAGCAAGCGCGCGCGATACATGCTGACAGTCTTCACCGACAAGGCCAGTTTATCGGCAATTTCACTCACCGAATTCCCGGAAGCAATCAGACGCATGACCTGGAACTCGCGGTCAGACAAGGCTTCATGCGGCGCCACAGCATGGTCATTACCCACCTGCTCCGCCAGGATTTCTGCCACGTTGGGCGTAATGTATTTTTTACCTTTGGCCAATGTGTGAATCGCTGTCAGCAATTCCTCAGAAGCCGTATGCTTGCACAAATACCCCGAAGCACCGGAGCGTATCGAACGCACGGCATATTGTTCTTCCATATACATGGACAACATAAGGATATTCAGCGCGGCATTTTCACGTTTAATCAGCTTCAGCGCCTCGATGCCCGTTTTATCCGGCAAAGAGATATCGAGCAACATGACATCAGCCGCGAGCTCACGGACACATTTAATCGCCTGCGCCACATTTTCTGCCTCACCAACCACCTCAATATCGCCACTGGCGATCAATATCTGCTTGATCCCAGAACGTAAAATAGCATGGTCATCCACAATAATGACTTTAATTTTTTGTATATCCACCCTGATCCCTCTAATTCGCTCGCGCAGCTGTCATGTCATGCATGATCTAATTGATTGTAAATCGGATACGTACTTCTGTCACGAAGCAACCGCGACCAATGGCGCGCGCACATGGATGCAGGTACCTGGGCCGCTGGCAGAAGCGTCGATATGGCATTCTCCACCCAATGCCGCCGCCCGCTCTTGCATACCGCGCAGGCCGAACGAATTGGGTTTGATTTTATCCGCAGGTGCAATGCCAATGCCGTTATCAACAATACGCATCAACAGCACATCCTCTTCCAGTGACAACTCGACGGATACCTGGTCTGCCTGCGCGTATTTGGCGATATTGGAAAGGGCCTCCTGGCAAATGCGGAACAAGGCCATGGACTGATCGGCATCACATTCCAGGTCATGACAGTTAGTGACAAACTTCGCTGTCACGCCCAGCTGTTTTTTAAACTGGCTGACTTGCCATTCCAGCGCATCTACCAGGCCCAGGTCCAGAATATTCGGACGCAAGTTGCCAGAGATTCTATGCACGGCATCAAAGGTCTGATTGATAATGGCCTGTAACATGGTGGCCTGCTCGAGGTTCACGGGCAAGCCGCCTTCAATCTGCTGGATAATGGTAGACAGCCCCAGCTTCATCGCCGTCAGGTTGCCGCCCAGATCATCATGAATCTCGCGCGCAATACTGACGCGCTCTTGCTCCTTCACCTGGTGAATGTGTGCCGTAAGCGCCTGCAGGTCACGCCTGGCCTGTTCAATTTCGTGCTTCTCATGTTTGCTCTGGCTGATATTCAGCATAATGCCGTCCCACTGCACGGCACCATTACCTAAATCCTGCACGGTGGCACGAATATTGACCCACTTCATATCCTGCCAGTCAGCGATCCAGATTTTGCCCTCCCAATCCAGCCGCTTATGCTGCCTGGCCGACTTTTGCAGGTTATGCCTGAATTGACTGGCCGAATGCTCTTCCATCGCATTAAACAGCGTTTGCGCGTCTTTTAACAACGCCGCTGCAGGGATGCCCAGCAAGGCCTCACAGCCCTCACTCAAGTAAGTGAAAACCACTTGCGCATCGGCAGTCATATGCATTTGGAACACCAAGCCGGGGATACTGGACACAATCGCAGAAAATCTGCGCTCGCTTTCATGCAAAGCGTCTTTGACACTATCGGCAGGTGAATTGGCGCCAGCGGGGCTGACGGCAGCAGAATGGATGGCAGGAGTGGACACTTGGCACCTCGCTTAAGATGCCGATTAGCATATCATGCCCGCGCCAGGCTGGGTATGTCTGTCATGACTGGCGTATCCCGCCAGTCATGAGGTTCGTTAAGGATTTGCTTGTAGGTCGATTTCAGTCATGACACGGTTTTTACCGCGTTTTTTGGCCAGGTACATGGCCTGGTCAGCGCGCGCCAGAATCGAATTAACGTCATCTTCAGTTTTAAACAAGGCCACACCGGCACTAAAGGTAATCAGCAACTTCTGATTATTACCAAGGAAATATTCTTTGGTGAGCGCACGCTGTAAACGGCTCATCGTCACAACGGCCTCCTCCAGGTTGGTATTCGGCAAGATCACGACAAACTCTTCCCCGCCCATCCTGGTCACGATATCGGTCGGTCGGACGGCACGTTTGACTACACCCGCCAGATGTTTAAGTGCAGAGTCCCCTGCCGCATGCCCATGTTGGTCATTCAGCATTTTAAAGTTATCAATATCCAGTAAAGCAATGCTCAGCAATTCGCCACTGCGGCGATAGCGGGCAATTTCAGTACTAAACGCCTCATCCATACCGCGGCGGTTGAGTACGCCCGTCAGTTGGTCGATACGTACCACCTCGCTCAACTGTTGTAATTCTTCCTGCAGTTTCTCCATGCGTTGCTGGGTATCCACCGCAACGCGTTGCTGGTTCAGCAAATCATCATGTGAACGCATGATATCCGTCTGCATCACAGAAGTATCTCGCATCAAGTGATTAACCAGCTCATTAATTTTAATCAGGTCATCGGTCTGCGAGAGCTCCTGGGCATAACTTTCAATTTTGCCGCTATAGAGTTCACTCGCCTCACCCATGTATTTCAGCTTATCAATAAAGGTACTGATCAAGGTTTTAAACGAGTTTCTGGCTTCCACCAGGCTATGCTTAACCAGGCCCTGCTTGTAGACCACCTCTTTCAGGCTTTTTTCTGCCTGCTTGAGCTTGGCACGATCAAGCGGGCCGCTGATAATTGATTGCACGGCATAGACCTGGCCGCTCAGCCAGCTATCCTCCGCCACCAGTTCACCAATATTGGATAGCAGCAAATGCAGTAAATCAATAATGTCACCACGCACATCATCCTCTTTGGCACCAATCACCTCCACGCGCATCAACAAGGCTTTGAGTGACTTGGCCAGCGCCTCCCACTCTTTAACCTTTTTGGCGCGTTCGGTACTTTCCTGCAATGCAACCGCCTCTGTTTGCAAGTCAGGATAGCCTTCCAGGCGCGGGATCAATCCGAGCTGCAAGGTTTGTTTTAGCAAGGTTTGCAAGATGGTAAATGCACCATGAAACTGCTGCACATCACTCGGCAACCCCTCAGTACTGGCAGGCTCAACCGCAGCTAAGGATGCCGCAGTCTCTGTGCCATCCGTTAAAGGAATGCCATCACCGCCTGCATCAGACGGCAGCCAGTGATTCGCCATACCAATCAGTTTGTCAGACAATGACTCATCGTTACCAAAGTTGATCAGCACGCGCTCCAGTGTTTCGCGCTTTCTGGCGATATCAACCCCGCTGCGCTTGTCGTCCCAGGCTTGCAGCAGTGTACGTATGGCTTTGGGCCATTTGGTCGAATGACTTAATTGTTGCTGCATGGACTCAGTAAGCAACTCACCCAACCCTTGCCAGTTATCTTGTTTGAGCAGTTTTTCCCAACGGTTGATCCAGTTGGTCTGCTCCAGCGAATCATGCGGCAGTTGTTTAAGCGCTTTGCGCAAGGCGCCAACGGCATCTTCTTTCACCGGCTTGCCGGCAACCTCAAAATAAATTTGAGTGTAATTGTCCGGGGTCGGCTCTACGCGGCGAACGGCCATTTGTTTAATGGTTTCGCGGGCAATTTCCGACGCGGTCATGGAGGGTCCGTTGGCTGCCATAGTCTTAAGTCACATCCTTGAATCACATCATAAATGAATGAAAAATATGACTCATTATGCAGTGAAAAATCGGGGCGTTATGCCACTATAAGAAGGTAGATTATTGGTCATTTCCACTGCTTGAAAAAGCAGCGCATGTCATGGTCAATTTAAAAAGAAGCTTATGCCAAATAGTTTTTGCGTTACAATAGCAGCCGCGGGCCTCCCCGCATTGTAAGGTAGCCAACCTGGTCAGGTGCGGAAGCAAGCAGCCACAACTATCAAGCAAGTGCCGGGGGTTGGGCTCGCCCCCTCCCATATTGCCCTTTGATTGACCTACACCAGACACGCATTCATTTAGCGCGCATTAATTTAGTTGGTATCGAGTCAAGCATGAGCAGGCAATTTAAGCTAAAGTACGGGTTTGCCTTATAGCATTTAATCAGTAGAGTGCGCGATGTCTTACCAAGTATTGGCGCGTAAATGGCGCCCAAAATCCTTTAGTAGTCTGGTCGGACAAGACCATGTGGTTCAGGCCTTAAGCAACGCCCTGAGCCAGCAGCGTCTGCACCATGCCTATTTATTTACCGGCACGCGAGGTGTCGGTAAAACCACGCTGTCACGAATCCTGGCCAAATCCCTCAACTGTGTGACTGGTATCACGGCCACCCCCTGTGGTGAGTGCGAAGCCTGCCGTGCTATTGATATTGGCCGCTATGTCGACTACGTGGAGATGGATGCGGCGTCTAACCGCGGTATTGCCGACATGGTCAGCCTGCTCGAGCAGGCGATTTATGCACCCTCTTCCGGCCGCTTCAAAGTCTATATGATCGATGAAGTGCATATGCTGACTAAGGAAGCGTTTAATGCCATGCTGAAAACGCTGGAAGAACCGCCTGCGCACGTCAAATTTATCCTGGCGACCACTGATCCGCAAAAAGTACCGGTCACTATTCTGTCACGCTGTTTGCAGTTTAACTTGCGCCAAATGGCTAGTAGCACGATCACTGCACATTTGCAGGATATTCTCGGCCAGGAGCAACTGCCGTTTGAACCACCAGCATTGCAACTGATTGCACGTGCCGCCAATGGCAGTATGCGTGATGCCTTGTCGCTCACCGACCAGGCGATTGCTTACGGTAATCAATCTGTGCGCGAAAGTGATGTACGCAGCATGCTGGGCGCGATTGACCAGAGCTATTTATACGAGCTGCTACGCGCGCTGATTGCCAATGATGCGGTAAGTTTGCTAGGGATTGCCCAGCAAATGGAGTCGCGCAGCATTGGCTTTGAAAGTGCCTTGAATGACCTGGCAGCCTTGCTGCATTTACTCGCTGTGGCGCAATACAGCCCGCAAGCCATCGCCGATGACCATCCAGAGCGCCAGACACTGCTAGACCTGGCCTCACAGCTCACTGCGGAAACGCTGCAACTGTATTACCAGATTTGTATTCTAGGCCACCGCGACATTGGCCTGGCACCTGACGCTTACGCAGGCTTTACCATGACCTTGCTGCGGCTGCTAGCGTTTAAAGCAGACGCCATGACACCATCAGCCGCACCCGCAACTGGCGGTAGCGCACCCACAGAAGGCACGCCTCGTGGCAATGCAGGCGGTGGCGCCCGTGCAGCACTGGCACAAAGCCGCCAGATGAGCGCGGCGAGTGAGCCTACTCAAGCAGTTGCACCGCCAGTCACCCCCGCTACACCGAATATGGCAGCGTCTGCGTTGAAAGCAGAAACGTTTACGCCTCCGGTACCCGCTGCAGCGCCAGAAGCTATGACAACGCATATAGCAGACATGCCTGAGCAAGCGATGCCTGATATCGAACAGATTCCACAACAAGCCTTTTCACAGCCGGTAGTCGCTCAGAGTGACTCAGCCTCCCTCGCATGGGATGGCAACTGGCGTGCGCTGGTTGAAAACCACCTGAGCAAATTGGGGCTGGTGCGTGCACTGGCGCAGAACTGCGAACTGGTGAGCTACGATGCAGACAATATGACCTTGCGCATCGGTGAAGCCCATAAACATCTGGCCAGTGCCAATTACCTGGAAAAACTTAACAGTGCCTTAAGCAGCCATTTTGGCCGTCGGCTGAAGTTGAATATTGTCACTGGGCAAGAGGCGAATACGCCTGCCAGGCAATTAGCCGTTGAGCGTGCCGAATTGCAGGATCAAGCCACAGAAGCCATTATGGCTGACCGCTTTGTGCAAGGCCTGATGCAGGAAATGGGCGCGACTATCGTGCCAAACTCAATAAAACCCTTACATTAACCACAACACTTTAGGAGCAGACAATGATGAAAGGTGGCATGGGCAACATGATGAAGCAGGCCCAGATGATGCAGGCCAATATGCAGAAAGCACAAGCCGAACTCGCAAACACTGAAGTCGAAGGTATCGCCAGTAACGGCATGGTCAAAATCACCATGACCTGTAGCAATGATGTCAAACGCGTGCAAATTGATGACGCCGCGATGGACGACAAAGAAACACTGGAAGACCTGATTCTCATCGCACTCAAAGATGCCAGAACCAAGGCCGAAGCAACCAGTTCAGCCAAAATGGGCAATGTGATGCCGGCTGGCTTCAAACTGCCGTTCTAAACGCAGGCAACCGCTTGAACAATCCCGCAGTACTTGAACAGCTGATTGGCGCCCTGCGCTGCTTGCCGGGCGTCGGCCCCAAGTCGTCTACGCGCATGGCCTATCACCTGTTGCAGCGGGATAGAGAAGGCGCACAAAAACTGGCGGCCAGTTTGCAGCAAGCCTTGGACAAACTGGCCCATTGCGACTACTGCAACAACTTTAGCGAACATAGTGTATGTAGCCTGTGCCAGGATAGCAGCCGCGACAAGTCCATTTTATGCGTGGTGGAAATGCCTACCGATCTCATGATGCTGGAAAATACGCGCAGCTACCAGGGCCAATATTTTGTATTAATGGGCAAACTCTCGCCCATGGATGGCATAGGCCCTAAAGATATTCACCTCGACACCCTGCTCAAGCGCGCACAAGACAGCGCGATTCACGAAGTGATCGTCGCCACCAACTTCACCTCCGAGGGTGAGGCCACTGCCCACTACATTGGCCAGATGCTCAAATCGCGCGGCATCCGCGTTAGCCGTATCGCGCGCGGTTTGCCTATGGGTGGTGAAATTGAGTATGTCGACAGCGGCACCTTATCCACGGCTTTGCTGGAACGTAAGTCAGTCACTTAAACAACTCACCCAGCCGTTTCCATCCCAAGCAACAGCGTTTCATCTGCACACGGCCTAATACGCGTGCGCTTTCCGCACCAATTTGATGCAGACAATTAGATTGTTTCGTGGCTTTTATGCCCGCTCTTCACGCAAATAAACTCCATCCCCTGTCGTTATAGTAGTGATGCGACCTGTCATAGAACCAGCGCAGTATTTGCCTGACTCTGTGAGGTCTAGCCATAAGCAAGCCTGCACCCAACTTCTCACAAGCAAAGTGATTTTTCATGGAACTATTTCTGCATATTTTCGATGCCAACAGTCATGCCAACATGGAAAGCCCGCGCTTTTCAGGGCAGAATCAAACATCGTTGCGTTATCACACTGAAGCTGAACTATTGCAGATATTAGATCAGATGATTGCCGAGGAATCCGCGCATACACTTAAGGACACCTGGGTGCTGGTTTCTGAGGACAACCAGCCTATCGGCCCGATGCAAGCGTTACAGGCCACCATGCCGTTTAATACCTTTTACGCACGGCACAAATATCCGTGGTTATTGTCTGAGCTTGAGCCGCATGTGCAAATGCATTACCAGCCGATTGTCGACTTTGGCCAAGGCGGCAAAGTATTCGGCTTTGAAGCGTTGTGCCGCCTTAAAACACCAGAAGGCAAGTGGCTCAACGGCATGGAAGCATTTGCATTGGCCGCCGAGGTCAAGCGCACCCACGAGTTAGACCTGGCTTGCCAGCGTCTGGCCTTGATTGGTAAGTCACAATCCATTTCTGCGGAAAAACCCATTTTTATTAATGTGTTGCCACAAACCATTATGAGTCCTGGCTGGCTCGATTTCATCTTACAAATTCTGCTACAGCAAAACATTGATAAACGTGATGTCGTCATAGAAATTGTCGAAAGCGAGAAAACAAACCCTGAGGTACTGGCACGCTACTGCGATGAAATTCGCATGCATGGCCTGCGCATTGCCCTGGATGATATGGGATCAGGCTTTAACGGGCTGCGTATCCTGGCAGAAGTCCGCGCTGATTTCATTAAAATAGACCGTGCAATTGTGCATGAAGCACAAGGTAGCCGCGTGAGAACCGTGCTGCTGGAAGCGATTATTTCCATGGCTCAACGTTTGGGCTGCACCATTATTGCAGAAGGCCTGGAGCGCGTAGAAGATATTACCTACTGTCAGGATTTAGGTCTGCATTACGCACAAGGCCATTATTTTGCCCATCCGCAAAGCATCCCCAGCGACCAGGTAGCCGCGCTGCCTGCACGTGACGAATCGCATCGCTCGCACGTGCCGGATGACTTTCACATTGGCGAGTTCATTAGTCACGGCCTGACCATTGATGTCAGCAATTCAATCGCTGAAGCCAGAAGTTTATTTAATATCCATATTGATGTCGCTATCGCCGTCGTTCTTGATGGGAAAACACCACTTGGCGTATTACGACGTGGCAAGGTATTTTCCAAAAAAGTCACCGGACTAGGCGCATGCTGCGACCCTCTGCCTAAGGTGATTAATCACCTCATCCCCTCCTCTGTGCTTGCGCGACTGTTTTATCTCGATCGCGCCAATACTGATATATGGATTACGGTGAACGAAGAAGGTGCCTATGTCGGCATCCTGCAACCCATGGAAATCATGGCCCAGTTGATCAGCCGTAAAGCCTCCACCGGCAATTTACACCCGCTGAGCCATCTGACTACCGGGCCGACCTTAAGACAGACCCTGGACAATAGCTTGCGTAACAACCCCAATACGCAGTTAGTGTATATCGACCTGGATCACTTTAAGGCTTACAACGATCGCTACGGCTTCATCCGTGGCGATGCCATGATCCGATTATTGTCTGAAATCATCCGCCAGGAATTTCAAGACAAAACCGGCGTCATGGTCGGTCATATTGGCGGCGATGATTTTGTACTGATTTACGATCACAATGCCCCGACACTCACCGATATCCTGCTGCACATTATTAGCCAGTTCCAGGCCCTAGCAGTTCACCTGTACGATGCCAGTGACCTTGAGCGTGGATTTTTCACGACCGAAGATGGTAAAGACCACCCTGTCGCCAGCGTGTCTATCGCGGTGGTGAATGGCAAACAAGGCTTGCTGGAGAATAGCGTTATGGCTGCCGAGCGAGCGGCCGTGCTGAAGAAAATCGGCAAAGCCAATCTTGGCAGTATCGTGGTGGTAGAAGATACGCCGCCACAAACCATTTTGCCTAAAAAAGAGTTTTACTCTGACTGGCAACAGAGAGCCTTATCCGCCCTGCAATCGTTATTGAAAATCCAGCGCTCAACAGGGTCACATGATCTGGATAGCTGCTTTGCCGAATTCCCTTATTTTGAAGTGATATTTGAGCTCGAACCGAATGGCGTGCAACGTTACGCCAACTGGATCAACCCGAATATGTATGGAAAAATCAAGGCAGGCGGTGCTGGCATAGACCGCAGCCAGCAAGCGTATTACCAGAGAGTGGCTGAGTCACATGCGCCTTATATTTCCACCATTTACCTGTCTACGGCGACTGAAGACTTCTGCCTCACGGTATCATTACCAATTATCAATGAACAAGGCACGCTGGAAAGCATCCTGGTCGCGGATATTAATATTGCGGCCATGGCTGTGCTGAGCAGCGCACGCAAGTAAGGTGCAGATCAGCGATTATAAATACGCGAGCAAATCCTGAGGCTGCTGGATGCAGCCATCGGCACCCCACGCCTGTGGGTTGTCGGTGCTTGCCAAATAGCCAAACAAAGCCACCAGCGTCTTCATGCCAGCCGCCTGGCCAGCTTGTATATCACGCTCGGCATCACCAATATACAACACGGTTTGCGGATCTATATTCATACGCTCGCAGGCCAGCAGCAGGGTTTGTGGTGAGGGTTTGGGTTGTGGCGCATCATCGCCACTGATCACGGCCCCGGCACGGACATCCAGCCCCATGTGGGCCACCATCGGCATGGTAAAGCGGCGTGGTTTATTGGTGACGATGCCCCAACGCAAGCCGCGTTGCTCAATCGCCTGCAAGGCCTCGGCCATGCCGTCAAACAATACAGGTTGACGCGTCATCACTTGCGTATACAAGTCCAGATATTCCGTACGCATGGCTTCAAAATGAGCATCGGTAGGCAATAAGCCAAAGCCGATTTCAAGCAAGCCACGTGAACCATGTGAGGCATACGGGCGTATGGTGGCATCCGGTAAAAAATCCAGGCCATGACGTTCACGTTGCAAATTCAGGGCGTAACCCAAATCCGGGGCGGTATCAACCAGCGTCCCGTCTAAATCAAACAATACAGCTTGCATTTCGCTTCCTGTTAGACTTCTTTAATCGCGTGCAGCATGTAATTCACGCTGGTATCTAGCGTCAGCGCATATTGTTTGCTGAACGGGTGGTAAGTCACACCGGTTTGGTGTTGTAACTCTAGCCCGGATTGACGCATCCATGCCGCCAACTCGGAAGGCTTGATAAACTTGCTGTAATCATGTGTGCCTTTTGGCAGCAAATTCAGCACATATTCTGCACCAACCACCGCCATCAAATAGGCCTTGGCATTACGATTTAAGGTCGAGAAGAAAACATGACCACCTGGTTTCACCAAGGCAGCACAGGCACGCACAACACTGGCAGGGTCTGGTACATGTTCCAGCATTTCCATGCAGGTCACTACATCAAAAGCCTGCGGTTTTTCTTGCGCCAGAATTTCAACCGCAACATTGCGATACTCAAGCGTCACACCGGCTTCCAAAGCATGTAATTGCGCCACCTGCAGAGACTTCTCTGCCAGGTCGATACCGGAGACCTGGGCGCCGCGCTGTGCCATAGACTCGCTTAAAATACCACCGCCACAGCCCACATCCAGTACTTGTTTACCTGCAAGGTGCGCGCGACTATCGATATAATCCAGGCGCAACGGATTCAGTTGATGCAATGGTTTGAATACTCCTTGCATATCCCACCACTGATGCGCCAACTCTGCAAACTTGTTTACCTCTGCAGCTTCTACATTCGCCATGCTCACTCCTTTTGCTTGATCTTTATTTGCTGCGATTAGCTATGCGCGGATTGCAGCTTGAGTTGCCACTGCAATGCAATAGACCGTAATTCTTCAGTTTCCATGCCTGCAAACTGGCTTTGACCGTCCACGGTGCGCTGATAACGTAATTCACCATCTACCCAGGTGTGGGTAACCTGCTCGCGCCCCGCAACATAAACCAAATGCGAAATGGGATCAAAGCAAGGCAAGCTGTTTAAATCGTCCAGCCTTATTGCCACCAGGTCAGCCTGTTTACCGACTGCAATACTACCAATCTTGTCTTGCAAGCCCAAAGCACGTGCACCATGCAGGGTAGCCATTTCCAATGCCTGATAAGCAGGCAAGGCTTCTGCATTCTGATCAGCGACTTTGGCAAGTAATGCCGCCGTGCGCATTTCTTGCCACATATCGACGCGGTTATTACTGGCGGCACCATCCGTGCCCAAACCGACATTGATACCAGCCCTTAATGCAGCGGCGACCGGTGCAATGCCGCTAGCCAGTTTAAGATTTGAACTCGGGCAATGCGCGATATGTGCGCCTAATGTCGATAATGATTCGAGCTCTTGTGTTTCAAGATGCACACCATGCGCCAATACAGTGGCCGGGCCAATCACACCCAGTGCTCGCAAACGTTGCAATGGCCTCACGCCATATTGTTCCAGACTTTGCGCGATCTCGGCCTGTGTTTCGTGCAAGTGGGTATGAATACCCAGGTTTAGCTGTTCAGACAGGGTTGAGATTTGCTCAAATGTCTGGTCACTCACGGTATAAGGGGCATGTGGCGCAAACGAGAAGCTGATATGCGGATCGGTTTTATATTGGTCCCGCACCTCAGTGCCTAGCCGGATGTAATCATTAGCTGTTGCTGCATAATTGGTCGGAAAATCTAATACAGTCAGACCAATATGGGCACGCATGCCTGCACGCTTCACCGCCTCAATCGTAGCTTGCGGGAAGAAATACATGTCATTGAAGGTGGTCACACCGCCACTCAACATTTCCGCACTGGCCAGCAAGCTACCATCATGCACAAACGATTTAGATACCCACTGCTTTTCTGCCGGCCAGATGTGTTCATTGAGCCAGGGCATCAGTGCATAATCGTCAGCATATCCCTTTAACAGGTTCATGCTGCTGTGTGCGTGTAGATTAATCAACCCTGGAATCAATACATGCTGGGAGCAGTCAACCACTGGCCAATCAGCAGCCCATGCCGGGATATCAGTCTTGGGCACAATGGCTTTAATTTGCCCAGCCTCCACCAACACTGCATGCTGCTCTAAGAGAGTATGGTTCGCGTCTACGTTCGCATCTATGGGAATCACCCAGCGTGCTTTAATAATAAAGTGTGTATCAACCATTGCAGAATTATAACTGAGCCAGTCATACAAAAGGCTGACTCAAAACAACAGGCATAAAAAAAGCCACGCTGACGCGTGGCTTTTTATTCAGAAGCAAGTTCTGATTATTGGCAACCAACTTGTTTGGTGCCTTCAGCGCGGATGTCAACGCGGCGGTTTGGTTGCAAGCAAGAAATCAATTTTTTGCTTACTTTTTTGCCATCGCATTGAACTACTGGCTCAGTTTTACCTTTACCTTCAGAAGTGATGATATTGCTATCAACACCTTGAGCGATCAGGTAATCAGCTACTTGCTTAGCACGACGCTCAGACAACTTTTGGTTGTAAGCGTCAGAACCGATACGGTCTGTGTGGCCTGTAACGATCACAGCAGTGATTTCTGGGTTAGCCTTGATCTTGGCAGCTGTTTCTTCCAGAACTTTACGACCTTCTTCACGCAGGTTAGCCTTGTCGAAACCAAACAGTTTTTCAGCGCTTACTGTTACTGTTTCGTTTTGTGGCTTACATACTGGTGCTGGTACCGGAGCTGGTGCTGGTGCCGGCGCTGGTTCAGCGGCTGCCAATGGTGCCGGTGTTGGCTCTGGTGTTGGCTCTTCAACCACTGGTGCTGGTGCGCCAAAGCGGAAGATACCGCCCAAGTTAAACAAAGTATTACCAATAGTACCATCGGCATCCACTGTACCTGCAGCGTTACGAGCATCTGCACGGCTCCATTGGTGACGTACATCGGCTTGAATACCGAACTTGTCGCTAAACAAGTACTGCGCACCCAAACCTACGTTAGCCAACCAAGATGTGTTGGATTTATCTGTCAAGCCAGCATTGCTGTAATCAACATTGTTACGTGCCGCACCAACACCTGCCAGCAGGAAAGGACGGAACTTGTCACGGCTGAACATATACAATGCATCCAGACCCAGAGTCGTTTGCTTGTACTTACCGCTTGCGCCAGCAATGCCAGTGTCTTCGTCAGCACGGTTGTAGCCCAAACGACCTTGAATGTCCCAGTGCTCGCTCAGCTCTTTACCGATAGACAGAAAACCGCCACGGCCATTGTCAGCTTCGAGATCATTGTCAGTGTTCATGTAGGTTGCACCTGGAACAACATACCAAGCGCCACGGTACATGTCTTCAGCTTGTGCAACTTGCGATGCAAACACAAATGCAGAAGCAATTGCCAAGCCTAAAAAACTTTTTTTCATTCATCGACTCCTTCGTTATTGGGCTTTTTTGCCACATCTTTGAAAAAACTTACAAATTGAACTATACGCAAAGGTCGCTACAGACGCAACCCTAAGCGCCATCTCAAAGGCGTATTTATTAGGTCTGAGACCAATTATTCAACAAATTTCTGACACTCTTGCAATCAGCTCGTGCACGCGCTCTGCCAATAAGCCTTGTGCTCTTTGTGCGCCTTCGCACAAACCACTGCGAAATCCCAGATAATCTGGCGCCAATGTAGACAGCGGCTCGATATGCGCCAGCAATAATCCGCCGGCTATGCCGACGAATAAGCGTGCTGATTTTGCGGCCCGCACAAAATCAGCGAGCGCAGCGATAGGTACGATCTCTAGCAATGCGCGTGATTTTTGTGTCGTATCCACCATCACGCCCCAATAACCTTGTTGCGCCAAAGCGTGTAGTCGCTCTTGCATATTGGCAGCCATCAGGCTGTCAGGATGCATCACAGCAATTAATTTAAGGCCCTGCGCAAGCAAGGCAACAATTGTTGGCTGATAGAGAGATTCAGCCCAGATAGCTTCTGGCAACTTGATCACCTCAACCCCGATTTGCAGGCGGCTTGTAATCATCTGCGTAAGGTCATCAACCGTGCCACCGTGGTCGCCCACCGTTGCGCTGATGACAATATCTGTCGCCGCAGTTTGTTGCCTATGCTGGAGAATCGCTTCAATAATCGCAGTTGAACGATCTATATCCAATGACGCCAATGCACCATGACTGGTGTCTTTGAGATCGATTAATGGGACACCGGCAGACAGCACGAGTTGTGCCTCGGCAACGGAATTCACACTCACGAGTACTTGCATAGACTGACTCACGCTTGTTGCATGCCGCTTTGTTGCGCCAAGTGGTTGTTAACGCAATCGACCAGCCATTGCCAGGCTTCTTGCTCGCGTGGCCCGGCCGTTTTATCAATGGCTATTTGCAGGTACTGCATTTCCTGGCTGATTTTTTCCACGGGCAACATATGTAAACGGCTAACCAGCACGGCTAACTCAATCACCGCTGCCTGCGCGCGGTTAAATCCCATAAATGGTGCGTGCGATGCACTTTCCACTACTTGCATCCACAATTTTGGACGCAAATCATCCTCTTCAATCTGCTGCAAACTGAGTACATGATGCGCCAAACAATCTTTGAGCCTGACGCCTTGACCGCTAGCGATCGCCTCGGTAGCAAAGGCGGTTTTCCTGGCAATTGCCGCAGCAAACACGCGTACGTCGTCAGTTAGATTCAGGACAGCAAAGCCGGTCTGCAAGATATTCTGCAAAGTAGTAGACGGTTTAAAAGGCATGATGAGTACTCTGCCCTCATGCCATTGAATACCAAATGGTGCGACATGCACATCACCATCCACCGAACAGCTAGTCACTATCGTTTCATAAATCATGAAAATTATTCCGTGCCCGATGTAGGGCTATCAGGCGTTGTATTGTCATTAGATTTGGTGCGCGCATTCTCCAAACGTTCCTGGATAGAGGCCTCGCGGTGGGCTACTTTGGCTTTCTTGTTTTGTTGCAGCGAGGCCACGCCCCACTCCAGCAACTCGTCTTGTACATAGCGCTTTTTCAACTGCCAGGCGATTTGCGCGCGTGCCAGTTCAACGCCCAGGTAAAACGCGTGCGATGCGTCATCCTGCACATTTAATGTCGGGTAAAAACGATATGGATCCGTATCGTGCTGAATGCCATCCCGATTATAAACATGCACACCCTGCTCGCTCACCATAATGCGAAAGCTGGGGTCTTTGATCTGGCTTGCCATTGCCATGATTTCTTCAGCACTATAAGGGAAAGGCTTGCGGTCATGTAAGCCAAGCAAACCATTCGAATAGCCGCGCGGCAGGCGCTTATCCTGGCTGGCACGGTACATAACGCGGCGCGCCACATCTGCCTCCGCCACTGCTTCGCTAGCATGTGGACTCACTGACGTTGCCAGTACGGCGTTGATATTCAACTCACTGATCATGCCAAACAACAAGGCATTGACGCCAGTAGTATCGGCATCGGTCAGCTCGGTCAGGTTGCCTACGCCCATCATGATGGCAATATCCGGGTATTTTTTGCGCAATTTGTGATAGCGCACAATGGAGTCAGTCAGACCAAAATGAATAGGATCCAGAATCGGGTCAGCAATAAAACGTCGGCCGCGCTTTAAGCAATGCTCAATCGCACGTTGCAAGCTGGCAAAACTGCCAGGTACTGCCGGAATCAAGATCGGCGTGGCCGCAACTTCATCAGCAATCCACAAATTCTTTTCATGCAAGCTGAGCAGGTAATCGGCACCCGCCTTCCCCGCCGCCAGTAAGTCCTCATCGCGCATGGAATCTACACTGACCTGAAAACCTTGCGTTTTCAGTGCCTGTACTGCGTCTGTCATATGGGCAAAGGCTTTACCCGGCAGACAGCCCAGGTCGATCACATCCGCACCCTGTTGCTGAAAATGGCTGGCCTTAGCCACAATTTGCGCAACAGTGAGGTCTGGTGCATCGACAATTTCAGCAAAAATGGTGACGCTATGTTGCGTCAGGTCTGGCGCTTTACCTTGCTGGCCAAAATATTGTGGCAAATCTTTCAAGTCTTTTGGTCCTCGTTCCACCGGCACGCCCCATTGCGCCTCAAGCAGTGCCAAATCGCCTTGGCATAAGCCGGGCAAAATGACCTTATCGATATTCTCCACTTTTGCCAGACGTCGCGCAATTAAAGGCGGCGTCATTAAAGCAGCAACAGACACGCCAATTTGTTTGACTTCATACTCGAATGGAGACTGTTTACTGTCAGCCTGAATGGACTGCAATATTTGGCGCAGACTGTGTTCTGCCAGTTTTCCGGTGAGGAACAGCAGCCGTGTCATGGGTTTACTCTGTGAGCGTATCTAGCACCTGTATGCCATCGTGCAAATGCAGATCATGGCATGCAGCCAATCGCTGCATAATGGCATTTTGCAAAGCAGCCATATCTTCGACCACCGTGGTATCAGCAAACTGCTTTAATTTAGCCACGTTGTCGAGGTCAATCTGGCGCGGGAATACTTTGACGACATGATCGCGCGGCGCTTCAGATTCCAGCTCTGGTGCAGTATCACAAGCAAACAAAATGCTGTGTACACGTGTTTTACCCGCTTGCGCGAACAGGTTGGTCACCAGGCTGTCAGAAAATCCGTAGGCCATTTTGGCGATGGTATTAGAGGTTGCTGGCGAAACCACCAGTGTGTGATACACACCTTCATAAAAGCGTTCGACTGGCACACTGCTGGCCGTTTTGTCCTGATAGACCTTGTGACCCGTGGCTTCCAACGCGGATTGGAACCCGTATTGCTGGATGATTTCAGACGCAGCGCGACTGAGATAGATATCCACGTCCTGCAAGGTTTGCAGGATCGCCAATGATTCACGCAAGTAGTGGCCAGAACCCGTAATTGCCCAGGCCAGTCGTTGTGCACTCATATCAACGGACTCTTATGCTTAAGCAAAAGGATGTTGCAGGACAATAGTTTCGTCACGCTCTGGGCCGGTAGACACAATCGCAATCGGCACACCGCAGACAGCTTCCAGGCGCTTGAGGTAATGCTGTGCATTTTTAGGCAGTGCATCCCAGGTTTTTGCGCCAAAAGTCGTTTCAGTCCAGCCCGGTACAGTTTCGTAGATAGGCTCACAACGCGCGACATCATCAGCGCCAACCGGCAGCATGTCAACGATTTTGCCATCCAGTTTGTAACCCGTACAAATATCCAGTGACTCAATGCCGTCCAATACATCCAGTTTGGTGATGCACAGGCCTGTCAAACCATTGATACGGGCTGAGCGACGCAAAGCGGCGGCATCAAACCAGCCACAACGGCGCTTGCGACGTGTCACGGTACCGATTTCCTGGCCTTTGTTAGACATCTGGTGACCAGGTGCGCCTTCAGTGTCAATATCCAGCTCGCTCGGGAACGGACCGCCACCCACACGGGTGGTGTAGGCTTTGGTGATACCCAACACATAATGCAACATATTGGCGCCGACACCGGTACCCGCTGAGGCTTGGCCAGCGATACAGTTGCTGGAGGTCACATAAGGATACGTACCATGGTCAACGTCAAGCAAGGTACCCTGCGCACCTTCAAACAACAGGTGTTCGCCGCGCGCATTGGCGTCGTACAGAGCTGCTGAAATATCGGCCACCATAGGTTTCAACGCGACTGCGTGTTGCATGCTGGCGTCATATTGCTGTTGAAAGTCGACAGCCGCTGCGCCCAGGTAATTAGTCAATACGAAGTTATGGTAGTCCATGACTTCACGTAATTTTTCGGCAAAGCGTTCCGGATGGAACAAGTCGTACACACGCAAAGCACGTCTAGCGACTTTGTCTTCATAAGCAGGGCCGATGCCTTTACCGGTGGTGCCGATCTTTTTCTCGGCGCTACGCTTGGCTTCACGTGCCAAGTCAACAGCAACGTGATGTGACAGAATCAATGGGCAGCCAGGGCTGACTTTCAGGCGGTTTTTAACATCCAGGCCGCCTTGCTCCAAGGTAGAAATCTCATGCAGCAAATGCGTAGTATCGAGCACCACACCGTTACCGATATAGCAATTGACGCCATCACGTACAATGCCTGAAGGCACCAGGTTGAGCTTGTACACTTTTTGTGCAGCGCCCTGACCAACGACCAAGGTATGACCGGCGTTATGACCGCCCTGAAAGCGCACGACGCCCTGGGCGTGATCCGTCAACCAGTCTACGATTTTACCTTTACCTTCGTCGCCCCATTGGGTGCCAATCACAACGACGTTTTTTGCTTGCTTAAATTGTGTCATGTTCAATCAATATCTTGTAAAAACAAAAAAGGGTGCACTGTGTTACACAGCCACCACTTGCCAGTGGCCATCTACTTTTTGCAAAGTGCGGTCACAAGCCAATTCAGAATAGTTCACAGGCATATCGGGCAATGCTTCCACCACAATCTGACCCTGAGAACGTAAGGTATTTATCAGTGACAATAATTCGGGTTCTGTAGCCGCCGGCGCCAGAATCCCTTTATGCAATGTTGCCGGGCCCAATGCTTGCAATGCGCCACGCAAATCCAGGCTAAATCCGGTTGCCGGACGTGCACGCCCAAATGCCGCACCGACTTCGTCATAACGTCCGCCCAATGCGATCGGGCCTGCATAGCCTTTGGCGTATGCCGCAAACACCATGCCGCTATGATAGTGATAACCACGCAGCTCGCTCAAATCAATGGTGACGGTGACATCATCCGTGGTCAGCGTTTTGGCCACGGCTTCCAACTCACGTAAAGCCTGCTCAATCTCTTCAGATTCTGGCAACACATCACGCGCTTGATCCAGCACCTCAATACCACCGTTCAACTGCGTCAGCGCAACAAAAGCCTGACGGGATTTTTCAGGCAGGTTGACTACCAGTTGCTCGACCAATGTAATGTCTTTTGCCTGTAAAGCCGCCTGCAACGCCTGCTCCTGCTGTACACCCAACTGTGCCATATGCGAGAGGCTGGCAAAAACCGCTGCGTGACTCAGGTCTACGAACAAAGTGCGCATGCCTAACAACTGCAAGGCTTTCACCATCAGTCGCTGTACTTCAATATCGCTCTCAATCCCGGCGTGACCATACAGCTCAGCGCCCAATTGCAGTGGCTCACGTGTGCGTGCCAAACCATCAGGTTTGGTGCGCAGCACCGTACCAGCATAGCACAGGCGCGAAACGCCTTGATGGTTCAACATATGCGCATCGATGCGCGCGGCTTGCGGTGTCGTATCCGCGCGCAAACCCATCAGGCGACCAGTTAACTGGTCAACCACTTTAAAGGTCGCAATGTCCAGATCATGACCAGTGCCGGTCAATAAAGACTCCACGTATTCCATCATCGGCGGCACCACATATTGGTAACCATGGACGCGGAACAAGTCCAGCAATTGTCGGCGATAAGACTCAAGACGCGCCGCTTCAGCAGGCAATACGTCTTCAATATATTCAGGAAGTAACCAATTATGCATCCCGCCATTATACCCGCAAACCCCTATCTAAAGCACGGCTTTAGCAATGGCGATCTTTAGGTCTTGCGTAGAAAACCAATAAAAAAGCACGCTATCATGCGTGCTTTTTTTACTTCAACCGGGTATTTAGCGGTTCAGCCACAAAATAAGCAGCCCGATCGCCGCAGAGGCAAAGCCAACAAAGCGTATCTGACCATCTTGCAACTGCAATAGCTTTTCAAATGTTTGACGCCATGCACGGGTAAACAGCAATGGCATCAAGCCTTCAATCAACAACACCCCACCAATCAGCCACCACCAGTTCATCGATAAGTCAGCTAAGCAGCCACAGGCAAGAAATTACTTCTTGCCACTGCTACGCATATATTTAAAGAAGTCAGAGCTTTGATCAATGACCATCACGTCAGACTTGCTCTTGAAGCTGTTTTTATAAGCTTCCTGGCTGCGGTAAAAAGCATAGAACTCGGGGTTTTTACCAAATGCCTGTGCGTAAACTTCAGACGCCTTGGCATCGCCCTCGCCCTTGACCTTTTGCGCATCACGGTAAGCTTCGGCAATAATCACTTCACGCTGCCTGTCGGCATCCGCACGGATTTTTTCAGCCGCCGCTGCACCTTGTGAACGCAACTCGTTAGCCACTGACTTACGCTCGGCTTCCATACGCTGATACACAGACTCGCTCACCTCTTTTGGCAAGTCGACGCGGCGCAAACGTACATCCAGAATCTGGATACCCATCTGACGGCTTTCTTTGTCGGCACGCTGACGCAGAATCTCCATGATTTCGGAACGCTCGCCAGATACCACATCATGAATCGTGCGCTTACCAAACTCGGCACGCAAACCATCATTCACCATTTGCGACAGGCGACGCTCAGCTTGCACTTCGTCACCACGCACAGACACATAGTATTTGGACGGATCAACAATGCGCCACTTCACAAATGAATCCACCAAGACGTTTTTCTTCTCGCTGGTAATAAAGCGGTCTGGCTCTTCCCAGTTCAGGGTCAGAATGCGTTTGTCGTAATAGCGGATATTTTCCACCATAGGCATCTTGAAGTAGAGGCCGGGCTCGCTCTTTACGGACACGATCTCACCCAGACGGAACACCAGTGCATATTCACGCTGATCAACGGTATAGGCCGAAGAGGTAATGATCACCAGTAGAACAAACACCCCGATTAACAGACTTCCAATATTTCTCATATGTATATTCCTTCAGGGCAATCTAGCGATATTCACGATCGCGGCTTCTCATCGCATCACGCGAGCGATCCGAGGTGCTTGCGTCGGCTTGTGGTTCCTGCACAGGCTTGTCAGCCGTTGTCGCAGGCGCAGATGCCGCATTATTGCCTGCACCACTCATGGTCATGAGTTTATCCAGCGGCAAATACAGCAGGCTATTGCCACCCTTCTGGTCTACCAGCACTTTGCTGGTATTGGCTAATATATGCTCTTGCGCATCCAGATACAGACGCTGGCGTGTCACTTCCGGCGCTTTGTTATATTGCGACAGCACCTGCTCGAATCGGTCAGCATTACCCTTGGCTTCGTTTTCTACACGCAACTTATACCCTGCCGCCTCTTCGGTCAAACGAGAGGCAGTGCCTCGCGCCTTAGGAATTACGTCATTCGCATAGGCCTGGCCTTCGTTCTTCTGGCGCTCCAGATCCTGCTTGGCTTTCACTGCATCATCAAACGCGGCTTGCACCTGCTCTGGTGGTTGCGCATTCTGCATGGTCACGTTAACCACATTGATGCCGGATTTGTATCTATCCAGCATGTCCTGCATCAGCTTTTTGGCTTTGGCCGCCACATCATCACGGCCTTCATACAGCACAAAGTCCATTTTGCTTTTACCAACGATTTCACGAATCGCGGTTTCTGCTACGCCACGTACGCTTTCTTCAGTCGAACGGTTGCTAAACTGGTAATCCTCAACAGACTTCAGGTTATATTGCACCGCAACTTGCAAGTCGATGATGTTTTCATCATCGGTCAGCATCAATGACTCTCTGAGCTCTTTGCTGCGGCCAGACTCGCCTTCAAATGAGCGATAGCCCATTTCAATGGTACGCACCTGCTCCAGGTTAACGTTTTCGATGGTTTCAATCGGGAACGGCAAATGCCAGCGCGGACCAGGCATAGTGGTCTCAACATGCTGGCCGAAACGCAATACCACGCCACGCGAACCCTGATCAACAATATAAAAGCCAGAGCCCAGCCAAATGAGCGCGACCAGGCCTAAAATAGGTGCCACTGGCAATGGTTGCGGTGCAGGTGAGGTGCCACGTGGGCCACCCTGTCCGCCTTTATTGCCAAACAAACGATTCAGCTTTTGATTCAAATCCTTGAATACCTCATCCAGGTCAGGCGGGCCTTCGTTATTCTTATTCCAAAAGCCGGGGAATTTTCTCATGCTAGTACTCCGTGTTTTTTTGATCTTTTAAACATAAGCACGCTCTTCAGTGCTCAGTTTTTTCAAATATTGCTGATGCTCCAACAACGCCTGGCGTAAATCATCAATACCAGTACCCTCTCGTGCCGAGACGCGCACTGTACGGATGTTACCATACTCGTCCCTATCAATTCCTGGCGCCATGCCCATGCGGTCTATCTGGTTCAATACCAGAACCTGTGGGACATTGGCGGCGCCAATCTCGTTCAGCACAATGTTGACCTGCTCAATTTGATTATCGCGGTTAGGGCTGGCGACATCGACAATGTGCAGCAATAAATCTGCTTGTGCCGCTTCTTCCAGCGTCGCACCAAAGGCTTCAATCAGCGTGGTGGGCAAATGCTTGATAAAACCAACCGTGTCTGAAAGCACCACCGGATAGCCATCAGGCAGATGCATTTTGCGTGAAGTGGTATCAAGCGTGGCAAATAGCTGATCTGCCGCATAGACGCCAGAATGCGTTAAACGGTTAAACAAGGTCGATTTACCAGCGTTGGTATAGCCGACCAGAGACACGGTCATCAGGTTGGAGCGTTTGCGTGCACGCCGCTGCATCCCGCGTTGCTGTTTGAGTTTGTCCAGTTTTTCACGCAGTTGCTTGACGCGTACGCGCAGCATACGTCTATCCAGCTCCAACTGCGTTTCACCTGGGCCGCCGCGCACACCGATACCACCTTTTTGTCGTTCAAGGTGGGTCCAGCCACGCACCAGCCGTGTAGACAGATGCTCCAGCTGCGCCAGCTCTACCTGCAACTTACCCTCGTGCGACTGCGCACGCTGGGCAAAAATATCCAGGATGAGACCGGTGCGATCAACCACGCGTGCTTCGAGCAGTTTTTCAAGGTTGCGCTGCTGCGACGGGCTCAAATCATGGTTAAAGGCAGCCACTTTGCTATCGTGCGCGGCCAACAATGCCTTGAGCTCATCTGCTTTACCAGAGCCGATAAAATATTTGGGATCGGGTGCCTGACGCTTGCCTTCCAGCGTCGCTGAGATATTCAATCCGGCAGTGCCGGCGAGGTGGCGGAGTTCTTGCAAACTTTCTTCGTAGTCAGCATCACCAAAATTGACGCTGACCAGAACGACGGCATCTCCGCCGCTTGGCCTATCAAACATGCATTAAGATTCTTGTGCTGTTTCGTGTGGCGCCAAACTGACTGGACGCGCTGGAACGATGGTTGAAATCGCGTGCTTGTACACCATTTGGGTCACTGTATTTTTTAACAAAATCACATACTGGTCGAAAGAGTCGACTTGACCTTGCAGCTTGATACCATTAACCAGATAAATAGACACTTGCACGTGTTCTTTTCTTAAGGCGTTCAGAAAAGGGTCTTGTAACATTTGGCCTTTATTATTCATAGAATTGCTCCTTGTTTGTTTTAATCGTATTGGAGTTTTATTATCTTGAACACCAATCCCTCATAATGACTATGATTGTACTAATTTGTTCCAATTTCAATCCCCGCACCTTATTTTTTTGGAAATAATGCGCGAATACGCTGCAAACAGGCCTCTTTGCCCAATATTGACATCACCTGATCAATGCTGGGCGACTGTGCAATCCCGATTAAAGCGACCCGTAATGGCATGGCCAATTTGGGGAATTTAATCTGTTGCTCAGCCACGACCTGATTTAGCGCATCGTGTAAGTTATCGGCAGTCCAGGCAGAATCTTGAGTCTTTTGCAAAAAGCTTTCGATATAGGCAGACGTTTCTTCCTGGATATGTTTGGTCGCATCTGCTTCATTGATCGCAGGCATCTGGTAGAAGAACGCAATTTCTTTTGCCAGTTGATTCAGGTTGTTAGCCCGCTCACGGTATAAATTCAACACCGCCAGCAAGTCTGGCGACTGCGTTTCCGTGATACCCAGCGCAGCCAGGCGCGGCTTCACTTCGTCCGCAATTTGCGCTAGTGGCAAGCTTTTAATGTAGTGTGCATTGAGCCAGTTGAGTTTTTCGGCATTAAACTGCGCAGCCGATGGCGTGATATGGTCCAGATCGAACCACGCACAGAACTGCTCCATGCTGAATACCTCATCATCACCATGTGACCAGCCCAAGCGGGCCAGGTAGTTAAGCACCGCTTCACGCAGATAACCGTCTTCGTGATACTGCATCACACTGACGGCGCCATGGCGCTTAGATAATTTCTGGCCATCATCACCGAGGATCATGGACAAATGCGCATATTGAGGCACTTGCGCGCCCAAAGCCTGCAACATATTGATCTGGCGCGGCGTGTTATTGACGTGGTCATCACCACGGATCACCTGCGTCACGCCCATTTCCCAGTCATCGACGACCACACAGAAGTTATAAGTGGGCGTGCCGTCAGCACGCGCAATAATCAGGTCATCCAGCTCGGCATTGGCAATCTCGATACGGCCTTTGACCATATCGTCCCATGCAACCACGCCAGTAGTCGGGTTTTTAAAGCGCACAACAGGCGGCACATCTTTGGGCGCCTCCGGCAAGACCTTGCCTGTTTCCGGGCGCCAGCGGCCATCATAGCGCGGCTTTACGCCCTGCTGCATTTGCGTTTCACGCAAGGCATCCAGCTCTTCTTTGCTGCAATAGCAATAATAAGCATGGCCTTCATCCAGCATTTTCTGGATGATTTTCTTGTAAGTATCCATGCGCTGCATCTGGTAAAACGGACCTTCGTCATGGTCCAGCTGCAACCAGGCCATGCCATCCAGAATCGCCTGCACCGCCTCTGGTGTCGAACGTGCGACATCAGTATCTTCAATACGCAGGATAAATTGCCCGCCATGGCGCTTGGCATATGCCCATGAAAACAAGGCAGTACGTGCGCCGCCAATATGAAGATATCCGGTAGGGCTAGGTGCAAAACGGGTTTTAACAGCTGATGACATGATGACTCTCTGAACGCTCAAGCCTGCCATTTTAACATGGCAGCCGCACTCCTGCCTGACTCCTAAGCTTGGTGCAAAATGGCCGCAACCAGATTGAAGCCAGCAGGCAAACGCGATATGATGCAGCCATGACGCAATCCCCTACTTTCAGCAACGATATTCATGTCGGCGAGCTTTATGGTAAACCTGCCGCACCTGGCCAGACCAGTGCGATTTACCATGTGGTCGCCGTGCACAAGCTAGGCATTACCTTGCAAAATATGGATAACCCACTGAGCCAGTTTGAGACCACGGCCAGCAAATTGCTGCAATCCGGCTATGTGCGCTTAAGCCAAACGCCTTACGTCAACCTGCAACAGTCTGGCAAACGCAAATCAGCACAACAAAAACTCAAGCGCTGCCCGTTTACGCTAGATGTATTTGCCGAGCGCGCCGATTGCGAACGACCAGCAGTGATCGCCTAAGCGACATCAACAATAAAAAATGCCGCAATAGCGGCATTTTTTGCGACTTGATCCAGCGGATAACATCCTGGCTGATTAATCCTCTGGCGGCGCACCGATCAAATCATGCCCTTGCGAGTCCACAATCTGCACATCGACAAAATCACCCGGATTCAAGCCATCTGCATCCTGCAGATAAACAATACCATCAATTTCCGGCGCATCACTTTTCGTCCGTGCGATAGCAATGACATTGCCTTCGTCGTCTTCAGTCAGCTCATCCACCAGCACGGTTTGCAGGCTACCAATCTTGGCAGCTACTTTAGCGGCACTAATACGCTCTTGCACTTCCATAAAGCGGCTTAAACGCTCCTGCTTGATTTCTTCAGCCACCTGATCAGGCAAGGCATTCGCCACCGCGCCATCGACGGCAGAATAGGCAAAGCAACCAACACGGTCCAGCTGCGCCTCTTCCATAAAGTCGAGCAGCATTTTAAAGTCGTCTTCGGTTTCACCCGGGAAGCCGACGATAAAAGTACTACGGATAGCAATTTCAGGGCAGATATCGCGCCAGGCCTTGATGCGCGCCAGGTTATTTTCGCTACTGGCCGGGCGTTTCATGGACTTGAGAATGCGCGGACTGGCGTGTTGCAGCGGCACATCCAGATACGGCAAAATCGCGCCCTCCGCCATCAGTGGAATCACATCATCCACATGTGGATAAGGGTAGACATAATGCAAGCGCACCCACACACCCAGCTCGCCCAGTGACTTACTAAGTTCTGTCATATGGGTCCTGACCGGACGGCCGTTCCAGAAGCCTTTACGGAACTTCATATCCACGCCATACGCTGACGTATCTTGTGAAATCACCAGGATTTCTGACACACCGGCGTTGACCAGGCTTTCGGCTTCGTTGAGTACATCACCAATCGGACGACTGACCAGGTCACCACGCATACTCGGGATAATGCAGAAGCTGCAGCGGTGGTTACAGCCCTCTGAAATCTTAAGGTAAGCATAATGCTTAGGCGTCAGGCGGATGCCTTGTGGCGGCACCAGGTCAATATAAGGATCATGTGGCTTGGGCAGATGTGTGTGGACGTGGCCCATGACCTCTTCCAGCGCATGCGGGCCAGTCACCGCCAGTACGCTGGGGTGCGCACCAGTGACGACGTCTTTTTTGGCGCCCAGACAGCCAGTCACAATCACTTTACCGTTCTTGTTGAGTGCCTCACCGATTGCATCCAGCGATTCCTGCACAGCAGAATCAATAAAGCCACAAGTATTGACCACCACCAGGTCAGACTGCTCATAACTATTACTGATTTCATAGCCCTCGGCCCGCAACTGGGTCAAAATGCGCTCGGAGTCAGACCCGGCTTTTGGGCAACCCAGCGAGACAAAACCGACTTTAGGCGAACTTTGCATAATGATTCTCTCTTAACCTTCTACCAACCATTTGGTGACAGCGACCGACGCCACACCCAACACAATTAACAATAACTGACTCAGGGTATCGCGCAACGCGGTGCGTTTATGCAAACCCGGAATCAAATCAGCCACGGCCACATACAGCATGCTGGCGGCAGCCAAACTAAGGATATACGGCACCCATTGCTGCACCAGGTTTAAGGCCAGATAGGCCAGCAAACCACCTGCCAGGGTTGCCAGGCTGGACCCTATATTAAACAAGAATGCTTTTTTCTTGCTGTAGCCGGAATGCAGCAAGATCAGGAAATCGCCCACCTCTTGTGGAATTTCGTGCGCAATAATCGCCAGTGCCGTGACCAGACCCACCTGCATGTCGACCATAAATGCTGCACAAATCAGGATACCGTCGACAAAATTATGAAAAGTATCGCCGACCATAATCATCAAGCCACTGCGGCCGCCATCGTGGGCATGGGCATGATGATGTCCGACGACCTGCGCTGGCTGAGCCTGTGGCAATTTAAATTTGATCGCACCTTGTGGCTTCTTGCCTGCCTGCTGTTCCGGATGTAACTCAGGGCAATGCGCTTCATCATGCATGGCATGCATTTCACAATGCTCGCCATGGCAATGGCGCCATAGCACCAGTTTTTCCAGGGTAAAGAACAACAACACGCCAAACAGCATGGTGGCGGTCATCGCTTCTATATTGGGGCTGGTTTCAATCGCATGCGGCAAGATTTCAAGAAACACCGCAGCCAGCAAGGCGCCAATGGCGTAACTTACCAACAAAGGCACCCAATGTTTTTTGGCATTGAGCGCAAAGATCGCTGCGACACAGACGCTTAAAACTCCGCCCAGCAAACAAGCCAGCACCATGCCGGTAAAGGGTGAAATGTCAGAAAGTAATGTGGTCAAGGCAATCATGCAGTGTTTATCGCTGGAAGGCGCGCATTATACGTGAGTTATCAAAAAAACAAAGCATAAACAAATAGTTAACCTTTACCAGAACCAAGGTTTTAGTAGGCTATCAAGCCTTAAATAAACTGCGCCACGATATAGCCAATGACAATACCGATCAATAAGGCCATGGTCAGCCCGCGATAAGTCAGCACATCACGTGAATAGCCGCGGCGGATCGCGACATAAGAAACCAGATAACCCATCGCATTCAGCAACCAGATAAAACCGAAACTCAACACTTTCACGATAATGGGACCAATCAGTGGTACCAGGCCGATCAGGCCTACCAGCCATACAAACAACCCAGATACCAATCCCACCAGCACAGCCATCCCCGCCAGTACACGCGCATCCCAATCGAGATAAATGCCCGTCGCGATTAACGCCGCCAAGGCCATCGCCAGCAACAACATATTTGGCCAGGCACGCTGACCACTCAACAGTGTCTCCGTACCTGTGCCGGCAGCTGCCGGATGTCGGCGCGCACGTAATCGTTTAATCATCAGCAGAACCTATAGCGTTGAGATTAAACCAGCAAGGTCCTGCACCTTGGCGCAGTTTTGCCAGTGTGGTTTACGCATGCCGACATCGCCCGCATAACCCCAGCTCACCAGCGCAAAATCCATCTGGTTCGCATCAGCTGACATGCCGTCTTCCAGACGGTCGCCAATATACAAACAATCGTCTACCACCAAACCGTTGTCTGCCACCACGCGCCCGATCATTTCAGCTTTGGATTTAAGTGCTGGGTTAAAATAATCCAATGCATACACGCCGGTGAAAAACGCCTGCCAGCCAAGATGCGCCATGATTCTTTCGGTCGGGTAAAAGCGCTTATTGGTCGCAATATATAACTGGTAGCCCTGTGCTTGCAGTTGCTGCAACATGGCTGGCACACCGTTAAACACCACTGACTGCAAACAGCCCGTGCTGTCGTAATGTTGCTTGAATGCTGCTGCCAGTGTGTTTAATAAGGTAGCATCCTCGCTACCTGAAAGTCGCTTCAGCGTTTCCATCAGCGGCGGGCCGATCACATCATGCGTCAACGGTGCTGCCAAAGGCGTATTGGTGGTGCTGAACGCCAGGCCAAAACAATGCAGGATGCTTGGCGCAGAATCAATCAATGTGCCGTCTAAATCAAAAATTAAATGCTGTTTCATAAAATACTGTGAGTGAATCGTAAGAATGACTTTTTTATTATTTAGCCACAGAGGTCGCAGAGAACACAGAGGAAAACCTAAAGACCATCTTTATGGTGGCCTCTCCTAGGCAGCTTCACTAAAAGTGCTTTTCTCTGTGCGCTCTGTGACCTCTGTGGCAAGAAATTTATTCAAGCCAGATAAAGCTACCCATGCGGCCAGTATCCCCATCACGCCTGAAGCTGAAGAAAGTCTCCGGCTCGCTATAGGTGCAGCGTCCGCCACCATATACCTGCGTCACGCCTAATGTTTGCAAACGCTGCCTGGCAATGGTGTATAAATCTCCCAGCCATTTATCGCCTTTGGCCTTAAAAGCAAGCTCGGTTTGAGTATCTTGCGCCATAAACTGCGCCCTTACCTCACCGCCCACTTCAAATGCTTCCGGGCCAATGGCTGGCCCCAGCCAGGCCATGAGTTGATTAGCAGGCACCGGCATGGCCGCTACCGTGGCCTCAATGACGCCATCGCACAAACTGCGCCAGCCAGCATGGATGGCTGCCACGGCAGTACCGGCCTGGTCACAGAGCAACACTGGCAAACAATCTGCGGTCATGGTCACACACACCACCTGCTGGCGACCGGTAAAACTGGCATCTGCACTTTCCAGGCAAGAGGACAAAGCGGCGTCAATCACCCGCACACCGTGCACCTGGTTCAACCATACCGGTTCACTGGGCATATAAGTGCTCAATAATTGTCGATTGGCTGCCACATGCTGTGGCTGGTCTTTAACATGATCGCCTAAATTCAAACTGGCATACACGCCCATGCTCACCCCACCATTGCGTGTAGTTTGCAAGGCTTTCACATTGACAGGCGCGGGCCAGTCAGGCGTGATGAATGCTAAGCCAGTCATTATTCGTCCTCGTCAGCCCAATCCTCATCATCCAATTCGGCGTCATCATCAAAGTCGTCGTCGCCCCAATCTTCGTCATCGTCGCCGACAAACAGGCCATTTTCATCGACATTAAAATCCGGGGGCGGCAGTTCTTCCACCGGCTTGACCACGCGCATGGCTTCGAGCAACTCACGCATATCGTCGGCCAATTCAATCTGCCATTCCATCGGCTCATTGGTGACCGGGTGTATCAAGCCCAACTTGATGGCATGCAGCGCCTGGCGTTTAAAACTACCAATCACCTCGCGCAGTTCTGGCGTCATCATTTTATGCGGAATAATATTGCCGATGCCATACATCGGATCCCCCACCATGGGCGCTTTCAGATGCTGCAAATGCACGCGGATCTGGTGCGTACGGCCGGTTTCGAGGTTACAGCGCAGATAAGTGTTGGTGCCAAAGCGCTCGAGGATTTCGTAATGCGTGATGGCTGGACGGCCACGACGGATCACCGCCATTTTGGTGCGGTGGTGCGGATGGCGGCCAACCGGCTGGTCGACCTTGCCGTTGCGCCACAACTGCCCCCACACAATCGCGCGGTATTCGCGCTTGACCGTACGTGCCTGCAACTGGCGCACCAGGCTGGTTTGCGCTTCCAGCGTTTTGGCCACTACCAGCAAGCCGCTGGTATCTTTATCCAGTCGGTGCACAATACCTGCCCGCGGCACTTCTTTGAGTGACGGCCAGTGAAACAGCAAAGCATTGAGCAGCGTGCCGCTCCAGTTACCGGCAGCCGGATGCACCACCAGCCCGGCTGGCTTGTTAATAATGATCAGGGCATCGTCTTCATAGACAACATCCAAGTCAATATCTTCAGGCTCAAATGCGTTTTCCTGTGCATTTTTAGGTGGCGTGACGACCAGCGTCTCACCGCCCCAAACTTTGGTTTTAGCCGTTGGTGCTTTGCCATCCAGTAAGACCAGCCCTTCTTTGATCCAAGCCTGTAATCGGCTGCGAGAATGATCCGGCAACATTTGCTGCAAAGCCAGATCGAGACGCTGCCCGCCAAGATTGCCAGGAACGACCAGATGTAAGGAGGCGCTTTCTTTCATATTTTCAAACAGCATCAGTTATAATGCCCTGAGTTTCCTTTGATAAAACAACATTAAACAACATGCTTCGCATTTTACCGCTTAACACCCTGTTCACGCGTGCTTTTATTTTGATCACCGCGCTGACTTTGAGTGCTTGTGCCATTTTCGGCAATCCGAACCCGCCAGATGAGACCAAGGGCTGGGCAGAACAACGCCTCTACGCTGCAGGCCAGGAGAAAATGGCCGACAAAAACTACGACAAGGCTATTGAATATTTCCAGAAACTGGAAGCACGCTATCCGCATGGTGCCTATGCCACGCAAGCGCAGCTGGAAGTGGCTTATGCCTACTATAAAAAATCTGAGCCGGTGCTGTGTTTATCTGCCGTTGACCGTTTTATCAAGCTGCATCCTAACCACCCCAACCTCGATTACGCCTATTACCTCAAAGGCCTGGCGACATTTAACGAGCGCGGCATTATGGAGAAATACACCAAGCAGGAAATCAACGACCGCGATCCGAAAACCTTACGCGTGTCATTTAACGCATTCAAAGAACTGGTTGAGCGCTTTCCGACCAGCCGTTATGCCAAAGACTCAACTCAGCGCATGGTATATCTGGTCAATACACTGGCCATGCATGAAATGCACGTGGCACGTTACTATATGCAACGCAAAGCCTATGTCGCAGCACTCAACCGTTCCAGATATGTCTTGGAAACCTACCCGAACTCCAGCTCAGTGGAGGACGCACTGGTGACCATGATTAGTGCGTACGATGCGATGGATATGGCTGACCTGAAAGGCGACACACTGCGTATTTTGAAAACCAATTATCCTGAAAATCCGATGATCACCGGCAAAATTAATGAAGATGAAAAGATCTGGTGGAAATTCTGGGAAAGTTTGTACTAAAGCTGTTTATTTAGTTGCTTACTTAACACACACAAAACGCCAGTCAAGCTGGCGTTTTTTGTTTACTGTTCACTTTTCGTCGACGGCACATTGATCCACCTCTGCCGCAAAGGCCTCCAGTTCGAACGGATTGTCATAATAAATATGTCGTCCACGTAACCATTGCCAAACCCCGGCCAGCAAATAAACCAAAGCGAAAAATATACCCCAACGCTCAGCCTGACGGACATGCACATGTTCATGAGCACGCAAACGTTGCAGGCAATCTGCAGAATGCCCGAGCACTACATGCCCCAAGGTCAATGCAGCAAAACCGCTGATATGTGCCAGTCTGTTGGCCAGCCATCCTCCTGATACTTCTAACACGCCATCCACTCTTCGCACACAAGCACCAGTGACCAATAGCAAGCTAGCGAATAGCAACCCTAGCAAAGTGGTGGGCGATGCCCAAGCATAACGTATCCAGCGTTTTAGCACATTACGGCCTGGCCTGGCACTGAATAGGCAGCATGCGGCCAATCTCTACCGTCAAAGCATTGCCTTTGCCACGGATGGTATTCGGCCCATTGCTGTAGATAAATCCAGAGCCACTAGGCTGCTGCGGCAAGCTGATTTCACTTTGTGCACGCATCAGCACCGCGCTGGCAGGTTCGGCCACAAAGCGCACCCGTAAGACTTCCCCATTCTGGCAATCAAACACCACGACTTCAGAGCTTGCCAGTGGCGGCTTGGCGGCACAACCTGCAAGTATCAGCGCCACACATACAACACGAAAAGTGATCGACAAACTCATGCAGACCTGGGCGCAAACATAATAATGGCCATGCCCGCCATGGCGACTACCACCCCCAGCATATCCCAGCCGGAAGGTTTAATGCCATCCACCAGCCACAACCAGAGAATAGCCACGCCGATATACACACCGCCGTAAGCGGCATAGACACGCCCAGCGGCTGTTGGGTGCAGCGTCAATAACCAGGCGAACAATGCCAGGCTGAGTGCAGCGGGTACTAATAGCCAGGCACTTTTACCAGCCCTTAACCACAAATAAGGCAAATAACAGCCAACAATTTCAGCCACAGCGGTCAGTGCAAATAGAAATAGTGTTTTCAGCAAAAGAATTCTTTTCCAGAAGATGAATGGAGCAGCTAAATGACCACGCGGCCTTTATGCACACCCTGCCGCATCGGGTATGCCCTTTGCAACGCGCCTGTATTGCAGCCAATAAAGTAATACGCCAACCGCAAGATTAAACACCGCCTGCAATAAGGGCAAAAACAGAAAAATGAGCCCTTCCTGCGCATCGGGATACATGAGCAAGGTCTGGCCATATACCCATGCAACAACCAGCACCTCGAACACGGCAAACCTCAACCATTGTTTCTGGATATCACAGCGGTGAAAGAAATACCTGCCAGCAAACAGAATGACATAAGGCATCACCGTCCACAAAGTGATGAGTAACCCTGCGCGCTGGCTTAAAAAACGTAAACTGCTGGCGGCAATAATCTCGAAGCAAACCGCCAATATGGCGCCAGCCAAGGCCACCAGCGATAGTTTTTGCGTAGGTTTCATCACACGTTCAAGAAATTTGCAGCCATCGGTAGTTACTAATTTTGCCTGGTGGCAAATCAAATGAGCGCGCACCAGACAGGGTAAATGAGGCGCCAAAAGAAACTGAAGCAGGGGCATCCAGCACTGCAGTTGGCCGGGTTTTATCCACCACGAGCACCTCCACCTCGCTTGGCTCGGACTGGTTACCTGCGTCGTCTTCAACCACCAGGCGGAAGCGATGCCGCCCCGGTGGCAAAGGATTCGTCGCATCTACCGTGACTTCAATGCTGGCCGTGTTGGTTTTGATTTCCTGCCCTGGGATAAACTTTGCCATACCACCCTCCCTTTGTCGCAAAAGACGTGTGAACTTACCTGCCTCACAATGTATGACAGATTGCATGCCCGGGCAAGGGACAGTTTTGCAAGCAGCGGCGCAAGCCGAATTATTCCTGCTCTGAAATCAGCAATTGGTTATGGTCTGTTTTGAGGTAAAACGTGCCGTTCTGGTCAATCTGGATGGCACGTATACGATAGCCGCTCAATACCGGCTCGGCATAGACCAGCGAAGTCCCCTCTTTGCGCACGCGGTACAAGGTGGTATTGCCCATGCCTGCAACAAACAGATCGTTATCCCAGAAGTCATTGCGGCCGGTGGATGGATATTTCACCAAGGGACCAATACCGATCGAAGGCACAAACGTCATTGCTGGTTTTTCGTAGCCTTCATGACTATTAAACTTGTTACCATAATAGCCGCTCATGCCATCGCGCTCATAGATCGTGCCATAACTGACAATCGGCCAGCCATAGTTTTTGCCGCGTTTGATCAGGTTAATTTCATCACCGCCACGGGGGCCATGATCGGTGAGCCATAGCTCATTGCTTTCACGGTCAAAATACAAGCCGCCTGAAGGCGAGCGGAAACCGGAAGCATAGACTTCAGCATTCAGGCGCTGCAAATCAATACGCACGACTTTGCCTAAGGAGGTCGTTTTGTCCTGAACACGGTCTGGCTTGGAAAAATCGCCGAGGCTAAGGTATAAAGTACGCTCATTCTCACCCAGCGCCAACTTGCCGCCTACTTGATGGCCTAAAATTGGCTCTTTAATGGCTGGGCGGCTGATATAAATCTCACGGTCAAAACTGACCTCACTATTCTCGACGTCGACCTCAAACTCACTTACGGCCAGCCGCACACCATTACTTGCCTCATCCCAGGCGGTATAAGCCACATAGAGGGTTTTCCCCACCAGCAAAGAGTCTTTCACGCCAGACAACTCCCGGCAATACACCAGTTGCTTGCTGCTGCTTTCGTCAGCCGAGGTTTCGCCGCCAGGGATAAACTTAGCCAAGGGTTTGCCTGGCTTCACCAACTCCATGCTGTCGTTCTGGCGCACGAAAAACACTTCGCCACACTTGCTGATAAACAGGAATAGTTTTTTATCCAGCCGTTCAAAAGGACCGGACGGATACTGATCTTCAAAGGGTAATTTGTATTCCTTGAGGGTTTGCGTGCCAAACACAGAACTGATCCTGGGTGGCTCGGGGGCTTTGTTGGCTTCTTTGTCAGCCTCAGCCGCCTCGCTTCCAGACAGCAACAACCTGGGCACCACATCTTCACCGGCCAACGCCGTGACTGGCAATACACAACTTAGACACAAAGCAATAATGACACTGAATGCCCCAAGGGCAGCGTTCGCGATTGAACATCGCTGATTAGAATAATGCAAAACAAGACTCTCCGTTAGCTAGCTTCTTTTCGAGTCCCCCATCCAAAAAAAGTTTACAAAACCTTATTATTTAGGATTTAATACTAATATAAATCAATAATTTATTTATTTTTGTTAATGTAATTTGTAACTATTATTTTCAACAGCAAGGCCAAAATCATCACGCCCCAGGCAGCCAATGTCAGCTTGATAAACGCCGCAAATGCATCCTGCTGACAAACCGCTTGCAAGAAAGAAAATGTATCCTCACAGCCAAAGGCAACCACCGCAAAAGCGAAGCCAGGCCCCAGATGCAAAATACTCAAACCATAAATCAAACCACGTAACAACTCAGACTCCAACCATAAAAATTTAAAACGCTTTATCCTTAAGACAATATGCCTCTAATATGCCTCTGGGCAACAGTGACTTACTGCATGCCTTTAAATATCTGGTAAGTGCCACCCGTGTAATTACCTTGAAATGAACTGGCCCTCACGCCGGCAGCGACTTCCATTTCGAACGGCACGCGCTCATAAGCATAAAAATAGCGCCCTTTTTGCACGCAACGATCACAAGGGCTATTGTCGTAACTATACACGTCAACTTGTGCATCGCCGACCCCTTGAATGCGCTGTTGGTGATACCCGGCAAGAATCACTTTCTCAATCACCACGCCAGGCGTGGTGTTAATCTGCCAGGTGACGCTCTCATAGGCCATCAAGCCTAAAATAATCGGCGTCGTCTCATCACTGACATTCACGGTAATCGTGCGCTGATCTCGTCCAGGATTCAACAATGCGTGACATGCATTCACACTGGAAGGTTCTGATTTACCTGCGGCCTCGTTCATCGCCTGGCACTGTGCCCACCATGGTCGCTTATCCGCGGTTTCCGGCAATTGCCCCTGGTAAACGCCTATCACATGCAAAGCCGCTTGCGAGGCGGATTGGGGCTTCACAACAGGCGCCTGGGTGATCGTGCTAGGCACTGTGCTGCAACAACTAGCTACCAGCAGTGGCAGGTAGGCAACAAACAGATAAGCCATTAATTGACGCTGATTCGTCATTCTTACTCTTTCTGGTCTGCGAAAACAGATCACTCATTCAAAGTGATTGATATCATAAAAAAAGCCCCAGTCGGGGCCACAAGGTTTGAAATAGCCAAACCTGTTTATAAATGAATCACCCAGCTTTGCAATAGCCAGTTTGAGCTATGCCTGTGTGAATGTGTCGTTAACGTTTGATTGCCAGCACCAGCACACCGACCGCCACCAGCGCTAAGCCCAGCCATTCACGTGCATTTAAGCGCTCACCCAAAAACAGGCAGGCAAACACCGCAACCAGTACCAGACTCAGCTTATCCACCGGCGCCACTTTTGAGGCTTCGCCCAATTGCAGCGCACGAAAATAGCAAATCCACGAGCCCCCAGTGGCCAAAGCGGATAAGCTGAGAAAAACCAGTGAACGGCTGGGTAGCGTGAATGGATTGCTCCATTTACCCGCCAGCCAGACGAACGGGGCCAGCACCAGCGTAATCAGCACCGTGCGAATCAAGGTCGCAAAATCAGAATCTACGCCCTGAATACCAATCTTGGCAAAAATGGCCGTCAGTGCAGCAAAGCAGGCCGACAGTAGCGCCCAGAACAACCATTGACTCACCATAAATGCAACTCCCGAGTTTTGTAAGAGACCAGTATATCAAGTGCGCTCATGGCTGTTAAAGAGATGACGTTTGCATAGCAATAAAAAAGACCGGCCGTAGCCAGTCTTTTTTAACTAAAACGTGATTAAGCTTTCTCGCTACCGATAAAACGGTAAATGACCGCCCCTAACACCGCACCGATAATCGGCGCCAGCCAGAATAACCAGAGCTGTGAAATCGCCCAATCATCAACAAACACGGCCACGCCAGTGCTGCGCGCAGGATTCACCGAGGTATTGGTGACCGGAATAGAGATCAAATGTATCAAGGTCAAACACAAGCCTATCGCGATCGGTGCGAAGCCTTGTGGTGCGCGCTTGTCGGTGGCACCCATAATCACAATCAGGAACATCATGGTCATGACCACTTCGCTCACAAACGCTGCCTGCAGGCTGTAGCCGCCAGGGGAATGCGCACCATAGCCATTAGAGGCAAAGCCTGCGGTCACATCAAAGCCCGCCTTGCCGCTGGCGATCACATACAATATGCCACCGGCCACAATTGCGCCCAATACCTGCGAAACAATATACGGCAGCAATTCTTTGGCCTGAAAACGGCCACCCGCCCACAACCCGATAGACACGGCCGGATTCAAGTGACAGCCAGAAATATGCCCAATGGCAAATGCCATGGTCAGCACGGTCAAACCAAATGCCAGCGATACCCCCAGCAAACCGATCCCTACATCAGGAAAAGCCGCTGCCAACACGGCACTACCACAGCCCCCTATCACCAACCAGAATGTGCCAAAAAACTCCGCGACATATTTTTTCATTGCGCCCTCTCCTTTTTTAAATAGCCGATGGTTTACCCAACATGCCCGTGTGCTGACTCGACACCTGGTACCCACTCACAGCACGTTGTGCGCTCAATATAGCAAACTATCGCCCTTGCAGATGCGATCTGTTAAAAAATATTAAATAGCACTATCCCAATATCACATGCCAGGCATCTCACACGCTCAAAATAAAAAAGGCCAGCAACTGCCGACCTTTAAAAATCTCCTTAACCCTCATATGGTTAATGATCAATCCACATTTTGCCCAATACGCCACAGCACGCCGGATGGGTCGGCAATACAAAAATCGCGCATGCCCCAGCTTTGCAACTGAATCGGCCATACTTTGACACCATAGCTCTGAATAATGCCGCTCTCTTGTATTTTGTCCCACCAGGCGTCGACATCATGCACGAGTAAATGCATCATAAAATTCTCGGCCAGGTTATCCGCACAAAAATCCTGCAACAGAAAGCTCACATGCGCATAATGAAAATAAGCCACGCCGCCGCCTTCTGACGCCATGGTAAAACCCATGTCTTTATAAAACTGCTTGGAAAGCTCGAAATTTTTGGAAGGAACGAAGGCTTTGATTTCTGTGACGGTGAGATTAGACATGATTAGATTTCCCAGTTTTTTGATTATTAGCCCGCGCGTTTGAACGAATTCTATTTTAAAAAAATTATGCCACCTCAACAACCCAGGCCGGGTTCCAGACCACTTCCCAGACATGCCCGTCCGGATCCTGAAAGTAACCCGCATATCCGCCCCAGAACGTCTCGTGTGCTGGTTTGATCACTCTGGCACCAGCCGTTAACGCTTGCACCATGACATGATCTACCTCTTGTGCCGAAGCCACATTATGCCCCAGCGTAAACTCAGTCGCGCTGGCAGGCGTCAAAGCCAGGCCGGTATCATGGCTAATGCTCTTGCGTGGCCACAGCGCCAGCTTTAAACCCGCGGCAAGCTGAAAAAATACCACGGCACCATATTCATACTCCTGGCCAATAATGCCTTCGGTTTTAAAACCCAGTCCCTCTCGATAGAACCGTAATGACCGCTCAAGATCCTCTACGCCCAGCGTAATCACGCTAATATGCGGCTTCATTGCCATGGCCTAGTGCTTACGCGCATGCTGGCGGCTCACCTGTTGGCAAAATGCAGCGGTTTTCGATGTATCTTCAGGCTCGATATCAGCCTCAAACGCATCCAATTTATTCAGAATCTCTTTTCTGCCACGGTATTTGCGCTTGAGTTTGGCAAGCCTGTCGTCCGTCCCTACACAAGACTGGCACACCGCATGATCAATATCGGCTTGCCGTTCTTCATCGTAGCCATATTCTCCGCGCCAATGGTCACAAGCCTCGCGCTGTTCCACAAACAGCGTCACGTCTTTGGGCAATGCACCGCCTGCACTTGCTGCACCGCAAAAACATAACAAAGCGAGTGAATAAACGCTGAAAGTCTTAGCCATCAACAGGGTGCTCCGGTGTGTCGAGGATATATTGATAAAACCCCAAATCCAGCCAGCGGCCAAACTTGAAGCCAGCTTGCCTGATGGTACCAGCATGGGTGAAACCAAGCCGCTTGTGGAGCGCAATACTACCTGCATTTTCTACATCTATGCCGCCCACCATCACATGTACTTGTTGATCCCTGGCCGCTGCCATCAACTGCTGCATCAATGCCAGCCCCACGCCTTTGCCTCGATGCGCCGGATGCACATAGACTGAATGCTCTACCGTATATTTGTACGCAGGCCAGGCACGGAAGGTGCCGTAGCTGGCAAACCCCAGCAGCACACCCTCATGATTCACCGCACCAATCACCGGAAAACCATTTAAGGCTTTAGCCTCAAACCACGGCAGCATGGCATCAAACACACGAGGTTTGTAATCATACAGCGCCGTCGAATGCAGAATCGCGTCATTGAAAATATCAAGGATTTGCTGCGCATGCGCCTCATGATTGCAAGCAACAAACTGCAAGTGGCTCTCCCAAACGACACCAGCGCATGTGCGCTGGTTATTTTTGAATCACAGGGAGCGTATCACGCCCCCTTCAATAAAGCTTACGCAGGCGTTGCAAACTTCAAGCCGATAATGCCGACCACAATGAAGGCCAGGCTGACCAGCCGTAAAGGATGTGCCGACTCTCCCAGCAGCACAATGCCGAGGATCACCGTGCCGACTGCGCCTACGCCTACCCAAATTGCATAAGCCGTGCCCATGGGTAGCGACTTCATCGCCAGCCCCAACAAACCAAGGCTAATCACCATAGAAAGCACGGTGCCCACTGTAGGCCAAATTCGCGTAAACCCCTCTGTGTACTTTAAGCCGACCGCCCAACCAATTTCAAATAACCCTGCAACCACAAGAATGACCCAGTTCATACATACCTCTCAATGACATAGGGCCGTCCCCAATTGAAGAAAGCAGTGAGGTCGTCCCCACGCCATGCGAAGCATATCACCTCAAACTGCATAGGCGAAGTGCAATTATGCGAGCTTGCAGAGCACGCGCGTCAATCTATCCAGATTTTGTTCGTTGGCTGGCTCGACAATATGCCTAACAGCTTGGGCAGTCTCAACATCCGCAAACGCTTGCGCCCAATTCACCTCAGTGCCATTGGCTACGGCAGTCAGCTTCACGGTCAGTGTAAATAATGGCGCACAAACATGCTCAATCACGATCTTGCTATTCGGCTCAAGCGCAGCAAACACGCTTTCATTCGGATAACGCTGACCATCCGGGCCATGCATCACAAACTTCCACTGCCCGCCTGCCTTAAACTCGAACACCTCAAATACATTAGTGAAGCCTTCCGGCCCCCACCATTGAGCAAGCAACTCTGGAGATGAAAAAGCCGCGTAAATAGCTACTGGGGAGAATGGCAAAACTCTGGAAGTAAAGATGACGCTTTCTTCAACTGGCATATGATCACTCCGAACCATCGGCTATTAAGCTCTAACGTTTGAATTAACGGGCTTGCTCTAGCAAGTCCCTGTTGAATGACGGGTTAGCCATAATTGGCCTCAATCTCACTCTGTAAAGCAAACCACAGGCTGTCATATGGCTCAGGATCCTCGCCGGTAAGTTGCCACTCTGCAATGATCGTTTCTGTCATAGCCTGTGGCGTTGCACCGTATCCATGCTGTTGATGCCAGCCTTTCGTTTGGTCTGATCCTTTTACGGGCACGGCACCTCTGGCAATTAATGCCAAGATTCCGCGGTGCGTCCATTCAACAAGTTCATCACCTTCAAGATTAAACTGTTGTCGAAGAACAGGGATAATCTGCCACATGCCCACAGCGTCAATCGCCAACTCATTAGGGAGTCGGGAAAGCCACTCATCAAGAGAGTAGTCAAATTTGTTCATACTTTCACCGCTATTGTTCTGTATGGCTAACGTTTGAATTAAGGGGCTGGCGACGATGGCGGCACAGCCGAAGTTATTAAAACTAACTTCATAGATGCTTGTTTTCGCCAGTCCCGATTGACTGATGGGTTAGACTAAAACTTAGGTTAGTTTCACGTGGATGATTATTTATCAAGGTGAACGAGGCACCTCGCTCTCGTAAAATACGCCGCATACGGCTTGCAACTCGAACGCTCCACACCCCAATGTATTTTTCACCACAGATGTTTCGAGCAGCGTAACCACCAAACAAGACTTCAAATTCAGCCTCTGGTATGTATGTCTCAACAAAAGAAGGAAGACCCAGTTGCAGAATGGGTTGCGAGGCACGCTCCTTAAACATGCGCTCTTTGAACAGAAATAGCTGACCAACTCCGTTTGAGCTGGGTTTTAACTTCGTTTTAGAAAAAGGCCACATGTCGTCTAACGTTTGAGATAAGGGGCTGACGATAATGGTGGCTCGCCCCTCGTTATTAAAAATTCCATCATCGAAGTGCACTTTCGCCAGTCCCGCTTGGCTGATAGGTTAGGCATGATTTTGTACCTCGATCATGAGCTCTTCAATTTCTCTTATACCTGCTGCTGGTATAGCGCAATTAGCAGTTGGTTTATATTTCGCAATAATTTCTCTTGTACGTTTACGTATTGATTCTAAATATGAATCGTTGATTGGCCATGAAATGAACATATCAAACTCATCATGATTATTAGTTGAGTCATCTGCGATTAGATTTTTAAGAGCCGAAAGAACATCCGATTTGTCAAACTTTGCGTGTTTAGCCTTTGCTTGGTTACTAGCCCATGCAAAGAAAACTATGAAAACCACCAAAATTAAACAAACTACAAATATGGTGTTCATATAACGCCTAACGTTAATTAGACCCCAAAAACGACAATAATATTTTATTTAGTCTGGGGGCTATAAAATTTATATATTTATTTATCATAATAAAATCAATGAGTAGTATATTTATATTGCACCTTAGTTTAGGAGTTACGCTATGGAAAACACACCTGAGGTAAAGCCAGTGCCAAAGTTATTTCCATCTATTGTAGAGCGCTTGCAAGTGAAGCATTACAGCCAGCGCACCGAAGCGTCTTATATAGCTTGGATTAAACGCTATATCCTGTTCCATGACAAGCGGCATCCGCGTGATATGGGTGCACTGGAAGTAGCCGCATTTTTAAGCCATTTGGCGAACGATAAGCAGGTGGCGGCCAGCACGCAAAGCCAGGCGAAAAGTGCCTTGCTGTTTTTGTATGACGAGGTACTAGGGCAAACATTACCAACGCTTGAAAATGTCACCAAAGTGGTGGCGAAAAAGCAATTGCCGGTGGTACTGAGCACGCAAGAGGTGCAGGCGATACTTTCACGGCTGGATGGCAATATGTGGTTATTGGTGAGTTTGCTCTACGGCAGTGGCTTGCGGGTGATGGAGTGTTTGCGTTTACGGGTGGCGGATATTGACTTTGCCAAACAGGAAATTTTTGTACGTGATGCGCAAGGCCACAAAAACCGTATCACGCTCTTGCCCGCCAGTTTGGTGAATCCTTTAAAAGCGCATCTACAGTCAGTGGCAGCATTGCATGCAGCAGATTTAGCCAAGGGCTTTGGCGAGGTGTGGATGCCAGCAAGCCTGACAAAAAAATATCCTGATGCGGGCAAGGATTGGGCGTGGCAATATGTGTTTCCATCAAGCAGGCTGTCGGTCGAGCAACAGTCCGGCGTAGTGCATCGCCATCACGCCGATGAAAAGCCGATACAGCGTGCGGTGAAAAAATCCGCTGCGCGGGCTGGCATTAAGAAGGAGGTGTCGCCCAACACCTTGCGTCATAGTTTTGCGACGCATTTGCTGGAGGGCGGCTATGAAATTCGCACAGTGCAAGCGCTACTTGGACACGCAGATGTCTCAACTACCATGATTTACACGCATGTGCTTAACAAGGGCGGGCGGGCCGTGAGTAGCCCGCTAGATGTGACTTAAAACCAGATGTGATTTAGAACCAGTATTTGGGGTAGCTTCCCTCACGCGTGAGGTTGTTATATACCAGCGCGACAACGGTGATGACAATGGCGCCGAACAGGGTGGGAAACCACAAAAACTGCCAGCTCAGGACACCCTGGCTGGCGATCAACCAGACGATGACGGGATTGGAGCCTGCGGGAGGATGCACGGTCCGTGTGAACATCATGGCCGCAATCGCAAGGCCTACCGCAATCCCTAGCGCCCACCAAACAACCCCCAGTTGCGACACAACCAGCAGACCGATCAACGAACTTAAAAAATGGCCACCAATCACATTGCGTGGCTGAGCAAACGGTGCATCCGGGTAAGCAAACAAAATGACGCATGACGCGCCAAATGAACCCAGCACCAGCAACTGATCTAGGCGCGCACTCATCAGCGCGGCAATACTGATGGCAATCATGCCACCCAATCCAGCCATGAGGATGGCTTTGCCAGTGAACTTTGGCGGTAATGCCGCGTGCTCACCGGCAAGTTTATCTAACAATTTCATGTCTCTCTCCCTGAGATATTGTAGTGGACCATTCGTCCGCAATGTTGCCAGAAAGAGAGCCTGCCCGGCAAGGATAGGTTAAGCCGCCGATGAATACTGGTTAAGTCCGATCAATTGCGCAAACTGACTTGCAGGCATAGGCTTGCCAAACAACTCGCCCTGCCCCTCTTCACAGCGTTTGGCGCGTAGATACTCGTATTGCTGCTGGGTCTCTATGCCTTCTGCAATGGCTTGCAAATCGAAAGCATGCGCGATATCCAGCGTCGCACTGACTACAGAATCATCCTTCTTCTGCTCCAGCATGCCTTGCACAAAGCTGCGGTCAATTTTAATACGCGTGAGTGGATAGGTTTTGAGCTGACTGAGCGATGCGTATCCGGTGCCAAAATCATCAAACGCAATGCCAACGCCATAGGCTTTCAGCCTGTGCAAAATATTCAGCACCACTTCATCGCCATCGAGGGCAATATTTTCTGTGACTTCCAGCTCCAGGGCAGAAGGCGGCAAACCATGCCTCGCCAGTGTGGAAACTACCTCTGCATATAAATCCCCCGCCTGGAACTGCGCGCCAAACAGGTTGACGCCGATACGCAAATCAGCGCCTGTATGCCTGCGCCAATAAGCCACTTGCGCACAGGCCTCATCCAGCACCCAGGCACCGACGGTGGCAGCCAGCGTGCCATTTTCAAGGGCAGGTAAAAACGAAATCGGGGCCAGAATGCCGCGTTTGGGATGGCGCCAGCGTATCAGTGCCTCAGCCCCGGTCACAGTGCCGGTGGTCAGGTTAACCTGCGGCTGGTAATAGAGCAAAAACTCGCCTTCATTGACTGCGCGGTACAGCTCCATGGCATACAGGCGCCTGGCGACAGCCTCCAGGCGCAATACCGGGCTGAACACACAGGCGCGCCCACGCCCCATGGCTTTGGCTTTAAACAGGGCCAAATCAGCATCGCTGACCAGTTCCAGCGTCTCGTGGGCATGAGTAGGTGCCAGCGCCACACCGCAGCTTGCAATGACGCGCACTTCATCTTCACGTATCACCATCGGCTGGGCAATTAAATTAATGGCCTGCTCCGCGAGCGCCAACGCGTACTCCGGGCTGGCTACATCAAGCAGTACAATCGCAAACTCGTCGCCACCTATGCGTGCAACCACGCCTGCTGCACCCACCATCTGGCTCAGGCGATGAGCCATTTCCTTAAGAATGCTATCCCCACAGGCGTGCCCCAGGGTGTCATTGATATCTTTAAAGCTATCAAAATCAATCATGAGTACCGCAATCGGGATATTGGCAATAATCGCGTCTTCGACGACTCGGTAATATCTGGCGCGGTTAGCCAAACCAGTGAGCGGATCCAGCGTATTTTGCTGATCAGTCACAGGCGCTGTCAGTCGCTGGGCCGTAATGTCTTTCAGGATGACTTCAAAACGCATTTCACCTTCGGCTTTCCAGCCGAACAGCGAGAAGCCGAGTTGAAACTCGCTGCCGCCTTTACGTAAACCGCGCGCTTCAAAAGACATATCAAGGTCATCAAGGGATCCGGCAGCCACGGCGCGAGAAACCATGTCGCGGAAAGTCGCGCGGTCACGCTCGACCAGAAGCATTTCAACCGGCTGGCCGATACCTTCTGCCAGACTGTAGCCATGAGATTGCGCGGCAGCCGTGTTCCAGGCGGTGATTTGGCCGTGGTCATTAAACCAGACCACGGGTGTAGAAGAATGCCCAGCATAAGAGGCAAAATCGGGTCGGGAGCGATTGGTATGGGTTTCGATGCGCTTAAGCTCCAGCCGGTCAGAAACCATCTGTGCCAGTTCCTGTAAGCGGCGTTGATCATCAGGAGAAAAATCGAAATGCGGCTGGTTATCCACCACACACAAAGCACCCAAGGCCAGGCCATCGGGTGAAAGCAAGCGGACACCGGCATAAAAGCGTAATTGCGCCTCACCAGTCACCAGCGGATTATCATGGAAGCGCTCATCCTGCGTGGCATCGGGCACCACCATCACTTCCATCTGATTGATAGCATGCGCGCAAAAAGACACGTCGCGACGCATATCGACTTCACCAACACCGGTGACCGCGGCAAAAAAGACATGGTCACTGCCTATCATATTGACAGCAGCCACTGGCATGTCAAACATACGGGCAGCAATTTGAACCACAGGGTCCAGGCTTTTCACTAAACCTTCATTATTCAAACCATGGTCATACAAGGCTTGCAACCTTGATTGCTCATTGGCCAGTATTACAGGGCACTTCATCACAATCTCCTTATTTGAGAGCTTTTGACTGATGTCTCGGTGATCTAATGTAGTGGTTTAATTTAGCATAAATATAATTATTTTAAATGATGCCCTACAAAAAAAGCCGCAGCGGATGCCTCAGCGTGATGTTAGTCGTGATGCTTTTGCACATCCCCAATGTGGCTCTGGCCGCGCAATCTGGCCAGTTTGACTTGCTTCTGGCGTTCACGCAGCGACTCTTTTTTGTCTGCCGATAATTTATCAAAACAATAAGGGCAAGAGATACCTGCTTCATATTGTTCGCTTTGCATTTCTTCCTGGGTCAATGGCATGCGGCAGGCATAGCATTGGTCATGGTCGCCCACTTCGAGGCCATGTTTGACGGCCACGCGCTGGTCAAACACAAAACAATCCCCTTCCCACAGGCTTTGCTCTTGAGGAATGGTTTCCAGGTATTTGAGGATGCCACCTTGCAGGTGATACACCTCTTCAAAGCCCTGCTGCTTCATGAAAGAAGACGCTTTCTCACAACGGATACCGCCGGTGCAGAACATGGCCACTTTTTTGTGTTTGGTTTTATCCAGGTTGTCGGCCACATATTGTGGAAACTCGCGGAAGGTCGTTGTCTTCGGATCGATGGCGCCCTTGAAGGTACCGATATGCACTTCGTAATCATTGCGCGTATCCAGCACAATCACGTCCGGGTCGGAAATAATGGCGTTCCAGTCTTCAGGCTTTACATACGTGCCCACCACGTCATTCGGATCTACGCCTTGCACACCCATGGTGACGATTTCTTTTTTCAGCTTGACCTTCATGCGGTAAAACGGATGACTGTCCGCCCAGGATTCTTTATGCTCCAAATCCACCAACCGTGGATCCTGGCGTAAATGCGCCAGAATGGCGCGGATATCCTCAGGCGCACCGGCAATGGTGCCATTAATGCCTTCATTTGCCAGCAGCAAGGTGCCTTTGATATGCAGCTTCTGACAAGCCTCTAAAATCGGTTGTTGCAGGTCTTTGTAGTCATCCAGGGTGACGAATTTGTAGAGGGCGGCAGTGAGAAATTGGCTCATGTGAGAATGTGGTTCATTGCAAAAACGCGATTTTACCACTGTAACTCTCTGATGCAAAAAGAAAAACGGGCGCAAGGCCCGTTCATCAAACATAGCAAAAACAGTCTCTTAAGGCTGGATCACCAGGATTTCAGCTTTGCCGAGGCCACCCATATCGCCCATCCAGCGCTGCACGCGTTGGCTGCTGACCTGTGCAAAGCGGCTATCCAGCCGCTTGAAAGACTTATACAAGATATTGAGGAAAGGCAGTGTGTGAAAACCACAGTCTATCCAGGTCGCTTGCGCGGCCGGTGTGTTCGCCAATAACAAGGTACCACGCTTCATGCCATAGCCCAGGTATGCGCCCGTTGTACCAAGCACACCCAGCGTGCCAGCCATCATGTCAGAAGCACAATAATCACCGGCGTTGCCTTCAATCAGCAACATGCCACGACGCATACGGTCGCCCGCACGGGCGCCGGCGTTACCTTTGCAAATCAGCACGCCGTTTTGCAGTTGCGCACCTAAAAAATCTCCGGCATCCCCTGTCACGTTAATTTGTCCGCTGGTCATGCCAAAGCCGATATATTGATGGGCAGAAGTGGTGTTTTTGAATGTCACGGTCGGGGCTTCTGAAGTCGTGTCGACACTGACTTCAAACACATCCGCCACGCTTAAGTTTGCAGCCAGTTTCATGGCTGTAATCTCGGCCACGGTTTTGCCTTGTAAGGCTTGTGGCAATAAAGTGCGGCAATCGACACTGCGCGCAACCGCTTTCGCCGTTAAAGTGATGTGACTCATGCGGTAACCTCCCCGCTTAAAATTGGGCGCAGTTTAAAGTGATGTTGACCTAACTTGCCGCCGTAATTACCGGCAGAAACACGAAAAATGCCGTTTTCCTTGCCCAGGCGGCAGGCCGCTTCAATGCCTGCTTTCATGGAAAGCGCAATATCTTCAAACGTCAGGCCGTTGACCACAATTTCCATCACGCTTTCGACGCGCGGATCGAGCTCGCTTTTCACGACGCCTTTGAGCGTCGGGCAGAATGCATCATTGGTACTGGCGAACATTTTCGGGTATTTACTACCCACCTTGGAGCCAGAGCGCACCACGCCTCCCGGGAAAGGCATAATCACGTTAGGCAGTTTACGCATGGCATCGATCGCCGCTTCGCAGGCAGTGAGCACCTGTGCCTGGCTGGCGCCCAACACCAGAAAGTTGCCGCCGCCAATGGCACGCACCATACCGGTGGTTTCTTCGGTTAAAAACTCACCATCCATAACCGGGATACGCCAATAGCGCTTGAGTTTGCCCGAGGCATCCGGGATTTGTTTGGACACCTGGTGGCCATCGCCAAAAAAGCGTAAATGCTTACCCAGGCTGATCATGTCTTCAGACTCTATACCGGCAAACGCAGCCGCTGTCGGGCAAGTCAAAATACATTGTCCCATGCGCGTTTCCAGTTGCTGCATCAGCACCTTGCTGCCCATGGCGAACATCAGCACGCTAAGGCCTGGACGGCCATCCGGCGTTTCATCTGCAGTCAATTCCCGCTCGATGCCCGCCTCTACGCCGCAGCCAATCACACTGGTGGCAAAACCAGTCATGGCATTGGCGGCGTTATACGCCCAGCGCAGATTTTGCGCGGTAATCAGGATACGCGTACCGCGCATATTGAATGCTTCGGCAAAGGTATCGTCAATCTCTACTCCGTTAATAACCATCATGACCCCTGCGTATGGTTAATGACATGGTTGCGGCCATCTTCCGCAATCTGGTCATTGGAAATTTTAAAATTATTCATTTGCATGGTGTGGTAGCGGTCAAAATACTGCTTGATATCTTTTTCTACACCCACATCAAACGAAGGCTTGGCGGTATGCGTTGCGCCCCATACTACTTTCACCACTTTGCCCTCTTTTACCACCAGTTCGCCGTCTTTAAACACCAGGTCAGGTTTGGCAAACATGGCTTCTTTATCGGCCTGATCGGTATACACCGTAATATCCGCTGCTGCGCCTATGCCCAGATGACCGCGGTCTTGCAGGCCAATCAATTTGGCTGGTGCTGAACGTGTCATGGTAGCGATTTCATACAAACTGTACTCACGATCCAATGACTTTAGGTTGCTCATGGCTTGCGCATCCAGGTTGAGCTTATCAAAAGCATCATTACGGAAGGTTTTATCCATCAGCAAGCGGATCAGGTGTGGATAGCTGGTAAACGGTGCGCCATTCGGATGATCGGTAGTCAGGAACACGCGCCAAGGGTCATCGACACTCAAGAACACTTCGAGGCCAATCGCCCATTGCAAGGCATTGACGTAGTTTTCATCGCGGTATTTAAATGGCACGACACCACAGCCAGCATCGCACTCAATGTCCATAATCACCGACTTTTTCGGATTGGCAACTTTGGCGTTTAAATGCTGCATCATATTGTCACCAGACGCGGTGACCGTTTGCCCAAACAGGATCTGGCCGACATCGGCGGTGATATGTTTATTGCTATTGATCGCCTCTGCAATATTGGCCGCAGCAGAAGAAAACTTTTTGTCACCCTCGGTGCCATAGCTGTGAAACTGGATATGCGTCAAATGCATGGGCAAGCCGTCGCTAGCCCCCATGGTATCCAGAGTGGTCTGGAAGTTACCGGCCACGCCCAGGTTGTTACAGTGCACATGCAAGGGCTTGGCAATGCCAATCTCGTTCACGGCGCGGCTCAAGGCCTGCAAGATACGGCGCGGCGTAATGTGGTAATAGCTATGTTGCTGGTCTAAATCCTGGCGACGCTCATTAAACTTGAAAGCAGAAATACCGCCCGGGTTGACCACTTTAATACCGATGGTTTGCGTCGCGTGCAAGGTCCACGCCACGTAGTCATTAATGGTTTTCTGGTCGGCGTTCTGGCTCAGCAGGCGCAACAAATAATCATCGTTGCCCAGCATGGCGTAACCGCCTTTATCGATCATGGGCGTATCACCCATCTCCATATGCGCCTGACGTGCATTCACCGCCAGAATTGCCGGTTCAAACGCCGCGGTGTAGCCCATCTCGATATAGCGCATGCCGGTATCAGTGGTATTCGGCGTCGCGTGATGGCTACAGTTGGCACCACAAATATGTGCTTCAGGTTCGTCCAGTTTGCGCATGGCCTGATATTCCGGCAGCAGCATACGTGCAATATTGACCTTACCGCCGCCAATATGGCTATGCATATCAATGGCACCGGCCATGACAATCTTGCCATTGAGGTCGTGCACCTGGCCGATCTTTTCACTGTCAGCCGGTTTGGCGATAATACGGCCATCGCGGATATAAATATCCTGTACCACACCATCTTTGTGGTGGGCAGGATCAATCACTTTGGCATTTTTGAGTAGCGTAATCATGCCAAATCTCCTTTTAATTGGGCTTCTATCATGGCCACCACTTGCGACAAAGTTGGTAAGTCAGAAGGCTTGGCTGCAGTCAGTGGCAAAGTCACCGAACCGTCGACACGAAATTGTTGGCCATTACAATCCAGGCCTGGCGTCGCCACCGGGATAAACACGGCAGGTGCCGTGTCAAATGTGCTGTCAGGCGCGCCCAGTACAATCACTGGGGCTGTGCCTGCAGGCGGCATGGCATTGGGGCTGTAGCTATTCACCCACACGACTGCATCCTGACTTTCCCATTCCGGCGCATCAATAATGACGCCGTTGAGCCAGGTATGCGCATAATTCACACTGGTGTCACCATCACTACCGCCCATGGATAAGCCCATAGCGCGGCTCTTCTGGTTGAGCGCGACCACGGTTTCGGTAATATTTTCAATGGTGAGTTCAGCATGATCGTAATGCAGGTCTTTGGATACCCACACCAGCGTCGCATATTTGGCGGTTTTCAAAGTGTCCGCCAGTGATTTCAAACTGCTCACCGCCACACCGGCGACGGTTTCAGCCGTCACGGGCTTACCCATCACCAGCGCGCGCAAAGTGGCGACGACTTCTGGCAAAGACTCAGAAGCACAGGCAATCACCTCAGGGGCACGACCATCCGGGGCAACACCAGGCTTGGTATTCAGCTTATCGCCGCCCAGGTAAATAATCTTGCGCGCAGCTGGTTCGGTAAACATGGCTTCATCCACCCATACCACACGTTCAAAGAAACGGGTGTTATGGCTAACGACATCCGTGCCTATCATCAAGATCACATCAGCGCGGTTGCGTACTTCTGTCAGCGTCGTCGTCTGCCAGCCGCGATGTTGCAACACCTTCATATTGCGCAAGGTGCTACTGGCGTTGATATGCGTCATGGCCGCGCTAGTCGCATGAGACAGGCTGACCAGTGCGCGTGCCCCATGGACATCAGTACTGCTGCCCGCCACCAGTGGAGCGCTTGCCTGCTTGAGCAAAGCCGCTGCCGCTTTCACCGCTTCTGCCAGCGATGCGGTGCTGCCACCCACAGCGGGCGCTGCGCCTGCGCTCACCCGCGCATAGAATTTTGCTGCCTTACCACACGAAAACTGCTGTCTGGCAATGGCATCCCCCGAAATATCGTCACATAGCAAGCCACAGGCCGGGCATGCATGCATGATGTCTTGTTGATTTGTCATGGCTTATAGGTCTCTCGTTTTGATCGTCCATCTCAATGGCGAATATGCACGTGATCGTTAGAAACCATCACATCATAAAACAACTCGCTTAGCACATCATAAAACAACTCACTGGGATAGATAAAAAAAATAAAGCAATGAATGCCTGCTATTTAAAGCAATAAACGGATACAAGTCATCACTTAGGTGTGTGAATACGACTTAGGTGCATGAATGCGGTTTATCAATCACGTTAAAAATAGTAGAATAGTCGTTTGTTTTTCTTGTTAATTAATTATTTGGAGTTCTCATGGCTTTAGAGCGCACACTCAGCATTATCAAACCAGACGCAGTTGCAAAAAACGTGATTGGTCAAATCTACACCCGTTTTGAAAACGCCGGTTTGAAAATCGTGGCTGCTAAATTCGCACAATTGACACAAGCAGAAGCTGAAGGCTTTTACGCTGTGCACAAAGAGCGTCCTTTCTTCAACGACCTGGTGAAGTTCATGATTTCCGGTCCAGTGATGATCCAAGCGCTGGAAGGCGAAAACGCAGTATTGAAACACCGCGAACTGATGGGTGCAACTAACCCTAAAGATGCAGCGCCAGGCACTATCCGTGCTGACTTCGCTGAAAGCATTGATGCTAACGCTGTGCACGGTTCCGATTCATTGGAAAATGCAGCCATCGAAATCAAATACTTCTTCGGATAATCAATTAATCTTCGTCATGATACGGCGTTGCTTGCAAAAAATGATTTCCTTGCATACTCACATGTATGCGGCGTCATCATTTTTTACGCGCGCCTTGTCTCATTTAGAAGCTTAATTGATTTTAGTATAAGAAATGAACCCGGTTAACTTACTCAACTTTAACCAACCGCAACTCGCCGAGTACTTTGCAAGTCTCGGCGAGAAGCCTTTTCGCGCCAAGCAATTGATGCGCTGGATGCATCATTTCGGGATTCTTGATCTCGAACAGATGACCGATATTGCCAAAACCCTGCGCGAAAAACTGCGCCAGGAAACCGAATTCAAACTGCCGGATATCCAGCTGGAGCAAGTGTCTGATGACGGCACACGCAAATGGCTGGTCGGCACCAACAACCTCAAAGACGGCACCAGCAATAGTGTAGAAACCGTTTTCATCCCGGAAGATGACCGTGGCACGCTGTGTATTTCCAGCCAGGTGGGCTGTGCATTGGAATGCACATTCTGCAGCACCGGTCGTCAGGGCTTTAACCGCAACCTCAATGTGTCCGAAATCATCGGCCAGTTGTGGATTGCCAACCATGCCTTGCGCCAGGCGCCAGGCTACGATTTGCTGCCACCCGGCGAGCGCATCATTTCCAACGTGGTGATGATGGGCATGGGTGAGCCGTTGGCCAACTATGACAACGTGGTCACCGCCATGCAGATCATGCTGGATGACAGCGCATATGGCCTTAGCCGCCGTCGCGTGACACTTTCGACCAGCGGCATGGTGCCTGCCATGGACCGTTTGAAAGAAGACTGCCCGGTCGCTTTGGCTGTTTCACTGCATGCGCCTAACGACGCCTTGCGCGACGAAATTGTGCCCATCAATAAGAAATACCCGATCAAAGACCTGATGGCTGCCTGTGAGCGTTACCTGGTCAAAGCACCACGTGACTTTGTGACGTTTGAATATGTGATGCTGGATGGCGTGAATGACACGCTGGAACATGCCAAACAACTGATTAATATTGTGCGCAATGTGCCGTGCAAATTTAACCTGATTCCTTTTAACCCGTTCCCTAACAGTGGTTACGGCACGTCCAAACCAATGCAGGTGCGCGCGTTTCGTGATATGTTAATGCAGGCGGGGTTTGTCGTGACTGTGCGCAAGACACGCGGCGATGATATTGATGCTGCCTGCGGACAACTGGCTGGCAAGGTGCTGGACAAAACCCGACGTACAGAAAAAACCATTGCGATTCATCCGGAACAGTAAGCCATGAAAACAACCTTCTTCACGCCATCCGCGGTCATGCTTACCCTGGCCTCTGCGCTGTGGCTGGCAGGTTGTGCGCAAAACCCATCGTCGAATAGCAATAACTCACCGTATGAACAGCAACCCATCGGCCGCGAAACCGGCGATGTGGAGTCTGCACGCGTGCACACGGAATTAGGCGCAGAATATTTTCGCCTCAGACGTTATGAAGTCGCCCTGGAAGAGTTCAACACGGCCGTTGAGCGTAGCCCCAACTATGCACTTGCTTACAATGGCCTGGGCCTGGTATACGCCGCCCTTGGCGAACAAGGCCGCGCTGAAGAAGCGTTTAAACGCGCGATCCAGCTACAACCGGCAAACTCTGAATCGCATAATAACTATGGTCGTTTTTTGTGCGACCAGGGCAAATATGACGCCTCACAAAAAGAATTTATGCAGGCGGTGAAAAACCCGCTGTATAAAACACCACAAATTGCGCTTTACAATGCGGGCGTCTGTGCCTTGCGTGCACAACAGAAAACCCAGGCAGAGAACTATTTCTTTCACGCCTTGCAAGTCGATCCATTGGCGCATGCCAGTGCTTATCAACTGGCCAATCTGCAATTTTCACGTGGCGAACCAGCACTGGCGTTGAATACCTTGCAAAATAGTGTGAACGTTGCCCCCACACCAGAGTCATTATTTTTGGCAGTGCGCATTTGCCGGGCATTGCAAATGCCGGATGATGCCAGCTACTACAGCGTTCAATTGCATAAATTGTTCCCGAATGCCAACGAAACCAAACAATTGCTGAAAATGGAGTAAATGCACGTGACGTCAGAAGACAAAACCAACGTCAATCCTGTACCGGCAGAGGCAACAGACAAGCCTAAACGCGGTCGTAAACGCAAGGCAGAGACCGACCAGGTATCTGGCCAGGCCTACCAGGTGGCTATGGAGAGTCAGCAGGGACAAGCCAGTGATGAATTTATCCAGACGACAACCCCTGCCGAACACGCGACGGCATCTGATGCCCCTGAAGAATATGGTGCTGCGATGGCATTAGAGAGCGCCCCACAACCAGCAAGTGCCACCCTGGCCTATGGTTCAGGTTGCGGCAACGTACTGAAAGCGGCGCGTGAAGCACAAGGCCTGAGCATACATGAGGTATGCAGCCAACTGAGACTGGGCATCAAACAGATTCAGGCGATTGAACAGGATGACTTTGAGAAATTGCCACAGCCAAGCATTGTGCGTGGTTTTATTCGCAATTATGCGCGCTTGCTTAATATCGACGTCAACCCAATTCTTGAAGCCTATCAGCGCATCGTGCCCAACAAAGCACCGTTGCCACTCAGCGTGCGCTCTAATGCCAGCCGATCAGTGATCGATAAGCCGGTACCTGTGTTTCGCCCGCAACGGCTGTTAACATTCCTGATCTTCCTGATTCTGGCAGGCATTGCGGCCTATTTTTATATCAACCATATCAAGCCACAAGCCTTGAAAGATGCCGCTTTGGCACTTGATGTGGATGAAATCGGTGAAACCACCGGACAGGAAATTGCCATCCCGGCACCTGAAGCGGCGCCCGCGCCAGCCACAACAACACCCGTTGCTCCCGTCACAGAAAATGTAGATGCCAGCACGACAACGACTGCCGACAATGCAGTGCCGGCAGCAACAGTGACTGGCAATGACGCAACAAGCAATGCAGCCAATACACTGTCTGCGAGTAATGCCATTGCCAATAACACCATTGTGAGCACGCCTACGCCAGCCACCACGCAGGCCGCAGAAAGTACCACCCTGCAAGCCAGCGAGCCGCAAAAAGCCAGCCTGGTGTTTAAAGTCAATGAAGACTCCTGGGTTCGTATTGAGGATATGCAAGGCAAGAAAGTATTTAGCGAAGTGATGCCTGCAGGTTCCGAGCGTCAGGTCACAACCGAAAAACCGGTCAATATCACAGTTGGTCATGCCAGTGGCACCCAGCTGACGATTGATAACCAGCCTTATGATTTAACGCAGGCTACCCGTGGCCGCGTTGCACGCATTCAATTGAAATAACCATGATATCCCGTAGAAACAGCCTTCAGGTCATGGTTGGACACGTTGCGGTTGGCGGTGGCCTGCAAGGCTCGTCCACCGCATCCGTGGTGGTGCAAAGCATGACCAACACTGACACGGCAGATGCCGCAGGCACGATCGCTCAGGTTTACGAGCTGTGGCAAGCCGGCTCAGAAGTAGTCCGTATTACCGTCAACAGCGCCGAAGCGGCGGCACAAGTGGCGACGATTCGTAAGGGCCTGGATGCACTTGGCTGCAATGTGCCGCTGGTAGGCGACTTTCACTTTAACGGCCACAAACTGTTGCAAGCCTATCCGGACTGCGCAGAAGCACTGGCAAAATACCGCATCAATCCAGGCAATGTCGGCAAAGGCAGCAAGCGTGACGAACAGTTTGCCGCCATGATTGAAGCCGCCATCCACTATAAAAAAGCAGTGCGTATTGGTGTGAACTGGGGCAGCCTGGACCAGGCCAAAATGGCGCAGATGATGGATGATAATGGCAAAGCGGCTAATCCTTTATCCGCCGATGCCCTCATGCGTGAAGCGCTGATTCAATCTGCACTGGAAAGCGCGCAACAAGCGGTCGACTTGGGTTTAAGCCCGAATCAAATCATCATTTCTTGCAAAGTGAGCAATGTGCAAGACCTGGTGCTGGTGTACCAGGAACTGGGCAAACGTTGTGATTACCCTTTGCATTTAGGCCTGACTGAAGCCGGCATGGGCTCTAAAGGCATTGTTGCGTCTACCGCAGCGTTAGCCATTCTGTTACAGCAAGGCATAGGCGACACCATACGCGTGTCATTAACGCCTGAACCGACCGAATCCCGTACCAAAGAGGTGGTGGTTGCGCAGGAAATTCTGCAAACCATGGGCATACGCTCATTCACACCATTGGTCACGGCCTGCCCTGGCTGCGGCCGCACCACCAGCACTTATTTCCAGGAGCTGGCATTACAAATCCAGACTTGGTTACGTAATCAGATGCCGGTCTGGCGCGCCCAATACCCTGGGGTGGAAACCCTGAATGTGGCCGTCATGGGCTGCGTCGTCAACGGCCCCGGTGAATCCAAGCTGGCCAATATCGGCATCAGCTTACCTGGCACGGGCGAAGTCCCTGTCGCACCAGTATTTGTCGATGGTGAAAAAACCGTCACCCTCAAAGGTGAGCATATCGCCGAAGAGTTTCAACAAATTGTGGACGAATACGTCCGCACACATTACGCCGATGGTGGCAAGCTGCGCGCTGCCAAATCCAGCATCATTCCCATCGTCGCACTCTAGAATAATCGCACTTTAGTATCTCATGACACAAAAATTTCAATCGATTAAAGGCTTTTACGACATTCTGCCGGAGGCCACGCCGCTCTGGTTCAAACTGGAAGATACCGCACGCCGTATCCTGGGCCAGTATGGTTACAACAACATCCGCATGCCGCTGGTCGAACCCACCGAGTTGTTTGTGCGCAGCGTTGGTGAGCACACCGATATTGTTGAAAAAGAAATGTATGCCTGGGAAGACAAACTCAACGGCGACAAACTGACCCTGCGTCCGGAAGGCACTGCAGGCTGTGTACGCGCGGTGGTAGAACACAACCTCACCTACAATGGCCCACAGCGCCTGTGGTATATGGGCCCGATGTTCCGTCATGAAAACGTGCAAAAAGGCCGCCAGCGCCAGTTTCACCAGATTGGTGTTGAAGCATTTGGCTTTGAAGGCCCGGATGTCGATGCCGAGCAAATTGTATTGTTAGCACGGCTATGGCAAGCGCTTGGGATTGCCGACGTTGAATTACAGTTAAATAGTATCGGTGATGCAGATGAGCGCGCGCAATATCGCCAGACACTGATTGCTTATTTTGAGCAGCACGCAGACCTGCTGGATGAAGATGCCAAGCGCCGCCTGCAAAGCAACCCTTTGCGTATCCTGGATACCAAGAATCCACGCATGCAAGCCATGTGTGAAGCAGCTCCTAAATTGATGGATTGCCTGGGCGACACCTCCAAACTGCACTTTGCACGTCTGTGCGCCCTGCTCGACCAAGCTGGCATTGCTTATACCATTAATCATAGGCTGGTGCGCGGGCTCGATTACTACAACCGCACCGTGTTCGAATGGGTCACCACCAAACTGGGCGCCCAGGGCACCATTGCCGGTGGTGGCCGCTACGATACCCTGGTAGAACGCATCGGCGGTAGCGCAACGCCTGCCTGTGGTTTTGGCATCGGCCTGGAGCGTGTTTTCCTGCTCATGCAAGAATACGGCGTCACTGCCAGCAACCAGGCAGATATCTATCTGGTCAATGTCGGTGCACTGGCCGAGCAGGAAGCCTTTACCGTCGCCGAAAGTCTGCGTAGCATGGGCTTGAATGTCGTGCTGCATGCCGGTGGTGGCAGCTTCAAATCGCAGATGAAAAAAGCGGATCGTAGTGGTGCCAGATTTGCGGCCATTTTAGGCGATGATGAAGCGGCAGCCAATGAGCTCAGCCTGAAACCCATGCTAGGACAAGGCGAACAAGCACGTGTGAGTCTTGATCAGGTATTGAACATCGTACAATCCAGTTAATTGTTTCATGCCATAGGAGGCCGGATGTCAGAGCAAAAACACTTTTTTAATGCCATGACGGCATTAGGCCTGCTTCTGGCAGTGGGCATGGCGTCCGCAGCATTTATTCTTGGCGTACAGGCAAAACATGCCGTTTCCAGCCAGCAATCCATCACCGTGAAGGGCCTGGCAGAAAAACCAGTCAAGGCAGATCGCGCGCAATGGACGATTAATATCGGTGTGGTCGCGCCTACCCAGGCAGAAACCCTGCAGGCGATTGATCGTGAGCGTGCCGTACTGGCAAACTTTTTAGACCTGCAAGGCCTGGATTCCAGTATGCGTACCGTGGATGTACAAACGCTGGGGCCACATTACGAAGAAGAATATGTACATGACAGCCCGCGCCAGGTACAACGTGGCTTCGAGGGCTACCAAAGTGTGCATATCAGTACCAAAGACCTCAAAAAAATCGCGGCCGCCAACCAGGCTATTTTAAGTTTGCGTGCAGACAATCACCCAGTGACTTCACAACCGCCAGAATTCCTGGTCAGCAATCTGGAAACCGTCAAAATGTCACTGATTGCCGACGCCACGAAAAATGCGCGCACGCGGGCGACTGAGTTTGTCAAACAGGATGGTGTCAAGGTAGGCGTCATGAAGTCTGCCAGCCAAGGCGCGTTTTATATTTTGCCTGCCACCGGCGGCGAAGACAGCGACAACAGCTATGGTGGCATTTACGATAAATCCACTGTAGATAAAATTGCGCGCGTGGTCGTCACTGTGGTCTACAACATCGAATGACAGAAATCCTGCGCATCCATCAACTCAGCATTAGCCCGACACAGGCACCTGAGCGCAAGCTGGTCAACCAGGTCTCACTGACCCTGGCACGTGGCAAAACCACCTGCATCGTCGGTGAGTCTGGTAGCGGTAAAAGCCTGACTGCACTGAGTGTCATGAAATTACTTTCGCCGCAATTGCGCATGCAAGGGCAAGTGTTTTTTCAGGGCCAGGATATCAGCCAGCTCAATGAAACCGCCATGCAGCACCTGCGCGGCAGACAAATGGGCATGATTTTCCAGGAGCCGATGACTTCGCTGAACCCGGTGCTGACCATTGGCTTTCAAATCGGCGAACCGTTGCAAACACACTTGGGCCTCAAAGGTCAGGCGCTCAAACAAAAAGTAGCCGCATTGCTGGAGCAAGTTGGTATAGATCCCACGCGGGCAGACAGTTATCCGGATGAGCTTTCTGGCGGCCAGCGCCAACGCGTGATGATTGCAATGAGTATTGCCTGCGAACCTGTTTTACTGATTGCGGATGAGCCCACCACGGCCCTGGATGTCACAGTACAGGCGCAAGTATTACGCTTGCTGGACGATTTGAAAAACCGTCTGCAGATGGCCATGTTGTTCATCACACATGATTTCGGTGTGGTCGCCGATATTGCCGACGAAGTCATCGTCATGTTCCGCGGTGAAATTGTCGAATCCGGCAGCGTGACGCAAGTGCTGCAATCGCCACAACACCCTTATACACGCGCCCTGCTTGCCTGCGTACCAGATGCCGAAGGCAAAAAAGTGTTGCAGCCCATGACCTATGACTGGCTGACGCCAGCCTGATGGAACCACCATGACTGATATTTTGCTGCAAGTACGCCATCTGCATAAAACCTATCGCCAGCGCACCGGCACCTTGGGCCTTAACGCGCATACCATACACGCGCTAGACGATGTCAGCCTGCAACTAAAACAAGGCTCTACCCTGGCAGTGGTTGGTGAATCCGGCAGTGGCAAATCCACCCTGGCACGCGGCATCTTGCGTTTATTACCGTTGGATAGCGGTGAAGTCATTTTCGACGGCCAGGACTTCCTGGCCCTGGATAAATCGGCATTACGCACCGCGCGCCGCCATATTCAAATGGTGTTTCAGGACCCGTTTGCCTCACTCAACCCCAGAATGCGGGTTGGCGAAATTATTGCAGAAGGCCTGGTCATCCATGGCATCGGCAATACCCAGCAACAGCATGACAGCGCCGTGCAGATGCTGGAAAAAGTCGGCTTGCAAGCTGACGATGCAAGCAAGTATCCGCACCAGTTCTCTGGCGGCCAACGCCAGCGTATCGGCATTGCCCGTGCCCTGATACTGCAACCAAAATTATTGATTTGTGACGAGCCAGTATCCGCACTGGATGTGTCGGTGCAAGCGCAGATATTGCTGCTACTCAAGCAATTACAGCAGGAAATGGGGCTCAGTTATTTGTTTATCACCCATGATTTACGCGTGGTCAGGCATATTGCAGACGAGGTACTGGTGATGCAAAAAGGCAAAGTAATTGAGCAAGGAAGCGTAGAAACCATTTATAATGCTCCCCAGCAAAAATATACACAACAGTTACTTAGCGCGATTCCCGGCCATGGGTTACGTGCAATAACCGCTTAATCTCACCTTCATTCAATAAGAACACGCAGGAACATTGCAATGGCATACGATTTGGAAGAACAGGAACAACTGGACGAGTTTAGAGCCTGGTGGAACAAACATGGAAAACTGGCCACTCGCCTGGTGATTGCCGCCGCAGTGGCATATGGTGGCTGGCAAGGCTACCAATCCTGGATGAACAGCAAGGCTACCGCTGCATCCACCGCTTACCAAACCCTGGTCAGCACATCGCTGCTGGATGTTGACAGCAAAAAAGCCGAGCAAATCAGTAAAGATGCGCAAGCCATTGAAGCAGACTACAGCATGACGCCATACGCTGGCCGTGCTGCGCTGTTTGCTGCCCGTGCATTGCATGAAGCCAAGCAATCAGACGCTGCAGAAAAGCAACTGCGCTGGGCCTTGGCTGAAGCTAAAGAGCCAGCCATCAAGCAGATGGCCGCGGTTGAAATTGCCGGTTTGCAAATTGAACGTAACGCGCTGGATGACGCCAAAAAAACCTTGTCCGCGATTGACGACAAAGGCTTTGATGGCATCAAAAACGCCTTGCTTGGTGATATTTACATTGCTAACAAGCAAGAGAAAGAAGCCAAAGACGCTTACAACAAAGCTCTGCAAGGCCTGGACCCAGAAGGCAAACTGTTTTACCTGACCCAGCAAAAGCTGGATGCCTTGGGGTAATTGCCAATGAGGTCTCTCTTACCTGCACTGCGCAACCAGCCGCACTCACTTAAACATGCCACGCTCGCCGCCTTGTTTTTACTCGGTAGCGGGCTGTCTGCATGCACGGCATTCAATGATGTTAAAACCAATATCAGTGAAAGCATTTTTGGCGCAGAACCGGCCAACCCGCCTGTCGAGCTGGAAGAGATCAAGTCCTCTTATGAAACACGCATTCAGTGGTCAGTGGATGTAGGTTCACCCGGGCGCTTCACTTATACGCCAGTGCTGGCAGACAACCTGATTTACACCGTCAACGCTGAAGGCAGCGTAATGCAATTGTCGGCTGAAACCGGCAAAACAATCTGGGAAACCGAACTTGGCGAACCCATTAGCAGTGGCGCAGGGCTGGGTGGTGGGCTGGTATTGGTCGGCACCAGCAAGGGACACTTATTTGCTTTAAACGTCAATGGTAAAAAGCTTTGGAGTGCCGTACTCAGTAGCGAAGTACAAGGACAACCCCGTTATTACGATGGTACGGTAATTGTGCGCACCAGCGACCACCATATTTACGGCATTGACGCCGCAGATGGTCGTCGCAAGTGGTCTTATGAGCGCGCCACCCCTTCCCTCTCACTCAAAACACAAGCGGGCATTGTGGTTGATAGCGGCGCAGTCTATGCAGGTTTCCCTGGCGGGAAACTGGTCGCGATTCGTGCTGATAATGGCAAACTGGTATGGGAAGCAACCGTTGCCCAACCTAAAGGCGTGACAGAAATCGAGCGTATTGCCGACATCACCAGCCTGCCATTTGTCGATGGACCATTAGTCTATGTGGTCGCCTACCAAGGAAAAGTGGCCGCCGTTGACCGCCAGCGTGGCCAGGTGGTGTGGAACCGTGACATTTCCAGCTATGTCGGCCTGACCGCAGAAAATAACAAAATCTACCTAAGCCATACCATGGGTTCAGTCTATTCACTGGACAGCACCAATGGTAAAACCTTCTGGCGCCAGGGCAACCTGGGCTACCGCCATTTGACAGTGCCGCTGCCTTTGAGCAATGTGGTCGCTGTCGGCGATCTCGAAGGTTATATCCACTTACTCAGCCAGGATGATGGCAGTTTTGTTGGCCGACTACAATTGGGTTCCAAACCCCTGATGTCGCTGATTGCAGGCAGCAATGCCAATCAGTTCTTTGCGCAGTCGCGTGACGGCCACCTTTACGCAGTCACATACAAATAATGCTACCTACCATCGTACTTGTTGGCCGGCCTAACGTCGGCAAATCCACCTTATTTAATCGTTTAACCAGATCGCGTGATGCACTGGTTGCCGATTTACCTGGCCTGACGCGTGATCGTCACTATGGCCGCGGCCTGGGTGCCAGCCAACCTTACCTGGTGATTGATACCGGCGGCTTTGAGCCAACCGCAGACACTGGCATTCTGAAGGAAATGGCCAAGCAAACTCTGCTGGCGATCGACGAAGCCGATGTCATTATCTTTTTGGTTGATGCGCGTGCTGGCCTGACGCCACAGGAATTCACCATTGCGCAAACCTTGCGCAAAGCGCAGCGCCCTATCCTACTTGCCGTCAACAAAACCGAAGGCATGCGCAAAGCCATCGTCAGTGCAGACTTTCATGAACTGGGCATGGGCGATCCTTTATCCATTTCATCTGCCCACGGCGAAGGTGTGCGCGACCTGATCGAACTGGCCCTGGAAACCATCAGCGAAAAAGAACCCGAAGCCGCTGAGCCAGTCAATCATGACACGCCAAGAATTGCGATTGTTGGCCGCCCTAACGTCGGCAAATCCACACTGGTCAATGCCCTGTTAGGTGAGGATCGCGTGATTGCGTTTGACCAGCCGGGCACCACACGTGACTCTATCGAAATCGCGCTCGAGAAGAATGGCAAGCAATACACCATTATTGATACTGCCGGTGTACGCAAACGCGGCAAAGTGTTTGAGGCTGTTGAAAAATTCTCTGTCATTAAAACCATGCAGGCAATTGAAGACGCCAATGTGGCTATTCTGGTGGTGGATGCCAAGGATGGCATTACCGAACAAGATGCACACGTGGCCGCTTATATTGTTGATGCCGGACGCGCACTAGTAGTTGCCATTAACAAATGGGATGGCCTGCAAGATGATGAGCGCGAGTGGATCAAGCGCGAAATTGACCGGAAACTACAGTTCCTCGACTTTGCCAAGTTTCACTATATTTCAGCGTTACGCAAAAAAGGCCTCAATGAGTTACTGGCTTCAGTAGACGTGGCCTTTAAGGCCGCTATGATCGATCTGGCCACGCCGCAGTTAACGCGTGTATTAGGCGAAGCAACAACGCAACATCAACCGCCAATTAGCCGCGGCATTCGCCCCAAGTTACGTTATGCGCACCAAGGTGGCTCAAACCCACCTATCGTGGTGATACATGGTAACCATATTGATGGCATTAAAGCCAGTTATACGCGCTATCTTGAAGGTATTTTCCGCAAGGCTTTCCAATTAGTGGGTACGCCTTTACGCGTGCAATACAACCAGGGTGAAAACCCGTTTGACAAAGAAGAAGAGCGCAAAAAAGGTGAAGGCCTGGTGACCATGCGTCGTCGCAAAAACGAGATGCGCGCCAAGCTGAAACAGCGTAACGAGCAAAATAAAACTAAAAAATAATACTGATGTGGTGAGCAGTCGCCCTGCTCACTCATCTTGGCATCAATTTAATATCGGCAATTTAATTTCATAAGTCTGCCAATGCGTGTGTTCAGCCAGCTTGTCATAACAGGCTCTTGCACGCAGATTATTTTCTGCAGTCATCCAGCGAATCACTGACCATTTATTTTCCCGTCCAATCTGGGCGACTGCCTGGATCAATTGCTGCGCAACACCTTGCCCCCTGGCTTCCGGCGCGACAAACAAATCATCCACATAAGCGCCCAGTGACGCCGCTAATGGCCGCACAAATACGCGGTAATGCAAAAAACCTAATACCTGCCCCTCTGCATTCTCTGCGACCAATGCAGAGATCACAGGTGGAGATTGCTGCAGCCATTGCCAGACCTGGTCGCGCATGGCGGAGGTTTGTCTGACGGCATAAAACTCCGCATAAGCGGCATATAACAGGCACCAGCTTTCATAGTCTTCTAACGCGATTGGTCTAACTGTCACGAGTGGTTGTTTAAGCATCTCTATTTTCGCCTGGTAATATGTTAAAGATATGGGCAATAAAAAAGGGACCACGAGGTCCCTTTTAAATATATTGCTCAGGTTATCGCAGTGTCGGTAACAGGTTCTTGGCACTCACGCCCAGCTCCTGCGCCATACTGGCACCCAGCTTCTTGGCAAAACGGTCCACCACGGTTTCCTGATAAGTGAAATCAACAATATCAGACTCTTTAATCACCTCACGCGCGACATACTCAGCACTGCCCTGCGCATCTGCCAGGCCCAATTTGATACTTTCTTCGCCGTTCCAGAACAAACCACTAAAGGTTTCTTCATTTTCTTTCAGGCGACTGCCACGACCTTCACGAACCACCGTAATAAACTGTTGGTGAATCTGATCCAGCATGCTTTGTGCAAAAGCCTGTTGCTTAGGATTCACGGGTGAAAACGGATCCAGCATGCCTTTATTAGAACCAGCCGTCATCAGGCGGCGCTCAACGCCGACTTTTTTCATGACTTCGGTAAACCCATATCCATCCATGAGCACGCCGATAGAACCGACGATACTGGCTTTATCGACAAAAATTTTGTCAGCGGCGACAGCGATGTAGTAACCACCAGATGCACAAATGTCTTCCACCACCGCATACACTGGAATTTCCGGGTGTAATTTACGTTGACGGTGAATTTCGTCATTAATAATGCCCGCCTGTACCGGACTGCCACCCGGGCTATTGATACGCAAAATAATGCCTTTGGTGCCTTTGTTATCATAGGCATCATTCAGGCTGCTGATCACCGCATCGGCATTGACCTGGCCACCTGCCTCGATCACCCCGGAAAGGTCAATCAAGGCCGTATGCGCGGTAGAAGCATTTTTGTTTTGGCCCACCCAGCCCAGAAACGTCATGAGCAGGAAAAACAGGTAGATAAAGGTCAGTGATTTGAACAATACCGACCAGCGTCTGGCGGACTTTTGCTCTTGCAGCCCGGCCAGCGCAATTTTCTCCACCGTACGAATGGCCCAGTCCGGCGATTGATTCGCTTGTTTCGGGTCAGATGACTGCTGATTTTCTTCTTGCATAACTCAACTTTCGTCAATAAATTTTAGCTATTCTAACAACTTTTAGCGGTTTGCCAGGATTCTATTTTTAATCCCCAAACAACCCACTAGAATTGATCCAGGTGCACCTTAATCACACCCGCTTCCTCTGTCACCGGTATCGCAGATAAACGCTTGCCCTGGCAAGGACCGACCACACAGTGCCCGGTTTGTGGCGCATACATCGCGCCATGCGTGGCACAAATAATCCACTCCTGCGTCATATTAAAAAACTTGCCATGTTCCCAGTCCAGTTCGACCGGCACATGGGCACAGCGATTGACATAGGCATAGGCCTTGCCTTCAAAACGCACCAGAAAACCGGTCGCATGCGGCCCTAACATGGGCATGGCAAACCGCAAGCCATCGCCTTTTTCCTGTAAGGCATCGCTGTTAAACGTTAACGCGGTCTCACTCATGCTTGTTCCAGCAACCAGGCGCTTAATGTTGCCACATCGTGAAACAGGTGATCTGGCGAATACTGCTGTAAATGGCTGGCTGTTTGCGAGCCATAACTGACTGCAGCTGTGATGACGCCAGCATTTTTACCCATTTGCATATCATATTGCGAGTCGCCTATCATCAACGTACGCTCAGGCATCACCACCAGATCGTCCATGAGCTCATCCAGCATTTGCGGATGTGGCTTTGAAAAGCATTCATCGACGGTTTTGGTCGCATTAAAAAATTTGGACAACCCTGACTGCTGCAACGCGGTGTTTAATCCACGCCGCCCTTTACCGGTCGCCACCGCTTGCTTGCAACCTTTACGGTCTAAGGTGGCAATCGTGTCTGCAATACCAGCAAACAATAAAATATTGTTTTCGTTGGCGTAATAAAGACGCTGGTAGTTGTTTGCTAACGCCTGCGCCTGGAACTCGGGGATATCGCCATACAGCACCTCGATCGACTCCCGTAAACCGAGGCCAATGATGCTACGGGCGCGCTCTTCGCTCAGTGCGGGCAACCCGGCCTCATCAGCCGCTTTGATCAATGCCTGCGTAATCATGCCAGTCGAGTCGGCAATGGTGCCGTCCCAATCCCAAACCACTAAATCAAACTGTTTCACTGCGTTATTTTCCTAATATACTTTATAGGCAACACTGGCCACTTTGTCGCCTATCACTAACGATTACTTTACTGACTTAAGTTGACGTTGTTGTTGCAGAAAATGTTCCAGTTCTGCTGGCAATGGTGCGACCAGGTGCAAAGGTTCTCCGGTTAACGGATGGGCAATACGTGTTTCACTGGAATGCAAAAACATCCTTTTTAAGCCCTGCTTGCTTAACAGCTTGTTTAAGGCAAAATCACCATATTTGTCATCGCCCAAAATCGGGAATCCCAAATGCGATAATTGCACGCGCAACTGATGCGTGCGGCCAGTGATTAACTTGGCTTGCAAAAAGCTGCATTGCCCCAGCACCTCCTGCAAATAAAACCAGGTTTCAGAGGTCTGCGTTTCTACCTCAAACTTGCCTTTGGCAGCATGGCGTTTGGCAACCAGGCCACTTGCTTTGAGTGATTTTCTGCCGCCGGGTTCTGCATTGAGCAAGGGCTCATCAACCACTTGTACGCGACGTTCGCCACTTTCTGTCACATATTTTTGCAAATCCAGCGTGACTTTCTTTTTGGCCTCTTGCCATTGTCCCTGCACCAAGATCAGGTAACGTTTATCCATGTGGTGATGACGCATGGCTTCATGCAGTGCAGTCAACGCCGAGCGTTTTTTTGCAATCATTAATACGCCTGAGGTTTCACGGTCCAGCCTGTGCACCAGTTCCAGGAACTTGGCTTGTGGCCGCTCTAGGCGTAACTGTTCAATCACACCCAGGCTGATGCCGCTACCACCATGTACGGCCATGCCAGACGGTTTATTCAACGCCAGCATGGCGTCATCTTCATAAATCACTTGCTCAGCCAGTTTAGCTTTAATCGCAGGTGCATCCGGTTTTGCAGCGGCTTCAGCCGTGCGGATAGGCGGCACCCTGACTTCATCTCCCAGTTGCAAACGATGTTCGGCGTCGACACGCTTTTTATTCACGCGCACTTCACCACTACGCAAAATACGGTAGATATGACTCTTGGGCACGCCTTTGAGCACTTTGGCTAAAAAGTTATCCACGCGCTGCGTTTCCGAGGCTTCATCCACCAGCAAGTAAGTGACACGATCACTGGCGGGTCCAGCCTCAGAACCAAGGCTGGAAGCCGTTTCCGCAGGCGGTAATGACGAGGGTCGAAATTGTGAGCTCATAGTTGCAGGTCGTGCTTTGCTTTATCAGGACTTATAGATATACTGTCGAGATTCTGAATCATCGCTCTTTCAGGCGATAGCGGTCATATATACATGCAGGCTATCGTCATCACTGACATCCAATCCCAGCGTTTTCAGGGCCCAGATTTTAAAAGCCAGGTTTTCCTGGCTAGTCAGCGCATTCAGAATCAAAAAAATTTTGGTGAATACCGCTCGCCATCAAGTAGCGATAATTAATTAGAAATGATTTAACGCGAAGCTCACGCAGAATAAACAAAGAAATGAGCTCGGCGTTTGCCAAACCCGAATTTTAACGAAATTACCCTCTGTTTAGGGTTTTATTTTTGCAGTCAATCGCGGTGGATAATACAGGTGACAACCTACCTGCCACGCACTCACTGCACCCTTGCAGAAACCGAGTATCCAGCGGGCAGTCACACACTGCGCTTTGACACTCAAACGTGTGCATATTGATGCCTGTCATGCTGTGCTGAGACCCAGACACTAGCATCGCAAAAGCCATTGCACACACCTCCTCGTTAAATTCTGGTGGTTAATTCATAACCACGGCCCGCCCTGCGCTCATGTCTATTCTGTGGCTTCGATTAGGAGCCTTACATGAAAAGAATGTTGTTTAACGCAACGCAATCAGAAGAATTGCGCGTTGCGATTGTTGATGGACAAAAACTCATCGACCTCGATATTGAACACGCTGGCAAAGAACAGCGCAAAAGCAATATCTACAAAGGCGTAATCACACGCATTGAACCCTCACTGGAAGCCGCATTTGTCGACTATGGTACTGACAGACACGGCTTTTTGCCTTTTAAGGAAATCGCCCGCAGTTACTTTCAGGACAAGCCTGAAGGTCGCGCCCGTATTCAGGATGTGATCAAGGAAGGCCAGGAAGTCATTGTCCAGGTAGACAAAGACGAACGCGGCAGCAAAGGCGCGGCACTGACCACCTTTATCTCACTGGCTGGCCGTTACCTGGTGCTGATGCCAAACAATCCACGCGGAGGCGGTGTTTCCCGTCGCGTGGAAGGCGAAGAGCGCAACGAATTGCGCGACACCATGGCACAACTGGACGTGCCTAACGGCATGAGCATTATTGCGCGTACCGCTGGCATTGGCCGTAACGCCGAAGAGCTGCAATGGGACTTGAACTACTTGTCACAATTATGGCAAGCGATTGAAGATGCTTCTAATTTCCAGCCTGGCGCCTACCTGATTTACCAGGAAAGCAGCCTGGTGATTCGTGCCATTCGCGATTACTTCAGCGCGGATATTGGCGAGATCTTGATCGACACTGCTGACGTGCATGAGCAAGCCTTGCAGTTTATGAATCACGTCATGCCGGGCAACGTCACCCGTGTCAAACTGTACCAGGACGAAATTCCACTGTTCTCTCGCTTCCAGATCGAACATCAGATCGAATCTGCATTTGCGCGTGAAGTACGTTTACCTTCCGGTGGCGCCATTGTGATTGACCATACCGAAGCCCTGGTGTCTATCGACGTCAACTCCGGTCGCTCCATTAAAGGGGCTGATATTGAACAAACGGCGTTCAACACCAACCTGGAAGCTGCTGAAGAAGTCGCGCGTCAAATGCGCTTGCGCGACCTGGGTGGCCTGGTGGTGATCGACTTTATCGATATGGAAAACCAGCGCAACCAGCGTGACGTCGAGAACGCCTTGCGTGATGCCCTGCATCATGACCGTGCACGTGTCCAAATGGGCAAAATCTCTCGCTTTGGCCTGCTCGAAATGTCTCGCCAGCGCTTGCGCCCAAGCCTGGGTGAAACCAACCACATGACCTGCCCACGTTGTAACGGCACTGGTCATATCCGCGGCATTGAATCGACGGCATTGCACATTCTGCGTATCACGCAAGAAGAAGCGATGAAAGACAACAGCGCCATTATTCAAGTGCAGTTGCCAGTCGAAGCCGCAACTTTCCTGTTGAATGAAAAACGCGCTGACATCCACAAAATCGAGCAACGCACTGGCGTTGAAGTGGTGTTGATTCCAAACATCCACCTGGAAACCCCTAACTACAACATCCTGCGCATTCGCCTGGACGATGTGAATGAAGACACCATGCAGGCCAGCTACAAAATGGTAGACCTGCCTAGCGAGTCCGATTACCAGCACAGCCTGCAACAAGCCGCTGCGCCAGCCAAGGCTGAAGCCGTGGTCAAAGGCATTACGCCCGCCACTGCCGCACCGATTGTTGAAGAGAAACCTGCTGCGGCCCCTGTGACCGAGCAGAAAAAATCATTCTTTGGCGTGATTAAATCCTGGTTGGGCCTGGAAGAAAAAGAAGCGGTGCAAGAAGTTGCAAAACCAGCACGCGAAACCAAAGAGCCTGGTCGTGACCGTAACAAGAATCGCAACCGCCAGCGTGATCGTCAGCGCGAACGCCAACAAGACCGTACCGATCGCCCAACAGGTGAGCGTCAACCTAAGGAACAACAGGAAAACGCGTCTAACAAGCCTCGTCAGGAACGTCAGCAACAGGAAAGACCAGCGCAGAAAGAAAGACAGGACCGTCAACAGCAACCGTCCCAGGAAGTGAAAGCAGATGCCAATCAACCGGCATTAACTTCACCAACTGGCGAAAACAAACAGGAGCGTGGTGAACGCGGCAATCGTCGTAACCGTCATGGCCGCCGTGATCGCCGTCAACGTGAAGATGCGCCAAACCAGGCAAATGCTGAAGCGGCAGTCAACACCACAGCCACTGAGGCAGTTGCACCAAGCAATGCAGCCCCGGTGGTGGTCGCGGAAACTGCAGCGCCAGTAGCTAAAACGGAAGCCAAACAGGCCGCCGCTGAACCAGTGGTAAAAGCAAACGTTGCAACAGCCAGCACTGAAGCTGCTGATACACCAAACACGGCTAAAACGGATGCGCCTAAAGCTGATGAAGCTGCCGCAGAAAAAACACCACGCAGCCGTTCACGTGGTGGGAAAACCAGCAAAGCACGCGGTAAACGCGCGCCAGAAGGCAGTGATGCGCCAGCGATCGAACTGGTTGAAACGGCCGCAGCAGCCGTTGTAGAGACTGAAGCAACGGCAGAGACTGCACAGAAAAAACCTGCGCGCAAACGCAAAGCCACCACCAAGGCAACTGCTGCAAGCACCAATGAAGGTGCCACAGATGCAGGCATTCAATTGGTAGAAACCAAGTCTGAGCCTGTCGCAGCTTCAGCAGAAACCGCAGCCAAAGCGAAAAAACCACGTAACGCTGCCAAGTGGAAGAAAGACGAAAAAGCGTCCGAAGAACCAAGCCTGGTGATGGTTGAAACCCAGAAGTAACCAGTCCCTGGACTAGTCGCCATAAAAAAGAGGGCCTGATGGCCCTCTTTTTTTACACCATCGATGGGCTTATGCTGCTTGCCAGCGCATGACGCACCAATAGCCGATAATCGTCAGCAATACAGACACCACAACATGCGTGAAGATATGCAACCCAACCCACACATAAGCTTGTTTTTGCAGTAACACGAATGCTTGTGCCGAGAATGTAGAAAAAGTAGTTAAGCCACCTAAAAAACCCATTGCAATAAACAAGCGCCACTCATGGCTTAATTGTGGCATGGTCTGAAAAAGCGCTAACGCAATGCCCATTAAAAAACCACCGATGGCATTTGCCATCAAGGTACCCAAGGGAATCATCCCTATCGAATTGAGCCAGATAGAGAGCCCCCAACGTGCCCATGCACCCAATGCCGAACCTAATCCGACCATCAACCAAGATTTCATTTTATTGCCCTTCTAAAACGTTAGCAGGCAATGTATCATAAGTTTTAAAGCATTCAGCTCCCACCGCCTGTTGATTTAAAGAGATTCCCTTGCGTTTACTATTTGTTACCTCAGAAATTTTCCCATTAATCAAAACAGGCGGTTTGGCAGATGTCAGTGGTGCACTCCCAGCAGCCTTGGCCACTACGGGCCTGGATGTTCAAATTTTGCTGCCCGCCTACCGCGGCATCCTGGCACAGTGTGATGCGCCGCGCTTACTTGGCTCACTACAGGCATTTCACGATATACGCTGCGAGCTCTACCAAACCACTCTGCCCGGTACTGACATCCCGCTGCTATTAATTGACTACCCGGCGCTGTATGACCGTGAAGGCGGCCCTTACCACCACCCGCAACATGGCGAGTGGCAAGACAACCCTTTGCGTTTTGGTTTGCTATCAAAGGTGGCCGCCATGCTGTCCGCCCCCAATATGCTACAGCCATGGCTACCAGACCTGGTGCATTGCAACGACTGGCAAAGCGGACTGACGCCCTACTACTTGCGGCAACTAGCCAGCCCGGCCAAATCGCTATTCAGCATTCATAATCTGGCGTTTCAAGGTAATTTTCATGCTGACTGGCGGCATAGACTCATGCTCAGCGAGCAGGACTTTCAGCCCGCAGGTTATGAGTTTTATGGCCATCTGTCATTTATGAAGGCCGGACTATATTACGCAGATGCGCTTGCCACCGTGAGCCCAACCTACGCCAAAGAAATCCAAACCGAGCAGTTTGGCTTTGGTTTTCAGGGTTTGTTACAGCACAGAACCGACGATTTAACCGGCATACTGAACGGGATAGATACCCAAGTGTGGGATCCGGCAAGCGACCCTTATTTACCGGCGCATTACACCAGCAGCGCCTTGGCCAATAAAAAACAGGTTAAACAGGCCTTGCAAACAGAGCTAGGATTACACCAGGACGCCACTGGTCCATTACTTGGTGTCGTCAGCCGACTCACGCACCAGAAGGGTCTGGATATGCTGGCCGACATCGCGCACGAGCTGCTGGCCAGCGGCTGTCAGCTAGCAGTGCTTGGTAGCGGCGAGCCCGCGCTGGAGCAGCAATATCTGGCATTGATGCGACAATATCCCGGGCAAGTGGTAGTCACCATCGGCTACAATGAACCGCTGTCACATCGCATCATGGCCGGGACAGATATTTTTGTCATGCCTTCGCGCTTTGAACCTTGTGGATTGAACCAGATGTATGGCTTGCGTTACGGCACGATTCCGCTGGTCGCCAATACTGGCGGCCTGGCAGATTCTGTGCACGGCGGCGCCGTCATGGCTGATGGCACATTGCCTGAAACGATGACAGGATTGGTAATGCCGGAAAATAACCCATCGACACTTTTGGTCACATTAAGGCAAGCCGTACATATTTATGCCAATTCTGGTCAGTGGCAACAGCTGCAAAAACAGGCAATGCGACAGGATGTCAGCTGGGAAACGAGTGCAAAACACTACTTTGAGCTATACCAGGGCTTGTTAGATATTTAAAAACAATTACTTACAGTTATTGACGAAAAGGTGAAGAAAAGTTGGCACAGAAGCTGCTAATTACTAATCAAGCTTCTCCAAAGCTAACTTCTCCTCCCTCAAGACGCCAAATAGGCGTCTTTTTTTTCACCGTGTTTTTTGCTGAATGCAGATTTTTTGAATCGTTACTCAGCCTTGGCTGGCGGTGTCATATTCAAAAAGTGTTCACGGTAATACTTCAGCTCATCAATCGACTCATAAATATCGGCCAATGCTTCATGACGGCTGGCTTTTTTAAACCCGGCATAGATATCCGGACGCCAGCGGCGGGATAACTCTTTGAAAACACTCACATCCAGGTTGCGATAGTGAAAAAATGCTTCCAGACGCGGCATATAACGCGCCATAAAACGCCTGTCCTGACAGATAGAGTTACCACACATCGGCGATTTGCCTGCAGGCACATGCTCTTTTAAAAATGCCAGCATGGCATCGGTTGCAGCCTCTTCATCCAAAGTGGACGCCTTGACTTTATCGATCAAGCCACTGCGGCCGTGTGTGCCTTTGTTCCAGGCGTCCATGCCATCCAGTACGGCATCCGATTGATGGACGACCAGCACCGGAGATTCTGCAATCACATTCAGTTGCGCATCGGTGACGACGGCGGCCAGTTCGAGAATGCGGTCTGTGTCAGGCAGCAAACCACTCATTTCCATATCCAGCCAGATTAAATTGTCCTGATTACTTGCCAATTGTGTGCCTCTCGTCATGATTTCCATTAAAATGAAACATTATATTCAGTTCAGTGAACAAGGTGGATATAAATCCATCAAAATAGCTAACCGTCACCACTCACAAACCACCCATTGCCATGTCCGCACTCTTTACTCAAATTTTTGTCGCTGTGATTGTCGTTAGCCTTGCTATCCGTGTCTGGCTGGGGCTACGCCATATCCGCCACATTCAGCAACATCGCCAACAAGTGCCCGCAGCATTCGATCAAACCATCAGCCTGGAGGCCCATCAGCGCGCAGCTGATTACACCACAGCCAAGGTCAAATTACGTTTGAATGAAACAGTGGTGGAATCTGTTATTTTACTGGCCCTGACACTGGGCGGCGTATTGCAGATGCTGGACCAGGCCTGGCAACAATGGTTACCAGCGCACGAGATCATTCGCGGCGCATTGGTCATTTGCTCCGCCATGTTAATTTCTGGCGCAGCTACTCTGCCATTCGACTACATCCAGACCTTTAACGTGGATGAAAAATTCGGCTTTAATAAAATGTCACGCGGCATGTTTTTTGGTGACCTGGTAAAACATACCATTGTTGGCCTGCTGCTTGGTGGCCCTATCCTCTTTATTGCGCTATGGCTCATGCAAGGGGCTGGCGACTGGTGGTGGCTCTATCTGTGGCTGATCTGGAGTGCATTTAACCTGTTTATGCTGGCAGTGTACCCGATCTGGATTGCGCCCTTGTTTAACAAATTTACGCCCATGCAAGATCAATCCCTGAAAGCACGCATTGAAGCCTTATTGCAAAAATGCGGCTTCGCCAGCCAGGGCTTGTTTGTGATGGATGGCTCAACACGTTCAGGTCATGGTAATGCCTACTTCACTGGCTTTGGCAAAAACAAGCGCGTGGTGTTTTTTGATACCTTGCTGGAAAAACTCAGCGCAGACGAAATCGAAGCCGTGCTGGCACATGAATTGGGCCACTTCAAGCATCAACATGTGATTAAACGCATCATCATGATGTTTGGCCTGAGTCTGCTAGGCCTGGCGCTGCTGGGTTACCTGATCAAGCAAGAGTGGTTCTTTACCGGCCTGGGCGTGGCTGAAGCCAGTAACCATATGGCATTACTGTTGTTTGTACTGGTTTCGCCTGTGTTTATGTTCATTTTGCGCCCGGTGTTAGCCGCTTATTCGCGCACCAACGAATTTGAGGCCGACCACTATGCGGCACAACAATCCCGACCACAATTTTTGATTGATGCACTGGTCAAACTGTATCGCGACAATGCTTCTACGCTGACACCTGACCCGCTACATTCAGCGTTTTACGACTCACACCCGCCTGCCAGCCTGCGCATTGCCAAACTGCAAACTTACGCATGAGATATACCCTGCTGATCAGCTTGATCCCGGCGCTTGTAAGTTTCAGCACAAGCGCTGCGGATAACACGCTGCAAGCAGGTAAGAAACTGGTGGACGCACATTGCATCAGTTGCCACGCCAGCAGTTATGGCGGCGATGGCAGTGGCATTTACACGCGCGATTACCGTAAAGTGCGCTCCCTGAATGGCCTAAAAGCCCAAGTAACTAACTGTAATACCATGCTTAACCTGAAATGGTTTGATGATGAAGAGCAGCAAGTGGTACAGTACTTAAATCACTCCTACTATCATTTCTAGCATGTCTCAAGAAGGTCTCATTGTCGCTGCCTATGGCAAGCGCTATAACGTTGAATTGCCAGATGGCCGCATTCTCAGTTGCGTCACCCGCGGCAAAAAAGTCGATAACGCGGCAGGCGACAGGGTCACAGTCACCTTAACGGCTGATAAGGAAGGCGTGATCGAAAAAACCGCAGAACGCAATACCCTGCTCTATCGCAGCAATGCATTCAAAAGCAAAATCCTGGCGGCTAACGTCACGCAAATCCTGATTGTATTGGCCACCCAGCCCAGCTTCTATGAAGACCTGCTGAATCGTTGCCTGGTTGCGGCTGAGGCCGCGGGCATACGCGCGGTGATTATCCTCAACAAATGTGATTTACCTAATCCGCAAGCCATGCAAAAGCTGGCGCAATATGCGGCGCTGGGTTATCACACCTTGCAACTCAATGCCAAAGAGTCTGTAGACAGCCTAAAACCTTTACTGAGCGGCCACACCAGTGTGCTGGTCGGCCAGTCTGGCATGGGCAAGTCGACCATCATTAACAGCTTGTTACCTGAGGCACGTAGTAAAACCCAGGAAATCAGTGCCACCCTCGATAGCGGCAAACATACCACCACGGCAACGCATTTGTATCATCTGGATAGTGAAAGTGCCATTATTGACTCACCCGGATTACAGGAGTTTGGCCTCTACCATATCGATGAAGCTGACCTGGAGTATGCATTTGTCGAATTCCGGCCATTGATTGGCCATTGTAAATTCAATAATTGTACGCACACCCATGAGCCGGAGTGCGTCATTTTGCAAGCACTAGCATCGGGCAACATCGCGCCTGAACGCTTACAGATTTTCCAGCAAATCCGCGCTGAAAACACCGTGCAAATCTACGGCTAAACGCCACACCGCTATTTTCTATCATCCTGAGCACAAATAAAAAAACACCCTGCCGAAGCAGGGTGTTTTTTGAGTACACGTATTGCTACGTGTGAGCTTACTGTCGCATTACAGTGAGAAAACGTTCAGTGCACCGCCGCCAGGAGCAGCGTTGTACTTAGTCAACTCTTTGTAACCACCAGCAGCACCCAGTGCATCGGTGTCAGTGGTCATACCCAAGTTCATCGCAACGCCAGCCCAACCACCGATACCAGACAAGATACCGACGTATTGCTTACCTTTGTTGCCATAGGTGAAGGCGTTACCAATCGCACCAGAACCAACTTGGAACTTCCACAGTTCTTTACCTGTTTGTGCGTCAACCGCTTTGAACCAGCGATCCAAGGTACCGTAGAACACGATGTTAGAAGCTGTCGTCAGCGCACCACTCCAGGCAGAGAACTTCTCTTTGTTGTACCAGACTTTTTTGTTGGTCATTGGGTCATAAGCAGCAAAACCGCCCATCACACCGTCTGGACCTGCAAACATGGTCAATGTCGCACCAACCCATGGTTGACCAGCCACATATTTGGACTCAACTGGCTCGTATGTCATACATACGTGGTTCAGTGGAGAATACATCAAACCTGTTTTTGGAGAGTAAGCAGCAGGCTGTTGGTCTTTAGTACCCAAAGCCGCTGGGCAAATGCCTTTAGCGTTGTAGTCCTGGTGCGTAGAAGCTGCAGCCAGTTTGTCAGGCACACCTGTTTTCAGGTCAACGTTATTGGCCCAGTTAACAAATGGGTGTACTTTTTCGGCAGCGATCAATGAACCAGTGTTTGCGTTCCATGTGTATGCAAAACCGTTACGGTCATGGTGCCATGCGTAGGTTTTGCCACCTTTGTCGAACAGGATCACTTCGTTTACGCCATCATAGTCCCACTCATCGTGTGGCGTCATTTGCATCGCCCATTTAGCGACACCAGTGTCCAGATCACGTGCAGTCACGGTCATAGACCATTTGTTGTCGCCTGGACGTACGTCTGGGTTCCAAACAGATGGGTTACCTGCACCGTAGTAAACCAGATTTGTACGTGCATCATATGGCCACCAGCCCCATACGGAACCGCCACCATGTTGCCAGCCGTCTTTGATCGCTTGTGGTTTCAACCAAGTACGTGTACCCAGCTCTTTTTCGCCACCTTTGATCTGGTCAGCAGACAGGCGTTTGAAAGAACCACCCTCTTTGTTACCACCGTTGACGTCTTGGTAAACGGACAGAGCGTTGTACAAAGGATTGTCTTTGTTGGTGTTAGCATCGTGCAGTGTTTCAGCATCCGGGCCAGTTGAGTAAGCCTTCCATGCCAGAGAACCATCTTTTGCATTGTATGCAGCGATAAAGCAACGTACGCCGAACTCAGCACCTGAGCAACCGGTCAATACTTTGTCTTTGATCACGTGTGGCGCGTTAGTGTTAGTTGCACCCACTTTTGGATCAGTGTTTTTCACTTCCCATACTTTTTTACCATCTTTGGCATCCAAAGCAACCAGCAAGCCATCGTTCTGTTGCAGGTAGATTTTGCCATCACCAAAACCCAGGCCACGTGTCACGTTGTCACAGCACAGCACTGCTTGCACGCTTGGGTCTTGTTTCGGGAAATAGGACCAAACGATTTTTTGATTGTCGTTCAGATCCAGCGCGTAGACGTTGTTAGGGAAAGCAGTCACGATGTACATCATGTTGCCAACCACAATTGGAGAACCTTCGTGACCACGGTTAACACCGGTTGCGAATGTCCAGGCCATTTTCAGGTTTTTAATGTTGCCTTTGTTGATTTGTGCCAGTGCGCTATAACCCTGGTTATTGTGCTGACCACGTGGATGTGCCCAGTTGTTTGAGTCTTTCATTGCAGCTTCCTGGTCAGCAGCAGCATAAGCCATTGCTGGCAAGGCAAGCGCGACGCTGGCTGCAATACCAAAAGCAGTTTTCATTTTGATCATAGTTATATCTCCGGAAGAAAAATCCCAAAAGGATCCATCACAAATTGCAATTAAAAATTGCGCTGTGCTTAAAGTTGCCGCTGGCACTAGGATTTCCAGAGCTGTTACTTACCCCGTGAAGGATAGATGTCACTTGATTAAGCGCTTGTAACTGTAATATAAATAGCCCCCCGAAACAGCCAGCCAGTTTTGGGTTTTATTCATGGGCCAGATAAGGAATTTTTCCGAAAACTTTATAGAATTGCTTTTTTTTTGTATCATTTTGCAATCGAAGGCCATGTCCTAGTGTGCCCTTCAGGTAATGGTGTCGCCCAATGTGAATGGCGGCGCCTGCTTACTTGATTATGAAGGTAGACACAGACTGTGCTGAGACCCTGGCATTACTCGCTGGTATTGGACAAAGCTTCCCCGCATTCCATCCACCAGCAACTCATAGAACACTTCCGCGCCATGATAGAAGGCGGTGCCTGGCTAGGCGGCAGCGCCCTGCCCAGCTCACGCGATATCGCGCAACGTTTGGGCATCAACCGAAAAACGGTTTCGCGGGTGTATGAAGAGCTTTCTGCACAAGGACTGATTTACACCCAGCCCAAGCGCGGTACCTTTGTCTCACAGACGCCACGTTCAGAAACACCTGGCCCACCGCGTCCGCGCACATTGATACATGCGCGACCGGAACTCGACAGTGCCTCTAGCAGTATTTATCAATTAATCCAGAAGACCACGGTGCACCATATTCGCCGGGTGGCCTTGCACATGCACAAATTACGGCCGCACGACTATGACGTGACTGGCCTATTCAATCTCAAACATATGCTGGCCAACCTGCTCGCACACGAAAGACGCTACCTGGTTTCACCTGACCATATCACCTGCGGTACCTGGCCGGTATTGCAGACAGCACTGATGCATCACCTGAGCCTGGCAGACGGATGCCTGTTATTAGACCATCGCGCAAGCATAGAACTGGAAAGAAGCCTGGTAAAACATGGCATACAGGTACTGCGCCTGCCTGACATCGCAGACGGCCAGGCACACGGTTTTATAGAGCAAGTTGAGAAATATTGCATCAACTACCCAGTGTCCGCATTATGGTGCGACACATCGACATTGTTCGAGGCGCAGACAATAGAAGGTGAACAGGCACTGGTTGCACAAAAACTGGCCGATTATCGCTTGCTGCTGATTGACGATCAGCGTTCACATTTGCCGTTTGTGCAACAAAACCAACCACTATCCAGCAGATACGCCAAAAGCATATTGCTTGGCAGCTTGTATGGTGAGTGTTGTGACATGTTTAACTTATGCTACCTGGCCAGTAACCTTGGTTTTTCAAGCGATTTTATTAACGAACTCAATGTGCAGCAACAGCAATCATCCCTACTCAATATGCTGGCGCAAAGCGAGCTCATCAAACGCGGAGAATATAAAAAGCTGCTGACGACCATTCATCGCTTTTTACAGCAAACTTAAGCTGAGGGCAAAAAGATTGCCGGCTCACAGCATTCAAAAAAACAACCAATCTGGCTGATATCAACCACCAAAAATTCAGGAAAAACTCCTATTTACACAAAAAATAGGCTTTCCAATCATTTGGTTAAATTTTGTTCGCGGCATGGCATGCTAAATGCTAAACAGTGACGGGGAGTGAGCTATCACTAGGACCGATACCAGCAGACTGCATATCAGCTGGTATCGGGGTAGACACTCCCTCACTTGCATATTGATCTCATGCAAAAAAGGCACCGCAATTGCGGTGCCTTTTCATTGGCAACAAGCAGAGGAATCAGAGATTACTCTTGGCCGATTTGGTAAACTTCGTAGCTGGTTTCCACGATTTTACCGGTGGTTGCATCCACTTCTACTTTCACTTCTTCGTTGTCAGCTTCCAGGATGTCAAATTCGTAAGAGGCTTTGCCGTCTGGCTCTAACTCATACTCAACTTCAACCACTTTACCTGGATGTGCCGCCAATGCTGTCGCTTTGGCATCTGCTTCAGACACTTTGGCCAAAGCCTTAAATCTTTCGTCATCTGCAGTCACCTCTTCTTCTACTTCAGTGATTTTGCCTGTTTTCGCATCGCACTCGATGTCCCAAGCTTTACCATCGTTGGATTGCACGTCAAACTCGTACACCAAGTGCTTGCGCTCAGACTTGGCTTCAAGCTTAACGATTTTGCCGTCGTGCTTGGATAATGCCGCTTTCACGCACTTGCCCAGGCTGTCGTAAGCTTTCGGTTTGATGGTTTCGTGGTCGGCGAATGCTTGACCGGATAATACACCGCATAACGCGGCTGCCAGTAATGACGCTTTCATTTGCATAATGATCTCCTTGTTTAAAGTCATGAATGAAAAACGCGAAACACGCGCTAGGGACGCATGCTTCGTGAATTCATAACGCGAAAAGGATATCAAAAACGCAGTAAGCTTTTTAAAATATTACACCTTGTTAACAAAATGGCTACAAACAGCCGTTTAATAAGCAAGCAGCCCACTGGCCTACACCGCGACTGGCGCCTTAATGGCCGGATACGGGTCGTAATTTTCCAAGCTGAAATCTTCAAACTTGAAGGCGAAAAGATCTTTCACCTCAGGGTTAAAGCGCATGTTAGGCAAGGCGCGCGGCGTACGCGACAATTGCTCTTTAACCTGCTCCATATGGTTGCTGTAAATATGCGCATCGCCCAGGGTATGCACAAAATCGCCTAGCTGCAAGTCACATACCTGCGCCACCATCATGGTCAACAAGGCATAAGACGCGATATTGAATGGCACGCCCAAAAAGATATCCGCACTGCGTTGATACAACTGGCAGCTCAGTTTGCCATCAGCGACATAGAACTGGAAAAACGCATGGCACGGTGGCAACTTCATGCGCTCTACGTCCGCCACGTTCCAGGCAGAAACAATTAAACGGCGCGAATCGGGTGTGTTCTTAATCTGGTTAACCACTTGTGTGATCTGGTCAATGTGCGTGCCATCCGGCTTGGGCCAGTTGCGCCATTGATAACCATAGACAGGCCCCAGGTTGCCTTGTTCATCTGCCCATTCATCCCAGATTTTAACGCCATGCTCTTTGAGGTAGGCAATATTGGTGCTGCCCTGCAAGAACCATAACAGCTCGTGAATAATCGACTTTAAATGGACTTTTTTGGTTGTCAGCAGCGGGAAGCCTTCAGCCAGATTAAAGCGCATCTGGTAGCCGAATACCGAAGTGGTGCCAGTGCCCGTACGATCCGTTTTCACATGACCATGCGCAAGTACGTGGTTCAATAAATCATGATACTGCTGCATAGACCGGCTCCCGCTAAGCGTTAAGTATTGGCGATGATAAAGGCTTTAATGGCATCGACACTGACATCCATTACCGTTGAGGTTTGTGGCAAGTCTTCCAGGCCCGCCAGGCTGGCAGGACGCTCAGGCACTTCGCCCAAAGCCTCAACAATGGCATCTTCAAACTTGGCCGGCAACGCGGTTTCCAGTACCAGCATAGGCACATCTGTTTTGCGATGCTCCAGCGCTACTTTCAGGCCATCTGCAGTGTGCGTATCAATCGTCACGCCATACTTTTCCTTGGTCGCGCGTATGGTTTGCATGCGACTGGCGTGATTGCTATGGCCAGACACGAAACCAAAACCAGCCACCTTGGCAAAATAACCTTGCGCATTTAAATCAAACTTGCCGCCAGCATCCACCGCAGACCATAACTCGCGCACTTTATCACCATCCTGGCCGACCAAATCATAGACAAAACGCTCGAAGTTAGAGGCTTTGCTGATATCCATGGACGGGCTGGAAGTATGGTAAGTATTGGCAGAGCCACGCGGCGCATAGACACCGGTATTAAAGAACTCGTCTAGCACATCATTTTCGTTGGTGGCCACCACTAACTGGTCAATTGGCAACCCCATCATGCGCGCAATATGCCCGGCGCAAATATTGCCGAAGTTGCCGCTAGGCACGGTAAAGCTGACCTTTTGGCTGTTGCTAGTGGTCACAGCCAGATAGCCTTTGAAGTAGTACACAATCTGCGCCGCAATACGGCCCCAGTTGATAGAGTTCACGGCACCGATTTTATATTGCGCCTTGAACGCGTGGTCATTGGACACGGCTTTCACCATATCCTGCGCATCATCGAACACGCCCTTCACAGCAATATTGAAAATATTGTCGTCTTGCAGGCTGAACATCTGCGCGGTCTGGAAACGGCTCATTTTCTGATAGGGCGACAGCATAAAGACGCGCACGCCTTGTTTGCCACGCATGGCGTATTCAGCGGCGGAACCAGTATCACCTGAAGTCGCGCCCAGGATATTGGTGGTCTGGCCGGTTTTAGCCAACACGTATTCAAACAGGTTACCCAGCAACTGCATAGCCATGTCTTTAAACGCCAATGTTGGGCCGTTGGACAGGCTTAACAGGTAGAGATTATCATCCAGCTTGAGCGTTGGCGTGATGTCTGCAGCGTTTTGGCCGGCACGTGCGTATTGATAGACTTCGGCACGATAGGTTTTATCAATGATCGCCTTCAGGTCTGTATGCGGAATATCACTGTCGTCCACCAGGCGCGACAGGATGGCAAAGGCCAGTTCACGGTAATTCATACCGCGCATGGCGTTCAGATCGGCATCACTGAACTGCGGATATTGCTCGGGCAGGTACAAACCGCCGTCTGGTGCCAGGCCACCCAGCAAAATTTCACTAAATGTTAAAGCAGGCGACTGCCCGCGGGTACTGATATATTTCATTGCATTAACCTATGCTCAAAACCTTAATTAGCGTGACAGTGCTTCCATGCGGATTTTCGTCACACCGGCTGCGATGGCAGGCAGCGCCTCAATATTGGCAATCGCTGCATCCATGATTTTCTCTTGCGTGGTGTGCGTCAGAATCACAATGTCAGCTTCTGACTCGCCCTCGGCAGGCTCTTTTTGCAGCATGGCATCAATCGAGATTTGCAAATCCGCCAGAACCTTGGTGATATCTGCCATCACGCCTGGTTTGTCAGAAGCACGCAAGCGCAGGTAGTAGGCTGAATGCACTTCGGCAATCGGCAAAATCGGTAACACTTGCTGCTGGTCTAACTGATAGCCCAAATAAGCCACACGCTGTTCAGCTTTGGTACCTTGCAAACGCGCAATATCCACCAGGTCGGCCACTACCGCACTGGCGGTCGGCTCTGCCCCGGCACCGGCACCGTAATACAAGGTTGGGCCAACCGCATCGCCTTTAACCACGACAGCGTTCATGGCGCCATCCACGTTAGCAATCAGGCGCTTTTCAGGAATTAGCGTCGGGTGTACACGCAATTCAACGCCGGCTTCAGCTTTTTTACTGATGCCGAGCAATTTCACGCGGTAACCCAATTCCTGCGCATACTGGATATCTTTAATGGTGAGCTTGGTAATACCTTCGGTATACGCATGCTCAAATTGCATCGGCATGCCAAAGGCAATGCTGGCCATGATCGTCAGTTTATGCGCGGCATCGATACCCTCCACGTCAAAGGTCGGGTCGGCTTCGGCATAGCCCAGACGTTGCGCTTCTTTCAGCACATCGGCAAAGGCCAGCCCCTTGTCACGCATTTCAGTCAGGATAAAGTTGGTCGTGCCATTGATAATACCCGCCACCCACTCTACCTTGTTGGCACTCAGGCCTTCACGTAGCGCTTTGATGATAGGAATACCACCTGCGACCGCTGCTTCAAAGGCGACGATCACGCCTTTGTCAGCCGCGGCTTTAAAAATCTCGTTGCCGTGCACGGCTAGCAAGGCCTTGTTGGCGGTCACCACATGCTTGCCATTGGCAATCGCGGTTAACACCAGCTCTTTAGCCACGGTGTAGCCGCCGATCAACTCCACAACGACATCGATGTCCGGGTTATTCACCACCGCGAAGGCATCATCAGTCACGGCCACCTGGCCGCCAGTCACTTGCTTTGCCAACTCAATATTGCGGTCAGCTACTTGCACAATACGGATATTGCCACCAAGACGGCGTGCGATATCTGCCTGGTTACGCGTGATCACGGTATACGTACCGCCACCCACTGTGCCTATGCCCAACAACCCTACTTTTAATTCTTTCATACTCATACTCACCATTAATGGCTTGCGCGCACGCTTACCTTATTTTGAATGTTTCTTTATTTTGCATGCTTCTTGCGATAGCTATCCAGATAGCGGCCTATGCGCGTCATGGCTTCAGTCAAGTCGTCTACATTAGGTAAGAAAACCACCCTGAAATGGTCAGGTGTTTTCCAGTTAAAGCCAGTGCCCTGCACCAGCAACACCTTTTCTTCCAGCAACAAGTCGAGAATAAACTGCTGGTCGTCCTCAATCGGATACATCTCTGGATCGAGCTTGGGGAACAGATACATGGCCGCCGCCGGTTTGACGCAGGTTACACCCGGCATGGCGGTCAACATGTCATAGGCCAAATCACGTTGCTTGCACAAGCGACCACTAGGTGCCACCAGGTCGTTAATACTCTGGTAACCACCAAGCGCAGTTTGAATGGCCAACTGCCCCGGCACATTGGCACACAAGCGCATGGAGGCCAACATGTTTAAACCTTCGATATAATCTTTGGCATCTTTTTTATCGCCAGAGATAATCATCCAGCCTGAGCGGTAGCCACAGGCGCGGTAATTCTTGGACAAGCCGTTAAAGGTCACAAACAGCACATCATCGGCCAGTGAGGCGATAGAGGTATGTGTATTGCCGTCGTACAGCACCTTGTCGTAAATCTCGTCAGCAAAAATCACCAGGCCATGATGACGCGCGATCTCGATAATGCCTTCCAGTGTTTCCTTGGGGTACAAGGCACCGGTCGGGTTATTCGGATTGATAATCACGATGCCTTTGGTGTTGGCCGTGATCTTGTTTTCAATATCAGCCAAGTCAGGCAACCAGCCGGATTGCTCGTCACAGACATAATGCCGCGCCGTGCCGCCTGCCAGGTTCACCGCTGCCGTCCATAGAGGGTAATCCGGCATAGGCACCAGAATCTGGTCACCATTATTGAGCAGGCCCTGCATGGCCATCACAATCAGCTCGGATACACCGTTACCGATGATGATGTCGTCTATGGTCACGCCCGCAATATTTTTTTGCTGGGTGTAATGCATGATGGCTTTGCGCGCCGCGAACAAACCTTTGGAATCCGTATAGCCTGAGGCGTGATCCATATTGTGGATCACGTCCTGAACGATTTCTTCTGGCGCATTAAAGCCGAATGGCATAGGGTTACCGATGTTCAGCTTGATAATGCGCTGTCCGTCTTCTTCCATCTGGCGCGCGCGTTGCAATACCGGGCCGCGGATGTCGTAACAGACATTACTGAGTTTGCTGGATTTATTGACTGGCTTCATCGCTGGTTAACAAACACATCTGGCGTGTGTTAAGCTCTTAAAGTAAAACTTTCATTCTACCTGCAAACCCTTGCTACATCAATGAACCTTAGGCCTTTGCCAGACTCTGAATCGGTAGATTTAAACGGAATTTTCATCATGGGCAATTTGCAGGCGCGTCACGATTACAGCTTATGAAACTACACCTACATACCAGCGAACAGCAATATCAAATTAATGGCGTCGATAGCGACGCGGTGATCATTAATCGCCAGCGCTATGCGCAGCCGGTGATTGTCAGCGAACAGGCCTTAAGTACAGACTGGTTTCAGGGAGCGTGGGAAACATTGGATGCACAGCAATTAGCTGCGATACTGGATTTTAGTCCGGAGGTGGTATTGCTAGGTACGGGCGATAAACAGCGTTTTATTCATCCTCGGCATACACAGGCATTCCTATCAGCGCACATCGCCGTAGAATGCATGACCACGGCTGCGGCCTGCCGCACCTTCAACATCCTGACCGCAGAAGGCCGCAAGGTAGTTGCGGCCCTGCTGCTGGAATCCCACCTGGCAGAATCTGAATAAGCACCTGACTACTGCGGCTTGAGCGTCACCTGTAAACCATCAGCCGTCACTTGCAAATCCGTTGGCTGATATTGGCGCCCCGCGTAGCTTAAATCCTCGGGCTTGACTTCATATAACACCAGCTGGTTCAGCCACTTTCCACTCAGACTTTGCGCCAATTGCTGCACCAGGCCATTCCACTCGCTATTGGCGCCATCCAGCTTGAAGGAATCCACGGCAGGCTGGTCAAGCACAACCGCATTGCGTGCCTGGTCAAACTTGACCAAACCCGACACACCCAGTTTGCCGGTGGTGGCACTGGATAACAAATCACTTTGCACACTGGCATCCATCAAGGTATGAATTCTGCCCGATGCAGGATCCAGTGAAACCAGGGCGTTAGACAATTGGACATGAAACACCTTCATCACGGTAAGTGGCTTTGCCAGCTTGTGATTGAGTTTTTGCTGTAACTGGGCGGTATTCATTTTCACTGTACGATCGCCCATACTCACACAGTGAGTCAGCAATAACCCTAGCAAAACTACCGTACAGAAGCCTTTTAAAAGACGCATTTGTAAGCCTTATTTAACACTTGCAACATTCGACAAAAATTGACAATCACGCAGACTGCATACGATAAGATCGCGTGCAATGAAAAAAATTTCACGCACCCAATCTGGTTTTACGCTGATCGAAATGATCGTCGTCATGCTGATTCTATCAGCGCTAGCGGTGACTGCCTATGCGCGCATCTCGCAGATTGATACACAAGCCAGGCTGGCAGCCTTGCAATCGTTGAAAGCCAATGTGCTATCGGTCGCGACGATGGCCAAGGGTGTGTGCATGTCAGACCCGCAATGTGACGGCAACCAGACTACACCGTCGACCGTCATCGAAGGCAATACGATCTATTTTAGTCACGGCTACCCGGTCGGCTGGCTGGGCAATGAAGATGGCGCTGGCAGCTTGTCTCAACTGGTGGACGCTGGCAAATTCTCGGTGCAAGCAGCGCTGTCCGATACCAATCGCGCCACCTACACCCTGCAAGGCGCCAGGGATAGCAATCACTGCAAACTGGAATACATTATTTCCACAGGGTCAGCCAACGCCGCGGGCTCCAATACCGCCGGTCTAAGTGTCACCATAGACAGCGCCGGCTGTTAACAAGCAAAGCTCAAAAAGAAAGGCAGTGTGTTTTTCAACACACTGCCTGTTCAATGCTTGCAGAGACTTTACAGATTTTTGGTCGATAAAGTCAGTGTGGCATTGGTGCCGCCAAAACCAAAACTGTTGGACAATGCAGTTTGAATCCGCGCAGAAGCAATTGGGCTCCGCACGATATTCAAGCCTTCTGCTGCCGGATCCAGCGTTTCAATATTGGCAGATGCCGCAATAAAACCGTGTTGCATCATTAGCAAGGTATAAATGGCCTCATTCACGCCAGCTGCGCCTAAAGCGTGGCCGGATAAGGATTTTGTTGAGGCAATCGCTGTCTTGCTGTTATCACCAAACACCGCACGAATCGCTTCCAGCTCCTTGGTGTCGCCCACCGGCGTGCTGGTGCCATGCGTATTAATATAGTCAATCTCTTCCGGATTAATGCCCTGCAATGCCTGTTGCATGCAGCGCACAGCGCCTTCACCACTTGGTGCGACCATATCGTAACCGTCTGAGGTTGCACCATAACCAATCACTTCGGCATAGATCTTTGCACCACGCGCTTTGGCGTGCTCATACTCTTCCAGTATAACGATACCGCCGCCGCCAGAAATCACAAAACCATCACGATCGGCATCGTAGGTACGCGATGCTTTTTCAGGCGTTTCGTTATATTTGCTCGACAATGCACCCATGGCATCAAACAGATAGCTCATGGTCCAGTGTTCTTCTTCACCACCGCCAGCAAACACGATATCCTGTTTGCCCAGTTGAATTTGCTCAACACCCGCGCCTATACAGTGCGCACTGGTTGAACAGGCAGAACTAATACCGTAATTCACACCCTTGATTTTAGCGCCCGTCGCCAGGCAAGCGGCAATTCCGCTGCTCATGGTTTTAGTCACCATATAAGGGCCAACACGACGAATGCCTTTTTCTGCCAGCGTATTGGTGCCGTCCAGCATACTTTCAGTAGACGTGCCACCTGCACCGACGATCAGGCCGGTACGTACATTTGAAACCAGCTCTTCCGGCAGGTTTGCATCAACAATCGCTTCCTGCATCGCCAGCCAGGCGTAAGCATGACCCTTGGCCATAAAACGCAACAGCTTGCGATCAATCAAGGCTTCAACATCCAGATTTTTGATCGAGCCTGCCACATGCGAACGCAAACCGCGCTCGGCATATTCAGGTTGATAAGTAATACCGGAACGGCCTGCTTTGAGGCTGTCCAGCACTTCCTGTTTGTTATTACCAAGACTTGATACGATACCAAATCCTGTAATCACTACGCGACGCATTGCGCCTCCCATTCACTTCAAAAACTGTAAAGACGACTAGAAATTGTCCGTGCTGGTAAATAAACCGACACGCAAATCACTGGCATTATAAATCTCGCGGCCATCCACTTCCATACGTGCATCGGCAATTCCCATCACCAGCTTGCGCATGATCACACGTTTTAAATCAATGTGGTAGCGCACCAGCTTGGCTGATGGCAATACCTGGCCGGTAAACTTCACTTCACCAGAACCCAGGGCACGGCCGCGGCCAGGACCACCTTTCCAGCCCAGGAAGAAGCCTACCAGTTGCCACATGGCATCCAGGCCCAAACAGCCAGGCATCACCGGGTCACCGGTAAAGTGGCATTCAAAAAACCATAAGTCAGGACGAATATCGAGCTCTGCAATAATTTCGCCCTGGCCGTATTTCCCACCCTCGTCAGAAATCTTTACGATACGGTCAAACATCAGCATTGGTGGTAATGGCAATTGTGCGTTACCTTCGCCGAACATTTCGCCGCGGCCGCACGCCAACAAATCCTCTTTGCTGAAACTACTTTTTCTAGTCATGTATTTTTAGATTTTTAGTATAAAACAATATTTTCGCCGGAAATTGCGTTTAGTGAAAGCTTTTTGTCATCCAATAACTATACCGACCTGTATACTTTTTAGAAGAATATAGGTAGTATTCACTAAATTGTTACTGAATTTTACAACTTGATAATGACCAGCCTATCAGGCTTTAAAGGATAATTTCGCATCATCAAGCCGTTTTCAATTACAAATTAGTTACAATTCAGCGCAATCTATACATTCAACCTTATCAGGAAATCAGGCATGCAAGATCAACAACTAAACGATTGGCGTACCCATGCGCTCACATTAGAGTCGGAAGTTAACAAAGTCGTCGTCGGTCAGGAAAATCCAGTACGCCTGATCACCACTGCCGTGTTCGCACGCGGCCACGTGTTGCTTGAAGGCGATGTCGGCGTGGGTAAAACCACTTTGCTGCGCGCCTTTACGCGCGGCATTGGCGGCGGTTACCAGCGGATTGAAGGTACGATTGATCTGATGCCGAATGACCTGGTGTATCACACCTACCTCGGGGAAGATGGCAAACCGCATGTGAGTCCGGGCCCGTTGTTAATGTCTGGCCAGGATTTATCGATTTTCTTTTTTAACGAAATCAACCGTGCTCGCCCGCAGGTACACTCGCTGATGCTGCGCGTGATGGCAGAGCGCACGTTGACCGCCTTTAATAAAGAGCACTACTTCCCGCACATGCTGGTATTTGCGGACCGTAACCAGGTGGAGCGTGAAGAAACCTTTGATATCCCGTCTGCGGCGCGTGACCGCTTCATGATGGAAATTCCGATTGTGGTGCCGCCTGCGCATGACATTATGGAATCATTGATTTTTGATACGCGCTTTCATGATGTGGATCAGTTGATTTCCAACGTGCCCGCCGATGTCCTCAAATTTGACCAGTTGAACAGTTTTGCCAAGGTCATCCAGGAAAATATCCAGGCTAGCCCTGCCCTGCGTAAATATGCGCTGGACTTGTGGCTGGCGACAAAAGACCCGGTGGCTTACGGCGTCAAAGTATCCAATGTCGACATGAAGCGCCTGGTGCTGAGTGGCGCCAGCCCGCGCGGCATGGGTATGTTGCTGCGCGCCGCCCGCGTCAACGCCTGGCTCAATAATCGCCAGGCCGTGGTGCCAGAAGACATTCACGCCGTGTTCCACGAAACAATCGCACACCGCCTGGTATTTAGTCCGGTCTACGAAATGCGTCGTACCGAAATCGCACGCGAATTGCTGACTGGCATTACCAATGCCGTCGCCGCGCCTTAAGTTTTTGTTGCTGGAACGTTATGGAAACCATTAAGGAATTCAGCTACCACATTGGCTGGCGTTCCCGCTCGCGTCGTCCAGGCCGCCATAAAAGCAATCAGCGCGGCATGGGCATGGAGTTTCGTGGTCACACCACGTTGCTGTCATACCCTGACCCGCGCCGGATCGATATCCGCCAGACCATCCGTGACCCGATGGAACAGGTCTATGTGCGCATTTTCAACCAGAAAAGTGCCACGCCGGTGTTTGTGATGTGCGATATGTCAGGCTCTATGCAATATGGTACACCGCACACAAAGTTGGTCACCGCCGCCCATATCACGCGTTCGGTGGCACAATCCGCCAGCCGCAATACGGATCCGGTTGGATTTATCGGCTTTGATGATGATGTGCATGACGAATGGCTGAGCACGCTCTCGTTGCGTCCTCACACCATGTTCGACCTGGCGGACCGTCTGGAAAACCACCTGCCGAATGAAGTCGGTGCTGGTGCCTTGCTTGAAAGCGTACGCCTCCTGCCACGCGAGCGAGCGTTGATCTTCCTGGTATCCGACTTTCATATGCCACTGGAGCAACTGGAAGAGGCGCTATTACTGATGCTGCGCCACCATATTGTGCCTGTCATTCTGTGGAATAGCACTGAATACAAACAGTTACCGGAGTTTGGCATTACCAGCATCAACGACCCGGAAACCGGCGAGCGCCGCACCTTGTTTCTGCGTGCTTCCTATCGTGAACGCATCCTGGAAGCATTTGCTGCCAGACGCCGGGCGATTGAAGATATTTTTATGAGATTTGATATGCAGCCATTTTTTGTGGAAGACACGTTTGATGCAGACCTGCTCACCGATTACTTTCACCAATATGTGCCTGCCTAAGGAAAGCGACCGATGAAAGCGCGCAACCATTTATTGTCATTATTTCTCGCATCGACCTTGCTCTGCACTAGCTTGAGCACCTCCGCCGATGTAGTTCTGCCTTCGGTAGACAGCAAGTTTGTCAGCGTTAAAGAAATCAACCCCAGCCGCGATGCCGGTTATGTGGTGGGCGACAAGCTGCAACGCACCATGATACTGACCGTCAAACAGCCTTATGACCTGATCAAGGAATCGTTGCCTATCGTTGGTTATGAGCACAGATACCGCGGCCAGGTATCGGGCATTGAGTTAACCGCGATTGACGTCAAAGAGCGTCATGAAAGCAAGCAATCCGTGTATACCATCCACCTTGAATACCAGGTGTTTAAAAGCGGCCGCGTCGCCAAACCCGCCATTTTAAGAGGCGAGATTGTCAAACTGCGCCAGCAAGGCAGCAAAGACATCAAACAATTCCGCATGCCGTCGTTTAACTTCCGCACCTCACCGCTTTCGGTGTATGGCGAAGTGAACCTCAAAAATGAAATGAGCCCTTATGTCGCACCGCTCAAACTGCATGCAGACAAAGAGCAATTAGCCCTGAAAATCGCCGCAGGCGTGTTGGCGGCCAACCTATTGGCTTTGCTATATATATTGGGCGCGCGCACCTGGTTGCCGTATATGGGAGGTGCTTTTGCCAAGGCTTACCGCAAAATCGGCAAGCTGCCTGAAGATGCGCAAGGTTTACAGCAGGCCATTTCAACCGTGCATGAAGCCTTGCATCAAGTGGCAGGCCATAGCGTGTTTGGTAATGGCGTTGAACGACTGCTGCAAGAAAAACCTGCTTTCGCCGTCGCTAAACCAGAGATCGAACGCTTTTTTGCTTTGTCGCGCCAGGTGTTTTTCGATGCCAAAACGCCGCTGGACTTAGGCATGCCGCCCAAACAATGGCTGAAAAAATTCTGTCGCCACATGCGTGACTGCGAGCGCGGCTTACGCCCAGAGGTGCAAACATAATGGCATTCACACATCCCTGGCTGTTATGGGCGCTGCCATTGGCGTTGTTGCCACTATTGCTGGAGCGTGCACACAGCAAGCATTATTCGTGGATAGGTTTGCTGCCACCGGATCCGCTGTCCAGCATGATCGGTTTTTTGCTCAAAGTGCTTGCTGTGCTCAGCATCGTCTTTATCATTTTGGGCCTGGCCGGACCGCATAGCCTGGAACAGCAAATCGAGCGTACCGGTATCGGTGCACAGATCGGCCTGGTACTGGACCGCAGCGCCAGTATGGACGACCCGTTTGCGGGCGACAAAGATGGCCATGTCGGCGAAACCAAGTCTGTGGCCGCGGCGCGTATCATGACCCAGTTCTTACAACACCGTAACAACGACATGATGGGGCTGATTACATTCAGCAACTCGGCCATGTACGTGTTGCCATTGACCGAAAACAAAGAGGCCATGTTATCGGCCATTCAGGCCACGGCGGGCAACTCCCTGTTTCAAACCAATATTGGTGGCGGCTTAACCAGCGCGGTTGAATTATTTAAAGATGTGCCGGACTCCGGTTCACGCGTCATCATCCTGATTTCGGATGGTGCTGGCCGTGTCAGCGATATGGTGCAGCAAAAACTGCGTGACTGGCTACAACGCTACAACATCGGCCTGTACTGGATTGTGTTGCGCCAGCCTGGCGGCGTCACCATCTTTGACCCCAAATACGCCGAAAGCAGCTACGCCGGCCCTATGCCGAGTGAAGTGTTGCTGTATCAGTTTTTTCAAACGTTACGCACCCCGTTTAGTGCTTATGAAGCAGCGGATCCCAAATCGCTCGAAGCCGCCATTGCCGACATTAACAGCAAAGAGAAAAAACCGATTCAATACCTGGAAAAGATCCCCGGCCATGATTACACCAATGTGTGTTACTGGATTGCATTTGTCATGATTGCCTTCCTGCTGGCTGTTAAATATCTGGAGATACACACATGGCGCTCAGCGTAAATAAACTAGTAACCGGCTTGCTGGTCGTGGCAGTCGCATCTCTCGCCACTATGGCTTATAGCTGGCAACGCATACAGCAGGTAGAAGCCTTTAATGAAGCAGTGACATCCGCCAAAAGCCCACAAACCGACCAACAAAGTTTTGAGGCAAAATTTGCCGTGGCCTATTGGCTGGGCAAAAACGAGCGCTACAAAGAGTCTACCTTGCTGTTTACCAAGCTGATAGACCAGGCCAATGCCAGCCAGCGCGCGGCCATTTTGCACAATGTAGGTAATATGTTCTTTTTGCGCGCGATCCAGCTGACGGGCGGTAACGACAACAGCACGCGTGACGAACTCGAGTACCTGCTGTCGCAAGCGGCTACCTCTTACAAAACGGCCCTCAAGGCAGATAACAGCAATTGGGGGACGCGCCGTAACTTTGATCGCGTACTGGGCCTGCTACCTGAAAAACCAACACCGGGCGTCGGCGAATCAGACAACCCGGGGCTGATCATGGGCAATATCCCTAACGGCTTGCCATAACAAGTGTGTGTGTAATACGTGAATCATTTGACTGAATATTATTGACTGGCACTCCATGAAGATCTGGCTAAGACACTTTATCAAGCACCGTGACACCGCCCTGCTCGGACTGGCCCTGCTATGCTTGCTGGGCGCCATCCTGCGGCCCAGTATCCCGTTCAAGCATAATATCTACGCTTACTTTTTGATCGCAGATATTTCGCAAAGCATGAATGCCGAAGACATGACACTCAACGGCAAAAAGGTGACGCGCATGGCCTATATGCAGAATATGATGCATGAAGTCGTCGCCTCCCTGCCCTGCGGCACCAAGGTCAGTATCGGCATGTTCGCCGGCAACTCGGTAGCAGCCATGTACTCACCGATTGAGGTATGCAGTAACTTTGCCGCCATTCAGGATACGATTGCACACCTGGACTGGCGTATGGCCTGGTCGGGCAATAGCCGCGTACGCGAGAGCCTGTTTGTGACGGCCAAAGTGGTACGCGCCATGCCTGAGCCCGCGCAAGTGCTGTATTTTACTGATGGTGAAGAAGCGCCCAAATTGCACGCGTTTAACACCAAAAACCTGGAAGAGTTTCAGGGCGGTGATGAGTGGTTGTTTGTCGGCATTGGCTCAGAAGAAGGCGTGGCCATCCCCAAACTCAGCCCTGAGAATCAGGTGATTGGTTACTGGTCTAACGAGAGCTTTGCCATGCAGCCCGGCATCGCCCAGATTTCAGAAAGCACCTTGGGTGTGCGCGATGACAATATTGCCTATGGGGATAACGACAGGTTCATTTCGAAATTGTCGACAGAATACCTGGAAAGCCTGACCAAAGAGATTGGGGCAAAATATATCAAAGGCGACAGCACATACAACGTGTTACAAGCCATGAAGGCGCAGAAACCTGCCCGTCACGATATTGCCCCGCTACCGCTCAGCTGGCTGTTTGCCATCTTGGCGGGCCTGTGTGTATTGGGCACTTATGCCAGTCGCCACCCATGGCGTCAAATCAAACAGAACCTGCATCTATACCGTAACCAGATCCGCTCAAAATTCTCGGTACGCGCAGAATCTGTGGCGCACGACAATCACTTTTAATAATTCGCTCAATTAACCCAGTGATTATTCGCGTAAACCCCACTTTAACCAGACACGCAAGGCCTGCAAAGCTTGCGTGTCTGCCTGATCGGGCAGGATTAACAAACGTTTAGGCCTAAGCAAGCGCGTCATCAGCGCTGAAGGTGTTTTAACCAAGACACGCTCGATTTCTTGTGGCACGAAAGCCGTAAGATGTAAAACGATACAAGCCGGATGTACTACCGAGTCAGGCAACACGGCAAACGACCAGGTCTGGCCGCGCTTATCCGTCAAAGTCATCTGTCCAAACACATCGACCCTTAATGACTGCACGCTCCATGGCCAGCGCGTGGCGGGTAATTGTGTCCATTGCCAAACACATACCAATATATAGGCCAATACAGCCAGCGCAGCCCATCGCAATGGCAGGCTATAGACAAGGCTAAACACCACCAGCATTGAAAAAAGCCATCCCCACCCCCATAAAAATTTAGAGGGTCTGAAGCGCAGACCGATTTCACTTGATAGAATAGCTTTTTTCATCGCAATCATACGGGCGGCCCATACAAGCATGTCCTGTCCCGGAAGGAACCCCTTTTTATGTCCAGCCCAGCAAACGCCTGGCAATCTTTTTTGACCTCACAAGGCGCGCAATTCAATGCCCTGGGCGAAGCCGCATTCACAGACACCGGCGCCAGTGCACAATTGTTTGACCTCTCAAGCCAGGGGCTGATTGCCATCAGTGGCGCAGACAACCAGACCTTTTTGCAAGGGCAAGTGACTAACGATATTAAACTGCTCGCCCAAGGCGCGCAATTCAATGGTTACTGCACGCCTAAAGGCCGTTTACTGGCACTGTTCTTCAGTTTCACGATAGATGACGTCATTTACCTGCAATGCCCGCGTGACTTGATCCCTGATTTGGTCAAACGCTTGCGCATGTACGTGCTGCGCAGCAAAGTGCTGGTGGAAGATGCCAGTGAGCGACTCGTGTCTTTAGGACTGGCCAGTGACACACTGGCGGCAACCATTGAAGCGTTACCTGTCACGCCATACCAACAAGCGCAGACGCCTCACGGCACTCTGATACGTCTGGCCGATGCAGGCGCGCAACAACGTGCTTTATTAGTCGTTGCTGGCGAGCAGGCACAAACCAGTTGGCAATCACTGTCTGCCACCTTCACACCAGTCAGTACTGTGCAGTGGGAAGCCCTGGAAATCCAGGCAGGTATTCCACAAGTGTATGCAGCAACCAAAGAGCAATTTGTGCCGCAAATGGTGAATCTGGATGCGCTCAATGGCATCAACTTTAAAAAAGGCTGCTATACCGGCCAGGAAATCGTAGCGCGCACGCACTATCTGGGCAAGGTCAAACGTCGCACGCTACTGGCACAACTCACTGGCGGGCAAGTGCCACACGCTGGTGATGTATTACATGATGCCCAGCAGCAGGAAGCCGGGCAACTGGTACGCGTAGCACCAACGGCCAACAATGGCTGGTGGGTATTGGCCGAATGCCGACTGGAAGCCAAAGAAGCTGGTGCCATCAACTGGCAAGGCCAGACGCTAGACTTTAAAGCATTACCTTATGTTCTGCCGTAACAAGTTTCAGCAATAAAAAAGGCGCCCTAGGCGCCTTTTTTATTAGTCAGGTTTTACATCGGCATCTACTGGCTTCACATCCAGCGGTTTAGCCTCTAGCTGCTTTTCCGCCGTTGGCTTCGCTTCCAGTGGTGAGCTTGGTTTGTTCGTCACGGGCTGCTTATTCTGGATCACCTGAAAAAATACTTCATCCTGCTTCACCAGCCCCAGCTCGCTACGCGCACGCTCTTCAATCGCTGATTGACCTTGCTTTAGGTCGCGTACTTCTTCACGCAAAGTATCGTTACGCTGCCGGTAATATTCATTACGCTTTTCATGCGCCTCAATCTGCTGCGAATACTGCCAGACACGTAACCAGCTGCCTTTACCCAGCCACAATGGATATTGCAGCAGGGCAATCAGGACCACCAATACGACTGTCAGTTTACGCACGTTGACCTATCAGTGACCTGACTTCACCCAGCTTACTTGAACAACTGGTAGAACGCAGACAAACCTGCGTAGCTAGTGGCATCGCCCAACTCTTCTTCAATACGCAGCAACTGGTTGTACTTGGCCACGCGCTCTGAGCGGCACAGGGAGCCAGTTTTGATCTGCAACGCATTGGTCGCCACAGAGATATCCGCAATAGTGGTATCTTCAGTTTCACCTGAACGGTGTGAAACCACTGCCGTGTAGTTGGCACGTTTAGCCATCTCGATAGTCTGGAAAGTCTCGGTCAAAGTACCAATCTGGTTCACTTTGATCAGCACAGAGTTGGCCACGCTTTTCTGGATGCCTTCACGCAAGATTTTCGGGTTGGTGACGAACAGGTCATCACCCACCAACTGCGTGGTTTTACCCAGGCGCTGTGTCAACAGATCCCAGCCATCCCAGTCAAACTCGTCCATACCATCTTCAATGGTGATGATAGGATATTTGCCTGCCAAGGTCGCCAGGTAGTCGCAGAATTGTGCAGAAGTCAGTGCAGCACCTTCTGACTCCAGATGATATTTACCATCCTTGTAAAACTCGGTACTGGCGCAATCCAGGCCCAGGTAGATGTCTTTACCTGGCTCGTAACCTGCTGCCTCGATTGATTCCATGATCAATTGCAAGGCAGATTCGTTGGATGGCAGGTTAGGTGCAAAACCACCTTCGTCGCCTACTGTGGTTGCCAGACCTTTGGCATGCAATGTTTTCTTCAGGGCATGGAATACTTCCGCACCCGCGCGCAACGCCTCGCGGAAGGTTGGCAAACCGGCTGGCACAATCATGAACTCTTGAATATCCACGGAGTTATCTGCATGCGCACCACCATTAATGATGTTCATCATTGGGGTTGGCAATTGCATGAATGCTGAGCCGCCCAGGTAGCGATACAAAGGCAAACCGCTTTCTTCAGCCGCCGCACGTGCACAGGCCATAGACACGCCCAAAATAGCATTCGCGCCCAAGCGGTCCTTGTTGTCAGTACCATCCAGCTCAATCAGGGTTTTGTCGATAAAGCTTTGCTCTTCAGCGTCCAGGCCGATAATCGCTTCAGTGATTTCGGTGTTAACGTTTTCAATCGCATTCAACACGCCTTTGCCCAGGTAACGGCTCTTGTCACCATCACGCAGCTCCATGGCTTCCTTGGCACCGGTAGAAGCACCTGAAGGTACTGCAGCACGGCCAATCACACCACTTTCCAGCAAGACATCGACTTCAACGGTCGGGTTGCCACGTGAATCCATAATTTCGCGGGCGATAATATCTACAATAGCGCTCATGATTTATCCTTATCTTAAGATGTCAAAAAATTATAGGGTTTGTTCTGCGAAACCGGCTTTTTTCACCAGCCTGTCGAGATCGACCAGCAGATGCAACAAATCTTCCATTTTGCCCAAAGGCCAGGCGTTCGGGCCGTCTGACAAGGCTTTGCTTGGATCGGGATGCGTTTCCATAAACACACCGGCGATGCCGCTAGCCACCGCGGCGCGTGCCAGCACCGGCACAAACTCACGTTGACCACCGCTCTTGTCGCCCTGCCCGCCAGGTTGCTGCACTGAGTGGGTGGCATCAAATACCACCGGGCAATGGGTTTCACGCATAATGGCCAGGCCGCGCATGTCTGACACCAGCGTGTTATAGCCAAAAGAAGCGCCGCGCTCGCAGACCATAATGTTGTCGATACCGCCGTTGGCTTCTTTCGCCTTGTTAACCACCTGCTTCATATCACCAGGCGCCAAAAATTGGCCTTTCTTGATATTCACCGGCTTGCCGGACTGGGCACAAGCCACGATAAAGTCGGTCTGGCGGCACAGAAAAGCCGGTGTTTGTAACACATCGACCACTGCTGCCACATGCGGCACCTGTTCTTCAGTATGCACATCGGTCAAAATCGGCACGCCAATCTGGGCACGCACTTCGTCCAGAATCCTCAGGCCCTCTTCCAAGCCAAACCCTCTAAAGGTTTTGGTGGAGCTACGGTTGGCTTTATCGTAGGACGATTTGTAAATAAACGGCACGCCAATACGCGCGGCCATTTCTTTTAACTGGCCAGCGGTATCAATCGCCATTTGTTTGGACTCAATGACGCAAGGACCCGCGATCAAAAACAGCGGATGTTCAATGCCAACGTCAAAACCACATAACTTCATGAGAATTCCTTACTTTTTAGTCGCTTTTTGCGCCAGGGCTGCCTGCACATAGGCTTTAAATAATGGATGGCCGCTACGTGGGTTAGAGGTGAACTCAGGGTGGAACTGGCAAGCCACAAACCATGGATGCTCTGTTTGCGGCAATTCAATCATTTCACACAGTTCTTCACGCGGCGTACGTGCAGAAATCACCAAACCAGCGGCTTTCAATTGCTCCACATAATGGTTATTGACTTCATAACGGTGACGATGACGCTCATTCACTTCATTGCCATAAATGCTGGCTGCCAGGGTATTGGGCACGATAGGACAGCTTTGAGCGCCTAAACGCATGGTGCCGCCGAGGTCAGAATGCTCGTCACGTTTCTCGATCTTGCCAGAAGCGTCTTGCCACTCATCAATCAGGCCAATAAGCTTGTGCTCAGTTTTCGGGTTGAACTCAGTACTGTTGGCATCTTTTAGCCCAGCCACATTGCGCGCATATTCAATCACAGCCAGCTGCATACCCAGGCAAATCCCCAGGTAAGGTACTTTGCTTTCACGTGCATAGCGAATAGCGGCAATCTTGCCCTCGGTACCGCGTACACCAAAGCCACCAGGAATCAGAATCGCATCCATACCATTCAGGCCATTGGTGCCATTCTTTTCAATATCTTCACTATCAATATAATGAATTTTGACTTTGGACTCGGTATGGATACCGGCATGGATCAGGGCTTCAGTCAGTGACTTGTAAGACTCGGTCAGGTCTACGTATTTACCGACAAAAGCGATATCGACGATCTCTTTTGGATTGGCCTGCGCGTGGGTAATTTTTTGCCAGGCAGACAAATCGGCCGCTTTGGCCAGAATATTCAGTTTATGACAGACGATTTCGTCCATCATTTGCTCATGCAGCAAGCCTGGAATTTTGTAAATAGAATCGCTATCAATCGCGCTAATCACGGCCTCAAAAGGCACGTTGGTGAACAAGGCAATCTTGCGTTTTTCATCTTCCGGAATTTCACGCTCGGCACGACACAACAGGATGTCTGGCTGGATACCAATCTCGCGCAACTCTTTAACCGAGTGCTGCGTCGGTTTGGTTTTCAACTCGCCAGCAGTCGGGATCCATGGTAACAGGGTGAGATGCACATAGCAGGCGTTATTTCGGCCTTCTTCAAAGCCCATCTGGCGGATGGCTTCCAAAAACGGTAAAGACTCAATATCGCCTACCGTGCCACCGACTTCAACAATCGCTACATCTGCGCCTTCGGCACCACGTTTGACGTGTGCCTTGATTTCATCGGTAATATGCGGAATCACCTGCACGGTTTTACCCAGATATTCACCGCGACGCTCTTTTTTGATCACGGTTTCGTAAATCTGGCCGGTCGTGAAGTTATTGCGCTTGGACATCTTGCTGCTGATAAAGCGCTCGTAATGGCCAAGGTCAAGGTCGGTTTCGGCGCCATCGTCGGTGACAAACACTTCACCATGCTGGAACGGCGACATGGTGCCAGGGTCGACGTTAATATAGGGGTCGAGTTTCAACATGGTGACTTTAATGCCACGGGACTCGAGAATCGCGCCAAGACTGGCGGCTGCGATACCTTTTCCAAGAGAAGAAACAACACCGCCGGTTACGAATACATATTTGGTCATGGATAAGGTACTTAGAGATTGTTACAGACGGGAGAACATTTTACCGTAAAGCCCCTTCGCCGACAATGAACACGAGGGATAAAATCTTGCGTGGACTCGCCAATCTGACATCACAAGCATACAATTCATCCATGCCCGACCCTCTACTCAACACGCCAGCACAATGGCAACACTTACTCCCCCAGCCGGATGCCCGTAGCCACAAATACAATCGCGGCTATGTCCTGATTCAAGGCGGTTATCCAATCACGGGTGCAGCCAGGCTGGCCGCACTGGCTGCAGCACGCGCAGGCGCAGGTATGACCGCCATTGCCGTGCCCGACAGCGCCTTGCCTATATATGCCAGCCAATGCCTTAGCATTATGGTCAAACCCTACACCCAGCCAGATGAACTCTACGCGCTGATTGCAGACCAGCGCGTCAGCGCCTGCCTGATTGGCCCCGGTGCTGGCGTAAGCGAACAAACACTGGCAACAACCCTCAACATGCTGGCCAGTGGCAAACCGGTAGTGATAGATGCAGATGCTATTAGCGGCCTCAATGGCCAGGTTGATCTACTCAAAAATAACATCCAATCTACTTGCGTGCTGACTCCGCATGATGGTGAATTCGTGCGGCTATTTGGCCAACGGCCAGATGAATCACTACCCACCCGCCTCAAACAAGCACACGAAGCCGCCCGACTCAGCCAGGCCATCGTGCTCCTCAAAGGCGCCCACACGATCATTGCCAACCCGGATGGCAGACTAATCGTCAATGACAACGCCCCAGCCACCTTGGCCACCGCTGGCGCAGGGGATGTGCTGGCAGGCATGATCACGAGCCTGCTGGCGCAAAGCATGCCCGCCTTTGAAGCCTGTGCCGCTGCCACCTGGCTACATGGCGCAGCGGCCAGCCTGTTTGGTGTAGGCTTAATTGCTGATGATCTGCCGGGTCTGATTCCAGCCGCACTACGCAGTGCCATGGCCACGCCTGCAGCCAATTAATCTTTAATGTTGCCAACAAAAAACCTCACCGCGGTGAGGTTTTTTAGATTGCCGTCACGCCGGATGATTAAACCAGCTGGCGACGGCGCAGCACGGCACCCATCAAGCCCAGGCCCACCAGTATCAGGCCACTACTTTCAGGCTCGGGCACGGTAGTCACATGATATTTCATCGCAGATGCAAAATTTCCAGCTACTACCGTATCTATGTCGGTACCATCCCTAATAGTCGCCTGCCCGACCAGGCTGTTGTCCCGCCCCGCGTTTGTCGCAAAGCCAAAAGCACCAATCTGCCAGCGCTGAGGTGCTGCACGGGTATTGGTCAACTGTTGATTGACGGTATCAAAGTTAAAAATGAAGTCGACCCGCGATTGCAAATCAGACAGCACATAACCGAAAAGCGGCGTCGCAGGATCCGCTTTGGCAAACACATCATACTTAAAACTGAGTAACTCAGTCTTATCCACCATGGTACCGGCCGTAGCCGCATCGTAGCTAAAGTTACCTGCCAGGTTAAACAAGGTCGAACCAGTGTAGTTAAAGTTGACGGTCATCACTGCGGCCTGCGTACCGAGGCTGGCCAGGCTGAGGCTCAAGCCTAGAAAAAGCGTTTTGATTGTTTTATTGATAGCCACGTGAGCGTTCCTCTCATGCAAGTTTTTTATTTGAATTAATCGTTACCGTGATAACGATTTGCGAATTATAGTGGAGGATATTTAAAGGGCAATGGCCCTAAAGCACTATCGCAAAAACCCTACCGCAGCGCACAAACGCAACGCATTTACCAGCAATTCTGAAGCACACTCACAGCAATAAAAAAAGCGCCATTACATCAGATGCAATGGCGCTCTCTTTTACAGCTTAAATTTAGAATGGACGTGGTGTCGCAATGCCCAATGCTTCGTTCAAGCCCAGTGCCAGGTTAGTACCGGCAACGGCAATGATGTAACCAGCGCCAGTCAGGATAGTAGCGATACCGCCTACCAGACCCAAGGATGTTGGATACTCAGGAATAATGGAAAAACCACCAGAAACCACTTCAACTTCAGTCATTGTTAATTCACGCATAACTTCTTCCTTATTTAAATTGTTAATGAAAATAGTTGGGCCTTAAAACAAGTGAATCTCCTCCACTCAAAGCGGCACCAACCAATTTAGATTAACACAATTTAATTACATTAAAACAACTTTTATTAATAAAAATTAACATTTAAGTTTGCAAGTGAAAAATTCCATTCATTGAAAATGGATAGAGAGCAAATACAAAAAAGTTGAAAACGCACGCATCAGCACGAACGGACAAGTGCAGGGAAAAGTCCGTAGAGAATAAAATGAAAACGCACCATGAATGATGGTGCGAGTAACAGGGACTGACCTGGATTTAACGACTGCGTTGCTTGTTTTTTAACAGCTGATTCTGCTCACGCTTCCAGTCACGTTCTTTTTCAGTATCGCGCTTGTCGTGTTGCTTTTTACCCTTGGCCAGGCCAATCTGGATCTTGATGCGGCCACGTGTAAAGTGCATGTCCAGCGGCACAATGGTGTAACCGGCGCGCTCAACCTTGCCAATCAGCTTGTCAATTTCTTCGCGGTGCAACAACAATTTACGTGTACGGATAGCATCAGGACGGATATGGGTGGAGGCAGCACCCAGCGGCGTCACATGGCAGCCAATCAGGTACAACTCGCCGCGCATGACCACCACGTAAGCCTCTTTGAGGTTGGTACGGTTATCGCGTATGGCCTTGACTTCCCAGCCTTCAAGCACAAGGCCGGCTTCGTATTTTTCTTCGATAAAGTAGTCAAAAAACGCTTTTTTGTTTTGCGCGATGCTCATAACGCTGGTGTGCAGACTTAAATCACTTAAAATAGCATTTTAACTCAAAACCCAATTCCGTTCTGGGACCATCGCTGAAATGGCTTAACTCAATGGCGCAAGTAGAAAAAACCGTTTTAGTCATGCACTCTTGTGCCGCCATGTTTCAATTGGTCGATGCGGTGGAGGATTATCCGCAATTTTTGCCCTGGTGTGGCGGCAGTGAACTCATAGAGCGCACAGAGCTGGTGACGCAAGCGACGATTCATATTCGCTACCATGGCATTCAGCAACACTTCACTACGCGCAACCACAAACAAGCGCCGCATCATATGGATATCACCCTGGTCGATGGCCCGTTCAAGCACCTCACCGGCCACTGGCACTTTATCGCCCTGCGGGAAGATGCCTGCAAAATTGAATTCAAACTGGAATATGTGTTTGCCAACAGCCTGGTCGAACGCATTATCGCGCCGGTATTTAGCCACATTGCCAATACCTTTGTGGATAGCTTTGTCAAACAGGCCGACAAACTGCATTTGAAATAGCACGAATGCCAAACACGCAAGCCGAGATGATGACTGTGGAAGTTGCCTACGCCTTACCACAGGTGCAAACGATTATTGCATTGACAGTGAGCCCGGGCACGACTGCACTGGAAGCCGTCATCCAATCAGGCATTGCACAACAATACCCTGATATTTCGCTGGATCACTTAGTGCTGGGGATTTTTGGCAAGAAGACGGAACACGGGACGATACTGAAAGCCATGGACCGGGTAGAGATTTACCGGCCATTGCTGGCGAATCCTAAAGAAGCGCGCAGGCAACGCGCAGCTGCCAAAAATGGGAAGTAAAAACGCCAGCTTTGAATAAAAGCGAACGCTTTTGGTTACTCAACTGGACAATTTTCGTCAATTTCCTGCTGCGCCCTGGCCTGGCCTTCTCTGATTTGATCATCTGTCAGATACTCTTTCTGGCCATTTTCATTGACATTTTGCATGCGGCCGCCAACGGCATAGTTACGGTAGTTAGACCTTGCGGCAGCACAGTTCTGTGCCTTCAAGCGCTCTTGCATGGCTTTAAGCGCCTCAGCTTCGGCTGACTGCCCATTACCGGCAGCCTCACGGTTATCAAGTGATCTTTTGCTGTTGGACGCGCCTTCTTCGCGCTGATAAGCATCCGAGCGCGTCAGCGGAATATCATTAGGCACCGTGGCGGCCTTGATTTTTTGCGTACTATTGGCCCCCGCCTGTGGTGGCACGTCAGAATAATTCATCACGCCTTTTTCATCGCGCCATTTATAGATTTCAGCCCCTGCTTGCAAGCTGCACAGCAGACATCCCACCAAAATCAGTTTCAACATCATCTTCATCACTCACGCCCTGCTCTTAATTAAAAAACATCCATGCACAAACCATGCCAAACACTACCAGCATCCCGGCAAAAAATGCAAAACGCTTTGTCAAGGCAAAACGAAATCGGTATAATTATATTTTGGAGATAAGGAATTCACATGCGTTTGTTGCAACAAGCCCTGACCTTTGATGACGTTTTACTCGTTCCAGCCCATTCGAATGTCATGCCTCGCGAGGTCAACCTAAGTACCAAGCTGACCAAAAGCATCACTTTAAATATCCCGCTGTTATCTGCTGCGATGGATACTGTTACCGAAGCACGCATGGCAATTGCGCTGGCACAACTGGGCGGCATGGGCATCATTCACAAAAACATGACGATCGAGATGCAGGCTTCCCGTGTCTCCCGCGTAAAACGTTTCGAATCTGGTGTCGTGATTGACCCGGTGACCATCCACCCCGCCATGAGCGTGCGTGAAGTGATGGACATTACCAAACAACAAAAAATCTCCGGCCTGCCAGTCTTGCAAGATGGCAAAGTCGTAGGCATTGTCACCAACCGTGACCTGCGCTTTGAAACCAATCTGGATCAAGCCGTCAGCAATGTCATGACACCGCAAGACCGCTTGGTCACCGTACCAGAAGGCGCCAGCCGTGAAGAAATCATGGGCCTGTTGCACAAGCACCGCCTGGAGCGCCTGCTGGTCGTCGGCCAAAACTACGAACTCAAAGGCCTAATCACCGTCAAAGATATTCAAAAATCGCACGATCACCCCTTGGCCTGTAAAGATGAAAAAGGCCGTTTGCGCGTGGCTGCAGCGGTAGGCGTGGGCGAAGGCACTGACGAGCGTATTGATGCGTTGGTTGAAGCTGGCGTGGACGCCATTGTCGTCGACACCGCACATGGCCACTCGCAAGGCGTGCTGGATCGCGTGCAATGGGCGAAAACCAAATATCCAAAACTACAAGTCATTGGTGGCAACATTGCCACCGCTGAAGCCGCACTGGCTTTGGTAGACCACGGTGCTGACTGCGTGAAAGTCGGCATTGGCCCAGGTTCTATCTGTACTACCCGTATCGTCGCTGGTGTCGGTGTGCCACAAATTACGGCTATCAGCAACGTGGCCAAAGCGTTGGAAAAATCCGGCGTACCATTTATTGCTGACGGCGGCATTCGTTTCTCTGGTGATATTTCAAAAGCCATCGCAGCCGGCGCATACAGCGTCATGCTGGGCGGCATGTTTGCGGGTACCGAAGAAGCGCCGGGGGAAGTCGAACTGTTCCAGGGCCGTTCTTACAAGTCTTACCGCGGTATGGGTTCTATCGGCGCCATGCAAAAAGGCTCTTCTGACCGCTACTTCCAGGACAACACCGCGAACGCAGACAAACTGGTACCAGAAGGTATTGAAGGCCGTGTCCCTTATAAAGGCAGCGTGTTGGCCGTGGTACACCAGTTGATGGGTGGTTTGCGTGCCTCCATGGGCTATGTCGGTTGTGCCACCATTGAAGATATGCGCAATAAAGCCGAGTTTGTACAAATCACCAGTGCCGGTATGCGTGAATCGCACGTGCATGATGTACAGATTACTAAAGAAGCCCCTAACTATCGCGTAGATTAAGTCTCACTGACCATTATTAAACCAGCCACAGAGGACACAGAGGACACAGAGATTTTTTCTCTCAACCCTCTGTGTCCTCTGTGCACTCTGTGGCTAAAAAAATGTCTCACTCAAAAATCCTCATTCTAGACTTCGGTTCACAAGTTACCCAGCTCATCGCCCGCCGCGTGCGCGAAGCGCATGTGTATTGCGAAATCCACCCTTGTGATGTGTCTGACGAGTTTGTCAGAAACTTCGATGCCGACGGCATTATCCTCAGCGGCAGCCATGCCAGCGTGTATGAAGAAGAAACCGACAAGGCACCGCAAGCGGTATTTGAACTAGGCGTGCCGGTGATGGGCATTTGCTACGGCATGCAAACCATGGCACAACAACTGGGTGGCAAGGTCGAAGCAGGCACCAAGCGTGAGTTTGGCTATGCGCAGGTGCGCGCACGCGGCCACTCTGCCCTGTTCCGCGATATCCAGGATGCCACCAACGCTGAAGGTCATGGCCTGATTGACGTCTGGATGAGCCACGGTGACAAAGTCACCGAGCTGCCAATAGGCTTTAAAGTCATCGCCAGCAACGACACGACGCCGATTGCCGCCATGGCGGATGAAGATCGCAGATTCTACGCCGTACAGTTCCACCCTGAAGTCACACACACCAAACAAGGCCAGGCCATGCTGGAGCGCTTTGTACTGGATATCTGTGCAGCGAAGCCAGACTGGATCATGGGTGACTACATCAGCGAAGCGGTGGCAAAAATCAAGGCCCAGGTTGGCGACGAAGAAGTCATTTTAGGCTTGTCCGGCGGCGTCGATTCATCCGTCGCGGCCGCCTTGATTCATCGCGCGATTGGCGACCAGCTGACCTGCGTGTTTGTTGACCACGGCCTGTTACGCCTGAATGAAGGCGATATGGTGATGGAAATGTTCGCTGGCCGCCTGCATGCCAATGTGATCCGCGTTGACGCTACTGAGCAATTTATGGGTAAACTGGCTGGCGTCAGTGACCCGGAAGCCAAACGTAAAATCATCGGTGCCGAGTTTGTGGAAGTATTTAAAGCTGAAGCGGCCAAACTGAAAGCCAGCGGCGCTGGCCACAAAGGCGCGACTTTCCTGGCGCAAGGCACGATTTACCCGGATGTGATTGAATCCGGTGGCGCTAAGTCTAAAAAAGCGGTCACCATCAAGAGCCACCACAACGTCGGCGGTTTACCTGAACAATTGGGCCTGAAACTGCTGGAGCCATTGCGCGACCTGTTCAAGGACGAAGTACGCGAGCTCGGCGTTGCACTCGGCTTGCCGCGCGACATGGTCTATCGCCACCCGTTCCCAGGCCCAGGCCTGGGTGTACGTATTTTAGGTGAAGTGAAAAGCGAATTTGCCTTATTGCTGCAACGCGCAGATGCTATCTTTATTGAAGAACTACGCAACACCGTAGACGCTGCCACAGGTAAAACCTGGTACGACCTCACCAGCCAAGCATTTACCGTGTTCTTGCCGGTGAAGTCAGTCGGCGTGATGGGCGATGGCCGCACCTATGACTATGTGGTTGCATTGCGTGCTGTGGTCACCAGCGACTTTATGACTGCGCACTGGGCAGAATTGCCGTACAGCTTACTGGGTAAAGTTTCCAACCGCATCATTAACGAAGTGCGCGGCATTAACCGTGTGGTGTACGACATTTCCGGCAAACCGCCTGCCACCATCGAGTGGGAATAACCTTCATTCACTAACCAATCTCAGACCGATTAGAGCACAATACGATGAGCACACAATCCATTATCCTGACTGGCGATCGCCCGACTGGCCCGTTGCACCTGGGGCATTTTGTTGGCAGCTTGCGCAACCGCGTCAAATACCAGCATGAATACAAGCAATATGTGATGCTGGCCGACGCACAGGCGCTGACCGACAATATGGATGACATCGATAAAGTGCACCGCAATGTGGTGGAAGTCGCGCTGGATTATCTGGCCGTCGGCATAGATCCTAAGCTGTCGACCATTTTTATCCAGTCACAGGTGCCTGAACTGACTGAGCTGGCGTTTTATTACCTGAACTTAGTCACAGTAGCGCGCCTGGAACGTAACCCGACGGTGAAAGAAGAAATTCGCCTGCGTGATTTTGAACGTGATATTCCGGCGGGTTTCCTCACCTACCCTGTCAGCCAGGCCGCTGACATTACGGCGTTTAAAGCGACGCTGGTGCCAGTGGGTGAAGACCAGATCCCGATGATTGAGCAAACCAACGAGATCGTGCGCCGCTTTAACCGTACCTATAAAAACGCCAGCACCAGGCAGGAAATCCTGGTTGAAACCAAAGCGCTGGTGCCAGAGCTTGGCCGCTTGCCTGGCATTGATGGCAAGGCCAAAATGAGCAAATCACTGGGTAACGTGATTAACTTGGGCGCAACGGCTGACGAAGTGACCAAGGCCGTCAAGCGCGTTTACACTGATCCGCTGCATTTGAAGATTGAAGATCCAGGCCACGTTGAAGGCAATATCGCTTTCATCTACCTGGATGCGTTTGATACTGACAAAGCCGCCGTCGCTGAACTCAAAGCACACTATACACGTGGCGGCCTGGCGGACAGCATCGTTAAAAAACGCCTCGAAGCCGTGTTGCAGGAAATGCTGGAACCAATTCGCAGCCGTCGCGCCGAACTGGCAAACGACAAGGGCTATATTTTGCAATTGCTGCGTGAAGGCACAGAACAAGCACGCGAAGTCGCGGCAAACACCATGAGTGAAGTGCGGGCTGCGCTGGGACTGACGTACTTCTAAGCGTTGTAACTTTTAGGTGATACAACAGACAGCATGAGTCGCGGTTTTGTCAAAGAAGATGATCTGGAACTGGCGGGGACGGATTTACCGGAGCGCCCGCTGAGCCCGCATGCTAACTATGTCACGCCAGAAGGTTTGCAAACATTACAGCACACTGTCAAAACACTGGAAACAGCACGCAACCAATATGTTGCACGTAAAGAAGACCCAAGTGCCCAGCAAAAGCTGGCTGAAATTGACCGCGATCTGCGCTACTTTGTCGCCAGACTGGAATCTGCGCAATTGGTAGATCCAGCGCAGCAACCACGGCACACCGTATTATTTGGTGCCAAAGTGCTGGTAGAAGATGAAACCGGCGAACAATCCGTTTTCCAGATCGTCGGCGAAGATGAGGCAGATATTGCGCGGCAAAAAGTCAGTTACGTGTCGCCAGTAGCCAAAGCGCTACTGGGTCGCAAAGCTGGTGACAGCACCGTTTGGCAACGTCCGGCCGGGCCTTTGCAGCTGGATATTTTAACTATTGAGTATGAATAAACACACATCATGAACGTATCACAAGCCATCCAGGAACGTCGCTCGATCAAAGCTTACGATCCTACCCACCGGATGACAGAAGCGGAAATCCAGCAACTGTTCTCGCTGGCCATGCTGTCGCCGACTGCTTTCAACATTCAGCACTGGCGGTTTGTGGTGGTGACTGATCCGGTGTTACGTCATCAAATCCGCGCAGTGAGCTGGAACCAGGCACAAGTGACTGATGCCTCGTTGCTGGTTGTCCTGACGGCAGACCTCAAAGCCTGGGCGAAAGACCCGGCGCGCTATTGGGTCAATGCGCCGCAACAAGTGAGCGACTACCTGGTGAAGGCAATTCACGACTATTACACCGATCACACGCAGGCAGAACGCGATGAAGGCATGCGCTCAGGCGGTATGGCCGCCATGACGCTGATGCTGGCAGCCAAGGAAATGGGCTATGACACCTGCCCTATGGATGGCTTCGATTTTGACGCTGTGGCAAAGCTGATCAACCTGCCTGCCGACCATGTGCCAGTGATGTTTGTCGTCGTCGGCAAAGCGATGGAAGAAGCCAAGGCTCGTGGTGGCCAGTTGCCTATGGATGAAGTCGTCATCTACAACACATTTTAAAGCACCGGCACGCCGCAGTTTGCGCGCCCTGTATTTTTGAAGCATTTATTTATCCGCATTCAACCGCGGCAAAACTTTTTGAAAGTTGTTCATGTTAATTGCAAACAATATCACCATGCAGTTTGGCTCCAAGCCGCTGTTTGAAAATGTCTCTGTCAAATTTGGCGACGGTAATCGTTATGGCCTGATTGGCGCCAACGGCTGCGGTAAATCCACCTTCATGAAAATTCTGGCCGGTGTGCTGGAGCCTACCAGCGGCAACGTCAGCCTGGATCCAAATGAGCGCATGGCGTTCTTGAAACAGGACCAGTTTGCCTACGAAGACCAGCGCGTGCTGGACGTAGTGATGATGGGCCACGAACAAATGTGGAAGGCCATGCAGGAGCGTGACGCCATTTATGCCAACCTCGAAGCCACGGAAGACGACTATATGCGTGCGGCTGAGCTGGAAGGCGTGTTTGCCGAATATGATGGTTATACCGCCGAAGCGCGTGCGGGCGAATTGCTGCTGGGCGTAGGCATTCCGCTGGAACAACATACCGGCCCGATGAGTGCAGTGGCGCCAGGCTGGAAGCTGCGTGTATTGCTGGTACAGGCGCTGTTTGCCAATCCAGACGTGTTGCTGCTGGATGAGCCGACCAACAACCTGGATATCAACACCATCCGCTGGCTGGAAGACGTGGTCAATAATCGTGACTGCACCATGGTCATCATTTCGCATGACCGCCATTTCTTAAACCAGGTATGTACGCATACCTGCGATATGGACTACGGCAAGATCACCTCTTATCCTGGCAACTACGATGATTACATGGAGGCCAGCATTGCGGCGCGTAACCAGCAAGCCAAAGACAACGCCAAAGCCAAACAGCAAATTGCCGATTTGCAGGACTTTGTGCGCCGCTTCTCGGCTAACGCTTCTAAAGCCAAACAAGCGACCAGCCGTGCCAAGCAGATTGATAAAATCAAGGTGGAGGAATTCAAGCCTTCCAGCCGCCAATATCCGTTTATCCGCTTTGAATTTGACGATAGGGAAAAACTGCACCGCAATGCCGTGGAACTCAAAAAACTCAGTCATGGCTTTGATAAGACCTTATTCAACGATATAGAACTGATGTTTGAAGCCGGTGAAAAAGTCGCCATCATTGGTGAAAACGGTATCGGTAAAACCACGTTCCTGCGCTGTCTGGCGGGTGATCTCGCACCTAAACACGGTGAAGTCAAATGGGCAGAAAAAGCCAAGCTGGGCTACTTTGCGCAAGACCATGAATACGAATTCGAAAAAGGCGAAGACCTGTTTGAATGGATGACCGCGCAGCGCCAACAAGGCGATGATGACAACACCGTACGTAGTATGCTCGGCCGTTTGCTGTTCCCGACCGAAGCGACCAGAAAATCAGTCAAAGTGCTCTCAGGTGGTGAAAAAGGCCGCATGCTGTATGGCAAACTGATGCTGGCAAAAACCAATGTGTTACTCATGGACGAGCCAACCAACCACATGGACATGGAATCGATCGAAGCGCTGAACACTGCGCTGGATAAATACAAAGGTACTTTATTCTTTGTCAGTCACGACCGTGAATTCGTCAGCTCGATTGCCACCCGTATTATCGAAATCAAAGCTAACGGCATTGTCGACTTTACTGGTAACTATGAGGATTACCTCGCCAGCCAGGGCATCGAATAAGCAGATACACTCTGTTACATAGCCAGTTTCATCAGACAAACACCCGATACATTCGGGTGTTTTAATGTCAACATTGCAATTTCGCAATAATGATTAAAGGATACATCATGAAACTGAAAAAACTGGCATTCGCAGGTCTTCTGGTTTTGGTGTGCGGCACCGCCTTTGCCGAACCCGGCCATGGTTGCGACAAAGGTAAATTTGACAAAACCAACTGGCAGGAACACCGCCTGGAGCATTTTGAAAAGCACCAGGAAAAATTGCACACCATTTTGCAACTGACCAGTGTCCAGGAAAACGCCTGGAAAAACTATCAGGCGCAAATCAAGCCACAAGACAAAGCTGAGCATCCGGATGTAGCCGAGTTAAGCAAACTCAATACGCTGCAACGTCTGGATAAAATGGAAGCCTGGGACAAAGAGCGTGATACGCGTCAGGCTGAACGTGCTAAAGCAGTGCGTACTTTTTATGCGCAATTGAACGATGCGCAGAAGAAAGCATTTGATGAAAATGCCTTTCCTCAACATGAAGGAGCACATCACGGTGGTCCACGTCATGAAAAATAAAACCATCCTGATTTAATGTGCAAAACCGGCCACAATGGCCGGTTTTTGTGCTCCAATATTCAATCTTGTAAGCCCGAGACTTTGTTTATGACTGACGGCCATCCCGACACACATGTACTGGTAGTAGATGACGATGATGCGATTCGTGATTTGCTGTGTGATTTTCTGCAAGACAATCAACTGATCACCCATCAGGCAGCCAATCACGCACAAATGTGGCAAGCGCTAGAGCGGCAACTACCAGACGTCATTATCCTCGATATCAATATGCCGCAACGCAGCGGGATCGAGCTGTGTCGTGAGTTGCGTGAATCGCCCAAATACCGCTTGCTACCTATTATTATGCTGACGGCGCGCACCAGTTCGCTGGATACGATTATGGGCCTGGAAACCGGTGCTGACGATTATGTGGCAAAACCGTTTGAGCCGCTGGAGCTGTTATCGCGTATCCGCAGTGTCATCCGCCGTTCGCGCATGCATGCAGAAAACCCTGGCAAGGCGCACCATGAAGAACCTGCTGACAGCGGTATTTTGCGCTTTATTGGCTTTAACGAATGGACGCTGGATATCCAGAACCGTACCTTGATCGACCAAAGCAATACCAGCATCCCGCTGTCGAATGCCGAGTTCAAGTTCTTGCGTTTTATGCTGCTGCACGCCAACCGCACCTTGAGCCGTGATCAGTTGATGGAAGAAATGCATGGCCGAGAAGCAGGCCCATTTGATAGATCAATAGACTTACAAATCAGTAGATTAAGACAGAAACTTGAAGTGGATACTAAGAGTCCATCCATGATCAAAACGCTACGTAATGAAGGCTATCTGCTCACCGCAGACGTCCGTTATCTTAAATAAAAGAGCACCTGACTATAAAGAGCACTAGAGTGATGATAAAGAAATTGCTGGGCACCATGTCGGTCCGTATCTTCCTGATTACCGTCATTGGTATTCTGCTCACCGCGACGGTAGTGAGCATGCTGGGGCAACGCGACTCACGCGAAAATGAAACGCGCCTGCGCGACCAGTTCGCCTTCGACCGGATTGAAAGCATGATCCGCATCCTCGAAGCGACCGTGCCCGAAAAACGCTCCGAGATTCAGGACGTCTTTAAACGCATGGGCAGCCATGTCACATTGGGCGTAGAACCGCCGCAAAATGCGTCGCTGTTGCCTGCAGAATTAGCCAACCTCAACAACTTGCTGGTGCCAGAAGTGGCTGACTTTATCAGCCTGTCCAAGCCCAGCCATTGCGCGCCGCGCCGCCCTCCGCCACCACCGCCGGGCTTTGGCGCACCACCACCGCATCCTCATGGTCAATGCCTAGCGGTTTACACCCACCTTGAAGACAATACATCTGTGTTGATCGAACTGCATTACGGCGGTCATCGCCCACCGGCCGGGCCACCGCATGAACGCAACCCGCTCACCATTGTGCTGGCACTATTCGGCTTGATCAGTATTATCTGGGCCGTCGCTTCCGTCGCCACCCAGCCATTGCGCAAGCTGGCAAATGCCGCCTTACAACTGGCACACAATATTGAGCACGCGCCTTTACCTGAAAACGAAGGCTCAACCGAGGTGCGCCATGCTGCCAAAGCCTTTAACGAAATGCAGCGCAGCATCCTCAAGCATATTCAGGAGCGTGGCTTTATTCTGGGTGCGATTGCACACGACCTGCAAACCCCCCTCACGCGTTTGCGTTTGCGCCTGGAAAAAGTCAAAGACCAGGAGCTGAAACAAGGTTTGATCAAAGACCTCACCGCCACCCAGGCCATGGTGCGCGAAGGCCTGGACTTTGCCCGCCTGTGCGGTGAAAACATCCATAAAAGCAAAGTCGACCTGACCGCGCTGGCAACCGCCGTATGCGATGACTTTGAAGATGCTGGCCATGCCATCGCCAGCAGCCTGCCCACACAGTCCATTACCATCCTCGGCTCGGCACATTTGTTAACGCGTTGCCTGACCAACTTGCTGAATAACGCCATTGCCTATGCGCAAACCCCGGCCTTGTCACTGCACGCAGAAGACAAACAGGTCATTTTCGTGATTTCTGATGACGGCCCTGGCATCCCGCCCCAAGAACTGAGCAATGTACTGGAACCATTCCGCAGATTGGAAGATTCCCGCTCACGCCAAACAGGCGGCACCGGCCTCGGCCTCGCCATCGCCCGCATGATTGTTGAAAAACATGGTGGCAAACTATCCATCAGTAACAAACCATTACCCGCTTCTGGCCTGGTGATCCAGATCGCATTACCACTGCAATAATCTACCAATCATGGCTATGAGATTTTTGTTGAACAGCACGCGCGCCACAGTGTAGACTAATCGCCCAGCAACCTTTTGGAGTGTCAAAAGGTTGCAAAACATCCCGGAGAAGTGGCAGAGCTGGTTGAATGTACCTGACTCGAAATCAGGCATACGTGAAAGCGTATCGAGGGTTCGAATCCCTCCTTCTCCGCCAAGATTTATTAAGTAACTGAATATTAAAAATAATCAATAGATTCATACAGATAGAACCTCAAGTGTTACACATAACTGTTACACACGAGGTCTCTCCTTGCGAAAACAAATCCACATGATTAAACGAAATGGTGTCTACTATTTCAGACGCAGAATCCCTCAGGATTTACTAAGTCACTACTCTCCTAAACGCGAGATCACTTACTAGCGATCACACCGAAGCTGATAGGCTCCAGCGCATCGAATCTGTGAACCTGGACGCTGAGTTTGAGCGAATACGTAAGGGGTTGACTGCCCCTGAGCTTCATACAATCTCGCAAGACGTTATCAAGTCCCTTGCAGACCTTTGGGCCGCACACATATTGGAAGAGGATGAAGAGTTACGTATAGAGGGTTTGTCTGAAGGCGACTACAACAAGTTATCAGAGTCCCTAGATATAGTGGAAACGGGTGGAAAATTTGCTTTTGCTCGTGGGGATAGCTCGTTAATAGAGTTTGAAATGGAGGACTTCTGCGAGTCCCAGGGCTTCAAGATTGCCAAGGGTAGTGAGGCCCATAAGCAACTTTGTTATGCCTTCCTGAGAGCGTCTGTACAAGCAAATCAACAGTTACAGACGAGACACCAAGGGGAGATCGTTGAGACCCCTCAGCCACCTAGAGTAAATCCACCAGCGCAGCCCGTAACCCCTAAGAATGAGTACGATACTTTTGAGGTTTTGCGTGATTACTGGTTCATGCAAGCACGTAAGAGTCAGTCGGCATTAACGATAGCTAATACAGCAATCAAAAAGTTTAGAGCCTTAGTAGGAGACCTGAAGCCTAGTGCGGTCACTAAAGATCACTCCATAACACTTAAGGATGCTTTACTGGCAAAAGGCACAGCCCCCGCAACAATCAATAAAGACATGGGTATCTTGAGGGCTATCTTCAGCACCGCCGAAGCAAACTCTAAACTACCCTCAAACCCTTTCAAAGGCTGGAAAGACCTAGCAATACCAGAAAGGGAGGAGGAATCACCCTACTCGCTTGAGGAGCTAAAACTGATATTCAACTCTCCCGTATTCAAGGAGGGTTACAGACCGAAGCAAGGTAAGGGTGAGGCTGCCTTCTGGCTACCTCTGCTTGGACTGTACACAGGATGCAGATTGAATGAAGGGGCACAGATATTTACTGAAGATGTAAGTAGTGAGCATGGTATCCCCTACTTTGTAATCAAGCCTGACTCAGCTACAGGAAGAAGCGTCAAGGATAGCAAGCGTAGACGAGTACCAATTCACCCTGACCTTGTCCGCATGGGCTTTCTTGAGTATGTCGCTAAGATGAAGCAAGAGGGACAAGTGCAGTTATTCCCTCAACTTACGGTAACTCGTGCTAAAGGGAAGCTTGGAGATAAATGGGGCAGCTGGTGGAGTAGCTACGTAAGGAAAGAACTAGGAATTACTAGAGTCCCCCAACCTTACCACGGCTTGAGACACACCTTTGTGGAGCATGGCCGCACATCTAAAATGGCTACTGACTTGCGGATGCTCATTGAAGGTCACACCCCGAATACTGTAGAGTTTAAACACTACGGTGGCAGCTTGTACCCGCTTGAGCCTTTATATGAAGAGATCGTGAAGTTAAAATTTAGGGGGCTAGATTTATCTCACTTGTTCGTCAAGTAACATTGAAAACTGATGTGAGAAAGTTAGTCTCCCATAATTTTGGAGAGGTATGGGGGAAAACAGAAGCTGAAGCACGAGAAAAAATGCAGACTAAAGTTGCCGAATGGTTAGCCTCTCAGTAAAAATTGCAAAGCCGAACCTTGAGAGACGCTATTACGAGGATAGGTTTCAGACTAAGTTTTTTAACTAGGTGTGAGGTGCTATTGTGGATGCTTCATCCTTGAGTGCTATCGTAAAGTTTGTTATCTCTTTAAGTTCAATCAAATCTGTTTTGTTGCCCCACATATGATAAGAGTCTGTATACAGTAGATACAAGAATTTGTGATACATATGAAAGAACTGCGCCAGATTCAATCTCGAAGATCGCTCGTAAGATACATGGCCATTGATTTTATTTCGATACCTCCTGAAATCCTTAGCAAAACTATCTGGCACTTGGATTTGATAATAGCTAAGGGCATTCACCCATGAAGGAGCCGTGCCATCTTGAATTACCCGACAGTAGTTGTCTAATATTCGTTGAGTATGTCGTTTTATATACCCTTCTATCCACTTCGTTTTGACTGATCGGTTTGTCCCCTCGATTTTCTTATTAGTAATCTCAGTGTCACCCATTTCCCGAGCCATACACCCCACTAAAAACTCATATAGATGGTGAATGAAATAGGCATAAGAGTTGTAGGCCCGATAAGAAAGATACGAGTCAGCCCCTGCAAACACCAATCTTGATGCATATTTTGTAAAATCATTGAAGGCATCTTCACACCTCATATACTCGTGCCTTAATGCATTGCAATGATCGGAGTCTATCTCATCCCCTGCATTGAATTTCATAAATACATTCTCCCTCACCAATTGTCAGAAAATTTACTACAAAATTCCGTGAAGGTATATCGTTCAGTGCGCTGGTGAAAATACCCCCCATAGCCCCCTCAGAAACACTCCAGTGCACCTCTCGACACACTGGAGCCCACCACCCTGTTACGTTATCCCTCTATCGAATACAAACATGAGGCCCACCAGCTCAAGGTGCAGTCCGCCATTCTCAGCTCTGTACATATCGACACGCTGTAGAGGGCCAAGGCCACGTTCTATAAACATGCCCAGGCTCATGACTTTAGCAAAGAACGACCCGTGAGCTACTTCCATTTCAAACCAGCTTCCTAACTTCACTAACACTTTAAACGCCTTTCGTTTTTTGTTGTTGATACACTGCTTTTTATAAACTATCAGACAACAAAATATTTTGTAAACAAATAGTTAACATTCCATTAGGGGAAAGTACTTTAAGTTAATGAAATAGAAATATCGCCGACCTTAGTCCGTATGGGCTATATTCAGGTTTGAATTACTATCAAAAACCTTTGTTACAATCAAAGCTCGCGCTAAAGAACATAATCAAAACCATAGGGAGGAATGAAGTGAGTTTTTCAAGAGTAGCAATAATGTCCGTTTTAACGATAACAAGCTTGACCGCAATGGAAAACGCACAAGCTACTGTAATCACGCCAGATCAAGCAATCCGCGTTAATTTCACATATACAGGCGAGCCAACACCCGAAGCAAATGGTATCTATGTTTCACTTAAGACAGACTATACCTATCCTGCTCCAGACGCTCCTGCCGGCATCAAGTTTTATGCAACCCTTTATCAAGGTGCTTTGAAAGTTGGAAGTAGTGAACTAGATGGGCCCGCTCAACATGACCCATATATTTTCTGGAAAGACTTTATCTCGGAATCAAGCCCATATGCCCTAACACAACAAAAGTATGATGTCTCTCCATTTTTTGGGAGCGCTACAGGAGGCACTGTAGTATTCAGCTCAAATATGAATTTTAACTTCAACTTTGAATCCCTATACCGTACTTTCGAAATCAGTTTCAGTAAAGATTTTTCATCGCTATACAGGACTTTTGCAAATGAGCAAGGTTACCCTTATGCAATCTCATATGAAATTATTAGCAATCCGTCCGCCGTGCCTGAACCAAACAATATCGCTTATTTAATGTGCGCACTAGCAGTAATCTCATTGACCAGCTTGCGTCGCAAACAAAGCTAACTGGTACGTCCAGCGCTTTTATAACTGGGCGGGTGTGCCCCTCTTGCTCAGCATGTTCTTCTCTGAAGTTCAGCCTCTTGCGTAAGTGAGAGGTTTCTTTTTGCGTATTTTCAGCAAACATTGAGGCGGTAGCGTTAACCTATATGGGGGTGCTATGTATTCATCAAAGTGTTTCCAATCACGTTCGCAGTACTTATCGGATTGATCGGCATACTCACCTTTCCAGAATAATCACCCGGCAAAGTGTCAGCATGGGGTGTACCTTAACCGGACGTCAGGCCACATCCTAATTATGTCAGGTTGGAATTATTTTGATGGCTAAGTGACGCTTCAGGGAATGAGTTAAGGAACTATCCTGACAATTTACTTAGCTATAGGCACGGCGCTGGAACAAGTTCTATTCCACCACTTCTTAAACCATTTCGCCTCTATTATTTCGCTATCATTCTTCGGCTTGCTGAAGTCAATCAATAATCCACCAAAGCTTATAGTTCTCAAGTTGAAGGGTTTTATAAAACGAATTGATTCTGAGCCATCAAACTTCACCAATACACCACATAGCTCACGGCGTCCTTCAGATTCGTTCAATGCCAGCTCCGTGAATTTATATAGCTCTAAGTTGGCAGGATATTGATTGTGGATAATATCTTTGATTGCTTCATCCGCGAACCCCTCATTTGGCATTGCTGCTATGGCTTGTCCGTCTGGCCTTTCTGTCATTGCTTCGCGCAAACACTGCGTGATTTGAGAAGAGCTCGATGGGTCGTAGCACTCTAGTATCCCAGCAGCTTTGACATTGCAACTAAAGATTAAGCAACATATCAACACGACTGCACTGCCAGCGCATGAGGTCATGAACTCAATCATGACAGTGTTTCAGAGGGTGCTGATGCTTTAGGATTTGGCCCATACTCATTATCGTCAGACTGACTATCCAAGACTAAAAATATATAACTGACAATAGGTACGATACTCCACCAGCCACTTCTTCCTGTATCGTGAAGTCTGCGAACAGCTACTGCAAATGCTGGAATCAGTAAAGCAACGACGTAAACCTTATTGGCAATCAAACCTAAATCTTTTCCAAACCCTAGCAAGATTCCAAGGATACCCATACCAAAAGTAACAAAGAACAAAATTAGCAAGTTAACTAAAAAGAACATCCAATATTCTTTTCTTCTAGCCCGCCCTTTGAATACTGCGTAATTCTTCAAAACTTTCAAATACCAGTACATGCATATCCCCTTAACGATTTATAAATAACTCTTTTTGATTTTCTAGTAGCGAATGTCGATAGCGAGTTTACCTTAATATTTTTTATCAAGTAAGGCATACATCTTTAATGTAGGCCAAAAGGTACACCCTGTGAGCCTAGGCCATCCACGACTAAAAGAGACCATTTATCCTAGCTCATTACAGTTGAATTTCATTGAACCAAGCATTACATTGTGAGCCATACTTAATGAACCATACAAAGGAAATGCTTATGAACACTACTAGCAACGGTATCGTGTACGGTTACGCACGAGTCAGCACAGACGACCAGACGTGTAAGAATCAACACTTAACCATACAGGGAAAGTACCCTGACCTTAAGAAGTGGTATCAGGATGAAGGTGTCTCTGGGACTGTACCCGCTACCCAACGTCCCGCCTTGGCTAAGGTGTTAGAGCTAGTAGAAGCTGGAGACACACTTGTAGTGGTTGCTATTGATCGCCTGGGGCGAGATACCCTGGACGTACTCAATACAGTGGAGACCTTGAAGAAAAAAGGTGTAAGCGTGGTGTCTCTTAGGGAGAACTTTGACATGACAACACCTATCGGGGGCTTCATGCTTACGTTGCTGGCTGGGTTAGCATCACTTGAGAAGGCAACCATTAAGGAGCGCCAACTGGCGGGCATTAAACGCGCTAGGGCTGAAGGTAAGAACCTGGGCAAGATCAAGATAATAGATGACGGCCAGGTGGCTAAATGGCGCGAGGCTAACAACGCCTCAATTGCTCAGACAGCTAAACACTTTGGTATCTCTTTGAGTTCGGTTAAGCGGGCGTGTAGCAACTCACCAGCGTAAGAAACACAACAAGTGGCTCAGGAGAAAACCAATGGAGGGGTAAGAGTAACGCTGCTCAACATTATGAGAATAACTGCTGTAAGCTCATTTATAATTTCTCGACAGGGAGAACTGTAAATGAAAAAACTTATAACGATTTTGTGCTTAATCGTTTCAGAATCAGCGGTAGCCGCCTATCCCATTGAGAAGTTAGACGACTTCCGGAGCATATTTACTGTTCAACAAGAAACCCTCACGCAATTACGGGATGGGCTTCCACTAGCCAGTAATGACTGGGATGCAGCAATGACTATTGATGAAATTGCAACAGAAGTTGATAACAGACTAGAGCTACTTGTAGATTTGGGACTTCTGTACACGGCTATGCATGAAGCGAAAGACGCAAGAATTGTCGCTAAACTTATAGTTGGCAAAAAGCTACGACACCAAACAGCTTGTGAACGCAATATCAAATACTTAAATAAAACACTCGCTCGAGTTAATAGCAAAGCCGTAGTAAACACCGGAGAGAAACTACGTGAGAACATTCAGCAAAGCTGTGACTACACTAGGTTCTGGCATTAGCTTATATTAGCTCTAAGCCCTCACCTCAGGCAACTCTTCCCAACTAGCGAAGTTAGGACTCTTAAAGCCCCACTTCATTGCCCAGGACTTGTGCACCCCCTCTGAAACGAGCTTAAGAGTTCCCCTAGAATACTTACTGTTAATCGAATCCATGACGGCCATTAAAGCGTTTGCCTTAACCTCGCCTTCTACGAATCCAAACAGATCAGATTGCCTCCTTGCGGCTGGCACCATATACTCAGCTTCATTAAAGGGACTATTCTGGATAAAGACCATCATGGTATTGGTATAAGCCTGTGTCTCTCATGCGTGCTGTAGCCGTGCTAGCGTGAAAGCTTATGGCTTGCTCAAGGTTAGCTAGAGGTTAATTCTAATCTCCCGGACGGGGGTTCGATTCCCCCCGCCTAACCTCAGCCACGCAACCTAATTCACCAAAAACCCGTAAAGAGACTTTTGATGAAAGTTTTTAATGTATCGGAGTAATTACAATCTAAGATCAACACCGCCAAAAGCTTAAAACTGATGTACACAGTTACATCAATAGTTTTATTTTTAAAACGAATCCACATGATCACTTTCTCCACTTGGTTGAGTGATTAAGGAATATATACACCCCCACCTGTTCCCATGCGATTATTGTTTTGGGATTTCCAATTAATTTCTGCCCCAATTCTTGAGAGTTAGAGACTCGCCCCGGCTTCTGCTAAGACACACTCAAGGCTTTCTTTTAGTCTAACAATACCGTTGCCCCAATCCGCTTTAAATAATGCGTTATATCTCAATTGCATTTTCGATTACTATAATCACACACTAGGCTACAGAGTAAGAATACCGGTCTGTCACGCCGGGGGTCTTGGAGATAAACCCTCACCTTCGGTAAACCATTTTCGCCTTTGTTCCTGATATAGTTCATAGATGAGAATTTTCTTAAGCCGCCCCACATGGATACCCCCTGTATATCAAGAGGGAATTAAAACTTTCTTAGTACACCTGGAAAATCTTGGTCTTGATCCTCGCACTCTTGGCGTTAGTGATTATCCAAACAAATCGCCTCTAGACGAAGTGATAGAGCTTATTCACTCGTGCCAAGGCGCAATTATCCTAGGTGTACCTCAGATTGAAATACAGCAAGCCCTTTTGAAAGGTAATCCTATAAAGGAACCGCTGACACTGGGAACAGAGTGGAATCATTTAGAAGCTGGATTAGCGTATGCAGCAAAACTACCTACCCTTGTAATTCATCATGAAACAGTAACGCGAGGCATTTTTGACAGAGGTGTACTGAACGCATTCCTTCACTCTGTGAATCTTGAATCTAATAACTGGTCGATGCAACCAGTTATAAATGGCGCTCTCAAACACTGGAAAGAGAGTTGCCTTAAGCAGCCCATAAACCCAGCCACCTCCCCTACAGGCAAAAAAGACAAGCCATCCTGCCCCAACTGCTCGTCATCAGAAATGTTTTACTTGAGTCCGATCCCCCGTGATTTTGTTGAAATCGAAAATGCACATTTTGAATGTTCCCGATGCCACTACAAGGAATAACCCCAAAGATTCACAAATAAATCATCAGGTTAGAATAGTTACTGGGGATAAACCCTCACCTTCGGAGAACCAGGCGCTTCATTTTACCTGTGCCTCCAGCCATAACTAAAATTCCTGCTTAAGCTTTGCAGGTTCGAGTAGCCAGTACCCGGAAGGTGCTGGTGAGTTCCGAAAAGTCCACTATTGTGTCTCTCCAGGCACTCTACAGCTCACAGCAGGTGGACACCGTTTACCATGAGTTACGTTTGATCGTTGTATATCCCTATCCGCATCCGCAGGTTGATAGGAGAGTTACAGCGAAAGTAACAGCAGAGGAAGTGATGCACCCTCTGGCTTTGGTAAATGGCTGTGGATGCGGGAAAAGCTAAAGGTCACATATAGTTATGGTAAAGCTTAAGATTTAACTTAAGTGTTATTTAAGTTTCTCTTCAGTGTTAATACTTACCAGAATAATCAATATATCAATAACACTATAGCTAACACTTAAGTTAAGCCTAGAGTGACTGTACACCCTGCTTAAGCTCCGTCTTAAGTGTCCCTCTAGTGTCCACTTCAGCATGGAGTACCTTGGTAGGTACATCCATTAATCCATCAAACTTCAATCACACCCCAGCAACACCTAAGACGCTTTAGAACTGCCCTGGATTATCCCTGGTCGTCCATCAGCTATCACGCTTGATTTACCCCTTAACGTGAAACCCCAGGGCAGTTCTAAGTCATCTTCAGTATGGCTTAACCCTGTACTCGAATCCGTGTACATCCAATCTTTGTATCTCTCGTATCTGTAATTAACAACCAGCTTAACTTTTTTCGGAATAAGGAATAACCATGCTTACACCTAAGCCTCCTCTTAAGGAAACACATCACCACGGCGGCAGAGAGAAACTACTCAACAGCCGCTGGGAGCTTCGTTGCTCTCTTACAAACCAAGGCAAAGCCAACTTCGACACACTCAAAGAAACCTGGGAGAAACACTTGGGCAAACCTCTAACGCAGTCTAAGTTCCTTGATTATTTCTTCGCTGAGTCCGCTAAAGCGATCACTAAGGAGGGTATCTAATGTCCGAGTTACTCCCCTGCCCCTCATGTAGACACCTTCACGCCAAACCCAGCACTAGAACCAAATTCAAATGCAAGAACAAAGCCTGTGCTATTTGGCTTGAGTTATCTAAAGACCTTGGCTCTCTACAGGACTATGTGGCTAGAAAAGAATCAGTCAAAGCGTCAAAGGATGACTGGTGGCATCGACAAGCTGTGATTAGGCAACGGAAGTTAGGTACGGATTACGACACAGCAAGGACACTAGTGTTAGCTGACCACCACGCCAACAATAAGAAGATGCGAGAGGAGGCGGAGTTTGCAAAGCTCTTCCCCAAAGAAAAAACGACACCCGCCCAAAAGTCTCAACCCTATACCAACAAGACCAAACCCATTGTCGCCATGAGTACAACCACTGAAGATGACACGGACGCTCCCTTTTAACCAAGACCCACAAAGGAATAACCAAATGAACTTAGAGTTTCACAAAGCGACACTAGAGGACGCACTGTACATAGCTGTAAACTTGCGCCCTAGTGACCGTGAGGAGTGTCTTCATCTCAGGATAGGTCTAAAGTCTAGCCTTAGGCCCCTTTGCAGAAGGCTGTAGAGTAACTAAAGTTAGTATTTGAACCCTTTTGATATTCTTTAAACATACTCTTAAGTATCGCTACCCATTTTTACTATTGCAATTGGACATATTTATAACTTAGCATTGCCAAGTTATTTGTTAACGTCTGATAACATGAAAATTAATGACCTAGGGAAAATACTTAAAAATGAATAGATCAAAAACGTCTCAGCAATACCTCTTTTATATTCTTGGAATTCTTCTGTTTTTTACATCCTTTGTAACTTCCGCTGCCACTTTAAAGTTTTCTTATACAAGTGATACCGATGGTTACCTTGGATTTTTTACAGTCGATGAATCGGTTTTTAACGCGAATATAGATATTCCATCGGAAGGCTGGTTAAAAAACCAATACATCGAAGATTTGCAATTCTCTTTCCGTGGCGATATGTGGACTAAAGAAGATATCTATAAAGATGATTACACAATTATTTATAGTACAGATGGCGTAGCTATACCAACGGTACAAGGTGGTGCAGGTTTACTTGCTTCGTTTAATTATCCTAAAGGGAATATTGTTTTGTACGGGGATAACTTTATGAATATAGGTGATGCGGTTCTAATTCATGGCGCTTGGTCTACATCTTATGTAACCTCAGTCCCAGAACCTTCCAATTATGGTAGCCTGATAGCAGGACTGCTGCTCATTGGATTCTACTTGAGTACCCACAAAAGAAGTTGATAAGTTGAATCGAACTACATACATCAAATAGCACCCAAACCCTCTTGGAGAAATCCTTGAGGGGTTTTTTCGAATCCCCGTGGGGACGCGAACCCCGCTATTTAGAATTGCACTAGCTACAGATTTAATGAATAATCGTGAACTACTGATACACAACAGTGTTACACATAGCTACACTTTGTCCCATCTAACACATTGATTATTAAAGAATCTTCACGGAGATTTCAGAATCCCTCCTTCTCCGCCAACAAGCCTTAACCCTATGAAATTATCAGCATCGATCACCGCTTTATTCGCCCTGTTACTCATCGCTCTATGCGCTCAAAGTGCTGAAGAGTTTGGTGCTGAGCAAAGAGTGAAGAGCCCAGCTAAGATTCCCTCCTCCATCATTGCTCAGCTAAGCAAAAAAATTGCTACAGACGGCATAAACGGTTGCCAAGATACTAAGCCCAATGACTTATTTGAAGCGCAGTTAGTCGGTTTGAGCAAATCCACAAAGGCGTATTTGGTGAAACCTGCGCACGCCTGTTTATGTAGTGCGCATGACTGCCCTATGTGGCTATTTAAAATGAACAAAACGACGGCAAAGCTGATATGGGATACGCCAGCAACCAGTTTGTTAGAGATCATGGATAAGAAATTGAATGGCTATAGCAAACTAAGAGAAGTGAGTGCGCTTGATGGTCAAGGGCATGAAACCATCTGGGCATGGAATACCTCTAGTTATACAGAAATCTATCACAATGTATGGGTGTTGGATGCCGACAAGAAGTGTCGCTTGGGAGAAGAAACGACACAACTCATGGATGGAAAAATGGTACAACATACAAAAACCTGTATTCAAGATTAACCTATCCAAGCTCCCCCTCTGCCGCCAGCGTTCTGGCTTTAGTTTTCACAAGCAGGCCTAAACATGATAGATTTTTAAAAAATATAAAAATCTATCATGTCCATGCAAGCAGTCTCTCTTGTTCCAAGCGGTCTCAATCAACGCATTCTTTTTCTATTAGCCATCGCCATTAGCAAAACGGCAATTGCAGAAGAGGATGTGTACGAGATCGAATTACCCGATGTTGAAGTCACTGCCGCCAAAAGAAATGCCTCGACGCATCTCACGCCAGTAATGGCGGAAGTGATTGCAGACGACAGCTTGCAAAACGCACATGTGAGCCAGATATCTCAGCTGAACACCTTGCTGCCCAACTTTTCCATACAGCAATATGGCGTCTATAAAAGTGCGTATATTCGCGGCGTGGGTGGTGGTGGCAGAAATGCCGGTTTTGATGCACGTACTGCGATATATGTGGATGGCGTGAATGTTGGCCCCACCATGTCGCTGGAAAGCCTGCTGTTTGATATTGATGCAGTGGAGATTGCCAAAGGCCCTCAGGGGTATACACATGGCAATCAATCCGATACCGGGGCGATCCGCATTACAACACAAGAAGCCACGGCCACACCCCAGGCGCAGATCAAGTTTGGGCTTGGTCATCTGGATTATCGCGAAACCACAGCGGTCATGAATATGCCTCTCGCAGAGCATATCAACAGCCGTATCGCGATCAGAAAAGAAACGCGTGACGGCTATGTCGAGAATGACCATACCAGTCAATCGCTGAAAGATCAGGACAATACATCCGCCCGTGCCCAGTTGCAGATACAAACCAGTGAGCAGCATCGCTTGAAATTGTATGCAGACTATGCAGACCTCAACAACCAGAACTTTCTGGCCCAGCCACTCACCGGTATGTTTGGTCAACCAGCGCAAAGTGGCAATTCATTCTCACGCGTGTTTGTAAATACGCAGCCCGTTTCACACACCTTGGCGCAAGGATTCAGCATCCAGAGTGAGCGGCAGTTGGCCAATCTCGCGCAACTGGAGGTGATCGTGGCGGCCAGGGACCACAGACATGACCGGCAAACGGATAATGACTATAGCGGCAATGATGTATTGGCAACTTACTATAAAGACCGCCAGCAGTTGACCAGCCAAGAGTTTCGTTACAGCTCGGATACGCAGGCGGCGCTACGCTACGTAGCTGGCCTGTATTTCTCGCAGGAAGAGCAATCAAATGACAGACGTGCGGTTTTTGGCAACGATATGGCAACGCTGGTGAAACGGCCATCAGCCACTGTATTCACCCCATTTGGTGCCACTTTTGGCGTGACGGCAGGCGCAGTGGTGCCTCTACAGGCCACGGTAAACACACAGACCCAGGCCTTGTATGCCAATGCCAGTTACGATCTGGACCCTTTCACGCTGCACATAGGTGGTCGCTATCAGTGGGAGCAAAAGCAGCTGGCTTTCAGCCTGGATGGTTCACAAAGTGGCGCTTTCCGTATCGGCACCTTGAACCAGCAAAAGCAGGCCATGGCTAACCACTTTTTCTCCCCACTGCTGGCCGTGAGCTTTCACCCCAACCAAAGAAATACTTTGTTAGCCAAATTTGCACGGACTTATAAAAATGGGGGCTGGAATGTAGATTTTCTGAATCGGGCACAAGTGCAGGATGGCTATGCGTTCGCACCTGAGTCTGTGGATAGCCTGGAGCTGGGCTGGCATTACCAGCACAGGGTGTTTGATTTCAACACGGCACTGTTTGTGAATCATTACGACAACTACCAGGTGTTCCAGTTTTCCCGGCTAGGCGCAAACACGCAAGTATTGCAGTTGCGCAATGCCGCCAGCGTGAGAACGCAAGGGCTGGAGTTCAGCGCGCTAGTCCCGATTGGCCAGGCATGGCATATCAACTCAACACTGGCTTATCTGGATGCCAGCTACCTGCGCTTTCCCAGTGGTGGTGCCAATGGCACCGATGCCTCTGGTCAGGCGCTGCCTGACGCGCCACGCTGGAGTATGGCCAACACGCTAAATTATGGTTTTCACTCAGGCATGCTAAAAGGCAAACTCGAAGCCAGCCTGCAACACTATTATCAATCAGCCACTTATAGCGGTATCAGTAATGAGCCAGAAACCAGCCAGCTTGCCAGGAGGAATTTGCTCAACAGTTGCCTCAACTACACTATGGACAACCAGCACTGGCTGTGGAGCTTGTGGGTAAGAAACCTGACTAACCAGCAATTCGCCGTGGCCAAGGGAAAAGACTTTTTAGGCAATCAGATCGCGATTTATAACGAACCCCGGCTATGGGGTGTCAGTGGCGAATATCGATTTTGAGGGTGAAGTGCCTGAATAACGCCAGCACTGGCATGTCAACCCTAGGATTGCAACGCGCGGATTTCTGGTAGATTACGCCACCAGCTATACACATCCATGCCACAGCCGAACACATAGCGGTTAGGCACGGTGAGTCCGACAATATCGGCCTGCAGTGGTTTTTGCAGGCCGTTGTCTTTTTCGGTGAGCACTGCTGTCAGTACGCGGCTGGCGCCCGCTTGCTGGCAATACGCCACCACCGCAGCCAGTGTAATGCCCTCATCCAGAATATCATCCAGCACCACCACGGTTTGTCCGGCCAAATCCAGTTCTGGCTGCTTGCTCCAGACGATTTCTTGTCCGGCAGTGCCGTGATAGCGATTGGCTTGCAGGTAGTCCAGCCGGGCTGGCAATGGCAAACGGCCCATTAACTGGCCTGCCAGATACAAGCCGCCACGCATCACACACAGCAAGATCGCAGGCTGGCCAGATAACTGATCACGCAACTGTTCAGCCATGCGATCAATGGCAAGGCTGACTTCTGCCGCTGTAAACACGACATCCGAATGGGCGATCCAGAAATCTGGCGACTGTGCTTGTGCCGCGAGCATGCCTGATTAGATTGCCAGTGATTTCAAATAGCTTCTGAAGCTATCGGCGATTTCAGGATGCTTTAACCCCAGCTCAACGTTAGCCTGCATAAAGCCCAGTTTGCTACCGCAATCATAGCGCTTGCCTTTGTAGCGATAAGCCATCACTTTTTCGTATTCCATCAATGCAGAAATACCGTCCGTGAGTTGAATTTCGCCGCCTTTGCCAGGTTTGACATGCTCCAGGCAATCAAAAATACGTGGGCTCAACACATAACGGCCGACCACTGCCAGGTTAGAAGGCGCTTCTTCTGGTTTAGGTTTCTCCACCATGCCTTTGACTTCGAGCAAATCATCTGTTTTAGCAATCGCATCGACCACGCCATAGCTACTGGTTTCTTCCGGCGCCACGGTTTCAATCCCCAGAATGGAACATTGCTGCTCAATATACATATCTACCATTTGCTTGGTGATAGAGACATCACCCACCAGCAAATCATCTGCCAGCAATACAGCAAATGGCTCGTTACCCACTACCGGCTTAGCACACAATACCGCATGGCCAAGACCCAGTGCTTGTGATTGGCGGATAAAAACGCAACTCACACCTTTTGGCAAAATGCTGTGCACGATATCGAGTAGTTTTTGTTTGCCCGCAGCTTCCAGCTCGGCTTCCAGTTCATAGGCCTTGTCAAAATGGTCGGCAATCGAACGCTTGTTACGGCCCGTGATAAAAATCAGCTCAGTCGCACCAGCGGCGATGGCTTCTTCAGCCGCATACTGAATCAGCGGTTTATCAACAACAGGTAGCATTTCTTTTGGGCTGGCCTTGGTCGCCGGCAAGAAGCGGGTGCCTAGCCCGGCCACCGGAAACACTGCTTTTGTAATTTTTTTCATGGTCGTATCCTAAACAAAATAATTATAAAAATAATCAACAATCAATCTTAATTTAACGGCTTAATACAGATTTTAATTTTAACCAAAGAACGACGCCAGCCAGTATCGCGGTGATCGCATTGGCAATGATCACAGGCCAATCCTGTCTCAATATGCCGTAGATCAGCCATAACAATACGCCTGTCGTAAATATCGTATACATTGGCAGTGATATCCCGCTTAAATCTCTGGTACGCCATGATTTAATCACCTGCGGCACAAATGCTATCGTAGTGCACACCGCGGCAATCGAACCAATACACAGATTTAACGTGGTCATTTCAAATCTTCTACTTCGGCACCAAACGCCTGTAACTTAAGCTTCTTCAATTGGTCACGATATTGGGCCGCTTTTTCAAATTCCAGGTTCTTGGCCGCATCATGCATGGCTTTTTCAACCCGCTTGAGCTCTTTGGTCAAGGTTTTCTCGCTCATGTTTTCATAGCTGGCCTGCTCTTGGGCAGCTTTGCGTTCACGTTGCGCTTCATCTTTATCGTAAACGCCGTCAATAATATCCTTGATGCGCTTGGTCACACCCCTAGGCGTGATGCCATGTTCGGCGTTAAACGCCAGTTGGATTTTGCGTCTGCGATCAGCTTCGTCCATCGCCAGCTTCATGCTGCGGGTAATTTTGTTGCCGTAAAAAATCACCGTACCATTGAGGTTACGTGCTGCGCGGCCCGCGGTTTGGATCAATGACCGCTCAGAACGCAAGAAGCCTTCTTTATCAGCATCCAGCACAGCGACCAATGACACTTCAGGAATATCCAGGCCTTCGCGCAGCAGGTTAATACCCACCAGCACATCAAACTCGCCCAGGCGCAAATCACGGATAATTTCGACGCGTTCTACCGTATCAATATCACTGTGCAAGTAGCGTACTTTGACACCATGCTCACTGAGGTAATCGGTCAAATCTTCAGACATGCGCTTGGTCAACGTCGTCGCCAGCACGCGCTCGCCCACGGCCACGCGTAATTTAATCTCACCCAGCAAATCATCGACCTGCGTATCGGCCGGTTTCACCGTGATTTCAGGGTCAACCAGACCTGTCGGGCGCGCAATCATTTCTACCACTTGCTGCTGGTGATTTTTTTCGTAATCCGCCGGGGTCGCCGACACAAAGACGCACTGGCGCATAATGCGCTCAAACTCTTCAAACTTGAGTGGCCGGTTATCCATAGCCGACGGCAGGCGCCAGCCATAATCCACCAGGTTAGATTTACGCGAACGGTCACCCAGATACATGCCGCCAACCTGAGGCACGGTGACATGGCTTTCATCAATAATCATCAATGCCTGCTCAGGCAGATAATCAATCAATGTTGGCGGTGGATCGCCCGGATTGCGCCGTGTTAAATGGCGGCTATAGTTTTCAATGCCTTTGCAAAAGCCAATTTCATTCAGCATTTCGAGGTCAAACCGCGTACGCTGTTCAATACGTTGTGCTTCAACCAACTTGTTTTCGCTGAGAAAAAAGCTCACGCGCTGGCGTAACTCTTCTTTAATCGTATCCATCGCCCGCACCGTGGCTTCACGCGCGGTCACATAATGGCTGGATGGAAAAATACGGAAGTTATGGATTTTGTTAAATACCTGCCCGGTGAGCGGGTCAAACAACTGGATACTATCGATCTCATCATCAAACAGACTGATGCGTACTGCCGTTTCACTGTTTTCTGCCGGGAACACATCGATAATATCGCCGCGCACGCGAAAACAACCGCGGCTAAAATCAAAGTCGTTACGGTCATACTGCATATTGATCAGTTGCGTCACGATGTCTTTTTGCGCAACCTTTTTACCCTGATGGATATGCAGCACCATGCCATGGTACTCACCGGGGTCGCCAATACCGTAAATGGCCGACACAGTCGCCACAATGATCGTATCTTCACGCTCCAAAATGGCTTTGGTCGCCGACAAGCGCATTTGCTCAATATGCTCGTTAATGCTGGAATCTTTTTCGATAAACAAGTCGCGCGAGGGCACGTAGGCTTCTGGCTGGTAATAGTCGTAATAGCTGACGAAATACTCCACGGCATTATTCGGAAAAAATTCCCTGAATTCGCTATAGAGTTGCGCAGCCAGTGTCTTGTTCGGTGCCATAACAATGGCCGGTTTGCCAGTGCGGGCAATCACGTTGGCCATGGTGTAGGTTTTGCCAGAGCCAGTCACACCGAGCAAGGTCTGAAATTTCAGGCCATCATCAATGCCTTGCGTCAGCTTTTCAATCGCCTGTGGCTGATCGCCAGCAGGTGGAAACGGCTGGTGCAATTCGTATTTACTGCCAGGGAAAGTGACGATCACAAGAACAATCTGGAGACAAGAATGGTATAAATCATATTTTAACTGTTTTTGCGGCCACAGGCGCAGGATTTACAATTTTCAGAGATGCCTTTCGCCCGAACTTTTATCGCAAGAATCAGTCACTTCAAACACATCAAAACAGGCACCAGGGGGATTCCGTGAAACACTTGTTTTTAGCATGCCTATTACTCGGCACATCCGTTGCCAATGCTTATAACCAGCAAGCATTGATGGAGGCCTATTTTGGTGTCGTCATGATCCGCGGCTACAACCTGGATGGTGGCATGGCCTATGGTTCCGGCGTGGTGGTTGCTGATAATAGCGTCGTCACCAACTGCCATGTATTACGCGCCACCAAACAGCCTTGGGTGTCACGCGGCGAAGACAGTTACCCGATCACCAGCGTACGCGCCGATGCCTGGCACGACCTCTGCCTGGTCACCACCCACAATATGCCCTTTAAACCCGTCCTTCGCGGCAATAGCCATGATCTGGTACGCGGCCAGGAAATCACCGCCATCGGCCACTCCAATGGCGTACCGGCACCCATCACCTCTGTGGGTGAAATTCAGGGCCTCTACCCCACGCAACCTGGCAATATGATACGCAGCAGTGCCAAGTTTTTAATGGGTGCCAGCGGTAGCGGCCTGTTTGACATGGAAGGCAGGCTGGTCGGCATCAACACCTTCAAAACCGCAGGCAATGGCGGCAGCATTCACTTTGCACTGCCGGTCGAATGGCTGGATACACTGGAGAAAATACCCGCCACCACCGAGTTCCCGGTGCATGGCAAAGCCCTATGGGAAGAAGACGAAGATAAAAAGCCTTTTTATATGCGCGCAGCAGTGCCTGAGTCCCGGCAAGACTGGGCAGCCCTGCACAAAGTGAGCAGCTTATGGACGCAGCAAGAGCCCACCAGCGCAGATGCCTGGTTTAGCCTGGGCCTGGCGAACCTCTCGTTAAAGCAATTCGCATTGGCCGCCAGCGCGTTTGATCAAGCCGTCAGTCTGGATAAACAATTCGTCGAAGCCTGGTTCAGACGTGGAGAAGTCGCGCAACAACTCGGCGACCAGCAAACCGTGCACCAGATCGAGACCCAATTGCAGCAAATTGACCCCTTATTGGTTTCCGTCTACCAGGCTTATCTCGGCTGCGAACAACATTGCCAGAAATAACGGCTTGATTTTTTTAGAAAAACCGCTTGTGCCAGCTTCCACAGCCGTGGTTTTTTGCGTAAAATATTGCGTTTTTCAATTTTTTGCAGGTCGCACCCGGCGGCCTGTTTGAGTATAGTCGACCCAACAAGGAAGCAATCTTGAGCCAAGCTGCCGCCAACGTGCTGTCTGCACGCGTGTTATCCATTAAAGAATCTCCAACTTTGGCCATTACTGCCAAAGCTGCCAAATATAAATCCGAAGGTCGCCCGATTATTGGCCTGGCCGCCGGTGAACCAGACTTTGATACGCCGCAGCATATTAAAGATGCAGCCAAGGCAGCGATTGATGCCGGTTACACCAAATACACGCCGGTCAGCGGCATTCCAGCGCTGAAAAAAGCCATCGTGAATAAATTCAAAAATGAAAACGGTTTTGACTACGCCTTAAACGAAGTCATCGTCGGTGTTGGCGGCAAGCAAACCATTTTCAACCTGTGCCTGGCCGTGTTAAACCCGCACGATGAAGTGATTATTCCAGCCCCTTACTGGGTCAGCTACGCCGACATCGCCATGGTGGCCGAGGCCAAGCCAGTGATTCTCGAATGCGGTATCGAGCAAGGCTTTAAGCTGCTGCCAGCACAACTGGAAGCGGCCATTAACGCCAAAACCAAACTGGTGATGTTCAACTCTCCTTCCAACCCAACCGGCGCGGTCTACACGCTGGACGAGTTAAAAGCATTGGGTGAAGTATTGCTGAAGCATCCACATGTATTAATCGCCACCGATGACATGTATGAACACGTCAACCTGACGGGTGACAAATTCCATAACATCCTCAATGCAGCGCCAGGCCTTAAAGACCGCTGCATCGTATTGAATGGCGTATCCAAAGCCTACTCCATGACCGGCTGGCGTATTGGTTACGCCGCAGGCCCGGCTTATATCATCAAAGCCATGGAAATCCTGCAAAGCCAATCCACCAGCAACCCAACCTCGATTTCACAATATGCCGCCGAAGCGGCATTGAGTGGTTCACAAGACTGTATCAAGCCGATGGTGGCTGCGTTCCGCGAGCGTCACAAATATGTGGTTGACCGTTTCAACGCCATGCCAGGCCTGAGCTGTTTAATGGCAGGCGGCGCGTTCTATGCTTTCCCGGATGCACGCCAGGCTATCGCCAGCCTGCACCAGGCTGGCAAAATCAAAGACGCGTCAGATATGGCGCTGGCTGAATACTTGCTGGAAGAGCACAATGTGGCTGTGGTGCCAGGCTCTGCCTTTGGTGCCGAAGGCTACTTCCGTATCTCGTTCGCCACCAGCATGGAAAACCTGCGCGAAGCACTGGATCGCATTGAAAAAGCGCTCAACTAAATAGCATTCGCCTGAAAAGAAAAAAGCGCCCAAGGGCGCTTTTTTCTTTTATGTATTAAAGATCAATCTTTGATGAAGTCCTTGAGCAAGCTCTGCTGCAAAGCCACCTCACTCGGCAAACCGGTGCTTGCCATCAAATCCACCGCACCAGCACCTAAAGTAGACGACTGGCTGTTTGCATGATCCTGAATCAAGTCATCAATATGAAGAGCGGCTGCCACTTCATCAGGCAATACTGTCGCTGAAAATGCAGAAAATGTGTTTTCTACAGGCAACTCCGCCAATAAACCAGCGATATCCAACACGTCCTCGCCAGACTGCACTGAAGCTAGCACATGCTGCAACAACCACGGGTGTATCGCGTCATCACTCGCATCTGCAACGTATTGAGCGGTAAGTTGCGTTGTCATGGTAATGGTTTGCTGCCCATTAAACTGAATCAGCTCACCCGTCATTGCCTCCAGTGCCAATGTTGCACCTGAAGCTGTCACTACCTGATCGCCTTCACGCAACAAATCGCCAGCAACCAGCGCGCGATGCTGCCCACGGGCATCAATCACTTCTGCCTCGCCATCCACACTCGCAATTTTACCAACCATGGTTCGCATCGTATTCTCCTGACACATATTATAAGTCAGCACCCTGACAAACCCGCCGCTGTCAAGGATCAGTGGCGCGAATATTACAAAAATTTGCCTAAAAATAGCCACAGATCACGCATTTTGTTTAGGCCATTCACCCGCCACAAAAAATATAAAATATTTCGCAAAAAGTAGTTGACCAAGGGGCGAGGCCTCAGTAATATAGCGCCTTCAAACGACGTACCGATTCCTCAATAGCTCAGTCGGTAGAGCGCCGGACTGTTAATCCGTAGGTCCCTGGTTCGAGCCCAGGTTGAGGAGCCAAATAAAAAAGGCCTTGCAGAAATGCAAGGCCTTTTGCTTTATTCGCCGTACTGAATAATGGTTTTCTAAAAAGACCACCTTTACCCCAGCTTCACGCAACCTACTCCGCGTGAATAAAAGCCATCTGCCGATCCAAACACTGCTGCACTCTTTTCATCAGCACATCACTGCCGCCTAACCTTTCAACAATAGGCAATAACTGTTGACGCGTTTTATCTTCAATATCGTCAATGATTGCTTTGGCAATATTTTCGTTAATACCGAAATGTGAAGCCGCACGTATGGCCAAGCTGAGCTTGGAAAGATTGTTGCCGGGGAAAATAGCCAGCGCCTGGTAATGCACGTTCGTCAGTTGCATGACGACGTCAAACGCGGGAGAAAGCTGATATTGATTGCCTTTGACATGCAACATGCCATGGTTTTTGACATGGTCATCGGTATTGTCGATGATGAGGTTAAATACCATTCTGCGGTATAACTGCTTTAAATCGTGCTCGGGTTTGGCTGAAATCTTTCTGATCACCTGCGCGAATTCAATATAACTGCCGCCATTTGAGTTGTAGGGTACATTAAGTAACGCAGATGCCGAGAGGTAATGTATGCGTGTCTCGTTATCGACATTACCAACCCGGTCAAAACGCTGCACTAACAAGGCATGCCCGCGATGTATGGGCGCAAGTGTGTGCGGGGAGACGTCTATGCCACACAGTCCGGCTAACGCTAGCACGGCGGCCTCAAGCAACTCTACATCGTGGTCATCGCTGCTTGCCGGGAATTTCGCAATCCACCTTTTATTATCGTGGATGAAATCCGCTTTGGGCCTGGCCCCACCTAGGCTGCCACCTTTATTGAGCAGTCGACGCAGGTGCAACGGTATCTCCATGGCGACCTCTAGTCGCTTGACCGCCTCAGCCATTTCATCAAGTGAAAACAGTTCACTGTCGGCTGCTTGCAGTTGAATCGGCAAGGTCTCGGCGAAAGTCATTGCGCCAACGCGATTGGCGTTGGTGAGTAGCAATACATCAATATCATCCAGGGTACGGCCCTGCTGGGACTCCAGCACTTTGCGCCCCCAGGCATCCGGCAACGCGTCACACAAAGTCAAAGGTAACGCGCCGCCGTCACGCACGCGACGCTCGGCCACGCTGACGACTTCATTTTTAAGCGGTAGATGTAGCGGATTTAGTGCAAAGGCATCAGGCGCCGCCAAAAATCCGGTGCCATAAGCCAATTGGCTGGACTCAATCACGCCTCTGCGCGCAAGTTTCAAAATCGCCGCGGGCCTGACATCGGTATCGAACCTGGCAGCCAGGCCTATATAAATGGTGCGATTAGAAATCACGCTCGTCCTCTGAAATGAATGCGGCATCGGTTACGCCAGGTTTTTTTCTGGCGCGAATAGACGCACTAGCACTCACGGAGACAGGCGCAACAGCCTCCAGATTGTCCAATTGGCCAAACAGCCACAGTGCATTGGCAATAATGCCCACACTCGCGCTAGGCTTGCCAGCCTCAATCGCCCGGTAAGTATTCTGTGAACAGAGCAAGCGGGTTGACATCTCCTTCACTGTCCAGCCCAAAGCCACGCGGTTGGCACGCAGGCGCAAGCCTAGCGTTTCTAATGCCTTTAGCACATCCGGGTTAGCACTCGCTAGTGAATTTGTTTTTTTAGACATCAATAAATTAATATTTAATAGACTTAAAGTTCATTATATTGCGTTTTTATACGAAATCAATTCATTTTTAAGCAGCGTGATTAGGCCGCATTTTGCATCATTCACAGGAATAGCCAGCTCGCCCGTAAAACTTATTGCCAGCAATACGAGTCAACGCTGATAATATTCCTCGGCGAGTTAATATTTCCTGGCGAGTAATTTCCACGCAAGTGAGCGCAAGCACGTGACGTCACGCCTATGCGAATATTGCCAGTGATGTAAAAGGATAAGCATGTCTGATTTGGCATTGACCTTGGCAAGAATCCAGTTCGGGTTCACCATTTCTTTTCATATCGTGTTTCCGGCGATTACCATCGGCCTGGCCAGTTACCTGGCCGTGCTGGAGGCGAGCTGGTTAAAAACCAGAAATACCGTCTACCTCGACTTATATCATTTTTGGGTCAAGTTATTTTCACTCTGTTTTGGCATGGGCGTGGTGTCTGGCCTGGTCATGGCCTATCAATTCGGCACCAACTGGTCTGGTTTCTCCAGCGTTGCGGGCAGCGTCACCGGGCCACTACTGGCTTATGAGGTGCTGACGGCCTTTTTTCTTGAGGCTGGATTTTTAGGCGTGATGTTGTTTGGCTGGAACAAGGTCGGGCCCACGCTACACTTTGCGGCCACCGCCATGGTGGCCATCGGCACACTGGTGTCGGCAACCTGGATATTGGCGTCGAACAGCTGGATGCACACGCCGCAGGGCTTTGAACTGATTGACGGCAAAGTGATTCCGGTAGACTGGTTCAAGATTATATTTAACCCGTCGTTCCCATACCGCTTAGTCCATATGGTGATAGGCGCCTATCTGGCGACTGCGCTATTTGTGGTCGCATCGGGTGCCTGGCAGTTGCTACAAGGAAAAGACAATGCCGGCGTACGCAAAATGCTGTCTATGGGACTGTGGTTGATATTGTTGCTGGCGCCTTTGCAAGTGGTGGTGGGCGATATGCATGGATTGAATACCTTGAAACACCAGCCGGCAAAAATCGCTGCGATTGAGGCCCACTGGGAGAATAAAGGCGCCGAAGCGACCCCATTGGTACTGATCGCCTGGCCGGACATGGCGCAAGAAAAGAATCACTTTGCTTTAGAGATCCCCGTGCTGGGCAGTTTGATTTTGCGCCACTCTTTCACTGAGCAGATTCCGGCACTAAAAGACTTCCCGCCACAAGATCGCCCCAATGCCACTATTATTTTCTGGACCTTCCGCATCATGGTTGGTTTGGGCATGCTTATGATGTTGCTGGCTGCCACCTCATTGTGGTTACGTTACAAAAAACAGCTATACCAACATAAGCCTTTCCTCACATTTGCCACCGCCATGGGCCCTGCCGGGGTGATTGCCATTCTGGCGGGCTGGTTTACCACAGAAATCGGGCGCCAGCCGTGGGTGGTGTACGGTGTGTTACGCACCGCGGATGCGGTGACACCGCATACCGCCAGCGAAGTTGGCCTCACGTTGGCATTGTTTGTCATTATCTACCTGGCTGTATTTGGCATGGGCACGCTGTATGTCTTGCGGCTGGTGAATATCGGGCCAAAAACGGATGAAGCGCTACAAGGGGATGCCATCTCGGTGAACCCGGGCGACGTGGATGCATTTGCGCTGGCACCCGAGTTTCATCCGGACGCCAAGTCAACGGCTAACACCAAAGATCAATAAAGGGGCGACGCAATGGACTTATCACTGGTGTGGGCCATCATTATCCTGTTCGGCATCATGATGTACATCATCATGGATGGCTTTGATCTCGGCATAGGCATACTCTACCTGTTCTTTAAAGAAAAAGAGGACCGAGACCTGATGATGAATACAGTCGCCCCGGTATGGGACGGTAATGAAACCTGGCTGGTATTAGGTGGCGCTGGCTTGCTGGCGGCATTCCCTCTCGCTTATTCGGTGATTTTAAGTGCCCTCTCCCTGCCCTTGCTGTTTATGCTGATGGCCTTAATTTTTCGCGGTGTGGCATTTGAATTCCGCTTCAGGGCGCATGATGCAGAACGCCACTTTTGGGACAAAGCCTTTTTGTGCGGCTCTATCGCCGCCACCTTTTTTCAGGGCGTGACGCTGGGCGCTTATCTACAAGGCATTAAAATGGTGAACCAAGCCTACGCAGGTGGGCCGCTGGACTGGATTTCACCGTTCTCACTCTTTACCGGGCTAGGTTTATTAGTCACCTATGCCTTGCTAGGCAGCACCTGGCTGATTTTCAAAACCACAAGCGAACTGCAAACCACCTGTTACAAGCTGTCACAAGGTATTTCTATGGCATTGCTAGTGATTATTGCAGTGATCAGCCTGTGGACGCCATGGATGGACAGCCGCATCGCCGAGCGCTGGTTCAGCTTGCCCAACCTGCTGTGGTTATCGCCTGTGCCCTTGCTGGTAATATTTTTCTTTTACAAATTGCAACGCGCACTCAAGGCCAAAGCGGAAACCAGCCCATTTCTTTATACGCTGGGCCTGGTATTACTCGGCTATGCTGGCCTGGGTATCAGCATCTGGCCCAACATTATCCCGCCGGAAATGAGTATACATGCTGCCGCAGCCCCACCACAAAGCCAACAATTTGCCCTGATCGGCGCCGTAATCATTATTCCGATTATCCTGATCTATACCGCCTGGGGCTATTACGTGTTTCGCGGCAAAGTGAACAAGGACGAGGCTTACCATTAATGACCCACAAGCAAACAAACACCCTGAAACGCCTGGGCTGGTTTTTCCTAATCTGGCTAGCCAGCATTGCAGCCCTGGCGATCGTCAGCATGTTACTCAAGGGATTGATGATGGCAGCAGGCTGGCATACTTAAACGCACGCCATAAAAAAGGGGCCTCGAGGCCCCTTTTTAACTAAACGCCGTTAATGCCGCCCAGCCAACCCTAATTTAGCCCGTAACTGCTGCGGCACAACCTCCCCGGCAGAATTACACAACTCCTTCATCAACACCTGTTTGCGTCGACTTAATGTGACACCCATCTCTTTCAAGTTGAGCTTTTTCGACTCGCGTACCATGGGAAACATTTCGGTTTCCTCTTCCTCCACATGGTGGGCAATATATTCGCCCAACACCTTGACCTTGGCATCGTACATCTCATCTTTAGGATCCATACTCTGAATCTGCCCAATCAGGTCTCTCGCACTATCATGCTCGACATTGGCTTCATTGAGCATATCGTCATCATGCGTGGCCTCGCGGGCAGCCGGATAAAAGACTTCCTCCTCCGCCGTAGTGTGCGCAATCAACTCGGCACAGATTTGATTGGCGATCTTAACCTTGCCTTGAATATCCTCTTGCTTCGCCAGCTTTTCATATTGGCTAAACATTTTCTTCACCGCCATATGGTCTTGCTTGAGCAGCACGATCACGTCATGTTTCGCCGTGCTTGCATTGGCTCGCTTTGTCGTTGCCTGTTTGTTTGATTTCAAGTGAGTCTCGGTTCTCATAACCTTCTCCAACAATGGATAGAAAGCATGATAGTGTCTCGAAATGCATGATGCATATAGGCAGGATTGACTGATAATTTTGTCAGACTCGCTTTACGTATTTGCTTATTCATCGCAGTGACGTACTCGCGCTAAAGTGATGATCGACGCAAGGTTTAGATCAACTGCGCCCAGGCCATCATGGAATTTTTCTTGCGCGTTCAAATCCAACCCGTTTACCATGCTTATGAAAAGCCCACCCAAACAGTCAGGTCAATCCATTCTTTATCCATCCGTATGACGACCCAGCAAAATACAAAATGGCGAAGATTGCGTGCCTGTCGTGCTTGCGACATGGTCAGCGCGATCCCGGTGCTGCGCCCAGGTGAACACGCCAGTTGCCCGCGCTGCGGGCATGTATTGGCCAGGCGCCATTTGCATCCGGTTCAACGCAGCATTGCGCTGGCGATCAGTGCATTGCTGACCTTGCTCATTGCGGTCGCTTTCCCGTTTATCAGTATGGATACCAATGGCCTGGATACGCAGATTGAATTGCCGCAGACGGCGGTGACGCTGGTCGATGTGCATCAACCCGTAGTAGCGTTGATTGTCAGTTGCACAGCGTTCGTATTGCCCGCTTTATACCTGGTCGGTGTCATCCTGATGCAGGCCAATGTGTTACGCCGGGTGCCGCGTGCCTATAGCGATGTGATTGCACGCCTGTTCTCACGCCTGCACCCCTGGATGATGGCCGATGTGTTCATGATTGCAGCGCTGGTGAGCCTGGTGAAACTCACCGAAATTGGCGAGGTACAGTTGGGCGCTTCGTTCTGGGCCTATTGCGTGTTTGCCGTGCTGCTGCTCATGACCACGCGCTCGGTGGATATTGACTGGTTATGGTACAGATTAGCCGGTGAGCCGCCACCCGATACCAGCATCCGCTGCGGCATCAATGCAGCAGATCAACATGCCACTGGCTGCGCCACCTGCGGCCTGGTCAACACTATTTCGGCCACTGCGGCCAACCATGAATGTGGCCGTTGCGGTAGCACTTTGCATATGCGTAAACCCAACAGCCTGGAATTTACCTTGGCCTTGTTAATCACGGCAGCTGTGCTTTATATTCCGGCCAATGCTTACCCGATGATGATTACCACCTCATTGGGTCAAACACACGCTTCTACCATTATTGGCGGTATGCTCGAGTTATGGCAGCATGGCTCAGAGCCCATTGCCGTGGTCATTTTTGTCGCCAGCGTACTGGTGCCTATTATCAAGATGCTGATACTGGTGGTGCTTTCATTGCTGGCAAAACACCCTGGCCCGTTAACGGCACAGCAAAAAACCAGGCTGTATCGGCTCACAGAGTTGATTGGCCGCTGGTCCATGGTCGACGTGTTTGTCGTCGCCATCATGGTCGCGCTGATACAATCGGGCAACCTGATGTCAGTATTGCCCGGCCCGGCAGCGCTGGCATTCTGTGCTGTGGTGATTACCACCATGCTGGCCGCCATGGCCTTTGACCCGCGCCTGCTATGGGATACCCAAGGAAACACGCATGACAGAGAATAACCAAGACAACAACCAATTGCTGGCCAAAGTCAGCAAGCAAGCCCGGCTGTCGCCGATCTGGATCGTGCCGATTGTCGCCCTGCTGATTGGACTATGGCTGATTTACGACAACTACACCAAAGCGGGCAAGCAAATTACCCTCTCCCTCACCAATGCCGAAGGCATAGAAGCCGGTAAAACCAAAATCAAGGTGCACAGTGTCGATATCGGCCTGGTGGAACAAGTCACCCTGTCTGAAGACCTGACGCATATTGAAGTATTGGCGCGCATCACCCCAAAAGCGCAACCCATGCTCGTGCAGGATACGCAATTATGGGTGGTCAAACCACGTATCGGGCTGGAAGGCATCAGCGGCCTGAATACGGTGATTTCCGGCGCCTATATTCAATTACAACCAGGCAAAAGCCAGGAAGAATCTGACCAGTTCACCGTGCTGGATCAAGCGCCCATCTCACTCAATGGCGCCCAGGGCGTGCATGTGAACCTCATCGGTAAAGTCGGTAATTCTTTGCGTGTGGGGGATCCGGTCAGCTACCAGGGCCTACGCGTGGGCAGGGTCGTCAGCGCAGTATTCGACCCCAAGCAACGCCAGATGCAGCATGAATTATTTGTTGAACACCCTTATGACGTACTGGTCACTGAGAACACGCGTTTTTGGACGACCGTAGGCATTGATGTCAAACTGGACTCAGAAGGATTCAAGGCCAATATTCCCACCGTCGAATCCCTGATCGCAGGCGGCGTCAGCTTTGGCCATGTCGATGACAGGCCGATGGGGCAACCGGTACGCTCCGAAGCTACCTTTGAATTGTTTGCCAATGAAGATGCCGCACGCCAGCAAACCTACGATCAATACCTGGAATATGTGCTACTGGTGGATGATACCGTGCGTGGCCTGTCCAAAGGCGCGCCGGTAGAATTCCGTGGTTTGCGCGTAGGTACGGTGATCAATGTGCCATGGAAATTCAACTCGCCGGAACGCAAAAAAGATTTCCGTTACGCCATCCCGGTATTGATTCATTTGGAACCCGGCCGCCTGGCCGATAATGGCAAGGCTGACCTGGAAGAGTGGAAAAGCCGCATTGCGCAGATGCTGCAACGCGGCCTGCACGCGACGCTTAAATCCGGCAACCTGATCACAGGCTCCGTGTTTGTCGACCTAAATATGGACCAGCATGCCCACAAAACCTATAAACGCGAGCGTTTTGAAGGTTTACCAGTGATGCCGACCACCGCGACTAACCTGGCGCAGATTGAACAGAAACTGTCTGACCTGCTGGATAAACTCAATGGTTTGAAAGTGGAGCCTGTGTTGTCCGGCCTGGATAAAAACCTGCAGCAATCAGAAAAAACCATGCAGGAAATCCGCGCCTTGAGCCAGCAAGTGAATCAGTTACTCAGCCAGCCTGACCTGCAACAGATGCCTGCCAATATTAACCAGACCTTGCAGGAGTTGCGTACCACATTGAAAGGCCTGTCACCCGAGTCGCCAGCCTACCAGGAGCTGACAACGACCTTGCAACGCCTGGATAAAGCCTTGCGCGATATCCAGCCATTGGCGCGCACCTTGAATGAGCAACCCAATGCCATCCTGTTTGACCGCAAGCCTGGCAATGACCCGATACCGATGGCACCGGCCAACCCGTAAGGAACCTGACGCATGATGATCGAGAAAAAACAATTAAGGGTTGGGCTGGCTTTATTGCTGGGGCTCAGCCTGACCGGCTGCTTCAAATCGAATCCGCCAGTCAAAACTGAGCGTTACAGCCTGCCGGAAGTGACGGCATCATCGCTTTCAACGGCGCAGACACGCACACTGGTCTTAAACCGTATCCAGTTGGCGGATTACCTGGATACAGACCGCATCGTCATCCAGACCGATGACATTACCATGCAAGCAGCGCGTGACCATCTTTGGGTGGACAATCTGGCGCAGGAGTTGCGGCGCGGCCTGCGCGCACGCCTGGCCAGTCGGCTCAACAATACAATCGTGGTCGACCCGCAGCCTGGATTACCTGCTGCCAACACCCTGCAGCTGACCATAGAACAATTTCACGGCCAGATGCGTGGTTATGCCGTGCTGAGTGGTCAATGGCAACTGATTGGCGCGAACCATGTGGCAGGCGCCAGCCAGTCATTCAAGTTCAGCACACCTTTGGCTGAAAATGGCTACCCCGCGCTGGTGCGAGCCTTGGGCCTGAATCTTGACTTGCTCAGTGACCAAATTGCCAGCCAATTACAAACTTTGCCATAACGGCCACATTTTTAATGCCAATAGGTAGTGACCGCGTCGCCAATTTGCTATGATGAAATTTCTTTTCATAAAATAACAAGTCAGGAGCAAGCGATGGGATTATTTTCTTTTATTAAAGAAGCAGGTGAAAAACTGTTTGGTGCCGGAGAAGCCAAAGCCGCGCAAGAAACAGCGAGCAAGGCCCCGACCCCGGTCAATGTAGACGCTGCAAACGCGGCGGCAGCCAAGGCCATTCAAACCTATATCGCTAAAAACAACTTACCGACGGCCGGTTATGACGTGAAGTTTGATGGCGCCAGCGGTACCGTTATCGTGCAAGGCAATATCGATACGCAAGAGAACAAAGAAAAAATTCTGCTGTGCTGTGGCAATGTCGCAGGCGTTGAAGCGGTGCAAGACCAGTTGCACGTCCCTAGCCCTGAGCCTGAAGCAAAGTTTTATACCGTAGTCAAAGGCGACACCTTGTCTAAAGTAGCCAAAGAAATGTACGGCAATGCCAATAGCTATATGAAGATCTTTGAGGCAAACCGCCCCATGCTGAGCCATCCTGACAAAATCTACCCAGGCCAGGTACTGCGCATTCCGAAATAAGCGTTACACACAATAATAGCCAACCACTCATCTAACAAAGGACACGACTATGTCATCATTCATTCGTTTATTACTGATCGCCACCTTGAGCAGCACCTTGCTGGTCGCTTGTGGTGAAAAAGAGCCGCAGATTGAACAAGCGGTCGAATCTGCACAAGAACATGCCGAAGCCGCTGCCAGCGAAGCCAAAGATGCTGCCGCTGATGCAGTGCAAGCCGCAAAAGAAGCTGCAGCAACCGCTGAGCAACAGGCAGCAGAAACCGCCGACGCAGCTAAAGCCGCGGTTGAAAACAAATAATTGTTTTCCTAACACAAAAACCCGCATTTATGCGGGTTTTTTATCGGCTATTTTCTACACTTTATTAGTAATTCTTTGCCTTCTTTAATGCGTTAGCCTAAGCGTTCCACGGAATGTTTCATGTAAACTGCGTCGAGATTCGACATTTTCACTGGATAATTAGGCTTGCAACGTTTCTTCTTCTGGATGCTGATCTCGTTATGGGTTGCACTGATGCCGCAGGCCTCAGCGACCCCGACTTTGCTCGGCACCACCTGCATGAACAGCAAGGGTGTGGTGATTGCCAGCATCCCGTTGCAAGGCGGCAAATTCGTCTGCCAGAGCGTGCTCAAAATCTCGCATGCAGACCAGTATGTGATCGACTTCAAAAACACATCGACCATTGCGCATTTTCAGCACGAAATCACAGATAGCAAGCAGCAAACCAGCATTATCAAAGGTGGCTTAAGCAGCCAGGAGAATGATCCCTTGCTACTGAGGCACGGCCGTATTATCCACCTGGAACCTGGCACTTATCGATTGGCCACCTGGTTGCAATCGCCCTACTACCTGGCGCAACCTGAGATTTTCGTCTCCGAGCTAAGCACTTACCAGCAGCAAACCAACCGCACCACGGCTGCCAGCTTGCTGTTACTGGGTGTCTTGTTCGGCATCTTCACCTATTACGCTGCCATTGGCATGACGCCTGGACACACCACCGAGCGCATGTATGCATTGTTTATTTTGGGCAATCTGATTTTCCAGAGCGCTGCGCTAGGGGTATTTAAACAATTATTTGCATGGCACTGGTTTTACCTGACCAGCTTGCCCATCCTGCTCTCCAATCTGGCCTATATCAGCTTTGTCTGCCACTTGCTGGGCATCAACCCGTTACATCATGCCAAGCTCTATTACTTGTCTATGGTGGCACGCACGGTCCTGGTGGCTTTGCTGGTGTTTGCCATGATCTTCCCCAACTGGATGCTGGAAATGGACAGATTTGGCGTCGCCGTTTTCCTGATGTTCGGCCTGGCCTGCGGCATCCGCCTCAGCCTGCAAAAGAATCGTATCGCCCAGCTTTACCTGTTTGCGATCTCGGTATTTGGTATCCTGGGCGGCTTATCTATCACGGCTGAGCGCTTGACCTCTAATGCCTGGACCATCGAGCAATTCGGTTTGATCGCGGTGGCGGTAGAGGCCATCTTGCTTTCGCTGCTGGTCGCCTATCAAATGAACCGCCTGCATAAAGAAAAAGAGCATATGCTGGTCGAGCTGCAAAGCACGCGTTCCATTGCCATGACAGACCGGCTGACCGGCGTGCCTAACCGCCATGCGCTCGAAAATCAAATGGTGCAGTTCCCCGAGCATGGTTGCATGATGTTTCTTGATATGGACAACCTGAAATACGTCAACGACCACTTTGGTCATGACGCAGGCGATCACCTGTTAAAAAGCTTCAGTCAGATTCTGTCTAAAAAACTGGATACCAGTGGCCAGCTTTACCGGCTGGGTGGGGATGAATTTGCCATTCTATGTCACGAAGATGATGTAGAGTGGTGCCAGCACCAGCTGGAATATACGCATTTGCAGATGGAAAAAGAAGGCTCCGTCAGCACGGGTGCCAGTGTAGGCATCGTCTTTGCGCATGAGGCCAGTGAGACAGAAGAACTTATGCGCATTGCCGATAAACGCATGTATGCCAACAAACGCAGCCGTAAAAATCGCAAAGAAATGATGCAAGTGCTTGCCAATTAATGGCGGGCAGACCGCTCCCCCTCCTCAGCACAACAGTACCAAGCTAATTTGCAAGCAAGCATGTCACTATTGGCACAAATGCATTACACTGCAAATAATCATACATACAAGAATGTATTTTTACTGTATGTTAAGTTTGACCGATAGATCCATCTGACGCAGGCAGCTGTCATGTGAAAAAAACCAAGAGAACATCATGCCGTTACTGACTACCTTGCTTATCCTCATCGTCACCGCCCGCCTGCTAGGCCAAGTATTCAGCCGTTTTAACCAACCCGCTATTATTGGTGAAATGCTGGCAGGGGTGATTTTAGGCCCCAGTATTTTCAACCTGATTTCACCGACGCCTGCCTTGTCAGGCATTTCAGAGTTCGCCGTATTTCTGATCGTATTGTCTGCCGGTCTGGAGATGAACTTCAAAGAGGTGATCGACTCCATGCGTGGCAAGGGCGTCGTCATCGCACTGCTGGGCTTTTTGTTACCGCTCACCGGCGGCATACTGGTCGGCGTCGGTTTTGGCCTCGATGTCAGCCGTACGATTTTCCTTGGCCTGTGCGTCTCGATTACCGCATTGCCAGTCACCGTCAGCATCCTGCAAAGCTTTAAGCTGCTGGATTCCAATATTGCACGCTATTCAGTCGCGACTGCCATTTTTAACGATATCGCGGCCCTGCTGGTCTTGGGTGTGATTCTTAACCTGCCAGAACAAAAATCCTACCAGGCCGTCGGGAGCGCTATTTTTCATGCCAGCTGGAAACTGATTTTGCTGATTGTATTGATCGTCAGCGTTAGCCTGATCATCAAAAAAGTGATTGAAAAAGGCATCAGCATAGACCAGTGGTCAGAGAAACTGGTTGATTTGATTGGTAATGAAGCCCTGTTCGGCCTGCTGCTATTGCTGGTACTCATCTTTGGCTCAGTCAGCGCGGCGCTTGGTTTTCACTTTGTCATCGGCGCATTTTTTGGCGCCTTGCTCATAGACCGCAAGTTTTTTCTGCCCTCACGCTACAAAGAACTCGAGCTCACCTTGAGCTCGATTACCGGCGGTTTTCTGGCGCCGGTATTTTTTGCCTACCTCGGCTTGGAATTCAAAGTCCAAGTCATCGACTCCTTCTGGTTTGTTGCCGTGGTACTGGTTGTGTCTATCCTGACCAAGATCCTCGCCGGATGGGTGGGCGGACGGCTTATCGGTCTCTCCAAAAGTGATTCACTGGGCATAGGCTTTATCCTCAATGGTCGCGGCGTCATGGAGCTAGTGATTGCCAGCATTGCCTATGACCGCGGCTTTATTGGCCAGGACTTGTTCTCGGTACTGGTGCTGATGGGGGTAGTGACCACCATGATTACGCCACTGATGTTCCGCAAATGGGTGATGCCGCAGCTGGAAAAGCAGGCCAGCTAGTTTAAGGACTATTGACATCAATTGACAAAAGAGGAACACTGATTAGCAAACGAACCATTCTCTAAAAGACTGGACACCCCTTGAGCGCACACCCTACTGTTTCAGCGTCATCGGTTCTAACTCCCCCCCGCATAGACAGCGGGCCGCTGTCTATTGAAGAACAAAACCAGTTGCTCACCCTGCAACGTGCCATTCTGGAGTCTGTGGCGCGTGGTGCTGATCACATGGAAGTGATCAACCAGATCTGCCGCCTGGCAGAAAACCTGCTCACCAACGCCTTCAGTTCCGTCATGCTGATGGACGATAACAACGAACTGCTCAATGTCTATGCAGCGCCCAGCCTGACACCCGTACAAATCCAGAAAATCAATGGTTTGCGGCCCAGCCCTGGGGGCGGTTCCTGCGGCAATGTCATCTACCAGCAAAAAGTCCAATATGTCAGCAACACCTTTACTGACGAACGCTGGCATGACATTCGCCACCTGGCCTATGAATTCAACGTCAAATCCTGCTGGTCTATCCCGATTTTTTCTGCCGAAAACAGAGTGATCGGCACCTTTGCCCTCTCCAGCTTTGAGCACCGCGAGTCCAGCCAGTTTCACCGCATGTTGCTTGAAATCGGCTCAGCCATTATCGGCATCGCGCTCAACCGCAATAAATACCAGGAAAGCCTGCGCCAGTTTGAAAAAGTGTTTGAAGGCAGCGAACAAGGCATTATGGTGACAGATGTGCACCATGTGATTTTGTCTGTGAATCCGGCATTCACCAAGATGCAAGGCTTTACCATCGACGACATTAAAGGCAAAACGCCTAAAGTCCTCTCCTCTGGCGTGCACGATGCAGGTTTTTATCGCAACCTGTGGGAAAGTGTCACCAACTTTGGCCATTGGCGCGGTGAAATCTGGAACCGGCGTAAAAACGGCGAAGTGTTCCCCGAATGGCTGTCTCTCACTGAAGTCAAAAATACAGCCGGTGAAGTCACCCACTATGTTGGCACCTTCAGTGATCTCAGTGACCTCAAGTCGGCGCAAAAAGAGATCCAGTACCTCTCCTCGCACGATGCCCTCACTGGCCTGCCGGATATTACATTGTTTAGAGACCGGCTGGAAAACGCGGTCTCTATTGCCGCAGCAGCTAACAGCAAAATCGGCCTGCTTGCGCTCAACCTGGATAACTTCAAGTTCCTCAATGACTCATTGGGCTATGCCTCGGGCGACAAACTGCTGCGGCTATTTGCCGAGCGTCTCAAAGCCTGTTTGCGTGAAACAGACAGCATCTGCCGCCATGGCGGGGATGAGTTCATTATCCTGCTCAACAATATGCACGATGATGAATCCATCAGCTATATCGTCGATACCCTGCTCAACGAAATCTCGTCGCCGTTCGCGTTTGCCGGTAACAATATCTCCACCTCCTGCTCAGTCGGCGTCGCCGTTTACCCCACCGATGGCAACGACTTTGAAAAACTGTTTGGCCGCGCGCGCAAAGCCATGTCACAAGCCAAAGAAGAAGGCCGTAACACGGCCCGTTTCTTTACCGAGAAGCTCAACAACGATAGCCTGCACTATTTGAATATCGCCTATGGCCTGCGCGAAGCCCTGGCGCATCGCCAGTTTGAACTGCACTACCAGCCGCAAATCAACCTTAGCAGCGCGCAAGTGATCGGCGCCGAAGCACTTATACGCTGGCATCATCCGCAAAATGGCCTGCAACCACCGGCACAATTTATCGCCATAGCCGAGCAAACCGGCCTTATTGTCGATATCGGCGAATGGGTGATAGAAGAAGCCTGCCGCCAAGCGATGGAATGGCAAAAAAATGATCTGCCGCCACTCAGGATTGCTGTTAACGTCTCTGCCGTGCAATTCCGTCGCGGCAATTTAGACAAGGTAATTATTAAAGCGCTCGAAAAAACCGGCCTCGAGCCGCGCCTGCTGGAACTAGAGCTCACCGAATCCATCCTGCTCGAAGACATAGACCACCTGCTCGCCCAGCTCGACACCCTCAAACAGCTAGGCGTCAAACTCGCCATCGACGACTTCGGCACCGGCTACTCCAGCCTCGCCTACCTCAAAAAATTTAATATCGATCGCCTAAAAATTGACCAATCCTTTGTGCGCGATATCAACACTGACCCCAACGACGCCGCCATCGTCCGCGCCATTGTGCAAATGGCGCATACCTTGAATCTGGATGTGATTGCCGAAGGTGTGGAAGACGAAGCCATGCTCAAGCATTTACGTGAATCCGGCTGCGATGAAGTACAAGGGTATTTATTCTCGAAGCCGCTGCCTGCGGCAGATTTCGCAAAGCTTATCCAACATGACTAGAAAAAATCCTCTTCACGCTGGTGCCTTACAGCCACAATGGTGATTGTTTGGTTGTCCTCAATCTCAAACAAAGCGACATAGCCATACGCGCCAAAATGAATGACAAGCTCTCTTAAAAATGGATTGTCACCTAAGGCTTTGCGACAGGTATAGGGGAAAAACTTGACGGCCTCAATGGCCTGATGAATGGCTTTTAACGCTTGCCTGGCCGCCTGCCGGTCTTTATTTAATAAAAAAGCATACAAGCGCTTTAAATCTTCACGCGCCTCTTTAGTAAAGCGTATGCGGTACATCAAGGTTTTGCCGTATCCAGCATCGCCTGCAACTCATCCAGCACACTCTCCGCACTGTAATATTCCTGATTTTGCCTGGCGATAGCTGCAGACTCTAAGCCACGTGCAATAAATGCCTGCTGGTGCTGCCTGCGCGTGATATTCGCCTTAAGCGCCTCCTCCATGAAACTTGAGAGCGTTTCTCCTTCAGCCAATACGCCCTCCACCGCATCACGTAATTGCGGCTCTACCCGTAAAGCCGGAATGGTCGCAGTTTTCATCAAGCACCTCACATGTAATTCATTTGTAATACAATCTTAATGAAACCCGCTAATGATTGCAACGCTTATCTAAAAGCCACGGCTATCAGATATGCGAACAAAAACAATAGTAACGACCCATTAGCCAGAAAATGCCTTGCGATAACTTGCCGGTGAGAATCGTGCGGCAAGCAAGGTGATGAAAAAGACTGCCACAAACACGCCTATCCATGCCCATGACAAGTGAGTAAATTCGCGCTTCACCCAACCCGCCAGAAATGGCATCAAACTGGCAATCATATAACCACCACCTTGCACAAAAGCCGCCAGGTCGCCTGAGAACCTGGGATCATCCAAATGATCCATCGCCAAAATAAGTGACAATGGGAATAACGCCCCAACCCCCAGCCCTAGCAACACCATGGCCACGAATGCAAGGCTGATGGGGGCCACAATCATCACCGCCAGCCCGGCCAGCGTGCAACCCAAAGCGGTAAAAAGCAATGGGCGGCGATCATGATATTTGCCCACCACGCCCGACACAATCATTCCCGCCATGACTTCGGTCAATGTCAAACCCGCCAGTAAATCTCCGGCCAATTGGCGGCTTTGACCAAGCTCGACATAGAACGGCGGCAACCAGGCAAGAATCAGCGTATATACGCCGGTGCCAATACCGAAAAACAGCATCAGTGACCAGGCCCTGCTATAGCGCCAAAACTGGGGCGCTTGTTGCGTTTGAATCACTGCTGGTTGTTGACGTTGCGCAGAGGCGGTTATCCAGACAATCAATGCCAATAATGCTGGCAACGCCCACAAGGCCAATGTGTGCTGCCAACCCAGTGTTTCATTCAGCCGGGCAGCACTTGCAGCAGCCACGGCAGCGCCACCCATAATGCCGGTGGTATACAAACCCATCATGCGGCCCGTGGCCGCCCCAAAGTGTTCTTTGATCAAGCCGGGCAATAATGCTTGTACCAACGCAACCCCTACCCCCACCACCGCAGCACTGGTTAACATCGCCAACGCTGAACCCCAATAACCGCGGGCGGCACAAGCCAGCATAATCAATACCCCCCCTAAGGTAACACCGTTCACCTCACCCAGTTTTTGACGTAAAGACTGCGACAGTAAGGCGCCCAGGCCCATTAAAAATACAGGCAATGTGGTCAGCAAACCTGCCCCTGTCGCATCCAGGCCAGTGCTGTGTTGAATCAAATCCAGCAACGGGCCAAGTGCCGCCATCGCCGGGCGTAAATTGACGGCGACTAACAGAATTGCAACCATCAGCCACCAGCGCCCTGCTTTCATCACACACGTCTCCCACAGTAGGTTAATATCACACATATCTTGAGTTCAAGATATATTCAGACTACGGTTAATTTATCTTGAAGTCAAGATAAATGCAGGAGCAAACATGAGCAAAAAAGAAGATGCTGTCGACCACATCATGAACCAATGGCGACGCGAACGCCCCGACCTAGACCCAAGTCCCATGGGTTTGATTGGCCGCCTCGCACGCTGCGAAATGCTACTCAGGCGCAAGCTAGATGAGACCTTTGAAAGCTTTGGCATGACCAGTTGGGAGTTTGATGTTCTCGCGACCTTAAGGCGCGCGGGGCACCCTTACAGCCTGGCCCCAACTGCCCTCTACTCCTCACTCATGGTCACCTCAGGCACGATGACGCATAGGCTACAACGGTTGGAAAAAGTCGGGCTGGTGGAGCGCGTGAAAAGTAATGAAGACCTGCGCAGTATGCTTGTGCAACTGACCGACGCTGGACTAAACCTGATCAATCAAGCCGTGGAAGCCCATATCGCCAATGAGCAAGCCATACTCGACTTATTGCCTGCTGACTCGCGCAAACAACTGGACACGCATCTGGTGACGTTGCTATCAGTACTGGAAACATCGATTAATGAGCCGACGACGTAACGCTTTTAACCAGCAGAACCCGAAGAAGAAAACCCCACCAAGTACTCCTTCTATATCCTCGCCCTCACCGCATTTGCCACCAGCATAGATGCCATGGCCGTTGGCGTTAGCCGCGTGTATGGATGTTAATATATTCGTCACCGCCGCAGCTATTGGCTTAGCTACATTTACTATGGTGACCATCGGCGTGATGCTAGGGCGTGTATTAGGGTTAATGTTTGGGAAGCGTTCGGGGATTGTGGGTGGTTTGGTCTGATTGCGATTGGGGCTTATATTCTTTATGAACATCTGATTACACAAGACACTACATTTATGTAAATTTGGATTAATATTCCGAATGAATTCATAGCCCACATGCATCTTAGATCACCGGGGCAAGTGTTCGATAAAAAAACTAAGGGAGTTAATTAATGACAGTTGCAAACTATTGCGCTTTTTATGTTGCAGAACCATTTAGCGAGCATGGCTTTGGCGCACATGGAACTAAAGACTTTGTTTATTACAATCTATTAAGATCTTGGAAGGGCGCAGACAAAACCTTCCCGTTTGATGATGCACATGCAACCACTTACAGCGTAAGGGATAACAGTGACTGGGAAAAAACTTTAAAACCTAGATTAAGGGAGAGATTGAGAAACTCTAAAAATATAATTTTATTTTTAAGTGCAAGAACTATTAACTCTCGCGCCTTAAAAGAAGAAATTGATTATGGAGCTAATGAATTAGGCCTACCTATTATAGTTATATATCCTGATTACGATATAAAAGAAAAATTGCTGAATGAAAAAGGGGCTTTGAAGCAAGAAATTCGTAATTTATGGGATAACTTACCAGCTCTCAGAGATGTTCTAGATAAAGTGGTATCTCTACACGTTCCAATGAATCAGAAACTGATTAGACTATCTCTTAATGATCCTGAATTAATGTTAGGGTCCAATTCGAATAGAAGAACATTGATATATCCTCTATAACCTAATCAACGGATGATTAAAATGCATAAGGTAAATTTTTTTGACATCAGGATTTTTAAAACTTTTTTGCAAATAACATCTGCTATAAGCGTTGTTCTAAGTTTGCTTTTAATATTTGTGACAATACCAGAGGAAAACAAAAAAGCTCTTGGCATTTTATTTCTTATCATTCTACTTATCACTTATCTAGTACTGTGGGTTCGGTCAAACTGCCTAAAAAGCTTAAGTTTAGACATTGAAGGTAGTAAGGTGAATATAAAAACTGGTGATATTTTCAAGCAAGATGGGTTTAAAGCGATAGCATTTAATGAGTACTTCGATACCTTAGTAGATGATGTAGTTATATCAAAAGAATCCTTGAACGGTATCTATATAAATAAATTCTATCCTAACAATATTAATGCGTTAGATAGTCATATTGAGAATTATCATTTTGAGCCAGAACAGAAGATTGGAGAAAATTTACATAGAATCAATGGGAAAAAATTAAAATATAAAATTGGCACCATCTGCGTAAATCAAGAGTTTATTTTAGCCGCGTTCTCAAAATTTGATGATCGAAATAGGGCTATGTTATCTATGCCTGAATATTTGGAGTTTTTAGTAAATTTCTGGGACAAAATCAACCAAGTTTATGCCCAAAAAAGCGTTAATGTTCCAATATTTGGTTCTGGTATCACACGAATCAAAGAGCATAGGAATATCAGTGACGAAGATTTGCTAAAGATTATGTTATGGACCTTTAGGATAAGCGAAATGAGATTTAAGTATCCAGCAAAATTAAACATCATTATTCATAAAGAAAAAATCAAACAAATCAACCTACTTGATGTTAAATATTCCAAGTACGGTTTATAGCTTCCCCCTAAAACAATTAGAAATGGATTAAATGTGAAAGTTTTTCTAAGTTGGTCAGGTAAAAAAAGCTCTTTAGCAGCACAATTATTTTCAGAATGGCTACCATGTGTTATACAAAAAGCTCAACCATGGATATCCAGCAAAGATATCGATAGAGGGAGTGTTTGGTTGGGCGAAATATATTCACAACTAGCTGAATCAAATCAAGGGGTGATTTTCGTAACTAAAGAAAATCAAATTAAACCATGGTTACTATATGAAGCAGGTGCTTTATCGAAAGGCATATCTGAAAATAGAGTGTGTACATTCTTAGTAGATTTAAATGTCAGAGATATTGAGAGCAGTTCTCCATTAAGTCATCTAAACCACACTAGTGCTAATAAAGAACAAATTTTTGAGTTAATTAAAACAATCAATAAATGCCTACAAGACGAGGCAGTTCCAGATGGAATTCTCATTAAATCATTCGAAGCTCTGTGGCCTGAATTCTCCAAAAAGCTGGATGAGATCAAAGCAATCAGTGAAAAAGAAACCATTCCAGAGAGGCATGACGAGGATGTACTTAATGATATTTTAGAAAATGTATTAAATATTAATAGAAAAATTTCAAGACAAAGCTCACTGGGGAACAGATACATTAGTGGAAATAAAGCGTCCGAGATTATCAAAATCTTAATGGCTTCAGGACTTGAGAAAGAAACTATTTACACAGTCTTATCTGATCTCACCCCTTCAGAATGGCTTAAACATAGATTATTCTCTGAAAGCCATGACGAAATACATGATGATTTTGAAAGAATCTCTCCTTCCAAAAGCATAACTACTTTAAAGTTTTGATGTTTCTTTAAAGGTAACTTCATCCCCTAGAAAGCCTCGACTATAGAGGCTTTTCTGCTCTTGAATCCCTAATAACTCATCACCATATAAGTCGAAACACTTAGCAACCCAAACGATCATCCGCGTTAAAATACCGCCACACTCGTTTTATTAGAACTTATATGGATAAACGTATCCCCGTCACGCTGCTCACTGGCTTTTTAGGCAGCGGTAAAACCACCCTGCTCAACAAGCTACTGCATAACCCGGCAATGAAAGACACCGCAGTCATCATCAACGAACTCGGCGAAGCAGGTTTGGACCAGATTTTTGCCAATAGCCAGATTTCGCAAACCATCGAGAGCGAACATATTGTCGATAACACGGTGTTGTTGAGTTCTGGCTGTTTGTGCTGCTCGCTCAAAAACGAGTTGGCCGACACCATGCGCGATTTGTTTTTTAAGCGCAGTTTGCAAGCGGTGCCGGAATTTAACCGTCTGGTGATTGAAACCACAGGCATGGCTGACCCTGGCCCGATTTTGGCTAACCTGATGAATGAGCCGGTGATTGAATCGGTGTATCGTCTGGATGCCGTCGTCGTGACGATTGATGCGGCTTATGGTTTGCAGCAGATTGAAACGCAGAAAGAAGCGCTCAAACAGGCTGCCGTCGCAGATGTATTGCTGATTACCAAGTCTGACACGGCGACGCCTGAGCAGATTAGCGCGTTGCAGGCCAAGCTGAGCGAGATTAACCCGAATGCGACGCAGCAGTTTGTGTTGCATGGTGAAATTGACCCGATGGATATTATTGATGTCGGGCTATTTGACTTCGCCAGCAAGCAGGCCAACCCGCAACGCTGGTTGCGTGCACCTGCCAGCGGTTTTAGCGCAGGCAAGAAAGGCACACTACCCAAAGCGCCTGCGCATGATGATGTGAACACATTTACTGTCTACTTGCCCAAGCCGATGACGTGGTCTGACTTTAAAGGCGTGATTCTTAAACTGTGCCAGACGCACGGTGAAAAATTGCTGCGTTTAAAAGGTATTTTGCACGTAGAAGACGCCCCTGCGCCATTGGCAATACACGCGGTGCATTTCACGCCCTACCCGCCCACACTGCTGGAAGGTTGGGACGAAGAAGAACCGATTAGCCGTATTGTGATTATTGGCAAAGGGATTGATGAGGAAGCTGTGCGCGAAATGCTCACGCAATTCTAGTGCACATCAATCATCGTTGCGCTTGAATGAACGCTGCAATCATGGCGGCGTCATAGTAAGTCAGCATACTGATGCTGGAAAATAGTGATATGTGCAGTAGCGCAGTGTTTTAATTTGGAGTTTATATGGGACGTTATTTAGAAAAGATTTTAGAAGGCTGGATTTTCCAGAGTCGCTGGTTGATGGCGCCTATGTATCTCGGCCTGGTCGGTGGCTTGTTTATTTTACTGGTGAAATTTGGCCAAGAGTTCTTTCATATCGCCGTACACTTGGCTAGCTTCTCCGAACAGGAAACCGTGCTTTCCCTGCTGGCATTAGTAGATATCACCCTGGTGGGCAACTTGCTGATTATGGTGATTTTCAGCGGTTACGAAAACTTTGTGTCACGCATTGATACTGCGGATAGCGAAGACCGCCCGGAGTGGATGGGTAAAGTCGATTACTCCGGCCTGAAGCTGAAGCTGATCGGCTCCATTGTTGCGATTTCCGCCATCGACCTGCTGAAAGCCTTTGTGCACCAGAGCTCAGGCACGGCTTCGTTCAGCACGGAGCAAATGGCGTGGCTGGTGGGCATCCACCTGACGTTTATCATCACCGGCGTGTTGTTTGCCTGGATGGATAGAATTGCCGGGCATGGCAGTAGCGACCACTAAGCTATTTTTCTATTGCAGAACCCGCCACTGGCGGGTTTTTTATTGCCTATTGCATTGGTTGATTACAACCAACTTCGCAATAAAAGGTAAATCTCGGCTGCTTATTCAAGAAATGGCCCTAAAACACTGTTTTCTTTCATCAATTATATTGCCGACAATCTTGATTTAATGCAGGAAGATAATTGTCACGATACCTATTTAATTGTTGCAGTACCCGGAGAAAAAAACCATGCGCCTGGCCATACTGAATAAACTGAAGAGCACCTCATCGACCGAGCAACGGCAGCCACCGAGTGACCTACGTGGGCAAATTGAAGCCATTAGCAAAGTCATGGGCGTGATTGAGTTTGACCTCAAAGGCAACATCACTGCCGTTAACGATAATTTTGCTGCCGCCACTGGCTACAGTAAACAAGAGATCATTGGCCAGCATCACAGTATGTTTGTCACCGCGGCTGATAAAAGCAGCCAGGAGTACAAACAGTTCTGGGACAATTTAGGCCGTGGCGAACCGCATGAAGGCCAATATAAACGCCTGGGTAAAGGTGGCAAAGAAGTCTGGCTGCAAGCCAGTTACAACCCGATTTTTGATGCCGAAGGCAAGCCATTTAAAGTCGTCAAATATGCGACTGACATTACGGCTGACAAACGCAGAAATGCCAACTTTTCCGGGCAAATTGATGCCATTAGCAAAGTCATGGGCGTGATTGAATTTGACCTCACAGGCAAGATCAGCGCCGTCAATGATAACTTTGCCGCTGTCACCGGTTATAGCACACAGGAAATCATCGGCCAGCATCATAGTATGTTTGTCGAAGCCGCTGACAAAAACAGCCAGTCATACAAACTGTTTTGGGAAAAGCTGAGCAGCGGTAAAGCCGACGAAGGCCAATATAAACGCATAGGCAAAGGCGGCAAGGAAATCTGGCTGCAAGCCAGCTATAACCCGATTTTTGATGCCGAAGGCAAGCCATTCAAAGTGGTCAAATATGCGACTGACATTACCGCCGAGAAACGCCGGAATGCGGACTTTGCCGGGCAAATCAGCGCCATTAGCAAAGTCATGGGCGTGATTGAATTTGACCTCTCGGGCAAAATTACAGACGTGAATGATAACTTTGCCGCTGTCACCGGCTACAGCAAGCAGGAAATCATTGGCCAGCATCACCAGATGTTTGTTGAAGCGGCCTATAGAAATAGTCCTGAATACACGAAATTCTGGAACAAGCTCGGCCGCGGTGAAGCGGATGAAGGCCAATATAAACGTGTAGGCAAAGGCAGCAAGGAAATCTGGCTGCAAGCCAGTTATAACCCGATTTTTGATGCCGAAGGCAAGCCATTCAAAGTGGTCAAATATGCGACTGACATTACTGCCGAAAAACTGAGAAATGCAGACTTTGCCGGGCAGATCAGTGCTATCAGTAAAGTCATGGGCGTGATTGAGTTTGACCTCACAGGCAAGATCACTGCCGTGAACGATAACTTTGCCGCTGTCACTGGCTACAGCAAGCAGGAAATCATTGGCCAGCATCACCAGATGTTTGTTGAATCGGCCTATAGAAACAGCCCTGAATATAAACAGTTTTGGGATCAACTGGGCCGCGGCGAAGCCGACGATGGCCAATATAAACGCGTAGGTAAAGGCGGCAGGGAAATCTGGCTGCAAGCCAGTTATAACCCGATTTTTAATGACGAAGGCAAACCATTCAAAGTGGTGAAATATGCCACCGACATTAGCGCCAAAGTGGCTGAAGCCCAGGCGATGTCACAAGCGGTACACGAAACGGCCGAAGTGGTCGCAGCGACCAAGGCGCATGACTTGACCCAACGTATTGCGACCTCGAATAAGCAAGGTGAAATCAAGCTGCTCTGTGAAGGCGTCAACGAGATTGTCGACACCATGAGCAACATCTTGTCGACCATTAAAGCGGCTGGCGAAACCATTAACTCGGCAGCGTCAGAAATCTCACTTGGTAATAATGATTTGTCACAGCGCACCGAAGAGCAAGCCAGCTCGCTGGAAGAAACCGCCTCCAGCATGGAGGAAATTGCCACCAATGTGAAAAATAATGCCGAGAATGCCAAACTGGCGCATGGCATGACAGACCAGGCCAACGACATTGCCACCAAAGGCGGCGAAGTGTTTGGCAAAGTGGTGGCCACCATGACCGAAATCACTGAAAGCTCCTCACGCATTGAAGAGATTATTTCGGTGATTGACGGCATTGCCTTCCAGACTAATATTCTGGCGCTGAATGCGGCCGTAGAAGCTGCCCGCGCGGGTGAGCAAGGCCGTGGCTTTGCCGTGGTCGCCAGCGAGGTACGCAATCTGGCACAGCGCTCTGCCAGTGCCGCTAAAGAAATCAAGGTATTGATTAATGACTCGGCCGAAAAAGTCGCCAACGGTTCACAGTACGTAGAACAGGCAAGTGGCACGATGGAAGAACTTGTCAGCGTCATCAGCAAGTTTTCACAGCTGATCGGTGAAATTACCGTCGCATCCGTTGAACAAAGCAGTGGTATCGAGCAGATCAACCTGGCGGTGTCGCAAATGGATGAAGTCACCCAGCAAAATGCGGCACTGGTGGAAGAAGCGGCTGCCGCGGCCATGTCTCTAGTGACACAGGCTGAGAAGCTGCAAGACACCGTCAATCAATACCAGTTACTGGAGACTGACACTATCAGCCGGGCACCGCAACAGCGCGTCAGTCTGGGCAGAACTGGCACGGATAATTACTAAACGCAGTCTTTTAATAAAAAACCCGCCAACTGGCGGGTTTTCTTTTGATGCTTAAACGCACGCCATTGATATGTGTATTTATATCTGCACGCGGCTACCCAATTCAATCACGCTATTGGCCGGGATATTAAAATACTCGACTGCACTGCTGGCATTGCGTGACATTACGGAAAACAGTTGGTCACGCCAGCGTGGCATGGCACCACCAACGTCCGGCACGATAATATCGCGGCTCAGGAAGTAGGAGTTGGTAAACGGATCCAGTGTTTGCCCATCCAAATCCAGTTGCAATAAGGCTTGCGGAATATCGGCATGCTGCATAAAACCGTAGCGCAATTGCACTTGCCAGAAACCATCGGCCAGGCGCTTGGTGGTGATGCGCTCAACGGCATTCATAAACGGCACGTCTTCAAACGACACATTCACAAACAGGTTACGCTGATGCAGCACCTGGTTATGCTTGAGGTTATGCATCAAAGCCTGTGGCACTGTGTCGAGGTTAGACACCATATATACCGCCGTTCTCTGTACCTGCGGCAGTGTGCTGCTGGCGAGGGTGGCGAGTAATGGCTCCAGTTTAGGGTCCGTCTCAGCCATGCTATTCAGCAGTGTATAGCGGCCTTTTTTCCAGGTGGTCATCAGCACAATCAGCAGTATGCTCAAAGCAATCGGGAACCAGCCACCCTGCAAAAACTTCATGGAGGCTGAGCTAAACAATACGGCATCCACCACGCCCAAGGCACCAGTCAATAGCCAGGCCAACCAGGCCGGAAACTGCCAGCGATGACGCATAACGACAAACAGCAAAATAGTAGTAATGAACATGGTGCCGGTGACAGCGATACCATAGGCAGACGCCAAAGCCGAAGAGCTTTGGAACGCCAGACAGACGATGATGACGGCCAGCAACAATGCCCAGTTCACTGCGGGAATATAAATCTGCCCGGATTCACTGGCAGAGGTATGGATAATGCGCATCCGTGGTAAAAAGCCTAATTGAATCGCCTGACGTGTCATGGAGAATGCGCCGGAAATTACCGCTTGCGAAGCAATAATGGTCGCCAGTGTGGCCAGAATCACGGCTGGAATCAGCAATGGTTGTGGAAACGATAAATAGAACGGATTGCTGACCGCGTCAGGATGTTGCAGCAGCAACGCGCCCTGCCCCAGGTAATTTAACGCCAGACAGGGGAACACCAGCCCCAGCCAGGCCAGTTGTATCGCGCGGCGGCCAAAGTGGCCCATATCGGCATACAGCGCCTCGGCGCCAGTCACTGCCAGCAATATCGCGCCGATAGCGATAAATACACCGGCACCACGCGCCTGTAAGAACTGCCAAGCGTATTGCGGATGCAGTGCCAGCAACACTTGTGGTGCTTGTGCAATTTGCCACACGCCTATCGCCGCCAGCGCCAGAAACCAGACGATCACAATCGGGCCAAAAAACCGGCCAACGGCATGCGTGCCATGTCGCTGAAACCAGAACAGGCCGATAAGTATGCCTATCGTAATCGGCAGAATCTGCGCGGCCAGCGCAGGAGAAGCCACTTGCAGGCCTTCGACCGCGGACAGTACGGAAATGGCTGGCGTGAGCACGCTGTCACCATAAAACAAGGCCGCGCCTAGCACGCCCAGTAATAGCAAACCACCAGTACGCTTATCTTGTGGCCGCAAACTGGACACCGCCAGTGACAGCAAGGCCATCACACCACCCTCGCCTTTGTTGTGTGCGCGTAACACCAGCAGCACATATTTAAAGGTCACCACAAACATCAGCAACCAGAAAATAGACGAGATCGCGCCCAGAATATTGGCCTGGGTGAGCGGCACGCCAGTGCTTTCGCTAAAAATGACTTGTACGGTATAGAGCGGGCTGGTGCCGATATCGCCGTAGACGACGCCTATTGCCCCCAGCGCCAGCGCAGCCAAACTGCTTTTTCGTATGGAAAGATTGTCCATCACATCCCCTTGTGGTTGATTGATAGGAGCAGTGTGAGGCTAACGGTATATCAATCGCATAAACAAGAACGACTGACTCAAGCGAGTCGATAGCCGATGCCGAGCTCAGTCAGAACGGTTTGCGGTGCAGAGGGATGGTCTTCGAGCTTGGCGCGTAAACGGCCAATATGGATACGCAGGTAATGCGTATCGTCGATATAATCCGGCCCCCACACCTGCGCCAGCAATTGACTATGGGTAAAAATGGTACCGGGTTTGCTGGCCAGCAACATCAGCAAGGCATGCTCAATCGGGCTCAAATGCAACTGCTCGCCATGTTTGGTCACCAGGCCGCTGGCACGGTTAATCACTAATGACTGATGCTGATAAACGTGGTCACGCATCTGCATGATGGCTGTGCGCCGCAGTGCCACCTGTATCCTCGCCAGCAACTCCTGCAAGCCAAATGGCTTCATCAGGTAATCATCTGCTCCCAGGTTCAGGCAATGCACTTTATCCAGTTCATCCTGCCGGGCAGACAGTACCAGGATCGGCACATCTGAATAAGCACGCAGCTGCGGGATAAACTGCTCGCCCTGCCCGTCTGGCAAACCCAGGTCTAGAATGACCATGGCAAATCCGCTGGCCTCACGCGCTTGCGCGAGGTCCCGCGCATGTTGTACGCGATAGCCGTGCGCAGACAATGCAGGTAACAAAAACTGGTACACGCCCGGGTCGTCTTCCACCAATAATAACGTTGCCTGCTGGCTCATGTGTCGGCCTTGATTAAGTCTGCCGCGTATACAAACGGGAACAACAGGCGCACCTCCGTGCGATGGTCAGCACTGGTGCCCAGCTGTACTTGCCCGCCATGCAGTTGCATCACGGTATCTACAATCGATAAACCAAGCCCAAAGCCACGCACACCGGCCATCGCTGGTGTGTGTGTATCAAAAGCGGAGATCACAAAACCTGGTGGAAAGCCCGGCCCCTGATTGAGTACTGACAAAACCAGCGACGAGGATTCTATGTACATGGCGATTTCAATGGTGCTACCAGCCTCTCGCCATTGCAAGGCGTTATCGATCAGGTTGGCCAGCGCATGCGCCACCAATACCGCATCTGCTTTAAACAGTACTTCTTGCTGCGAATCGGCCTCAGGCAATGTCACTTGCAACAACACCGCAGGCGCACGTTGCAAATAGCGTTGCACGACATGCTGAATAATTTCCTGGGGCGACGCCCAGTCCAGGTGCAAGCTGCTGCTACCTGCATCCAGTTTCACCAGTGTCAGGATGTTCTCAGTAGCCTGGGTCAAATAGCTGGCTTCAGCCTGTATGCTATGTAATAACTGCGCAGACTGCGCTGGCGCCAATACAATCTGGCGATCCGCCAACACATTGACGGCACCGAGGATGGCGGTCAGTGGTGTGCGCATATCATGCGACAAGGCGGTTAGCAGCGTCTTTTTGAAATTGGCCTCACTGGCATCGCGCGCAGCGTGTGCCAGGGCCATTTGCTGGCGTAACTTCATCGTCGCTTGTGCACATTGGTGGGTGAGCAAGCGTAAAAAATGCAGGTCAGGTGATGCATGGCTTGCCACCACCAGCACTTCGCGTTGCGGAACGCCAAACGGCAACAGGCAGACGCCCAGATTTGGCCAGTCTGCGGTGCCCGCACCAATCGCGCGCTGGTAATCCAAGGCCCATTGCACACTTGAGGCTTCAAGGGTCGCCACTGGCGCACCCGCCAAATATGTTAGTGCATTGGCATCGGACAACTGCACCACGCTAACCTGCCAGGCAAACACTTCTTGCACATGCTGGCAGGCGGCTCGCAACAAGTCCTCGACACTGGACTGCATGGCCAGCAGCTCGGCCAATGACTGGAAAAACCGCGACTGCAAGGCCGCCTGTTGCGCCTGTTGCCTTTGCTGCTTGAGTTGCTGCATGGCGCGACTCACCATCAGCGCCAGCGCCGCAAATACCGACAACATCAGCCAGGATTGCAGGCTGGCGATACCAAAGGTGTAACGCGGCTCGATAAAAAGGTAATTGATCAGCAGTACGGCGATGACCGCCGTCAGCAAAGCATGGAAAAAGTGCAGAAAATAAGCCGCCCACAGCACGCACAACAGATACAGCAGCGTGATGACGGCCACCCCCAGTGCGGAGAAATAATACAAGCCTATGCCTGAGACCAGCGCCAACCCTGCAATCAAGGCGGCATAGCTTTGCCAGTGTGACGGTTTCGATAAAACAGGATGATCGAAGTTGCCTGGCATGATCACTGAAAATGACTAGCGCCCGTAAATATCCAGGTTTTTATAATTGGGCCCGAAGAATTCCTTCATCATAAAATCTTCGAGGAAAGCATTATCTGCTGGCCTTGCCGACAGTGAGATCGTGCGCCCCAGGCGGTTGGATATCCAGTCAAAATCACCATTGTAGTGCTCACGGATAATCGCAATCATGCGCCGCATCATGACCAGCCGGATATCTTCACCATTGCGCGCCTCAACTTCGTAATACTGTGTATTGGCCGAGGTGTAATCGTTGACCCAGCCTTTAAAGCTGAAGGTGGCGTTATACGGGTCCATGCGCCGGATCTGGAATAAACCATTGGTGCCGAACTTGAGGTTATTCATGATGTTTTTGGTACGGCGCTCATCTTCTGAGGGTCCACGCTCGGCAGCCGCAGCGGCATCGTTGATCTGCTTGGCCGCCATTTCATCTGAATTACGGTCTGACTGCCTGCGTTTAATCATGCTCGAGAAATCTTCCACCGGCGGCGGTGGCACAGGCGGTGTTGGCTCAGGCCGGTTCTGCGGCTTGGGCTCAGGCAATTTGAACGGGCTATCTGGCCGTTGTGATTGAATGACCTTTTTCGGTAGTTTTGGCTCAGCCTTGGGCTGTGGTTTAGGCCTTGGCTGCGGCTGAGGCGGTGGCTCCGGTGGCATTTCTGGCGGCGGCGACACTTTAGGTGTTTTAGGCGCAGGCACCCCAAGATCCAGCACAATATTCAAGGGCTCTTGTGCAGGCTCTTCGAGTGGGTTGAGCAAGTCGAGTAAAAATCCCCAGAACAAAATCGCGTGAAATACCAGCGACAGTAATACGGCCCACATCAGGCGTGCCGGGATACGCAACACACGATCGGGTTGTTTCGGCTTTAGCCAGTTTGGCGTACTAAAGGGTTCAAAAGGAGAAGGCTGCATCAACTGAATGAATTAAAAATAGCGGACGTCACGCATCACGATTGTATTTCGAGCCAGAGTTTTTCAAGACGTTTGATTGAGACAGGATAAGGTGTCCTTAATTCCTGCGCAAATAATGATACACGTAACTCTTGCAACTGCCACGTAAAGTCTTGTAACTGGCTTGTTACAGGCAAATGCGCCTTGCGTAACTGCTCAACTTTCTGCTGCCAGCGCTGCTCCAGCTGGAGCAATGCCTGCGCATGTCGGCCATCACGTTCGATGCTGGTTGGGTATTTATCCACACGCATTTTAATCGCCTTGAGGTAACGCGGCAGATGCGGCAATTGCTCCCACGGCGTCTGGCTGAAAAAGCCATGGTAAAGCATGCCTTGCAACTGCTGCTCGCACTCACGTTTAATTTTTTGCGTGACCGGCGTCATTTTTTGCAGTAGCGCCGCCAATACCTGGTATTCATTGGCGATCAATTGCGCTTGCCGGGTGAGCGCCTCTGTCACAGCTGGCAGGCGCGTGCGTGCACGTGCTTTCAGCTGCATAAATGCGGCATTGGTACGCGGCAATTCATCCTCGGCAATAAAGGCACGGTCGGCAATCGCTTGCAGCATATCTTCGCGTAACTGGTCCGGGTTCATGATGGCGCGTAACAACAAGGCATACTGGTTAAAGCCTGGCAGGCCTTTTTCCAATTGCTTGATTTGCTCTTTGAGTTCAAAACGCATCAGGCGACACACGCCTTTGCGGTGCGAAACCGCTGCCGCTTCCGGTGTATCAAATAGCTTGATGGCGACGCTATCGCTATTATCTTCAAGACCCGGATAACCCGTCAATTGGCGGCCATCTTTGCTAAAGGTGAGCGTTTGCGGCAAATCGCCAAAATCCCATTGCTTGAGGCCGGACTTTTCAATCCCCGGTGAACCGGTTCTAAATGTCAGCTGTGCTGCCGAACCCAGTTGCTTTTTAAGCAGATGCCAGTCACGGCCCATGCCCAGTTCGCGGCCTTTTTCATCCACCACGCTAAAATTCATCAGGTGATGCGCGTCCAGGCCAGCCAGGTCAAACTCCTCTGGCTTCAATTTAAGCCCAACCTTGTGCTGGATAAACTCTGCCAGGGCTGGCAACAAAGGCGCAGTGGCAGTTTTGGCTTCGAGAAAACCGGTCACAAAATCCGGCACTGGCACACAGACGCGACGCAGGGTCTTGGGCAAGGCTTTAATCAGCGCGGTGACCTTGTCACGCACCATGCCGGGTACCAGCCATTCGGTCACCGTGGCGTCCAGCTGGTTTAGCAAGGCCAGGGGGATCGTCGCTGTCACGCCATCCAGTACATGCCCGGGCTCAAAACGGTATTTGAGCGGCACCGTTTCACCGTCTATCACCATCTGCTCCGGGAACTGCACCTCGGTAATCGCACTGGCACCATGGCGCATAAGTGACTCACGCGTCAGGTGCAGCACTTTGGGATTCACTTTCTCCGCATCCTGGCGCCATTTTTCAAACGCGGCACCGTTATAAATGCGATAAGGCTCTTGATGACCAGGCTCCGCAATCTGTGGCACAACCTTGTCGTAGAACACAAATAACTGATACTCATCGACCAGTACATCCTGGCGGCGCGCCTTGTGCTCCAGGGCTTCAACTTCGGCGATTAAGCGGCGATTAGCCTCAAAAAATGGCGCTCGCGTGTCGAATTCCATATTTGCCAGGGCTTCACGGATAAAAATCTCACGCGACTCAGTCGGGTTAATTGGCCCGTAATGCACACGCCGCTTGGGCACAATGGTCAGGCCATATAAACTCACGCGCTCCCAGGCTACCACTTGCGCGGTTTTTCTATCCCAGCGCGGGTCGGTATAGTCACTTTGCGTCAGGTCGCGGCTGCCACCTTCATTGGCAATCGGTTCTATCCAGTCCGGATCAATTTTTGCGACAACGCGCGCATACAGCTTGGTCGTGTCTACCAGTTCAGCAGCAATCACCCATTTCGGCCGATTTTTCTTCAGTGCCGAGCCCGGCGCAATGGTAAAGCGGATACCGCGCGCGCCAGCATAGGTCTCACTGTCCCCATCCTTAAAGCCGATATTCCCCAGCAAACCGGATAGCAATGCGCGATGTACCTGCTCATAACTGGCTTCCTTATCGCTGCGCTTGAAGTCCATCTCCTCCACCATCTCCAGCAGTTGCTGATGCAACTCACGCCACTCTTTCAAGCGCAAGAAAGACAGGAAATTCTGGTGGCATTGATTCAGCAAGTCGCGATTGGACTTTTTAGTCTTTAATGCCTGCTCATACCAGTCCCACAACTTGAGATAGCTCATGAAGTCGGAATCATCCGCTTTGAACTTGGCATGTGCGCTATCTGCCGCTTCGCGCTTGTCCATGGGCCGCTCGCGCGGATCCTGCATGCTCAAGACACTGGCAATAATCAGGATTTCGCGTAAACAGCTTTCTTTTTTCGCGGCCAGAATCATGCGTGCCACACGCGGATCCAGCGGCAAGCGCGCCATCTGACGGCCCAGCTCGGTGATTTCTCGGCGCTCGGTCACAGCGCCCAGCTCTTGCAACAACTGATAACCATCGCTGATCAGCCGTGATGAAGGCGCTTCAATAAACGGGAACTCGGCGACATCGCCCAGGCGCAAATCGGCCATACGCAAAATCACGCTGGCCAGTGAACTACGCAGGATTTCAGGATCGGTAAAGGCCGGACGCTGGTTAAAATCTTCTTCGGAATACAAGCGTACACAGATACCGTTAGACACGCGGCCGCAACGCCCTGCCCGCTGCTTGGCAGCCGCCTGCGAGATTTTCTCTATCTGTAACTGCTCTACCTTGGCACGAGGGCTGTAGCGGTTAACGCGTGCCAGGCCGGCATCGATCACATATTTAATGCCAGGCACCGTCAATGAAGTCTCTGCGACGTTGGTCGCCAGCACAATGCGGCGTTGGCCGCCTGGGCGGAAGATTTTCTGCTGGTCTTCAATGCTCAGTCGCGCAAACAGCGGCAGTATCTCTATCGATTTGAGTTTGGGCGAACGTCCCTGGTATTTACGCAAATGATCTGCTGTATCGCGGATTTCACGCTCACCAGGCAAAAACACCAGAATATCGCCATCGCCTAAACGCAGCAAATCCTCAGCCGTATCGAGGATGGCATCTTCCATCACCTCCTCTTCGTCATCCTCTTCCAGCCAACGTGTCTCGGTGCGCGGTGGCTTGCGTTTGATGCCCATCAAGTCCTGCGCAAAACGGTCAATATCGTCCAGACCATCATCCACCGGCACCTCAACCGCCACCATGGTGGTTTTATTACCCAGTGGGCGGTAACGAATCTCAACCGGATAAGTACGGCCACTCACCTCAATCACCGGCGCACCGTTAAAGTGATTAGAGAAGCGATCAGCATCAATCGTCGCCGACGTGACAATGATTTTTAAATCTGGCCGTTTCGGCAATAACTGCTTGAGGTAGCCCAACAGGAAATCAATATTCAGGCTGCGCTCGTGCGCCTCATCGATAATGATGGTGTCATATCCGTTAAGGAATTTATCGCTCTGCGTCTCCGCCAGTAAAATACCGTCGGTCATTAATTTGACATAAGTGCGCTCCGACAATTTGTCATTAAAACGCACCTTGTAACCCACCACCTCACCCAGCGGGCTCTGCAGCTCCTGCGCAATCCGCGAGGCCACCGAACGCGCCGCAATCCGGCGCGGCTGTGTGTGGCCAATCAGGCCTGCAACCCCGCGCCCCAGCGCCAGGCAAATTTTGGGCAACTGCGTGGTTTTACCAGAACCCGTTTCACCGCAAACAATCACCACCTGATGCTTGGCAATTGCTGCTGCAATCTCGTCTTTTTTGCCACTAACAGGCAACTCTTCGGGATATTGCGGCTTGGGTAATGCGGCTAATCTGGCTTGCAAACGCTGCTGGGATGCCTGGACTTTATGGGCAATATCAACCAGCGCTTTATCAACCGGCTTGTTCTGTTTCAAGGCATCGCGTAACTGCTGCAAACGGCGTTTAAGCGGAAAGCGATCTGCCAGCATACACTGGGCAAGCTGTTTTTCGAGTTGGGTGATGAGTTGTACAGGAGAGGCGGCAGTCATAGGGAGGAGATTTTAACATGGCAGGCGAAATGACATGCATTCTCGCAGCTTACATATAGCTTAAGTTTGTCTGGCTTGATACGTTGTTTTTCGCCTCTAGGCGAGTCACTTTCTGGTGCTTGTCCCCCAGAAAGTAACCAAAGAGGAAGACACCCAGCCATCACGGCCTAAAGTCTTCCTTGCGTTGCTCAAATTAGGACTTTCGTCCGTTGCTTTGCCGGACTTAAGCATAAGCCGGTCACGAAACTCATCCTAGCGGGCTGCACACTACGCAGCCCACCGCGGGATTCGGACAGTCGCTCCCTCTACTCTTATTTTGTCTCCGCTACTCAGCGTGATGGGATGGGGATTTATCTCGCCAAACAACCATTAGTGAAGATTTAACGGAAGCATAATTCTTCTGGTTTATTGATAACAACTACTAACGTTGGCGCTCGCTTGGTGTTCGGGGTCCCCATCTGCCGCGCCGAGCAACGCAGGATTGGCGGGAGTAGTCGGCAAGCAACTGTTTGAGCTCCAAAGGAGCGAGTTCTTGATTGCCGCCCGGCAAGCCGAGTAGCACAGGATACAAGCGGAAGCTGGGGTGTCTTGTTCTTTGCCTTCTTTCTTATGGACAAGCATAAGAAAGAATGGTCGCCGAGAGGCGAAATAGATCGATCATAGAATAGTCTTCGCTTTGAGCAAGCAAAGAAAAGTAACTCGCTGAAAAAGCGAAAAACAATCTCTCACATCCTAGTCAACGCTGAGAAAACAAAAGAATTACTTTCTTACACACTCCTCTACCCCTGTATTTCCTCCCTTAAACCCAGGTTCAAAATAAAACTTCCTGAAGCTCAACTGCCCTTTGGCATTTTTCTTAAACTCGGCAATGCCAGTGCCATAATCATGCGTCTTGCCACCATATTCGCCATTCTCTGTTGGTAAGGCAAAATGCATTGCAGCGTGCATACCATGCGCCGCCGCATGGCCTTTATAAACGCCATAATCAGGCACTTCTAGCTGGAAGTCATAACTGGCATCGGCACCCTTGCTATGTTCAGGACGTAATTTCATGGTCACTGTACCTGTGTACTTTCCTTCATGTGCATCGTCGCCCGTGCAGGCGTAAACGCCACTTAAATCAAGCGCATAGGCACTTGCTGCTATCCAGCAGCTTAATAATCCTGCGAACCACTTCATATGATTTCCTTTCACTATTCAGGCGAACGTATGCGTAAAAAACTGGCAAACTTGGGTTTACCTGTTTTGGTCACATCACGGTAAGTATAAGTGACCTGGCAGCCTATCGGCGGTGGATGCGCGCGCTCCGCGTCGCTGAATCCGGTGCCCAGTTTAAATTGGATACCTGCCGGGGTTTCCACTAACAGCGCGCCCATTTTACCTTGGTATTTGCCTTTGCCGGGCACATGGGCGATCACTTTCGCTTCGGCATCCAGCTGTGGCTTGAGCTTGAGCAAGACATGGCTACGGCCTGTGAGATATGGCGCGTCAGCGCGGTGCAGCATCAGGCCTTCGCCACGTTTCGCCACAACTTGCTCTAACGTTCGCTTAAGCACTTGCCTATCCTTTACCTTGAACTGCGGCAGACTTTTGAGATAAGGGCTATGCGCTTGCCGGGCGATGTGCACAATTGTCTGCACTCTGTGGGCGAAATCACCGTTGGCGTTTGGCAACTCAAACACATAATAGGCGACTTGCCGCCAGGCAGCATCATCCGGGTGTACTTGTCTGACAGTGGATGAAAGCTTTTCGAATTGGCCGCGGCTTATCCATAACTCCCCATCCAGTGGCCGTGGCGGAAAGTCTTTAGTAAACCAGGCTGGCGCATGAATAGGATGCCCCTGGCGGCTGGTGAATTGCTGGCCATCCCAGATGGCACGGATACCATCCAGCTTTTCGCTGACCAGATACTCTTGCACCTGAATATCCTCACGGTAAATCTGCGCCAGCAAAATGGCAGGTGCTTGGGCGTAGCTATGCGCAATCAGCAACGACAAGAAAACAAACAGTAGATACCGCGTTGGCCCAAGCATGACGCCCCCAATTGTTAAATTAAATTAACAATTGAAAGTTACAGAATGCCGGGGATAAAAGCAATGTTTAGAGGAGTTGGCACCACAATTTGTCGTGATGCATAACGTCCATCCATAAAGCGACCACGCTGAGGGCGATGAGCAATACGCCACTCAGGCGCATCCCCGTCGATTCTTTAAACCAGCCGGGCATGGATTGCTGGCTGGCGCGCCATAGGACAGGTGCCAGTGCCAGCACGGTAGCTGAGCCACAGGCAAAGGCCATCATCACCAATGCCCCTTGTAACCATTGCGATTGCAATGAGGCCAGCATCACCGCTGAATAGAGCAAGCCACACGGCAACAAGGCCCAGACCATGCCCGTGAGTAAATAGCCGAATTTGGCGTGTTCGGTACGCTGTTTAATCCAGGCCCAGACTTGTTGTGCCCGCTGCACGGCCCATTGTGGTTGTTGGCCGGTGACCACTAATAGCACGCCCCAGGCAAAGATCAGCGTATGAGAGAACGTCCACAATGGCTGGAACACATGACTCTGGTTGGACAACCAGGCCAGGCCACGCAGGGTTTCTGCCGCAACCGCGCCCAAAATGCCGTAACCCAGCATGCGCCCGAGGTAAAAACTCCAGGGAATGGTCTTGATGACACGTAGCGGAATCGAACGAAATTGGCTGGTGGTGTGAGGGGGAGACTGCATGGCGCCGCAAGCTGCACCACACATGGCAATGCAATGCGGGCCGCCTGCCAGCCCCATGACAAAAGCGGTCAGGAGTAAGCTGGCTAACATGCCGAGAGTTTAAAGGATTTTGGAAAACCTTGCACGATTGGCATCGTGCTGCAAATAACGGTCAAACACCATGGCGATAGCACGCACAAAATACCAGCCCATTTCAGTCACTTTCAGGCCGTCTTCTTCCAGCACCACCAGGCCTTGCTTTTCTTTATCTGCAAGTTGTTGAATCTCTGATTTAAAGTAATCCCTGAAATTCACCATGTAAGAGAGCTCTATTGACTCATAGCTGAGCTCACCGTGGCACATGATGGCCATAATCACTGCGCGGCGGATCAGGTCATCACGGCTAAGCGCTAGCCCACGCACAATCGGCAACTGACCCTGGTCCAGAAAGTCGTAATACTCTTCCAGCGTTTTGGCATTCTGGCTATAAGTCGCGCCCATTTTGCCGATGGCAGACACGCCCAGCGCCAGAATATCCTGGTCAGCCATGGTACTGTAACCCTGAAAGTTGCGATGCAACCTGCCCTGTTGCTTGGCAATCGCCAGTGCATCCTCAGGCAAAGCAAAATGGTCCATGCCGATATACACATAGCCCGCTTGCATCAATTGCTGAATCGCCTCTGACAGCATCTGAATTTTGTCTACCGCATTGGGCAACTCATCTTGCAGGATACGGCGCTGCGGTTTGAAGCGTGATGGCAAATGCGCATAGCCATACAGAGCAATACGGTCTGGGCGCAATGTGGTAATTTTAGCGATCGTTTCGCGGAAGGTTGCCGGGGTTTGCTTGGGCAAGCCATAAATCAGGTCGGCATTGATAGACTGGTAACCCATTTCCCGCGCTTGTTGCATCAGCGTTTCCACTTGCGTATAAGACTGCACTCGATGCACCGCTTGCTGCACATCGGCATCAAAGTCTTGCACACCAAAACTCAGGCGATTAAAGCCCAGGTCGCGCAAATGCTGCAAGCGTTGCTGGTTCACCGTACGTGGATCAATCTCAATCGAGTATTCACCTTCTTGGTTAAACACAAAGGCTTTTTTCAGCATCTCCACCAGGCGGGTTAACTCTTCATCATTGAGAAAGGTCGGTGTGCCGCCGCCTAAATGAAGCTGGTTCACGGCCTGCGCTTGCGAAAACTTGTCCAGATGCAGATTGAGTTCGCGTTGCAGATAGTTGAGGTAAATGGCGCTCTGCTCATAACGCTTGGTGACGATTTTGTTGCAGGCACAATAAAAACACAGCGACGCGCAAAACGGGATATGTACATACACCGATAACGGTTGTGTCCAGTTGCTGATATTGCGCTGCTCTGCGGCCTTGACATAGGCCGCCGCATCAAACGCCTCGACAAAGCGGTCAGCCGTGGGGTAAGAGGTATACCGCGGCCCCGAAACATCATAGCGCTCGATGTGCTCTTGAGTAATCGTCAACGGTTGTTTCATGGTATCTAGCAAATGCTTTCCTGTCTGCACAAGTGAGACATCTCGTCCCGGGAGTCATTGACGGTTACTTTGCCATAAAGCAAACCATGACTTCTTGATGCATATCAAATAGTCCGGTCAGCTACGCGTGCATAATGCAACGCACTATAATAGGGAAGAGTAAAAGCATCATGTTAAATGCCATTGCAGCACATGAAGTCGCCACGGATGAAATCGCCATACATGAAATCAACCCACAGGAGGCGTATAATCAGTCGCAAGATCAACGACTGCCAAGGACATCTCCCATGCAAGCCGAATCCAGTTTCAAGGTGGCCTGCTCTAACTGCAACCTGCGTGAGCTGTGCCTGCCCATAGGTTTAAGCACGGACGAGATGAGCCAGCTGGATGGCATGGTCGCCACCAGAAAGAAAGTCAAACAAGGGGGGCACCTGTTTAGCAGCGGCGACCCGTTCACCACCTTGTATGCGATTCGTACCGGTTTTTTTAAAACCTGTGTGGTATCTGAAGATGGCCGCGAACAAGTCACCGGTTTTCAAATGGCGGGTGAAATCATGGGCCTGGATGGCATCGTCAGTGACAAGCACAATTGCAATGCCATCGCTCTGGAAGATGCCGAAGTCTGCGTGATGCCATTTAACCACGTCGAAGACCTGTCACGTCAAATCCCCATGCTGCAACGCCATGTGCACAAAATCATGAGCCGCGAAATTGTGCGCGAAAATGGCGTCATGATGTTGCTGGCCAATATGCGCGCCGAAGAACGCCTGGCGGCTTTTCTGCTCAATTTGCTGCAACGTTTGCACGCACGCGGTTACTCAAAAAGTGAATTGATTTTACGCATGACCCGCGAAGAAATCGGCAGCTACCTGGGCATGAAGCTGGAAACCGTGAGTCGTACCTTCTCTAAATTTAGCGACGAAGGCATTATTGAAGTGAAACAAAAGAATATCCGCATTCTTGATCACGACAAACTGAAGACCATCTTTAACGCCAGCACTTGCTAGTCCAAGCCCACCGTTAACGCTTATCACGGCGGCGTACAAATGCAGACCTCTGCCCTCTTTGAGGCCTTAAGCGAATTTGCGGCCACTCGCGCATGGCGCTATATTTACCCGGTGTGGTCACGTCGCGCGCAAGGCATTTCCATCGGCATCAACCTGCACCCCAATCATTGCTGTAACTGGCACTGTGTGTACTGCCAGGTGCCCGGCTTACAACGCGGCTCTTCGCCCGTCATTGATAGCCAGCTTCTGCAAGAAGAGCTGGCAGACTGCCTGGGCTGGCTCACGCACCATATCCACGACAGCATTTACAGCCTGCATGACTGCGTACAGGATATTGCCTTTGCTGGTGACGGCGAACCGACAACTTCGCCGCAGTTTGCAGACATCCTCGACATGGTTGCCAACCTGATGCAGCAACGCAAACCACATGACCGCCCGGCTTGCCTGCGGCTCATCACCAATGGCAGCCAGTTGCAGCATGCGCATATACAGCATGCACTCCAACGCTTACACGAGATGGGCGGCGAGGTATGGTTCAAACTGGATGCAGGTAATGATGGCGAGATGCTGGCTGTCAACGATACGCATTTGCCTCTGGCCTTGCATTTGCAGCGCCTGCAAACTTGCTGCACGCTTTGCCCAACCTGGGTGCAAACTGCCATTTTCAGTAGAACACTGCACGGGGAGACCGTGACCACGCCAACGCTGCCAGGCTATATGGAAGCTTTATTGCCATTGAAACAGCGCATCAGCGGCATCTTGCTATATGGCATTGCCAGACCCAGCCAGCAAGACCTACGCGGCTGCATTCAGGCCACTTCAGAGAAAATATTAGAGAAATATGCCAGCACATTGCGCACGCATGGATTTCGCGTGCGCATGTTCGTTTAGACTGTAACGTTTAAGCGCTACTCTTCGGCCGGCTTGAGGCCGGTTTGTGCATGGTTACGCGCCTGAATGGCAGGCGCCATAGCTTCGTCCTGCACATCATGGCCTTGCGCATCCAGCGTTTTATTGATTTCTATGCCCTTGCGGTAATAGTCATCAATGGCCGGATCCGGATGCGTAATGGCCAGGTACAAGGTGATAAAAGACGCCACAACGACCAGAGACGGACCGCCAATAATCAGCCAGACATACGCATTCTGGTACCATTTTTGTGTTTCAACCATCGGTATTCCTTTATCTATGCTGCTTTATGCCACCCTGCACCAGGCCATGCCTTAACCGCTAATTACTGGGGACAATAAAGACAGATTTTTCCTTAATTGTTTCTTTGGCTTCAATGTCAGTCAACTCAAAGAAAATTTTGTGTGATCCGGCACGCGTTTCAGCTTCAGGCACCTGTATCTCGACTATGACATTGCGCTTTTCAAAAGGTTTGAGTGCTTTGAGCTGCTGACTGTTATTGTCTGAAAAATGGACGGCGAGCGCGGGTAAACCCGTGACTTGCAAATCATAATCGCGCACAGATTCGGTTTCATTTTCCAGCTTGAGATTGTAAACATTCTCAATATTGCCATCGTTGGTGTAACGCGCCATCACCGAGCGATCACGTAACACATCGAGTCTGAAGTCAGGCTTAAAGTAGATACCGACCCCCATACCGACCACCATGATCACCAGAATGGTCGAATAAATCAGCACGCGTGGCCTGAGCAAACGCGCAAGCATCTGCTGACGGCTCCAGCGGTTTTCCATACCATTTTGCGTCGTATACTTAATCAGGCCTTTGGCATAGCCCATCTTATCCATCACATCGTCACAGGCATCAATACAGGCACCACAGCCGATGCACTCGTATTGCAAGCCATCACGGATATCGATGCCGGTCGGGCATACTTGTACGCAAATACTGCAATCAATGCAACTGCCCAATCCATTGGCATTCTCACCCGCTTTTTTAGAGCGTGAACCACGTGGCTCGCCACGTGCTTCGTCGTAAGTCACCGTCATGGTGTCGCCGTCAAACATGGCACTCTGGAAGCGTGCATACGGGCACATGTATTTACAGACCTGCTCACGCATGTAACCTGCGTTACCATAGGTCGCAAAGCCATAAAAACATACCCAGAAGGTTTCCCAGCCACCGGCTTGAAATTGCAGCAAGCTTGGAACCAGTTCACGCATGGGTGTAAAGTAGCCGACAAACGTCACACCGGTCCACAAACCAAACCCGATCCAGGCAAACTGTTTCAGGGATTTGCGTGTGACTTTGTTCAGGTTCCACTTGCTGTCATCAAGACGCATGCGAGCGATACGGTCACCTTCTATTTTCTGCTCCATCCACATATAGATTTCGGTATAGACCGTTTGCGGACAGGTGTAACCACACCACAAGCGCCCGGCAATCGCCGTAAACAGGAACAGGGAAAGTGCAGAGACAATCAACAGGAATGCCAGGTAAATCAGGTCCTGCGGATGGAAGATCAGGCCAAACACATAAAACCGCATGCCTTCCAGGTCAAACAGCATGGCCTGTCGACCATCCCATTGCAACCACGGCACACCGTAGAAGAACAGCTGCGTTGCCCACACCATGACCCATCGCCAGTTATTAAATAAACCGGAGACATGGCGGGCATAAATCTTATCTTCGGACTTATAAAGTGACAAAACCACCTCCTGTTCACGGATGGTGGTTTTGTTCACAGCGCTTTGTTTAGTATCGCTCATGTATTTATCTGCATTCGCTTACTTGTTGGAGAGGCCCCAAACATAAGCGGTCAGCAAATGAATTTGCTCCGGGCTGAATTTCTCTTGCCAGGCAGGCATCTGGTTGGTTTTACCTTCGTGAATACGCTTGATAATTGCCGCTTCACCCTGGCCATGCAACCAGGTGTTGTCTGACAGGTTAGGTGCACCAATCATCTGGTTACCTTTGCCTTCAGGGCCGTGGCAAGCTGCACACACGACAAACTTGTCTTTACCGGCATTGGCACGACCAGAGTCATGAATACTGCCAGACAGACTTAATACGTAGTTAGCCACGTTTTTCACGTCTTCTTCATTACCGACAGCGGCTGCCATCGGCGGCATCATGCCGATACGGCCACCCGTAATGGTTTCTTTAATACGCTCTGGGCTACCGCCATACAACCAGTCGGTATCCGTCAGGTTAGGGAAACCACGGCTACCCTTGGCATCTGAACCATGGCAAGCAGCACAGTTATTGAGGAAAATACGCTTGCCAATATCACGGGCTTCCGGGATTTTGGCTACTTCTTCAACCGGCATCGCCGCATATTTGGCATACAGCGGTGCAATTTTTTCGTTGTTTTTAGCCACTTCAACTTCGTATTGCTTGACGCCCGTCCAGCCGAATTTACCATTGTAAGTACCCAAGCCTGGGAACAGGTACAGGTAAGTCAGGCCAAAAATAACGGTAATGATAAACAAACCTACCCACCACATTGGCAGCGGATTGTTCATTTCTTTAATGCCGTCCCACTCGTGACCATTGGTGTTGTCACTATCCAGAGGCACTTTGACGCGGCTTGCGAAAATCAGCAAACCGACACAAAAAGCGATCCCACCCAAGGTAATGGTCGAAATCCAGATCGGCCAAAATCCATTTACAAAATCATTCATGATGTTTTCCTTAACATGCCCGCACAAATATTAGTCTTGATCGAACGGCAGGTTCTGCGCGTCCTTGAATTGTGCGGAGTGACGATTGCGCCATGCCCAAACCAGGATTGCGATAAACAGGACAAAACTCAGTACTGTAAACAATATGCGTAACAGGTTGATGATATCCATGGCGCGTCTCCTTATTTCAGGTGTGTACCCAGTACTTGCAGGTATGAAACCAGTGCATCCATCTCGGTTTTACCCTTGATATCTGCGCCAGCAGCCTTGATCTGCTCATCGGTGTAAGGCACGCCCACTTTACGCAGCGCAACCATATGGTCACCAATCGTTTCATCGTTTACCAGGTTTTCATTCAACCATGGATAGGCTGGCATGATGGATTCCGGTACAACGTCACGCGGCTGGTTCAAGTGCACACGATGCCAGTCGTCACTGTATTTGCCACCGACACGGTGCAAGTCAGGACCGGTACGCTTGCTGCCCCACTGGAACGGGTGGTCATACACGTACTCACCCGCTACAGAGTAGTGGCCATAACGCAATGTTTCAGCATGGAACGGACGGATCATCTGTGAGTGGCAGTTGTAGCAACCTTCACGCAGGTAAATGTCACGACCAGCCAATTGCAGCGCAGTGTATGGCTCCAACCCACGGATAGGTTCAGTCAGGGATTTTTGGAAAAACAAAGGCACGATTTCAACCAGGCCACCAAAGGAGATCGTAATGAAGGTCAGTACGATCAACAGGAAGTTATTGGTTTCAATCTTTTCGTGCAGATTGCCACTATTATTTTGATGCGTTGCCATAGTGAGCTCCTTAAGCGTGTGCAACAACAGCTGGTACTTCTACCGTTGCTGGTTTGCCATTAGTGGCTGTTTTATATGTGTTCCACAACATGATCACCAAACCGCTCATATACAGGAAACCACCTAATGCACGTGTGAAGTAGTATGGGAACTTGGCTTTCACACTCTCAACGAAGGTATAAGCCAATGTACCGTCAGCGTTCATTGCACGCCACATCAGGCCTTCCATCACGCCAGAGATCCACAACGCAGCGATATACAACACCACGCCGATGGTTGCCATCCAGAAATGCACTTCAATCGCTTTCACGCTATACATGGTTTTCTGACCGAACAAACGTGGAATCAGGAAGTACAGGGAACCGATAGAAATGAAACCAACCCAGCCCAGAGCACCAGAGTGCACGTGACCAACGGTCCAGTCAGTGTAGTGAGACAAAGCGTTCACAGTCTTGATCGCCATCATCGGACCTTCAAAGGTACTCATACCGTAGAAAGACAGGGAAACGATCAGGAAGCGCAAGATAGGGTCAGTGCGCAGTTTGTGCCAGGCGCCGGACAAGGTCATGATACCGTTGATCATACCGCCCCAGCTTGGTGCAAACAGAATTAAAGACAACACCATACCCAAGGACTGTGTCCAGTCAGGCAAAGCGGTGTAATGCAGGTGGTGCGGACCCGCCCACATGTAAGTGAAGATCAGTGCCCAAAAGTGCACGATAGACAAGCTGTAAGAGTACACAGGACGCTCAGCTTGCTTAGGTACAAAGTAGTACATCATGCCGAGGAAACCCGCTGTCAGGAAGAAACCTACCGCGTTGTGACCATACCACCACTGCACCATCGCATCTTGCACACCTGCGTAAGCAGAGTAAGACTTGAACCAGCCAGCCGGGATTGCAGCACTCTCAACGATGTGCAACAAGGCCACCGCCAGAATAAAGGCACCGTAGAACCAGTTAGCTACGTAGATATGCTTGACCTTGCGGATACCGATCGTACCGAAGAACACAACCGCGTAAGAAATCCATACGATCGCAATCAGGATATCAATTGGCCACTCCAGTTCGCCGTACTCTTTACCCTGGGTATAACCCAATGGCAAGGAGATGGCTGCGGCGACAATCACGGCTTGCCAGCCCCAGAAAGTAAAACTGGCCAGTTTGTCGCTAAACAAACGGGTCTGGCAGGTACGTTGCACGACATAGTATGAGGTAGCAAATAAAGCACAGCCACCAAATGCGAAAATCACTGCATTGGTATGCAGTGGTCGTAAACGGCCAAAAGAGGTATACGGCAAGCCCAGGTTAAGCTCTGGCCACACCAGCTGAGACGCGATAATCACGCCCATCAATGTACCAACAACACCCCAGACCACTGCCATGATGGCAAACTGGCGGACCACGGTATCGTTATAGGTCGCAGCCTTCACGGTTGCATTTTGCATGGATTTCTCCCAATGATTAAAACAAACACCCAACACTAAAAAAATTCTAAAAAATTTAGTTGTTCAACCTGATCATCTCAGACTTGTCACACATCTGATTTGACACATATCAATCCTGTTCAAAAATTCTTAATCCTGCTCAAGAATTCGGGAACCTTCTTCTTCCAGGTCTTCAAATTGCCCGGTCTGGATTGCCCACCAGAGGCCACCCAGAATGACAAACACCAGCAACACCGCCAGCGGGATCAATAAAAATGCAATTTCCATAACGCTATGCCTGACCTTTCTGCCAGCCCGACTTATTCCAGTCGGTCAAACGTAATGCATTCAGCAATACCAAAAGCGAACTGGCCGCCATGCCCAACCCGGCTAACCAGGCAGGCAATAAGCCCATAATCGCCAATGGCACACCAGCTGCGTTATACAACGCAGCCCACAACAAATTCTGTTTTACGATGAGAATGGTTTTTTGACAATGCGAAATGAGCGAAACCAGCACACCGATATCATTACCCAACACCACCATATCGGCCTGTGCCTGCGTCAAAGGGACGCCGGAACCCATTGCAATAGAAGTATGCGCTGCTGCAATGACAGGGCCGTCATTCAAACCATCACCAACCATTAATACTTTCCGCCCCTGTTGTTGCAACAACTTTACATGCTGCAGCTTATCTGCTGCTTTTTGTAACCCGAATGCGCGCTGGATTCCCAGTTGCGCTGCGAGGTTTTTAACGGGCGCTATTCTATCACCAGATAACAGTTGAATATCAAGCCCATTTGCAATTAATTGTGAAATCGCTGCCTTGGCATGTGGTTTTACCTGCTCGGACAACGTCAGTCGCATCAGCGTGATTTCGCCTGTAGTGACATACACCTGGCGCAACGCTTCGCTCTCGGCCTCATCACTTACACCACAAAATTCTGCATTGCCTAGCTTCACCGGCAGTAATGCGCCGTTTGGTGCATGAAATGTAGCAGACATGCCGCCACCGACAATCTCTTGCCAATCCTGCATAGGCAGTTGATCTTGCGCATCATGCTGCAAGGCAAAGCCATGCAAGGCCTGAGCTACCGGATGCAAGGAATCCCGGCTCATGCTGGCAATCACATCAAGTAGCCATTGCGAATCCCAGTCTGCGTGACTGTCTGCCAATGTCACTTGCTGCACATTCTCAGTCAGGGTGCCGGTTTTATCGAATACAACGGTGTCCACTTCGCTGATCGCCTGTATCGCTTGCAAACGGCGGATCAGCACACCGCCTTTGGCAAAAGTACCAGCACTAGCCAGCATGGCCGCGGGCGTTGCCAGGGATAATGCACATGGACAAGTCACGACAAGTACGGCCACAGCCGACATAATCGCTTTGGCAGGATCGGTCGTCCACCAGTAAAAAACAGCATAGATGGCGGCCAGCAACACAGCCCACAAGAATGGTTGCGCGACTTTATCTGCCAGCAAGGCAATGCCAGGTTTTTCAGTAGAAGCAGACGCCATGAGGTTGACCAACGCATGGTATTGCGTGCCCTCGCCTACCTGCTCCACCTGCATTTCAATGGCAGAAGTTAAATTGCCGGAGCCAGCGATGACCTTTGCGCCTGCGGGTTTCATCACTGGCTCGGATTCACCAGTCAACATGGACTCATCAGCACTTGTGCTGCCAACCAAGATCAGGCCATCGGCCGCAAACACTTCGCCGGGACGCACATAAAGCACATCGCCGACATTGATATTAGTCGCGGCGATTTGCACCCACTCACCGGCGGCATTTTTCTTAAGCACCGCATGTGGCAAGCGGCGCATCATGTTTTCCAAGGCACCAGCCGTGCGGTTGCGCAATTTGACATCCAGCCAGCGACCAATCAGCAGAAAGCTGACAAACATGGTCAGCGAGTCATAATAAACCACGTCACCCCACCAGCCGCCTGGCGCAAACGTGGCCAATGTGCTCATCACAAACGCTGCCAGAATACCCAGCGACACCGGTACATCCATGCCTAACTGGCGCTGCTTGATACTTGCCCAGGCCTGGGACAAAAACGGCGTAGCTGAAAATAGCATGACCGGCAGGGTCAGCACCCAGGAGGCCCATTTCATGAGCTGCACCATATCTGGCGCCATATCATTGCTATCAGACCAATAAGTAGGATAGGCATACATCATGACCTGCATCATGCAGAACACGGCCACGACCAGGCGCCATAACATCTTGCGTTGCTGGACAGTACGATCCGAAATAGCGCTGTATTCGTTAAGGGGTAACGCCGGGTAACCAATCTCGTTTAAATTGGCAAACCAGTGAGAAGGGGAAGTTTGTTTCGCATCCCAGACCACGCGGACACGTTTGGAAGCGGCGCTGGCTTGTACGGCAAGCACGCCGCGCTGTTGTTTGATAGTTTGTTCAATACGCCCACTGCAAGCGGCGCAATGCATATTATCGACCCATACATGAGAGGTCCATACCTCAGCAGAGGATGCATCGCGCTGACTAAATCGCTCCCACTCAGACTGGATATCCAGCCCTTGCCAGGGATTCGCACTGCTTGCTGCTAAAGGTTTTGCCATTGGGTGATGGACCGTCCGTCAACAATATATAACTTTATATTATATGATTGAATATAATATAAATCAATGTGTTAGCCGTTTTGTGAAAAGCGCCACGCTCTTTCAAGGTGCCACACTTTGCTCAAATATGATTAGAACAGCCAACTGCCGGTGAAGCTTTGATATAGCACAATAAACGACGCACAAAAAGAAGAGAAGTGCCGGCACAAACTCGCGCTAGCACCACTTACTTTTATATTCGCCTTACTTCACGCGCATGCCTGCTTGCGCCCCACTGTCTGGCGACAGAATATAAGGACCGCCACGCTCATCGCTGGCCGCCAGCACCATGCCTTCGCTCATGCCAAACTTCATCTTGCGCGGCGCCAGGTTAGCCACCATGACAGTTAAACGTCCTACCAGCGTGGCCGGGTCATAGGCAGACTTAATACCGGCAAATACCTGACGCGGTTTTTCTTCGCCGATATCCAGCAGCAGTTTAAGTAACTTTTCAGCACCTTCCACATGTTCGGCGCTGACAATTTTGGCAATACGCAGATCGACCTTGGTAAAATCATCAATCGAAATATACGCGCCCTCCTCTACCACTGGCGTATCCGCTTTCGCTTCACTCTTGGCCGATGTTTTCGCAGCCGATTCCGTTTTAGCCGGCGTAGACGCCGCTTGCAAGCTATCTTTATTCGCTTCCACCATGGCTTCGATCTGCTTGCCTTCCAGGCGCGTCACCATATGATTGTAAGGTTGTATCGTTTGCGCGCCCAAGCCCTGGCCAACATCGGACCACTGCAATGGCTGTACATTCAGGAACGCTTCCACGGCCACGGCAATATTTGGCAACACCGGTTTCAGGTAAATCGTCAGCAAACGGAACATCTCCAATGCATTGCTGCAAATAGTATGCAACTCAGCCGCTTTACTGTCATCTTTGGCAACCACCCAGGGCGCAGCTTCTGCGACATAAGCATTGGCAGCATCCGTCAGCTTCATGATCTCACGCAACGCACGCGCGAAGTCACGGGCGGCATATGCCTCGGCAATTGCAGGGGCTGCAGCGCGCATCTCATTAATCACCGCATGCTGGGCATCAATCAGCTTGTTATCAAACTTTTTAGCCACGAAACCGGCCGTACGACTGGCAATATTGATGTATTTACCGACCAGGTCACTGTTGACGCGGGCGACAAAATCTTCCAGGTTCAAGTCAATATCTTCCATACTACCGTTAAGCTTGGCCGCATAGTAATAACGTAAATATTCCGGATTCTTCACATGTTCCAGATAGCTGCGCGCGGTGATAAACGTGCCACGCGACTTGGACATTTTCTCGCCATTCACGGTCAAAAAGCCATGTGCAAACACTTGCGTTGGCGTGCGGTGACCGGAATACTCCAGTGTCGCAGGCCAGAACAAGGCATGGAAATACAGGATATCCTTGCCGATAAAGTGATACAACTCTGTCGTCGAATCCTTTTTCCAGTATTCATCAAAGTCTATGGCCGCTTTGGCACACAGGTTCTTAAAGCTGGCCATATAACCAATCGGCGCATCCAGCCAGACATAGAAATATTTGCCTGGCGCATCCGGAATTTCGAAACCGAAATAAGGCGCATCGCGCGAAATATCCCAGTCAGAGAGTTTATTCTCGCCTGCTTCGCCCACCCACTCACTCATTTTATTGGCAGCTTCGGCCTGCAAGGTGCCAGAACGCGTCCAGTCACGCAAAAAGTCTGCACACTCACTGAGTTTAAAGAAGTAATGCTCAGTTTCCTTACGCACCGGCGTCGCGCCAGACACGGCCGAGAACGGATTAATCAACTCCGTTGGGCTATAAGTCGCGCCACACACTTCGCAGTTATCGCCGTACTGGTCTTTGGCATGGCATTTCGGGCATTCGCCCTTGATAAAACGATCCGGCAAGAACATGTTTTTGACCGGGTCAAAATATTGCTCTATGGTTTTGGTGGCAATTTTGCCGTTGGCCTTGAGCGCACGGTAAATATTGCCGGACAACTGGCGATTTTCTTCCGAATTGGTCGAGTAATAGTTATCGAACTGCACCAAAAATTCGGCAAAGTCCTGGCTGTGCTCGGCATGCACTTTCTCAATCAGCGCTTCCGGCGTGATACCTTCTTTTTCTGCACGCAACATGATAGGCGTACCGTGGGTGTCGTCCGCGCAGACATAGTGCACAGTATGGCCCTGCATTTTCTGAAAACGCACCCAGATATCGGTTTGAATATACTCAACCAGATGCCCCAAATGAATGCTGCCGTTGGCATATGGCAAGGCGGACGTCACCAGAAGTTTGCGTGTCATGAAAACAGGACCAAGATAAAAACCGCTATTTTAGCAAACCCCTTGCAGTTTCAACGAATCTTTATCTTTAATCATTGGTAAAACGTGTGAACAGGTCCGACATCCTGAAAACACTGTGAGACCGATGCAATTTGTTGCCCGGCCTCACCAGCACTTTCCTGATTAACTTTTAGGCATCAGCACGGCACTCACTGTATGAATCACACCGTTATCGGCATTAATTTCATCGCCAACCACTTTCACATTATTCACTTTGACGCCATCGGTGACGGATAGCTGCAAATCAGCGCCCTCCAATGACTTCACCTTACCCGCGCTCACGTCCGCCTGGGTGATTTTGCCAGGGTAAACATGATAGGAAAGTACTTTCTTGAGCGCCTCGCTATTGGCCATGAGTGCATTCAGCTTGGCTTTGGGCAACTTGGCAAACGCAGCATCATTGGGCGCGAACAAGGTAATCGGGCCGCTGCCATTGAGTGCGCCTTCAAGGCCAGCCACTTTAACCGCTTTGGCAAAGGTCTGAAAGCTACCATCTTGCTGCACAGTTTGCAGCAAGGAATCAGCACTAGCCGCACCAGAGAAACTGATGGCTAACAGCGTGAATGCGAGAATTTTTTTCATATGATGTCTCCTGATAAATGTAAAAACTAAATGTCCGGTTTAAAACCACGACTACCGACCTGCTTACACTATCTGCTCAGGCTTACGCCTAGCTTACCTAAGCGTGCCTGCAGCTTACAGCCAACTTACCAATCGCATGATGGATACCGCCCAGCGACAAATCCCCCGCAGACAACATGACGAAGAGGGTCTGTTGGAGTAGAATTCCTGATTCATTTAGTCAGGCATTTCTGCAGGAACCTCAAGCATGGCCATTAGCGAATTAATCATTCAAAGCACCTTAAAACTGTGCATAGACCCCAATACCGGCAAAGACTTCGTCAGCACGAAGTCGATCAAGAACATTCAGATCAATGGCAACGATGTCAGCCTGGATGTGGTGCTGGGCTATCCGGCAAAGAGCCAGCTGGAGCCGATTCGCCAGCAAGTGACAGACGCACTGAAAAGCATTGATGGCATCGGAAAAATCGCTGTCAATGTGGGCAGCCGCATCGTGGCGCATGGCGTACAACGTGGCGTCAATTTATTACCGAACGTGAAAAATGTAATTGCCGTGGCCTCGGGCAAAGGTGGCGTCGGCAAATCCACTACCTCAGTGAACCTGGCGCTGGCACTGGCCGCAGAAGGAGCGACCGTGGGTTTGCTGGATGCGGATATTTACGGCCCTAGCCAGCCACAGATGCTGGGCATTTCCGGCCGCCCGGACAGTGCCGATGGCAAAAGCATAGAACCTATGCGTGCGCATGGTATCCAGGCCATGAGTATAGGCTTTCTGGTCGATACCGACACCCCTATGGTATGGCGCGGCCCTATGGTCACCGGTGCGTTAGAGCAATTATTACGCGACACACGCTGGCAAGACCTGGACTACCTGGTGATTGACCTGCCACCGGGCACTGGCGACATCCAGCTGACTTTGGCACAAAAAATCCCGGTAACCGGCGCCATTATCGTCACCACCCCGCAAGACATTGCCCTGCTCGATGCGCGCAAAGGCTTGAAAATGTTTGAGAAAGTCGGCATCCCGATTTTAGGCATCGTCGAAAATATGAGCACGCATATCTGCTCCAACTGCGGCCACGAAGAACATATCTTTGGCACGGGCGGCGGTGCTCTGATGGCCAGTGATTACAATATAGATTTACTGGGCAGCCTGCCGCTGGATATTAATATCCGCATGCAAGCCGATGGTGGCCAGCCCACTGTCGTCGCCTCACCTGACAGTGCCGTTGCGCAAAGCTATAAAGAAATCGCGCGTAAAGCTGCGAGTAAAATTGCCATCGCCAGCCTCGATCACAGCGCAAAATTCCCTAATATTGTTATTCAAAAAACCTGATCGCCTCCTAAGCCCAACCACCGAAGGACGTTGCGTATGACAACCCGCAAGCACCATATTGCAGAAGGCCTGATGGGCGCGCAGTACGAGGCCATGGATGAACATATGCAACGTGTCGCCCGACATATGACCGAGCGCCATCCGGTTTCGCGCAACCTGGCCGTGCATCACACCCACGAAACGCCCAGTCGTGGCCAACGCGCTGCCGATGCCATGGCGCGCTTTGGCGGCTCCTGGTCATTTATTTTCATTTTTGTGCTGATTCTAGTGAGCTGGGTGATTCTGAATTCCGTCATTCTGCTGCACTATGACCGCGCATTCGACCCCTATCCCTATATTCTGCTCAACCTGTTTTTATCCATGCTGGCGTCTATTCAGGCACCCATTATCCTGATGTCGCAAAACCGGCAGTCAGAAGTTGACAGACGCCAGGCCGAGCACGACTACGAAGTGAATTTGAAAGCAGAATTAGAGATTTTGCTGCTCCATGAAAAACTGGACGGTTTGCGTGAGCAACAGTGGCAGGAACTGATTCAGTTGCAACAACAGCAAATCACCTTGCTTGAAAAGCTATTAGCCGAAAAAAATTAAAAAATATCATCAGCCACAGAGTTCACGAGGCCACAGAGTGAATAAAAAAGCCACAAAGATTTCTCTCTGTGGCCTCTGTGTGCTCTGTGGCTTAAAAATACTAATTCAACACCACACCAAAGCAATATACATCGACACCGTTCGGCGATTGAATCAAGGTCGCCGGAATAGCCACACCATTACGCCAGTTATCAACAGCCTCCTGCTTACCTGCGCCCGTCACCAGGAACATGACTTCATGCGTATTATTCAGGCGGTCCTGGCTAATTGTAATGCGGTCTGCCGGTGGCTTGGGAGAGTTGAATACCGGCACGGCATCGGCGGTGTTATTCACCACCTGGCCCGGGAACAGGCTGGCAGTATGGCCATCTTCACCCAGGCCTAAAATCACCAGGTCAAACGTACGCACACCTTTAAGCGTTTCCGCATACGCCTTGGCGCCTTCAATATTGCCCAATTCAGCCGGAATATCATGAATCTGGCTCTCGGGAATCGCCACATGACTTAACCAGGCATCGCGCGCCATCTTGCTGTTACGCTCGACATGATCGACTGGCAGGCAGCGGTCATCATTATGATACACATGCCAGTTAGCCCAGTCGGCATTTGCCTTGGCTAATAATTGATAAACGGCTTTGGGGGTGCTGCCACCCGCCAGTACAACCAGAAAACTACCATGTTTGGCGATGGCTGCATCCGCTGCTGCCAGCACTCTATTGAGTGCTGCCTGGTTAATTTCTTCCTGAGATTGAAACGAGTGCCAACGAGTTTGAGAATTCAAAGACATAGAAAACCTGTAAAAAACAATACAAAAAAGCGTGCGCAGCCTTTTAGTGCGTGACTGCATTTGCTATAATTATATCTGACTCGACATGATAATTCTGCAAAATTATCCGAAGCACTGATCGAGTTCATGCCATCCAAAAGATGGGTGTCTCTTAAAACTATCCTCACACCATAGGAAAATCCGAATGAAATTAGCAATGATTGGCTTGGGCAAAATGGGCGGCAACATGGCTGCACGCTTGCTGCGTCACAAAATTAACGTGGTTGGTTTTGACTTCAATACCGAATTCGTTAACAGACTCGTAAAAGAAGAAGGTCTGGAAGCAGCAACCTCAGTCGCTGATGCAGTCAGCAAACTCGAAGGCCAAAAAATTGTCTGGTTGATGTTACCAGCTGGTGAAATCACCGAAAATCAAATCAAAGATTTGATCCCTCTGCTGAACAAAGGCGACATCATCGTCGACGGCGGCAACTCAAACTACAAACACAGTCAGCGCCGTGGCGCAATGTTAGCTGAACATGGTATCGGCTTTATTGACTGTGGTACTTCCGGTGGCGTTTGGGGCCTGGACAACGGTTACTGCCTGATGTACGGCGGCGACAAGCAATACGCAGACGTATTGGCACCTTATGCACAAGCACTGACACACGCTGACCGCGGTTGGGCGCACGTGGGTCCAGTAGGTTCCGGTCACTTCACCAAAATGATCCATAACGGTATCGAATACGGCATGATGCAAGCATTTGCCGAAGGTTTGGACCTGATCAAAGGTAAAGAAGACTTCAACCTGGATCTGGCACAAATCACTGAATTGTGGCGCCATGGTTCCGTGGTACGTAGCTGGTTGCTGGACCTGACAGCCGAAGCATTGAAAGGCGATCAAACACTGGAAGGCATCGCTCCTTATGTTGCTGACTCCGGCGAAGGTCGTTGGACAGTAGTTGAAGCCGTTGAGCAAGGCGTTGCAGCACCAGTGCTGACAGTAGCATTGCAAGCGCGCTTCCGCAGCCAGGATGCAGATGGTTATAGCTACAAGCTGTTGTCCCTGATGCGTAATGCATTTGGCGGTCACGCAGTAAAGTCATCTAAGTAATCAACATGAGCCTCTCGTGACGAGAGGCTTTTTGCTTATTATTTAGAGCGACTGTGAGTACTCATAGAGTGAGAACTTACGGTAGCAAATATATGGGAAAGGCTTGCCCTTTCCCGTTTACATTTTTATCTTAAGGTTAGAAATGACGAATAAAATTGATCCATGCACACTGGTGCTGTTTGGCGCTAGTGGCAATCTGGCCCGCGTAAAACTTTATCCTGGCCTGTTCAGACTGGACTCACTGGGCCGCTTGCCAGCAGACCTGAAAATTGTAGGCGTTGGCCGTCAAGTGGTTGACCTGGAAGCCTGGCGTGCAGACATCAAAAGCATGCTGGATGCCAAATTTAAAAAAGGGTATGACCAGGCTGTGTTTGAGCGCTTTATCGCGCGTAACTTCTACCACGCCAACCCACCGACTGACCCGGATGCATTTAGCAAACTGAAAGCTACCCTCAGCGACGAAAGCGTTTTCCCGCAAAACCTGGCTTACTTCCTGTCCGTGCGTCCAGTTGACTTCGCCCCTGTGGTGGAATCATTGGCCAATGTTGGCCTGACGCAAGAAGACAAATACTGGCGCCGTGTGGTGATCGAGAAACCATTTGGTACCGATCTGCCATCTGCGAAAGAGTTGCAAGCTGCGATTACCAAGCATCTCAAAGAAAGCCAGATCTATCGTATCGACCACTACCTGGGCAAGTCTGCACTGCAAAATATCTTGCTGCAACGCTTTACCAATACCGTGTTAGAGCCCATCTGGAACAACCAGTACATTGACCACGTACAAATCACCAACACTGAAATGCTGGGTGTAGGCGACCGTACGCAGTTCTACGATAGCACTGGCGCATTGCGCGACATGTTGCAAAGCCACATTCTGCAAACATTGGCACTGACTGCCATGGAGCAGCCGAAAGACCTGTCCCCTGAAGGCGTGCGCGATGCAAAAATCAAACTGCTGGAAGAGATCCGCCCGATCCCGGTGAGCGAGCTGGAAAAACATGCTTTCCGTGCGCAATATGCTGCCGGTGAAATCAATGGCGAAAAAGTGCCTGGTTACCTGGAAGAATTGGGCAACAATGACAGCGTAGTTGAAACCTATGCCGCGCTGAAATTGTTTATCGACAATCCACGTTGGAAAGGTGTGCCGTTCTACATCCGCACCGCCAAGCGCCTGCACGAAGCCGATACCCGTATTTCTATCCGCTTCAAAAAAGCACCGCTGCAGATCAATGACCAGGATCAAAACTGGCTCATCATTGGTATCCAGCCGCGCGAGTGTATTAAGCTGGAAGTGCAATCCAAGATTCCAGGCCTGGATGTACAAACCCGTACCATTCAGCTGGATGCGGCCAACCGTTGGGATAGCGACGACTCCGTAGATGCATACGAAGCCCTGCTGCTGAACCTGATGCAAGGTGACAACTCCAACTACCTGCACATTTCTGAAGCCGAAGCACAATGGCGCCTGGTAGATCCAGTGGTCAAAGCCTGGGCTGAAGACAAGAAGCCGGTACACCAGTACCCAGCTGGCAGCCGTGACCCTGAAGCCTCAAAAGTCATTTTTGAAGCTGAAGACCAGTTCTGGCGTTACAGCATTGAATTAGGCGGCGACAAATAATAGCTGGCGGCTGCAAATGCCGCTGGTGAAATAAATCGCCAAAAATTCATAAAAAGTTTGCGAAACTGACGACATTTGTTGTTATTATTTGCACTCATTAAAAGCGGAGTTTAAACTCCGCTTTTTTCTCTTTATTGCAAGCAATCTTGCACAGATAAGCAACGCTAAGACTGGATAAGGCAATGAGCATTAAGTCGGACAAATGGATACGCAGAATGGCTGAACAACACGGCATGATTGAGCCGTTTTCACCGACGCTGGTGCGTGAAACCAATGGCGAAAAAATCGTGTCTTATGGTACGTCCTCTTACGGTTACGATATCCGCTGTGCTGACGAATTCCGCGTGTTTACCAATATCAACAGCACCATTGTTGACCCTAAACAGTTCGACCCGCAATCTTTCGTTGAAGTCTCAGGCAAAGGCTATTGCGTGATTCCGCCCAACTCGTTTGCATTGGCGCGTACGGTTGAATATTTCCGTATTCCGCGCTCTGTGCTGACCATCTGTTTAGGTAAATCCACCTACGCACGCTGCGGCATCATCGTCAACGTCACGCCGTTTGAGCCAGAGTGGGAAGGTTATGTCACACTGGAGTTCAGTAACACAACGCCCTTGCCTGCCAAGATTTACGCCGGCGAAGGCTGTGCCCAAGTACTGTTTTTTGAATCTGATGAAGTTTGCGAAACCAGCTATAAAGACCGCGGTGGCAAATACCAGGGCCAGGTTGGCGTGACTTTGCCAAAAATATAGCCTCACCCAGAATTGAAAAACGACCCATTTCACCACAAAGGCACCGAGTAAAAGCATGGCTTTCTCAGTGCCTTTGCACTTTGAGTTACACGTTTCAGTGACAAGTTAAGGATTCATTGAATGAAATTTAGATTTCCCGTCGTCATTATTGACGAAGACTTCCGCTCCGAGAACTCTTCTGGCCTCGGCATCCGCGTATTAGCCAAAGCCATCGAGGATGAAGGCGTTGAAGTGCTGGGCGTGACCAGTTATGGTGACCTGACGTCGTTCGCACAACAGCAAAGCCGCGCCTCTGCGTTTATCTTATCCATTGATGATGAGGAAATCGTTGAGGAAAAACCGGAAGCCATTGAGCAATTGCGCAACTTTGTGGCCGAAATCCGATACCGCAATGAGGAAATCCCGATTTTCCTGCATGGTGAAACACGTACCAGCCGCCATATCCCGAATGATGTGCTGCGCGAATTGCACGGCTTCATTCACATGAACGAAGACACGCCAGAATTTGTCGCGCGCCTGATTATCCGTGAAGCGAAAGCTTACCTGGATAGCCTGCCACCGCCGTTCTTTAAAGCACTGACCCACTACGCAGCTGACGGCTCCTACTCCTGGCACTGCCCAGGTCACTCCGGCGGCGTCGCTTTCCTGAAATCGCCTGTTGGCCAAATGTTCCACCAGTTTTTTGGCGAGAATATGTTACGTGCAGACGTCTGTAACGCGGTCGACGAATTAGGCCAGCTGCTAGACCATACCGGCCCGGTCGCTGCCTCCGAGCGCAACGCAGCCCGTATTTACAACTGCGACCACTTGTACTTTGTCACCAACGGCACCTCGACTTCCAACAAAATTGTCTGGAACTCCACAGTGGCGCCCGGTGACATCGTCGTCGTTGACCGTAACTGCCATAAATCCGTGTTGCACTCGATCATTATGACCGGTGCGATTCCTGTTTTCCTGATGCCGACACGTAACCACTTCGGCATTATCGGACCAATCCCGAAGAGCGAATTTGCCTGGGAAAACATCCAGAAAAAAATTGAACGCAACCCGTTTGCCAGCGACAAAAACGCCAAACCACGCGTACTGACCATCACGCAATCCACTTATGATGGCGTGCTGTACAACGTAGAAGAAATCAAGGAAATGCTGGATGGCAAGATTGACACTCTGCACTTTGACGAAGCCTGGTTGCCACATGCCACCTTCCATGACTTCTATGGCGACTATCACGCCATTGGTGCGGATCGTCCGCGTTGTAAAGAATCCATGGTGTTCTCTACCCAGTCTACACATAAACTCCTGGCTGGTTTGAGCCAGGCCTCACAGATTCTGGTGCAGGACGCGCAGGACAATCATTTGGATAGAGACCTGTTTAACGAAGCCTACCTGATGCACACCTCCACCAGCCCGCAATACTCGATTATTGCCAGCTGCGACGTAGCTGCAGCCATGATGGAAGCCCCTGGCGGTACGGCACTGGTGGAAGAGTCACTCAAGGAAGCGCTGGACTTCCGCCGCGCCATGCGCAAGGTGGATGAAGAATGGGGCACCGACTGGTGGTTTAAAGTTTGGGGCCCAACAGACCTTTCCGAAGACGGCCTGGAAGAGCGTGATGCCTGGATGCTCAAAGCCAACGAACGCTGGCACGGCTTCGGCAACCTGGCCGAAGGCTTTAACATGCTGGACCCGATCAAAGCCACCATCATCACACCAGGGCTGGATGTAGATGGTGAGTTTTCTGAGGAATTCGGCATACCCGCCGCCATTGTGACCAAGTATTTGGCTGAACACGGCGTGATCGTTGAAAAAACCGGCCTCTATTCGTTCTTTATCATGTTCACCATCGGCATTACCAAAGGCCGCTGGAACACCATGGTCGCGGCTTTGCAGCAGTTTAAAGATGACTACGACAAGAACCAGCCCTTATGGAAAGTACTGCCGGAGTTCGTACAGAAACACCCACGCTATGAACGCATTGGCCTGAAAGACTTGTCTACACAAATCCATGAAGTGTATAAAGCCAATGACGTGGCGCGCCTGACCACTGAAATGTACCTGTCAGACATGGTGCCTGCCATGAAGCCAACTGATGCCTTCTCAAAAATGGCGCACCGCAAGATTGAACGTGTTGCGATTGATGAGTTGGAAGGTCGCGTGACTGCGGTATTGTTAACGCCCTACCCGCCGGGCATCCCATTGCTGATTCCTGGCGAACGCTTTAACAAGGTGATTGTGAATTACCTCAAGTTTGCGCGTGAATTTAACGAGAAATTCCCGGGCTTTGAAACCGATAACCATGGTTTGGTGAAACAAATTGTGGATGGTAAAGCGGTGTATTACGTGGATTGTGTGAAGCAAGAAGATTAGTTTCTGTGATGTTGCATAAGGGAAACGCCAAAGCGTTTCCCTTTTTTGTTTTTAAGACCATTGCGATTGCATGCATTCTTGCTTTTCGCCTCTAGGCGAGTCACTTTCTGGTGCTTGTCCCCCAGAAAGTAACCAAAGAGGAAGACACCCAGCCATCACGGCCTAAAGGCTCCCTTGCGTTGCTCGGCAAAGTGGGCGTCCATCGAAACTCGCCCTAGCGGCTTGCACACCCCGCAAGCCACCGCGGAACTCGAACAGCCGATGGCCGACATCCCCCACTTAGTCTCCGCTACTCAGCGTGATGGAATGGGATCTATCTCGCCAAACACACATTGTAGAAATGTGGATAGTTCAAAAACCAGATTCGTTTATTTAAATCACCAACCGTTGCGTTCACCTGGTGTTCGGGGTCCCCATCTGCCGCGCCGAGCAACGCAGGGTTGGCGGGGGTCTTCGGCCGTCGGCTGTCTGAGCTCCGCAACAAGCCACGTCTTATGTGGCTTGTCAGGGCGAGTTTCGATGGACGCCCGGCAAGCCGAGTAGCACAGGAATCAAGCGGAAGCTGGGGTGTCTTGTTCTTTGCCTTCTTTCTTATGGACAAGCATAAGAAAGAATGGTCGCCGAAAAGGCGAAAAGCAATGCATCAACACTCCCATTAAAGAATGACTTTCCTAAGACTATCTCTATCTGGTCAAATCATCTCAATCAGCGCCGCTGATAAACCATATCACTATAATGCAAGCCATTCACCGAGGTATGCCCCTCTTCGCTCACCAACGCCCAATCATGCATCTCCATCTCAGGAAAAAACGCATCGCCGCCGACATGCGCATATACGCGCGTAATGTATAGCCGCGTGACATAAGGCAATCCTTGGGCGTACATCTCTGCCCCGCCAATCAAAAATGGCTCATCATCGCCTGCGCACGCCGCCAACGCTTCCGGCAATGAGTGAACCACTTTCGCACCTTCAACCACATATTCAGTATCGCGCGTCACAATCACGGTGGTGCGTCCCGGCAGCAGCCGTCCCAGCGATTCATAGGTTTTACGGCCCATAATAATATGATGCCCCATGGTGAGTTGCTTGAAGCGTTTGAGGTCTTCGGGCAAATGCCAGGGCAATTGGTTATTGTGGCCAATTACCCGGTTGTCGGCATGGGCGACGATGAGGGAAAGTGCTTGCATAAAAACCTCTTAAAATGCGGATAACCGTTTGAGGTCATCAATAATGGCTTGGCTGTGTCCGTCCGGATTGACGTTGCTATAGGTCTGCGCAACCATGCCTTGCGGATCGATAATAAAGGTCATGCGTTTGGCGGCCTGCAATATGCCCAGGTTAAACAACGCGCCATAGGCATCTGCCACCTGGCCATTGGTATCAGCCAGCAAGGGAAACGATAAACGGTGTTTTTGTGCAAACTCGGCATGGCTGGCAACAGTGTCTACGCTCACGCCAACGACTTCTGCCCCCATGGCATGAATTTGCTGGATATCATCACGAAAATGGCAGGCTTCGCGCGTGCAGCCTGGCGTATCATCTCTGGGATAAAAGTACAGAATCAACCACTTGCCTTGCCAGTCAGCCAGACGGCGCGTATTACCTTGCGCATCCGGCAACTTGAAATCTGGCGCTTTCATGCCGACACTGACGCGGTTTGAGGGTTGCTGATACTGGCGATAACCCCAGATGGCCAACCATAATATCAGTCCGTACATGATCAGTTTGATGAGCATTGCTTGATTTCCCCTTTAGACGTAAATGACTTAAAAGTGAGCCTGAAGACCGTTTGGCCGTTGACGCTTTAAGCTGCTTATTGTACCTTAATCCGCCATCTGTCATTTTAAGGTCATACGCAAACGTTTGAAGTGTTGCAGTCTCTCCCATGAATAATGAAGCCATTGCAAAACTGCTCAAACTAATTGCTGACGACCCGCTGCGCTGGGACGCATACCAGAAACTGGCTGGCCTGATGTTAAAGAATCAGGAGTTTCATGCCGCTGAGCAGTATTTACTGCAAGCGATTAGTCTGCAGCCCAAAATACTCGAGCTGCATGTGCAACTGGCCAATCTGCATATGCGCACGCAGCAATTTAAAGCGGCGCATGAATGTTATAAACAAGCAATCGCCCTGGATGCCAAACAGGCACAACTGTATTCTCTGGACGCCCGTGCACTGAAAAATATGGGGCGCACGCAAGAAGCGATTTTACGCCTGCGTACTGCAACCAAGTTAGATCCGCAACAATCACAGGCATTCAGCGAATGTGTCGACTTGATGCTGCAAGCACAACAACTGGAACCAGCGGCCAATATGCTCAGGCAAGCGGTCGCCGCGCATCCTGAACACGCGCACTTTCACTATAGCCTGGGTGTGTTATGCCAGCAGTTGCATGCGACTGACGAAGCCCTGCAATGCATGCAGCAGGCGATCAATATCCAGCCGGACTTTGCTGAGGCCTATCATCAGCGCGCCCTGATGCTGCAACTCCAGGGTAAAACACAAGCCGCTCTGGATAGCTTTGATGATGCGATTACCCACCAGCCGAATTTGCCGGTGCCGTATAACAACCGTGGCGTGGTGCTTTGCCAGCTCGGCCAATATCCAGCGGCCATCGCCGATTTCAGGCAAGCGCTGCAATTGAATCCAGGCTATGCCTCTGCTTACTGCAACCTGGGGCTGGCCTTATATGAAAATGGCGATGCGGACGAAGCCTATACCTGCCTCGAAACCGCTTTGCAGCATGCGCCTCAACACGCACAGGCACGCTATTACCTGAGTATGCTCAAACTGGCCAGGGGCGAATATGAGGCTGGCTGGCCCATGTATGCCTCGCGCTTTGAGGTACTCCCTGACAAGCAGCGACCAAACACAGACTTGTTATGGCGTGAAACCGGCTCACTGGTGGGCAAAACCATCCTTATCCAGGCTGAAATGACACTGAGCGACACCTTGCAATACTGTCGCTATATCCCGCTAATCAAGGCCTTCAAGCCTAACCAGATGATTATCGCGGTGCCCGAGGCCTTGTTTGATCTGTTGAATGAGTTTTGGGCACAGGATGCCGGCATTCTGGTGATTCGCCAGGATGGCCGCCCATTGCCGCATTTTGATGTGTATTGCCCGATGCTCAGCCTGCCAGCGGTCTTTAAAACCCTGATCGACACGGTGCCTGCCAACCTGCCCTACCTCACCATTCACGAGCGGCATAGCCAACCCTGGCAACAATTGCTGGGGCCGACCAGACGTTTGCGTATCGGTCTCAACTGGTGTGGCGATGCGGATAATAAATATGACAAGCTACGCAGCATTCCGCTGTACCTGATGGCGCCATTACTGCAAATGGAAGTCGAATGGCACAGCATGCAAAAAGAGTTCCGACGTGAAGACCACATCATGCTCAAGCGTTTTCCGATGCTGGAATGCCATCACCCGGCACTGACTGATTTTACACAGACGGCCGGGCTGATCATGCAAATGGATCTGGTGATTACGGTGGATACAGCGGTCGCGCATCTGGCAGCGGCACTGGGCAAACCGGTCTGGTTATTGTTGCCACACCAGGCGCATTTCCGCTGGCTGCAACAGCGTGAAGATAGTCCGTGGTATCCAGGCATGCATCTATTCAGGCAAGGCGCTACAGAGCCGTGGGAAAATGTGATTGATCAGGTGCATCAGGCAATTACCAACCTGCTGGCAAAACGCGCCACAGATGCCTGATCAAACGTTGGGAATACTAGTGCGACAGCGCTGGGAATATTAGTGCGGCACGCCCACAATATGCATTACCCGCTCAACATCCACATGTAGTAACTGGGCGATATCTTTGTAGTCATCTGGCAGGGCCGCATTGGCCCAACCATCGGCAGAATGCCTGGCCAGGTTGACGGCCAGTTGCACATTGCGCACCCTGGGCAGATGCGCGCGCTGCTCATCCATTAAATCGTTTAACAACGATGGCAGGTTAAATGCCTGCACCAGTTCCGCCTGCAACTCCAGGATACGGAAACCAAGTACGTCTTGCTGCACGACACGACTGCGCAAGGCTTTATCAGCGGCCTGGCGCTTGCTGATTTCACCCATCGCTTCTGGATTAAAACACCACATCAGCATTTCGGCAAAATCGTACAATGAGGCCGCCACACGCAACTCTTCTGCGTGCAAATCCATCAAATGTGAGGCAAATTCGGCCGCAAAATAACCGGCACGGTGTGCACGTATCATGAGTTTAAGCAAATCCACCAAGGCAGGCACATGCTGGTTCAACACATCCTCGACATGCGGCACGGCAGGAATTTCGGCAAAAAAGGTGCTGGTGCCCATCATGATAATTGCCTGCTCCACCTGCACCAGGTCTTGCAACTGGTGGCGGCTGCGGTGATTGTTGGCATAGGTCAGCACTTTAAACATCATCAGCGGGTCATTAATCACCACGCGTGTAATGTCACGTGCTCCCGTGTCGTCCCCTCGCTCTTGCAGCGCAGTCAGTTCCCTGGCGGTTTGCCGCAATACCGGAATATCTGCCTGCTTTAAAAAAGCGACCCAGCCATTCACGGTCCGGTGTTGCCTTGCTTCGGTGAGTGTCACCATGTGTTCGCTCCAGCTTGATTCATGCGCCCGAGTATAAAACATTGCCGCCGCATGCGATGTTGTGATCAATCGCACAAATCAGCGCCTGTTTGTTTTTAGGGTATATCTGTTTTAACGCCACAAAAGGCGTGCTTCTTTAGTCGTGACTAATAAATGCCTATGTTAGAATGACATTTTAGTTATTGATTCCCAAGCCGGATCCTGAAAAATCTGGTTTTGTAAGGTCATCAGCATATGGCAATCATTCTGCACACCCCCGAAGAAATCGAAAAAATGCGCATCGCCGGTCGACTGGCCTCCGAGGTGCTTGACTACATTACGCCCTTTGTTGTGGCTGGCGTGACGACCAATAAGCTAGACCAGTTGTGTCACGATTACATCGTCAACGTGCAACAGGCGATTCCTGCCCCGCTCAACTATGCGCCGGATGGTCATACGCCCTATCCCAAATCAATCTGCACCTCCATTAACCAGCAAATTTGCCATGGTGTGCCCAGCGAAAAAGAGCTAAAACAAGGTGATATCGTCAACCTCGACATTACCGTTATCAAAGACGGTTATCACGGCGACACCTCACGCATGTTTATGGTAGGTGGCGTGACGCCACAAGCCAAACGCTTGTGCGAACTGACCTACCAGGCCATGTGGCGCGGCATTGAGAAAGTAAAACCCGGCAACACGCTGGGTGATATCGGCTACGCCATTCAATCGTTTGCCGAAAAGAATGGTTACAGCATCGTGCGCGAATTCTGCGGTCATGGCATTGGTAAAAAATTCCATTGTGAGCCACAAGTGCTGCACTACGGCAAACCTGGGGCTGGCCTGACACTCAAACCCGGCATGATTTTCACCATAGAACCCATGATTAATGCCGGTCGTCGTGACATCAAATTCATGTCAGATGGCTGGACGGTGGTCACCAAAGACCGCAGCCTGTCCGCGCAATGGGAGCACACCGTACTGGTCACCGAAGATGGCTTTGAAATCATGACCGTGTCTGCCGGTACGCCACCGCGCCCAGCCCTGTAAACACCTGACGATGGTGACCATTGCTACATGACAGTGATTAGCAAGGAACAACTCAAGCACTGGCGCGAGTCGCTCCAACTGGCGCGCCAGCAGATTGCCGATGCCTACCAGGCCAATCCGCAAGCAAAAACCTTACTGCAACAACATAGCCGTGTGCTGGACCAACTGCTGCGAGATCTCTGGCGCAGTTATGCTTTACCGGCCAGTGTCAGCCTGATTGCCGTTGGCGGTTATGGCCGTGGCGACATGTTTCCCCAATCCGATATTGACCTGCTGATCCTGATGCCGGAAAACAGCGACAGCCAGCTACAAACCGCTGTCGAATCGCTGATTGGCACCTTATGGGATATTGGCCTGAATATAGGCCACAGTGTGCGTACCTTGCAAGAATGTCTGGACGAAGCCAAGCTGGACGTTACCATCATGACCAACCTGCTGGAAGCACGCTGGCTGACCGGTCAGCGCCAAACCTTCAGCGGCCTGATGCAGTCATTGCACACGCAATTGGACCAAGCGCGTTTCTTTGCCGAAAAACTGCGTGAACAACAAATTCGCCACGCCAAGTTTCACGATACAGCTTACAACCTCGAACCCAATATCAAGGAAAGTCCGGGCGGACTGCGTGACCTACATATGATTTTGTGGGTCGCACAAAGCCAGGGGCTGGGCAATGACTGGAACGATCTGGTACATGCTGGTCTGCTCAACCGCAGCCAGGCCAGCCAGCTCAAGCGACACGAGCGCTTGCTGCAAAACCTGCGCATCCGCTTACATCTACTGGCCAAACGCCGCGAAGACCGCCTGGTATTTGATTTTCAAAATACCCTGGCCGAGCAAATGGGCTATAAAACCACGGCACAAAAACGCGCCAGTGAACAACTGATGCAAGGCTTTTACCGCAGCGCCAGGGCGATCATGATTGAGAATGAAGTGCTGCTCAAACGCATGCACGCGCGTGTGAGCCCGCCGACCGAAGCGCCCAGCGTGATAGACCAGGATTTCACATTGTCACAAGGCCTGTTGAACGCACAAATGCCAGACTTGTTCCAGCGCAAGCCTGAAGCCATCTTGCGCTGTTTTCAGCTATTACAGCAACACCCGGCCATCACCGGCTTTAGCGCCACACTGGTAAGAGCCTTGCAGGATGCGCAACCACTGATCGACCGCAGCTTCCGGCAGAATGCTGCACATAAAGCCTTGTTCCTGCAGATACTGCAAAGCCGTGAAGGCGTACACCGCAGCCTGCGCCGTATGAACCGTTACGGCATCCTTGGCCGCTATATCCCGGTATTTGGCCGCGTCATTGCGCAAATGCAGCATGACTTGTTTCATGTCTACACCGTTGATGAACATACGCTCAATGTTTTGCGTAATTTGCGCCGCTTTGCCAAGCCAGACCTGCGCCATGAGTTTCCGCTATGCAGCCAGCTGTTTAATGAATTCAGCCAGCCGCATTTGCTGTATTTAGCCGCGATTTTTCACGATATTGCCAAAGGCCGTGGCGGTGATCACTCACAATTGGGCACCATTGATGCCAGACGCTTCTGCCAGAAGCTGGGGCTAGCCAAAGCCGATACCGAATTGGTGGCCTGGCTGGTCGAAGCGCATTTAAAACTATCGAGTACGGCGCAGAAAAGTGATTTGTCTGACCCGGATGTGATTGAAGCGTTTGCACAGATGGTCGGCTCAGAATATCGCCTGACTGCCTTGTATTTACTCACGGTGGCCGATATCCGCGGCACCAGCCCGAACGTGTGGAATGCCTGGAAAGCCAAGTTACTGGAAAGCCTGTTTTTGCAAACACGCCGCGTATTGCAGCAATCACTCAATACCGAAGCGCAACTGAGTTTGCGCAAGCAGGAAGTGCTACAAAAACTCAGCAGTTTCAACCTGAAAGAGGCTTCAGTACAACCGTTATGGCAAGCCTTTGGCAGCGGCTATTTCAGCCGCTTTGAGAGTGACGAAATCGCCTGGCAAAGCCGTTTGCTGATCCCGCACCTGCGTGCCGAAAAACCGATTGTGCGGGCCCGGCTCAGCCCTAAAGGTGACGGTATACAAGTCATGATTTACAGTCGCGACCAAAAAGAGATTTTTGCTCGTATCTGCCACTTTTTTGACAGCATGCAATACAACATTGTGCAGGCCAAAATTTACACCACGGCGCATGGCTACGCGCTGGATAACTTTATCGTGCTGGAACCAGACACACGCCAGATCAGTTATAACGGACTGCTCAAGCATATTGAACAAGGCCTCAACGACCAACTGCTCAGTGCCCAGGCCATGCCCGCCCCGATACGCGGACGTGTCAGCCGCCAGGTTAAACACATGCCCATTCCGACACAAGTCAACCTGCGCCCGGTAGATGCGCACCCGGCGCCAGGCCAGGTGGCATTTCAACAACTGGACGTCATTGCCAACGACCGGCCAGGCTTGCTGGCAAGCATGGCGCTGGTGTTTCTCAACCATGGCATCGAATTACACAATGCAAAAATCAACACCTTGGGCAACCGTGTAGAAGACAGTTTCCTGATTTCTGCCTGCCATGGCCAAACCATAGACGACGCACAAACTGCCGCCCTCACACAGGCCCTGAGTGAGCTCTAAGCAAACAAGCTACTCAAAATGATAATGTTTGCGTAGCGGTTTTTTCACTTCCCACACGCAATCCAGGCCACTGGCAAACGTCACCAGATCCCCTGCCGCAAAACTCACCGGTGCGCCATTGGCTGGCGTCACCGTCACTTCGCCTTCGAGAATATAGGCAATTTCAGTGCTGCTGTATTGCCAGGTAAAGGTCGACACTTCTTTCGACCAGGTTGGCCATTGCTTCACCCCCAAAGCAGCGAGGGTCATGGCACTCGGTTTTTCTACTTTGATCTGGCTCATAGCGGCTCCTTTATCATGGGATATACATGCAGACGATGCTTGGGAAAAATACATGGCACTGCAGCTTCTTGCTGGCAACATCATGCCAGCTCTTATTTTTGCGGATTATGCGTCACAGTTCAATCTTTTTAACACATGTCTGGCACCTGATTTAAATCTGTGAAAGCGACTATTCCTTAGCAAATCTTTTCACTTCCCCCATCTTAATCCACATTGATTATGCGATTTCTAAAGCACATAATGTGATTAACATACGTAAAGAAATTCCTGTTTCTTGCCGAAAAAGAATAAAGACGTGTGTCATGCCATACAAAAATGACTACGAACAGTATTGGGGGTAGTTATGATCAATCAGGTATCCGGGGCCTTGCCCCAATATTCCATCCTGGACGATATTGATGTGCCCGAAAAGGTACTGCAGAGCTGGCAAATCACCACAGACTTGCTCGCTTATATTGCCCATATTCCTGCAGCGCTGATCATGCGCGCGCATGCGCACGAGATAGAAGTGTTTGTATCCAGCCATAGCGAAGGTAATGTTTATCATCAGGGTGAACATGCCAGTTTAAATACAGGCCTCTATTGTGAAAATGTGATCAGTAACCACCAGGCACTGCTGATCCAGAATGCGCTGACCAGCCCGGGCTGGGAGCAAAATCCAGATGTCGCCCTGGGCATGATTTCTTATTATGGCTTACCGCTTAACTGGCCGAATGGCGAGGTGTTTGGCACCATTTGCATTCTGGACACCAAGGAAAACCATTATGACCAGGTGGTGAAAGAGCTGATTGGCCAGTTCCGCGACAGCATCCAGCTCAGCCTCTACCATATTTACCACTCCAGCCTGGCCACCGAGCAAAGAGACCAGGCCAGAGAAGCCCTGCGGGATAGCGAGGCCTTATTCCGGGCGGTGTTTGAACACGCTGCGATTGGCATTGCACAAGTGGATTTATCTGGCCGCTTTTTGCAAATCAACCGCGAATTTTGCCGCATCATCGGTTACAGCCAGGACGACATCCTGTTGCAACACATGACTTACCAGCAAATTACGCTACCTGATGACCTGATCAAGGAAGCGGAAACCATTGCGCATTTGTTAAACGGCGACATTGACCAATATATTGTAGAGAAACGCTACCTGCATAAAATGGGGCAAGTGGTGTGGGTGAATCTGTCAGTGCATTTATTACGCGATGATCAACAGCAACCCCTGTATTACATCAGCGCGGTGCAAGACATCAGCGAAAGAAAACTGGCTGAAGAAGAGCTGAAGCTGGCGGGCCTGGTCTATAACAACAGCAGTGAGGCGATGGCCATCACAGATGCCTATGGCGCGGTTTTGGCGATCAACCCCGCATTTACTAAAATGACGGGCTATGCGCTGGAGGAAATCAAGGGGCAATCCATCACCCTCTTGCGCTCCGATCAGCACGATGCCTCTTTTTATGCCGCGCAAAGCCAGGCCATTCAGGCCTGTGGGCAATGGCAAGGTGAAGTCTGGAGCAAACGTAAGAATGGCGCTATTTTCCCCACCTGGCTAACGATCAACACCTCTTACCAGGCTGACGGCGCAGTACATAGACGCGTCGGCCTGTTTTCTGATATTTCTGCCATCAAAGATGCAGAGGCGTTGATACTCAAACAGGCCAATTTTGACCAGCTGACCAAGCTGCCTAACCGGCAACTATTTCAGGACCGTCTGGAACAGACCCTTAAAATGACGCAACGGGAACACCAGAAATGTGCCCTGCTGTTTATCGACCTCGACCGCTTTAAAGAGATTAATGATACGCACGGCCACAATGTCGGCGACACGTTGCTGATTGAAGCCGCGGCGCGCATCGTTGCTTGTGTGCGCAAATCCGATACCGTCGCCCGCCTCGGCGGCGATGAGTTCACCGTGATTCTGAGTGATACCCACGACAATATGATGATTGCGCATATTGCACAAAACATTATCAACCACTTGTCAGAGCCATTTATCACGGTGAAAAAAGAAGCTTTTATCTCGGCCAGTGTCGGCATTGCTATTTACCCTGAAGATGCCACCGATGCGCAACAACTGCTCAAAATCGCAGACCAGGCCATGTATGTGGCCAAGAACGCCGGACGTGGCTGCTATCGTTTTTTCACCAAGCTTATGCAGCAGGAGTCAGATTTCCGCATTCGCCTGTCTACCGACTTGCGCCAGGCATTGTCACGCAAACAGTTTTCTGTGCACTACCAGCCCATTATTGAGCTCTCCAGCGGCCGCATTAATAAAGCAGAAGCTTTGCTACGCTGGAAACATCCGGAACTGGGGTATATCAGCCCGGATATTTTTATCCCCATTTGCGAACACTACGGCACTATCCATGAAATTGGTAACTGGGTATTTATAGAAGCCGTCAAACAAGGCGCCAGATTTAAACAACTGCTGGGGCGCGACTTTGAAATTGCCGTCAATAAATCGCCGGTGCAATTCAAAGCGAATGAAGAAATGATGCATAACTGGATTAGTCTGCTGGATCATATTCATTTCCCGACCAAGTGCGTCGTGATTGAAATTACCGAAGGGGTGCTGATGGACCTGGTCGGCAATATTGAAGAGAAACTGATGGGATTTCACAATGCCGGCATTCATATCGCCATTGATGACTTTGGCACCGGTTACTCTTCTTTGTCCTACCTGAAAAAATTCAACGTCGACTATTTGAAGATTGATCGTTCATTCACGGCCAACCTGGCGCCAGACTCCAGCGAACTGGCGATTTGTGAAGCCATTATTGAGATGGCGCATAGACTGAAGATTAAAGTGATTGCGGAAGGCATAGAAACTGAAGCGCAATTGCATTTGCTCGAAGAGATACATTGCGATTTTGGCCAGGGCTATTTATTTGCCAAACCAATGCCAGCAGATGCATTCGAGAAGTTACTGATTGATTTAGGCTAAGGGTCTCATCTGCCTGACTTGTCACGGCGTCTACCTACAAGAGGTAGACGCATCGCGATGATCAGATGATTTAAACCGTCTGATGATTTAAAATGACTCGCTTAAATGTTTACCTATCCCCTACTCACGCCCGCCGAACAAGCCAGTTTGCCTACACTGGTTGCCGAGCCTAATCCCATCCAAGCCAAGTTTGAGGATAGCACGCACCAGCTGTTTTATTGCCAAACGACGGATGGTGAAATGGTGCTGAAAGTGTGTCATGAAGCGACCATTAGAAGCTCTCACTTCTGGCTAGGTGCAAACCATTTATTTGCAGCCAACTTCCCTGACAGCCTGGGCGATATCCATCTAACGCATCATTTTTTGCAGAAAAACGGTGCACTGACAGTGCCTGGTTTTGTCGCCGCCAATGCTCAACGATTTGTGCTTACCCGTTTTTTAGCCGGCAAGGATTTAGATGCTGAACTTATTGCTGATGATTGGGTAATACAGTTAGCCGAGCATATTGTAAAACTGCATCAATGCACTTACACCAGCTGGGGCCAGCTGCATGCGCCAAAGTTGCCTGCCATTGAATGGTCCGGCCGCTTGCACCAAACAATTACTTTTCTGGCCAAGCAAAAAGGCACGTTGATTGATAAAACGTTATTGGCTGAAGTATTAGCGAACGCAGAAAATATCCGTGAAACCGAATTCGTGCCGATGATGCTGGATTTACGTTGGGATCAATTCCGTTCAGGCACCAATGATTTGGCTTTGATTGATCTGGATGCATTTTTCATCGCACCACGCGCGCTGGATCTAGTGCTGCTTGAATATGTATTAACAGCCACGCAATTGGCTTTATTCAAACAGCACTATATTCAAACACACAACTGGCCCGAGCATGGAGCAGACAAATCCTGCTATCAGTTGCTGTTATTTTTGATGAATATATTAGGTGAGACTGATTTGGCAAAATGGATGCAGCAAATATAAACGCTGCATTCCGTTCACCATCATGTTGAGTTGTTTAAGCTTTTTGTTGCCGGTAAAGCTTCACCCAGCTGATAAAGCCGACAATCGCCAGAATCGTATTCAGCACAAATAAAGCCGCCGTAGCGTAATAGCCTGTTTGCACATACAAGAGCGTGGCAGCCCCATCAATCACCGCCCAATATAACCAGTTTTCTAATACTTTCCTGGCAATCAGCCAGGTGTTCATCACAGAAAAAACCGTCGTATAAGCATCTAACATCGGACTTTGCGATTGTCCGGTTTTTTGCAAATACGCGCTCACCAAAGCACTGACCACAACACCTACTGCAATAAAACCAACATGCCAAAGCCATGGCCAACGGCTGATCTGTAATGTATCAGTTTTAGCACCGTGTTTATGCCATGCCCAAAAGCCATAAATCGCCATGCCAATATAGTAAAAATTCAGCAGCGCTTGCATGGGAAGCTGACCTTCCCAAAACAGCATGGTGTATACCAGAGTACTGAAGAAGGCAAAGAGCCAGCACCACTGTGACTCTTTTGCTGCCAGCAAAATATAAGCCACGCCCATCAGAGCAGCGGCGATTTCCCAATTGGACATTTGTTGAAATGCAGTCAGGATGGGCTGGAAATTATCTTGGTTCATGATCGATAAACACGCAAGAGATTAATGAGAAGGTCTTATACATCAACCACATCGGCCCTGTCTGTACCAATAAACTTCATCACAAATACACTGTGCGGCAGCGCATTGAACACCGCTTCCATTTCTGCATCGAGACAATCCATCACTTCGCGATATTCTCCAAATACTTGGGTCGCCAGGCTATTGCGCTTGACCACAAGACTTTTATTCGCTTCGAGCTTGTTAATAAACTCCAAAATAGGTTCTACATAACCTTCGGTTAAGGGATACAAACTAATATCGACTGAAATACGCATTTAGCGCTCCTTTCATCAGGCGAGCTCTTGCTCTGGCAACATTTTAGTAATCATAACTGACGGTAATACCGGCTACGCGTGGTTGACCGTATTGAATATATTTTTCATTAACCGTGTAGTTATTCGCTGGGTTGTTAGGAAAGTAAAATCCTCGAGCGGCATACTCTTTGTCAAATAAATTCCGTACCCAACCGCTGACCTTCCAATGTTTGTCATGCTTATAATCGAGGCTTGCATTCACAAGCGCATAAGCATTAGATTTTGCATTATGACTGTCTGAAAAATAAAACTCGTCTTTACCTTCCACATTCGCACGTAGCGTCAAGTTTTCATTCGCATAGAACTCTGAACCCAAGTTAAATGTGTATCTGGGAGCGTTTGATACTTGGCGACCATCGAAACTCACTCCGTTTGCGATATGGTTTCTAAACTTGGCATCCAGTAGACCCAGTGACCCCAGGATGCGCAATTTGTCAGTTGCAAACCAATCGAAACTCGCTTCCAAACCTTGATGAGTCGCATTTGAAGCATTGTTTATATATTCTAGGAATGGGCCATTACCAAGAGCTTTGGAAGACTTAATTTGGGCATCATTACGCTCTGTGCGGAATACAGATAATGTTGTGATTAACGTTTTGTTTAGCCAACTGGATTTAATACCCGTCTCGAGACTAATGTTATATTCCTGCTTGATATTGCGTTGCTCACTGTTCAGTCGGCCATCATTATTAACACCACCAGCTTTAAAGCCACGCGACAATGTTGTGTAAAGCAAATGGTCTTGATTGGCTTGATAGTTCAATCCAATTTTTCCACCGAATAGATTTTCAGCAACAGAAGTGTTATCGATATTCACTAGGTTATAGGCATCATCGTAACCTGTTGCATCAGATAAAGTGGCTTTGAAATGCTCAAGACGCAGACCATTGGTCAACGTTAATTTTTCGGTCAAATAAGTATCTAGTTGACCATAAAGCGCAGTATTGTTGGTTTCATAATGGCCGCCGGAGTTAGGGTCAGGATAATAATTGGAATTGATTTGAAAGTTTTCTTTTTGGTTATAATGAAATAAACCGACTGTCCAATCTGTGGTCCCGCCAAAGATTCGACCTGGTTTATCAGAGAGCGCACGAACATCAAAAGAGTAGTTCTCACGTTTTCGGTTAAAACGCTCAAAATAATCCGGCGGTACAGCGGTCCAATCTGCATCGTAGCTGTATAGTACGTCTGAATGAAGGTAATTGACTTGTGATTGAATAATCACTGCATCAGACGCTTGCCAATTAGCTTTTAACGCTAGCGCATTCGTTTCTTGGTTATCAGAACCTGGCTGATTCGATCTTGTTTTGCCGCTATTGTCCAATGTAAAAGCATCATAGCCATTGTGAATATTCAAATGTAGATAGGTCAAATCTACAGTTAAGTTTTCGGTAGCTAGCCATTTTAACTTGCCGCGTAAAGTCAGCTCGTTTTGGTCTTGGGTATCATCGCGACCTAAATATACATTTTTAACATAACCATCTGATTGATGGTTGTAAACGGCAAGTCTTCCCAACAAGGTATCATCTGCAATAGCGCCGCCAACAGCAAAACCAACATTTTGCGTATCATAGTTACCTGCGGCAGTCTCAAAGTGCATCTTAAAGTCTTTGGTAGGTTCCTTACTACGCAAATTAATGGTGCCTGCTAAGCCATTATTACCAAATTTGGTGCCCTGTGGACCACGTAAAATCTCTACAGAGTCAATATCAAACAGCGTTGCGGCACCGCCAATACGACTAAAGTCTATTCCATCGATAATCAGACCAACTGAAGGGTTTATTGGAGATGAATACTGACTGTCTTCACCCATGCCGCGTATTTGAAAAAACTGCCCCCGAGAAGCGCCACTAGCAAAACCAACGTTGGGTGCCAAGTTAAGGACTTCTTCCAAATGTTGCGCGCCACGTGACTCTATGGTTTCTTTGTCAATTTCGGTCAGGCTGACGGCTGTTTTTTGTGCGGTACTGGGGCGAAAGTCTGCGCTGACCACAACTTCCGAGAGTTCAACGGCTTTGTTGTCATCTTCTACACCCAACGCAGGCATGGTCAATAACAGCCCGATGAGGGGTAATGGTTTTGTAATCGGTTTCAAGGTAATCCTTTCTATCAAGATACATAAAAAGGACAGGGGGAGAGTGACAATGACGTGAGTAGGGTTGTTGTTGTTGTTGAAACAACAAACCAAAAACATTTGCGTTGTAGAGGCTCTGCCTGTCCCTACGCCAGCATTATCTGGGTCAGGTTCATTGGGTTTCTCACTTGCGCGAGATCTCAGGCGTTAGCCACCCCAAGGCGTTTTGATTTTTCAATCAGGGTGAGATTGTATTTTAATATCAACAACTTGGCTAGAGAGCGATGTTGAATGACGTTTGAATTTAAAGCACAATTTGCAAAGTTTAATGATTCCGGCCTTAAATCGCAGTGTTCTAAAAACAAAAAACCCTGCATTGCAGGGTTTTTTATTGAATACTGGCTACAACAAATCAATTAGAAATGTTTGTAGTGTTTTTTCAATTGTTTAACTACTTCCCACTGTGATTTCAGGCCTTTTGGAAACTCAACATAGTCACCAGCCTTGATCGTTACAGTGTCGCCACCTTGTGGAGTCACTTTGAATTCGCCTTCTAACACGTAGGCTTTTTCAGTCGCTGTGAAGTCCAAAGGGAATTTTGAAGGTGCGCAATCCCATGTGTTCCAGCTTTTTACGCCCAGTTCTTTCAGCTTCTCTTCTGATGGGTTATGGTCGATGATGATTTGAGTCATGACGATTCCTTAAATTGAGTAATTAAAACCTGCAAATAGAAATGCCGCAAAAACTGCGGCATGACATGTCTGGCGGAAGAGGTGAGATTCGAACTCACGGAGGGCGTGAACCCTCGACAGTTTTCAAGACTGTAGCATTAAACCGCTCTGCCACTCTTCCGGAAAGTCGGCATTATAGCAAACAATCAGTCATCTGGAAGCGTTATTCCAGGAAAAAGTACATCATTAAAGCCAAATTTTGTCAGATCACGGATACGCATGGGGTAAAGTATGCCAAACAAGTGGTCACACTCATGCTGGACGACACGCGCATGAAAGCCGCTCACGGTACGGTCAATCACGTTACCTTGCGGATCAAAACCGCGATAATGCAGATGCTGGTAACGTGGTACCACACCGCGCATGCCGGGGACAGACAGGCAGCCTTCCCAGCCCTCTTCTTCAGTTTGGTCGACCGGGGTCAATTCAGGATTAATCAGAATAGTGAACGGGACCTCTTCCGCATCCGGATAACGCGGATTCGCGCCGACGCCAAACATCACCACCTGCAAACTAACACCGATCTGGGGTGCGGCGATGCCTGCACCATTCATCTGCGCCATGGTGTCGTGCATGTCCTGAATCAAGGCATGCAACTCAGGCGTATCAAACTGGGTGATTTTATCTGCGACGCGATATAACAGTGGCTCGCCCATACGCAATACCGGTTTCACCGCCATCGTTGTCTCCTCCCCTACGCTATCGAACAGTCGTTATCAGCCAAATAATGCGCAATCACTGTGCGTACTTTATCCATGGTTTGCTGCAACAACGGCATCACTTGTTCAAACTGGATAGATTGCGCACTATCACCACGGCCAGCGGCAAAGTTTGCCACCGGACAAATGGCAGCATAAGCCAAGCCAAGTTCGCGTGCCAAGACCGCCTCCGGCATACCGGTCATGCCAACAACAGTGGCACCATCGTGCTCGTAGCGATTGATCTCAGCTGCCGTTTCCAGGCGTGGCCCCTGTACGCACGCATAGACACCGCCATCCACCACGCTGTAGCCGACATCCGCCGCTGCTTGCAGGCAGCGCTCGCGCATGGCCTGTGAATACGGCTGGGTAAAGTCGATATGGCGCACAGGCAGCTCTATGCCATCGTGATAAGTGTTACTGCGGCCATAGGTATAATCCAGAATCTGATTCGGCAACACGATATCACCCGGAATCAGGTTGCGGGCGATGCCACCGACGGTAGCGACCGCCAGCAAGTTGCGTACACCAACAGAATGCAGCGCCCAGATATTCGCCCGGTAATTCACCGCATGCGGTGGAATGGTATGGCCGCCACCATGACGCGCCAGAAACACCACTTCTTTGCCATTTATCTCGCCAAACACCAATGGCTGTGAAGGTTCGCCATACGGTGTACGTACGATCAAGCGTTTCGAAATATTTAAATTATCCAGCGCGGTCAATCCGGTACCGCCAATAATGCCTAACATCCTGTCATCCCCAACTTTGATTTCTCTTTAGACTTGTTCATCTGCAAGGCGTAAGCGTATCACGGATTTATGGCATACTTAAGCCATGCAAGCCTTTTCCAAGCCAGCCGAGCCATCTCCCAGCCTGACGCTGGCGCAAACGCACTACGAAAACTTCCCGGTTGCCTCCCTGCTGTTACCCGCCCACTTGCGTCATGCAGTCACGGTGATTTACCAGTTCGCGCGTGAAGCAGATGATATTGCTGATGAAGGCGATGCGACTGAAGCGTCACGGCTGCAAGCATTGCAAGCGTATGAAGACGAGTTATTGCTGATCCAGGCCTATATCAAGCCAGCTAAGCCCTTATTTATCGCCTTGCAGCAAGTGGTTAACACCCACAAACTGGACGTTCAATGTTTGCTAGACCTGATAGATGCGTTTAAACAGGACGTGGTTAAAACCCGCTATGCCAATGTTGATGAGGTGCTGGACTACTGCCGCCGCTCGGCCAACCCGGTAGGCCGCCTGATGTTGCAACTATATGGCAGCGATACGCCGCAACACCGGCTGTGGTCTGACCAGATTTGCAGCGCCTTGCAACTGATTAATTTTTACCAGGACATCGCACCAGACCTGCAAAAACACGGTGCGGTTGGACGCATTTACCTGAGTCAGGACGAGATGCTGGTCGCAGGCATCAGTGAGCAGGATTTACGTCAACAGCGTGTGGATGCGCCCTGGCAAGCGTTTTTCATGCACAATGTGATCCGCGCAGAAACCATGCTGCTGGCCGGGAAACCACTAGGTCGCGCCTTGCCAGGCCGCATCGGTTTTGAATTACGCATGATGATTGCAGGTGGCGAACGTATCCTACATAAATTAAAATCCTGCCGTGGCGATATCTATCATCATCGCCCGACCCTGAAAGCCTATGACTGGCCACTGATTTTGCTGAAAGCCCTGTTTAAACAATGACACCGCAACAATATTGCCAACAAAAAACCCGTGAAAGTGGCTCCAGTTTCACGCTGAGTTTTATGTTTCTACCCAAAGACCGGCGCGATGCCATGACCGCGCTGTATGCGTTCTGTCGCGAAGTGGATGATGTGGTGGATGAATGCACCGATTACCAGATCGCGCAAACAAAACTCGCCTGGTGGAAGCAGGAAATCCATAGACTGTTTCATGAAACCCCGCAGCACCCGGTCACCCAGGCCTTAAAACCGGTGGTCAATACTTTTCATTTGCAAGAAGCGCATTTCGTTGAAATCATCGATGGCATGCAAATGGACACGCAATACAACCGTTATGCCGACTTTGAGCAACTGGCTTTGTATTGCTACCGGGTTGCCAGCGTGGTCGGGCTGCTTTCTGCACAAATTTTTGGCTACAAAGACCAGGCAACACTGGAATATGCGCATGACCTTGGCATGGCCTTTCAACTGACCAATATCATTCGCGATGTCGGTGAAGACGCCCGACGCGGCCGTATTTATATTCCCCTCGATGAGCTGGAACGTGCCGGTGTGACTGAAGATCAGTTACTCAACAGTCAAGCTTCGCCACAAACACAGGCGTTGCTGCTTAAGCAAATTGAACGCGCGGAAATGTTCTATGACAAAGCGCTGAGCCAACTCCCCAAGGCTGATACCAAACCGCAATTGCCGGGACTCATGATGGCCGCTATTTACCGCGCGCTGTTGCAGGAAATTAAACCTGAGCCCAACCTGGTGCTGACGCATAAAGTGGTGCTGCCCCCCTTCAGAAAGCTCAAACTGGCGCTGGGCGCATGGTTTAACTATCGCAAAGCATGATCGCTACCGCGTCTACTCACCGTAAAATTGCGATCATCGGTGCCGGGCTGGCTGGCGTGTCTGCAGCGCTCAGGCTGTTGCAACATGGCTACCAGGTGTGTGTGTTTGAAGCCGCACCACAAGCAGGCGGCCGTGCACGTGGCGTCGCTCATGACGCCACCACCTTGGATAACGGCCAACACCTCTGTATAGGCGCTTATCGCGCTACGCTGACTTTGCTGCAAGAGGCCAACATAGAGGCAGAACAAGTGTTTATGCGCCTGCCACTGGCTCTGCATATGCACAATGGTGCTCAGCGCATGTCATTGGTCACGCCCACATGGCTCCCTGCCCCGCTACATTTATTATGGGGCTTACTCAGTGCGCGAGGATTGGATTGGCAGAGCAAGTGGCGCGCGATCTGCTGGATGCAGCAACTCAAGCAACAGGCATTTTCACTGCCTTATGATTGCACCGTTGCTACCTTGCTGACTGAAGGTCAGCAAACATCTTTCGCGATTAGCACTTTGTGGGAACCACTCTGTTTGGCGGCGCTGAATACACCGATTACCCTGGCCAGCGCACAAACTTTTCTCAATGTGCTATGCGATAGCTTTCAACACCACCGCCAGGACAGTGACTTTCTGGTGGTTAAAGGAGATTTATCCACTGCGTTGATACAGCCACTGCTACAGCGGATTAAAACATTGGGTGGTGAAGTGAGGCTGCGTACCCCTGTCACCGCGATACAGCCCAAGGAAGATAACTGTGAAGTATCGACAGCGACAGGCACAGAAACATTCGACAATGTGATTATTGCAGCAGGCCCACATCAACTCAAAACCATCGTCGGTGAACTGCCATCCAGCCCGGCATTCGACTATCAGCCAATTACCACGGTTTACCTGCAATACGGCGCCGAAACGCGCTTGCCTTACCCCATCATGGGTTTATGTCATGGCCTGGCACAATGGGTATTTGACCGCGGACAATGTTGCGATCAGCCAGGATTACTCGCTGTAGTCATCAGTGCGCATCCGCCACTCATCGTCGATAAAGCCGCCTTGGTGAAGCAATGTATTGATGAAATCAACCAGGCGCTATCAGCTTATCAGATGTCACTGCCTACGCAACCCCAGTGGTCGCAAATCATCACCGAAAAGCGCGCCACTTTTAGCTGTACACCAGACTTGCCACGCCCTGCGACACGCACCTCTAATCCGCAAATATTTCTGGCCGGTGACTATATCGCCGGGCGCTACCCGGCTACTATTGAGGGCGCGGTCACCAGCGGCTTCGCGGCCGCGCAGGCGATCATAAGCGGCGTATAACCGTTAACCTGCCGAATCTTTGCACACGACCGCGAGGTGATTATTCGCTGGCCGGTAAATACCATCCCCGCTATCAGGAAAACTCTCTTTAAAAGACAACTGTTTGTCCACCTCATAACCCTGTGAACATAACGCACCCGCCTTGGACTGGCACTGCTCCCATGTCGTATTGAACTCGCTGCACGTCAGTGTATAGCCCATCTTGCCTTGTTGCGTCGTATATTGGTGAGGAGTCACGCTGGCACATGCAGACACGATCAGTGGTAAAAGAAAAATGATTTTTTTCATTATTTTTGCTCCTGATGTATTTTCTATTCAGTGTCATCTTATTGTCACACCCATGTGATAAGAAACACCCAGTTTGGGCAAGCACCTGTTGCGAATAGTTGCATGAAGTTTTTGTGACTAAATGGCCGCGCAGTGGCGCAAAACATGGGTAGCTTTCCCCTGTATCGAAGTCGCTACAAATTGCTACAAAACCCCACCCGTTTGTAACTGACAATCCCGCCCCCGTTTTTTATACTGCATGCATCGTTCATCGCAGAAAGGCAATCACCGTGAAATACGCCACCGTGATGACCACAGGTTTGCTCGTCAACATCTCGATTTTTGCATCAGCTATGCCATCTACAGAAAGCTATGCTGAATTGATGGATAACAAACAACGCATTATTAAACAACTGGCTAAACAGGTGGAATGTGTCAGATTAGCCAGTGATGACCAGGCGCTACGCGCATGCCAGGCGACATTAACGCGTGTAGAAGTAAGTGTGATGGATAAAACGGCGAAGAATGCCCAAAAGTTAAAAACTGACAATCCGAAACAAACCGAATTTTTTTAATGATTTAGCCTAAATACAGGCTCACAACCGCTTCCCTGTGGCTGTCCTCCCTCTTCTGGGCAGCCTCACTCTCTGGCAACGATTGCATTCCCGGCAGTCGTTGCCATTTTTTTATGCCCGCAGCACGTCTATCGCTTGCTCTAACCGGTCCACCGCATCAATATGCAAACCAGCCACACCGCCTTTGGGGGCATTGGCTTTGGGGATAATCGCATGCGTAAATCCCAGCTTGGCCGCTTCTTTCAGGCGCTCTTGCCCACGTTGCACCGGGCGCACCTCCCCTGCCAGGCCGACCTCACCAAACACAATCAGCTTATTGGCCAAGGGCTTGTTTTTAAGTGAAGAGACAATGGCCAGCAATACCGCCAGGTCAACGGCAGGTTCACTGATTTTGACGCCACCGACCGCGTTGATAAATACATCCTGGTCGAAACAGGCCACACCTGCGTGCCTATGTAATACCGCCAGCAGCATAGCCAGGCGGTTTTGCTCCAGGCCGACACACAAGCGCTTGGGATTAGGTGCATGCGCGGTATCTACCAGCGCCTGAATTTCAACCAGTAAAGGACGCGTACCCTCTTGGGTGACAGTGATGCATGAGCCAGGCACCGGCGACTCATGATGCGATAAAAACAAGGCCGAAGGATTGCTGACCTCGCGCAAGCCTTTTTCGGTCATGGCAAATACGCCCAACTCATTCACGGCGCCGAACCGGTTTTTAAAGGCGCGGATCAAGCGGAAACTCGAATTCTGGTCACCTTCGAAATAGAGCACGCTATCAACGATATGCTCCAGCACGCGCGGCCCGGCCAGCGAACCCTCTTTGGTCACATGGCCGACCAGGATCATGCTGATGCCCAACTGCTTGGCAATGCGCGTCAGTTGCGCACTGCATTCACGTACCTGCGCCACCGAACCAGGCGCCGATTGCAACGCCTCTGAATACACGGTTTGAATCGAATCGATCACCACCACATCTGGTTTATGCTGTTGCAGCACCTGGCTGATTTTTTCCAGGTTGATCTCGGCCAGCACATCTACCTGGCTGGCATCCAGCCCCAGGCGATGCGCACGCATGGCAATCTGCTGCGCAGACTCTTCACCACTGATATAAAAAGATTTCAGGCTCTGCGACACTTTGCATACGGTTTGCAGCAACAGCGTCGATTTACCGATTCCGGGATCACCGCCAATCAACACCACGCCGCCTGCCACCAAACCGCCGCCCAATACACGGTCAAATTCGGCAATACCGGTTGCCTGCCGCGACACATCCTGCGCCTCGACATCGGCCAGTTTCTGCAGTTGCGCCGTCGGTGCCAGGCTGGCAAAGCGGCTTTGCGTCACTGCCTCAGGCACGGTTTCTACCAGCGTATTCCAGGCATTGCAGCTCGGGCACTGGCCTTGCCATTTAGGCTCAGAGGCACCACATTCAGTACAGGTATATTGTGTTTTTGCTTTAGCCATGAATTTTAAAAGGCACCCTGGCCGTGACGGCGCATAACAATTCGTAACCGATGGTACCGCTGGCATGCGCAACCTCATCTACCGGCACTTGCTCGCCCCACAGCTCCACTGTACTGCCGATGGCAGCCTGTGGAATATCGGTAATATCGGCTGCCAGCATATCCATCGAGACCCGCCCCAATGTGCGGGTTAAATGACCGGCTACGGCAATGGGCGTGCCCGTGGGGGCATGTCGTGGATAACCGTCCGCATAGCCGCAAGCGACGATCCCCACGCGTGTGGGTTTGTCTGCGGTAAACAGGCTGCCATAACCGACACTCTCACCCGCGGCAATTTCCTGCACGGCAATCAGCCTCGACTGCAATGTCATCGCCGGTTTCAAGCCAAGGCTGCTGGCTGATTTTTCAGCTACAGGCGTCGCGCCATATAGCATGATACCAGGGCGTACCCAGTCTGCATGTGTGTGTGACTGCTGCACAATAGCCGCGGAATTGGCCAGCGAGCGTGCATAGGAGGCTGGCATCATCTGCGCCACGACTTGCATGGCAGCACCCGTGCCATCGGCCACATCTGCGTTGGCGAAATGGGTCATCAATATCAGTTCACGCACATTCGCTGAACTAGCCAACTGCTGTAATGCCTGGTGATAGTCATGCGGCTGAAAGCCCAAACGGTGCATACCGCTATCCAACTTCAGATACACCCGCAGCGGAATATTGGGGGCACTCTCCAGCACCCACGCCAACTGGGCTTGATGGGAGACCACCGTATCCAGATGATAGCGGTCAACCAGCGCCATTTCCTCAGCCGAGAATACGCCTTCCAGCAATAGAATCGGATGCTGGTAACCGGCATCGCGCAAGGCAATCGCCTCACTGATGTTGAGTACGGCAAAGGCATCTGTTTCCTTTAGTCCACGCGCGGCATTGAGCAGGCCGTGGCCATAGGCATTGGCCTTGACGACGGAAATGACTTTGGATTGCGGCGCATAGCGCCTGACTTGCGCCAGGTTATGCGCCAGCGCAGCTTCTGAAATATGAGCAATAATAGGACGCATATGTAATGCCAACCAGATTAATACTCGTCAGGCATATATGCGGCGTTGGCGTAATCCATAAAGCGTGTATGTGCGCCCATAAAGGTCAGGCGCACGCGGCCAATCGGGCCATTACGCTGTTTGGCGATAATGATTTCGGCTGTGCCTTTTTCAGCACTGTCCGGGTTGTAGTACTCATCCCGGTACACGAACATGATCAAGTCGGCATCCTGCTCAATCGCGCCAGATTCGCGCAAGTCACTCATTACCGGACGCTTGTCCGGACGCTGGTCCACACTGCGGTTTAACTGCGAAATCGCAATTAATGGCACGTTTAACTCTTTAGCCAAGGCTTTAAGCGAGCGCGAGATTTCTGAAATTTCTGTCGCCCGGTTTTCACCCTGGCGGCCAGCTGGTGAACTCATCAACTGCAAATAGTCGATGACGATCAGGCCTAACTCGCCAGTCTGCCTATGCAAACGACGCGCACGGGCGCGCACGTCAAAGCTGCTTAAACCAGCACCTTCATCGATATAAATCGGCGCTTCGTTGAGTTTGCCCAGGGCCGTGGTCAGCTTTTCCCAGTCCTCGTCTTCAAGGTTACCGTTACGCATCTTATGCTGGTCCAGGCGGCCAATCGAGCCGATCATACGTGTGGTCAGCTGTGTGGCGCCCATCTCCATGGAGAAAATGGCCACGGCTTTATTGGTCTCCAGCGCCACGTTTTCGGCAATGTTAATCGCAAACGCCGTTTTACCCATAGATGGACGACCGGCAATAATCACCATGTCACCGCCCTGCAGGCCAGAGGTCATGGAATCAAGGTCGCTAAAGCCGGTAGGGATACCCGTCACATCAGAATGATTTTCACGTGAATACAGGTAGTCAATACGGTCTGCCACTTGCGGCAGCAACACTTGCATGCCCAAAAAGCCCTGGCTCTTGCGGTTACCACCTTCAGCAATCTGGAAAATCTTGGCTTCTGCTTCATCCAGCAATTGCTGTGCATTACGGCCGTTCGGCAGGTAAGCGCTTTCGGCAATATCGGTGCCGACAGTCACCAGTTGGCGCATGACAAAACGTTCATGCACAATCTCAGCATAGCGGCGAATATTGGCCGCGGTCGGCGTATTTTGTGCCAGCGCGCCCAGATAAGCGACACCACCCACGGTAGTCAATTCATTGCTGTTTTCCAGCGACTCAGCCACCGTCACAATATCAGCAGGCTGGTTGCGCTCAATCAAGCGCGCAATATGTTCATAAATCAGCTTGTGGTCATGCTGATAGAAGTCCTGCGGGGCCAGGATATCGGCGATCTTGTCCAGCGCTTCATTGTCGAGCAACAGCCCGCCCAAGACCGATTGCTCAGCTTCGATGGAATGTGGAGGGAGTTTTAAGAATTCGAGTTGTTCATCAGCCATCTGGTGATTATACCGAAAAGCAGTCTGGCTTTTTGAGCTTTCAGGACAGATGAAAGATTAAAATACTTTAGCCACAGAGATCTCAGAGGACGCAGAGAAAAATCTCATACACTATACTTGTAAGTTATCGAGTAACTTTATACAGCACGAGCCACAAACGCTGTGAGCTCTGTGGCTAAAAAGAAAAAAGGCTACCGAAGTAGCCTTTTCTTGTACTGCATGCAGAGGCTTGATTAAGCTTCTGGCGTCACTGTTACAGTGATGTCTACAACCACGTCGTGGTGCAGCGCAACGCTCACAGCGAAGTCACCGATGTTCTTCAGTGGGCCGTTTGGCAGGCGCACGTCAGATTTTTTCACTTCGTGACCTTGTGCTTGCAAGCCTTCAGCGATGTCCATGTTAGTCACGGAACCGAACAGACGACCATCAACACCCGCTTTTTGAGTCACAGTCAGGCTGAAACCAGCCAGTTTTTCGCCACGTGCTTGCGCAACGGCCAACAAGTCGGCTTGTTGTTTTTCCAACTCAGCGCGCTGTGCTGCAAAAACAGCTTTGTTTGCTTCTGTTGCACGTTTAGCTTTACCTTGTGGAATCAGGAAGTTACGGCCGTAACCGTCTTTCACTTTAACCACGTCACCCAATGAGCCCAGGTTTGCTACTTTTTCCAATAAAATTACTTGCATGTTGTTCTCCTAAGCCGCCAATTAACCTGGGTGTTTGTCTGTGTAAGGCATCAGCGCCAGGAAACGCGCGCGTTTAACCGCGGTTGTCAGTTGACGTTGGTATTTAGCCTTGGTACCAGTCATACGGGCTGGGATGATTTTGAAGTTTTCAGAAACGAAATCTTTCAACAGATCTACGTCTTTGTAATCAACTTCTTTGATGCCTTCTGCGCTAAAACGGCAGTAACGGCGACGTTTGTACATATCTCTTGCCATTTGAAACTCCTTAAATTCTTTAATACTGTATTCGCTGTAATTCTTGTATATGCAGTACCACTTGTGTGCTTTTTGCACTGCGCTGCGCCAAAAACCCTTTGACTTTGATGTGATCGCCGCTTTGCAATGGCAGATTGGCTTTTTCACCAATCAGCACCGCAGGTAATAGACACTGCACTTTCCGATTCAGGCCAGCTTCGCTTTGCTCTGAATCATGTTGCAATTGCAATCGCAACAAGGGTAAGCCTGCCGGTGTGTAACGCAACGCTTCAATAGATTGAATGGTTGCCGCAATCACCAGCGTATTCACAACACTTAAGCAGCAGCCTCGGTGGTAGCAGCAGGTGCGTCACCAACGATGGTTTTGGATTTTTCCTCTTTCATCATTGGGCTTGGTGCTGTGACTGCTGTTTTCGTCGCGATTGTCAGGTGACGTAATACAGCATCGTTAAATTTGAAGCCGTGTTCCATTTCTTCCAGCACTTCCTGGCTCACTTCGATGTTCATCAACACGTAGTGGGCTTTGTGTACTTTTTGAATTGGATAGGCAAGTTGACGACGGCCCCAGTCTTCCAAACGGTGGATGTTGCCGCCATTGCCAGTGATTTGAGCGCGGTAACGCTCGATCATTGCTGGCACTTGTTCACTCTGGTCAGGGTGAACAATAAACACGATTTCATAGTGTCGCATGAGATTTCCTTGTGGTTATTAGCCACCTTCAGAACCAATCAACGTTTGCTGGGAGCATACATTGCTTGCGATCAAAGTGTGGCAAGGTTGCAAAGCACGCGATTATAAACCGGATTTCATGCTGCAATCAAGGACTTATTACTTTTTGGGCGGATTCTCTAACGTCTTGTCTTCTTTTGGCAGGTAATAAGGGTCAGACACATAGCCCGGCCCTTTCATAATAATGATCACAATCAGGCCGATGGTCATGGCGCCAATAAAAAACCAGAAGGTAAACAGCAAACCGAGAAACATGGCCGTACGTTCGACGTCGCGTGTCAGCAAGTCGCCATGTTGCCACCAGGCATGCACTAAGGGTGTCGCAAACACCAGAGTGCCCAGCAGCCACCATTTAGGCAGCTTCTTCAACAACTGCCACTCTTTATGACTGGGATAACGCACACCATTTGGAAGTTTATTTAATCTACCCATGTGTTTCCGCTCCAACCCACGCATCCATACGATTATTTACCTTTGCATTTTAACGCAAGTATGACCCTGTTTTAAAAGGAAAAATTCAAGACCTGACAGCAATTGATTTATATCAAGCATATTTTCTGTCATCCACAGAGACTATCATATTAAAGAAGCTGCAAATTACGCCGTAAAACCCTTGAGACCATAAAGACACAGCGGGCAAAGTTCGCCCTGCGCAAGAATAACTTGAGGTAACTGCATGCTGGTACAAAAAAAACAAACCCATTGGGAAGGCATCCTGCAGGCCATACAGAACTCGTATGCGATCAAACGCCATATTGAATTCTTTAACTGGCTGAAACAAGACATTCATCCGCTGATGCGGCACGATGTATTGTTGGCGGCATGGGGTGACTTTAGCAGTGGCGAACTACATTTTGATGTGTCGTCTTCCTTGCCGGAAGCGTCCACACAGCGTTTGCTTGAAGACTCTGCCATTGTGAATTACCTGATGTGCAATCTCTACAAGCGCTGGGTAGAAAATGATGACAAGTGGTATGTCATTAATCGCTTCGACGCCAGCGGCATTCATGCGCAATCCCCTAACCCATTTACACAGCAACTGCTTAAGATGCACTCTTTAATGGTTTACGGTGTGCGCGATACGCGGGGTAAAGCCGATTGCATCTATGTCTTTTTCGATCGCACCAAAGAGTTTACTGTGCCGGACCAGATGCTGGGCATGATCATGCCACACCTGGATGCCGCTATCCGCCGCGTTGGCCATCTGGCACCGGTAGTTAAAGATGAAGACTTGCTCGATAACATGGCGCAAGGCGGACTGTCTGACCGCGAGCAGGAAATCTTGCATTGGGTACGCAGTGGTAAAACCAATTTCGAAATCGGCATGATCCTGAATATCAGCGCCAATACGGTCAAAAACCACCTCAAACGTATTTTCCAGAAACTGGATGTGTCTTGCCGGGCACAGGCTGTGGCGAAAACAGGCATGCCTGCTGGTGCACGCCGCCCAAGCTAGGCCTAATCTTAAAGTTAAGCCGCCACTTAACCTCGCCCGGTAAAGCGCTGGATATCCCGCATCTGCCGTTTGGTAGGACGTCCCAGACCACGGTCACGCTCGGCAAATTGATCAACGCCCGTTTCCTGCGCCTGCTGACGCACACGCTGACTCTCATCTGTTTCGCGATAGAGCAGCGCGGCCTCCGGCGCGCCACGGCGCACATTGCTTAACGCCAGCACCTCGACTTCGATCTGCATATCCTTATTTTTGATGCTGACGCGCATGCCTGGCTTCATTTCCCGCGCATTCTTGGCGCGGTCACCATCAATACGTACCTTGCCGCCATCGACCGCTTCTGCGGCCAGGCTGCGGGTTTTAAAAAAACGGGCAGCCCACAACCATTTATCCAAACGACAACCATCGTCTTTTTCTGGTGGCGCTTCCTGTTTACGGTGATGCGTACGTGGCATAAAACTTAGAGATTAAGATGATTGTCTTGATGTTGCTGGAAATAAGCCATGCGTGCCTGGTTACGTTCCAGGGTATGACGGTAACTGGCCAATGCGCTTTGCGCGCGTGCCATCAGGCTGTCACCCTCATAGGTGCCATCCGCCTCTTGCGTGCCTGCTTCACACTCGGTGAGGTGCGCAATCCCTTCCAGCACATGGTCGATGGCAATAATTTTAAACATACCATTATTGACCGCGGTCACCACGCTTTCATCCAGTATCAGGTGGCGCTGGTTGCGTTTGGGGATAATCACTCCCTGCTCGCCATTCAAGCCCAGCGCTTCACAGACGCGGAAATAACCCTCAATCTTCTCGTTGATGCCACCAATCGGCATCACTTCACCAAACTGATTCAGCGCGCCAGTGACGGCCATGCCTTGTTTGATAGGCAAGCCAGTCAACGCAGACAGCAAGGCAAACAGCTCGGCACACGAGGCTGAATCGCCTTCGACACCGTTATACTCCTGCTCAAATACCAGCGAAGCACTCAAGCTCAACGGCGCCAGCGCCCAAAAACTGGCACTGAGCCAGTTTTGCAGAATATAAATGCCTTTGTCATGCGTGGGGCCACTCATATTCACTTCGCGGTCAATGTTGATCACCCCACTGCGGCCTGGGTAACAACGGGCGGTAATACGGATAGGCGAACCAAAACTGGCATCCCCCAGCTCGATATGGGTCAAACCATTGACCTGGCCAACCACGTTGCCATGGACCTGAATCAGCAATTCGTTATCAATAATCGAGTCACGAATCTGCGCCTCAAAGAACTGCTGGCGTAGCAAGCGTGCGGACAGCGCTTGTTTCACATGCGCATCGGTAATCAGGCGTGCATCGTCGGCAACCGCCGCACTTTCGTGCATCAGCTGGTCCAGATGCGCAAAGTGCGTACTGATACGGCCCTGGTCTTCTTCCAGCCTATGCATAAACTGCAGCAACACATTCACTGCGGCACCGCTAAAATGAGACAACGCTTGCTGCTGGCATTTGCGTGCAATGTAACCGGCGATCCAGGCATAGTTATCCAGCGTGGCCGTGACGCGATCTTCGAACTCAACTTTAATGGGGAAAAAATCAAAGAAATCCGGTTGCGCTTCCAGGCAATCGTAATAATCTTCGCGACTGGCAATCATCACAATTTTCACATGTACCGGCAGCGCAGCGTGGCGGTTACCACCGGCGCCTTGCTGGGCGTGATTGGCCCAGTCTTCAATCTGCACTTCACGATTACGCATCAGGCGATACAGCTTCTCCAGCAAGGCGCTGCCGTTGCCTTCATCCTGCATCAAATCGCGCAAATGCAGCAGCAACATCCCGCCATCGGCCTGATGCAAGCTACCGGCGCGCAAACGTAAAAATTCCGGCCATTGCGCCGCCTCGCCCACGGCGGTTTCCAGCATGCCAAACAAGGCTGCAAACCCAGGGTCTTTTTCCTCAACTACCGGTTGCTTCACCCCTGATGTCAGGTTAGCGCGCTGGTCCACCAGCAAATTGACGCGAAAGCGTGACAAGAAACTATCGTTGATAATACTGTCCGAGCCATTGTCGCCATCATTCCCTACTTGCTGCCAGGCTTGCAAATAGGCCAGCACTTCCGGTTTGATGATATTAAAGAATGACGACAATTTGGCACTGCTTAACTGTGAGCGCAAACCATCCACACGCTCTTCCAGCCAGGTTTCGGCTTTAGACAGATTGACCTGGCCGCTGGCATCAAGCCATTGCTGCATTTCAGCAATCAGCCCTTTGATAAAAGACTCCATGACCGTGCGCAACTGTGCACCCAGCCCAGCGGGCAATTTGATATAGTTCACGCAAGCCTGCTGGCTAAAGTCATACAGCGCCACCAGGTCCGTCAGCGAACTATCAATGCCAGTGACTGCGGATGCTTTCATCGCCGCCATGGTTAGCCCGGCCCGGCCAGAGCCAGGGGTGCCCAGCACCAGCACATTGCTGCCAGCCTGCTGCAACGACAAACCCATCATCAATGTTTTTTGTGCTTCGGGCTGCAGTTTCCAGCCGTAATCGTTGAGACCCAAATCCGCAGCGTCCAGTAGCTCTTCGGTAGATTCAAACGACATGGGTGACAGTTTGTAAGAAACCGTCATTTCATTGGGACTAAGTACTTGCATCATTTAGGCAGTTTCCACTGTTGTTTTGCTTGTTCATCAGATACACGGGCTTCTACCCAGTGCTGACCAAAATCACCAACTTCTTTTTTCCAGAAAGGCGCTTCGGTCTTTAAATAATCCATCATAAAAGCGCAGGCCTCAAACGCCGCTTGCCGATGCAAGCTGGTCGCCGCCACCAGCACAATCTGCGCCTGCGCCGTGAGCGAGCCGACGCGATGTATCAAGCGGATGCCGAGCAATGGCCAGCGCTGCATGGCCTGTTGCGCAATCTGCTGCAAGGCTTTTTCGGTCATGCCCGGATAATGCTCAATCACCATTTCGCTGACTTGGCCGTCAGTGGTTACGTCTCGCACCAAGCCGACAAAATTAACCAGCGCCCCCGCTTGCGGCGTGGCCGCTCTCAACTGTTGCAACTCGGCGCCGACATCAAAATCGCCAGGCTGCACAGACACTTTGAGATACATGGCTTCGCTCAACCTATCCTCCGGTCACCGGCGGGAAAAACGCCACCTCATCACCCTCATCAAACGTCGCCATGTCATCAACCAGTTCATGGTTAATCGCGGCGCGTACCACACCGCTGCCATCAAACAGTTTCTGCCAGGTCGCGCCACGGCCAGATAACCATGACTTAAGCGCAATGATGGTCTCCACCTCTTCGGGCAATACAACATCCTCAGATGAGTAATTCACAACCTCTTTGATGCGGGCGAAATATAAAATGGTGATCTTCATGGGTTGCTCTTTCCGGCCTCGTCTAATTCATCCAGCATGTCCAGCGGCTCCAGGCCCGCGGTCTGCGCCAATTCTACTTTTTCAATCTGGGCAAAACGCCTGGATATTTTCTGGCTGCTGATATGTACATCCTGCGCGTTTTCATGCGCCTGACGGATATTATCGGCCAGTTTCTTCATGCGGGTATCGAAACGGTCAAAATCTTTACTCAGTTTGCCCAGTTCATCTTTAATAATATGCACTTGCTTGCGCATCTCAACGTCTTTGAGCACGGCGCGAGCCGTATTGAGCACGGCCATCAAAGTCGTCGGCGACACCAGCCATACGCGCTTTTGCATGGCGTAATCCACCACATCGCCATGGTAGGCATGAATCTCGGCAAACACCGCTTCGGCCGGAATAAACATCACTGCACCATCTGAGGTTTCATTGGCAATGATGTATTTGCTACTGATATCGTCGATGTGTTTCTTGATATCGGCCTTAAACAATTTGGAAGCCTGCGCCTGCACCAGTTCGCCAAGACTGCTATCGATCATGCGGTGGTAATTTTCAAGCGGAAACTTGCTATCCACGGCGACGGTGCCGGTGGGTTCAGGCAAGAACAAGGCACAATCGACGCGCGCGCCATTGCTGAGCGTATGCTGCATGGCAAAACTGTTTACTGGTAACACATTGCGCACCAGGCCTTCCAGTTGCACCTCACCATAGGCACCACGACTGCGTTTGTCGCCTAGCAACTCCTGCAAGCTCACCATATTGACGCTGAGGCCATCGATTTTCTTTTGCGCCTCATCAATGGTGGCCAGGCGCTCCATCACACTAACGAAAGTCTCGTTGGTCTTTTTAAAGCCCTCTTCCAGGCGGATAGACACCTTGCCACTCATTTCTTCCAGGCGGCCATCGACTACTTTGGTCAGCGCTTCAATGCTTTGGGTCAGGCTTTGAGTGGTGGTTTGCAAAGCAGTTTTCAGCAGATTTTGTTGCAACATCCCCTGTTCGGACAAGCCGTTACGCAAGCTCAAGCTGAGTTGCTCACTACTCTGGCTTAAATGGTCGCGCTGCGCCACTTGCAAGGCTTGCATGGCTTCACGCGTCGCCGTCAGTTCTTGCGACAATTGTGCGCGCAAACGGTCTTGCTGATCCGCATTCAGGCTTTGTAAACGGTCGGCCAATTGATTCAGTGACTGATGCATCTCGCTCATCATCAAGCGATGTTTTTCTTCAAGCTGTTGGGAAAGTAATTGCGCCAGTGCCTGTTGTGCAGTGTGTTGCTGTGTGCGCCACTGCCAGACCAGCATGGCAATCACCAGCAGCAAGAGAAATAACTGAATAATTTGTAGCGTCATGGCGGCATTATAGCCGATGACCGTGTACGCCACATCGGCTCGCAGCAAATTCGGCTGCGAGGATGCGGGTGTATTGAAACAGCGATTAAGCTAAAACATTAATGTTCGTGCGCATGTAATCCAGGCGCGCCGTGCGCTTTGGCCAGCCATTGCATTTCCGAAGGGTTGTGCTCCATATCGCCCAGGTCGGCATAATCCACATGCTGGTAATTGCTGAGTGCCGTCAGTGAGGTGCCAGGCGCGATTTCTACGGCTTGCTCAGACTTGGCAGCGGGTTGCAGAGATTGCAACTGGATGCTCACCGTGTGCTGCGGGTAGGTATAAGCGATTTTATAAGGTAATTTTAATGCCGGAATCCACCATACTTCGCTGCGGATGCCATCGCCTAAAGTACCCACATATTTCTCTACCGGGTAGCCATATTGCGTGGCAGACGCTGCGTCCATTTTCTGCAAGCTGGCCAGTTCGCTGTCTGTCACCAACTGTGATTTCAGTTGCCAGAACTGTTCATCGGTTTTGATGGACAACAGTTTCAAATCCACATCGGCATAATCAATCGCGCGACGCTCATCGTGCATCAAATACACATAATTCATTTGTCCGGCCGGTTTTTTCAGCCACAGGCTGCTGTGATGTGCCGGCTCACCGTTTTGATACAGATTGCGTATTTCCACCTGATTGGTGTCACGCATCAGCCACCATTGCACATGTTTGGCCTCTTCTGCCTTGCACGGCGAGGCGCACTGCACCGTTTCATAACGCGCATTCACCACGTCATCTGCCATTGCGCCAGCACTTATCAACATCAATGCCAGGCATCCAGCTGATTGTTTAAATATCATTTTATTCCATTCCGACTAAAGGGATCAGGGCAGCCTGAAGCTGCCCTGCAATCACTCGCTATGCACCAGCATACCGCAACTTAGAAGCCAAAAGCATCTTTCATCACTTGGTAGATATAGCTTTGCTCTTGAACACCGTGTACCAGGTAGGCTTTAGGGCCAATGGCGTAAATCGCTACCTCTTCACCGGCGTGGGTTTCTGAGCTCAGTGGTACCAATGCTTCCTGATGGAAATCAGGATCTTCAGTGTCCACACCAGACATATCCACGACACGACCTGCAGCGATAGACTCGTTATACACGGCATCGCCTGGAGAGTTCACGTGGTAGCCTGGGCCGTTGGCAAAACTCACAGTGGTGTAAGGCTTGCCATCTGCTGCCAGCGTTGGTGTGGTTTTGCCTGGCTCAACCACTTTACCCAAAATCGGGTTACCACGTTTTGGATAACCGCCAATGGTCAAAGTGTGGCTGTGGTCAGCCGTCACAATGATCAGGGTGTCGTTCAGGTTCACCTTGGACGCTGCTTCACGCACCGCATCAGACAATGCCACCGCATCCTTGAACGTACGATAGGCGTTACCGGCATGCGAAGCATGGTCGATACGACCGCCTTCTACCATCAGGAAATAACCGTTCTGGTTTTTCTTCAGGATATCGATCGCTTTACCCGTCATATCAGCCAGTGATGGTTCGCCAGCGATGTCATTCGGGCGGTCTTGCTCATATTCCATATGGGATGGATTGAACAGGCCCAGCACTTTGTTCGTGGTCACTGGATTCAAAGCATTAAATGCAGTCTGGTTTTCGATATACACGCCACCAAACTTGCTCACGTACTCTTGTGTCAGGTTACGGCCATCAGTACGGCGGCCTTTGGTGCCTTCGATATCGGTAATGCTGTTAGGCAGGAAGTAGCTACGGCCACCACCAAATACTACGTCAATGCCATCACCGATTTTGCCGTTGCCAAAGTTATCAATCAGTTGCGCAGCGATGTCTTTCACACCATTGCTGGCAGCGGCGGCAGACAGGTTTGCATTCGCTTCCCAGTCACGGTTAGAGATATGCGCGTAAGTAGCTGCTGGTGTGGCGTGTGTGATACGTGCAGTTGAAACCACGCCAGTGGATTTGCCTGCCTGCTCGGCTTGCTCCAGCAATGTCGTCACTTTGTTAGCGTTCAATACTGTTGGGCTAGGCTCATTACGCGCCACAGACTGGTTAAGTGACAAAATGCCATCGTTGGTTTTTACGCCAGAAATCATGGCCGTCATGGTTGGTGCAGAGTCAGCCGTTTGCTGGTTGGTAGAATATGTTTTAGACAAGGCAACATAAGGAAACTCTTCAAAAGACAGCTTATGACGTTCGCCATCAATGCCTTTCAGTTGACCTTCAAAAATACGCGCGCCAGTCACGGTAGAGATACCCATACCGTCACCCACGAACAAAATCACGTTTTTGGCTTTTTTGGCATTTGGTACCAGCTTCTTGCTGTCATTCAGGCTGGCAGCACCATCGTTCAGCCAGAACTGGGCATCTTCAGCCATCGCCGCGTTAGAAAGAAGTTGTGAGCCCAGCAGCATGGCGACCATGGCCGTGCGTTTCAAGTTAAACAGTTGCATGTTGATTCCTTTATCAGCTTTTAATATTGTATGTTATGAATAACGACGACGCATCACCGCCGCAATGATGCCCAGGCCAGCCAGCATCAAGGCATTGGTATCCGCCTCAGGCACAGATGAAACGGCTTGCAGACTGACGTTATCAACGCCCAGTTGCAATGAACTCTGGTTGGCTACGGTGGCAAAGCGCAACACATAGCTGCCACCAGCAGCCAGGCTGGAAGACAAGTCAAACTGGTAGTTGATATAGTTATTGACTGCCAGGCTGCCGTTAGCACCGCCCACATACAGGGTTTGCAAGATATCTGCGCTATCGGTCGAGAACGGGTCACTGCCAGCCTTTAGCAAGTCCACACGCACATGCTGGTTAGGATGATCGGTCGCATCCACGCTGTAATCCAGGCCAGCGGCATCAAGCTCAGTCGTCGCATTCTGGTTATTGACAAACATCTGGAACGACAAAGTTGCCTGGCTCACGGCAGCTGTGGTAAAGGATTGGTACAACACATTGCCAGCCAGGCCGTAGTTATCCAGCAAGCCATAATAGCTGCCCTGATAAGCCCCTGCAGTGGCATTGCCTGTCACTTCTGACACATTGCCTGATTGTGACAATACGCTGCCGAAAAAGCCTTGCTCGGCCACTTGCCAGCCAGAAATGTCGTAGCTATCTACGCCCTGCACTTCGAAACCACCGTTTTGAATCAATTCGGCAGCTTGTGCCTGAGACAGCATCGCTGTGCCCAGCAAACCTGCCATTAGCCAAGGTTCCATTCGCCAAGATTTAAGTTTCATTCTGAATTCCTCTCTTAAGTACGCTTACGATGCCGCTCACTGTTTTTAAACACAGAATATCTGTCCTGTGTCGCTTTGAGCATTCTTGAGAAACTGTATGTCAGAAAGTTTTCACTGGCATGAAGCTTATATGACGGGCCTGACTACGCCGGTTGAGAGTGACCGGGAATAAAAAAGAAAAAACCCCGCATTGGCGGGGCTATAAAGAGACTTTAAACTTGAAAAACACAACACAATGACATAAAGGCATCCTGGATGCTGACAATCAATCAAACAAACATCTAAAACAAATTCAGATTTAAGTAGATGATGATCGCTGCGTCTTTGTGATGTTGCTAGAATACTGACGACGACTCATGGTCACAATGACCCGTTCGGGTCATCTGGCATAAAGATCAAGCAAAGAATAATAAGGGAGCGATATGTTAAAACTCAAATTGATGCTGGGCTTTTGGCTGGCCAGCCTGACCCGCAAGTTAAAAAATAACTTTTACCTCTATCTGGCCCTGTTATTCAGCTTGATGATACTGCTAGATGCGGCTGTATTTCACGTCGGCCAGAATATGCGCGACAAAGCGTTTGACCTCATGGTCAAAAACCGTATCCTCAAACCGGCAGCTGATCAGAGTATTGTCATTATTGATATCAATGAAGCCAGCCTGGACGCCATGGCCAAGGAATATGGCCGCTGGCCGTGGCCGCGCCAGGTGATCGGCGAACTGGTGGAAAATATCCAGCAGCAACAACCGAAAGCTATCGTCTTTGATATTGTGTTTTCGGATGCCGACGTCTACAACCCGGACAGTGACAGCTACTTTAATGATGTGATTAGCGAATGCCAGCACTGCTTCTTTCCATTGCTGCGCCTGGACGCCAGCCAGGATAGCCAGAGCCAGCTGAAGTATGCGCAAATTCCTGGGCTGGTCGCGGCGGCCGATGCAGACAAACAAGCCACGTTTGCCGCAATTCCACCTTATTTCAAAGGTGCCTGGAAGCCAGGTCGCCTGGGCACGCATAATGTGTACCCGGATAACGATGGCGTGGTGCGCCAATACCGCATGCGCCACCAGGATAGAGGCTGGACCTTACCCGCACTGCCACTGGTGGTTGCCAATGCCCAAGGGGAGATCAGCAATAATACGCCGGACGAAATGCTGCTTAACTGGCGTGGCAAACCGTTCACTTATACCTACGTCAGTTTTAGCGACGTTTACCGTGACCTCACCAGTGCACAACCCAAGCGAGGCAAGGATGAGTTCAAGGATAAGATTGTCATCATCGGCTCCACCGCCCCTGCCCTGTTTGATATCAAACCCACCGCCATGGACAAGCAGTTTCCAGGTGTTGAAATCCTCGCCACGGCGCTGGATAACAGCTTGCACCAGGATTACCTCAAGGTCTGGCGCGGCAAGCTGCCTTATATCCTGCTGAGCTTTTTACTGGTGTGGCTGACGACGCTGGCCTTTTACTTCAAGGTTGACCGCGACCGCTTTAACGGCGTGTTTACCGGTAGCCAGGTTGGTTTGCTGGTGTTGTCTTACCTGGCAATCAACCTGTTTCATACCTATTTGGACTTGGCCGCGCCTATCTTCTGGGCAGTGGCTTATTTCGGTGTCGCCAAAATCTATGCGCTGGCCACCGACCGTGCGCTGCAACGCTGGCTGGCATTTGGCCTGACCTCCAGTAGCAACGAGCTGGAAGTGCTATTGATGCCGATTGCCATCGAAAGCCAGGAAACACTGGGCGATGCGGCCATGAAACGCATTCGTCGTGAAGTCGAGCAAGCCTGCCGTGCGCCGACGCAGATTGATATCCTGACCGGCACGCAAAGCGGTATCTGGGGCCTGTTTGGCGATATGGTGATGGTCAGCTGGCAATATGCGCCGGAAGCAACTTACCGCGAGGCGGCACAACAAGATGCACAGCAACTATCGGCACAATTACAAGCATTAATTAATCAACTGAGTCTACCTGGCCAGCCCGTCGTGCGTTATGGTTCGCATCAGGGCAAGATTGCCAACAACGCATCACAACTGGCCGCACAGTGGCGCATCTTGTTTGCACAAGCCATGATACAGCTGGAGATGGCTGCTTTAAGTCATTCGGACTTATCTAGCGATCAAAGTAGCGCACATAACAACAATCAGGAGAACAAGGCATGATCAAAAAAAGCTTATTCTGGCTGCTGACAGCATTCGCATGCAGTCAGGCAGTCGCAGCGGAGACCGGGGTCGCCCTCAAAGCAGACCAGTTACGGGCAGATACCTTTAGCGATGCCAAGGTCGTCGGCAGCGTTAATAAAAACGATGCTGTCGAAATCCTCAATAAAAAAGGCGCCTGGCTACAAATTAAAGCCGCCGGCAAAACCGGCTGGGTACGCTTGCTCACGGTTAAACGTAACAGCGCGGGTGGCAACAATGTCGCAGGCGTGGTCGGCGTGGCTACCGGCCGCAGTGGCACCGGAAAAGTCGTATCGACCACCGGTATTCGCGGCCTGAGTGCCGAAGATCTGAAAACGGCATCATTCAACGAAGTAGAAACCAAGAAGCTGGAAAGCTACACGGTGAACGCAGAAGACGCCAAGCAATTTGCCAGCAACGGCGGCCTCAGCAGCCATCAATATCCATACTTTACGGGAGGCGCACAATGAACAAGACCTTAACACAAGCGATGGCGCTTGCATTATGTAGCAGCCTGGCATGGGGCACCGCGTCTGCGCTTGACCTTAAAGGCGTACTCAAAGACGCCGTGAATGAGCAACTAGGCACCACCAACAAAACTGAAGCAGCCGCCACGACCACGTCACAAAGCACTCCGTCAGCGCAGGACAAGCTGGCCAATATCAACTGGAAAAATCCTAGCCGCGAAGACGAAATTGCAGTGGGCCGCAATGTCACCGGCACCATTCTCGGCGCTGCGCCCCTGGTCAATGACGCACAGTTACAGCAATATGTGAACAAAGTGGGGCGCTGGGTAGCCAGCCAGTCCGAGCGCGCGGACTTGCCCTGGCATTTTGGCGTCATTGAAAGCACAGATGTCAACGCATTTGCCGCGCCAGGTGGCTATGTGCTGATTACCAAAGGCCTGTATCAACGCTTAAGCAGTGAAGCGCAACTGGCCGGTGTCCTGGGGCATGAGATCGCCCATGTGGTGCAAAAACACCACCTGAAAGTGATGCAGAAACAGGCCTTGCTGGATGCGGGTACCTCATTCTTAAAAGAGAAAATCAGCAAAAATAAACTGACCCAGCGCGCAGTCTCCACCGGCGCAGAAATCAGTGCCCGCAACCTGGATAAAAGTGCCGAGTTTGAAGCGGACAGCATGGGCACAGTACTGGCTGCACGCGCTGGCTACGAAGCCTATGGCCTGGCGGAGGTGCTGCAGGACATGGAGACCATCAATAACAATGATGGCAGTGTCGCCCTGCTGTTCCAGACGCATCCACACCCGGACGACCGGCTGGCGCAACTAAGCCTGGTCAGCGGCGACCAGATGGACAACCTCAGTGGCGGCAAGACGCTTGAAAACCGCTTGTATAAGCCGAAATAAACACGGCTGCAAACGCATAAGGCTCGCCACGGCGAGCCTTATTTTTTGATCAATCACAGCTGATTTTTATACCCAGTCCCGCGCCCTGCACTCACTCTTGATATAGGCATAATACACAGGGGCCGCCACGATGCCTGGCAAGCCAAAGGTCGCCTCCATCAGCAACATGGCCAGCAGTAACTCCCAGGCATAAGCGCGAATCTGGCCACCGACAATACGCGCATTCAAGAAGTATTCCAGCTTGTGGATCACAATCAAAAACGCCAGCGAGCCCATGGCCACCATAAATGAATGACTGGTGCTGACAATCACAATCACGGTATTGGAAATCAGGTTACCGATCACTGGCAACAAGCCAACCAGGAAAGTAATGGCAATCATAGTTTTGGTAAACGGCAAATGTACGCCACACAGCGGCAAAATCACTGCGAGGTAAATCCCGGTCAGCGTCGCATTCACGGCAGAAATTTTCACCTGTGCAAATACAATATTCTTGAATGCCTGCGCAAACAAGGTGATGCGCTGCAACAGGCTTTGCGCAAACGGTTTATGGTTGACCTTGGTTTGTACGTCATGCAAGGCGATCATCGCACCGATAACCATGCCGATCAGGATATGTGCCAAATGATGCCCGGCTTCCTTGCCCAGCAGTTGCCAGTCGGCTGAATGCGCGCGTAACCAATCGATGACTGTTTGTTGCAGCGTAATAGCATCATCAGGCAAGCGTTCATTCAGCCACGGTGGTAACACCTTGCGTGAGTCTTCAATAATTTTGGCCAGTTGGTCAAACAGCACCGCCAGGCCACCTGCATCACTGCGAATCAAGGTGACGATGCCCATGCCCAATGCGACCAGCAAGCCAATCACCAGCGTGGCAATCAGCACCACAGCCAGCCATTTAGCGTATTTTCCCGGCAATTTACGTGCAATTAACGGCGAAATGACGTGAATTAACTCAAACACCAACAGACCAACGAGTAATGCTGGCAGCAACTGCACTTGCAACACCAGCCACATCAACACCGCCATCAAGATGTAGGTCGCAATATCAAATCGTTGGGTTTGGGTCACTACAGGCTCCGGTTGATGAGGTTCTGATAGAAATAAGATTGGTTAAAATTTGGCTTGTATTTGCCTGGCAGCATCCAGCGGTAATTTAAGCAAAAAATGGACGGCTTCATCAAACTTCTTGTCCAGAATCTCGCCATGGCACTTTTGCACTTCACGCGTCAACTCATCCACACGCTTGTAGGTGGTCGATATCTTGAGGTGCACCATTTCCACAAAAGGCATGCTGCCTGCCTGGTCCATCGCCTGTTTGGCAGTACCGCCATAAGCACGCACCAGACCGCCAGTGCCCAGGTTAATACCGCCATAATAGCGCACGACCGCCACACAGCAATTGACATAATTCTGGCCATCCAGCATTTGCATGATAGGCTTGCCCGCAGTGCCAGCAGGCTCACCTGCATCAGAAAAGCGCGCCACGATACCTTCTGCCGTTTTCATCCTGAACGCATACGCCAGGTGCCCGGCCGTTTGATGGTCACTGGCAAACTGGCGCAAAAACAAAGCGAGCTCGCGCTCATCTTCACAACGCTTGGCGCGGGCAATAAAACGGGATTTATTAATGGTGTGATCGGCCTGGCCGAGCTGGCTAAAGGTTTGCATGACAAGTACTTCAGGAAAGTCCTACTATTCTACCATTGGCATCCACGCTGATGCGCGCACTGGCAGGCTGTTTAGGCAAGCCCGGCATGGTCATGATGTCACCGCAAATCGCCACCACAAAACCAGCACCGCGCGACAAACGTAACTCGCGCACATGCAGGACATGATGTTGCGGCACATTGCGCAGCTTGGCATCGCAGGACAAGGAATATTGTGTTTTAGCGATACACACAGGCAGCCCCAGGCTGGCAGCTTTGATCTGCTCCAATTGCTGCTGGGCCAACTCACTGTAAGTGACACCACTGGCACCATACATTTTTTGCGCAACAGTGGTCAGTTTTTCCGCTAACGAGAGATCATCTGCATACAGTAAATGCGGCGTGGCAGCCTGTTGCACCCGTGCAGCCACCGCATGTGCCAAATCCAGCGCGCCTGCGCCGCCTTGCGCCCAATGACGGCACACATGCAGGCTGGCACCCAGCGCCTCAACAGCAACTTGTACCAAACCAACTTCTGCTGCGGTATCAGCCGTAAAATGATTCAACGCCACCAGCACCGGCAACCCAAAGTGCTGGCGCAAATTGCTAATGTGCTTTTCCAGATTGGCAACACCAATAGCCAACGCCGACAAGTTTTCGGTATTCAAATCAGCGACTTCCACACCGCCGTTATATTTCAATGCGCGCACGGTGGCCACAATCACCGCCACATCCGGCCGCAAGCCAGACTGGCGGCACTTGATATCCATGAATTTTTCTGCGCCCAGGTCAGCGCCAAAGCCGGCCTCGGTCACCACGTAATCGGCCAGGCGTAAAGCGGTTTGCGTCGCCACCAGTGAGTTACAACCATGCGCAATATTGGCAAACGGGCCACCATGCAATAACGCTGGCGAACCTTCCAGCGTTTGCACCAGGTTAGGCTGAAAAGCATCTTTGAGTAAAGCCGTCATCGCCCCTTCGGCTTGCAAATCACTGGCCAGAATTGGGGTCCCTTGCTGATTTAACCCCACTTGAACCTTACCTAGCCTGCGCGTTAAATCCGACAGGTCGGTCGACAGGCAGAAAATAGCCATCACTTCACTGGCGACCGTAATATCAAAGCCGGTATGCACGGTATTTTCCAGCGTGATTCGGCGCAAAGCGCGGTCGTTCATGTCCATGCAACGACGCCAGCTTACCTGATCGAAACCCAATGCATTGCCATGGTAAATATGATTATCAATCAGCGCTGCCAGCAGATTATTGGCGGCACTGATGGCGTGAAAGTCGCCGGTAAAATGCAGGTTGATATTCTCCATCGGCACCACCTGCGCATACCCGCCGCCGGTCGCCCCGCCCTTCATGCCAAACACCGGCCCTAGCGAAGGCTCGCGCAAACAGGCCAGCGCGTGATAACCGGCCTGATTCAAGGCATCGGTGAGGCCAACGGTCGTGGTGGTTTTACCCTCTCCGGCAGGCGTCGGATTGATCGCCGTCACCAGGATCAGCTTGGCTTTGGCTGGCTGCGCATGTAAGCGGTTCACCGTGGCTTGCGTCAGTTTGGCCATATACTGGCCATATGCATGCAAATCGTCTGCCGACAATCCTAACTTGCCAGCCACCGCCACAATCGGTTCCAGCGTCGCAGCCTGGGCGATGTCGATATCACTTAACATGCAGGGTTCCTGACTTCATTCACTTATCAAAGCTGATGATCAACGCCATGGTTAACGCTTGGTCTTACTGCCTCCGAGAATCGAGCCCAACACACCGCGGATAATGGCACGACCCAATTGCGAGCCAATCGCTCTCGCGGCAGATTTAGCGGCAGATTCCAGCACCGAATCTGAGCGACTGGTTTTACCGCCTAAAATGCCACCGAGGTCAAACCCAGAGCCCTCTTCTTCTTTTTGTGTTTGTGCCTGCGTGGCTGATGCTGCCTGATCTGCACGTTGTTTGAGAATTTCGTAAGCCGATTCGCGATCGACCAGCTTATCGTATACGCCAGCGACCAGCGATTGCGCCATCACCTGCTTGCGCTCCGCGTCCGTGGCAGGACCCACCCGGCTTTCTGGTGGACAGACAAACACACGTTCAACCGGGGTCGGCGCGCCTTTTTCATCAAGGAAAGAAACCAGCGCCTCGCCCACCCCCAACTCGGTAATCGCAGTCGCCACGTTTAATTTGGGATTAGCGCGGAAGGTTTGCGCCGCTACTTGCACGGCTTTCTGGTCGCGCGGCGTAAACGCACGCAGCGCGTGCTGCACGCGGTTACCTAATTGGCCCAACACGACATCTGGAATATCCAGCGGGTTTTGCGACACAAAATACACCCCAACACCTTTGGAACGCACCAGGCGCACCACTTGCTCAATTTTTTGCATCAGGATAGCGGGCGCGTCGTTAAATAACAGGTGCGCCTCATCAAAGAAAAATACCAGTTTTGGTTTTTCCATATCGCCGACTTCAGGCAATTTTTCAAACAACTCCGACAATATCCACAGCAACAATGTCGCATAGACGCGTGGCGAATTCAGCAATTTATCCGCTGCCAGGATATTGATAAAGCCTAATCCTTTGGCATCGGTTTGCATCATATCTTCCAGGTTCAAGGCCGGTTCACCAAACAGAATATCACCGCCCTCGGTTTCCAGTTGCAGCAAGGCACGCTGGATGGCGCCGACGCTGGCCGTGGAAATATTGCCGTATTGCGTCTGGTAAGTGGCCGAATTTTCAGCACAATGCTGCGCCATTGCACGCAGGTCTTTCATATCAAGCAACAGCATGCCATTGTCATCGGCGATCTTGAAAATCGCATTCAATACACCGCCCTGCACATCATTCAGGTTGAGCATGCGCGCTAATAGCAACGGCCCCATTTCACTTAAGGTGGTGCGTACCGGATGGCCTTTTTCACCGAACATGTCCCAGAACATTGCCGGATAGGCTTTATTGGTATAGTCAGTCAGCCCTAATTGCTGCACCCTGGCCTCGACTTTGGCATTGCCACCGCCGACCTGGCTCATGCCAGACAAGTCACCTTTGACGTCTGCCATGAATACCGGCACACCGATGCGCGAAAACTGCTCAGCCAGGCTTTGCAAGGTCACCGTTTTACCAGTACCGGTTGCACCGGCAATCAGGCCATGACGGTTAGCCATTTTTGGCAGCATGACGCTGTCGACGTCATTATTTTTTGCGATGAGCATAGGTTGCACCATGGAATGTACTCTTAACAATGAAAGTTAAGTTGAGTATAGGGGATGGCTCTAAAAAGGGGAAGATTGTTGTTTTGCGGAAGCGCGAAATCGTTTAAAAAAACCTTTAGCCACAGAGGACACAGAGTGCACAGAGAAAAGCTATTGGTGCGCTACAGCGGTAGACATTTTCTCCGTGTCCTCTGTGGCTAAAAAATGTCTTTATAATAAATACTAAAAATCCCCTCGACGGGCTTTTTCCATCAGTTCGATCAAGGCATCTTCAAGCTGCTGTGCCGAGGCTTGTGCGCGGGCAGTCGGCTGTTTGATATTTTTCAAATCATGCGTGGGCCGGTCCAGGCCAAGATATAGTTGGCGTTTGCCGCTGGCGTCGGGTTTTTCGTAAATAGCCAGGCGGCAAGGTGCAAACACCAAAAACTCAGGATGGTCGAGAATAATCTCTGTGCCCATACTTAAATTACAAAAAGTGCGTACCTCTTTCACACCTTGCGGATCCTGGCCACGCAGCTTCATATGCTCACCAATCGGGAAATTGGCCGGATTGACGAAATTCATGCCTTCCGAAATGGATTTCAGGCTATCGATTAAATCCTGATAAGTCACACCGGCCTTGACTGGCACTTCATAAATCGCGTTATCCAGGTCTACATCCGGCATGCCATGACCAATGACACGCATATGCGCCGGTGCGGCACAGGCTGGCAAGCTCATGATCAAACCCAGGCAACACAATACCTTCAATATGGATAAACGCATGACAAACCTCTTAATGTCTCACACAGATAAAGGCATTACAGCATGTCACCATGCACATCGGTGTGACTGCGATCACAGGTCTTGATGAAATGCACGTTGCACGGTGCGCTTGTCATATTGCGGCGACAACATGGTAATGAAATTCAGCATGTAATCACGCAGAAAAGCATCACGGCGCACGCCCAGATAAGTCGTGCTATTCGGGAACAGATGGCTGCAATCCAGGCTCTTGAGTGGCGCGTCACGCGTTTCTTCATATGCCATATTGGCGATCAGGCCAATGCCCAAGCCCAGGTTGACGTACGTTTTAATCACGTCGGCATCAATCGCAGTAAACACGACATTCGGCTGCAAGCCAGCATCATGAAACACCTTAGACACCAGCGTGCCGCCCGTGAAGGCAAAGTCATAGGTAATTAAAGGATAATCGGCCAGGTCTTTTAGTGTCAGCACCGCTTTGGCCAGCAGCGGATGCTGTGGCGGCACGACCAGGCAACGGTTCCACTCATAGCAGGACAAGCAAGACAAACGCTCGTCATTACTAATATTTTCTGTCGCAATGCCGACATCAGCCTCACCGGAAGCAACCAGCTCAGTCACTTGCGCTGGGTTACCCTGGTGGATGGTCAATTTCACATTGGGATACTGCGCAATAAACTGCTTGACCGCAGAAGGCAAGCGGTAGCGCGCTTGCGTGTGGGTGGTGGCAATCGTCAGTTCACCACTATCTTCACGGCTATATTCATCGCCGACCCGCTTGATATTTTGCATATCCAGCATGACACGCGCTGACAACTCAACGATTTTACGGCCTGGCTCGGTGACACCGATCAGACGTTTGCCATTGCGCTGAAAAATCTGCAAGCCCAGCTCTTCTTCTAACAGCTGAATCTGCTTGCTGACACCAGGCTGTGAGGTGTGCAATACTTCAGATGCCGCAGAAATGTTTAATTGCTGCCGCACAACTTCATGCACATAGCGCAACTGGTGGAATTTCATCACCCGACCTCATATAACCAAATGCTATATCATAGAACATCTGATTATTAAATCAATCATTAAAAACTTGATACTATTCCGCGGTTTATAGTTTTACAAGATACTCCTCATGGAATTCGGATACATACTGGCAGGTTTTGTGGTTGGCTTTTTGGTTGGACTCACCGGTGTAGGTGGCGGCTCGTTAATGACGCCTATCCTGCTATTGATTTACAACATCAAACCGGCTGTGGCCGTAGGCACAGATTTACTTTACGCCTCCATCACCAAGTCCGTTGGCATTTTTGCCCATGGCAAACTTGGCAACATTGACTGGGTAATCGTAAAACGTCTGGCCACGGGCAGCGTCCCCGCCTCCATGCTGACCTTATGGGCGCTGCATAGTATGGATCTGCAATCAGGCAATGTCGTGTCTACCATCAAATTCTGGCTAGGCGTGGCCCTGATTGTGACGTCAGTCGCCGTGCTATTGCGCAACAAGCTGATGTCTCTGGTCGCAAAAGAGGAGTGGATTCCAGCACGCTACGTGCCAGGTGCGACCGTCGTACTGGGCACGGTGCTAGGCGCACTGGTCACGCTGACTTCGGTGGGGGCTGGCGCGCTGGGTGTCACCGCGCTGATTCTGCTTTATCCTAAAGAAAAAATCACCACCATTGTCGGGAGTGATATTGCGCATGCCGTGCCGCTGACCCTGGTCGCAGGCCTCGGTCATGCCTCTTTGGGCACCATAGACTATCACTTGCTGGGCACTTTGCTGATAGGCTCCATTCCCGGCATCTATCTCGGCAGCCACTTGAGTTCACGCGTGGCAGAGCACTGGGTACGCATTGCGCTGGCTATGATATTGATTTTTGTAGGCTTTAAGCTGATTTTCCATTAAAATATTGCCTCTTCGCTTTTTGCGAACAAAGTGACTCAAGCATGTACAAATACGACCCTATAGATCAACAAATTGTCAACGAACGCGTCGCCCAATACCGCGACCAAACGCGCCGCTATCTGGCTGGCGAGTTAACGGATGAAGAATATCGCCCGCTGCGCTTGCAAAACGGCCTGTATATTCAGCGCCATGCGCCCATGTTGCGTATCGCCGTGCCTTACGGCCTGATATCAAGCAAGCAATTACGCAAGCTTGGTGATATTACCAAGCAGTATGACCGTGGCTACGGCCACTTCAGTACGCGTCAGAACCTGCAATTAAACTGGCCTAAACTGGAAGACACGCCAGACATTCTGGCCGAGTTGGCGACGGTTGAAATGCACGCCATTCAAACCTCTGGCAACTGCATCCGCAACATCACCACTGACCAGTTTGCGGGTATTGCGCCGGACGAAATTATTGATCCACGTGCCGTGGCCGAGATCATGCGCCAATGGAGCACCTTCCACCCTGAATTTGCCCTGCTGCCACGCAAATTTAAAATTGCGGTGTCAGGCACAGAAAAAGACCGCGCAATTGTGCAAGCGCACGATATCGGCCTGGAGTTCTACAAAGACGATCAAGGCCAGATGGCGATTAAAGTCTGGGTAGGCGGCGGTTTGGGTCGTACACCGATCCTGGGCACCGTGATTCGCGAGCATCTGGAATGGCAACACGTGCTGTCCTACTGCGAAGCCGTGATTCGCGTCTATAACATTCATGGCCGTCGTGACAATGCGTACAAAGCGCGTATCAAGATTTTGGTCAAAGCCCTAGGCATTGAAGAGTTCAAGCGCCAGGTAGAAGAAGAATGGGCGCACTTTAAAGATGGTCCATTGACCATCACGCAAAACGAACTGGATCGCGTTGCCAAGTATTTTGAACCAATGCCATACAAGGACTTGCCTGCGCACGATGCTTCTTTCGACGCGGCAGTGGCCAGCAACCCGGCCTTTGCGGCCTGGGTAAAGCGTTGCGTACAACCGCACCGCGTGCCTGGTTACCGTGCTGTCACGCTGTCGCTTAAACCACACGGCAAAGCGCCTGGTGATATCACCAGCGAGCAAATGCATGTGGTCGCAGACCTGGCAGATGCCTACAGCTTTGGCGAATTGCGTTCCTCGCACGAGCAAAATTTGATTCTGGCCGATGTGCAATTGTCTGACCTGTTTGCTGTATGGCAAAAAGCCCATGCAGCCGGTTTGGCAACGCCTAACATTGGTTTGTTGACAGATATTATCTGCTGCCCGGGCGGCGACTTCTGCAGCCTGGCCAACGCCAAGTCGATCCCGATTGCCGAAGCGATTCAAATGCAATTCGACAACCTGGATTACCTGCATGAAATCGGTGACCTTGAACTCAATATTTCAGGCTGCATGAACGCTTGCGGCCACCATCACGTCGGCCATATCGGTATTCTGGGCGTCGATAAGGATGGTTCCGAGTGGTATCAGGTCACCGTCGGTGGCAAACAAGGCAATGATGCCAGCATCGGCAGCGTGATTGGCCCTTCATTCTCGGCAGAAGAAATGCCGGGCGTGGTACAGCGCCTGATTGAGGTCTATGTACGCGAGCGCCAGGACGAAGAGCGTTTTATTGATACCGTACGTCGTCTGGGCGTCGCGCCATTCAAAGCCCATGTCTACGCTGAAAAGGAAACTGCATAATGAGTCAACTGATTCAATTGGCCGCCAATGGCCAAGCCAGCATCGTAGCCGATACCTGGACCCGCGTGGTGCCGCCTGCAGCCGGTGAAGAGTCTGTGCGTAAACAAGCCGGTAAAGTGGTGCTGTTCAAACTGACAGGCGAGCAAACCTACACTGCTGAGCAAATTGCCAACACCGAAATCCCTGCCACAGGCAAGATTCTGGTGCCGCTGACCATCTGGCAAGCACGCAAAGCAGAGTTGCAATCGCGCCTGGCAGCTGGCGAACTGGGCATCATTCTGGCGACCAATGAAACCGCTGAAGCTTTGCAGGCAGAATTTGCCGACCTCAACAGCCTGCCCCTGATTGCAGTGTTTGTAGAGCGTTTTGCCGATGGCCGTATTTTTACCCTGGGCAACTGGCTGCGTACCCGTTTCGGCTTTAAAAACGAACTGCGCGCGATTGGTGACGTATTGCGTGACCAATTGTTTTTCCACAAACGCGCCGGTTTCAACAGCTTCCTGATTCGTGCCGACCGCTCAGCGGAAGATGCGCTGGCCAGCCTGAATGACTTTAGCCAGCCCTACCAGGGCGGTGTGGCAGATGTGCCGGTATGGCGCAGGATCAGCCGCGCATGAGTTTCGGCGTCAGCATGCTCAAACCGGCCGCCAACAACCCGGCCATCCGTCCACAGCTGACAGATGCGCTGATTGCCAGCGTCCACACCAAGCGTGCGCAAGCATTGGCGTTACTGCAATCTGCAGCGGCCGAATTTCCTGCGATCACCTTTGCCAACAGCTATGGTGCTGAAGACATGGTCTTGACTGATCTGATTAGCAAGGAAAACCTGCCCATAGAGATATTTTCACTGGACACCGGCCGCCTGCCTGCTGAAACCTATACGCTGATGGGCGAGGTTGAGCAAACCTACGTGATCAAACCGCTGGTGTTCTTCCCCAAACACGAAGCCGTGGAAAATTATGTGCGTACGCAAGGCATCAATGCTTTCTACGAAAGCATAGACCTGCGCAAGGCCTGCTGCCATATGCGCAAAGTGGAGCCATTGCAACGTGCGCTGGCGAACAAGCAGGCCTGGATTACCGGCATGCGTGCCGAACAGGCCGCGACGCGTGCCAGCTTACCTGTACGCGAGTTTGACGCAGGCAACAAACTGGAAAAATTCAATCCGCTGAGTGACTGGACAGAAAAAGAAGTCTGGGCCTACATTCGCCTGTTTGAAGTCCCTTATAACGCCCTGCATGAGCAATTTTACCCAAGCATCGGTTGTGCGCCGTGTACACGCGCCGTCGCCATGGGTGAAGATATCCGTGCTGGACGCTGGTGGTGGGAAAATCCCGACAGCAAAGAGTGCGGATTGCACGTAAAGAAATAGTGATCCGTCGATAAACGCGGATGAACGCCGATCAAAAGAAAAATATTTCTTTTGTGCCTCAGGCCATTTAGTGCTGTAAAAATGACCAAGGCCTCATCGGCATCACTCTGTGTTTATCGGCGGTTTAAAAATTTGATTGGTTTTTTAAAGATGACAATGAAACAACCTTTATCTCATCTCGACTGGCTGGAAGCAGAAGCCATTCATATTCTGCGTGAAGTTGCAGGCCAGTGCGCCAACCCGGTATTGCTGTTTTCCGGCGGTAAAGATTCGCTGTGCATTTTGCGCCTGGCTGAAAAAGCATTCCGTCCTGGCCGCTTTCCGTTCCCGTTGCTGCATATCGACACTGGGCACAACTATCAGGAGGTGGTTAACTTCCGTGACCAGCGCGCGGCAGAATTAGGCGAGCGCCTGATTGTGCGTTCAGTGGAAGATTCCATGAAACGCGGTACCGTGGTGCTGAAATCAGCAGATGAGCCACGTAATAAACACCAGTCTGTGACCTTGCTCGAAGCGATTGAAGAGTTCGGTTTTGACTGCTGCATTGGCGGCGCCCGCAGAGATGAAGAAAAAGCCCGCGCCAAAGAACGTATCATGAGTTTCCGTGATGAATTCGGCCAATGGGATCCGAAAAACCAGCGTCCGGAACTGTGGAACCTGTATAACGCCCGCGTGCACAAGGGTGAAAACATTCGCGCCTTCCCGATCTCAAACTGGACCGAGATGGACGTTTGGCAATATATCGAACGTGAAAAACTGGAATTACCTAGCATTTACTTCGCACACCAGCGCGATATCGTCATGCGTCATGGCGCCATTTTCCCAATTAATGTGCCGCTATCTAATGGCGACTTCATTAATCAGCCTAAAGCCGGTGAAGAAGTGATCAATATGCAGGTGCGCTTCCGCACGGTGGGTGATATCACCTGCACGGCGCCAGTGATTTCAGATGCTGATGACGTCAGCAAAATTGTACTGGAAACAGCGACCACCACCATTACCGAGCGCGGCGCAACCCGTCTGGATGACCAGACGTCAGATGCATCGATGGAACAGCGCAAAAAAGAAGGTTACTTTTAATTTCTGCCACAGAGTGACCTGCGTGTTCTCTGTGGCTTAATAAAGACATGACAATCATGACGACACACAACGATTCATTACTCCGTTTTATGACCTGCGGCTCTGTCGATGATGGCAAAAGCACGCTGATTGGCCGTCTGCTATACGACACCAAAACCATTCTGGCAGACACGCTGAACAATATTGAACGCACTTCACAAAAGCGCGGCATGGAAGCGGTCGACCTGTCCCTGCTGACAGATGGCCTGCAAGCCGAGCGTGAGCAAGGCATCACCATCGACGTCGCTTATCGCTATTTCAGTACCGGCACACGTAAATACATCATTGCCGATGCGCCTGGCCATGAACAATATACACGCAACATGGTGACTGCGGCGTCTACAGCTAATCTGGCGATTATCCTGATTGATGCGCGTAAAGGCGTGCTGACGCAAACGCGTCGCCACAGCTACCTGGCGCACCTGGTGGGTATTCCACATATCGTCGTAGCCGTGAACAAAATGGACCTGGTAAATTACGATCAGACCGTCTATGAAAAGATCAAGGCAGACTACATTGCTTTTGCCACCGAAATTGGCCTGGCACAGGCGCGTGATATCAAGTTCATGCCAATGTCTGCCCTCAATGGCGACATGCTGGTAGACCGTTTGGACAATATGAACTGGTACCAAGGTGAGACTTTGATCGACATTCTGGAAGCGGCGCCAGCGGCACATAGCGAACAGAACGAAGCCTTCCGTTTCCCGGTGCAGTTTGTCTGCCGTCCGCATGATTCTGCCAATCCGGAATTGCATGACTTCCGTGGCTTTATGGGCCGTGTCGAATCCGGCACGATTGCCGTTGGTGATGCCGTAACTGTGTTGCCAAACGGCTATCAATCCAAAGTAAAAGCCATTCAACTGGGTAACGAGCAACTGCAAAGCGCGCAAACCGAGCAAAGCATCACCCTGTTGCTGGAAGACGAAATTGACACCTCACGCGGCGACATGATCGTTAAAACCAGCGAAACCACAGAAGCCGTCAAACAAATTGAAGCGCATGTATGCTGGCTGTCTGAGACACCGCTGTCTCCTGCCCGTACTTACATCGTGCGTCATACCACACGTGAATCTAAAGCCAAAATTGGCAGTATTCAATACAAGGTGGATGTGAACACATTGGAGCAACAAACTGCGACAGACCTCAAAATGAATGATATCGCCCGTGTCAGCTTTAAACTGGCACAGCCACTGATGGTCGACAGCTACGACAAAAACCGCGCCACGGGTGCCTTTATTATTATTGACGAAAGCAGCAACAACACCGTTGGCGCTGGCATGATTGTCTAATCCACCACTGTCTAATCACCACCAGGGTGAGGAAAGACAAGCCAACACATCGTCAAGTTGGCTAAATTGCAATAAAATATCGTTTTGGCTGAAATAGCCGGCAAAGGATTTAAAACATGACTTATGTAGTAACCGAAAATTGTATTCAGTGCAAATATACCGACTGCGTAGATGTTTGCCCGGTAGATTGCTTTGTTGAAGGCCCGAACTTCCTGGCGATTAACCCGGATGAGTGCATTGACTGCACCCTGTGCGTCGCTGAGTGCCCGGCAGAAGCCATTTTCTCTGAAGATGATGTGCCTGCAGACCAGCAGCACTTTATTGAACTCAATGCGCGCCTCTCTACCGTTTGGCCAACAATAACGGCACGTAAAGAGCCGCTGCCAGATGCAGATGCCATGAATGGTAAAGCAGGCAAAACAGCACAGTTGATTGAATAAGCCGTTAGCATTCAAGCCAAACACGTAAAAGCCGCTCATTGAGCGGCTTTTTGTTTGATTGCCTGGCCCCCAAAAAAGAGATGGCCAGACAATTACCGTCAATGAGGGTTACCTTAAGCAGAAACCAATGGCCGTTGGCTGGAATTGATGCCCGCCCCCCGTGTAATACGCGGTACCACTGGCGTAGCCAATCAGGGCGCGATCCGAACTGGTCAACTGCACGACGTAACCACACTTGGTCATGCCGGTGGTTTCTAAACGCCAGGTGCCAGACTCATTTCTTGATGTGAGCACAACGGGCGTTTTGGTTAACACGCCACCCGGATTACCAAGAATCGCAATCGAAACGCTCCCCAGAAAATCGTCTGCCGCGCTATAACTGCCGGTAATGGCATCACCGACTTTAATATCAGAACAAGGTCCTTGATCCATGGTAATGCTGGCGGTCGGGGCGGCGTTATCCACCCGAACCTTAATCGTATTCGATAAATAAGTGGTCGCCGGATTTAAAGGATCCACGACTTCCATCTGCAGCCAGCGGTAAGGGCTGGCATCGCCTGCCGTGTGCAAAACGCCAAGAATATCCAGATTGACAAAGGTCTGTAGCGGCGCAACCAAGTCCTCCTGGTACTCAATATAGCCATCTGCCAGCGGTGCTTGCGTGACAGGTGCGGGGAAGGTCCAGGTACCGCCACTTAACTGCTCCAACGCCAGTTTGAATGCGTTAGCAACCGGTTTAAAGGTGATGCCATCAGTGCTGTAGTTCAAGCGGTACTTGAGCTTGGCTACCCCACTACTCGCATCTGGGGCATTGCCAATATGGCCGCTAATCCAGAGACTGTTGCCAAACGGTGCATCGCTGAATGCGGCGTTGGTCAATGTCCCCGTCGTCGGATGAATGTCGGCAATACTTTGCCCACAAACCGCCGTAATCATCGGGGCCGGCTTCCAGCTTTGGTCAATCATGCCCGGTGTTAACATGACGGTGGTGTTTTCAGTATTGCCCCACACAGGCTTATAGTCTGGCGTGTTGGCGGGTGGCGGTGAGCTCCAGGAAAGGATCGCGCGCATTTTGGCGTAAACAGGCCCCTGCTTGCAGGGTTTTTTATACTGACTCAAATCGACAGGTAGAAACACCGCATAGTTAAAGCCATCTTTGGGCAAGCTATTGATATCATGCACCTGCACCGAAGTGAGGCCCATGTCTTGCCAGCCCGCGCCAAAATCGAGGTAAAAACGCACATACTCCTGGCTGCCCTTGGTACACAAGTTGCCTGAATAGCCCTGTGATTTCTTGATTTTCAACACGCCAACCAAATGGTCCAGCGTTGCTCTGGGTTGCAGGCCAATACAATTAAGCTCTTCAAAGTCGATATTGCCATCGGTATTGGCAATGCTCTCTACGACTTTAGACCAGTCAAACTTCAGCGGACCAAACGAGTGTTTTACCTGCGCCTGCAAAGCACTGAGTTGGGCAGGCTGCGCCATCAATGTTTGCACTAAAGGATAAGCCAACCGATGTGGGGCTAACTGCGCTTCTTGATAGCTTTGCTCCAGGGCAACATAATTGACAGGCAATACGGCGGTGGGAATTTTCAGATCCAGATCGATCAATTCACTCACGTCTTTCAAGATTGCACTATCAATCACATCTTTAAGCAGCAGGCTTTGTACCGGCTGGGCCAGGATATGTGCATTCACCACATTGCCCCACACTGGTGTGTAATGTGGGGTATTGGCAGGCGGCGCAACCCCCCAGGACAAAATGGCGCGTGCCAGGAGCTGATTTGCTTTTTTGCATGAATAGCGCTTGATATCCACCGGCATATCTACCGCATACTCCAAGCGACCTTCATGCTTCACATCATGGACATTTAAACTGGTCAGCCCCTGATCAACCCAGGTGGACCCATCGTCAAATGATAAATAAAACCTGACATATTCTTGTGAGCCTGCCGAACACAAACTGCCTGAGTAACCACTGTCCTGATTGATATAAACAATGGCTTTGAGTAGGTTAAATTGCGGCTGCAATCCCAGACAACCCAGATTCTCATAGTGGGTATTGCCTTGTATTTTTTGCACCGCTTTGGGAAAGCCAGCGCCCGGCAAATGACCAAAGTAATTAGCATTGCCTACAATCAGGGTTTGAAAATGACTCCGCAATTTGCTTAGTTCAGCGGAAACGACTTGGCGTTTAAATGGTTGATTTTGCATGGTGCTTCATCCTCAGTCAGGTTATGATTGAATACATTTGAAGCATTCAAATTACGCAACTGAACGAAAGAAGACCATACTGCAATTGCATACATTTTCTAAGAAAATAGATGCAATTGATATGATTTAATGCTTTTTTGACGACACTTCCAGCCAACCATTTTCCTCAGCAGTTTTAAGTGCTGCATAGCGTGAGTTGACGTTCATCAGTGCCATGGCGCGCTGAAACTCGGTGCGCACGGTGGCCGGTGACTTGTTTAAATGGACGGCCAACACCTTGGATTCTGTGGTTTTAAATTTCTGGCAGGCTTTCATTAAATCAGATAGCGCCGGTGTCAATGGATTGTCATACATAATCAGGCTCTCTCAATCAGGTTAAAGTAATATATCCACACTCAAAATATGATGCTGATAAATACGATAACATAATATTATTAACTTTTATTAACATTTAAAAGTCAATGGGCATAAAGAGCGTGCTCGCACAACGCGCGCGATCATCGCCAGAGAAATTTAAACACTGGATTACCGACGAGAATACGCCAGAACAAGCGCGTGAATCAGTTGATGCAGGAACCTGGGCAAAACCGCCCAAGTTACGCTAGGAGTTTTTTAACCGGACCGTAGCTACGCCTATGTTCCGGCGTGATGCCATATTGCGCCAAACGCGCCAAATGCAAGGCCGTGGGATAGCCCTTATGCTGTGCAAAACCGTATTGTGGATATTGGGCATCAAGCACCAGCAAGGAAGCATCCCTGGCCGTTTTAGCGAGGATAGAGGCTGCAGAAATTTCAGCGACTTTACTATCGCCTTTGACAATTGCTTCACAAGGTAACTCAAATTTCGGGCTGCGATTACCGTCGACCTGGATGAGTGTTGCATGCACCCCGAACTGTGCCACCATCGCCTGGTAGGCGCGCTGCATGGCCAGCAGGCTGGCTTGCAGGATATTGATCTCATCGATCTCCTGCGCACTGACACTGGCAATGCCCCAGGCCAGTGCATGCGCCTTAATCTCAACGGCCAACGCATCACGCTTGGCTTCAGACAGTTTTTTTGAGTCTGCCAGGCCAGCAATCGGCCGTTCCGGGTCGAGAATCACCGCCGCCGCGTACACCGCACCGGCCAACGGCCCCCTACCAGCTTCATCAATGCCACAAAGTCCTTGCATCAACATCAAGCCTGTAAAAACTGTTTGACGACAGCGGCGGCTTTCTGCGCACTGTTTTGTTTGAGTTGTGCATGAATATGGCGGTATTTTTCCTGCAACACAGCGAGACCGGTTTTATCTGCCAGTAAATTGTAGAGTGTCTGTGCGACACCTTCTGGCGTCGCTTCTTTTTGCAACAACTCAGGTACGATAAATTCGCCAGCTAAAATATTGGGCAGGCCAACATAAGGCTGCAAGCGCATGCGTTTAAGCAACTGCCAGCTCATATTAGACATTTTGTAAGTGATCACCATGGGCTTTTTCAACAAAGCCGCCTCCAGCGTGGCCGTGCCTGAGGCCACTAACACGGCATCTGCCGCGGTCATCGCATCATGCGCATGGCCAAACATAATTTGCAGGTCTATGGCAGTATCAGGTTTTTGCGTTAATAGCTGGTGCCAGGCACTGGTAAAAATGTCACGCGTTTCGCGCGTCACCAGCGGCACCAGAAACTGAACCTGCTGTCCGTTCTCACGCATCAAGCGATCAAACACAATGGCAGTTTCCAGCAATAACTCAGCATGAAAATTCACCTCAGACTGGCGACTGCCTGGCAACATGGCAATCACCACATGGTTTTTCTTCAATTTGAGCTTTTCCCTGGCCTGGCCAACATCCGGCTCCATAGGCAAAGCATCTGCCAAAGGGTGGCCGATATACGTCACAGGCACACCAACCTGCTGATACAGCGCAGGCTCAAATGGGAACAGCGCCAGCATGTGTGAAACAGCGCGTTTGATTTTATGGATGCGGTTTTGGCGCCAGGCCCAGATCGAAGGGCTGACGTAATGGATGGTCGCAATGCCTTTGGCTTTGAGCTTACGCTCCAACCAGAAATTGAAGTCCGGCGCATCAATGCCAATAAACACATCCGGCCGCTCTTTCAGGATATGCTTGTACAACTGCTTGCGCAGCTTTAACAAACCCCACAGATGTCTCAGCACCTCGAGATAACCACGTACTGACAGGCGTTCTATCGGAAATAATGATTTGGCGCCCAAGCCCATCATTTTAGGACCAGCAATGCCAAAAATCTCAACGTCAGGATGCAGTGATTTCAGCTCCTGAATGAGGTGATAGCCCAGCAAGTCTCCGGAGGCCTCTCCCGCCACCATTGCAATCTTAGCCATAGTTTCTTTGAATTAACGTACAATGCCGCGCGTTGTTTGCGCGAGAAATCGAGTCATGAGGCCGATTTCAGGGCAGGATTTTTCCATCTCGGCCAATGCAATCTTGGCCTCTTCAAATGACAGCCCCTGACGGTATAGCACCTTATAGGCGCGTTTGATTTGCTGAATGCTCTCAGCACTGAAGCCACGACGTTTGAGGCCTTCTGCATTGATACCATGCGGCGCGGCATCATAACCAGCGGCAGTCACGTAAGGCGGAATGTCTTTAAACACCACAGAACCGACCGCGGTAATAATATGTTCGCCGATCTGGCAGAACTGGTGAATCAGCGTGAAGCCACCCAATATCGCGTGATCGTAAATGGTCACGTGCCCGGCCAGCGATGAGTTATTAGCCAAAATAGTATGGTTACCGACGATACAATCATGGGCGATGTGCACATAGGCCATAATCCAGTTATGGCTGCCAACTTTGGTGGTGCCTTTGTCCTGTACCGTGCCACGGTTAAAGGTACAAAACTCACGGATGGTGTTATGGTCACCAATTTCCAGCAAGGTTGGCTCGTCTTTGAATTTCTTATCCTGAGGCTTCGCGCCCAGTGAAGAAAACTGGAAAATTTCATTATGTTTGCCGATGGTGGTGGGCCCTTCAATCACCACATGCCCGGCAATCTTGGTGCCTGCATCAATGCGGACACCCGCACCAATCGTGGTATAGGGACCCACCTCTACTGAGCTATCCAGCTCAGCTTTAGGGTCAATCAATGCGGTAGGATGAATCAGGCTTTGCATGTTTACGTGTATGGCCCGCCTTTAAGGACAGGCGCATCTATGGTTATTTTTCAATGGCTTTCAGGATACACATCATATTGGCTTCAGCGACCACTTCGTCACCAACCTTGGCAACGGCGCTATATTTCCAAATACCTTTTAAGATACGATCAATTTTGACGTTCAAAATAATCTGATCACCAGGGGAAACCGGTTTTTTAAAGCGAGCACTATCAATACCAGCAAAATAGTACACAGAATCACTGGTAGGCTTGGTGCCCATTGTTTTAAAAGAGAGTAAAGCAGCGGCTTGTGCCATCGCTTCAACAATCAACACGCCTGGCATCACTGGGTGATATGGGAAATGGCCAGGGAAATATGGTTCGTTGACCGAAACGTTTTTAACAGCAGTAATCTCTTTACCCAGCTCCATCGACAATACACGGTCAACCAGCACAAATGGATAGCGGTGCGGCAGGTGTTCCAAAATCTCATGAATATCCATGCTATTCATTGTGTTTTCAGCCATAAATTCTCTCAATCTTCCGAATGTTTTTGTATGTTGCTTATTGCTTGCTCAAGCTGCTTGAGCTTGAGGTTGTGTTGTTCCAAATGGCGGATGTTTGCGGCCGTCCGCAGCCAGTCTTCATGCTTCTGAAATGGCATCAGCGCCGTATACGTGCCGGCCTGCTGTATCGAGCGCATAATCATGGAGCCAGGTGAGATGGTCACACCATCAACGATGTGCAAGTGACCCAGTATCATGGCCGCCCCGCCAATTTTGCAATGTGCGCCGATCACGGCACTACCCGCAATACCAACGCAGCCCGCAATCACAGTATGCGCGCCAATACGAACATTATGGGCGACCTGTATCAAATTGTCCAACTTCACACCGTCTTCGATCACCGTATCATCCAGTGCACCACGATCCACCGTCGTATTAGCACCGATATCGACATGATCGCCGATGACCACGCGGCCAATTTGCGGTATTTTAACCCATTGGCCCTGCTCTTCCGCATAACCAAAACCATCATTACCAATGACGCAGCCGGAAAATAAATGGCAATGGCTGCCGATAACCGTGCCATGCTTGACGACAACACGCGGCTCGAGCACGGTATGTGCGCCAATGGTGACATCATCTTCAATCACACACCCGGCGCCAATACGCACATTACGCCCTAACTTCACGCGATCGCCAATGCTAACCATGGCATCTACCGTCAACTCTGATGGCAAATGGGTATCAAAACCAATCGCGGCGCTGGCATGCACATGATTCACATACTGCCGCGGCGGATTCATCAATGCGGACAGCTTGGCAAAGTATGCATACGGATTATCAGTGAGGATACATGGCAACATCGTCAAGTGACGATGCTCTGGCCGCAGGATCACCGCCGCTGCTTGCGTGGCTTGCAATGATTGTGTGTATTTGGTGTCATTAAAAAATGCAATGGCACCAGACTGCGCTTGCGCCAGAGAGGCCAGGCGAAACACCTTTAACGTTGCTGCATCGGTATGCGTGCCGATATCAACCTGTCCACCCAGAGACGCAACAATCTCTTGTAATGTAAAGTGTTGCGCCATAGTGAAGTACTACCCTTGAGAATAACTTGAGAACGATGATCGCTGGTTATTTTTTACCCAGCAATTTAAGGACTTTATCTGTAATATCGATACGTTTGCTGGCATATGCCACGCCGCTGTAAGCGACCAGATCATAGCCTTCGCTTTCGGAAACTGTTTGCACCGCCTTGTTAATACGTTCCTGCAATAAAGCCAGCTCTTCATTTTTGCGCAGGTTAATATCCTCACGCAATTCACGCTGCTTGCTCTGAAATTCAAGACGCAGGTTATTTAACTGTCGCTCTTTTTGACGACGGTCAGACTCAACGATATTGGCCCGGTCATGATCCAACTGGGATTCCAGGTCGCGAATTTGCTTTTGCAACTTGTCCAGCTCCAGTGAGCGCGGGCTAAACTCTTTTTCCAGCTTTTTGCCAGTTTCAGCTGTTTGCGGCGCTTCCTGTAACAGTTTATCTACCTGTACATAGCCAACCTTGAAATCAGCAGCCATCGCCTGGCCGCAGCACAGCAAGAGGCCAAGCAACCCTACCAGAATCCTTCTCATGCGATCACTCCCTTCCGAGCCTGCCTTGTCACAACCTGATGCTGTTCAAACATTAGAATTGCTGACCGAACTGGAATTGCAACATTTGTGTGTCATCACCACTCTTATCGTTCAACGGTTTGGCCAGTACCAGCTTCAATGGTCCGAATGGAGACACCCAGGTCACGCCCACACCAGTCGAGAATCTCAAGTATTCAGAATTAATTGAATCATCTTTACCATAAACACCACCGCCATCGACAAATGCACTCAGCCTGAACTGGTTGGATTGCGATACAAATGGCACTGGCATAAACAACTCAACGTTACCAACGAAACGCTTGGTACCACCCACGGCAAAGTCTGAACCTGTGCTTGGGTTGATTTGGCGCGGCCCCAAGGAGGAGTTCAGGAAGCCGCGTACGCTGTTCACACCGCCGGCATAGAAGTTCTTGAAGAACGGATAGTTCTTGCCGCCATAACTGTCAGCATAACCAGCTTCACCATTCAGCATCAGCGTGAAGTCTTTACCTAAGTCTTTGTACCAACTATGTTGATAGCTGACTTTGTAATATTGCAAATCCAACCCTGGAATAGACACATCTCCGGACAAACGTTGCAAAACACCACGACGCGGGAACAGGATATTGTCACGCGAGTCATACGTCCAGCCTGCGTTAAACACGATGGAGTTACTGCTACAACCATTGTTATTACCGCAGAAGTTCAGGTATTGAATTGGGCTGCTGGCAGACAACTCAACATCGGTAAAGTCCAGCGTCAAACCGGCACTGATAAAGTCCATTTCGGACATTGGCATACCAAAACGTACACCAACCCCGTAAGACTGGCTGTTATAGGTACCCACATTCAATGTACTGGAGTTTCTGCGGCTGGTATCGACGTCACGGCGATAAATATCGAAGCCACGGCTGATACCATCTGGCGTGTAATAAGGGTCAGTATAAGACAGTGAATAAACCGTATTGTAACTGCTGGTATTCACTTGCAAGGCCACGCGATTACCCGTGCCCAGGAAGTTAGGCTGGTTAATGTTAAAACCAAGCACCACACCATCACTACTGGATAAACCGGCACCAAACTGCACACTACCGGTGGCTTTTTCGGCCACGGTCACATTCATGTCCACCTGATCATTGATGCCTGGAACGCCCGGCGTTTCCAGCTCAACCGTATCAAAGAAGTTCAAGCGCTGAATACGCTCTTTAGAACGTTTGATCTTATCGCCAGCATACCAGGCCGACTCCAATTGACGCATTTCGCGGCGAACCACAGCATCGCGCGTACGGGTGTTACCTTGTACGTTAATCCGTCGCACATACACTTTGCGGCCTGGGTCAACGAAGAAAGTAAACGCAACCGTATGCTCCAGCTTGTTGATTTCAGGCACCGCGTTCACGTTAGCAAAGGCGTAACCCTCTTCACCCAGCTTGTCATTCATGTTTTTGCTGGCATCTGTCACCTTCTGGCGGCTAAACACTTCGCCATCCTGGATATTGATCAGCTTGCGCAAGTCCTCTTCCGGCAGCAACATATCGCCAGCCAGTTTAGTCTTGCTGATATTGTATTTTTCGCCTTCTGTGAGGTTGATATTGATATACACATCGCGTTTATCAGGCGAGATTGACACTTGTGTCGAATCAATCGAAAACTCCAGATAGCCCTGATTCATGTAAAACGAGCGCAAAGCTTCCAGGTCAGCCGTCAGTTTTTGCTTAGAATACTGGTCATCTTTATTCCACCAGCTCATCCAGTTTGGCGTGGTCAGCAAAAAGTTGGCGCGCAAATCTTCTGTTTTAAACAAATGGTTACCGACAATATTGATGTCACGGATCTTGGCGGCCGGACCTTCGGTAATTTCAAAACGAATCGCCACACGGTTACGTTCCAGCGGGCTGGCCGTCGCTTTCACCTCGGCGCTATACTTACCTTGTGACAGGTATTGGCGCTTGATTTCCTGCTCGGCTCTGTCAAGTTGGGATTTATCGAAAATCTGGCCTTCTGCGATACCGATTTGCTTCAGGCCGTCCTTGATTTTGTCTGTCTGGAAGGATTTATTACCACTAAAGTCAATTTGCGTGACAGAAGGACGCTCCTGCACGGTCACGACCAGCACATCGCCTTCATTTTCGATACGCACATCTTTAAAAAAACCAGTCGCATACAGGGATTTAATCGCCTGCGCGGCTTTTTCGTCACTCATGACATCGCCTACCTGCATGGGTAGGTAATTAAATACGGTCCCGGGTTCGGTGCGCTGCAGGCCTTCGACACGGATATCGGTAATCACAAAAGGCTCTGCGGCATACGCGCTGACGTGCATCACCCCCGCCAATAAACACAACCACAATTTGGAACTGGATTTTATTCTCATTAACTATGCTTTCAACCTATCAGGTAACGATTGATGTCATTAAAAAATGCAATCACCATCAATGCCCCTAAAATACCTAAACCCAGACGCTGCCCAATCGCCAACACCTTGTCAGGTAATGGTTCTCCTCGTATCAATTCCGCCATATGATACAACAAATGACCGCCATCCAATACTGGAATCGGTAGCAGATTCATGACGGCAATACTGATACTCAGTAAAGCAATAAATCCTATATAGGGCTTGAGCCCCATCCCGGCCGACTCGCCCGCGGCATCGGCGATGCTCACCGGCCCGCTAATGGCTTTGAGTGACGCCTGACCAGTGACCATTTTGCCCAGCATTTTTAAGGTAAATGCGATGGTTTCCTGCATTTTATCCAGTGCGCGTATGGCTGCTTGTGAGGCACTGTACTGGCGAATCACCTGATAAGGCGTCAAATCAACGGCATCCATATTGACGGCAGCCCCCAGACGGCCGATTTTTTGCCCGCCTTGCTGTATAGCCTCGGGTAATAACTTCACCTGCAGCAGGCTATCCCCACGCTGATACTCGACCTTCAACGGCTGCGCCGGGCTGGCGCGTACCAGTTTTACAAATTGTTGCCAGTCTGCAATCGGTTTCTGATTGACTTTGAGGATACGATCACCTGCTTGCAAGCCACTCTGCTCGGCAACTGAGCCTGCCATAATGTCGCCAATCACCGCCGGCACCACTGGCATTAATGCTGCTAGCCCGGCTTTTTGCATCACGTCACCATCCGGCTCGCCAGCGAGCTGGTTCAGCGGCAATACCTGCTGATGCACTTCACCTTGTGGCGTTCTGGTGACTACCGCCACCGGTTTATGCACCATCCAGCTTTCCAGCAACTGCCATTGTGCCTCCTGCCAGGTGGCGACTGGCTTACCATCCAGCGCGACGATGAGGTCGCCTTGGCGCAATTTGGCAACTGCCGCTAATGAGCCCTGCTCTACCGGGCCAATATAGGGTTTGAGTCCAATTTCCCCCTGGGCAATCAAGCCCCAATAGCAGACAAATGCCAGCAAAAGGTTGGCTAACGGGCCAGCAAATACGATCCACATTTTCGCGGCGATCGACTGCTTGTCAAACGCTTGCGACCAGTCAGTGCCAGGCACATGTTCCACATCCGTCTCGCGACTATCCAGCATTTTGACGTAGCCGCCCAGTGGAATCCACGACAATATCCACTCGGTGGCTTGCGCATGTGCCTGATATTTGAAGATAGGCTTGCCAAAGCCAATAGAAAATTTAAGCACGCGCACGCCACAGCTGCGTGCTGCCAGGTAATGGCCAAACTCATGAATGGTGACTAACACACCAATGGCAACGATAAACGCCCAGATGGAGGTCATACGCTGACGGCCTTGCGCACTGGGGCAGTAGTCATATTGGCAATCGCTTGTGTCACAAACGCTCTGGCTTCTGCATCAATGGCCAGCAATTGCTCAATCGATTGCACCTGCTCAGCAGGCAATTGCTGCAAAGTCATTTCCAGCAAACGTGGAATGTCCAGATATTGAATCTGCTCATGCAAGAAGGCAGCCACCGCCACTTCGTTGGCCGCGTTGAGGATAGCGGGCGCCGTGCCGCCTGCGGCCAATGCGTCATAGGCTAATCGCAGACATGGAAAACGCTGGGTATCAGGCGCCTCAAACTCCAGCTTGGCCACTTCAATCAAACTCAGCGGCTTTACGCCGGAAGCAATGCGTTCAGGATATGCCAGACCATAGGCAATCGGCGTACGCATATCAGGGTTACCCAATTGCGCCAGAATGCTGCCATCGACATAAGACACCATGGAGTGAATCACACTTTGCGGATGCACCACGACTTCGATCTGCTCGGGACGCGCATCAAACAGCCAGTGCGCCTCAATCACTTCCAGCCCCTTGTTCATGAGCGTAGATGAATCTACGGTGATTTTTGCCCCCATCACCCAATTCGGATGTTTGAGTGCCAAGGCAGGTGTCACTTCCTGCAACTGTGCCTGCGTGTAGCCACGGAAAGGGCCACCGGATGCCGTAAGGATAATCTGGTTAACGCCGACATCACGCAAGTCGCTGTAAGCTTGTCTTGGCATGACCTGAAAGATGGCATTATGCTCGCTATCAATCGGCAACAAGGTGGCTTGCCCTTGTTTGACGGCATCCATAAACAATTGGCCTGCCATGACCAGGGTTTCTTTATTCGCCAGCAAAATCTTTTTGCCTGCTTTCGCAGCGGCTAGCGCAGGCAACAAGCCTGCGGCACCGACAATCGCCGCCATCACAATGCCCACCTCGGCATGTGCAGCCACTGCTGTCAGGCCTTCTACCCCGGCCAACACTTCTATGTTGAGCTGCGCGGCCTGCACGCGTTGCTGTAACAAACGGGCGGCTTCGGCATCCTGCATCACGGCATAACGCGGCTGATATTGCGCACATTGCTGCAACATTGCCTCCACATTGCTATGGGCCGTAAGCGCAAACACGCCATAGCGGCCAGGATGTTGTGAAATCACATCCAGTGTCTGCTGACCGATGGTGCCGGTGCTGCCGAGTATGGTGACGTATTGCAAAATAACCTCTTAAAACGAATAAGACTGTTGCCAGTAATGAAACCAGAACAGCAGGCACATGCCAATAGGCAATGCCGGAATCACGCCATCGACGCGATCAAGCAAGCCACCATGTCCGGGCAAGAATTGGCCACTATCCTTAAGATTGGCGCGACGTTTAAAAAAGGATTCAAACAGGTCGCCATAAATACCGGCGATGGTCACCACCCACAATCCTGGCAACACCCACCAGGTCGCAACGGCACCGGTGATTTTCAAGCCAGCAGCATAGGCAGCCACAGCCAGCAATGCGCCAGCCACGCCCTCCCAGGTCTTGCCGGGGCTAATGGCAGGTGCCAGTTTATGTCGCCCGAACTGCTTACCGGCAAAATAAGCCGCACTGTCTGCCAGCCAGATGGTGGAAATAATCACCAGTAACACATAGGGATTCACTTCCTTGGCGGTGACCAAGGCCATCCACAATGACATCATCAAACCCCAGCCCAACAACAGGTTGAGCGCCTTGTGTTTAAAAAAGTCATTAAAAAACAGGGCGACAGGTACGACGAATAGCCAAAACACACTGGCCGCAACAAACACTTGCAACGCGCGATAAAAAAACCAGTGAAAGCCAAATTGGTGTAATAAATATAGCAACCCTACGCCAGTCACAGCAGACACAACCAGGAAAACACGCGTTTGTGCCACGCTGAGTTGCAAGAAGCCCGCCCATTCACGCAAGCAGACCAGCGTCAGCGCCAGCATCACAGCAGCCCATCCCATGAGTGGCAAGCAAAACAGCGCTGGCAAAAACAAGCCCAGCAATACAATTGCGGTAATGATTCTGGTTTTTAACATAGTTTATTAAGAGGTACCGCTATCGGAAGTCAGCTGTTCACTGGTGCGGCCAAAACGTCTTTCGCGTTGATGGTACGAAGTCAATGCAGCCTCAAATGCCGCATCGTCAAAGTCCGGCCACAAGGTAGGGGTAAAATACAGTTCGGTATAAGCCAGTTGCCACAGCAGAAAGTTACTGATGCGAGTTTCGCCGCCGGTACGGATAAATAAATCCGGTTCTGGGGCGTAAGGCATGGATAAATAAGGCGCCAGATCTGCTTCGCTGATGGCAGTCACATTGCCCTTGTCAGTCAGCAGCTGATTCACTGCATGCACCACATCCCAACGGCCGCCATAGTTGACGGCAATCGTCAGTGTCAAACCGGTATTGCTAGCCGTTTGCTGCTCAGCCTCCAGCATTTTTTGCTGCAGGGCCTGATTAAACGGGCTGCGGTCACCAATCAACTTTAAAATCACATTGGCTTCATGCAATTTTCTGACTTCTCTATCCAGCGCCTCAAGAAACAGGCTCATCAAAAAAGTCACTTCATCCGGCGGTCGGCGCCAGTTTTCACTGCTGAAAGCAAACAGGGTCAGGTATTTGATATCAAGACGGACACAGGCTTTCACCAGCGCACGTACAGATTCCAGGCCACGCTGATGACCAGCCACGCGGGGTAAAAAACGCTTTTTTGCCCAACGTCCGTTGCCATCCATAATTACCGCAACATGTTGCGGCACTTCCTGAATAGGCGGAACTTGCTTGGTAGAACTGGAAAATAAACCCAAATCGATCCCTGATTCCCTGATAGCGGTTAAACCGCCATCAAATCTGTTTCTTTTTGCTGCAAAATTTTGTCGACTTCGGCCACGGCCTTGTCGGTCATTTTCTGAACTTCGTCTTGTGCACGACGCTCATCATCTTCAGAAATCGCTTTATCCTTGATCAATTTTTTCAAGGCATCGTTAGCATCGCGACGCACGTTACGGATCGCCACCTTGGCGCCCTCACCTTCGGAGCGCACAATTTTGGTCAAATCACGGCGGCGCTCTTCAGTCAGCATTGGCATAGGCACGCGGATCAAATCACCATTGGTGGCTGGGTTCAAGCCCAGGTCACAGTCACGGATTGCCTTCTCAACTTTGGCAATCATGTTTTTTTCGTAAGGCTGCACGTTCAGTGTACGCGCATCGCCCAGATTGATATTGGCCACCTGGCTAACGGTCACCATAGAGCCGTAATATTCCACCATCACATGATCCAGCAAACCGGTATGGGCACGGCCTGTACGGATTTTCGCCAAATCGGTTTTCAACGCTTCCAGCGATCTATGCATTTTCTGCTCAGCAGATTTTTTAATTTCTTCAACCATCGTTACTCTCCAATCTTCATGCCAGGCTTAAGCCATGACACGCGTTCCTTCATTTTCGCCCAGAATCACGCGTTTCAATGCACCTTCTTTAAAGATGCTGAACACCGCAATCGGCATTTTCTGGTCACGGCACAGCGTAAATGCCGTGGCATCCATGACTTTTAAGTTCTTGTTGATCGCCTCATCATAAGAGACGATATCATAGCGTGTCGCCGTCGGGTCTTTTTTCGGGTCCGCCGTGTAAATACCGTCGACCTTGGTCGCTTTCAATACGATTTCCGCATCAATTTCTACGCCGCGCAAGGCTGCCGCAGTATCGGTGGTAAAAAACGGGTTACCGGTGCCGGCACCAAAAATCACCACTTTACCCTCTTCCAGGTAACGAATCGCTTTGCCGCGGATATAAGGCTCAGCCACGGCTTCAATATTCAGCGCACTTTGTACGCGCGCAGCCACACCCGCGTGCTTCATGGCATCTTGCAAAGCCATGGCGTTCATCACCGTGGCCAGCATGCCCATGTAATCGGCAGTTGCCCGGTCCATGCCTTCAGCGGCCGGGGCCACACCACGAAAAATATTGCCGCCACCGATGACGATGCCGACTTGCACGCCCATGCTGACGACTTCTTTCACTTGCGCCACGATGGCCGTCACTGTTTCACGATTAATGCCATAGGCATCATCACCCATCAGCGCCTCACCAGACAACTTGAGCAATATGCGCTTGAAAGCAGGTTGTGCCATGATTATTTTCCCAAACTCAAAATGTGCTTATTTAATCACAAAACGCGCTTTCTTTGGCGTCTTGCGCCCGTTTTGGGCATAAAAAAAGTGGAATCCTGGGATTCCACTTTTTGGGATACCGCTTTAAAAAGTCAATTAGACTTTAGCAGCAGCAGCCACTTCAGCAGCGTAATCAACTACTGCTTTTTCAATGCCTTCACCTACCACGTACATACTGAACGAAGCCACGCTTGCACCTTTGGATTTCAACAATTGCTCGATGCTCAGTTTGTCATCCTTAACAAAAGCCTGGCTCAACAAAGTCACTTCTTTCAGGAACTTCTGCACAGTACCTTCAGCGATTTTTTCCAGCATAGCTTCCGGCTTGCCTGCTTCTTTGGCTTTTTCAATCGCAACACGGCGCTCAGCGTCGATCAGCGCAGCATCTACACCAGTGGCATCCAGTGATTTTGGTTTAGCTGCAGCAATGTGCATAGCGATATCTTTACCCAATGCTTCATCGCCACCAACCAAGTCCAGCAACACACCGATTTTGCTACCGTGTACATAGCTAAACAATTGGCCTTTTGCTGGCGTGCGAACAAAACGGCGTGGCGTGATGTTTTCGCCGATTTTACCAACCAGTTGAGCGCGAACAGCTTCAGCGGTCTCGCCACGCAGTGGCAGTGTACCTACGGCTTCAATATCAGCCGGGTTATTTTCGTTCACAGTTTGTGCCAGATCGCCTACAAACTTCAGGAATTCTTCGTTCTTGGCACAGAAGTCAGTTTCAGAGTTGACTTCAATCAATGTACCCAGTTTGCCATCAGCAGAAATGCTAATGCCTACAGTACCTTCAGCTGCAACGCGACCAGCAGCTTTGCTGGCTTTGTTACCAAAACGCACTCGCAGAATTTCTTCTGCACGAGTCATGTCGCCTTCAGCTTCGGTCAACGCTTTTTTACAGTCCATCATTGGGGCATCGGTGCGCTCACGTAAGTCTTTCACCATGCTTGCGGTAATTTCAGCCATTTATTGCTCCTTTTATTCAACGACTCTGTTATTCAACGACGCGCTTGTTTACGCACAAGGCTGTCGCAGTCAATATTCTTTTCAGTGTATCAAGACTGTGTGACAGACAGATTGCGACATCACACACTCAACACCAATAAACTCAGCACAATAGAAAAAGGGGCGATGCGCCCCCTTTTCAAGCCATCCGAAATTACTCGGCAACAGCCTCAGCTGCTGGTGCAGTTTCTTCCTGAGCAGCTTTTACGATTTCAGAAATCGCGTTTGCGCGACCTTCCAATACCGCATCTGCCATGCCACGTGCATACAAACGAATCGCACGTGAGGAGTCATCGTTACCAGGGATCACGTAAGTGATGCCGTCTGGAGAGTTGTTAGTATCCACGATACCGATCACTGGAATACCCAGTTTGCGTGCTTCAGTAATCGCGCCGCTTTCATGACCAACGTCGATCACGAAAATCGCATCTGGCAAGCCGCCCATTTCCTGGATACCGCCGATAGAACGCTCCAGCTTTTCGATTTCGCGCTTGATGCCCAAGGCTTCTTTTTTACCGAACTTGTCGATGCTGCCGTCTTGGATCATGGCTTCGAAGTCGTTCAGGCGTTTGATAGACTGTTTTACTGTTTTGAAGTTAGTCAGCATACCACCCAACCAGCGGTGGTTAACGTAAGCACAACCAGCGCGCTGCGCTTCTTCTTTAACGATGTCACGGGCTTGACGCTTGGTGCCCACGAACAGAATACGACCCTTGTTTGCTGCCAGTGTGCGCACGTATTTTTGTGCTTCTTCAAACAGTGGCAGTGTTTTTTCCAGGTTTACGATATGAATTTTGTTACGATCACCGAAGATGAACTCAGCCATTTTCGGGTTCCAGTAACGAGTTTGGTGGCCAAAGTGAACACCGGCCTCCAGCATTTGACGCATAGTCACAGACATGATTTTAGTCTTTCCATTCAAAGGGTTATTCATTAACATGCAATCAAAAACACCCTATTAAAGGCACCCAATGTGATTGCATGCAAGTTAATTGACATGAAAGTCAATCCAAAATTATAGCGCTTAAATCAATTACTTTCAAGCACTTAACTGTTTTATCAGCATCGCTGGCGTCCCCGTCAGGACTCGAACCTGAAACTAGCCCTTAGGAGGGGCTGGTGATATCCTGTTTCACCACGAGGACCGCGGCGCTATTTTAAACGCAAGCGACCAAATCGCCTACCCTGAAAACAACAAAATCAGACTTGCCGACGCATCAGGCTTGTGAGTAACATGCGGTTTTCAGTCTATTTAAGCTGCCGACAATGCACAGTTCAGTCATCAACCGTTATGCCGCCGCCATCCGTGATGCCATTCTGGCCCACGAAGCCGATATTGAATGCCTGGACCGCGAGATTGGCGATGGCGATCATTACATCAATATGAAGCGCGGCTGTGAAGCGATTGCTAGCCTGGCAGATGAACTCAACACCCTAAGCGCCGCTGATGCGCTGAACAAGATCGGCATGAAGTTACTCAGCACCATTGGTGGCGCCTCCGGCCCTTTATTTGCCAGCTTTTTTATGAGCATGAGCAAATCACTTAAAACCAGTGACACCATCACCACATTACAAATTGCACTGGCATTTGAGGCAGGCGTGCAGGCAATTATGCACCGCGGCAAGGCACAAGCCGGTGAAAAAACCATGCTGGATGTCTTGATCCCGGTGGCCACCACATTCAAGCAGCTAGCAGAACAAGGTCAATCCAGCAAAGACATCGCCGCAGCCTTGAAGACCATCGCCAGCGACGGCCTGGAATCTACCCGCAATATGCTGGCGACGAAAGGCCGCGCCTCAGGCTTGGGCGAGCGAGTGATCGGCCACCTGGATGCTGGTGCAAAAAGTTGCCAGGTCATGATAGATACCATCTGTGACATCGTACTATCTGGACAATAAGACCAGGCCGTCACAAGCAAACCATTACCAGCCGGGCGTTACGCCATACGCTGACAAAAGAACAGGGGCATCGATATGAAAAAGTTCGCCAACAACGTTGATCACATGCTGATTGAAAGCCTGACTGGCTTTGCCACTGCGCATAACGATCTGGTCGAAGTGCAATTCGACCCCACTTTCGTCAGCCGCAAACACAAATCACATAACAAAGTTGCCATCATTTCTGGTGGCGGCGCTGGCCACGAACCACTACATGCAGGCTATGTGGGCAAAGGCATGCTAGATGCGGCTTGCCCCGGCCAGGTATTCACCTCCCCGACACCTGACCAGATGCTGGCAGCGGCAGAAGCCGTGCATGCCGACAAAGGGGTGCTGTTTATAGTTAAAAACTATGCCGGTGATGTGATGAATTTTGAAATGGCGACTGAAATGCTGCCGTTTGAACATGCAACGGTGCTCACTTCAGATGATTGCGCCGTCGTCAACAGCACGTATACGACTGGCCGCCGCGGTGTGGCAGGCACAGTGATTATCGAAAAATGTGTCGGCAGCCTGGCAGAAACCGGCGCTGACCTCGCCAGTTGCAAGGCACTGGGCGATAAAATCAACCTGCATACCTCCAGCATAGGCGCAGCGCTCACCAGTTGTACCGTGCCTGCCGCCGGTCGACCAACATTCGACATCAGCGACAGCGAAATCGAAATGGGTGTCGGCATCCATGGCGAACCCGGCCGTCGCCGCGAAGCGATGCGTACAGCGGATGCCATTGTCGCCGACATGGTAAATGCCATCGTGCACGACTTCGAAGCCAAACAATTACCGACCCAAGGCGAGATTTTACTGCTGGTCAATGGCCTGGGCGCCACGCCACTCATGGAGTTATACCTGATTTACAACACGGCGGCTAAACTGCTCACAGAAAAGGGATTCAGCATTGCCCGCAGCCTGGTCGGTAACTATATTACCGCCATCGACATGGCAGGCGCTTCACTCACCGTTTGCCTGCTGGATAAGGAGATCAAACAACACTGGGATAGCCCGGTACACACGGCCGGTTTACGCTGGGGCTGCTAAAAGCATCCATCCCCTCCCCTCTGAACCGGCCTGCCAGGGTCGGTCTGCCAAACTCAACCTACCGAAACTCAACCTACCGTAAGTGCAGTATTTTCATTTTCAGGCCACCACTGTCAACCATCCACGCTTCCGTCCGTTTTCAACAAAATCAGCATAATTGCAGCAATCTGCAACACGCGACGTCATTAGGCCTATTTAGTCATTGCGTCTCCGTGAACGCAGGAGTATGTTGATTCTCAGGGCTGCGAAACAATCCTTGCCACAGGCGGATTGATATAAAACAAAACAACATAAATATAAGATTTGAGCGTGTATGTCTGCAACAACCATCTGCTATTCCTCCTGAATTCACATTCAGCACGATTTCCACTGTCTCCAGAAATATAGCTTTCCCGGAATGATTATGCGTTTCCCGAACTACAAACAATCGTTAACCATGGATGTGATGTTGCAGATGGCCGTCAGGGTCAGCATCGTCATTATTGTCGTCAGCGCACTCACCTACTGGCATATTTATAAAACCCTGGTCAGTTCGACTATAGATGGCCTGGAGCATTACATTCAGGAGCGCGGGCAACGCGAAAGCGGGATTTTCAAGCTGGCGGAGTCAAACCACCAGATTTTCAGGGCCAGCTATCTGGCGCACTGGCAGCAGGACTTTTTCTATAACGACGCGTTCTTTTGGCACGTGTTTGAAAGAAGGTCAGACCAGACCATACGATTACAGAAAAAAGCCTACGACGGTTACTTCAACCATTCCGGCCTGATCAGCAAAGATGTCACTGCCTATATTGGCGCCAACGCCCCGATTGAAAACAATGCCTTTAGAAAGAAACTGCTGCTTGCCTACACCATGGTCGATCACTTTGGCGTGGCCTGGACACGGCAGTTTGCCAATCTCTACGTCTCCATGCCGGAGAACGTCAACATTGTGTATTGGCCAGGGGTGAGATGGGCGGATAACGCCACCAGTAAGTTGAATGTGCTGAGTGAGGAATGGGTCTATATCACCACGCGGCAAAATAACCCCGAGCGCAAAAGCGTGTGGACCGGCCTTTACTACGACCCCACCGCGCTGGAGTGGATGGTATCGCTGGAAACGCCGATTGATATCACGCCAACCAACACGTTGAATATCGGCCATGACATTTTGCTGAATGCCTTGTTTGAACGCGTGTTTAATGACCATTTATCAGGCACTTATAATTTTATTTTCAGGGATGACGGCCGCCTGATTGCGCATCCGGCCAAAATCAAAGAAATGAACCGTACGCGCGGCATGTTGATGATTTCGCAGCTGAAAGACACACAACTGCATCACTACTTTCAAACGCTGCAATCCAATATCAAGAACAAGCAAAAGGATTACTTTATTGTCGAGTCGGATGACGAATTTCTCGCCGTATCAAAAATTGATGGCCCCGGCTGGTGGTTTGTCACCGTATATCCAAAATCCCTGCTCTCCTCCCCCTCTCTCAAGGCAGCCAAATTCATCCTGATTGTCAGCCTGTTTGCACTGGTGATTGAACTCATCATGCTGTATCTGGTGATGATGAAGAAAGTGGTTGGCCCACTGGAAACCTTTATGGACGCATCTAGCGCCATTGAAGGACAACGTTACGAAAAAATCACCGGCAATGTGCTGCCGCTGCCTGACCATCTGGATAATGAAATTGGCAAACTGGCCAAACTGTTTAAAAGCATGTCTGGCAGTTTGCAGCACTTCCGCAGCGACATGCAGCGCCTGACGCACTCCCTGGAGGATCAAGTCAAGGTGAGGACGCGTGAGTTACAACGGGCAAAAGACAAAGCCGAAAAAGAAGCCACCATCGATAGCCTGACGCAAATCCCCAACCGACACTCCTTTTACAATCGGGCCAAAGCGATGGTGCAACAGGCAGATCATGCTGGCGAGCCGCTGTGTTTCCTGATGCTGGATATCGATTTCTTCAAAGTCATCAATGATACGTACGGCCATCCACAAGGCGACCAAGTGCTGGTCGCTTGTGCACGCACCATAGAAAACACCATCCGTGAAAAAGACCTGCTGGGCAGATTGGGCGGCGAAGAATTCGCCGTGGTATTACCCAACACCAGCCTGGAAGAAGCGCGTGTGATTGCCGAGCGCATACGTGTCAGGATTGCCGAATTGTCGTTTTATACCACACAACGTACGCAAAGCTTCCACACCACGATCAGCATTGGTATTTCGTGTGCAGCAGAGACGATTTATGCCTACGAATTGCTGTATAAACATGCCGATCTGGCGCTTTATGAAGCCAAGCAGTCCGGCCGTAACCTGGTGATTACTTATAGCGGAAATGCAACGCCACAAGATGATGTGGCGGACAGTTAGCGTATCAGCCGATGCCACGCTCAATCGTCAGCGAACAGCGCCTGCCACAATTGCACCACAGCCGCCCGCTCGGACTGCAACTGGTCATCGGCCACCAGCGCATCCAGGCCTTGCAATTTGGCATGGTGTATCAAGGTACGATATTCACGGTAAGCATCAGCGACTTTTTCAGCCAGCGTACTTGATTCAATCAAGCCCAGCTTGGCACAACGCTGTAACAAGGCAATATTGCCAATATTGTCAGTCAGCTCAGGATAATGCGCTGCCTGCGCCAGTACCAGATATTGCACCATAAACTCAACATCAATAATACCGCCCACCCCTTGCTTGACGTCAAAGCGATCGACTTTGGGTTTATGCGCCTCGCGCATTTTTTCGCGCATGTGGGCAATCTCTTGTTTGAGCGCAGCAGTGTCGCGCGGCTGGCACATAATCTGACGGCGAACCTGCTCAAATGTTTCACCAATCGCCGTTTCGCCTGCCACAAAACGTGCGCGGGTAATGGCCTGATGCTCCCACACCCAGGCTTTGTGTTGCTGGTATTCAGCAAAGGCCTGCACCGTACTCACCAGCAAGCCACTATTGCCATCCGGTCGCAACTGCAAATCGGTTTCATATAACAGGCCGGCATTGGTCAAGGTGTTAAACCAGGTATTCAGGCGCTGTGCAAAACGCGCATAAATCTCCTGCGCCCTGTCGGCCTCATCTTCAAACAGGAAAATAATATCCAGGTCAGACAAATAACCTAGCTCTTTGCCGCCCAGCTTGCCGTAGCCAATCACCGCAAACTTCGGTATCTCAAGATGCTTAAACGGCAGATTTTGCCAAACAGTCTGCACACTGACCTGCAGAATCACATCAGCCAGCGCGCTCAAATCGTCTGAAATTGCTTCCAGCGGCAAGGCGGTCATCAAATCCTGGGCGGCAATTTTAAGCACATTGGCATGCTTAAAATGCCGCACGGCATCCATTTGTGCTTCCACATCACCTGCCAATTGCTGCATATGGCGCGTAAGCTCAATTTTCAACTGCGCGGCATCCAGCCGTTTAAACAGTGTTTGCTTATTGAGCAATTCGTCCAGCAAAATTGGGTGGGCAGAGACATATTGCGCAATCCACGGGCTGGCGGCGCAGAGTTTAACAATCAAAGCCAACGCATCCGGAAACTCAGCCAGCAAGGCCAAATAACTGGCGCGGCGGCAGATGCTCTCCAGCAAATCCAGCGTCCGTATCAAGGCGGTATCTGGCGTGGTGCTTTGCTGCTGGCTCGCCTCACGCAACAACAAAGGCATGAGTTGATCCAGGCGGCGGCGACTCTGCTCAGGCAACTGCTGAATACGCTGGCTGTTACGCGTTTGTTGCAGCAAATGCACAATATCACTGGCACGTGTATAGCCGTGTTGCTCCAGCCATTGCGCAGCTTCGCTGCCACTCACGGTGCCTTGCCACAGTGCGGTTTCCTGCTGCAAGTCATTGCTTTGCTCGTCTTTAAACGTATCGTCAAAAAAACGCTGTACGCGGTCGCGGTGAATATTCAGCTCAGTGATGAAACTGGCCCAATCCGGCTGCTTGAGCATTTGCAATAAATAGCCGCGGTAAGTCTCAGAATCTGGCAAATCCTGTGTTTGCTGGTCATCGATATACATCAGCCGATGTTCCAGGTTGCGCAGATAAATATAACTTTCCTTTAACGCAGAGACGTCATCAGCAGGCAGCATGCCACGCGTTGCCAGACAATCCAGCACCGCCAATGTCGGCTTGATTTGCAAATCCGGGACTTGCCCGCCGCGGATCAGCTGGAACACCTGCGCAATAAACTCCACCTCACGGATACCGCCACGCCCCAGCTTAATATTGTCAGATAGGCGGCGTTGCACCACATCGCGCTGAATCTGCACTTTCAGATCACGCATGGAGGCATAGGCGTTAAAATCCAGGTATTTGCGGAACACGAAAGGCTTCATCACCTTAGTCAGCGCCGTATCCGGCCCGCACACGGCACGGCCTTTAATCCAGGCATAGCGCTCCCACTCGCGGCCATAATTCTGGTAATAATCTTCCAGCGCATCCAGGTTACACACCAGCGCGCCCTCTGAACCAAACGGCCGCAAACGCATATCGACGCGAAACACAAAACCATCTGCCGTGACATCATCCAGCGCAGCAATGACCTTTTTGCCTAATCTGGTAAAAAAGTCCTGGTTGCTGACCGACTTTGCACCATCCGTATCACCTTCCTGCTCGTAGGCAAAAATCAAGTCTATGTCAGACGACACATTCAGTTCGCGACCACCCAGCTTGCCCATGCCGACGACAATCATGCGTTGCGCCTGACCCTGTGCATCGCGCGGGTTGCCATAGGTTTCTGCCAAACGGGCGTGATAAAAATCCACCGCGGCAGTAATGGCTGATTCCGCCAGGGCACTGGTGATTTCTGCCACTTCGGCAAAGTCTGCCAGGCCATTCAGGTCACGCACGATCATATGCGCCATTAAGCGCTGCCGGTTCAGCCTGATTTGTTGCAAAAAAACAGATTCTTCAATATCTTTTTCATATAAAAACAAAGTGTTAACATCTTCAGTCTTATATGTCTTATATAAGTTATCTAACAAATCAGTTATAAAATCTGTATGTTTTGTAACGAATCTGGCAAAAAATGGGCTGCAGGCTGCTGCATGTAGCAAATAGGCGGCCTCTGTAGACGCGACCTGCTTTTCTGTTAGAATTTGGGCAAGCTGTTGCATGAGTTTTTGCTCTTGTAATGAGTTGTGTGCTCGGAGAGTTTGTCAATCAGAACCAGAATAATAATACCTGAGGTTCGCTCACACTTTCATTTTTTGACATTGATTTTTGGGGGTCGCTATGTCTATCGAATCAGTACTTCATGAACACCGCGTATTTGCGCCAGGCAAGGCGTTTGCCAGCCAGGCAGCGGTGGGCAGCATGGAGGAATACCAGCGCCTGCATGCAGAAGCATTGCAGGATTACGAAGGATTTTGGGCCAAACTGGCACGCGAGTTATTGATTTGGCACAAGCCATTCAACAAAACGCTGAACCAGGACAATGCGCCATTTTATAAATGGTTTGAAGATGGCGAGCTGAACGTCTCAGCCAACTGCCTAGACAAGCACCTGCAAACCATCCCGAATAAAACCGCCATTATTTTTGAAGCAGATAATGGCGATGTTAAAAATATCACTTATAAAGAGTTGTATCACCAGGTTTGCCAGTTCGCCAACGGCTTGAAGTCGCTCAATCTGGTCAAAGGTGACCGCGTCATTATCTATCTGCCGATGGGCATTGAAGCCATCGTCGCCATGCAAGCCTGTGCACGTCTGGGTATTATCCACTCTGTGGTATTCGGTGGGTTCTCAGCCAAGAGCCTGAACGAGCGTATTATTGACGCCGGCGCAGTCGCCGTCATCACCTCTGACGGCCAATACCGTGGCGGCAAAACCTTGCCACTGAAACAAGCGGTAGATGAAGGCATTGCCATGGGTGGCTGTGACAGCATTCGCCACATGGTGGTATTCAAGAAAACTGGCCAGGACGTGGCCTGGGATAATAAATGTACCTGGTGGCACGACCTGATTGCCGACAAGGCCGACACCTGTGAACCCGTAATGGTCGATGCCGAACATCCCTTATTCCTGCTCTATACCTCAGGCTCTACTGGCAAACCCAAAGGCGTACAACATAGTTCAGCAGGTTATTTGCTGCATGCCATGAACACCATGCGTTGGACGTTCGATATCAAGCCGGATGATATTTACTGGTGTACGGCCGATGTGGGCTGGATTACCGGCCACAGCTATGTGACCTACGGCCCACTGGCCATGGGCGCAACACAAATCGTGTTTGAAGGTATCCCTACTTTCCCTAACGCTGGCCGTTTCTGGGAAATGATCCAGCGCCACAAAGTCAGCGTGTTTTACACCGCGCCGACAGCGATCCGTTCATTGATTAAAGCCGGTGAAACTGACTTCACTACCCACCCCAACCATTTCGACTTATCCAGCCTGCGCCTGCTGGGCACCGTGGGTGAACCGATCAACCCGGAAGCCTGGATGTGGTACTACGAACAGGTCGGCGGCAACCGTTGCCCGATTGTCGACACTTTCTGGCAAACCGAAACCGGCGGCCATGTGATCACACCATTACCTGGCGCCACACCACTGGTACCAGGTTCCTGCACCCTGCCCTTTCCTGGCATTGATATTGATGTCGTGGATGAAACAGGCAAAGACATTCCCTGGGGCAGCGGCGGCCTGTTGGTGATTAAGAAACCCTGGCCATCCATGATACGCACCATTTATAACGACCCTGAGCGTTATAAAACCAGCTACTTTCCGGCTGAGCTGGGTGGCAATCTTTACCTGGCGGGCGATGGCGCGGTACGTGATGTCAACACCGGCAACTTCACTATCATGGGCCGCATTGACGATGTGTTGAACGTGTCTGGTCATCGCTTGGGCACCATGGAAATTGAATCAGCCCTAGTCGCCAATCATTTAGTGGCTGAATCTGCCGTGGTGGGTAAACCGCACCCGATCAAAGGTGAGTCTGTAGTGGCCTATGTCGTGCTCAAAGGCAAGCGCCCGGAAGGTGAAGAAGCGAAAAAAATCGTTGCTGAACTGCGCGAATGGGTAGGTAAGGAAATTGGCCCGATTGCCAAACCCGACGAAATCCGCTTTGGCGATAACCTGCCCAAAACCCGCTCAGGCAAAATCATGCGCCGCTTGCTGCGTAGTCTGGCTAAAGGCGAGGAAATCACTTCCGATATTTCCACCTTGGACAATCCCGCCATTCTGGAACAATTGAAACAGCCAATCAATTAAGACCGGACTGAATGTGGAAGGCCTGATTATCCTGATTGTGTTCGCGGCAGTAGCCATCTTCCTGATGCGAAAATAATCCGGCCAGGTGCATGATGCGGCCCAATGTAAAATCTGGGTTAAAATAGCGCTTTTTCCCAAAGCGCTATTTTTTCATGTCCAGTTTGCAGCAAGAAGTTGAACGCCGCCGTACCTTTGCCATCATTTCGCACCCGGATGCGGGTAAAACCACGCTCACCGAAAAACTGCTGTGGTTTGGTGGTGCGATTCAGGTCGCCGGTGAAGTGCGTGGCCGTAAAGCGGCGCGTCATGCCACCTCAGACTGGATGGAACTGGAAAAGCAACGCGGCATTTCCGTCACCTCCTCTGTGATGCAGTTTCCGTATCGCGAACATATGGTCAACCTGCTGGACACACCAGGCCACGATGACTTCTCGGAGGACACCTATCGCACCCTGACCGCCGTAGACTCGGCGGTGATGGTGATCGACTCTGTAAACGGCGTCGAAGCGCAAACCATTAAACTGCTTAACGTCTGCCGCATGCGCGACACGCCAATTATTACTTTCATCAACAAGCTAGACCGCGAAAGCCGCGCGCCTATTGAGTTGCTGGATGAAATCGAAACGACATTGGGCATGGAATGCGCGCCCATGACCTGGCCAATCGGCATGGGTAAAACCTTCCGTGGCGTGTATAGCCTGGTCAATGACTCCATTTTATTCTTTGATCCGCGCGCTGAAAAAGGCACTTCAGAGACCATTCAAGGTCTGGATAATCCAAGACTGGATGAATTGATTGGCTACCAGGCGCAAGAGCTGCGCGTAGATATTGAGCTGGTACGTGGCGCTTCTAACGAATTTAATAAAGAACGTTATTTAAGCGGTAAACAAACGCCGGTATTTTTTGGCTCAGCCGTGAATAACTTCGGCGTGCAATCGCTGCTGGATGCGGTAGTCGACTTATCACCTCCGCCACAAGCCCGCAAAACAGCCACCCGTGCTGTGGCGGCTAACGAAGAAAAATTCGCTGGCTTTGTGTTTAAAATCCAGGCCAATATGGATCCCAAACACCGTGACCGCATTGCATTCTTACGTGTGTGCTCGGGCCGTTTCGAGCGTGGCATGAAGATCAAGCAGGTCGCCTCCGGCAAGATGCTCAACGTCAATAACGCCATCACTTTTATGGCACAAGACCGCACCATTATGGATGAAGCCTACTCCGGTGACATCATCGGCATCCCCAACCACGGGACGATTAAATTGGGCGACACGTTTACCGAAAACGAAGCACTCAAATTCATTGGCATCCCGTCGTTTGCGCCAGAGTTTTTCCGTCGCGCACGCATTAAAAACCCGATGAAAATGAAGCAGCTGCAAATCGGCCTCAAACAGTTATCCGAAGAAGGCGCGGCGCAGCTATTCCGCCCCTTATTATCGAACGACCTGATTTTGGGCGCAGTGGGTATGTTGCAATTTGACGTAGTCGCGCACCGCCTGGAACATGAGTATGGCGTCGACATGGTGTTTGAGCCCTACGACTGTTACACCGCACGCTGGCTCAAAGGCTCTGATGCCGACCTGAAAGCGATTGCGGATAAATACGGCTTTAACGTCGGCCTCGATAGTGCCGATGATTACGTTTACCTGGCCCCTAACCGCGTTAACCTGCAAATGGCACAAGAACGTTATCCGGATATCCAGTTTATGGAAACACGGGAAATCGCCTAAGCGCGGGCAATTAAGCTGTCGGGTAGTCAGACCATGTCCACTTTAGTGCCGTCCGGCGTGCTTAAGGCATTGTCTCTCAAGCAACCATTTGCATGGCTGATTGCCAACGGTTACTTACTGGTAGACGACCGCAGCTGGGGCACGCAATATCGCGGCCCCATCCTCATTCATGCCAGTAAAGGCCTGTATGAGGAATATTATCAGTACATTAAACGCCACACTGACGTTCCCATCCCTGACCGAGATAAACTGGAATATGGCGGCGTCGTTGGTATTGCCAAACTGGTTTTGTGCAGCAAGCCTGGTGAGTTACCTGCTGGCATTAGTCGCGAACAGCGCGCGCATTTTGGCGGCGTACATCAAGAATATTATGGTTTTCTATTTGAGCAAGCCACGCCATTACCGTTGATGCCCTGCGCTGGGAAGCTGGGTATTTTTGAGCTGGATATAGATAAGCTGTTGGCAGCACCGCCTGCAGCCCAGTCCGAATTATTTTAATCTGTGACCAGAGCGATCACTCAGGCAACAACCTAGTGATAAATCGCGTGTTTTTTGAGAGTTGGAGTCATATGAAAAATCCTTGCCCATGCTATAGCGGCCAGCCTTATTCCGCTTGTTGCCAGCCTTTACATGAAGGGCAAGCAGCGCCGGATGCAGAGCGCTTAATGCGTTCGCGCTACAGTGCTTATGTGATGAAACTGCCGGACTATATTCTAGCGACCTGGCATCCGGACACCAGGCCAGAAACATTGACCTTGGATGACCTGAATGGCATTAAATGGATGAAGTTACTGGTGAAAATACATCAACAGTCAGATGCCACACATGCCGAAGTTGAATTTAGCGCAACCTATCAGAGTGGGAACCAGAAAAAAACGCAACTTACCGAGCATAGCCGGTTTGTAAAAGAGAATGATCGCTGGTTATATGTCGGCGAGAACCAGAAGCCGCCTGTAGATTAACCTCGTCATCCAGTCCATAAAGGACAATCAGACTGGCAAATGAAGTCGAAATCGGGAGAGTGCTCGATTCACTGAGCCAATCCAGGATGGCAAGATGAAGCGCATGCGGATAGATGCGCTGATGGCCATCCTGATCCAGCGCTAGCAAAAGTTGCTTGATCTCATATTGACTAAGGCCGACTAAGGCGCGCTCCAGCGTACTCTGATCCAGATAACCATATTGATGCTTATCTAAGCGTAAAAAGATGTTCTGGGTAAACTGTGCGCTCACCTTGCAAATAATACTCGCCATAAATTTCGTTCTCCTGCACTCATCATGTGATGTCAGGTTTATTCTAGGCGCATCAATATCTCAACGGTGTATCGCTGTGTAACGCTTTGTATCACAACAAGTAATAAAAAACCCGCCTGTCGATCAACAAACAGACGGGTTTAATATTCACACAAAAATTACATGCCCTGCTTCAGACTCTCCATAATAAATGGATCAAGATCACCATCCAGCACCCCTTGCGTATTGCCGATCTCGACATTGGTACGCAAATCCTTAATACGGCCCTGGTCCAGTACATAGCTACGGATCTGGTGACCCCAGCCAATATCGGTTTTGGCATCTTCCAGCGCCTGCTTCTCTTCGTTACGTTTGTTCAGTTCCAGGTTATACAACGCGCCTTTCAACATATTCATCGCTTCCTCGCGGTTGCGATGTTGTGAACGGTCATTCTGGCATTGCACCACCACATTGGTCGGCAAGTGGGTAATCCGCACCGCAGAATCGGTTTTGTTAATATGTTGACCACCGGCACCACTGGCGCGGTAGGTATCAATGCGTAAATCGGCCGGGTTGATTTCAATTTCAATCGAATCATCGACCTCTGGGAAAATCTGCACACTGGCAAAACTGGTATGGCGTTTGGAGTTGGCATCAAATGGTGACTTGCGTACCAGCCTATGCACGCCACTTTCAGTGCGTAGCGTGCCAAATGCATAATCGCCACTGACTTTGATAGAAGCGCCTTTAATCCCGGCGATATCCCCTTCAGACTCTTCCAGCACTTCTACCGTAAAGCCCTTGCGCTCCACATAGCGTAAATACATGCGCAACAGCATGCCCGCCCAGTCTTGTGCCTCAGTGCCGCCACTGCCAGACTGAAACTCAATAAAGCAGTTATTGGCGTCCATGGGCTGCGAGAACATGCGTTTAAACTCCATCTCGGCGATGGTTTTTTCGACTTTCTTTACGTCATCACTGACGCTGAGCAGCGTATCGTCATCGCTTTCTTCGCGCGCCATGTCGAACAGCTCCTGGCTATCCGTCAGCGATTGTGCGACGGCATCCAGCGTGGTAACCACAGTTTCCAGCATGCGTTTTTCCTTGCCGAGCTTTTGCGCTTTTTCAGCATCGTCCCAGACTTTGGGATCCTCCAGCAGGCCATTCACTTCGGCTAAACGTTGCTCTTTGTTTTCGTAGTCAAAGATACCCCCGAAGGGCATGGTGACGTTGGGTCAAATCGCTCAACGCATTGGCGATGGCATTTAGTTGTTCTGCTTCCATGTGATTGATTTTAAATTGTGTAAAAACCACTATTATACCGCAGCTAAAACGCTGATTCAGCGCCAAAACATGCCTTGTATTCCACTTCAGATACAGATTTTTGTCACAAACATTGTCACAAAATAGTAAAATCCCTGTCACAAAACTTTGAAACCACCAGGGAGTACCCAATGGCGAATGCCACTTTTGGCCGCATCATGGCTGCAATCAGCCCCAGAAACGATAACTATTTTGTACTGTTTAACCGTCTGGCCGATTGTGCGGTGCGTGGTTCCAAAGTGCTAGCCCTGATGGCTGCGGAAGTCGATCAGGCAAGTTTCCAGAAACATTTCTCTGATATTCGCGATATTGAATCCGAGGCAGACGAGTACACCAAGGAAATCCTGCTGTCCTTGCATAAAACCTTTATCACCCCGTTTGACCGCCGCGAAATTCGCGAGCTGGCGATGGCGCTGGATGACATCATCGACTATATGGAAGCCATTCCGCAAAGCGTGGAAATTTACGGCCATAGCAAATTCACCCCTGAGATGGTCGCCCTGGCGCAAATCCTGTTGCGCGCCGCTGAAAAAGTCCAGGACGCCGTACACATGTTGTCTGACATGAAAAATGCCGAGCGCATTTTGCGTACCTGTGAAGAGATCAGCAAGATTGAAGGCGAAGCCGACCATATCATGCGCTCCGGCATGCACAGGCTGTTTGAAGAAGACCATGACGCACGCACCTTAATCCGCTCAAAACAATTATATGACCTGTTTGAAGAGGCCGTAGACAGCTGTGAAGACGTGGCTGACGTCATCCATGGCGTTGTGCTTGAACGCATCTAACACCGTCACCAGGAACTCAACATGGATCATGTGATTTTAGTCATGGCGGTGCTAGTCTTCGTCGCCCTGATTTTTGACTTTATGAACGGTTTTCACGATGCGGCCAACTCGATTGCGCTCATGGTGTCCACCCGTTTATTGACTCCGCAGGCGGCAGTGATCTGGGCTGCTTTTTTCAACTTTGTCGCGTTTATGTTTTTTGGCCTGCATGTGGCCGATACGGTGGGCAAAGGCATTATTGACCCGAACATCGTCAATAACACCGTCATTTTTGGCGCGCTGTTTGGCGCCATTGCCTGGAATGTGATCACCTGGTGGTTTGGCATTCCCTCTTCTTCATCTCACGCACTGATTGGCGGCCTGATTGGCGCAGGCATGGCACATTCTGGCACCAAAGGCGTGATTATCGGCAGCAAGCTGATCAGCACCGGCATTGCCATTATCCTGTCGCCACTGTTCGGCATGATACTCGCGCTACTGTTATCGATTGGCATTATGTGGGTGTTTCAAAAGTCGTCACCTTACAAAATCGAAAGCCGGTTTAACAAACTGCAATTTATTTCATCTTCACTGTTCAGCCTGGGCCACGGCGCTAATGACGCGCAGAAAACCATGGGCATCATCACCGTATTACTGTTTGCCAATGGCTATTTGCACGGTGACTTTCATGTCCCGTTCTGGGTCGTCATTGCCTGTCAGCTGGCGATGGGTCTGGGCACGCTGTTTGGTGGCTGGCGCATTGTGCGTACGATGGGCATGGGCATCACCAAGATCCGCCCGACCGGTGGCTTCGCTGCGCAAACCTCAGGCTCGATTGCCTTATTTCTGGCGACAAGTTTAGGGATTCCGGTCTCGACCACCCATACCATTACCGGTGCGATCGTCGGCGTCGGCTTATCACGGCGCATGACGGCCGTACGCTGGGGCCTGGCGTCACGCATTGTCTGGGCGTGGGTGCTCACCATTCCTTGTGCCGCGATCATGGCGGCGATTGCCTATCATATTGGTGAAAGCTTGCTGTAAGGAAAATCAGTGATAAAAAGGGGCGCAGACTGCGCCTTTTTTATTTTTTGTCACATTTCTGTCATATTAAGTTTTTATGATTTCGTGCATCACAACAGACAACACCAAACACAGGAGTGTATAGATGAAAACCCGTTTGTTCCGCAATACTTTAATGGCCGGCCTGATCGTTCAGGCATTTAGCTTCACGCACTCAGCAACGGCTGCGGACAAAATCATCAAGATTGATGGTTCCAGTACGGTTTACCCGATTACCGAAGCCGTCGCTGAAGAATTCCAACGCGCCAAAGGCGTTAAGGTCACTGTCGGCGAATCTGGCACTGGCGGCGGCTTTAAGAAATTCTGCCGTGGCGAAACTGATATTTCAGATGCTTCCCGCCCTATTTCACAAAAAGAAATTGATGCGTGTAAAGAAGGTGGCGTACAGTTTATTGAACTGCCTATCGCTTACGATGCATTGACCGTGGTCGTGAACGGTAAAAACGACTGGGTGAAACAAATCACCGTCGCAGAACTGAAAAAAATCTGGGAGCCAGGCTCTAAAGTAAAAAGCTGGAAAGAAGTGAACGCCACTTACCCAGACAAAGCCATTAACCTGTATGGCCCAGGCACCGCCTCTGGTACCTTTGATTACTTTACAGAAGCAATCAATGGCAAAGCCAAAGCCAGCCGCACAGACTACACACCGTCTGAAGATGACAATGTATTGGTACAAGGCGTTGCTGGTAATGCAGGCGGCATGGCCTACTTCGGCCTGGCTTACTACCTGGAAAACACGGACAAGCTGAAAGCGGTACCTGTGGTGGCTAAAGAAGGTGGTAAACCAGTATTGCCATCCGAAGCAACTGTGATGGATGGTACATACCAGCCATTATCCCGCCCGCTGTTTATTTATGTGAACGCCACCTCAGCGGCCTTCAGACCAGAAGTGAAAGCCTTCGTTAACTATTACCTGGAAAACGCACCAGAGCTGGTGAAAGAAGTGAAATATGTGCCACTGCCAAAAGCAGATTACACTGCCGTGAAAGAACACTTCAAGGCAATGAAACCAGGCACTGGCTTCAACGGCACCTCTGAAGTCGGTATCAAGATTACTGACTTGTTATCCCGCATCAAGTAATCATAAAAAAGGGGCTGCAATGCCCCTTTTTTAGTGATGACTCGGCCTGAACCGCGGATTATCCGCTAAAATTCTTCCCTGGCAGATCAATACTCTTGATCATTAGTAAAAGATCAACACACTATGGCGACCCAAGCAATGCAAGCTCCCGTGCAACTGACCATCAGCCCCAGACTGGCGAAAAATATCCGCCGCAATGTCAAAGAGCGGATTATTGAACTGATCCTGATGATGGCAGCCCTGGTCGCTGTCGCCACCACATTTGCGATTGTCGGCGTGTTGCTATACGAATCGCTGAGTTTTTTCAAAACAGTGTCCGTTATTGAGTTTTTTACCGATACGCAATGGACGCCCTTATTTGAAGATGCGCACTACGGCATTATGCCGCTGGTATCCGGCACCCTGACTACCTCAGCCATTGCACTGGCTGTTGCCGTACCGATTGGTACCATTTCAGCGATTTTCCTGTCTGAATTTGCTTCACACAAAACGCGCGAAATCATCAAGCCTATCCTGGAATTATTAGTCGGTGTGCCTACCGTCGTATTTGGCTATTTCGCGCTGTTTTTTGTGACACCTTTGCTGCAAAGCATCTACCCTGACCTGCCGAGCTTCAACATGCTCGGTGCCGGTATGGTGATGGGTATCATGATTATTCCGTACATTGCCTCCATGTCTGAAGATGCCATGCGCGCCGTACCGATGAGTATGCGTGAAGGCTCTTATGCTATGGGTGCGACACGTTTCCAGACAGCAATTAAAGTGGTCACACCGGCGGCGATTTCCGGCATTGTGGCAGCGTATATTCTGGCAATTTCACGCGCAGTGGGCGAAACCATGGTAGTCGCGATTGCCGCTGGCCAACAACCCAACCTGACCTTTAACCCGCTGGATAGTGCAGCGACCATTACCGCTTATATCGTACAGGTGGCCATGGGTGACTTGCCACATGGCAGTATCGGTTATCAAAGTATTTTTGCAGCAGGCCTGGTATTGATGGCAATGACTTTGTCATTCAACATTTTTGGCCACTGGGTACGCAAAAAATACCGCGAAAGCTACTAATAAACTGTCTCATTGCTGACATATAACCACCATACACTGCCAGTAGCCAGACTACTGGCCAATGCGGAAATAAAAAATCATGGAACATAAAGCTTCTGTCCTCGAAAATCTGGCCGACGTCCGCGCCATGATTAAACGCCACAAGCGCAATGACACACTGTTTGCCACCCTGGGCCTGATTTGCCTGATGCTGGGTTTAATGACACTGATGTTGCTGTTCTGGCAACTGATTGCCGATGGGCATCCAAAATTTAACCTGGATTTTTTAACTGAATTCCCTTCGCGCCGTGCTGGCCGTGCCGGTCTACTTTCAGCTTGGGTTGGCTCGTTACTGGTGATGTCTGTCACGTTTCTGACCGCCGTACCCATTGGTGTCGCTGCTGGCTTATACCTGGAAGAATACGCACCAAAAAACTGGTTTACCGACCTGATTGAAATCAATGTGTCTAATCTGGCAGGCGTGCCTTCCATCATTTACGGCTTGCTGGCACTGGGCTTGTTTGTCTACATGCTGGACTTCGGCCAAAGCATTCTGACCGCCGGTTTAACCTTGGGCCTGCTCATTCTGCCGATTGTCATTGTCTCGACCCGTGAGGCCATTCGCGCTATTCCGGTGTCTATCCGCGAAGCTGCTTATGGCGTCGGCGCGACCAAATGGCAAGTCGTTTACGATCATGTATTCAAATACTCTTACGGCGGCATCCTGACCGGTATTATTATCGGCATGGCGCGCGCCCTGGGTGAAACTGCACCGATTATTACCATTGGTGCACTGACGTTTATCGCCTTCTTGCCACCAAGCCCGATCACGACTGAACCCCCATTCCTGAATTTTGAATGGTTGTCTTCAGGCTTTACCGTGATGCCGATTCAAATGTTTAACTGGCTGTCGCGCCCTGACCATGCATTTCATGTCAATGCGGCTGCCACCGGTGCACTGATTATCGTTGTCACGCTGTTAATGAACGGTGCAGCCATCTGGTTGCGCTACAAAATTCGTAAAAATATTAAATGGTAATGCCACATAAGATTTAGGAAACTCCATGGCCACTGTCACAACTGCAATAAAAGCCGAAGCACGCGATTTAAACTTTTTTTATAGCAACGGCGCACGCGCACTCAAAGGCATCTCCATGCCTTTGTATGAAAATAAAATCACGGCGCTGATTGGCCCATCCGGTTGCGGAAAATCTACCTTCCTGCGCTGTTTTAACCGTATGCACGATTTATATCCTGGCAATAAATACCAGGGCGAGATTGTGATGCACCCGGACAACACTAATGTGCTGGATTCAGGCGTAGACCCAATTGAAGTGCGCATGCGTATCAGCATGGTGTTCCAGAAGCCTAACCCGTTTCCGAAATCCATCTACGAAAACGTGGCTTACGGCCTGCGCGTGCGTGGTGAAAACAACAAACGCATCATGGACGACAAAGTAGAAGAAGCGCTCAAAGGCGCGGCTTTATGGAACGAGGTCAAAGACCGTTTGCACGACCTGGCATTCAACCTGTCCGGCGGCCAGCAACAACGTTTGTGTATCGCCCGTGCCTTGGCCACCGACCCGGAAATCATGCTGTTTGACGAGCCCACTTCAGCACTGGACCCGATTGCGACCGCTAACATTGAAGAGCTAATGGTCGAGTTGCGCAGCAAGCTGACGATCTTGGTAGTGACGCATAATATGCAACAGGCAGCACGTGTCTCCGACTACACCGCGTATATGTACCTGGGTGAGTTGATCGAGTATGACGATACCGACAAAATCTTTACTAACCCTGGCCGTAAAGAAACCGAAGACTACATTACCGGCAAGTTTGGCTAATTTAAACGTTTGGTTAATTTAAAAGCTCGAATAAAAAACGCCACACTATGTGGCGTTTTTTTATTGGTGGCGCTTTTTATTGCTATGCAGCCATACTTACTGGCGGCGGATACCTGCTTCCAATATAAAGAACTGTGGGCTCAATGCGGCTAAAGGCGCTTTGAGCTTTTCCACTTCTGCCGCCGGTGCGTGCACCTCCAGGCGAATCAACTTGGCCAGTTTGAGCGCTTCCCCCAGTGGCTCAGCCACGTTGTCCAGATGCGCCAGAATGCCCTCTGCACTGGCATACCCTTCGCGGCAATGCGCAATATTGCCACTGAATGAAAATGCATAGTGCATACAGTCGGCTTCATTACGGGTCTTGTCTAAAAACTGGGCACCTAGCGCCTTAAATGCGGCAAGGTTCTCGGCAGGCACTTCAAAATAAGGAACCAGCGTGCAACAGGTGTCTGGGGTAAACATGGTTGATTTCTCCTGATAGGTTACGCTTGCATCAATACAAGTCTGTCCATATCTTGGCTGGCAGGCGGTTGACCGTCAAGCCCACCGCCAAAAATTCAGGATTTTAATGAGGCCGCTATGCTTAGGCAGCGGCAGACGCGGCCAATGGCATATGCGTCAGCATCAGGCGCTCATAGCACTCAAGCAGTTTGTTTGCTTGTGCGTCGCTGGACCACACTTGCTCCACATAGCGCTTACCCTGTTTACCAACGCGCTCACGCAATTGATGGTCGATGAGCAAGGTTTGTACTTGCTCGGCAAAGTGCAACTCATCATCTTTCGCAATCAAGGCACCCTGCTCCTGACGTAAAATGGAGGCTGTACCCAGTTCGGCAATTGCCACCACAGGGGTAGACTGCGCCATGGCTTCTAGCAATACCAGGCCTTGTGTTTCGCTCTTGGAAGCAAACACAAAAATATCTGCCGCCTGATAGGCTGCGTTCAGGCCAACGGCGCGATCCAGGTAGCCGAGGAACATCACGTGCGACTGCAGCCCATTATCACGCGCCATTTTCTTCAACATCGCCTCGGCCGGGCCTTCACCGGTAATGACCAGCAACACCTCGGGGTGATCCTGAATCACCAGCGATAGCATTTCGAGCAAGAACTGTATGTTCTTTTCATAAGCCACACGGCCAACAAACATCAATAAAGGACGTTGTGCCGGGATACCATACTTCTCCCTGAACGCCGCACCATCACCAGGGATAAAGCGCGAAGCATCCAGCCCGGTCGGGATCACTGTGATAGGCGTGGTAACACCGTATTGCTGCAAGACCTCCCGCATCTGCGCTGAAGGAGATACCACGGTATCGACCTGCTGGCATTGCTTGCGTGACACCGATTGTGCGATACGCACCGCCCATTGGCGTGGCACCCACGGCAAATAATGATGCATATAGTCTTCAAAAAAGGTGTGGTAGGTTTCCACTACTGGCACTTGCAGTCTTTTGCCAATCTTGAGCCCGGCATAATGTGCAATAAAAGGCGTATGGATATGTACCAGATCATAATCGCCTGGATGCAGGCTGTTGATGTAAGTCACCAAGGCTGACCATTTCATTAAATAGTCTTCCGGATCGAAGACGATTTTACGGGCGTCTATGCGGGTAATCCAGGCCTCGTCTGCCGACAGTGGCTGGCCCGGCTGGACAGGATACTGCGGTGCAATCAGATGGACGACATGACCCTGCTCACGCAAGCTCTCGGCAAAGGTACGGATGCTGGTAGATACGCCATTCACGCGCGGGAAATACACATCTGAAATCATCAATATTTTCATGCAGGATTCCGAGTTAACAAATCTCACATAGCTTAACAAGAGCTCATGATGCTTTTATGACAAAAACTGTTTTCATATCAACGTCATACAGATTTCATCTAACTGTCATTTAGCAGGCGCAAAGTGCGCGCATGTCACTCCGCCCCCTGATGATATTACTGCTACTGCTGCTGGCCCTGCCAAGTGAAGCACATGCCTGGGGTTTGTATTCGCATGTTGCCTATACACACCAGTGGTTGCAGGCCTTGCCGCTGTTGCCACTGCCCTGGCTGGGCGTCATGCGGCGCTACCCGACGCTGGTGATGGCTGGCGCCTGCCTGCCCGACCTGGCCGTGGTCTCGCGCACGTTTAACCATAGCCATGGCTGGGGCATCGGCCAACAACTACTACATACCAAAAACGATAGGCAACTGGCACTGGGCATCGGCTACAACCTGCACCTGCTGACAGACGTGGTTGCCCACCAGCACTTTGTACCGACCTTTGAGGCTAAATGGCAGCACCACAGCCTGCTTACGCATGCTGCTGCCGAGTGGGCCATGGATGCCTACCTGCATGTGCCAGACCTGCCTACCCCTGGCAAACTGCTGCGTATACATCGTAAAACCATTGTAGACACGCTGACACAATCATTGCAATGTGACGCCAACATTGTCAATAAAGCGGTCTCTCGCCTGGCCAGTGCAGACCAGGCCTTGCGCCTGTCACGTATTCCACAATACCTGCTGCGCCGTTACTGCAGGCTGGATAACGAGTTTGAACATAAGCTGGGTTACTACCGTGACCAGGTCACACTAGCGTTGCAGGACCTGCCGCAACTGCTTAACGGCCACTTCCCATCACTGCATGCCGAGCATATCAACCTGGGCATGGAACAGTTGGATGACTGGCGCCGTAAATGCCTGCAAGATGCTCGCCTGCGGCCTACGCGTGCCATTAGTGCCTTTGAGCATTATCAACATCAATGGTCTAACCAGCCAGATTGTTAGCGAAATAGCCGCTGGACTTGAATCTATTGGCATTGGCGCCATCTAAAGACTAGCTCGCCTTCGACGCTCCTCTGGATTCATACGCATGCCGCCACTCCGCTTTCTGATCGTCACCACCACGCTGGTGGGTCTTTTACACTATTACATTGGTTCGCGCCTGTTAGGGCAACTCCCGTGGCCGACACTCATCGTGTGGCTCGGCTGGGTGGGATTAGCCGCCTCTGCGTTATTACAACCCGTGGCATTTCTGGCGCGTGGTTTCAGCAACCAGTCTTTGCGTGATGGCGTAAGCTGGGTGGCAATGACCGTGATGGGGCTGTTTTCATCCTTGCTGGTATTCACGGTCTTGCGCGACGTCTTATTGCTGGCGATGGCAGGCTTGCACGCATTACATGTGGTGCAAATTGATTTCACTGCCCTGGAAAAACAGTCAGCCTTACTGGCAGTCACGGCAGCCTTTGCCATTAGCATTATCGGCTTCTTTAATGCGCGCAAACTGGCACGTGTGGTCAATGTCACCGTGCCACTACGCGATTTGCCAGCGAGCTTGCAGGGATTCCGTATTGTGCAGATCAGCGATATTCATGTTGGCCCAACCATCAAGCAAGGCTATCTTTCCCGCATTGTGCAACAGGTGAACTCCTTAGAAGCAGACCTGATTGCAATTACTGGCGACCTGGTTGATGGTCGCGTGCATGAATTGGCAGAGCATACGCGCCCATTGGCAACGCTTGAAGCACGTCATGGCAGTTTTTTTGTGACCGGGAACCATGAGTATTACTCAGGCGCACTGGCCTGGATCAATGAACTGGAACGCCTCGGTGTGCGTGTGTTACTCAATGAACACGTAAAACTGTCGCATGAAGGCGCCACCCTGGTATTGGCTGGCGTGACTGACTATACGGCAGGCAGTTTTTATGACGACCATCACAGTGATCCGCAAGCCGCCATTGCCGGCGCGCCCGCAGATGCGCCCAAGATATTATTGGCGCACCAGCCACGCAGTGCAGAGGCTGCCGAGGCGGCGGGTTTTGATTTGCAACTCTCTGGCCATACCCACGGCGGACAATTCTGGCCATGGAAATACTTTGTACCGCTACAACAACCTTATGTGGCAGGCCTGCACCGCCTGCAAGACCTGTGGATTTACGTCAGCCGTGGTACCGGCTATTGGGGCCCGCCTAACCGCTTTGGCTCACCGTCGGAAATCACCTGCTTAACGCTGGTAGCCGCTGGCGATTAAGCCCAATATTTACATGGCCGCTGCCTGGCGCCGGAAGCGCAAGTCAGGCAGATAAGTGGCCAATATCAACAATAAGGCCAGTAGCAGATAAATAGCGCGCAACGGGTAGTCCGTCACAAAGCTGGCGGTGGCTGGCTTACCTGCCAATGCACGGTAAAAAGCCTCGTTATCGGTACCTTTCAGATAACTGCCCTTAAACTCATCTGCTAGCGACTTCAGATAATCTTCTTCCAGCTGCGATAGCATGCGGTCATACTCGGCATAGGCCACTGGCGGATCCGGTTCATCCTGGCTCGGATCAGCATACGTCACACCCACCGCCCCGGCATTGTTATTGTCACTCACCGGCCAATCCCCTACCCGTTTATTGGCCGAGTTATAGCGTGGAATCGCCACCTTTTGTGGGCCGCCAACGCCAATAAAAGTAAAAAACTCACCGATCTGTACGCCACTCAAGTCCTGCTTAATCGTCACATTCACGCGCGGCGCCTCGTCGCCATCGGTAAAAAACAGCATTTGAGCTGGCTGATTGAGCGCATCATACACATGCGTTGCCGCATGCACGGCAAAACTGAGACGACTATTGCCCTTCCAGGCCATGCGCCATTCCAGGTGGTCTATGCCGTCACTGATCACATCCAGGTTCTTGCACACTTCGAGCGGCGTTTGCAGCATGGCAATATTGTCCGAGGCAAAAATGCCCAGACTGAAATAAGTGCCACAGGGTGACTTATGTACCAGTTGCTTCATCAAGTGCTGGCTATAGGCCAGGCGGCTCACGGCCTGTTGCTTCAGCGTTTCATCCTCGGCATTCATGCTTTGCGAAATATCTGCAATCAGCAAATAGTGCTGTACCTGTTGCCGCAGCTGAATTTCAGGTTTAACCAGCGCCAACAGCACTAACACCAGGGCCAGCCCATACAACACCGGCTCATAATGTTGTTTTAACAAGGCAAAGTACTTCATTATGGCAATCCTATCGGCAGGTTACTCAGTTCCATATGCGATTGCTCTTTGCTCGCGCCCTGCATACCGCGCGCCATCACCGAGTGCAACAACGCCAGGTTGAACTTGGCCGCTTTGTCATCTGGCTGCAAGCGTAATGATTGCTCATAAGCAATTTTGGCCTGGGTGAAGGCGTAACGTGCTTCATCCTGAAACGTGCCATCTTCATTCACCGTGCGCACCAGGCCGGACAAAAACAGGTTATTGCCGATATTAAAATGGATATGCGGCAACTCACTGGCAGGCGGTGACAGCTCCAGCGCCTGACCATAGGTTTGTACAGCGTGTTTGTAGTCACCATGCAAACCTTGATCATATGCGGCAGTGAATTTCTGCAAGGCAGGTGAACCGCCCTGCTTGATAACAACACCGCTTTGAATCTGCTGGTTAAGCGCGCGCAACTGATGCAATTGCCAGCCAAAATATAACACGCCTAACAGGCCAAGTGTGGTCAGGCCAGCCCATAGCCAATTGGCATTTCTTCGGTAGATTGTCATTAATACACCTTTATCTGTTTAATCAACACCAGGCCCAGGCCCAGAATGAACGCGATAATCATCAAGTCTTTGGCATAATCATGGCCAGGAATAATGACTTCGTACTGAATCACATTTTTTTCTTTGGCATCAATTTCGCGCAATGCAGATTCCAGTGCCGTCGCGTTATCCGCCTCAAATGCTTTGTATTTCACATTCAATGACTGGAAAAAACGGTCCAGTGCAATCGCTTCCGGCAGATGGTCATCATCGTAAGTATTTTGGGTAAAAATACTGATGTCATCAGGTTCGCGCAGCACAATCCAGTACAAATTGAGTTTTTTACCGACCAATTGCTTGCGGATCTGGTATTTCACACGCGGACTCAATTTACCTGCGCCATCCGACAACAGCACAATCGCACGTGAACCAGTGCTGGCGATATTTTCAAACAGGGTCACCGCGTTGGTAATGCCCGCGCCAATATTGGTCTGGTTAAGCGCAGGCCCAGTCGCGGCCTGAATCGCGGCATGAATACCTTCGCGGTTGGTGGTAATTTTCATGCCATACAACGCGGAGTTGGTAAAACCGACCACGCCCATCATATCGTCCGGTCGTGAATCAATAAACGCCGTAATCAGGCGCCTGGCCGCAGCCGACTTGATTTCTGCCGCATGGCCGCCGGTGGCCTGCCCGGCAAACGGGTGATCCATACTCACGCTGCGGTCAATCACAAACACACTTTGCGCGCCCTTGCCGATTTTTTGCTCCTGATGGCTATCGCCTTGCGGCCCGGCCAAGGCCAGCACCAGGCATAGCAATAACAGGCTGGTGGCCGCCTTTACCAACAGATTGATGCGGTCAGAAAACGCGTCTGCTGGCACCATCTCCAGCCAGGAATACGTTTGTGCATGACGGCTTTTGAGCAGGAACGGTACCGCCGCTACTGGCAACAGCAGCAAAAACCACGGGTGTAAACAATGCATCACACCCTCCGTTCACAATCGCGTAACTGACGCGTCAGCGTTTTGCATTGCTGCAGGTATTCGGCCGCAGCAGGCAATTGCCCACCATACAGTACCGCATTCGCTTGTGTAAAAAAGGCCTGTATCTGCGTTTCTAGCGATTGGAACACCGGTTGCTGCTGTACAAATGCACTCACCTGGCTGCCCAGCATCTGCTGGCCATAATGCTGGTTAAACGCATGCTGCACAATCAATGCTGCCTGCTTTTGTCCTTCTGCCGTTGCAGGCAAACGTTTCAAACGGTGATACGCCTTGGCAAAGTGTCCATTCATCATTGGCAACCAGGTCCAATCGGCATTACGGTAAAGCAATACCAAGCCGCCAACTACCACCAGCAAGACACTGACACGCAACCAGCACTGTATGGCTTGCGTATCCAGCACACTGGCGCGATATTGGGCAATCACGGTTGGTTTGGCCGGTTGCAAACGGTCAGGCAATTGTGCCATCAGCCAAAAACGCCAGGCGGGTAACTCTGCCGCGGCACCGCTGTTAAAGCTAATGCGTTCAGCCGGTAGCTGTAATTGAGTAGGTTTACCGCTACTGGCAAATACCTGGTAATCAAATACCAGCGTGTATATTTTTTTGTCCGCCTGTGACTCACTGCTGACTTGCAACTGGCGCAACTCGATGCCATTGCGCTGCAAGCCTTTCAGCGGCAAGCTGCTGTCGTTGAGCTGGTCTTGCGCAGCGACTGCGAGTTGTATGCGACGTTGCAACACATCGCCCAGCTGTATGCCCGCATATTGTGCCGGGTTATGCACACTGACGACTTTCACTGCTGGCAATGATTTAGCGGGGGCTACGGTGTCGGCCCAAGCTGGTGTTGCCATCAGGCAAGTCGCCAGCCATCCTAATAAAATCTGTTTCATCACGATACTTTCTGTTTCAGCATGGTTTTTTCTCACTTCGGTTTTGCTTCACGCCGGTACCTTCTGTTTCACTCTGGTACCTTCTCTTTAACCATGGCACGCTAATGAATAAGTTGTTCAAAATAATCCGACAGCAAGCTGGCTTCAAATTGTCCGGCGACATAGAGCGGACGAATATCAAAACGTGCGAACAGTTGATCCAGCGCCTGCTTGCGCTGCTCAAACTGCTCGGCAAACTGGGCACGAATCGCCTGGCGGAAAAAAATGGTTTTTTGCAGGCCGGTTTCCGGGTCTTGTAAATTGCCAAAGCCAAAGCGCGGCAAACGCTCATACTCTTGCGGATCCCATAACACCACGGGGATGACCTGGTGGCTGGACATGCCATTAAGGCCACGCTCAATCAGGGCCAATGGCAAGTGAAAGTCCGAAATCCAGAACACCAAGCCTTTTTGCTGGCCCAGCCAGCCGGTCGCTTCCACAATGCCCTGGCCATCCTTGCGTGAATTATGAAAGCGGGCCAGTTGGTCTATGGTGGCAAATGACTGGTGCGCATGATGTCCAGGAGCCAGACTTAGTTGCGGAATCACGGCGTGGTCATAACTCACCATGCCAAACAAATCGCTGTTTTCATGTGCCGAGCAAGCGATCGAAGCGGCGACGGCTTGCACAGTCGCCAGCTTGCTTACTTGCCCCTGAAACTGCATCGAGCTAGACATATCGCAGATCGCATACAAGGGCGTCGACGCTTCCTGCTTGAATACGCGCACCTGCACCTGCTCGTAGGGGTCACGCAAGGTTTGCCGTAAATCCAGCCGTCTGGCATCTGGGTAATCAACCAGGGAGACGTGCTTGCTGAACTCGTCACCAGGCCCACGCTGTATGCCTAAATGCTCACCAGCATGCACACTGGCAGAGCGCCATGGCACCTGGTAAAAAAACGGCTGCGCGTTGGCCGGAATCATGCTGCTTTGGCCCGTGCTGGCACGCTGACATTGGCCAGAATCTGGTTGGTGAGTTCACGTGAAAGCTGGGTACGGCGGCTCTCAAACATCGGGTTCAATACCAGGCGATGCGCGATAATCTCGTGGAATACCGCATGAATATCTTCCGGGTACAGACTGTCGCGTTGCATCAGCCAGGCATGTACACGCGCTGCTTTCAGCAACATGCCCATACCGCGCGGGCTGGCACCGGTATGAATCAAACGGTTCACATCCACACTATCGAGCTGGATGCCAAATGCTGCCGGAGACTGCGTCGCCTGCCACAAGTCCAGTGCGTAGTCTTCCAGCACATCGCTGGCGCGGATATGGCTCTGTAATACATCAGAAAATGTATTCAGCTGGTCATAGGCCAACACCCCGCCTTGCACTTGCTGGGTCAGGCGTTCGGCATGCTGGAACTTGACGTCAAACATCAGCGCCTTGCGCAAGTCGCGGTCTTCCGGAATCTCAATCGGGATTTCCATCATAAAACGGTCACGCGCCGCAGAAGGAATTTCAAAGGTTTCGTTCTTTTCAACCTGGTTGCGGTCAGCAAACACCAGCATGTGCGGCAAGCGGTATTCTTTTTTGAACGCATGTACATGGCGCTCGGCCATCACACGCAACATCAAGGCATGCACTTGTGGTCGTGCGCGGTTGATTTCGTTAAAGAAAAATACCGATAACTGTTCACCGGCACGCAATAACGGGCCCTCTTCAACTTTCGGACGGCCATCTTCCCCTAAAAAGGTGTGGTAAATCAGGTCATTCGGCATTAAATCCACTGTGCCCTCAATACGCTCATAGGCACCACCCAAACCGCGTGCAATGGATTGCAGCAAGGTGGTTTTACCCACGCCGACACCGCCTTCCAGCAGCACGTGGCCTCGGGCAAAGATGGCAATATTAATGGCGCGGATGGCTTTATCCTGGCCAACAACGACTTTTTTCACTTCATTTTCAAGCGTGAGCGCATGATCGCGCCATTCCGCCAATTGTGTTGCAATAGAGACAGATGTCATGATGATCCCTTGTTTACAAATTCAGCCAGCGCTATGATGGCAAAGTAGCCTCTGGAATAGAGTGTGTTGACAACCAGTTGCATTTTGCGTGTGACCGCGATAATATGCAGACAGGTCTGTTCACTTCTTTTCTAGTCTACTGCAGCCATCGAAAAAAAAGCAAGCGGATTTTTAGGGGTTATGGTGAATTTACTAACAATAGGGAATCAGACCAGGCAGCGATACGGGCGCACTTGCAAAGCCTATGCAACGCATGGGTTATGGGCACTCGGATTAAAGCAATGGGGCAGGCATGCGCCGTTTTACAGGCTACGTGATGCACTGACGAGCTGGAACCGGCAACGCCTGGCAGAAGGTGGTGCAGCCAATATACTGAATGTGCAGGATATTGCCACGATTCGCCAGATGGTAGACCAGGCACAGCAGCAATCGGTGGCGAGCTTGTCACCTACCCTGCTCGACCAATGGTTTTTCCTGGCGGTGGGGGCGATACAGGTGCAATCACAGACAGGTAGCCCGCAGGCCTGGCATTTATTTGACCAGTCTGTGCATAGCCAGTTAGCGCAGCCAGCGTTTCAGCGCTCGCTGTCGTTTGGGTTGTTAGTGAGTGCATGTGTGGTTTGGATGGCGTTCGCGCCACTCAAGCAAAAACAGCTAGAACCAGCGATGTCACCGTTGGAAACGGCCACCGATCAGTCACATGGCGGCACGGTAGATCCGGTGACACTGAGCTTGCTCAACCTGGCTTATCAGAAAATGCAAAATGGCAGCTGCCAACTGCCGCAGGCGGCGATGCTGCCAGACGCACAACGTCAGGCCTTCATCTTATTTGTGACTGAGGGCAAAGTGGATGTTGATCAGGTAGAACACTTGCGGCAAGCGCTTGGATATGTCAGTTGCCTGTATCCGCAAGAATTGATGCGGCCACAGGGGCGCGATCGTTTACCAAGAGAATAAGCGTAAAAGCACAAGCGAAAGATCGGGAACCCTGAAAATCGGGATAAAAGGATAAGTGATGAACATGCGAGAGAAAATACTGAATATAGCCAGCAGCCTGTTTGACAGCAGAGGGATACAGGCCTCCGGCGTCGATACCATCATACTGGAAGCAGGCGTGGCCAAAGCCACGTTGTATAAACACTTCCCCAGCAAAAATCAGCTGATTACCGCCTACTTGCGTGACAAGTCCGACAGGTTTTATAGCTGGCTGAATACGCAACTGTCCTCTAAAAAGGCTGAGTCCTTAGAACTGCTGTTATTGCTGTGCGAACTGATGGAGCAATGGATCAGCCAGCCGGAATTCCGTGGCCTGCCCTTTCATATTGCCGCAGTTGAATTTCCGGAGGCAGAGCACCCAATTAACCAGTACTCAGTCGTACTGTCTGCCGAATTACAAGGTTATTTGTGCAAAATTGCCCGCCATGCCGGTGCCAAAGACCCTGAGGCACTTGGCCAGCAACTGACCATCCTGTTTGAAGGTGCAGCGCTGGTTGAGCGCCTGGCGCCTAATAGTGGTGCGGCATCGCGTGCCAAACTCGCCGCCATGACACTGGTTCGTAACGCGGTTTAATCTCCACGGCTGCTATCTGCAAACAGATGGCAGCCAACTCACTTTACTTGCCCCGTCGTGTACCCTTGTGCGACTAACTGCGTGGCCATCGCAGCTACGTTAAACAGCTCTGCCTGTGTTGCACCACCCACAGCCTGTACCACCATCCCTTGATGCACCGTCATCACCAGCTTGGCCAATATCACCGGGTCTGTCGTCGCCAATAAGTCCTGTTCGCTGACCGCGCGCGTGAAACGCTGCGCCAGTTGTTGCTCAAGTGTCTGGCGATACCCGCCTAATAATGCCTTGATTTCAGCCGATTCCGCACTGCACGCCAACGCACCTTGCGTCACCAGGCAGCCGACAGGATGCGACTGATCAGCGAGCATCTGTGCCGCCTGCGATAGCATTAACTGCACCACGGCTAACGCTGTCGGCTGCGCCAACGACGCAGCCAGAAAACTTGCAGGCCCTTGCACATAACGCTCAAGTGCTTTTTTAAATAAAGCCTCTTTGCTGCCATAAGCGGCGTAGATACTGGCCTTATTCATGCCCATCACCGCCATCAATGTGCTCATGGAAGTCCCTTCATAGCCATGTTGCCAAAATGCATGCATGGCATTCTGCAAGGCGGTCTCGTAATCAAAGGCCACTGGCCTACCGCGTTTTTTCGCAAGTGCTTCTACAGTCATGATCATTCACCTGTGTGTATTTTCAATTATTATACCACTTGGTAAAAAATATATTGACAACTTTATCATGCGTGATTATTATTTATTTACCGATTGGTATTTAATATTTAACGCATCACTGACAAGGAGTTAGAAAAATGAGCACTTCACAACAACGTATTGCATTGATTACAGGTGGCAACCGCGGTATCGGCTTTGAAACTGCCAAAAAACTGGGAGAACAAGGGATTAAAGTCATCATCGGCGCCAGAGATCCCCACAAAGGTGAGCAAGCCGTGGCTGAACTGAAAGCGCTGGGCGCAGATGCTGAATATGTGCACTATGACGCAACGCAGGCTAACGCATCACAAGCGGTCGCCACCGCGCTGGAGTCACGTTTCGGCAAACTGGATATCCTGGTCAATAACGCAGGCATTCTTAAAGAGGAGCTCATCGGCCAAAACAACACCCTGAGCGTGGATCAAGACACCTTGAAAACAACATTCGAAGCCAACTTCTTTGCTGTCGTGGCGTTAACCCAGGCATTACTGCCTTTGCTGCAACGTTCCCCTGCCGCGCGCATTGTTAACTTATCCAGCATTTTGGGCTCACAAACCTTGCACAGCACGCCCAATTCACCGATCGAAGTCGCCAAAGGCTTAGCTTATAACGCCTCTAAATCTGCATTGAATATGTTTACCATCCATCTGGCACACGCGTTAAAAGACAGTCATATCAAGGTGAACTCTGCGCATCCTGGCTGGGTGAAAACTGATCTGGGCGGCCCTAATGCACCGATGGAAATCAGCGATAGCTGGAAAACCTCGGTCAGACTGGCTACGCTGGATGAACAAGGCCCGACTGGCGGTTATTTCCACGAAGATCAGCCTTTGCCATGGTAAACGGCAGCAACAAGCGCGTGGCGTTGAAACGCAAACTGCTGTTTGCACTATTGATGTCACTGGTGACAGTGAATATTGTCAGCTTATCTATCTTGCTGATTAATCATGTGCCGACGGCAGTGTTTTTTGAGAAATGGCTCACTAGTATTAGCGTCGCCTGGCCGATTGTGTTTATCAGCATCCTGCTCATTGCACCGTGGTTATTGCGGCTGACGGAATGGATAGTGCAAGAGACCCCGTCACAGACATGATACCGGGCATGGGCAATAGTGCCCTGCCCTTTAAGCGGCGTTTCAATGTAACAGGTATTGATGACCGTTAGGCCTTGCAAAGCGAGTTGCAAGCCATTGGTCAGAGTGAGCCTAGAGGGCTCAGAGATTAGAACGGCTTGCGTGGCTCTAAGTGACGGAAAATAATACGGCCCTTATCCATGTCATAAGGCGACATTTCGATGGTGATTTTATCACCGGCCAGAATGCGAATTTTGTGCTTACGCATTTTACCGCCAGTATAAGCGATCAACTCATGTCCATTGTCCAGCTTGACGCGGTAACGCGCGTCCGGCAGGATCTCAGTCACTGCACCTTGCATTTCGATTAACTCTTCTTTTGCCATTAAGCATCCTTTTAACAATAAAAAAGCCCGGGGACTCCGGGCTTTTTCCGGTGAGTCACTTGAGTAACTCAGCGGACAGGCTTTGAATTATTCAATGATTTGAATATTTGCAGCTTGTTTGCCTTTAGGGCCAGTTGCCACTTCAAAGCTTACGCGTTGGTTTTCTTTCAAAGTTTTGAAACCAGCAGATTGAATTGCAGAGAAATGTGCAAACAAATCTTCGCCGCCGTTGTCTGGAGTGATGAAGCCAAAACCTTTTGAATCGTTAAACCACTTAACAGAACCTGTTACCATAATAAATCCTTGGATAAAAAATAAAAAAACGGGTAAATACCCATAAAAACGAGGATCAAGATGGCGAGAAGTAACGATAGAACCAAAAGATAGAACCGGAGAACAACAACACTACTTGAACTTCGTGAGGGTGTACTATGCACGCAATATTGAATATTAGCAACAAGTATTTTACAAAAAATAAGCAATCCAAGTGATCCGTTGCTGATAAGCGACAAAACCTGCGCCAAATAGCCATAGAACACTGTATTTACCATGCATCTGGCATCTCTTTGACCAGATAATCCATAAAGGCCCGCACTTTATTGGTCATGGCGTGCTGATCACGGTAACAGGCATAAAATGACAAAGGCATGCTGGCAGATTGAAACAATGCGACTAAAGTACCTCGCCGAATATCCTCATTTGCCACAAAAGCCGCCAGGCGCGCGATACCAGCGCCTTCAACAGCCAGGCGATGTAGAGAGTCGATATCGTTACAAATAATGCTAGGATTGATTTCAGGTTCGTAGTGCATGCCATTGCGATCAAATACCCAGCTCAGCAGCCGCCCATCAACCGGCACTCGAAACATCAGGCAATCGTGCTGGAATAGCGCCTCCGGACTGCTCGGCGTGCCTTTTCTTTGCAGATAGTCTGGCGAGGCACAAAATAATACAGGTACACTGGCAATTTTGCGTGCAACCAGGCCTGGTTCCAGCTGCTGGTTGAAGCGTATGCTGATATCAATATCCTCGGTGACATGATCCAGGCTATGGTCAGACAGCACTAATTCAATCGAGACTTTAGGAAAATGCCGGGTAAAGGCCGGAATGAGCGGCATCAATACATGCCGACCAAAGGCCACAGATGCACCTATCTTTAAGCGGCCTTGTGGCTGGCCATGAAACTCAGTGATCACAGCTTGCGCCCTGCTGAGTGCGGCGATGATAGGCTGTACTTCGGCATAGTAAAGTTCACCACTTTCCGTCATCGACAGCTTGCGTGTGGTACGTGTCAGCAAGCGCGCGCCCAATGATTTTTCCAGCCGCTGGATATTCTGGCTGGCTGCGGCAGCCGTGATGCCTTGTAAGCGCGCGCCAGCGGCAATACTGCCTGCCTGTACGGCTTTCACAAAACTCTCGATGCTTCTTAAAGTATCCATTTACTATCGACTCAATAAATTTATTCGATAGTTTATCTTTATATTGATTCAATATCCAAGCGTCTACACAATCGTGAACAGTGTCGATATAGTGCAAAAACACCTATGGAGCACATAATGAACCTAAGCAAAAACACTTTCCGCAAGATTCCCAAAAAATTCACGCCTTATGTGTTTGCATTCTTCATGGCGGGCATCATGGCCTTTTTAATGTGCATGGTGATCGTTGCCGCGAATAGTGGTATACAGACCGGTTATCTATGGCGTGTGGTGCACGCCTATGCGCTGGCGATGCCGATAGCATTCTTTTGCGTATTAATTGTCAGGCCTGTTGTGATGCACCTGGTTGCCCGATTAGTAGAGGCACATTAATCCGCAAGCCAGTTAAACAAAGGAATCCATCCAGAAAACAAAAACGGATGCCATGGCATCCGTTTTTTATTCATGCGCAAAACTTTAAAACACCAGCGAATACAAGGCGACCAGCAAATACCCTATGCCAGCCCCAGCCAGCACATCACTCGGATAATGCAGGCCTAACACCACACGCGAGATACCGACCAACACGACAAACGGATAAACTATCGGGAACAATTGCGGATAATGCTGTACTGCCACCATACCAAAAGCCACCGCATGTAAGGTATGTCCGGACGGAAAACTGAAATAATCCAGCGGCGTGCCGCTTAACAACACATCTTGACGCACCTGAAATGGTCTTGGGCGGCTGGTGCGATGTTTGAGCCATTTATAGACCAAGGTGCCAGTAAGGCCTGCGGTGAGCATATGCAAGCACGCATAATAACCTTCATGACCTTGCGTGATGGCAATCACCAGCATGAGTAAATACCAGAACATGCCATCGCCCATACGTGAAATGGCACGGAAGGAGTTACGGATAAGACGGTACTGTCCGGTATGGCTGACTTTGACACACAACCGGCTGTCTACCGACTGCACCCATCCCAGGGTTTGTTGTAGTTTCAGCATCTCAAGTCCTTTCCGGGGCTCACCCCGACTATGCTTCTTGGGTAAGCATAGTCTGACTATGATGCTTGAAACTATCGTGAAGAATTAATGAAATTAATGTGACGTGCGATTACTTCCACAGCACGCGGTAGATAAATCCCGGGAAGGACAGCACCAGGAATACACATAAAGTAATGCTGTAAAACTCCCAGCCTTGTGGCCAGACCTGGCCCATGACAAAGCGTTCGACCAGGTAGGCAATCACCAGCGTGATGAAGTAAGCAGGCAGCAACACGGCAAAGCGCTGCCACAATTGGCTAATCGTCCCGACCAGACCCAGCCATTTATCTGAGACCCAGCCCAGATTGGCCATAAACAACATCAGTAATAAAAAAATAAGTTTTGCGGCCATGATTATTGCAGACTGATTAACAAGCTATGACCACAGACACCCAGCAGGACTTCCGGGAACAAACCCAAGCCTAGTAAAGCCAGTGAATGCACACTGAGGATAAAACGCATATCAAGCGGTGCGCTCAGTGGCGTATGGTCTTCAGGCGCATCAAAGTACATTTTGCGCACAATGTTGAGGTAATAGAACGCGCCGATAGTGGCCATCAACACGGCCAGCACCACTTGCCAGGTAAACCCAGCCTGCCAGGCCGCTTGCAGCACGGTAAACTTGGCGTAGAAACCGATGGTTGGAGGAATACCCGCCATGCTGAACATAATGATCAGCATGAGGAAAGCAAACCAGGGATGACGCTGGTTCAAGCCTTTGAGGTCATTGATTTCTTCTGCTTCAAAGCCTTGGCGGCTCAACAGCAAGATAATGCCAAAGCCCGCGATAGACATCAGCACATAAGCGCTGATGTAGAAAAAGCTGGAAGCAAAGCCATTGGCATTCGCACTCATCATGCCGAACATGATGAAACCCACATGCGAAATGGTGGAATACGCTAGCATGCGCTTGAGGTTGGTTTGTACAATGGCGCTGAAGTTACCAATGATGATAGACAACACCGCCATCAATACCAGCATGTCCTGCCAGTCTAATGCCAGCGGGTGCAAGCCTTGTACCAGCAAACGCACCGTCATGGCATAGGCCGCCAGTTTAGGCACCGAGCCAATCAACAAGGTCATCGGCGTTGGTGAACCTTGATACACATCTGGCACCCACATCTGGAATGGCACCGCACCAAATTTAAAGGCTAGCCCTGCCACCACAAACACCAGCCCCAGGATCAGTACCGGGCTTTTTGGTTGCTGCGCAATACTATTCGCGATGTCACTGACGTCCAGACTGCCAGTCATGCCGTAGAGCATGCTCATGCCATACAGCAGCATGCCGGAAGCCAGCGCACCCAATACAAAATACTTCATGGCTGCTTCTGACGCTCTAGGATTATCGCGGTCAAACGCCACCAGTGAATACAGGCACAGTGACAGTAGCTCCAGGCCAATGTAAATGGTCAGCATGTTATGGCCGGAGACCATGATCATCATGCCTAGCAAGCCGAACAGAACCATGGCATAAAACTCGCCACGATACAGGTTGCGATCTTGCAGGTATTTACGCGTATACACCAGGATCAACGAAGTGCCGAGATACATCATCAACTTGATCACGTCGGACAAAGTATCGTCGATAAACATGTGCGAAAAGGCAAAGCCAACCGCAGGCGTATGGGTTTTAAAAGTAAAAAACGCGGCAGCTAACAAGGTGAACTGGCTCAGGCCATAAATCATGAAACGATTTTGTGGCAGGATGAATAAATCCAGCAACAAAATAAACATGGCCATACCCATGACAACCAGTTCCGGCAACAGGGCGAGCAAATCGAATTGCATATTATCCATTTTCTAAAATCCTGCCTTAATAGCCTGTGACGGGCAATTTGGAAATCGCCATGTGTTTCAGGAACTCTGTACTGGTGGCCTGCATCACCTCGGTGATTGGCTGCGGATAGACACCAAAACCAATCACCAGCAACGCCAAAGTACCTAAAATCAGGAATTCTCGCTTATTCAGGTCGCTTAGTTCAGCAACATGATGATTTGTCACGTTGCCAAAGAACACGCGCTTGGTCATCCACAAAGTATAAGCCGCGCCAAAGATCAGCGTGGTCGCCGCCAAAAAGCCAACCCAGAAGTTAAACTTGACCGCGGCCAGAATCACCATAAATTCACCGACGAAGCCCGAAGTGCCTGGCAGGCCACTGTTTGCCATGGCAAACAGCACGGCAAATGCAGCAAATACCGGCATTTTATTGACCACACCACCATAGGCCGAAATTTCGCGGCTATGCACGCGGTCATACAACACACCTACGCTGAGGAACATGGCGGAGGAAATAAAACCGTGCGAGATCATCTGCACCACTGCGCCCTCCAGCCCTAACTGGCTGAACATAAAAAAGCCCAGCGTGACAAAGCCCATATGTGAGATCGATGAATAGGCAATCAGCTTCTTCATGTCTTTTTGAACCAGGGCGACCAGCGCAATATAGACCACTGCGATCAGTGACAGCACAATCATGGCGGTACTGAAATAATGCGCAGCATCCGGTGCAATCGGCATGGCAAACCGCAGGAAGCTATAGCCACCAAGCTTCAGCGCAATCGCTGCCAGTACCACAGAACCACCGGTCGGTGCTTCAACGTGCGCATCCGGCAACCAGGTATGCACCGGCCACATCGGGATTTTTACGGCAAACGCCATAAAGAAGGCAATAAAGATATAAATCTGCGCTTGCATGCTCAATGGCAACAGGTAGTAGTCGGCCAGCTCAAAACTACCGGTTTGGTGGTAGAGGTAGATAAAAGCCACCAGCATCAGCAATGAGCCGAGCAAGGTATACAGGAAAAACTTAATCGTTGCGTACACACGATTTGGCCCGCCCCAGATACCAATGACCAGGAACATCGGGATCAACATCGCTTCCCAAAACACGTAGTACAAAATAGCATCGAGTGATGTAAACACGCCTATCATGATGCCGCTCATGATGAGGAAAGCCGCCATATACTGGGCAATATGCTTGGTAATCACCTCCCAGCCAGCCAGCACCACAATCACCGTCGTAAAACTGGTCAGCAACACCAGTGGCATGGAGAAGCCATCAATACCCAGGTGGTAATGCATATTAAATGCAGGCACCCAGGGTAATAACTCTTCAAACTGGAAGAAGCCATCCTGCACATCAAACAAGGTGTACAGTGGCAGCGTCACCAGAAAGCTGACCAGGCTACCAGCCAATGCCAGCCATCGTGTCAGGGTAGCCTTATGGTCACCCCCCAGCAGCAATACCAGCACGCCGGAGAGCACCGGTAGCCAGATGGCCAGACTTAACCAGGAAATACTTGTGAGGTCGGCTTGCATCATTAGTTTATTTTGATAAAGAAAGTCATGAGAAGGAATACGCCGATAATCATGGCAAAGGCGTAGTGATAGATTAAACCGGACTGCAGGTTGCGCATTTTGGCTGCAATTTTGCCCATGGTATTGGCGGTACCATTGACCATCGCGCCATCAATCAGCGTGATGTCGCCATATTTCCACAACAGGCTACCCAGGTAGCGCGAACCACCGGCAAAGAACTTCTCGTTAAAGCTGTCAAAGCCGTATTTATTTTCCAGAATATTGTAGACCACGATAAAACGCGCTTTGATGGCTGCCGGGATATCCGGGCGCTTCATATAGAAGAACCATGACAGCAACACACCTGAGGCCGCCAGGAAAAATGGCAAACTGGTAAAACCGTGAATTGCCATGCCCGCCGGGCTATGCATGAATTCGTGGTAATGGTGTGCCAGATGCTCCATCGCCGGATGTGCTTCAGGATTCACAAAAATCACATTTTTAAAGAAATCACCATACAGCATAGGTTCCAAGGCAATGTAACCAATCACCAGTGATGGAATCGCCAGCAATACCAATGGCAGGGTCACCACCCAGCCTGGTTCATGCGGGTCGTCATTCGGGCCCAGGCCATGATGATGCTCTTCTTCATCGTGTGCGTGGTCATCATCGTGATGCGCGTCGTCATGGTGTGCATCTGCATGTCCATCGCTATGGGCTGCATGTGCATGGTCATCATGCTTGGCATGGCGCCATTTTTCTTCACCGTGGAATACCAGGAAATACAGACGGAATGAATAGAAAGCCGTCACAAACACGCCGACAATCACGGCAAAGTAAGCAAAGCCACTACCTGGGATATGCGACAACTCCACCGCCTCGATAATACTATCCTTGGAGTAGAAACCAGCGAAGAATGGCGTGCCGATCAAGGCCAGTGAGCCGATCAATGAGGTAATCCAGGTAATCGGCAGGTATTTTTTCAGGTTACCCATATTGCGGATATCCTGATCGTGGTGCATGCCCATAATCACTGAACCAGCGCCGAGGAATAACAGCGCTTTAAAGAAGGCATGCGTCATCAGGTGGAAAATAGCAACAGAATAAGCAGACGCGCCCAATGCAACCGTCATATAACCCAGCTGTGACAAGGTGGAATAAGCCACCACACGTTTGATATCGTTCTGGATAATGCCGAGGAAGCCCATAAACAAGGCGGTAATCGCACCGATCACCATCACGGTCGACAAGGCTGTCGTCGATAACTCATACAGTGGTGACATACGCGCCACCATAAAAATACCGGCAGTCACCATGGTCGCCGCATGAATCAACGCAGAAATTGGTGTTGGACCTTCCATGGAGTCTGGCAACCACACATGCAGCGGCACTTGTGCTGATTTACCCATCGCGCCAACAAACAGTAACAGGCAAGTGACTGTCATTAACGACCAGTTGCAGCTACCCAGCAAATTCACCTGGGTATTCGCCAATTCTGGTGCGTGCTGGAACACCGTGGCGTAATCCAGGCTGCCAAAGTAGTACAGCACCATGCCGATACCCAGCAAAAAGCCAAAGTCCCCTACTCTGTTGACCAGGAACGCCTTCAGGTTGGCGTAAATCGCCGTTGGGCGCGTAAACCAGAAACCAATCAGCAAGTAAGATACCAGGCCTACCGCTTCCCAGCCAAAGAACAACTGCATAAAGTTGTTGCTCATGACCAGCATCAGCATGGAGAAAGTAAACAGTGAGATATAGCTGAAGAAACGGCTATAGCCTGGATCTTCCGCCATATAACCAATGGTATAGATATGCACCATGAGTGAGACAAATGTCACAACTACCATCATCATGGCGCTCAGGTTGTCGATAAGAAAACCGACTTCAAAATGCACGTCACCAGAATCGAGCCAGGTATAAATCGCTTCATTCAAGGTAAAGCCATTTAAGGTCTGGTTAAAAATATAGGCAGACAGAACGAACGCAGCACCTACACCAGCAATGGTCAGTACATGACCAGTCCAGCGCGGCAGGAAGTTGCGGAAAATGCCGACGACAGCGGCTGCCAATAATGGCAACACCGGGATCAACATCAGGATTTGTTTGATAGTCATTATGCTTAACCTTTTAACTGATCCAGATCGTCGACGTTGATGGTGCGCAAGTTACGGAACAACACCACCAGAATCGCCAGGCCAATGGCAGACTCTGCGGCGGCCACGGTCAGGATAAAGAACACAAATACCTGGCCAGCGATATCGTTCAGGTAGTGTGAAAAGGCGATAAAGTTCAGATTGACGGCCAACAGCATCAACTCGATGGCCATCAGCAAAATAATCACGTTTTTGCGGTTGAGGAAAATACCAATCACACTGATCGCAAACATCAGCGCCCCCAGAATCAGGTAATGAGACAAACCGACCATGATTACTTTTTCTCCTCTGCCGCGGGTGCTGGCGCTTCTTCTACTTCGGCAGGCATAGACACAATGCGAATACGATCGCTGCGCTTCACTTTTACCTGGTCTGCCGGGTTCATGGATTTATTGTCTTTGCGTTCACGCAAGGTCAGTACAATAGCCGCGATCATCGCCACCAGCAACACCACGGCAGCCAGCTCAAACGGCAACAGATAGTCGGTATACAGCACTTTACCCAAGGCCGCGGTATTACTGTAATTGGCTGGCAGTTCAACGGCCTCGCTAGGATGCAGGTTTTTCTCGGCCAGCACCATGGTCATCTCGACCACCATGAGTACACCGATCAGGCCTGCCATGGGCAGGTACTCCCAGAAACCCTCACGCAATTTGTCGAGGTTGATATCCAGCATCATCACCACAAACAGGAACAGCACCATCACCGCCCCGACGTAGACCAGAATCAGCGCGATCGCCAGAAACTCAGCTTCAAGCAACAGCCAGATACCCGCGGCAGTAAAAAAGGCCAATACCAGGAACAGCGCTGCATGTACCGGGTTACGCGTGGTGATCACGCGGATGCCGGAAAACAGCAGAATGGCTGACAGTACGTAAAAAACAATATCGGTAAATAACATGATTATCCTGTCTCGCCTATCGATAGACCTTGTCCTGGGCGCGGTCTTCTGCAATTTGCGCCTCATACTTGTCGCCGACTTCCAGCAACATTTGTTTGGTATAGATCAGGTCACCACGCTGTTCGCCGTGGTAATCAAAAATACGGGTTTCCACAATGCTGTCTACCGGGCAGGATTCTTCACAAAAACCACAGAAAATACACTTGGTCAGGTCGATATCGTAACGCGTGGTACGGCGGGTGCCGTCATCACGCTGATCTGACTCAATCGTGATAGCCATTGCCGGGCAAACAGCTTCACACAATTTGCAGGCAATGCATCGCTCTTCGCCGTTCGGGTAGCGGCGCAAGGCATGCAAGCCACGGAAACGGTTAGATTGTGGCGTCCGTTCTTCCGGATACTGAATCGTGATTTTCTTGGCAAAGAAATAGCGTCCGGTCAGGGCCATGCCTTTCAGCATTTCCACCAACATCAAACTGCCTAATGTATTTTTAATCGAATTCAACATGGTAAGGTTTCCAAAATCCCTGTTTGTGCAGCGCACGGTTTAGTGGAACAAATAAGCCCATTGCGTTTGCATCATCGCCCCAACCACAACAATCCAGACCAGCGTGATGGGAATAAATACTTTCCAGCCCAAACGCATGATCTGGTCATAGCGATAGCGCGGAAAGGTGGCGCGGAACCATAAAAACAGGAACAGCAGGAAAGCAACTTTTGCCAGCAACCACAAAATGCTGTCTGGCAGGAAAGGGACCGGCGACAACCAGCCACCAAGGAACATCAGCGCAGCCAGCATGGAAACCAGCATCATGTTGGCGTATTCAGCCAGGAAGAAGACGGCAAACGCCATGCCCGAATATTCGACGTGGAAACCAGCCACAATCTCGGATTCACCTTCGGCCACATCAAACGGCGCGCGGTTAGTTTCGGCCACGGCACTGATGAAATACACCACAAACAGCGGGAACAACGGCAGGAAATACCAGTGCCAGAAACCGCCCTCCTGACCCATCACGATATTACCCAGGTTCAAAGAGTTGGCACACATGAGTACGCCCACCAGGGTAAAGCCCATGGCGATTTCGTAAGACACGATCTGTGCTGCTGAACGCAACGCACCCAAAAAAGCATACTTGGAGTTAGATGCCCAACCGGCAATGATCACGCCATACACCGCGACCGAGGTCATGGCCAGAATATACAACAAACCAGCATCCACATTCGCCAGCACCAGGGTTGCATCAAATGGAATCACCGCCCAGGCAGCGAACGCTGGCGCAATCGCCAATACCGGCCCGATAAAGAACAATGCCTTGTTAGAAGCCGTAGGCAGGATGATTTCTTTAAACAGCAGTTTCAAGCCATCCGCCAAAGGCTGCAGCAAGCCCCAATAACCAACGCGGTTAGGGCCAATGCGCACTTGCATATAGCCAATCACCTTACGCTCGGCCAAGGTCAGGTAAGCCACACCAATCATCAGTGGCAGCACAATGGCCACGATCTTAATCAACGTCCACACCACCAGTTGCACGTCTGCCCAGTAGGATCCAAATAATTCAGCAAAGAATTGCATGTTATGCCATCTCGGTCAGTTGTTTTTCGTAAATCGCCACTTGATCGGCCGACGCTTTTTCAATGGTGATATCGCCCATCAGGTCACCCAGGCCCGCCGTCAACGGATGGGCCGCAGCAACACGCACGCAGCCCTTGGCCACATGGTTATCCACACGTACTTTAAGTACGGCACTGCCTTTATCCTGACGCGCAACCACAATATCGCCATCCTGCAAGCCCAAGTCGGCCAATTGCTCGGCACGCATGCGCGCCATGGGGCGAATGTTGTATTTGGTTTTTTGCAACGGGGCTGAACGACGCACAATCGGGTCAAACTCGTATTGCGGCACTTCGCCAATGCGTTGCAAACCCTCTTTTTTGATATTGACCTGAATTTCTACCAACTCTTTCAAGTTGTTATTCAGACTACGCCATACCACTGCAGACGGTTTTTCACCATTAAAGATGGCGTTTTTCACGTCTTCTGAACTGTTGAAATCAAAGCCCGGCAGCCCTAATGTATTGGCCAGTACACGTAGTACTTTCCAGCCTGGACGCGCTTCGCCCAGTGGCCGGGTCACCGCCTGGAAACTTTGTACACGGCCTTCCATACTCATAAATGTGCCTGAGGTTTCGGTAAATGGCGCAATCGGCAACAGGATATCTGCGTTATCAAGTGCCGCAGACTTATACGCAGTCAATGCAATCACACACTCCGCTTTAGCCATGGCATCGCTGGCCAGGGCCGCATGCTGACAATCCAGCTCAGGTTCGATATTCAGCAGCAGATAAGCCTTGCGTGGCACCTCAATCATGGCGCGCGCATGCATGCCCGTGGCTGAAGGCATCACGCCCATCAGGTGCATACCGGTACTGTTGGCAGCTGGCGGCAAAATACCACCTTTAGCGCCTGTGATACCACCGATGGCTTCGGCCATACTATACATTTCGGTAAAACGCGGATCGCTCAAAGCCATATTGCCGAGGAAAATACCGACTTTAGGCGCAATCAGGATCAGCTCTTCGCTGATACCGGCCAGGCATTCGGCAATTTGCTGTGTATTCGGTCTTACCTGGATTTCTTCCAGCAATGTATTCAGAGTCGGTGGCAAGCACAGTGACAGCTTTTGCAAGCCGGACATGGCTTTCAGAATCTGGCCCAATACGTTCACCATATCGTTAGGACGCACAATGACCTTATGCGCGATATCCATCAATGGGTCGTTATCCAGCGGGCTGACAATGCACAGCTCAGCACCATTCGCCACCGCCTTGCGGATACGCTGTGCCAGCAATGGATGCTCGTTGCGCAGATTGGAACCAATCAGCAGGATACGATCCAGCTCTTCGATTTCCTGGATATTGCAGCCCATCCATGGCGTGCCTGTCCGTTTACCATCCAGGCGGAAATCGGTCTGACGCAGGCGGTAATCGATGTTGCCACTGCCCAATCCCTCAGCCAGTTGCTTGATCAGGTAGCCCTCTTCCATAGTGCTATTTGGTGAAACCAGCACACCCAGTGCCTCACCACCATACTCTTTGGTGATATCTTTGAGTTGCCCTGCGGCAAACTCCAGTGCGGTTTTCCAGTCAGTTTCCTGCCACTGGCCGTTGTGCTTGATCATCGGCACTTTGAGACGGTCAGGACTGTTCAGGCCTTCGTAAGAGAAACGGTCACGGTCAGATAACCAGCACTCGTTAATCGATTCTTTTTCACGCGGCAACACACGCATGACTTTATTGTCTTTGACATGCACTTCAATATGCGAACCCAGGCCATCATGCGGCGCAATAGAAGGTCTGCGTACCAGCTCCCAGCTACGGGCAGAGTAGCGGAACGGCTTGCTGGTCAACGCACCAACCGGGCACAGATCAATAATATTGCCGCTCAGTTCGGAGTTGACGGATTGATCGACATAGGCAGTAATTTCAGCGTGCTCGCCACGATTGACCAGGCCCAACTCCTGCATGCCGCCGACTTCCTTGAGGAAGCGTACGCAGCGTGTACACTGGATACAACGCGTCATATCGGTACTGACTAGAGGGCCGATATTTTTATTGAACACCACCCGTTTTTCTTCGGTATAACGAGAGCCGGAGGCGCCGTAAGCCACGGCAATATCCTGTAAATCACACTCACCGCCCTGATCGCAAATCGGGCAATCCAGCGGGTGGTTAATCAACAAAAACTCCATCACGCTTTGCTGGGCTTCTACCGCAGATTTACTACGGGTATAGATCTTCATGCCATCAGCCACTGGCGTCGCACAGGCAGGCAAAGGCTTGTTGAACTTTTCTACCTGCACCAGGCACATACGACAGTTGGCGGCCACCGACAGCTTTTTGTGGTAACAAAAACGCGGGATCGCGATACCTACCGCGTCCGCAGCATCAATAATGGTGCTGCCGTGTTCGACTTCTAGTGGTTTGCCGTCAATTTCGATGTTTAGCATGTGATTACCGTTAAGCTTGATAGCGTTTATTTACCATCGACCATGGACTTGCCATGCTGGATGTAATATTCAAATTCAGGGCGGAAATGTTTGATAAAGCTCAACACGGGTGTCGCTGCAGCATCGCCCAACGCACAAATGGTACGGCCGGAAATGTTGTTGCTTAAATCCGTCAGCAGATCGAGATCTTCCATTTTGCCTTTGCCGTCGACGATGCGCTCAATAATGCGATAGACCCAGCCGGTGCCTTCGCGGCACGGCGTACATTGACCGCAGCTTTCTTCATAAAAGAAGTAGCTGAGGCGTTTAAGCGTTTTAACCATACACGTGGTTTCGTCCATGACGATCATGGAACCCGCACCAAGGCTGGACCCCGCCTTGCTCAGACCATCATAATCCATAGTGGCATTTTCAATAGCACTCGCTGGCATGACGGCGGTAGATGGGCCACCTGGAATCACGGCCTTTAACTGACGGCCTTTCCAGATACCACCCGCCATATCGAGCAAGTCTTTAAAAGGCGTGCCCATTTTGATTTCATAGTTGCCAGGTTTTTCAACATGACCAGACACCGAAAATAATTTGCTACCACCAGAGTTAGGCACACCCAGGTCAGAAAATGCCTGGCCACCATGCTGCATAATCCAGGGGATAGACGCGTAGCTTTCGGTGTTATTGACGTTGGTTGGTTTGCCAAACACGCCATAACTGGCAGGGAATGGCGGTTTAAAGCGTGGCTGGCCTTTTTTGCCTTCGATCGACTCAATCAGTGCCGTTTCTTCACCGCAGATATAAGCGCCATAGCCATGCACGGCATATAGATCAAAGCTGAACTCGGAGCCAAACAGGTTTTCACCCAGATAACCAGCCTCACGCGCCTCTGCCAGCGCCGCTTCAAAAATCTCGTAGTCTTGCCAGATTTCACCGTGAATGTAGTTATAACCAACGCGTGCACCCAGGGTATAGGCGGCAATGGCCATGCCTTCAATCAGTTGGTGCGGGTTATAGCGGATAATATCGCGGTCTTTAAACGTACCCGGCTCGCCTTCATCGGTGTTACACACCAGATACTTAGTGCCATCGTAATAACGTGGCATAAAGCTCCACTTGAGGCCGGTTGGGAAACCAGCACCACCGCGGCCACGTAAGTTAGACACTTTAACCTGGCTGATAATGTCAGGCGCTTTTACTTTCTCTGCCACCAGTCGTTTGAGCTGCACATAGCCGCCCAATTTTTCATAGGTCGCCAGTGAAGAAGGATTATCTTCTGCCAGCGTTCGCAGGGTGACCAGGGTCTGCCCGGCCAGATCCGTCTTGACCACAGGTTTACTATCCAATGTCGCGTTTGAAGTTTTTGCCATGTTCAGCGCCCTAGCCCTTATTTAACTCGTTAATGAGGGCATCCACTTTTTCAGTGGTCAAAAATTCGTGCATATCGCTGTTATTCACATGCAATAACGGCGCACCACCACAACAGCCCATGCACTCGCCCTCTTTCAGGCAGAACTTGCCATCAGGCGTCACTTCGTTAAACCCAACACCGAGCTTGTGTTGCAAATGCTCCACAATCTCGTCCGAGCCTCGCAGCATGCAAGAGATATTGGTACAGATCGTAATCTTGTGCTGACCCACCGGCGTCAGATCGTACATATTGTAGAAAGTCGCGACTTCCAGCGCAGCGATTTCCGGGATACGCAAATACTTGGCAACCTCGGAAATACTTTCCTTGGATAACCAGCCACGTTCCATTTGGACAATCCTCAAGGCCGACATCACTGCCGCCTGACGCCTGTCTTTTGGATATTTCGACAGTTCGTATTCAATCTTTTCAATTGATTCTGCACTGAGCATGCTTGACCCTTACTATCTTTCCGATCCGTGCTATCACGTCGTTCCGGTTATCTGTCAATTTCACCGAACACAATATCTTGTGTACCAATAATTGCGACCAAGTCAGCAATCATATGACCTCGCGTCATCTCATCCAGCGCGGCCAGATGTGGAAAGCCCGGCGCCCGAATTTTCAAACGATAAGGCTTATTGGCGCCATCAGACACCATATAAATCCCAAACTCACCTTTAGGATGCTCTACCGCTGCATATGCTTCACCGGCAGGCACATGGAAGCCTTCGGTAAACAACTTGAAGTGGTGAATCAAATCTTCCATATTGGTTTTCATGCCTTCGCGGTTAGGCGGTGCAATCTTGTTGTCATCCGTGATGACCGCGCCCGGATTTTTGCGCAACCAGTCGATACACTGTTTGATGATGCGGTTGGACTGGCGCATCTCTTCCACGCGCACCAGGTAACGGTCATAACAGTCACCGTTCACACCAATCGGGATATCGAAATCCATTTTGTCGTAGACTTCATACGGCTGTTTTTTGCGCAAATCCCAGGCAATGCCAGAGCCGCGCAACATGGCGCCCGTCAAGCCCAATGCCAGTGCACGTTCAGGCGTTACCACGCCGATGCCCACGGTACGCTGCTTCCAGATACGATTATCAGTCAACAGTGTTTCATACTCATCGACATAAGTAGGAAAGCGATTGGTAAAGTCTTCGATGAAGTCCAGCATGGAACCCTGGCGGTTCTCATTGAGTTTTTTGATTTCGTCGGCACTGCGGAATTTGGTGGTTTCGTGCTGCGGCATTTTTTCCGGCAGGTCACGATAAACACCGCCTGGACGATAATAAGCCGCATGCATACGCGCGCCAGATACCGCCTCATAGACGTCGAACAAGTCTTCACGCTCGCGGAATGCATACAAAAACACCGTCATGGCGCCGACGTCCAGCGCATGCGCGCCCAACCACAGCAGGTGATTGAGGATACGCGTGATTTCATCAAACATGACACGGATATATTGCGCACGCACCGGCACATCAATACCCAGCATTTTTTCAATCGCCATCACATAAGCATGCTCATTGGCCATCATGGACACATAGTCCAAGCGGTCCATATAAGGCACACTTTGCAGATAAGTGCGGTTTTCAGCCAGTTTTTCCGTGCCGCGATGCAGCAAGCCAATATGCGGATCGGCACGTTGAATGACTTCACCGTCGAGCTCCAGCACCAGACGCAATACCCCGTGTGCCGCAGGGTGCTGCGGACCGAAGTTCATCGTATAGTTTTTAATCTCAGCCATGGTGCGCACCTTCGTCACGAATCACGCGCGGCACATTGTTACGCTGTTCTATAGACACTGGCTGATAAATCACGCGCTGTTGCACCGGGTCATAACGCATTTCAACATTACCAATCATAGGGAAATCTTTGCGGAAAGGATGACCAACAAACCCGTAATCCGTCAGCAAGCGACGTAAATCAGGGTGGTTCTCAAACATAATGCCGTAGAGGTCAAACGCTTCGCGCTCAAACCAGTTGGCTACCGGCCAGATATCCACCAAAGTCGGAAATACCGGAAAATCATCATCGGCAGCAAAGGCACGGATACGCACACGCTGATTCAAGCTCACAGAAAGCAAATGCAGCACCACGGCGTAGCGCTGACCTTCCCAACGGCCATCACCGTAATCAGAATAATCCACGCCACATAAGTCAATCAGCTGTTCAAATTTAAGCTCAGCATGTGTTTTCAATCGCTCAGTCACAGCCAGCAGGTGCTTCACATGGACTTCCACTGTGATTTCACCCAGCTTTTGCTCCAGCCTGACCACACCATCACCCAAGGCCAACTTGAGCTGCGCGGACAAATGTTCGAGTTTTGCGGACATAGTTTAATTTCTTGGGCTTAAGTATTCTGGATAATCGGTCAACATCAGGTTCTGGCGATGGTGTTGGTACGTCTGATTTTCTTTTGCAACTGGATAATGCCGTATAACAAGGCTTCAGCTGTAGGCGGGCAACCAGGCACATAAACATCAACGGGCACGATGCGGTCACAGCCCCGCACCACCGCATAAGAATAATGATAATAGCCACCACCGTTGGCACAGCTGCCCATGGAGATGACCCAGCGCGGCTCAGCCATCTGATCGTAAACCTTGCGCAAGGCAGGTGCCATTTTGTTCACCAGCGTACCGGCGACAATCATCACGTCAGACTGGCGCGGACTCGGACGGAACACAATGCCAAAGCGGTCCAGATCGTAACGCGAAGCACCGGCATGCATCATTTCCACTGCACAACAGGCCAGACCAAACGTCATCGGCCATAAAGAGCCCGTGCGAGTGTAGTTAATCACCGTGTCTAGCGTGGTAGTGACAAACCCTTTTTCCAATACGCCTTCAATGCTCATTTTGCATTAATCCCATTCAAGGGCGCCCTTCATCCATTCAAAGATGAAGCCGACCACCAATACAAACAAAAAGACCATCATTGCCCAGAAGCCGGCAGACCCAATTTCCTGAATCACCACCGCCCACGGGAAAAGAAATGCAATTTCGAGATCAAACAGAATAAACAGAATGGCGACCAGATAATAACGTACATCGAACTTCATACGCGCATCTTCAAACGCTTCAAAGCCGCACTCATAAGGGGAGTTTTTTTCCGCATCAGGTTTGTGCGGAGAGAGAATTTTACCTGCAATCAACGGCCCCAAGCCTACGCCCAGGCCGACCAGGATAAACATCAGAATTGGGAAATAGTTTTCTAACACTGATTTGCCTTAATCGATCATGTTAACAAGTGATTTCAATGCATCATGCCCAACAGCACATTGAAATACTCCCAAATAACCAATTCCCATCCAGCCACGTCGCAAAACAACATGGGACTGGTGCCGTCGGCGAGACTCGAACTCGCACGACTTTCGTCACTACCCCCTCAAGATAGCGTGTCTACCAATTCCACCACGACGGCTAAGTATTAATTAGGAATATCTTTGGGTGTATTTTCAACTGGCTTAACTGCTTCCGCAGCTTCACCTTTGGCCGGAGCCTGTTGTGTCAACGCAGACTTAACCACGCTGCCAGAACTTGCTTTATGACTGGACATAAATGCCAGCGTCAAGCTAGTTGCAAAAAACACTGTAATAAAAATCGATGTCAGCTTGCTGAGCAAGTTAGAAGAGCCGGACACCCCGAACAAACTGCCGGAGGCACCACTTCCAAAGGCGGCACCCATATCGGCGCCCTTGCCATGCTGTAATAAGACCAAGCCAATCACGGCAGCGGCTGCCAGCACATGAATGACGAGAATGACATTTTCCATATTTCTTTAATCCATAATTGAATAACGATTAAGCTTTTGGCATCTTCGCTATCTAGATGACGCTATTTTCAGGAACGGCCTGACATATTTTTATAAATTGCTCAACATCTAGAGAGCAACGGCCGACCAGCGCGCCATCTATTTCCTTCTGATTTAATAATTGTACCGCATTTTGCGGGTTTACGCTGCCCCCGTAGAGGATTTTTAAGCTATCCGCCGCGGTTTTATCTGCGGCGGCGACGGTGTCACGAATAAACTGGTGCATGGCCACGGCTTGCTCAGCAGAGGCCGCCAGGCCGGTGCCGATAGCCCAGATCGGCTCATAAGACACGATAGTGTGCGCAAACGCCTCACCGCCAAACAACCGGATAATGGTTTCAAGCTGCTTGCCAACCACACGCTCCATCACGCCAGCTTCACGCTCCAGCAAAGTTTCACCAACACACAAGATCGGGATTAAGCCATGGCGCTTGGCCATCATGAATTTTTCGGCAATATTTTCATCCGACTCGCAATAGGCAGTACTACGCTCGGAGTGGCCGATAATGACATGGTGTGCACCAAAGTCACGCAGCATCTCCGCACTCACTTCGCCGGTATAAGCACCCTCTTCATACTTGGCAATATTTTGCGCCCCCCAGGCAACGGCGGTGCCGGCCAGCGCAGATTGCACTTGCGCCAGATAAGGGTAAGGCACACACACCACCACATCGGTTTGCGGTAAGGATTGCAAGCCTTGCAGATAGCCATCAAGCAGCGCCTGGTTGCGGACCAGGCTGCCATGCATTTTCCAATTGGCAACAACAAGTTTGCGTGGGGATAAGGGAGTGATATCAGAGCGGGACATGCAGAAATTAACTCACAATGTACAGAGCGTTAGTTCGGTTGAATTCGCGTTGCGCGAATTTTACGCCCGCATACAGTGAGCGGCAAGCACAACAGGGCATATTGCAACGAATCGGCAGCATTCGTGCAACACACCCGTTGCGAATCCATTAAGCCGTTAAAAACGGATAGTCAGTATAGCCATGCTCGGTACCACCATAAAAAGTCGCTGAGTCTGCTGCATTGAGGGACGCATTGCTAGCAAAACGCGCCACCAGATCGGGGTTGGCAATAAACGGCACCCCGTAAGCCACCGCATCGGCATGACCGCTGGCAATCGCCGCATCACCGCGCGCCTTGTCATAACTCAGGTTAGCGATATAGCCATTATTAAACAGCTGACGGAATGTCGCAAAGTCAAACGGCTCAGACTCACCACCGCCATGAATGCCGCCTTCCACCGCATGCAGGTAAGCCAGGTTGAATGGATTCAATGCCTGCGCAACATAATTAAACGTCTGCTGCGGCTGACTGTCTCGCATGTCATTGAATGGATTCACCGGAGATAAACGTACACCGACTTTATCGGCGCCTATGGTATTGACCACAGCCTGCACCACCTCCAGCAAAAGGCGCGTACGGTTTTCAAGGGAGCCGCCATATTGATCCTGGCGCTGATTACTACCATCACGCAAAAACTGGTCTAGCAGATAGCCATTCGCCGCATGCACTTCCACGCCATCAAACCCCGCTGCAATGGCACAACGTGTGGCATGCACGTAGTCCTGTACAATGCCAGCCAACTCAGAAACATCCAACGCACGTGGCGTCACGTAATCTTGCAAACCCTGATAAGTAAACGCCTGGCCAGCAGGCTTCAAGGCCGAAGGCGCGACAGGCGTCGCCTGGTTAGGCAACAGACTCGGATGCGAAATACGCCCCACATGCCACAACTGAATCACAATTTTGCCACCCTTGGCATGCACGGCATCAGTGACTTTTTTCCAGCCCGCGACCTGTGCGTCCGTATAAATGCCTGGCAACGCCGGATAACCATGCGCCATTGGCGAGATCGGTGTAGCCTCAGTAATAATCAGGCCTGCCGTTGCGCGCTGCTCGTAATAGGTGACGTTCATTGCCTGCGGCACACCGCCCTCGCCCGCACGGTTGCGCGTCAGTGGCGCCATGACCACACGGTTTTGCAAGGCAATGTTGCCTAACTTGACTGGGGAAAACAAATCCAATGCCATTTACCTGCTCCTTTAAAGGTGAGTAGTCGCGCAGACACTTCGCCCGCGCAGCCACTTGCTTAATTACGCTTATTTGGCTTTCACGCCTTCAATCAGCAAGGTGATTTCAATATCATCACCCACAGGCGCGTTCGCACCTGCTGCCCAGCCAAAACCATAATCTGAAGCCTTGATAATCAAATGACCTTCAAAACCCGCACGTTGGCCGCCCCATGGATCAGCGCCGTAACCCAACACTTTGACCGGGATATCCACCACTTTGGTCACGCCATGGATGGTCAATTTGCCTTGCATCACCGCCTGCGTCTGGCTGCTGGCAGTAAACTTGGTGCTTTCAAACAGAATTTGCGTGTACTTGCCCACATCCAGGTATTTATCCGCCTTGATATGCTCGTCACGCTTGCCGAAACCGGTATTCACACTGCTGACATTAATCGCCGCACGTACAGTTGCCGTATTCAGATTGGCAGGATCCAGTGTCACCACGCCGGTGACATCATTAAACGTCCCGGTGGTTTTTGACACCACATGGCGAATACTGAAGTTAGCAAAGCTATGGGTAGCATCGATGTTGTAGGTATCGGTCGCCGCCCACGCCTGTGAAGCTGTTAACAAACCCAGCGCAAGAATGATTTTTTTCACTTATAGTCTCCTTCGTTTTTAGTTAATCGCTGCGTTATGCAGATTTTGAAAATCGCTTGGTCATCGTTGCCACACGCTCACCCAAGTGTTCAGCTGTCAGCAAATCACTCTGAATCGGTGCCAAATCCGGGCCTTGATCGGAGTTGGCCTGCGCCATGGCGCCCAAAAAGCTACCCAAACGATTTAAGTCGTTGACCGAACCATTGCTGTGATTGTTCCCCGGCAGCAAACCCAAACTGACCCAAATCATGCCATGCTGGGCTGCGAACACTGACAATTGCGCCAAGGTGTTCAACTTATCTCCACTCTGGCTGGCTGAAGTGGTGAAGCCTGCGGCAATTTTGTCTTGCCAGTCACGTGTGTACCAGGCTTTAGAACTGGCATCCATAAAGGCTTTAAATTGGGCAGAAGCCGAGCCCATATAGGTTGGGCTGCCAAAGATAATCGCATCGCTGGCCTTGAGCAAATCCCATTGCTGCTGCGCCTCATCCACCGTCAGCAGATTCACCGTCACGCCCGCCACTTTTTGTGCGCCACGCGCCACTGCTTTGGCCTGCTCAGCCGTGTGCCCATAACCACTATGATAAACAATTGAAACCTGAGTCATTTTTTAGCTCCTTATCAATAATTCAAAATCAATAATTCAAACGATTATTCGCCAACTTGTGGCAAATCAAACCACAACACTTCACTCTCATTGACAGCGCGCATACTCAACTCACTCGCCGCATCCACCGTCAGCGCATCACCCGCTTGCAGGCGCTGGCCATCTACCTCCACTTCGCCACGGGCAATATGTAAATAAGCAGAGCGGCCTGCCATGACATGTACAGGCAAAGCCGCATCGGCGGTCAGCACAGTGGCATACAGTGACACATCCTGATGTACTTTTAATGACCCTGCCTGCGCACCAGGCGAAGCAATCAGCGCCCAGCGATTTTGCTTGTCCGCCAAAGGGATGGTTTTGTCTTCATAACCAGGCGTCAGCCCCAAGGTGTCAGGCGTAATCCATATCTGTAACAAATGGGCAGTGGTTTGCGCGGAAGCATTCATTTCACTGTGGCGCACACCGGTGCCCGCCGTCATGCGCTGTACATCCCCGGCACGTATCACTTCACTATGGCCCATGCTGTCGGTATGCCGCAGTTCACCTGCCAGCATATAGGTAATAATCTCCATGTCCTGATGGCCATGCATACCAAAACCGGTCGTTGGCGCAACTTTGTCATCATTGATCACGCGCAACACCGAATATCCCATATGCTCAGGGTCGTAATAACTGGCGAATGAAAAGCTGTGAAAGCTTTCCAGCCAGCCATGGTTAGCGTAACCACGTGTATTGGAAGGGCGAACATGTAACATTTATTCACTCCATTTGAAAGATTAACTGTATGATAAAAAAACACTTAATCTTTTGATAGCAAAACATTTTGCATCTCTTGTTCAGTTTTTTTGATTAACCTCACATGACAATCAAACTCAGTCTCGAAGCCCTGGAAGTCATTGATGCTATCGACCGCAAAGGCAGCTTTGCCGCCGCAGCCGAATCCCTTTATCGCGTACCCTCTGCGCTCACCTACACCATTCGCAGGCTGGAAGAAGATCTGGGGCTGGAATTATTTGACCGTAGCGGTCATCGCGCCACACTCACACAAGCAGGCCTCGAACTGCTGAAAGAAGGCCGCTACTTGCTGGACGCGGCACACACACTGGAACGACGCGTGCAGCGTATTGCTACGGGCGTAGAAACCGACATTACGATTGCTGTCAGCGACCTGTTCGACTTCAAACCCATTCTCCATATCCTGCAGGACTTTTACCAGCAAGGCTTTGGCACCCGCGTCAAACTGCTGCGTGAAGTCTATGGTGGCAGCTGGGACGCCTTGCAATCCGGCCGGGCTGATATTTCAATCGGCGCGCCCGGTGATGCGCCACCCGGCGGGGTATTCTCCACCCATTTGCTTGGCCAACTGGAATTTGTATTTGCAGTTGCCCCGCATCATCCACTGGCCACCCTGCCGGAACCCTTGAGTGCCAGCGATATCGTGCAACATCGCGTGGTAGCCGCGGCCGACAGCTCACGTAACCTGCCGCCACGCACCTCAGGCATTCTCTCCGGCCAGGATATTTTGACCGTACCGGACATGCAAACCAAATTGCAGGCACAAATTTCCGGCATTGCCATTGGCTACCTGCCAAAATCCCTGGCCCAGGCCGCCGCAGAAAACGGGCAACTCATGATTAAACAGGTATCTGAGCCCAAGCCGGTTGGCCCCACATTTATTGCCTGGCGCCAGCAACGTCCATCTGAAATGGGCAAAGCCATGCAGTGGCTGCTCAAACAATGTTCGCAACTGCCATTGGAGCAATTGCTGAGCAAATGATTTATCATCATCTATGTATGATGAAATGGACGCAATATGTCACAAGAACAACTGCCTGAAGAATTCGAACCGCTTAACCGTATTGCCATTAAAGCCATGCTTTGGCTCAATGGCCTGGCGCACATCATTATTGGATTGGCGCTGGCGACTTCAGTCATCATGTTCACCTGGCTGTTTTTTCTCGACGTCAAAGAAGCCGCCTACGCCCACAACCTGGTACATGGCTTTTTGCGCGCGCTAGGCACGCTGATGTTGCTATGGTCGATCTCGGCCCTGATTTCTGCTGAAATCCGCTATCTGCGCGGCCACAAACTGCTGGTAGAAACCTTTATTGAAGTCGTACTGGTCATGTTTTTGCGCAAACTGATCGTACTACCGGTACAAGACGCGACACCCACCTATGAAGAAATCGGCATCTGGCTGGCAGGTGCTTTTATTATGGGGCTGGTGTACATCCTGATTCGTCTGGCCGATAAAAGCAGCAGCAGGTAACCAGCACATGCAAGATGAAGACTTTATGCGCCAGGCCATGACGCTGGCAGCCGAAGCTGCTGCTCTGGGGGAGGTCCCGGTCGGTGCTATCGTTGTCAAAGATGGCATCATCATTGGCACAGGCCGTAACGCCCCGATCAGCCTCAACGACCCGACTGCACATGCCGAAATCCAGGCCATGCGCGCGGCCGCCCAACACCTGGGCAATTACCGCCTGGTAGACTGCACACTCTACGTCACACTGGAGCCCTGTGCCATGTGCAGCGGTGCCATTCAGCACGCCCGTATCGCACGGTTAGTGTATGGCGCCAGCGACCCAAAAACCGGCTGCTGCGGCAGTGTGGTGAATCTCATGGCTGAACAGAAACTGAATCACCATTGCCAAGTCAGCAGCGACATACTGGCCGCAGAATGTGGCGCGCTGCTGAGTGACTTTTTCAGGCAACGCAGACTGGAAAAATCAAAAGTTTAATCCATTACCGAACACAGCATCTTTAAAAACAACAAACCCGCCATTGGCGGGTTTGTTTTCACTACTTAATTAAACGCAATTAAGCAGATTTACGACGGCGAACAACCGCGCCCATCAAACCCAAACCGGCCATGAACATGGCATAGGTTTCAGCTTCTGGCACTTGAGTCACCGCAAAACCACTCAACCACATATCTTGGCGAATACGACCACCTTCATTTGTAGAGGCACCTTGCACGATATGCACTGCGTTGCTTACCCACTCATAAGAATAGTTATTGGCACTAAAGCTGATCAAATACAAACCACTGTTAGGGTTGTCTTCACCAATACTTACGTCTGTACGAATAGCCACTTTGTCAGCGTCATAATATGCGCCTGTCGCGGCAGTTGTTGCATTGTATGATGCAATATAGTCAGAACGTGAAGGATCACGCAAACGATAACCATCAGCAGGTGCAGAGCCATAAACATCTGAAGCATATACCCAAGCTGCAGACAATGTACCTGTATAGTCAGCAAAACCGCTACGTACGATAGAGTTGATCTCTGTAATACCGTTTGTGTTGTTATCTAACTGGAAATAGCTACCAATGATGTAGGAGTTAGTAGCACTATCAAGCCATACAGAATCAATGAAAGAGCCAACAACTGCACTATTCACTGGTGAGTAAACAGTAGAAGTTTGTGTTGCTTGCAATGTCCAGGTTGATGGCAGATCAACACCCAGGTAAAACGCATCAGTACCTGTATTATTAGTGCTGCCAGGTGTACGTGCACCGGTATTCACAAGATCAACAAAACCACCAGCATAGGCGCTAGAGCTTGCTGCCAGCGTAAATGCTGCAATAGCAAAAGATTGTTTCAACATAGTTGCTTTCATAGTATTATTTCCTCACAAATTGTCATTAATTAGATGGCGGGGTAGCTTGTGCTCCCCGCTCTTTTTTTCATGGCATATTGTTTTAATAAGCCAATTATTTTGATTTACGGCGACGGGCCGCAACGCCAACTACACCAAGTCCGGCCATCATCAAGGCATAGGCGTCGGCTTCTGGCACTGGAGTAGCAATAAAGCCAGTAAGGAAGCCACCAACAACAGCTTGCCCCTCTTCACCTGCCTGATAGTATCCAATTGCATTTGCGCCAAGACCATAATTAACTGCATCTGTTTTCACCAGATACAAACCAGACCAAGGATTACCTTCGGAAACACTGATATCAGCCTTTTGACGCACGATGCCATCAACATAGCTCACTGATGAGTTATAAGTAATATCGCTTGTTTGGCCTGCTTGATACATACGCAAATCATAGTCACTTAAAAAAGTCCATGATGTAGAAACATTACCGCCTGCACCTTGGCGATACAGGTAATTCACCTCTTGATCGTTGTCTACCAAGTTCAAATAGCGAGTACCAAACACCAGCTTGCCATCCAGACTATCGCGATAAACATAATCAAACACAGTCGCTTGAGGAATACCGGGCAACAGCGTGACATTTTCAGTGATTTTATAATCCACCAGCGTCAATGTACCAAAGGTTGAATTCGCACCAGTAAATGCTCTGTAATTCAACGTACTCGCGATGGTGCCGTTATCTGAGCCATATTCATATCCAGCCAGATAAGTGGTTGAAGCCAGGTTTTCAATATAAAATTTGTCAGCATTCAGGCTATTGGCACCGTTGATCAAGCCACCATTAGCCAATGTCAAATTAGTGCCATTACCACTGGTCAACGTCACAAACTGACCCGCATTTGCAGCATTGACGCCAAGAGCCATTAAGGTGGCAAGCATTGCTATTTTTAACTTCATCCATCTTCTCCTAAAAATTAAGCTTTCGAATTGTTGTCACGAGCAACCTTCATGACGGAGCGCTCGCGCTTAACTGCTCCCAAACTCTGGATATTTTTCTACACCAAAAACGGCTTATAACAGTTCATTCACTATCTGCAAAAGATATGCCACTTGATCTACCGCTCATAAAAATCATAGGTAAACTCTTGTCAACTCACCAAAAAAAACCATAACCAATTGTTTTTTATTGGAAAAATTTGGATGATGTCGAAAGAAATATCATTAACAACGACATAAATATGCGAGTAGCTGCAAGTCAGATATATCAACTTAGAACTGACATGGCTTAAATGAACCACTCTTGGCTGTTCTTAACCACCAAAAGAAAAAAGCCGACATCATTCGATATCGGCTTTTACAATACATTTGACGACACTAATCTTTTAGAGCCTTGTTTTTCCAGTCCCAATCAAGAGAGACGCCAATCCATATGGCTCTAGGAGCGCCTGGACCAATAAAGGTTGTATTGTTCCATGAGCTTGAATTGGTTTGAAAGTTGCCACTGGCGCTAAATGGATTTCGACCAAGTGCACCCGCAGTAGAATATTCACGATCGAATATATTATCGAACTTTAAATAGGCATTGACGCCGGGTCTGAATTTATAATTTGCTCTCAGATTAAATACGGCATACCCGGCAGTGGAGCCATCGCCTATGTAATCATAACGCTCCCCAGGTAAAGCGTCGCGTGGCTGATGCCTATTGTTTTCATTACCGCGCACATAAGCTGAGGAATGCATCACCATAGATAACGTAGCATCAAACTTATCAGTAAAACGATGATTCCAGTTCGCTTGAATAATGTGATTGGGCATGCCGGGTATCTCATCTCCCGAGCGCACATCAACAAATGCCTGTGCGGCATTTCCTGCGGAAGTTTGGCCGTTAGTACTATTGGCATCGTTAATGATGCGCGCTGAAGACTCAAATGTTGCGGCCATCAAGGTGTAATTGAGACTAAACTTATCCTGGTCAAAATTCCCTTTAAACCCCATTTCCAAGCCTTCGCGCAGGGTTCGCCCAAAGTTGTTAAAAACACCGCGGTTTTTTCGTCCCAAAGGTACAAATAAAATATCGTCGGTGATTTCTGTTCTGAAATACCCGATATTCCAGTCCCACCCCCCATTTTCACCGCGCAAGCCGGTCTCATAAGCCGTTGAGCGAATTTGCTTTAAATACGGATCAGATGATAAAGAAGTTGGAATTGAGCAGCCGAATTGATAGTTAGTACTCCCCGGCGCATTACTTTTAGTCGGATCGTTTGCACACCCGAGTTCGATTACTGTTGGGGTTCGCGCTCCCCGGCTCACGTTTGCATAGGTAGAAAGATTATCTTTAACCTCCCAGGTAACGCCCAGTGAAGGATTAAAGCTGCGGTAATCATAATCACCTTCACTACATATAAAACGGCCCCTACTCGGACTAACATCGCCAGGAACCAAGCACTTTTGCCTGACTGGCCTAAGATCATTCGTCGTAAAGTTATAAAACTCTTTCCCAGAGTCTGACACCAAGGTATTTTTAACATTTGCCCAATTCATACGAGCCCCCATACTGATATGTACATTATCAGTCGGTGACCAAGTATCGAAAATAAATGCACTCTCAGTCTTGCTAGTCCCCTTGAGCTTATTTCTGACAATCGTCATGTACGCGGGAAAATATCCAAAGTCACCAAAAATAGGGTCAGTCACAACTGACACTGAATGGTCGGCATCATTTATTTCGCCAAGCTGCTGTGACTGCAAGAAATCCACCTTGTTGGTATCAAGGGATACGCCTGCAACAATTTGATGTTTCTCAAGGTCAAAAGCAGCCTGAAGTGTAAAACCATCACTAGCCTGATTAAGATTTGAATAGTTAAAAAGCCCATTAATCTTACCGGCATCAACAACGCCGTCACCATCAACATCATCCCCCCAAGCTGAAACCAACTGTCTGTACGCGTCATAAACATCAGCACTGACCGCCGTCTGATTCATTTTCCTTTTATAAGCCATGCCAGATAAAGTTAATGTGTCATTCACATACCAGCTACCACTAAAGTTGTAATGCTCTAGCGAGTTTTTCACCGCATCGGGCGATGTAAATACCTGCTCCCGATCCTGCGCAGCCATCTCAAATGGCAACATGCCATTCCCAACTAATGCGGTATCAACATTCAATGCAGTTAGATTAAACTCAGCCTTATCAAACCTCAAAGTCGCCTTGTTAAACAATTGGCGCACATTACTAGGTGAGTTATCCCTCCAACCATCCTCTTTAAAATGGTTGTAAGCAGTAAAAAAGCCAAACTGCCCGTTGTTCACCCCGTTTGACAACTGGAATTGATCTCTCCCCCAAGCGCCGGTTAGATATTGAGAGCGGAAATAATTGTCTGAGAATCCATCTTTTGTTCGAATCGCGAGCGCTCCCCCAATAGTATTCAAGCCAAATAATGGATTAGAGCCAGGAATTAAATTCAGACTTGAAATGGCATTCATGGGAATAAGATCCCAGTTCACAACCTCACCGAATGCCTCGTTAATCCGCACTCCATCCAGATAGACAGAAATACCCTGTGGTGTTCCTATGGCAGGCGATGCCGTAAACCCACGGAAATTCAAATCTTGCTGAAACGGATTACCCGCATAATCATTCGTTGTCACAGACTGGAGATTACCATTCATAAACTCCGTTATATTGAGGGCTTTAGTCTCTTCAATTTCTTTGGATGTAGCGCTTTGAATATTTGTAGTTGCTGTCGCCTTATCAATTGGCACGCCTGGCAACGGTGTAATAATTTTTAAGCGCTTGGCCTTAACCTCAATTTCGTCTAACTGAATTGTCTTATTCGAATCCGTTGTATTTTTATTGTTATTAGATGGTTTCTCACCACTGTCATCAGCCGCCATTGAGACACAAGAATACGCGGCAAGAAACAGCACCGACTTTATTTTTTTATTTAACATACTTCCCCTCCGCAGGGGAAGATTGCAAAAATCAAACCATCTAAATCAGAATAATTAGATCAATATAATCATACAGTTACGATTTAATTAATCTTTACAACCACTTTTAACGGTTGCTGGCAGCCGCTTTGGCTGCAATAAACCATACAGAGCAAACCATTTGCTACGCAATAAACATCGCGCAAATAAAAAAAGCCCGCATTAAGCGGGCTTTTGTTTCATAACAACCAGTTTATTGCTTAAGTAGATTTTCTGCGGCGCACAATAGAACCCATAATGCCTAAACCAGCGAGCATCATGGCAGCCGTTTCGGCTTCAGGCACTGAGGCGACTGAGACATTCAATAACAATGCCCCCATGTTGTCACCACCACCATTTTTAAATACGACCGAGGCTAATGAGTTAGAAGCAAAGTTCACAGTACGTGTATAAATAGTGACTGGCGCATCAGAAGTCAGGTTAAAGGTTTCGTTATAGCTACCAAAACTGACGTCTACTGCATTTGACTCACCACGTGTACTGCCAGACAAGACGAACTCCAGTGTATACGTCCCGGCAGCCACATTCAGGGCTTTGGAGCTAAAGTCACCGGCGTCACTTGTACTGCCGTCCAAATCGATATATAAGCCGTTACCAGGGTAGAAATCAAAATAGCCATTACCAATTACATCGACTGTGCCGTTGGTCACGGTCCAGTTACCAGCAAAATCAGTCACATTTAAACCAGCGGTATAACTATCAAAATTATCTGAAAAAATCACTGCGGACTGAGCAGGTGCTGATAATGCGCCACACACAGCAACCGCACACAAAGTTTTTGTTACTACTGACATACATCCCCCTTCTCAACCGTTGTAAAAATTAGAACGACAACTGTATGCCTGATATGTATTTAATGCAATACCCCAAATGGGCTAATAAAAAACCCGCCAATTGGCGGGTTTTTTATTTGAATCTTAATCTATGCTTAATCGCGGTTGCCCAGTAAAGCAAGCAGGATGTTCAACAAGTTAACAAACAAGTTGTAGATATCCAGATACAGATTCAGGGTTGCCATCACATAGTTGGTTTGACCACCACGTACGATCTGGTTGACGTCATACAAAATGTAGCCTGAGAAAATGAGTACGGATACACCAGAAATGGCCAGTGACAAAGCAGGAATCTGAAAGAACATATTAGCCAAACCAGCCACAATCGCAAGGATCAGGCCGATCATCAGGAACTTGCCCATGCCGCTGAAATCACGCGCAGGTGAAGAACCGATGGCAGCCAGACTCAGGAAAGTAATCCCTGTACCGGCAGCAGCCAGACCAACGATCTCGGCACCGTTACGCAGATGCAGTGCAAATTGCAGAATCGGGCCTAACATCACGCCGAAAACAAAGGTCATGGCCAACAACAACCAGACGCCTACACCACTATTCTGGTTCACAGCGATCAGCTTGAACATGCCGAACATCACGGCCATAAAGCCAATGGCAAACATGAACGGATGTGCGGCCATCCAGCCAAAATTCATTTGCATGCCGACATAAGCACCAATCACCGTCGGCACCATGCTCAAGCCGAGCAAAGCATATGTATTACGCAGCACGCGATTTTGCGCCGCGGATACATTACTCTCACGACCTAAAACTTGCATATCTGACATAGTGTTTTTTCCTCTCAATAAAACTTTTTTAAAACTTACTTAGGATTAAGATAATGGCAAACGCACAAAGTTTCAAGTTTTAATCATGACATTTGTGTGACGCTATCTATTAACTACAGCTTCCAGATCGCGTAACAAACCAATGCAATCAAAATGATACGTGTGATTTGATAGACATTTTTATTCCACTTTTTAAAACGACGGCGATATTGCCCAACGACCCAGGCATAGTGGAACAAACGGTTAATCACGCCAGTCTGGTCCCCGGCTTCGTTCGGTGAACTAGCGGCAGTAACAATAGTATTCGCCAGGAAACGATTGATTGCCTGTGCCCAGCCATAGCGCATGGGGCGCTCAATATCGCAGAACAGAATCACACGCGTTTCGTCGGTCTTGTTATACGCTTCATGGATATAGGTTTCGTCAAACATCACCGCCTGGCCATCGCGCCAGCTATAGTCTTCACCATCGACACGGATAAAACACTGGTCATTATTAGGCGTCGCCAAGCCCAAATGAAAACGCAAGGAGCCCGCGTACGGGTCACGGTGCGGGCGCAAGTGAGCACCTGGCGGCAACTCGGCAAACATGGCCGCTTTCACGCTGGGAATACTTTGCAACAAAGCCACTGTTTTCGGGCAATAAATGCTGGCAGAAGGATGATGTGCGTCATACCATTTAAGGTAGAAACGCTTCCAGCCGGTTTTAAAAAATGAGTTAAAACCCGCGTCGTTATTGGTTTGTGCTGCCGCAATGCGCTCTTGTTCACGCACGTGCAAAGCTTCTTCACGAATTTCCTGCCAGCGGTCGGTGATTAACTTCAACTCAGGGAATTCATTCACCGACAAATAAGGCGTGGTTGGTGCTTTTGAGAACAGGTATAAAAATACATTAAACGGTGACACGATGCCTGAGTGGTCAAACACCTGGCGGTAAAAGCGATGCCGCACTTTACCGCGAAAGTGAACATAACTGACCGAGGATAAGAATATCCCGAGAATAATCCATTTCATAATCGATACCGTTGCTTACACAGTTATTATATTGCTATCAATAATAGACTAGCTTAGCGCATCACCGTTGATTCAGGCAAACAAATCAGACTCTTTTTGACCAACCATGGCCACCCTTTTTATTGCATCCACATAATAAGCGGATTCACGCAATCCAACCATGTCCTGCGGATGGTGCCCGCCATGCATGCGCGCCAGGCGCGCAATACTTTGTGCCGAGATTTTCCAATCCAGGTTTGCCAGTAATTCATCTGCCAAATCAGGGCGGTTACATAGCAAGACCATATCGCAACCCGCATTCAACGCCGCCAAGGTACGCGCCGTCACATCCCCTGCGACGGTCGCACCTTCCATGCTCAGGTCATCACTGAAAATCACCCCATTAAAACCCAAGCGCTCACGTAATACTTTCTGTAACCAGCGCGGTGAAAATCCGGCAGGTTTCTCGTCCACTTTAGGGTAGATCACGTGCGCAGGCATTACTGCGTGCAAGCCTTCGTCGATCATGCGCACAAAAGGCTGCATGTCGTTTTGCGCAATCTGGTCAAACTCACGCTCATCGACCGGGATGCTCACATGCGAATCGGCCACCACAAAGCCATGACCGGGAAAATGCTTGCCCACTGCAGCCATACCGGCTTTTTTCAAGCCTTGCATCAAACTGAACGCCAACTCGTTGATCGCTTGCGGGTCGCGGTGAAACGCACGGTCGCCGATGACCAGGCTGTCACCATAATCCATATCGAGCACCGGCGTAAAACTGAAATCCACACCATGCGCACGCAACTCGGCGCCCAGCACATAGCCGGCCTCCACCGCCAGCTCTTTGGCCTTGCGTGGATTTTTGTCCCAGATATGGCCAAATTCACGCATGGGCGGAATCTTGCTAAAGCCTTCCCTGAAACGCTGTACCCGGCCGCCTTCATGATCGACTGCAATTAACAACGGCGGCTGACGCACGGCATGGATGCTTGCCGTCAGCGCCTTGAGTTGCTCGCAACTCTCAAAGTTGCGAGCAAACAAAATCACCCCGCCTACCAGCGGATGTTGCAAACGGCGGATGTCGTCGGCAGTGAGCTCTTTGCCAACCACATCCAGCATGACGGGACCTAAAGACATAACATATTCCTATTGTTCAAATTTCAAGCACATTTTAATCGATAAAGACTGGTGATTTCTTTGGCACGTGCCTCATACAAAGGGTCAGACTGATCACTGGCCTTGGCATGTTTAGGCGCGATATCCAGCTTTTCAACAACCTGCAAACCCGCCTCATCAATCCAAGTGGTCAATGCCTCAGGCTGACGCAAGCCAATATGCTCGGCTAAATCCGACATCACCAGCCATGCTTCACCATTGGCGGTTAAATGCGTTTTCAAACCACTTAAAAACCCTTTCAGCATACGACTATCCGGGTCATACACCGCATGCTCAATCGGCGCATTGGCTTTCGCGGGCAACCAGGGGGGGTTACAGACGATCAAGTCAGCTTGCCCTTCCGGGAACAAATCTGCTGGCAGGACCTGAATATTGGTTTGCATATTCAAGCGTTGCACATTCTCTGCAGCACACGCTAATGCGCGTGGGTTATTATCTGTGGCAAGCACCTGCTTCACGCCGCGTGCCACCAAAATGGCCGCAATTACCCCGGTACCAGTACCGATATCCCAGGCCACTTGCGGGCTGTTAAGAGGGGCCTGATCTATGAGATCAAGATACTCACCACGCACAGGGGAATACACCCCGTAATAAGCGTGGATACTGGCATTGAGCGCATGAATCTGCACGCCTTTTTTACGCCATTCATGCGCGCCCACCATGCCCAGCAGCTCACGCAATGAAAGCACCAGCCTTGCGGGCAGTTTGTCGGCTTTTTCGTCCACAATCAACGCGCCTTGCACCGCAGCTTTCACATCAGGGGCGCGAGGTAAATCGCAACCACCGTGCTTGAGTTCAATCAATACTTTATTGGTGATATTGGCACGGCCAATCTGGCGCGCGCGATGCTGGTGAAAAGCTTCGAGCATGGTCGCCGCAGGTTTAACCGGTTTACGGTCGACGCGGCGCGTAATGGCCTGCAACAATTGTTTGGCATTTTGAAAGTCGCCGCGATAGAGCAATGCAGTGCCTTCACAAGCCAGGCGGTACGCCTCATCCGCCTTAGTGGTATCGTCCGCGATCACCACCGCTTTCGGCGGCGGATTACCTGCTTCAGATTGCCAGTCGGCGGCTTGCGTCTTTTTTTGTTCGTACCAGTTAATCAGGTTCAATGGGGTTCCGATAATGAGAAGTTATTAAATGTGGCCAGTTTAAAGCTTAAACGGGCTAAAGTCGGTGTGGGTATCGTAATAATCTTCATTTTCTGCGCGTTTGAGAAATGAGACCATTTTGTAGGTGACTGGCGTAAACGCGACTTCTACCAGCACTTTGGCCGTGAATTGCGCCAACACGATTTGCGGCATCATGGCATCGGGGAACTCACCAGAACCATAAAAGGCCAGCGGAAAAAACAGGATGGTGTCGACCGCTTCGCCAAAAATGGTCGAGCCTATGGTGCGGCTCCATAACCAGCGGCCTTGCGTCAGGATTTTCATTTTGGCCAGCACAAACGAGTTGACGAACTCGCCAGCCACAAACGATACCAGCGAGGCAATAGCAATGCGCGCCGTGGAGCCGAACACCGATTGATAGGCCGCCTGATCGTGCCAGTCTGGCGCCGGTGGCAGCGCTACGATCACCCAAGCCATGAGGCTGGCAAAGGCCAGGCAGATAAAGCCGGTCCAGATTACGCGGCGCGAGGCGGCATAACCGTATACTTCGGTCAGGATGTCACCAAAAATAAAGCTGATCGGGAAAAACATAATCCCGGCGCCAAACGTCAGCGCCCCCAGTAAGGGCACATGAACCTCGGTAATTTTGCCAGGGCCGATGAGATTGGAGCAGACCAGCACCACGGCAAACGCCGCCATGATCAGGTCATAGTAACGATACTGTTTTCTCATGAATGACCTTTTCCAATCATCTAGCCCTCGCTGCGCACATCCAGTTTGTCACGCAATACATCGCCGCCCAGGTTAATGGCCAGGATCAGGCTCATCATGCACACGCCGACAGTGAGCACATAGTGTGGTGCCACCAGCATAAAACGCACGGCATCACGCAGCATGGCGCCCCAGGAGGCATTGGGCGCCTGTATTCCCAAGCCGAGAAACGACAATGACGCCTCGGCAATCATGACACTGGCCATACTGTAAGCGGCCTCCACCAGCAAGATTGATATCAGTAGCGGAAAAATATGCAATAACATCACCCGTAAACTGCTGGCACCTAAGGACTCCGCCGCCAACACATGCAAGCGCTGACGCAATGCCAGTGACTGGCCGCGCGACAACCTGGCGTAGGTCACCCAGCCGGTCAGGCACAGTGCAAGAATCAGGTTGTTAATCCCCGCGCCCAATACCGCCGCAAACGCAATCGCCAGTAACATTCCTGGGAACGCCAGAAAAATATTGGTCAATTGCATCAGTACGGCATCCAGCCTGCCGCCTTTATACCCGGCCACCAGGCCGATGCTCAGGCCAACCGTCATCGTCACGGCAGTGACAACCACAGTAACCAGAAAAGAAACCTCTACCCCGCGAATAACGCGCGCCAGAATATCGCGCCCCAAATCGTCTGTGCCTAGCCAATGTTGAAGACTCGGCCATTGCAGAATGGCGTTAAGGTCAATCTGGTTGGGATTCAAACCAATCGCATGCCCCAGCAGCACGGCAAGTAGCCAAAAGCTCAATGTCAGCAAAGAAAAGGCTTTCATGCTGTGCCTCGCGTGCGCGGATCCAACCAGCGATAAACCACATCCGTCACCTGATTGATCAGCACATAACTAAACGCCACCACCAGCACGCAGGCCTGCGTCACCGGGTAATCGCGTTTTTCTATGCTGTCTACCAGCAAGCGGCCAATGCCGTTCCAGCTAAAAATGGTTTCGGTAATCACGGCGCCGGCCAGTAAGCTACCCATTTGCAAACCAACAATAGTCACCAACGGTAATAAGGCGGCGCGTAATGCGTGCTTGAGCAACACTTGCCGCTCGCTCAAACCTTTGGCACGCGCGGTGCGGATATAATCCTCATTCAATACTTCCAGCAGGCTGGTACGGGTCATACGCGTCAAAATGGCGCTTAAGCCCAGTCCCAACGTCATTGCTGGCAACACAATGCTGGCTGCGTTCGCCATGCCGCTCACAGGCAACCAGCCTAGCCAGACCGCAAATACCAGCATCAGCACCGGCCCCAGCCAGAACGCAGGCATCGCCGCCAGGCGGATACTCAACATGGTGATCATCACATCCTGCCAGTGCCCGGCCTTGAGCGCAGACCAGATGCCTAATGGAATACCGATAGACAGCCCTATCGCTAATGCAACCACGGCCAGTAATAACGTGGCCGGGTAGGCTTGCCATAACAATTGCGAGATCGGGGTTTGTGTGTGGATAGAGGTACCAAAATCCCCTTGCAGCAGATGCATCACATACTGGCCGAATTGCACCAGCACAGGCTGGTCCAACCCCAGTTGCGCTTTGAGTGCGGTGCGGTCAGCTGCGCTGGCAGACTCGCCCAGCATGACATCGACCGGGTCGCCCGGCACCAGATGCAGCAAGGCGAAGGTCAGGCATAACACCCCGAAGACCACGGGCAATAGTGTGGCAAAGCGCTTAATCATCCGCCTCACAAATGTTAACGGTGGTACCGACGGGCACCAGCTCGAACAATTCGATCAGGTCCGCATTGCGCATGCGTACGCAGCCATGTGAACCGGGCACACCCAGCACAGTCGCCTCCGGCGTGCCGTGGATATAGATATAGCGTTGCATGGTATCGACATTACCCAAGCGGTTTTTGCCCGGCTCAGTGCCACTCAACCAAAGAATGCGGGTTAAAATCCAGTCGCGGTCAGGAAATTGCTCTTTTAGTGCCGGAGTAAATATTTCCCCGGTCGGGCGGCGCCGAACAAACACGGTATTTTCAGCTGCCCCGCTACCGATTTTGGCGCGGATAATGTGCGCACCCAATGGCGTACAGCCACTGTTTTTAATACAGCCGACACCATTGGCCGCCGTAGAGACGTCATAGCGCGTCACTTGTCCGCCATTGTCGTCAAACACCGTCAGTGTTTGCGCCGGGATAGAAATTTCAATATGCATAACCATTATTCTAAGCGATTTGCCCGTGATAGACGGAGATTTGATGCAACACGGTCTCTGGCAATAAAAATTCCATTAAAATCCGATTCACTCGCTTAGTTATTTTATTCATCGCTAGACTCAGGGCAATCGCATGGCACATCACGAATTACACTTTTTACAACGCAGCGGCTGGCTGCGCGCGGCTGTGCTGGGCGCCAACGATGGCATTATTTCTACCGCCAGCCTGCTGATGGGCGTAGCCGCTGCCGGCGCCTCTCACCAGGCCTTGCTCATGACCGGTATCGCCGGTCTGGTGGCAGGCGCGCTTTCCATGGCTGCAGGCGAATATGTATCAGTCAGTTCACAAACGGATATAGAACAGGCAGACCTCGCCCGTGAAGCCGAAGAGTTAAAGGAAAATCCGGAAAGCGAATTGCGTGAGCTGACTGGTATTTATATCCAGCGCGGCTTATCTCCCGAGCTGGCTAAACAAGTGGCACAAGCGCTATCAACACATGACTCACTGGCCGCACATGCACGCGATGAGCTGGGCTTGCATGACATCAACCAGGCGCAACCCTTACAGGCCGCGCTGGCCTCGGCGTTGGCCTTTGCCAGTGGCGCCATCCTGCCACTCACCACCGCCTGGCTGGCACCGCATACGCAAGCACAAACCTGGTTAACGGTAAGCACCCTGCCATTTTTAGCCTTGCTGGGGATTGTCGCTGCGCGCACTGGCGGTGCGAGCATCGTGAAAAGTGTCAGTCGTGTCGTCGTTTGGGGCGCACTCGCCATGGCGGCCACGGCGCTGATCGGTCACTGGTTTGGCGTCAATCCGTGATCCGTCACCCAAATAAGCACTAGTCTTTAGCCGCTTTAAAAACCACGTGTGCCAGACCGTCCAGATTGCCGTCTGGCATGGGCTGGTAAGCCGCAATGGTATTGCGGTAGGCGACAAACTGCCCTTCATACCATAGCGGGATCACTGGCAATTGACTATGAATGCGCTGCGTCACCGCTGGCCAATCCTCTTTTTCCAACAATTGATCCAGCACGCCATCCTGATAGCGGCCACGGTTGAAGCCCTGTGGCGGCAAGCTATTAGAAGCAAATACCTGGCTGTAAATCTCCGGTGTTTTAATGCCAACCCAGGTCAGGCCATACAGCTGAAAATTACCTTTTTGCACATCGGCAAAAAAAGTGCCCCAATCCAGGCTCTTGATTTGCAGGTCTATGCCCGCCTCCTGCATTTGCGCCTGCAAAATCGTCGCTAGCCGCACGCGCTGCGGATCGGTGCTGGTTTTATAAGTCAGCGTCAGTGGCAACTTAATGCCTGCAGACTGCAATAATTGCCTGGCCAGTGCCGGTTGATAAGGGTAAGGCTGCAAGGCCACATTGCCGGCATAATTCTCGGGCGGCAAAATCGCACTGGCCTGGCGGCTATGGCTGACCATGACTTTATCAATAATCGCCTGGGTATCAATTGCGTAGGCAATCGCGCGCCTGACGCGCGCATCGCGCAGAAAATCTGCCTGTACATTCAAACCTAGATAAGAATAATTGGCACCTACCCCGGTTTTCACCGTGACATTAGGCTGTTTTTGCAGATATTTGACCAATTCGGGCGGCAAGTCTCCCTGGATCAAATCAGCTTCACCGCGTTTGAGTTTGAGTACCCGCACATTGGGGTCTTTCACTTCGTCAAAACGCACGTTGAGGCCATCACTTAAGCGCTGCAACTGCAATGCTGACTGCCACTGATCCAGTTTAAACGGCCCGCTACCCACAGGCGCATGGCCAAAGTCATGCCCGGTCGCAATCAGGCGCGCTGGCAAAATGCCAACCATCAAGCGCGCAGCAAAGTGAGGGTCCGGGCGGCTGAGTTCAAAATCGATGGTGTTGGCATCCAGCGTTGTAATCTGCTGGATATGCTTGAATTCAGCGGTGTGCGGCGAATCCTTGAGTTGTAGCAGGCTGTCGTAGGTAGCTTTCACATCCGCAGCCGTCAGCGACTGGCCATCGTGGAAGGTGGCAGATTGAGATAACTGGAAGCGGTAATGCGTCGCATCGCGCATTTGCCAGGTCGCCAGCCCTGGCACTTCGCGCGAGCGGCTGTCAAATTCCACCAGGCGCTGGTAAATCAGGCGATTAATGCGTTCAGAAGCGGCATCCGTCGCATAACGTGGATCCAGATTCACCGGTGCCTGCGCCACAGCAAACACCAGCGAACGCGGCGCGTTTGACGGCTGGCAACCAGTCAACGCCCACGCTAACAACACCCCCGGCAATAACCGGCCTAACATCCTGCCCATCGCCTTAAATCTTCTCAAAAATCGCGATAGATTCAACATGCGCCGTATGCGGGAACATATTCATCACGCCAGCGGCTTGCAAACGATAGCCTTTAGACTGCGTCAGGATTGCCGCATCGCGCGCCAGCGTCGCCGGGTTGCAAGACACGTAGACAATACGCAATGGCGCATGGCCAGCGTTGATGTCTTCCGCATCCGGCAGTGACTTGATCAACTCAATCGCACCATCACGCGGCGGATCCACCAGCCACTTATCAAACGCGCCCAACGACTGCAATGACTCCGGTGTCATATCGAACAAATCAGATTCAGCAAACTCAACATTGCTGACGCCATTGAGCTGTGCATTTTCCACCGCGCGTTTTACCAACGCCTGCGATCCTTCCACGCCATAGACACTGGCGCCGCTGCGTGCAATTGGTAGGGTAAAGTTACCCAGACCACAGAAAAAGTCAGCAATGCGTTCACCGGCTTGTGGCTGCAATAATTGCAGCGCACGACGAATCATGACGCGGTTAATGGCCGGGTTGACCTGGGTAAACTCAATCGGGCTAAACGGATATTGCAGGTTAAACTCAGGCAAACTGTAATGCAGCATATCACCATGCGTGAACAATGGCTTGACAGTGTCCGGACCCTTGGTTTGCGTCCACACCTGGGCACTGTGCGTTTCTTCAAAGGTTTGCAGCAAAGCGATATCAGCCTCGGTCAGCGCTTCCATAATGCGGAACACCAGTACAGTCGCATCTTCACCAACCGCCAACTCAATTTGCGGCACTGCCTGCTTGATAGACAGCTGGCCGATCAAGGCTTTCAACGGCACGATCAGGTCAGACACTGGTTGCGTCAGCACTTCACAGCTATCCATAGAAGTCACATAGCTGGTGCCTTTTTCATTAAAGCCGACCAGCACGCCGCCCTTTTTCTCGACATAGCGCACGCGCAAGCGAGCCTTGTGGCGGTAATGCCATGGCGTGCCCTGAATCGGCGGCAGGACTTTCTCAGCGCGCACGCGGCCGATATGCCATAAATCGGCTTCCAGCATGCGTTGCTTGGCCGCCACCTGCGCGGAGAACTCCAGATGCTGCATGGCGCAGCCGCCACAGGTGCCAAAATAGGCACAGCCTGGCGTCACACGCTGGCTGGATTGTTTCAGCACCTCTACCGTTGTCGCCAGCTCATAAGTGGCTTTGACGTGATGCGAGACGAATTTCACCTCTTCAAATGGCAATGCGCCTTCAATAAAAATGACCTTGCCATCGACATGGGTGACGCCGCGACCTTCCTGGTCGAGGGATTCAATGGTGGCAATGCGGGGAGTCTGCGCTGCCCTGGCGGTAGACGACAGGTTGGAGGATCTTTGACGGCTGTTTCTCATAACCTGTTATTTTACCTGAATTGGGCATACAATCATCCAGCAAACCAATCAAAATAAGGAGTCTGTGATGCTTAAACAATGGCGCTTAACCACGACACTGGTGGTAGCACTTTTTTCATCGTCTTTCTGCTTCGCTGACGAAGTGGCTATTCAGCAAGAGGCCCACGGCGTGGACTATGTCACTGGTGGCATAGGCTCAGAAGAAGTCGACGCCATGGAGTCCTTTAAAAAGCAATTCAATCTGTATTTCCTGTTTTCAGAAGGTAAAGTCGGCCGCGTGATTGATGACATCAACATCAGCATCGTCGATAGCAAAAACCAGACGGTATTTGCGCTGGAGCACGCTGCACCCAGGTTGTTGCTAAACCTGCCCAGCGGCAAATACCAGGCCATTGCCAGTTATCTTGGCAGCGAGCAACGTTATCGCTTTACGCATGACGCCAAAAAGCACCAACGCGTGATCCTGAACTGGAAAAACAAGATTGATGAAGATACTGTAGAACCCACAGTAGAAGATGCTGCAGCACCAGAAGTGCCTGCCACTGAGACGCCTTAAAAACCTTAACCGCCGATAAACGCCGTCAAGGGTTTATCGGCGGTAATATTAAGATGTTAGATATCGCCAAACCAAGCGTTTAACCTCAAGCCCAGGCAGCCATAAACTGTTGCCAGTGCTCACCGCCATAACCGGATAAGGTCTCGCGCACCAGCTGGATTTCAGCCGCATAGTTGGCCTCATTCAAGTGACCGCGCATTTTGAGAAAGCGTAAATACACCAGGTGCGTGTTGGCGACATCGGTTTCGCAATAATCACGTATCGCCTTCACTTCACCATTCAGATAAGCTTGCCACACCTTGCTGCCATCCATGCCCAGCTTGCCTGGGAAGCCGCATAACTGCGCCATTTGGTCCAGCGGTGCGTTAGCGCGTCCGCTATACATAGCCAGTACATCCATTAAATCCAGATGACGCATGTGATAGCGACTGATATAGTTATTCCACTTAAAGTCTTTGTCGTCTTCACCCAGATCCCAATAGCGCGGCGCGGCAATGCCATGCACCATGGCGCGATAATGCAGCACGGGCAAGTCAAAACCACCGCCATTCCAGCTCACCAGGTTAGGTGTGTATTTTTCAATGCCGTCGAAAAAGCGCTGGATAATTTCGGCTTCGGTCGACTGCTCATCGCCAAGGGTCCATACGCGGAACTGACTGCCTTCGCGCAAGGCGCAAGATATTGCACAAACGCGCTGCAAATGGTGCGGCAAAAAATCAGTGCCATTCTGCTGGCGGCGTTGGTGAAAAGCGATATTAGCCACGTCAGTATCACTTAAACTGGCAGGCAGGTCATGTAACTGACGAATCCCGTCCACATCCGGAATGGTTTCAATATCAAACACCAAACTTAGCATGACTATACTCGTGAAAAAATTGCTTTTTAAAATAACACAGCGCCCAGGCTTACACCAGAAAACCTTATTTTCACGCGTCGTTTGTACAAAAAATGGGGCAATTGTATCAATTGATACAATCCACGGCCATTTGTATCAATTGATACATTTAAATAACTGATTTATAAAGACTTTTTGTGTTTTTTCAAGCAATCAAAAAACCACGTTCCGCTTTAATCTGGCCATGTTCAGTTAACACGATGTATTGCCAGGGAGCAATCACATCAGCCCTGAACCTTTGACACTTACGGATTAAAATTTACGGAGCTCTCATCATGACATCAATCAGTTCACTAGGCAGTAACAGCAGTATTCAATCTTTGTCGCAGGTCAGTCAGCGTAGCGGCATGCAACCTCCACCACCGCCACCCGATGGCGAAGGTCAAGGCAAGGATGGTGGCGGTTTGCTGGGTGCCATTGATTCTGCACTGAAAAGCGCAGGCATTGAAGGTGGCCTGGAATCCATTTTTGGTCAGTCCGGTACCAGCAGCACAAGTACGAGCACCAGCGCAGATAGTACAGACACGTCTACCAGCAGCGACAGCACCACCGATGCCGCCAGTGCGCTGAATAGCTTTTTACAAAACCTGATCAGTGCCTTGCAGTCCCAGGGCACAACGAACACTAGCAGCACAGACAGTAGTGACAGCGACACTGAGACCAGTGCAACGCAAGGCATGCCACCACCGCCACCTTATGGTGGCCATGGCATGGAGGCCAAATTGCAAAGCCTGATTTCTGCTTTGGGGAATAGTGATTCAACGGATAGCACAACATCTGATACCAGTGCTGATAGCAGCACTAGCAGCGACCTGCAAAGCAGCTTTCAATCACTCGTGAGCGCGTTAGGCGGCAGCAGCGATAGTGCCAGCCTCAGCGGGTTCTTGCAGGCATTGTCTACCGGCATGCAACACCGCGGCCCGACTGGCAACGTAGTCAGCACCACTGCTTAAGGCACATTGACGCCTCGACTAGCAGCTGCCACATGCTTGTGGTCGCTGCTAGCGCCATTCATATGGGTCAGGCAAACTCCAGTTGCAGGATATCGGTTTCAGAGTCCTCGTCCAACCACTCGGCAGGTGCTTTATGCAAGCGAACCGGGGCTTTCATCTCTTCACCATCAAACGTCAGAATGGCGTAGCTGACTTCATGCGGCGCTTCGATCGGCGTGAACTTGGCAAAACCAAAATCAGCATTCCGCATCACTTGCCAGGCGCCTGATGGTTCAGCATATTCTGCTTTGGAAAAGTAATGTGCAATTTGCCTGTCAGTCGCGGCTTTGAGTGCGCAGTCATTTTCGCGCGACATCACAGACCAGCGATAATCCAGACCATCGGCAATCGGCTGCAATTGCATCAGATACCAATGCACGTTTTCACGTGCCAGCTGTATCAAGGATCGCACACGGCCAGTATGGTGATTCAGGATGTAGTAAATCCCCAAATCCTGCTGGTGAATACTTTCACCCAAGCGAGGGAGAACGAAAAGATTAGTTGCCACAACGGACTCCTTTCATCGGAACATGCACTTAGATTGTATGCAATGACCATGCCTGAAACTGAAAGCCGATACTTTTACTACGCTGTTTATCGAATTGCCATGACCGACAATTGCAGTGCGTCGCACAGATCGCTTCAGGACCCTACGCCCCCCACATCAGCCAAGCTGTTGTTTTGCCAGTCTATTTACGCACCCACTGTCCATCACGTTGCACAAACCAGCCAGCTTGCGCTTTATCAATCCAGCGCTGGCCAAATGTACGTTGTATCTCGCCTTCCCATTCAGGGTGACCATTTGCGGCAGCCATGCCCTGATATAACCTGGCGCGGTCAGTGTTTTCATCCTTGACCAGCGCAGCCAACGCACTACGTTGGGACAATGGCACCAAACCGGCCTCTTTTACCGCGACAAAGCCGTCTGCGGTTAAACCCACAGCCCCGGACTGATAGTGCGGCAGCAACTGCAGATGGCGGCTTTGCATGCTGGCTTTGACCGCAGCAACCGCCGGGGTATTCACATCAAGATCCGCCGCGGCATATACCGGCAACGCCTCAAAAAGCATCGCCAGGCAGCTCAAAAACACACCAACCTTCAAAGTGTGATAACCCTGGCGCAGGAATAGTTGCAACAAACGTGAACAATTATGTCGCAATCTCATCATGGGGCTGACTCCGGATTCACGGTCGGCGTTACCGGTGTTGCAGACGGAGTCACCGGGGTGGCAGTCGGCGCAGAATGCTGGCTCGGCGCCGGGGATTGTCCGGCAGGCACCTGCCAGATTTCGTCTATGACTTTGTCCGCTGCTTTTTCTGCAGCGGCGGCCGGAAAGTAGATATTAATGGTGACACAAGCGCTCAAGCCCGTGGCCGATAGTACCAATAGCCAGGTACGCATCCAGCCCTGTTTTATTAAAGTCAGGTTCAATCTGCTTCCTTTCTGACAACCGTTTTGTGCTTCATCATATAGTCAAGTTTATTCGATAATGATTTTACTATTGCTATCCGTCACGCGCTGCATGCGCCCCAACACGTCTTTCCAGCTGACATATTGCGTATAGCCATTGACGTTGACCGACGGCGCCCCTTTGCCTTTGACGATCACAAAGCCATCTGGCAGTGGTTCGACACCGCCCATTTTGCAAATATCGCCGCGCAACTGGCAACTCAGGCCAATTTTTTCATAACCGAACTCTTTAAAAAAGCGCAAGAAAGTGCGTTGCAAGGCCGCCGCCGTGCCCTCACCGCCCAAGGCCGTAATATTCTCTACCGCACGCTGCGAGATTTTCTTCTCGAACGGGCCGTCGGCAGTGCGCACAAAAGCATCCATAGATACCGGTTTCCAGTTTTGCAAGCGCAAATCCTTAATATCGCCTTCCAGCTTACCGCTGATGGAGCCAAAGTTAAATGTTCGCGTGATTTCACCTAGGTCAATCTCACGCATGGTGAAATTGGCGTGTAACTTGGGCACGGCGCCCAAAGGGTCATCAATATCTAGGTCAGACATGCCCACCATGCCATTAAACAGTTTGAACTGCATATCGCCCACCATACGCAATTCGTGGTTAGCGTACGTCACCAGGGGAATCATGCCTGCAATCTGGCCGCGCATTACCGGCCAACCCAGCGCCTGGCTGAAGCTAGACATGCTGATCGGTTGCAAGTCCATCTTGACATGCCAGACCATGCTTTGGTTAATCCAGGCAGCGGAAATATCCTGAAAATCCAGTCCGCCATCCAGGATCGGCAACTGCAAACGTGGCGCCGTAATCGAAAAACGGTCCACCTCAGCCTGCCAGCGGGCTTCACCCAAGGGGATTTTTAGAATATGGCCGGACTGGTAACCCATGGCAATCTGCCTGGGATGATCATAATCCCAGGGAATATCGGCATTAAAGTGGCTAAAGCCGAACTTACCAGCCTGATCCTCGACACTGGCGTCAGTGATATTCAGGTGAAACTTGAGCGGCTGCAAGCCTTTGGCCTCAAACGACCAGTCTGCCTTGCCAGATACATGCAAGTGGCCAAACGCTGAATGCGGAATCAGTGGCTGGATAAACGCCTGGTAAACGCCATTAAAATCCACCTCTTTGGCATCGACCTTTAAAAACTCAAATTCTTTGCTGATCAGGTTGATGCGGCTTTGGCTATGCAAGGTGCCCACGCCCTGCAATTCCAGGGTCGCCTGCTCAATATCAGCATAAGGTTGGCGGTAAAAACCACGAATCTCAAACCGCTTATTGCCCTCGGCGAAATAAAACGGTTGCCAGAACAACTCGCCCTGCTGCCATTGAAACACGCCCTGCCAGCGCCAGCCACCCGCTTGCTCGTGCGCAGACAGATTGACCTTGCCGGTGAGTTTGTCTCCCGCATGCAAACCGGATGCATCACTAAACCTAGCCTCGCGCACCGCTAGCTCGAGGTCTACGCCCCTGGCTGCAGGGCCGCTTTTATTCGCGTCTTTCCAGGTTGGCGTCACCAGCACATTAAACGGCACATGCGAGCGCACATCATGGTATAAGCCGTCTTCGCAGCGCCAGGGTTGTAACGCTGCCTGTGCGGGCACCTGGCAATTCAGATGAAACGTACCCCATACTTCATCCTGCAAGGCCTTAACCTCTGCATAAAAAGACAATACAGGCTGGCGAGTTTGTGGCCGCAAATCAAGAAATATCTTAGGCTGGCGTACCTGGTAAGGTTGCATTTGCAACTGGTCAGAGGTCACCAGCAAGGTCGGCCGCGTGCCCATATCCAGCCGAATATTGGGATTATCCAGGCGGGCATCGCCGAGTTGCAAACGATCAGCATGCACTTGTACCTGCTGCTGGGCCTGCAGATTGAGGACGGCATGCGGTTTATCGAGCTGAAACAGATCGCTGGAAATACTGTCTGCACTCAGACTAATCTCAGTCATGGCACAGAGTGGCAGAGACCACGTCAGTAGCATCAGCCCCCAGATGCGCATCAGTCTGGAAACACCCCGGTAGACAAATAACGGTCACCGCGGTCACAAACGATACTCACAATCACGGCATTGTTGACTTCTTTCGACAATTGCAGCGCACTGTATAAAGCGCCACCACTGGAAATACCGGCAAAAATACCTTCTTTGTTGGCCAGTTTACGCGTGGTGTCTTCCGCATGCTTCTGGCTGACATAACGTAGTTCATCAATACGCTTGGCATCAAAAATGGATGGCATGTACTCTTCTGGCCATTTGCGGATACCAGGAATTTGCGCGCCGTCTTCAGGTTGCACGCCAATGATCTGGATGTCAGGGTTTTGCTCCTTGAGGTAGCGCGAAGTGCCCATGATGGTGCCCGTTGTGCCCATGCTGGACACAAAATGCGTCACTTTTCCCGCCGTATCGCGCCAGATTTCCGGCCCGGTGCCTTCGTAGTGAGCCAAAGGATTATCCGTGTTGCCAAACTGGTCAAGCACGATGCCTTCACCTTCAGCTTGCAGCTTCAATGCGACATCGCGCGCGAGCTCCATACTGCCGTCCTTAGGCGTCAGCACCAGCTCTGCGCCATAGGCTTTCATACTTTGACGGCGTTCAATCGACTGATTCTCGGGCATCACCAACACCATTTTATAGCCACGCATGGCAGCGACCATGGCCAGCGCAATGCCGGTATTGCCGCTCGTCGCCTCGATCAGGGTATCGCCAGGCTTGATCTGGCCGCGTGCTTCTGCACGCAGAATCATGCTGTAAGCAGGCCTGTCCTTGACCGAGCCGGCCGGGTTGTTCCCTTCCAGCTTGAGCAAAATGGTGTTGCTCGGATTAGGGTTCATGCGTTGCAAAGCGACCAGTGGCGTATTGCCGACAAAGTCATCTAAAGTTTTGTATGGTTTCATAACAGACCGATGTTTGTTGTTTTCCAGACGGAACGGGGCCTGGCGCCCAAAATATTCTGAATTGAATCGATTAAAAGTAATACACGCAGATGCTTAATATATGTAAAATTCCAGTGTCGTTCCTGATTTAGCTGGTGAAGTACTAATTTTACATAAACTGCCTGCATCACAAAAACAATAATTACCAAGGAAACTGGATGTTAAAGAAGTGGATTAGCCAAGCGCTTGCCGTGATGTTGCGTCCGATCAAGTTTTTTCCAGAACTGAGCGAAGCCGATAACGTCCGCTATAAAGTCGTTTTCTTGAATAATGTGTTTGCGTTCTCCGGCATTGTATCGCTGTCCATGGGCATTATCCGCTGGAACCTGCAACCCTTCATCGGCCGTGTCGACCTGGTCTCCGCCTTTCTTGCCTTTGGTTTGTTGTGGGTCCTTTATCGCTACCAGAAAAATATTGAGTTAATTGCCAGCACGGCCTTATGGCTTTGCTTTATGCAGTTTTTAACCGTCTTTTTCATGGGCATGGGCACCACCACCCGCAGTGCATTACTGCTACTCATATTGGCCGCGGCGTTTTACCTCAAAGGCCGCGTGGCTGGTTACTACATGCTGGCATTATTGCTGATATTGGTGATCAGCAACCATGCCATGGGCATTTTCCCCTCGGAATATAGCAATCTCGACATCCTCAGCCTGTGCCTTTACCTGCTGGCCCAGTTCTTTATCATTCGCAACTACGAGTGCCTGCGTGAATCGCAAACCAGCCATTTAAAAGCACTCAATACCGACCTCGAAGCCTTGGTCAAACAACGCACCGAGCAATTAGCTGCGGCGAACACGGCGTTGGAAATTGAAAAGGAAAACCTGAAAACGCTTTCCAGCACCGATCACTTAACCGGCCTCAGCAACCGTCACCACTTTGAAACTGTCTTTGCTGAACATACGCCAGCGGTCACGCGCAGGAAAATTTCTGATGCGCTTATTTTGATAGACATCGACCATTTCAAAAAGATCAATGATAGCCACGGTCATGTATTGGGTGATGTGGTCCTCAAGTCTGTAGCCAGTTGCATTAAAAAACATAGCCGCATCTCAGACATCACCGTGCGCTGGGGCGGTGACGAACTGATTATTTATGCGCCGCGTACAACGCTTAAACAAGCCACACAACTGGCAGAAAAAGTACGCCATCAAATCAACGCCATGCACCTGGCGGGCGTAGGCAACATTACCATCAGCGCCGGGGTCGCTGTGCTGCATCCCGGCGATAACCTGTCACAACTATTACAGCGCGCAGACCAGGCATTGTATGAAGCCAAACAAGCTGGTCGTAACAGTGTCTATGCCGCCGCGCTAGACTAAGCCCCCACATTTAAGTACCTTGCCACCACTTTTGTCGTTTTCGTATTACTAAATCATGCTGAGATGTTCTGCTGTTGTATTTGCCCTTGCTTGCCTGCAATGCCTGTTATTCGCCTCAATGGCCCATGCCGAACAGTGGCAAACCGTGCAAGGCCGAGAAAAATTCCTCACCGTGGCAGTCGATCTCGACTCGCTACAAATTGGCCAGCATGAAGACATGGTTTTTTTCAAACTCCGTGCCGACGATCATGACGACACGATTGCGACCAGATATGTGCAAGCCTCTTGCAGTGAGTTCTCGCTAGAAGTAGAGCGCGAAACCGTGTTTCATAAATCCAGCCAAAGCTCAGAAAGTATGGACTGGAAAAATAATCATGCCCTCAAAAGCAGCCCGGCATTTGCCCAGGCACGGTTGTCTTTCTGGGGCGTGACGCAGGCCTATGGACAAGCCATCTCGCTGGCCTGTCGCCGCGTGGGCAACCGCGCGCCTGAACGGCTGCACATCCTGCAAGCCGAGAACTGCGCGCCCAGCAATCCTTTACGCAAAGTCGCCTGTGCTAGCCACGCCAGTTGGCGCGCCAATTACAAGCTCTATTTCTCGCGCTCGCATGACGTCATTCATAACTGCGGCATTTCAGAAGAACGCATGACCAAGCAAGCTGCCTGGCTGCTGAAGAGCGTGATGCGTTGCCAAAGCGAGAGCTGCGGCAACGAGATTCTCGAAGACTGGATCCATAAACGCGGACAAGATATTGCCAATGTGATTCATATGCAAAAAGCAGACAGTGCCTGGCACGCCACCTCACAACCTGCCCCACTCTGCCAGTCACTCAACCAGGCCGACCAGGCGATTGCCAGCATGCAAACCGAGGAGATTTACGCTAAAGCCAAGTATCTTGGCTGTTTAAAACGCGAAACGGCCAAGCTACGCGCGGCCAACACGCCACCTGAAACGCTATCACAACAAGCCGAGCAATTATGTGACGCGCCATTTAAAGAATGGCATGAGGCGATTTCCAAGCAGTCAGCCATGTCAGACGTCACCAATAGATAACCCCTTTAACGCTCAACCATCATGGCATACACCCTAGAAAACAGATTAGTGATAGGCGTCGCATCGAGTGCGATGTTTGATTTGTCAGACTCTGACGAAATCTTTAAACGAGACGGTGAAGCACTTTATCGAAAGTTTCAAGAGAACAACCTTCACAACCCGCTGCCCAAAGGCATTGCATTTTCATTTATCAAACGGCTGCTCTCCCTCAATGATCTAAGCCCCCACCCAGATGACCCGTTGGTTGAAGTGATATTGCTATCAAAAAATGACCCTGATACAGGCCTTCGGGTCATGAAGTCTATAGAGCATTACAATATCGGCATGACGAGAGCCATCTTCATGCAAGGCCAAGCGCCCTACAAATTCATTCCTGCGCTCAACATATCGCTCTTTCTCTCGGGGAACAAAGAGGATGTTGATTCTGCCATTCGCCTGAACATGCCTGCTGGCCATGTCATGAACTCAGCAATGATTGATGACGAAGAGGATGCTGCATTACGCATTGCCTTCGACTTTGATGGTGTATTGGTAGACGATGAGTCTGAAACCGTTTTTCAGGCCAGAAAAGACGTGAACGAATTCAAAGCGCACGAAGCAATGAATGTCATGCAGCCTCATAACCCCGGCCCATTACAGCAATTGCTTGTGCGTGTTTCAGCCATTCAATCCGCCGAGGAAGAAAAGAAAAAACTGGATCCTTCTTACAAAAACCGCTTGAGAGTTTCGATTGTGACAGCGCGGGATGCGCCAGCACATGAACGCGCCATGAACACACTAAAAAGTTGGGGTGTGATGGCGAATGACGCGTTCTTTCTGGGTGGCATTGAAAAAAGCAAAGTCCTGGCGGTATTAAGACCGCACATTTTCTTCGATGATCAGTCCGGGCATTTAAAAACAGCCTCTGAAGTGGTGCCTTCAGTACACATTCCTTTTGGCGTGACTAATCAAAAAGCAACCTAAACAGGCTGCTTAAATATTAAGCTCGCGCGCGGAACAGAAATACCGCATAGGCACCAAACAATACAAAGCTGATCAAGCCCAGTTGCGGCAAGGTCAGGCCGAGAAATGTCCAGTCGATTGCGGCACAATCGCCTGTGCCACGGAACACCAGCGTCAGGGCTTTTTTGAGCGGGAAGTTTTCAAACATGTAGTCAAAGCCGACACCACAGTCAGCAATAATGTCGTCCTTATGCGCTTGCAGCCACCAGTGACGAATGGCAACGCCGACACCGCCAAGCGCAGTGAGCACTTCTACCAGCGTCAGTCCGGCATGGGCCCAGGATTTGGGAGAAATAAAGGCATGTAGCAGAAACAATATCCCCAGGCTCATGAAGATAATGCGCTGGGAGATACATAGCGGACAAGGCTCCAACTGGTTTTGCACCTGTATAAACAAGGCCAGTGCCACAATGCCGAAACCAGCCAGAAAACCGAGCACATAGCCACCACGACCTTTAAACCACTGACACATTGCAAACTCCTGCGCGTTGAATAAAACTGAAATTGTAATAGATAACGCGCTTATGATGCTGGCAGTGTGCACATCGTTCCCTCTTTATTAACAGTGGGACGTGTTTTATCAGAAATCAGGAGGTCGCCTGTGCACTTTCAAGCTGATGCATAGCCGATTTCTGTTTGACTTCGTGATGTTTCTTTTTGTAATAGCGGGCAATACGCTTCACATAGTCCCGCGTTTCGGGATACGGCGGAATACCCTGATGCCGCTGCACTGCGTTTTCACCGGCGTTGTAAGCGGCTGCGACCAGCTCGACATCGCCTTTAAAATAAGTGATCAGCCAGCGTAAATAAGACAAACCGCCTTTGATGTTTTGCTCGGGATCATAGGCATCCTTCACATGAAACCTGGCTTGCGTATCTGGCAATAACTGCATCAGGCCCTGCGCCTTTTTACGCGAAGTGGCTTTCGGGTTAAAGCCCGACTCTACTGCGATCACCGCCATGGCAAAATCAACATCCACGCCATAGCTTGGCGCATGCTTTTTCACCAGTTGATAAATCGGGCCGCGCTTGCGAAACAACACTTCCGCCGCAGAATTACCTTGTTTCAGCATACAGGCAGGCAATACAGCCAATTCAGCATTACCGGCCTCGTTATCCAGCCACTCCCTGGCATCACGGTGCCCTTGTATCGCCGCCAGACTGAAAAAGCGCGCAGCAACATCATGATTCGCTGTCACGCCTTTACCCGTGCTGTAAAACCAGCCCATGGCAAATAGCGCATCGGGATCACGCGACTCCGCTGCCAGCGCACAATAATGCGCATGCGCTTGCTCATAACTGCTCAGGCCAAGGGCATTTTTGGTACCCGCTGCCAAGCTCACCTGCAACTTAATAAATTGTTTATAGGCTTCATTTTTGATGGCAGACTGCTCACGGCTATAGCCAGGGGCTGGCGCGCCACTCTCAGGGAGACTCGTCGTTTCTGGCGATGATCGCATTTCACTCGACGGCTGGGTTTCACCTGAAGATGGCTCAAGCAGCTCATCAGCCTCAGCGGCATGAGGTAACAGTGCCGCGCACACAAACGCTACACACATGGTCACCCATAAGCTTGCGCGGTGCATAGCAGTGTGAGGGATGTTCAATTGCATTAGGATAAAAATATCTCCAGGCCTTATTTATTTAATGACTCGTTTATTGGCATAAAGTGCCAAGTCTTGCGTTAAAACGGCGCAAAAACCGTGCGAAAGACATAGCCAAACCGCAATCTGCTGTTGGATAATGCGGGGCTATGACCAACTTGTTATCGACGCCTTTTAAACAAATCTTGAATGTCAGCGACCTGACGCGACTGACGAAAGAGCTGCTGGAAACCAGCTTTCCGCTATTCTGGATCAGCGGCGAAATCTCCAATTTCACGCGCGCAGCCAGTGGCCACTGGTATTTCTCGCTGAAGGATGATCGCGCCCAGGTGCGTTGCGTGATGTTTAAAGGCCGTAACAGCCTGGTGGGCAGTATGCCGCGCGAAGGTGACCTGATAGAGGCCCGCGCAACAGTCACCCTGTATGAAGCGCGCGGCGACTTTCAACTGACAATTGAGTTTATGCAGCCAGCAGGCATGGGCAAGCTGTATGAGGCGTTTGAGCAATTGAAACAACGCTTGCAAGCCGAAGGCCTGTTTGACCTGTCGCGCAAAAAAGCCATTCCGTCTAACCCGCAACGCATAGGCGTGGTGACTTCACCCGATGCAGCGGCCTTGCGTGATGTGCTCACCGCCATCCGCAGGCGTTACCCAAGCATGGGTGTGATCATTTACCCGACACCGGTACAGGGCAAAGGCTCGGCAGAGCTGATTGCACAAGCGATTCAACTGGCCGACCAGCGCCAGGAAGTCGATACTTTATTGGTTTGCCGCGGTGGCGGCAGCATTGAAGATTTATGGTCATTTAACGAAGAGATCGTGGCGCGGGCGCTGGCGGCCTGCCGCTTGCCCACCATCAGCGGCGTAGGCCATGAAACTGACTTTACCATTGCCGACTTTGTGGCAGACCTGCGCGCAGCCACACCGACGGCCGCCGCCGAACTGGCTTGCCCGGATCAATCACAATTACGCCAGCAAGTAGCGCAATCACAACAACGCCTGATACGTGCCATGCAATCATTGCTGCGCCAACAATCACAAACACTGGACTACTTGTCGCGCCGCCTGATTTCGCCTGCACAGCAACTGCAGCAGCAGAAACAATCATTGCAACAATGGCAACATCGCTTAAAACTGGGCATGCAACAATATTTACAAGCACGTCAGCGCAGGCTGGAATATTTGGCCACCAGCTTGCAACAACTTAACCCGCACCAGGTGCTGGCACGTGGCTACGCCATTGTGCAAAAGCAAGATGGCATCGCCGTGACAGACACCAGCCAGCTCAGGATAGGCGAACGCCTGCAATTAACACTGCATCATGGTCAGGCACAAGTCATGGTTGAAAAAAGTGGTGACTAAAAAAACAAGGCTTCTGACCAGCAGGCTTTTCATGCAATCGTCCATAAAGGCACCCACTGACAAATTAAAGACACTTACTGACAGATTATTTGTGTCAAAGTCATTGGTGAAGTTTTAGAATTAACCGATAATCATTGCTTGTCTTCAGCTGTTCACACAATGGACCATACAAAAAATCAGCAAACGGCGCTCCACACCATGGCACTCGCCGCGCTAGGCGTCGTTTTCGGGGATATTGGCACCAGCCCCCTTTACACCATGAAAGAAGTCTTTGCAGTTGGCCATCACCCACTGTTACTGACACAAGATAATGTATACGGCATCTTGTCATTGATCACCTGGGCACTCTTGCTGATCGTTTCTTTCAAGTATGTTGCGTTTATTATGCGGGCAGATAACCGCGGCGAAGGCGGCATCATGGCCTTGCTGTCACTGGCCAGCCGTTATGCCGGTGGCGAGCCTGAACAGCGAAAGCGCATCATGATGCTGGGCATTGTCGGTGCCTGCATGTTTTACGCGGATGGCATGATTACCCCAGCCATCTCGGTACTATCTGCCGTTGAAGGGCTGGAAGTCGCCGCACCACAGCTGGATAACTGGATTGTGCCAATTACACTATGCGTGCTGTTTGTACTGTTTTGGGCACAAAGCAAAGGCACCGCCGTCGTCGGTGCTTTTTTTGGCCCGGTGATGCTGACCTGGTTTGCCGTACTCGGCATCCTTGGCGTCATCAATATCAACCACCATCCAGAAATCCTCAAAGCCCTGAGCCCCGCCTACGCTTTCCTGTTTTTTTATACCCAACCGAAAATTGCCTTTATTGCACTAGGCGCAGTGGTACTGGCCGTGACAGGTGCCGAAGCACTGTACGCCGACATGGGTCATTTTGGCCGCAAGCCCATTCGGCTGGCCTGGTTCCTGTTTGTACTACCTGCCCTGATCTGTAACTACTTTGGGCAAGGCGCACTGATTCTGGCAGAACCAGAGTCGATCCAAAACCCGTTTTATCACCTGGCACCAGACTGGGCATTGTTCCCGCTGATCATCCTGGCCACATTGGCGACAGTGATTGCCTCACAGGCCGTGATTACCGGCGCGTTTTCAGTGTCACGCCAGGCGCTGCAACTCGGCTTTATTCCACGCATGCACGTCGCACATACCTCAGAAAAAACCGAGGGCCAGGTGTATATGCCGCGCGTTAACTGGGGCCTGATGGTTGCCGTGATGGGCCTGGTGATTATTTTTGGCAGTTCTGGCGATTTAGCCGCCGCTTACGGCATTGCAGTGACAGGTGACATGGTCATCACCACCTTGCTGGCGGCCGTGGTTTTCCACCACCTGTGGGGCTGGAGCAAACTGAAAACAGCCTGCCTGATCACGCTTTTCCTGGTCATTGACTTGTCCTTCTTTGCCGCCAATATCCTCAAGATTCCGGATGGTGGCTGGGTGCCACTGCTGATTGGCCTGATTATTTTCACCCTGATGCGCACCTGGAAAACTGGCCGCAGACTGCTGTATGGCATCCTCAAATCAGAGTCTATGGAACTGATTCCCTTTATTCAGGCCATTGGTGCGCACCCACCAGCACGCGTTAATGGCGCGGGGGTATTCATGACGCCTAACCCGGACGGCGTACCACATGCCTTGCTGCATAACCTCAAGCATAACAAGGTGCTGCATGAAACCATGGTCATCCTGACGGTGCGTTTTGAAGATTACCCTTACACCAGCCAGGAAGAACGCGTTGCCGTCGAAGCGTTACCGTACGGCTTTTATCGTGTCACGCTGCGCTACGGCTATATGGACGAACCTGACTTACCTAGAGACCTGGTACTCACCGAGCCATTAGGATTGACGCTGGATACCATGGACACTTCATTCTTTGTCGGTAAGGAAAGCCTGATTGCCTCAGACAAACCTGGTATGGCGTTCTGGCGCAAAAAGATTTTTATTGGTTTGTTCCGCACCGCGGAAACCATCACCAACCAATTTAAATTACCGCCTAACCGCGTGGTTGAACTGGGCTCACAAGTTAAAATCTAAATTCAAAAGATTGCAAACTAAAGTTAACAATCCGGGCGTAAAATACGCTTTTTAGCTTGCTAGGCGATGTTGCGACCAATTGGTGTCAACGGATCGTGCAAGCCATACGATAAAGCATGATTGCAACGAGTGAGGGAACATATGTTTAACTTAAAAACCATTTCAGTCGCCGTGATGTGTGCATTGCTCACCGCGTGCGCCAGCACCACCAACAACAGCGTCTCTGGCGTGCAACGCAGTCAGTTATTGTTGTTACCTTCTGCCACCGTAGACAAAATGTCTGCGCAGTCCTACACCCAAACGCTGCAAGAGGCGCAAAAGAAAAGTACGCTGAATGCAGATAAACCATTATTGAATCGCGTGACGACAATTTCTCACCGCCTGATTGCCCAGGTCGGCGTATTCAGGCCCGATGCTGCCAAGTGGAAATGGGAAGTCAATGTCGAAAAGAATGACCAGCTCAATGCCTATTGCATGCCTGGCGGCAAAATCATGGTGTTTTCCGGCCTGGCCGAGAAGTTGAATGCCACTGACGATGAACTGGCCGCAGTGATTGGCCACGAAATTGCCCATGCGTTGCGCGAACATGGCCGTGAACGCATGTCACAAGCGTATGTACAACAATTTGGCCTGCAGGCACTCGCCTCCTTTGTCGGTGGTACGGCTGGCAGCATGGCCGCGCAGGGCGCAGGTATGGGCAGCCAGTTGCTATTCTCACTGCCTAACGGCCGCGAACAGGAACGTGAAGCTGACCGCATGGGGCTGGAGCTGGCTGCACGCGCTGGTTACAACCCGGAAGCAGCCGTGAGCTTATGGAAAAAAATGATGGCAGCCAACAAAGAGGCGCCGCCTGAATTCCTCAGCACCCACCCTTCCAGCGAAAACCGCATCAAAGACCTGCAAGCGTTAGCGCCTAAAGTCATGCCGCTCTATCTCGCTGCCAAAAATAAATAAATTCTTGCTGGCAGGGGCTGCCTGACATCTGCGGCCCCTGACCCGTCAAAATTAGGTTAAAATTTCGGGTTTACTGTTATTCAACCGAACTATTTAATCGAACAAGAGAACATCATGGATCCACGTCAAAGCATTATTGAAGCGGCTTTTGAAGACCGCGCCAACATCAACCCGGCCAATGCACCAGCCGATATCAAAGCCACCGTGGCTTCTGTGCTGGATGACCTGGATGCAGGTAAATTGCGTGTAGCGACCCGCATTGGCGATACCCAGCAATGGGAAACCCATCAGTGGATCAAAAAAGCCGTTTTATTGTCTTTCCGCCTGAAAGACAACTATCTGATGGATGACGGCGTGACACGCTACTTTGACAAAGTAGATCCAAAGTTTGCCAACTACACTGAAGAAGACTTCAAGGCAGGCGGTTTCCGCGTGGTGCCTAATGCCATCGTGCGTAAAGGCTCATTTATCGCCAAGAATGCAGTATTGATGCCTTCTTACGTCAACATCGGTGCTTATGTTGGCGAGGGCACCATGGTCGACACCTGGGCGACTGTCGGTTCCTGCGCGCAAATTGGTAAAAACGTACACTTGTCCGGCGGCGTTGGCATTGGTGGCGTACTGGAACCAGTACAAGCGGGCCCAACCATTATTGGTGATAACTGCTTTGTCGGTGCCCGTTCAGAAGTGGTTGAAGGTGTGGTGGTTGAAGATAACTGCGTGATCTCCATGGGCGTATATATTGGTCAATCAACCAAAATTTATGACCGCGAAACTGGTGAAATCCACTTTGGCCGCGTTCCAGCAGGTTCAGTGGTCGTGTCTGGCAACCTGCCATCCAGCGATGGCAAATATAGCTTGTACTGCGCAGTGATCGTGAAAAAAGTCGATGCCAAAACCTTGGGTAAAGTAGGCATCAACGAATTATTACGCGGCATTTAAAGGCTTAAACGTTAGGCGTATTGGGAATCACGCCTTAAAAGGATTCCGTCCCTCAAGTTATGCAGAGGACGGGTCGATATTAAGAGTGATTCTCACCTGACGATATTCGATATAGGGTTGTCGATCATCGTTTTATGTTATTCGGAGTGTTAAAGGACGGAGAGTCAGCAGGCAAGAAACAAAACGCAGTAGAGTCACACCACTAACAATCACAATGACCGTGCAACTTTTATGATCCCAACTCACATGCTTATTTTGCTGCTCTTCACATCCAGTGTCATTGGATGTTTTTTTGCATTTAAGCTCGTGGACAATCTGCGTATCGCCGCGGCAAAAGATCATGATGCCTTGCTCAAAAAATATGCTGCACTCACTGCTGCTGGCATTTTCCTGCTGCATGCCGGTTACCAACTCGCAGCAGATAACTTTCCCAAAATCACTCAACATCCGGTCGATTTTATCGGCAGCCTGCTGTGCGCTTACCTGCTGTCACTGTCTTTACTCAAAACCGTTAACAAAAAGAAATTGCCGCTGCGCGATTTGCTGTATGCCTCCTTGGCGGCGGGCGTCAGCGGCTATTTACTATCTTACTTCTTTCAGATCAGTGCTGGTGCCATCAATATCCGCATTGACACCTGGACCGCATTATTCGCGCTATTTCTCGCTTGCCTGACCTCGGCACTGGCGATTGTGACCATCCTCTGGCTGAAAGGCTACGAAGGCAAAGCGCTGCATCGCCTGAAATGGATGTTTTCAGTTGAAATTGCGCTGGGTTTCCTCGCCTCGCACACCGCCATTAACCTGAGCATTGTGCATAACAATATGCTGCTCAGCCAGCCGACTGACCAGACAGGCAACTACCTCATGCTGTTGCTGGTGCTGGTACCGGTGCTGCTATTTATCACCTCGTTTATCCTGGTGATTTTCTATGAGCGCAATGTCGATATTACGCAAAGCAAACTGACATTCCGCAATACGCAGACTGTGAATAAAAAGTTTCTGGCCTACGACCCGCTCACACACCTGCCTAACCGCGATGCCTTGAACCAGCACCTGATCATCAGCGCCAAACGCTGTGACCGCAATGGCGAGTCGCTGGCATTAGCCTATATCGACCTCGACCATTTCAAACCGGTCAACGACCAGTTTGGCCATCACATCGGCGACCTGTTGCTGATTGAAGTTTCCAAACGCATCAGCAATGCCATCCGCAATTGTGACTATGTGGCACGCGCCGGCGGCGATGAATTTATTGCCGTGCTCAGCGAAATTGAAAATCATCAAAGCGTGGTCACCGTGACACAACGTATCGTTGATGCCTTGCGTGAGATTTTCATTATCGAAGACCACGTCATCGAAATCTCCTGCTCCATTGGCGTTTCCATGTACCCGCAGGATGGCAACCTGCAAAAACTCAAATTAAATGCTGACGCAGCGATGTATAAAGCCAAGGAAAACGGCAAAAACCAGTACCGTTTCTTTGATGCTGAAATTGAGCAAGCGTCAGATGAAATGCAACAAACGCGCGTGGAGCTCAAACAAGCCATTACGCACCAAGAGTTCAGGTTGCTATTTCAACCAAAAGTCGATGCCCTGACGCGTATCGTGCATGGTGCAGAAGCCCTCTTGCGCTGGCAACACCCAACACGCGGCCTGCTCTCGCCTAACAATTTTATCGAAGCGGCCGAGCGCTTTGGCATGATTGAAGAAATCAATGCCTGGGTGATTTCGCAAGCCTGCAGCACCATCAAACAGGCGCGTGAACGTGGCATAGACTTGAGTATTTCGGTCAATATGTCCAACCAGCAATTCCGCAATAAACAGCTCAGTTCACTCATACAGTCGATTCTTGAGCAACATGAAGTCGAAGCACGAAACCTGATCCTGGAAGTGTCAGAAACCAATGCCATCCATCACCAGGCGCAATTCCAGGAAACTTTGCGCCACTTTAAGCAGCAAGGCCTTAAAATCTCGCTGGATGACTTTGGCCTGCACCCCTTCAGCCTCACGCATCTGCAAGACCTCGAAATCAGCGAAGTCAAACTCGACCGCACCCTGACCAAAGGGGTAGCGGCGTCTAATACGGCCTTGTTAATCGTAGAGGCCATTGTCAAACTGGCGCACGCGCTGGACTTGAATGTGGTGGCAGAAGGCGTGGAAGACGAAGACCAGCGCAAAGCCCTGGTCAGCATCAGTTGCGACCAAATGCAAGGCTTCCTGTTCTCCAAGCCTGTTGAGCAAAAATTCCTGTTTGACGTCTTCAGTGAACTACAGTTGAAGTCGACCACGCAAAGCCTGTTTTAAGGCAAGCGCTGTTGCAACAATAAATTGCAACGCCCGCACTTCTGGCTGGTAAAATAAGCTTTTTACCTGATTATCCGCCATGAAACTATACGGCATCCCTAATTGCAATACCGTCAAAAAAGCCCGCGACTGGCTGGAGCAACATGCCGTTGCTTATGAATTCCATGACTTTAAAAAACTCGGGCTGGACAATGCCACCGCGCAATCCTGGCTGCAACAGCAACCATGGGAAAAACTGGTCAACCGTAGCGGCATGACCTGGCGCAATCTGACTGAGGCTGAAAAGAATGCAGTGGTCGATGCAACCTCTGCGCAGGCATTGATGCAAGAAAAAACCTCGGTGATCAAGCGCCCTATCATCGTGAATAACGACAAAATCATCGCCCTCGGTTTTAATGAAGCCGATTATGCCCAACTATTTGCCAAAGAATAAGCCTATGTCAAAAACACTGGACCTTGCCATTGACCTCCTGAAACGCCGCTCGCTGACGCCGGAAGATGCGGACTGCCAGGAAACCATGATTGCCCGTTTGGAGCCGCTGGGATTCAAGATTGAGCGTATGCGTTTTGGCCAGGTAGATAACTTTTATGCGCGCCGCGGCACGACCGGCCCATTGATCGTATTCGCCGGACATACCGACGTCGTACCAACCGGCCCGCTGGATCAATGGCACACGCCACCGTTCGAACCAACCATTAAAGACGGCATGCTGTATGCCCGTGGTGCAGCGGATATGAAAACATCTCTGGCGGCCTTTATTACCAGTATTGAAGAGTTTGTGGCAGCACACCCAGACCACCCAGGCTCGATTGGCCTGCTGATTACGTCAGATGAAGAAGGCATTGCCATTGAAGGTACGGTGAAGGTCGTTGAAGCGCTGCAAGCGCGTGGTGAAACCTTTGACTACTGCATCGTCGGCGAGCCGACCAGCAACAAAGTGGTCGGTGACATGATCAAGAATGGCCGCCGTGGCTCGTTGTCTGGCAAACTTACAGTCAAAGGTATCCAGGGCCACATTGCCTACCCGCACCTGGTCAAAAACCCGATTCATTTGGCCGCTCCAGCAATCAAAGACATGGTGGAAACCGTGTGGGATAGCGGTAACGAATACTTTCCGCCAACCTCGTGGCAAATCTCCAACATGAATGGCGGCACCGGTGCGACCAACGTCGTGCCAGGCGAGGTCGAAATCCTGTTTAACTTCCGCTATTGCCCCGAGGTCGATGGCCAGGGCAGCTCTGAACAAAGCCTGCGTTCGCGCGTGCATGCCATTTTGGATAGCCATAGCTTTGATTACGCGCTGGAATGGGAACACAACCAGTCCTACATCACACCACGCGGCCAGCTGGTAGCAGCCATCAGCCAGGCCATTACGCAAAGCTATGGTGTGACACCTGAACTATCCACCACAGGCGGCACCTCCGACGGCCGCTTTATTGCCGACATTTGCAAAGAAGTGATCGAATTCGGCCCGCTCAACGCGACCATTCACAAACTGAATGAATGTGTCGCGGTGGCAGATATTGAACCGCTCAAAGAAACCTATAAGCGCACCATGGAACTGTTACTACTAAAATAATATGACAAGCAATTTACACACTATCCGCGACTGGCTGCGTTATGCCGTCAGCCGTTTTGAAAACTCTGATATTTTTTATGGCCATGGCACCGACAACAGCTACGATGAAGCTGTCTGGCTGGTCATGAGTGCGCTGCATTTGCCGCATGATACGCTGGATAATTTTCTCGATGCGCGTTTAACCACAGAAGAGAGCCAGCACTTGGCAAGCTTGATCGAAAAACGCGTCACCGAGCATACGCCAACGGCCTATCTGGTGAATGAAGCCTGGTTGCGCGGCTATAAATTCTACGTCGACGAGCGCGTGATTGTGCCACGCTCATTTATTGCAGAACTGCTGGAAGATGGCCTGCAACCTTGGGTAGAGTTTCCAGAAATGGTGGAATCGGCAGCTGACATTTGCACGGGCTCCGGCTGCCTGGGTGTATTGCTGGCAGAGACTTTCCCTAACGCGCATATTGATGTGGTAGATATTTCGCCAGATGCGATAGATGTCAGCAATATCAATATCAAGCGCTACGGATTGGAGCACCAGGTGCAAGCCGTGCAATCTGATATGTTTACTGCGCTCAAGGGCCGTAAATACGATGTGATTATCAGCAATCCGCCTTATGTTGACGCGCCCAGCATGGCAGAATTACCTGCGGAATACCGTCAGGAACCGCAGCTGGCACTGGGCAGCGGCATTGCCGGGCTGGATCATACGCACACCTTATTAACGCAAGCGGCTGACTATTTAAATGATGGCGGCGTACTCGTGGTCGAGATTGGTCACAATCGCGACGCTTTGCACGACGCTTATCCGGACTTGCCATTCACCTGGCTGGATACCAGTGCAGGCGACCAGTTTGTGTTTATGCTGACGAAAGAGGACCTGGTCGAAGCAGGTTTGCACATCGAATAAACGGAGTGACCTCTGTTAACCACAAAAAAAGCACTTCAAAAGAAGTGCTTTTTTTATATCTCAAGACAGCTTAACCGCGTCCGCGATCACTGCGTTTCTTCGTGCCCGTATTCAGGCGCGCATTCTGGCGTGATGCCTGTAGCAGATCTGATTCCTGACGAATACGGCGGTTAGCCGTTGGTGCGCGTGCCGGGCGCTGCTCAGGCGTGGCGGGGGCGTTCGCAGTTTCCAGCAAGCTGCGGCGCTGTTTACGCACTTTGGGCACAAACACGCGTGTGGCACGGTCTTTTTCGTGTGGACTCAATTGCTTGAGCGGTTTACGTGGCACAGGTAACCCTGCCCATTCCAGCAAAGCGACTACCTGCTTTTGCTCCAGTTTAAGCATGGTGCCACGTTTGAGGCGTGGCGGCAGTGCCACCGGGCCAAAACGTACACGCATCAAGCGGCTGACCGGCAAGTGATAGGCCTCGAATAAACGACGCACCTCGCGGTTACGGCCTTCTTTAATCACCACCTGATACCATTTATTGGCGCCTTCGCCACCGCTGGCATAAATGCTCTCAAAATTGGCTGGGCCATCTTCAAGCTCAATGCCTTGTGTCAGTTGAGCCATCTGATCCTGGTTAAGTTCGCCCAGAATACGCACTGCATACTCCCGCTCCACTTCGTAGCGTGGGTGCATGAAACGGTTTGCCAGTTCGCCAGAGTTGGTAAATATCAGCAAACCACTGGTGTTCATATCCAGGCGACCAATAGCAATCCACTTGCCCTGTTTGATACGCGGCAACTTATCGAATACGGTTGCACGGCCTTCGGGGTCATCCTGGCTCACCAGCTCGCCTTCCGGCTTGTGGTAAAGCAATACCTGCGGTAGTTCAGCCTCAAACGGTAAATGCAGAATACGGCTATCCAGACGGACGATGTCATGCTCATCCACCACCGCACCGACTTGCGCCACCTGGCCATTAATCGTGATACGGCCACTTTCAATCAGTGTTTCCATATCGCGGCGTGAGCCAAAGCCCGCCAGTGCCAGTAATTTGTGTAAACGCTGGCCGGAACGCGATGCGGATGGCACCTCATCGCCAACCGTCTCTACCGGGGCGGCTGGGGGCGCTTTAGGCGGACGTGTCGCAGAAGTGGCTTTAGGGGATTTAAATGGGCGAGCCATGCTTAACCTCTTGAATGAAGGCTGTATTTTACCGTATTTAGGGCATTCACTCTAAGGCTAAATGCAATTAGCAGCCAGAGGCCGCACAGACGCCCACTTTAAGCGGTCACGGCATGTACGACTTGCAACTGCAAATTGCGCGCACCATTAAACTCGTTCACCTGCAAGGCATAGGCGATCTCTACCTGCTCAGGCAAAAACTCGGCATGCTGAAAATAAATAGCATCGAACTGCTGATGCTGTTTTTGCAGACGTAATTTCAAGTGTTTCTCGCCCAGCACCTTTTGCTGCAGCACCTGAAAGGTGTCGTAGAACACTGGTTGCGGAAAGCCCTGGCCCCACACTTGATCGGCAATCGCTTCTGCAGTTTGCATGGTCATCTCCTGCGCAGCCAATGCACCGTCTGTTTCCAGTACTTCCTGCAAGATTTCAGCATCGATCAGGCTTTGCACCACGTGCTCAAATGTTTGCTGAAACCGGGCAAAATCATCGGCGCGTATGCTGAGGCCTGCAGCCATCGCATGACCACCAAACTTGATAATCAGGTCAGGCTGCTGCTTAGTGACCAGATCCAGGGCGTCGCGCAGATGCAACCCAGCGATGGAGCGGCCAGAACCCTTGATCAAGCCATCACCTGCATCAGCAAACGCAATCACCGGTCGATGAAAACGCTCTTTAATGCGCGAGGCAAGAATGCCGATAACCCCCTGATGCCAATCCGGCTGGAACACGCTAATCGTATATTGATCATCACGAAAATCCTGCGTCAAATCTGCCATCGCATCCCATTGCATCTCGGCTTCAATCTGCTTGCGCTCGGCATTCAACACGTGCAATTGCTGCGCATATTGCATCGCCTCCTGCGGTGTTTCTGCCAGCAAACAACGAATGCCGATGGTCATGTCATCCAGCCTGCCTGCGGCATTGAGGCGTGGCCCGACATAAAAACCCAGATCCTGTGCATTCACTTGCGAAGCATCACGGCCTGCCAATTTTAAAATGGCCAGGATGCCGGGGCTAGCCTGGCTTTGCCGGATACGTTTGAGCCCTTGCCTGACCAGAATGCGGTTATTGGCATCCAGTTTCACCAGATCGGCCACCGTGCCTAAAGCCACCAGGTCGAGCAGACTGCCCAGATGGACACCATCATCGCTTAATTGGCCACGTTGCTTGAGCTCAGCGCGCAAAGCAATCAGCACATAAAACATCACCCCTACGCCAGCCAGGTGTTTACTCGGGAAATCACAGCCGCGCTGGTTAGGGTTAACGATACAATCTGCGGCCGGCGTTTGCTCGGCGGGTAAATGGTGATCGGTAATCAGCACCTGTAAACCGAGCGCTTTCGCCGCAGCCACGCCATCAATGCTGGCAATGCCATTATCCACCGTGAGAATCACATCTGGCTGCTGTTTAACCGCCAAGGCAACAATTTCAGGTGTGAGGCCATACCCATATTCAAAGCGGTTAGGCACTAGAAAGTCAACCTCAGCACCCATCATACGCAAACCACGCATGGCGACACTGGTGGCTGTGGCGCCATCGGCATCATAATCGCCAATGATCAAAATACGTTTTTTCTGCGCAATGGCATCTGCCAATTGTTTCGCCATGTCAGCCGCGCCCGTCAAGGCGTCCGGCTTGAGCAAATGCGGCATTTCCTGCAACGACCAATCTTCAGCAGTGACCGACCTTGCGGCCAGGAGCCTGGCTAACAAGGGTGGCAAGCCTTGCGTTTGCAGGGCTGCAAAGGTGGTGTCGGAATAAACGCGTTGCTGAATTTTCATCTTCTGTTCATCATGGGTCATTAACAACTATCCGCTAGTGGCTTCTCATCAGCGTTGCTTCAAGTTGTTGCAATAAGGTTTCGAGGTCAGGTGATTTTCGCCAAAACTGCCAGCGTAATTGTTTTTTATAATGCACTTCAACGCTGCGCTCGGCAAACGGCAACACCAGTTTCAATGCTGAAATACGACCAGCCTGTAAGGCGTTTGATAAAGCGGGCCAATCACACGTTTGCCATGTGTCTGCAACCCATAGCGCTTGCTGCATGTGTTCATCAGCCAGCATCGCAGCCATGGATAATGGTCGAATGGCTGGTAATGCGCTGGCTTGCAGCCCGTCGAATACTTCGCCCTGTCCCGCAACCGCATCCGACTCATGTTGCCAGGCGGGGATATCGCCGACGCTGGCAAACCATAAACTGTTTAATTCAGTTGGCCAGTCAGCAGCCTCAGCAGAATGCGCTGCCTGATGCAGCAGCATTTGCATTTCATTGCTCCATTGCCTGATCACCGCCGCATCCGGCCCTTGTGGTTGCCATTGAAAAGCCTGCTGATACAAACAATCCTGCGGCCATTTGCACTGTGCCTGCATGTCGCGCACAGGCTGCACCCACCAGAATCGGCGACTGCTATCCTGCTGCATCACAAAATCATCAGCAAAATGTGTTTGCAAACGCTCAGTCAATGCGGCGTAGACGGCTTCTGCCAAAGGCACCACCGCCTGCAAGCTAAATGTATCCCGCCGCATCCCTAAACGCACCGGCAACAAGCAAAATACCGGGCGAGCTGGCCACACCTGCCGGGCTGACAGCACGGCTGACACAGGCATATCAGACGGACTATCTTCACGCACGGCGAGTACATCGAACAATGCGCGCAGTGGCGGCAGCGGGCTGACTTTCCATTGTGCTTTTAGCAACATCGGGCATTGCGCAATCACGGATTGAATCATCTCAACCGGCTGGGCAGCGGCATCAGACAGGTAATCTGTGATATAAATTTGCTGTATCATGCGAAAACAAATACACTAGGTTGATGATAAAAAAACTTAACAATTTGACGCATTTAAGCTACAAGCCAAGAAAATTGTTACTGCTATAATCATTGCGACTTATACACGAAATCTGGGGGGATGTCATGAATCGAAATCTATGGCAATGCTGCCAGTCTGTGTATACGCCTGCTGATTCAATTTAAACAGACTCCCTGGAATCCATGCCTTTCTTCCAAAACTTAAGTATCCAGTCCAGATTACTGTTATTCGTCATCGGGCCGGTATTCGCGTTATCCTGTATTTTGTTGTTGTTTGACTTCAAGGAACAACTGCAACGGGAAGAAGACAAGCTGAGCCAGCATGCCCTGACCACCGCAAAATTTCTGTCTGCGGTGATACATAATCAAACTGAATTGCATAGCAAAGACTATATCGGCCGGTTGCTCAAAGCCAGCCAACTTAACCGGGAACCCTATTTATCCCTGATTATTTCCGATGCGGACAATCAGGCCATCGCCAATCTTGGCACCTCTTTCAACATTAGCGAAACCTTGCCGCAACAAGACACCATCGTCATGCAACAAAACACGCATGACATCACCATGGTGAAAGTATTTTCAACCGAATCCACACACCGCTTGCTGGGATATGTGTTTGTCGCCATCGACAAAGGCTCGCTGATCGAAGATCACCGCCAGGCGTTTATCAAAAATGTCGGCTACATCACCTTGGCACTTATATTATGCTCCATCCTCGTCAGCTGGGTGAGCCGCTCAATCAGCCAGCCGATTCGAGACATGACCTCGGCTCTCAAACGCTTTGTCATCGGTAGCCAACAAGTCAGCCAGGGCAAAAATACTTTGCCGGAAATCCAGTCGCTGCAAAGTACGATTAATCAAATATCAAGAGATATGCAGCATGTCGAAGCTGATATGCGTCACCGCATTCAAGACGCGCAAGCGCAGCTGCGCTACCAGGCGCGCCACGATGCCTTAACCGGCCTGGTCAATCGACAAGAGCTGGAAAGACGGTTGCAACAAGCGTTGCAGGATGTCAAACAACACCGCGCCAATCATGTATTCTGCTACATGGATCTTGACCAGTTCCGCGTCATCAATGACACTTGCGGCCACTTGGCCGGGGATGAAATGCTGCGCCAGATCAGCATGATCCTCAGCCAGCGTATACGCGCAGAAGACACGTTTGCACGCCTGGGCGGCGACGAATTCGGCCTGTTACTCAGTTACTGCCAGGTCGAAAAAGCCATCGAAATTGCTGCGCAACTGCGGCAAATGGTTGAGACTTTCCGCTTCATGCATGAAGGCCGCTTGTTCCAGACCGGCATCAGTATCGGCATTGTCGAAATCACCACTGCTTTAAAAGATGTAGGTGAAATCACCCGCCATGCCGACGCAGCCTGCTACGTGGCCAAAGATAATGGCCGCAACCAGATCCACCTGTTCCATCCTGAAGACGACGTTTTACTCAAACGCCACGTTGAAATGGAATGGGTATTACGCATTAACGAAGCCATTGAGCACAATGATTTTGTGCTTTACTGCCAGGGCATTTTCCCGCTGCAACAAAAAGAATTGCCGCCTTTTTATGAGATTTTGATCCGTAAACGCGACGAACATGGCGGCATCATCCCTCCGGCTGAATTCCTGCCATCGGCAGAGCGTTACCACCTGATGACCAAGATTGACCGCTGGGTCATCCAGCATGCTTTTATGGCGCTACAACCGCTGTTTAAAATGCAATCCAGCGTCAACCCTTTCATTGTCAGCATCAACCTGTCCGGCATGTCCTTAGGGGATGCTCAACTGCTGCCTTACATCCAGAGTTGTTTCGAAACCTACGATATATCGCCTGGCCATGTCTGCTTTGAAGTCACTGAAACCTCAGCCATCATCAACATCGACAATACGATCAAGCTGATTAAAGAACTGCAAAAAATGGGCACACGTTTTATGCTGGATGACTTCGGAAGCGGCATGTCGTCATTTAGTTATTTGAAACACCTGCCAGTCGACTTCCTGAAAATGGATGGCGCTTACGTCAAAGACATCACCAGCAACCAGGTGGATCTTGCCATGGCCAAAGCCATCCAAAGTGTGGCGCAATCGATGGAAATCCAGACCATTGCCGAATACGTCGAAGATGAAGCCACGCTGGACTGCCTGAAAGACATGGGCGTCGCTTATGCCCAGGGGTTTTACCTGAACAGACCCCTGCCATTAAGTGAAGCGCTGACCAGGCATATCGGCACCACACCTCCACAACAACAAGCCGCCAGCATCGTCCCTGACCTCAGTATTTAAATAACTCCGCTGTACGCACGGTGAGCCAGCAAGCTCACCGTATCCATTCTCATCAGCAATTGGCAGTAGATCCGCCAAGCGGTTTACTCCGCATGAGCACCCATACTTCAATGGATAGGGTTAATCAAAAGACCTTTGCAATACGTCTGACTCCAAGTCGGCCAAAGTATCCGGTTTGTAATCAAAATGCCAATGTTGATATTGCTTGGCTCCTTTAAAGTCAGCTTCTGCGTCAATGTAGCCACGCTTACGGATGGGCAGCAATGTCGAGCCACTGGCGACGCCTATGATGCGGCCTTGGTATAGCCGCAATTGCAAAGTTTTCTTTTGATTAAAGGGATCTGTATAGAGTTTGCGCAGATGTCGCTTGGCCACCGGGAACCGCTTGTCCTCAATCAACTCACTTAATGTTGCCGGATACTGTTTCACCGGCTGTGGCGTGGATTCGTAATAGCGTCCAATCGCCAGCCGGTAGGCCTCACCGATTTCAAGCAACGCCACCTCATTAGCCCGTTGCACCTGCTGTTGCCATAACACAGCGGCCCCCTGCATACCAATGGCTGCAATGACTAACGTCATCATCACACCAATATAGGAAAACCCCAGATATCTTCTCGCAAGACTCATGATTACCAATCGGCATACAAGCTGCCATCAGCCGCTTGACCCGTGGCACTGCTGTGTAAGCTATACACCCCACCCGCCATGGGCAGCTCTGGTGGCGCAATCACCCAGATATCATTACGCTCGGCAATCGGGTCCCAGGGTAATTTGTCCAGATAGTGTTTGTCGACCAGCTCCTGCAAAGTGTCTGGATACTGTCCCTGATCGGCATAATATTCGTCCAGCGCCTTGCGGGTAGTTGCCAGTTGCTGCTTGAGGGCCTGTTCCTTGGCACGCTGCACGCCATAAAAATAACGCGGCACCGCCAGTGATAACAGCAAGGCCAGAATCGATAGCACCACCAGCAGCTCTACCAGCGTAAAACCGCGTTGCTTACCATTGCGCATAAGCGACTCCATTGATACCGGTCTGCGTACTTAATGAATACACATCGTAGACATCCTGGCTATAACGTGGCGACCCTGGCGGGCTATCATAGCTGCGCAATCCCCAGCCTTCTGACTGACGTGGACCGGAGTTTCCGCGCACGCTGAGCATGGGGTCTTGCGGCACGCGCCGTAAAAAGCGTAACACCTTGTGTTTGGGATCTTTAATATCCTGCGCACCTTCCACCAGCGCTTGCAGAGTAGGCGGATAGCCACTGGCATCAGAATTCTTTTTAATGCGCCCATCATCGACGGCTCTTTTATAGGCATCGATGGCATGGCGGATTTCACGCAAATACTCACGCAGCTGCTGTTCTTTTTGTCGTTGCAAAGTGAGTTGAATCATAGGCGTAGCCACGCTGGCCATGACTGCAATAATCGCTAGGGAAACCATTAATTCAATCAGCGTGAATCCATGCCCTCTCAGCCGCTTAGGCACCCGGCACGCGCCCTGTATACGTTGTTGGATTCTCAATATCATTAAGGAATCACCTTGGGCGCAGGCAATGTCGTTGGCCCATCCTCTCGAATACCGTCATTCACGTTATTAGATAACCCTGGTACAGCAGGGCTGACCCCGGATGAGGGTAGCGGGCTGGCAGGTTCGGGTGGAGGCAACACTGCGTCAGGCGCAGTGACGACATCTGGCGTATCCACAGATTCTGCTGATGGCACATTGACCTCTTCATTCAGCTCACGCTGGCGCTGAGACTGCTGTTCCCTGACCTGCTGACCTCGGATCAGTGCCGGCGTAGTTGGAATGGTGTTCAATAACGGCTTATCAGAAATCACGGTATCAGTACCGCTCCAGTACTCTGAGAAGGTCGCTTCCGGCAAAGTCACATTACTGATAACTTTTGGCGTAATCGCCAGCACAATCTCTGTCTTCTGTTTTTCATCATTATGTCGTGAGAACAAGCGGCCCAGAATCGGGATTTCACCTAGCCCGGGGACTTTATCTGCATTCTTGCGTTCTGAATCCTGGATCAAGCCTGCCAGAATTTGGGTTTCACCATGTTTGAGTCTCAGTATGGTGCTGGCATTGCGCGTCCCGATGTTATAGACCTTGGAGTTATTGCTCAGCGTAATCGCTTCCCCCAGTGAACTCACCTCCAGGTTGACTTTGATGCTGACAAAATCATCCAGCATGATGCGCGGCTCAACTTCCAGTTTAAGGCCAACATCGACATAAGATACGCTCTCGGATGTCCCCACATTCGCAGTGGTATTGGTAGTAATCACCGGCACCTTGTTACCCACCAACACTTTGGCTGTTTCATGATTTTTGACACGAATACGTGGATTTGAAAGCAAATTCAAGTCAGTGTCAGTTGTTTTAAACTGTATGCTGGGATTGGGGCTGACACCAATATTCGCAGACTTGATTCTCTTTAGCGCCTCCAAGGTCAGCGGACTATTCAATACCGTCAGTGAATTGGGGTAAATAATGCCAAGATCCTGCAGCTTGCCACGCGTCACTTCCATCACCTCAATTTCCAGCATTACTTCCGGGTCGGCAATATCCTGTGCCTTGATCATTTTCTCCGCCAGCGCCAGCACTTCCGGTCTATCCCTGAGTACCAGCATGTTCAAACGCTCATCCACATACACATCACGGATTTTCAAAATGGTACGCAACATATCGGCGCATTGCTTGGCGCTGGTGTTGGCAAAATAAAAGTTACGAATCAATAAATCCTGGTAATCCTTGTTCTTTTGCGGGGTGCCTGGATATACAAGGACGCTAGTCGGTGACAATACTTTCTTCTGCAAACCGTTGCTGGCCAAGACCATATCAATCGCATCTTCAATCGGCATCTTTTTGACGAATACCGAGGCCTTGGTTTCCGGCTTGATGTCTTTATCCAATACAAAGTTCACGCCCGTGGCACGTGACAAGGCCTCAAATACCACTTTGATATTGGCATCACGCAGCTCCAGCGTCACGGGCTTACTGAGTCCGGTTTGCAATTGTGGCAAAGACGCGCGCGCTCTAGGCTCCATTGCCACCAGTTGTTTTTCCAGTGCCAGTGCCCCTTCATTGGTCGGCTGTTCCAGCAAAATATCCCTGACTTGCCTCAGCGCCTCCTTGGGTTGATCCATATGCTGCTTAACGGCTTCAAGCTGCTTGCGCAATACAATCTCCCGCTCACTGGCTCTTTCATAATCCTGTGCCTTTGGGTGATGTGCATCCAGTGTCAATACCCGAGCGTAGATTTGCTTGGCCTCTGAAATATGTCCTTGGGCATCGGCCGCTTCCGCCTCGGCAGACAGGATATTAATGGCCTGTTCGCGTTCGCGATACCAGCGGTTACGCAATTGCACATCCCCAGGTTTCTCCGCCACCTGTTTGGCCAGTTCATGTACCTTGCCTTCCGGTGTCGCGGCAGTGAGTTTTGGCTGGAACAAGCTGCATGCAGCCAAAGCAATGGTGGCACACACGAGGGATAGATAGGTCAGCCAGCGGCCTGGTATCAGAATTGAACGAATAGTAAGAATGTAAAAGTGACTCATGAATTATTGTTCTAAAGGAAGATTGTCTTCAGGCTGAAATTCAGCCACGGAGCGGCGTGGATTCACTACGGCTTTGGTCTTGCTCAAGGTGACGGCTTGATTAAGCGGCAAATAAGTAAAATAAACAGACTGCGCATCTTCACTATCCAGGCGCCATTGTGCGTTGATCTGGCCGCCAAGCTTAGGCAATAACATCTTTTTCTGCTGCATTAAAATAATTGTGTGACCGTCCGGCACATCCTGCATGCTGCCGACATAGGTATACGGCACAGGCGGGGCTTGCGGCAGTGGCGGTGGCTCGGGTTTTGGCGGTGGTGGCAACCACGCCTGCGCAGCAAACAGAGGATGACGCAATTTGGCAGTAGGCAATTGTCTTTGCCACCCAAGGCTAGTCTCAGTCTGCTGCGAAGCTGCTTTTACAGCTACTACCTCACGATAATCTGATTCAGATGGAGGTAATTTGTCTTGCGAAAAAGCTGTTGTCCACTGAGGTCTAGATATGGCTGCCTCAGATACCGCCAACGTCTCCTCCCCTTGCTTAGGCAGCCATTGCCAATACACCAGACCGAGTGTCACCAACAAGCTGATCCATACCAACCAGCGATGTGATCCTGGTGTTTTCGCCGCTTCAAGACGCATGTGCATCACCTCCACGAATAAACACAGAGAATGTCAGCGTTGCCTCAATCGTCGACTGCATTGTTTCATTCTTACGTAGCTCAAGTTCGGTCAATGCCATGGTCGGATAACGCCGCAATACTTCAATCAGAAAGCGCCGGCAGGCTACATAGTCGGTCTGCACAGCGAAGCGCATATCAAATTGCTCTATCTTTTGCGAATGATTAGCCTGTTGCGGACCACCTGCTGCCTGCTGTACCTGCCATTGGTAATCACCCACATTTAAAGGAATCTGGTATTTTTGTGCCAAGGTAGCAATTTCCATCATCCGTGGTGACAGCTCGACAGTGGTCGGCAGTTGTTCCCATAAGGCAGAGATCATGGCTGGCTGGTTGTCGGCGATAACGGCTTTTTCGATAACAGGTACTTTGATTGCAACAGCGCGTACAGGCCGAACTGCCAGCTGCCGAATCTCTTGTTCCAGTGCACCCAGCTGCGCCAGCTGACCAGATTGCTGCTGCGACAAGACTAGCCACATCACCAGCAATGCCACAGACAACAGCATGGGCACCC